>Ga0206130_10000001_pt1 | contig 1053043 bp, 967 predicted proteins | sample Helgoland_Spring_9_FD_148637 | JGI IMG/M metagenome (GOLD analysis project Ga0206130, IMG submission 148637) | Pelagic subsurface seawater microbial communities from Kabeltonne, Helgoland, North Sea - Helgoland_Spring_Bloom_20160512_1 | ecosystem: Environmental > Aquatic > Marine >...
GACAGTCTTACATTAACAAACCAGCATGACTCAAAATATTATAAGTTATTTATCACCTCAGGTAAAAATTGTGGACCAGATTCAACTAGTCCTCAATACATTCATGTATATGACCCATTAAGTGTTGGAAATATTACAGTAGATTCTACAATATGCGTTAACGACACAGTTTATTTTACCTTTAAAGGTCCCTCAGTAGCTTCTTACTATTGGAGCTTTGATGATCTATTCAGTGGTCAATTAAATACAGATACTAATCAAAACCCAAACCATGTATTTACGCAGATTGGCTCTTACGGGGTAAGGTTAATTGTTAAGGATACAGGAAACTGTGCTGATACGGTATTCAAGAAGTTGAAGGTAGTAGGGATGTCGATTGCCTCATTTGAATACAACAACTCGTGCGTAGGACTAAGTACTATATTCAATTCCACCTCCAAACTTGATACCTTGGATGAAATAAAAAGTTACAATTGGTGGTTTGGTGATAATGGCGTGGATTCAATTCAAAATCCAATTCATTTTTATAAGGATACAGGGTCTTATAGTGTAGGATTAAAAATAGTCTCAAATTTTGGATGTATAGACACAATTGAACAATTCGTTATGGTGTTCGATTCCTTAACGGTAACAAAGGATGTTAATTCCATATGTCAAGGAAATCTGGTCAAACTTAACGTGTCTACAAATACCTCTTCCGGTTCTTCTTGGAATTGGGATTTTGGGGATTCATCTGCAAGCGCACTTACTTCACCAAATCACCAGTACAATAAAACAGGTTTATTCAAATACTCGGTAAAAGTATCTTTTGCTAATGGAAAAAGCTGTAATTCAGATTCTGGAGTGGTATTGGTAAATCCTCTGCCTGACCCTCGTTTTACTCTATTGACGGATTCTGTCCAGTGCTTTACTCGTAACAAGACATGTTTAAAGTTAAACAAACCTCTTCAAGGATTGACCTTCAGATCTATTGCATTTGATGATGGCTTTGTAGATAAAACATCTCCATTACAGGATAGCATTATTTGCTACAAATATAAAGACCCGTCAGGAGGAAAGTACAGTATCACAATCTCTGTACTCGATTCAAACTCATGTTCTGCTACTTATTCAGGCACCGATACTATACTGATTCATCCAGAACTCATTGCTTCGTTTGATGACACATTGGCTAATGGTTGTTTTCAGACAGTTTTTGACTTAAAAAACGAATCTAATTTTAGTCCTTCTTATGTTACAAATTTCAAATGGGACTTTGGTGATGGTATTATAGATACTACCAATTGGACTGGATTTAAGCATGGCTTTAATGTAGATGGAGTGTTTAAAATCCAACTTACCATTAGAGATAAATTTGGATGCAAAGATACCTTTCAAAGTAAAAACCAAATCACGAATGTATCCTTTATTACGGATGCCTTTTTAGATAGTATTGGGGTAAGTTGTTTTTCAAACAACCTGTTTAGTTTTAACCAGACATCGATTAGTAAAGCTACAATAAAGTGGTATTTTGGCGATGGGGCTTCCTCTATGATTTGGAATCCAAAATATCGCTATCAAAATCCTGGTATTTACAGACCTTGGGTTACTATAACAAAAAGTGGCTGTGATAGCACAATCTATTTGGATTCGGCTCTAGTGAGTGGTCCAAAGGCTATCATAGGGAATGTTACAAATAGATACCAGTGTCAGATAAAGGATACAATTGAAATGAGAAATAACTCTATTGCATTTATGAATGGTCCACTTTCCGTATTTTGGAATGCAAACGATCTTTTTGGACCCAATTGTACTTTAAATACGAAAACCAGCCAAAATATTGGTTTAAATTGTATGTTTTCAGAGGATTCACTTTTGTTTAGACACATGTATAGTCCTGGAAAGGAAAATTGCTATTTCCCGAGGTTAATAGTTTCTGACTCTACCTCCGGGTGTACTGATACTGGGTTTGTATCCTTACTATTAGCACCACCAGTTGCAAGTACTGCTACGCCATTTTTTACATCAAAAGTTTGCCCTGGCCCAGAAGATTATAAAAGGGTAACAATAAATTTGAATAATACATCCCCAACTTGTGGAAGACAAGCAACATGGGTAATGTGGGATAGTCTTTGTGCTGCTGAATCTAATAACTTTGATTCTTTTTGGAATTTTAATGTCCTTGAACATAATTACAATTACGACGATCTTCCATGTGATTCAAATGGGAATATAACGATTGGATTAATTATTGAGAATGGGAGAGATAGTTTAGGTTCCGTATGCAGAGATACTGCATTTTACCACAATATTTTGAATATATCTCCCTTCGATCCTAGATTTACTTCTACCTATGATCCTGCAACGTATTATTGTAAAAATGCTACATTCTCCTTTACATTAAACGATACAATACAAGATTCCATAGCTGGAATGACGTGGAATTGGGGAGATGGTTCATTTAGCAATGATATTAACTTTTCTTCAAGGTCACATACTTACAATAAGGCAGGTTCCTATTTGGTAGTGCTCACTTTACAACATAAAAATGGCTGCAGTGGTATTGATTCTATTCGGGTGAAGGTTGGATTAACTGGAAGTTTTACTATTTCGAATTCAGAGATTTGTCTTGGAAACCCTATTGTTTTAAATGAGCAAGTTCGATACTTTAGTGATAATAATGCCTATTGGAGTGATTCGATGAGAAGAGCTTTAGGTAAAGAAACATTAAGTTGGGACTTCGCTGATGGCAATGGTTTTGTAAGTACTTTACCAAATCCAACTGTTTTTTATAATAAAATTGGGATTTACAACATAAAACTTGCCGTAAAAGATAGTTTTGGGTGTCGGGATACCTTTGTTCTGAATAAAGCAGTAAAGGTATTTAATGTTACTGCTGGATTTTCAACAATACAAGATACTTTTGTATGCGATCAATTGGTAGATTTCACTTCTTATTCTACTACTTATGACTCGTTAAATTCTTTTGGTCACTTAGATGATCGAATTACCTCTTTTCTTTGGACATTTACTCCTGGGAATTCTATTAGTTCACATGAAAATCCTTCAAAATTCTTACAAGCAGGAACTCATAAGATAAACCTAGTAGTAAATAATACAAAAGGTTGTGTGGATTCTGCTAGTTTGAATGTTACCATTACAGGGCCTTCCGCTAACTTTGAAATTATTAGTGATTCCATAGGGTGTGAACCGTTGGTTGTCACCTTTAAAAATAACAGCAAAAAAGCAAATGATTATGCTTGGTATTTTGGAGATGCTGGTAATAATGTATTGAATACATCCTCAGACTCAAACACCACTTTTTCTTATCCATCGCATGGAACCTACTACCCATATATAGTATCACAAGGTCAGTTTTTAAAGGATGGTATTTCTATAACCTGTCAATCTACTTTTCCTAATCCGAGAGTACTTGGATTTAGAGAGATAATAGTTAACGAAACCCCTAAGCCTCGTTTTACATACAATACAGATTGCAAAACTAATACCACTATCTTTACAAATGAATCTTCCATAAGTACAGGTAGTATCGTTAAATATGAATGGTATTTTGGTGATGGGGATACTTCCTCCCAGTTTAATCCAACACATCAATACCCTGACACTGGAAGATACACCGTAATCTTAAAAGCTTATTCAGATCTTGGATGTGTTGATTCCCTTGTTAAGAAAATAGTAATATCTCCATTTCCTCTAGCATGGTTTTGGTTTACTAAAACTTGTTTAGGAGATGAAACGAACTTCTATGACTCTACCTTTGCGTTTAACGATATCATATATTTGTGGAATTGGGATTTGGGAGATGGTACAGGTTCTTCCTTAAAAAACCCTGTAACAAAGTATACAAAAGATACAATTTACCAAGTTACTCTTACAACAACCAATATTGCTGGATGTAAGAGTACTGTTTCAAGGGATATAGAAGTATATAGCCTCCCAAAGCCTTCCATGAACTATTCCAATGCCTGCCTAAGGAAACCAATTAAACTAAATAACTTAACCAAAGTGATAGATGCCCCGATGAAAGTGCTTTGGAAATTAGGTGACGGAACAACTAGCATGGTTAATAATCTAGACAAATTTTATGATTCTTCTGGAACTTATAAAGTAACAATGATTTCTACGAATAGGTATGGTTGTTCTGATTCTGTCACACAAGGAGTGGATGTTTATATGCTTCCTAAAACAGACTTTATCATAGAGGACACCTTACAATGTAGTGCAGAAAATGTATTTAAATTCATAAATGCTAGTACAGTTGATACAGGAAGTATGGAAAATGTTTGGTTAACGGGAAATACAATGCTGAAATCTTTTTATACTGATACAGTAAATCACTCCTTTAAAGAGTGGGGTAGGTTAAGAATTCGATTGATATCCACTACCTCAAACTTGTGTAGGGACACAGCAATAAGGTACATAGTGGTTGAACCTTCTCCTATAGCCGATGTAATTATAAAGGATACTGTCCAATGTTTGGTTGGAAACCAATTTGTTTTAACAGACTCATCTTCCAGTTTTTCTGGTAACTACACTAGGAAATGGGACTTAGAAAACGGGTCTTTCCCCACAGATTCAATAATTAAAATATCTTTTCCAGATTCTGGTTTATATAGGGTGAGATTGATGGTGGAAAGCTCAAACAAATGTAAGGATACTGTTGCTTCCTATCTTAGAATAAATTCTCATCCTAAAGCAGCATTCAACATTAATGATTCTGCACAATGTTTGTTAGGAAACATTTTTTCACTTTCTGATAGTTCGAAAACAATTTTCAAGAGTACAAATGCAAACTGGTATTTTGGAGATGGGGATACCTCCATTATTAAAAATCCACTCCATTCCTATTTACGAAGTGATACATTTATAATCACTTTGGTTTCCACTAATTTTAAGGGATGTAAGGATACTGCAGTTAGAGAAATAATCACACACCCTATGCCGAATGCTGATTTTACTATTGATAATGCAAAACAGTGTGAAATACATAATTTATTCGGATTTACAAATACAAGTACTATTTCCTCTGGATCACTTATTTACAATTGGTATTTTGGAGATAATGATTCTTCTACTCTTTTACATTCTTCTCATTCTTATGATACTTTTGGGGCATATAAGGTAAGTCTAATTTCAACATCTCTTGAGGGTTGTTTCGACACCGTAGATAAAACTGTTGTAGTGAATGCAACACCTCTAGCAAATTTCTCTATTAATAAAATAGAACAATGTTTCTCGGGAAATTCATTTATATTTAGGGATATGTCATCGAAGCCTAGTGGTGGCTTTTCAAGGAAATGGGATTTTGGAGACAATACGGTTTCTTATGCTAGTTATGTCGTTAAAGCATATACTTCTCCAGGAACTTATAATGTCAAATTGTTTGTTTTGAGTGGTAATGGGTGTACAGATTCAATAATCAAAACCGTTATTGTTCATCCTAATTCTATTCCAGATTTTGCAATAACAGACTCCGTTCAATGTAAAGTGGGGAACTCCTTTTTATTTACAAATAAGACTAAATTATCTAGTGGAAGTTATACAACTGACTGGAAATTTGGAGATGGGGGTGTCTCCTTCGCAAAACATGCATTACATTCTTATGATACTTTTGGAACATTTTCTGTGACATTGGTAACCAAGACAGACCACAATTGCCTTGATTCAATTACACAACAGGTTCGTGTAAACCCAATGCCGATTATAAATGCAGGAGTAAATGACTCTACTCAATGCGTAAACGATCAAAAGTTTGAATTCTATGATAGCTCATTTATTGGGGAAGGTTCCTTTGGTAGACTATGGACATTTGGGGATAATAACACTTCTATTTTAGATCGTGTAAGTAAATCTTACGATACATTTGGGGGATATAAAATCATCTTAACTCTTACAAGTGACAAGGGATGTATTGACTCATTTGTAAAAAATGTTGAAGTATACCCAAAAACTTATTCCGATTTTGAGATACTTGATTCAATTCTTTGCCTAAGGGGTAATTCTTTTAATTTCACAAATACAACCTCTTTAGTTTCAGGTAACTTCAAGAGCTATTGGTATTTTGGAGATATGGATACTGCAAAATCTTTCAATGCAACTCATTCTTATAAAACATTTGGTGATTACGATATAACCCTGATTACAGAAACTAATTTTAATTGCTTCGATACAATTACAAAACAGGTTCGTGTAAACCCAATGCCGATTATAAATGCAGGAGTTAATGATTCTACTCAATGCGTAAACGATCAAAAGTTTGAATTCTATGATAGCTCATTTATTGCGGATGGTTCCTTTGGCAGACTATGGACATTTGGTGATAATAACACTTCTATTTTAGATCGTGTAAGTAAATCTTACGATACATTTGGGGTATATAGAATTATCTTAACTCTTACAAGTGACAAGGGATGTATTGACTCATTTGTAAAAAATGTTGAAGTATACCCAAAAACGTATTCCAATTTTGATATACTTGATTCAATTCTTTGCCTAAGGGGTAATTCTTTTAATTTCGCAAATACAACCTCTTTAGTTTCAGGTAACTTCAAGAGCTATTGGTATTTTGGAGATATGGACACTGCAAAATCTTTCAATGCAACTCATTCTTATAAAACATTTGGTGATTACGATATAATCCTGATTACAGAAACTAATTTTAATTGCTTCGATACAATTACAAAACCTATACGGGTAATGCCAATGCCAGAGACAAGTATTTCTGCCAATGATTCGGGACAATGTGAAAATGACAATCTGGTTCAACTGAGCTCAATAAGGTCTATTGCTTATACTGGTATTAAAAGGTACTTATGGGATCTTGGAGATGGATATTATAAAGGACCCAAAGATACTTTTCTCCTTTATTATAATTATGGAATTAAGACAGTAAGTTTTGTTGCAGAGTCCGAATTCGGATGTAAAGATACCTCCTTTTTAGATATAGAGATATATCCTATTGCTACAGCAGACTTTTCAATTAATGATTCGGCACAGTGTTTAAATGGGAATCAATTTAATTTTACAAATACAACAAATATTCCATATGGAAGTGTAAAATATGAATGGGATTTTGGAAATGGAACAACAGACACAGTTACCTCTCCATCAAAAATGTATGTAGTACACGATACATTAACGGTAACATTAATTTCGACAAGCGTACGGGGTTGTTTGGATACCTTTACAAAGGATGTTATCATTTACCCTCAACCTAATCCAGATTTTTCTATAAATGATTCAGGACAATGTCTTACTGGGAATCAATTTGTTTTTACAAATCATTCTACCATTGACTATGGAAATATAAGTTTCAAATGGGGTTTTGGAGACCTCAATTACGTGTCTTCATTAGATGCGAGTCATTCCTACCTAATGGAAGATAGTTTTAATGTAGTTCTTTCTGTTTCTTCTCAAGAAGGGTGTATGGATTCTATTAGTCGTTTGGTAATTGTTTACCCAAAGCCAAATCCAGTTATTTCCCTTGATGATTATGGGCAATGTTTGAAGAATCAAAGTTTTAATTTTAAGAATCTTAGTAATATTTCTTCCGGCAGTATAGACTATTTATGGAGGTTTGGAGATGGAGATTCAGCAAACCTTGAGGAGCCTACTCATTTCTTCAATAATGTAGGAGCTTATACCATTAAGCTTCTTACTACATCCGAATACAATTGTAAAGATTCCACTAGTATATCCATACGTTTATTTGCTGATCCAATAGCAGCCTTTACAATAAATGACTCCCTGCAATGTATAAATGATCAAAGTTTTTTGCTAAATTCAACATCATCCGTTGTTCAGGGCTCAATAGAGCAACATAGATGGAGCTTTTCAGACGGTAAAAACTATATTGGTCCGACAACAGCTCACAAATTTTTAAATTCTGGTTTGTTTAGAGCTGTAATAACTGTAATTACAGATAGTGGTTGTGTAGATAGTATAGAAAAATCTATAAGAGTTTTCCCTAAACCAATTTCTAGATTTAACTACAACGATTCAGCGCAATGCTTGTTTACGAATCAATACTTATTTACGGAAAATGCCTTTGACTCCTTTGGCATTAGATCGTATGAATGGGATTTAGATGGTAAAGCTCAATCAAATAATCAAACCGCAGACCATATTTTTGTTAGCATTGGATCAAAACTTATTACATTGATAGTTGAGTCCGTTAATGATTGTTGGGATACTTCATTTAGGGAGGTATTTGTTAAGCCCGTCCCAGATCCTAGATTTGAGGATCTAAAACCATTTTATTGCCAAAGCGATTCTATTATTTCCCTGAATCCCAAAACTCTTGGAGGTATATTCTATGGGAAAAACGTCTCTGGATTTTCTTACCAACCAAAGGAACTTTGGAGAGATAGTGTAAAGTATATTGTAACGGAAAATGGCTGCACAGACAGTAGCAAACAATTCACAAACGTATTACCAATACCATCCATAAGCCTAGGCAATGATACCTTGTTATGCAAATACGAAGAGTTACACCTTAATATTACATATAACAGTTACAAATATCTTTGGGATGATGGTTCTATAAACCCTTTTCGAGTAGTTAATAAAGCAGGGACTTATTGGGCAAAAGCCTCAAATTCTTGTGGTGAGGACATTGATTCTATAATAGTTACCTACAGGCCCTATAACTGCCATTTCCACATGCCTAATGCATTTACACCAAATGGGGATGGTAAGAATGATATTTTTACTCCGGTACTATTAAATGTCGAACACATGAATCTACAGATTTATAATAGGTGGGGGGAAAAAATTTATGATCAAGATATGAATTCTCCTGGATGGAGAGGTGATTTTGGTGGTAAGAGAGTGCAAGCAGGAACCTATCTATGGGTCGTAGATTATAGTTTTAAAGAAAATGGTAGGCTAATTAAGCTCTACGGGAAAGGAGATATAACATTACTTAGGTAGATTCTGGGTTCTGTCTCATTAATCTGAGTAATAAATGAACTTCCGTTTAGCAGAAAACCCGCATTACATATAGCCATTGTTGAACTAACCTTCGTTCCTCGGGAGCTTTTTAAAGAACCAAGGGAAAAGGTTTGGTTCTGCCGCATCTAATTTAGCTAAAAAGAGTAAACTATCTTTGCAGTATGTTCAAAGGTCATTGTTTTCCAAAATCCATCATTCTTCAAGCAGTTTATTTCAAATTGATATTTGGATTGAGCTACAGGGATATTGAAGATCTGTTGTCAATCAGAGGAGTTAAGGTAGATCATGGTCAATTACTGTATCGAAAAGATTAATAAGAACAGTTCTAAAGATATTCCTACTATTTGTTTTCAAAAATATACCTTCAAAATTATCACTAAAGTCTAGTATAATTTATATTATCATGAAACGTAAATACATCATGTCCAAATAAAAACAGGCCATAAGTCATTACGAGAATTTGAAAACTACATTCGAATAGACCCAAAAACGACATTGATCAATATGGTAAGGTCAGTGGAGAGTCGGATTACTTAAAAAAGTGAAATCTGGTTAATCAGTAATGTAATTCTGTGCTAACACTTTTGCTACAATCCAATAAAAAACCCTGTAAGTACAAGACTTACAGGGTTTTAACAATTGTATCTGTGATCCCTTCAGGACTCGAACCTGAAACCTACTGCTTAGAAGGCAGTTGCTCTATCCAGTTGAGCTAAGGGACCATTCCTCTAAGGGGGTGCAAATATATGTATTTTTATAAAAAAACAGATTTAGACCGTTGTTTTTTATAAAAAAATATTAGTAGCGGTTTAAAACCAAAAAAGCATCCCAATGGATGCTTTTTTGTATAGTCATTTATAAGAGTTTTTATGCATCAATATTCGCATACTTAGCATGTGTTTCAATGAATTCTCTTCTAGGTGGAACTTCGTCCCCCATAAGCATAGAAAATACTCTGTCTGCCTCTACAGCGCTATCTAGGGCTACTTTCTTAAGTGTTCTTCTTGCTGGGTCCATTGTAGTTTCCCATAATTGTTCAGCATTCATTTCACCTAGCCCCTTGTACCTTTGAATTTTGACAGATTCAGGTGCAGATTCTCCAGCCATACTCTTAATTAAAACATCTCTTTCTTCGTCACTCCAGCAATATTGTATGTCTTTTCCTTTTTTAAGTTGGTATAAAGGTGGTGTTGCAATGTATAAGTATCCTTCTTCAATGAGTTTTTTCATGTACCTGAAGAAAAGTGTTAAAATCAAAGTCCTAATGTGCGAACCATCCACATCCGCATCCGTCATAATGATTACTTTGTGGTATCTTAGTTTCTCAATGTTTAATTCTCTGGCATCTTCTTCTGTTCCTATTTTCACACCTAGACCAGTGAACATGTTTTTTATCTCTTCGTTGTCGTAGATCTTGTGCTCCATGGCTTTTTCTACGTTCAGAATTTTACCTCTTAATGGAAGAATTGCTTGAAACTCTCTGTCTCTGCCTTGTTTTGCTGTCCCACCGGCAGAATCTCCCTCTACTAAGTATATCTCACATACAGAAGGATCTGTTTTGGAACAATCAGAAAGTTTACCTGGTAATCCCATACCACTCATGGCTCCTTTTCTCTGGACCATGTCACGGGCTTTTTTAGCCGCATGTCTTGCTGTTGCCGCAAGAATCACTTTCTGTACTATTCTTTTTGCATCCTCTGGGTTTTCTTCCAGATAGTTAGTAAGCATTTCACTTACCGCTTGACTTACCGCAGAAGTAACTTCTCTATTTCCTAATTTGGTTTTAGTTTGCCCTTCAAATTGTGGCTCCTGAACCTTAACAGAAATAATGGCAGTTAAACCTTCCCTAAAATCATCTCCAGTTATTTCAAATTTTAATTTTGCTAATAATCCGGATTCATCGGCATATTTCTTTAAAGTGGAAGTAAGTCCTCTTCTAAAACCAGAAAGGTGTGTCCCACCTTCATGGGTATTAATATTGTTTACATAAGAGTGCAAATTCTCAGCATAAGAATTATTATACACCATAGCAACCTCTACAGGAATATCGTTTTTTTCTCCTTCCATACTAATGATGGAGGTAGTAATTTGCTCTCTTGTAGAATCTAGGTATCTCACAAACTCACTTAGACCTTCCGTACTATGAAAGACGTCTGAAATAAATTCTCCTTCCTCATTTTTGTTTCTTTTATCTGTGATAGTGATTGTAATTCCCTTATTCAAAAAAGAGAGCTCCCTCATTCTTGCGGATAGGGTTTCATAAGAAAATTCTATGGTTTGTTTGAAGATAGATGTATCCGGCGAAAAAGTAACTTCTGTCCCTCTTTTATCTGTAGTGCCTACTTCCTTAACAGGATATAATGGTTTCCCAATACTGTATTCTTGTTCGTATACTTTTCCGTCTCTGTATACGGTTGCTTTTAAATGCTCAGATAGGGCGTTTACACAAGAAACACCGACACCGTGAAGTCCACCAGAAACTTTATAAGAATCTTTGTCAAATTTTCCACCTGCACCAATCTTAGTCATTACAACTTCTAGCGCTGAAACACCTTCTTTCTTATGAATGTCAACAGGGATACCTCTACCATTATCAAATGTTGTAACCGAGTTACCTTCATTGATGACAACAGTGATTGTATCACAATGTCCAGCAAGAGCCTCATCGATTGAATTATCTACAACCTCATAAACTAAATGATGCAATCCTCTCACTCCAATGTCCCCAATGTACATGGAAGGACGCATCCTTACGTGTTCCATTCCTTCTAAGGCTTGGATGTTATCTGCACCGTAATTTTGTTTTTTATTTTCTTCGCTCATTATTTTTCCAATCAAAGGGTAAAAGTACGTAAATTAACCCTTTTTGCCTATATAAATACCCACCGCCTTTTTCCACATTTTTTGTACGTTTACGAACATTTGAAGGCTTAATTTAGGATTAAATATTTACTAGCTCGTTAATTACTAAAACACTATTTTTGTTTTTGAATGGAGGAGTATTCAAGAGCCCAATTGGCATTAAGAAATGGTCAGGACAAACCAAGCATTTGGGTCGCTTTTAAAGGTGTAATATACGACGTGACAGAAAGTCGACTTTGGCGTGATGGAAAGCATTACGAACATTGGGCAGGACAAGACTTAACCGAAGAATTACAAGATGCACCACATTCACATGCGGTTTTTGGTAAATTTGAAGCTATTGGTAAATTAAAATAAGCTTTTACTGAGGTTCATTGATCTTTGCATCGAACAACAATTCTTTTATGGAGGTATAAGTGTCAAAATCACTTTGGCTCATTAATTTTGGATGCATCCATGCAATTTCTGTAATGTCTTCTTCTAATTGTGGTGTGGTATTCTCATAATCTTCCAAATACATTTTATACCATTTGGTCTTTTTGAGGCATTTTTTACCTTTCCTAGTGTAAGTGTGGTAGGTTGTAACCAACAATTCTTTTAATTCAAGGTTGGATACGCCACATTCCTCCTCAACTTCTCTTACAGCACATTCTTTCCATGATTCTTTTTTCTCTTTTTTGCCTTTAGGTAGATCCCATAAGCCTAACCTTTTAATGGTTAGAATGTTCCCTTTAGGGTTGTAGACTATCCCACCTGCAGCCTCTAAACAGTAGTATTTAGATTTTATCTTTTGAAAAATTTTTTCTGGATTTTTCGTGTAAATATAAGCAGCTTGTTCTCCTTTTTTAGAAATTGATTTTAAAGCTTTTTCCCAGTTGTGCTCCAAAAACATGCAGAACAATGGAGCTGTTGCCGTTTTTATTACTTCATTTGAGATTAAAAGTAGTCTGTTCTTTATAAATATTTTATAGCTTTGCTGCGACATGAGTAATTCAGAATCTAGCGCGAAAATAGCAAAATATTTATTAGAAACAGGGGCAGTTAAATTTAGTCCTGATGATCCATTTACTTGGGCTTCAGGCATTAAGTCTCCTATCTATTGTGACAATAGAGTTTTATTATCTTACCCAAACATAAGAGAAGTAATCATTGATAATTTTGTTTTAAGAATAAAAGAGACCTATCCAGAAGTGGAAGCAATCACAGGAGTTGCCACAGCTGGGATTGCACATGGAGCCCTTATTGCTGCAGAAATGAATTTGCCTTTTGCCTATGTTCGTCCTGAGCCAAAAAAGCATGGGATGAAGAATCAAATTGAAGGTAAGCTATTACCGCAATCCAAAGTGGTTGTAATTGAAGATTTAATTTCTACAGGAATGAGTAGCTTGAAAGCAGTTGATGCCTTGAGAGAAAGTGGTGTTGAAGTATTAGGCTTAGGCTCCATTTTTACTTATGGATTTAAAAAATCAAAGGATGCATTCAAAGAAAGTAACTGCAGTTATTTTACACTTACTGTATTGGATGATTTATTGGTTGCTGCCAATGAAATAAATTACTTGACACCTATACAAATAGATAAAACCAAATCTATGTTGCAGGCAGTAGATAATTAAATAATTATTCTTTTTATTGCTAGTAATCTGCTAGAGTAATAGTCATACCTCAATTCAGATAGCATAACTCCTTTTTTTGTAGAGGAGTGGATGAATACAATTCCTTTATTGTCTACATAAACAATTATTCCAACATGGCCTACGATGCCATTTCTTTGAGATCCTTCAAAAAATACTAGGTCACCGGGTTTTGCCTTGGATTTAGCTATTTTTTTACCTTCTAAGGCCTGTGCTCGAGAAGTTCTAGGTAAGCGATACTTAACTCCTTTAAACACGTATTGTACGAACCCAGAGCAATCAAAACCTTCTGGGGTGTATCCGCCATAGATGTAAGGTGTTCCCATAAATTCAGTGGAAAATTTGATCAAACTATCCGTTGCTTGGTTAGGGCTTCTAACGATGGCTTTAGGTTCTTCTTCCTCTGCTTCTTGGGGAAGGACATCTTTTACTAGCTTCACAGCAATTGAATCCTGTTTGCTATGTGGGTGTTTTGACTCAGTATTTTTTGAAACATTTTTAGGGATACTAGTAATCTTGCTAAATTGTGGCAATACAATTACTTTTTCGGGGTTTAGTCCAGAATTAAATTTGGCGAAGATGTATATTTTAAATGTTTGATATTCAGTAGATACCATCAATATCCTGTCGATGTCTGCATTTCTCTTTGCTATGTTTCTTACCTTGAACTTAAAGTACTTGTATTCAAAAGGTCCGACAGAAGATTTGTCGTATTTAATCGCTGAAAAGTCACTACTGCGTTTCCAGGAAACCTTTATAATTCTAGCAGAACTATTTGCTTTGTTTTTGATTTTTGCATTGATAATAACTGTATCGTTGCGATATACAGTGCCTATATCTAAAGTATCTCTTACAATTGGTAGTTTTTGGGCAGAACAAACAACGTTGCTCAGCACTAAAATCAATATGGCAATTATATACTTCAAAGGTTCAAAAATAGTATAGTGAAGATTTATTCTATGTATTAAACGACAATATCTATGCCCATGTTGTACTCACTTAGACAATATTATTTACCCTATCTTTGTAGAAATGACTAAAAATATGAAAGTAGCCATCTTAATAGGAGTATTTCTTTTGACAACTTTTTCTTCGGTAGGACAGGTTCAAATCGGTTTTGGAGGAATCTATACGAAGCGTATGGGAGAGTTTAATAATAGCACCTTTAAGGATGGATACGGCGCAGTATTTTCGATCTATACTGGTTCTCTTTTACCAAAAGAATATCCTTTTAAGCTTAGAATAGGTCTTGGCTTTAATGGATCATTTTCGGGTTCAGAAAAGTACGAAGTAGAAACTATTGATCCTGCTGATAATACCGCCAAAATTAAGTTCAATAACAGGAACAATGCCATGTACTGGGGGGTGAGATTGGAAAAGAAAATAAACAAAATAGCAGTTTATGCTGATTTACTCTATGGGCAAAGAATATTATTTAGCATAAGAGAATTGAAACTTCTAGATGATCCAGAGAGTATTTACGATGATGAGTTGGATAGAGTGACTGAAAGTAAAAGAGTGTTTTTTGGAATAGGAGGGGGACTTTCTTATTATTTAACAAAAAATTCTATGTTGGATTTTTCTGTAAATTATACAAAGAGTAAAAGCTTTACTTATTTAGATTTAACTACAATTGAACAAGATTTGAACCAGATTTGTTATAAGTACAGTACTTCAAAAAGTTCGGATGTATTAACCTTTAATATTGGAGTGAAATTTAATTTAGTAGGTCTTGGGCATTGGTTGGCATCGGGATGGGAGACTCCTAGCTCTTCATCTAATAATAACAATACGAGAAATTCGTCTAACAGTAAGAAAAAGGAACCTGTCAAGAAAAAGGCTAAGAAGAAGATAAAAATTAAAACTAACCCTGGTGGTGGTAGTAATTCTTAAAAAAGAATCTTGCCTAATTCTTCAATGAGTTTGATTTGTTTTTTATCCCCATTCTGACTTAATGAGAATTTCAAATTTCTGATAATCCTTTGAATGATTTCTAAATTGGAACAAGGGTAATAAAACTGTTGCTGAGGTTTGATTTTAACTTCCTCTAGAAAGGTTTCTAGTCTCTCTTTGTCAAAAGGTAAACCCTCGCTAAAGGCATCAATATAGAATAAAGGTTCGCCAATAAAATCGTCTTTATCAAGCTCGAATTTTTTAGAAAAATCACCTGTGGATTCCTCAAAATCAGAAGGCATAAATGCCATTACAAAGTGTTGTGGAAGATTCACTCCAAAAACAGGTAAATTTAAACGCTGTGCAATTGTAAGGTATAGTATAGATAAGCTAATGGGGTTTCCTTTCTTATTGTCGATGACGTTATTAAGGAATGAATTATTGGATGAATGGTAATTCTCTCTATCGCCTTGGTATTTGTATTTTAAGAAGAATGTATCGTTTAATACTCTTATCCTTTCCCAAGCGCTTAAGCTATTTTGAAATTGCAGCCAGGCATCCATCCTTATGGATTCGATTTCCTTCTCAATAAGAGTATAATCAATGCTTGGATCAAACGCTTTGGCAATGAGATAAGCGCCTCTTATAGCGGTTCCAGTCTTGTCGTTTTTCCATTCAAGTATCTCATCTAAAATTTTAGTTGATTTAATTTTATGAAGTATCTCGTAGATTTTATTGTGGTGAATAGAGGAAAGGTTATCGCTATGCCATTGTTCTTCAAGAAATGGAAGTACCGCGCTTCCCATATCCAAGAGTTTGCTCTCAATTTGGTCAACAACCTCTATATCTGTGTCATCCAGAAGGTAGAGCATAGCTTCTATTTCTTTTATCTCCAAGTTCAAATTATTATTTTGCTTTAGGCTTGGCTTTGGTTCTTGTTTTTTTCTTAGGAGTTGCTGCTTCTATCTTTTTAATTGCCTCATCTAAAGTAAGCTTTGTAGCATCTACTGTTTTTGGAAGCTCTACTTTGATTTTACCTTTAATAATATTAGATCTTCCCCATCTAGCCTTTTCTACTCGAATGCCTTCCTCTTTCCAATCGTGCAGTACTTTGTCAATTTCTTTTTGCTTTTTTTCTTCAATTAATTGAACAATGTCCTTGTCTGTTAGATTATCAAAATCGTATTTCTTGTTTACATTGATAAACATATTGTTCCATTTTATAAATGGTCCAAACCTGCCAGTTCCTTTTTGAACAGGAAGATTTTCGTATTTGTAAATAGGAGCATCTGCTTTTTCTTTTGCTAATATTAACTCAATAGCATCGTCTTTATTTACAGATAGGGGATCTATACCTCTTTCGATTGAGATAAATTTCTCGTCATATTTAACATATGGTCCAAAACGACCTATACCTACAACAATCTCTTTTCCTTTGTATTCACCTAATTCTTTAGGTAAAGCAAATAATTGCATTGCTTCCTCAAAAGTAATGGTTTCTATGGATTGGTCTTTTTGAAGACCCGCAAACTTGGGTTTGTCCTCATCGTCGACAGTACCTATTTGAACCATTGCCCCAAATCGTCCAATTCTTGCTATAACAGGTCTGCCCGATTCCGGATCAATTCCTAATTCTCTACTACCGGAAGCTCTTTCTGCGACTTCCATAGTCTTCTCTACCGTTTTGTGAAATGGGTGGTAAAAAGAATCAATCATTTTTGACCAAGACTTTAGGCCGCTAGCGATATCATCAAACTCTTTTTCAACGGAAGCAGTAAAGTTATAATCCATTACAGTACTGAAATGCTGTACTAAAAAATCAGTAACAATAGTTCCTATATCTGTGGGAAATAATTTGTTTTTATCTCCACCAGCAGATTCCGTTCTTGTTTCTTTTACAATGTTCCCATTGTTCAAGTCGAACTGAATGTACTTCCTCTCTTTTCCCTCTCTAGTTTCTTTGACTACATACTCTCTTTTCTGGATAGTAGAGATAGTAGGAGCGTAAGTAGAAGGTCTACCAATTCCTAATTCTTCTAACTGCTTTACAAGAGTTGCTTCAGTATATCTAGGAGAAGCTCTTGAGAATCTTTCTCTGGCCTCTAAATCATTTAATTGTAAAGGTTCGCCAATGTTTAATGGTGGTAAAATACCTTCTTCATTTTCTTCTTCATCGTCGTCGTCACTGCTTTCTAAATAAAGCTTTAAGAATCCTGGGAATTTAATTACTTCTCCATTTGCCTTAAATAGTTTCTCTGATTTTGAAATAGAAATATCTACGCTTGTTTTCTCTAATTTAGCATCTGCCATTTGTGAAGCTAATGTTCTTTTCCATATTAGTTCATACAGACGTTGCTCTTGTCCATCGTTACCTGCGTTTTTTCTGTCGAAATAAGTAGGTCTAATAGCCTCATGCGCTTCTTGTGCTGAAGAATTCTTGTTTTTAAATGTTCTAGTATTGGAGTATTCCGGACCAAACTCTTTAGTAATCTCATCTTTTGCAGCATTTAATGCAAGAGTTGAAAGGTTCACGGAATCTGTTCTCATATAGGTTATGTGACCAGCCTCATATAGTTTTTGAGCAAGCATCATAGTCTTGGATACAGAATAACCTAACTTTCTACTTGCTTCCTGTTGTAAGGTCGAAGTTGTAAAAGGTGCAGTTGGTTTTCTAAGTGTATCTTTAACGGTTAAGTTCTTTACTGTAAATTCTGATTGGTTACATACTTTTAAGAAATCCTCAGTCTCTTGCGCTTCTTTAAAGGGACTTGTCGTTGCTTTAATAGCAAAGTTGTGACCATCTTTAAGGAATTGAGCCGTGATTCTAAAGTCTGCAGAGCTGGTATGGTCTTTTATCACTCTTTCTCTCTCTACAATTAACCTTACCGCTACAGATTGCACTCTACCTGCGCTTAAGCTAGGTTTTATCTTTCTCCAAAGTACGGGTGATAGTTCATAACCCACTAATCTATCCAACACACGTCTCGCTTGTTGGGCATCTACCAAATTCTTATCAATAGTTCTTGGATTTTGCACCGCTTTTTCAATGGCAGTTTTGGTTATCTCATTAAATACAATTCTTTTTGTATTTGTAGGTGTTAGTCCTAATACTTCGTATAGATGCCAAGAAATAGCTTCTCCCTCGCGATCCTCATCCGAAGCTAACCAAACAATCTCAGCTTTTTTTGCAAGTTTCTTTAGTTCAGAAACAAGTTTCTTTTTATCTTCCGGGACACTGTATTTGGGGCTAAACCCATTTTCTATATCTATTCCAGTATCACCTTTAGCAAGATCTCGAATATGTCCAAAACTGGACATTACTTTATAGTCTTTCCCTAGAAATTTCTCAATCGTCTTTGCCTTTGCCGGCGACTCTACAATGACTAAATTTTTTGACATATTTTATTTTAAAATAGATACTTTTTCATAACTGGAAATACCATCCACCATTATTTGTAAATAATAAATTCCAGAAGAAACATTCTTCTTATTTTCTACTTCAAAGGTATTTAAACCTTTTTGAGTTTTCCCAACATATAGTGTGGATACTTTTTTACCTGTTAAATCAATCAGATTAATTTCGGCAGCAGCTGTTTGTTTTGCCTCCATTTCAATGCTCATTTTACCATTGTTAGGATTTGGGTAAACAGTGATAAAACTAACTGGTTTATTAATTTCATTTATCGCAGTATAAAACTGGCTTACATTAATGTCATCAACGTATACTGAGTTAGTTGCAGCACTTTCTACCTCAATTCTTATAAGTACATTTGAGTCATTTTCAAAATCCGTCAAATTGTAATTTATTCTTCTCCATTCGTTTTGAGCACCTGGTATAAAATTATTGGTTAGTGCACCGGATGTAGATAGACCTGCACCTACGATTTGCTTCTTTTGTTGATAGGATTGTCCACAATCTGTAGAGATTAGAATCCTCATTGTTTCAAACTCTGTAGTACTTGATCTTCTATAGCCAACCATAAAGGAAATTTTTGGATTTATTCCTTGGTATACCCTTAAGTCAATAGGAGGGAGGTCAATGTAATGCTTACTACCTATAGTGGAGTTGGTGTTTATTGGAACCTTAAAACAACTGTTTCCTGAGTAAGCTGCTTCATCCGTCTTTTCCCATTTTATACCATTTACTAGAGGAGTAGACCAACCCTCGTTAATATAATTGTCATCTTCTACCGGTTGCTCAATGTAACTTATTTGAGCAATATTTGGTCTTACTCTAATGTACTTCGTGATTGTTTTCGTGTCTTCACCACTTGAGTTACTTACATTTAAAGTTACTTCATATTCACCAGCTGCGGAATAAGTAACCTTTGGGTTAGCTGTATTTGTAGTGCTAATGGAAGACCCAGTTAAAGTCCATTTTCTATTTTCTACAGTTTGTTTGCATGATTCATCGTAAAACTGTACTTCTTCTCCAATACATACAACGGTAGTAGATGCATTGAAGTTGGCAACAGGCTTTGCAGTAACAGTTACTGGTAACAGCACACCAGTACTGATTAAATTGGATTGATTATAAAGGCTTTTTCTAGGAAGTGCACTACTTTCTAATAGGTAGTGCATGTACTTTACTTGACAGGAAGTAAACATAGATTGACAGCGACCATCAGAATAATCCATGTAGTTCTCCCACATATCTAGTTTGTCTGGGGAATCGTTTTTACAGGAATTAGAAGTAGCGTTGCAATTGGCATTAGTTGTGGAAGTTGCAACAGGAGGAGTATCGTCATTGCATAATCTTAATGTATTCTCCGCATACTCTAAGTCCTCATCACCACACTCACCCTGGAATGTGTGTCGTAAACCAAAATAATGTCCAGCTTCATGCGTTAAGGTAGAACCCTCAAATCTTGCTGTTCCAATATAATCACCAACAGCATCTGCTCTAATTACGATACCATCTCTTTTAGAACTAGTAGAGAATGGGAGGTAGGCATAACCGAGGGTTGTTCCTGAAACTCCTGATTGAGGTCTTATGGAGGATACTGTCCATACATTTAAGTATTTTCTGTAATCCCAACTTAATACAGAATCTTTTATTTCTTCTCTAGCATTCACATGGGCTATTGAATAAACTCTATGGATTCCATCTGTACAGTTACCCTGTGGGTCAACTTTAGCAAGCCTAAATTCAATTTGACAATCAGCGGCTAATCCTGCAAAAGGAGCTCTAATATCGGATTTATTGGGGTTGGTTAAACTAAAATCTTCATTAAGGATTTGCATTTGTTCCAAGATCTGTTCTTTGGAAATGTTTTCTGGTCCATTTGTGTGCAAAACGTGAAACACCACAGGAATTATGTATTTAGTTGCTCTTCGAGTATTAGGGTAGTCAGATTTTATAGTCGAGATATCAATCAGCTCCTCAGGGTGGTTCAGAATAAACTCCTTATTTATTTCGTCAGTCAAGCATTGGCTGTAGCCAATGTTTAGACCTAATAATGAAGTAAGTAAAAAAGACAATAAGGGTTTGATGTTCGTCATTCTGTAATAATAAAGTTATAATTTATATTTATGTCTAAAAAGTGTTTCATTTTTCGTTCACATTTTTATCGGTACTAGCTATAAATGTGGATACTGTTGCATCACCTGTTACGTTAACAACCGTCCTGCACATGTCTAAGATTCTATCTACTGGAAAAATAATAGCTATCCAAGCGGGGTTTAAGCCTACACTTTGTAAAACCATGATCATCATGATTAATCCAGCACTAGGAACAGCTGCAGCACCAATGGATGCTAATGTTGCTGTTAAAACGATAGTTAATTGCTGCATCGCATTTAAATCTATTAAATGAAACTGCGCCAAGAAAACAACTGCAATTGAGATGTATAAACTAGTTCCATCCATGTTCACTGTAGCACCTATTGGTAGTACAAAACTGGATATTTTTTTATCTACACCTAAATTGTCATTAACACAATCCATAGTAATGGGAAGTGTTGCAGCACTAGAACTTGTAGAAAATGCAAGTAATTGCGCAGGTCCCATTGCTTTGAAAAATCCAATATAGGATAAACCTTTTTTAGAACTAATAGTTATTAGGGGGTAGACCACAAATACCAATAGAGCCAATCCAATAACAACCCATAAAGAGTATTGAGCAAGACTATTAAATATTTCAATTAGTTGTGCTATTGTATTCGCCATGCTACTTACTTTTCCTGCCATTAAGGCAAAAACAAAATAGGGAGCTGCAATCATTACAATGTCTACCATTTTAACGAACACCTCGTTCATTCCATCAACTAGACTAAAAACAGGCATAGCAAATCTAGAGTCTATTTTAAGCAAAACAATCCCCATGAAAATGGCAAAGAAAATTATCTGCAACATAATAGGGTTTCCTTCCTGGTTGCTAAAAGAGGTGAAAATATTATTTGGAATGATGTCTACTAATATTTTCAGTGGGCCTTCTTCTTTCCTTTTCTCAGCACCTTTTAAATATTTTTGGGCATCAGCTAGCAAATTAGAGTCGTTGCTAAGTTCTGCTTTTTTATAAACGGCAGGATACTTAGTGATGTATTCTTGACTACTGCTGTAGTCAATATTATCAATGCGTGCACCATCTAAAGTGACGTCTGCCCACTTTTCGTAGTTTAATCTATTTTCAAGTCTTTTTTCAAAGCCTAAACTACCACCTGGTTTAAAGGTGTTTACTAGTAATAATCCAACAGTAATTGCCATTCCTGTAGTTATAAGGTAGGCTGCAAGTGTTTTAATCCCCATCATACCTAAACTATTTATATCCTTAAGTTCGGCAATTCCTTTGATCACAGAAAATAAAACAAGCGGAACAGCAATTAGTTTAAGAAGGTTTATGAAGATATCTCCAAACGGACTAATCCAGTCTAAAGTAAACTCTCTTAGATTAAATTTAATTGCAATAAAAGCCCAAATTACACCTAGAAGAAGTCCAATAATAATTTTCCAATGTAGGGCTAGTTTTTTCATTTTAGGGATGTGATTTAGTTCTTTTTTGTTTAAAGAATTTTGCAAATATCGGTTAAAGTAACCAATTAATAAAGAATGCAGCTTAATTCAAGGAAAAAAGAGATAAATACTTAGAATAAAAATGGCATTTAGTTTTTCCAATTGAGAATATTTCCTACTTTTGCACCGCTGAAAAAATCAGCTAGGATCGGAGAATTGGCAGAGTGGTCGAATGCACTTGTCTTGAAAACAAGCGTGCCGCAAGGTACCGGGGGTTCGAATCCCTCATTCTCCGCAAAACCTCTTACAATCTTTTGATTGTGAGGGGTTTTTATTTTTAGGTAGCAGTAAAGGTAACACAAGAGAACCCCTAAACCTACTCATTTCCACTTAATTATTACTTTAGTTATCTCCCTGCTCATCATATATTCCCTCATAAAACGAGAGTGCCGCTTTTAAACCTGCATCCATTGTTTTGTCAAAATAAACCACCTTAACTCTGGGCTTAGGAACATCCAATAACTCAAAATCTTTTACATCTGAGAAGGCAAATCTTGCTTTGTCAGGGTTCTTCCCTGGAGCCAATACTTTTGACCCGTAATGACTTTGCAACTCTCCATTAGGCATACAGAGTAAATTAATATTGAGAATATTGAGATTAGTATCCTCATAAACTATAGTCATAAAAAAAGTTAAACAAATCTTCTCATTAACTTTCCCTTTATTATAAAAAGTTGGTAGTGCAGGAGTATAGTGTCTTGGCGGAACAAATGAGGTACCATTAACTTTTTTAATTTCTGCTTGGTAACTATTTTGATTTCCACCGACAAAAATATTTCTGGTGATGTCTCCAATATTTCTCGTTTGAACCGTCTTCAAATCAATATGAATAAATGCATCATTTACTTCAAAAAACATATCAGCACCAACTGGAGAAGAATTTGGTTGTCCTACACCCTTTCCATTAAAAAGTGCATATATTATTCTTTTGAGGACGCAATGGAGGAATCTTTTGCTCAGAAAGTACTGCTTTACTTTATTGGAATTAAGTTATTTATATCACTAATTATATAACCCAAACTGCGCACCCAATACAAAAATTTGTTGGGAAAAGAAAAAACTTTGGGAGGCTTTATCATTTGAAGAATAGGTGGTCCTTATATTGGCCATGTTTGTGTAACCCACTTTAAGTTCAGTTTGTATAAATAAAGTCTTCCCTAAATGTAAAGTGGCTCCCACAAGGGCATCAAGACCATATCCTGCGATATGAAATTCATCGTGCCTTCTTTTACCCAATAAGGTAGCATCTGTTCTTGGAACCATCATCCCAACACCAACTCCGCCTAATATATCAAGACTAAACTTTCTATACCTATATATTTTCTCGTTTTTGCGTAGTTCTAGGTTTAAATAATTTAATCCATCTGTGTGTTCCAGCATTAAGAAGTTTTCAGATAGGACTATTGGATCATTGTTGTAAGTCCCATCAAATGCAGTGTAAGAGTTGCTTATGGTACCTTCAATATCGACAATTTGATCTTGGGTCATTACATATTTCATGTGATCGAATCCAAAGGATAGGCTGTATTTGTCGGTTAGGTAGTATCCCACTCGATAATTGTATTGTGGAATCGTAACATCTGCAGGGTTTATGTATTCTTTCGAACTGTATTCAGAAGGTTTATCATGGGCAATGACTTTTTTTAGTGTAAAGTCATATCCCTCTCCGGAAAAGTGGATATTAGATTTACTAAAATGATCCCTATTCCAACCCCAATAGAAAAAGGCTTTACCCTTGTTCCCTTTCTCTTTTAGAAATTCGATGTCTTGACAAATGCAACTGAGAGACAAAAAAAACATTGCCACTGTTAATATAGGTTTGCTCACTCTTCTTCTTCCTTCTCAGATTGAGTTTTAGCCAAAAGTAGTTTTGCCTTCTTCATCTTATATAGGACTGTGATCATACCTATTCCTCCAAGGATAAATAAGCTGGAAATAACCTCAGCCTGGGTAATTTCGGTTCCCCATACCTTAGTGTTAACTCTAATTTTTTCAATGAAGAATCTCTCTATACCATTAAGAATCATGTATATGCCAAATAATACACCTGGTATATGAACTTTCTTTCTAAGTTTCCATAGTACAAAAAACAGCATACCTGCCATCATAATTTCGTATAAGGGAGTTGGATAAACAGAAGGAACCAAATGACTGCAATGGTCACCTATACAACCTGCAATAGCTTCACCGTCGTTGTTGACATTGTTTGGATAGTCGTATGCCCACAACCAGTCTGGTGCCCAAGAAAGCCAATTTGGTTTAGGGCTTGTATTAGCAATTCCCCAATCTCCATCACCTGACATATGACATCCCATTCTTCCGATGCAATAGGCAAGCATCATAGTAGGCGCGCCAACATCTAGCATATGCAATGGTGCAATTTTCTTCTTGTAGGCATACCAAATTACCCCTATAGCTCCAAAGATGAGTCCACCATAAAAGGTCAATCCACTAAAAGAAGTCAATTGGCCAATTGGATCAATCATGAAGTCATTCCAGTTTTCTAAATTATGAAATAGCTTAGCTCCAATTATTCCTGAGATTAAGGCAATCATGGTAATGGTTCCCATGTGTTCAAAAGGATGAACAGTAACTTCTTTTTCTAAGGAAATTTCTAGCCTTTGCTTTTTATCTTCTCTAAACTTAAGGGCAATAGAAAGAGCTGCAGCAACAATTCCCCAAATCCAATTGCCCTGAATGGATAGTAAAAAGTCTTGAGGGTTGTCTACTTCTATTAGTCCAAAGAGAAGAGGAATGATTTTAAAGCCAATAAGAAACCCAAAGAAGCCAGAAACTGCATAATCCATTGCGTTATAAGATTTACCAAACCATCTCATTTCAAAAGTTGGTTTAACTAATCCTTCTTTTTCTTTTCTCTTAAGCTCCAAACCCATTACGTAGCTTGTAATAAGGAAAGATACTGCTACAAAGAACCCAAATGTATTGGCAATCTTTAAGAAAGGTAGGTCTAATCCTAGTAGGTCTAAAAATAAGTCGTAAAGAGTTGCGTACATTAAGCGTGTATGAGTGAGTTTAAAGTGTTTCCTAAAACTAATCCATCTTGGTCCATGCTTTCTAATTGCACAGATACAATTTCATTTACCATCATGGGGTCGTAAGGGATTTTAATTTTTATATAATTTTGGGTAAACCCAAAAAGGTATCCGTCTTTTTCTTTGTCTTCAAACAATACATGGTGTACCTCACCAATGAATTGTTCGTAGAAATGTCTTTTCTTTTTTTCTGATAAGATTCGAAGCATTTGGCTTCTCTCTGTTCGAACAGAGTTTGGAACTACACCCTTCATCTTGTTTGCTGTCGTATTCTTCCTTTCCGAGTATGGGAATACATGTAAATAGGAGATGTCTAATTCGTTCAGGAAGTTATAGGTTTCCTTAAAATGAGAATCTGTTTCACCAGGAAAGCCAACTATTACATCTACTCCTATACAACAATGGGGCATTGCCTTTTTTATGTTCTCTACACGGTTAACATATAAATCAATAAGGTATTTACGTCTCATAGATTGAAGAATCTCATTACTTCCGCTTTGCAGTGGAATATGGAAATGAGGCATCACCTTATTAGACTTACTTACAAATTCTATTATTTCTTGCGATAGTAAATTAGGCTCAATAGAAGAGATTCTTACTCTTTCTATAAATGCCATTTTATCTATCTCTTGCAGTAGACCAAAGAAGTCTTCTCCATTGGTTGCGCCAAAGTCTCCCAAATTAACCCCAGTAAGAACAATCTCCTTTACCTCTGTGTGTTTTAGTTCCTTTAGGTCTTTTATAGTCTGCTCTATGGTATTGCTTCTACTTTTTCCTCTAGCAAGAGGAATGGTGCAAAAAGTGCAAAAATAATCACACCCATCTTGCACTTTCACAAAGGCTCTTGTTCTATCACCAAGTGAGAAACCCGGAATGAAATCCACAGTTTCTTTAATGTTCGCATTGTGCACCCTAGTTTTTTCTTCCTTCACCAAGTGTTGTAAATGAGCCAACATATTGAATTTCTCTGCTGCACCAAGTACCATATCTACTCCTGGAATACTTGCAATTTCATCTGGTTTTAGTTGAGCGTAACAACCCACGATTACTACATATGCATCTGGATTGAATTTAAGCGCTTCCTTCACTACCTTTTTGCATTTTCGATCTGCATGGTCTGTAACGGAACAGGTATTTATGACATATAGGTCTGCACCATCGTTGAAATTCCTTTTTGAGAATCCAGCATCTATAAACTGTCTACCTATAGTAGAAGTCTCAGAGAAGTTGAGTTTACAACCCAATGTATAAAAGGCAACGCTGTGGCTCATAAAGTGCGCAAATATAAGTTTTCTTTTGGTTTAGTTTTACCAATGATTTTTTGGTTTTCTATGACTTTAACTTGTTTAAGATTTCTTCTTAAAACTGCAAAAAGTAAAGTTCTGTTTGGTGTTAAATGGCGTGGTATGATCTTCTGCAATACACTTGATTTTTTCAAATGTATTAAACTTTGAGAGTAAGCCTTCTTCATTGTATTGGGTTATATTTAAACCACTACATTTCAGGGGTCCCTTTTTGGAAAATGTTCCAATAATTAAGTTTCTAGATATGTATTTATTGGCTAAGCCAATGTATCTTTCTATTTGTTCTGGACTGGTTAGAAAATGAAAAGCTGCACGGTCATGCCAAATGTCATACGTTTCAGTAGGAGTGAAGTCATTAATGTCACTGACTATCCATTCAACCTTTACTGCATTTTCTCCAAGTCTTCTTTTTGCTCTTTCTAATGCTTCTTTTGAAATGTCTAAAATGGATATGTTAATGTAACCAGCAGCTAAAAGGTAGTCCACCAATTTACTATCACCACCACCAATATCTATAATCTTTGCATCCTTACTAACTTTTAATGAACTTATAAATTCTAAGGAGGTTTTAGGAATCTCTTGAGTCCAACTTACCTCAGCTGGTGTTTTGGTTTCGTAAACTTTTTCCCAGTGCTGTTTTTGGTTTATTGTCATTTCTTAATAAGTCCTGTCTTCAATAATTTTCCAATCCCCATTAATGTTTTTGAAAAGCAAAGCAAAGCTGCCCATGGCAGTATCTTTTTTGTGTACTTCCCATCTGCCTACAAGTAAGACTTCCCTATCTTTTTCACTCATATTGTATATGCCGTCTTTGTGGAATATAAGTTTGCCCATTTTCTCTTTGGTATTATATCTTTCTTTGTACATGTTCAGGGTGTTTTTCCAGCCTGTAGTAACACCTTTCGTAGAAATAAACCTCAAAGCATCTGAATTCCAATACCCCTCCATAAAGCCTTCGTGGTTTCCATTATTCCATGCCTCTAATTGATTATCCATTACTTTATGGATAGCATTAACTTCTTTAGTGTCTAATAGCAATGATTGAGTGTCTTCTTTCATACTAAAGTACTTCGCATTGAAATAAAGCGAAACTGCTAATAACGCAAGCATTGCAACTATAAAAAAGGTAATGTTTTTCATTTAATTAAATTTAAGGTTTAAGGTAATACTAATAACGTTGTGAAAAGCACCGGATCTTCTGAATGCAACAGAAGAGGTCCCTCTGTCATTTAAAACACTATTTAAGGAATATTGGTAACGAGCTTCAACGTCTAGTTTCTCTGTAAGTCCATAGCTGGCTCCAAGACTTGAAAGAAAGTCTACTTTCTTAATGTTTTCCATTTCAAGAAATCCACCACCATCATCGGATCTTGCATTGATTAAATAGGCTGTGGTTATTCCTGCATGTGCAGACCATTTGGAGAAATTATAAGTTGCAATAATTGGAAGGTCTATGTAATTGTATCGATATCTAATAATTACTAAACCAGGGTTGTCTTTGTCTTGTTTTGTCTGACTCCCTTTATGAGAGAATGCCATTTCAAATCCTAGATCTATTTTCTCAGAAATTGGGTGGGAGATTCCAAAGCCAAACCTTGGTCCGAACTTATTGTATCCTCCATTTTGATCTCCATCTACTTGGCAAGCGTTTGCACCAAGTATTAATTTTGATTTAAAACCTTGTGAATAGCTAGTTATAAAAGAGAAGGTTGCAATCAGAAGTAAAATAGTTTTTTTCTTCATCGAGTCTCAAATGTAGAATATTTTTTGCAAATAAGGGAGATCTTATTCCTTTTCCCATTTTAATAATTTAAATGTTTTATTCCAAAAGTCTGGGAGTTCTGCTTTTATGACTATTTCTGCTCCGGAAATGGGGTGGTTAAACTTTAGGGATTTGGCATGAAGAAACAAGTTGCTCATGCCAAATTTCTCAATAAACATGTGGTTGTGGTGCCTATTGCCGTATTTAGGATCCCCAATAATGGGATGTGCTATTTTATTGCAATGCTTTCTTAGTTGATGCGTCCTCCCTGTTTTTGGCAACAACTCCAGTAAGGTATAACGGGATTGGGTATAGGGCTCTACGGGGATGTCAATGGTTGTTATAGACAATGGATTGTAGAAGGTCAAAGCGTCTTTATACTCCTTTTTGTCTTCTGGTTTAATGGGTGTATCTATCTTCCCTTTTTCTAATATATGACCACGAACAATTGCCCAGTATGTTTTTTCAATTGTTTGACCTGCAAACTGTTTTTGTATGGAGGAGATAAATTCTTTCTTTTTTGCAAAAAGAATTACGCCTGACGTTTTCCGATCCAGTCTGTGAATAGGGAATACTGGCGAGTCTCTTTCCTCGTTCAGCATTTGGATGAGAGAGGTTTCATCGATGCTTCCCACAAATTTAGATTGATGAACGATTAAATCGTTTGGTTTGTTTATTGCCAATAATTCATCGTCCTCATAAAGTACTTCTAAACTTGGCATCATGACTTTTTTAATATTTCTCTATCTATTCCACAACGAAGACATTTTTTTTCTAAGCAGTAAGTGTTAAACAATTGTATGAGTGCCTGACTCTCATAAGCATTCTTGCTATGAATGTTTAATTCTTTCCATTGCTTCGTGATTTTGTTCTTTTCTGAATTTATCTCTAGTAATATTGAAATTGCTTGATCTTGCAAGGCCTGGTTTCCTTTGGATTTGGCGTAAGCAAATAGAAAGGGTACAACAGTATTAATAACAATATTTTCTATTCCAGATTTGCCTAATTTTTTCGCAGTAACATTTTCAGACGGAGAGTCAAATTTATAATGGTCCTTCCAATAGTTCCCAGCTTCTATCTCGAAATAGGAAAAAAGATCTTTTGCGGATTTGTTTTCAAGGATTTTACTAAAGAGGTGTTCTGATTTGTGAATTAAATTGGCAATTTGTGAAATTCGAATAGATGGGAAATTTGCTGGGCGCATTCGCATAAATCTCCAGCGTGCTAACTCCATTGGCTTTAGGCCGTATTTCTTTTGTAAAAATGAGAATTCTTTAAATAGTTCTAGGGGATACAAATCTTTATACGATTTGTGTAGCATTCCTGCTTGCCCATATAGAAGTGCTTCAATTTGTAAAGGGTAATTCTTGTGTTTGGCTAGAACCTTAAGAGGTAATTGCGATGCCAATTGATAAAATGCTTCTGAATTAGTCTTGAAACCGAAGCTTCTTAATAGAGATCTATAAAAAGCCTCTTGCCAATCTCCTTTGTTTTTCTCGAGTTCTTCCCTAATTGCAAGGAATCTAATTTCAAGCCTTTCAATACATGTTTTCTCTAACATTTTAGAAACATTGAGGTAGCTAACTTTATTTATCGTGTTCTTGCAGGGGATTGCTTGCAAGGATTGCGTAAGATCCCTATGGGGTTTTAATAAGGAAGGAGCTATACGACCTATAAGTTCAAGACATGGAATTGGACTACCATCTTCTCTATAACATGTTTTGTCTTCTTCATAAACGACATGCAGAATTACTTTGTTATAGGCTTTGTCTTGATGGTGCTTGTGCTTATACCATTCACTGGATTTAGTATGAATTTCTATTGAGCCTGCCCATTTGGTTTTATCAAGAATAACTTCTCCTTGTAAAAAATCTGGTCCAGAATGTGTGTTTAGATTTCCTCTCTTTGATAGAGTAATTGTTTCTCCTGCAGTTGTTTTAAGATCATTTAGGTTGAAGTCTCCAATGTGCCAAATGTATTGCAGAAAATCCTCTTTCATTTAGAGGTATTTTTTCATGACTTGTTGCATTTTTCTTGCCTCTTCTCCTGCTCTTATTGCAAAATCTTCTTTGTCGCTAGCATATATAATCGCTCTGGAAGAATTAATTAATAGTCCGCCGTCTTTATTGCAGGCATTTTTACAAACTTCCTCCAGGTTTCCTCCTTGTGCTCCAACTCCTGGGACTAATAAGAAATGCTCTGGGAAGGAATTTCTAATTTCTAACATTTGTTCCGCTTTTGTAGCACCCACTACAAACATAGTATCGTCTGATGTCCCCCAAGTTGCGACAGTTTCCATTACGTTTTGGTATAACTTCTTTCCCCCTGCATCTAAAATTTGAAAATCTTTACTCCCATTGTTGGACGTAAGTCCCAAACAAATAATCCATTTTCTAGGATAGGAATAGAAAGGGCTCAAGCTATCTTCACCCATGTATGGAGCTACTGTTAAGGAGTCAAAGTTCAATGTTTCAAAAAATGCCTTGGCATACATAGCAGATGTATTCCCAATATCTCCTCTTTTGGCATCGGCAATGGTGAAACAGTCCTTTGGGATGTGGTTTAATGTTTCTTCCATTAAATCCCATCCTTTTGAGCCATATTGTTCATAGAATGCCGTATTTATTTTATAAGATACAGTGAATTCCTTTGTAGCATCAATAATTGCTTTGTTAAACTCTACAATGGCATAAAGTTCAGTTCCTAAATGTTTAGGGATTTTATTTAGGTCTGTATCTAGACCGACACACAACAAGGACTTCTTCGCTTTTATTTGCTTTACTAATTCTTCTCTTTTCAAAGCCTCTTATTTTAACATTAGTTTAATCACTTTGCTTTGTCCTGGTAATTGGAATTGAGCAAAATAAATTCCCGCAACATTTCCAGTTATATCCATTTCAATAGTTTGTGAATGGCTTGGTTCAATTTCTATAATTTCCACTATCTGTCCTAGCCTATTGTAAATGGTAACTTTTGAACCTGTTTCAGTGATTGTAGGAATGTCTACTAGAAATATTCCATCACTAGGATTATTCATTACGGACAATTCTAAGTTTATTGTTCTGCTGGTTTTTCCTACAACAAAATTTTGTGATACTTGAGCACCGAAATCCGAATCAAAACTTTGGATCAATTGTCTATTAAGCTTTCTTATCCTAACATAACCATTCCCTTGTGCAGCTGCAGCCCACCAACTTAATCCATTCTCTTGTGCATCTGTTAAAGTAAAGTTGTAACAACCAAAAGGAAGATCAAAGGTGTCTCTATAGGTAGTATTTGATGTTAAATTATTTTTTCTAAAAATCTCATTTCCATTTATATCTGTAATGAAGTATTCGTTTTCCTGAGGAGCATTATTAGTTTTAAGCTCTATGTAAAATGGTTCAAAAACTGGAGGTAATTCTGCTATTGAAACGGCATAATCATTGATTGGGTTTTCATCATTGGACTTATTCGGTTTATCTAGTCTAACTTTAAATTCTCTTTCTTCTTTTCCTGATTCATCCCAATTCAAAGGATTTAGAAATACAGTATCTAATTCTAAGAATCCAAGATCACCTTTCCAATAATAAAATTGCTCTTCTTCTCCCTCTAAACCATAAAAAATACCCACTGTTTTAAGTCTATTTTTTCCGTTGTTACGAATAATGATTTCGGGTCTTCCACAGGTAGGGTTGATTTTATTGAATAAATCCGCGTTACTTGGAGAAACAATGTTTTCTACAGATGCGTCAATAGAGTATCGACTATCTTTAAATTCCATTACTTGAATCTCAGTTCTATAATAAGGTCTGCTCCCAGCACCATTCCATGTATACGCTTCTGCAGAGAAATCTATTTCAACAGAGTCCCCTTTGGTGATGTAATCTGTAATGTCCACTTCATAAGTCTCTACTTCTGCACCAGGACACCAATTTGCACGATTGTAAACCCATGTTCCACCTTGAGGTTGCACAGGGTTATAGCCACAGTCATCTCTCCATACTTTTCTCGCCCATACTTCTTCTCCATTTACTTGGATGTTGTGTCTTTTTGAGCAAAACTCAGAACAGTTTTCGTTTCCACCAAAACCATGTCCAGTAAGTCTAAGTTTTACAACAACTCTTTCCGCATTATTGGTTACTAAGTATTTTTTAGGCTTAGCCCAAGTCTCAAAATCAGTGGAATATGTAGGTGCTCCAGAGTATAAGTTTAGAATGGAAATTGGATTCCTTGCAGGCTCACCTTCAATAAAGGCAAATTTTAAATCTATTAACTCCTGTCTGTTGTGTGCCGCAAGATCTACAATGTCCGTTAATAGGTCTTGGTAATCCGTAACATCAAACATCCAAAGAAAGCCATTTGGACCTAGGCTTAATCCTTTACCGTAAGGAGTAATATACCTTGCAATTTCATATCTGTTCACTACCTCAAAAGCATCTCCATAGTATTTGTTTTCTTTTTTAGTGAAATTTCGGGTACTTGCAATTAAAACAGAATCCGATTTCATTCCATTTTCATCGTATGTATAGGAATACCCAGCTTCCCAACCGTAAATAGTGTCTGTGGGAACGTTTGGAGCATTTAGGTTCTCAAAAAGTGTAAGGGATACAGGTTCCACTATTACAGTGTCATAGTAAACAACAGTAAATCTATTGTCAATAACTACGCCTTGTTGCAGATTTATCAAAGGGCGATAATTTAAGGATTCAAAATTATACCATAATTCTAAAGCTTTAGATTTGATGCGATTAGGCATACCTAAAAATTGTGCAACTAGAGCATTGTTGGAAGCGTCAGTTGTCGTGAAACTACTTTCTTCATTGAAGTTAAAGTAGTATTGCAATTTATCAGCAGAACCTTGAGCTGATTTAATACCCTCTTCTACAATCTGGAGTATTTCTGCAGCGCTAAGTTCTTTGTTCCAAACGGCAAAATCATCAATAAATCCATCGAAACTACCACTTCCATTTCCCGGGCCGGCACCTCTTGATCCTATTACCAAGGTTTGTAAATCGTTCATTTTTTTTGAGTTTCCATTCCCAGAATGCCATAAATTGCCATTTAGGTAAATTTTCATTGAGCCTGTTGTGCTGTTTTTAGTGAAGGTCCAGTGGTTCCATTTACCTTCATAATCTTCTTTGTTTGCAACTTTATTGATTCTATCATAAGAACCACCTTCACCACCGGCATCCCAATAAACCTGTCCATTACTCCATGGTAAATGAGAGTTAATTGATCTCTTGCCATCAGAATCTAACCCTTCAAAGGTGTAGTTGTTTTGTGGTTGAATATTTTCATCTCCAAAAGTCCAAAGAGCAATTGTGATTTCATCACTAATGTTTTTGAAGTTTGTTTTAGGAAGAAGAACAGCGTCTGCACCTTCAAAATCAAGATAGTAATTGTTCATTTTACTCGCAAGACCCATTTGCGTTACGCTCATTTCTGTTTCTACAGCATAATCAACATTTCCTTCTTCTTTGTTATCACAAAGGAACTCTATAATCAGATTTGAACTTCCATCCCATACAAAAGGAGTGTTTAATTTAAATTTATGAGCTCCAGAGATTGAGGTAGAAAATGGTTGGTCGTATACAGTAGTCCAAGTTCCTTTATCTCTATTCCCTGAAGTCAATGCATCATTACTATTTCTCATCCGGATGGCTAAACCAACATTATTCCCACTCGCAGATGCTAAATTTAATACAATTGATGTAATAGGTGCAGCTGGATTCGCTATTTGTGCTGCAAGTTCACTTGAATTCCAAACAAACTGCGCTCTAGATTGCAAATGACTAGCATTTAGAATATCCATACTCGAGTTAGAAGCAATTCCAAAATTGTTGTCTATGACAGATGTTTCTGAAAAGTCATTCGTTTCTTTAGAACGTTTGTATGCAGCCCACTTTTTATTCGTTGTGAAATTAAATTCGTCTGGAGTTGCACCATTTACCATGTAATTCACATGGCTGAATTGTGTAGAATCCATTTTTCCGGTGTGGTCATAGACGTAAGTATACGTCAAGTAATCCCATTCACCACAGTCGTATTGATCCCTAGTTGTTTTAGAGTCACATTTTAGCCTATAATACATTAAAACTTTGCTGTAATTCTTAGAATCATCAGGGAATTGGAAATTCGCTCGTCTGGTATTAATGGTATCGAAGTTGAAGGTTTGAACCCAAGTTGTATCTCCAGGACCTGCCAAGGACACAAATGAGTTTAAAATAAAAAGAAAAAGTAATGTTTTTTTCATAGTTCAAATTAAAAATCGAAAGTACTTAAAATTTCATTTTAGAGCAATGCTTTGTTCAAATAACTCCCAATACTTAATGAACAATTACTAAAAATTGACGATTTCATGTATTAGGGTTTAAATTAATTCCTGTTAATAATGCAATTGTTAGCTGCTGTAATGGTCATTTGACCTGTTTTTTTAGCCAATTAAGTTGCTTGTATTGAGTGAGGTGCAAAAGGAAGTGTATAGAAAACAAGAAATCAAGCAAATTTCACTTTAATAGGACGTTTTTTTAGGGGTTAACTTTGGCACAGCAATTGTAAAGTAAAGATGAAATGAAAATTCTAGCGAATATAGTGCTCGTTTTATATGGCTTTATAACAGTGACGAACGAAACTGAGGTGGAGAATGTTATTGCCAAAGATGAAATTGTAGTTGATGATAAACAAACTATAGTCTTAAGCACAAAAGAGAAGAATTCGAATCAAGCCATGGAAGGTGACAATCTGGTTTATACCGGAGAAAGGTTGTTTTTTGATGGTGAGGAAGTATCCTTAACAAAATTACCTAAGCTACAAATGCTTTACGACGTAAGTAAAGAGGAGATTGGTAAATGGTCTAAGCTATTTATAGCAATTAAGATGGAAGAAAGTGGGGTAGATGGCAAAAACAGTGGGCTAGCAAGAGTAAGAAACAATCTTGTTGGGATGCGAGTGCCAAGAAGAAGAGAAACGAAGTGCATTGGTGCCACATCCACAAATTATGCAATTTTCAACAACTGGTTTGAAGCAGTGCAGGATTTTAATATCTTTATCCAAATAAAAGAAAGAGGATTTAAGAAGAAATACAAAAGAAGCCCAAAAGACGAACATGAATTTGTGGATTATATGTATGGGTCTTATAATATTTATTCCAAATGGCAACAAGATGTTCACATCATCTTAAGAAACTTTAGGCTTAAGTAAGTAATTAAATTCATACTTAAAAAAGGAGAGCTTAGCTCTCCTTTTTTTATTTTTTATACTTAAATAGCAGAATGTATTTATTGGAGTGATTCTGTTTTAGATGTTTTGAAGGTCTTATTTTTTGCCAAACAAAATGCCAAGGATACCCATTGGACCACCTCCCTTAGAAGAAGAGCTTGGTTTACCAGTAATCATCCCAATTAGTCATCTATGTCTAAACCGTCTTGTCCAGAGTTACCCATTTTGAGTTCATACTTATTTTAGAGACTAATCCTCCAGTATCTAATCCTTGTTCTTTCTTTCCATTGTTCCAAGTGAAACTGTTAAAACACCTTGAAGAGCTGTTCTTACTTGGTTGCTTTCTAGTCCAGCTTGTTTGCCTAAAGATTCTATTCCGTCATCTCCTAGTTGAATCATCAACATTCCCATTTAATCGTTCCTATTCATTTATTTTATTTTTTAAAAATAGTTACAATACCCTATTTTTTTTTGGAATGCTATTGTTAAATATACTTTATAAAGTTTAAAAGTTTATTTTTGCATTAAAGACAAGCAGCAATGTTTAAGAGAATAAAGAACATAAAACCATTTAAAATCATAATTTTCTTATTGATTCTAAATGTTAGTTTTTTCGGTTTAAGTTCTTATTACTTCAATAGAGTGAAATATCCAGTTTCTCATAACGTCGAAAACATTACGGATAATGAATACATTGAATCTGGGTGGAGGCTTGTGAATTGGTCTATTGGAATGTATCGATTCTTTAAAGGGAATAAGCCTAAAAACATTTCACATTGAAAGAATTCTTTAAGAACTTAGGTGAATACATCCAGAAGTATTACATAGATCATTTATTTTTTTGGTTCCTCTATACCCTTTTTTGGTCGGTACTATTTACTCCTGGGGCCGGAAGGTTTGATGCTTTCTTGAATTCATGTATTATCTTGAGTTTTCACGCTCTTGTTTGTTATTTTAACAATTACTATTTGATAATTGAGCTGCTTTTTAAAAGGAAGTATATCATTTACATCGCCGCTGTAGTATTGAGTATTTTATCAATAATTTTTCCTTTAGCTCTTCTGTTTCATAAGTTCTTTAGTCTTGATGAAGAGAGTAAAAAAAGTATCTGGTCCTTTACCTTTTTCTTGTTCAATTTTTCAAGTGTGATGTTTAGTGTAGCGATAACTTCTGTTATAAAACTTATAAAATCTTGGTATGTTAGAGATCAAGCCCACAAGGATTTAAAGAAAACAACGATGGAATCGGAGCTGAGGTTTTTGAAATCTCAAATTAATCCACACTTTCTATTTAATGTTTTGAATAGTTTGTATGCCTTAACATTAAAGAAATCAGAATTGGCACCAGATATTGTTTTAAAGCTGTCAAATATTTTAAGATATGTATTGTATGAAGGTGCTTCTCAAAAGCAAGTACCTTTTTATAAGGAAATCGAGTATTTAGAAAGCTATTTGGAGCTAGAAAAAATTAGACTTGGTGAAAGAGTTAAGGTGGACCTCGAGATTAAAGGTGATTTCACGAACAAATACATTGAACCTATGTTGTTTATTAACTTTGTTGAAAATAGTTTTAAGCATGGGGCTGCTGGCAATATTGACAAGGCTTGGGTCGATATTAAATTAGAATTATCCAATAATATTGTCTTGTTAAACGTAAAGAACAGTTTGGGGAAAAATAAAATAAAGAAGGATAAAACATATGTTGGTGGTATTGGCTTAGCCAATACGGCCAAAAGGCTTAACCTACTATACCCGAATAGACACGATTTAGAAATTGAAGAAAAAGAAGGTAAATTTGAAGTTCAACTTAAAATAAATTTAAATGAGTAAACTAAGATGCATAGTTGTAGATGACGAACCATTGGCAATGGATATAATGGAGAGCCACATTAACAAAAATCCAAATATTGAATTAATAGGTAAGTGCAGCAGCGCTTTAGAAGCTGCTCAATTGTTAAAACACGAAACTCCAGATTTATTGTTGCTGGATATCCAAATGCCTGAAATTACAGGAATGGAATTTGCAAAAACCATTGATACTTCTCAGATTTTAGTTGTTTTCACAACTGCTTATCAAGAATATGCTGCTGAGGCATTTGAGATAAATGCTCTGGATTATTTAGTGAAGCCAATTCCTTACCCAAGGTTTGAAGCTATGTGCACTAAAGCCATGGAATTTGTAGAGTTGAGAAAAGATGCTTCAGAGATTTCTAATGCACCTGAGTCTGGGCATATATTTGTTAAAAGCGACCAGAAGATGCTTAAGGTTAATTATAGTGAAATAAAGTACATTGAAGCTTTTGCAGATTATGTTAAAATATACATTCACGAAGGGAAAAGGATAGTAACCCTTCAGACTATGAAGAAAATGAATGAGTTGCTTCCGCAGAGTCAGTTTTGTAGAATCCATAGATCTTATATTATTAATTTGTCAAGGATTAAGTCTTATAATGGCACAGAAGTAAATATTGATGAAAAAGTTATTCCGATTGGTAAAAACTTTAAGCAAGATTTTGTTGCTCAAATGAAGTCCTAAGTCATGGAAGATAAGGGAACCGCTTTTTTAAGGTTAGTTGCGATAATGGATGAACTAAGAGAGCAATGCCCTTGGGATAAAGTCCAGACTAAAGAGAGTATTAGGCATTTAAGCATTGAGGAAGTTTATGAATTGTCTGATGCAATACTAAAGGGAGATTACAAAGATATTAAAGAGGAGCTTGGCGATTTATTATTACACATAGTATTCTATAGTAAGATGGCAGAGGAAAAAGGGGAGTTTACTCTTGCGGATGTGTCCAATGCAATTTGTGATAAATTAATAGAGAGACACCCTCATATATATGGTAATGTGAAGGCAGACGATGCTGAAACGGTAAAACAAAATTGGGAAAAGATAAAGCAAAAAGGGAAAAAGAAAAACAGTTCTGTTCTTTCTGGGGTTCCTGTTTCAATGCCACCAGTTGTTAAAGCTATGCGCATGCAAGATAAAGCGGCACAAGTGGGTTTTGATTGGGAGAAAAAAAGCCAAGTATGGGATAAGGTAGAAGAGGAGCTTTTGGAGTTTAAGAATGCAAAGACGAAAGAGCATAGAGAAGAGGAGTTTGGAGATTTGATATTCTCACTAATTAATTATGCCAGGTATGAGGACATTAATCCAGATGATGCTTTAAGCAAGACAAACAACAAGTTTTATAAACGCTTTACCTTTATTGAAAAGAAAGCTAGGGAACTAGGGAAGGACTTGGATGAGATGTCTTTGGAAGAAATGGATAAATTATGGGATCTGGCTAAAACCCTTCCATAATGGATATTGAGGAGTCCATATTAAGATATAGGTCCAATGAGAACATTTGGGAAATAGCTCATTTTGTTTTAAATAATCCAGAGGAAATGGAAACCATTTGGGGGCTAATTGAAAATGGTTCTGAGCAAATGCAAATGAGAGCATCTTGGGTACTAGGAAAAGTGATAGAGAAAAATGCAACACTGCTAGGTTTATCAATGGAGAGGTTATTGGATAAGTTAGGCTCTTCCAAAAATGATGGTTTGAAAAGGAATCTATTGCGTTCTGTCTACTTTTCTGAAATTAAGAATCAGTATTATTCCATTCTGTTTGACCTTGCTTGTAGATTTGTTTTAAATCCAAGTGAGCCTATCGCAGTAAGGATGTTTAGTATGAGAATAGCAAACCGAATTGTAGTGCAGGTTCCAGAATTGTCTCAAGAGCTCTTACAGGTGTTGGAGTCCATAAGTGGTACCGTAAATACACCTGGTTTGAGAAATGCCTATCTTAATGTGCTAAAGGAGGTAAGGAGAATCTAAAGTAACTTGGTTGGATGAGTTGTTTTATTATAGATGTAATCTAGTTATGTTTGCATTAAAAACAATTGAAAACAAAGTACGTTGATTTAATAGAGCAAACTTTTCACTTCCCACAGGAAGAATTTAAGCTAGAAAAGGGGAGTTTGAAGTTTCATGGTATTGATTTGAAAGAGTTGGTAGAGCATTACGGTTCGCCACTTAAGTTTAGTTATCTACCTAAAATTTCAGAGAATATAAAAAAAGCCAAAACATGGTTTAATGTTGCTATGGCAAAGGTTCAATATAAAGGGACATACAATTATTGTTATTGTACTAAAAGTTCTCATTTCAAACATGTCTTAGATGAGGTGCTTACAAATGATGTATACTTAGAGACTTCGAGCGAATTTGATATCAATATCATTCAGACTTATATAGAAGATGGTATTATATCTAAGGAGGATTATGTGATATGCAATGGGTTTAAGAAGGATGGTTATTTAATGAAAATTGCCGAATTGATAAATAACGGGTCTAAGAATGTAATTCCAATAATGGATAACATTAATGAATTGAGCCAATTGCAAAAATTTACGGATAAAAAGATTCAAGTAGGTATTCGTATTGCCTCAGAGGAAGAGCCGAAGTTCGAATTTTATACTTCTCGATTAGGTGTTGGGTATAAGAGCATTTTGCCATATTATAAAACCTACATTAAGTCCAACCCAAATATAGAATTGAAAATGTTGCATTTTTTCTTAAATACTGGTATTAAAGATACTTCTTATTATTGGAGTGAATTAAGAAAGTGTTTGAAGGTGTATTGCGAATTAAAAAAGATTTGTCCTTCTCTTACTATGTTGAATATTGGTGGAGGTTTTCCTATAAAGAATAGCCTTTCCTTTGACTACGATTACGAGTATATGGCAGAGGAGATTATTGCATTAATTAAGCAATCTTGTATGGAAGAAGGAGTCGAAGAGCCTGATATTTTTACAGAATTTGGTTCATTTACAGTTGGTGAAAGTGGTGGTGTAATTTATAATGTATTGAATCAAAAAAGTCAAAACGATAGGGAGAAATGGAATATGATAGATTCCTCTTTTATGACTACAATTCCGGATACCTGGTCAATAAACAAGAAATTCATTATGCTTCCAATAAACAGATGGGAGGATGAGTATGAGAGAGTTCTACTGGGAGGGATTACCTGCGACAGCGATGATTATTATAATAGTGAACAACATTCAAATGCGATTCATTTACCTGTTTTTAAGGAAAAGGAACCACTTTATATAGGTTTTTTTAACACTGGAGCATATCAGGAATCTCTTGGTGGTTTTGGTGGTGTGCAACATTGCTTAACTGCTGCACCCAAGCATGTGATAGTTTCAAGAAACAAAGATGGTACATTCAGTACACGACTTTTTTCAAAAGAACAAAGCTACAAGAGTATGCTTAAAACCTTAGGGTTTTAATTATCTTCTCCCACCCTGAGTAGCTTGAATTATCTTTTCTCTAAGAGCTAGTGCATTCTGGAAATCTGGTTTTATTTCTAAAGATTTTTTGATGTATTGAAGTGATTTCTTCACGTCTCTATTAACAAAAGCTTCAATCTGTCCTTTGCCTAGCAAAATAGCAGCCTTTAAAGGTACCGTTTGAGTTTCTGTCTCACTAATTACTTGTTCTATGCTAATAGAGTCTAAGTTCTCTAAACCTTCTAATTCTGCCAACATGTTTTCAGAGCCTTTAACATCCCCTGATTCAAGTTTCATGCTAAATACGGAGACTTTATATTTGTAGTCTTTGGTGAGGTCAAAAAGTTCATCAAGTTTTTTAATTGATGTTTCAAATTCACCTTTCTGACTAGAAATAATTGCTGAATACTCCATGACTTTAATGTTCTTTCCAAATTCTAAAGATTTTGCAATCATTTTTTCTGTTGCTTTAAAATTGCCTGCCTTTGCATAATGGAAAACAAGGCTATCATAGTATTCAGTTTTGGTAGAGTCAAGAAATAGAATGCACTGTAAGGTGTATATCGAAGATTGATAATCCTCTATTTCATAAAAACTTTCATACATCTTTGTTAATTCCGTAATTCTGGAACGAGTATCTATGTTTTTTTTATTGCTTTCAGGTGACGTTTTGCATCCAAAAAAGGTCATTATAATAGCGATGCTTAAAAGAGAAGTGATTTTATTCATTATTAATATTAAATTTGTACTGCAATAGTAAGATTTGTCGTTTGGAAACAAAAACATATTGGATAAAATGAACTTAAATTTCAAGAAAATATTTTTGATTGTTTTTGTCATTTTAGGAGTGGTAAATTATTCTTCAGCACAATGTGGTGTGTCTGATTTTTATTCGCCTGATACCTTGCCATTTTGTGCACCTGATATTGCAAAATTCCAAGTTGTAAATATGCCCGTTGGTTCGACGTATGAATGGGATATTGGAAATGGGTTTGCAGCAAGTAATAATTTCTTCTTAAATTTGCGCTCCCATAAATTATTCAAACATGTTTGAAAACTTAAGTACTAAATTAGAAACCGCCTTTAAAAACTTAAAGGGACAAGGAAAAATTTCTGAAATAAATGTATCCGAAACAGTTAAGGAGATTAGAAGAGCCTTAGTAGATGCAGATGTTAATTATAAAATAGCTAAGGATTTTACAGATGTTGTAAAGGAAAAGGCATTAGGGCAAAATGTATTAAATGCAGTTTCTCCTGGTCAATTGCTTACAAAGATTGTAAACGATGAACTAAAGGGACTACTTGGTGGTAGTACGGAAGAATTAAACCTAACTGGTAATCCAGTAGTAATATTAATAGCCGGACTTCAAGGCTCTGGTAAAACAACCTTTACAGGTAAATTATCTACTTTTCTAAAAGGCAAAGGCCGACAAGTATTAGTAGTAGCAGGAGATGTTTATAGACCTGCTGCAATTAACCAACTAACTGTTTTGGCAGAACAAGTAGGTGTAGAAATATACAAAGAGGAGATAAAGGATCCAGTAGCTATTGCAAGAAATGCTGTTCATTATGCTAAGTCAAAAGGCATTAATACAGTTATTGTAGATACAGCCGGTAGATTGGCTGTGGATGAAGAGATGATGAAGGAAATTGCAAATGTAAAAAATGCAATTAACCCTCAAGAAACTCTTTTTGTAGTCGATTCAATGACTGGTCAAGATGCTGTAAATACAGCAAAATCATTTAATGAGGTTATTAACTTTGATGGTGTTGTACTTACTAAGTTAGATGGTGATACAAGAGGTGGTGCAGCGCTTTCCATAAAGACGGTAGTTAACAAACCTATAAAGTTTGTGAGTCACGGCGAGAAAATGGATGCCTTGGATGTTTTTCATCCAGATAGAATGGCAAATAGGATTCTCGGGATGGGAGACATTGTTTCACTTGTTGAAAGGGCTCAAGAGACATTTGATGAAGAAGAAGCTGCAAGAATTCAAAAGAAAATTAATAAAAACAAATTTGATTTTGAAGATTTCTTAGGGCAAATTCAGCAAATTAAGAAAATGGGTAACATTAAGGACTTAATGGGCATGATTCCTGGAGTTGGAAACAACATAAAGGATCTAGATATTGACGATAAATCGTTTGTTGGAATTGAGGCTATGATAAGGTCCATGACACCTGAGGAACGAGAAAAACCAGAATTATTAGATAATTCTAGAAAGCAAAGAATCACTAAGGGAAGTGGAAGAACCATTCAAGAATTGAATAGATTGTTAAAACAATTTACAGAGATGAAAAAAATGATTCGCTCTATGAATAAAATGAAGGGTGGAAAAGGAATGAGTAAAATGCCTAAAATGAGATAATGAAAAATATATTACTGTTAGGTTCTGGTGGAAGGGAACATGTATTTGCAATGAAATTGGCTTCGAGCCAATTAACGAATAAACTTTTTATTGCTCCCGGGAATGCAGGAACAAGTTCTTGCGGTGAGAACGTCAACTTAAACATTAATGACTTTGAGGCAATTGCTAAGTTTTGTCTGGATAATGAAGTTAACTGGTTGATTCCAGGATCAGAAGACCCACTTGTAAATGGAATATGGGATTATTTTAATAATAGTGAAGAATTAAAAGACATCGAAGTGCTTGGGCCATCTGGAGAAGGTGCTAAGCTTGAAGGAAGTAAGGATTACGCCAAGGAGTTCATGGCAAAAAATAACATTCCAACAGCTAAGTATAAAACCTTTACAAAAGATACAATCTCTGAGGCAAAAAGATTTTTGAAAGACTTAGAAGCTCCATATGTGTTAAAAGCTGATGGACTTGCTGCAGGTAAAGGGGTCGTTATTTCAGAAAGTTATGATGCTGCATGTACTGAGCTAGATGAAATGCTTCTAAATGAAAAATTTGGTAGTGCATCTAGAAAAGTTGTGATAGAAGAATTTTTAGAAGGGATTGAACTTTCTGTCTTTGCTTTAACGGATGGTGAGCATTATGTCATTCTTCCAGAGGCAAAGGACTATAAAAGAATAGGAGAGGGTGACACTGGATTAAATACTGGTGGTATGGGATCTATTTCACCTGTTTCATTTGCCGATAAGGCATTCATGGACAGGGTAGACAACGAAATTGTAGGACCTACCATACAAGGACTTAAAAACGCAAATATCCCTTATAAGGGCTTTGTCTTTATTGGACTTATGAACCTAGGAGGTGTGCCAAAGGTTATAGAGTATAATGTTCGGATGGGAGACCCTGAAACACAAAGTGTTTTTGCAAGAATGGACAATGACTTTGGAGAAATGTTTGAAGCCGTGGCTAATGAAAGCATTGAATCTTATAAATTGAAGGTTAATCCAAAACAATGCTGCACTGTTATTCTTGTAAGCGGAGGTTATCCAGAAAGTTATCAGAAAGGAAAGGCAATAACGGGGTTAGAGAATTTAGAAGATAGTATTCTTGTGCATGCAGGAACCAAAATGCAAGATAATGCATTAGTTACAAATGGGGGTCGTGTTTTGGCAATTACTTCTTTTGGAGATACCTTGCAAGATGCTCTGAGTAAGAGTTTAATTAATGCAAATAAAGTAGATTTTGAAGGGAAGTATTATCGAACAGATATAGGGCAGGACCTTTTAAAGCTTAGCCAATGATAGTTACGGTAAAGAGAAAAGCACATTTTAATGCTGCACATAAATTGCATGTTTCAAGCTGGACGGATGCTGAAAATAATGCTTTCTTTGGGAAATGCAATAGACCAAATTTTCACGGACACAACTACAAATTAGAAGTACATTTGACTGGGGAAATTGATCCAGTTACTGGTTATCTTTTTGATTTGGGAATTTTGAAAGAGATAATTGAGGAAGAAGTGATTGAACCATTTGATCATAAAAACCTTAATTTGGATTGTCCTGAATTTAAAGAACGGAATCCCACTGCAGAGTTTATAGCGATAGTGATTTGGGAAAAGTTAAGATTAAGAATAGATAATAATATCCAGATAGGAATTCACCTTTCTGAAACTGAAAATAATAGCGTAGAGTATTATGGAAAATGAAGAAGACATACACAGCGAATGCTTAAGTTCATCGGATAGAACACCTTTAAGAAAAGATGCTTTTGATTTGAGTGACGAGGAGAAGATGGTGAAGATTGAAAAGAACATAAAGGAAATAATGGAAACTTTAGGTCTTGACCTTACTGATGATAGCCTTAAGAGAACACCAAATAGAGTTGCGAAAATGTACATTACAGAGACGTTTTCTGGTCTAAATCCTGCAAACAAACCAAAGATTACCTTGTTCGATAATAAGTATAAGTACAATCAAATGTTAGTGGAGAAAGACATAAATGTGTTTACTGTATGCGAACACCACTTAGTCCCTTTTTATGGGAAATGTCATGTTGCTTACATTTCCAATGGTCAAGTGATTGGCTTGTCAAAAATTAATAGAACTGTACAGTACTTTTGTAATCGTCCTCAAGTGCAGGAGAGACTAACAAAACAAATAGCAAACGATTTAAGGACTTTACTTGGAACAGAAGATGTTGCAGTTGTAATTGATGCTGTGCACATGTGTGTTTCGTCTAGAGGGATAAGAGACACTAACAGTAGTACAATAACTGCTTCAATAAGTGGGGCATTTGAGAATGCAGCGACTCGATCGGAATTTTTACGTTATATTGGGAAATAAGGATTTTACCCCTCAATAAACTCAAAACCCTTTACTGCATCATACTTCTTTAGTCCATCTATTGCTGAGGGATGAGAGAGAACGGACTCTACACTCACTTCTGGAATGAATTCTTCTACAAGTCCATTCTTTACGAAAATGAAATTAAAGCCAAGTGCATTTGCTCCAACTAAACGGTAGCCTTTCTTCTTTCCAAGCTTTTGCATTGCCACTGGTGAGGCTCCACAATAATCAGGGTGTTTGCCTGGGTGCACATAATTAGGATTATAGGGAACAACTATGTTATTCATGCCGTAGGCGATTTGAGTTTCAATAATTACTACTTGAGGGCTTACTTGTTCAATGGCATCCCAGATATGGTAATCGTTACCATCAATATCAATGGAAAGTAAACCAATTTCACCTTCTAGCCCTCCTTTTTTTATTAATGCATTGATGTTCTCTTTGGTAACTAGAGAACAAATGAAATTTGGTTTGTAAGTCCAAGTATGCGGGTGTTTGTTGTAAAATTTAATTCCTCTTTTTATGCTCTTGCTGTTGCCATCAATAAAAATACCATGCCAGTCAAAATTGAAATAAAGATTTGCAGAGTTAGAATTCACACCATCATCCGATCCGATCTCAAGAAAAGTCTTATTAGTCATGCCAATAAGAGAAAATAAGTAAAGAAGCATACCATCTTCTTCAAATTGAGAAAACACCCTAAACCCTGTGTCTTTTATTAGAGGCAAGTCATTTGATTTTGCTCTTTGCTGATAAGACAGAAACATTTGTCTCTGGTTAATTTGAACCGATGGGTTAAACCTATCTCTAATTTTGTAATAGAGGAAATGTTTTTTTAAGAAATTCTTAATAGTGTTTTTCATTTTACAACTAACTAATTATTTAGGAATAGCATAAATATCAATTGTGTTGTTCCAGTTAGTCATTTCCTGTGCTGATTTAATTTCCTTAGTCTCTGTTCCTAATTCAAAATCCTCAAAATAGAAAATGTCATACCCATGAATATCAATCACTTCAAATAGTTCCATCTTGGCCTCGTTAGAGCTTTTGCCAAAACTCTCGGCAACAATAACCGGTTTGTACTTCGAAATTAAGTCGCTAATAGATTTGATGATTTCTTTATCGTATCCTTCTGTGTCTATCTTGATGAAGGAGAAATCATCTAATTTGCTTGAGTATTCGGTACTTAATAGTTGATGCAGGTTAACACCTTTGATTTTCTCAGGAGCAATAAATTTACCATGGTAACTATCTTTAGTCAATGAGATGCCGCCGTTCGCAAAAGAAGCCTCTGAAGAAATGAAATAAAACTCATTCTCTTCGGTAGAGATGGCACAGGGATAAGCAACAATATTCGTTCTTTCTTTGTTCAGATTGGCATTTGCTTTAAGTATCTTATAAACGTATGGGTTGGGGTCAAAGCCTAATGTAATCCCAGTTTTTCCAGCTGCAATACCCATAGGAACCGTCGTGTCTCCTGTATTGGCACCAATGTCAATTACGAGATCTCCTTCTTTAATGAATTGTTTGAAAAAGTCAATTTTTGCTTGTGATAAGCTTATTTGACTCACAAGTGGATTGTCCCAATTTGCAAATTCTACTAATCCATCTTTTTCTAAATTAAACTTAGAAACAACGGCAGGGTATTCTCTTGTATATCTTCTAGCTTTTTTTCTTCTAAAACTTTCTTTGAAATAGCTTATCATATTAATTGTTTTTGGTACAAAGAAATAATAATTTATTTAATACAACGGTGGATTGTATTTTCTTTTTATTTAAATGTAACTGTATTTTGTCTAATGTTTCGTACATTTGCTTAAACAAAATGAAAATGCATGGAAATAAGCCTTAGAGAAATAAAAGACTGGGATAGAAGTTATCGAGTTAAGTTTATGAACTCCATTTCAGGGTATAAGGCTGCTCATTTAATCGGCACAGCTAATAAAGAGGGGCATGAGAATTTAGCAATCTTTAACTCAATTGTTCACATAGGTGCAAATCCTCCCTATTTGGGATTTATTATGCGTCCAGTTACTGTAGAAAGAAATACTTACAACAACATCATAGAAAATAAGTACTTTACGATAAACCATATTCATAAGGACTTCCTTAAAAAAGCGCATTATACTTCGATCCATTTTCCTGCAGAGGTTTCTGAGTATGAAGCATGTAATTTAGAGGTAGAAAGAACAACTAATTTTCAAGCTCCCTTTGTAAAGGAGAGTAATATTAAGATTGGACTTAAACTTGTTGAAGACAAAGAGATAGAGGCTAATGGAACAAGGTTAATAATTGGTGAGGTTCAGGTAATGAAGATTGAAGACGATTTTGTTGGACTAGATGGTCAATTAGATCTAGAAAAGGCACAAGATGTCTGTGTGACTGGTTTAAATCAATACTCTATGGCCAGGAAAATACAAGTTTATCCTTATGCAAGGATGGAAGATTTACCAAACTTTAAACAAAAGGAAAGACCGGATAATGTTGTTTATGACAAGGACAACGAATCTTACAATCCAGGCTTACTACCTTATGGAACTAATGTAGGTGCCCCAAGTATTAAGCCTACTCAGGTTTCTACATGGAAAAACACAAGTATTATAAGCTATAACTATAGCTTAAACAGTAAAGTGAAATCGCTACAAAAAGAGTATAAAAAGTTACTGAATGAGTTTCAGATTAATGAAAAGTTGTATAAGTCAAAAATGAACTTTGAACCGATTATTGGTGTAGAGTACCATTTGTATTTAAACGATAGGACTGGGGATGAGTTTTTGTCTCTAATTGAACCTGGTCAATGGAAAAAAGAGTATTTAGGTACTTATTTGTTAAATCACGAAAAGGTTTGGAAAAAAATAAATAAAGAAAACTAATATGGGATTTTACCAAAAAACATCCGAGATGAAAATTAATGCCAGTATCGAAGATATATGGGACTTTATATCCTCTCCAGCCAATTTGAAAGAAATCACTCCCGATTACATGGGTTTTGATATTTTAAGTAAAGATTTACCAGTTAAGATGTATCCTGGTATGATCATTAGCTATGCTGTGAAACCTTTACTTGGAATTAAAACTACCTGGGTTACAGAAATTACGCAGGTCGAAGATAAAAAGTACTTTGTAGATGAGCAAAGAGTTGGGCCATATTCTATGTGGCATCACCAGCATATTATTGAGCCTATAGAGAATGGCGTATTGATGAAAGACATTGTTAGTTATAAACCACCATTTGGTGTTTTAGGAAGCATAGCCAATTTTTTAATTGTACGCCAAAAGTTAAATGAAATATTTGAATACAGAACCAAAGCCATAATAAAACGGTACGGTATTTTTAAACCTTGATATTTATATATGTTTAAACTATTTAAAAGTAAATCAGAGATAGAAAAGCTCTATGAAAAACACAAAAAGATGCTTTCTGAAGCACATAGACTTTCCACTATCAATAGAACAAAAAGCGATGAGAAAGTTGCTGAAGCAGAAGTCATTCTTAAACAAATTGAAGCATTAGAAAACAAGTGAGCTAATTAACTAGTTTCTCTTTTTACTGTCTCTCTTTTGTTTATTCTTGTTGGGCCTACCAGAGTTTCTTGAATTTGAGTTACCACCTTTCCTGTTTGCAAAGAATTCTTGCTTTCGGCGCATTTTCTCTTTGTTAAATTCTTTCTTCTCTTTCTCTGTCATTGGTTGTTCCGTTTGAGGAAATGGATTGTCCTTTATGACAGGAATTTTAAGGCCTATTAACTTCTCGATATCCTTTACATAGGCATTTTCTTCTGGTTCACTTATTGAAATCGAAGTACCTTCTTCGCCTGCTCTGCCAGATCTTCCTATTCTATGCACATAGCTTTCAGGCTCGTTTGGAATGTCGTAGTTTATTACATATTGTAATTTATCTATGTCAATTCCTCTTGCTGCAATATCAGTTGCTACTAGAATTCGAACTCTACCTTCTTTAAAGTCTTGTAATGCTTTTTGCCTTTGATTTTGAGATCTATCCCCATGAATGGCAGCAGCTCCAATTTTGTTTTTATCTAGCATTTTAGCAATTTTGTTAGCACCATGCTTTGTTCTAGAAAAAAGGAGTGCCTGTTTTATTTTTGGATCCTCTAGGATGTGTAATAATAGATGATTTTTGCTTTTTTTGTTCGTAAGATATAAGAACTGCTGAATGGTCTCTGCCGTAGAGGAAACTGGACTTACTTCAATTTTAATTGGATCTTTTAAAATTGTGTTAGAAAGTTCAACGATATTTTGTGGCATCGTTGCAGAAAAGAACAAGGATTGTCTTCTGCTAGGTAGAAGCTTTATTACTTTTTTAATGTCATTAATAAAGCCCATGTCTAACATTCTGTCGGCTTCATCAAGAACAAATATTTCGATTTTGTTGAGACTTATAAAACCCTGGTTTATTAAATCTAAAAGTCTGCCTGGTGTTGCTACGAGGATGTCTATTCCTCTTCTCAGTTTATCTGTTTGAGGTCCTTGTTTTACGCCTCCAAAAATAACTGCATGCTTTAAATCAGTGTTTTTACTATAGTCGGCAATGTTCTCTTCAATTTGTATTGCCAACTCCCTAGTAGGAGTTATGATAAGCGAGCGAATTGCTCTTTTACCCTTTTCACCTCTCTGTTGCGATAAGAGTTGGATAATTGGAATCGCAAAAGCGGCAGTTTTGCCTGTTCCTGTTTGTGCGCAACCTAACACATCTTTGCCATCAAGTATCAATGGAATAGATTTTTCTTGGATTGGTGTAGGCTCTACGTAATTTTTATCTCTAAGAGCAGATCTTATAGGCTCTATTAAATTTAAGTCTTCGAATTTCATTTTGTATAAATAGCTTTTTTATAAGCTTTTAGAATTAATAGTTCAAAGGTAGGCTAATTTTGCTGGAATTATGAACAGTTTGAAATTGCTATACAAGCAATAATCAAGGCAATTGGATTACAATTAATTTTTCATTTTTAAAACGCTTCCTGGCATATGCCTGGATTTTCATTTTTTCTTTAGCGCTCATTTTTCCTTTCCAGGTTACAAATAGGCATGGTGTTTTTGCCAGGGTTGTTTCACTGTCCTGAATAATATTGGCAAGGGCCAATCTTTTAATATTAGGGAATAAAGTAGTTATTTCTTCTTCTACATCGTCAATTGGAACGACATAATATTCGTAATCTTGAAGAATTGAGTTTAATTTTGAAACGCTATCTTTCGAGTTGGAAAGTTCTACCTTAAGGGAGCTTGCCGCTTCTTCTAATGAATGCATTCTTTGTTGTTGATTCCTGCTATTCATCATTTGAGAGAGCCTTTCGTCTGCGCTTTTGCTTACATCATAAATAATAAGGTTTGTGTTCTTAAAGCCATAAGGTTTCATTTTGGATTTAATTTTTCCTCTATCGGAAGGGTCTACCTCTATATAAACTAGTTCTATAGTTGAGCTATCAGAATGGTATACGACAGAACTATTTATTAGTCTTTTTCCATCTATGTTATTGACTTCTGTAATGAAATTTTGGGCTTGCCTAGTAAATGTAGATTTCTTAACTAATCCATAAAAAATAATAATACTAGGTATCATGATGGCAACAATAAATAGGCTAATGTATCTTTTTAGTTTTTTGGCTTTTATAGCATTTAGATACTTGTAGTTTGGAAACCTAAGATAGTTAACTACTAAATAAGTGGCAAGTGCTATCATGATTGAATTAAGAGTAAAAAGGTAAAATCCACCCCAAAAGAACTTGAAGTTTAAAGTGGCTAATCCATATCCTGCCGTGCATAGAGGAGGCATAAGTGCTGTAGCAATGGCAACTCCTGGAATTACATTACTCATGTTTTTCCTAGTAATAGCTATGATTCCTGCAAATCCACCAACAAATGCAATTACCACATTCAATAATGTAGGTTCTGTTCTAGCAATGATCTCTGCACTAGGTACTTTAAGAGGTGAAATAAGAAAATAGAGGTAACTAGAGATTAGACTAATAATCACCATTACTCCAAAATTTCTTAAAGCACTGATTAATTTAGGCCAGTTGTAGGTTCCTACAGATAGACCTATTCCTACAATTGGACTCATCAAAGGAGAGATAAGCATGGCTCCGATAACTACTGCAGTACTACCCTCATTTAGCCCTATAGATGCAATAATAATAGAAGCGGCAAGTACCCAAACTATGGGCCCTCTAAAAACCATGTCCTTGTATATTACTTCTTTTATTCCTTTTGTGTCAATGTCTCCTCTTAGCTGAACAAGCCCCTTTAAATAATCAAAGAAATCCTTCTTTCTTTGTTCATTTTCAGTTTCATTTAAATTTGGATTCATGTTATACTATTAATGGTCAAATATAGTTTATAGAAATTATTAATCTTAAATTAAACGACCTCTGCCACTACGAATGTACTACCTCCTATAAATATTAGGTCTTCTTTTGTTGCTTTGGCTTGGGCCAATTTATATGCTTCTTGAACAGTTATGCAATCAATGCCTCGAAGTCCCCTTTCAGTAGCTTCTATGTTAAGTGTATTTGAGTCAAGGCCTCTAGGTACAGCGGGTTTGCAGTAGTAGTAGTAAGCGTTTTTAGGCAACATATTCAATAGTTCTAGGTCCTTTTCTTTAACAACACCTAATACAAAATGTAAATCCTTATAGTTTTCCATCTCTAATGATTTTAATACCATTTCCAATCCTTCTTTATTGTGACCGGTATCACATATTATTTTAGGGTTTTGATCTTGCAACACATCCCATCGCCCTCTGAGACCTGTTAGCCCTTTTACATTTTTTATTGCCTCTCTCCAGCTGTTTATGTCCAAGGCTAGGACAATATTGTTTAATTCTCCTACAACAATCTTGCTGAGGTGGATGTTCTTGTATTGATAGGCCCCTTTTAAGTCTGTAGGGTTGTATTCCATGGTCATGGGTCGCATCCATGCCTTGATAAGAGGAGCATTTATTTCCTTGCATTTCTCTTCAAATACTCTGAGACAAGACTCATTTACCTCTCCCACAACTACCGGAACATTCTCTTTAATTATTCCTGCCTTTTCAAAAGCAATTTCTTCTAAAGTTTCCCCTAACATTTCTGTGTGGTCTAGACCAATATTCGTAATAACAGATAGGATAGGAGTTAATATATTGGTAGAGTCTAGTCTTCCTCCTAATCCAGTTTCAATAACAGCAATTTCCACTTTTTGCTTTGCAAAAAAGTCAAAAGCCATTGCAACAGTGATCTCAAAAAAGGAAGGTCTTAAGGATTCTATCTGTGGAGCTATCCGCCTAACAAACTCAATGACATATTCTTCTGAGATACATTTGCCATTAAGGCGTATTCTTTCTCTAAAATCTTTTAAATGAGGGCTGGTATACAATCCTACTTTATAACCTTCTACTTGTAATGCTGCACTTAAGATATGAGAAGTGCTTCCTTTTCCATTTGTCCCTGCTACATGAATGCTTTTGAACTTATGTTGAGGATTATCTAGAGCTTTGCAAAGTGCAAGAATATTGTCTAAATCCTTTTTAAAAGCTGTATTCCCATCTCTTTGAAACATGGGTAAAGCCTTGAAGAGGTAATCAATGGTCTCTTGGTAGTTCATTCTCTTTTTTCAAGTGATTGTGTAATACAACTGGTTTTCCTTTTTTACGCATTTTAATATTTAAGAACTCTACAAAAAGAGAAAATGCAATAGCAAAATACAAATAGCCTTTAGGAATAGCACCTATTCCGCTTCCCAAGATCTCAAAATGGGCGTCGTGGGCTCCTTCTGCTATAAGCATAAAGCCAATAAGAATAAGGAAAGACATACCCAGCATTTGAATAGAAGGATGATCGTTCACGAATTTACTTACCGGTTGTGCAAAAAGCATCATAATTGCCACTGAGGCTACTACTGCAATTATCATAACGACTAGTGCGCCATCTGTTCCATTTGTCATTCCAACTGCAGTAAGAATAGAATCGAATGAGAATACTATGTTAATCATAGTAATTTGTACAATAGCTGAGCTTAAGGATAATACTTTATTTCCATTTCCATTTCCATCTTCTCCTTCTAACTTGTGGTGAATTTCTGTGGTACTTTTATAAAGTAAAAAGATACCTCCTATTGCAAGTATAACACTTTGACCTGTAAGTCCACCCTTTGCCCATCCCCAGTCAAAATGGGTAAATGGATCCTTCATGGCAATAATCCAACTTATTCCAAATAGAAGAAGAATTCTTAGTACCATGGCCAGCACTAATCCAATGTTCGTTGCTTTTTTTTGCTCTTCTTTTTTAAGTTTTCCTGCTGTTAAAGCAATAAATATGATGTTGTCTATACCTAGTACAATCTCAAGAAAGACAAGAGTTAATAGGCTCATCCACAATTCGGGACTGGCGAAGTTGGGTAAATCGGTAATGCTCATTATTGCTTTGTTTACTTGGCAATTTTAAGACTTTTTTTTCAAACGGAGTTGTTTTTCCTATTCATTGATAAAATAGCTAAGAGCTCCTGAAGGGCATTTGCCTATTTGGTTTTTTAATTCCTTCGTCGTGGCATTTTCAATCGTCATCCATGGTTTCTCTTTAGGCTTATATACATTAGGCAAAGCCTTTACGCATTCTGCTGCATGGATGCATTTACTCGCTTCCCAAACAACAGTTAATTCCCCATTGCTGTATTTTTTCTTGATGTCTTTCATATTAATTCTGTTTTAATTTCGATGCTTTTAACTAGTAATTTATGAATCGGGCATTTTCCTGCAATAACAAGCATTCTTTCAAGCTGTTTTTCATCCAAATCACTTTTGATACGAATCTTTTTTTTCAAATATAATTCTTTAGTATTTAAATTTTCCAAGGAAGTAACGTTTACTTCTATGTCTTCAACTTTCCATTCTTTTCTATTGGCATACATCTTCATTGTTATACCAGAACAGGCAGCAAGTGAAGACTGTAGTAACTCTGTTGGGTTAAGGCCTTTGTCCGTCCCTCCAATAGAGGTAGGTTCATCAGAAGTAATTTCGTGTATTCCATTTGAAATAGTAGTTTCAAAATTACCTTTGGTCGATGCTGTAATTGTGCTCATTTAAAACTCTTCTATTAGTATTCCCATTTTACCCATTTGTGAATCTCTAACTGCTTCCATAATTTCAGTTTGATTAGACATCACAAAAGGGCCATAACTAGCTACTGGTTCGTTTAAAGGTTCACCAGCTAATAAGATGTACCTCGTATTCTCATTTGCTTTAATCTGTATGTCTGTTCCATTGTTATCAAATACGAGCATATCTTTTTTCTTTACTTCCGTGCCATTTACTTGTAAGTTACCATCCAAAAGGTATAAAATTGTATTGTGCGTTTGCGGTACGGGGATAGTGACTTCTCCATCCTTTAGTATTTCTCCTCTCAGCAATAACTGTGGTGAATAGGTAGGCGCTAAACCTTTAATATTTTTAAATTCACCGCTTACTATCCATACTTTAGACTTTCCAGATTCTACTAAGGGGGTTTCTTCCAATGAGATTGGTTTGTAAAAAGGAGCTTCCATTTTATTCTTTGCAGGTGCATTTACCCAAAATTGGATAAGTTCTACTACACCACCCTTTTCTACTAGTTCTTCCCCCATTCTTTCACTATGTGTAATACCTTTCCCAGCAAACATCCATTGTGTACCACCTTCGCCAACTGTTGCATGGTTTCCAATAGAATCTCTGTGTTGTACTTCTCCCTTAAAGACAAAAGTAACAGGAGAGAATCCACGATGTGGGTGAGGCCCAACACCAACGTCTCTAGGATGCTGTTTCCCCGGTAAAACATTTTTCCAATGGTGTATCAATAAAAATGGATCTAGCATATCTAATTCTTGGGATGGAAGGGGCTGATCCAGGATGTTCCCACCCATGTTCACTTTTTGGGCTGGAATTACTGATTTGATTTCTTTAAGATTCATCTTCTTTCTGTTAGTTTATCTATTAATGTAATTAAAGTTAGGCTTTCCTCGTTCGTGAGGTTGTTCTTGTATTGGTTGTGGAAATTTTCTAATTTGATGTCTAATTTTTTCAAAAGTGCCAAACCATTATTTGTAATTAGAATGTCCATTTTTCTTCTGTTTCCAGAACATTCTTTTCGTATAACTAAATCTCGCTTAAGTAATTTATCTATTATTCTAGTAACGTTGCTTGATCTATGTACCATTCTTTTCGCAATTTCTTGAACACACAGAGGATTCCCATTGGCCCCTCTCAATATTCGTAAAACATTAAATTGGGGTTCTGAAATTTCATATTGTTTCAGCTCAATTGCAACGATGTCTGTTAATTGATGTCCTTTATTAATTATCTTTAATATCGCTTTGTAATAGTATTTATTCATATGGACTTGGTGTTTTCTCGATCTAGTTTATGAATGTTTTCTAATCTTGTCTATTTGAGTGAAGTCGAAAATTGATTTATTTTGTGGGTATACTCTGATTTTAATGCTTCGTCCGTAATTCCATTTTTAGGATTAAAGTTTTGAAAATAAGATGGGAGTGAGAAATCTACAACACCTCCAGTTGTCATTCTACCAATTTTGTTCACAGCAGTTTCTAAAACTGTGGATGCTCCTCTTCCTCCAGGGGATGTCCCAAGTAAAAGCATGGGCTTGTTATACCATACATCTGACTCAATTCTAGATATCCAGTCAAAAATGTTTTTGAATGCTACAGAATAGGCACCATTGTGCTCCACAAAAGATATTATTATACCATCAGAGGTGTGTAGGCGTTCTTTGAATTCATGCGCCAATTTCGGTATGCCATTGACTTCCTCATAGTCGATACCATAAATAGGCATTTCGTAATCATTTAGATCTAGAATTTCTACCTCAGACTCTGGAATTTGATTTGCTGTATAGTTGGCAAACGCTTTATTAATAGATTTTTTGCTATTACTGGCTCCAAAAGCTATTATTTTTTTCTTAATCATTGTTATTACAATTATTGTATGTACAAATATACTGAATAAATTGAGATATACATAGAACTTCGAGGTAATTATTCCATCTAATTGTTGTTTAAGTAACCTTTGCAAATTATTACTGCTCTTAGTACTTCATTAACAATTTATTTTGTTTTGTTTTGCGTTGTGTATTTTTACCAAACTTTTTTAGTCTTATGCCTTATTTTGTTATTCTCCTGTTCTCCAGGTGAAAAGAAATCAAAATTCAACAAAGAGGCACTTGTGGAGGAGATGCCTCAAATTGACACAAATCTTTTAATTGAAAGCACAAAGTCAAAAATTGACAAGTTCATACTAGATAGGAGTAAGGACAATGATTTAAGTGGAGCTTTTCTTTTTGCAAAAGGGGGTAAGGTATATAAGAATGCCTTTGGAAAAGCACGTAAGCTTAAAGGGGCAGACGTTGGAGTAAATGATGTTTTTCAGTTGGCCTCAGTAAGTAAGTTCATAACTGCAATCTGTATTTTAAGATTGGTTGATGAGGGTACATTGAAACTAACAGACACAATACAGAATATCATCCCAGATTTTAAGTACAGAAGAGTAACAGTGCATCATCTACTTACGCATAGTAGTGGTTTACCTGAATACACTTATTTGACAGATGGAGCTTGGAGGAATGACTCTACTCCAAAGTACAACAAAGATTTTGTGGACGTATTACATTGCGAAAGAGCACATCCTTATTTTAATGCTGGAAGACGTTTTAATTACTGCAATAGTAATTTTGCTTTATTGGCATACATTGCAGAATTAAAAACGAATCTAACTTTTCCAGAAGTAGTTAAAAAATACATTAAGGCACCTTTGGCTTTAGACTCATTGCATGTTTTTGAAGTAGATAAAAAGGGTGTGAAGCACTATCCTGTTTGGGGCATGCGAGGAGACCACAGTTTTATTCCTGATCACCAGCAGAATAACATTAATGGAGATAAAGGAATCTATACTAACGTAGGTGAGATGTACTTAATATACAAGGCACTAAGTGAAAACAAGTTGTTAAGTAAGGAGTCAAAAAAATTGTTGTTGACACCGCACGTTCGAGTTAAAAGACGCAATGCACAGTACTATTGTTATGGTTTGCGCCAAATAAAATTGGACAATGGCAAAATTTGGCATTACCATAATGGCTGGTGGCATGGGTTTAGAAGCTATTTCTGGTTTAGTCTAGAGCAAGACAAATGTATAATTCTTTTAACCAATAGGCTTAAAGGAGGTTTTGTAAACACAAAAGATATGGTACATCTTTTGGATGATTGAACCATCTGATTGTCGATATGTGCAATGCTATTTGTAGGGTATTTTATCCAAAATTGCAGTGATTGCTTTTAGCCTGGCATGGGACTTTTTAATTGCATCGATAAGAATCCATGGTGCTATTCTTTTATTAGTTAAGCGAAACATTTCTTTTTTGTATTTTGTGTATTCATTCCAAAGTCCCTGTGCTTTCTTGTCTACAGATGTTATTTTCCATTGTTTTAAGGGATCACTTTTTATTTCATTGAATCTCTTTGCTTGTTCCTCTTTTGTGATTATAAAATAAAATTTGATCAAATAAGTGTCCGAGTCAATAAGCATTTTTTCAAATTGATTCACACTAGACATAAAGTTCTTGTATTGTATTTCTGTGCAAAACCCATTTACAGGCTCTACAACAGCCCTATTGTACCAACTCCTATCAAAGAATACTATTTCACCGGGTTTTGGCAATTCATTGATGTATCGCTGAAAAAACCATTGTTGTTGCTCGTCCTCAGTAGGGATATCAAGTGCTACTATCCTAAAGTGTCTGGGGTTAATATATTCTGTAATTCTACGAATAGCTCCACCTTTACCAGCAGCATCTCTTCCTTCAAAAAGGATAACTACTTTTTTGTTTTTTTTGATTACCCAACTTTGCAGTTTGATTAATTCTGTCTGAAGCTTTCTAAGCTCGTTGATGTACTTTACATCCCTTAGTGCTTTATCTGGGTTGGTGTTTTTGCTTTTAAAAAGCGCTCTTAATCCCAGCTTGGAATTTAGTATTTCCAATTCTTCCGTGGTGTAAGCATTTGGTTCTTTTATGGCTGTATTTCTTGCTGGCATTTTAAATATCTATTTGTACTGCGCTTCTGTGGTATTGCATAATTACGTTAGGGTCTGTAAGCAATTCTGCCCCGGATACTCCCTTGTCATCGTAATCAAATTGAGATAAGACGTAGCGCATGCTTTCCAATCTTGCTTCTTTTTTATTGTTGGTTTTAACTATTGTCCATGGACAAAAGTTAGTGTGTGTTTTGCTAAACATTTGTTGCTTGAAGTGAGTGTACCTATCCCACATTTCTTGGCCTTTCATATCTACTGGACTCAATTTCCATCTTTTTAAAGGGTTTTCTAGCCTGGCGTCAAATCGTTTCTTTTGTTCTTCTTTAGATATAGAGAACCAAAATTTAATAACTTTCACACCATCCTCATATAATAAGTGCTCAAATTCTGGGGCTTGTACCATAAAATGGTTGTATTGATCCTAAGTACAAAAATCCATAACTGGCTCTAATACTGCTCGGTTGTACCAACTTCTATCAAAGAATACCATTTCGCCAGGATTTGGTAGTCGCTTAATGTATCTTCTAAAATACCATTGTCCTTGTTCTACTTCGGTGGGCTTAGTTAATGCAACCGCTCTTGAAGTTCTTGGATTTAAATGCTCTTTGAACCTTTTTATCGACCCTCCCTTTCCAGCAGCATCTCTCCCTTCAAATATAATAACCACTCTGCTTTTTGTCTTGCTTATCCACCTTTGTAAATTAACCAATTCACTTTGAAGTTGGATTAATTCCAGTTCGTATTTTAAATTTTTTAGGGGCTTGGAAATAGAAATATTTTTTTCCTCTGCAATTTGAATCAACTCATTTCTAGTTTTTGCTTTTCTTAAATCTTCCGAGATATACATTCTAAATTTTGATTTTTTATTGTGGTAAAGGTATTTTTTTAAGCGCTTATAGAAAATAAATTAGTGTAAAATATTAATTGGAACCGTTCTTCATGTGGTTTTAATGATTTGTTTTTCAGTAGCTTATATTCAACAATGATAATAATCAGTTGAGGAGTTGATTTTTGAGGGTAAACTAGTTCGTTGTAATTAATTGGGTGTTAATATTTACCTTGCTTAAAATCTTGTTCTCTTAATTAAATGTGTTGATCGTTATAACGATATGTATTATATAGTATTCTTAATTATTTGTGGCGACTCAAATTGTGAATTTTGTTAATATTTGACTTCAAATTAAAAACAAAGAATTATTATGAAAAAATTATTTACATTTATGATTGCTACAACTATAGCATTGGCTAGCTGTAGTGAGGGTAGTAAGGTAGAGTCACAAGATGAAAATGAAGAAGCGACTCAAGAGGAAGTTGCAGCACCAGAATCTAGTGCTGATGCTACTGCAGAAACTATTAAGCATCACTTGGATGCATTTGGCTCGGGTGATATGGAAGCATTAATGTCGGATTATACAGAAGAATCTGTTGTTTTAACACCTAATGGAATGCTTTCAGGTTTGGAGCAAATTCAAGGATTATTTGAAAGTATGGGACCTATGTTTCCAAAAGAAGGTACTGATTTTGCATTAGACACAATGATAGTAGACAATGATATGGGATTCATTGTATGGCATGCAACAACTCCTGTAGTTAGTATTCCACTTGGAACAGATACTTATGTTGTATTGGGTGGTAAAATAATGAGGCAATCCTTTGCTGCTCAAGTTATACCTGTTGCTACTGAAGCAGCTGCTGCAGAGTAGGTATATATTTAAATATAAATTTAGACAAGAGAATGTCCTTCTGGGTGTTCTCTTTTTTTATACTATTCTCTGAAAATTGATTACACAATTCAGTTGAGCTTTCAAAAAAGGACATTAAAAGGCTTCTAGTAAATAATCCTTTATTGACCTACCAGCTTTAGGCCCCTTTATCTTTTGGAGCTTTTTAACCTTAATAATAAGGATAAAAGAAGCAGTAACCATGGAGCTCCATGCATAAAGAAATCCAACCAATCCATTAATTTCATTCCATTTGCTCCGCCCATTATCCATTTTAACTTTCCCCAAATATGAGGTTCTGGTAAAAATGGTGCTAATCCCAACAATAATGAGGCAATTAAAAATAAGGCTGTGTTATCTCTTATCAATTTCATTTGATTTACTTTATAATGTCAAGTCGAAAATAGGTTATTAATTATTAATCTAAAAAAAGCCTCCGTTATGAAGACTCTTTTTAAATTGTTATTGGTGTATTATTAATGATTAATCGCGCAATTGCTGAAACATTAACTCCAGGTTAGTTCCTTTCCATCGTAATCCAAGGTCACTTTTCCATCTTTTACAACCCCACCAAGGATTTGCTTACTTAGTTCGTTTAGGATCTTGCGTTGCAATACTCTTTTTAATGGTCTGGCTCCAAACTGCGGGTCGTAGCCCAACTGTCCCAACCAATCCAAAGCTGTGTCTGTCACTTCTAGTTCTACACCAGCATCCAATGCTCTAGATTTTATGTCCCCTAGTTGGAGAGTGGCAATCTGGCGAATGTTCTCTCTGTTCAATGGGCTAAACATGATGATGTCGTCTATCCTGTTCAAAAATTCTGGGCGAATAGTGCGTTTTAGTTCTTCAAATACTTCTGTGTGCGTCTTAGGATATACTGCTTCCTCGTCTCCTTCAGCCATGGAATCAAAGTTCTTTTGGATGAGGTGCGAACCTATATTCGAAGTCATTATAATGATGGTGTTTCTAAAGTCAGCAGTACGTCCTTGGTTATCGGTAAGACGGCCATCGTCTAGTACTTGCAATAAGATATTGAATACATCTGGATGTGCTTTTTCTATCTCATCAAGCAATACAACAGAGTATGGCTTTCTTCTAATGGCTTCAGTTAATTGTCCGCCTTCGTCGTAGCCCACGTATCCTGGAGGAGCTCCTATCAATCTGGAAACAGTATGTTTCTCTTGGTACTCACTCATGTCTATTCTCACCATGGATTTCTCCTGGTTAAACAAATAAGAGGCTAAGGCTTTTGCCAATTCAGTTTTTCCTACTCCCGTTGTACCTAAGAAGATAAAGGAGCCAATTGGCTTCTTAGGATCTTGCAATCCTGCTCTACTTCTTCTAATAGCATTGGAGATAGAATTTACGGCCTCATCTTGTCCTATTACTCTTGCATGTAATTCATCTTCAAGATTTAAGAGTTTCTCTCTTTCGCTTTGCAACATGCTCTGCACAGGGATTCCTGTCCATTTAGAAACCACCTCTGCAATATCTTCTGAACTCACTTCCTCTTTAACTAGAGAGTCCTTGGATTGCCTTTCAGCTAAGTCGGCTTGCAATTTGTTTAATGCTTCTTGACTTTCTTTCAATTTGCCATAGCGCAGTTCTGCTACTTTGCCAAAATCTCCTTCTCGTTCTGCTCTATCTGCTTGAATTTTTATTTCTTCAATCGCAGATTTTTTAGATTGAATCTCATCAACAATAGCTTTCTCTTCCTGCCATTTACTAGTAAGCTCGTTTTTCTCTTCGGAGAGATTCCCAATTTGCTCGTTTAAGGAATCCAATTCCTTTTTATCCTTTTCTCTTTTGATCGCCTCACGCTCTATTTCTAGTTGCATGATTTGACGTGTAAGGTCATCAATTTCTTCTGGAACGGAGTCAATCTCTAATCGAAGTTTTGCCGATGCTTCATCAATTAAGTCAATCGCTTTATCCGGCAAGAATCTATCGGAGATATACCTTTGTGAAAGCTCCACTGCACTAATAATTGCTTCGTCCTTTATACGCACCTTGTGGTGCACTTCGTAACGTTCTTTAATTCCTCTAAGGATAGAAATAGCGGATTCTCTGTCTGGTTCATCTACCAATACGGTTTGGAATCTTCTTTCTAAAGCTTTGTCTTTTTCTATGTACTTTTGGTATTCCGCTAGGGTAGTGGCACCTACTGCTCGTAACTCTCCTCTAGCAAGTGCTGGTTTAAGTATGTTTGCTGCATCCATGGCACCTTCGCCTTTTCCAGCACCAACAAGCGTATGAATCTCATCAATAAACAAGATGATTTCTCCATCGCTTTTCTGTACTTCTTTTACTACAGCCTTTAATCTTTCTTCAAACTCACCTTTGTATTTGGCACCAGCCACAAGTGAACCCATGTCTAGGGAATAAATAGTTTTGGATTTAAGACTTTCTGGAACATCTCCTCGAATGATTCTATTGGCAAGCCCTTCTGCAATGGCAGTTTTCCCAACTCCTGGTTCACCTATTAGAATAGGGTTATTCTTATTTCTTCTAGAGATTATTTGAAGTATTCTTCTTATTTCATCGTCTCTTCCTATTACTGGATCCAGTTTGCCAGATTTTGCTAGTTCGTTTAAATTTAGGGAGTATTTTTCTAAAGAGTTATAACTTCCTTCTGCGTCTCTACTTTTTACGTTATCCCCTCCACGAAGTTCTTCAATCGCTTTTATTAAAACCTTTTCTTTTAGTCCGGCATCTTTTAGCAGTTGCCCTGATTGATCACCTGCTTCTAAGATTCCTAAAAGTAAATGCTCCAAAGTAACAAACTCATCGTTCATAGACTTTGCTTTTTGTTCGGCTTTTGCCAATGCTTTGTTGCTGTAGTTGGATAAATATTGGTTTGCGTTTCCTTGTATCTTTGGATAGCCTTTTACCATTGCTTCCAAGGATTGGGCTATTCTGCTTTCGTTTGCCCCAGATTTATTAACTAGATGCTGAACTGTTTCTTCTTGTAATAGTGAAACTAGTATGTGCGCCGGTTCAACTGCTTGGTGGTCATTGGTAGTGGCCAACTGAACGGCATTGTTTATTGCTTCTTGTGCTTTTATGGTGAATTTTACTATATTCATGTTTTACTATCTTCCATAATATTGCCAAGTTGTAAAGGGGTTTAACTTAGGACTAAATGGCAGCTATTCAAGTCTATGAGATAAATTATTAAGACTTTTTGTCTTTAAACAGTTGCTGATTTGTTGTTAAATAAATGAAACTGACGGGAAGAAGTAATTTTTTATTTGAGCTTATTAATCATCTTCCTTATCTTCAAAAAGTTCCCTGTCCACTTTCAGTTCACTCTCATGATACTTAATTTCATCTTCCAGCACCTCTTTCTCAACTCCGTCTTGTAAGTAGTTTAAGTTGTGATCTCTAATAATAACATCAGAGACCTTTCGACCTTTTGCTCTAATTAGGGCAAAGGTCATAATAACACTTGTAATTAAGATTGCGTACAATAAAATCCCCTGGCTAAATTCTGGAATCAAATAAGTTGAGGGAATAGTATAAAACAATAGTATAGTTATTAATCCTCTTGGTGCAATCCATAATTCTGGTTTAATGCCTTTATTCCAGAGTAATAATTTCAGTAAAATAGCTCTTACCACGTAGAGGATAACAATGAATACTAGACTTTGCAGTGCAACAAAAGTATCTACCAATGAACTAAGTGAAATTGTTAGTCCAAACATTACAAAGAAGAAGGTGCGCAGGAAAAATGCAGATTCTAATGTAACAATATGAAATTCATGAAATGCTGGTTTTAATTCCTTTGAATCAACTAAATTTTTAATTGGTCCTCTAAAGAAAACATCTACATTGTTTAAAATCAAACCAAAGAAAAGGATTAGAATCAAGGAGGAAAGGTGAAACACAGACCCAATTCCATAAGCAAGAACTAGTACAGAAATAATAAGGAATAGTTTCACTGAGCTTTTTAGTTTGGAAAAGCCCCATACTACGAAGTAACTAAAAATGATAGCAACCAGGATTGTTATACCAATGTTTGCACTCACACCTTTAATCACATCCATAGTATTTCCATAATCATTGGGAGTGATTAAGAATTGAACGAATATAATACCTACAATATCGGAAAAGGTACTTTCGTAAATCATAAATTCCTTTTTCTCCTCTGGCAAAGTTGTTACACTAGGGATTATTATTGCACTACTCATTATAGATATTGGAAGGGCATAGACAAGTGATCTATAAAAGTCTGCTTCTAGGAATATTTGAATAAAGAAGGCAATGAGTAAAGAACTTGCAATAAGCCCTATGATTGCCATTGTAAATGACTTTAGGATAAGTCCTACTTTGTCTTTTTTAAGTTTAAGGTCTAATGCAGCTTCAAGAACTATGAGTATTAATCCTACTTTACCAACAATTATTAATGATTCTAAAATTAATGGGTTGTTCTTAAGTGATGGAGCTATAAATTGTAGAATAAGTCCAAGTAACATTAAGAGTAATACACTTGGAACATTTGTCTTTTTTGAAATGAAATTAAATATAAAACTTATAATTACAATAAGAGATGCACCAATTATTAAGATGTACTCTGGATTAATGTTATTCAAATATTTTATCATATGGTATTTCTCGACAAATAAAGCGGAATAGTGTAAGTTAAATTATTTTCTCGGTTTTTAGTTTAAAAGCAGATATTCCGATACAAATTAAATTAAATAATACCAGTACAGAAATTGGTTTCATTAAGTCAGAAATACTATTTCCTTTCAAGAACAACCCATAGTAACCATCTAGGCACCAGTAGAATGGACTTAACATAGCTAGACTTTGCATCGATTCATTCATTACAAATACTGGAATCCAAATTCCACCAATTGCAGCAAATATCATAATAATAATTGCACCAAGCCCATTAGATTGTTCTTGTGTTTTTGCGAATGACCCAATAGCTAATGAATAAGTAACAGCAGAGAGACTTACTAGTATAGAGAAAAGTAATAGTGAGAATATTTCGGAAGGTATTACAAGTTTGGGCAATCCTAATAAAGGTAATATATATACACCTATTAATAGTAAAAAGAAGATTTGCAATAAGCCAATAAATAGATACATAAGGGTTTTTCCTGCTAATACAATTCCAAAGCTTTTTGGAAACATTTTTAATCTAATAAAACTACCATTAACCTTTTCTCTTACAACATTTGACCCCAGAGAAACAACCATAAAAAATAGAGCAAAAATTGTCCAAGCTGGAATATTGTGTTGTGTTGAATTTGGGACAATTTTAAAATCATTTTTTGCTGCTAGAATGGTTTTAATTTCATCGTCACTATCTACCTTATTAAAAAGTGTAGCATCTTTTTTTGCTCCCATTTCATCGTAGATTAAAGAGATCAAAGTTTTGTTTTCAAGTTTGATTTTCTCTGATGTAATGAGAGATTTTAATGATTCAACGTAGTTGAATTGTAATGTAGGGTCATGGTAAAAGTTTAGGCTTACTTTATTGGGAATAATTGACCCAGAATCTACATCAAGCCCTAATTCCTTCAGCATTTTGTTGCATCTTACTTTAGCGATAGCATGAACCTTCTCTGAGAATCCCTTAGGGATATGCAAGGCAGTAAGTGCTTTGTTAGATAACATTTGAGAAATAATTTTATCCTGTTTAATCTCAATTGATTCTACATCAAACATTCCAGATTCTTTTAAGGCGAGTACAAAATCTTTACTTAATTGCCCCTTGTCGTTGTTTACCAAAACTAAAGAAACCTTATTTTGATTAATTACTTTAAAAGCACCATCTTGAATTACAGTAACGATAATTACTAATACAATTGGCATTACAAACATGACAAAAAGCCCAACTTTATCTGAGATAAGTTGTAAAAATTCTTTCCTAAAAGCTGCCTTTAATTTTTGCATTAATCTCTATATTCTTCTCCAGTTACTTTTAAAAACAATTCCTTCAAATCTTTAGCATGGTTCGATTCTAATATATCATGTAGTTTTCCGTCAAGAACAAAATTCCCATTATCTAGAAATACGAAATAATCGCAGAATGTTTCTGCTTCCATTAGTTCATGAGAAGTATATATAATAGTTGTCCCTTTTTTATTTAGTTCATTCAAGTATTTAAGAATGGCATTTTTGCTTTGTGCATCAATACCTACAATTGGTTCATCTAATATTAGTAGTTTAGGTTCATTGACTAATCCAATAGCCAGGTTTACTCTTCGTTTCATACCACCTGAAAAATACTTTACTTTCTTTTTGAAATGCTTTTCTAGGCCTAATTGGGTAATTAAATGAGAGGATGTCTCTTCTGCTTTTTTCTTGCTTAGTCCACTCATTGTGCCAAAGAACAGTAAATTTTCATGCATGGTTAACTCTTCGTAAAAAGCAAAGTCTTGAGGGACATAACCTATTTTTCCTTTCATAGAATTCTCTTCTTTAGTAAGGAATTCAATTGTTCCTGATGTGGGATTTGTAATCCCAGTTAACAATGAAATTAAGGTTGTTTTGCCAGCGCCATTTGGACCGAAAATACCTAATTTTATTCCTTTCTCAACTAATAGGTTCAAACCATTAAGAGTATAGTTTGAATTCCTTTGATATTTGTGCTTTAGGTCTTTGATTCTTAATTGCATGAGAATAGTCCTCTAATGCATTGAGCTGCAATTTTAGAATTTTGTTGAGTTGCATAACCATTATTCCCAAGAATAAATCTTTTCGCTATAAATGAGTTTACATTTGTTTGTCCAAGATAATCCTTAATCCCATTATTAGAGAGTGTCTCATTTGGCAAATAACTGATTTTTTTTCTAATGTATACCTTATTCATTTCTTCTTAATACGCCGCAAAAATAGGCTTTTTTCTTTTAATCTATTTACTTGTTAATGCTCCTAATAGGGTCAATTATACAACCAATACAATTGGTGCAATAATAAATAAAGCAATTTAAATATAGTGCTTTAAGTACAAAAGATATCTTTCTCTTATGGATGGCATTTCGCTTTTATCAATATGGCATTTGTTCAAGCTTTAAATAAGGCTTTTGCTCTACTCTCAAACAAAGATTAAATTTGTTTTAATCGCTACAAAACCCTGTTTTAAAATCCTTTCTGTAAATTCGCTATTTTAAATTAAAGCTATTTCTATTTTTACCCAATCTATTTCTATAACCTTCATGCCTAATGCCAAGTTAGGCATAATTTGTTTCAACTACCTATTTTGGTAATAATTTATTCGAAGTACTTTTTTATTTGGCTTGACTCTTTTCTAAGTAGTCTTTAATGATTTTCTTGAGAGACGGAGAAGTGCTGTAGTACCCTTTCTCGACAATTTTTTTATCCTCTTCGATGTTTTTGCTGTAGTTAAGGAATTTAGGGCAATTTTCTTGAATAATTAATCTCAAAAATCGGTACTCTATTTTTTTTGGTAATTTGGCTATTTCGGCCTCTAAAAGTTTGCTCCCTTCTTTGAAAACCTTAAGCTTGTCTCCTGGTTTTCTTACAAGACTTGCTTTTTTCATTAGAAGAGCACCTTTCTTGGCAGAAGCTAATGTTTCTGATAGGCAGTTGTTTACCTGCTCTAGTGTGCCAGTATCCAATACGTCGTAATATTTTTGAATGGTTACAGTGTTTGCTCCAAAGTCTTGAAGCAAAAGGAATAAAATACCAATTAGAAATTTCATAAAATTAGTTATACAAAGGTACTATATTTAAATACATTATGCATAGTGATACTTTTGAATGGGTCCTATTAATTGAGGATAATACCTAGTGTTTTAAAATTGAATAGGGGCATGTTTTCTTTTACGAATGCTATTTTATTATACGTATTCTTAATTTGTATTAATTTAAGTTTACCTTATCTTTGGTGAAATGTTACTAAAAGAAGATTTAAAAAATGTACTTGTTCTAGATATAGAAACAGTCTCAAATTATCCGGAGTATAAAAAGATGCCAGAGAATTGGCAGAAATTATGGAATAAAAAAGCGCAATATTTAAAATCTGATGAACAAACAAATGAAGAAGTATACGAAAGAGCTGGGATCTACTCTGAATTTGGGAAGATTATCTGTATTTCAGTCGGAGTTTTTGTTCTTAAAAGGGAGGAGGTAGGAATAAGGCTTAAATCGTTTTATGGAGACGATGAGAAAGTATTATTGCAAGAGTTTGGGGAACTTCTAAATACAAAGTTCGATAATGACAAATATGCACTTTGCGGTCATAATGGAAAAGAATTTGATTTTCCTTACATAGCCCGAAGGATGCTTGTTAACAATGTTTCACTTCCTAAAATATTAAAGATGCATGGGAAGAAGCCTTGGGAGATTAATCATTTGGATACCATGGAACTTTGGAAGTTTGGCGATTATAAGAAGTTTACTTCCTTGGAATTATTGGCAACCTTGTTTGATATTCCTACACCCAAGGATGATATTGATGGTTCTCAAGTTGGACCAGTTTACTGGATTGACAAGGACTTGAATCGAATTGTAAATTATTGCACAAAGGATGTTGTAACAACTGCTAGATTGTTGCTAAAGCTATTAAATATTGGGGATATAAAAGAAGAAAATATTGATATTTTATAATCTTAATCATGAAATACCCCATTTGGAATTTATTTCACAAACGATATCTAATTGAATTGTGATGCACAAACTAGGTAATTAAGTAAAATTGGCATAATCACATAAAATTGCTTTCTTCGCACAGTGTACAGGAAACAGAAACGTATTACGGTAATAGGTGGTGGAAGTTGGCCAACTGCTCTAGTTAAAATATTAAGTGAGAAGCAAAATATCAAAATAACCTGGTGGTTGCGAAGTGCAGAGGATGTTAAATACCTAAAGGACTTTAAGCACAATCCTAAATATTTAAGTTCGGTACAATTCGATCTAACAAAAATTGTTCCGACAGATGATTTGGCATTTGCCATCAACCAATCAAAAATAATAATTTTGGGAGTTCCTTCTGCATTTTTATTTAATGTACTAAATGATCTGCATCCTAGTTCTTTTGATGGTAAAAGAATTATTTCCGCTATAAAGGGCGTAATTCCAGAGACTATGGAAATTGTAGGGGAATATGTACAATCAAAATTCAAAGTAAAAGAAAGGAGTATAGCTGTTATTTCTGGTCCTTGTCATGCGGAGGAAGTTGCTCTTGAGAAATTGTCTTATTTAACCATATCCTCAAGAAGATTACCATTGAGGAAAGTCTTAATGGAATTATTTGCTTGCAGGTATATTAAAGTGCGTGGAACTACAGATATTTATGGGGTGGAATATGCAGCAGTGCTCAAGAATATTTATGCCATAGCTGCAGGAATCTGTCGTGGGATAGGCTATGGAGATAACTTTCATGCCGTTCTTGTTACAAATGCTCTTCAGGAAATGAAACGTTTCTTAGAGGGAGTAAATCAGCATAGAAGAAGTGTAAAAGCAAATGCTTATTTAGGCGATTTATTAGTAACTACCTATTCTCAATTTAGTAGGAACAGAACTTTTGGATCAATGATAGGTAAAGGTTATTCTGTTCAAGCTGCACAAATGGAAATGGAAATGGTAGCAGAGGGTTATTATGCCACAAAATCTGTTTATGAGATTAATAAAAGAGTAAAGGCAGATATGCCAATAATGAATGCTGTTTACCAAATTATTTATGAAGGGAAAGACAGGAAAAAAGCCATTCTTGAAATCTTAGATGGGCTAGCATAAATGGGTGTTCTAGTTGAAGCAAAGGGCATTGAGATAAGTACTGTAAAAGAAAAGAAAGTACTTGTAAGTGATTTGTCTTACACACTTAAAAAAGGAGAAATTATTGGAATTGTTGGGGAGTCAGGGTCTGGGAAATCCATATCCTGTATAACCTTGTTGGGGCTATTGCCCAAAGCATTAAAGTGTTCCAATGGTAGTTTAATTTATAACAACAAAGAGGACAAGAGGGTGGATTTGCTTTCTTTAGGGGAAAAAGAATTAAGGAGGATTAGAGCAAATGATGTCTCAATGATATTCCAAGAACCTCTGACTGCATTAAACCCAGTTTTAAAGTGCAGAAAGCAACTCCAGGAGTGTCTGAAAATGGCAGAAATTCCAAAGAAGTTTTGGGATTTAGAATCGAGGAAGTTGCTGGATGAAGTAAACTTATTGGAAACGGATAGGATATTAGATTCTTACCCATTTGAATTATCAGGAGGGCAAAGACAAAGAGTAATGATTGCAATGGCATTGGCATCAAGCCCAACCTTGTTAATAGCAGACGAGCCAACTACTGCCCTAGATGTTTTGGTAACTAAAGAAATTATGATTTTGTTGCAGAAGCTTTGCATGGAGCGAGGGATGTCTATGGTTTTTGTGAGTCATGATCTTGAGCTAGTGAAAGGAATTGCCCACAAATTGCTTGTTATGTTTAATGGAGAGGTAATGGATTATGGAATAACAGAAGACATAATAAATTCGCCAAAATCTGCCTACACCAAAGCATTGATGGCTTGTGTTCCAACTGTAGATGCTAAAGGTCAAATTCTTCCTACCATATCAGAATTGGTTAGTGAATTAGATGGAGAATTAGTCTTTCATGATTATGATGTACAAACTGCTCCTAAAGTAGTTGTTTCTGAGGATGAGATTATTCGTGTACAAGATTTAGAGAAGAAATATCCTAATAAAAAGGCAAAAGGGGAGTTTTTTATAGCCTTAAATAAGGTCTCTCTTAGTGTAAAAAGAGGAGAATGTTTGGGGATTGTTGGAGCTTCTGGTTCTGGGAAAAGTACTTTAGCAAAAGCCTTGGTGAATTTAGAAAAACCCAACAGTGGTTCTGTTACATTGATATTAGATGGAAAGGAAAGGCCAGTGGAGGCAAAAACTATCCAACTTGTTTTTCAGGACCCTTTTTCCTCCTTAAACCCTTTACTAAAGGTGAAGGATTTACTCATCGAGCCTATCTTGGTAAATAGTATTTGTAATTCTAAAAAAGAGGCGGTTATTCAAGCAAAAGAAGCTTTATTGGCTGTTGGGCTTTTAGAATCTGACATGGATAAATACCCGCATGAATTTTCAGGCGGACAAAGACAAAGAATTAATGTTGCCAGAGCTTTGTGTCTTAAGCCAAGCATAATGGTACTAGATGAATCTGTCTCCGCTCTGGATGTTTCCGTGCAGGCTCAGGTGCTTAATTTATTAAAGAAGATACAGGTTGACATGGGTCTCACCTATGTCTTTATTACTCACGACCTCAATGTTGCGGCTTACTTCTGTGAGAGGATTGCCGTGATGAACAATGGGGAGATTGTAGAGATCAAAGAAAGTATAGAATTGTTTAGGAATCCCGAAACGGAGTATTCAAAAAAATTATTACACTTAGATTGATATGAGAATTATTGGGATATGTGGAATTAGTGGATCTGGGAAGTCTTATTTATTGCAGAGACTAAAGGAGTTGATTCCTTCTGAAATTTCTATTCTTTCTACCGATGATTACTATAAGAATAAGGAATTACAACAAAAAGATGAAAACGGTATAGAGAACTTTGATCTGCCCAGTTCTATAAAAATGGATCAACTTTTAGAGGATGTAGAATCTTTAAGAAAAGGAATCCCAGTAATTATTAAGAAGTATGCTTTTAATTTAAAGGATGCTAAACCAATAGAAATCACTATAGAACCAAGGCCTATTTTACTTATAGAAGGTATTTTTGTTCTCTCCAATGAGAAGCTCAAGGAGTACTTTGTTCATACGGTCTTTATTAAGAGTGATATTCATAAAGTACTTGAAAAACGAATCGTTCGTGATGTAGCAGAAAGAGGCATGATAGAAGCAGAAGTGAGATACCAATGGGAGAACCATGTTCTTCCCGGTTATGAGAACTTTGTGTTGCCTTACGAAACGACAGTTAATACGGTAGTTGTAAACGACCATACATCGGATGATTTTGTGCAACAGGTTTATAATGAGATAAAATAATCATTTCTGTCTTTTGCATATTCTTCTTAATTTATTTTTACAACTACATTTTCTAATTGATTAATATTCTTATTTCATTGGCCTTGGCCTAATGAAAATATTGTCTTTATAATTTATCGCTAATAAGTATATTTGCACAAATTTTTTAATCCATGGAATTGAACGAACAGCAATTACAGCGAAGAGAATCGCTAAAATCTTTAAGAAAAATGGGCATAGAGCCTTATCCGGCAGAAGTGTTTGAAGTAAATGCTAATGCAGCAGACATTCTTAAAAATTATGAAAACAATAAGCTGGATTATAAAGCGGTGTCTATTGCTGGGCGTTTAATGAGAAAAAGAATCATGGGAAAGGCTTCTTTCGCAGAGATTCAAGACAGCACAGGACGTATTCAGATTTATGTGAGTAGAGATGAAATTTGTGGTGGTGAAGATACAGCCATGTACAATGAGTTCTTTAAGAAGTTATTGGATATTGGAGACATCATAGGAATAAAGGGATATGTTTTCACTACTCAAGTAGGGGAAATTTCTATTCATGTTACAAGCATTAAGATGCTTACTAAAACGCTTAATCCATTGCCATTACCAAAAGAGGTAGATGGAAAGGTATACGATGCCTTTACAGATCCTGAGCAGCGCTATAGAATGAGGTATGTGGACATGATTGTGAATCCTCAGGTAAAAGAAACTTTTGTAAAAAGAACAAAGGCCATCAATAGTATGCGTGAGTTCTTAAACGACAAAGGTTATTTAGAAGTGGAAACTCCTATCTTACAAAGTATACCTGGTGGAGCAACAGCAAGGCCATTTATTACGCACCATAATGCATTAGATATCCCTCTTTATTTGCGTGTTGCAAATGAATTATACCTTAAGAGGTTAATCGTTGGTGGTTTTGATGGTGTATATGAATTTGCAAAAGATTTTAGAAACGAAGGTATGGATAGAACCCATAACCCAGAGTTTACTCAAATGGAGTTGTACGTTGCCTATAAGGACTACAAATGGATGATGGATACTACGGAAGCGATGTTACAAAAGATTTGTGAAGATGTAACAGGAGAGGGGCAAGTTGTGTTTGGAGAAAACACCATACGATTCGATAAGCCTTTTAGAAGACTTCCTATATATGAGGCTATAAAGGAGTTTACTGGAATAGATGTTTCCAAAATGGATGAAGCTGGCCTTAAGGAGGTATGTAAAGAGTTGCATATAGAGGTTGATGATTCTATGGGGAAAGGGAAATTAATTGATGAGATTTTTGGAGAGAAGTGCGAAGCACAGTTAATCCAACCTACTTTTATCATGGACTACCCTGTGGAAATGAGCCCTCTTACAAAAAGGCACAGGGACAATCCCGAGTTAACTGAGCGTTTTGAACTTATTGTGAATGGGAAAGAAATTGCAAATTGCTATTCGGAGCTTAACGATCCAATAGATCAAAGGGAACGATTTGAAGATCAGGTAAAATTAATGGAACGCGGTGATGACGAAGCTATGTTTATTGATTATGATTTCTTAAGAGCTTTGGAATATGGAATGCCTCCTACATCTGGCATTGGTATAGGAATAGATAGGTTGGTTATGTTATTAACTAACAATGCATCTATACAAGAAGTGTTGTTCTTTCCTCAAATGAGACCTGAGAAAAAGGCTGCACCTAAGCCTAAGCCGACAAGTCATGGGCCATTGTATGATTTGGTATTGGCCGAAGGTCCAATTCAATTAAGTGACTTAAAGGAGAAAGCCGGATTGAGTAATAAGAAATTTGATGCAAATTTGAAAGAGCTTAAGGCAAATGGCTCTGTTACTGTTTACGAAGAGGGTGGTAGCTACTTTGCAAAGGTTTAACTTCTATTTAGTAAATAAATAGACAAGTAATCCAATACTTACGATCATAAAGACTGTTTTTATGGTCCTTGTTGATGTATCTCTTTTATAGTTATACTCAGTTTTAGTTACGTTATAACCATCTACTAATCGATAGACCTTTATTTGATACTCCATTTGTTGGGTTGCTTGTTCTCCATTTATGCTACCAGGTGTCCATTTGGGCATATTGGCAAATATCCTAAGTAGGTATGTGTTTAGAGAAGCGTTGCTGCTAGAGGCAACGTACGCATCTTCTACATCACCAAACTTATTAACTCGGAACCTGATACTGAATAAATCGCCAAGAGTGTTTACTTGTATTAAATTGGATACAGATAGAAACAATTCTTTCTCAATATAAAGAAACATGTCAGACTCACCACCGGGATAGATTGGAGCTACATAACCAGAAATGTCAACCACTGCAGGAAGGGTGTCAGTTGAGGAGTATGAAGAGTCTTGCGAAAAACCATTACTAGTTCCAGCTAACAAGATAAAAAGGAAAAAGTATTTTATTCTATTGGACAAAAACTTTGAAATTAAGCGACTTAACCTTGTTCGTAGCTCTAATAAAATAGAAGCCAGGTTTTGAAATTACTAAATCAACTTTTTCCTCATTAGGTATTAAATCGTCAGACTCAATAACTTTCCCAGAAATATCAATAATATCGAAAGTCCATTTCTCATTAGTAAAGGATTTGGAGGTAATTGTAAAATTGCCAAAGGTTGGATTCGGATATAAATTGTTCTCACCTTTTTCAAAGTCACTTATAGCGGTGAAATCAGCATCCATTTCAACTGTTACTGTGTCTTTGCAACCGTTTGTTTTAGATGTAACAACCAGCGTAACTGGGTACTTCCCAAATTCAGAATAAGTATGTTTAGGACTTGCCTGGGTTGTAGTTCTTCCATCTCCAAAATTCCAAAAATAACTTACACCGGTTGTTGTAATTGGTGTTACTGTGACTGTCCCAGGCCAAGTAACTTGATAATCAAATCCAGCAATTGGTCTAGCAATTACCACGGCAGATATTTTTTCTCTAGGAGATGTACAGCCTTCATTTGTTGTTTCTACATAATAATCTTTGCTATACAATAACAAAGGTGTTTTGAACGACTCCCCTGTAAAAAGAAGTTTTCCCTCCACTTCTGAATCGTACCATTTGATTATTCCTTGGTCTACTTCTGCACTTAAGTTAGCATGAGATTTAGAGCATATTTGATCTGAGTTTTTTCTCGTAAATGGAAAGAAATCTTTTACAACTAAATCTATTTTTTCTCGGACTGGATTTTTGCAAATACCGCTGCTCAATTCTGCATAGAAAGTTTGACTTGTGCTAGGCAGGCTTAAAAAATACGTTGGTCCTCTGTGAATAGAATTGCCTCCAGATGCTGAATTAAACCACTCTACATCTCCTGTAAGAGTCACAGCTTTTAGTAAAGCGTCATTGCCTTTACATAAAGTATCGTTTTCAGTCTTAAAGAAATCTGGGTAATCTTTAGTCTCAATATTGATTGGCTCTCTTGTTGAGGCGCATGTGCCATTCCATGCTTCTACATAAAAAGATTTTTTCCCTACATTGACTACGTTGTATGTGTAATCTTTCCCAATTTTAATTGGGCTACCAGCAGATGGAACATCATACCATCTAATGGTATCTGTATTTTTAATACTTGCAGTAAGGTTAAGTGTATTGCTACTTCTTAAGCAAATTGTGGTATCTTCCGTTACTGTAGGAGGGTCGGGTGCAAAGCTACTACTCACGTATGCAGTAACTGGGACTCTGTTGTTGCTGAAACAACCATTGTTAAGTGCTTCCACATAATAAGTGAAATTACTCGATAGAACTCCAGTTTGGTAAACTTCTCCTGTATGCACAATAGTATTACTTGTAGGAGAGGAGAACCAGTTTATTACTCCAACATTAGTTGTTGCAGATAAGTTTGCACTACTTTGGGTGCAAATGGAATCATGTGTAACAATTGGGTCATTGGGGTGTTCATATACTGCATATGTTTTTTGTTGTTTACCAGAAACACAGGTGCCATTTAATGCTCTAGCATAAACGGTATCAAATTTTACTTTTGAACCAGTATTTAGAATATTGGCAGTAGAAAAAGGTACTGAATCCAGCACATTATTAAACCATTGGTAATCTTTTACACTTGCAGAAAACGCGGTTAAATCACTGCTGTCTCCCTCGCAAATTTTATCTTTACCTAGAATTACTGGAACGTCTGGTTTAAATTTAATATTTAAAGTATTTGTGTCAATACAAGTACCTCCTCTCCAAGAATAGTTGTAGACAATTAACCTTACCTTGTAATTTCCAGGTTTGGTATATTTGTTTTTACCAATTCTAGATTGAATGGTATTATTAAGTTCTCCAAAATTCCATCTGTAACAAAAATCTTCGTAAATTGGGTTGTTGTATCTCTCCACATAGTACTTATAACGGTTATAGAATTTATTTGAAACTACAGTGCTGTCTCTAGTGTAGTTTTCAAACCTTACTGTGTCCCTAGGATTATAACACGTATCTTTGAGGTAAAACTCAGATCCTAGATCATAAGTTACATGAGGATAAAATTGCATGTCTGCATCTAGAGTTGTACCTCCCACATTTAGATTTAAACCATTATACCATGTTCCACTAACCGAACCACTTAAAAGATTCTCTCTACCTCCATCTCCATTCGCCCAGCTATTGGCAACTACACCTGCCCTTTTATTGCTTTCGGCCGCTGCAAGGACAATAACGTAGGGTACATTAATTTTTACGGAGGATTTAAATTGAATTCGTTTTTGAAGTACTGTTAAAAGTCCTGCTCCAAATGCACTATCAACAGTCAGCGTGTCTGAGGATAAAGGTTTTCCAGTAGGCAAAGAGTCTACTCCTGCCTTGAATATATGACAAGCTATTTTCATTGTAGAGCTATCTAAGCTCCAAGCATAGAAGGATAAGCCATGAATTGTAATCCCTTTTTTAGGTGCTGTATAGAACTGTCCTAGAGAATTTCCTGTTCTTATCGAAATAGTATTGTATGCGGTAACTTTGTTACGAACATACTCCACTGTGTCCTGAGAACATTTTTTAGGATTGTTAAAGGATCTCCTTAAATCATTCCCAGGCAATGCTGGGAGGTCATCGATTATTTTTACTGGGACCTCTGTAAACTGGGCCTGACTTGCAGAAGGGAATAAAGATATAAACAAACAGGTAAATGCTAAAATGTAAAAAGTTTTCATTCTCAATTTTTTTGCTAAAATAACAAAAAAAACGAGAATTATCGTCATTTAGTGGTATTACTTTCCTTTGAAAGTAGCCTTACGCTTCTCTACAAAGGCGTTCATCCCTTCCTTTTGATCTTCTGTTGCAAAAAGCATGTAGAAGTTTTTTCTCTCAAAATACAATGCGTCTTGGAGGCTCATTTCAAAAGCCATGTTAACAGATTCTTTTGCCATTTGCACTGCAATAGGAGATTTAGAAGCGATGTTTTTAGCAAGGTTAATTGCTTCGGTTAAATAGACCTCTACAGGAACAACTTTGTTTATGAGCCCTGCACCATAAGCTTCTTTGGCAGAAATAAACTTGCCAGTTAAAACCATTTCCATTGCTCTTGCTTTTCCAACTGCTCTAGTTAGTCTTTGTGTTCCACCGGCACCTGGCATAACACCTATGCTTATTTCTGGTTGTCCGAATTGAGCAGTTTCACTTGCAACGATCATGTCGCAAATCATTGTTAATTCACAACCTCCGCCTAAGGCAAAACCTGAAACAGCAGCAATGATTGGTTTCTTTGTTTTTCTTATTTGATCCCATGTAGAAAATTGGTCAATAAGTAGCATGTCAATTGCCCCTTTTCCGCTCATCTGCTTTATATCCGCACCAGCAGCAAAAGCTCTTTCGTTACCAGTAATAATGATACATTTAACAGCTTCGTTTCTATCCAGTTCTATAAGGCTATCCCTCAGTTGTCCCATTAATTCTAAATTCAAGGCATTTAACTCTTTCGGTCTGTTTAACCTTATAATAGCTATAGGTGAATCATCTAGAATTTCTGTTAGTATAAATTGATTGCTCATATTGTAAAATTTTTTCAAAAGTACAATTTAATGGTAGAAGTCTAAAAAAATGTTGCCAATGAATAGTGGAAAACATTGCTTCTGAAAATTCTTTCGCCAACGGAACTGAATTATATTTGTATGATGGATTTGAACCAAGCCCCACCATATTTAGATTCCTTGAATAAAGCGCAAAAAATGGCTGCCATGCAAACGGAAGGTCCTGTAATGATTATTGCGGGTGCTGGTTCTGGTAAGACAAGGGTCTTAACCTATCGGATTGCTCATATTTTAAGGCAAGGTGGGAATGCTTTTGAAGTTTTGGCCTTGACTTTTACAAACAAAGCCGCAAAAGAAATGCGTGCAAGAATAGAGTCTGTAGTGGGTGCAGAGGCCAAAAATATATGGATGGGAACTTTCCACTCAATATTTGCAAAAATTCTAAGAATTGAGGCAAGCCATTTGAATTACCCCACTAATTTCACTATTTACGACACCGATGACTCAAAGAGCCTGATTAGAGCTATCATTAAGGAAATGAACTTGGACGATAAGGTCTATAAACCAAATTTAGTATATAGCAGGATCTCAATGTCAAAGAACAATCTTATAACAGCTGAAAAATATGCTAAATCATCCGATTTAACTATGGCTGACGATCAGGCAGGTAGGAATTTCTTTCATTATGTTTATCAGAAATACCAGGACAGATGCAAAAAAGCTGGAGCAATGGATTTTGATGATTTATTGTTAAATACTTACAGGCTATTTCATAATCATCCAGGTGTATTGTACAAATACCAGCATAAATTCAAATATGTGATGGTAGATGAGTATCAGGATACAAACCACTGTCAGTACATGATAGTGAAAAAGCTCGCGGCTGTAAATGAAAACATTTGTGTTGTAGGTGACGATGCACAGAGTATTTATTCATTCAGAGGGGCAAATATTCAGAATATATTGAATGTGGAGAGGGACTACCCCGATTTAAAAGTCTTCAAATTAGAGCAGAATTACCGTTCTAGTAAAACTATTGTAAAAGCAGCAGGAAGTGTTATCTCTAACAATAAGGAGCAATTAGAAAAAGAAGTTTGGACAAGTAATAACGAGGGGGAAAAGATTAGAGTATTTAAGTCTGCAACTGACAATGAAGAAGGAAGATCAATAGCAAATGATATTTTTATTAAGTCATTAGAAAATCAATTGGAATATGATTCGTTTGCAATTCTTTATAGAACAAATGCTCAGTCAAGGTCTATGGAGGAAGCCTTGCGTAAAAGAAACATTACTTATAAGATTTATGGTGGCATGTCCTTTTATCAGCGCAAGGAGGTAAAGGATCTAATAGCCTATTTAAGGGTGATAAATAACCCAAGTGATGAGGAAGCTTTAAAAAGAATAATTAATTATCCAGCAAGGACAATAGGTAAAACAACTATTGATAAATTAGTCCTGAGCGCTAATGAGAATAATATTAGCATTTGGGAAGTAGTAGATAATGCCGATAAATTCCCATTACTTGGGAATTCAGTAAAACACATAAAGAACTTTGCAATAATGATGAATAGTTTTATGTCTATGTTGGATAAATCTGATGCCTATGAGGTTGCAAATCACGTAGCAAAGCAAACCAATTTATTAGGCACATTGTTTAAAGATAAAACGATTGAGGGTATCTCAAAATATGAGAACTTGGTTGAGTTGTTAAATGGGATAAAAGAGTTTGTGGAGGATGATGAAAATGAAGAAGAAAAAAGTCTTGCAATTTACCTTCAAAATGTGGCACTTGTTTCAACCATGGACAAGGAAAGTGATGAAAGCCCTAGAGTGTCCTTAATGACAATTCATAGCGCGAAAGGATTGGAGTTTCCTTATGTTTACCTTGTAGGCTGTGAGGAAAATTTATTTCCATCACAAATGTCCTTGTCAAGCAGGCAAGACCTGGAAGAGGAAAGAAGATTATTCTACGTTGCTGTGACAAGAGCGGAAAAAGTATTAACTTTGTCCTATGCAACCTCTAGGTTTAGGTTTGGTAATCTGTTACCATGCGAACCAAGCAGGTTCATCGAAGAGATAGATGAGAGTTGTCTAATTATGAGTGAAATAAAGAAAAAAACCACCCCTAAATCAAGTTCATATGGAAGAGAAACCTCTTTCGAAAAAAGAGGTTTTATGCCTTTGAAACCTACCCCTCCAATTATTAACCAAAATTTTGAGCCTCAAGACATTAAGGATTTAGCTGTAGGTCAAGTAATAGATCACCAGAGATTTGGAAAAGGCGTAACTAAATCAGTAGAAGGAGACATGGATAACCGCAAGGCAACCATTGATTTTGAGGAACATGGAGAGAAAACCTTAGTGCTAAAGTTTTCAAAAATCCGAATTGTAAAGAAAAGAACTTAAAATAATAATTATTTAATTGGTTTAATAATAAATACAAATTATATTTGCGGGAGTAAAATTCAATTAAAATGAAAAATAATTTATTAAAAGGTGCTTTATTCGTTGCTCTTGCAGGGTTAATTACTTTTACAGGATGTAAATACGAAGATGGACCAGGCATAAGTTTAAGATCTAAGAGAGATAGATTCTCAAACGAGTGGATCGTTAAGAGTTATATGCGAGATACAGTTAACCTTTCTGAAATGTTTACAGATTCGAATAACATTGATTCAGGTAATATTGCCTTTATTACAACTAGAACGGGTCACTTTGAATTTCATATTATACCTAATATACCTCATCATGTTTACTGGGATTCAGAAGTATGGTCTGATCCAACTTACTTGAAAATGAAGGAATTAACTTCTAATTTGTCGGAAGCTATGGGTATGAAAACTTCATATAGTAATGATACAAATGAATTTTCAGCGCCGAAAGGCAGTTGGACTTTTGATGACAAATCAAGTACGGTTCAATTAGGTCAAGGTGAATTGGAGTATATTGATACGATTCCTAACATTAAATATGATATTGTAGAATTAAGAGAGGATGCATTAAAACTTAAGTGGGTTGATGAAGCTAAAGTTACTAGAACGATAGGTTTTGAGCCTTTAAATGATGAAGATTTCTTCTTGTAAGTTTTCTTTTAACAATATTATAATGAGCCCCAGAAATGGGGCTTTTTTTTTGAATATAAATAGTACATTCGCATAGAATATGAGTCACGAGATTAAGTACAATACAGAACAAGAGGAGTTGAAGATATCGGAGTACGGAAGGAACATACAGGAATATGTTCAACTAATCTGTAATATAGAAGAAAAGGAAGAAAGAACTAAGCTGGCACACGGTTTAGTTACAATAATTTCATACATGAACCCTACACTTAGACAACAGGAGGGGTACGAGCAAATTATATGGGATCATTTGCATATTATTTCCGATTTAAAAATGGATGTGGAATGTCCTTACCCATTACCACAATTGGAAGAGGTCTATTCAAAACCGGACCCATTAGGGTACGATACCAATAGGATTCGTTTTAGATTCTATGGCAGGAACTTACAATTAATGGTGGAGAAGGCATCTTCCATGGAAGAAGGAGGGGACAAGGTCTCTTTTATTAATATCATTGCTTCTTTTATGTTCAATTCTTCCAGAAATTGGAACGATGAAAACTTAACCAAAGATGTCATTGCTGAGCATATATTAACACTTTCAAAAGGGAAATTAGAATTGGATCCAGAGAGTTTAAATATTACGATTGAAGCGGTTCATAGAAAACCTAGTAACACTAATAGACATAGTAATAAAGGAAGATCTAATAAGAACTATAAAAGTAATAACAGAGGAGGTAGAAGATAATGGCAGAATTTAAGATAAAGGGTGGAATAAAATTAAAAGGAGAAATTACTCCTCAAGGTGCAAAGAATGAGGCATTGCAAATTCTTTCAGCTGTATTGTTGACGGGAGAAAAAGTTACTGTTACTAATATTCCTGAGATCAGAGATATTCTTAAATTGATAGACCTTCTGAAAGATCTAGGGGTAAAGGTGGAGAGAGTAGCTCAAGGAGATTATACCTTTGAGGCTAATAACGTAGACTTAGATTATCTAGACTCAGCAGAGTTTAAAGTAAAAGGTGCTGCATTACGTGGTTCAATAATGATTGTAGGGCCTTTGTTGGCAAGGTTTGGTAAAGGATATATTCCAAGTCCAGGTGGTGACAAAATTGGTCGTAGAAGGCTAGACACCCATTTTATTGGATTTGAGAATTTAGGAGCAAACTTTGAGTATTCAAAAGAAGAAAACTTTTATAGAGTTTCTGCTGATAGATTAAAAGGTGCTTATATGCTTCTTGAAGAAGCCTCTGTAACAGGTACGGCAAACATTGTTATGGCAGCTGTCTTAGCCGAGGGTAAAACAACGATATACAATGCGGCATGTGAACCTTACTTACAACAACTTTGCAAAATGCTGAATAGTATGGGCGCAAAAATTACTGGAGTTGGTTCCAATATGTTACATATTGATGGTGTAGATTCCTTAGGTGGTTGCGAGCACCGTTGTCTTCCAGACATGATTGAGATAGGAAGTTTTATTGGCTTAGCTGCTATGACAGGTAGTGACATAACTATAAAAAATTGTAGAATTCCAGAACTTGGTGTTATTCCATCTGTTTTTAGAAAATTGGGAATAACCTTAAACTTTGTGGGAGATGATATCCATATTCCTGCGCAAGACTCCTATGAAATTCAGAACTTTATTGATGGTTCAATTCTTACAATTGCAGATGCGCCATGGCCAGGATTTACCCCTGATTTATTGAGTATAGTATTAGTAACTGCTACACAGGCAAGAGGGAACGTTCTAATACATCAGAAGATGTTTGAATCTAGACTTTTCTTTGTTGATAATCTGATAGACATGGGTGCGCAACTGATACTTTGTGATCCACATAGAGCTACTGTGATGGGCTTAGATAAGAAAGTGCAATTGAAAGGTATAACCATGACTTCTCCAGACATAAGAGCAGGTGTGTCATTGTTAATAGCTGCCTTATCGGCAAAAGGAACAAGTACCATTCGAAACATCGAACAAATTGATAGAGGGTATCAATTTATTGACACTCGCTTGAATGCTATTGGTGCTCAAATCGAAAGATTAGATTGATGCTGGTTATGAGGCTCTAAGGCTTATATTATTCCCTTCTGATAATCTTTTATACTTTTGGCATAAGTGGTTTTGTTATTATAACAGCCTCTATTTGAATTATACAAAACGTTAATATGAAACTTATTTAGAAAATATTTTAAAGGGATTAGTAGATATGGATGTTACAATAAAACATTAATTTACAACTTTTCTACTTGACTTAGTCTTTTTTGGCAGTAATAGTAAACAATAAGAACATACGCCAAATTGTCACTGCTTTCACATTGGCAAAATACTTGATATTACCTAGTAGCAAAGCTATATTCATGAAAGAAGAAGAGGAAGAAAACATAGAGCAGACTCAAGAGAATTCTAACTCCACGAAAAAGGAGTCTAAGAAGTCCAAGAAGAGCAAAACAATTTCTAAGGATAAATACGACAAATTGGAGAAGGAAAAGGCAGAGTTGAATGACAAATTTGTACGTCTTTTTGCCGAATTTGACAATTACAAGAAAAGAACTTCTAGAGAAAGATTGGAATTGCTTCAAACAGCATCCAAGGGTTTAATTCTTAAAATGCTTCCTGTGATGGATGATTTTGATAGAGCGGTAGCTTCTATGGAAACAGATGAACTAGAGCAGGTGAAAGAGGGTGTGAGTTTATTAAAACAAAAATTTTGGGGAGTGTTACAAAGTGAAGGTGTGCAGGCTGTGGATGCCATGGAACAAGATTTTGATGTAGATTTTCACGAAGCACTTACTAAGATACCAGCACCTACTGAGGATTTAAAGGGTAAAGTAGTGGACGTAATTGAAAAGGGCTATAAGCAAGGAGAAAAAATCATTAGATTCTCTAAAGTTGTAATAGGGGAATAAGATGGAGAAAAAAGATTTTTACGACGTACTAGGTGTTTCAAGAAGTGCATCTGCTGAGGAGATTAAAAAAGCCTATCGAAAAATGGCCATGAAATACCATCCGGATAAAAATCCAGATGATAAGTCAGCAGAAGATAAATTTAAGGAAGCGGCAGAGGCTTTTGATTGCCTTAGTAATCCAGAGAAAAAACAACGTTACGATCAGTTTGGACACCAAGGTATGGGTGCTGGAGGATATGGTGGCAGTGGAGGCGCTGGCGGAATGAATATGGAAGACATATTTAGTAACTTTGGTGACATCTTTGGTGGTGGTGGAGGTGGAGGAGGTTTTGGAAGCTTCTTTGGTGGTCAAGGTGGCGGAGGCAGAACAAGAAGATCTGTAGGTTCCAACATTAGAATAAAACTAAAACTAACTCTTGCAGAAATGCGCAATGGAGTAGATAAGAAGGTAAGGTATAAGAAGCAAGTCCTTGCAGAGGGAGTTACCTTTAAGACTTGTTCTTCTTGTAATGGTCGTGGTCAGGTGACTAAAGTAGCAAATACTTTTTTGGGTCAAATGCAAACTACGGCAACTTGTGATACTTGTGCTGGAAGTGGTCAGATGATCGATAAGAAACCTTCAGATGCCAATGCAAGAGGTTTAATTTATGAAGAAATAGAAACTTCATTAAAAATACCCGGTGGTGTGAGTGAAGGGATGCAACTTTCTGTCAGTGGAAAGGGGAATGCTGGAGGACCAGGCGGAATTGACGGAGATTTATTGGTACTTATAGAAGAGATAGAAGATGAGCACTTAACTAGAGATGGTAATAATGTAGTCTATGATTTATACATTAGTGTGCCTCAAGCAACTCTTGGCGCAAGTGCAGAAATTCCAACACTTGATGGTAAGGTGAAGATTAAGGTTGAGTCTGGAACCCAAAGTGGAAAAATTCTTCGTCTGAAAGGGAAAGGATTCCCGGATATTAATGGATATGGTAAAGGTGACCAACTTGTCATAGTACATGTATGGATTCCTAAGAAGCTAAGCAAAGAGGAGAGAAAGATGATGGAAGATTTGGGAGATTCAAAAAACTTTAATCCAGATGCTAGCAGTAAGGATGAAAGTTTCAAAGATAGGATGAAGAGTTTCTTTGATTAATAGAAACACTGTTTAAAGTATTTAATTATAATTATTGGCTAAGCCAAGAAGGTTCAAGATAGTCTATCTACAATAAGTGTAGCAGCTCTTTTTGCAGCTCCAGGACCACCAACTATTTGGATTAGCTCATCGTAGTCTTTTAGCATTTTTATTCTTTTATCTCCTGTTAAAATGGAATCGAGTTCCTTTTTAACATTTTCGTATGTGAAGTCGTACTGAATGAGCTCGTTAATGGCAAGCTTGTCTAAAATCAAATTTACTAATGATATGTACTTCACCTTAATAAGCATCTTTCCAATTAGATGAGAGAGCCAATTAAATTTATAGCAAACTACCTGAGGAACCTTAAATAACCCAGTCTCTAAAGTTGCTGTACCCGATGTGACAAGAGCAGCATTAGCTTTGCTTAATATTTCATAGGTATTGCCAAAATGAAGATGTGCTTCTTCTCCTAGAATCTTTTTGTAATAATCTTTATCAAAATTGGGAGCACCAACTACTATAGTTTTGTATTCTGGATATTCTTTAGACACTTGGTACATAGTGGGCAACATGGTCTTTATTTCATGTCCTCTACTACCAGGCAGTAAAGCCAATATTTTTTCTTCATTAGATTCTGTTTTTTCAAATTTAACTATTTCATCCATCAGTGGATTTCCCACGTAATCTACAGGATAATCAAATTGTTTGTAAAACTCAGTTTCAAAAGGAAGTATGGTGTATAAATGATCGATACTTCTCTTAAGCTTATGCACTCTTTTGGTATTCCAGGCCCATAACTTTGGAGAAATAAAGTAGTGAGTAGGTAGGTCTAGTTCCTTGCAAAACGGTGCTATCTTCAAGTTAAAACCAGGGTAATCAATAAATATAACAGCATCAGGCTTATAGTTTTTAATAGCATTTTTACATTGTATCAATGCCTTCCTGATAGTGTTGAGGTTTACTACGACCTCCCATATGCCCATGAAAGCTCTATCCTTGTTGTGGTTAATTGGTTTCTCACCACTTGCCTCTTGCATTTTATCGCCTCCAAAAAAGGCAAATTCTGCTTCTTTATCTCTTTCCTTAATGGCTGTAATTAGATTGGCTCCATGCATGTCACCTGATGCTTCCCCAGAAACAAGGAAATACTTCATTTAAGTAACATTATGATGTAAAATCCCCAAACAATAGTTGCTCCAATTATTCCTCTAGCCATTACTTCTTTGTTCATTCTATCCAAAAGGAAAAATAGACCAAGGTTTGTAATTACAGATAAAGATACTGCCGGAGAAAGACTAGAGTTCATCCAGAATCCAGAAATAATTTCATTAAGAGGAGTACCTGGTGCTACAAAAACAGCCAAAATAAGATAGATGCATAAACAGGGTGCTATTAACCCTAAAAATAGTCCTATTGTTAATTGTTTAATCATTGCTTATCCATGTATTAATTGTTGAAATAGCTTTATGATCTGTTAAGTCAAATTCCACAGGAACAACCGAAATATAATTGTGTTTTAAAGCCCATTCGTCTGTGTCTTCCCCCTTATCAAAATTTTGAAAATTACCTGTCATCCAAAAATATTTTCTGTTGAAAGGGTCAGTTCTTTCATCGTAATCTTCTTTCCATGTTGCCATTGCTTGACGGCAAACCTTTATCCCATTTAATTCCTTTGTGTCTGGAATGTTTACGTTAAGCAAGGTTCCATAGGGCATAGGGTTATTAATCAGGCCTCTGGCTAATTTTTTTATTTCTTCAGAAGCAATTGCCATATTGGCTTCGAAGCCAAAGTTACAATAAGAAAATCCAATGGCTTGAACACCATTGATTCCAGCCTCTACAGCGGCGCTCATAGTTCCGCTATACAATACATTAATTGAAGAGTTACTGCCATGGTTAATTCCTGAAACCATTAAATCTGGTTTTCTAGAAACAACTTTATCCATTGCCAGCTTTACGCAATCAGCGGGTGTTCCGGAACATTGATAAGCTTCTACACCATCAAACAAGTCTACTGCTGTAAGTCTTAAAGGGTCGTTTAGGGTAATGGCATGTCCCATGCCACTTTGCGGGCTATCTGGAGCAACAACTACAACCTCTCCAATGTCTTTCATTAACTGAACTAGAAGTCTGATTCCTGGCGCGGTTACACCATCGTCGTTGCTTATTAGTATAAGTGGTTTTGTCATTAAGGCAAAGGAATAGATTGTTTTTGGATAAAACAAAAAAGCTACCCGATACTAATGAAATAGCTCCTATTTTGTTATTGTATGAACCTTTATTGAGGTAAAAAAGGAATCTTAAATTCTGATGTTAATCATAACATTATCATTTTTTGTCGAATGCATTAATTCTAAATGCTCGGATAATCTTACCTTTGACGTGTAAATTAATAAATATGAAAAAAAGAAACATTTTTTTAATGGCTTTATTGGTAGCATTTGTTACTTTTAATGTTAGTGCACAAACCAAACTTGTTGAAGAAGTTAAAGAAGAACCGGGCAAGTCTGTGATTCCTTATAAAAAGTATGTATTACCTAATGGTTTAAAGGTTATTATACATGAAGATCATTCAGATCCTATTGTTCATGTAGAATTAACATACCATGTAGGCTCCGCTAGAGAGACTCCAGGAAGATCTGGTTTTGCACACTTTTTTGAGCATATGATGTTTCAAGGTTCTGAAAACGTTGCAGATGAAGAGCACTTTAAAATTGTAAATGGCTCTGGTGGTCAAATGAATGGTACCACGAATAGAGATAGAACAAACTACTTTGAAACTTTACCTAGTCACCAGTTAGAAACAGCTTTGTGGTTAGAAGCAGATAGAATGGGGTTCTTATTGAATGCAGTTACTAAAGAAAAGTTTGAAACACAAAGATCAACTGTAAAGAATGAAAAGGACCAAAGATATTCTACTTCTTACGGTATGGTGGGAGAGGTGAAAGATCAATTGTTATATCCTGAAGGACACTCTTACAGCTGGCCTACTATCGGATATGTGGATGATTTGGATGCAGCTACTATGGATGACCTCAAGAATTTCTTTATGAAATGGTATGGACCTAATAATGCTATACTAGTTGTAACTGGCGATGTGAATACTGCAGAAGTTTTGAAAATGACTGAGAAGTACTTTGGCCCTATTAGTAAAGGTCCAGCTGTATACAAGCAGGTACCAAGAAGAGTTATCTTGCCAGACAATAAATTTAGGACCGTTACAGATGATGTATTCTTACCATTGACTTATATGGTAATTCCTACTGTACCAAGATTACACAAGGACGAGGCAGCATTGGATTTGTTGTCTAGCTTAATGGCAGAAGGAAAGAACTCTATATTCTACAAGAAATTAGTCAAAACGGATCATGCTTTGCAAGCATCGGTTAATCACCCAACTTTTGAATTGTCTGGTGAGTTTTCTTTCCAAGTTGTAACTTATCCAGGTACTTCGTTGAAAGAGACAAGGGAATTAATTCAACAAACAATATTAGATTTTGAAACGGAAGGGTTTACGGATGAAGATTTAAAAAGAGTAAAAGCTTCTATGACTTCTTCATTGGTTAATTCATTAGAATCGATAAAGGGGAAAGCTTCTTTCTTAACTAGTTATGAAATGCTAGCAAGTGGTAAAGGGATGAATCTTCAAAAGGAAATTGATAGATACAATAGTCTTACTAAAGAAGAAATTTGGACGGCTTACAAAAGGTATGTCAAAAACAAAAAGGCTGCAATTGTAACTGTTATTAGAGATCCTAGTTTAAGTGACCCTAATGCAGAAAAGAAATCATACGTTAGTGTAAACCCTTATGCAAATGTTGATGTTTCTAAGGCAAAAGCTTTATATGAAGGACTTTCGTACACAAGAGCTGTAGATGATTTTGATAGAAGTAAAAGACCTACTGTAGGGGCACCTAAACCTGTTGTTGTTCCTGAATTTTTCAATGCCGAAATGGCAAATGGAATTAAGATTATTGGTACCAATACAAAAGAATCCCCAAAGGTTACTATCTCCTTTAGTATTAAAGGTGGTCATTTATTGGAAGATGGGAAAGTATTTCCGCATGGCACAGCAATTCTTACAGCAGATATGTTAAACGAAGGAACTCAGAAATATACTTCTGAGGAGATAAGTGCTAAATTAGATTTACTAGGTAGTGATATCCGTTTTGGATCTGGAAAAACAAATTCTAATATTTATGTAAGATGTTATAAGGATAAACTAGATGAAACTTTAGAGTTGTTAGAGCAAAAGTTGTTCATGCCAAATTTTGATGAAAAAGACTTTGATAGAGTTAAAAAACAAATTTTAGAATCAATAAATAACCAGACTACAAATGCTGGACAAATGGCAAGTAAAAGCTTTTCTAAACTTCTTTATGGAGATGATTCTCCTTTAGGGACATCCTCAGCAACTTATGCAACAGTTTCTAAAGTTGATTTAGAAGATGTGGTTAAATTTCACAGCGATGTTTATTCACCAGATTTAACCAATATTGTTGTTGTTGGTGATATTACTAAGGAGGAAGTTTTATCCAAATTGGCTTTCTTAGAATCATGGAAAAAGAAAGATGTTACTTTCCCTTCAGTAGAAGATTTACCTGAATGGAAGACAGCACAAGTTTTTTTAGTAAATAAAATGTATGCGAAGCAATCACAAATAAGAATAGGAAATAGGTCTTTGCCTTATGATGCTTATGGAGACTATTTTAAAACTACTATAATGAATTATGCTCTTGGTGGAGCATTCAACTCTCGTATTAATCTTAACCTAAGAGAAGATAAGGGGTGGACTTATGGAGCAAGAACGTTCTATGTTCCTAACTTTGAAAACTATCCTGGGTATTTCGGTTTTTCAGCTGGTGTGAAGACTGAGTCTACAGATAGTGCTATTAAAGAGGTAATGACAGAAATAGAAAAGTATAGGAAATTTGGTTTAACTGAAGATGAGCTAGCCTTTACAAAAGGATCTATGGTTTCTAGTGATGCTTTAAGATATGAGACTTCAGGTCAAAAAGCGGGTTTCTTGAATGCAGTTTTATCGAGAGATTTGGATAAAGATTACAGACAAAAACAAAATGACATTGTAAGTAATATTACTCTAGAGGAGATAAATGGAATTGCTAAGAAATATTTAAAGCCTGAAGAAATGACTATTCTAGTTGTTGGTAGTTCTTATCATGTGAAAGACAAATTAGAGGAGCTTGGATATGGCAAGGTGCAAGTATTGGATAACGAAGGAGAAGGGAAGAAAAAAGTTTATTCTGCTAAAGAAGAAACAAAATCAAACTTAACAGAGTCTAATTTAGTGTCGGGAGAAGTGAACAGACTTAACGCTAAAAATAGTTTTAATGTATTGGCAACTAGCTCTGTAGTTGAATTAGATATTACAGATCCTAAAATTGAAGATGGTGATGTGATTGATATTTTTGTAAATGGAATTGCAATAATTAAAGATTATACAGTATTGAAAGAAGTAAAAACCGTTAAGGTTACACTTAGTGCAGGTGAGAATCTTGTTACCTTAATTGCTAAGGATGAAGGAGCAGATGAGCCATGTACTGCACAAGTTGTCCTTAAGGATGGCGATAAAAGTTACAACATGTTAGTAAAGCTAGGCAAAGGTGAGTCAGCCAACTTAGTAATTACAAAATAATTTTTAATAAGTATAAATATGAAAAGGTAGGACAAAAGTCTTGCCTTTTCATATTTATACTTTTTTATAAGTTTTTTAAGAGTTTATCTATCTCTTGATACTTCTCTGTATTACCTAAACGAGCATACAATGCTTTCAAGGTGTTTAAAGTATTTTTGTTAGAGGGATTTAGTGTACTTGCCTTTTCAAGATAAGGAACTGCTTGTTTAAAAAGCATTGTTGCTTTATTTTTAATTAAATTAGCTTTTTCTAGGTCTAATGCATTATTTGCTTGGTTGTTGAACTCAACAGCCTGGTTAAAATAAAGTGCTCCAAGGTTGTAGTAAGCGTCAAAATAATTTGAATCCAACTCAATTGCTTTCAGATAAGAGTTTATTGCTTCTGAGCTAATACCTTGTTTATCTAGCGCCGTTCCCAGAGTAAAATATAATTCAGAATTCTTAGGTTCGAATTCAATTGCTTTTTTAAGGTTTTTAGTTGCTGCAACATAATCTCCACTTTTGAGGTGGTAGTTCAATTCTGCCTTGATTAAATTATAGTCATTTGGAAACTTGGTTCTACATTTTTGAATTTGAGCAATGGCCTCGTTCTCGCGATTTTCTTTTTTAAGTAATAAGATTACGATACTACAACAGTCAGGAGCGCGATAGTTGATTTCCATACATTTCCTATACCATTTTATTGCTCTCTCATTTTTACCACCACGTTCAGACGCCAATGCACAATTAAATGCAGCAAGAGAGTCTATAGCACCTAAGTATTCTGAAATTCCAGCTGAAGTTTCAAATTTACTAAAAGCCAACTCGTATTTTCTTTCGTTGTAATCAGAAACACCACGATTCAAAACGATGTTTTGCATTATTCCTAGCTTTTGATCGATGTCACTAATTTCAATTTTTTTATCCTTGACATAAAGTTCTTTCGCCTTTTTGTAAGAATCAAAGGCAATACTAGCTGGATTGGATTCTAAAGTTTTATCTTCTGGTAATGTACTGGAAAATATTCTGTAGTATATATCTCCTCGATACTTCCAAGTTTTAGGTTTTTCCTTAGTTTTTATGTGAACAGCTGCTTTTTCAATATATCCTCTGGCTTTGTACAATTCTCCTGACTGCATATAATTATAGGCATTGACTATGTTATTTGTTTGAGCATATGAGGAAGCTGTACCTACAACAAATAATAGTAAAACGAATAAATTTTTCATAATGGTAATTTTAATTTCACTTGGTTGTTAACTAATTCATATTCTTTCCACCTTCAAAACCATATCACCGACCTCCATTTTATCTACTATATTCATCCCAGCAGTTACAAAAGCAAAAATGGAGTACCTGCCATCCAAGAATGGGGTATAAGTGTGCGTAATGAACCATTGAACACTTTCGGTGTCTTTGCCAGAAGATGCTAGTCCAACTGCACCAGTGTTGTAAGATAGATAGTTAGAGACTTCACTTCGTTGAGTCCATTTTGGTGCGCCCCAACCATCGCCTCTGCTACAACCCGTTTGGATTACAAAATTAGGGACAACTCTATGAAATGCTTTATTGTTGTAATAACCTGAATCTACCAATTTTAAAAAGTTAGAAACAGAACCTGGTGCTTCATGGACCTTACATTCTATGATAATATCTCCTTGAGTAGTAGATATTTTTACTTTTTGACTGGCTGAGATGTTCTTTACATATTCCCAATCAATTGGGTGGTTGTAATTCATTTCTATCTCAGGACGAGGTTGGTCTTCAAGGTAAGCGATGGTATTTGATACATCTAGGTAAGTTTCTTTCTGTCTAGGATTCTCGTATGTTGATTTTAACGATATTAGTTTCTCCAAGAATACAATTTTTGCTTCTTCCTTACTAATGACATTGGTATCTTTTATTCCATAAGTTGCAACGCTTTCTAGTGCCATGTCTTTCGCATTGAGTAAAGCCATTATGTAACTGCTTTTTGGGTTCTTGTTTATTATTAGTTTCGGGTTTGAAAGAGACTTAATGAGTGCATTAGCCGCTGCCGTTTTAACCGCTTTACTTTCCTCATTTAGCGCAATAGCCAATAAAAAATCCAAACCATTGTAACTTTTAATTGTTAACTTACTGATGAAGGTTGCTTTTTTGTAGGGGTCTTTCAATACCTCCCATTTAGCGGCAGTTTCAGGATTAAAATCTATTTTCTCCTGAGATGTTTTTTCCTTATTCATAAAGGCCAAAAGTATTTTTAATGTATTCGGATCTTCTTCCTTAAGTAATAAGTCTTCCATGGATAGTATTTCTTGACCTTGTAGACTGTTTCTATCTTTAAATACTCTCTGTAACATACTTGCTCCATTCCTTCTAGTTTCTAAACACTCCGAACCCAAAAAGTTCCATATGTAAGGCCTAAATAAATTGTAATTCCTTTTGGAATAAGAATAGCGCATAAGTCCTTGACTCAGTGCGAAGTCATTTGTTTTTTTATCTTTTCCTATTTCATCGAAGAAGACAAGTGCACTCTCTGCGCCACATTTTCCTATGGAATTCAATAAGGCGAAATGAAGAGCCCCTGGAGCATCTTTGTATACCTTAATAAGTGCTTGAGATAAATTGCTGTCCCTTAATTGGCCCAAAGAATAGATGCATGCATTTCTTACTGTTAAGGAAGAATCATTTGCAATGACAGAGAGTAATGTTTCAGCGTATTTTTTGTCTTGAATAGATGCAAAAGCCATTGCTGCTTTTTCCCTTAAAATTTCGTTTTTTGAATTGAGATAACTAGCAACTAATTTGCCATCTCTTTTGTCTTGAGCTTCAAGAATTTTTATAACAGAGTTGGTGAAATAAGGATGTTCTTTTCCTTCTGTTGCAACTTTAGATTGGTTGCAGCCAATTAGAACGAAAATAAGTAGGTAAATGACATTTTTCATAAAACAAGAATAACAAAAAAAAGCGAAAAAGGAGATAAATTTATTTTCGAGTTTTTCCTAGATAAAGACCTATGCCAAATTGGGCAGCCTGATTATGGATATTCCTAGTTCCTCTTTTTTTAAGATTAATTTGATTAAGACCATAATAACCATTGGAGTAGAAATAAAATTTGGTTGTAAAACGATATCTAATTTCTGCAATCGGCCCATAGTCGAATGATTTAAAATCGTCTTCTCCAGTGACTTCTTTCTTGATACCTTCTGTAATTACCGTTCTACCTAAGTAGTTTATGCCATACTGAAACCCTAATCCAGCACTTAGTCTATCTGTGAAATGGTAATTTCCTCTAATTCTAAAATTGGCATAATATAAGTGCAGTCGTAACCTTCTTGTTTTATCTGGGTTATGCGTTCTAGTGCCGTAGGTGCAATTGTCCCATTCCAAATCTACAGACCACTTAGAGCTTAGCCTTGCAAAAACCTCAATGCCAAAATCATAATCGAGTTTTGATTTTATTGTGTCCGGTCCATCTGTGAAATTAGCTAAAGTTGTTCCAAATTTAATGCTTGATCCAACTTTAACTTGGCCATAAGATTGTAATGACGAAATTATAAAAAGTATTAATAGTATCTTTTTCACAAAGCAAATTTAACTTAATTGTTAAAACATTGTATGTAAATTTTATGCTTTTGGACTATTTATATAAAAGGCTATGGCATATTTGCATAATGAATATTACGCTTGCAAAACCTCTTATTATTTTTGATTTGGAAACGACAGGAATTGATGTTTCAAAGGATAGAATCGTAGAGATGTATTTTATTAAAATTTATCCTGATGGGCGTAAAGAAACAAAGCATCATTTTATAAATCCTGGGATACCTATTCCTAAGGAAGCTTCAGATATTCATGGGATTACAGACGATCAAGTAGCAGATAAGCCGGGATTTGGAGATTTTGCACAAGAGATAAAACAGTTTGTTTCAGGTTGTGATTTTGGAGGTTTCAATGCGAATAAGTTCGATTTTCCTCTATTGTGCGAAGAACTTGGAAGATACTATGTTACTTTTGATTATACCAAGGTAAAATTTGTTGATGCCTTGAGGATTTTTCATCAAATGGAACCAAGAAACCTTACAGCAGCTTATAAGTTCTATTGCGGTAAGGAGCTTTCCGATGCACATAGTGCAGCAGCAGATACAGAAGCAACCTGGGAGATAATACAAGCTCAAATTGACCATTACGAACAAATAGAGGGTAACATGGAGTATTTGGATAAGTTGAGTAAATACTCAAACCATGTAGATTTTGCTGGTAGATTTAAATTCAACGAAGAGAAGGAAATCGTTTTTAATTTTGGAAAACATAAGAATACACCCGTTAAGACGGTACTAAAGAAGGAGCCTGGGTATTACGATTGGATGATGAAAGGTGATTTTGCTCAAAACACGAAACAAGTAATTACAAAAATTAAACTAGAGATGTTTGGTCAATAATGTTAGATAAAAGAAACATAAAATTTAAAGATCTGATCTTGTTTGAAAGTGACGACTACATTATTGTAAACAAGCCAGGTAATATTGCTTCATTACATGAAAGAGGCCCCAATAGTAAATCAATGGTGGAGCTTGCAAAAACATACAATGAAAATGCCTCTTTATGTCATAGGTTAGATAAGGAAACAAGTGGGGTTCTACTAATTTCAAAAAACGAAGAAGCATATAAAAATGCGGCGATTCAATTTGAAGAAAGAAAAGTTAAGAAGAACTACCATGCAATTTGTGATGGTTATTTAGAATTTGATGAATTCTTAATTGATCTACCCATCCATTCAGGTTCTGGGGAAAAGGTAAGAATAGATATGGGTAAAGGTAAGCCCTCGCAGACTATCTTTAATACTTTGGAGATTTATAAGAATTACACCCTATTGAGTTGCAAGCCCATAAGTGGAAGAATGCATCAAATTAGAATACACCTAGCATCTCAAAATGCAGTGATTGTAGGTGATGAATTGTACGGAGGTAAATTGCCTTATTTGTCTAAGCTTAAAAGGAAATACAATAAACCAAAATATGCAGAGGATGAAAATCCTATTTTTAGGCGTGTTGCATTGCATTCACGAAGCATTGAATTTCAAGATTTACAGGGTAAAAATCTCAAAATTGAAGCACCATATCCCAATGATTTTGAAGTTTTCATTAAAATTTTAAAGAAGTACGACTTAAGAACATCTTAGGTGTCACTCCTGCTTAAATCCCTTTGGTAAATTATCTCATTTTCTTGACATTTTAGAACATTAAATTTTAATATATTGCGGGCTTTATGAAATTAAACAAAATAATCGTCTTCCTACTTATTTCTTGTAGTTTAGGAATGTCTCAAATAGCAATGTCTCAAGCTAAAACAGGAGGATTGAAAGGGGTTTTGTTTAATGAGAAAACGGGAGCACCAGTATTATTTGCTTCATTGATGATCATAGAAACTAAGGATCAAGCAATTTCGGATTACGATGGATATTATTCTTTTAGTCAAGTGGAAGTTGGGGAACATACTTTGCGTGTTACTATAGTAGGTTACGATACGGCATATGTTAAAGTAACGATAGTAAAAAATATGGTCGTTTCTAAGAATGTTTACCTAAAGCGAAGCTCTACTACAATAGGAGTAGTTCGAATTACTGAAAAAGGGAAAGATAAAAAGGTAAAAACTCAAATAGGAAAAACTACAATTGATCAGAGGCAGTTGAAGCGTTTACCTACAGTGGGAGGAGAGGCAGATCTAGTACAATATCTACAAGTATTGCCAGGCGTGGTTTTCACAGGAGACCAAGGTGGTCAATTGTACATAAGAGGAGGATCACCTGTAATGAATAAAGTCTTATTGGACGGTATGACTATTTACAATCCTTTTCATTCAATTGGCCTTTTTTCAGTTTTTGATGCAGATCTTATTAAAACTACCGATGTTTATTCTGCAGGTTTTGGTGCTGAATATGGTGGAAGGGTTTCTGCAGTGGTTGATGTAAAAACTAGAGATGGTGATCGAACGCGCTTTAAAGGGAAAGTAGCTGTTAATCCTTTTACTTCGAAAATATTATTAGAAGGCCCAATTAAGAAATTTAAGAAAAATGAAAGCAATAGCTCCTATGCGATTTCTTATAAGACATCCTATTTAGACCAGAGCTCTAAACTACTCTATGATTATGCAGACCCTTCTAGGATGCCCTATTCTTTTACCGATTTTTATGGTAAACTTGCTTTTAACTCCCCTTCTGGAAGTAATAGTAAATTTTATGGTTTTAACTTTACTGACAAGGTAGATTTTGAAAACAGCACGAAATATAATTGGAAATCTAGTGGCTTTGGGGGAAGATTTTTGCTTTTGCCTACAGGGTCTAAAACTAGAATAGATGCTGTTGTCGCATACTCTGGTTATAAAATTGAACAGGAGGAGGAAGACGATGAGCCTAGAGAGAGTGGAGTGAATGGATTTAATATTGGACTTAATTTTGGTTATAAAATTAAAAAGGACAATCTGAAATTTGGGATTGAAATGAATGGTTTTTCAACGGACTATCGATTTAGAAATAGTTACGATAGATTGGTGGAGCAGAAACAAAATACTTCGGAAATAGGAGCATTCACTCAATATAGCATTGTTAAAAGAAGGTTTGTAGTAGAAATGGGCTTAAGGGCACAATACTATGCTTCTCTTGCTGATGGTTCGTTTGAGCCAAGGCTAGCAGTAAAATACTTAATTACTCCCGAATTTAGGTTAAAGGCTGCTACTGGGTTGTACTCTCAAAACTTAATATCGGCCAACTCTGATAGAGATGTTGTGAATTTGTTTTATGGTTTTTTGTCAGGCCCAGAGGATCTACCTAATACTTTTAATGGTAAGAAAGTAACTCATAAACTGCAAAAATCGAATCATTTTGTTGCCGGTATCGAAATAGATCTAGGATTGCACCATGAGATTAATATTGAGGGATATACTAAGAACTTCACACAGATTACAAACATTAACAGAGATAAGCTATTTGATGACAATGGTACCAATGCAGACCAACCGGATAGACTAAAACGAGATTATATCATTGAAACTGGAAGAGCTTCTGGTATGGACTTTACTTATAAGTTTGAGAATAAAAAATTCTATTTTTGGGCCGTTTATTCTTTGAATTATGTGACAAGAAACGATGAGTTTATTACTTATAGTCCTCATTTTGATAGAAGGCATAATGTTAACTTGGTAGGAAGTATTTACTTAAATGAAAAAAGGAATTCAGAGTTTAATGTAAGATGGAATTTTGGTTCAGGATTTCCTTTTACAGAGACACAAGGCTTTTATGAGAAGTTGCAATTTGCAGGAGGGATTTCTGGTGATTATACTGTGGACAATGGAGATTTAGGAATTTTCTATAAGGGCCTTAACGAAGGGAGATTACCATATTTTCACAGAATGGATATATCCTTTAAAAAGACATTTGAGCTTAAGAAGGAAAGAAGGCTAGAAGTAATAGCTTCTGTTACTAATGTGTATGATAGAAACAATATTTTCTATTTTGATAGAGCTAATTATGATAGAGTTGATCAACTACCAATCCTCCCATCATTAGGTGCTAGTTACTCTTTTTGATCTTCAATGATAACGAAAAGGTCTTCGTCTTCTTTTTTCATTAAATAGGTCTCACGAGCAAATTTTTCCAAGTTTTCTTTGCTACCAAAAAGCTCACTTCTTAATTCTTTTGCTTTCTTTATCTCGTTTATGTAATATTCTTTTTCTGTACTCAATTTAGCCCTTTCCTTCTGGAGTTTGCTAATGGCAATAAGGTTAGAGCTGTCAAAGAATGAGATCCATAATAAAAAGAAGCCTACTAGGATAAAGTATTTGTATTTTAAAAGTTTGCTAAGCACAATACAAAATTAGATTTATAAGTGACAAAAGAATGAACAAATACATTGAGGAAGTGAAAAGTGTATTGAAAACTAAACTGGGTTATTTAGATTCGCCATAGTATTCAACGTAATGATTGTCCGTTTCGTAAAGAAGTACCTTATGTAAGCTGCAATTTTTCGGAAGTTCGGCTTTGATTCTATTCCAAATAACAAAAGAAATGTTTTCTATGCTAGGTAAAATGTTCTTCATAAATGGAACATCGAGATTTAAATTAGTATGATCCATTGGTTCTATTACCTCCCTTTGAATAATTCCTTTAAGGTCTTTTAAATCTATAATGAAACCAGTATCTGGATTTGGGCTTCCTTTGATCGTTACATGCAAGTCAAAGTTGTGTCCATGCCAATTCTCATTGGCACATTTGCCAAAAACTTCTTTGTTCTTTTCTATACTCCAGGAATCGTTGTACAGTTTATGCGCTGCATTGAAGTGATCTTTCCTAGTCAAATAAAATATGGGTTGTTTTTTTTCAGTCATATGATTTCGCTGCAAATATACATAATTGGAATAAAGACATTTCTTACAATTATACTTACTTTTGAATTATGATAGTAATTACGGGCGCTGCTGGATTTATAGCCAGTTGTTTGGTAACTGAATTGAATAATTTGGGTTATTATGACTTGGTTATTGTAGATGATTTTAGCATAGATAGTAAAAAAGGGAATTGGGACAAGGCACGTGTAAGTCATGTAGTTGATAGAGAGGAATATTTGAATTGGATGGCGGATAATTTGAATGAGATTCAATTTGTTTTCCATTTAGGTGCAAGAACAAATACTGCAGAACAGGACATTGAATTACTAAATCGTCTAAACTTAAACTACTCAAAAAAAATATGGAATAATTGCTGTGCTGCTGGAATTCCATTGATTTATGCTTCTTCTGCTGCTACTTATGGAAGTGGTGAAAATGGTTTTATTGATGATGAGACTTCGCTCGATTTATTACATCCTTTAAATTTTTATGGAGAGTCCAAAAATGATTTTGATAAATGGGCAATTCAACAAGAGAAAAAACCTGTTTTTTGGGCAGGGTTTAAATTCTTTAATGTTTATGGGCCTAATGAATATCATAAAGGAAGAATGGCTTCGGTAATATTTCATGCCTTTAATCAAATTAATTCTACATCTGGGATGAAGCTATTTAAATCGCATAATTCGGCGTTTATGGATGGGGAGCAACAAAGGGATTTTATATATGTAAAGGACGTGCTTAGTGTTTTGTTGTACTTTATGGAGGAACGTAAAAACTCAGGAATATATAACTTAGGGACAGGTGTCCCTAGAACATTCATGGACCTTGCAAAAGCTGTGTTTGAAAGTCTTTCCAAGGAAGAGACCATATCATTTATTGACACACCTGATGATATTAGAGATAAATATCAGTATTATACCTGTGCCAATATGGACAAATTGAAAAATGCAGGTTATTCTAAAGAGTTTACCAATCTGGAAGATGGAGTTAAAGATTATGTAACCAATTTCCTCATTAAAAGTAATTTCTTTTAATGAACCTGCAGGTTAAAAATAGAATTAGAATATGGCTACCGATATTAGCATTTTTATTCCTTGCCATAGGAGTGTTAATGGAAAATGGATTGCTAAATAATTCAAATGACCAGCTTAACCAGCAAGATGGAGAACGTCTAAGAATCTTTCTGGAAAACAAAATAGAATTCATAAAAAGTAGTCTAGAAAAGGAGGAACTGAATGATTCATTAGGACTTTCAGATAGTTATAGAAGCGCTCTTTCAAGAAACAATGTTTTATTTAGTCTAATTGATAACAGTTCTGAAGTTAAATGGCAAAGTAATTCTTTTGACTTTGATAAACTTTCCAGTGATTCCACTGTTTCACTTAAACTAGTAGAGAATGGATGGTATATTATGGGTTCCAAGACAAAAGGGGATCAAAAGCTAGTATTATACTATCAGTTTTTTTTTAAGAATTATAGGCAAAACGAATCCATTCAATTTGCTTTCAATGAAGATGTTCCTCTAGAAAGGGAGATTGAGTTTCAACCAAAATCACATGAAGAGGGAAGTTTTTATTTATCTAAGATAAATAATGTAGAAGTGAGAGGGAGGTTTATGGACACACCTCAAAGACCTAATTCCTTGTTGTTTTATTTTGGTTTTATCCTGCTGTCTTTTCTTTATTTGGTTTTAATAAATTACAATAAGGACTCTTTTAATAACTGGGAATTTGTTAAACAATATATGCTTTTTATGGTGACATTAAGAGTGCTTTATTACTTCTCCATAGTTCTTAACGAGCTCCGGAATACAACTTTCTTTTCACCAGAAGTATATGCTTCAAATTTTTTCTCATCGTCCGTTGGTGATATAACATTGGACATATTAATCTGGTTGCCTGTTGTTTTTTATCTAAACCACGAACACAATCCTGCCGTTTCATTTATACGAAAACTTTTAAATAAGAGGCACTTAGTATCTGAATTGACATTAAACTTATTAATAATTTTGCTGTGTTTAATGCTTACAAGCTTTGTTAAGCAGTTGATTTTAGACAGTGTAATCTCATTTTCCTTGTTCCAGGCTGGTTCTATTAATTTTTATACCTATGTAGGTGTTTTTTTATTGTTTATCTTAATCGTTATTGTCTGTTTTTTAACTTTTGCATTTTCAAGAATGTTTGGGCGAGAAGAGTCCAAGAGCAATAGAGTTATTATACTATTAACTTTAGTGGCGATTTTAACGCTAGTTAGCTTTATTCAAAGTTCCTTGATACTATGGTTGTCAATGACTGCATATTGTTTCTTGTATTTGTTCGTAAGAGTGTATGATGTGCGAAAAAGAGCTTTTGCTCCTTTCTTATTTGTTTTGTATTTTAATTTAATGGTAACAGTTCTTATTGGTTTCTACACTGATTTTAAAGAAAAAGAGCTTCGAAAAACATTTGCCATAAAAGCTTTATTCGGTTATGATTTAGAGGCAGAGGATCTTCTATATAATTCGGATGAAAAAATACCAAATGATGAGGTGGTTCAAGATTATTTTAAATTTAAAGAATACAACAATGAGAAAATTTCAAATAGCCTTAAACACAATTACTTTACTGGTTATTTAAATAAATATGATTTATTGGTATCTGACTTTCCTTTAGTCAATGGAGCTACAAATAGAAAATTAAAAGGAGCTTATAAATCTATGAATCTGACCTATGAGAATGCAGGAAGGTCCATAGGTGAAAATTATCGGGCCTTATCAAATAATGATAAGCGTGGAGATTACATGGGACGATTCTATATTGCTTCTGATAGTCTAATCAATGGAGTAGTTTTTATTACATTAAAAGCGAAATCGAAAATAAGAGAAACGAACTTCTATTCTTCTATTAATTCATCACAGTGGATGGCCGATGAAATAAAAGGATATTCCTATGCCTTATATGAGAATAATGATTTATTGAAGTCATTCGGAGATTATAATTACTCAGTAAGAGCAGATTTTAAGGAAGTCCTTGGCTATGAATTTGAGGAAAGGAATGGGGACTCACATCTTATTTATAGTGAGGATGGGATCACAAAATTAATTGTCACAAGCCCATTAATGTCATTTACACAATGGATTTCAATCTTTCTGGTGCTGGTATTATACGTTGTTATTATTTGTGTTTTCTTATTGGTTTTCTTTAGTCTAATACTCTTATTGAGTAGGAGCCTAGGTAAATACACTATATTTAGAAATATTGAGAAAGGTCTATTAAAGGTAGCCCCTTTTTTAGATACTAAAAACATATTTTTAAGCACCAAGCTTCATCTTTCCATGTTTGGAATTATCATCTTAACTTTTGCTGTTACTTTATTAATTACAATGAGTTATGTAAGAAATAACTATTACGATAGGCAAGAAACAGTTCTTAAAGATAAAATGTATAGACTAGTAAAGTCACTTGAGTCAGATAGTGAACAAAGCATTCTCAAAAAAGAAAAAGAAATCTATGCTTTGTCTTACCAAAGAGGATTAGATATTAATGTTTATAATAAGACAGGAGATTTAGTCATATCATCAAATAATAGAATATTCAGTGAGGGTTTAATAGGGCCTAAAATTAAAAGAGATGTTTTTGAGTATTTTAAAAATACGAAAACTCAGGAATTGCAGATGAATGAAACCCTTGGTGATTTAAGTTATCTGTCAGCTTACTATGCGGTATACGATGAAACATACGATGTGTCCTATTTTATCAATATCCCTTACTTCACTCAAAAAACGGAGTTGGATAGAGAAATATCAAGTTATGTGGTAAGTCTAATAAATTTCTATGGTTTGGTTCTTATTATATCTTTCTTGGTCGCTTACTTTTTGTCTAGAAAATTAGCAGAACCACTCGTCGTTATTAGACAGTATATGGGAGAGATCAAGTTAGGTGAGGAGAACAAGCAGATAAAGTGGAAGAATAATGATGAGATAGGTCAACTTGTGCAGAGGTATAATGAGATGCTTAAAGAGATAGAGGGAAATGCTAAAAAAATGGCAAGTTCAGAAAGAGAAGGGGCTTGGAGGGAAATGGCGAAACAAGTAGCTCATGAGATAAAAAATCCGTTAACACCCATGAAACTGCAAGTACAAATGCTTCAAAAATCCTGGAGAGATAAGGATTCTAAGTTGGATGAGAAATTTGAAAGAGTATGCGCTTTACTGCTAGAGAGAATGGATGCCATGGCCGAAATGGCAATTCAGTTCTCCTCTTTCTCAAAGATGCCTAAAACGCGAATAGAAAAAGTTTTGTTGTACCATGTATTAAAGGATATGGTAGACTTACAAAGAGGTGATGAGATGTTTAATATAAAACTTAGCAAGGAGGTTCCATACTTAGTAAATGTTGATAAGGAGCAACTTTCAAGAGTATTTACTAATCTCATACAGAATGCTAGGCAAGCAGTTCCTGAAGATAAAATAGGCAAATTAGAAATTAATGTTTCCCTAAGTGAAGGAAATGTCATTTGCTCCTTTATTGATAATGGTACTGGAATTAGCGAGGGAAATACTAGAAATATATTTGAACCTAACTTTAGTACTAAAAACTCAGGTATGGGCATGGGACTTGCCATTTGTAAGAAAATAGTACAATCTTTTAATGGGTCTATGAGTTTTGAATCCAAAGAAAATATGGGTACTACATTTTACGTTGTATTACCTTTGGTAAAAGATTGATTTGCCTAAAGTTTCATTAAAATATCACTTAATCTTATTTTGCAGTATGGTAGCACTCACTTCAAGTGCTCAAGAGCGAATAGTCAAGAATAAAGTACCAGTAATTAATAATAAAATCTGTTTTGAAGGTGCACTTATTGATTGGATGTCTGTTGAGGTTAAGGTTTATGAAAGACAATTAGAGATAAATAAGGATTATACAATTTCTGATTCTCTAGCATGTATATTTTTTATAGAAAACCACAAGGAGGTAAGTATTGCGTATAGAACTATTAATATTAGTAATTTAGATAGTTTCTACAACAAGGATAGGAGAAGGATTTTACTTGAAATTAAAGATGGTTTTGATGAATCGATGAACTTTAATAAACAAGAAGATTATGACCCATTTGACCTTTTTGCAGGATCACAATTAAAGACATACGGAAACATGAGTAGAGGGCTAGGTTTTGGTAATAATCAAAACCTGGTGGTAAACTCAAATTTAAACTTGCAGATAAGCGGTGATTTAGGAAACGATATTGAGTTCCTTGCCACGGTTTCAGATGAAAGTAACCCTATACAACCAGAAGGGAATACTCAACAACTACAAGATTTTGATAAGGTTTATTTTAAATTTATTAGGGGTGAGAATTCTTTAACTTTAGGAGATTTTATACAAGAAAGCAACTCGGAGAATTATTTTCTAAAGTACAATAAGAGATCACAAGGTATAAGTTATGCTGGACAAACAGCTTTGAGTGGAGGCAATCTTTATCTTAATGCCTCTGCGGCGAAATCACGTGGTAGATTCTCTCGAAACATTATTGATGGGGTTGAGGGAAATCAAGGTCCTTATCAATTAAGAGGTAGTAACAATGAGATATTTATCTTAATACTGGCAGGGACAGAAAGGATTTATTTGGATGGGAAACTTCTTACCAGAGGGGAGAATAACGATTATGTCATAAATTATAATTTGGGGGAAGTGACTTTTACTGCAACTTCATTAATCACATCCTTTAGCCGAATTGTGGCTGAATTTCAATATTCAGATAGGAATTACTCAAGAACAATGAGTGCGGTAGAGTCAAAGTTTATTAAAAATAGATGGAGTTTTAGAGCTGGATATTTCTTGGAACAGGATAATAAAAACTAACCATTTCAGCAATCTTTAGAAGCTTTTGATTCTTCACAGGGGCTAAGTGCGAAACAAATATTAAGTGAAGCAGGGGATGATCCTTCAAAAGCTATTTTGCAATCTTATGATGAAGATACAGAATTTCAATTTGATAGAGTTAATTATAGAAGAATAGATACGTTGGGTGCAACGGACGTATATGTCTATACTCCAAGTCCTATGCCAGGGGCAACTTATTTTCAAGTTAGTTTCTCTTTTGTTGGAAAAGGGAATGGTAATTACACACCTACTACCTCATCTGCAAACGGAAGGGTGTATACCTATGAAGTTCCTGTATCTGGTGTTTCAATAGGGGAGTATGAAGCTATTGTCTTATTGGTAAGTCCAGTGCAACAACAATTATTAACTGCTGCAACTACTTATAAGTCAAAGAAGGGTTTCTCATTGAATTTTGAGTTAGCTGGTTCTAGTTTAGATAAGAATACTTTTTCGGTGAAGGATTCCAAGGACGACAATGGATGGGCAGGAGCAATTACATTAAAAAATATAACGAAACTATTTAATCGTGATACATCTTTGAAGCTAGAAACAACTGGGAAGTACGAACATAAAAATAAACATTTTAATTTTGTTGAAAGATATAGGCCAGTAGAGTTTAGTAGGCAATGGAATAGGCAATTAGGTAATCCATTGGAAAATAGTCAAGTTACTGATGAGGATATTTTCTTTCTTGATAATAATCTTGTTCAAGGGAGTGAGTTAAAGGTGAATTCAAAATTTTATTACTTTCTGCGGAAAGATATTTTCAATGGATTCTCACATGAACTGAGTTTTGCTAAGTCCTTAAAAACCTTTGAAATTTATGGAACACAAGGAATTACAAAATCCAAAAGTCTAGTTGGATTCAAGGAGCAAAATGATTTTGTAAATTATGGATTAGAAGTTGCAAAATTTATCAAACAAGCAAAAGTAGGTGTGGGATATAGTTTACAAGAAAGTCAATTTTCTTATGATTCATCCAAAAATATAGGAGCAAAAAGTTTTGGCTACAATACTAGATATGCTTACTTAAATTTCCCATACAAGGAGTCAAACATTATAGAAGTTAGGGGAGAGTTAAGAAAAGACAAAAGACCCTTATTGACTGATTTTAAGGAGACTAGTTTGAGTCAAAACCTTGGGGTACATTTGTTAAATAATAGCGATAAAAAAAATAGAATAGAAGTAGATCTCACCTATCGTTCGTATGAAGTATTAGACAGTTCTAATTTCCCGGGAGAAAGTGAAGATAATTTGCTTTCAAAGCTGCAGTATAATTTTAGGTGGTTTAAGAATTCAATAAAGGGGAATACATTTCTTAATGTAGGAACAGGAAGAGAACAAAGGAGGGAGTACACCTATTTAGAAGTGCAGGCTGGCAGAGGGTTTTATGTTTGGAATGATTACAACAATAATGGTATTAAAGAATTAAATGAATTTGAGGAATCGATATTTCAAGATCAAGCAAATTACATTCGTATCATTACCCCTACAAATGAGTTTATTAAATCGAATACAAATGCATTCAATCAAACTTTGAAAATACAAGGACCAAAAACTTGGTCAAAAATAGGTGGTTTGAGAAAGTTCTTATTCCGTTTCTCAACAAGCTCTGCCTGGAGGATTTCCAGAAAGAATACTAAAAACGATTTCTTTGCACTTGTAAATCCGTTTGAAAATAATATAGAAAGTGAAAATCTTATTTATACCAAGTTTTTCGTTAAGCATACTTTGTTCTTTAATAGATTGTCTTCAAAATACAGTTTGGAATATACAAATTGTCTAATAAAAATAAGACCTTAATAAACAATGGTTTTGATTCTAGGAATGAGAATTTAGAGAAAATTAAAGCAAGAGTCAATTTGACTTCAAAGATTTCTTTCGTAAATGAAGTAATTATTGGGAACAAAGGCTTTGGCTCTGATTTCTTTGACGGTCGTAATTATTTGTACGATTATTATGAAGTGATTCCATCGATAAATTGGGTGTTTAATAGAAGCTTTCGAACCACATTGAGATACAAGAACTATTTTGCTGAGAATAAACCTTTCTTCGGAGTAGAGGAAACAAGAAATGAAGAAGTATCGCTTCAAATTGTTTACAATGCTTTAGAAAAGGGAAATGTAGATGCTACCTTTAGTCTCATTGATGTAAGTTATAATGGAACAGAAGGAAATACCTTAAGCTATGACATGTTAAGGGGTTTAACCAATGGGACAAATCTTAAATGGGTTCTTGGAATAGGAAAACGATTCTCAAACCACATGAAATTAAGGTTAGAGTATAACGGGAGACAAATAGGAAAGAATCCTGTTGTTCATATTGGGAATGTCCAAGCACGTTACTTGTTTTGAATCTGGAATTTAACAAGGGAACCAGTTAAGAAATCAATTAACCAAAATGGTGGTATAATGAAATTGAATAAACTAACTTCATTAAATTTACGCGAATAGGTTACCGTTTCTCCATTATTCCGCTTTATTTGCACTTTTCCCTTTTTGAAAATTTTACGTCTGATCTTTACTATAGAGTCCTTATTTTGTTGGATCTTACCATTTACGTAAACACTGTCCCTGTCAGGACTTATTTTTAATGGTTGATGGGTGCCACTTAAAATAGTTGCACAACTTGTAAATAGAAAACAAATAGTAATTAAGGAGACTATAAAAAAGGCGGTTTTAAGCATAAACCTCCTGAACGTTTTTGGGAAATAGTTCTTTTAGCTGGTCTATTGTATAATCGATTTCTTCCTTAGTATTTGTATTTCCAAGGGAGAATCTAATTGTTGGTAAATCGGAATCTGCATATAGTTCTGTCATTACATGGGAGGGTTGTGCGGTTCCAGAAGAACAGGCACTACCACCACTGCAAGATATCCCTCTGATGTCTAAGTTAAATAATAGCATAGAGCTTGATTCTGTTTTTGGAAATGAAACACTAAGAACTTTGTAGTTGCTAAATCCTTGAAAATCTCCATTAAAACGAATGTTCCCTATGTTCTCTTTTAATTGAGATATAAAATATTCTTTTAATCCATTTATGTATGGTTGTTTTTGGTCTAGTTTATCAATATTCATTTTCAAGGCTGCTGCCATTGCGGCAATGCCTAAAATGTTCTCAGTTCCTCCTCTTAAACTTCTTTCTTGTCCTCCTCCAATAATCAATGGACAAAAGTTGATCCCACTTCTAATGTATATAAATCCAACTCCTTTGGGTCCATTAAACTTGTGCGCAGAAGCAGAAATGAAATCTACTTTCCCATGGGATAAATCTATCTTATATTGACCTACAGTTTGCACGGTATCAGAATGAAATAGAGCCTTGTGCTCATGGCATATTGCTCCTATTTCTTCCAAGTCAATCATGTTTCCTATTTCATTGTTAGCATGCATTAAGGAAACAAGGACATTGTCGTATTTAGTCAGTAGTTCATGCAAGTATTCGGTATCAATATGTCCATCAGCTTTTAGTTTTACATAATGTACTTTAACTAAACCTTGTTTCTCTAAGTTTTGTGCTGTATGTAATACTGCTTTGTGCTCTGTTTTGCAGGTGACAATGTTTTTGATTCCTTCTTTTACTGCACAAGAAAGTGTCATGTTATCTGCTTCTGTTCCTCCGCTTGTGAAGTAAATTTCTTGCGGTGAGCAATTCATGTTTTTAGAGATAGACTTCCTAGCCATCTCAACAACTCCCTTCACCATTCTACCATGAGAATGCGAAGAAGATGGATTGCCATAATGCTCTTCCATCAAATTTGTCATTGTTTCTATTGCCTCTTTACACAAGGGTGTTGTTGCAGCATGATCAAAGTATATTCTCATCAATTTTAAATAGTAATGGAAGCAAAGGTAGAAAAAAACTTAGTTTTTAAACCATTTATATAAAAGAGAAATAATTGCTCCTTCATTAAAAGGTCCTGGGGTATAAACATTGAATAATTCAAGTCCTTAACTACTATAAATAACCTGACGTCATACCTTTAAAACACTAAATAATCTAGGGCCAAAACCTCTTGCAGGATTAAGTCCGAATTGTGTAAGAAAGGCTAGTTAAATAAGTAAGAATGTTGGCTTAACTTATAAATACGGACGTCATGCACAACTTCCAGAAAAAGGATATAATTTGTTTAACCCTTCCAAAACTTCTTTCGATGGAAATATTTGCCTAGATAAACAAGTCCAAGCATAACTGGGACTTCCCAGAATAAACCCATAGTTGTACCAAGGGCAGCTTGTGAGCCTAAACCATACAACCCAATTGCAGTGGCAATAGCAATCTCAAAATGGCTTGAAGACCCAATTAAAACCGTTATAACTGCTTCTTTATATTTTAATTTAAATAGTCTAGTAATTATGATATTAAATGCCACCACGATGATAAATCCAATTATTAGAGGTACTGAAATCAATAACATCTCTTCAGGGCTCTCGATCAATACTTCACCATTCAATGCAAACAAGACAATAAGTGTAATTAGTAATGCCACTATTGCAATCTTTCCCACAATGCGCCTATAAGTATTCTCGAACCAATCGACACCTTTGCTTTTTATCAAGATTTTCTTCGACAGAAAACCTGTAATCATTGGTAAACCTATAAAAACAAGAATGGAAATAAAAAGTTCATATCTGTCTATTTCAATTCCTTGAACTCCCGTTAACAGAACAACTACTGGGGCATAGAGAAACATAATTGTTATAGTATTGATACTTGTAGTGATTACATTCTGTTCTTGATTACCTTTAGCCATACTTCCCCAAACTATCACCATTGCTGTACAAGGGCTTGATCCTAAAAGAATTAATGCCACAATTAGTTGATCCTTACCTTCTAAAAAAAAGTAAGCAAGTGTTGCTGCCACAATTGGTGCTACCATCCAATTTGAAATCAATGTGATTAGTATTGGTTTAGGAGCTTTAAGGAGGTTCTTAACTTCACTCATCTGAAAATTTAGAAGTGCTGGATACATCATTAAAAACAAACAAATACCGATTGGAATAGATACGTTTCCAATTTTCCAATTATTCAACCAAATACTAAAATCGGGGGTAAGTAGCGAAATTACTACCCCTATTAGCATACACAAAAAGACCCATACCCATAAATACTTTTCAAATATACCAAGTGATTTTTCCATTGAGCAAAATTATGTCATACAGCACATAACACAAAATAAAAAACCCCCTAGTTTACATTTCGTTTGATAAATGTTAATTAAAGAAACAACAGGGGTAATATGAGCACGACAATAGTTTCTTATTGCATTAGACCTAGCAGAATATTTTGTGTATTAAAATAGAGAATTAAAATAAGTACGATGGTTTGAGCTTAATCCCACTTTCAATTTCTTTTATTAATCCATTTTTTATGTTGCTTTGCTAATACTATTGGAAGTAAAGGGAAAATCTAACTAATTGCACTTTACAGGTAGCGGTTTAAGCTAGGTTCTAGATTTCTATTGGAATGTATCAGCTTATTTCAAAAGTTCGTTTTTTTTAATCAAAACGAAATCATTCCGCCGTACAAAGTACCCAATAGAATTCTTTTTCACTTCCCAATATGTGCACAAATCCAATTCCCACCAATCTATTTTTTGGATTAAACATAATTTTATTGTGCACTGGGCTATCAAACCAACCTCTTTAGGTGCGAAAGGCTTTGTCCCTGCCCCATGAAATATTTTCTCCTAGTAAGTTGGTTTTGTTGTAAAATTGTCGAATTCTATCAAATGTATAATTAGCAAAATACATTCGACCATCCATGCCCAAATCATGCCCAATATGGTTGATGTAATTTTGAGTTCCCATGTCGTAAGCATGATACCTGCATGCTGCAGTAAGTGATGAATCCAGTTGCATTAAAGGGAATCCCATTTTTTTACGTTCCTCGTTAATTATATCAAGCATTTTTGCTTCCTCCTCTATCCCGCCAGACTTCACATACTCTTTTCCCGATGGAAGACCATAAAACAAACTATCTACTCTTTGTTCTTGGGGTACTTCAAGTTTCAGTTCACTTTCTAATAAATAGATTTTTTGGCCATTACCAATGAACGAATAATACTTCTTCCTAATTTTTTCTAGGTTAAAAGTGATTGACGTTTCTTTAGTATAAAAATACACCTCATATTTTATTTTTTCTTTATAGCTCAGCCATTCTTGCTGTTTTACTAATTGTGCCTTTCGATCTAATACTTGCGCCTTGTATGCTAATTTTAGGCATTCATAAATGTGCCTAGATTTCTTCTTATCTTCTTGCGCGTTTTCGAATTTTTTAAAATGTACTTTGGATAAGAAAAAGTAGCTTGAAGGGTTTTTAGGTAATAGTTTGGTATAACGGGCGGCAATCTTCTCTAGCTTTTCTGGTGAGTTACTCTCCAATCTTAAAAGGCGCTTGTATACCATACCCTGTCCCCATATAACATGGGAGGAAAGTAATATGCCCAAAATCAACACTATTTTTTTTGTACCCATTCTTTTCATTATAATTCTTCATTAGTCCATGTAATATTTGGTTTAATGAAGCCCAACCATTGCTTATAAGCAATGGTCTATATTTTCTTTTTATTGTGTGCTAAAGTACTTCCCTTAAGAATTGTATACAAGGGGCTTTGTGTAAACCTTAAGAATACACACATTTGCTTATAGGCTAAGAAGGAGAACCTCTTTTATGAATGATTCATTTCAACACCACTTCCTCAAACCATTCAACTACTGGCTCTTTACCACTTTTTTTGGTTGAAGAAGTCTGGAACATCAGTGGCATTTCTTCCCAAAATTCAGACAATTTTTCTTCGTATGCTTTCATCCGCTCCTCGTGTTCTTCACCTGGGTTGTCACACTTTGTAAAGCACATGGCGAAAGGAATCCCTTTCTCACCAAGTTTGTACATAAATTCAAGATCAATTTTTTGAGGTGGAATCCTAGAATCTATTAAAACCATAAGGACCTTTAACTGTGGTGAATTGAAAACATAATCTTCTATCATCTTGGCAAGCGAAACCCTATGTTTCTTTGATATTTTGGCATAACCATATCCTGGTAAATCTACCAATTTCCAGGTATCATCAATTAGGAATTGGTTAATCATCTGCGTTTTGCCTGGTCTACCTGAGACCTTAGCAAGCTTACTGCTGTTGCATAGGTAATTAAGCAAAGATGATTTGCCTACATTGGATCTTCCACAAAAAGCGATTTCGGGAAGAGAGCTCTTAGGTAGTTTCTCTACAGAAGGGTAAGACCCTATGTATTTTGCGTGGTATATCATTGCTGGTGCAAATTAAAACATATTTACTGTTTACTGACATATCTTTATACCTTTAATACTATTTTTGTTTCATGAGGTTTTCTATAATTACTCTATTCGGTCTAGCCCTTTTTACATTGCCACTTTTTCTTGTTAACTGCGATAAGGAAAAGGGAGACAATGTGGTAAGGCAAGAGGATGGTATAGACTTGGTTTATTCAACCAAACAAAGAGCAATTATCCAAGGCTTTACAAGTACAGGATGCCTTGGCTGTGGATCTTGGGGAGTGCCTACTTTTGAGGAGTTTATTACTAAAAATCTAGATGTTGTTCCAATTTCTGTGCACATTAAATATGGTGATCCTATGATTACAGATGAATCAAATGATTTGGGGAATAATAGAACAGGACGTAAATGGACTCCACAAATTGCTGTTGGTCATACCCAATGTGTACTTCTTACTGCAGGTAATAGTATTGATAATGCAGGAAGTAAGAAAAAAATGCAAGAGGAGTATGATGCTATAGTTGCTCAGGAACAAAAGGTGAAAGTTGCGGCATCTTATAAAATAGATGGAAAAAATATGAAAATATTTTATGGAGGTGAGGTTTTAGAAGAGGCTAATTCAGAGTATTTTATTAGTGCCTACCTCATGGAGAATAACTTCGCATCCTACCAAAATGGAGGGGATAGTGTGGAGGTGCACAACCATTTTATTAGAACAAGCACAGAAGGCGCATTTGGGATTTCGCTTTCTAACAAGATGGAGTTGGAGAAAGAATTTGAGCTAAACCCTAATTGGAATTGGGGGGAGGTTTATGCTTTGGCAGTAGTTTGGAAAAAGAATGGAGGTAATTACGAGTATTTAAATGCCATTGAGGCAACAAAATTGTAATTCGGATTTACCTTGCAATATAAAAGGAAAAGGGTACTTTTGCACCTCGCAAAAAGAACCCTTTTTTTATGCTTACTACAGACAATATTTCCTTACGATACGGTAAACGTGTTTTATTTGAAGATGTAAATTTAAAGTTTACTGCAGGCCATTGTTATGGCGTTATTGGTGCAAATGGTGCCGGTAAATCTACTTTTTTAAAAATCCTTTCAGGTGAAATTGACCCCAATAGCGGCAGCGTGCATTTGGACAAAGGAAAACGTATGGCTGTTCTTTCTCAAGATCACTTTGCTTACGATAATGAAACAGTATTGAATACTGTTCTTCAGGGACATAGCATATTATGGGACTTGATGCAAGAAAAGGATACTATCTACGCAAAGGACCCTTTTACAGATGAAGATGGACTATTAGCTGCAGATTTGGAAGAGAAATTTGCAGAAATGAATGGTTGGAATGCAGAAAGTGATGCAGGAAATCTACTAGATGGGTTAGGAATCTCCACTGACTTACATTATCGTAAAATGGATGAGTTGAATGGTAACCAGAAGGTTAGAGTCCTATTGGCGCAAGCCTTATTTGGAGATCCTGATGTATTACTTATGGATGAGCCAACGAACGATTTGGATGTTGAGACTATTTCCTGGTTGGAGAATTTCCTTGCGGATTTTAAAAATACGGTACTAGTTGTTTCTCACGATAGACACTTTCTAGATGCAGTATGTACGAATGTTGTTGACATTGACTTTAATAAGATCAATGTATTCACAGGTAATTATAGCTTTTGGTACCACTCTAGCCAATTGGCCTTAAGGCAAAAAACAGATCAAAACAAAAAGTCTGAGGAGAAGAAAAAGGAGTTACAGGATTTCATTGCTAGGTTTAGTGCAAATGCTGCCAAATCGAAACAAGCAACAAGTAGAAAGAAATTACTGGAAAAATTAAACATTGAAGATATAAAACCTTCCACAAGGAGATATCCTGCTATTATGTTTAATCAGGAAAGAGATGCCGGAGATCAAATAATAAATATATCTAATTTATCCGCTGAGAACGATGAGGGGGTTCTGTTCTCTAATGTGGAATTCTCTGTAAATAAGGGAGATAAGATTGCAATCATCTCTAAGAATAGTTTGGCAATAACTACTTTCTTCAAAACTTTGGTAGAAGAGCACCCAAAGAAAACAGGCGAGGTAGAGTGGGGGATTACAATTAACAAGTCTTACCTACCAAACGATAATTCAAAGTTTTTCGACAATAATTTGAGCCTTGTGGATTGGCTTCGCCAATATTCAGATGAGAAAGACGAAACATTTATCAGAGGATTCTTAGGGAAAATGCTTTTTAGTGGCGAAGAATCACTAAAAGAATCCAATGTGTTATCAGGTGGAGAGAAAGTAAGGTGTATGTTTTCTAAAATCATGTTAGAATGCTCTAACCTTATGATCATGGATGAACCAACGAATCACTTGGATCTAGAATCTATTCAAGCTCTAAACAATGGACTCTTGGATTATAAGGGAACTTTGCTTTTTTATTCTCATGATCACGAGGTAATTAATTCGGTAGCGAATAGAATCATTGAAATAGGTCCAAATGGTATGGTGGATAAGCAATGTACCTTCGATGAATATAGAAATGATAAATCCTTAAAGGAAAGAAAATCTTCCTTGTATGTTTAGTCATCTAAAATGTTTGGCTTATCTAAATTTAATTTTTCCAGGGCTTATTTTCTTCTATATTCGTTGCAAATTTTATAATTTCAATTAATGGATTTTACTAACCCTTTAGTATATGGATTACCCTTTTTTTTAGGTCTCATATTACTAGAATATACATACAGCAGTGCACACAATAAAAAATCTTTGTATAAAGATAAAGATTTACTTTCTAGCCTAGGAATGGGTCTTGGGGCAACGGTTTTTGCTGCTTTAATGAAAACAATTTCTGCAATTGTAATATTTAAGTTTGTTTACGAATTGTTTAACCCAGAGGTGGGTGGAGTAAGAACAAACATCATGGGATGGGAGTCTTTTGGTTATGCTCCCTTGGTGTGGATTACTTGTCAGGTCTTGGATGATTTTTCTTATTATTGGTTCCATAGACAAAATCACAAGGTGAGATTCTTATGGGCAGCACATATTGTGCACCATTCTTCAGATAAATTTAATCTAGGTACGGCTGTAAGAAATGGCTGGTTTACTTTGTTTTACAAGCCTTTGTTTTATATGTGGATTCCTGCTATTGGATTCCCACCAGAGATGCTTGTAGTGTGTTTAGGAATTGAATCTATATGGCAATTCCAGTTGCATTCTCAGTATGTTCCTAAAATGGGTTTTATAGAGAAATTTATGAATACCCATACCATGCATCAAGTGCATCATGCAAGAAACTTGGAGTATATGGATAAGAATCATGGTGGATTCCTTAATATTTTTGATAAGATTTTTGGTACTTGGAAAGCACTAGATGAGAACGTCAAAATTGAGTATGGAGTTACTAAACCACCAGAATCGTACAACTTATTTGTTATATTAACACACGAATACAAAGACATTTGGAGAGACATGAAAAGATCTCCAAACTGGTACCATAAATTTATGTATGCCTTTGGTCCTCCGGGCTGGAGTCACGATGGTTCTTCGCAAACGGTAACACAGATGCAAAAAGCAGCCAAAGCAAATAATTGATTTAAAACAGTGGGCAATGGACTCATTTAAGGATTTAAAACTTTCAAACGCACTTCAAAATGCCATTGATGACTTAGGTTATGAAAAACCTACTCCCATTCAAAAGGAATCTTTTCCTGTAGTTCTTTCTGGGAAAAATGTAATAGGTATTGCACAAACAGGTACAGGTAAAACATTTGCTTATATGTTGCCACTTTTGCAGAATATGACTTTCACAAAGCAAGTGAATCCAAGAATTTTAGTAGTTGTTCCTACGAGAGAATTGGTGATTCAAGTGGTAGACAACATTAACGAACTAACCAAGTACATGACTATTAGAGTAAATGGGCTCTATGGTGGGGTTAATATAAATACGCAAAAACAAGAATTACGCAATGGTTCGGATATTATTGTTGCTACACCTGGAAGGTTATACGATCTTACTCTAAGTAGAGCATTAAATCTTAAGTCAGTAAATAAGCTTGTTATTGATGAAGTAGATGTTATGCTAGATTTGGGATTCCGATTTCAACTTACCAATATCTTTGAGCTGTTGTCTGATAGAAGACAAAATATAATGTTTTCTGCAACAATGACGGATGAGATTGAGGAGTTGATTAAAGATTTTTTTATTGCTCCTGAAAAGATTTCTATTGCAGTAAGTGGAACTCCATTGGACAATATTGCACAAGTGGCATATAAGGTTGAGAATTACTACACAAAGGCCAATTTACTAAGACATTTATTGAAAGATAAGGAGACGTTTAGTAAGACTTTGGTTTTTGTTTCCAATAAAAGGAATGCAGATAGACTTTATGAAGTTTTGGGAGAGGAATTTGGGGAAGAAATGGGAGTTATTCACTCTAATAAATCACAGAATTATAGAATTAGGTCTATTAAGCAGTTTGATGAAGGCAAGAATAGGATTTTATTAACTACTGATGTAATGGCTCGTGGTCTAGATTTAGACAGAATTAGCCATGTAATAAATTTTGATACACCTGCTTTTCCTGAGAATTATATGCATAGGATTGGTAGAACGGGTAGGGCAGAGAATGAGGGGAACTCTATTCTTTTCTATACTGAGAAGGAAGAGCTAGATAAGGAGAATATTGAATACCTCATGGCTTATGAAATCCCAATTCTAGAAATGCCTAATGAAGTTGAGGTATCTAAACAGTTAACACCAGAGGAAAGACCTAAGATTTCGATGGTTTCCAGTAACCACAAACAAACAACTTATACTCCAGGAGCCGCTTTTCATGAAAAGAAAGAAAAGAATAAAAAGGAGAATAGAGGGGGTTCCTACAGAAGAGAGTTGGCTAAGAAGTATAAAAAGCCTAAGACCAGAGGTGGCAAGAAAAAATAAGAAGATTTTTATTATCTCTTTATTTTTGAATAATAGTGCTACCTGTCAGTCTTAAAACACTTTCCATTAATTCAATTCCTGACTTTAATGCTATAAATAGCTTTACCAACTTACCTAGAGTCTTTACACATTTACTTGGATTTGGTGCTAATGGTTTTCTAATTAATGATAAGACCTTAGAATAATTCGTTTCAGTTTCATGTCTTTTTACAGGAAAGGAAAAGCTTTCGACCTTTATAAATATGATATTAACCCAATTTATTTATATCTCTGTGTGAAGTTTAAATGGCAATATTTCTACAATTTAATACTTTATTTAAAAATATTGATTTGCTATTGCAATTGATAGTATTACTATTATATTTGCATTAAACATATGCCATGGAGCGATTGAAAATTCACATAGAGGTAAGTGCCGATTTGTATTCAAAGAATCCGGACTCTTCAGAATTAGGGCGAAGCATTGTATCCAATAGTATAAAACTTATACATGAAATAGGATACGAGGATTTTACTTTCAAGAAACTAGGAGCCTTAATTAGCTCACCTGAAAGTTCCATTTATAGATATTTTGATAACAAAAAGAACCTGCTAATCTATCTTACTAGTTGGTACTGGACTTGGACAGAATATAGAATTGTTATGGCAACAACCAACATTGATTCTGCAACAACAAGACTGCATAAGAGTCTTGAGATACTTACTAAGCCAGTTTTGATGGATTTGGACTTTTCCTATGTAAATGAATCTCTTTTAAGTGAAATCATCTTTTCAGAATCAATAAAGGCCTACCATACTAAGAAGGTAGACGAGGAAAATGAAAAAGGCTATTTTAAAGCTTATAAATTGGTTGTGCAAAGAGTAAGTGATATAATTTTGGAGATTCAGAGAGATTTTCAATATCCACATATGTTGGTTTCCACTGTGATAGAAGGAGCACACCAACAAAAATATTTCGCTGATCATTTGCCCTCTTTAACGGATAAAGACAAGGACAAAAATGCAATAACAGAATTTTATATAGAATTAGTATTTAAGTATTTAGTAATAAATGAAAGATAATAATAGATTAAGCCCATTTAAGTATTTGAAGGATGATGTTCCAGCAAGTATTGTAGTTTTTTTAGTTGCGATGCCACTGTGTATGGGAATTGCATTGGCTTCTGGAGCACCACCATTTTCTGGTCTTATAAGTGGGATTATAGGAGGGATTATTGTAGGCGCATTCAGTGGTTCTTCTTTAGGAGTTAGTGGTCCAGCAGCTGGATTAGCTGTTATAGTATTAAATGCAATAACTGATTTGGGTAGTTTTGAGATTTTTCTAGTTGCTGTGATACTAGCTGGTATTATTCAAGTAATTATGGGATTTGCAAAGGCTGGAATAATTGCCTATTTCTTTCCTTCCTCCGTAATACATGGAATGCTTGCGGGTATTGGGATTATAATATTTTTAAAACAAATTCCTCATGCCTTTGGATACGATAAAGATCCAGAAGGAGATTTTGAGTTCAATCAAGTAGATGGGCACAATACTTTTGATGAACTTTTAAACATGCTAGACTTCATCAGCCTCGGTGTTTTAATTATATCTGCAGTTTCTTTGTTAATCCTATTGATTTGGGAAACGAAGGCAATAAAACAACAAAAGTTTTCCAAAATAATACCTGGTCCTTTTGTGGCAGTGACGGTGGGAATTATATTAAATACTTTATTCCAGGGTAACCCCACTTTAGAAATTGCCAAAGAGCATTTAGTAAATGTACCTGTACCCGAATCGGTAGATGATTTTTTTGGAAACTTTAGGTTACCAGATTTTTCTGCTTTGTCAAATCCAAAAGTATATATCACTGCAATTGTTATTGCTGCAGTTGCTAGTATTGAGACACTCTTATGCGTTGAGGCAAGTGATAAACAAGACACTCTTAAAAGAATCACTCCCACAAACAAAGAATTGAAAGCTCAAGGAATTGGAAATATCATTGCTGGTTTTATTGGTGGACTGCCTGTGACTCAGGTAATAGTTAGAAGTTCGGCAAACCAACAATCTGGTGGAAAGACAAAAGCTTCCACAGTGATGCATGGGTTCCTAATACTAATTAGTATTATAGCCATTCCTAAAGTGCTAAATATGATTCCTTTTGGTGTTTTGGCGGCAATCTTACTTGTAGTAGGTTATAAATTGGCTAAGCCATCGTTATTCAAAAAAATAGCTAAAGAAGGTATGGGGCAACTTGTCCCTTTTGTAGTGACAGTTATTGGGATTGTATTTACAGATTTATTAATGGGAATTGCGTTGGGAGTTGTTGTTGCTATTTTTGTGATACTTAGGAATAATTTTAAAGTACCTTTTAATGTAAAAGGGGACTCTCAGGAAGGGATAGAGCATGTAAAGGTGATTCTATCGGAAGATGTAACCTTCTTAAATAAAGCGTCCTTATTAAGGACACTAAATAATTTAAGCGATAATTCCATCGTTACTATAGATGCTAGTAAAAACAACTTCATCCACTTTGATGCTTTGGAGATTATTGAAGACTTTATGGTGAATGCAAGTACTAGAAATATTGAGGTAAGAACGATTGAACTTTACGATCACAAACAAAAAGAATTAATACAACATTATAAAATAGAAGAAGTAAAGAATAAATAGATATGAAAACACAAACAAAAATAATACAAGAGAATTTAACTCCTCAAACGGCACATAAAATATTGGTTAATGGAAACCAAAGATTTATTGAAAACCTAAAGGCAAATAGAAATTTGCAGCAGCAAGTATTAGAAACTAGTACTGGTCAATATCCATTTGCTATTGTTTTAAGTTGTATTGATAGTAGAGTACCTGCTGAATTAGTCTTTGACCAAGGTATAGGAGATATATTCAGTGCTAGAGTAGCTGGGAATATTGTTAATGAGGATATGTTGGGTTCAATGGAATATGCCTGTAAAGTTGCTGGATCCAAGATTATTGTGGTAATGGGGCATTCCAAATGTGGAGCTGTTACCTCTGCTTGTAAGCATGTGGAATTAGGAAATATAACTTCATTGTTAAATAAAATTCAACCAGCCGTAAGTGCAATAATTAAAGAAAGTGAAGAAGCAACTTTAGAGCAAATTGAATTGGTCTCACATGAAAACGTTAGACTGACAATTGAAAGAGTAAGAAACGAAAGTCCAATTCTAAATGAAATGGAAAAGAATCAAGAGATTGAAATAGTTGGAGCAATGTACGATGTTGCTTCTGGAGAGGTCAAGTTTATGTAAGCTAAACTCTAGCTTTCCATTCAATTTCCTTGGCCCCAGCCAAATAATTCGTAAATCTAGCAAGTACGAAGAGGTAATCGGATAATCTATTTAAGTATTTTATTACAATAGGTTCTATTTCTTCTTCTTGAGCTAATTGTACAGACCATCTTTCTGCTCTACGGCAAATACATCGTGCTACATGACATTGAGACTCCTGAATATTTCCACCTGGGAGTATGAATGACTTTAGTACTGGAAGAATTTCATTCATTTCATCTATTTGATTTTCCAAAAGTTCAATGTCTTTTTCAAAAACATCTGGTACTATCATCTTACTACTTGGGTGTGATGCAAGCAATGATCCAATGGTGAACAGCCTATCCTGAATTTCTGCAATGATTTCAATAATTGACTCTTTCCCTAAGCTAGATCGAATTATTCCGAGATAAGAGTTAAGTTCATCTACTGTACCATATGCGTGAATTCTAATGTTGGACTTTGATACCTTAACACCTCCTATTAGGGAAGTTTCTCCTCCATCGCCTTTCTTGGTATATACTTTCATGCTAGAATTCTTTTTTCTACAAGTTCATCTTTCTCTACCACACCATCTATAAGTCTAATAATTCTTTTGGCATGTTGAGCTATTTCTTCTTCATGTGTAACAACTATTATGGTATTACCTAATTGATGAATTTCTTCAAATAATGCCATAATTTCAATGGATGTTTTTGAATCTAGGTTTCCAGTAGGTTCATCTGCGAGTAGGAGAGAAGGGGCATTGACCAAAGCTCTCGCTACAGCGACTCTCTGTTTTTGTCCTCCGGATAGTTCATTGGGTTTGTGGTCCATTCTATCATTTAGCCCAACTGCAGTTAGTGCTTTTACAGCTCTTATTTTTCGTTCTTTAGAGTTTACACCGGCATAAATCAATGGTAGCGCAACATTCTCTAAAGCACTCATTCTTGGTAAAAGGTTAAAAGATTGAAATATAAACCCAATCTCTTTGTTTCTTATTTCAGCTAATTCATTGTCCTTTAGGCTACTTACATTTTGATTGTTTAAAATGTAAGTACCTTCTGAAGGTGTATCTAGACATCCTATGCTATTCATTAAAGTAGACTTACCTGACCCTGATGGTCCCATTAGCGCTACGTATTCCCCCTTTTCAATAGTAATATTTATGCCATTGAGAGCATAAAGCTTTTGAGAACCTGTGTTATAGATTTTCTTAATTTTTTTAAGCTCAATTAATTTGCTCATTTTGTTTTATTAATAACTTTAGGTACTCGAAAGAAATCGGAGTCTTTTTTCGGAGCATTCTGAAGTGCCTCTTGTTTTGTGATTTCTTGTTTCACTTCATCGTCTCTAAGCTTGTTTTTTGCATCACTTAAATAAATTAGAGGTTCTATTCCATCTGTATTTACTGAGTTTAGCTGCTCACAGAACCCAATGATTTTATCGAGGTCTTCTTTGATTTTGACTTTTTTGTCGCCCTCAAATTCCAATCTGGCTAGGTGTGCCAATTCGATAACTTTTTTATCGGTAATTTTCATTCTATTTTTAGACTATTCCGTTATCAGTCAATGCTTTTTCAATTATACAATAAACTTTTTGTTTTAGTTCTCCTTCGTCTTCGGGTTTTAGATTTACAACTTCAATGAGTCGATGAACAATCATTCTCATTTTTCCTGGAGAACCTCCTAATATGTTGCCATCGGGTAGTCTTTTGTAATTGTCTAATAAAGTTATTGGAAGGATTGCAATGTTGTTCTGCAGTGCCAGTTTAAAGGCGCCTGGTTTAAATCTAGATAGCTTAGGTGATCCTTTAGTAATACCACCTTCTGGAAAGATAAATATACTTGTACCTTCTTTTAGTCTTCTATCCGCTTCATGAAAAGACTCCACAGCTTGCTTTCTATTCTTTCTATTTACAGCGATATCCAAAGTTTTGAAGAACCTTCCAAATAGCGGTATTCTACTCAATTCGTATTTTGCCATGTAATTAAAGTAGATAGGAAGTCCACAGCTTGTAGATACAATGTCTAAATAGGAGCAATGGTTCGCAACGATTACATAATTTCTTTTGGTGTCTAATGGTGCTTCAAAGGTGACTTTCATTCTTAACCCAACAAGAAAACAGATGAGATTGCCCCAGACCTTCCTATATTTATGTGCAAGAGGGTACCACTTCTTTTTTGTTGTAAAAAGAAACAAAACAGGGTAAGTCAACAAAAATGGCACAAAGGCAATTAAAGTTAAATATATAGACCATATTGCTTTTAATAGCTTCAGAATCTTCTTTTTACTTTTAGATAACCAATAAGTGCTGCACTTAAGAGCGAAATACTTGCTACAAAAGAATATTGTAAAATAAAGTAACGAAAAACAGATGTGTACTGATCCCTCATTCCTTGAATTTGATTTTCTATTTCTGTGCTATCAATATTTAATTTTATGCCTTGTTCCCTTTTTAAATCAGACATATAACTTAGAAATGAATCGATCATTTGTGGTTGTCCTTTTAGAAGGTATGCATGCATTATAGTTACAATTAAACAAATAATTGTTCCTGTCATTAACCCGGAAAGAATAAGTTGAGAAAGCGTGGCTTTGTTCTCTGATGCTCTATTAATATTGATTACACAAAGTATAACTCCTACAATGGTAGCCAAGAGTAATACCAAGTGTGGGAATAACTTACCAATTGTATTCGTACTTAAATATAACTGCTTAGAATTATATACAAAGAAAGCAGCAGCGGCTAAACTTCCGAAGGCAGTTCCAAAAAGCATTATTTTCTTACTCATTGTTTTCGTTTGGTGCAAAGGTAGAAGAAATAGGCAATTAAGTTTAAGGGATTACATTGTTTTAATAACATTAATTGTGAATTAAGGCCTTGTGAAAATATTAATTTCGTATCAAATGAATATCGCCAATGTAATCGTACCATTTGGTATGTTCAAAGTCAGAGTATCTAATTTTATAAATGTAAACTCCCCGCTGAACGAATTTATTATTCACTTTACCATCCCATCCCGCGTAAGGGTTATTGGTTAAAAACAAGAGTTCTCCCCATCTATTGTATATTGAAAAGGAATAGTCTGTAATTCCTAAGAATATACCTTCGGGCTTTATGGTGTCGTTTCGGGTATTGTCATTAGGAACGAATGCATTGGGCATATAGAAAGTAATTGTTGGAGCAATATAGATTTCCTTATTTGCTTTATTTTCACATAAATTACTGTCTTTCCCAATAAGTGTAATGCTATAATTACCAGTGTCTGGGAAGGTGAATGCAATATTTTGCTGGTCGGATAATGGCGTATTATTAACCTCCCAATACCATTGAACCAATACAGATGGTGACTTGTCTTCTATCAAGATATCTGGAAAAAGATAACTTGGAGTATCAGGTGTATAGGTGAATTCAATAGAAGGGTTTTCAAATACCTCTATATAATCTGACCTTAGTAAGGTGTCTTTACATCCTAAATTTGTTTCTATTACCAATCTAATGGGGTATTTACCTGCAACATTGTAAACGTCAACTGGGTTCTGACTTGTTAATAATTTTGGCAAACTCCATTTCCAGGAGTCAATATTTCCCTTAAAAACAAAGCTCTCATCCTTGAATTTAACAGAAAGTGGTTTACAGCCATCAATTACGTCTGAACTAAATCGTGCTACTGGAATGTATGCAACGTGAACTGACTTTGTGCGATTACTTTTACAACCTTTATCACTGATGGCTTCAAGTGATACTGTATAGTCTCCACTACCATTGTATTTGTGCCGGATGCTCTTTGAGTCGTAAGTATAACCATTCCCAGTGTACCAAGTATTTGAGGCAATAAACCCATTAGTAATAGTATTCTTATTTGTAAAGGTTGTTTCTGTACCAAGGCAAACAGTATCCACATCAAAACTTACTACAGGACTTGGGTAAAAGACAAATTCTTTCGATAAAGAATCAATACATAACCTATTGCTTTGTGCAATTAGCTTTATTTCTTGAATCCCCTCAGTTGAAATGGATAATTCGGGATTTTTCTTTGTGCTAATGGTATTACCATTGTGAATCCAATTCCATTTTACAATGCTACCTTCAGTAACTAAACTGTTGTTTATTGGTTGAAATACCTCCCCAGCACAATAAAAACCTGTATCAAATGAAACATAAGGTAAAGGAGAAACTATAATTCTTTTTTCAATGCTATCAATACAGCCTGCTTCATTTTTAGTTGTTAACTTAAAGGCAAGTATCCCTGTTGTGTCCGCAAAATGATCCGTACTATTACCAAATGATTTGATATTATTAAATGTCCATTCTTGCCAAATTACTTTTTCAGAGGTAGGGGTAGAGTCATATAAAGTAAAATTCTGTGTTTTGCATACATCTTGAAGTTCCTTTGGTCCAATGATAGGTTTGGGTAAAGCAGCGATATTTATTGTTTTAAAGACATTACTTACACAATTATTATTCGATGTATGCTCGAGTTGAATGTTGTTTCTACCTTCGGATGTAAACTTGTAGCTAATTATACTATCGGGACTTATTGCCTTCCCATTAATAGTCCAAAGGGTTTTAGTTATATGACCTTGAGACAGGGTATAAAAGCTAGTGAATTTGGTAGTCTCATTAAAGCATGTATCAGTATACTTAAAGTCTGATATTGGCCCAGGGAATACTTCTAGGTACTTAGTAATACTATCTTTACATACTCCATCTTGAGTAACGGTAAGTGTTATTGAAAAACTTCCATGCAGATCATAACTATGCATTGGGTTGGTGCTTGTTGAATTATTACCATCACCAAAGTTCCAAATATACTTGAGAGGTCTTTTTTTTCCTTTTGATAAATTAACAAATGAAAAAGGAGCACTCGAACAACCATTTGGGACATGGAAATCAGGATTAAATTCTTCAAATACAAATAGATTTGTATCCAGTCGCGTTCTGCAACCACTGTCACTTTCAACAAAATACAATATGTTATTTAACCCTTCCTTTTTAAAATGATATTCTGGATCTTGCATTTTTATGGTATCTTTTTCATTGAAAATCCATTCCCATTTAATGTTATTCCCCTTTAGGATTGTACTTGAGTCAACAAATTGAGTTGAATTTTTATAACATAACTTATCCCAAATTAATTTGTTCTCGGGTGCTGAATTTATGTATACACTATCCTTGAAAGTGTCTCTGCATTCTTTATTACTAACAATAATTTCTTGGATAAGGTATTTGCCAGTATCTTTGTATTGATAGTCGAAAATGGAATCTAATTTAAAGTTTCCATCTCCCAAATCCCAAATGTGTGTTTGAATAGCAGAAGGGGTATCAATATTTGAAGAGTCAATAAATTCTATTTCCTTGTTAATGCAATTACCATCTAAGCTAAAAAGTGCTTTTGGCTTATGAAATATTTCTATTTGGAATATACTAGAGTCGTAGGAGAGACCACAGGAGGAATTATTTTCTTTGTATGCAATAAGCTTTGCGATGTATTTACCAGGCTTTTTGTAGGTGTGCTTTATCGAAGTGGATGTATCCGTTGTAGAATCACCAAAATCCCATTTGAATGATTTATACAAACTGATGTCTCCTTCTGCTTTAAATTCTACAGGTAGCCCAAAACATACTCCATTGTACTTCTTGTAAGTAGAATTAGAAATGTCAATTGCGATGTTTCTTTTTTTAACATTGGCCCCAGCTACATAACCATATGATTCTACAATACCAAAGCCATACGCAACTGCAGAAAAACCTATGTTGGCTTTTAGTCTGTGATTTCCTGCAGAAACAGTTTCTTGTGCATAGGAATAATTTGTGTTAGAAGGAACAGTTGACCAACTTATTGATTTTCCATCTAGCCGGAAACTACTTCTTCCAGATGTGGGGATAACAATATTTATATAATTCGCTGTAATGTTTTGTAAACTAGAAGAATAAAGAACAATATCATTTAGTGTCTGTTCAATAGGCGGTAATATGGTCATTGAGGGATCACCGATTCCACCTCCACAGGATTGCGTTTTTTGAAATTGTCCCACAAGAATTGGTTTTGATGCAGTAATGTATAATGGCCCTGAACTTGGGACCGAAATTTCCTTGAATTCTGCCTTATCAACGAAATAGTTAGTTCCATTTACCTTAACAACCGTTTTGTCTTCTGTACCTAAAAACCTTAATAGATCACCTGATCTAGATTTAAACGGAACTATAACAAATGTTTTACCTAAAGCCTCAACAGGAAACATTTGTTGAAATAAGTTGTCTCCCGAGCCATTACAACCTAATGCCGTAAAGGAGCTCCCACTGAATACTGCCACTGTTCTGCAATTTGCGTTTTTTCCAGTATCGATTACCTCTATGTGGGTACCCGTAATATCTGCATTAATGCTATTCCCATTTCTTGTTCCTTGACCTTGGTAGACCTCACCCTTATTCAAAGTTATGGTATACGATGTTCCCTTAGCACGAACCCCAGAGTTACGTTTTATATCAGATGTAGGTGTTATTTTAACAAGAGTTTTATCTTGAGAAGCAACAATCATGAATTGACTATACTCGTTGCTAGATCTTTGAATGTTACTCATACAATAGAATTCTTTACCAGATGCCTTGGTAGGAAGAATTAGGGTTGCATCTGAACGCGCAGAGTGGTAGACATGGGAGTATATGATTATATCCTTTGCAGCAGTAATATTTATTCCTTTATTTTCAATGCAATCGGTGCAAAGAACCATTGCAGAAGTGGGTGGTACATCAACAAGTGTCATAGAATTGGCGGTTACCGAAAAGGTTTTTGACCAATTTGCACCTGGAACACTTACGGTCCCAGTAGTAGATGAATCCGATGTGATGTAAAGTACCATTCTAGAGCCTGTACCATCTCTATGATCCATGTAGCCAATCCAAAAGTCTTTACCGCGATTGGTAGTGTTTTGAGATTGAGAACAAAGAGGTATCAATAGAATTATTAATAACGCTATTCTCTTTAAAATGCTATTTTTAGGAATCCCCAGAATTTCTATTTGTAAACGTCGCAATTTACAATAAATACTTAGGTTTACGCAGTAACTAGCCCAATAATAAAAGGGTTGGTTTTATTTCTTTTCTAAATAATTTTCAATTGTTACTAATAAGTACTTTTTGTGCGCTTTAGAGTCTTCATCTCCTATATTAGCGCCTCTCTTAATTGTGCTTTGAAGTTTCGTAAGAGCATAATAAGCTCTTGCTTTTGCAATATTGTCATAATTAGAGGGACCATTTAGTCCTGCTACTCTTGCAACATATTTTAAATATTGTATTTGAAGATTTTGTCTAAATGAATTCACATTACCATTAATGTCTTCACTAAAAATAGCTTTGTTCAAATCATTAAATAGATTTGTTACACTGTATTCGTTCCCATATATTTTGGAATCAGAGATTCTAAGCAGAACTTTACTGCTTAATAAATGCGACAATACACTAGACTGCATCATCAGGACCCTGTTGTGTAATTTAGGATCTTCTGTGTTAAAGAAAAACCCAAATCCTCTCCTTTGAGGTTGCAAATAGTTAGCAAAATTATTTGGGATACTCATGGCGTCTGGAGAAAAAACTAATTCACTCATTTTGGCCATAGCTCTCTTTTGATCTGCTAAACTAACTGCTGTGTAAGGCATGTTTTTTGAATCCCCTGCGAAGGATCTATCCACGTAAACCCCGCCAATATATCTTGACATTACACCTGCTTGCACCATGTATTCTCTGCTCAATATATTATACGCACCGCGCATTTCAGCATAGGACTTGTTTGCTTCTATGTAATTTGAAGGAAGACTATCCATTAATTGTTGAACTAATTTAATTCTGTCCGATGCAAAGGTAATGGCATCGTTACTCATATCGCCAATCATAACTCTAGGATCAATTCCGCTAATCCCTGGAGAACGCATATCATCCGCATCATTCCCAAACATAAGTTGTGGCTCACTTGATCTAGAAAGCAATTTTTGTTGTCTAAGTTTTTCAGCAGTAGGATCTTTAAGGGATGTTGCATAACCAAATTCTATTGCCCATAAATCATAAGGACCAGGAGAGGCAGTAAAGTATTGAACTTTTTTACCTAATTCTGGGTGTAAATTAATAGCAGGGTAATCCATTACTGATCCCATTAAACCTACTCTTTGAGTTAATTCCATGTTCTGTAGTTCACTTGGTGAATGCAATTGAGTTGCCTTCATGTTGTGATTTAATCCTAGGGTATGACCCATTTCATGCAGAATTAAGTAATAGATAGATTGCTTAATAAAATCGTCTGTTTCAGCTAATGTAGCATTTGCAGCAACTAAATAATTAGTGCCTAAGATGTTTTGTTCTTGTAAATGAAGAGAAGCATTACATGCATTGTGGTTGTATTCTTCTTCATTTTTAGAGTTTAATTCAAACGAACCAGCTTGGAATAATTTCTTTAAGCGCACTCTATTAGTGACGAATATATATTCTATCATAATATCTGCACCTAGTATTTCTCCAGATAATGGATTTACAAAACTAGGGCCATATCCACCGAATGGTGGGTTAGGAGAAGAGGTCCATCTTATTACATTGTATCTTATGTCACCTGCATCCCAAGTTGCAGTGTCTGGTTGAACTTCAATTTGTATGGCGTTTTTAAACCCAGCTTTTTCGAATGCAACATTCCATTTCAATGCTGCTTGCCTAATTGTTTCTCGGTACTCCAAAGGAGTTGTATTTTCAATCCAATATTTAATTGGATTTACTGGTTCAGATATTTTTGCACTAGGGTTTTTCTTGATCAATCTCCATCTATGCACAAGATCTCTATAGTTAATTGCTTCCTTAGTAGTCATGTCATTTACATTCGTGCTGAAATAACCAACTCTAGGATCATCAATTCTAGGGGTATAACCTTCTTCTGGCATTTGTATTATGCTATGTTGGTAGGTTATTGTAACGGATCTAGGGTCTGTAACAGCTACGGCACTGCTTCGTGGTGCAGGATTATCATAAACATAATCTACAATCAAATCAATGTTCTCTGGATAAGTTTTAATATTATTAAATTTTGATTTTGCTTTGCTTAACCTTCCTAAGGAAAACCCTTTTCTAGCCGGGTTAGGTGTAGGTTTAACCATTTGAAATTTCTCAGTTAGAAATAATGCACTAGCATCAATAACGTAATTCCCTTTAGACACATCTTTGTTTAAGACTTTTTCACTTGCAATAATAGCATTGGAAATGTTAGCAGATTTTGATTTGCTAATGGCTAAAGAAGAGTCAAAATAATATGTGTTGTTTTGCACCTCAAACTCTATTTGGTCATAATGCTTCCTAATTTTAAAGACTTTAGATCCTCTAAAATTCCCTTTAAAAAGTCTTGCAGCTACAATACCATTTTCTGTATAACTAAAGTATATATACTCCTTGTTAAGTTGCTCCTCTTTAATAAGCATATGGACTTTCCCATTCGTTGTGTCTTGATACAAAGTAAACAAGCCTTCTAGTTTTGTGCTTTTAGCTGTTAAAGATTTTAAAGTTGCTCCTTTCGGTTTTCTGGGAGCCGGTGTTGCCGATACGCCTTTTTTTCTTTTTTTCTTTTGAGCAAATGCATTGGGCGTTCCTACAGTAAATAAGAAACATAGAACTAAAGATGTAATTATTGTCTTTTTCATTTTCGGTATTTTGTAGCAAATTAAAGTAAAAAGGTAGGTCTACAAAAATCAAATTGGTCAAAATCAAATTAATTTGGGTTGAACGTACATTTTTAGAGCCCAATTTTTCTTAGGTTTGCCTTAATGCAAAAGAAATTTCTTGGAAATTTATTTTTTATTCAAATTCTTAACCTGCTAATAAAAGCAGTTTGGATTTTGTTTATTGATTTAGCAGTACAAAATAGCTTAGGGCCAGAAAAATATGGAGATTATTACATTGTTCTAAATTTTTGTCTCGTGTTTATTCTTATTCTTGATTTGGGCTTAAATAATTACAATGCAAAGAATATTGCTGAAGATTCAGGTTTTATAGTAAATAAAAAATCTATTATACTCTTAAAGCTGGTGCTTTCAATAATATATTTTGGTTTTGTGCTTTCCATTGGTTTAACAAGGGATTACAATATTTTCTTTTTATTGCTGCTTGTTGCCAACCAAATCATACTTTCTTTTGTTCAGTATTATAGATCTAATCTAGCTGGGATGCATTATTTTATTAAGGATGGGGTAGTAGGTGTAACGGATAAGTTTGTAGCTGTTGTAATTTGTATTGGTCTGTTTTTCTCTGATAATATTACTATAGAAGTATTTATTGTTGCTCAGACCTTTGGTCTAGTAAGTGCCTTGCTTCTTGGTTTTACCTTTAACTTAAACAATAAGAAACGAGTCTTCGATAACAAGCAAATTGAAATTCTTACAATTGTTAAATCGGCATTTCCTTTCGCATTATTAATGGCACTTATGGTAATGTATACAAGAATAGATACTGTAATGTTAGATCTTATGATTTCTAATCCTCACGATACTGAGAAAGGCGCAGAATTCCATGCAGGAATCTATGCACAGAGCTTTAGGCTTTTAGATGCTGGAAACATATTTGCATTAATACTTTCTGGAATGCTATTGCCTATTTTTTCTCGGATGTTAAAGAATGGTGAGAAGCCCAATAAAATTGTTGCACTAAGTGCAAAATTAATTGCTATTCCTACCTTGTGGGTGGTTCAAGTGGCGTTCTTTTTTGGCTTTTACATTTTAGGGTACTTGTATCGTTTTGAGTCAGATATTGAAAGGTTGTATTCTTCAACCGTATTCGCTTCTTTAATGATTGCATTCGTTGCTATGAGTTTGGTTTATGTCTATGGAACATTGTTAACTGCCGCCAATAAAATAAAACGACTTAATGCTTTAGCAGCTATTTGTCTAGGTATTAATATTGTTCTAAATTATTTTTTAATAAAACAATTTAATGTTGTTGGTCGGCCTGCAGAGGGTGCTGCAATTGCAACTTTTGTCACTCAGTGGATTTTTGTTGCCCTTTGTATCAGAGAATGTTATAGTCTATTTTCGCTTAAAATTGAATGGAGGTTTATCGGGAAGTTGGTTGCTTTTTTAGGAATTTTAGCAGCAATTTATTTTTACCTCGTTCATTTAAACTATGAGATTAGGACGGTACTTATTATATATCTCCTCTGTACAATACTATTCTTGTTTTTATTCCGTTTAGTTGACTTTAAAAAGGCAATATCTTTAATTTTGACTGCCAGAAGTAACAAAGGAAACAACTAATTAAAGTATATGGGACGCAAGAAAATTATTACTAAATTGCGCCCTTTAAAATTCATTAAAATATGACACAAGAACATAATGAAAATATTTCTTTCGATTCTGTAATGGAGTTTTTATGGAAATGGAGAAAGCATCTTCTTATTGTTGGGTTAATTGCAATCATAATGTCTGCAGTATTTTCTGCCCCAGCATTTATTACACCTAAGTACAAGGCGCAACATATATTTTATCCTACAACAAATAATTCCATCTCTACCGCTTTTTTAACTGAGCTAACACAAAGACAAAAAGACCCACTAGAATTTGGTGAAGAGGAAGAAGCAGAGAAGGCCTTGCAAATTTTACAATCTTCGAGACTAAGAGATCGGTTGATAAGAAACTTTGAATTAATGGAACATTATAAAATTGATCCTAGTAGTGCCTACCCTCGAACAGAGTTAGGTAAGAAATACGATGCGAATATTAATTTTGCGAGAACAAGATACCTCTCAATTGAAATAACGGTATTGGATGAAGACCCTCAAATGGCTGCAGATATTGCAAATGGGATAGCAACATTATATGATTCTATACAAAATGAAATCCAAGCTGAGGTTTCCATTCCAGCAAAAGATATTATTGAAAGGGCTTATAAAGCAAAAGAGAATGAAGTTACGAGTATTAAAAACCAAATGAGAGCAATAGGGATGAAGGGGGTTACAAACTACGAAGAACAATCCAGAGCTCTTGCTGAAGAGATTTATAAAGCTAGTTCTTCCGGAAATTCAAATAGACTAAAACAACTCATGGATCAGCAGAAATTTTTAGTATCTTTAGGTGGCGAGGAAATGGCTTTGAAGGAGTCACTTGTCTTAGAGTTGGATAAACTTTCAGATGTGGGAAATAGATACAAGAAAGCGGAGATTGATGTTAAGGAAACACTTACCCATAAGTTTACCGTAAGTTCTGCTTCTAAGGCAGAAAAAAAGTCTTACCCAATAAGATGGTTAGTTGTATTTGTATCTCTTATTACATCTCTTCTTATGGCAATATTTGTTATACTTTTACTTTCTAAAATAAAAAGTATTAAGGCCAGAGTTTAATTTGTTAAACAAGTTAAACATATATGGGTTCTATTTTGCAGGCATTTTAGCAATTATATTGAGCCTAGTTCTGGCCAATAGCAACATTTACTTTACTCCTGTAATACCAATTTTCTTTTTTCTTGTTTATGGTGCCATTTTTCATACCGAGAAAGTTTTATGGGTTATTACATTTTTTACTCCACTTTCTGTAAATACATTGGATGTTGGTTTTGGTTTGGGGCTTTCTGCTCCAACAGAACCCTTACTTGTAATAGTATTTCTTCTATTGGTGATAAAACTAGCAATGGGAGGTAAAATACCTTTTGAAATAATCAAGCATCCCTTAGTCATTTTTGTAAGTATTAACCTTATTTGGATGCTTCTTTCCGTTTTTGGAAGTACTGAAATGATAGTATCTCTAAAATACTTTATGTCTAGGTTGTGGTATGTTAGCGTATTCTTTTTTCTATTGATTTATTTATTTAAAGACCAAAGGAAAATTGAGAAGTTTGTGTGGGCACTAATAGCTGGTTTTGCGTGTTTGGTAATTTATACTACGGTTCAACATGCAATGGAGGGGTTTGTCCTAAGTCATAACTTCTTTATTATGGAGCCATTTTATCCTGACCATGGTATGTATGCTGCTTCCATTGCATTCCTTGTCCCTATTACAGGTTTGTTGTTTTATTATGGAAAGCAAATGAGTTATTCAGTTTTTCTGCGAGCATTACTACTTTTAGTATTCATTATGTTGATTGTGGGAATAGTGTTTTCTTTTACGAGAGCAACTTGGGTAAGTCTTGCGGGTGCAGCTGGAATCTATGGATTAATCCTATTAAAAGTAAAATTTAAGTATTTGTTAATTGGGATAGGAATGGTGCTTGCTTTCTTTGTGATTAGACAAGATCAAATAATGTATCAGTTAAGTGCAAATAAGCAGGGTTCTGTTTCTGATTTTGAAGGACATGTGGAGTCCATTGGTAATATATCTACTGACCCATCCAATATGGAAAGAATTAACAGATGGAAATCAGCAGTAAGAATGTATTTAGATAGACCAATTTTAGGCTTTGGACCAGGGACTTATGTTAAACAGTATGGAGCCTATCAAAGCACGGAGGATTTAACCATTATTAGTACCTTTTCTGGTGATTTAGGGAATGCACATAGTGAGTACTTTTCAGCACTTACTGAAACAGGTACAATTGGTTTTATTTCTTGGATTGGTGTTTTTTTGCTTTCAGTCTTTTATGGTTTTAAGCTTTATTATAATTCTAGTTCTATTAAGGCAAGAATTTTATCATTGGCTGCAGTACTTTCTTTGTCTACCTATTATATTCATGGTTTTCTTAACAATTATAGTGATTACGATAAAATTGCGATACCATTATGGGGATTATTGGCTGTGCTAGTAGCAATTGATTTATACCACAGTAAAGTGAAAGTAATTGAAGGGTAGGGGATATTTGTTTTTGTATTATAAAAACTACAATCTAAGTTTAATTTGCAGTCCTGTTATGCCACCTCTCAAAACTGCTGGGCTCATGGATAGTTTAGGGTCTTCACAAGTGTGATATTTCACAAGCACTTTTCCAAAAAAATAGCCTACTACAGAACCTAAGAAAACATCGGATGCCCAATGCGCATTGTCATGAATTCTGGAGAGTGCTGATAATCCCGCGATAGAATAAACAACTGGAGGAATCCATTTTTTGTTTTTATACTCCATAGCAAGAATTGTGGCAAAGGAAAAAGCAGTGCTGGAGTGACCACTAAAGAAAGAGGAGTAAGTGTCCTTTATTTTCGGGCCTTTCCATTCATTGTATCTTGCATCATTCCATGGTCTTTTTCTATTTGCTGCAAACTTTGCTACTTGAGAAAAGACTCCAGAAAGTGCATAGGATTCTAACATTAATAGTGCTACTCTTTTTGGCTTTTCTTTCTTTATGATTACACCAGTATATACAACCCAGCTGTTGTAAAAACTGGATAACGCCCATTGCCAAATTTTTCTACTACATCCGCAACATCTTGTGATTCACTGGTTTTGTTTATTTGGGACCAATCTTTTAAGTCTTGATCTACATATAAGTATAAAAAGGATGAGGCAACTGCAACCCCTCCAAAAGTTAACCAGTCCTTTTTTTCCCACCTTGCAGGTGCTGTAATTAATTTCTTTGAATCTTGCCAGTATGAAAGAGCATATTTCCCATTTAGCTTCACATCACAGTCTGTCGCTTTCTGCCCTCTGGCATTGAAGCAGATTAGAGAAGCAAGGATAAGTGTTAAGTAGGATTGAATTATTCTTGTCATGGTAAGTTGCAATAGATTGGCTAAGCCAAATGTGAAGTATTTACTCTGCAGGCAATACAGCTACTGCAGTTGCCATTCCACCTAGGTCTTTATCTAATAAATAAAGTCCACCTCCATCTTTACCAAGAATCTTGATTTTATCAATAATCGTTCTAAATTGTGCCTCTTCTTCTAGTTGTTCACTAACATACCATTGTAAAAAGTTATTTGTGGTATGGTCTTTTTCGTTTATGGATAAATCTACTAGCGAATGTATGGCATCGGAAATTTTAATCTCTTGTTTTAATATTTCATCAAAACAAGCAGCGAAGCTTGAGTAAACCTCTTTAGGTTTTTTAACCTCTGGAACTATTGCTGTACCTCCTGCATCATTGATGTAATGAAATATTTTGAGCATGTGGCCCCTTTCTTCCTCACTTTGGGCATACAAGAATTGAGCTGTTCCTTCAAATCCTTGACTATCCATCCAAGATGCCATTGCAAGATAACTCATACTTGCGTATGCCTCTAAAGCAACTTGGTTTAATAAAGCTGTTTCTACCTTCTTGTTTATCATATGGCGAATTTAAAGAAAAAGGGAATAAAATCTTATTCCCTTTAATATTATATTTTTAGTGCTTATGATCATGACCATCGTGGTCATGATTGTGTTTATCTTCTTTTTCTTCTGTGGCAATTCCGTTTAAAGCCTTTAATTTCTCTTCTAGTTCTAATTCATCACCTGCTTTAAAACCTGTATGTGTATATACAATTGCTCCTGAAGTGTCAACTAAGAACAAAGTAGGAGGATTGGAAACATTCATTGCATTTGCCAAAGCTTTATTCTCATCTAATAGTACCTCGTAATCCCATCCTTTTCCGGCAACTAAGGGTTTTACTTTTGAGGAACTTCTTGAATTATCAATTGATACTGCAACTAATTCAAAATTATAATCATCTTGCCAATCTTCGTAATTCTCGTTAATTGCATCTAACTCTTTGATGCATGGTCCACACCAAGTAGCCCAAAATGAGATAGCAGTTATTTTGCTGTTCTTTGCAAATGAGTTAATGTTAATTGTTTCACCTTCAGTGTTTTTTAAGCTTAAGCTAGGAACTACTTGTACATTAGTATTTGTCGTAAACGAGCTTAAGAGCCCTATAGCAATTAAAGATATTAATATTGTGTTTTTCATAGTTTAGTTGTCTGTATTAATTAATACAAGGATTATACCATTGTTTCTCTTTGTTCTATAAATTCTTTCCATTCAGCAAACAGTGAATCTGTTAAGACTCTTGGGAATTTAGTTTGAGCCCCAGTTTTTCCTTTATGAGATAGGAATTCCAAAAAGATTCTATTTGGGATTAAGTGAAGTACAATTTCTTTTAATGCTTGACCTCTTTCCGTTTTATAGTCATCATTTAAAGCTTTTAGATTTACATCTAAAACTTCTTTAACTTGTTTAATATTTAAATTTTCGTCTTCGCATCCTATATACCACTCATGTGCAAATTTACCTTTATAGGGTATGCCTTTTACCGTAAACTCTTGCATGTTTGTGTTAAAGTGATTTGAAGTAAGGTCTATTGCCTTGGTCATATTGTCTACACTAAGGTGCTCCCCGCATAAGCTTAAGAAGTGCTTAGTTCTACCTGTTATAATAAAGCTGTTTTTGTCTAATTCTGTAAACTTAATAACATCTCCCAACATGTATCTCCAAGCACCAGTGCAAGTAGTTAGTAATAAGGCGTATTCCTGATCCTCTTCTATGTCTTCTAATCTAAGCACCATTGGGTTATCAAGTAATTCTCCAGATTCATTAAAGTTCTCCCTATTAAAAGGTATAAACTCATAGAAGATGCCATTGTTGAATAATAGATTCATTCCTTTAGAATCTATCTTGTTTTGAAAACCTATAAAGCCTTCTGAAGCGAGGTAAGTTTCAAAATACATTATGGGCTTCCCTAATAGTTTGTTTAATGAGTTTTTATAGGGGGTTATAGATACTCCACCATGAATGTATACAGAAAGATTGGGCCAAATGTCATGAATATTATTCAAATTATATCTTTCAATGATGTCTTCAAAAAGTATTTGTATCCATGCTGGAACACCTGCTATCATTGCTACATCATAATCTTTTGCATTTGCAGATATTTGCTCTAATTTACTTTCCCAGTTTCTTTCTTTTCTTATACTTCTATCTGGTTTAGAAAATCGTTCAAACCAAAATGGTAAGTTTTGAGTTGTAATACCACTTAAATCACCTGAGTAATTAATACCATTAAATTCTAAGTCAACACTCCCCGCAATCATAAGATAATGCTTTGTAAGGTAATCCTTAGGCATGTCTGTTTTAGCAATGGAAATGATTTGTTTTAAACTTGCTTTCTTTATGGACTTAAGCATGTCATTTGTTACAGGAATATATTTACTTGCTCCTTCACTTGTTCCTGAGCTTAATGCAAAATAATCTACTTTTCCTGGCCAACAAACATCGTGTTCGCCATTGTATGCTCTTTGCCACCATGGATATAGGGTTTCGTAATTAGTAATTGGTACATTCTTACTATAAGAGTTATAAATATCTTCTTCAGCTAATATACTGGAAAACCCATATCGCTTGCCGTAATCCGTAATTGCGCCCTTAGAAACTAATTTACGCAAAGTTTTATATTGCATTTTGATAGCTCTCTTCCTTTCGAAAGAAAGCCCCTCCTCTTCTTCACTTTTGGTTTTTAAGAGGTCTAAAATTCTCATTTATGCAGGCTGATTGTTCTTTTTTAAAGCTAAAAGCGAGTGATTTGAATCTGCTGCCCTAATAGTATTAGATAATTTCCCTAAACCTGTAATTTCCATCTCAACAACATCCCCATCCTTTAACCATTGTACTTCATAATTCGGATCTTTTAGCAATCCACTACCATTGTTCTCTAGAAAGCAACCTGTACCAACTGTCCCACTTCCAATAACATCACCAGGAATAATATCCGTACCATAGGCGCATCTTTCAAGAATCTCGGCAAATGTCCAATCCATTTGACTAACGTTTCCTTCTGAAACTTGCTTCCCATTTACCCAACATTTCATTGTCATATCGTATTGATCTCCAATGTGACCAGGCTTTGTTGTGGTTTTAAATGGTTCTAATTCATCTCTTGTTACTAAATAAGGGCCTATAACTGTTGAGAAGTCTTTTCCTTTGGCTGGTCCAAGGTTTAATCTCATTTCTTCCATTTGAACAACTCTTGCGCTAATGTCATTCATAATAAGGTAGCCTGCAATGTAATCATCTGCTTCAGCAGCAGTAATGTTGCGCCCTCTTTTGCCAACAACTATAGAGGCTTCTAATTCAAAATCTAATTTTTCAAAATGATCTTTCATACATACAATATCACCTGGGCCTTGGATAGCATTGTGATTTGTAAAATAAAATATTGGAAACTGATCAAATTCAGGGATCATATCTACACCTCTATTTCTTCTAGCTGTTGAAACATGTTGTCTAAATGCATAGGCATCTCTGCATGAAGTAGGTTCGTTTACTGGAGACAATAATTCAGCATTATCAAAGTCTAATCCACCTGGGTTAGAAGATTTGATTTTAGATTCTAAATTTTGAGCAATTGGAAAATTCTCCTCCCAATTGTTCAGCATTTCTTTCATCGAATGAGGTAACAAGGAATTGTGCTCATTCAATGAATATATTTTATTGTTTACCACCATACCCAAAGTTGGTGTGTTGTTTGAAAGATAAGTTACTAGTTTCATTTAAGTTATTTTATATCTGATAAGAAATTCTTTAAGTTCATAATATTTGGCACTTCCATGTTGTCAACCTTTTTCTCATTCGAAAGATGAATAGTAAGCCAATCCAATACTAAAATCATTTCAAAAATACCTGAAATGCTTTTATCACTGATGTCTAGCTTGTAAACCTTATTCTTATTTTTAACTAATAGGTCGCTCAAGAACCTTAATCTATGATTTGTTCTATTGTGGTTCCAGCCCTCTAGTAATATATAATTGGAAGGAAGAGAATTATAATACGATTCTATCACGTTATGGTTGCATTCTGGCAGAGTATGATGGAATGCTTCGTGTTTTGCATTTTCCTCCATTTGTTGGCATGCTCTTAAAGCAATGGAAGATAGTTTTTCACCTGATATGAAAATAAATTTATTATTCATTTGAGAAGAAAAATAGCCCAATATTTCCATTCCTTTAGATTCGTACTTAGGACTGTTTTGTTTTATGGTTTCAACTACCTTAATAAGATGACTTCTAATTTCAATACTGAATAATTCAGATAAAATCAATAGCAGATAGGTAAATGAAAACCCTAGGGCCATTCTAGGTTGGTATCCGTTAATTATTGATAGAAAAGGAATGTTATTCTCTTCACTGATCTTTTTTATTACACCACCTGTACTCATCGTTAGACACTTTGCTTCTGCTTTTATTGCCTGATGCAATAAGGAGATAGTTTCTTCTGTCCCACCAGAATAAGAGCTAACAATTACTAATGATCTACTATCAACGTAGGAAGGCAGGTCATACCCAGACACTACTTCGATTGGTAAAGGAGATATTTCTTTAAAATAACTCATGGCTAATCTACCGCCGATACCAGATCCTCCTAGGCCACAAATCACGATATTATTGTAAGATGAAACAAGTAAGCCATGCTCCTTATAGTTTTCTAAAGAATATTGAATTTGGGAATTAAAATTCTTAGCTGCCTCTTCGTGTGTAATTGTATTGTTGTTCATAAAATTAAGTGCGCAAATGTACGGTTTCCAATATTTTTATGGTAATTTAAAATGACAAAGTTTTATGCTCTAAAAAAACAAAACAGCATAAATCAGCATGTTCGAGTTTTTTATCTCTTCTATCGACGAATTAGAAATGTCTTTAAGCCCCATATTGTAGTTAAACCCTAATCTTAATTGACTTAGGTTAACTCCACCTCCAAAGCTGGCAGAGTAGTCTGTAAAGCTTATTTCATCGTTTTTTTGACCAAACTTGATGTCTTCGGGTGAGTTAACACCGTCGTCAAATGTTCCATTCAACGCAACGGAAAGATTAATACCCCCTTCAATAAATATGTTTATTTTACTAGGGCTTAGCCTGGCCTCAAGCATCAAAGGGATATCTAAATAATTGATATTCATCTTCCCCTCTTCTTTAATTACATCTAATTCAGATCCTTTTGCGGTGTATAATACACCAGTATTGAATCCAAACACAGTACCTATTTTAGCATTAATTTGGACTCCTGCTTGATAGCTAAGGATATTTTGGGTGTTGATACTTTCAGATTCCACTTTGTAATCAAAATTCGCTAACAAAGTTCCTCCTCTTAGTCCTATTTTAATTTGTGCAAATGCACTTTGTACTAAAACAAAATATAAAATAAGTAAGATTGTTCTTCTCATATCGATTAATTTAAAAGTCCCATACCGATTTTCTTTTCTCCCTGAGGTAATTTTTTACATTCATCCAAAATGCCAATATGAAATATATAATGATAGGAGACCCAAAAGTAAAAAAGGAAACGTAAACAAAGTATAGTCTTATTCTATGGCTTGAGATTCCCATTTTCTCCCCAAGTCTTTGACAAACACCATAAAAAGTTTTTTCTATTCTAAACTTACTTGAACTCACTTGCCAAAGTTAAGCATTTTTAATAAAGTTATTGCGCCTTCTACTCCTTTATTGCCATGCTTGCCGCCACACCTATCTATTGCTTGCTCTAAATCAAGGGTAGTAATTACGCCAAAAATGCATGGTTGATTGTTCTTCAGCCCCACTTCCATAAGACCATTTGCTGTTGCATCACAAATGAAATCAAAGTGAGGAGTTTCACCTTGTATTACACAACCTAGAGCAATTACACCATCTGTATTTTCATTGAGAATGATTTTTTGGGCACCAAAAGGAAGCTCAAATGTACCTGGCACGTATTGCAAATGAATATCATTTTCCTCTACGCCATGCTCCAAAAGAGTATCAACGGCTCCCTGCAATAGAGAATTTGTAATATCTGGGTTCCATTCGGAACACACAATTCCTACCTTCTTGCCATTGCCGCTTGGGACAGTGGTAGGATCGTAGGAGGATAAGTTTTTTAGATTACTGGCCAATTATTTGCCAATTTTAGCTTGGTTTCTAGAAATGAAATAATCTAATTCATTTTCTATAGGTAATCCTTTAAGGGCAGTTTTTGCCTCAGTATACCAACTAACAGCCTCCTCATACATCCCTAATTTTTCCATGATGTTACCAGCCTTTAGGTAACAGATTTTTGCTAATTGATTTGCAAGTCCATTTGCTGCTTCTTTGTAAAGGCTTAAACCTTTTTCTAAGTTTTCTGTTTCTACATATGCGTCACCTAGTGCAGACATGGTCTGATACTTCATGATTTTATCATCGAAACTTACTTTTTCTAAATATTCAATAGCACTTTCGAAATCTCCTAACTGAAGGTAGCTTGTGCCGGCATAATAATTTGCTAGTTCTCCAACTTTGGTTCCACTATAATCATCGGCAATTACTAAGGCATTCGGGAATGTAGTACTGTTAATTACCATACTGAATGAATCAAGTCCATAATACTTTTGTACGTCCTTAATCATAATCATGCCCTCCTCTTGCTTAGGCTTAACGATAAATTGTTTGTAGCCAAAATATGCCACAATCAAAATGAAAAGTCCACCTACAACTAGTAAGATGTTCTTTTTGTTGTTTTCAAAATACTCTACTGCATCAAAACTTTTTGACACTTCAGTGTTTTCTTGTAATTCTTCTTTATTGTTCATTGTAATTAATCTCGTATGTATGGGTAATTTTCTTCCTCGTAGACATCAGTAAATAATTCACTTGGGTCTGGGTAGTCAGAATTCTCAGCAAATTCTACACTTTCTTTAACCAAGGCAATTATATCGTCTTCAATTTTTTCTAAATCTTTTTCAGAGGCATATTTGTTTTTCAAAATAGTTGCTCTTGTTGTTTCAATAGGATCTAATTCTTTATAAGTCTGTAATTCTTCCTTAGTCCTATATTTAGCTGGGTCACTCATGGAATGCCCTCTGTAACGATAGGTCTTAATTTCTAAGAAAGTAGGGCCATCTCCTTTTCTTGCTCTTTCTGCCGCATCATAAATTGCTTCGTGAACTTTTACTGGACTCATCCCATCTACTTGGTAAGTTGGCATTTCATATCCTAATGCTACCTTATAGATGTCTTGAACGTTTGTAGTCCTTTCTACTGAAGTACCCATGGCGTATTCGTTGTTTTCACATATGAATACTGTAGGGATTTTCCATAACATTGCCATGTTAAAAGTCTCATGTATAGCACCTTGTCTGACAGCACCATCACCCATATAGCAAAGGTTGATGTTACCTGTCTTTCTATATTTGTCAGCTAATCCAATGCCAGCTCCTAATGGAACTTGACCTCCTACAATTCCATGGCCACCATAAAAATTATGCTCCTTTGAAAACATATGCATACTTCCGCCTTTCCCTTTGGTGCAACCTGTTATTTTACCGTATAGCTCAGCCATTACTGCATTTGGGGTTATTCCCATAGCAATGGCATGACCATGATCTCTATAAGCAGTAATCATAGAGTCTTCTTTATTTGTTGCACTTACTGCTCCTGCAATTACTGCTTCTTGCCCTATGTACAAATGGCAAAAACCTTTGATTTTTTGTTGGCCATATAGCTGAGCGCATTTTTCTTCAAATCGCCTTATTAATAGCATGGATTCAAACCATTCTAAATAAGTTTTTTTGTCAATTTTCTTTTTTGCCATGTTTTATTCCAATGGTGTGCAAAAATATACTTTTTTTGCAGTACTACAAATACCTAAATGCACCTGAAGAAAATACATTTACACAATTACAAAAACCACGCGCAGAAAGGGTTCGACTTCTGTGTTGGATTCAATTGCCTCGTAGGTAAAAACGGTGTTGGTAAAACAAATGTTTTAGATTCCATCTATTATTTGTGTTATACTAAGAGCTATTTTACAAAACAAGAGTCTTCTGTAGTCCATGATTCTCAGCAGCAATTTGCAATAACTGGAAGGTTTTTACAAGGTGATGAAGAAAGTAAAGTCATAGTTGGAAATCATGTTGGAGTAAAAAAGACTGTTGTAAAGAATGAATTAAAGTATAAGGTACTTTCTGACTATATTGGCTTTGTCAATTCGGTTTTTATTACACCTACAGATATTCTTTTAATTTACGAAGGAGCTGATTCCAGAAGGAAGTTTATTAATACTATGATAGCTTCCTATGATTCAAATTATTTAAAGTCACTTATGAAATATAAAAGTGTACTAGATCAAAAGAACAAAGTATTAAAGAATGGGGATAACATTCCAATTAATAGAGATTTAATAGAATCATATAATGTGCTATTATCTAGTTTGGGGATTGATTTATATAAGAGTAGAAGAGAATTTTTAATGGACTTTAGGAAGGAATTCAAGGAAATTTACACAAGTTTTGGAGGATTAAATGAATCAGTATTTATAGATTATGTGTCTGATCTTGATGTGGATGAACAGGAAAGTCTTTTGTCTAACTGTATTGAAAATGATATTCAGGCGAGAAGATCCACTAAAGGAGTTCATAGGGATGATTTAAAGTTTTTCATTAATGACAAACCATTGAAAAGTCATGGGTCACAGGGCCAAATTAAGTCTTTTCTAATTGCCTTAAAGTTGGCACAATTTAGTATGATTAAAGAAAGGACTGGAGTTGCTCCTATACTTTTATTAGATGATATCTTTGAGAAGATTGATGAAGAAAGAACAAATAAATTGCTTTCTTTTGTAAATAAGGCTGGATTTAATCAAGTATTCGTTACAGATGCTCATCCAGAAAGGTGTCACCATTTTTTGGAAATGCTAGATGGAGAAAAAAGAATATTTAATTTAGATGAGTAAAGAAAGACCATTAGAAGATGTATTAAAACAATTTGTTAAATCATTAAGAATTGAGGGAAAGCTCAATGAAGTTAAACTTAAGGAAAAATGGACTCAAATTGTTGGTGAAATGATAAGTGATCATACTACAGAGTTGCGTTTTTATGGTAAAAAACTTTTTGTTACCATAGACTCTGCTTCTCTTAGGCAAGAGTTAAGCTATTCTAAGACTCAATTATTAGAGAATGTTCAAGAGGCATATCCATCTATGGTTGTAGAGGAAATTATTTTAAGGTAATCTTTAGTGTCTACTTTGTTTAATTTCTAGGTTATTCCATATTTTCTTCACTTTTATAGAATAGGTGCTATTTTGGTTTGATTATGAAACCATAAATAATAGCTTTGCCACTTTTAAAAGTAAACTATGAATTTTACCGAAACAGAAAATCAGAAAATGATACGAGAGATGGTTAGTGACTTTGCTGAAAAGCATATAAGACCTAACGTTATGGAGTGGGATGAAGCACAACATTTTCCTGTAGATGTTTTTAAAGAAATGGGAAAGTTAGGTTTACTCGGTATTCTTGTGCCTCATGAATATGGTGGTGCTGGATTTGGATACTATGAGTACGTCACTGCAATTCAAGAAATATGCAAAGTTTGTGGCTCTATAGGTTTGTCTATGGTAGCACACAACTCACTTTCTACTGGTCATATCATGAGTTTCGGAAACGAAGAACAAAAGAAGAAGTGGTTGCCTAAATTAGCAACAGGAGAATGGATAGGTTCGTGGGGACTTACAGAGCCAAATACTGGATCCGATGCTGGTAGAATGATGACCGTGGCAAAAGAAGACGGAGACGACTATATCCTTAATGGAGCAAAGAGTTGGATTACAAACGGCGGAGTATCTGATGTTTCTGTAGTAATAGTAAGAACCGGGGAATTACTTGATTCTCATGGAATGACAGCTTTTGTTATAGAAAAGGGAACTCCAGGATTCTCTGCTGGTAGAAAAGAAAATAAAATGGGAATGAGAGCTTCAGAAACTACAGAACTGTTGTTCGATAATTGCAGAGTACCTAAGACAAATATTCTAGGTGAAGTAGGAGAAGGATTTATTCAGTCTATGAAGATTTTAGACGGTGGTAGAATATCTATAGCATCCTTGTCATTAGGTATTGCAAAAGGAGCTTATGAAGCAGCTTTGAATTACTCTAAGGAAAGAGAGCAGTTTGGGAAACCAATTAGTGAATTTCAAGGAATTGCCTTTAAACTCGCCGATATGGCAACAGAAATAGAAGCAGCAGAACTTTTAACTCTTAAATCAGCAGATTTAAAAAATAGAGGAGAAAAAGTAACAACACTTTCTGCAATGGCTAAGTATTATGCATCAGAGGTTTGTGTTAGAGCAGCAACGGAGGCAGTACAGATTTTTGGAGGATACGGGTATACAAAAGACTTTCCAGTGGAGAAATTCTATAGAGACTCCAAATTATGTACAATTGGTGAAGGAACTTCGGAAATTCAAAAAATTGTGATAGCTCGAAACGAGCTTAAATAGTTTATAAGTTCAAGGTAAATTCACTTAGTCACCTCAGTAGATTGTCACACACTACCGCAGCAGCAATTGCTGCATTAAGCGATTCTGCTTTTCCTTTTCTCGGTATGGATACTTTGTTCTTGCACATTGCAACTAATTCATCTTTTATTCCTTTTCCTTCGTTACCTATAAGGATAATTCCTTTTGCCTTAGGTTTAACTTCGTAAATAGAACTTCCTTCCATTGTACAAGCATATATATCAATCTTACAGTCGTTTAAATACGTATTTAAATCTTTATATTCTATATGTACTCTGCAAAAAGAGCCCATAGTAGCAGCTAAAGTCTTTGGGTTATATACATCCACGGAATTTGGACTACAGATAATTTTGTTAATTCCATACCAATCTGCTATTCTAATAATTGTTCCTAAATTCCCTGGATCCTGAATGTCGTCTAAAACAAAAACATAGTTAGAGTCTGGAATACTAGAATTATGTTCCATATTGGCTAAGGCCAGCAATCCCTGTGGTGATTTTTGTGTTGATATTTGTTCTAAGTCTTTGATTGAAACCGACAAATACTCAGTTTCTTCCTTAAGGAATTCAGGTCTTACTGGGTCCAACCCAAATACTTTTTTCACTAAATTCGAACTTGTGCACAATTCAAAGATTGTTTTTTCTCCTTCAACCACAAATTGGTCGTATTTTTGTCTAAACTTCTTTAGCTTTAAGGAGCGGAGGTATTTAATTTCAGATTTTGAAAGCATATTATAGAGGAACAAAAGTAAGACATTTGATCATATTGGCTTTGCCAATTATACTTTTCTCTTGTAAATCTACAAAGTTAATCAAAGAAGGGGAACACCTATTAACTAAAAATAGAATAAAATATGAAAATACTGAGCTAAAGCAAAGTGGTGTTGAAGCTCAAATTAAACATAAGCCCAATAGAAGAATTCTTGGAACTATTCGATTTCATTTGTCTGTTTATAATTTTGCAGCAAGCAAAAGAAAAGTATTGAAGAACGAAAGTAACAGAGTAAGAAAGTACTTAAGAGAACATGTGGGGGAGTCTCCTAATAAATTGGATTCTAGTTTAATAAATAACTCTTCAAAGAATATCAAAGACTATCTAATTTCAAAAGGTTATTTTGATGCACAAGTAATACCTATTGTGGATTATTATCGAAAGAAAAAAGCAAGAGTAACGTATCGTATTTCCAGAAAACCTATTTATAGATACGATTCTATTTTACATTATATTCCAGATGACAGTATGAGGAATGTCTTTAATAAGGCCTATAATTCTATTGTTTATAAAGGCTCTCCCATTGATTTTGACGTGTTAAATGTTGAAAGAACTAATTTCACTTCTTTTGCAAAAAATGAAGGCTACTACTATTTTAAGAAAGATTATATTTCCTACGAATTGGATACAAACCAATTGAAGAAAATAGCAAAAATTAAAATTTCTATAGTTAATAGACCTGAGAGAAGGCGGCATCCAAGATGTAAAATCAAAAACATCCATTTCATTATTAATGGAAAGGATAGTTTTTCAACCAGCGATGACTCTAGTTTTTACGAAGGAGTTAAATTCACAAAGAATTTATATAGAGTTAATTCTTCTATATTGTTTCAGTATTGCTACATTAAATTAGATAATTATTACTCTACACTAAATGAGACCAAGACATACTCTGGTTTATCTAGTCTAAATTTGTTCGAGTTTATAGATATAAAATACTTGCCATATGCAGGGGATTCAAGTAAACTTGGGGTTATGATTAATCTTTCTACGGGCAAACAATCTAGTTTTTCTATTGAACCACAAGCTATTACTACGGATGATGCAGATATTATAGAGACAAATGAAAACACTAGAAACTATGGTGTAGCAAACACCATGACCTTCTCATTAAAAAATGCTTTTAAAAATGCAGAGCAGTTAGACCTAAGTGCAACCACCTCTTTTCAAGCCCAAGGGAATAGTGAGACTACATTGTTCAACAGTTTTAGTCAAAGTGTAAGTGCAACTTTATTTATTCCCGAGTCTAAACTGTTAGGCAACTGGGCAAATAATAAGGGGTATGAAAATGTTAAAACTGCTGTTTCTACTACTTATTTGTATGAAAACAACTTGGACTTTAGTCGAAAAATTTTATCTAGTAAATTTGGGTATCAATTGTCGAAGAAGAGGCATTCATTTTATATTACACCATTAGAAGTAAGCTACAGTAAAAGTAATGTGAGAAGCAATATATTTGATACTATAACTAACTCTGAAACCAAACAATTCTATACCCGTCTATTTGACCCTAACTTAATTACTAATTCTTCACTAGGATATATATTCTCCAATAATAAGAACAATGGTAGAAGTTATTTCTTTATTCGATCTAAGGTATTGGAAACAGGTGGTTTAACACATAGATTAATACGAGGAATCGCGGATAACGAAAAGAGAACAGATACAAGTTATAACCTTTTGGGTGTACATTATTTTCAGTACTTAAAATCTGATTTTGATGCTAGATACAATTTGATTTTGGATAAGAATAATTCTGTTGTATTTAGAGGGAATGTTGGAATTGGTTTACCTTATTGGAATTCTAATGTCTTACCCTATGAGAAAAGATTTTTTGTGGGTGGTGCAAATAATTTGCGTGGATGGAGACCTCGAACTGTTGGTCCAGGTACTACGGATGAGGATGGGCAGAATATTACTCAATTGGATAGAACAGGTGAGTTATTAATTGTACTTAACGCTGAGTATAGGTTTCAACTGATAAAAAAGTATGTAGAATCTGCTCTATTTTTAGATATAGGTAATGTCTGGAATGTTCTTAAACACGACCAAAAGAAAGGGTATTTTAACTTCCCTAATATGTTTAGTGATATGGCTTTAAATACAGGTTTAGGTATGCGTTTTGATTTTCAATTTTTCATGTTGAGGTTGGATTGGGGAATTAGATTAAAGGATCCTACACTTTCTGAAAGTGAGAAATGGGTAATTAATCAAAAGATTGATGGTCCATGGATAAATGCAAATAGTGTATTAAACCTTGGGATTGGATATCCGTTTTAAGTCTTTTTTCTTCTTTATAGTTAATGAAACCTTAAGATAACTCTGTACGGAAGGTAATATTTGTTTCTGGTCTAAAGTGAAAATAGCAATTATAGAATGATCACACCTTCTTCACCAAGACCAAAAACTAATAATAGGATAATTGATCCATAAGCAATAGATTAGATTAAACCAAAACCAATACCTAGTTTTTTTTGGTTATGTTTTAATAGAAGTCATTTCATTCGAATGTTTGCGCAGATTCTAAATAAACTTTCCTAAATATTTCCGACGTTATTTTATTATATTTGAATCATAAATTATGACGAACTTGATTAAGAAGAGCAAAACAATTAGGAATGTAATGTTGCTAATTGTATTAATCCCTTTTATGGGATGTAAGGATGGAGGAATTAATCTATTCTCTTTACAAAGAGATATAGACCTCGGGAAGCAGGTTGAAACAGAAATTGCGGCTAATCCTACTGATTATCCTATTCTAAGTGAAACACAGTATCCGGAGGCTTATGGGCACCTTAGAAGAATTACAAGAACAATCTTGAATTCTGGAGAAGTAAGTCATAAAGATGATTTTGAATGGAAGACCTATTTGATAAAGGATGACAATACATTAAATGCTTTTTGTACTCCAGGAGGATATATCTATGTTTACACTGGACTTATTAAATATTTAGAAAAAGAAAGTCATTTGGCAGGAGTAATGGGGCATGAAATTGCGCATGCGGATAGAAGGCATTCAACCGATGCCATGACTAGACAATATGGAGTAAGTTTACTACTTCAAATAGCATTGGGTGAGAATCCAGGAGCACTTACTCAATTGGCTACCCAAATAGCAGAATTGTCCTATAGTAGAAAAGCAGAGTCAGAAGCAGATGATTACTCCGTGATCTATTTAACTCCTACAGAATTTCAAGGCAATGGTGCTGCAGGTTTTTTTCAAAAATTATTAGATCAAGGACAAGGTGGAGCTACCCCAGAATTTTTGAGTACACATCCCAACCCGGACAATAGAGTGGAAAGCATTAATGCAAAATGGAAAGAATTAAATGGACCAACTAGAGACGAAGTAGCTGGTAGGTACGAAGCTTTTATCGCTAGTTTACCTTAACATTTAAGGATGTCTTCATTAAAATTATAGAAAAAGGTAAAGACAATAGATGCTGCCAAATTTCTTACGTAGAATATTTAAATTTGAATTTTGGCCTTGGCAAATATTTTATTTTCCACTTTATCCCTATCTCCTTTATCTTTCGTTAAAGTATAAAAATGCATTTGCTTTTAGTGCTATCAATTCAAGTATCTCTGAAGATTCTGGGTTATTTAATGCAAGCAAACATGGCATCCTTGAAAAAGTAGGTGCGGAGTATAAGCCTATAGAAGTTCTTTTAGATAGATCCTCTAAGAAGGGTAGTGAAATTAAAAAAGTTTTTAACACTGGTATAAACTTTCCATTGATTTGTAAACCTAATTTTGGTGAAAGAGGAAAAAACGTAGAAAAGATACAAAACGTTTCTGATTTTAACTCCTACTTAACTGAAATTGACGGTCCAATTGTTGTACAAGAATTTATAGACCTTAAAGAGGAATTTGCAATTGTTTTTTTTAAGCATCCAGAAACTGGTGAAGTTGAAATTACTTCTATTGGACAGAAAGAATTCTTAAAGGTAATTGGGGATGGAACAAGAACGGTTAAACAATTACTAAAGAACAACGATAGAGGAGTTTTGTACTTGAAAGTTATAGAAAAAAAGTACCCAGATCTTATGGGCATCCTTGTTCCTCAAGGAGAAGTATTGGTTGTGGAGCCTATTGGAAATCATTGCAGAGGTACTAAGTTTATTGACCGAAACGATTTGTTGGATAATGACAGCTTATTGAAGAAAATCAATAAAGTTGTTGAACCCTTAGAAGATTTTCATTTTGGTAGAATAGACCTAAAGACAGAAAATGAATCGTCACTTTTGCATGAGTATGGTAAAATTACCGTATTTGAAATTAATGGTGTTCATGCTGAGCCCTCACACATATACGATTCAGACACAAGTATTAAAAAGGCTTACAAAGACCTTTATAATCAATGGGATAAGATTTATGCTTACGGTAGTGTATGCGCAAAGAATGGGACACCTTGCCTAACACTTAAAAAATTCATATCTTTGGTTTATTTGAGATACTAATGAAAGCCAAAAATAAGTTTTATCCTCACCTCAAGAGCCTTTTGCTCCTTCTTTTTGCCTTACCCTACGTATCAATATTAGGACAACCAGATAGAAATAATACAACAGAGCTTAAAGCCGTTGTAACGAATATTAACTCTACACAAACTCAAGTGCAAATATGTTGGAGAAACACATCACCTGCTTCTATTGGCCATCAAGCGTTATGAAAGCCGCAAGGTCAATTATTCTGGTCAAAGGGCTTTATAATTTCCATATCTGATACTTGCTTTCTAGATACGATTCCTACTGGTTCTGTATATGATTATTGTGTGGCAAAAGACTCTAATGCATATGGAGAAGCCAACTATGGATACATAAGTGTTGGGAATAAGCTTTCTGCAGTTTTAGATAGGGGTAATGTAATTCTGGTTTTTGATACTACCTATGAGAGTTCTATCGATACAAATTATACAGTTTATAAGAAGGACTTGATAGGTGACGGTTGGCAGATAGATGAATTTAGAGTGGACAGTGGAACTAGTATATCTACTTTTAAAACTGGAATAGTGAGCAGGTATAATGCTAATCCAACAAGAATAAAACAGGTAGTATTAATTGGAAATATAAAGGTCCCGTACAGTGGGAATTACAATAGTACAACTTTACCACCACCAGATGGTCATCCTCAACACAATGGTGCTTGGCCAACGGATGCTTATTATGGAGATATTGAAAGTAGTGCATGGACAGATGTTTCTGTATCTAACTCAACTGGTTCAAGATCAGCAAATCACAATACAGTAGGTGATGGGAAATTTGATCAATCGTATTTACCAGGACTACAGGAATTAAGCGTAGGAAGAATAGACATGAGTGAGTTACCAGCTTTTACTTTTAGTGAAGCTGATCTTATGAATACGTATTTCGAGAAAAACCACAATTATAGACATGGAAATTTTCCTGTAGTTGATAGTGCCTTACTGGATTATAATTTTGGTACGGCGCTTGGAGCTGAGGATTTTGGTGCAAATCAATGTTATAGATCCATGTCTCCTTTTTATGGTTTTAACTCGGTAAAAGAAGTGGATTATTTTTCTACTCTTCAAAATAGTTATTATAAATGGGCATTTGGTTATGGAGCAGGTAATTATAGCAGTATAACAGGCATTGGAGTAACCGGGAACTTTGCCTCGGTAGGAAGAGAGGTAAAATCAATATTTAATGTGTTTTTTGGTAGTTATTTCCCAGATTGGGATAACAGTAACAACTTTTTAAGAGCAGTAATTGCCCCTTATGGAACATCACTTATTAGTGTTGCAGGTGGAAGACCAAACCTCTTCTTTCAATCAATGGCAACAGGAAAGTCTATAGGCTATAGTATTCAGGAAAGTCAGAACAATATTGATACTGCAAATAGCACAAGTCTTTTTAGCTTTTATTTCTATGGTAATAGGTTTATTACAACTTCTCTAATGGGGGACCCAACTTTAAGGTTGGACTACATAAATCCAGTTAGAAACATTACTTTCTGCAGGGACTCCATACAATCGGATACAATGAGAATCTTTTGGCAAGCGCCTTTAAATGAAACAAGTATTGATTCTTATTATGTTTATAGGGGAGATGAGGCACTGGATTCTTTTACGTTAATTGGGAAAACTACGGATACATTTTACAGTGATACGGTAAGGAACAAAACTCAGATTATATATTACATGGTTAGGGCATCTAAGTTGGACAGCAATTGCAGCGGGAATTATTATAACTTGAGTCAGGGTGTATGTGCAGTAACGGAATATATGGAAAAGGACTCTTTCAGCGATACAATTACTATCTGTGCTGGAAATAGTGCTGAAATAGGCAGAAACATAACCTCAATAGAGGTTTCTAAAGGTTACACCTATACTTGGACACCCAATTTTAATATTATAAATGCAGATACTCAAAAGACAATTGTTCACCCATCTATAGATACCTTGTACATTTTGGAGACCAAAGATAAAATGGGTATTACCGCTTATGACTCTTTCTTGGTCAACATTGCTTCTGTGCCTAGTAATGGAATAACTGTAACGAATCAAAGCATGTCTTGTGGTGATACTGCAACTTTAATTTCGAATCCCTCTCCAAATGGAAGTTTTACTTATTCTTGGACATTTAATAATGCTACTCCAGGAAGTATTGTTGGCACGAATTTTAATGGACCACATACTGTAATTTATAGTGTTGCTGGAACGCAGAAAGTGAATCTTGATATTTTGTACAATTCGGGAACATGTTTGTATAAAGATAGTTTAGGAGTAGTTATTAATTGTATTACACTACCTGTGGAGTTGATATCCTTTACAGCAGATAAAAAAGAGAATTTTGTAGACTTGAACTGGGTTACGAGTACTGAAATTAACAACAATTATTTTGAAATTCTTAGGAGTGAAGATGGTTTAAACTGGACTTCTCTAGATAGCGTTATTTCCAAAGCAATAGCTGGCAATTCATTCAAAATACTAAAGTATAATTATTTAGATAGGACAAGGATAGCTAGTGGCTTAGTTTATTATAAATTAGTTCAATATGATTTTAATGGGGATAGTATGGAGTCTCAAGTGGCTGTGGTAAAGTTGATCCCTAAAACTACAATTAATCCAAACCCATTTAAAGGGGAACTGTTTTTTTCTAATTTCAAGCAAATAAATAAGATTGAGCTCTATACTTACGAGGGGAAATTGATGTATTCGGAAAGGAATCCTTCGAATAGAATAGATACCAGGTTTTTGAAGAAAGGGGTGTATTTCATTCAACTGAATCTCAAGAACGAAATAATTACAGAAAGAGTTCTAAAGCAATAATAACGGATTATTTTCGAGAAAATATATTGTATTTAACAATGGAGTAAATAGCTCTAAAACCATCTTTCCAATTGATTTTTTTACCTTCTTCAAAAGTTCTCCCATAATAAGATATGCCTACCTCATAGATCCTTATTTTTGGTATTCTTGAGATCTTAGCAGTGATTTCTGGTTCAAATCCAAACCTGTTCTCCTTCAGGTTTAATGACTTTATGTGTTCCATCCTAAACATCTTATAACATGTTTCCATATCCGTAAGGTTTATGTTTGTTAGAAGATTAGAGAGGAAAGTAAGCATTTTGTTACCCAAGGTATGTAAGAAAAACAATACTCTATGTGGCTTACCTCCGGCAAATCTAGAGCCATAGACTACATCTGCATAGTTTTCTATAATTGGTTTTAGTAGTAAGTTGTATTCATTGGGATCGTATTCTAAATCAGCATCTTGAATAACTAAAAAGTCACCTGTAGCTTCTATAATTCCTCTTCTTAATGCTGCTCCTTTACCCATGTTTTTTGGTTGGGTGAAGTATTGAATATCCTTATTAGGATTTTCTTTCTGGTATTGAAGAATTAGTGTGTCTGTTTTGTCCTTAGAGCAATCGTTTACTATTACGATTTCCTTCGCAATATTTCCTAATAACTCAGCATCAAAAACCTTATTTAATATTTCTATAATGGTATTTTCCTCGTTATAGGCAGGTATTAAGATAGATAATGTCTTTTGTGATTCCATTAGGTTGGCAAATGTATGCTAAAAAAATAAATATTATATCTTGCCTGTTAGCTTATAACTCATGATTCCAACCCACTCTTTTATTAGGATATTCCAATTGAAAATTGTTTCTGGATTTGGAATAAAAATGGTGGAAGGACTATTCCTTCTTTTCTCCTTAGTAAAGTAGTTAGTTGTCAATAAGTCGGGATATACTCCTTGTTTGTTAAAACACTTTTTTGCTCTGTATCCATGAAAGGCAGAGGTTATGATTATTGTTTTTTGATAGCTTAAGGAGTCTAATATAGCTTTAGTGTTTATGGCATTCTCATGTGTGTTACGAGATTCTGGTTCAAGGATTAGATCCTTGGATAGGATATTGTTTTCTATGAGGAATTTACCAACAAAATCCGATTCCCTATTCTTTTTGTAGAGTACATTTCCGGAACCTCCTGTGAGGATAATTTTTTTAACTTTCTTAGATTTGTATAATGCAATTGCATGCCACAAACGTCCAGATGCTTCGTGGAAATTAACCCTGTCTTTTTCATCTAACGAGGCATATCCTCCAAGAACTATAGCAGCGTCGTATTGTTCCTCTACTATAGTATCTCTATCTCTTTCCCAAAGTCTAGCAACTTCAGAGAATATAAAACTATTTGAGAAAAGTAATAATATAACTAAGCTAGAAATCAAGAGCTTCTTTTTCTTTTTTATTGGCTTGGCCAACATAGACCATATCATTAGTAAGATGCCCCAAGTAAATGGTTTGATTAGGAAGCTGAGTATTTTACTTATAAAAAAAAACATATTACCAAGGGTTTTCTAAATCTGCTTTTGTGTAGGTTTTATTCAAAAGAATAAAAGAGTTGTCGCCTTTTTTATGACTAAATACTTTCTTCAAGATTCCTATTGGCAATAGAATGATTAAGTATACAATACTTAGAAGTATCCCATTTATCACCTTGGAAACTATTTTTGACACAGATTCTTCAAAAAGGGTAAGAGCCATTCTAAAACTTTTAAATACGAATGCCAATATGCAGATTCCTATTCCTATAAATAGAAAAATTTTATTATGGAATAAGTAAGAAAGAATGGATCCTTGTAAACCAATAATTAGTGCATATTTATATGTTTTAAAAAAGGTTTTCAAAATTAAAACATGGGGTAAATTAAGGAAGAGATAGTGCTGCTGGATCCTGCAATGATTAATACGCCAATAAGTATTAAAGCAATTACGATGGGGGTTAACCACCATTTCTTTCTCTCTTTAAGGAATAGGAATATTTGTTTAAGCATCTTAATCTTCTTTAAAATACAAACTTAATTCATTGCCCACTATTTCACCTACTTTTTTACAACCCGCTTTTGAAAAGTGTATCTCGTCGTAAAAGTATGCTGGATCTTTTTGTAATCTTTCCCATAAATCAATGCATTTTAAGTCCTGACTTTTACAAAGATCCCTCGTAATTTCATTGTAGGTATTTAAAGTTATATCGAACTGTCTTCCGTTGTATTCTCTTATTTTTATGTGATTAAAATCTACATTGTTTATTATTCCAGCACCCATAACTGTAGGTTGGGTTAGGAAAATAGGTTCTATGTGTTCTTTTTACTTATTTTTTAGATTAAAACTATTTTTTTCTCCCTACAAATGCCTTGATCTCCTTCATCATTCTCTCTTTCTCAGTAAATGGGATTAGGTGCCCCTCCTTTTCCCATATGGAGGTGGTAAGAAATTCCTTAGGGAAATGGTTGATGCTGTATTGCAGGTTAATAAAGGGGACCAAAATGTCCTTTGTTCCATGAATATGCAGTATCGGAGAATTAATATTGGCCCAGCCACTTTCTAATTCTTTTAACTCTTGAGCATGTTTGTATTTTTCAATTGCACTCACTCGCAGTGCTTTTGAAGTCAGCCATCTAGTTCCTTTCCAATATGCTAATTTAGTAAACCAGAAGTACTTCTCGTTCTCTGGATCTAATGCTGGTGCTATCATAACAGTTCCTTTTAAGTCTATAATAAGACTAGCATGGGCTACAATAGGTCCTCCAAAACTATGGCCCACTAAATAGGTTTCTTTTAGGTTTATTTTATCGACCAGTGCTTTAAGCACTTCGGCCTGTTCTTTAATACCATTGTAATTACCATATTCAGAATAGCCATAACCTAATCTATCTATGGAGATGAGGTTGTAGTATTTATTAAGACTGGTATCTTTTAAGTAATTCAAGAAGTCATTAGATGATCCTGGTGTGCCATGCACAAAAATAATGGTAGGAAGATTCTTTTCGCTTTTTAAATGAACATACCTCAACTGTTTGCCTTGTATAGTATCATTTACTACAATTGGAATTAATGTTTCCTTCTTGAATTGTTTTAAAGTGGATTTGTCACTTTTTCTAAAAGTAACACACCTTACCAAAGTAAGAATGACTAGTATTAATAGGAAAGATATCTTAATCGTTATCTTCATTATTTTTTTTACTCGACTAGCCATTAATAGTCATCGTATAAAACTTCATTTAGTGCATCATTTAGTTCCTTTACGGCATGCTTGTCATCTATCTCTTTTCCTATGGTAATTCCCTTTTCATATATGGCAATAGCATCCTCGTTCTTTTCTTCTTTTTGTAAGAGCTTTCCATAATGGTAATAGCTAGCAATGTAGTTTGGGCTATGCTCTATTAAACCTTCTAATATTGGCTTAGCCAATGAATCCTTACCCATGCCTATATATTCCTGAGCCAAGGCATAATTAAGGAAGTCATCTTTAGGGTTTTTTTCTAAAAATTCCAGCAATTTAGCCAATCTTTGTTCTCGCATTTATCCTGCAATTTACAAGAAAAAATCATTACTTTTGCACTCCATTAAATTAAAAAAACATGAAGATTTTGGTGTGTATGAGTGTAGTACCAGAAACTACTACAAAGGTTAAATTCACTGACGGTAATTCTAAATTTGATACTGCTGGTGTGCAGTACATTATTAACCCTTACGACGAACTAGCTTTATCAAAAGCTTTGGAAATTGCAGAAGCTAATTCTGGAACGGTTACCATTATAAATGTAGGAGGAGCAGAGAACGATGCAGTATTAAGAAAAGGACTTGCCATGGGTGCAACAGAGGCTATCAGAGTAGATTCTCAAGCAATGGATGCTTACTTCGTTGCAGAACAGATAGTTCCTATAGCTAAAGAAGGAGCTTATGATTTTATCCTTACGGGAAGAGAATCTATAGATTACAACAGTGGTCAGGTTTGTGGTTTCATTGCAGAGATGATGGAATTACCATCAGTAAACGTAATCTGCACATTAGAAATTAATGGAAATACTGCAACAATGGTAAAAGACATTGATGGAGGAAGAGAAACTGTGAAATGTAATTTACCATTTGTGGCAAGTGCACAGAAAGATTTGATAGAACCCAGGATTCCGAACATGAGAGGAATTATGGCAGCAAGGTCAAAACCATTAAATGTTATCCCTGTAAATGGAACAGAAGCTTCTACTTCTTTTGAAAACTTTGAGTTGCCAGAAGGAAAAGGAGCGGTAAAGCTTATTGATGCAGATAATGCAACAGAGCTAATTAATTTATTAAAGAACGAAGCAAAAGTAATATAAGTAGGTATGAAGATTTTAGTATTTGCAGAAGTAAGCGAAGGGAAATTTAAGAAATCTACCCTTGAGGCAATTAGCTATGGTGCTAATATAGCCGAATCAACAGGAGGAATAGTAACGGCATTGTCTATTGGAGATGCCTCAAATAAGGAAGATGCGGGGAAATATGGTGCAGACAATTTAGAAACTGTTTCTGGCTCGGCCAATTTTGACGATGCAGCTTTTTCTAAAGCTATAGCAGATGCTGCTCTTAGCATGGATGCAGACCTTATAGTAATTTCTAATACATACAGCGGCAAGGCAGTAGCTCCCCGTGTTGCAGTTAGGACTGATGCAGCTTTGATCTCTGGAGCAGTAACTATAGCTAAAACAGAAAATGGTGTGCAGGTCAAAAAGTCTGTATTCTCAGGAAAAGCATTTGCATCTGTTAAAAGTAATAAGTCTAAAGCAGTTATTGCTTTAACTCCTAATTCAATAGAATTAAAAGAATACAACAAGAGTGCAGATGAATCCGCATCAACAGCTGCTTTAGGTGGAGCATTAACTGAGGTTCTTTCTGCGGAAAAGGCTGCTGGGAAAGTCTCACTTACTGAAGCTGAATTAGTAGTTTCCGGAGGAAGAGGTCTTAAAGGACCTGAGAACTGGGGATTAATAGAAGAATTAGCAGATATCTTAGGAGCTGCTACAGCATGTTCTAAGCCAGTTTCTGACATGGAGTGGAGACCACATAGCGAACACGTAGGACAAACAGGCATAACTATTAAGCCTAATCTTTATATAGCAGTTGGGATTTCAGGTGCAATCCAGCATTTGGCAGGTGTGAGTTCAAGTAAAGTGATTGTAGTAATTAATAAGGATCCAGAAGCGCCATTCTTTAAAGCAGCCGACTATGGTATTGTTGGTGATGCGTTTGAAGTTATGCCTAAGTTAATTGAGGCCGCTAAGTCTGCTACTGCTTAATGAAAATAGAGCTTGAAATAGTTGGTTTAACTGCAGGACAGTCTCCTGGAGTTTATTCTCTTATCATGGGGGAGAAGGGTGGTAAAAGAAAATTGCCAATTATTATAGGAAGTTTTGAAGCACAGAGTATAGCTGTTATATTAGAAGGGATTCCAACAAAGAAACCTTTAACACATGACTTACTAAAAGAGGTTTTTGAAAAGTTGAAGGGAAACATTAAGGAGTTGTATATATATAAATTAGAAGAAGGAATTTTTCATTCCAAATTTATTGTTGAAGTGGGAGGAGATGAAATTGAAATTGATACAAGAACTTCGGATGGAGTTGCAGTTTCGATAAGAGCTAAATGTCCCATTTTAGTGAATAGTGAAATACTTGATTCTGCAGGTATTGAGCTTGATGAAATGTTCCCAGAAGAAGAAGTAGAAGAACCAGACAGACCAGAAGTAAGTAACGACGACTTATTGCCAGGTTCTAAATCTTTTGAAGAGGACTTGAGTAAATTTTCTAATGCTGAATTAGAGAAAATGCTTGAAGATTTCTTAAATCTAGAAGATTATAGAAACGCTGCATTAATAAGAGACGAACTAGGGAAAAGATAACCCTAAGAGTTTAGTGCTTCTTTTATTCTTTCCATTACCATTACAAAAGTCATCCTACTGTGTGGCATCTTTTCTTGAGAAAAGTCCATTTCAGATACTTCGTTAATAGGTAAAAGGTGAATGTGGGCGTGAGGAACTTCTAATCCTACAACAGCCATTCCTACTTTTTTACAATCAAATGATTTCTCTATTGCCTTTGCTACGGTTTTCGTAAAAACATGCATTTCTGCCAATAGTTCGTCATCAAGATCAAAGATGTTGTCAACTTCAATTTTAGGTATTACAAGTGTGTGTCCTTCTTTTAAAGGGCTAATGTCTAGAAAAGCAAGAAAGTTTTCTGTTTCTGCTATTTTAAAACATGGAATTTCACCTGAGATGATTTTAGTAAATACTGTTGCCATTATCTTCCTAGTTCAAGTATTTCCAATTCTATCATTCCAGCAGGAACTTGTATTTTTACAACATCACCTATCTTCTTACCGAGAAGACCTCCACCAATGGCAGATTTAACTGATATCTTAAGTTCTTTAAAATTTTGCTCTTTCTCCGATACCAAAGTGTATTCCATTTCACTATTCATTTTTAGGTTTTTAACCTTTACTTTCGTAAATATAGTTACTATTGATGTATCCAGTTGTGATTCATCTAGGATTCTGCAATGTGCAATTGTTGTTTTAAGCTTGGATATTTTCATCTCCAAGAGACCTTGAGCCTCTTTTGCAGCGTCGTATTCAGCATTCTCTGAAAGGTCGCCTTTATCTCTTGCTTCTCCAATCTGAGCAGAGATAGCAGGCCTTTGTACTTTGGTCAAATCATGCAATTCATCCATCAATCGTTCTAAGCCTTCTTTGGTAACGTAAGTAATATCGCTCATAACCTTAATTTATTGGGTAGTATAAAAATAAAAGTGTTGCTACCTTTATGGTAGCAACACTGCAAGATAATATTATTTTTTAATATTAGTCAGTACTTGAGTCTAAGTTAATTCTAATACCTAGTACATGAGTATTGTTAAATGGCTTTGAATCCGAGAATGAATAATCCAATGCTATTGTGGAGTTATTCTTTGATTTATTGAAAGGTATTTCAACTGTTGCTCCACAAGATAATCCTGTATTTACATTTTTTCTAGTATCGTAATCAAATATACCTTCTTCATATCCATATCCAATTCGCAACATAATCATTTCTTTCGAAGCGAATTCTAATCCAAAACTAGTTTGGTTGTTTTTAAATGAGTTGTTTGTGAAGTTTAATGCAGGTGTTAATCTGTTTGTTCTTTTCTCTCCTATTGGAATATCCAAAGAAGCACCTATGTGAATTAAAGATGGTAACTGAAAAGCTTCTGAAGTTGTAGTTGCCGTTCTATCTATGTCATCTTCAGTTACCTTATAAGAAAGACCGTCTCCATTGTATCTCATACTAGGTCCAATATTTTTTACAGCAACACCTATTTTGAAGTTGTTTTTATTTACTCCTCTATTATCACCTACTTTTGTGGAATATTGAACACCCGCATCCAGTGATATTCCCATTGCTTTAACATCAGATATTCCTTCAGAAATGACTCTAAATACAATCCCACCAGAAATACTTTTGGTAAATAATTTAGAATAACCAATCCCGATATTCATAAATTGAGGTTTAAATGTTCCAATTCCGCCATCTGGTTGTTGTTCAGTAGTTATTTCTATTGGATCAATATCAAATGCTTGTAGAGTCAACCCTAGAACTCCAGATCCCATTTTTTGAGCAAGTCCAAAGTTATTGATGTTGATATCACTTCCTCTTAAATAGTTCATTCTAGAGAATGTTAATTCTGTACCTGGTGTATGTGCTAATCCACCTACATTTAAGAACATAGATTCAATACCTCTAACACCTGAAGTATTCGCTAATCCCCACCCAGATGTTCTTCCAAAACTATTTATTAGTAACTGGCCTGCACCAGCTTGACCTACTCTATCTGGATTACCAGCATAGAGGTTCGTTGTCATCGAAGCAAGACAAATTATTAATGTTATTTGTATGTATTTTTTCATAATATATTTCTCTTTATTAATTAAAACGAGTCTAAATCAATTCTCTTCATAGCTCCAAACCATTTAAGGACTTTCTCGCCTAAGTCAAACCCGTCTATGTGTATTAAGTACAAACCACTAGCTACAGGAACATCTGCATTGTTAGTAAGGTTCCAATCTTCAAAGGTAGAAGGATTGTCTTTTTTAATTCTTCTTATTAATGCACCATCCAAAGAATATATTGAAATATCACATTTTTCAGGTAAATTAGTAATTCTAACTAGGTTGTCAATTTTACTACTTTCATATTTAGAGAAACCATAGTAAGGGTTAGGTACTATGTTTATGTCCTCCATAGCCTTTTTGCCATGCTCAAGGCTGTAATCCGGTCTAAAGGATTCCGTATTGAAGAAATAAGCTGGTCTATAATCATTTTTATCAGAATTTCCTTCAAAGTAAGGTGCATATGGTTTTTCCATTCTAATTTTCATAGTTACTTCTGATGGAGGAGTACCATCTTCGCCTATTTCATAACCAGCAGCAGTCATTGCAGGAATCACCCACATAACTTGCGAGAATAATGCTTGTTTACTAGCTTGAGGAATAGTCCCACCAGGACCTACAGATAATATATTTTGGTATGTTTTACCACCATCGTATGGCACACCATCCACAATACCAGAGTTGGCAGATCTACCTTCACTTCCTTGGAATACATAAATTGTATGTCTTCCACCAAAAATTGGGTAAGTTCCATTTCCAAAGAATCTAGAAGTTGGATTCCACATCATGTCAGTTCCATTGTCATATTCTTGGTAAGAATCCTCACTAAACGCAATATTTAGTCTTTCCCCTGTTTCTAAGTTAATAGCGTAACCAGGGAACCAACTTCTACCAATTTCAGAGCCATCCTCTGAGGTTAAGTCGTTTACATTTAGTCTACTAGGACTGTATCTCATGTTAAGATGCGTCATTTGTCCTTCCGTAAGATCTTCCAATGAATTATCTGCTCCTTCTAATACGATACATTGTGTCCATTTTGTTCTATCTGGAGTTAAAACTAAATCAATACTCGCAAGGTTCTGTAATCTACTGTTGTAAGTCGTGTTACTCTTAGAGTAAGCAAAACCAAAGGTGAATAATGTGCTTGAAGACTCATTCTTAGCACAGAATTCATATGGAGCTACTCTACCATCCCATAATTTCTCAAAATATTGGTTAGGATCATAGTAAGGGTTAGTGCTTCCTGCACCAGGAACATTTTCATCGTTCAATAATATGGATGTTGCACCAGTAGTAACGTCTTTACCAGCTCTAATCCAATTGAATGAATTTGATCCATCACTATCAGGAACAGCTGTGAACCATTCTTTATCTGTGAATTCGTGCTCCACAGAAACATCTATTATACCATGCTCTGGATCTCTATAGTAGTTACCAGGTCCTGGAACATTGTTAATAATGATAGATAGTCCCCAATCTTTTAAAGTATTGGAGGTTAAATATTCTCCTTGTGGGTTTTTGCCTTGCAATACTTCATAGGCTTTAGCAATTGTTTCATCTGAATAAACAGTATCACCAGAGGTTTTGTTTACTAGGAACCAATTTGTATTATCAGAAACACTGTCCAAGTATCCTTTGTTTAAATTTCTAGGAACACCAAGTGGGTGATTTGCATTAACTACAGATGATGGAGTCAAGGGATTTAAGAATAATTCAAATTCTGCATCTGGAATTTTTAAAGGATCTATAACCTTTACTTGAATAGGACCGAACCCACCTAAGTAAACTGGCTCAAGAGCCCTTCCATTACTTAAAATTTCATCAATAGTTTCTTTAGTAAATTCAAGGTAGTTTCCACCATTCCCTCTTCCTTCTAGTCTTGTTATTTCAGGTCCTTGTCCGTAATTTCCTTTTAATTTAAGACCACCATTGGTAGAGTTAACACTATGAGGAATCGCTTTATAAGTTTTGATGTTGTTTCTACCAGCAAGGAATTGTTGGTCTTCTATTTTTCCTGGGTCATTTGAAATAGAGGAGTAGGAGAGTACCAAGAAATAATAGGAGGTGTAATTTACAAGAGCTTTGTTTGCTCCTGTAGCAAATGCATCACTCTTAATACTAAAGGTGTGTTTGATTCCACCATCAGATCCCTCTACCATCAGTTTTGGTATTTTTCTACCAATAACTGCATCTGGTTCGTTGTTAATTAATGCTGTTACACCATCTTTAATATCACATTGGAATACAACTCTTGCTTTGTCTAAGTTATACAACTCAGTAGAAGATACAGTGGCATCTTTTAGTTGATACACTAAGTAACCTTGGAATTTGTACTCTAGGTCTTTGTCGTCCGTGTTTGTAGTAGTATCTGTGTAGTTCTCTACTTTATCACTGTTTACATTTAAGAAACTAAAAATGAATTCATTTTCAAGTTCTGTTATTTCCACTTCAGGAGCATCTGGTCCATCAATGATATCAAAGTCGTTGTTGAATAGAATTTGAGCCTTATCACTAGCAAGTCTTAAAAGATCCAAAGATCCTTCGGCACCACCAGAAGTAGCTCTTGCCCATACACAAGCAATAGTAATGTAATTTACAGCACCACTTTCTAATGTAAATGGTCCAGAAGATTGTATAAATCTTCTATCGTTAGGTGAGTTACCAGCTGTTCTTTCCGTCCATACTTCCCCAAAGTTAGGATCTGTTTTTCCTGGGAACATATAATCACATTCTGGATTAGAAGTATTTTTACCATCTTCACCATAAGTACATTGTTGGTTGTTTCTCCATTTACCTTGCAGGTAATTGTAAAAATCGTTAGCACCTCTAGGGTTACCACCTATTGGGTCACTGTTGTTGTCATAGTACATAAAATGACTAAGACCCAATTCTTTTCCATTCTCATCGATTGGACCTTCAAAATAATCAACTCCTATTGATGGTGGATTAAGTCCGTATCCAGTAATACCCTCATCTTCGTCATCACCATTGTAGCAATAACCAAGCGCTCTATCTACATCACAACCTACATAATCATCAGAGAAGTTACCTAAATCGGCATCTACCCATTGTCCAAAGTAAGTATTCTCAATAGAAGCAGCGCCTCTATAAATAACCTTAGTTCTATAAAAAGTCATGTTGTTCAACTCATCGTTTGTTGCGTAAGCAAAAGCGGTTGTTTGCAACTCTAATCCCATTGGATCACTACTTGTCTCTGAGTGAATGTTACCTTTGTCGTTAAATACCCACCATATCATTTGATCTGGTTGATCCGACACACCATTTTTATCAGCAGGTTTTTGGTCGTTTAACACTGGATACTCTCCAATACTTGGTTCGTAAAAACCTGGTGTTCCTCCAGCTACTTCATAATAAGGAGCCATTGAAGGTGTTTCAGAACCATCATTTAATGGATTGTTTGCACCAGCTGGCCAAGAAAGAATATTTGGAGCAGCAACATTGTAATTTGTTTCTTCAAACTCTTCCAAATCTGAACGATTAATTTTCCAATGCTTGTCGTATCTATCGCATCTACTCTTTTCGGTATTAAAAGTATTTACATCCAAAGGACCTGGCCAAAAATCAGAACCCGTTTGGCGGTAAGTCATTGCAGCCATTCTTAGTTCATCATTTTCTGTACCACCAATCCATAAAGCTCCAGCAAATAGAGAGTGTTTCTTAACACCATTTGCTTCAATAACTTTAGGAATCTCATATTTAGCAGAAGATAAATCCCACCACATATCACCACCATTTAGAATCTTCGTTCTTACGTTGTTAATATCTAAATCAACACTGGAAGAAGCAGGGTCACAGGTTGCAGCCAATTCAAAAAGGTCTGTTTTGTATTCCTTTTCTTTTTTTGCACCTTTCTCAAAGTTGATTATTTCATGTGCCTGAGTGTTTAATCCAAACATAAAGATGCTTGCAAGTAAACCTGATTTTATAATGTTCGTTTTCGTCGTCATCGTGTTTCTCTTTTTAATAATTAAAAGTTAAGCCTTAATCCTAATCTAGCTTGTCTTGGTGCTGTAAAGTTACCTGGGTTGTTAATCGCAGTGGAATATAAATCATAGAAAGATTGAGCATTTATTGCATTTTCTACTACTAGTTGTCCTTGCGGTGAATTTAGGAATCCATCGTCTTCTGCATTTCCAGTATAAGCGTATACGCCATTAACATTTTTTAAATTTAATACATTCGTCACCCAAAAGAATGCCGTAAGACTTGCTCTTTTGTCAACTATTCTACCATCTGCTTGTTTTGTTTTACCAATATTAACAAAGTATGCTTTACTTACATTGATGTTCATTGTAAACTGCCAAGGTAATCTTGAACTATATGGTTGTCCAACGATTACGGATCTTTCTACCGTACCTATTTGAAGTGGCTTAGCAATTTTTGTGTATGGCAAACCAGAGTTTGCAGTAAATACCGTATTTGCAGTTACATTCTTAAGTACTTCCCATTTACCAATCTTAGGGCCATCGTATTTGATTTTTTTACCTCTTCTTGTAAATTCTGGGAAATCTGCTGTTACTACTGCCTTAATAGAGTGTCTAATATCTAATTGACCAAGTGGCAAAGTATTTCTTAAGTTGTTGATACCTGCTTGTATTAATGCAGACTGTGACCCTGCACTTGCACCAGTACCATCAGCAAACTGCAGAGTATAGTTGGTGTTGAAAGAAAGGTGGTTTCTCCCTCTGTTGTCATACTCTACTCTAAAACCTTTGTTTGTAGAGAAGTCAATATTACTATAACTGATGTAACCTTCTGTTACAGGATAGGCATAGTTAAATTTAAATTGGTTTATGTCATTTCTAATTTCAGAGTAAGATGCAATCAATGAAACAGCAGAAATATCTGATAGTTGTTTTTTGAAACCAATTTCGTAATCAGTCTTAAGTCTTGATTTAAGGCTAGGGTTTGAGAATATACTATTACTTTTTTCTTCCATATAGTAGTAATCGTCTATTTGGAACCTAGATAATCCTTGACTTGGTCTTTGTGTTAATACATCATAACTAGCAAAGAATAATGCTTCATCATTAATAGGGAAGGAGAACCACAATCTTGGAAGAACTTGAATCTTAGGAGTGAAATCCTCAAATGATTCAGAAGTAATCTGTTGGTTGTTTGGATCAACTAAATATGGAGTAATGTTATTAGAAGAGGATTCTTCTTCTAATGGTCTTGCATTGTTTAATTCTGTTCCGTCTGCTCCATACCATTGGTCACCATCTCTATATCCTAAAATTTTAGTAGGTGCATCGATATCGTTCACGTAAACCTTATAGTCTTTACCAATATTATCTGGGTGTGATACTACATCACCATTTAAATCTTTTACCTCTCCAGCCGTTTTTATAGGATATAAGGAGTAAGGATCTTTTAATACTGGTTGGTTTGCATCGTATCTTTCTAATCTTAAACCCAATCTTAATATTAAGTCTCTAAATACAAACTTATCTTGAATCCATGCTGCAGTATAGATAGGTTGGAAAGCACCAATTGTTCTGTTTGCTGGATCATTCAAGAAATCTTGAATACTTGGCTTTCCTTTTACTTTTTTCCCTTGGTAATCGTATCCATAATAAGACACAACAGCATTACCATTGTTTAATAGCTCATCTGCACTAAACATGCTAATGTCAAAATCTTCAGGAGAATAGGAGTTGATATCAAGTCTAGTTTCTTTAGTAATAGGGTTTCCATATTCGTCTACCGCGCCATCTCTAATGAGTTTCGCTCTAAAGTTCTTGTCAAAGGTTGATTGCTGACTTTCATCTACTAAAGTCTTATATCTAATTGTATCTTGGAATACTCCATTTGCGTCGTAAGATGCAATAGGGTTTGCCAAGTCAAGGTCCAAATGTCTGTCTACTAATTGAGGCATCAATGTCCATAAGTTTGATGCTGCTAAACCATAACTTCTAGTTATGGTTTGTTCATATTGCAAACCAAATTGTAAATCATGAGGAACTCTTTCTTTTCTTTTCTTTCCTTTAACTGCTTCTTTTGGTGCACCTAATAATTGTGCTTCACCCATCGCATAAACAGTATATCTTTCATTTTGTGATTGGTTAAACCCAGAAGTAATAAATCCTGGTGTTTGATAAATGGAATATAAGTTTAATGCGTTGTTACCATTTAACAAACCACCTAAAGCTTGAATTTGAAGATCACTAGAAATTCTACCACCACTTTCAGCAGTTTGATTAAATACGTTTCTAGTATAGTTTGCTCTAAATGGGTTATGACCTGTTGCATTAAATCGAATAGCTGTATCCGTATATCCTACATGATCAAAGTAAGATTTAACAAAAAGGGTATCACCATTTTGGTCAATTATTCTTCTTGCCTGATCGTAGTTCCTATATGCAAATGCTTCTCTATCAAAACTTTGGAATCTACCAATGTATCCGTAATTGAAAACATCATCCTTGTGATCTGAATCATAAGATTTGCTGTTTGAAGATTGGTAATCTAATCTTACAGTATAAAATGCATTCTTTAATGTTGCTTTATTTTGCTCTTCTCCTTTTTTTAATTTACCCGCAAGCTTTTGTTTAAAAGACAAATAGGTTCTAATAGTTGATTGCTCGCTCGTAGGCGTTTTCTCAATATTTAAAATATTATTGGTTACTGACCTACCATTGAATAGGAAGTAACTACCAAATGCTGTAATTGTAGCTCCTTTTTTAGGTTCGAATTGAAGCCTTCCTTGAACAACACCATTTAACGAAGGGGAATTTGGTCTAGCCTTTACATTTTCTAAGTCGTCCTTGGTAAGGAAATTTCCTGCATGAACAAGAGAACCACCATTTCTAACTAGTGGATTTTCACCAATTTCAGCTGCAATATCGTCTTTTACTTTAAAAACACCTATAGCAGAAGGGCTTCTATCTTTAATGTATCTAATGTTCCCTGCAAGCATGAAACCCATTAGTACTCTTTCTTTCTGTCTATTCCCTTTATCTTTAATAGCTAAAGGACCTGAAATAAAACCTTCAACCTGATTGTAATGATAAGGATCTGTTAAGCTAGAAGATATAACCTCAAGACTTCGTACCCAATTCCTGGAGGGTCCTCTTGTTGTTATGTTTACAGCTCCACCAGTAAAATCACCTAGCATCGCAGGCACTCCACCCTGAATAACACTAATTTGATCTTGTGCTGCTTGAGGGGTATTGAAACTACCAATTACCCTAACTCCATCCACATAGTAGGCAGTTGCATCTGTTCTACTTCCTCTAAAGCTAATTCCACCATTAGTGGTCACTTTTACACCACCAGTAAGACCAACAATGTTGTTGATACTTCTATCTGCCATTTTAGTAAGTGCAGCATTGTTGAATGTTCTTGTACTTTCATCTGGTTTTAGAAGTGGGTCTTTATATGTCTTAACTACAACCACTTTAGTTCTGGTTGAACCACCTTTGCTCATTTTTAAATCAACAATTTGTGCTTGACCAGAATTAACTTGTATGCCAGATAATTTTAAAGAATCATATCCTAGAATTTTTGCAGTTGCAACTATATCATAATCTCCTGGGTCTAGTCCTTTAAAGTAATAGTTTCCATCAAAATCTGATAATACGGTTTCAACCTTGATTCCAGATTTGGCAAGATGAACATATGCGCCATAAATTGGGCTGTTATTCGAGCCATCGATAACTTTTCCTCTAATTTCACCAGCTCCACTCTGTGCATTTGAAACTGCAAATGAGGCAACAAAGACAATGGTAGCAAGCAAGTAGTGTGTAATTTTCCTTTTCATATAGTTTTAATTTGTTTATGCAAAAACGAGGGCAATATCTTTTATTTTTTTAGATTTATCAATACTTCATTCGCAAAATATTCACTTTTATTCAACAATGATATTATTTTATCACTTAGGACTTTAGAAATCCGAATGTAAGATTCCTTTGACCACCCTGCTACGTGCGGAGTTAGTATTATGTTTGAGTGATTTTGTAGTTTTATAAATGCCTGCTTTTCATGCTCGTTTAATTCATTAATTTTTTCATTTTCTAAGACATCTAAAGCAGCGCCAATAACTTTATTTTCATCTAACCCTTTGAGGAGACTAGTGGTATGTACAATTGGGCCTCTACTCGTGTTGATTAAGTAAATAGGATGCTTTAATTCGTCAATAAACTTATTGTTAAACATACCATTTGTTTCTTTTGTAAACGGCACATGAAAGCTTATTGCATTGCATTTCTCTTTCATTTCCTCCAGAGTACATTCTTGAATGTATTCCTTGTTGAAATCAGTTTTGTATTTGTCATAACACAACACATTTGCTCCCAAGTAGTGCAGTTTCTTGGCTACTAAATTCCCCACGTTTCCTACTCCAACAATTCCAATGGTCATAGAGCTCAATTCTAAACCTCTATTTCCTTCTCTGTCCCAAAGGTTTTTGTTTATTTCGTCGTTCCCTTTTGAAATATTACATATTAGTGATAGCAAAAGACCTACAGTGTGCTCTGCCACTGCGTTTCTATTTCCTTCTGGTGCATTGAGACAATAGATGTTTTTTGTCTTGGCATAAGCCTCATCTAAGTTGTCCATCCCAGAACCTCCTCTAGCAATAAAAAGCAATTTTTTAGCTTTGTCTATAATCTCCCTGTCGATTTCAGTTTTACTTCTAACAACTAAACCAGAATAGTCTTGAATAATTTGGATTAATTCTTCTCTTTTTAAATATGGAGCATATTCAAATGGAATATTAGCCTCTCTTAATGTTTTCATTAAGGTTGGTTCAAATTCATCGATGATTAATACTTTGTTATTCATGGCGGTATGGTTCAAATATAGAGTGCAATATTGGATTTTTACTTGTTCTATTTAAGAAATGGTTGTTTGATTTTACCAACGGGAAAAACATTTGTTTTTTTCGATGTATCGGCCTATTCAATTCAACTTTTACTTTCTTCATGGTTTAATACTTTTACAACTCATTGCGCTTCAAAAGTAAAGTTTGTGCATCGCAGTAAATAGGCATAATTGTGGAATAACCTTTTTTAATTTATAAAAGGTATGGAATAGAAAATGAAAGAAATGAGCGGAGAAATAAAGTGATTTAAGGCTTAATTAATTCCAGATCTATGGGATTGAGGAAGTATCTGCTTGCAGAATCTTGAAATCCTTTGGTTAAATCCGAAACATAGAAATGGTTCTTGAGTTGCTTTTCTTTTGAGGATAAGCCTTCTATATCTAAAATATTTTTAAGCTTAATCGCTAGTATGTCTGTGGAGTCAAATAATTTAACTTGACCTTTAAAAAGCTCGTTTATCTCTTCTTTAATTAAGACATAATGGGTGCAACCTAGAATCAAGGCATCGATGTCTTGAAAGATAGGATTGAGTAAGTAGTTTTCTATAACAGCATGGCTTATGGTGTCGTTGGCATAGCCTTCTTCTATCATAGGAACTAGTAGAGGAGTCGCAAGAGATTCTATTTTGATACTTGGTTTTCTTCTTTGCAGCTTCTCTTGATAGACACCGGAGTTTATCGTAGTTTGTGTAGCAATAAGCCCCACTTTTTTTATTGAATCGTCTTCTACAATTGCCTCAATGATTGGGTCTATGACATTTAAAATAGGAATGGATCCCTTGTGCTTGTCTCTTAGGTATTCATAGCTAACAGCAGAAGCTGTGTTGCATGCAATTACTATGGCTTTGCAATTTTCTTTATCTATTAAATAATCTGCAATGTCCATAGAGAAGTTCTTAATAAGATCTGGTGACTTATCGCCGTATGGCAAATGAGCAGTATCACCATAATATATAATATTCTCTAACGGCAAACGGTCGCAAATTGCTTTTGCGACCGTTAGGCCTCCTATTCCAGAGTCAAATATCCCTATATGGGATTTGTTATTCACCTACTTTAACCGGAATAGCTAATCCCATTTTTTTCATCACTAATTCAGTAATGTCGCCTTTAGGGTCCTTCACTACAAGGAGTCCAGAGCTGTTGTCAATAATATATATTAGGGTTTTTTCTTTTGCAATTAGCTCCACTACTTCATTTATTTTTGCGTTTAAATTGTCAATAAGGTCTTTTTCCATTTTGCTGTATTGGATACTCGCATTTCTTTGATTAATATCAAATTCTTCTTTCATGCTAATTAGTGTTTTCTCTTTCGCTTGAAGTACACCAGAATCAATAGTACTTGAACCTAAATAATCCTGATATTCTTTTAATTTGATTTGAAAACTCTCATTTTCTTGACCTAGTTTATACTCCATTTCATTTTTGAAACTATTCAACTTCATTAGGATACTATCATAGCTAGGATGAGCCTTGCTTACTTTTTGGTAATCGATATAGCCTATTTTTTGTGCTGAACTTGTGAATCCCATACAGCCTAAAATTAGTGTAAAGGTTATGTATTTTAATATTTTCATTATTTTGTTTTTCGTGTTTAAATTTAGCTGCAAGATTACAGCATTTCTTTCTTTTTTAATAATTAATCTTCGAATTCTTCTTCTTCTAGAATAACTCCAAGCTCTTTTAATACTTCATCGCTTTTGTCGTATTCAGGATTGCTAAAAAGCATGATCATATCACTAGATTTATCGAATATAAAATCTAAATTGTCGTCTTTCGCAATTTTCTGAATGGCTACATAAACCTTGTCCTGTATTGGCTTTATTAGTTCTTCTTTCTTTTTAAACAATTCGCCCTCGTATCCAAACTTACTTTCTTGGTATTTCTTTACTTCATTTTCCTTTGTGATTATTGCATTTTGTCTTTCAATTTTCTGGTTGCTTGTAAGCAATAATTCTTCAGCTTTGTAGTCTCTGTACATTTTGTCTACGTCAGCTTGTTTTGTCTCAATTTCTTTCTGCCATTTAGTGCTGAGTTCATTTAATTGTTTTTGAGCACTATTGTAGGCTGGAACCTTGTCCATTATATAATCTACATCTACGTAAGCAAATTTTTGAGCATTTGCCAATGGTAAGCAGGCAACAAAGGATAGTATTAAAAGTAAATTTTTCATAGTTCGTGTTTTAAGTGTGTTCGTTATTGTCGTGTTTTCTAAATCTTGGTATGGTTATTCCAAAAAATGTACCACTAATGCTAAGTGTGCAAATATGTAAAATATTCGTTTCGCATCAAATCTAATTTTACAAAGGGGTATTTACTGGCAGTTATGTTGTTTAAGTTGTTGATTTGTATTAATCTATATCTTTGGTCTATTGCGAAATTATTTTGTTTATTTATCTATAAAAATCACAGGAGTTTCGATAACATTACTTTTATTTAATGCTCTATCGTAGATAAATAATTCAAATTTTACAGAATCTGGTTGCACTTGCGCATTCATATCGGTATAGATTTTTAAAGTAAATTCACCATCTATTGCTTTTTCCTTTCCATTTGGTGTTATGATTGGGATTCTTGAATTGAAGTTAAGAGTATCCAGAGTAACTGCTCGAAGAATGGGTTCAAGCTTTCCATCTATTTGTTGTTTTACATCTACCAATAAATTATAGTAATAGAAGGAGTCAAAGCCAAACTGTCCAAATGTATCTAAATCACTTAAACCGACGTCTCCATCTCCGTCTGTAAATCCAAAAGTAATTTGAATCACCGAATCTTTGTCGTCTGGTCCTTTAATCTTTTGAATTCCTTTGTATGTGATTGCTGGTTTGTCGGGGAACGGACCTATTTCTATGAAACACCCTGAACAATAAATAAAAATGAATAATATTGCAATGCGCAAAGCAAAAGACCATTTATGTCCCTGAGAGATTCTATTTTTTCTGTTAATGATAATTCTTTTAACGAGCTGTGTCTTGAAATATTTCATTTGCAATATAAGAGATGTCAAATTTATAAAGAATATGTGGATTTATTAAACCTTTCTGCATTGGACATAGGTCATTATACACAAATACCATTTCTTCCAATCTCCTTTTTTAAAACAAGGAAAGTGTTAACTGGTCACAATTATGAAATGGCATTTGAGAGTAGTGGAACTACTGGGGAGAATACCTCAAAACATTACGTATCAGATTTGTCTCTTTATGAAGAGAGTATTTACAAAGGGTTTGAGTATTTCTTTGGGAATCCCAATAAGTTTAGATTTTTGTTTTTGTTACCAGGATACTTGGAAAGAGAGAACTCTTCTCTTGTTTATATGGCAAATCACCTCACATCCTTTTCAAAGTATAAGGAAAACGGATTTTATTTAAGAGAACATGAGGAGTTATTGAAGGTAATACAGGATCTTGAATTTAAGAATGAATTGTATTTGTTGATGGGTGTTTCCTATGCTATGGAGGATTTGTCTTTGGTGTGCAAAAAAGACCATGTTGAGATTAATCATGGCTTATTATTTGAAACAGGTGGTATGAAAGGCAAAAGAAAAGAGAAGACCAAAGAGGCTTTTCACAAGGAGTTAAAAGATAATTTTTCTGTAGCACAGGTTTTTTCAGAATACGGTATGACGGAGTTACTTTCGCAGGCTTATTTAATGGGTGATTCTAAGTTTCATTGCCCACCATGGATGAAAGTAATGGGAAGGGAAATCAATGATCCATTAGATACGGTAGAACAAGGTAGATCTTTAGGACTAAATGTGATTGATTTGGCGAATGTTAATTCTTGCAGTTTTATTGCTACAGAAGACCATTGCAGCCTCTATCCAGATGGTAGTTTTAATGTACTTGGTAGGTTGGAGAATACAATTGCTAGGGGATGTAACTTATTACTGGATTGACGTAAAGAAAGTAAGATAAATAAGTTTTCTTTTGTTCGTTTGAAATTCTTGAATTTATAGTTACATTTGCACCCTTTAAAACAAAATCGAGAATGGAACTTAACAATTACGAGACTGTAATCATATTAACACCCGTACTCTCTGATCAGCAAGTGAAAGAAGCTACTGATGCATATGGAGAGTTGATTACAGCAGCAGGTGGCCAAATGGTGCACCAAGAAAATTGGGGTTTAACTAAACTGGCTTATCCTATCCAAAAGAAGATAACCGGATTTTATCACATCTTTGAGTACACTGCTCCTGGAACAATTGTTCAGGAATTAGAACTTCAAGTTCGTAGAGACGAGAGAGTAATGAGGTATTTAACAACTAGGTTGGATAAGCATGCACTTAAGTACAACGAGAAAAGAAGAAGCGGAGCATTTAACAAACCAAAAGTAAAACCAGCTACAGCGGAATAATTATGGCAAAGAGAAACAACAACAAAGGAAATTACATCTTTAACAACAAAGCTGTAGATTTTGACAGAAAAAAATACTGTAGATTTAAGAAAAGTGGGATCAAGTATATTGATTACAAAGATGCTGACTTCTTAATGAAATTTTTAAACGAGCAAGGTAAATTGTTACCTAGAAGAATTACTGGAACTTCTTTAAAATTCCAAAGAAAAGTTGCACAAGCAGTAAAGAAAGCTAGACATATGGCTGTTTTACCTTATGTAGGTGATTCATTAAAATAAGGAAATAAGATGAAAGTTATATTAAAACAGGATATCAAACTATTAGGTCACAAAGACGATGTCGTTAAAGTGAAAGATGGTTATGGAAGAAACTTCTTAATTCCTCAAGGAATGGCTAAATTAGCTACTTCAAGCGCTATAAAAATGTTGGAAGAAGACATTAAGCAAAGAGCTTTTAAACAAGAGAAGATTAAGCAAGATGCTACTGCAATTGCTTCTAAGATAGAAGGAAAGAAAGTAAACATTGGTGCTAAAGCTGGAACATCCGGTAAGATTTTTGGATCTGTTACTACTTTACAATTGGCGAATGCTATATTGGAGAAATTAGGAGCGGAAGTAGATAGAAGAAAAATTGTATTTAACGAAGATGTTAAAAATATTGGAAGCTATACTGCGACAATTAACCTGCACAAAGAAGTATCAGTAAATCTAGAATTCGACGTAATTCAAGAATAGAATTTATACCTAATTGAATATATTAAAGCGATTTCATTTGAAATCGCTTTTTTTATGTTCTTTATTGGAAATAAATTGAATATACTTGCATAGGAATGAATCGAAAAACTTTATTGAATCAGCTTAAGAGTCTATTGGAAAGTGAAACTAATTTCATCACTAACATGGCAAATACTGCTGCGTTCTTGAAACAAGAACATGGCTATTTTTGGGTTGGGTTTTACTCGGTGATCAAGGATGAGTTGTTGCTTGGGCCCTTTCAAGGTCCTATAGCATGTACTAGGATTAATAAAGGAAAGGGTGTTTGTGGGAAAACATGGGAAACCATGGATTCTTATCTTGTGCCAGACGTAGACAAATTCCCAGGACATATAGCCTGTAATTCTTTTTCTAGGAGTGAAGTTGTAGTCCCACTTGTTTACAAGGGTAAATGTATAGGTGTATTAGATGCAGATAGTGATAAACTAGATGATTTTACTGCAGCAGATGTTACTTATTTGCAGGATGTAGTTGAAATTCTAATTAATTCTTCTGAGATTATAGAATGAGTTTTATAAGTAAATACGAAAGATGGTTTAGATGGCTACTGCCTGCACCTTTTGTAATTGCTATATTACTTACGGTAGTTACTGTCTTTCTTGCTTTGTTCTTTGGCCAAACGGATGGTGTAAAACCTTCTGTGATTGACATAGCTGGCCAATGGAAGAAAGGTCTATGGAACAATGGTCTATTGGTATTTGCGTTCCAAATGATGTTTATGCTTGTTTTAGGGCATGCTCTAGCTTTGTCTAAACCTATCTCTTGGCTTATTGAACAAATTACAAAGCACTGTACCAACAACTCCAAAGCTGCTTTTATTGTTACTTTCTTTACAATCCTAGTTGGTTTTGTGAATTGGGGTTTAGCATTAATCTTTGGAGCTATACTTGCCAGAAAAGTAGGAGAGTACTGTAAAGATAATGGGATCTCTCTTAATTACCCTCTTATTGGAGCTTGTGGTTATACAGGTTTATTGGTATGGCATGGTGGTTTGTCTGGATCTTCCTTATTGAAAATAAACGAAAGCGGACATTTACAGAGTTTAACAAAAAACATAAGTGCATCGATCCCTGAAAGTATCTCCATAAGTGAAACAGTATTTTCGACTATGAACATTACGGTAGGGTTTTCTCTATTGCTGTTTTTGTCTTTAGGGGCATACCTATTAGGCAAGAGAGCAAAAGAGTCTTTGTATGATTTAATAAACATGAGGAAAAAGGAAACGGAAAGTGACGTAAAACCAGAGGGTATGGAGAATCTTACTTTCTCCAAATGGTTCGGTAGACTTATTGGATTGGCTATGTTATTCCTTGTTATTCATACAATTGTGGGTTATTCTGGAGTATTCCTGGGTTTTGTAAACCCCAATTTTATAAACCTTGCCTTATTTGGACTAGCTCTTTTACTTCATAAAAACATCTTTGTGTTTTTGGATTCCATAGAAGAAGCAATAACTGGAGCAGCTGGGATATTAATCCAATTCCCTTTGTATTTTGGAATCATGGGAATCATGCTGGAGAGCAATTTGGTGACCCAGTTTGCAGAAGTTCTAGTGGCAAATTCTAATTCATTCACCTATCCCATATATACATTTATAAGCGCTGCTGTGGTAAATGTATTTGTACCTAGTGGTGGTGGACAATGGGCAATTCAAGGGCCTATTATTGTAGAATCCTATTTGCAATCTGGGATCCCTTTGGAGAAATCGATACTTGCTATGGCATATGGGGACCAACTCACGAATATGTTGCAACCTTTCTGGGCATTACCTTTGTTGGGCATTACAGGGCTTAAGGCAAAGGAAATTTTGCCTTATACCTTGTTGTTTTTAGTAATTGCAACATTAGTCTTTTTGACTGCCCTATTGATTTTCTAGTAGTTTCGCCTTTCTATATCAATTAGCATATGCACTTGCAGCTGAAACTCTTGAAGTATTGTGGCTTTTTAAGGTAGAAACTGCATTTGAGAATCCAGCTGCTCCATTAAGGTAAGTATAACCCGTTTGCTCTGCAGCAGCAGAATTATACAACAAGGTTTCTTGCGAGGAATATATTCCACTCATTCTACTACTTTCGAAAGAAGTTGTAATAAAATCATTGATGTGTCCTTTGTAGGCTGTTTCGTAAGTGTCATCTGCAATAAGGTAATTTATTAATGGCCAATCTGTACTTACTTCTGTCATGCCAATAGATACTGCACCGCCCATTTTACCATTCTGGAAGGCTTCGTTGTTGTCCCATACAATCCATTTTATTAAATCGTCGCTTGGATCGTGGTATAGGTAGTAGTTGTGCGTCATTTTACCATAGGTATCCCAGTTCTGAACTGTATTGTTTGCTGCCAGGTATTTTAAAAAGCCATTGACGTCAAATACAGCTTCAAGTTCGCTTCTCCATTGCGCTGGGCTAGAAGTTCTAAGTGTAGAATGCAAAGCATCGTACATTTCTTGAATGTCACTTCTGTCAGCAATTTCTTCGTTTGTTTTGAGCTCAAAGTGACTTATATCAAACCCAGAAGTTGAAAATTTAGCACCTGTTCCATCTGGTTTGTAGCAATTTCCTGATTTGGTTCCAAACCAATCTTTAAGAAAGGTGTCGTCAACCATTTCTAAAACAGAGTATACTCCAAAATATTCATAAGTTCCAGTTCCTTTATCAATGTAAATTTCATAAAAAGCACTCTGAACAGCTGGAACACCAAAATTTCTAAATACATCGCATGCAGATTTCTCACGCATCAATGCTCCATCGTTGTAGTTACTGCTTAAGGATAGATCCTTGAATCCATAAAATCGTTGGTCCATTATCTCTGGGAATTGATCTTCCCATTTATCAAATTTAAACCTTAAAGGGAGCTTCCCACTCCTTGCTCTAAGTGAGGAATTACCCTTATATCTAATGCCAACATTTTCCCAAGTAAGGCCATTAAAATTCACTTCACAATGGAAGTATGAAGGGTTCTCACCTTGTGGTATAGATTTAAGATCGCTTTGCATAGCTTGCCATTCTTCCGCCGTAAAAACTATTTCTAACTTGTTTACTTTGGTTTGGTTAAATACCATTTCATAATCCTCGGGAAAACCATTGTTGTGGCTTGCAGTTCCTTCCTTTGTAGTTATTATATCAGCAATAAATATTTCTTTTTTACATCCGTAGACAAATATTAATAATAAGGATAGAAGTGTTATTTTAAGAGTTAATTTTCTCATTTCTTTTTTCTTTTTAAGGTAAATTGATAGTTAAGGCCAATCACATTGGTCGTTTTTGGATACAGCTCATTTAACTCTCTTTCTACTCTATAGAATAGTCCAATGCTACTAGCTTTTTTAATTTTAATTTTAGTACCTAAAGTAACTCTTAGTTTAGTAAAATCATTTACATCTCCTAAAGTTCTGAAAATTTCAAGGGATAAACGTGGGTCCAATTTCCACTTAGGAATGTTGTATTTACCTCGAACCTTGAACCTTAATTTCTGCGTTGGAGAAACTGCTTTTGCACTACTTAGTCCAAGCTCATTCTTACTTTGATATTGAAATCTGTATTTAAAACTAAACCTATTTACTTTATGCTCTAAATTGCTGTAAAATGCATACCTGAGGTGATTCTCATATCCCTGTATATCCCCCTTGTTGTCGTTTAATCTTATGTACCTTAATTCTGTGCCTATGGTAAACAATTTACTTAATTTTTTTTCTAAAAAACCATTAGTAAAGTATTTATCTGCAATTGAAGAATTATCTTTAAGTCTCAATTCTTGGCCTAAGCCAATCTTAATTTTTTTATTGAGCTTATAGTCAAGAGTAGCAGAGCTCCATGTTTCTAAATCTCGGACAGTAGTGTATTTACCAGATTGTGCAAACAAGGCAGGGGTAATTCCAATAAGCACAAAGAAGGTTATTGCGATGGTATAAAAATGGTTTCTCATTTATTTATATAGTATGATATTGTTAAGGTTGCACTGTCTTTTAAGAAATCTACATCACCAATAATTATGGTACATATGGAAAGTCCAGTTCGTTCTTCTAAGTCCAGTTTGAGCAAGTTGTAATTTTTTGGTTTAATATTTTCAATCACGTCGTATTGAACAATTTTTTCATCCTTAGTTTTTAACAACCATTTCCTTTCAATAAAATAAAGAGTCAGAATAATAATGGAATTACTTGCAAAGATTTCGATGTAACTCATATTATGATTTGCAAGTGAATTAATGACAGAAACTCCTATAACTATAAAAAGGTAAGTCATTTCCTTTATTTCTATTGTGCCAGTTCTATATCGCAAAATACCAAATATGGCAAATAGACCAAGTGCCATTCCAATGTCCAGTTCAAACTTTTTTAGAGTAAAGCAGATAAAGAACACAATGATTCCAATCATATAATAAGTAAAAAGGTAATCTTTTCTCTTTGTTGCACTGTAATAAAGTCCTCGAATAATAATACTTAAAAATCCGATGTTTATGGCAAAACGAAAAATCATTTTGTAGAAATCGTTATCGAAAAAAGGGATACCCAAAAAATCTGTCATATTATGCTATTATTTTATTTATGTTTCTGAAAACTGGTTTGAAATTATTGGTCTTCAAATGATTGTATATTGAGCTCATACCCAAGCAATATTTACTAATGCTAGCTGGGTGTAGGTGCAATGTTTTTAGAGCTTTGAACAATGGAGAAGATCGTCTTAATTTTTCCTGTTTAAGTTCAATAATTACTAAATTTTCATTCCATAATTTTTCATTAAATTGAATGTTAGTATCAATAGTAACTCGCTCCATCAGTTCATTACTTACAAGCGTAAATCTATTAAAACTATTGGACATGGAGAGTTGAAGGTCTTCCGATTGATTTAATATTTGCTTGGCAAACGCATTAGTTCCTTCTAAATCCTTAGGGTCTTCTGTTTTAATTCTAGTTTTATTGGTTTGACCTTTGTTAGACTTTTGTTTGATCTCAATAAATTTAACATCGGTTTCTAAGTATTCTCTTACCCTAACCTTGGCACGCACCTTTCTTTGTTTGTGGTGGTCGTTGTAAAAGGTTAAATTTTTTGTGTCGAAATAGGAAGAATTGTAGCTCATCAATCTTTGAGAATTAATCTCCAGTATTTGATAATAATCCTTAACCATCTCAAGGATTTGACCCAATTGGTTAATGTGTACAACAAATTTAGTATCCGTTCTTTTCATTAAAGAAACGGCGTCCATTTCTTCCAAAGAGATTGGTTTAAAGAGGTTTATGTTGTTCAGTTTCATGGATTACAAAAAAGACTTTGCATCTTTCATGAGGTTAGACTTGCGTATTACCTAAATCCTTCGCTAAAGTTAAATTAATGTTATGTAGATGTATTTATTAACCTAAAAGACCTTGAAATAATACAACAACAAGACTAATTTCTTGTTGTTGTATTCAAAATCTTTTAATCATTAACAAACTGTATGGTTCCACTTATCCTACGTGTAACTCTATTCGCTGAATTACCAGAAACTTGTCCAAAGAAGTCACCCTTAATTGTGTCACCTTTGTTCGTACCATATTTGGTTATGTTAATAGACATTGCTCCGCTATCCCATTGCTCTGGCATTCCATTTTGCCCAAAATATGCTTTAGGTGCAAAAAGATCTGGATGAATATAGTAAGTCCCAGTACCATTGAATTGTGAAATTGAACAATGCATTTCGTTAGGTATAGATCCAGTAATAAATGCTATGTTATTCTTATCATTCATGGCAAAAGTACATTCGGATGCTAGGTATTCGTTATTGTCTACCTGCCATCTTATGAAATTCCCTTCTTTTATTGGCCATTTCTTGAAATTAACGTTGGACTTGCAAACTTTAATATTTCCAAGATTTACCGCTTTATTTCCTACAATTACTTCAAGTTTTTCACTTTCAGCACCACTAATAATGTCCTTTCCTTTAAAGTAAAAGGTAGTATTGGGACAGGTAATAAAATTGAATTTCCCAGAATTTAGTTGGTATATGTTGTTATATTGGTCAAATAAATATCCATTGGTAATTGGGTTGTCGTTACAATCAATTACTGTACCCGATATGGTTATTTGGTCTTCAGAATAAATGTTTAGATCTTGAATTGTTTTAAAGCTTGAAATACTACCAATCTCTTTTGTTTGATATTTGTTTTTTTGAGTTCCACATTTTCTATAAAAGGATAAAGTTAAATTTTGATTTGCAGGAACGATACCTCCGTAATATCCAAAATTATCTGTAATGGCTGAACGGGTACCTGCTAAGGTGCTGGTTATATTAATTTGAACATTTGCAACACCATCTCCATAATTGTCTACTAATCTCCCTTTAATTCGAGTAAAATCATAACGAATGTCACAATTCCAAAAGGAGAAATGAGAAACCTCTGCTTTGTAAGTATTTCCTTCCAGTTTTGCCTCACCTTCTTGTGACCAAAACCCATTTACCTCATCAAAATACCACAAAGGAATAGTGCTAGGAGCATCGGCAAGAAGTTTAGGAGATAAGGGGAAAGTAACTTCAGCTTTACTTCCTTTGGCCAATTGCAATTTGTTTCCCAAAGCATCTGTCATTTGAACTGCTACCATTCCCAAACTTTTAAGAGCACTGTTACCATTCGCATCTGCCCCTATTAAGTTACCGGGCATGATACTATTTATATTTTCACCTTCTGGGTCAATGTATTTTGCAGCTACCTTTACTTTTCCAGTATAGGGCAATCCATGTAGGTCTACCACTCCTGCTTTGAATTCTATACTTATACCATCTCCAGAAACGCTTCCACCTTTGGAAGCATCAAAAATTCCTATTTGTTCTTGACGCATAAGCATTATTTCAATTTTGTTTGTGCCATTTGTAGGCACTACAGAACGAGAACCTAGAAAGTAACCTGCTTTTTCTGCTTTGATGTAGGCATGATTATCAAAAACGGAAGCATCCTCTATAAAGAAAATACCATTTTCATTGGTCCTTGCTGTTTTATTGCCAATAGTAATTTTAGCATCAATGACTACTTGATTGTTTTCATCTAATATAGAGCCTATAAAAGAGGCTTTAACTGTTGAACCTTTATCAAGGCTATATTGTGCATAGTTGTAAGGTGATTTTTTATCGTTATCTACAAGGTAAGAAGTTTCTTTTTTACAAGAGAATGCGATTACAATTAATAATCCTGTTAACAGAGTGAGTGCAGTTTTTCCATTTTTCATAATATACGTTGTTTCTTTTAGGACGAAGTAATTTAAAGGAAGGTTGCATGCTTCCTACAATAAAATCCTAAGATACGGAAAATAATAGCTGTTTACACTAAATTGATAGTCAATACTTTGTCATTAATAATGCCTAATCTAGCAAATCTGGCCTTAAGCTTTTAGTCTTTTCTAGAGCTTGCTTCATTCGCCATTCGTCAATTTTTTCAAAATGACCAGATAGTAATACATCAGGTACTTTCATGCCATCGTATTCAGCAGGTCGAGTATAAACAGGAGGGGCAAGTAATCCATCTTGGTGCGAATCGAATAAGGCAGATTCCTCGTTACCTAATACACCTGGAATAAGTCTTACTATACTGTCTACAACAATAGCTGTTGCAAGTTCACCTCCCGTAAGGACGTAATCCCCTACGGAGATTTCCATTGTCACATACTTGTCTCTAATGCGTTGGTCTATTCCCTTGTAATGTCCACAGATAAATAAAAGGTTCCCTTTCAAGGACAAAGCATTTGCCATTGCTTGGTTGTAAGTAGGTCCATCTGGTGTAAGGAAAATGATCTCATCGTAATTCGTTTTACCTTTTAATTCCTCTATGCATTTACTTAAAGGTTCTACCATGAGTACCATCCCTGCTCCACCTCCATATTGGTAATCGTCTACTTGGTTGTAGTTGTTTAGAGAATAATCTCTTAAGTTAATAATGTTCACTTGTAGGTGACCTTTATCTATTGCTCTCTTCATCATAGAATGAGCAAAAGGACTTTCCAATAAATCTGGAACTACGGTTATAATGTCTACCTGCATGAGATTACAAAGAAACGGTTTTTATATGTTTTATTTATTGGCTTAGCCAATGTTTATTCCTCGAATCGTTTTAAGTTCTCTTTTGTAAAACTCCATTCTGGTGTATCTAGCGTGTCACCAAAGTTGAGATCATACCAAGTTCCATTGTTTGAATCATTTGGATTCATTAGAACCTGTAATTCTTGTGCTGGCATATAACTTTGTGCAAGCATAAATACTTTCTTCTTAGTTTCAGTATTTACCGCCATGTCTACCACCACTATGGCATGACCAGGAAATCCACCTTGGATGAATACATCTCCTATTTGCATCGAATCCCTGTCGACTTTCTTAAGCTCTTTGGATAGAGACATGGTCCCTGCATAATTGAATATAGCTTCCATATACTTCCAGTAGGTAGTATAACTGTCCGAGGTATCTGCAGTTTTTACCCAAGTACATTTGTTCCCTTTTACTTTTACTCTATATCCTAGTCGCCATTTAGAATAAGGGACATTAAAGCCATTGGTATATTTAAAATGGATCTTTTTGTATTGCTTTGTCTTCCACAAATGTTCTGCCCTCAATCGCATTACGGCATCTGCACATTGGTGTAAATCCCTTTTTCCTATAGGCAAATCTACTACAGCAGCATAAACGTCATAGTTGTCCTTTTGTTGGCCATTGTAATATAAGACAGAGCTGCCAGAAGGTTTTAGAGGCAAAGTTCTCAGGTAATTTTTATAGGCATCATTGGATTGAACTCTTTCATAACCATTAGGAGGGGTGAATCTATCTTTTATGGTGTTTCCTATTACAGAATCTTTTTTAATTGTATCAAGGACTTCATCTACCGGAGCCATTATCTCAAGCGATGTAGATTCTGGTTTAGTATGGCCGCAAGAAAGCAGAATGAGGAGTGAAAAGATAGGAAGAGTAAACCTTGAATTCATATTTTAAAAACGAAATATTCCTATTCATAGTATATTTTAAGAATTTGATAAAAAAGTATTGGTGGCATTAAAATAGTTTCTTAACCTTGCAGTACCAATTAGAAAGGGGGTATATCATCTTTTTAATTGTATTTACAAGAAAGAAATTATGGGATTTTATAAAAAACTTTTAATGTACAGAATGCAAATAGCCATTGGACTATTGGTTATTACTGGAATATTTGCTGCAGTTGGAGAAATGGAATGGTTTTGGCTCTTTTTGAGTTTGGGATTGATTGCTTTGGTTTCCCATTTGTTGTTTGGTCCTATTCGTCTTATCCAAGATGCAATCCAAGAGGAAGACATGGAAACGGCAACAAAGTACATGAAGACAGTAAAGTTCCCGGGCTTATTAATTAAACCTGTAAGACAAGGGTTTTACATGCTTCAGTCCAACATGGCTATGATGGAAAAAGATTTTGCTTCTGCAGAGACATACATGAAAAAGAGTATGAAGAGCAAGAGCAAGATTATGGGCGGGGACAACGAAGGTTCTTCATACTTACAATTAGGAATGATAGCACTTCAAAAAGGAAATACAAAAGAAGCTAAGAAGAATTTGAAAATGGCTCTCTCCAAAGGATTACCAGACAACGACAGTAAAGCAGCTGCTTATTTACAATTGTCCTCTATTGAGGTTCAAGCTAGGCAAATAAAAGTAGGAAGAGAATACTTTAAGAAAGCAAAAGCCTTAAAGCCTAAAGCCGCTGAGATTAAGTCTCAAATCGCTCAAATGGATAAGTACATCCATAGGGTTAGGTAATATTATTCGAAATGTTTTGGTAGGATTCTCCTCCTTGGAGTAGAAAGGAATCTCCAAAATTCAATCCGATAGCTATCGGATTGGCTAAGTTTATTAGAGAGCTTTCTTGCCGAAGACATGGCGTGTTCTCTTTGTGTTACACTTCTACCCACCCCAGGAAAATTAAGTATTTGGTAAAGAACCAAAAACTATTTTCTACCCCTCCAGGGAAGGGAATCCAGCCTTAGAATTAATGTCAAGAACAGAATATTGAATACTTGTTAGTATAGATCTAATTGTGTAAAACTTGACAATCTTTTTTGTCCACATCAAGGCTTCAAAAGGGATTATTTTTTCTACATTTGGAGACCACATTTTAAAATAAATATATGCCTTCATTTTCCCATCTCCATGTGCACACACAGTTTTCATTGCTTGATGGGGCAGCATCTATTAAAGGCTTAGTGCATAAGGCAAAGGCCGATGATATGAAGGCTGTAGCTATTACCGACCACGGTAATATGTTTGGAGTTTTTAAATTTGTAAGAGAAGCACACAAGGAAGGAATATTACCTGTAGTGGGTTGTGAGTTTTATGTGGTAGAGGATCGGTTTCAAAATTCCTTTACCGGAGGGAAAAGAGATAAGAGATACCACCAACTTATGTTGGCCAAAAATGCCACTGGTTATAGGAATCTATCGAAGCTTTGTTCTCTTGGTTTCTTAGAAGGGTTTTATAGTAAGTATCCTAGAATAGATATGGAACTTATCAAGAAGTACAAGGAAGGTCTAATTGCAACAACTTGTTGCATTGGAGCACAAGTGCCGCAAGCAATAATATTTAAAGGAGAAGAAGAAGGGGAAAGGGTATTCAAAGAATGGTTGGACATTTTTGGAGATGATTATTATATTGAACTACAGAGGCATAATATCCCAGATATTGATGGCACAGGAGTAAGTCAAGAAGATGTAAATCAAATTCTTCTTAAGTTTTCCAAGAAATACAACGTTCCAGTAATTGCCACTAACGATTCACACTATGTGGAGGAAGAAGATTGGAATGCACACGACATTTTGCTTTGTATCAATACGGGAGACATTCAAAACCCTAAAGATGGAGTTAAGAGAAGTTTTAAATTCCCAAATAGCGAATTCTTTTTTAAGACTCAGGATCAAATGAGTACATTGTTTAGCGACGTTCCACAGGCAATAGACAATACTAATTTAATTATTGACAAGATTGAACCTCTTAAACTAGAGAACGACGTACTACTTCCCAATTTTGCCATGCCAGCTGGATTTACCGATCAAGATGTTTATCTGAGGCACCTTACTTACGAAGGAGCAAAAAGAAGGTACGGTGAAATTACTCAAAGTATAGTGGAAAGGTTAGATTTTGAGTTGGCAACCATTAAGGAATCTGGGTATCCAGGGTATTTCTTAATTGTACAAGATTTTACAACAGTAGCTAGGCAAATGAATGTTTCCGTTGGACCAGGAAGAGGATCAGCAGCTGGGAGTGCTGTTGCTTATTGTGTAGGAATCACCAATGTAGATCCCATTAAGTACAATTTACTGTTTGAGCGTTTCCTTAATCCAGAAAGGGTTTCACTGCCAGATATTGATATTGATTTTGATGACGAAGGAAGGCAGAAAGTGTTAGACTACGTAATTGAGAAATACGGTAAAAATCAAGTTGCACAAATCATCACGTATGGTACTATGGCAGCAAAGTCCTCCATTCGTGATGTTGGTAGAGTGCTAGACATGCCGCTATCTGAAGTGGGAGAGATTTCTAAACTAGTTCCAAATATGTCTCTTAATAAGGCCTTATTGCGTAAGTTAGAAGACATTAAAGACGACTTGAATGCAGAGGAATTAGAAAATCTTAAAAACCTTAAGAAGATTGCTGAGGGTAATGGACCTGGTGCGGAAGTAATAAAACAAGCTCTTTTGTTAGAAGGGTCTGTAAGAAATACCGGTGTCCATGCTTGTGGTGTTATTATTGCACCCGAAGATATTTCGAATGTGGTTCCTGTTACACGCGCGAAGGATTCGCCTTTGCAATTAACACAATACGATAACTCGGTGGTTGAAGATGCTGGTCTTCTAAAAATGGATTTCTTAGGTCTTAAAACACTAACCATCATCAAGGATGCAATTAAATTAGTGGAGGAGAGGCATGGTGTAAAGATTGATCCAGATGAGATTCCTCTGGACGATGTGCCAACTTATGAATTGTACCAACAAGGAGCAACAACGGCTACTTTCCAGTTTGAGAGTGGTGGCATGCAACAGCATTTGCGTAGTTTACAACCAGATAAATTTGATGATCTTATCGCCATGAATGCCTTGTATCGTCCTGGCCCTATGGAGTATATAGAGGAATTTATTGCTCGTAAGCATGGACAGTCAGAAATTGTATACGACCTAGAAGGCATGGACGAGTTCCTGAAGGAAACTTATGGTATTACGGTCTACCAAGAGCAAGTAATGTTACTTTCTCAAAAACTTGCAGGCTTCACCAAAGGAGAGGCGGATACTTTACGTAAGGCAATGGGTAAGAAAATCATTGCCATGATGGATAAGATGTATCCTAAATTTCTAGAAGGATGTGAAAGTAATGGACACGATGCAGAAATAGCAAAAAAGGTATGGAAGGATTGGGAAGAATTTGCGAAATATGCCTTTAACAAGTCTCATGCTACCTGTTATTCCGTAGTTGCTTTTCAAACAGCCTATCTTAAGGCAAATTATCCAGCTGAGTACATGGCATCCGTCCTTGGTAACAACATGAACGACATTAAGAAAGTTACTATCTTCATGGACGAATGCAAGAGAATGGGATTGAAGGTTCTAGGGCCAGATGTAAACGAGAGTAATTACAATTTTAGGGTAAACGACAAAGGCCAAATTAGATTTGGAATGGGAGCTGTGAAAGGAGTGGGTGAAGGTGCTGTAGAGGCCATTGTAAAGGAAAGAGAGAATGGGGCTTATGCCAATATTTTTGAATTATGTAATAGGGTTAACCACAGGGAAATAAACAAAAGAGCCGTAGAGTCTTTGTGTAAAGCTGGTGCCTTTGACTTTGATACTAATTATACAAGATCGCATTACTTTGGACAAGGAACTGGAGAGGAGATGGGTTTTGAATATGCCATTCGCTACGGTATTAAAGAACAAGAGAGAAGAAACTCCAACCAAGTTTCCTTATTTGGTGAGAGTAGCGAAGTAAGTTTCTCAGAACCAGAATTGCCAGCAGCACCAGATTTAGGCACCTTGGAATTATTGAGATTAGAAAAGGAAATGGTAGGGATTTACCTATCCAATCATCCATTGGATGTTTATAAAGTAGAAAGCAATTATCTTATTACTCATTCTTGTTCCCAATTAGGAAACATAGATGAGCTAAAGAATAAGACTATTTATGTTTCAGGGATTGTGAGTGCGGCAAGTCATTTAATGTCAAAGAAAGGAAGGCCTTTTGGTAAATTTATTCTAGAGGATTATACAGAGAAGCACGAGTTTGTATTGTTTGGAGAAGATTATTTGAACCACAAGGAGTTTGTGCACAACGGTGTTTTCCTCATGTTGAAATTAGGAGTTTCTAAGAACCGATATAGAAACGACGAATACGAATTAAAAATTCAAGATATCTTTCTTTTAGAACATGCCACAGAAAAATTAGTTCAAGAAGTTCAGTTTAAATGTCAATTGGCAAAATTAAATTCGGAGCTAATTATGGGAGCAGAGGATGTCTTTAAAAACAACCCCGGAAAGTTCCCTATTTCCTTGCAGGTTGTGGACAGTGTGGAGAAATACAAAGTCGAATTGATATCTGGTAAGTACAAGATTGACTTTACAAAAGATGTTCTGGAATTTGTAGATAATTTCGATATTAGTATAGAAGCTATACGAAAATAGGATTTTATGACGTTTAGATTACAGAAGGCATTAAAAGAGAGATAGATTGAAGTGTATGGGTTAATGCCTTAGGGTAGGAGGGCTCCCCGGTTAGTAGCCGGGTGAGCCTTTTTTTATTATTGGGTCACTTCGACCATGCTCAGTGATCTGTACTTCGAAGGAATTTTGATATTTGTCTATTGCCCTTCTGCAAATATTTTAAAATTATGCATCCATTTCTCCGCTTGTTTTCTAAAAATACTTGGAAAAAACATTGCCATAGCTTTGGGAATAAAACCTCTAAAGGCAAGATACTCGCCATCGATTTCATATTTGGTAATGGACTCAGAAATAGCAGAAAAAGAAGTCTTTAAAGTATTGTCCATGTGTTTATGATGGTAGAATGCTATAATGGAATGGGGGAGGTCATTATTCATTATAGTTTCTGTCAATTCCATTTCTTGTTTGCCTTGCTTAAAGAATATTTTTGAAATGGTGTCTTTTTCTCCTTCAATACCACTAACAAGTTCTTTTCTAATAAAACCGTCTTGCCATTCCTTAAGATTAGCATTGTCCATAAAAAGTTCCACAACCTTATCTAATGGTAAATTAATATTTATGCTTCCATTAAATTTCATAATGTATTCTCAAATTGTTCTCTAGTAATCTTATAAAGAGTGGAGTTATCAATCCCTTCACAGGCCTCAAATTTAATAAATTTCATGTTTAGTTTTTCAAGAACTCTTCTAGATGCAATATTCTCACTTGCTGAACGCCCAACAATTTCTACAAGGTTTAAATTATTAAAACCATATTCTAAAGAGGCAATTGCGGACTCTGTAGCGTATCCCTTGTTCCAGTATTTCTTATGAAATCTAAAACCTAAATCAACAAATCCTTCGGGATGTTTCTTTAGTCCACACCATCCAATAAAAGTATTGCCTTCTTTTAGCAAAACAGACCATCTCCCAAATCCAATATTGTTGTAATCAGAATAATTTATTATCAATTTCCTAGCATCTTCAATAGACTTAAAACTTATGTCACCAGTATGTTTCATGACCTCTGGGTCATTATTTAGATCATACATGTCTTCGGCATCATCTGTTATAAATTTTCTTAGAATAAGTCTTTCTGTTTGGAGGATAAAGGTCATTTAATCGAACTAGTAATTGCGGTTAATGATTTGCAAGACTCATTTCTCATCGAGTTTCCAGGTACCTTTTTCTTTAATCACCCTCAACCTTATTTCTTCTTTTTCCCTAAAATAGATGATTAGTTTTGATTCTTTTCTATCGTATTTGTAGGTGAAGTCACCCAGTTTATAATCTCCAAATCGTTTTTTAAATTTGGCCTTTCCCTCCTGTAATTTAGTCCCCCAATATTTCTCACTTGTTTTTCCTTTAGTGATTCTCTCACTAAAGGAGTTCATAAATAAACTAGCAGAATCTGATTGCAGGGCTTTAAGTGCATTTTCAAATGGTGTGCTTTGTCTTTTGTGGTTTCGTTGAGCAATTAAGTTGCTTGAAAATGTGAATAGGATTGTAAGTGATAATAGAAATTTCATTTTTTGAATTTTATCTTATTCCTCATTTGTAGAGAAGATCTCTATTGGCTTTGACTTTACTACTAAGTCCGTAAATTCTCCTTTGAATCTCGTAGCTTTAACAATGTGGTTGTCTATCCAATGGTAATTGCCTCCTCTTGGTTTTCCAAATAAGATACCTTGATACTTAAATCCATTTTTTTTTAACCAAGTCTCTGTTACTTCTCTGTGTTCTTCCAGTCTAGAGGTGAAGAAAGTTACTATATGTCCTTCCTCGTACCATTTATTTAAAATTTTTAAAGCATCTGGATAGGGAGCACAAGTCCCCATTCTCTCAGGTGTTTCGTTTGGGATATCATCGCATATAGTGCCATCAATGTCTATTAAAAAGTTTTTTATTTCTTCCGGCAGAATTGGGCTAATCGCTTCCCCTTTTTCATCGAATGCTTTTACTAAGTCTTGCTTCATGATTTACAATATTCTTGAAATGCAATATACAATAAATTGGTAACTTTTTGCCCCAATAGAGTGGTCTAGTGATTTACTAAAGACTAATAACCCCAACCTCTCTTCTCTACCAGTCTATCGGTCGATAGTCCTTCAAGAATTTACCAGTCCAGTGTTTGCCTGTATTGATTCCATCTAATAAAGGATCCATAACACGAGCAGCACCATCTACAATATCTAGTGGTGGTTGAAAGTCATGTATTTCTTCTTTGCTTTTTGCAAGCTCAATAGGATCTTCGTCTGTTACCCAACCAGTATCTACGGCATTGGTGTATATTCCATATTTAGCCAAATCCCCTGCGGAAGTTAAGGTCATCATGTTTAATGCAGCTTTAGCCATATTTGTATGAGGGTGGCGAGATTCCTTGTGGTATTTATGGAATTTCCCTTCCATAGCAGTTACATTTATGATGTGCTTCATTCCGGTATTTTCCTTCTTCATGATGTTCACCAGACGGTTGTTAATCACAAAGGGAGCAACGGAATTTACTAATTGCACTTCTAGCATTTCATTTGTGCTTATTTCTCCAAGTTTCAACCTCCAACTGTTGGTTTTGCGTAAATCTACTTGTTGTAAATCGGCATCTAATTTACCGACAGGAAATACATCTTCAGCCACTATAGAATTGTCTATGCTATAAGGGATTTGGGATAATTTTGCACTAGCACTTAAGCCTATTCCAATTTGTTCACCTTGCCAGGAAACTGGTAGGTTCTTGCCTTCTTTAAATCCTGATTTAAGTGAGTTTATCTCACTAAGACAAGCAAAGTGGTCGGAGAGGAGTAATTGCGCATCTTGAGGTAAATCATGCATTGGTATTTCCTCATTTGCCATAAGGTGCTCATAGAACCCAGCTGGTCTTCTAACTGTTTGAGCAGCATTGTTTATGATTACATCCAATTTATCGTATTGTAGCTCAAGGAAATTACAGAATATTTCCACACTAGGAATATGTCTTAAATCCAGACCATGTATTTTTAATCTATCCTTCCATTCGTCGAAGTCATCCTCCTTAGCATATCGCAGAGCAGAGTCCACAGGGAATCTAGTAGAAGCAATAACTGTGGCACCAGAACGAAGCATCATTAATGTAATGTGGTAGCCTATCTTTAGTCTAGAGCCAGTCACAAATGCCACTTGGTCTTTCATGTCTGCAATTTGAAAACGTTTGGCGTAATTGAAGTCTCCACATTCCTTGCACATCGTGTCGTAAAAGTGGTGTAGCTTATGAAACATTTCCTTACACACATAACAATTTCTTGGAGATTCCAATTCTACTTCGCGTGCTTCCTCATCGCCTGTGAGAGCAATCATTCTTGGGGCAACAAAAATGGAAGCATCTCTTGCACTTCTTATCCCAGTTGTGTTTCTGGCATGCTTGTCTTTTTCTTGAAGTTTGCGTTTAAGTGCTTTCTTAGCTTCTTTTTTTCTTCGTTTAAACTCTTCTCTACTAGGTCTAGACAGTTTTCCAGCTGCTTTTATTAAGGAGAGTCTTGTCTCTTTTGGGATAGCAAATATTTGGATTGTTTCTTCGTTCAAAGACTCTAAAATTGCCACACACTTTTCTATCTCCTTTTGAGTAATTTGTTGTTTTGTCTCTTCCTTGTCTTGTGGCATCTTTATTCTTTTAATCCGATAGTTATAGGATGTGGAGCAAAAGTAATACTATCTGTAAAATAAATGGACTAGGTTTTAATCTATTCTTATACTTTCTATTTAGGGGCAAGACTCATAATATAATTGTAACTTTCTTTAAGTAGTTTAAGCAAATCCTGAGTGTTTTGCATCCTTCTTTGCGGTATGTGAATGTAGCCCTTCATCTTTGATCAATGAGACATAAAATAGGAAGTTTTGTATTTCTCAATATAACTCTCTGGCACTTCTTTGGAGAAGCGCATGCCAAACCCAACCTCTTTGTTGATTAAGGAAAACATGTGCCTATTTGCTGTAGTGTATGGTATTGTTTTACCTTTTCTTTCGAATCTAGGGCCATGTTCTACTATGCTATCGTATGTTTTTAGGTTTTATTGGAAGAGCATTGTTCAAATTACTTCATTCTCAACTTATTGTCCAAATAATAGAAATAGGTAGAAATAGTTACTGAAGATTACCATGTGCTATTGTAAATTATAAGCATTAGTTTTGAACCGTGATTGAGATAGGGAAACACAACGAACTAATAGCATTAAGAGAAACTACAGTAGGGTTCTTTATGGGAGACGAGGAAGGCAACGATGTTTTGTTGCCGAATAAGTATGTGCCAGAGGATTTTAGAGAAGGAGACTCTTTAGAGGTTTTTATTTACAGAGATTCAGAAGATAGACCCATAGCTACTACTTTAGTTCCTAAGATATTTTTAAATTCTTTTGCCGTGCTAAAATGTGTGGCGGTGGACAGGGTAGGAGCATTCTTTGATTGGGGAATGGAAAAAGATTTATTGGTGCCCTTTAAGGAGCAAAATAAGAACATTCGTGAGAATCATTGGTACCTTATTTACATGTATTTGGATGGAGATACGGATAGATTAGTTGCTACTACTCGTTGGGCAGATTATTGCGAGAAAGACAGTATTGCCCTTACTAAATACCAACCCGTTAAGCTATTGGTGGCAGAGAGAACAGATTTAGGTTACAATGTAGTAATCGATAACAAATACAAAGGTTTACTGTACGAAAACGAAATATTTGAAGAGTTAAAGACAGGAGATAGAGTAAATGGTTATGTAAAAATAGTACGCCCAGACAAAAAGATTGATGTAAGCCTACAAGAATCGGGACATGGGAATGTTACCTCTGGTGCAAAGGAGATCTTGGAGTTCCTAGAAGACAACGAAGGGTTTATGGAACTGACGGATAAAAGTGATCCAGAGGAAATAAAGGCAACCCTAAAAATGAGTAAAAAGACCTTCAAGCGGGCATTGGGTTCTTTGTATAAAGAGAAGAAAGTATTACTTAAACCAAATGGTGTAGAGCTTATAAGAAGAAGCGGTAGTTAATTTGTTTTAGAGAGGCTCTGCCTTTTGAATTTCATTTTGAAACTTAAAGCTACTATTCCAATAACAATACCTACAAAGCTTCCTACAAAAACATCTTCGAAAAAATGCTGTCCTAAATACATCCTTGAATAAGCAACAGCAGCTGCTAGAAAAAGGCAAGATAAAATTACCAGTTTGTTTTTCGTGTAGCTAGATAGTAAAAAGAAACTTAAAAATGCGGTTGTGGTATGACCACTTGGAAAAGAGTGCCTTAAGTGCATTTCTACTCCTTGAATAAAATGCAACAGGTTGTCATTGTTTATAAAAGCTCTTGGTCTTAAGTTATCCTCAAATAGATGGAATTTACACAAATAAATAAATAAGCCCATAATACTGAATGCAATGGCAGTTTGCCAGAAATATGTTTTGTCTTTAATTAGAATAAAGAGTAATGTAAATACTACAATTGGAGCTTCCCCAAGCAGAGTGATGTAGCTAAATAATAAATCGGAATACCCATTGTTGTTCTGATTTATGAATAGAATAATCTCAGGTTTGTTAAATGAAATCAAAAGAAATATCCCAAGCAAAAGCAAAAGGCCATAAAAGAGCAAGAATAGTTTGTTCTTGTTTAGTGTATTGTAAATCTTAATCAAAGCTGGGGCAAATGTATGTAAGCTTATGAAGTTCTCAAAAAAAATAGTGCATTGTAATATCGATTGTTAATAGTATTACTTGTATCTTTTAATTATCAACAATACAACATGGATAAACTTTTTATAATATATTTATATTCAATTAATTAAACACTTTATTTAGAATTGTTTTAAATTAATTATTTGTTAATTAATTATTTTCCATCTGATGCATTCTATTCTATATTTGCCGATGATTTCGGTGCATTGTCACCCAAACGTAAAATAATTATAATATTGATTTATATGAATACTAGCGGAGCTAAAAAATTGAAGAGTCTTTCTTCCCGTATTCTCATTCTTGCAATTTTCTTGGCGTCTTTCACTTTTAGTGTTAGTGCGCAACCAGATGCAGAAGCTGGAAAAGCATTGTTTGAGTCTAAGTGTTTGTCATGCCATGCAATGGACAGGCAAGTTGTTGGACCTAAGTTGAGAGGGGTAAATGAGAAAAGAACAGAAGAGTGGTTGGTGAAATGGATTAGAAACAACGAAGCCTTAAGAAAGAGCGGAGATAAAGACGCCATCGCCATTTATAATGAATACAATGGATTAGCGATGAACAATTTCGAAATGCTTTCGGAAGGGGACGTGAAGGACATCATTGAATACATTGCAACGGCTCCAGCTCCTCCACCTCCAGCAGTTGCAGAGGTTGGTACTTCAAGTGAACCTCAGCATTCATTCTACAATAGCACTGTTTTTTGGTTCCTTATCATAATGGCAATTTTATTGTTAGCTGTGGCCTTAATTCTTAAGAATGTAAGGAATAGTATGAAGTCAACCTTAAAAGAGACTCATCCTGAGGCTATTAGAGGAAGTATATTTGAAGATAAAATTAAGCCAGCAGTTAATAAGGTTAACCCTACAATCGTAATTTTAGGAGTAATTGTATTGTTAGCTATGGGGGTTTTAGGACCTTATTTCTATAAGTATGGTATGAATGAAGTTGGAGTGCAAAAGGGTTATGCTCCTGAGCAGCCAATTGCATATTCGCACAAATTACATGCTGGCGAATTGGGTATTGATTGTAAATATTGTCACGTAGGAGCAGAGAAAGGAAAGAATGCAACGATCCCTTCCTTGAATACTTGTATGAATTGCCATAAAGGTGTGCAGGCAAGAGAAACTAATGGAGGTAATATTTCCCCAGAGATTCAAAAAATCTATGATGCTTTGGATTATGATCCAGAAGGGAAACCAGGAGAGCAATATGGTCCAAATCCAACAAATGTGAAATGGGTTAGAATTCATAACTTACCTGATTTGGCTTATTTTAATCACTCACAACACGTAAAAGTAGCTGGGATTGAATGTCAAAAATGTCACGGACCTATAGAGAAAATGGAAGTAGTGCAGCAGTGGAGTACACTTCAAATGGGATGGTGTATTGATTGTCATAAAGAAACAGGAATCGATGCAGAGAACAACGATTATTACGAAAAAATTCACGCCATTGCCAAAGAAGATTTAGAGGAGAATGGTGAGAAAAGTAAATATTGGAAAGACGGTAACGGTAAAAAACCATTTATTACTGAAGCAATGAATGGAGGTTTGGAATGTGCAAAATGCCATTATTAATCATCTACATATAATTAAGAAAAGAAAAGATGACAAAATTTAAAAAATACTGGAAAGGATCTGAGGAGTTAAATGGAGATGTTGCTTTCTTAGCAAATCAAAAAAACGAATTTAGCGAAGATCTTCCATTGGATGAAGTACTTAATACGGACTTTGATTTAAACTCAAATAGAAGAGACTTTTTAAAGTTCTTTGGTTTCAGTGTAACTGCGGTAGCTCTTGCTTCCTGTAATAAAGCACCAATTAAGAAGGCTATACCTTACTTAGTAAGACCGGAAAATGTGGTTAATGGTGAAGCGCTATATTATAATTCTACTTGTGGGATAACTTCCATGCCTATTACTGTAAAGGTAAGAGAAGGCAGACCGATTAAAGTTGATGGGAATGTAAATGACACCAATACAAATGGTGGAACTAGTGCAAAAACACAAGCTTCTATTCTTAATTTATACGATAAGGAAAGATTGGCTGGGCCAATGAAAGTAACTGGAGGAAAAGGAACCTCTATTACTTGGGATGAAGCAGATTTCGATATTAAGGGGAAATTAAGGAAAGTAAATTCTTATGGAAAGAAAATAGTTATTCTTTCTAATTCAGTGGATAGCCCTTCTACTTTAGCAGCAATAGATCATTTTAAAACTACATACCCTACTGCGCAGCATGTTATGTATGATCCTATTTCTTATAGTGGAATGCTTGATGCAAATGAAGCATCCTTTGGTAAAAGAGTAATTCCTACCTATAATTTTGATAAGGCTGAAGTTATTGTAAGTTTTGGTGCTGATTTCTTAGGAACTTGGTTAAACGCTACTGTTAATTCTGCGCAATATTCAACGAATAGGATTCCTACTCAAAAGAATGGTGGCAAAATGTCAAGGCACATACAATTTGAGTCGCTTATGTCTCTTACTGGAGCCAATGCCGATTTTAGAGTGCCTATGATGAGCACTAAGGAAGGGAAGTATTTGCAGTCATTATATACTTATTTAACCGGTGGTACGGGACAAGATGAGCTTGCTTTGAACTCCATAAAAAATGCAGCGGATGAATTAAGAGCAGCAAAAGGAAAATCAATTGTTGTTTCGGGTTCAAACAATGTAGCAATACAAAGTTTAGTAAATGTAATTAATGCGGAGCTTGGTAATTATGGTTCTACCATTGATTTACAAAACTATTCTAACCAGTATAAAGGAAATGATTCTGAGTTTAATAATTTAGTAAAAGAAATGAATGCGGGTTCTGTAGGAGCTGTTATTTGTTATGGATCTAATCCGGTTTACAGTTCTCAGAATAGAGAGGCCTTTGTAAAAGGGACTTCAAAAGTAGAATTATTAGTATCTACTGCAATGACAATGGATGAAACTGCCATGAACATGCAATATGTTTGTCCAGATAGTAACTCTTTTGAATCGTGGGGTGATGCACAACCGAGTAACAATAAGTATGCATTTTTACAACCTACTATAACACCAGTATTTGATACTAGACAGGCTCCATTGTCCATTCTGACTTGGGGGAATTATACAGATGCAGTAACGGAAGATGTTTTAGCTAAGAAATCACAAGAAGGCGAAGATTTACATGCCGACAAATATTACAATTTTGTAAGAAAAGTATGGGCAGATAAAATGTCATTACAAACTATATATACAAATTTTGATAAATTTTGGAATGCCATGTTGCATGATGGATTCTTTACTACAGCAGCTCAAGAAGTACAGCCTATTTCATTAAATGTATTGGCTTCTAGCTTGAGTTCAGATATCGACAAGATGAAATCCGGGAGTATTGAGTTATTGGTGTATGAGAAAAACGGTGTTGGAGATGGAACTTATGCAAACAACCCATGGTTGCAAGAAATGCCAGATCCTGTAACCAAAGTATGTTGGGATAATTACGTTACCATCTCAAAATATTATGCAGAGGAAAATGGTTTAGAAGAAGGGAACACGGTAAACGTTACTAGTAATGGACATACTATTGAGAATGTTCCTGTAGTAATACAGCCAGGACAATTTAGAAATACAATAGGCATATCTTTAGGATATGGAAGAACAGCATGCGGACAAGCAGGAAATGGAATAGGTGTAGATGCTTATCCTTTCTTAAGCTTTGACGGAAAAAACCAATCCTATACTTCTACAGATGTTAAACTAGAATTGACAGTGAATGATTACGAGCTGGCAAGAACACAATCCCATCATTCGTTTGAAGGAAGAGATATTGTAAGGGAAGTTTCTTTAGAGGATTATAAAAACAACCCTAAGGCGGGTAATGAGCACCAACACAAATTATATTCTTTATGGGATAACCACGATTACAGTACAGGGCAACATTGGGCAATGGCTATTGATATGAACGCTTGTACTGGATGTAGTGCTTGTGTTGTAAGTTGTAGTATAGAGAACAATGTGCCAGTTGTAGGACAGGATGAGGTGAGAAGAAGAAGAGAAATGCACTGGTTAAGAATAGACAGATACTATTCCTTCTCTGGTGAAGTTCCTGTAGAAGAAGGACATGAAGAGCATGCACACACTGGACATGGACACGATTACAACGAAGGTTACTTAACAAAAGAAAAAGAAATTGCAAAAGTAGATGCAACTGGTAAATTTGATCATTGGGAAAATGTGAAGGTAATTCACCAACCAATGCTTTGTCAGCATTGCGATAATGCACCTTGTGAAACAGTTTGTCCAGTATTGGCAACAACACATAGTACAGAAGGATTAAACCAAATGACTTACAACCGTTGTATTGGTACTAAGTATTGTGCAAACAACTGTCCTTACAAAGTAAGAAGGTTCAACTGGTTTAGATACAACGACAACGATGCATTTGATTTCCACTTCAACAATGACTTAGGTAAGATGGTTATCAACCCAGATGTTACTGTAAGAACAAGAGGAGTAATGGAAAAATGCTCTTTCTGTGTTCAAACTATCCAAACTAAGAAATTAGAAGCAAAACGTGAAGGAAGAAAAATGAAAGATGGTGATGTGAAAACAGCTTGCCAGAAAGCATGTCCTACAAATGCAATAGTATTTGGAGATAGAAATGACCCTAATAGTGATGTTTCTAAACGTTTAAGAGACGATAGAAGCTTCAAGGTATTAGAAGAATTAGGAGTGAAGCCATCCATTGGATACTCCTTGAAAGTAAGAAATTCAAAAGAAACAGACAAAACCGTATAATAGGATAAATTAATGATATACGATTCGCCCATAAGAGAACAGCTAGTTACTGGAGGAAAAACAGTAACAGATGTAAGTAACGACATTTGTCGTCCTATTGAGAACAAAGCTTCAAATGCTTGGAAATTAGGGTTTCTACTCTCAGTAATTTGCCTTGGAATATTAGGTTTATCCCTTGCTTATACTACTTTGGTAGGTATAGGAACATGGGGTGTAAATAAATCAGTTCAATGGGGTTGGGATATCACCAACTTTGTATGGTGGGTTGGTATTGGTCATGCCGGTACACTTATTTCTGCTGTATTGTTACTGTTTAGACAAAAATGGAGAATGAGTATTAACCGTTCTGCAGAGGCAATGACAATATTTGCTGTTATGTGTGCTGCGATATTTCCTTTGTTTCACATGGGTAGAGTTTGGATGGGATTTTGGCCATTGCCACTTCCTAATGCATTAGGTTCACTTTGGGTAAACTTTAACTCTCCACTTCTATGGGATGTGTTTGCGATATCTACTTATTTCTCAGTATCCTTATTGTTTTGGTACTTAGGAATGATACCTGATATTGCTACTGTAAGAGACAGAGCAAAGAGTGTTAAGACAAAATTTTGGTACAACTTCTTTTCTATGGGTTGGACAGGTTCAGTAAGAAAGTGGAATAGATACGAGGTAGTATCTCTTATCCTTGCGGGTATTGCAACTCCTCTTGTACTTTCTGTGCATACTATTGTATCCATGGATTTTGCAACTTCTGTAATACCAGGATGGCATACCACGATTTTCCCTCCTTACTTTGTTGCAGGTGCCATTTTCTCTGGATTTGGGATGGTACTTACTCTTCTAGTAATTGCTAGAAAAGTCAATAACTTAGAAAATTACATAACTATTGGTCACCTAGAGGCAATGGCAAAAGTTGTGATGTTAACTGGTTCTCTTGTGGGACTAGCATACATTACGGAATTCTTTATGGCTTGGTATTCTGGTGTTCAATATGAGCAATACGCTTTTATAAATAGAGCAACTGGACCATATTGGTGGGCATATTGGTCTATGATGAGTTGTAATGTTATTGCACCACAGATCTTTTGGTCAAAATGGGCAAGAACTACACCATGGTTCCTATTTGTGATGTCTATCATTGTGAACATAGGTATGTGGTTTGAGCGTTTTGTAATTATTGTTACTTCTCTTCACAGAGACTATTTGCCATCTTCATGGGTGATGTACCAAGCAACTATTACGGAGGTTGGTATTTATGTGGGAACGATGGGACTTTTCTTTACTTGCTTCTTTTTATTCTGCAAGTTCTTACCAATGGTTAACATGAGTGAGGTGAAAAGTATTTTGAAAAACAGAGAATAATTTAGATATGATTATTGATAAAAATTTAGATTTAAACAGAACTAGTAGAGCTTGGTTTGCCGTTTACGATGACGACGAGAAGATCTTAAGTGCTACGAAAAAAGTTTATTCCAGAGGTGTGAATATTCTAGATTGCTTTATTCCTCATCCAATACATGGTATGGAAGCAGCAATGGGAATAAAGAGGTCACGACTTCCAATTGTTGCCTTTATAATGGGTTCTTTGGGTTTCATAGCGGCACTTGCAATGATTTCATACATGATGGTTGAAGATTGGCCAATGATAATCGGTGGAAAGCCACATGCAGGTATTCCGGCATGGGTGCCAGTTACATTTGAATGCACTGTGTTGTTCACGGCATTTGGTATGATGGCAGTTTTCTTTATTAGAAATAGAATGCTTCATGGTATTATTCCTGATCTTGCAGATATAGGTCAAACAGATAATAGATATGTTATCGCTATGGATGTAGATGATGTTTCTATTAACCACGATGAACTAGAAGCAATGTTAAGAGATTCTGGAGCAGTTGAAATTAAAGAAAGACAGGCTGGACAAACTAATATCCTAAAAGTTAACGGTTCTGCAAAGAAAGTGAGTCAACCTAAAGCTGCTGCTGTAGAAGTTGTTGAGGCAAAAGAAAAAGTAGTTAAGGCTGAGGAAGAATCCCCTAAGGTAGAACTTTCAGAAGAGGATAAAAATAGCAGATTAGATATTATTAAATCGAAACTAGGCGAAAGAAAAGGGGATGAAAAAGATGATCTTAAATTGATTTCTGGAGTGGGACCTGTATTTGAAAAAACGTTGAACTCAATAGGAGTTTATACTTTTGAGCAAGTAAGTAAGTTCGACCAAGAGTCTATTCAGGCAGTAGAGGATTTAATTCAGAAATTTCCAGGTAGAATAGAAAGAGACGACTGGGTAGGACAGGCTAATAAATTAAAAAACAAATAAGCAAATAGGATTATGAAAAAGACAATAATCATAGCATTGCTTGTTACAGTAGGACTAATTATTTTGTCCTTAATGGCAAGAAGTAGAGGAAATAACCCTGGAATTGAGTATGCACCAGATATGTATGTATCTAAGGGATACGAGGCTTATACTCAAGTAATGGAAGATTCAAACGTTTACAATCGTTTTGGGAGTTCAATGCGACAACCTGTAAGAGGAACTGTTGCTTTAGGTCAGGGTAGCTATACTTATCCATTTGATAATACAGCAGATGGCTATGCACAAGCAGCTTCTTTAACCATGCCTTTTATTAAAGAAGATGGAGAAGGAGAAAGACTTTATGGAATTTACTGTTCGATGTGTCATGGTGAGAATGGTGGAAACGATGGAAGTGTCTTTAAAAAAGACAAAACTTTGAAACCAGGAGGATGGGTAAATTATCAGGATGATTACATCAAGAATTTACCAGTAGGTCAAATATATCATACCATAAAGTATGGTAAGAATAAAATGGGAAGTCATGCTTATGCTTTAACTCCAGAAGAGAGATGGAAGGTAATAAAGCATGTGAAATTCCTTAGTAACCCCGACGCTGAAGTAACAGAGAGTGATACATTAGCGACAGAAAATATAATAGTAGAATAAGATGGGAAGTCACAACGAAATAGAAATTAAAAACGAATACTACAGTTTTGGCAAAAAAGCAAAAACTACTAGTTTAGTAATCCTTGCAATAGGAGTAATTCTTTTTGCATTTGGTGTTTTCCAACAATCTCACAAAGGAGATACTTTATGTTGTACAGATCACAAAACAGCTACTAAAGTAGAAGCTAAGGCATATGCTGAAAAGCATGGTAATACTCATGACGCTTCTCACTCTGAAGAGGCAAATGCTGAAAAAGCTGATTCGCATACAGAAGGTGATAAAGGACACGAACACGATGCTCAAGGAGATGGAAGTCATGTTATTGATCATGTAGGTGGACACGATCATGCACAACCTTGGACAGCGAGAGTATGGACTAACTTAATGATGAATAGTTATTGGTTCTTAATTATAAGTGTTTGTGCTTTGTTCTTTGTTGCGGTGCAATACATTGCAAATGCAGGTTGGGCTATTGCCATTAAAAGAGTACCAGAAGCAATTGCTACATTGATTCCATATTTCTTAGGTGCTTTGGTTTTGGTTTTGTTTTTTGGTAAAAATGAAATTTACCATTGGGCTCAGTATTTTACAGATATGGAAGCTGGAACCAAGGGAGTTAAATTTGATAAAATATTAGACGGTAAATCACCTTTCTTGAATACAGGTTGGTTGATTTTTGGAACTGGAATTATTGGTCTTATCTGGATATACTTTGGATGGAGACTTAGAACTCTTTCTAAACAGGAAGATGCACTTGAAAATCACGATAGAGCTATTAAAACGCCTATTTTTATTAAGTCCATTAAAAATTCTGCGGCATTTACTTTCATTTTTGCCTTTAGCCTTTCTATTTTAAGCTGGTTAATTGTGATGAGTGTAGATGCACATTGGTTTAGTACTATATTTTCAATTTACAATTTTGCAGTTGGATGGGTTTCTGCCCTTACGATAATCTGTATGTTCGTTCTATTCCTTAAGAAGATGGGATATTTAAAACTTGTAACGGATGAGCATGTGCATGATATAGGGAAATTCATGTTTGCCTTTACTATATTTTGGGCATACATATGGGTGTCTCAATATTTATTGATTTGGTATGCAAATATTCCAGAAGAAAACTTCTATTACGATACGAGATATTACCCAGAATGGAAGCCACATTTCTTAATAAATGTTGTTTTAAACTTCTTAGCTCCATTCTTGATTTTAATGTCAAGAGATGCGAAGAGAAATCCTTCTATGTTAATGCTTGCAGCTGCATTTATTTTAATAGGTAAGTGGAATGATCTATATTTAATGGTTATGCCAGGTTCCATTGGAGCAGGTGCTGGTATAGGTGCTTTAGAAATAGGAACTACTATGATGTTTGCAGGGTTCTTTATATTTATGGTTCATAGAAGCCTTACAAAAAGATCTCTTGTTCCTGTAAATCATCCATACATAGAAGAAAGTGCTCACCACGAAGTTGGACCATAATATTTTATAATTATTTTAAACGCCTTAACAATTTTGTTAAGGCGTTTTTTTTGTTCTAGTCTTACTTTTACTACTTGTAAAATGGTTGTGAATATCTTATCCTTGTATTTGAATGCGTGAATCGTCGTTTGTACAAAACAATAAGGAAGAGTGGGAAAAAATTGAGCAAGGCTTATTGGGTAAAACAGATAATCCAGAAGAACTAAGACAACAATTCATAAAAGTGACAGACGATCTTGCGTATGCAAGAACATTTTATAAGAATAGGAGTATAAGAGTGTATTTGAATTCTCTTGCTCAAGGGGTGCAAGAGAGGTTACACAAAATGCGACCAAGGCCGCTTCATAGAGTAAAAGAGTTCTGGATAGATAGAGTTCCTCTTGCAATGTTTCAGTCTCGGAAGTTACTGTATTTGTCTTTTGTAATATTTTGTATCTGTGTTGGTTTTGGAATTATATCTACGTATGAAAGTGAAGATTTTCCTAGAGCATTTTTTGGAGATGCTTACGTGAATCAAACGCTTGAGAATATAGATAATGGCGATCCACTTGGAGTCTACAAAGGCCAAGAACCCTTGGATATGTTTGTAAGCATAACAAGGAATAACTTACAAGTGGCATTTTTAGCATTTGGATTGGGCATATTGTTTTCAGTAGGTAGTATTTTTATTTTAGGACAGAATTCCATTATGCTTGGTACATTTATGTTTTTCTTTTACTCTAGAGGTTTGGCATATGAATTTAATTCGGTCGTATGGCTTCATGGTACTTTTGAAATCCTTTCTATGGTAGTAGAGTGTGCCGCTGGTATGGTACTTGGACATAGTTTAATATTTCCGGGGACTTATACTAGGAGCCAAAGTCTATTCATAGCAGGAAAGAAAGGGATAACTATTATGATGGCTTGTGTTCCAATTATCATAATAGCTGGGTTTATTGAGAGTTTTGTTACACGACATACCGATATGCCAGATGTTCTACAATGGTTGATTATAGCTCTTTCTGGTGTGCTCTTTATCTACTATTTCTTTGTGTTCCCCTATCTGAAGTACAGAAAGGTTCCTGTGGAATTGCTTAGGGAAAATAACGTAGCCTTTAAAAAGCATGAAAAAATTAAATGGCGAGAGGAATCTTCACTCATACGGAACATCAGTGATACACTTAGTTTTGTAGGTAAGGAGAAGAAACGGTTGGTATCCTTAATTTTAGTCCTTTCTATTGGGCTATTTGCTATTAATTTCCTTACTAATAGTAGATTAATGTTATCGCAAGACGAATATTCTTTGTTTTTGGGTTCTATGAATGTATTTATGAGTATTGGCAATATTCTATCCAATATCACGGATCTATTTTTGCCGTTTTCATATGGATACGATTACACGAATTTGGCTATCGTAAAAGGGATTGGTATCATTCTTTGGGTAGCTTTGCTATTTCTTTTAGTAAGGCATTTGTTAAAAGGCAATGGTGTGTATGAAAGACAAGGGCTTAGTAGTTATATAGTTCCGCTTGTTTCTGGTGTTTTGTTTTCAGTACTCCTTACAATTCTCTGTTTTCTAAGTGGTTTTACTATCTTTTTGGTTTTGTTTTTTTTACCAATTCTATTGTTCCCATTTATTCAAGTTTGTTTGTTGAAAGGTGCCGTATTCAAGTACTTTAAGAGTGCCTTGCGTTTTAATTTTTTCCGAATTATGGGAAGTTACTTTGTAGCTCTAACAGTTGTATTTAGTCTCTTTTCTCTCGTTCTTTCTCCAGTATTTATTATTACATTATCTTTCTTTGAATGGTTTTTTCCTCCAGAAGCAAATAACCTCGAAGGAATTAATCTAATATTATTGGGTATTCAATGTATTATTTTAAGTTTTATAGCAATTCTATTCTTGGTACTTACACACATTCAAACTATTAATTTATATGAGTTTGCCACGGCAAATACGCTGAAAGAAGAAATCATGGAGTTAGGCAAACGGAAGAAAGGTATTTATGTATAAGTTGTTTTGTAAACTGATATTGATTTTTGTTTTCTTATTGGCTCCCAAGCCTTATGTTTCACTTGCTCAAAATATCAAAATTGATAAATCGCAATGGGAACGAGAGCGAAGGGGTTATGACTTTAAAAAACCGGAAAAACCGGAAAAGCAGAAAAAGGAAACCAGGGAAACTGAATCTAGGGACTATGTGCCTATTACTATTAGCCCAATATTAAAATGGGGAGCTATTATTTTAGGAATTGGGTTTCTATTATACCTCTTGATTAAAGCATTGGGATTAGATAAATCAAGTAATTTTAATAGACAAAATAAAGGAGCAAAAAAAATCAATGTTGTTATCGAAGACCTTACGAAAGAGGAGTTTGTAAAAACAGAATTCGAGTTACTAATAGAAGAAGCCTTATCAAAAAGAGATTATAGATTAGCCCATAGGTACCAGTTTTTAAGTACTCTGCAAATTTTGCAAAAGAATAACTGGATTCATTGGGGTAAGGAGAAAACAAACCACGATTATCTATTTGCTACTTCAGGTCAAGTGTTTTACTCTAGCTTTCGAGATCTGGTTAATGCATTTGATTTGGTATGGTATGGTGAAAGAAAAATTGATGAGAAAATATTTTATTATATAAATAAGGAACACCTTTCTTTTAATCGGTTAATTAAAAAGTGAATAACAAAGGAATCATAGCGTTGGTTATCGTTGGTCTATTTGCAGTAGGTGGAGCATTTTACTTGTATCTTTCTATACCAAAGGTCTCAAGATGGGATGAAAACTTGGATACGAAGCTAAAAGAACCTTATTCACTTGATTTTGCAGAAAGATTGCTATTGGATGCCAATAAGCGAAATTCTAAAAGAATAAATTCATCAGATGATTTGGGAGAAGAGCTAGGAGCATTTTCTGGTATTGAAAAGGCAATTTATTTTTACCTGGGTGATAAATACAACCTCACATCTGCTGAGTGTAAAGCATTAATGGATTTTGTTCAAAATGGGAATACTGCTTTTATTAGTGCTAGATATTGGCCCAATGGCAACTCCTTGGACAGTTTTAAAGATAATACTTTTAAGCCTTTGTTTGATCTTATTGAACCTCAATATGGTGGACTAAGTATGCCAGGTGGACTAAATGTTGGACTCGCTGGTTTTAAAGAGAAATACAACTTTACTAAATACAGACCCAATACACATAGGGATACGAGTCAAATATGGTCTAGTTTTATTGATCTAACACCTGCTAAGTGGGATGGAATTGATGATTTTGAGGTCTTAGGTCGGCACGAATTAGGAAGTAATTTTATTAGAATAAGAACTGGAGAGGGATATTTCTATATGCATTGTAATCCATTGCTTTTCTCGAACTATTTTTTAAAAGAGGAGAATGGCTACAATTACTATAAAGATGTCCTATCCTTTATACCAGAAGGCAATACTATTCTTTACGATGACAATAGCCGCTATGCTAAAAGTGAAGATCCAAACAGGAATAGGACAAAGGATTTTTATCCATTAGAAATCATTATGCAAAACAGAGCACTTTATGCTTTTGTCATGACACTAGCTGGATTATTCCTTATCTTTATTGTTTTTAATGCCAAGAGAAAGCAAAGAACGATACCTTTACTTCCAGATAATAGTAATACCTCCATAGAGTTTTCAAAGACCATAGGCTCCCTGTATTTACAAAGTGGAAACAACAAGAAAATAGTAGAGAAAAAAATGAAGATGTTCAAGTTTTTTATCTTGAATAAGTATGGCATTGCAACTGCGAATACCAATGAACAAAACCTAAAAGTAATAGCCCAGAAATCTGGTTTAGCAATTGGGTTTATTAAGGAGATATTTAGGGAGTTCGAAATTATAATGGAGAAGAGTAACATAGGAGCGGAGGAATTGATGAGTTTTCACAATAGATTAGAAATATTTTATAACAATACAAAAAGATGAACGAAGAATTAGAGAATAACATGGAGTCAAAGGAAGTGGAAAATACTTCTGAGAATAGTTTGGACAATTTTGGAGTTGAAAACAAGATAAGTAAGGAAATTGCTTCGGTCTCTAGTTGTGCCAATAAAATAAGACAAGAACTAAAAAAAGTCATTGTAGGTCAAGAGGAATACATTAATGGTTTAATCTTGGCATTATTTACAGATGGTCATGTGCTAATAGAAGGAGTGCCAGGAATTGCAAAAACACTAACCGCAAAATTATTGGCAAAAACCATAGATACTGAGTTCCAACGAATTCAATTTACGCCAGACTTAATGCCAGCAGATGTAACCGGCACATCTATCTTTAATATGAAGAAATCGGAATTTGAGTTCAAGAAAGGTCCTATCTTTAGTAATGTTGTATTAATTGATGAGATAAATCGTTCTCCGGCTAAAACACAATCTTCTCTGTTTGAAGTAATGGAAGAGAAACAAGTTACTGTAGATGGGATTACGTATAAAATGGAAGAACCTTTCTTTGTATTGGCGACGCAAAACCCAATAGAACAAGAGGGTACATACAAGCTTCCAGAAGCACAGCAGGATAGATTCATGTTTAAATTAATTGTGAGTTATCCAAGCGCAGAGGAAGAGTTTCAAATCCTAAAACAATTTGAAGGAGATATCTTAGATGAAAGGTTGGGTAATGTGGAAACAGTTATTACTTCAAAAGACATTCTGCTTTGTAAGAGGGCCATTCCCACTGTGAAAATTGGAGATGATTTATTACAATACATTGCAAATATTATGGATGTGACAAGAAACAATCCAGACTTATACCTAGGAGCTTCACCTCGAGCTTCACTTGCTCTTATGAGAGGAAGCAAGGCTGTTGCTGCACTTATGGGGAGAGATTTTGTTACACCAGATGATATCAAGTACATTTCTTATTGGGTTCTAAACCATAGAATCCAACTTCATCCAGACAGAGAAATGGAAGGAGTGGGGTTAAAGGATGTTCTTACAAACATTTTTGAATCAGTAGAAATTCCTCGTTGATACGCTTTTTTAGTAATATCATATTAAGTAATAGGTTCTATGCCTTCTTTGGGGTAGTGGCTATACTATTTGCTTTCTCGTATAAATATGAAAGCCTTTATACCGCTGCGTTGTATTTATTACTAATTGGGATTCTTGCTTCTTTAGGGGAATTAATATTTCTGTTCTTTAAAAAACTTCCATTCTCAGCTGTAAGAAGATTGCCCAACAAACTTTCCCTCGGAGATTACAATGAGGTGGTAATAACAATTCAGAATAGAACTAAACTTATTTGGTCTTTTATGGTAATTGATGAATTACCTTATCAACTTCAAGAAAGGAACTTTTCCTTGAATGCGACTCTATTACCAAAGAAAGTAGTGGATCTTTCTTATACAATTCATCCTTTACAAAGAGGGAATTATTATTTTGGAGATATCTTATTGTTCACTGGGACAGTGCTTAATTTTGTGAAACGTAGAGTAAGAATCCCTGCGCAAGATGTAGTACCAGTTTATCCATCTATTATTCAAATGAAGAAATTGGAAATTTTGTCCCTGCCTAAGGCAATGTTGCAATATGGAGTGAAGAAAGTAAGAAGAATAGGGCATAGTTATGAATTTGAACAAATAAAGAATTATTCACTTGGTGATGATGTAAGAAACATAAATTGGAAAGCATCAGCTAAGGCAAATGGTCTTCGTGTAAATCAATTTGAGGAAGAGCGTTCACAGCAAATTTATTGTGTCATTGATAGGAGTAGGATTATGAAAATGCCATTTAATGGTTTGTCTCTTTTGGATTATGCTGTTAATGCCTCTTTGGTGATAAGTAATACAGCTTTAAACAAGAAGGATAGGGCAGGGTTAATCTCCTATGCAGAGACAATAAAATCTAGAATTCCTGCAGATAGTAAAACAGGACAACTCAATAGGATCCTGAATTCCTTGTATAACGAAAAACAAAGTGTAGGAGAGGCCAATTACGAGCTGCTTTACCATGGTATAAGAAACATGGTGAAGACCAGATCTTTGTTGTTTTTATTTACAAACTTCGAGAGTCTATATTCTTTAAAACGCATACTTAACTTATTAAGAAGACTAAACAGGTCCCATTTATTGGTGGTCATATTCTTTGAAAATTCGGAACTTAAAAGCTATACCCAAAAAGAGAGTACAGATTTAAAAGAAATCTATTACAAAACAGCTGCTGAAGAATTTCTGTACGACAAGGAACAAATTTCTTTGGAGTTAAAAAAGCATAAAATTCAGACTATATGTACTAAGCCAGAGGATCTAAGTATCAATGTCCTTAACAAGTATCTGGAATTAAAGGCAAGAGGCTCTATTTGATCTTTAAATCGTATTCTAATCTGGTACTTTAAAATTAAAATTACTCTCTAATTCTTTCTCTGTAAATTCTACAATTTTCACTTCCATGGAGATTGAATGGATTGGTTTGTCGTTGTTATCGGTTTGTTTTCCTTCAATATCTTCTAATACATTGGCACCTTTAATAATAATACCAAATACCATGTAATCTCCATCGAGATTCGGTAAACCTTCTTCTTTGTTTACTATATACAACTGACATGCATTGGATTGTTTTCTTGGATTATCATTTCTACCCATTCCTAATGCGCCATATATATGCTTAATGCTATCATTGAATTCAGGATCGAGCAAAAATGGGGAATCCTTAAAATATTGAGTAGAGTCTGGACAGCCTCCTTGAATAACAAAGTTTTTCACAACTCGATTAAAGGTAAATTGATCGTAATGCTGTGCATTGGATAATTCAATGAACTTTGTCTTGTGTTTAGGAGTTTCCTCGTACAACCAAAAATACATAGTACCTAAGGAAGTTTGAACTAATCCAATTGGGTATTTTAGTTCATTGGTTGTTTTCTCCTTGCAGGAGATAAATGCCAAAAGGATAAGTAGAGTACATATGTTTTTCATTTGCGAGTATTACTTTAGACTACTGATAAAGGTATACAAATTTATAATATTATTTAAGTAGACCTTCTGTTTTAGTAAAATCGAAAAATACATTATTCATGATTTTACATTAATTTAAGATGATTAGCCATTTTAAAACGTTTGTAAACGCTTTTATTCGCAAGTAAACAATTAACATTTGGCTAGAGCTTTTTTCTTGACCTTACTTTGCAGCAGCAATTGGGACAAACCCATTTGCTTCCGATCGCAATCGGAAACATATTATTAACTTTTTAAACAAAAACACATTATGAACACATTAAGAAACTCAGTAAAGTTAATCGGGCATTTAGGTGCTAAACCTGAAGTAAAAGATTTAGAGAATGGTAACAAAGTAGCTAGATTCACAGTTGCTACAAACGACAGTTACAAGAACAAGGCAGGCGAGAAGGTAGAGAATACCGAATGGCATTCGCTAGTTGCTTGGGGCAAGACTGCGGAGATTGCAGAGAAATACCTTGAGAAGGGAAAAGAAGTTGCCATAGAAGGTAAACTAACACACCGCAGTTACGACGACAAAGATGGAGTAAAACGTTACACCACGGAAGTAGTAGTGAATGAATTTTTGATGCTTGGTGGGAAGTAGTATTAAAAAGTATTCGGAATATAAAATGCGATAGATTATAATCTATCGCATTTTAGTATTTCAATAAGGCACTCAATTTTAATCCAAATTCAAACGATTTCATTTTTATATTACACTAAAATGACTTATATTCGTTAAAAGCTGAAGGAGGTGAGATTATGACGATAATAGAGAAAACATTTCTGGTAGATAATATTAAATGTGGTGGTTGTGCTCATACCGTTTCCACACAATTATTGAAATTGGAAGGAGTAGAAGTGGTAAAAGTAAACCCGGAAGAAGGTGCCGTAACGGTTACTTATTCAGATAGTATTTTAGATGAAAAAATTCTAAAGAAACTAAAGAGTTTAGGATACCCTCTTAAAGATACCTCAAATCTTACAGATAATGCTAAGTCCTACGTCAGTTGTATGATAGGAAAGATAACAAAATAATTAATACTTAACCAAAACAAAAAATATGGACATTACAATTCAAGCACCCCAACACAGAAATTTTAGCGAATTACAAGAGCACTATAAGACAAAGATAATGGACAAGTTTAACCAATTTGAATTTATTGTTAATGCAGAGTTACATGTTTCGGAAACAGAAAGAGACCAAAAAGAAATAAAGCTTTTGTTACATCCTAAAAAAGGAAATGCACTAATAGCTCACGATATATCGGATACAGAGGATAAAGCCTTTAGCAATGTTGTGAATAAATTAAAACCACAAATAGAGCGCTATAAGAATTCGATTCTTGCACATTGATCACAAATTTAAATTTTAACTAGAAAAGGAGCTTTAAGCTCCTTTTTTTATTCTATACAATACTTTATCCTTGTAGGGCGTGAAAAACTTATTATTTTTCCTTCTAATCATTCTTCCTATTGGCCTTCAGGCAAAGGTTGGACAAAAGATAAACATTGAAATTCCATCTATTGTAATGGAAGGTGTAGAGTATGAAATTAAGGTAACAACCACCAATAATTTAAACGATTCAAATTATCAATATGCCGATCAAACCCAATATGAGTCCTTTCCAGATTGGAAAAACTGTTCTGTTAGGAACGGCACAATTAAGATTAAACATACTTTTAAGAAGAGCACTAGGTTTCTGGTACAAAACAAGACTGGAGAAAGCATTGGTGAGAAAGAGGTAAGAGTGATACCCTTATGGATGTCTATAATCCCACCATTACTTGCAATTTTCCTTGCTTTAATCTTTAAGGAGGTACTTGCTTCCTTGTTTACTGGAATTTTCTCAGGAACGCTTATAGTTGGTTTATATAACAATGGTTTTAGTGGAATATTTACAGGGTTTACAAATTCCTTAAAACATCTTGTGAATGCCGTAGCAAATCACGACCATGCTTATATTATTCTGTTTTCAATTTTAATAGGAGGGATGGTGTCTGTTATTTCTGCCAATGGAGGCATGGCAGCTGTTGTAGTTAGGATAGGGAGATTTGCTAAGAATGCTGTAGGAGCACAGTTTGCTACTTGGCTCTTAGGAATAGGGATCTTCTTTGATGATTATGCAAATACATTGGTTGTGGGAAATACCATGAGACCGATGACGGATAAGCTAGGAGTATCAAGAGAAAAGCTTGCATACATTGTGGATTCTACTGCTGCACCTATTACTGCAATTGCTTTGGTTAGCACTTGGATTGGTGCTGAACTTGGTTACATTCAAGAGGGATTGGATAAGATTGGAGCTTCGGCATTGAGTGAAATGTCCGTTTATTCTATCTTTCTTTCTTCCATTAAATATTCCTTTTACCCCATATTGGCCTTGTTATTTATTCTGATCATTGTCTTCATGAAGAAGGATTTTGGACCAATGCACAAAGCGGAAACAGCTGCTAGATTAAACCCTGTAAAGGATATCGAGTCAAATACTTCTGGAGTAAAGAGTAAATCGTATAATGCCTTAATTCCAATAGGTGTATTGATTTTTGGTACAATCCTGAGTTTGTTGCATACGGGAAGTAATGGTGAATTTTGGGATAGTCCTATGGATACGCTTTCTAATCTAAGTACTGTAATAGGAAATGCAAATTCCTATGTCGCATTACTTATAAGTTCTACCTTGGCATTGTTTGCCTCAGTGACTCTAACTGTTTCACAGAGGATATTTAGTCTTACCAAAACAATGGAATATGCCATGGATGGATTTAAGAGCATGTTAAATGCTATAGTAATTCTTGTATTAGCCTGGGCTTTATCTGCTGTAACTCAAGAAATGCATACTGCCAATTTTATTCAAAATCTATTGGTAGGTAATGTAGCACCAATTTATTTGCCATTAATTACTTTTATTGTTTCTACCTTAGTAGCATTTTCTACTGGCTCTTCTTGGAGCACCATGGCAATAGTTTATGCTACTTTGTTACCTGCAGTTTACCTTACTTGCATGGAAGCAGGTATGCCAACTCCAGAATTGCTAGAAATCTTTTACAATACGGTTTCTTGTGTACTTGCAGGTGCAGTTTTAGGAGATCATTGTTCTCCAATTAGTGATACTACGATACTTAGTTCCTTGGCTTCTGGTTGTAACCATTTAGCACACGTTCGTACCCAGATGCCTTATGCCCTTGTGGTTGGAGTAGTTGCCATTGTTTTGGGAACCTTACTCTCTTCGATAGGAGTTCCTATTTGGTTGTGTTATGCCTTAGCCTTAATCGTGCTCTTCCTAGTAGTGAAGCTTTTTGGCAAGAGTGTTGCGAATTTATAAATCTTAACTCTCAATTGTATCTCCAATGCTATTCTCGTAAGCATTAGCGAAGTCATCAACAGATCCCCAGTTGTTCTTGTCTACTTCAATTCCAGATTCTTTTACAGAACCTATTTGAAGGATTTCAACACTGTGTTTCTTGCAAATGTTTTCAATCGCTGTTACGTGGTCTGCATCTATCGTAATAATCGCTCTGGATTGACCTTCGCCAAATAAGAAAGCATCTTTTCTAATCAGATTGCTATCGGATCCTTCAGTACTTGATAGAGTGAATCCCATTTTGCTAGCCATAGCAGATTCTAAAAGGTTGATGAAAATTCCGCCTTCTGAGATATCGTGGCAAGAAGAAACAACTTCTTTCTGGATACATTCTTTTAATGCTTCTTGTAAGTTAAATTCATCCTCTATGTCAAAATGTGGACATGGAGAAAGTGCAACTTTATGGTATTTAGAAAGGTACTGCGAAGAGTTTATATCAGCAGTTTGTTTTCCTAATAAAAGAATCGCATCACCTTCTTTCTTAAAGTCTAACCCCGTGATTGTTCTTTTATCTTCAATCAACCCTATCATTCCAATTGTAGGAGTAGGGTATACTGAAGTACCATCACCACTTTGGTTGTAGAAACTTACGTTTCCTCCAGTTACAGGAGTATTGAATTTAAGACAAGCTTCTCTCATACCTGCAATGGCATTCTCGAATTGCCAGTAAACACCTTTGTCGTATGGGTTACCAAAGTTAAGGCAGTTTGTAATTGCCATAGGTACACCACCAGAACATACTATGTTTCTTGCTGCTTCAGATACGGCTATTGCAGTTCCTTTATGAGGATGTGCATGTACGTATCTACTGTTACAATCTACTGTTACTGCAATAGACTTCTCTGTTCCCTTTACTTTTACAATTGCTGCATCACTAGGACGGTTGGTACTTTGGTTTACGGTTCCTACCATACTATCGTATTGGTTGTAAACCCATTTTTTAGAAGCAATGTTTGGCTCTGCGCTTAAACTCATTGCCACTTCTCTTAAGTCAGAAGGCACCATAATTGTATTCGAATCAAACTTATTTGCCTCAGCAAAATAAGCAGGTTCTTCGCTTTCTCTTTTATATACTGGAGCACCTCCACCTAGCACCAGTGAATCTGCAGGAATATCTGCTTCCAATTCACCATGCATGTAGAAACGAACATTACCAGTATCTGTAATATTTCCTATCTGTGCCCAGGTAAGATCCCATTTCTCCAGGATTTCCTCTACTTGTTTTTCTTCTCCTTTTTTAAGTACTACAAGCATTCTCTCTTGAGATTCAGACAATAGAATCTCCCAAGATTTCATGCCCAATTCTCTAAGTGGTGCTTTGTCTAGATGAATGTCCATTCCAGTTTTGCTCTTTGCACTCATCTCTGCAGTGGAACAGGTAATTCCAGCTGCACCCATGTCTTGCATTCCAATTACGGCTCCAGTATCTAATATTTCTAAGGATGCTTCTAGGATTAACTTTTCCCAGAATGGATCACCTACTTGTACAGAAGGTAAATCGTCTGCAGCATTTTCTCCTATGTCTTTGGAAGCAAAAGCAGCTCCGTGAATCCCGTCTTTTCCAGTTGCTGAACCAAAAATATAAACTGGGTTTCCAGGTCCATCTGCTGATGCAGAGGCTGTCTTACCAATTTCTGCAATTCCAACACTCATGGCATTAACTAAGATATTGGTTTCGTAACAATCATCGAAATAGACTTCACCACCTACAGTTGGAATACCAAATGCATTACCATAATCTCCAATTCCTTTGGTTACACCTTTCACCAACCATTTCGTACGGTCCGTGTTTATGTTTCCAAAACGAAGGGAATTTAACTGCGCAATAGGTCTTGCACCCATAGAAAAAATATCTCTATTAATTCCACCTACTCCAGTTGCTGCGCCTTGGTAAGGTTCAATAGCACTAGGGTGGTTGTGTGATTCAATTTTAAAACAACAAGCTAGACCTTCACCTATGTCTACCAAGCCAGCATTTTCTTCTCCCGCTTCAGCTAACATGTGCTCACTTTCCTTAGGTAAGGTTTTAAGTTGCGTGATACTGTTCTTATAGGAACAATGCTCACTCCACATTACAGAATATATACTTAACTCAGTAAAGTTAGGGACACGTCCCATGTATGCTTTGATCTGTTCGAATTCTTCTGGCAATAAGCCTAACTCTACGGCGGTTTCTAAGGTTGGTTCGCTCATAATTAATTATTGAACGGCAAATTTACGTAAATAAGTGCATGTAAGAAACGGTTGTGCGTATTTTGTGGGTGCTTTTTTCAGCATAAAAAAAAGGGTACAATCTCTTGTACCCTTTTCATTCCCTAATAGAACATCGTATTATAAAAGGACATAATGTCTTTTTGTATTGCTATTTTACTGTTCCCAAACGCGGTAATGTTTTATTCTCCATCTCCCACGTATAGGTTTTCCACTTTTGTAATTATTAGTATTACCACAACCGTCTTTTACTTTATGGTCAATAGATTCTAATTTGTACTGACTAGTATTGCATTTAGGAAGTGTCTGTGTAGCAGAATATTCTTTAGTTTTTGCATTGTATTTTAATGGAAGACCTATATAAACAGTTTTTCCGTTGCAATCTGTAAACTTTCCAATAGCTTCAATATAAATTGCCTCTTTAGAAGTTTCTTTGTCTTGCTTTCCAATATTTACAATAGATACTGATGAAACCGTCCAGATTTTTATCCCGCTATTGTCAGTTACGATAGAATAAATTCCATTTTTAAAATTATAACTACCAGAACATGCATTAGTGGTGTCTCGGTTGTTTATTTTATTCTCCAATTCTACCTTTACATCAATGCTTGCTTTTTGACCTATTTGTTTCCCATTTTTATCTAGTAAAAGTAGTGTGAGGGTATAGGTTTCACCTAAAGGTTTTGCGTCTTTAGCAAACAAACAGGAACTTGTTTTATTACAATTAAAATTTGCTTCTACATTGTAATCTCCATTTCTTACCTTTTCTATAATTTTCATTTGCAAAATTGGTAGTTGAAGGTTGTGGAGATTCTTCATTTTTTGCAGCAATTGTTGCCTTTACAGAATTTAGGTCTGTAACTTGTTTCCCTATAAATACTGATAATTTGGAAGATATTTTATAATCTAAAAATATAATTGATGCTTTCGCTTTTTTAAGGATTGGAATTTTCCCTGCAAAGGCTGACCAAGCCATGAACGTAATGAAAAAAAGAAAGTGGTTTTGGTGAATTTCGCTCTCATAAATTATTTTGCTTACACAAGGATACGTTGTGTAAGTAAATTCACATTGAAATTGTTCAGCAATGGACAATATTCTTTATGAATGGTTTGATTCAAGGAAGTGTTCTTGAATTTTAGAAGGTGAAACCGATTTTTTTAAAGAATATTACTTACTCTTTCCAAGTTTTAAGGTAATCGTCGTACTTGATGGTAAGGTATTTTTCGTCACTAATGTAATTAAGTATAGGCAGAATTACAGGAGCTTCCATAAATCCAGGTAAAACAGTAATTATTTGAACCTTTTCATTTAAAGCTACGAAAGAAGGGAAGCTCATTTTACTATCCAATAAAGCAACCGCAAATTGATTGTAACCTCTTCTTCCATTTTGAACAAATTTGAAAGTGTCTCCTCTAAATATTAGATCTTCTTTTCTCTCAGCATCTAATTTAATAGAGTAATAATTTTCTTTCATGTAACTAACAACATCTGCATTCTTGAAAGTACTAGCATCCATTTTTTTGCACCATCCACACCAATCTGTATAAATATCCACAAAGAGTTTCTTAGGAGTGGTTTTGTTTCTTTCTATTGCTTCTTCCCAAGTCAACCATTCAATGCTTTCTTTACTCTGGCTTTCAAATTTATCAGTAAACTCTAAAGTGTCAAAGGAAGACGAAATGAACACTATAGTGCATAGAATTAATGTAATTGTAATTGGAAGAATCTTTTTCATTTTAGGTCTTATCTACTATACAAACGCAAATTTATACAAAATAGTTGTATGGTTTCATCATTTAGTAGTCAGATTCCCATGTATTCTTACAAAAATAGGGCTGTATTGGCTTAAGGTAATGCATCTCCCTGCCTTGCTTGTATTTAATTTGTTCGTGCAATTCTGTACCTTAATCCATCGCGCTTCAAAGTCTGTCGCTACTGAATACATGTTAGTGTTTTAACAGGTTTCACAAACTTCAGATGTATTTACATTCTTAAATCTTTGTGTTCTTTCAAAGGTTTTTATGCTGTTAAGTATGGATTTAGTAGAGGACTGTTACAGTACCATGTGAATCTATTGTCTGCCCTCCATCAATTTCTAATTTGAGCACGTAATAATAAGTGCCGGAAGCAACTAGTTCACCTGAATTATTGATTCGACCATTCCAACAATTGTTTAAATCCTTTGATTTGTATAGTATTTGTCCCCAACGATTAACAATTTTAATTTCTAGTTTATTACATTCTGGAGAAAGACCATAGATTTCAAAACAATCGTTTTTACCGTCGTTGTTAGGTGTTATGACGTTACCCCAAAAATAGCCTAAGTCTTGATCGTTGTAGTTGCTCACCGTCGTTTCTATTTTAGGACCTTTACACCCATGTTTATTGGTTTCTTGGATAGACACTCTCACAGGTTTACCAGTCCATTTAACTTTTATGGATTTAGTCCCAATGCCACTAATAATTGTTCCCCCTTCAATTTCCCACTTATAGGTAGAGCCTTCCTCACCCTCTAAAAAAGAATAGGTGTATGTTTTTCCCTCACATATTTGAGACTCACCAATGATTTCAATTTGAGATTTAAATTCAGAAACTACAACTGGTTTTTCTTTTGCAGCACTTGTGCATCCCTCCGCATTTAATTCTTTTACTTTGATTTTGCCTGACCCTAAATTCCATTTAACTATAATAGAATCTGTACTTTGACCATCATTTAGTGTACCTCCCTCTATTTCCCAAATATATATAGATCCTATATTCCCATTGATTACTATGTAACCAAAGGTGCCATCACAAGCGATAGAATCACCAATTATTTCTATATTAGAAACATATTCAATAATATGAATGGTCTTTTTATTTGTACTACTAGAACAACCATTCTTTGTGATTTCCTTTATCTTTATGGTGCCAATTCCAATTTTCCATTTTACTTTTATGGAATCTGTGCCTTGACCACTTACTAGTATTCCGCCTTCCACTTCCCAGTAATAATTTGATCCAGATTTACCATTAAGCGCTAAGTATTTGAACTCACCATCACATACGACAGAATCGCCTATAATCTCAACGTCAGATAAAAAAGTCTTTATAGTAATTGTTTTCTCTTTCGTAATGTTGAAGCATCCGTTTTTGGTAGTTTCTTTTATTCGTATTTTTCCAGTCCTAGCTTCCCATTTAACTCTAATGGTATCTGTCCCGTTACTGCTTAGTAATGTACCACCTTCCACATCCCACCAGATATTAGATCCAGGAGTCTTTTTAATGGCGTAATACAAGAATTCACCTTCACAAGTAATGGAGTCACCTATTATTTCTACCTGTGAGACAAACTTTTTGATGTTAATCTCCTTCTCTTTTTCTTTACCTATACATCCATCTTTTGCAGTCTCTCTTACTTTTATTTTACCTGAACCTAAATTCCATTTTACCATAATGGAATCTGTCCCATGTCCGCTTAAAATTGTACCCCCTTCAATATTCCATTTGTATGTCGAATTGGTTTTACCATTTAAAGCCCAATAGGCGAATTCTCCTTCACAGGCAATGGAGTCACCTAAAATTTCAATTTTGGTAACAAAGGGGTTTACTTTTATAGATACAGTTTGATTGTTTGATTTTGGCGGACAACCATTGTCCATTAGTTCTAGATTGAAAGTGTAAGGTTGGCTTCTTCCTTGGTTGCAATCTGTTGCCCAGCAAAATTGAGATATAACCTTATTCGTGTCGGATTTTTTAGTAAATGTAGCGGTTGTACCTTTAAACCCATTTGCACCAGTAAATAGATCACCAAATGCTTTGATGGTTATACTGTCCTTAGGATTTAAATCTACCCCTGAAAAGTTGAAGCATAATTTATCTCCAGCATCAATTTCAAAGCTTTGCTTAAATCCACTACCAAATTGAGGTTTTGCATTTAATTCACACTTGAATACCAATACTTGCAAATCCAGTATAGAGGTACCTAATAATTTGTTGTTTCTGTATTCTTTAACTTCTACTGCAACAGAGAAATTTCCTTCCCTTTTTGACATATAATTTGTCAGTCCAGTTGCTTGATTAATTACAGAGTAACCACCAGATCCAAAAGGCTCAATCTCACTAAATCCAGTTGTATAGACTACTTTTTTTAGGACAAAAGTAGAATCACACCTTTGGTTTGTCCCTCCATTGGGCGCAGTTCTAAGAGCGCCAGCATTTGGTTTGATTAGTGAATATACCAAAGAATCTCCATCTGGGTCAATGGCAAAGTTTTTCATTTGGGTTGTGTCGTTTAAACACATAAAAGGCACCGGAACTTCAGTAAAATATGGGGAAGAATTAACAATTGAAGTGCTAGGGATGTAGCCCAAATAGCTTTGTCCATAATTGTTTCCTCCGTTTTGATTTGGAAGATTTACTTGTTCGTTTCTGCAACACCTTTCCCATTTAAGGATGTAACCATCCTTTGATGCTGGAAGTTGTATTATCTTAGTATAAGTAGCTTTTTGCAAACATACGTTGTTTGCAATTAGAGGACAATTGGAATTTTCTACTGGGTCAACACTAACAAAGCTATCTAAGTCAATGTTAAAACTGTTTTCGTATTTCTTACTGCCTTGCTTGAATACGCACATGGCAATAAAAGGGTCGTAATTTGCTCTTCCTCTTAGGCAGTCTCGGTAAATAGTTACGACCACTCTATACTGATAGGTATTCACTCCATGCTCACCTAAATATTCGTAATGTAAAGTTCCACCAACTAAATGCGTGGAATAACCATTTATCGAAATAAGTAATAGAAATAATATGGCAAGGATTTTTTTCAATTGAACACTATTTCTTTCTATTTATTAAACGTTATTTAAAACCATTTGGTTGCTTCGTGTTTTGAATTATTTTCTTAACCCTTAATTATAATTTAGCAAAAAACTATTTTAGAGTACGTCTCAAAGTTACTGAATTAAATGAATCAACAGGGTGGTTTTCTCCTTTTATTACCATAAAAGGAGACACATAAATGAAGATTTTTTCATTATTTTCGCCCTATGGGAAGAGCATTCGAATTTAGAAAAGCAAGAAAGTTTAAAAGATGGGCTGCAATGAGTAAAACCTTTACCAGAATAGGGAAGGAGATTACTATAGCAACAAAAGAAGGTGGTCCAGACCCTGATAACAACATTAGACTTCGGAATGCTATCCAAAACTCGAAAGCAGTAAACATGCCCAAGGACACAGTAGAGCGAGCTATTAAAAAGGCTTCTGCTAAGGACCAGGGAGATTACAAAGAGATTAATTACGAAGGGTATGCTCCTCATGGGATAGCCATATTTATTGAAACTGCTACTGATAATTTAAATAGAACGGTAGCAAATGTGCGAAGTTATTTTACTAAGTACAATGGTAGTCTAGGTACCTCCGGGTCTGTTGAGTTTCTTTTTGAAAGAAAATGTCACTTTAAAATAGATAAGGGTGAACTCGATATGGAAGAGCTAGAGCTTGAATTAATAGATTTTGGCATCGAAGAATTATTCGAAGAAGAGGAGTTTATCATGATTTATGGTGAGTTCTCTAATTTTGGCAACATCCAAAGAGGATTGGAAGAATTGAAGATTCCAGTAATAGAATCTGGTTACGAAAGAATCCCATTGAATACAACAGAATTGGGAGAAGAACAACAAGCCGACGTAGAGAAGCTTTTAGAAAAATTAGAAGAGGACGAAGACGTAAACGAAGTATACCATACCATGCAATAATATTGGCATAGCCAATATTATTGCATGGTATAACTGATTAGCGAGACCAGTATTAGATCTTAGTTTTCGAATATAGCTACTTTTAATTAGGATGGCTTATGGGCGCTTTTTAATATTCAAGATACATGATGTGATTTGGGTTGGAATGTGTGGGAGAAATTTCATAACTATGTGCTCCTAGAATCTTGAATCCCATTTTACAATAAAATTTAATTGCTCTAGCATTTTCCGTCCATACAGCCAACCAAATTCCTTTTTGTATTTCTTTTTTTGATAGTTTAATGTTGTATTCTAATAATTTAGAGCCCAATCCCAGGTGATAGAATTCTGTTAATAGATAGATTCTGTCAAGTTTAGATACGTCAATATCTTTAATGTATTTATTGGATGCGTACGATTCGATTTTTGAAAACCCTGCGGCTTTACCACGGTAATAAATAATATGGTATTGAATGTTTGGGTCTTGAAATTCTTTTTGCAGAATTTCTTTGTTGTACGTTTTGTTATTGAAACAGGTAATGTCTTCTATGGAAGCACTGTGACCATGAGATTCAATAAAAGTTTGTCTACCTAACTCAATGATTAAATCAGAATGGTCAATATTGGCTTTTAATATTTGCAAAAACTGAATGTTATTCTATTTATTGAATTCCATGAGAATTTTTTGAGCACTTTCAAAGTCAGAATTCTGAACATATAGATCGATGTCATTTTCTAGGGTTCCAAAACCAGCTAACCTTCCAGAATCCATGTTGTTTTGGATACGGGTTGAAATCTTATTTTCATCTAAAAGAGAAGCAATTCGATTGGTCACAATTAAACTTCCTGTAAATATTTTTATTTGTTCTTCCATATTCTCGAGTTTCTTAAAGTTCTACTAAAATAGTAAAATTAAGGATGAATACAAAGTAACAGGTCTATAAGGACCAAACAACACTGCATTAAGTTTGAAACAGCTAGGGAATCAGATAACTATCAGATTCACAATTGTAGCGAATTCTTTAATTTTAAATGACAAATTTCTCTCCTGTTAGTTTTTCAGATACTTTCCATAACTTTTTTGCAACATCCTTATCATGTGAATGTGGTTTAGAGCTAACTCTACCTGGTTCGCCTTTCATTCCTTTAAAACCTGTGGGACCATAATAATTTCCGCCCTTTACATCTTCTCCTAAAACGGCATAGAGCATTGGTAATGCTGCATTTTTTGGTGGGTGATAGTAAAATGGGAGAAAAGGTATCATAAGTATTTTAACTAGCTTAGGGAAATTGGAAAATAAATTAGTATTGGACACCCCAGGGTGCGTAGAAATAGCAATTACTTTACTTCCAGCATCATCTAACCGTAGTTGTAATTCATAGGCAAACATCAAACATGCCAATTTACTTTGGCTATAAGCCCCCATTTTAGAATAACTAATTTCAGAATTTAGATTATCGAAATTAATTACACCTTTTTCATGGGCAATACTGCTGGTAGTGACTATTCTAGCTCCTTCTGTATTGCTTATTGTGGGCATCAATAATTTTGCAAGTAAAAAATGGCCAAAATAATTTACACCCATTTGACTTTCAAAACCATCTTCTGTTATGGAGTAGGGAGGAATCATAATTCCAGCATTTTCAATTAGAAAATTTAATTGTTTGTATTTGTCGCAGAAAGATTTAACAAAACTTCTTACACTTGCTAAGCTACTAAGATCTAATTCCATGATTTCAATAATGGCAGTGGGAGTAGATTTAAGAATTTGAGATTTAGTATTTTCTGCTTTTTCTAAATTACGGCAAGCCATAATTACTGTAACATCTTTTTTTACTAAGCCTATTGTAGTTTCTTTCCCTAGACCAGAGTTTGCACCTGTTACAATAGCTATTTTTTCTTTTTGTGAAACTATATTATCTAAATTGAAACCCATATTTTTAATCTATTGTGCTGAATGATACTAAATTTAATATTTACTCAATGTATTAGAAATTGTCCTTATTGCCTTAATTCTCTACTAATATACTGTTTTATTGAAATGTAAAATAATCGAAGATGAGGTTTTATTTTGTTTTGTAAAACCTTCTTTCTTGAGAAATTAAACTTGATACAATCAAAAGCGGTTGAGGATTTCTCCTAAACCGCTCTTGTTGGTCTAATAAAGTACTGTTATCCTTTAATTAATTTCCGTAACTAAATCTTCTCTACTTTTTCTTACTTTTTTCAGGTTTACTAACCAATCGTTTTCAGTGTCTCTATAACCCAATGGAAGCATTACGCAACTTCGTAATCCTTTCTCACTTAATCCTAATATTTGATCTAATGCAGCAGGTTCAAACCCTTCTAATGGTGTGCTATCTACTCCCTCAAATGCAGCGGCGGCTATTGCTTGTGAAAAAGCAATGTATGCTTGTTTTGCTGCATGATTAAAGTTTTCTTCAGCATTTTTTTGAGGGTAACTGCTTAAAAGCAGTTGTCTGTAGTTTTCCCATCCTTCGTTTTCAAATCCCCTCACTGTGTTTGTCAAATCAAACATTTTATTAATTCGATCGGCAGTATAAGGGTCCCAAGCAGCAAAGACTAATAGATGAGAACAATCCGTTATAACCGATTGGTTCCAAGCTATTGGTTTAATTCTTTCTTTAACCTCTTGATTTGTAATCACAATCACTTCAAATGGTTGTAGACCACTGGAGGTAGGTGCTAGAGAAATAGCTTCAATTATGTTATCTATTTTTTCTTGAGGTACTTTTTGGTCATTCATTGCTTTTGCAGCATAACGCCAGATTAATTTATCTAATAATTCCATCTTGTGTTCGTTGCTTTATTTTATTTCTTTTAGTAGGGTGTAGGCAGCTAGTTTGCCTAACTCATTAGAAGCCAATGGGCTTGCGCCTGTAATTAATTTTCTATCTACGCATACCGTATTGTCCGATTCCGTATTTACAATAGTTGCTCCTAAAGCTTTTAATCTTTCACTCACACCTGCTTTCATATGGCCAGGTAAATAACCAATTGTTGGAGTCATTTCATCTACAGCATCTGGAAATACAGCCATTTTGTATCCTTCGTAAAGGAATTTTTGATTGTCTAAGGTAGTAGACAATAAAGAACCTGGGCCATGACATAGTGTGATGGTAAACAAGTCACTTTTATGTGCCCAAATTAGTGCCTTTGCAATGTTTCTGTCTTCAGGAATTCCAATCATAGCTCCATGTCCACCAGGAACAAATACAGCCGCATAGGCACTATCATCTTGAAACGAATTAGTAATAAAATCAGCCAACTTTTTTGGTTGCTCAAACTTTGATTTGTACTCCTCATAAATTGCTTTTACATTTTCGTCTTCATTAGGGAAAGCCCACATTTCAAATACAACAGGTTTACCTGTAGGCGTTACGATTTCAAAATCAAATCCTGCATTTCTAAGGTGCAACATAGGTACGAGTGCTTCAATTGGATGATTTCCAGTAGAAAACAATTTGCCATTTTTCATTTCCATATTTTTTTGTTCAGTGAAAATCACTAAAATCTTTGATTTGGTACCTTGGTATTTTGTGTATTTAATATCTTCAAAATCTGTTTTGGAAACGGTTCCTAAAGTTAGTGCTAGACTGGAAGGACTATAAGAGCCATCTTCCTCTAGTTTAGGTCTACTTGTGAAGTAAAAGGTTACTAATGCAAGGGCAACAATACTTGCTAGTCCTATTGATATTTTTTTCATCATATTTTTTTTTAAAAGTATGATGCAAAAGTAGCACGGCAAGGAATGGCAAAAATTACCCTATGGTAAGAATTTATTTTTTGGCTTTTTCTACTCTAATACGACTCAAGCTTTGTTGAGTTATCCCTAGGTAAGATGCGATGTGATAGTTATGCGTGTACTGTTCTATATCTGGGTATTGTTTTAGAAATAAATCGTGCCTTTCCAAAGCAGTTAATTGTAGTTGATTTAATATTCTTTTGTGCAAACTAACCACATGACGTTCTAAATTCTTTCGTTGAAAGGCTTCAAATTCAGGGAATAGTGAATGAATTTTATCCAGCTCTTTGGCATTAAACTCAATGATGTTTGAATCCGTGATGCTTTCAACGGTTAGTGTTGCGAGTTCGTTGTTGTAAATAGCAATAAAGTCACTGATCCACCAATCTTTAATGGCAAACTGTAAAGTATGTTCTTTATCATTTTTGTCTGTACAGAAAGACCTTAGGCAACCATCCGTCACGAAATATGTTTTCTCAACATTTTGTCCTTGATGGATTAATATTTCACCTTTAAGAATAGTTTTTTCTTTGGAGATAGAATAAATATACTCTTCCGCTTTTGAGCTTAAGGTTATATTTCTTTTTATTTTATTAATTAATTCTTCCAAAACTTTTATTTCATTCTTGGCACTAGTTCCATTTTCTCCAGTAAAAAGGTAGCATTCATGTTTTGGCAAATCCCTTTCTTGAATTTATAATCAAAGTGTAATTCGTCGTCTATGATTTCTGCATCTAGAAAGTAATTGTGGATTTCTTCCATTTCGTCAGCCAACTCACACAGACTTAAATCGTGTGTTGCAATGATTCCATGTAAGTTCTCGTTTACCAAGTTCTTTAAGAATCGTTTGGATCCATCTGCTTTGTCCTTGCTGTTGGTGCCTTTTAGGATTTCATCTAAGATGATAAAGTAATTCCCGTCCTGTACTTTCTCTTTTATGTACTTCAATCGTTTTAACTCGGCAAAGAAGTAAGAGGTCTCTTCGTTTAGTGAATCTATGCTACGCATACTGGTTATCAATTTAATGGGGGTGTAGCTTGTTTCTTCACCGCAGGTAGGTAATCCAATATTCCCCATAACTATTTGCATGGATACTGTTCTAAGGAAGGTGCTCTTACCTGCCATGTTTGCACCGGTAATGATTAGGAAATCTTGTTTGAAGATGTCAATGTCATTTCCAATTCTCTTTTGAGGATCCATAGTAGGATGCGCTGCATTTTTAGTACTTAAGATTTGATTTCCATCTGTAATTTCAGGGAATTGGTAGGAGGGATGGTTGTATACGTAATTAGCAAGGCTGTTATAGGCATCCATTTTAGCTAGAACTTCCAGCCACCTCTTTACTTCTTTTCCATTCTTTTCTATCCAATCTTCCAATTGGTTGGTAAGCCTTATTTCATAAAGTAAAAACCCATTGGTAAAGATGGCAGCAATCATGTTGTTTCTTTGGTCCAAGGAAGAAAGCAAGCTCGCATATTTCTTAATCTCTGCAGAGGCTGTTTTGTTGTTGGTATTCTTAATGGGAGCACAAATGTCATTCAGTAATGTACTCGAGAAAGTTTGATTCTCAATTAATTCAAATAGCTTGTGGTAGTCAGAGAATACTTGGTGTGCCTTGTTGGTTAAGGCAATAAATCTGGTGACTTTTTTAAAGAATACTCCTGTTATGATTAAACCAGTAAAGAATAAGATGTAAGGAATACTGTCTGGTAAAAAATCAAAGATAGAACCTGTTATTGCAACAATGGATAGTATGGAGTATACATAGGATAAGGTCTTAATGTTTTTAGGTAAAATCCTTTTGTAATTACCCATCCAGGCAGATACTTTTTCATGTTCTTTCTCTTTAGAAGTCAGACTAGCTCTTGCTGTAAAGTCAAATCTCCAATCCGTTAGTTCGGCAAGTTCTTTAAAAGCATCTTGTCTTTCTACTACTTGTTCTGTGTTGTTGCTTAACAAAAGCCAGGTTAATTCCTTTTCCCCATCCTTGAGCTGTGTTCTGTTTGTATGCTGAAAGAGGGAGTTTCTCCCAAAGATGTCAATGTCATTGGCAAAGTCGTGCATGGGGTCTAAGTACTCCAAGCCATTATTAATGGTCTCAAAGTTTCTATTTAGAGCATCTATCTCCACTTGGAATAAGTGGTTTTTTGCCTTGCAAATATTTCTCTGCCTCAAAATCTTTTGATGTTTTTTTAATAGAATGACAAACACTGCTAATACTATTAAACCGATGCCAATTTTATAATTCAGTGGGAGAGAAGTGAAGAAAGCCAAATAAATACCTATTAGCCCAACTGCTAGTTTTAAGAGAGCGGAAACAGTAAGTTTTTGTTTTACGGAAGCAAGTTCTGTTTTAGTTGATTCATAATGGGATCGATAGAACGAAGCGAGGTCTTTTGTCATTTAAAATTTAATTAATGAGTAGCAGTCATGTCTTCGTCAACACAGATAATGAAATCTGCAATGCCTATGTTTCCTTTTAATAATTTACCAACGTACTTTTGCGATACAGTAGAGATAGTACTGTATTTGAGAGAAGCATTGTATTGTTTCAAATACCATAAGATCCCTTCGTAATTGTTCGAATGGTACGCTCCATTGTAATGTAAAAACAAACTTCCCGGGTCGTAATTCTTATAGATAAAATGCGCCATCGTTGCATCCTTACTGGCCTGTGCTTTTACTAATCTAGGACTACCATGTTCGCCCATCATTTTTAAGATGTTTACATAAGTTGGCAAAGTACTGTCAAATGCCAGAGGTAAAGTCGCTACCCATTCTTTCTCTTTTGGGCTTAGGGAATCCAATGCTGCAAATCCCTTTTTGTACACCATACTGGCAAAACGTCTTGGGATGTTAGTTGCGATAAAAGGAATTGCATGTTCTTTAGCAAAATTCACAAGTGGGGCATAGTCGGTTTTATGATTAGGCCATAAGCGAGCCAGTGTGTCCAATTCTTTTTGGTTGATACTATCTTGTAAATAAAGGTTTAATGCATCCTGATTGTCTGCTTCAATCATTTCTGCACCAAGGATTAGGTCTCTTTTTTGTTCTAGATCTTTAGTTAATTCTAGCTGTAGCCAATGGGCGATTGGATTGTTGTGCAATTCTCCAAATAGCACAATGTCTTGTTTCTTTATAGATTTTAAAACGGTTTCATAGCTTACGTTTTTGCCTTTGGAGTCGTAAATTACATAAGCCTGTTTTTGTGCAAAAACTGTATTGCTTATTAGAAGATAGGAGAGTACTAGTAGTATTTGTTTCATGATATTATGAGCACAAATATAGAACATCTTGTAGAAGATAAAGAGAAAGAGGTAGAAGCTATTTTCTTTTCTATGAATCCTTAATAAAAGAGTATTACGGAATAAAAACTATTCTTTTAAAACTCTAATTGTAGCTTTTTTATCATCATGTGTTTCAATGCTTACCAAGTAGATTCCCTTTGGACCAGTTATCTCAATTGGGAATGCTTCTCTTTCATTAAACTTGATTACTTTGAGTTGTTTCCCAGAAACATCTTTTATCTTTATAGTGATCTCATCGTACTTGTCGCCAAGTGAAATGGTGAGATTCCCTTTTGTAGGGTTCGGAAATAAAACTAGTTGGTTCCCGAAAGTGTTTTCTGTTATGCTAACATTCGCTACAAGCATGCAACTGGAAGTATCAACGCAGTTATTGTTTGTTAACTCAACAGCATAGCTTCCATCCAATGAAGCTGTAAATGATTTTCCGGTTGAATCTTTAATAACGGAATAGTTATCGTTGCAATCCAACCATTGATAAGTCAAGAAATCAGTGTTAGCAATTAAAGTAGGCGCCTTGTTAGTTAACGAAGTATCGTTGCTATGCACTGTAAGATCAATGGTTATTATAGAATCACAATTTACCGAGTTTGGAATAGTATCGGTGTAAATATCAGATACTGTCCAAACATATTTGCCGCTAGGAGAATTATAACTATCGCAGACTTCCTCGGTAATAGAAGAAGTACTCTTATTCTTTACTGTTAGATTAATTGTAATAAATGAATCACATCCAGCATTACTTGAAACGGTGTCCAAATAGGTATTGGAATTTGTCCAAGTGTATCTCCCACTAGGCGAAGTATAGGTATTGCAAACGGTTTCAGAAATAGTCGAAGTAGCTCTTGTTACCGAATCGTTAAAAATGGTAAGGTTAACTGTAATAATAGAATCACATCCTACTGCATTTGGGATAGTGTCTATGTAAGTGTCAGTTAATCGCCAAGTGTATTTCCCACTAGGAGAAGGATAGCTGTCGCATGTTTTAGCTGTAATAGAAGAATGAGTACTATCGTTAACAGTCAAGTTAACAGTAATAGTCGAATCACAATTATTGCTATTCGGAATAGTATCAAAGTATTTTCCAGAGCTAGTCCAAGTGTAATTTCCACTTGGAGAGGTATAGTCTTTGCAGGTAGAAATGGTTAAAGTTGTGTCCGTTGGATTGTTTACAGTAAGATTAATTGTTAGTACAGAATCACAATTCACGGAATTCTTAATTATTTCAAAATATTGACCAGATTTGGTCCAGGTTTTAGTTTTACTAGGTGAAATATAACTTCCACAAGTCACAGTGTCTATTGTAGCTGAAGTCCTGAAAATAGTTAAATTAACTTTAATTATACTATCGCAATTTACACCTTTCAAAGTGTCGTAATAAGTTTTTGGACTCGTCCAGGTATATTTCCCACTTGGAGATTTAAAACTTCTGCATACCGCTGTGTCTATTGTAGTAGTTGTAGGTATGCAATCTCTTGTTAATGAAATTGTAGTACTGCCCTACTTGAACCGTTATGTTTTGCAAAGGCACTTGTGCCACCATATGCCCATATTAAAACAATTGTTCCACCATTATCCGAAAAGGAATAATAATTAGAATTTAATCCTGCCAGTTTTCGGGCTACTTTCATGGTCCAAATATTACCGGATTTTGAATAATTACTGCTAGTTAATGAGGAGCTTAGTAAGGTCCCGGCAGTATGATTTCCTAACTTTCTTTCAGAGATAGATATAGAACCACTTTTTAATAAAATATATGCGTTTGTCATTGAACTTTTATCAAAACCTCAAGCATACCATACATTATCTGGACCGGTCATTGTTATAGCGACAGTTTTTGCTAAGGAGTCAACGACAACATTAAGACTCATATTTTGCGAACTATTAACTGTCTTAGAACCAGAGTATGTTTGTGCAATTGAATCTTGTTGAATAAAACCTATAATACAAGTAAGTATAAGGGTAAATGCTAATTTAAAATACGTTTTTGCTTTAAGTTTCATAATTTATTTCTTACTAAATAGGTTAATTAGTATCTGATTCTTGAGGGAAATGGCATAATCCAATGCTGAGTCTCCTGTATTATCCTTTAAGTTAGCGTCTGCTCCATTGTTAAACAACATCTGAGCAATCTCAGTGCGGTTAAATAAAACAGCATACATTAAAGCTGTGGTACCATTTGCATCTTGCTTGTTTAGTTTTGCCTTTCCAGCGATAAGGATTTTCACTACTTCAATATGTCCTTTGTAGACTGCTCCATGAAGAGCAGATCCTTGGGTTGTAGCATGGTTTAAATTAACATTATTTTTTATTAATAAAGAAACAACATGAATTTTATTGTGGTACGCTGCCAATATAAGTGGGGTATTACCCTGTGAGTCTATTGAATTAATTGTATCCGGGTTGATGGAATAAAGCAAATTTAGGGTAGCAGTATCTCCTGACCTTGCTGCATCGTATATATTAGTTTGAGCATTGGCTTGATTAAGGCAAATAATTACAAATGGTATTAATAATAATATCTTCATGTTACTATAATCACGAAGAAAGTGAAAAAAAAGGGGAGTTTTTGATGTCTGGTGTCATTTTCTTAAAAGTCAAATTATAAGGTTCTCAATTTAAGGGTCTTGTATAAAAAAGTAAATAGTTTCGTATCAATTAAGTAACAGTACTTGGTTTTAACAATTACAAACAACATGCGTGACGTTGTTGTGTTTTTGTTCAAGAATTACTTCCTTGTCGTTGAGGTGCCTTTTCTCATCTCCATAAAAGGTATAAAGACTTAAATTATTCCTAATGTTAGTATTGAAAACTGGAGATAATCTTTCTATTAATTGTTCTCTAACTTCTTTTCTTTTTGGAGTGTCAATACATAAGTCGAAGCTGATGGCTGTATTTTGCATCAGGTTTACTTTAATTTTGAACTGTGCTAAAATATTGAATATTTCACCTAAATGTTCTTCTATAATAAAGGAAAAATCCTTGGTAGAAAGGTGGAGCAAGGTCTGGTTCTTTTTAACAATAATGCTACTTACTAATTTCTCTTTACCTGATGCTTCTCTAACAACAGTTCCTTTTCTACTGCTATCCACAAAGGACTTTACTTTAAGTTCAATCTTCTTGGCTTTGAGTGGCTGCATTGTCTTAGGGTGGATAACACTTGCACCATAATATGCCAACTCAATGGTTTGGTTGTAGCTTAGAGTCTCTATTAAGGTAGCATCAGGAAATAATTTTGGGTCAGCGGTAAGCACACCATCTACATCCTTCCAAATGGTAAGGTTCTTTGAATCGGTACAATAAGCAAATATGGCAGCTGAATAATCAGACCCTTCTCTTCCCAGAGTGGTATTGTGGTTACTCATGCTTTTACCAATAAAACCTTGAGTGATTACAATGTTCTTTTCCAAAAACGGAACGAGTTTGGATTTAATTACTTTTTCTGTTTCTTCCCAATTAACCTTAGCGTTTCTGTGGTTGTCATCGGTAAGAATAAAATTTCTTGCGTCCACCCATTTGTTTTTAATTTTTGCACTCAACAAATAGTTGCTTACAATTTTTGTAGATAAAAATTCACCATAACTTACGATTTGATCGTAGTAAAAGTCAAATTCAATGTCTCTGTCTGGCGTTTTTTCAATAAGACATTCTAGCTCAAACAAGAGGTTTTCTATGTCGTTATAGATGGGATTGTGTTCGTCTTGTATTAGCTCATTCACAATATTGAGGTGGAATGACTTCAATTCATCGTAGTGTTTTTTTAGTGTGTCTCTACCATTATACCAATCGTCTACAATGCACTCTAATAGGTTGGTGCTCTTGCCCATAGCGGAGATTACAATCAATAATTGTTTCTCTTTTTCCAATTTAATAATGCTTGCAACATTCTTAACCGCGTCCGCATCTTTGACCGATGCACCTCCAAATTTGAAAATCCTCATCTTTTGCTATTTTTGCACTCCCTTTACTGGAAGAGTAAGACGCAAAATTAAATAAATATTAATGATAAAAAATAAGATTGTTACGATAGGTCAATTTATAGTAGATCAACAAAATAATTTCCCTGATGCTAAGGGTGCTTTGTCCAGTGTTTTCAGAGATTTGACTTTAGCTGCAAAGATGGTGAATGAAAAAGTACGTAAAGCAGGACTTGCCGATATTCTTGGCGAACATGGAAGTACCAACATTCAAGGAGAAGACGTAAAGAAATTAGACATTATTGCGAACGATATTTTTATCAGTGTATTAGACATGGGTGGAGATTGTTGTTGTGTTCTTTCTGAAGAAATAGACAACATTCACCAGATGGAGAATGAAGAGTGCTTAAAAGCCCCTTATTACGTTGCTATGGACCCCTTGGATGGGTCGTCTAACATTGACGTAAATGCTTCTATAGGAAGCATATTTTCCATTTATAAGAGAACGGAGTCTGGGGGGAGACCAACTGAAAAAGAAGTACTTCAAAAAGGTGTGGAACAAGTAGCTGCTGGGTATTTTATTTTTGGTTCTGCCACAATGTTGGTTTATACCACTGGAAATGGCGTGAATGGATTTACATTGGACGACTCTATCTCAGAGTTTTGCTTATCCCATCCAGACATCAAAACACCTGAGGATGGAAGCATGTATTCTGTGAACGAGGGTAATTACCACGAGTTTTCTCCAGGAGTGCAACAGTTTATTGATTACTGTAAATCTCCAGAAGAGAAGAAGGCATTCAGTGCTAGATACATTGGATCTCTTATTGCCGATTTCCATAGAAACTTATTGAAAGGTGGAATTTATTTATATCCTTCCATGAAAACAGTACCGAATGGCAAGCTTAGGCTAATGTACGAATGCAACATCATGGCTTTCATACAAGAGCAAGCAGGAGGTAGAGCAATCACCGATACGCAAAGAATAATGGAAGTGCAGCCAACAGAATTACATCAAAGAGTTCCTTTATACGTGGGAAGTAAGAATTTGGTAAATAAATTGGAGGAATACCTTTAGATAGAATAAATTCATAACAACAAGACCTGCATCTGTTGCCATAATCAATTCGCTACAATTGTCTACCAGGTCATTAATCTGTTGTGGGCTTTGGTATGAAACCCAATCTTGAGCGTTAGTGGCATAAGAAAAAATCATTGCCGTTAAAAAGAAGAGAGATTTGAAATTATTCATGTTTGTTATTTAAAGTAGTTCTTAAACTATCGATGTTATAACAGTTTCAATAAGATTTAAAAATAAATTATTTTTATAAAAAAATCTTCACGTCTAACCATGAAAGCGCAGTTATGACAGTTTTAGGTGATTGTTTTTACCTGAGAATGGCAATTTTTTGAATTGACGAACAAAACATAAGCAACTTACAATTTACTTCAACATTAATTCCCTTTTTAGCTTCCCGATAGCTATCGGAATCAATAGAAAAAATCCTTACGACATCACATCTCTAATAATAGACAGTGACTTCACCTTAGAATTTTCTAATACCACGGATTGAAAGTAATCCAGAGACTTGTTAAGGATTAATGTCCTTTCTATTTTACTCCAGTTTTCGCCTATAATATTCTGGTATGCATCGGATAGAAGAGAAAGGATTCTGTCTTTTTCCTCTGAATTAAAAGTAATGGTACTTAAAGATCTAGAAGAATAAATACCTTGATTGTTTGAATTGTGTAACTCAGAAGAATTGTGCAACACATCGTTGGCAATGTTATGTCCTAAGATACTTGCAAGGTTTAGGATAAAGTAAGAAGGGTAATTGCTTAGTTCGTTTTTAGAGGAATTATTAGTCATTAAAACATTTGTCCTTATAAACTCAAAGAGCTCTTCGTTTTTTTCCTCTTCTCTGATGGATTTGCTCAACAATTCTGTCATTAAAAAGGAGATGGATATCTTAATAGGGTTCGAATGTAGATCATGAAGATGCGGTGTAACTTTTAAATCTTTGATTCTTTGTAATGATTTAGAAGTATTGTAATACATGTCCAATTCCACCAAATTAAGGGGTTGAATGTGCGAGTTCTTGATGGCTCCCTTGTTGTTTCTTACCCCATTAATGATAAACCCCACTTTTCCATATTCTCTTGTGAAAATATTGCAAATGACACTGTTTTCAGAGTATTTAGTGTTGTTTAATACTATTCCCTCTGTTTTATGTATCATTTAATGAATAAAGAAGATTTTACCGCTTAGGGTTTTTTCGCCATCTTCATTTATGGCAAAAACTAGGTAGACACCTGTTGCGGGTCTTGTACCATCAAAGGTGGTTGCATTCCAAACAGCAGTTCCACCATTTGACGTAGTTTCATAAATTGCCATACCATTTATGTCTGTAATCTTAACAGTGGAATTGTATGGAAGTCCACTAATCGAAACCATACCGGAAAATTCAGGTTTTACTGGATTCGGGAATATTTTCATTTTGTTGCCAGTTTCTTGTGCTTTTGAGCTGGTTCCTCTAAAGGAAACAATTCCCTCAGAGGTACCAAAGAAAACTTCTCCGGTGATTTCGTGTATGGCGATGGCAAATACCTTATCGGAAAGCAAAGGACTATTCTCCGCTGTAAAATGCTCCAATACCTCAGAACCGTTGTCGGATATGAGCCATGCTCCTAAATTAGTGCCGATCCATTTTCTACCAGAACCGTCGTCTTCAATACAATAGACTACTTCAGAGCCTAATAGATAGCCTGCTTCACCATCTTGTTCAATTATAATCCTTTGTGCATCCTCATTAGAGCTAAAGATATTTCGAGGGTTGTATACAACAGAAAGACCATTGTCAGAACCAATCCAAATATCACCTGTTTCGTTTTGGTGCATGCAATTGATTCCCTCACTCGGCAGATTACCACTACCAGCAACATTTTTAAGCAATTTACTCCTTTTAATTTCTGGATCGTATACAATTATTCCTTTGTCCTGCTTAGTAGATTCCTCGAAAGCAGTCATCCAAATGAAGCCATTGTAATCCACCATAGGCCTCATTACAAGATGACCTGGATGAGGTTGGAATTTCTCCCATTGGCCATTTGTTCTTCTCACGACTAATCCACTGTCTACGCCATAGTTACAAGCCCACATGTTGCCAGAGTTATCAAAGGTTACTTCTGGTACAATAGTAGGAGATCCAGCTCCAGCCCATGGATCAAATACGGAGTTTTCTTCACCGTAGTAGTTCACAAGTTTGTTGCCCTTAAATTCCAATAAGCCTTTACTAAAGGTACCCAGAAATACGTTTCCTGTTCTTGGGTTTTTACTAAGGAAATTCATGTCATTGAATCTAATCAAGGTATCTCCTCCAGGATAATCAAGCCATTGGTTTTCTTTGTAAATAGAGTATTTAGTAGGAGAGTAGGCTGGACCATTGTTTGACCCAATTCCTCCTCCAGAAACCCAAATCTCATCTCCGCTAGCCATCATGTCAAAACTAGTGAAACTGTAAGGCCCTTTTGGTGAATAGGAATACTCAATGTTTGGTAGCTTTTGAATCAGACCATAGCTGTTAATTCCAAACCATGGAACATCATTTAGGTCTATTAAGGCATAGTTAATACCATTCACGACATGCTCTGTTTGAATACCATTCTTATCTTCAATAAGAATTAATTTTTTATCTGCTACAACTAATTTGTCGTGGCATATTTTGATGTTTACGACGTCCTTTTTTTGTGTAGAATGAATGGGAGACCAGCCTCCATTTGAATAGGATTGTACTACACTGTCTTGATCTGCTATCAATTTATTGTTGAAGGTAACCAGATGCTTGCAAGGAGTATTTGTAAAATAAGACCAGTTGTTAAAGTCATTTAGGTTCAAGGCCGAAGAATTCTTTGCCTTTCTTATCCCTTTGTCCGTAGCGATGTAAATGCTATCACCAACAATGGTGCAAGAATTTACATTTATACTTTCTCCAATTTCTCCAATATTTAGATAAGAGTCTTTAATTTCAATTTTAACAATGTCCAATACGATAAGCCCGAAGGAACAAGACAAATAGGCGAAATTACCATTGAAGTAAACGTGGTTTACTCTTTTAACTCCATTGATTGTTTTCCGTTTAATGTCTTCAATGTTTGTAATTGTATTTCCTTGAATTAGATCAATATTCGTGCTTTCATAAGCAAGTAAGAGAATGTCTAATTTCTCATTGTAACTCATGTAAGAGACATTTATCTCTGCAAATCCGTCGGATTTTGAACCTTTGATAGCTTCTAGTTTTTCAAAGTCGGAATAGAAAAATCCTTTCTCCCCAGCAGCCCACATTTTACCTGGCGTTTCTTCCACAATGTCGATGTGGTTAAAAGGCATGTGTGTTCTCCAGTCTCCTAAAGCAATATTACCATCCTGCGCATTTGCCGAAAGGTAAGTAAACCCTAAAATACAAAGTGTGATTGTATATTTTAATTGTTTTAGTATCATTTGCATGGCTAACGTCAAAGAAATTGCATTATTTCTCTAATTCCTATTTTTGATTGATTATTTACAAACAGTAGACAAAATTACTTCTTCATACTTGCATAATGTTTGAAAAACAAAGGAATGGTTTCAATTCCTTTGTAAAAGTTAAATAGACCAAATTTCTCATTTGGAGAATGAATAGCATCGCTATCTAGACCAAATCCCATAAGGATCGTCTTTACATTCAATACACTATCAAACATGGCAATAATAGGAATACTTCCACCACTTCTTGTAGGGATAGGTTCTTGCCCAAAAGATTCAAATAAAGCTGCACTTGCTGCTTTGTATGCGATGGAATCCGTAGGTGTTACTGCTGGCTCACCACCATGGTGTGGAGTAATCTTTACCGTAACCGATTCTGGAGCAATTCTATTAAAGTGTTCTTGGAACAGTTCTGTAATCTCCTCACTGCTTTGGTTAGGCACCAATCTCATCGATATTTTGGCATATGCTTTAGAAGGAAGTACCGTCTTGGCACCTTCTCCTATGTATCCACCCCAAATACCATTTACGTCAAGGGTTGGTCTTATACCTGTTCTTTCAATTGTAGAGTACCCCGCTTCTCCTAATTCCTTCTTAATGTTTAATTCTTTGTTGTACTCCTCTTGATTGAAAGGGGTTTTTGCCATCATGGCTCTTTCTTCTTCACTTACTACTAACACTTTGTCGTAAAATTTAGGAATGGTGATGTGTCTGTTCTCATCGTGCAAGGACGCAATCATTGTACATAGAATGTTACATGGGTTTGCAACTGCTCCTCCATAAACACCTGAGTGCAAATCAATGTTTGGTCCTGTAACTTCCACTTCAACATAACTTAAACCCCTCAATCCAATATCCAAAGATGGTGTGTCATTTGCAATCATGGATGTATCGGAAACTAAGCAGACGTCTGCTTTCAACTTTTCTTTATTTTCTGTACAATAAATACCCAAATTTGTACTTCCAATTTCTTCTTCGCCCTCAATCATAAACTTAACATTGCAAGTCAGGGTATTTGTAGCCATCATAGTTTCAAAGGCTTTCAAATGCATGTAAAACTGCCCTTTGTCATCGCAAGCCCCTCTAGCGTAAATGTTGTCGTTCTTAATGGTAGGTTCAAAAGGTGGTGTATCCCACAATTCATTCGGTACAGAAGGTTGCACGTCGTAATGACCATAGACTAATACCGTAGGTAGGGAAGGGTCAAAGATTTTTTCTCCATAAACGATTGGGTTTCCAGCTGTTTTTTCTACTGTAACATTTTCTGCACCAGCAGCTATTAGTTTTTGCTGTACAAATTCTGCTGCTTTTAAGATGTCTTTTTGATAATTAGGGTCTGCACTTATGGATGGGATTCTTAATAAATCAAATAACTCATCTAAAAAGATCTGTTTCTTGCTTTCAATGTATTGCTTTTGTTCTGTCATGTTTTCTTTTAATAAAATAAATTCCATCCAACACCCAATACTAACCTTCTTGGAATAATTGGTTGGTGTACTGTACCATAATATCGATTTCCACTCAATCCTTGATTCAAATGTTCTACTTGAAGATAAATTTTCATGGTTTTTATTTGAGCATTCAAGAAGAAATTCACCAATGGGTAATTCCCTGTTTCAATATCCTCTTGTAAATAAAATTGCCTTAATGCTGGATTGTACATGTCCGAATTGTTAGCGCTGTTAAAGAATAACTCAAGTCCCATTTGAAATTTGAGTGCATCTTTAAACGCATACCGCTGGAAGTACAACTGGTGAGAACTCACTATTTCTGGCAAATGAATGAATTCGTTGTTGTTTATTGTCTGGTAATTGAATTGGTTGTTAAACCTAAAGTTTCCAAGTTTAAAGTTAAGGCCAAGGCCAATATTGGATATGGATATTGGATTAAATATATCTTGCTTTGGTTGGGAGTTCGTATTGTAATAGATGTAATTGGACAAAATATTTTGTCCTACCGATACGGTTGCTTTTAGATTTTTTGATTTTCTTGAGGCAGATACATTAATAACTGAATGTCCTTCTTTGTCCCAATCGTTGTTGTATAAGTAATGATTTGATCTGATGCGGTTTTGAACGTAGTAAGGACTAAGACTAGTATAGGCCGCATGGAAGTTTACCTCGTAAATACTGTCTGTGTATGCCGTACCATTTACTTTTAATTCAATATCGTTCAAATTAGCACCTTCTGCAACATACTTACCGTAAATATTTAATTTGTTTAGAATTGGTTTTTCTCTTTGAAGGTCAATTCTAGACCCCATGCCAATGTTGTGCTGGAAATCGTATAAACTATCACCTTGGTCTATGTTGATGTATTCGTAATCAACAAAGGACTTAAAACCACCATGAAAGTCTCTTAAGTTTATAGGAATCGTAATACCTATTTTGTTTTTTATAATGTGGTAAGTGGTGGAGTCAGAGGTATTGGCATAGTCATAAAAGAATGGCTCGTGGTAGAATGCATCGTTAGGGCTTTCGTCGGTGTAATGGTAGACGTACTTATTCCAATCGACTTCATGAAAAACAAGCATACCCTTTTCTATTTGAGAAATTGTATCCTGCTCTCGATACAAAGGTCTAGACTTTCCAAGTCTTATGTGCTGGTAAATATTATGCTCTCTTGTTTTTACATTGTTTTGAGCAAGGTTTAAGTTAATAGGTACATTCTTGTCTAACCTCGCTGCATTTTCAAAGGAAGAATCGCTTATAATTCCTCCATTTTCTTGATTGGTAATCCTGTTCCAATTTAAGCTTCCTGCAATAAGGTAGCGACCGTTTAAGGAAGAGTACTTTGTGCTCACTTGGGTTGTTTTAACCTTTTGTGCTTGACGTAAATAAATCCCATCACTTTTAAAACTACTGTAATCAGCTGCAATGTTCCAGTTGGGTAACAAGTTCTGGGTGTGGAAAGCTCTTAAGTTTATCATGCCTTCTTTACCTTGGGTATAGAAAAATCTTGTGAAAGGCATTTGTGCTTCGTAATAGGTGGTCTTCTTTGAAGTTCTGAGCAGGTGGTTGTAGCTGTTCTCACCATGGTTAAAACCGGCTTCTTTTTCTCTATTAAACAACAAACTTTTATAAGCTGAACCTGTAAATCCTAAATCCTGTACGCCAGTGTAGTCTTTGTAAACTGGGTTAAATCTATGAAAATTGTAGAAAGAAGAATCTTGTGTATGGAATGAATCCAAACCATATTGAAACTCTTCCTTGAAAGCTTCCCTTGGGTTTACTCTTGGTTTAACAATGTCCTCATCTACAAGGGCGGTATCACTCTCATTAGCATCTTTCTCTTTTGTTTGTCTGTTTCTTATTTGCGCATTGCTTTGCGCCAATAGGATAAGACCAAAAGTCAGAAATAGTAAAGCTTTTTTCATTCTCATTGCAAATATGCATTCTTACTCCTTATGGAGCAATTTATTTTAAATTAATTAAGTGATTAAACATCCAAATGTTTTCCTTTGCACACTTGAACCTGAATCAATTAAATAGTAGTTTCAAAAAGGAGTTGCAAAACCTATACCCAGAAGAAGAAATTGAAAATCTTTTTTTTCTTTTAATGGAAGAGGTAGGTGTTTCTAAATTGAACTACAGATTAGACTCTAGCAATACCTTACCACAAGAACCTTTTTGTTTGGAAGTATTAAAGGATCTAAAGGAAGGATTTCCAATTCAGCACTTGTTGGGTAAAGCCTATTTTTATGGAGACTATTATGCGGTTAACGAGCATGTCTTAATTCCTAGAGGTGAAACGGAAGAACTGGTTGAATGGGTAAATAAAACGGTTCCTGCTAATGCTTCCATCCTAGAGATTGGGTCAGGAAGTGGTTGTATTCCTGTTGCTTTGAAGAAGCACTTACCCGAGTCAACAATCTGTTCAATAGACATTTCTCATGAAGCTTTAGGAGTAGCTAGGGCTAATGCTAAGAGCATCTTATACAAAGAAGCTATTGAATTTTTGCAATGTGATATCCTAACTGACTTCCCTGATTTCAAACCTACTATAATTGTTAGTAACCCACCTTATGTTACGCAAGAGGATAAGAAGAAAATGCATGTCAATGTGCTAGAGCACGAACCACATTTGGCTTTGTTCTCAAATACTCTCTTACAGTTTTACGAGCGCATTACTTTGCTAGCTCAAGAACATTTGCCAATAGGCGGATTATTGTTTTTCGAAATTAACGAAAGCTATGGGAAAGAGGTAATTTACTTTATGCAATCCAATGGTTTTGCAGAAGTAGAACTTAGGAAAGACCTGAATAAGAAAGACAGGATGGTAATGGGAATGAAGTCCCGATAGCTATCGGGATAGTCCTCAGTTGAAAGTTCCATTACCTTCCTTTCCATTTCCCTTTCATAAACAAAGACAATATTCCTACAATTGGAACGTATATAAATTGTATTCCAATACCCACAGGTAAATAAGAGATTAAGGCATCCACCTTGAAGAATTTGGCACTTTTGGATAAGACCAAATAATCAAAAACTAATTTGGTTCCAAATAGTAGGGCACAGGCAAATTGTACTAATGGATGATCTCCATCAAAAGCAAGACCAAAACAAAACCAAAAGAATAAGATGTACAAACCTAGGAAGATTTGATTCACCCTCATCCCTTTCATTTCATAAGCACTCCCTTTGCTGGCCCACCTTATTCTTTGTTGTATAAAGGCTCCAAGCCTTTTGGCTGGCTTTGCCAATACAAGGCAATCCTTATCGTATACAAAACCTACCGAACTAGGGTCTAAAGTATAGAACTTATGCATCAGAAATTCATCGTCTCCAGAGGCGATTTCCTTGTTCCCTTCAAATCCACCCACGTCATAGAAGGAAGGTTTGTGGTAGAGTAAATTAGCACCGCTACAAGTATTTGCTTTATCTTGTTTCAGGCTTGCTGCTCCCATGGTCATAAGCCCTGCAAATTCAAGGGATTGAATCTTTGAAAAGAACTTCTCAGAATGCGAAAGACCTACTGGTCCCAATCCCATTCTCAACTTATTTGAAAATACAAATGCTTTCATTTTTTGTAGCCAGTCTTTAGGATAGATGCAATCTGCATCCGTGGTTAATACCCATTCGTTGTTTGCCGTTTCAATACCGAATTCCAGTGCTTCTTTTTTACCCGTTTTGCCTTCTGGCAAATGAATGATTCTAGCATTCTTTTGATTTGCTATTAATTCTTCCAGTATTTCACAACCCGCATCGTTGGAGTGGTCATTGATGTAAATGATTTCATCTTTTATGGAGTTTAGATGCCTGGCGATAGAATCCCAATTTCTTTTTAAGTTTCCTTCTTCGTTTCTAAATGGAATAAGAATAGTAACAAACATGGATTTGCCATTGTTACCATAATCTTCTTTTTTATATTGGCTCCAGCCATGACTAATTCTACTCAATAGAAGTACATAGTAAATGGAGAAAGAAATTGCGAGTATAATAAGGATCATTTATTCTTAATTTTTAAAAAGAGAAGACCTGTGGCTCCAACGATTACAGGAATAATACTATTAAGTAAATAGTGCAAACCTAGAATTGTAGTAAGGTTGGCCTGTGGAATATCTAGAGCAAGGTTTAATTGCATGAAGACAGACAAGGCAATGGTGTATTTAACACCAAAATCAACTACAATTAAACTTGGGAAAAAGCTTTGAAGAAAATAGATTAGGCTAATCGCCAATGCCAATTCAAATATGCCATCGTTTACTCCAAATCCTTTAAGGATAAGTACAAAATGGAGGGTAAAGGCCAAATACCTAAGCAAAGAAAGAAACCAAGCTTTTAATATGGTTTCCCTCTCATACAGTGAAACCAGCTTTAATTTCTTCTTCTGAATAATTCTTCGATACAAAGCATTGATGTATTTGGCAATTCTTTTATAATAGAATGGGAGAGTAGCAATAAGAATCAACACAAGAACTGCTAGAATCAAAAATAGATTCTTTTCAGGTGAGCCAATATTACCTACAAAGAAAATGGTTATGGCTCCTAGGATAAAAGTAATACTACTTTGTAATAGGTTCCCAATAATGGTAGCAGGTATCGCTCTAATTTTGAAACGTGTTTTTAAATAGAGCATCCTTCCTAAATAGGCACCCATTTTATATGGAATAAATGCAGATGCAGTTGTTCCAGAAAGCACTGACATCAAGCTTTTTTGGAGACTCATATTTTCTGTTTTCTTAATTAGGTATTGCCATTTCTTTGCTTCAAGCAGCCAACTAAGAATGAAAAGGAGAATACTAAGTATTATATAAAAGGGTTTTAGATTATCAAAAACAGAGTCAATGTTCGTGTCGCTAAGATGCGTATTATCCCAATTATGGACGAACCAATAAAGACCTGCTCCCAAGAGCAATGCTTTAAGTAGTGTGAATAAGATTCTCTTATTGTCCGTGCTTTTTGTGACCAATTAGTTTAATATTGAATAGTGGATTTTGCAGATTACGATAAAATAATACTTGGCATAGACCCTGGCACAAATATAATGGGATATGGCTTAATTGGTATAAAAAACAAGAAGTATTATATGATTGCTATGGGGGAGATAAAACTGGATAAATTCCCCAATCATGCGGTGAAGTTAAAACACATCTTTGATAAAGTTACCGGTCTTATTGATAATTACAAACCAGACGAAATGTCTCTAGAAGCTCCATTTTATGGGAAGAACGTTCAAAGTATGCTTAAGTTAGGTAGGGCGCAAGGAGTCGCTATTGCTGCTGGGCTTCAACGTGAAATGCCCATTTTTGAGTATTCTCCTAAGAAAATTAAACAAAGTATAACAGGTAAGGGAACTGCAACGAAGGAACAGGTTGCTTCTATGCTTCAAATGTTATTGAAGTTTAAGGAAATGCCTAAGAATCTGGATGCAACGGATGGCTTGGCTGCTGCTTTATGCCATTTTTTCCAACATAGTCCTAGAGGGTTTGGGGAAAAGACTGCAACCAACTCATGGGAAAGTTATGCAGCTGCAAATAAGAATAAAATTAAGGGCTGAGTAAGAAGTTTTAAGTTTTAAATTTTTAGTTGTTAGAATTTTATTGTCTTATTTATTACATTTACACCGCTCAAAGATGAAATACATTTTTTACTTTTTAATTATTCTAATAGCCTCATGTTCTACTGTTACGGACAAGGAAAGTGCCCTTTTTGGTAAATGGGAGTACGATAAAATTGTTCAAGTGGACACTAGTATCATTAAAATTTCTCAAGGAGATGAAATGGAATTATTTATTGATTATTTGTTTACCTATCACATTGATAAAGCAAACAAGCATGAATCTGGCGAATGGAAATTGTATGGTGATACTTTGAAATTTACTTACGAACCAGATCATAAAGTAAGAAATTTTATTATTGATGATTTAACCAAAGAGAAGTTGGTATTCCACGAAGGAGACACCTATTTCCATTATAAGAAAGAAGATTAATGTCTTGGGATTACGTTAAAGGAGAATATATAGAGAGTGGATCTGCTGTATTTGGTGCAAATGAAAGACTATTAAGGTATGGAGATGGCTTTTTTGAAAGCATCAAAGTAGCACATGGTTTGCCTCTTCATTTTAATTTGCATTTTGCTAGGATTGAAAAGTCCTTGATGCTTTTAAAAATGGAAGTAAGAGAGGATTGGTCACAAGACTACTTTAATAATTTAGTTGTTGAATTATGTAAGAAGAATGGCTATTCCAATGCAAGAGTAAGAATAGTCTTTTACCGAGACACAGAAGGGAACTACCTACCTGAGGGCACTGCCTCTAACTTTTTTATTCTGTGTGACTCTTTAGAGGACTTGGAGTATCCTTGTCCTAGAGTGGCCAATTTAGGAATTTACAAAGAGATGTATAAGACCACCAATTTTACTTCCATCTTAAAAACTACTTCTGCAAATATTTATGTTCTTGCTCGGATATTTTCCAAAGAGAACGATTTTGGCGATTGTTTGTTGATTAACGAGCAAGATTTTATTTGTGAAGCTACCTCTTCCAATGTGTTTATGGTTAAAAGGAATAAATTAATCACTCCTCCCATATCAGAGTATTGTGTGGATGGCGTAATGCGTAAGGTAATATTGCAACTTGCAACAGCCTATGGTTACGATTGCCAAGAAAGTGTAATGGAAGAGCAGGACTTATACCTTGCAGACGAACTTTTTCTAACAAATGCAACGAATGGAATCATGCCAATTAAGGATTTTAGGGGAAGAGAGTATACATTTGCCTATACAAATATTCTTATAAAGATGCTGAACGACAGCATAAAGGCTTAGTAAGAACAAATTGTTTAAATAATTCCCAAGTCTTAACATTACGGTAACATTAAATTAACTTTTACTCCCCACCTTTGTGTTTTAATATAAAGCATGAAGAAATCAGTACAATTATTTTTATTATTTACTTTATTAGTAGGTTTCAATACTCTTAAAGCAGAGGATACAATTACAAGCGAGCCAGTAATGGCAATGGAAAGCGCAACAGAATTTGATGCAAAAATTTTCGAAAACGTTGCTGCCAAAGGAACAGAAGGTGGTGCGAAAATTACCTGGAACTTAAACTACGACCAATTGAACGACCCTGCCTTAGGTGATTTAATCATTCGTTACAAGCGGAAAATTGATAAAAAGAAACCTTGGACAATCACCAAGAAAATTTCAAAAAGAAAAACAAAATTTGAGATAGATGGACTAATAGAGGCAGAGAGTTATGTTTTTGAATTAGGTATGGCTCAAGTTGGTTCTAACCTGGATAATGTGTCTAAAGAAGAGCTGCAGAAATCGGATAAGATGGTTTGGTCCCAAAAAGGAAAATTCAAGACTGAAAGATCCTGGGGAATCATGAAACTTCTTATTCTTATTGGAGCTTTAGGGATGTTTATTTACGGGATGAAAGTAATGAGTGAAGGGCTTCAGCAAGCTGCTGGATCAAAGCTTAGAAAAATGCTTTCTTCCATTACTTCCAATAGAGTTTCTGGGGTGCTTACAGGTTTTGGGATTACATCCATTGTACAGTCTTCCTCCGTAACTACTGTGATGACAGTTAGTCTTGTGAATGCAGGTCTTTTAACATTGATGCAGTCTGCTGGAGTAATGATGGGTGCAAACATTGGTACTACAATTACAGCTTGGTTAATTAATTTCTTTGGTTTTAAAGTAAGTATGTCCTCTTATGCATTCGTAATTATTGCAATTGGTGCTCCCTTGTTGTTCTTTACCAAAAGTAAAGTGAAAGCTTGGGCATCTGCTATAATTGGTTTTGCTCTATTGTTTATGGGATTAGGCGCCTTGAAGGGTGCGGTACCAGGTTTAGGTGCAGATTCGGAAGTGGTTCAGTTCTTTGTGAACTACAAAGATGCTGGTTATTTAGGAATCTTGATGTTTGTAGGATTAGGAACATTGGCAACCATTGTAATTCAATCTTCCTCTGCTGCAATGGCATTAACAATGACCTTAGTTGCTGGAGGTATTATCCCATTTGAAGTTGCTGCGGCAATGATTCTAGGTGAAAATATTGGTACTACGATTACTGCAGAGCTTGCCTCTTTAATAGGTAATGTACATGCGAAGAGATCTGCAAGAATTCACTCTATGTTTAACGTGATAGGAGTGACATGGGCAGTGCTTTTATTCCCATTCTTATTGGATGGAATTAAGTCATTTATGGAATACAATGGATGGGGTAATCCATTTGTTAATTACAAGACTGCTTCCAATACGGGACTTGCAATATTCCATACTACTTTCAATGCATTGAATGTGTTCTTACTTATTTGGTTCGTACCTCAATTGGTTAAGCTAGCAGAAAAAACAGTGAAATCCAGAGGGGAAGAGGATGAACAATATAGGCTTGAGTATATTGAAGGTGCTGTTGGCCTTTCTCCGGAATTTTCAATTCTTGAGGCTAAGAAAGAGTTGGTTAAATTTGGTACATTAACTAAAAAAATGAGTAATTATTTACTAGATTTAATTAATGAGAAGGACCCTAAGGTGAAAGCTAAGTTGGTTAAGAAAATTTCGAAATACGAGGATATATCAGATAAAATAGAAGTGGAGGTTTCACAATACTTAATAGGGATGTCTCAGGCAGAAAATTCCCCTGAGCTATCAGCAAGGATGATGGGTATGCTTAGTATTGCGAATGACTTAGAACGAGTGTCTGATATCATTTACCAAATGAGTAAAAATCTGGAACGTAAGAACGAAGAGAAGATTTGGTTCTCTGAAAAGCATAGAGAAAACATTGTAAGTATGTTTGTTCTTGTAGATGAAGCATTTGAGATTATGATAGATAATATTGGTGCAGATTATGGTTTTGCTAATCTTGACAAAGCAGTACAAAAAGAAAAGGAAATTAATAAGTTTAGAAATGAGCTTAGAAAGGAATATTTAAAGAAAATTGATGCTGCGGAAAACATTAAAAGTGAACTAATTTACCACGATATGTTCTCATCAGCTGAGAAGCTTGGAGATCACATTATCAATGTTTCGGAAGCGGTTGAGGGAGATTTGTAATGAGTACTCTAGAACTTTAAATAAAAAAAGGAGACCTATGGTCTCCTTTTTTGTTGTATGCTTGATTTATTAATTAACTATTTACAATGTTAAGGTTTTCAATGATGTCTGAAGCAATCATGGAGCTATAACTTCTTAATTTAACAGCATCATCCCCAGCTTTACCATGATAGTAAACTGCAATAATTGCTGCTGTTAAGGGTTCGTAACCTTGGGCAAGTAGTCCCGTAATTATCCCTGTCAATGTATCTCCACTTCCAGCGGTAGCCATGCCTTGATTCCCTGTGGTATTGAAATAGAGATTTCCTTCGATAGAGGATACACTGGTGTATGCGTCTTTTAATACAAGGATGCATTTGTGTTTTTTAGAGAATTCTATTTGCTTTTCTAGCCTCTCAGTTGTATTTTTAGATTTGCCTACAAGTCTATCAAATTCTTTGATGTGTGGAGTAAGTATGGTGTTTTCAGAAAGCAGTCCAATAAACTCTTGATTGGCCGAAAGAATATTTATAGCATCTGCGTCTAGAACTAATGGCTGTATAGATGTCTTAAGGAGGTTTGCTAGCATTTGGGAGGTTAGAGCATCTGTTCCTATTCCCGGACCAATACCTATTGCACTATAGCCTGTAATGTCCGTTAATGTTGTTAGGACATTGTGGTTCTCATCGGTTAGACACATAGATTCTGGAATAGGAATTTGCATTATATCATAACCGCATTTAGGTACGTTGGTTGTTAATAGTCCCACTCCGCTCCGCAAACAGGCTTTTGCCGATAATAAAGCGGCCCCAATTTTTCCATAAGAACCTGCCATTAATAAGGCATGTCCATATGTCCCCTTGTGAGATAACCTTTCTCTGGGTTTTAAAAGTGCAGAAATATTCTCGTCAACAATATAAATAGCTGAATCTTGCTCTTGAATAATAGGTGCACCTAGCACTATGCCTACTATTTCCCGCAGTTGTTTGATGTTTGATATTTTCTTAAATTTTTTCATATCAATAAGCAATTGCTAATTTTTGATTAATAGTTATCGTACTAATATAGTGCATTGGACTTTAATCATTTTTGAAGATTGAGTTTAAAGTACTTGCGAAAGTGTCAGTCTTACTATCATAGTAACTGCCATTCTTGTTCTTTAAGCCTGTTGTAATTCCAATAGGAGTAATTTGATTTCTAAAAAGAAAAAAAGCTGCAAGGAACATCGTTTCTATTTGGAGTGGTTTTTTCATGTTTTGTTAATAGTTTTCATTTTTGGATTAGAAAACAGCTTTAAAGATGGCTATGTTGAATCTATTTATTCAAAAGGAACTATGAGAACTGGGATTTTTGATGTTTTAATAATTTGAGAAGACAAACTTCCTACGATGGTATTGTAAAGAAACCCATGCTCGTTATGTCCATTAATAATTAAATCAATGTTTAATTTCTTAGATTCCTCTATAATCATTTCAATAGTTGCACCTTGTATTAGCAGACCTTCTGATTCAATTCCTCTTGCCTTGAGGTCATTACTGTATTCTTGAAGAAGCTTGTGTTCTTTCCTGAGCTCAGTTGCTCTGTAATCTCTTATGTATTGGGGCCAATTTCATAGCCTACAAAATCTGGTTCCGGGGCGGCAATATGCATTAACCATAATTTTGAATTGAACGCATTAGCAAATTGAACTGATTTTTCAAGGAGTATCTTTTCGTTTTTATCAAAATTAATTGTAACTAATATATTCTTCATGTCGTCCTGTTTTAATTGATTCAATCCAAATATATTAAAACTTTCGGTTTTTGCCTAGATATCTCTTATTGTTTTCTATTGTAAACACTAGGCTTAACATTGTTAATGCAAAGTGGCATTACTGATTTATTTGGACAGGTTTATCTAACCGATGTCTCTCCTTTTTTTATATCTTTATGTTTCTTCTTAGAATCCTAATTCTACTTGGAACCTCCAACCAAAAGCAGGGTCTAAGTTTGCAGAGGAAGCCATTTCAGTCATTCTAAAATCTGTTTGAATTTTAAGTTTGTGACCCACTATGTATCTAGAAATTCCAAGCGTGTATTCTGTAACTTCACTTAGAGAGGAAAAGTCATCTGGAGTTATACTTGTATATCTACCAGCTATCTCTATGTTGCTTTTAAACAAGTAGCCCATTTGGAAGTTAAGACCAGATCCTGTTCTGTACATTAGTTTTGGATCAATTGTTCCATCTTCTACTCTTTCGTCTCCTAGTTTGTTTGCGTATTCCCCTTGGATTGACAATCCTTTGTATTTGAAGATTGCATCAACGAACACAGTAGAAAGATCTGTATAGAATGCATCACCAACTGTATCTGTTACAAATTTCTTAAGTTGACCACCTTGTCTTGAAGCGTCTCTGTTTAAATCGTAGGTTACTCCAAATGCTAATTTTGGCTTTTGCTCTCTTTTTAAATCTGCAGAAAAATAATCTCCTTTCTTTGTGAATTCGCCGAAGGGTAAAAATTCAAATCTACCTGTGTATTCGAGTCCACCGTAATTTCCACTAGTTATGTTTCTTCCCTCTCCTAAACTTAAACTACCTTTTAATTTAAGTACAGTTTCTCCTAGGTTTCCTTTGTAATGAGCTTGCACTCCCATGTCACGGTCTATGTTGTAATTACTGTTTACAAGACTACGATCAACGAATTGCAGAGCCATGGAAGATATTACTCTTTCTCTATTTCCTGGTAGCTTAGTTTGGCCAAACCATAATTCTAAATTTTTATTGGCCTTGTATTTTACTACAGCGTCAAGAATCATTTTTGAGCCAGAATTAGATTGGGCAAAATCAGCACTAGCACCAATGTCTCTGTTACTTAAACCCATCTCAAATTTATAAACCCATTTCTCATTGAAAACGAAACCATCTAGTTTAAGTCTTGATCTTCTTACTAAAGCGTTGGTCTCCGTTTCATCTCCATTGTTGGCAAAATCTACCATCACTAAGTTTTGCATTCTAAAACTAAGTTTTGCTTTAAAGGTATTGTCCTTCGCTTTAAAAACAATGCCTTCTTTCAATGAAGGAATTTCAATCTGTGCATTTACAGTTGTGTATCCTAAAATTATTGTTACTATTACTAGTATGTTTTTTCTCATAATATTTTCTTATTCTTTAATTAACACTGCAAATCTTATTCTTTAATTAACACTGCAAAGAATGCCAATTAACATAAGGATAACAAATGAGTGATGTCGTATTAACCAATACATAACCTATGCATAACATTTAGGTAACATTGATTTGGTTAAATACTTAAAAATGTGTATGTTGTTGTGGGTATTAGTGGGGATAATGGTTTGAGCTTTATATTAAAGCAACTACATTCTTTATGATCTTGGATTTTTATTTACTATAATGGCATATGGGCATACAATAGGAAGCCTAAGAGTGCTAAGAATATATTTAAATGGTTCTTAAATGATACTTCAACATGAAAGGTTGGGTATTTATCATTTTAATTTATGGCATTCGTCATTTTTTTCATTGGTTCTGCAATTTAACTTTGCTTCTAATTACTAATAAAAGCATTATGAGAATATTTAAATCCTGTTTAGCCGTTCTTTTTTTAATTTACACCTTCACACTTGCCGCCCAACCTTGGAAATTTGATGGGAATAATTGCGATAGTTCCATTGGTTCGTCCACACCATTTGACGAATGGGGAACTCCTCTTGTTGTTGATGGAGTAGACCCGATTAATGGTTCTTCCGATATCATTAATTTTTGGGCTTCTTCTGATAAAGACTATTTTTATATTGCCTGTAATAGGGTTTCGAAGGGGAATTCAGGATTCTCCTTTTTCCTAGATGTAGATTGCGATAATAGTACTGGAGATGTTTCAAAGCAAGGAGCAGATTATGCTTTTTTCTTTAATGTTTCAAGTGGGGTAGTTTCAAACACAACACTATACGAATGGCGAACAGCAAACTATGCCCAAACAGGCAGAACATTTGATGCTATATTGGGTCAATCCATTTGTGGGGATAATACCACTGATGAACAATTCTTTGAAATGCGGTTTCTTCTAAGCGAAATATTTGATCTCTGCGATACTGCAATGGCTGTTTGTGGTTTTATTACCGTAGAAGTAGGGTCCACAACCGCTGTAGGGTCACCTAATTCTGCTGTTAAAGATAACTTCATAGTAAATATTCCATTTGGAATTAATCTTCCCCCAGTTGCATCAATAGGGCTTTTGGATACCATTGCTTGTAATGGTGATGAAGTTGTTTTAAATGGTAATTTATCTGTTGATGGGAACTCAACTCTTAGTTCTATTGATTCAATCACTCTATACGAGTGGGATTTTAATTACAATGGGGTAACTTTTAATCCAACAAGTACAGGAATAAACAACACAGTATCCTTTACTACAAATGACACAACTAAAATTGCTTTAAGAGTTACTGATTTATACTCTTGTGTAAGCATTGATTCAAGTACTATATACTCTTTCGTTAGACCCATGGCAAATGGACAAATTTCTTATTCTTCCTTACCGGACCCAAATTGCAGGCTAATGAATTATGATGGAAAAGCATCTGATGATAATAGTGGTGCAAATAATTTAAGCTATTTCTGGGATTTTGGTGATGCTAGTAGTTCTATATTAGATTCGGACATCTATCCAAACTGTTTAATTTACAATGTGGTATTTTCTGTAAATGATCCAGATAATCCATTGAAATGTAGAAGCCATTCCCAGTTTTTTATAGCAGCATTACCTGTTGAGATGATATCGTTTGTTGCAAAAAAGCATAATGAAACGGAAATAGCACTTCAATGGGCTACAAGTAGTGAAACCAATAATAGGGGATGGGAGGTATATAACAGTATGGATGGTGTAAATTGGACTTCTTTAGGCTTTCATGAGGGTGCTGAATTTTCTAACTCCATTAATGAATATGAATGGATCGATAGATTCCCAAAAGTTGGAGTAAATTTTTATAAATTAAAACAAATAGATTTCGATGGAAGGTTTATATTTTCCAAAATAGAAACACTAAATTATGGGACTTTAAATGAAAATTTTATAATATATCCAAATCCTGTTAAAGACGAATTATTTGTAGAAAAAACTGGTAAAAGTGAACTTCCTACGGTAGTTGATATTTATACCCAGTCTGGTCAATTAATGAGTTCCTATACCTTAGAAGGACTTACAAAAAGGCAATTTATTGATATGTCAAATTTTGAGTCTGGCGTTTATTATGCAAGGATTAAAACTATTGAATCCATATTTAATCATCGGTTTGTTGTAGTTCCTAAATAGTTGTAATTGAAAGGAATGTCTTCTGCACTGCTCTATTACTAAATTTAAATTAGTAATAGAGTTGGTATTAAATTAGTAGAATAAAGATCTTGTACTTATTTCAACTCACTTTAATCGTATCGTTTTTCTTGTTAAGAATAACCTTTCCAATAACCCATTTGTAGTTTTGCCAAGCTCTTATTATGCAAGAAACAGCTGCGTATTGGCTTAGATCCATGTTAGTTTTTGTTTCACCCTTTTGAAAGCGGTATTTGAGTTTGCCTTTAGTGGCTTAGCCAAGGATTATTTCTTGTTAATCAATCCAGGAATGGTATTCAAATCATCGATTTTTTGAATTAGACCAATTGGTGAAACAAGGAACTTAGCTGGTATGTCCGTCACTCCAAATTTTTGTGCTAAAGGAGATAACATAACTGCTCGATGTTCTTCTATTATTTGATACTTCCAATTAAAGCCTTCTTGATTGGAAACTTTAATGCCTTGCTCTTTTCTTTTTTCTAAAGCAATAGAGACAATTTCAAAATTCTTGTTTTTCAGTTTTTTATGAACTTCTAATAGTTTAGGAAAATCATGCCTACAAGGCCCGCACCAAGAGCCCCAAAAGTCAATAAGAATCCATTTACCTTTTAAGTCTGATATTGAAAAGGCTTCTCCAGTATTAAGGGTTGAGGTAAATTGTGGTACTGAATCACCTTCTTCTACTTGATTTAAGCTAAAATAGAGTTTAAAGCAAAAAAAAACTACAAATCCTGAAAGGATGAGATAGCTTAATGCTCTATTTACTTTAGACATAATTTAAATACTAAAACTATCTTTGATTATTGCTTCTTGTTCTGCATCATGAACTTTTTTAAATCCAGTAGCAGGAGAGGCAGAACTTTTTCGTCCAATATATTTTAATGAAGAAGATAATTCATACCTAGATAAGAAGGTCCAGGAGCCCATGTTTTTTGGTTCTTCTTGTACCCATACAATTTCTGCCCCATTGTATTTTGAAAGTTCTTTTTGTATTTGAGCCTCTGGGAATGGATAAATTTGCTCTACTCTTACAATAGCAACATCTGTTCTTTGGTTTTCTTTTTGCTCTTGTAATAGATCGTAATAGATTTTTCCAGTACACAGAAGCACTCGTTTTACTTTTTTGTCCTCTGCAAAGTTATCGCCTAGTATCTCTTGGAAAGATCCGGAAGTAAAGTCGCTTATCGAACTCGTACACAAAGGGTGTCTCAACAAACTTTTAGGTGTTAAAACGACTAGTGGAGTTCTAAAATCTCTATGTAATTGTCTTCTTAGCAAATGAAAATAATTTGCAGGAGTTGTTACGTTTGTAACCTGCATGTTGTTGTTAGCGCACAATTGCAAATACCTTTCTGGTCGTGCTGAGGAATGCTCAGGCCCCTGTCCTTCGTGCCCATGAGGCAACAAGAGGACCAGCCCACTGTGTCGACCCCATTTGGCTTCAGCACTACTTATAAATTGATCAATAATAATCTGTGCTCCGTTTGAGAAATCCCCAAACTGTGCTTCCCATAGCGTTAAGCAATTAGGTGCTGTAGTGGAATAACCATATTCAAAACCCAAAGAAGCATATTCAGATAATAGTGAATTGTAAACTTCGAAGGTGCCTTTTTTGTTTCCTAAGTTCTGCAATGGAACATATTCCTTCTCGGAATCTTCCTTTTTGACTACTGCATGACGATGAGAAAAAGTCCCTCTTTCTACATCCTGTCCAGATAGTCTTACAGAAAATTCTTCATTAAGTAAGGAGGCATAAGCCATTAATTCACCCATAGCCCAATCGAATTTGTCCGTTGCAATCATTTCCTTGCGCTGAGCAAAGAGCTTTTGCACTTTTTTAATGGGTAGGTTATCTTCCGGAATGGAGGTTATTTTCTCTACTAGAGACAGAAAGTCCCTTTTATTAATTTCTGTTTTGGGAGAGTTTGAAAAATCTTTTGTTGTAGGTATTCTAAAGCCATTCCAAACCCCTTTGTCTTTATCCCCAGCAAATTTTGAATCTTCTTTTTTTGCCTCTATTAATTTCTCTTGCAACAAAGCTTTGAAATTCTTCTCCATTTCATTTGCTATGTTTGCATCTACTTCTCCTCTCGCGAGTAATTTTTCTTTGTAAATTTCTCTTGGGTTTTTGTGTTTAGCTATTGCCTTGTACAATATTGGCTGCGTAAACTTAGGTTCATCTCCTTCGTTGTGACCATATTTTCTATACCCTAGTATGTCGATAAAAATATCAGTATTAAATTTAAGTCTATAGGCCATGGCTAGCTTAACTGTATAAATTACAGCTTCTACATCGTCTGCATTTACATGAAAGACTGGACATTTAGTAACCTTAGCTACATCTGTACAATAGATACTTGTTCTAGCATCAATGTAATTTGTTGTAAATCCTATTTGGTTGTTTGTAACCATGTGAATGGTTCCACCAACTTTATTGGCATCAAGCCCACTCATTTGCACTACTTCATAAACTACACCTTGCCCTGCAACAGCAGCATCACCGTGAATAAGAATTGGACAAATTTTATCTATTTTACCATTGTATTTTGAATCTAGCTTTGCTCTTACTGTACCTTTTACAACTGGGTTAACTGCCTCCAAATGTGATGGGTTAGGGCTTAGGCTCAAATGCACTTTTTTACCATTGTGTGTCACTACGTCTGTAGAGTAACCGAGGTGGTATTTTACATCTCCCTCAAATTGTTCGTCTTGAAAAACTTTCCCTTCAAACTCACTGAAAATATCTTGGTAAGACTTGTTAAATATGTTTGCGAGAACATTTAACCTACCCCTATGGGCCATTCCAATGACAAATTCCTCTACATCAAGTTCGGCCCCGTATTGCACCACGGCATCGAGTGCTGGTATAAGACATTCTAAACCTTCTAGTGAGAATCTTTTTTGACCAATATACTTTGTGTGAATGAAGTTTTCAAATACCGTTGCTTGGTTTAACTTTTCTAGGAAGTGCTTCTTTTCATTAGTACTTAAGTTGGGCCTGTTCTTGCCAGACTCCATAAATCGCTTAAGCCATTCTACTTTTTCTGGGTTTGGTATGTAGGTATATTCCACACCAATGCTTTCACAATAAGTTTCCTCAAGGTGAGCAACAATGTCTTTTAATTTGGCTGAGCCAATTCCAATTTCTACTCCTGCATCAAAAGTGGACTCTAAATCGGCTTTTTTTAAACCAAAATTCTCAATTGCAAGAGTAGGTTCGTATTTCCTTCTTTCCCTAACTGGATTTGTTTTGGTAAATAAATGCCCACGTTTTCTATAACCATCAATTAGGTTAAGAACATTTATCTCTTTAAGCATGTCTTCAGAAACTCCACCGGTATTCTTGTCCCCAGCTAGATCAAATCCTTCAAAGAATTTTTGCCACCCAAAGTCCAGAGAGTCTTTGTCAGTCTTGTATTGCTTATAAAGTTCATCAATATAAGATACGTCTGCATTACTTAAATAAGAGTTGTCTTGCATTTTTTAGATTTATGGAACAAATATAAGTATAAAGTAGAATGTTTATAACAAAAAAAGCCCTTAAAAAGGGCTTTTAAATATTATTGTGACAACTGCATTATCTAATATCTTCTAGCTTTTTTTGAATTTCCTCTAAAACTTTTTTCTGAGCCGCAATTTCTGCTTCTTTTTTTATTTGTTCATCGGCATTTATGGTGATGTTTTTTTCTGCTTCTAAAATGGCATTTTGAGCATTTATAATTTTTTTTTATTGGCAACAATTGATTTGTCCAGCTTTTCTTTTTCCTTTTTAAGTTTTTCATGTTCTTTAACTAGCTTACTGTTTACCTTAAGTGCAGCTTCTAGTTTTTTTGATTTAGCTGCTTTCGCAGATTTTACTGCGAAATCTCTAATAAAATTACGTGCACCATTAAATTGAGGTTTAGCATTGGCATAGCTAATAAATTCCCCATCTAATTTAAAGCCAGTCGTTAAAATAACCACACCGCCAGTTTTATCCTCTACAGAAAAATAAACAGTTATTGGATCTTTAGAAATTTTTGGAATAATTGTATTTGAAGGGAAGGATTGTTTCTTTTCTTTATCTAATTCACCTTGGTGTTTTTTCATTAAGTCCTTAAACTCTTTCAACACTATTTTCTTCTCAGCCTCTGGAATTACTACGACTAAGGTATTTATCATTTTACCACCAATGTTGTTTTTTACCTCCTTTACTTTGATCTGGGAAAATGCATTAAAGGCAAAAGCACAGTGAAAAGTAAAAAAGAGGTTTGTTTGAATGTTTTCATATAAGTTCTAAATTTGTTGCAATTCTAATTTAAGATTTGTGCTAAAGTATTCATTTTTTTTATTTTTCTCTCTTTTATTCATCACTAGTTGTGATGAATCGAATGATGGATTAAAAAAAATGATTAACAATTATTCCATTATTAATAAAAATGGAAGAGTAAATGTTTTTCTCTTTTGGGATAGTGAATGCCCATTATGTGCGAACTATGAAAGAGATATAAAAGTATACAAAGAGCAATTTAAGAAGGACAGTATATTTTTCTATAAGGTTTATTGTAATGAATTTGATTTTGAAAAAGCAATAGACCGAGATCAAAATATTATTTTAGATTCTTCCAAAAATTTAGTCAAGGCATTAAATGGAATTGTTACTCCTCAAGCATTCGCAGTGAGTCCAGAAGGGGAAATACTGTATTCTGGGAAGATAGATAATTGGATTGTTTCCTTGGGACAAAAAAGACAAATTGTAGATAGCTTTTATTTAAAAGATGCCTTACTTGCAGTAATTAATGACAAAGAAATTAAGATTTCCACGACAACTCCTGTGGGTTGTTTTATTGAGCGGTGAAATATTCTTCTTTTCTTGTGGCACGGCCAATAAGGAGGAGCAAAGTTCATTACCAGATACCGTTTATTTTGTGCAACATATAGCACCTATTGTGCATTCTAATTGTACACCATGTCACAAAGAGGGTGGAGGTGGACCATTCCATTTGATTACTTATAATAATGTTGCGAAACGCAGTAAAATGGTAGCTTTTGTAACCCGAACGAAGTTCATGCCACCTTGGCCAGCGGATAGAAATTATTCTCACTTTTCCAACGAGAGAGGGTTAAGTAAGCAAGAAATTGAATTGATACAGAAATGGCATAGGACCGGAGCAAAAAGAGGAGAAGGTATAATAGATTATGAGAAGGTTTATTCTCAGAGGCGAAAACCAGATTTAGTCATTCCTGTACCCCCAACGAAAATAATTGGCAATAACAGGGATCAGTTCTATATTGTAAAAGCACCTTATGAGATTCCAAGGGATACTTTTGTCAATGTGGTGGAATTTATTTCAGGCCGTAATCAAGTTGTGCATCACGCAAATGGTCATTTGTTAAATTACGATTACAATAAAAAGCAAAATGTATTTGAAGGGGATTACTTTATAAACACAAACAATGCAGAACAAGAGTTTATTAAAGGTTTTAACAAATTAAAACTTACCCAAGACGATGGTTCTCTGCCTTTAAGAGTGCATAGTGCAATCAATTATTTGCCAGGGATGAAATACCAGCCATATCCAGAAGGAATTGGGGGCTTTCCTATAAGCAGAAAAGGAGTTTTCGTTCTGAATGACATCCATTATGGCCCTTATCCAGATACAATACTAGATTCATCTTATCTCAATGTGTATTATTCTCCTTCTGCCCCGAAAAGACCCTTTCAAGAAGTTATGTTAGGAACAAATGGAGTTAGTGAAATTGTTCCACATCTTGTTATCCCTCCAGGTAAAATAATGAAATTTAATACAGAATGGCAGGTTCCCTTTGATATATCCTTAGTTTCAATTAACCCTCACATGCATTTATTAGGAAAGTCAATAAAGGCTTATGCTGTAAAACCAAATGGAGACAGTATAAATTTAATTAGGATACCTAAATGGGATTTTAGATGGCAATACGTTTATCACTTCAAGAAGCTTTTGCGCTTACCAAAAGGCACCGTTGTGAGGGTAGAAGCCGTTTATGACAATACTAGTATGAACCCAAATAATCCGTTTGTTCCGCCAAGACAAATAGGAGAGCGGTTAGATAAAAATGGTGCTAGTATGCGCACTACGGATGAAATGTTGCAGTTTATCATAACAGCTTTACCATATAAAAAAGGGGATGAGCTAATTAGTTTAAAAAAGAAGTAATTTTGCGGCAATGAATGAAACGGAGGAAATAGAAGAGCAAGAAGAGTTTTTTGAACACCATAGAATTGTGGTTGACAAAGGTCAGAGTCTTTTACGAATTGATAAATTCTTAATGGATAGACTGATGAATGCTTCTAGAAATAAAATCCAAACAGCTGCTAAAGCTGGTTCTGTATTAGTGAACGGGAAGGCTGTGAAATCGAATTACAAGGTAAAACCACTTGATCTAATTACTATTGTATTCCCCGATCCACCCAGGGATAAAGAAATATATCCTGAAAAAATGGATATTGATATTGTTTACGAAGACGAGGATGTATTCTTAATAAATAAGCCTCCAGGCTTAGTAGTGCATCCTGGTTTTAACAATTATACAGGAACCTTAGTTCATGGTCTTAAATACCATTTTCAGAACTTGCCAGGGGATTCAGAAAGACCTGGTTTAGTGCATAGAATAGACAAAGATACGAGTGGTTTGTTAATGATTTCGAAAAACGAAGAAAGTATGACTGCACTGGCAAAACAGTTTTTTGATCATACCATTACTAGAAAGTATTATGCTTTAGTTTGGGGAGACCTGGAAGAAGATAAAGGTACAATTACGGGGAACTTAGCTAGAGATTTAAGAGATAGGAAAATAATGCGTGTCTATGAAGATGAAGAAATAGGCAAACATGCCATTACTCATTACGAAGTTGTGGAACGGTTCCATTATGTGACTCTAGTTACTTGCCAGTTAGAAACTGGAAGAACGCATCAAATCCGAGCACATTTTAAGCACATTGGACACCCTTTGTTTAATGATGCCATGTACGATGGAGATAGGATTCACAAAGGTCCTGACTTTAACAAATACAAACAGTTTGTTGCCAATTGTTATGAATTATTACCAAGGCAAGCTTTACATGCTTTTTCGCTAGGTTTTGTGCATCCTAGGACTAAAAAGGATATGTATTTTGAAAAAGAAATACCGGAAGACATGAACTCTGTCATAGAAAAATGGAGAGCTTTTGCACCTCAAATCCAAAAGTGGTAATTTTTAGTCACACAAATAATCCATAGGTCGTACTAAAGGGATTATAAATTTTAATAATTTTTTGTCTTGTGTAAGAAGTTTTTTGATAGAAATTACAATTGATGTTGTAAACTTCCACTGTTTTGTCTTTGTAGCTTAATATTTTAAAATGTTTCTGGAATTAGTCTAAAATAGTCTATCCAGTTTATCTTTTGTCATATCACCAGGATTATCACCAGTATTTATAGTGCTTGCTGGTTCAAAGAGCATTACCCATACTTCTTCTTTTGCAACTGGTTTGTGTTCTATCCCTTTGGGAATGGTTAAGAATTCATTCGGTAATAGAGTTACTGTTTTGTCTCTGAACTCAATGATAAGCTCTCCCTTAATTACAAGAAACATCTCTTCTTCATTTTCATGGCTATGCCATACAAATTCGCCTTTTAACTTGGCAAGCTTAACGTGCTGTCCATTTAATTCACTGACTATCTTGGGTTCCCAATAATTGGTGAATTTTGAAAATTTATCTTCTAAATTAACCTTCTCCATTAGGTAAATACTTCAATACTTGCTTTCATTGCTTCGAAGAATTTATCTTGATTGATGTTCATGCTCTCTTTTTCATCAAAGAAATGGACTAAGTTTTCTGTTGGCATATTTCCTGTGAGTTCGTCCTCTGCCATGGGACAACCACCATAACCTTTTATTGCACCATCAAATTTTTTACAACCGGCATTGTATGCAGCTTCTACTTTTTCTTTCCATTCGTCAGGTTTGGTGTGAAAATGAGCACCAAACTCAATATTCTTAAATTTAGGAATTACTGCTTCAAATACTTGAGTGATTTCTATTGGCTTAGCTACTCCAATAGTATCCGATAAGGAAATATATTTTACTCCTATGCTGTTTAGTTTCTCAGTCCATTGTTCCACCAATTCAGTGCTCCAATGTTCACCATATGGATTCCCAAAACCCATGGAGATATAAACTACTAAATCTTTGTTGTTTTTTATGCAGATTTCTTGAATTTCCTGAGTTCTCTCAAAGGACACTTGAATAGTCGAGTTAATATTTCTTTTTTGGAACTCCTCAGAAATAGAAAAAGGAAAACCTAAGTAATCTACCTGATTAAACTGAACAGCGTCTTGTGCGCCTCTTTTATTCGCTACGATACTCAAAAGCTTTGATTTGGTTTGAGACAAATCTAGGGCCTCTAAAACTTGTGCAGAATCACTCAATTGCGGAATAGCTTTGGGAGAGACGAAACTGGTGCAGTCTAGGACATCAAAGTTAACAGTCAAGAGCTTTTGTATGTACTTTATCTTAGTAGGAGTAGGGATAAATTCTTTTATTCCCTGCATTGCATCTCTAGGACATTCTATTAATTTGATAGGCATTAAAGCAAAGGTATAAAAAAAGCCATCAGTCGAAGGAAAGATGGCTTTAATTTATGTATTATTTGTATCTAGTTATAAAATTTATATCTAGTATCTTTTACATCTAGTATTTTTTTAAGTGTAGATTTTGTCCATTGTTTAGCAGACATTTTAGGTTCTTGGCTTAAATTTTTCTTAGCGTCTTCAATCTTTTCATCATTGCTCACTGTTTTTTCAGTAATGATAAATGCATAAACACCTTGGGTTCCTCTTATCGGTCCTGCCATTGTTTTTACAGCAGTGCTAGAAAAGAATCCTTTTAAAATATTGTCATTCGTCCCTGCGATATTTCCTTGTTCTAATGAATAGCCATCAAAGTCTTGAGCAATAGTTTTTAAATTGATAGCAACCTTTTCGATTGAATTTACTCCTTCTAATGCTTTTTGCATTTTATTCTCTAAAAGGTCCAAACTCTTTTCTTTTTTTACCGCCGATGCAACAGCATCTCTAACGTCATCTAATTGTGCATAACCTTCGTTTCTTATGTTTGTTAAATGAACAACAAACTGTGTATTCCCGATGGAAAGCACAGGAGAAATTTCCCCTTCATTTCTTTCACTTTCGAAAGCCCAGTCGGTAATGTTTTTAGAATCGGCTAAGCCACTTACACGTTTTGACTTTTCTTCTATCTCCCTTGCAATAGATGGGAATAATTGATTTTTCTCTGCCATTACTTGGAATATATTGTCTTCTTTTCCTTGTAGACTTCTTCTAAATTTAGTAGCAACATCTAAAACTTTTTTTCTTGTTTCCCTTCCCGCTTCAATAGATTGTGAAACTTCACCAAACTTCACCATTCTATTGGTTGGACTCTCATTGATTTTAATGATATGGAATCCAAATTGAGATTTAGCTATTCCTATTTCACCTTTATTCTTACCTTTCGCAAAATCTACGAATTCTTTTACCAATTGACCATCGTCTGTAAACCATCCAATATATCCTTCGTCAATCGCACTTCCTAAGTCTTCACTTTGTTTTACAGCATTTGACCAAGTTACAGCACCTTTTCTAATTTGTGCTAGTAAAGCATCGGCTTTTTCCTTTATATCTTCTTCCTTCTTTCCCGGTCCAGTCTTGAATAATATATGACTTGTGTTCATATAGGTATTAGAATCTTCTTCAGTGCCAAGAATCTTATAAACGGAATAAGCGCCATTGTCGAAATCTGGCCCATACATATCGCCAACATTCAGTTTTGATAAGTTTCTGGACAAAGCATTTGGCAAGTTAGATGGAGTGGTAAAGGCAGTATCGTAACCTTTAGCCGAATTAATATCTAAATAAACAGAATCGTTACTTGCATTTTTCAACCCTTCGTAAGCTTTAGTTATAGCATTAAGTGCGGTTAATGTATCTTGAGAACTAGGGCTAATGTCCCATTTAACATATTCAAAGTCTACTGATTTTTCTTGTTTAAAGTCTTCTTTATTCTTAGCAAGATACTCTTCTAACTCTGCATCTGTAACAAGTATTGAATCTTGGTTTATATCTGTTGAAACTAGGGAAACAAGTTTCCCATTGTAGATCTCAGACCTTTTGGCAATCTCAGTTTCAGCTTCTAAAGTGGTTGAGTATAAAGAGTTTTTAACCATTGCATAATATTTTTGGTCTAAAACATCTCCTTTCACTGCTTTGTATACTTGATCAACTTGTGCTTTCGCTTCAGGGTTTTGCATCATTTGACCTACAGCTGATTTTACTTTAATGTTATCGTATTCTTCACCCTCTTTAAACAATGGACCAAAGAAATACTTTATAGTGGCATGCGGCTCTGCGCCAAACATCCATTCATTCATTTCATCCTGTGTCACCTCTAAACCTAGGCTTTCATATTCTGGAATCAATACTTTATCCGTAAATATCTTGTCCCATGCTTGATTTCTAATTTGTGTAACTTGAGCTTCTTCCAAAGGCTTCCCTTGGTTCTGTTGAACTAAATTGTATTCGTATTCTTTTACAAGAGCATCAAATTCACCAGTTTGAATAGGCTCACCATTAATGGAACCGACTGAATTATCTTCTATTGCTCCTCCTTGTCTGTTGTAATTAGAGATTAAATCACCAATTATAAATGCTGCAAGAGCAAAAATAATTACGATAACTACAATACCTGAATTTCTTAATTTATTTATTACTGCCATAATTTTTACAAAGGTTGCAAATTAAGGCGATTTTGACTGAAAAATCAAAGTTTTTACACTTTTATGAATATATTTTTGAGAATCTTAAAGGTTAGAATATCATAACTTTACGACTTAAGATGTTGCCATCTAATTTTATTGTTAAGTCATGCCAACCTCTTTGTAGTTTGCTGATGTCTATTTCTTGCTCGTATTCACCCTTGGTGAAATTACCTTTTAAGTCATTTACAAAAACATTCGTACCTCTGTATTTCATCTCAATTTCTATTTTCTTTGCTTTATGAATATAGTAATGAAGGAAAAGTTTTTTGTCCTTTGCCTTCTGGTAATAGGTTATGTATTGAGCCATTGGAAGATATTCTCCTTTCTTAATAATTACATTATTTAAAAGACCAACCTTACAAGTAATATAACCTTCTTCTGTATCCGTAAAAATGGGTCTTATTTCTCCGTTTGAAGCAGCCACATCTATGTAGTCACCAAAGAAGGCTTTTTTGTCACTTCCAGCTGGCGGGAAGGATCTTTGTGTGATTCTTGTATGGGTAAATTTCTTACCATCGGATGTAGAGGCAAGGCTTACGTTTACAAATAGATTACTGGAAGAATTTCTTCTATCGTAATAAACTATATACACTTTATCATCACTTGGGTCAATGGTCATGTTAGGCATGTACTGATCCCTACCGTTTCCTACTTCGTCGTTATTTACTCTAGTAGGGGGAGTCCATGTTTCACCACCATCCCTTGATGTAATTAAGAAAATGTCATGGTCTCCATGAACTGTATCACCATATACTACAAAAATATGTCCTTTGCTGTTTGTTTGTATAAAAGGCATGCTGTTGGTGCGATACACTTCTGGGATGTCTTGATTCCATCCGCTTAATTGTTTGGCTATAATTTTGTCTTTTCCAAAGGTATCTCCACCATCTATAGATTTATCGAAATAGATGAAGTTGTGGCCTGCCCATACAACATAAATTTCTCCATTTTTACCTACTGCTGTAGTTGCTCCTTCCAAAGTATTATCTCCATCTAGGCAGTCTCCTGTTGTATCAGAAACTGTAATTGCAGATGTAAAACCTTCCATAGTATCCTGTGAGTGAACTATTCTAATTCTAGATTTGTCACTTTTGTTTTTACTTTTGTATTTGTCAAACTCAGTCCAAGAAACATATATTCTTCCTTTGTATTTACTTTTTTTCTTATCGTCTACACCTATCCATGGTTTGTCTTGCATCTTGTTATCGTTGAAACCTATGGTGTCTCCATTGTTCCATGTTTCTCCTCTATCTTTTGAAGTTTGAAAAACAATTCTATCAAACATTTCCGGGTGTTTTTTTTCAGGTGTTTTACTTAAATGGCAAAAGTAATACTGTGTATCACTGGCAATGTGCACCACTGGATCTCCGTATACGCCAAACTTGGAACTTAATTTATTCTCATCCCATTTAAGTCCAGAATTGTCACTAGTAAAAACATTGTCTACATTAGTACCAGCTAGAACAAACATTTCATTCTTGGGATCCATAGAAATACTAGGTTCATTTGTTTTTGTCTTTTTCTGTGAAATTAAATAGGTAGTTACTTGTGCATTGGCTAAGCCAATACTTAAACAGGAAAGTAGGAATAATGCTTTTTTCATAATTGTTTCACAAACTTAACTAAAGTTTGTTCAAATTATTGTTCCAAAAACAGGTCCAATTTTTAGAAATTATTCTTTTTGTATTTTGAAAGTTAATTAGAGTTTGTGTAACATGCTTTCCATGCTTAAAGAATGATCTAAAATCATCTTAAGCTCAGCAATCTTCACTCTTTTTTGTTCCATGGTATCTCTCCACCTCAAAGTTACGTCGTCGTTTTCAATGCTTTCGTAATCTACGGTGATACAGAATGGAGTACCTATGGCATCTTGTCTTCTATACCTTTTACCAATGGCATCTTTCTCCTCGTAATAGCAATTGTGTGAGAATTTGATCACGTTCATTAATTCTTTAGCAAACTCAGGAAGCCCGTCTTTCTTGACCAAGGGAAGTATTGCTACTTTAACCGGTGCAAGAGGAGCAGGGATACTTAATACAGTTCTCGTTTCTCCATTTTCTAATGTTTCCTTATTCAGTGCATTACACATCGTAAGAAGGAACATTCTATCTAGCCCTATGGAAGTTTCGACTACATAAGGGACATAGCTTTTGTTGTCTTCTGGATCGAAGAATTGTAGTTTTTTACCTGAATGCTCTTCGTGTTGTTTTAAATCAAAATCTGTTCTAGAATGAATACCCTCTACCTCCTTAAAACCAAATGGGAAATCATACTCAATATCCACAGCATCGTTTGCATAATGTGCCATTTTTAAATGATCGTGGTATCTATATTTTTCTCGGGCTGTACCAAAGGCAAGGTGCCACTTTAATCTAGCTTCTTTCCAATAAGTAAACCATTCTTTTTCGGTTCCTGGTTTAACGAAGAATTGCATTTCCATTTGCTCAAATTCCTTCATTCTCATGATGAATTGTCTTGCTACAATCTCATTTCTAAATGCTTTACCAGTTTGTGCTATCCCAAACGGCAGTCTTTGTCTACTCGTTTTTTGAACGTTTAAGTAATTTACAAATATTCCTTGAGCAGTTTCTGGTCTAAGGTATATTTCATTGTCTGAATCAGTTGCACTCATTTGAGTACTGTACATTAGATTAAATTGTCTGACATCAGTCCAGTTCTTACTTCCAGAAACAGGACATGCTATTCCTAGTTCTTCAATTTTTTCTTTCAATAAATGCAAGCTATCACTTTCCATTCCAATGGCTAAAGTGTTTTCAATCTCTTCAATTTTCGATTTATTCCTTAAAACGTTTGGATTTGTTTTTCTGAATTCCTCTTCGTTGAAGTCGTCTCCAATACGTTTTAATCCTTTCGCTACTTCTTTGTCAATCTTGGCATCCACTTTGGCAATGTATTCTTCCAATAAAACATCAGCACGGTATCTCTTTTTAGAATCTAAGTTATCAATCATTGGATCACTAAAGCCATCTACGTGACCACTTGCTTTCCAAACTTTAGGAGACATAAAAATTGAAGCATCGATTCCTACAATGTTTTCATGCATTTGCACCATACTCTTCCACCAGAAGTCTCGGATGTTCTTTTTTAATTCAACACCATTAGAGCCATAATCGTAAACAGCAGATAGTCCATCATATATTTCACTACTTTGAAAAACAAAACCATATTCCTTACAATGCGCTATTACTTCCTTAAACTTATCTTCTGTACTCATTTGATTCTTAATTGTAGGGCAAATTTACTCAATTGATTGAATTTTAAAACATAAAAAAGCCCCGTTAATTTCGGGGCTTTTGTTCTATTAGGTTTTCTCTATTCCTTTCTTACTTCTTAGCTCTATTCTTTAAAAAGTCTCGCATTTTTTGTTGCCAATCTCTCTCAGTACGATGTATCATAACTACTTTCTTGGCAGATAAGAAAGTCAGAAACTTGGTTTGGTAAGTCTTATCCAGTTCTAGCAATTCTTCTTTGTGGTTGTTCAGATCTGTAAGGTATTGCTTTGCCTTTGTTTCATCCATGTAGATGATGTCGTTCTTTTTATACTTAGTTCTAAATGCTTTCTTAAGGCTTCTTTGCTTTGCATTGTATTCTTCATACATTGGCCAGAATTTACTCTTCTCAGTTTCTGACAGGGATAAGGCAGAGTTAAAAAACTCTTTTTTTAAGCTATCGAATTTTTCTTTTTTTGCTTTTCTATCTCCTTTGTTGCCTCCTTTTTGAGCAACAGCAGTAGTTGTGTTAAGTAGGAATAATCCTAAAAACAGACTTGTTAATATTATTTTAGTTTTCATAATCTTTTTATATTTCTTCGTAAATGTCGTAATCTTCTAATTCTTCGTTGTCCAGGTTGGCAGTACTTTCTTGTATCTCTTCTTGTAAAAGGTTTAAATCGTCAAGAGAAACTAGGTTTATAAAATCATCCGATGTTAATTCAAAATCCTCTTGGTCCAAAATCTCTTCAACAGATACATTTCCCAGTTCAATTTTTGGTTTGTCGTGTTTAATAAAGATAATGTATAAACCCATGAAAAAGATGAAGGAAGCTGCTATCCCAGCTGTTCTCAAAAACCATGGGTTAAACTTTTTCTTTTGGCTAGTGCCAATAGTGTTTTTAAGAATGTTGTCTTCTAAAGTATTAAAATACCCATCTGGTGCTTTTAAGGCAGACTTTATTCTGTCTCTTTCCAAATCTATGTTGTATTTGTTCTTCATGTCTTACTTATTCGATGTTTCAAATTGCAAAAGGTTTAATTCTCTTTTAAATATTCTTGTATTTTTTTAACCGCTATGTGATAGGATGCTTTTAACCCACCAACAGATGTTTCCAAAATCTCTGATATTTCGGTGTATTTTAAATCATCGAAATACTTCATATTAAATACCAACCTTTGTTTGTTAGGCAATTGCAAAATAGCTTCGTTTAGTTTTGTTTCTATTTCATCTCCATCTAATTCTTCTATTGTTGATGCACTTGTTTCCATTTGATTAAAAACAAAATCATCTATTGGGACATTGGGCTTTCTTTTCCTAAGTAATTGCAAAGCTTCGTTTGTAGCAATTCTATACAACCAGGTACTCAACTTACTTTCCTTGTTAAATTTACTTAAGTTTTTCCAGGCTTGAATAAAGGTTGTTTGCAAAGCATCGTCCGCATCGGCATGGGAGAGAACTATTTTCCTAATGTGCCAATACAATCTTTCTTTGTAAGCAGATAGAATAAGACGAAAGCATTCTTCCATTTTTCCTTTTTCAAAGGCAAGTAAAATTAGTTCTTCTGTGAATTGGGCTTTCAATTTGTTCTTTGATGCAAAGAAAGTAGAAAGGTTTAATCTATTTTCTTTTTATGTATAAAAAGAAATCACTGCAACGGATTTCATCAATAATTAGTATAAATAAACTGAATTTAATCTTGGGTTATGGAAAAATGCTATAAAACCCGTATCTTTGCAGTGTAACAACCCCTTGGGGACTAATAAAATATCATAAATAATGGCTAAATCACAACAGACTTTTAACAAAAAAGAAAAAGAGAAAAAACGTTTAAAGAAAAAACAGGAGAAACGAGAGAAAAGGGAAGAACGTAAGTTAAATGCTGTAACTGGTGAGCTAGAGAATATGATGGCCTACATAGATGAGAATGGAAATATAACAGATACTCCGCCAGATCCATCTAAGAAGAAAGAATTTATTGCAGAGAACATCGTACTTGGTGTTCCAATTAGGGAAGAGGAAGACGAAGAAACTACTAAAGTAGGTTTCATCGAATTCTTTAATACTGAAAAAGGTTTTGGCTTTATTAAGGAAGAAGGAACAAATGAAAAGTTCTTTGTTCATGTTCATGGACTTATTGACGAAGTGAAAGAAGGAAACAAAGTTTCTTTTGAATTGGAGAGAGGTCTTAAAGGTATGAATGCTGTGCAAGTAACAATCGTAAAAGATCTTCCTAAACCAAAAGTAGAGGCGCAAGTTGAAGCTACTAAAGGGGATGCTGAAAAGACGGAAGCAAAAGTAGAAGTTACTGAAGAGAAGACAGAAGAAACTGATTCGGAAAAAACGGAAGAATAAGTATTAAGATATAATAACAAAAAAGGCTACTTGAAAAAGTGGTCTTTTTTTATGCTCAATAATTTTATTTCTTAATTAGTGGCATTGACCTAATAGAGATTGAGTTTCTTTTTTACCCCAATCTGGAGCATTAACATCTTTCTTTTTAAAAGCTTCAAATTTCTTAAGAGCCTTCTCCAAATAAGGTTTAGCATTTTTACATCCTCCTCCATAATCTAACGGCATGTACATTTTTGATTGTCCTATTAAATACAAAGTACGAGGGTTGTTTTCATTTAACAATAAGGCCTGTTGAAGTAGTAAGCTGCTTTTCTGTCCATAGGTATAGCCTCGTTCCTGAGGGTTTACCATAATTCGAGCGCTGTATACCATACTGCTCACACAAAGAATTTCATCGTTATTTGGAGATATTAATTTTGCTTTGTTAATACTTTCCTGTGCCAAGTCTAAAGTGGAGTCTATCTTACTAGATTCTTTTTCTGTAAAAGCTGAAAGAGCATAAGAGTAAGCTGCATAATAATGGGGATACCAATCCAAACTATCTGTTGGTTGTAAGGTTTTAAATTTATTACCTATAGAAAGGTATTGTGCAGAGGTTTCACTCTTATTTAATAATGCTATAAAGCCTGTTAACTTTTTTTGCTTTGCGAAACTAAAGAGTAAAAGAGTAAAGGAAATAATTCCTAATGTTTTATTGATAAATCCAGTTCTGTTAAGGTTTTGCTGGGCTAGTCTCGCTGCAATTTTCTTGTCGTAGGTCTTTGTGATACTTTGAGTAGACATTCCTCCATCAGGAACTCTCACCTCTTGTTCCATGTCTAAGCCATTAATGAATAAGTTCCATTTCTTACCATAATCTATATTGAATTTGGCTATTCCCAAGGAATTTGTTTTTACTTTTTCCGTTGCATTCGTACTGGATTCTACTAAACTTACAGTAGCATTTGGAATTAATCTACCTTGTGAATCAAATACTTTTACTGTAAGATCTAAATTGCCCTGTGCAAAAATGGAAACACTTAGTATTAGGGGTAGGAAAAGGAGGATAATTTTGACACTTTTTATACAATTAGAACTAATAAATTGGAAATTTAGTATTTTGATGTTATTAATAACACCAACAATAGATTGATAGGACTGAACAAAAAAAGCCTGCAATACAATTACAGACTTTCTTCTTTGGCTTAGCCAATATTCTTAAACTCTTCTTGCTAGTGCTTTTTCTGCAGCTGCTACAACATCTGGAGTATCAATACCGTATTTAGCCATCAATTGATCCGGAGTTCCACTTTCTCCAAAAGAATCATCGACACCTACCATTTCTACTGGTAATGGTAAGTTTCTAGCCAGTAATTGACACACACTGTCACCAAGACCACCATTGAATTGGTGCTCTTCTGCAGTTACAACACATCTTGTTTTTCTTGCTGAGTTTAAGATTGCTTCTGTATCAAGAGGTTTGATCGTATGAATGTTTATTACCTCAGCACTAATTCCTTTCTCAGCAAGGATATGTCCAGCTTCTATTGCTTTCCAAACTAAATGTCCAGTACAGAAAATACTAACATCAGTTCCTTCACTAACCATCCATGCTTTACCAATTTCAAATTTTTGGTTAGGGTCTGTAAATACAGGTACCTTAGGTCTTCCAAATCTCAAATAAACAGGTCCTTCAAAATCTGTAATTGCTATTGTAGCGGCCTTGGTCTGGTTGTAGTCACATGTATTAATAACCGTCATGTGAGGTAACATCTTCATCAATCCTAAATCTTCTAATATTTGGTGTGTTGCTCCATCTTCTCCTAAAGTAAGTCCAGCATGAGAAGCGCATATCTTAACATTCTTACCTGAGTAAGCAACAGATTGTCTTATTTGATCGTATACTCTACCTGTAGCAAAATTGGCAAAGGTACCTGTAAAAGGAATTTTACCGCCTGTAGCTAGTCCTGCTGCCATTCCTATCATGTTTGCTTCAGCTATACCTGCTTGAAAAAATCGGTTAGGGAATTCTTTTTTAAAATCTCCCATTTTTAGAGAACCAGTAAGATCGGCACATAGTGCAACAACATTAGGGTTTTTCTTTCCTGCTTCTAAAAGTCCTGCTCCAAATCCAGATCTAGTGTCTTTTTTTTCCGTTACGGCAAATGTTTTCATTTTCTTTTTTATTGCTGTTTGACTTCTGAAGTAACTCCAGAAGATATTGTGAATTTTACTTCTCTTGTATAAATGGTTCTTGATTCCCCAGATGCTCTGTAAATCCAAGTATAATTCCCAGGTTGCATTAATATTTCCTGCTTTCTAGGCTCACTTTTGGTATCCAATACCCAAGTTGTTTTCCCTCCGCTGGTCATGTATATTGCCCCATCAATTTTACTTCTTATTCTTAAATCTAGCTTTCCTGGATTTGGAATTTCTATTCTGGTTGTTTGGTTTTGTCTAATCTTAACATTTCTAAGAGTAGTTCTAGGTAAAGTTAGTATTTCAAGGTCATAAGTACCTGTTCTATATTTCTTTTCTTGGTTAAACTCCTGTGCATTTAATGTTCTAGCGCTATCGTGCTGTCTCACTATTGCCTGTAATCTTCCATATTGGGTTAATCCTTTCATCACCAAATTAAGTGTTCCTTGACCAGCTCGAATAGGAATGATATTGTGTCTTCCTGCTGTAAGCTTATAATTCATTAGTGTCGAAAGAGGGATGGTATGAACTATAAAATTGTACTTTCTCATAGGATCAAGAAACAAAGTATCTGGAAGTCCATAGGCATTCATTGTATGTTCGTAGTCGTGAAGTAATTTTCCAGACTGGGCATCATAAATAGACATTCCTACATTGGTTTCTAAAGGGAATCCAGTGTCATCAATCAAGTTTACTTGAGAAGAGGTTTCGTTTAAGGTTTGTGAAATGATAATGTTCAATACAGCCTCAAAATCGGCTTCTGTTTTGGCGTCAAAGAAAGTACCCACACAGGAGAAAGCATCTTTAAAGATATCCTCATCCGTTCCCATACCCACAATAAAAGGTCTTAAGATTACACCTTTCTTTTGCAGTGCCTCTGAAATGGCACAAGGATCACCATCGCATTCTTCCATTCCATCAGTGATAAGAATAATAATGTTTCTTGCTTTATCATCAGGGAAGTCATTTGCAGCTTCAAGTAGAGACCTAGCTATAAGGGTGTAGCCTTTTGGGTCTATCGCCAAAAGACTTTCTTTGATTGCATCAATGTTGTCCTCTGCAAACGGAACTTCTAATTTAGTATCGCCACAATCGTGTTTTAAAACAGGTTGGGTATGTCCGTATACTCTTAATGCAACTTCTACATTTGGCTTAGTACCTAAGGAGTCTACCAATTTTGATAGCACTCTTTTAGCAATATCAATTCTTTTATTGTCGCCCATCTTTGCTACCATACTACCGGATCCATCAAGTACAAAAAGAATTCTGGTGGGTAAGATTTGTGCAACAACACTCGTTGTAAATAGGCCTAGAAGGCCAAGTAAGAATAAATATTTAAGGTGCTTTTTCATGTTTAATAATCACTTAAAGAGCTGGGCAGTTGTGCCAGTGCTTTTTCAAGTTGTTCATCACTCGGCGGAATACCATGCCACTCATGCGAACCCATCATAAAATCTACACCTTGCCCCATCTCTGTCTTCATTATTATTACAACAGGTGTGCCATTTCCTAGTTTGGACTTGGCTATTGCAACTTTTTCAAGGATATCTGAGACGTTGTTCCCGTCCATCTCCATTACTTCCCAACCAAATGCGGCAAACTTGCTGTTGAGCTCCTCAAAGCCCATAATGTCAACGATAGAACCATCAATTTGTTGTTTGTTGAAATCAATTGTTACAAGTAGGTTATCTACTTTGTTGTGCGCAGCATACATGATTGCTTCCCAGTTTTGACCTTCTTGCAATTCTCCATCTCCCAAATTACAGAAAACAGTACTACTGTCTCCATCTAATCTTTTTTGCATCGCAATTCCAGTGGCAACAGACAATCCTTGTCCAAGAGAGCCGGTGGCAACACGCACACCTTCTAAACCTTCTTCAGTTGCAGGGTGGCCCTGTAGTCTAGAATTTAGTTTTCTAAATGTAGCTAATTCATTCACCGGGAAATAACCGCTTCTTGCAAGAACAGAATAAAATACTGGTGATATATGACCATTCGAAAGAATAAAAACATCCTCGCCTTTTGCATCCATTTTAAAGTTTTGTGGATCGTGATTCATTATTTCAAAATACAAACAAGTGAAATAATCTGCACATCCAAGTGAACCTCCAGGGTGACCACTTTGCACGGCATGTACCATTCTTACAATGTCTCGTCTTACTTGAGAGGAAATATTTTCTAATTCGGCTACAGTTGGCATATTTTATTAAATTAAGCTAATGCAAAAAAAGAATATTAATTGATAATTATAAGGTATATCTAAAATAGTAACCCACAAGAATACCACAAAGAAGGAAAGAGTTTAAAAGACGAAACCTACATTCAAAGATTGGGTCCCAATATTTTTGTTGGTACGTTTTAACCCTGGAATTGATTTGTAATTTAGGCCGTCGTTTATGTCTGCAAGGCCAGAGTAAATGCCAATTTTGAATCCCCAATTCTTTTTATTCCATATATGACCAAAAGTAATTCCATAGTCAAATTTCTTAAAGGGAAGATCTGTTTCGGTAGGACGGAGGTCAACTCCTTTAAAAATTCTTGAAACGAGTAATCTGGATGTTTGAAATCCTACATAAAATTCACTTTCTGCTTTTTTCGTTTTTCGATAAGTATAACCAAACTCTACCGGTAAGTTTAAATACATGGTTGATATCTTGTTGTAGGTACTGTCACCTAATACTTTAAATTTACTACCACGTAAATCCGCAATAAGTTCGTATCTAAACTTTAGTCTTTTGCTTAGCTTGATGTTGTGTGTAATGCCAAATTGGTATCCAAAATAGGGTCTGTAATTTTCTAATTCTTCCCCTTTCATGGAGCTTATTCCAAATCCCATTTTCATTCCAACTCTGCCTTTGGCGTTCTTCTCTATGATTTGCCCTTCACTTTTAGTGAAAAAGCAGAGTAGAACTAATAATATGCCTATTTTTTTAATCAATTTTCTTGCCTTTTAAAGCGGTTACTATCGCATTATCCATTGCTCTTTCTGCAAATGGTCGAGTGGTGTCATTCATTACTTCTATTTGTTTTTGAATGACGTTTTTGTCTTCTGAGTTTAGCGAGTTTTTTAAATTTATCAATTCCTTATTGGTTAACTTTAATTCTTCCTCATTAAGTATTAGACAATGTTTTTCTATGAAACGTTCCGTATGGTAAATTAATTGTGTTGCTTCATTCTTTGCTTCCTGCAACATTCTTTCGTCCACATCTCCTTGTGCATTAGTTACAGAGTCAAGTAACATCTGTTCTACCTGCGCATCTGTAAGTCCGTATTGAGGCTTGATATCAATTTCTTGAATGGTATTGGATCTTATTTCTTTCGCTCTAACTTTTAATATTCCATCTGCGTCCAACAGAAAAGAAATTTCAATTTTAGGAATCCCAGCAGGCATGCTAGGAATATTATTCAGTATGAATTCACCTAGTTTTCTATTCTCTTTAACCAGTTCTCTCTCTCCTTGAAAAACAGCAATCTTCAGATTTATTTGTCCATCCACACTGGTAGTATATTCTTTTGCTATTTGTAAGGGGATTTTTGAATTCCTTGTGACAATTACATCCATTAAGCCACCCATAGTTTCAATACCTAGTGACAATGGAGTAACATCTAGTAAAAGCATGTCTGTTCTATTACCAGCAAGAATATCCGCTTCAATTGCAGCGCCTAAGGCAACTACTTCGTCTGGATTTAGGTTATCATTAGGGCTTATGCAAAAGTAAGATCCTACCAGTTCTTTCACTTCTTGAATTCTTGTACTTCCACCAACTAGAACCACATCATCAATGTCTTCTTTGTTTAGCCCTGAATCTTCTAATGCCTTTTCGCAACTATCCATTGTTCTCAATAGGATAGGGTTTATCAGTTCTTTGTATTTTTCTTGTGTTAAGCTTAGGGTAATTGCATTAACAGTATGATTAAAGTCTTCTGTGCTTTTAGAGAAATGAATTTTACATTTTTCAGCAACGTTTTTTAATTGTGCTACCGTGCTAGCCTTTTTGGAGCCAATGGAAGAATCTTTCCAATAGTTGGCAATTGCCAAATCAATGTCATCTCCTCCTAAATGGGTGTCGCCATGCGTAGAGAGTACTTCAAAAATACCATCTTCAATAGTGAGTATAGAGATATCAAAGGTTCCTCCCCCTAAATCATATACCGCAATGTTTTTCTTGCCATCGTTTGCTTTGAAGCCATAAGCCAATGCAGCGGCTGTAGGTTCGTTTACTATTCTAAGGATATTTAACCCTGCAAGTTTCCCAGCATCTCTAGTAGCTTGTCTTTGGGAATCGTTGAAGTAAGCAGGTACTGTAATTACAGCTTTGGAAATAGTGGTTTCTAACTCTATTTCTGCTTGTGCCTTTAGCTTCTTTAAAATAATGGCAGATAGCTCAATCGGGGAATAATATTTTCCTTTTACTTCCACCTTGACCAATTGGTCTTCTTGGGTATCAATGATCTTGTACCCCAAAGAAAGTTCATTGGAATCCAAGTCCTTATAAGATCTACCCAATAGTCTTTTTACAGAATATATGGTATTGGGGTTGGATTCCTCCAAATGAGATTTGGCTATTTCTCCTACATGGGCATTGTTCCCTTCATCAAAATAAACAACAGAGGGAACAATTGTTTCCTTGCCTAAAAGGGCAGGGGTATTGTCTTTAATGTAGGCTATAAGGCTATTGGTTGTACCCAGGTCTATCCCAACGACAACTTCATTCTTCTCTTTTTCAAGAGTTCCTTCTTTTAGATTAATTGAGATTTTTCCCATTGGCGAGCAAAGGTATAATAATATATATTAGGAAAGGTTTTTAACTTGCCTTTGGTTTGAAGTTTTCTGCGTGTTTTTGAATCATTTCCATCACCGTTTTCTTATCGTACTCGTTCAATCTTTTTTCTGAAACTGAGATAGCCTTAATCAATTCATGCCCTATTCCAGGTTTGCCAATAGAAACTTCGTTAAAGTACATACCAAATACAATGAAACTATTGTAGCCAAACCAGGCGGAATTATTAGGAATAACTTCTGAAAAACTAGAATCAATTTTTTGGGCAAAAATCATGTTAAGACCATCCATTAAGGTTGTATTCTTATTGGCATAGCGTTTTCTAGAACTGTAATTAAGTTTGAGTAGTTCTTTTAGAAATTGTTTAAATTGATAATTGGAGAAAGAGCTTTCCATTTCCTTGTATTGGACCATGCTCATAGGGAATTCTACAATGGAGACTTCTCTATTCGGCATTTTTATTTGATATAAAATAGTGTCGAAATTACCTACCGGTTTAAACATTTGCATAGCATATATAAATACTGCTTGGTTAGAGGTAATGGGATTGTACATAGGTAAAGAATCTATGAAGGATAGTTTTAATTTGTTACCTAACACAAAAGTAGAGTCTGGCGTGATATTAGGAAACAGAATTAAATTACTGTCTATTTCTGTTGCATTATTCCGCAAAACATCCGTGGGTTTTTTCTTTTCAGGACTACAAGCCATTAAGCCAATAAGAATAAAAGACAAAGCTATGAATAGGTTTCTTTTCATGCCTCAAAAAAACACAAAATATATTGTTTCGCCTAAGACACATTGTAATTATTTATTCTTTCTAAAAAGAGATAATAATGTACTTTTGAAGAGTGACTCCAGAGCATTTAAAAGATACGGTAAAGAACATTCCACATAACCCTGGAGTTTACAAGTATTTCGATAAAGACGATGTCATTATTTATATTGGGAAAGCCAAAAATTTAAAAAAGAGAGTCAGTTCTTATTTTACTAAGCAAAAACACGAAAGTGGAAAGACTGCAAGACTGGTAAGACAAATTATAAAGATAGAATACACCTTAGTTGAGACTGAGATAGATGCTTTGCTGCTGGAGAATAGTTTAATAAAGGAGTATCAGCCTAAGTATAACGTGATGCTCAAGGACGATAAGACCTATCCCTATATTTGTATAAAGGACGAGGCTTATCCTAGGGTTTTTGCCATACGGAACATTCCCAAAGACAAAAGCGAATACTGCGGTCCTTACACAAATGTGTATATGATGAACATGGTATTGGAGTTGATTCGGAAACTATACCCCACAAGAAATTGCAACTACAATCTAACACAGGATAACATTGAAGCTGGTAAGTTTAAGATTTGTTTGGAATACCAAATAGGGAATTGCAAAGGACCCTGTGAGGGGCATCAATCCGAGGAAGATTACGATAAAAACATAGAACAGATAAGGCATGTATTAAAAGGAAACCTCTCCGAGGTAAAGACCTTTTTTAAGGATTCCATGCACGACGCTGCCAATAAGATGAAGTTTGAGGAAGCTCAGAAGTTTAAGGAGAAGTTGGAGAGTCTGGAGAATTACCAGAGCAGATCTACCGTGGTGAATCCTAAACTTAATAACATAGATGTATTTACCATAGTGAGTGATGAGAAACGTGCTTTTGTGAATTATTTGAAGTTGGCAAATGGGATCATCATTCAGACCTTAAACATGGAGTATAAAAAATCCATGGATGAGAAGGACGAAGACTTAATCTTATTGGCCATAGCCGAAATACGGAACGAATACCACAGCAAGTCAAAGGAAGTATTCTTGCAGTTTCCTGTCGAAATAGAGGATGCCGACTTTAAGATAGAAATCCCAAAAATAGGAGATAAGAAGAAGCTCATGGATTTGTCCATGAAGAATGCGCTTTACTTTAAGAAGGAGAAGTTGGCGCAGTATGAGAAGCTTAACCCAGAGATAAGAGTAGATAGATTGATGCAGCAGATGAAGAAGGATTTGCGTTTGACTGAAGAGCCATTGCACATAGAGTGTTTTGACAACTCCAACTTTCAGGGAACGAACCCAGTATCTGCCTGTGTGGTATTTAAAAATGGAAAACCTTCCAAGAAAGAGTACAGGAATTTTAACATAAAGACTGTAGTAGGACCAGACGATTATGCCTCTATGGCAGAAGCGGTAAAAAGACGTTACATAAGACTGATGAAAGAAAACCAACCTCTTCCTCAACTTTTGGTTGTAGATGGCGGAAAGGGGCAGTTGAGTGCAACGGTGAAGGCAATGAAGGAGATTGATGTCTATGGGAAGATGGCAGTGATAGGAATAGCGAAGAGGTTGGAGGAGTTGTTCTTTCCGGGAGACCCTATTCCATTGTACATAGATAAGAAATCAGAGACCCTAAAGGTGATTCAGAGAATGCGAGACGAAGCACACCGATTTGGGATTATGCACCATCGTAAAAGAAGGATGAATTCAACTCTGCAGTCTGAGCTTACGCAAATAGATGGGATAGGAGAGAAGACTACCGAATTACTCTTAACGAAATATAAGAGTGTGAAGAAAATAGGCTTAGCCAATAAAACAGAACTCAAAGCCCTACTAGGAGAAAGCAAAGGAGAAATAGTCTATAATTACTTTAACTAAGAGAAAAACAATCCGTCATAATAACAAAAGTTTACAGAGTTAACTTTATGCGGTATCTCTAGGATTTAAGCTCCATTGTTACAAGAACAATACTTTTGTTTTATTGTTTGTGCTATAAGTTTAATATCCTACTTTTGCCGGACTGATATACACCTGCCCAGGTGGTGAAATTGGTAGACACGCAGCCTTGAGGGGGCTGTGCTCGCAAGGGCGTAGGAGTTCGACTCTCCTTCTGGGCACTATCACAATTATTTAATTCTATCTATCCAATGGCCAAAGGAAACTTTGGGCCCCCAATGTAATAACCATTTGATTGGTTTTGAATCATAGCTAAAGTGTGATGCCCCAATTTGAATACCTATGGCTATTGTAAAGCTTTTATTTGCTTCAAACAGATACCCAGGTTCCAAAGCTCAAGTAGTTGTGTAATGATCGTTTATTAGGTTTCTGCCAAAACCCAAAACGGGACCAATATAAAAGCCATATGGCTTAGCTATTATACTTGTACTTTTATTGAAAAACATGGGAAAAACTGTATAAATACCTATGTCTGAAAATCCATTTTCGATAGCACCAAGATGGTAGTTTGCGGTTGGTAATAATCTGAAATTTGTTCTTTGGCCAATAGGCAGTTCAAGTATTAGTGGGAATACATTCACATCCAATTCTCCTTCTTAGTAAAAAGGTTCTATTGTGACACTTGGTTGTACTCCAATAAAAACGGGTTTCTTGGTTTGGCCACTTACTCTATTTACAAAAAAAGCGAAAAGTAATAGGATTGATGTGGTTATAATGGTACGCACTTCTAATATCATAATTCATTGCTAAATTACTATTTTCTACCATTGTACCCAAGGTGATATTTCTCAGGCTTTGGGGTTATTTTGCAATTGGAAGATAAAAAACGTATTGGATGTTCCACATATTATTATATTTCTTTATTTGTCAGAAATTATTGAAAGTTTCTTCTAATGAAATGATTTATATTGCAGCTTTAAAATTGAATAATGAGCAAGACATACTACAACCCAGATGATTTAAGGAAATTTGGAGAAATAACAGAATGGAGTGAGGAGTTAGGTGAAAAATTTTTTGATTACTATGGGAAAGTATTCGAAGAAGGAGCGCTTAGTGCAAGAGAGAAATCTCTTATTGCCCTTGCCGTTTCTCATGTTGTGAAATGTCCTTATTGCATAGACGCTTATACTAAGGATGGATTGCAAAGAGGAGTGACTAAAGAGGAGATGATGGAAGCTGTGCATGTGGGTGCAGCAATAGAAAGTGGTGCGACTCTTGTACATGGTGTACAGATGATGAACAAATACGATAAACTATCCATGTAATTTATGTTGTCTAAGACCCTTCAAAAGAGAGAGAATAAATTGGCGAAAGCCAAAAACCAGTTAACACATTTATCCAATGGGATATTTGGAGATGGGTCTTTGCCTACCTTTAAGGAGAAGTTGGAAAAAACGAAGGACTTCCCAATAAAGCCAAAGGGTATTGAAATACTGCAAATTAACGTAGGTTATATGTGCAACCAAGTATGTGGACATTGCCATGTAGATGCTGGTCCAGATAGAAAAGAGATAATGACAAGGGAAACTATGCAACAATGCTTAGAAGTACTTAAAACAACCAATGCACATACTTTAGACCTAACAGGAGGAGCACCAGAAATGAATCGAGATTTTAGATGGTTTGTAGAAGAGGCAACAAAAATAGGAGTGAAGGACATTATAGTAAGATCTAACCTTACTATCCTTAGGGCAAATAAGAAGTATTACGATTTACCTGAGTTCTTTAAAAAGCACAACATACATGTGGTATCTTCTATGCCACACTGGACAAAGGGTAAAACAGACAAACAAAGAGGAGACGGAGTATTTGATGCTTCCATAAAGGCATTACAAGAGTTGAACAAGGTTGGATATGGAATGCCAGGATCTGATCTTAAATTAGATTTGGTTTACAATCCATCTGGTGCCTTTTTACCAAGTAACCAAGAGTCCTTAAAATTAGATTTTAAAAAGGAATTAAAGGCAGAATTTGATATTGAGTTTCACGATTTATTTGCCATTACCAATTTACCCATCAGTAGATTCTTAGATTATCTAATTGTATCGGATAATTACGAAGAATATATGTATTCACTAGTAGAGGCTTATAATCCATTGGCTGTTGCCAATGTAATGTGTACCAATACAATTTCTGTAAGTTGGGATGGTTGGTTGTACGATTGTGATTTCAATCAAATGCTGGAGCTTAAAGTGAATAGTAAGGTAAAGCACATCAAGGATTATAATGAGGACGTTTTACAGAATAGGGAAATAATTACATCACAACATTGCTATGGCTGTACAGCAGGTGCCGGTAGTAGTTGTCAAGGTACTATATCATGAAAAGAAAAGGATTAGTAATATTAGTTTTAGTATCAATGATAGGAATGAGTTTTACTATGAAAGAAACCTTATCGGATTTATTGAAGAAGTACAATACAGAAAGTATCCCGTATATTTATCATAGTGGTCTTTCTGAGCTTAAAAGCAAAAAACACCTTTTGGATGCAAGAGAAATAAAGGAATACAAGGTGAGTCATTTAGGAGGTGCAATTTATGTTGGGTACGATAGTTTTGATATTAAAACGGTTACCGATAGGATAAGCAATAAGCAAGATACGGTAGTGGTATATTGTTCTTTAGGTATAAGATCAGAAACAATAGGAGAAAAGCTTAAGGCTGCTGGATTCAAGAATGTATTCAACCTCTATGGTGGAATTTTTGAATGGAAGAACCACAACCATAAGGTATATGATTTAAGCGGAGTAGAAACAGAAAAGGTACATGCATTCTCTAAAGAATGGGGTATATGGCTGACTAAGGGAACGAAAGTTTATGACTAAAGAACTTCTCATTGTCTTTGTAAAAAACATAAAGCTGGGAAAAGTAAAAACTAGACTAGCGAAAACCATAGGTGATCAAGCTGCCTTTGAGGTTTACAAGGAATTAGTGGGTATAACAGAAAAGGCATCTCAGGAAGTAAATAAAGAAACCTGGATATACTTTTCGGATGTAGTGATAGAAACCAAGTGGCAGGGATGTAACAAATATATCCAAGAGGGAGAGGATTTGGGAATTAAAATGAAAAATGCCTTTCAGCATGCGTTTGAAAAAGGATATGAAAAGGTTGTTCTGATTGGGTCTGATCTGCCAACAATTAATAGTGCCATTATTTCTCAAGCCTTTGATAGGTTGGAGAATAAGAAAGTGGTTTTTGGACCAGCAGTAGATGGAGGCTATTATTTGGTAGGGCTTACAAAACCTAAGGAAAGTATTTTTAAGAATAAGCCATGGAGTCAATCCAATTTATTGGAAGTGACGACATTACAGTTGGAAGAAGAGAAGCAAGAGTATTCTTTATTGGAAACTCTGAATGATATAGATACCTACCAAGATATGGTAGCTTCTGGAATGTTTAAGAAATATGAAAAAGTTGAAATAGAAGAGATTTGAAGCAACAATTAAAAGAAACAAAGGCATACTTAAATGCCCAAGGAATAGAGAAGGCAGAAATAGGAATTGTTTTAGGTAGCGGTTTGGGTAAGTTAGTTACTGAAATTGATATCATTAAAGAAATTTCTTACACAGAGATTCCTTACTTTGCTATATCTACAGTAGAATTCCACGAAGGAAAATTGATTTATGGAATCTTGGAAGGGAAAAAGGTATTGGTAATGCAAGGAAGGTTTCATCTTTATGAAGGATATACACTGCAAGAGATTACATATCCCATAAGAGCAATGAAAGAACTAGGAATTAATACTCTTTTTGTGTCGAATGCCGCTGGCGCTATCAACTTGGATTATCGCAAAGGAGAAATGATGCTAATTGAGGATCATATAAATCTGCAAGGAGGATCGCCATTGGCTTTTAAAGGAGTTACAGACCTTGGAGAGAGGTTTGTAGATATGAGTGAACCTTATGATTTTGAATTGATTAAAATGGTATCTGAAATTGCTTCAGAGAATAATATTGCAATTAGAAAAGGGGTGTATGCCAGTGTGGTTGGACCACAATTAGAAACAAGAGCAGAATATAAGATGCTTAAAATTATAGGTGCAGATGCTGTAGGAATGAGTTCCGCCCCAGAAGTAATTGTATCTAACCAGTTAGGGATAAAGACCATGGCCATTTCTGTATTGACAGACGAATGTGATCCTGATAATTTAGAACCCATAGATATCCCAGAGATTTTAAGAGTTGTAGGAGAGACAGAACCTCAAATGGTTTTGCTATTTAAAGAATTAATAAGAAGATTATGAGTTATTTGGAAACAACACACGATGTATACAAAGAAGCTGCATTAACTCCAGATGTTGGGCTGTGTTGTACAACTAATCCTATTTGGGAATTACCTGGTTTAAAAATACCTTTAATCATGCAGCAGATGAATTATGGCTGCGGTAGCACAGTGCATGCAAGAGATCTTACTAACAACCCAAAAATCCTTTATGTAGGAGTTGGAGGAGGAATGGAATTGCTTCAGTTTGCTTATTTTTCTAGGCAAGAAAACGGCGTAGTGGGAATAGATGTGGTCGATGAAATGTTGGAGGCTTCAAAGAATAACTTTGTAGAAGCTGAAAAGGAAAACGATTGGTTTAAAAGTAGCTTTGTGGATTTAAGAAAAGGAGATGCAATGCAATTGCCTCTGGAAGACGAGAGTATTGATGTAGCAGCACAAAATTGTCTTTTCAATATCTTTAAACAAGAGGAGTTAAAGAAGGCAATAGCGGAGATGTATAGAGTTTTAAAGCCTCATGGTAGATTGGTAATGAGTGACCCTACTTGCGAGCAACCTATGAACGATACATTGAGAAACGACGATAGGCTAAGAGCACTTTGTTTAAGTGGTAGCCTGCCTATAGCAGAATACTTAAAAATGCTTACAGATGCTGGTTTTGGGACAATTGAAATTAGAGCTAGAAAACCTTATAGAATCTTGGATCCTCATAATTATCCTACAGATGAATTAATTTATATAGAGTCTATAGAAGTTGCTGCCATAAAGGATCTAATGCCAGAAGATGGACCATGTATCTTTACTGGAAAAGCCGCAATATATTATGGAGAAGAGGATGTGTTTGACGATGATAAAGGGCATATATTATTAAAGAACCAACCATTGTCAGTATGCGATAAAACTTCAGCAGCCTTGAGGGATTTGGGCAGAAAGGATATCTATTTTAGCGAATCTACTTTCCATTACGATGGTGGAGGTTGTTGTTAATAAAAGAAGAACAATTATGAAACATCTAGTATATTTAATTGTAACTCATTTTGTTTTTGGCTGTGCCAATACTAATTCGAATAAGACGGATGAAGTAGAAACAATTGAGAAAGATTCTATGATACAAGATAATACTGTGGAAGTTGATTCTATAGTTATGGTTGAAGAAGTGGATGTAGATACGATAGTTAAGAAGGGCTTACGCATTCCACCACCTGAAATTCTTGTCGTTATAGATGATGAAGAAGTTTTGATAGAAGAGGATCAAGTGTATTTCCCTGAACCGGATAAGGAAAAAGTAGAAAGAAGTATTCATGAGGGATGGAATATTCTATTGAAGAAACATGTTTCTTCAAGTGGTAAGGTAAATTATGCAGGAATTAAGAAAGATCAAGTAAAGCTGTATAGTTACATCAAAATCCTTAATACAAATACACCCCAAAAGGATTGGACCAAGGCAAAGAAACTAGCTTACTGGATGAATGTGTACAATGCTTATACTGTAAAACTTATGGTAGAGAATTATCCGCTTAAGAGCATCACTGATTTAGGAAAACCTTGGGATGTCAAATTAATTGAACTTGATGGTAAGTCATACAGTTTGGGAGATGTTGAAAATAATATTTTACGTAAAATGGGAGAACCAAGAATTCATTTTGGGATAAATTGTGCTTCTATATCCTGTCCTAAACTTGGGAATTATGCTTTTACAGAGAAGAACGTTTACAACAAGCTTCAAGTGTTGACTAAGGGTTTTATGAATGATCTATCAAAAAACAATTTGTCACCAGACGAAGTAGAAATTTCCAAATTATTTGAATGGTATAAGGCAGATTTCATTAAAGGTGGAACAGTGATAGATTACATCAATAAATACTCTAAGACCAAAGTAAATCCAAATGCTAAGATTACGTATAAAGAGTACGATTGGAATTTGAACAATTAATCTCGCTCTTACTACTCCCAAGAAGAACTATGGATTCATTCTTTATATCTTGTTCTAATTAGACTTTCCACTGGCTTATTTTGAGGAGTAAATCGAGCGTTTTTAATGCCACCTGATTTTTCATGATCAGGATGCCATTTCCACAGAAATCCTCCGGCAAACCAATCTTCCTTCCAAAACTCGTCAAAGATAGCTGTGGTTGCATTTAGTTGGCCTAATAGATTTACTTTCCTTCTGTCCGACCTCCACGGTTCCATCGCAGTGGAGTCGGAACTCATATATCCAAATTCAGTAAATAGCACAGGCTTATTACTCTCTTTTGAAATATCTCTTAGATTTTGTTTGTGTTTTTTCCATCCTAAAGAACATTCCTTCTCAGTTGGAGTCTTCTTATTTGAGAGAGGGAAGTAGGCATCAACTCCTATGTAATCCAATTCTTTCCAAAATTTAACTTTTTTGTATTCATTCCAGTTTGCAGCGTAGGTAATTTTACCTGAATATATTTTTCTAACTTCTTTAATCAATTGTAACCAATACAAAGGTCTATTTGCCCGAAAAGATTCCATCTCTGTTCCTATGCAAAAGATTTCTATGTTAAGCTTCGCAGCAAGTACCGCAAAGTGTAAAATAAATTCAGAGTAGGTTCGTTCTAATGTTTTCCAATTGGATCTGCTGTTCATTTTAATATCCCCAGTAAACTCGCCACCCATGACCCATATTTGAGGTTTCATCATCAACTTTATTTCTCCTTCTCTAAACTCTTTACTGTATTGGGCAATGCCTTTTGTAGTCTCTCCATACCATTGATAATTAGAATTGTATCGTATGTTTGGATCTTGTAAATTCTTATTAAACCCAAATGGGATAATTGCCGCAAAATTGGCATTTAATTTTACTATTGGCATGACATTTTTTTGACTAATGGACTGGCTAGAAGAGACAAAGCTTATTCCATTAATCTTACTTTTGGTTTTAATATTAAAACTTGTAAATGTTAGAATGGTAGTAAAAAGTAGAACTAGAAGTCTCATCCTTTTGTATTTTTTTTATTAACACCTTTTCCTATAATATTAGAAGCTATCATTGACAGTATTAGTCCTAATGTCCTTGTAATTCTAGGAATTGTATTTCTTTTTTCAATTCGAATGTAAGTTCTTTAATAGTTTGCAGTCTAAATAGTTGTAAAAAAAGCATTTTCTTTACAAATAATTGATAAATCATTTATGGAACATATTGTCATCATAGGTAATGGAGTCGCCGGAGTAACTGCTGCGAGGCACATTCGCAAGCTCTCTAACAAGAGAATCACAATTGTTTCTTCTGAGACGAAGCATTTTTTCTCTCGCACAGCTCTTATGTATGTTTACATGGGACACATGGAATTTGATCATACTAAGCCTTATGAAGATTATTTTTGGGAAGAGAACAGGATAGATATTAAAGAAGGCAAAGTGGAATCTGTGGATACTGAAAACAAAATGTTGGTGTTGGGCGGAAGAGAGACAATAACGTACGATAAATTAATTATTGCAACTGGAAGTAAGCCAAATAAGTTTGGATGGCCAGGTCAAAATTTAAAAGGTGTACAAGGCCTTTACCACAAACAAGATTTAGATTTGTTAGAACAATATACTCCCAACAGCAAAGTATGTAAAAGAGCGGTAATAGTTGGAGGCGGATTAATAGGTATTGAATTAGCAGAGATGCTCAATTCTAGAAATATACCTGTTACCTTTTTGGTAAGAGAAGAGAATTTCTGGAATGGAGTTTTACCAAAAGGAGAAAGTGAGATGCTTAATAGACATATTTTAAACCATCATATTGATTTAAGATTGGGTGTGAACCTAAATCAAATAAAAGAAGGTGCAGATGGTAAAGTTAAATCTGTCATTATAAAAGAAACTGGTGAGGAGATAGATTGTGGTTTAGTTGGACTAACTGCTGGTGTTTCGCCAAATATTGATTTTTTAAAGTCATCCACTATTGAATTAAATCGAGGTATATTAGTAAATCGCTTTCTAGAAACAAATGAGGTAGATGTCTATGCCATAGGAGATTGTGCTGAACAAAGAGAAGCTATTGGGAATAGAAGGCCAATTGAAGCAGTATGGTATACAGGTAGAATGATGGGAGAGACTCTTGCAAGAACTATTTGTGGAAATAGAGTAGAATACAAACCAGGGCATTGGTTTAACTCGGCCAAGTTTTTGGATATTGAGTATCAAACTTATGGTTGGGTATTTGCAAATCCGAAGGAAGGCAATATCCACTTTCATTGGAAGCACGTGGAAGATACAAAGTGTATTACGATCGAATACCATAAAGAATCTAAAGAATTCCTTGGGATAAATACTTTTGGAATTAGGATGCGTCATGAAATAATGGACAAGTGGTTAACAGAAAAGAGAAGTGTAGATTATGTTATTGATAATTTACGAATTGCCAATTTTGATCCAGAGTTTAATAGTCATTACGAAAAAGAAATTTCCCTACAGTTTAACAATCAATATCAAACAGCCTAATTATGAATGATAAAACGAACCACAGTATGTCCCTTGCAGAACCAAATGCAGGCGGATTATTGACCAAACAAAAATTCGCTTTGGGGATGGGTGTTTCTGGACTTTTTATTTTTGTTTTGGCTCTTGCCAATGTTGATTTAAACTATAACACTCTTTTTCTTACTTTGGCCTTAGGCCTTATTTCTGGAGGGATTGTATTATGGGCAAATAGTTTGTATGCAAATAAGCTTGCAGGAATAAAGAATGACAATACTTGGTTTCAGTCTATTTCTTCAAGAGGGATTTTGGGCTGGATTACCGGTGTAATACTCACGACATTTTACATCGTATTGTACTTTTACCCTAGTATGCTGGGGATGGGGAAAGACGAAGCAGCAAACACTGGATTGATAGCCTTATTTGATCCATTAAGTAACTTGCTTAGTGGAAGACAAGCAAGTCAGTGGTTTGTCTATGGGACTCTGTATACTGTTGCAATTTTGGCTTTTGGATACAAATTTATTTTAAAATACAAAAACAACAAGTATCAAAAATTGAGAACTATTTCGGTCATGTTTTTTCAATTGGCCTTTGCTTTTTTAATACCGGAGTTCATGTATAGAATGAATTCAGGCTTGCCTTACTATGATTTGAAAAGTATTTGGCCGCTGAACTATTACATTTTTGATGAATGGTCAGTAAATGGCTTTTTGTCCAATGGAAATATTGGAGTGGTGTTAATCCTATTTGGAATTATTTCCATCTTTGTCATAACTCCTATTTTGACTTACAAATTTGGTAAGCGATGGTATTGTTCTTGGGTTTGTGGGTGCGGAGGATTGGCAGAAACAGCTGGTGATTCTTTTAGACATTTGTCTTCTAAGAAAGTATCTTCTTGGAAAATCGAACGTTGGTTAATCTACACTGTGTTGGTTTTCTCTGTTGTGATGACTGTTGCCATGGTCTACACCTATTTGGGATACGAGCAGAATGATTTTTGGCTTACAAGAAAATTATTTATTGGTTTAGTAATAGGGTTTTTGAGCTTAGTTTTTGCTCTTGTTATGTTGCTTAAGCGTAAAGAATTAGGTAGGGATGCGAAGTCTGGTGCCATTGGCTTTGCCTCAGTAATTACCTTATTACTTGTATTGCATTTAACAGGTAGCACAGAGGAAGTATTCTTTATTAAAAGCGGAACTTTACGATCTGCTTATGGGTTTTATATTGGGTCTATTTTTTCTGGAGTAATAGGAACAGGCTTTTATCCAATATTAGGCAATAGAGCTTGGTGCAGATTTGGTTGTCCCATGGCTGCAATTTTAGGTTTTCAGCAGAGGATGTTCTCCAAATTTAGAATTACGACCAATGGAGGACAATGTATTTCCTGCGGTAACTGCTCCACTTATTGTGAAATGGGTATAGATGTGCGAGCTTATGCTCAAAAAGGAGAAAATATTGTTCGCTCGAGTTGTGTAGGTTGCGGTATTTGTTCGGCTGTTTGTCCAAGAGGAGTTTTGAAATTAGAAAATGGTGCACTAGAGGGACGTATCAATCCACAAGAGATTCCACTAGGGAATAGCATTGATTTAATAGAATTAGCTAAAAACAAGTGAGTATCATAAAAGTAATTATACCTGCCTACAATGAAGGAGATTCCATAGGGAAAGTAATTTTAGAAATTCCTTCGATTGTGGATGAAGTTATCGTGGTTAGCAACAACTCTACTGACGATACAGAGAAGAATGCCAAGGAAGCTGGAGCAACTGTCTTAATAGAAGATAGAATGGGGTATGGTTATGCCTGTTTGAAAGGTTTAGAGTACATTTCAAATAGTGTTGAGTTACCGGATGTGATTGTTTTTTTGGATGGGGATTACAGTGATTATCCTGAGGAGCTAACTAAATTAGTTGAGCCTGTTTTGGAGCAAGATATTGATATGGTAATAGGAGCTAGAGTAAAGAACTTGCGAGAATCAGGATCGATGACTAAACCTCAAGTATTTGGTAATTGGCTAGCAACCAGTTTAATGTTCCTTTTTTTTGGTGCTAAGTTTACAGATTTAGGACCATTTAGGGCGATCAGGTATTGCAAATTATTGGAATTGGAAATGGAAGATAAAACCTATGGTTGGACAGTTGAGATGCAGCTAAAAGCAATAAAGAGGAATTTGACTTTTGTAGAAGTACCTGTAAGGTATAAAAAAAGAATAGGTGTATCTAAGGTTTCCGGTACTTTTAAGGGTGCTTTTTTGGCTGGGGTTAAGATTTTACACTGGATTTTTAAATATAGCTTGAAATAATGTATTTTGAACTTACCGTCATAGTCATTTATACTTTTGCCATTGGAATGGTCTTTTTATACTCCATTACGCAATTAAATTTGTTGTTTAACTATTTGTCTGCCAATCGCCGTGATTTGGGATGTAAAAAAATAGATTTAAATAATCCAAAAGAAGTCCCATTTGTAACCATTCAATTGCCTGTATACAATGAGCTCTATGTTATGGAGCGTTTATTGGATAACATTGGGAAAATAGAATACCCAAAGGACAAACTAGAGATTCAGGTCTTGGACGATTCGACGGATGAATCTTTTGAATTAACCAAAGCATGTATTGAGAAGTTAGAAAATAAAGGCTTTGACATTAAGCATGTACATAGAACAAATAGAGAAGGTTTTAAGGCGGGAGCTTTAAAAGCAGGTCTTGAAAAGGCTAAAGGGGATCTTATTGCAATTTTTGATGCAGATTTCCTTCCACAGAAAGATTGGTTATTTAAAACCATACCGCACTTTAGTGATGCCGAAATAGGAGTAGTGCAAACCAGATGGGGACATATCAATAGGAACCATTCTATACTTACTAAGGTTCAAGCCTTCGCATTGGACGCACATTTTACCATAGAGCAAGTAGGAAGAAATTCTAAAGGACATTTTATCAATTTTAATGGTACGGCTGGTGTTTGGAGGAAGACATGTATTCTTGATGCAGGCAATTGGGAAGGGGATACTTTAACAGAAGATCTTGATCTGAGTTATAGAGCACAATTAAAAAATTGGAAATTTAAATACCTGGAGGATGTAGAGACACCAGCAGAACTTCCAATGGTGATTAGTGCAGCAAAATCTCAACAATTTAGATGGAATAAAGGTGGTGCGGAGAATTTTAGAAAAATGTTTAAGAAGGTTGTGTTTAACAAAGAGATTAATACGAAAACAAAAATACATGGCGTCCTGCATTTACTTAACAGTACCATGTTCTTGAATATCTTAATAGTCGCCGTACTTAGCGTTCCTATGCTCTATATAAAGAATGAGTATGCTCATTTGAAAGGCTACTTTTATATTATGAGTTTCTTTATACTTACCTCTGTTATTTTCTTTATTTGTTATTGGTTCATGTACCGTGCGATTAATGGAAATAGTTTTAAAAGCTTTTTAAAATACATAGGAATGTTTTTCGCATTCTTTTCTATTGCAATGGGTTTTTCTTTTCATAATTCTATTGCTGTTTTAGAAGGTCACCTTGGGAAACGCAGTGAATTTATAAGAACACCAAAGTTTAATTTGAATGCAATAAATGTAAACTGGCGAGACAATAAGTACCTAGTGAAAAAGATGTCTTTTAGTCTGCTTTTAGAAGGCTTACTGATGCTTTATTTCGCTTTTGGAATGTACAGTGCTTTTGTTGTAGGGGATCAAGGTGGCGATTTTGGGTTGTTCCCTTTTCACTTAATGTTGTTCTTTGGTTTTGGCTATGTATTCATTAAAACTTTAACATCAAGGATTTAATACTAATTAGATCAAACTAGAGAAATGCATTTTTGGAAAAATAGGAATCAGATTGTTTTAGGAGTAATTATACTGCTATGTGCCGTGTCTTATTTCTATTTTGGCTATAAATTAGATAGGACAGATTATACTGCACTTCTTGTTAGCTATACTATTCTTTTTCTTTTTTCAATTAAGATATTGTATAGCTATGAGAACAATACAAAACTATTAATTGTAGCCTCTGTTCTATTTAGGTTGGTGTTCCTGTTTTCTATTCCAAACCTTTCACAGGATTTCTATCGATTTATTTGGGATGGGAGAATGGTCATGGAAGGATTGAACCCCTATCTGTATACACCTGAATCGATTCTTTCTTCTGGAGATTATCCAATTATGCAGGCACAAGAGTTGTATGCTGGAATGGGAGAGCTCAATGGAAGCCATTTCACTAATTACCCACCTATAAACCAATTATGCTTTACTATTGCAGCCTTGTTTGCCGGGAATAGTATCTTGGGTTCTGCAATGGTGCTTAGAGTGATTATTGTTCTTGCAGACATAGGTACCCTTTTTATTGGAATGAAGCTCTTAGAGAAGCTTAAAATTCCGTCTAATAGAATCTTTTGGTATATACTAAATCCATTTATTGTAATCGAACTTACTGGAAACCTTCATTTTGAAGGAGTGATGGCATTTTTTCTACTTTTGGGTTTGTATCTGTTGCATTTAGAAAAATGGAGAAAAGCAGCCATTGCTATTGCCATTTCCATATCAGTTAAGCTTATCCCTTTGGCCTTTTTACCTCTTTTGTTTCATAGGTTGGGATTCAAAAAGTGGTTCTTGTTTTGCTGCATTACGATGTCAGTTGTTTTCGCCTTATTTTTACCATTCTTTTCACTTGAATTTGTAAGCAACTATTCTGCTACTGTTGGTTTGTGGTTCCATAACTTTGAATTTAATGCCAGCGTTTATTATGTTGCAAGGGAGATAGGGTATTTGTTTAGAGGTTATAACGAGATAGCAACCATAGGGATGTTATTTTCAATATTAGTTATACTGTTTGTGGTTTTAATTTCTAGGTACAAACGGAATAGGTCAGACATAGGGTTAATTACTAGTATGTTATTTGTCCTAATCTTTCACTTTTTTACAACTACAACTATGCATCCATGGTATCTAGCGACGCCTTTACTCTTGTCTGTTTTTACAAAATATAAATTTGTTTTGGTATGGAGTTTTGTGATTTTCTTAAGTTACCTAGCTTATGCAAATACTGCGAATCAAGAAAACCTTTGGATCATAGCAATAGAATACTTAGTTGTATACTTGGTGTTTTTCTATGAAATATTTTACAAAAGGATTAAAGTATAAAAACTATTTTTACATTCTATTTAATAATGATAAGTCTATGAAAAGGATACTATTTATTTTCCTATTTTTAAATGCATCAATTGCATTTTCTCAACAAGTTTGGACTCAGAAAAAAGGGGAGGGATATTTTCAAGTTGGGGCATCCTCTGCAGGTTACGATAATGTATTTGATAATAATTCAGAAAGTTATGCCATTCCAAGGGCTATAGCACAAACTATAATTTCTGGATATGGAGAATACGGAATTACAGATAAATTAATGGCAACTCTTATAGTCCCATTTCACCTTACTTCCACCGGAGACAGTAATTCGAGTTTCTCAGGTATAGCAATGAAGGTGGTGACATAAGTGCACTAGGAAACATAGATGCAGCTTTAACTTACAAGTTATACGATAAGAACACTATCCTTGTTTCGTCCAAGCTTAATGTAGGGTTTAATACAGCATCCTTTCAAGAAAAAACGGGTCTTAGGACTGGATACAATGGAATGAGTATTATGCCATCTTTACTTGTAGGTAGAGGAACTAGTAAATATTTTACAAGTGCGGAAATTGGTGCACGAATCATTACCAACGATTATCTGCCACAGTTTATAATCAATGCACAATTGGGTAAGAAATTCCTTGAAAGTGAGAGGCTACTTTTGATTTTGGGATTTAATGCTTTGGCTCCAATAGGTGAAGCATCGGTAGAAGATAACTTTAAATTAGACGGTAATGCAATTTACACCGGTCTATACCAAAACGAACAAGCATATTATGCTTGGAACGTTAAGGCAGGGTATTATTTTACTGAGAAAATATCTTCATGGATTTCTTTTAGCGGTGGGACAGCAAGTAATGTTGGGTTAAGTCCAGGGATTACTTTTTCTTTAGGGTATAATTTGAAGAAGCAATAAATACGTATCCTTTACACCTAATTTAGTAAGGGCTTTTATTATGCACTGCTATAATTAAAATGGAATGTGTGGATGTGCTTTAATTTATTAAATTTGCTTGTAGATAGAAATGGCAGAAATTACGAAAACGGTTGAAAATAAAATAATTGAGAGTTATGGCTTTTTGTTCGAGAAGTCTCTAATCAAGGAGATTCTAGAAATAGGGAGTTATCAAGAGGTAAAAGCCGGAGATATTATTATTGATTATGACCAGAATGTTAAAAGTATGCCTTTGCTCATAGAAGGAGCTATAAAGGTCTTGAGACAAGACGACGATGGCGATGAATTGGCTTTGTATTATCTAGAAAAGGGAGATACATGCACGATGACGATGACCTGTTGTATGGAGCAAAAGCAATCAGAAATTAAAGCAATTGCGGAAACAGATACTAGTTTTATTACCATTCCGGTAGTGAAAATGAAAGAATGGATAAAAGAGTACAACAGTTGGATGACCTTTGTGTTTGAAAGTTACAAAAACAGATTTGATGAACTACTAACCTCTATTGATAATTTGGCCTTTTACAATATGGATGAGCGATTACAAAAGTATTTAAAGGACCAAGTCTTAATAAAAAAGACAACCCAATTGGAGCTTAGTCATCAAGATATTGCTTACGACATGCACACCTCAAGGGTAGTAATCTCTCGGTTGTTAAAGAAGCTTGAAAAAGAAGATAGAATTAAGCTGGGTAGAAATAGAATAGAGATTTTGAAAATGTAATTCCAATATACTTTATTGTCCTTATGTTCTTCTCTTCTTCCAAAGTGTTCTTCTACCTATCTTAAATTATATAGAGCCTTTATCATAGATTCTATATGTACAACACACATCTAAATTAACAATTAGTTTTCTAATCATTACACCATTTTTTTCTTGATTTATGCGCAAGTAACAAATGTTACTTCCTGCGACAGTTTGTCGTTTTATTTTTGCATCGTTATTAGGAGGAAATCCAATGATTCTAAGAAGATAAGAATAAAATGAAAAGAATACTTTACTTAATTCCAATGCTACTAATTACGGCAACAATCTATGGGCAAGAAACTAGGACTATTTCAAAGGAAGAAGTTATTAATCAAACGGAGTTAAATAACTCAACAATCAAAATATCAGGATTTAATTTAAACTCAGTAAAAGGGGAGTACAATCAAACAAAAGCATTTTTTTTACCTACCGTTGGGGTTTCTTATACAGGTATAAGTACTACAAATCCATTAATGGCTTTTGGCTCTAAACTAAACCAAGGGAATCTGACACAAAATGATTTTAATCCTGATTTATTAAATAATCCGGAAAGAGTAGGCAATTTTTCTACCAGAGTGGAAGTAAGTCAACCCTTGTTTAATTTAGATGGTCAATACCAAAGAAAAGCAATAAGGGCTAAACTTAGCGCAACTTCTGTTCAAACGAATCTTATCAGAGACAAGACAGTACTTGAAGTAGAACAAGGGTACATGCAATTGCAATTGGCGTATAAGACAGTCCAGGTTCTCAAAACCTTGGAGTCAACGGCATCGGAAAATTTGAGATTGGCTGAAAATAATCTAGAACAAGGTTATGTTCAAAGGGCAGATGTAATGCTTGTAAAGATAAGAGTGGCAGAAACACATAACCAATTGTTACAGGCTTCAAGTAATATAGCGAATGTGTCTAATTATCTTTCGATAGTGATGGGCGATAGTTCCAATGTGATTTTGGTTCCATCTGATTCATTAATTATGGAAAATGCAAAAGTATTTATTCAAACCTTATCCATGAATAGAGCAGATGTATTGGCCGTGAATTATGCAAAAGAAGTAAATGAGCATATGTATAAATCAAGCAAAATGAGTTACATCCCAAGGTTAAATGCTTTCGGATCCTATGAATTAAATGACAACGATTTTTTAGGTTCCGATAGAGATGGGTATTTGGTTGGTGCCAAATTAAGTTGGAATCTGTTTGAAGGAAATAAAAGAATTGGCTTAATCCAAACGAGAAAAGCGGAATTTGAGAAATCCAAAGTAGAGTACAATCAATATGTGGCACAAAGTGAATTAGAATTAAACAAAGCAAAAAGAGCTTTTGAAGATTCAAAAAGAAACATCGAGACTGCAAATTTAATTGTGGAACAATCCAAAGAAGCTCTGCGAATAAGAACGGATAAGTTTGAGCAAGGTTTAGAAAAAACAGTAGATTTATTGCATGCCGCAACTCAATATGGGCAGGCACAGTTAAATCAAGCAAATGCTATTTTTAATTACAATGTTTTGCTAAAGTATTTAGAATTTTTAACAAAAGAAAAATAAAATTATAAAATGAAAGTAATAAAATATTCAATACTACTTTTAACCGGATTGACTTTATTCGGCAGTTGTAAGGAGAAGGAAGAAAGTACTTCAGAAAGCAAGGAACAAAAAGTATCTGTAGAAGTAATGACCATTGGAAAGGAAGATTATTCTAGGTTTTTTACTACAAGTGGCAAAGTGGAGGCTGAGAACACAACTAATGTAAGTACACGAATGATGGGTTATGTTGAAGAGATCTATGTGAAACTTGGCTCAAATGTTAAGAAAGGGCAATTGTTGCTAAGAATAAAGAGTAGTGATTTAGTAGCTAAGAGAGCACAAGTGAATTCGAAAATATCTGAGGCTAATTCTGCCTTAGCGATTGCAGAAAAAGACTTTAATAGAATGTCTGTTCTATCTAAAAAGAACAGTGTTTCTCAGAAAGAAATGGATGATGTTAGGACACATTATGAAATGTCCAAGGCTAGATTAGCCAATGCTCAAAGTATGAGATTGGAAGTTGAATCTCAATTTAATTACGCCAACATAAGGGCACCATTTAGTGGAGTAATTACAAATAAATTTGTGCAGTTAGGTTCCTTGTCTAATCCTGGAATGCCATTGGTATCTATAGAGTCAGAAGGGAAATTTCAAATTATGACTAGGGTATCCGAATCAGAAATTGCAAACGTTAAGTTAGATAGTGATGTTGATGTAAGCATTAAGGCTATTGACAATACGGTAAAAGGCAAGGTTTTGGAAATAAGTTCGTCTGGAATGAATACTGGTGGTCAGTATGTAGTTAAAATTTTATTATTGGGTGAATCCTATAAGTTATTTTCAGGAATGTCTGCAACAGTGGCTTTTCCAAAAGAAAGTATTGCTGGAGAAAACCTTATTTTAATTGATAGAAGTGCTCTTGTTAAAAGAGGCCAATTAACAGGGGTTTATACAGTAAGTCAAAGCAATACCTCCTTACTCAGATGGATACGTTTAGGAAGAACATATGGTTCTAAAGTAGAGGTGCTTTCTGGTCTTTCTTTTGATGAGAAGTACATTGTTTCTTCCAAAGGGAAATTGTTTAATGGGGCATTAATAACATTCAAATAAGATATTATGAAAGAAGGTTTAGCAGGAAAAATAGCCAAGGGATTTATTGGCTCTAAGCTAACAGTATTATTAATGATCGTTTTTATGGTCATAGGAGTATATAGTTCATTTTTAATACCAAGAGAAGAAGAACCACAAATTGATGTTGCTATGGCAGATATTTTTGTGGGGTATCCTGGTGCAAGTCCTACTGAAGTGGAGTCTAGGGTTATCAAACCTTTAGAGAAATTATTTTCAAACATTAAAGGCGTTGAGTATGTTTATTCTACCTCCATGAAGGAACAAGGAATGGGAATCGTTCAGTTCTATGTTGGGGAAGATATAGAAAGGTCTTTTGTAAAGCTCTACAATGAGTTAAATAAGCACATGGATCAAATGCCAGAGGGTGTTACTATGCCATTGGTGAAGACAAGAGCTATTGATGATGTTCCTATGTTAAGCCTTACGCTGTGGAGCGAGAATTACGATGATTTCCAATTAAGCCAAATCTCAGAAGAGTTAACCAATGAGATTGAGAAAATAAACGATGTAGCAATTACAAAGAAAATAGGAGGCAGGAATAGAAAAGTTAGAGTTGTTCTTGATAAGGAAAATATGGCAGAAAGAAATTTGGATGTTCTTGCCATTACTCAAATGATTAAAGCGAACAATCAGCAATTTAGCTCTGGAAAATTTTCAAGTGGAGACGAAGAGTTTCTTGTTAAAACAGGTAAATTTCTTACAAACAAAGAGGATGTTGAAAATCTAGTGGTAGGTATAGAGGAAGGACAACCTATTTACCTAAAAGAAATTGCATCCATTTACGATGGTCCAGAAATATCAAACAATTATGTTGCCTTTGGTTATGGAAATGGTAGCGAACAAAAGGGACAATTCAATTCAGAATACCAAGCTGTGACTATTTCAGTTGCAAAAAGAAAAGGTGCCGATGCATTAGGTATAGCAGAGGTTGTTTTGGATAAAGTAGAACATTTAAAGAAAGATCTTATTCCTAGCGATGTTCATGTTGAGGTAACGAGAAACTATGGAGAAACAGCTTCACATAAAGTTTCAGAATTACTACTACATCTTATAGGGGCTATTTTTGCCGTAACTTTTGTGGTAATGTTAGCCATGGGATGGAGAGGTGGCTTAGTGGTTTTTCTATCTGTACCCATCACATTTGCTCTGACTCTATTGAGTTACTATATGTTGGATTATACCTTGAACAGAATCACACTCTTTGCTTTGGTTTTTGTTACTGGAATTGTTGTAGATGATTCTATCATTATTGCAGAGAACATGCACAGGCATTTTAAAATGAAGAAATTGCCTTTTAAAGAAGCTGCTATGTATGCTATTAATGAAGTGGGTAACCCTACTATATTAGCAACATTCACTGTCATTGCATCCGTATTGCCTATGGCATTTGTAACTGGTTTAATGGGGCCTTATATGTCTCCAATGCCTATTGGTGCATCCATTGCAATGTTGCTGTCTTTGTTTGTTGCACTTGCTATCACTCCTTATTTAGGTGTGGTATTCCTAAGGGAGAAAGAGAAAAAAGGTGTAAAACCTAAGGAGCCTAAGAAATTAGAGGAAACATTCATATATAGAATGTATGCGAAGTTTGAAAAGCCATTACTAGAAAGTAAGGCAAAAAGAGCATGGTTTCTTGGGATAACAGTTGTCTTGATGCTTGGTTCCATATCACTCTTTTTCACTAAGTCTGTGACGGTTAAAATGTTGCCTTTTGACAATAAAAACGAATTCCAAGTTGTCGTGGATATGCCAGAAGGTACAACTTTGGAAAGGACTGCTCTGGTTACTAAAGAGATAGCTCAGTTTATATCTACCAGACCGGAGGTTGTAAACTATCAGACGTATACTGGTAATTCAGCACCTATAACCTTTAATGGACTTGTAAGACATTATGATTTAAGGTCTGGAAGTAATACAGCAGATATTCAAGTAAACATAAAAGATAAGGGAGACAGAGACATGCAAAGCCATGAAATTGCTAGCCTTTTTAGACCTTATATACAGAAGATTGCAAAAAAGTTTAATGCGAATGTCAAAGTGGTAGAAGTGCCGCCTGGGCCCCCTGTTCTAAGTACAATTGTAGCTGAGATTTACGGTCCAGATTATGAAGAGCAAATAAAAATTGCGAGTCAAGTAAAGGGCATTTTAGAAAATACGGAGGATGTGGTGGATGTAGATTGGATGGTAGAAGACAATCAAACTGAATTTGAATTTGTAATTGACAAGGATAAAGCAATGCAAGCTGGTGTTACACCTCAACAAATTGTATATTCTATGAATTTAATTCTTTCGGATAAATCCATTACAAACCTATACGATGAAGATGCAGCAGAAGAGGTAGGAATTGTGTTGTCACTAGATGAAAAAGAGAAGTCTACGATAAGAGATATCTCACAATTAAAGGTGAAATCAAATGTGGGGACTATGGTTGCAATTGCTGATTTGATTGAAATAAAGCAAGTAAATAGTGCTAAAAGTATCTATAGAAAGAACCAAAAAAGGGTTGTTTATGTTACTGCTGACATGGCTGGTGTCTTAGAAAGTCCCGTGTATGCTATTTTAGGTATGGGGGATAAGTTGAAAGAACAAGTAGAGCTGCCAGAAGGTTATAAATTGGATGAATTGTACATCAATCAACCAGATTTTGAAGACAATTATACAGTTAAGTGGGATGGTGAATGGCAAATTACCTTAGAGGTTTTTAGAGATCTTGGAATTGCTTTTGCGGGTGTTATTATCATAATTTACATATTAATTGTTGGCTGGTTTCAAAACTTCAAGGCTCCAATAGTAATGATGGTTGCGATTCCATTGTCTATGGTAGGAATTGTTGTTGGACATTGGGTTTTGGGAGCATTTTTTACGGCTACATCCTTTATAGGCATGATAGCTTTAGCTGGAATAATGGTGCGAAATTCTGTACTGTTAATAGACTTTGTAAACCTTAGATTAGACGAAGGAATTCCATTAAAACAAGCAGTAATTGAAGCAGGAGCAGTTAGGACTATGCCAATTTTACTTACTGCAGGAACCGTGGTAATAGGCGCATTTGTTATCTTGTTTGATCCTATTTTTCAAGGATTAGCCATCTCCTTAATTGGTGGGACAATTGCATCTACAGTACTTACTTTATTGGTAGTACCATTGGTATATTATTTAATAGAAAAAAAGAACCACAAAGAATAAACAAACCGATTAGAGTAGCGGTACTGCTCTTTATAAAAACACATTAAAAATTAAATTATGAGAACAAGAATAGTAATGGGAGTAGCAGGTGCATTTATTTTGCTTAGTATAATGTTAGCAATGAAAGTGAATCTAAATTGGCTGTGGTTTACGGCATTTGTTGGAGCAAACTTATTGCAGTCGTCCTTTACCAAATGGTGTTTGATGAGTGACATCTTAAAGAGGTTAGGGATAAATGATTAATTTTGCAATTATGAAAAGAAATATTCATTATTTAATCCTGCTTGCAGGGATTCTACTTTCAGGAAACCTGTTTGCGCAAGAAGCACCTTTTGAAATAAGTCTGGAATCTTTAACAATTAAGGAGTTAGGTGGCATTCAATCTTATGCTTTTGCTCAAGATAGTGGAAAATGGTTAATAGTAGGAGGAAGGCTAGATGGTTTACACCAGAGACAACCATTTGCTGCATTTGACATAGCAGGTCACAACAACCAGCTTATTGTAGTGGACCCAATCTCAAAGCAAAAATGGTCAGCAGCATTGTCATCCTTGCCAACAGCAATAGTTGAGCATTTAAGTTCAACAAACATGGAGTTTTACCAAGAAGGAAACTATTTATATTGTTTAGGAGGATATGGTTACAGTGCCACCTTAGGTGATCATACAACTTTTGATAAGCTTACGGCGATAAAAGTAAGCGAGGTGATAAAGGCTGTGGTTAATAAGAACAGTTTTACCAGTTATTTTAGACAAATAACAGATGCTAAGTTTCAAGTTACTGGTGGTAAATTGAAGAAGATTGATGCAAATTACTATCTTTTAGGAGGGCAGAAGTTCTTGGGAAGATACAATCCAATGGGACCTGGTCATGGAGCAGGATTTACGCAAGAATATACAGATGCAATAAGAATATTCAGTTTGGTTGATAATGGAAGCTTAATTACTATAAAGCATTTACCTTCCTATTCAGATGCCAATAACTTACACAGACGAGATTATAATGCAGAGCCACAAATACTAACGGATGGTAGTGAAGGCATCACTATGTTTTCCGGAGTTTTTCAAAAAACTGCTAATGTGCCATTCTTAAATAGTGTTACAGTAAACTCTAAGGGTTTTACTGTTAACAATAACTTTAAGCAATACTACAACCACTACCATTGCCCAGTTTTGCCGCTCTATTCTATAGCCAAGAATGAGATGCATACCGTTTTCTTTGGGGGAATTGCACAGTATTACGACAATGCTGGAACCTTGGTGCAAGACAATAATGTTCCTTTTGTCAATACCATTGCTAGAGTAACAAGAGATAAAAATGGAACTATGAAGGAGTATAAATTACCAATTGAAATGCCTTCTTTATTAGGAGCAGGAGCGGAGTTTATACCAAACAGAAATTTTCCTCAATTTAAGAACGATGTATTCCAATTAGATAGTTTGGATATAGATAGTGTTTTAATAGGCTACATTTATGGAGGAATTAGTAGTAGTGCTCCAAATATTTTCTTTTCTAATAATGGTACAGAGAGTAATGCAAATAATAAGGTATTTAAGGTCTATCTAAAGAAGAACACTACCTTGTCCATAGATGAACTAAACACTTCTAGCACCAGTGTATTGAACCTTTTAATGTACCCTAACCCAACGAAGGGGAATTTGAATATTGAATTTGATTTGAAACAAAAGGAGGATGTCCTTATTACCGTTACGGATATAAATGGATCCTTATTTAAACAGTTTCAATTGAGTAATACCAAATATGGTAATAATAAAGTAAGTTTAGATGTTTTAAATTTAACAAAAAAAGGGATTTACTTAGTCTCATTGGAAACGAAAGAGGAGAAAGTAACAAGAAAGTTAGTTTTAAAGTCTAGATAAAAACTAAAAATATATTTAATTATAGAATCGCAACATGATGAGTTTTATGTTGCGATTTTCTATTGAGTCAATACCTTTAATTCATCATAAGGTAAGCTTTAATAAACTCATCTATTTTTCCATCCATAATGGCTGCAACGTTGCTTGTTTCATGCCCTGTTCGAACGTCCTTTACTAGCTTGTAAGGATGGAACACGTAATTTCTAATCTGTGAACCCCATTCTATTTTTTGCTTCCCATCTTCAATTTTATCTCTCTCTTCGTTCCGTTTGCGCATTTCTACTTCATACAATTGAGACTTAAGCATTTTCATTGCTTTTTCCTTATTTCCAAGCTGAGTCCTATCTTGTGAGCAGACAATTACAATACCTGAGGGATGGTGGGTTAACTGTGCTTTCGTTTCTACTTTGTTTACGTTTTGTCCTCCAGCACCACCACTGCGCGAGAACTGCCAGGTTATATCTGCTGGCTTTACTTCTATTTCTATTTCATCGTCCACAAGTGGGTAGGTGTATACAGAGGCAAAAGAAGTGTGTCTTTTCTTAGCTGAATCAAATGGAGAAATTCTTACCAATCTGTGTACACCGCTTTCTCCTTTTAAATAACCATAAGGAAACTCCCCTTCGAATTCTAAAGTAACAGATTTAATTCCTGCAACATCACCTGCTTGGTAATCTATTTCAGTGATTTTATAGCCTTGACTTTCACCCCACATAAGATACATTCTATACAACATAGAAGCCCAATCGCAACTTTCTGTACCACCGGCACCAGAGTTTATGGTTATTACAGCACCTAGTTTGTCTTCTTCACCACTAAGCATGTTTTTAAACTCTAAATCCTCTACTAATTCAACTGTTTTCTGGTACTGCGCATCTACTTCCTCTGCACTGGCATCTTCTGTTTCCTGAAACTCATTTAATACTTCCAGGTCATCGAAAAATGCAGTTGCCTTATCGTAAGCATCTGTCCAATATTTTTTCTCCTGAATTTTCTTTAAGTGAAGTTCTGCTTTTTTTGAATTATCCCAGAAATTAGGATCCAAGGATTGTTCTTCCTCGTCTTTTATAAGGGCATATATTCTATCGTAGTCAAAGGTACTCCCTCAACGCCGTGATTCGAATTTTTAAATCTTTGAATTCATCGTTTGTCATTACTGCAAAGAAAGATTAGATTTATTGTTCTCCAAATACTTTTTTTAAGATGTCATTTACCCTGTGAGTAAGGTCGTTTCGAATCTTAAATTCTTCTCCAGCAACTTTTAGGAATAAACCATCAAGAGCCTTTTTTGTTGTGTGTGCTGCAAGTGTATTGGTCTCAATTTTTGCAAATAAAATACCTCCTAGTGAAGCTTGGTTGTAGGTGCTAATCAATGAAGAATAAGCACTCTCCGCAGAGACGTTTCCAATAATTTTCTTGTTCAAGGAAACTCCAATTTTAGGAGAGAAAGCATCCGTTAATTGAGTTGAAGTATTAGTCTCTAAATAACTTGTAGCAGCATCATCTGCGCCATTAAGAATAGAAAGCCCATCCGTAATAGTAATGTTTGTAATTGCGTCAACGAAAATTGGCTTTGCTTCAACAGCAGCATCTTCAGCAGCTCTATTAATGGATTTAACAGCTTCGTCTACTAACAAGTCCAGACCTGGAACTTTCGATATGTTATCAACTAATTTAGATGCTTCTGGTGGTAATAATATCTTCACTAAATCATCTTTGTAATAACCATCCAAGGCATTGAGAGTATTTACGGAAGTGTCTGTTCCAACACTTAATGCTGATTTAAGTCCTTCGATAATTTCTTCATTGGTCAGTCCAGCAGTAAGTTTGTCCAACTCTTCACAAGAGTTAGAAAATAATGCGAAAGCTGGTAAGATGGTTAATAGGATGTATTTTTTCATTGTATTTCTTTATGCAAATTTAGTTCAAATTTCATTAATCTTTCCTTGTACTATTTTTCCGTAATTTGAGAAAGTTGCGGTAAAGAAATAAAGTCCAGATGGGAGGAAGGATAAATCTACAATTGGATCATTAACAGGAATCGAAATTGATTTTAGAACGTTTCCGCCATAATTATAAATTCTCAAGGAGACATTGCCGGTTTCTATTTCATCAAACTCAATATTACAAGTATTCCTTACTGGATTTGGATAAACCATGTAAGTACTTGCGACAGAATTGTCCAACACTTGAACGTAGGTTCTTCCAAATATACCTAATCTTAACTGATAGTATAGAATCCCTTTTGGCGGAAAGTTATGAATGTAATTGTAATCAATCTCTTCGGTTGGACCACCGCACACACTAGGGTAGGAGTATATTGGTTCCAATGCGTTGCTGGCCATCCCAAAATAAAGGTCTACATCATTACAGGTAAAATCAATACCAGTTCTCCATTGCGCATTAACATGGTTACCGATTTTGTTAGTCATAAAGAATGGGAGGAATTGATTGGAAACAATTTGGGCATTCAAGCATTGGCTTAAGCCAATAAGTAGAAAGATAAAAAGGCCCCTAATCATATTGCAAAAGTAACATATTACAGGGTCATTTGAGTCACTTAAAATTCATAAAAAGCAGTTTTTTAAAATTAAGATTCCATTACATTTGCAGGAATAAATTGAAATAATGAAAAACATTGTAATAATATTAAGTTTGGGATTGATGGTTCAATCTTGCAGTAATAGCACTAATTCGACAAGTAAAACAGAGCTAATTAGTGACCTTGATTCTTTTTCCTATTGTATTGGTAGAGATTTGGCAAAATCTGTTAAAATGAATAACAAAGGACTAAAGGCAATAAATTTGGATGCTATGGCAGCAGGTGTAAAAGATGCTTTAGAAGAAGATACCACAAGAAACTTTAGCGACAGAGATTTAAACAGAATTATAATTGGTTACCTCAGCAGTATATCAATCGAAGCAGAAAATGATTTTTTGGAAAAGTCTAAAAATGAAGATGGATTTAATGAAACAGCTTCCGGCTTGTTGTATCAAGAAATAACTAAGGGAAATGGGAGTAAACCGACGATCACAGATACGGTTGTCTTTAATTACGAAGGAAAGTTCTTAGATGGCGAAGTCTTTGATAATACCTTTGATGCAAATAGACCAGCTTCTTTTCCAGTATCTGGAACTATAAAAGGTTGGGAAGAGGCCTTCCAAATGATGGATAAAGGTTCTAGGTGGAGATTTATTATACCGTCTAAACTAGCTTTTGGTGAAAAGGGCAATGCTCAAATGATACCGCCAAATAGTCCATTGGAATTCGAAATGGAACTTATAGATATTAGATAATGGAATTGCTGTTATTAAGTAATTCCACTAATTATAAGGAAGACTACCTTTCTTGGTGTTCTGATTTAGTGAATGAATATTTGGATGGTAGGAAGGAAATTGTATTTATTCCATATGCAGGAGTATCTATATCACATGAGGAATATGAGCAAAAGGTCAACGAAGGTTTAGCAAAGTACAACACAAAAGTAAAATCAATCCATCATTACTCAGACGCAAAAGATGCGATTCAAAATGCCGATGCTATAGTGATAGGAGGTGGAAACACATTTGTGTTGTTGAAGTCACTATATGAAAATGGTTTGATTGATTTAATTAAACAAAAGGTAAAAAACGGTGCTCGATTTGTGGGTTGGAGTGCAGGTTCTAATGTTGCAGGCTTGGGAATCAACACAAGTAACGACATGCCTATTCAATATCCACCTAGCTTTGATGCTCTTGGTCTTGCACCTTTTATGATAAACCCTCATTTTACAGACAAGACAATTCCAAACCATGGAGGAGAAACAAGAACACAAAGGTTGGAGGAATTCATGTTAGTGGATAGCAGGCCTATATTGACAATGGAAGAGTCTAGTGGTATACTAATCGATAACAAAACGTATAAAAAGGTAGGGTTAACGGATGTGAAAATTCTTCAAAAAGACAAGGATGCTAAAAGTGTACTGTTAAATGAATTATACAATATAATTTAAGCGGTGCATAAGTAAATATGTGCATAGGAGGCTGTAATGCAACATATTTTCAATATATAGCTATATTTGCCAAAAATAAATTTTTTATGAACTCTGAAGGAAACAAAAAAAGTAAAACTTTATTAATCGTATTGGTAGGGTCGTTGTTGCTGTTGAATATCTTTTTAGGTATGAAGCTCTACACTGGCTCAAAGGATAATAAAATTTTAGAAGATGAAGTTGTTGATGTTACAGAGGAGAAAATGGAGTTAGAGTCTATTCTAGCAAAAACAGAAGCTGATTTAGCAACATTTAGTTCTCAAAATTCTGAGTTATCAGAAATCGTAGAACAGCAAAAAACAGAACTTCAAGAAAAAGTAGAAAAGATTAGAATGTTGTTGTCAAGGCCTAATATTAGTAAAGCCGAATTGAATGGTATTAAATTAGAACTGGTTAATTTAAAAATATATACTAAAAAAATAGAATATAAGAATGACTCTATGGCGAATGTAAACCAGTTATTAACTGCAGAAAATGCCGAAGTTAAACAAACGCTTGTTGTTAGGGAAGAGGCTTATGTTGAATTGACAAAGGAGAAAGATAAGATTCAAGAAATTGGTTCCAGATTGAAGGCCAGAGGTTTTTCAATTAGTGCTATCAAGATAAAAAATAGCGGTAAGGAAGTTGAAACCAGCAAAGCTTCAAGAGCAGATGCCTTAAAGATTGGTTTTACTATAGACGATAATAAATTAGCAACTGCTGGTCAAAAGGAAATTTATATAAAAATCATTGATCCGGCATTAAATACTATGGTAGAGCAGGCTTCCACTTCTGGATTATTTAGTCACAATGGTAAATCATCCGTTTATACCTTAAAGAAAGTCGTGGATTATAAAAACGACGCTGTTTTTCAAACAGTGGTTTGGAAGAAAGGAAGTGATTTTGAGGCAGGTAACTATGCAATTGAGCTATTTGCGGATGGTACTTTCATCGGAGGAGGAAAGTTTAACTTGAAATAATACGGGTCTTTTAAAAAAGATTTGGAATTGCGATGCGTAATTGTAATATTTGTATGTTGAGGAAAAATATATGTCAAAGAGAATACTAAATAATTGGAAGAGAAGTAGCTTAAGTGTAGTTGTTGTTTTAGGGCTGCTGGGATTGGGTCTAAATAGTGCCAATGCGCAACAAGATCCATATTTTACTCATTATATGTTTAATAAACTGCAGTTTAACCCTGGCGCTGCAGGTGCTAAGGATGGTGTTTGTATAGCTGGTATTTTTCATACGCAGTGGACAGGTTATGAGGACCAAACCTTTGAATACAACTCACAGGATCCAAATAACCCAGGTAGTATCCCGACTGGTCTAGGACCTAAAACTACGGGTATTGCAATTGACGGCAAGGTAGCTTCTTTGTCTAGAAAGATTGATCTTGGAATGGGATTGGCACTTGCTCAGGATAACTTGGGTTATGAGAATAATTTGAAGTTTAGAGGAGCTTTTTCTGGTATTTATAATATGACTAATGGTAGTAGTTTGGCCTTAGGAATTGAGCTTGGAATGCTGCAAAAGGGGATTGATGGAACAAATTTTATTTTCCGTCAGGCTAATGATCCAAACATTCCAAATACTAATGTAACAAAATCAAATTTTAATCTTGCAGCAGGATTGTATTATGTGAATCCAAATGTTAACGATTTGTATATTGGTCTATCATCAACAAACATCAACGAAAAGGATTTTGACTATGCTAATAATAATGGTACTTTTTCAAATAGATCAAAAAGACATTTTTATTTGTTAGCAGGTATGACAATGCCTAACTTTTTAGGCAACCCTAGTTTAGAGTTGATGCCATCTCTTTTGTTAAAGAATGCTAATACAACACAGGTTACTTTAAGTGGCCTTGTAGAGTATTCAAATACTTTTTCTGGTGGATTGGGGTATAGATCGGAGCTGGATGCAATATCTGTCTTGTTGGGATACAAAGTTACACCGGAGTTAAGAATTGGTTATTCTTACGATGTGTCTTTGAATGCTTTAAGGAAATTCCAAGGTGGTTCTCATGAGTTTCAAATCAATTATTGTTTCACGGTTCCTGCAAAACCAGCAGATAAGCCAAACATAGAACTTACACCTAGGTTCTTGAATAAGGACCCAGATATATTTTAAATTGTATATATACTAAAGGAATATTAATTGCGTTAAAAGAGATGACAAGTTAATTTAATTGGAAAAAAATAATATTCAATTATATTTGCAAATCGCACACACACAAAAAGCAAACTAATTAAACTGGAATGAAAATTTTGAGGATGAACGAATTTAAGAAAATGAAACCTACTCTGTTAGGTTCTTCTTTCAAGAAGAAGAACTTTCTAACAGCATGTAAGGTGGCGGTATTATTTGCCACTTTCTTTGTTGTAGGTTGTGGAGGGCAAGGGACAGGAGAATTAACTGGAGTAGAGGGTAGAAGACCTTGGTTTCACCCACAGCCCCTTGGTATGGTATATGTTAAGTCAGGTACTTTTCATACCGGTCAAAGAGATCAGGATGTATTCAACTCCTATATAGCTCCTAACAAACAAGTGTCTATAGATGGGTTCTGGATGGATGAAACAGAAATTACAAATAACGAGTATCGTCAATTTGTTTATTTTGTTATTGATTCAACTGCAAGGTTTATGGTAGATGAGGATATCTTATTTAACATAAATGATGAAGAAGATACTCGATTTATTAATTACGACGAGGAATTAGATTGGGAAAAGTACAAAGACGAATTAGAAGACATGTTTTATGCTCCTGATGAAAGATGGAGAAGAAAGAAAACAATCGATACTCGTAAATTATTTTACGAATATGTATGGAATGACATGAAGTCTGCTGCTACAAGTAAAAAGAATCAAAATAAATACGAACAGTCTGACAAAAAATATAAAAATTTCGTACACAGAAGTACTTGGTTTAAAAGAGAAAGAACATTAATCTATCCTGATACTTTATGTTGGGTTAGAGATTTTACTTACTCTTACAATGAGCCAATGGCAAGACATTACTACAATCATGCAAAATACGATGATTATCCAGTAGTTGGAATTAACTGGCACATGGCCAAAGCATTTAGTGCTTGGAGAACAGAAAGAAGAAAATCTTATTGGGAAAGATACAGACAAGAACTAACAGAAGACTTTAGATTACCTACTGAATACGAGTGGGAGTATGCTGCTACCGGTGGTAGGAATTCTAACATGTACCCATGGGGTGGTCCTTATACTAGAAATAGTAAGGGTTGTATGCTAGCAAATTTTAAACCTTTGAGAGGTAATTATGGCGCTGATGGTGGTATTAAGACAGTAAGAGTAGATTCTTACTTCCCAAATGATTTTGGATTGTACAATATGGCTGGTAATGTTGCAGAGTGGACTTCTAGTTTTTATGCTGAAGCTTCTGCTTATCATTCACATGACCTTAATCCAGACATTCAGGTAGATGTACCAGAGTACAACAAAAGCTACAAGAATAAGTCAAAGGAAAACGAACAAGTGGATTATGATGGTATTGCTTTAGATGAGAATGGTAACGAATATACCATGACTAGAAAAAGGAAAGTAATTAGAGGAGGCTCTTGGAAGGATATTGCTTATTTTATCCAATGCGGATCTAGAGCTTATGAGTACCAAGATACAGCTAAGTCTTACATAGGATTTAGAAATGTTCAATCTTATATTGGACGTTCAAATAAAGATAGAAAATAAATTTAACTAACATAACAATCAATAACAATTAAAAATTAAAAGCAATGAGTGGAAACAGTTTCTTAGAGAGTAAAGGATTTAAAAGTTTTATGGCGAAACTTTATGGTATTGGTGCGGCGGTTGTAATTGCTGGAGCCCTGTTTAAAATCATGCACTGGCCAGGTGCAGATATTATGCTTATTATCGGTATGAGTACTGAGGTGTTAATTTTTCTTGTTTCTGCATTTGAACCTCCTAGTAAGGAATGGGATTGGTCTCTTGCTTATCCAGAATTAGCTGGAATGGAATCAGCAAGTAAAAAAGGTCTTAACAAAGGAACTGTTACTCAACAGTTAGATCAGATGTTGTCTGAAGCGAAGGTAGGACCTGAGCTGATTGGGAGTTTAGGAACTGGTTTAAAGTCACTTAGCGATAATGTAGGCGAAATGTCTCAATTGTCAAATGCTACAGTTGCTACCAATGAATTTGCATCTCAAGCGTCAAAAGCAGCAAAGACTTTTGAAGAAATTACTAACTCTTCTGAAGGTGTTAAGAACAGTTTAGCTTCTTTTTCAGGTGGACTTAATACAACGGTAGCAAACCTAACTGCAATTGAAGGTGAAACTTCTGACATGAAAGATCAAATAGGTAAATTAAACAGTAATTTAGATAATTTAAATAAAGTATACGGTAACATGCTTTCTGCAATGAGCGGAAGAACTAGTTCGTAATTAATTATTTATTAAGTATTAAATTTAAAAAATAAAAAATTATGGCAGGAGGAAAATTATCCCCAAGGCAGAAGATGATTAATATGATGTATCTCGTATTAACGGCACTTCTAGCATTGAACGTATCGAAAGAGATATTGAAGTCTTTCCACATGATGGAAGAGAGTTTTGTAGCAGCATCAAAGAACTACGATGCAAAGAATGTACTTGTAATGAAAGCATTTGAAGCTAGTTACAAACAAGATCCAGTTAAGACAAAACCTTTTCTAGATAGAGCTAAATCAGCTCAGGATATATCAAAAAAGTTTTTTAATTATATTGAAAAGGTTAAAGTAGAAATTGCTGATTTAAATGGTGGAAGAGAGGAACTAAAGGAAGGTCAATCTTTAGCACCGCTTAAAACACCTGAGGTAATGGAAAAACATGCTAATTATTTCTTACCTACAGCTCAACAAGGTAAAGGGCATGGAGAGAAAGTGAAAAAAGCCATTAACGAAACAAGAAATGAACTTTTGGCATTGTTGAAGTCCGGTAAAGGTGTGGAATTAAAAGATAGGTTTTATGATGAAGCAGATGCTTCTACTCAATTAAGAGCAGAGGATCCTACTAATAAAGTTACTGAAGCTAAAAAGAGTTGGGAAGATGCTTATCTTATCCATAATCCTTTAGCAGGTGTAACATCTTTATTAACTAAGATTCAGAACGATGCTAAGGCTCTGGAATCAGATGTATTGACTAAACTGCAAACTGGTATTACTGCGAATGATATTACATTCGATAAGTTACAAGCTAAGGTAATTGCACCTTCAAGTTATGTAATGACAAATACTCCATTTGAAGCTGATATATTATTAGTTGCTTCTAACTCTACTTCCGATCATGAAATACTGATTGAAGGTAATCCTAATCCATTAACAGTGGAAGGAGGAGTTGGTAAATTTACTGCAACACATGGTGATGTAGGTATTAAGAAATTTTCAGGAAACATTATGGTGAATGAAAATGGAAAGAAAGTACCGTATCCATTTACTTATGAATACCAAACATTTAAACCTGCAGCAACTATTTCTGCGGACAAAATGAATGTTTTGTATGTAGGTCTTAAGAACCCTATATCGGTATCTGTACCTGGTTTCCCTGCTAGTCAAGTTTCTGCATCTATTTCAGGTGGTTGGAGATTAGGTAGTAAAAAAGGTAATACTTATTTAGCTACTGGTAGTAAAGGTGTTAGAGAAGTTACTGTGACAGCAACTGTTAAGACTGAATCTGGTTCCAAGAGTATGGGATCACAGAAATATAGAATTAGACCAGTTCCGATTCCTCAAGCAAAAATTGGAAGATTGGATGGTTCTAGACCTTGTACTCCTGGTTTAATTCGAGCACAAAGAACTATTTATGCATCTTTGGGTGAAGGTTTTGCCTTTGAAGGAGTTAAGTTTAATGTTACAAGATACACCTTGGTTGTATCTACTAAGAAAGGAACTAAAACTAAAACTTTTAATGGATCAAGTTTTGCTAGTGCAGCAGGTCTACTTGCTGGAATTAGAAGAGGTGATTTAGTAATTGTAACAGGAATTAACTGTACAGGACCAGGTGGTGCTAAGAAAATACCTGGTGTAACTATTCAGGTACAATAAGATATAAGACAATAAATTAAGTACTAATTGCGTTATGCAATTAGTGCTTTTTTAATAACACAAATATGAAAGGATTTAAAATTTTAACATTATTATTACTGGTTGTAATAACATTTAGTAGTGCTGCTCAGGTAGTTTCTTGGGATGTAGATTACAACGATTGGAATTTTAAGAAGGATGCCGTAACGGAAAGAAAAATTATTCCTAATCTTGAGTATAGAGAAGCAGATATTAAATATTCGAAAAGAATTCATAGAATTATTGATGTACGTCAAAAATTAAATCGTGTTCTAACTTGGGATGCTAATCCATTTACAAGATTGATTCACCTAGGTGTTCTAAATGGAGATTATACTCCATATACTTCTGATAGTTTATTTACTGGTTCATCTTATACCTTAGAGGAGGTAAACAAAAGAGGTGGTATAGAACAAACTATTCAAATTCAAGATCCTGCATGGCCAGATGATGAATTTGCCACTATTGATACTACCATAAGTGAGCCATTTGAATACTATAAAATTACTAAGTTTAGAATTATGGAAGATTGGATCTTTGATTTTAAGCATTCAGTTTTTAAACCTAGAATTATTGCAATAGCTCCATTGTTTGAAAACATGGTGGAAGGCCAATTATTAGGAGAAGCAGAGTTGTATTGGATTTATATGGAGGAGATAAGACCTGATATGGCAAACTTTGAATTATTTAATAGAACTAATGATGCTGCAAGATTGTCTGTAGAGGATTTCTTTCAAATGAGATTGTTTGATAGTTATGTAATTAAGTATTCAAATCAATTTGATATAAGTATTAATCAATTTGAAGAATACGATGGAGATAACCTTGGTATTCTCTTAAAGGGAGAAGAAATTAAAAATGAACTTTTTATATTTGAACACGATTTGTGGGAATATTAATTTAAAATAAAGATTTTAAGAACACCTTAGTTTTACTAAGGTGTTTTTTTATGCCTAATAAAATACTCCAAACAATTAAGGTTTTTATTATATAATATATATATGACAAATTTAAAATGAATTATCTCACCTACTCTTGTACTTATTTCATTAACCGTTTTATTTCCTATTACACACTATTTGGGAAAATGAAAATTTAGATTTGTATAAAATTTAAAATAAAAATAATGGTATAATGACTTTTTGATACTCATCATGGAATATTTGAATTTCATATAATTGGGATGGTTTTTTTATTAGATTTATCAATTAGGTTTAGTTTATTTGCATCTTAATAATTAATCATGAAAAAGCAACTTATAGAATGTGTACCTAATTTTAGTGAAGGAAGAAATCTTGATATTATTAATCAGATTACCAATGAGATAGAGTCAGTAGAAGGAGTGAAATTGCTAGATGTTGATCCTGGGAATGCTACAAATAGAACGGTGGTTACTTTTGTTGGTGAACCAAAACCAGTAATAAAGGCTGCCTATTTGGCTATAAAGAAAGCTTCTGAGCTCATAGACATGAAACAACACTCCGGAGAACATCCTAGGATGGGAGCAACTGATGTATGTCCATTAATTCCAATTTCAGGAATCAGTATGGAGGAAACTTCCATGTATGCCAAGGAATTGGCAGAACGTGTTGGAACTAAATTGAATATTCCTGTTTACTTGTATGAATCTGCTCAAGATGATAAATCTAGAAGTAATTTAGCAGTAATAAGAGCCGGCGAATATGAAAAAATGGCTTCAAAAATTGAAAGCAAAAAATTACTTCCTGATTTTGGACCGCATTCAATGAATATTAGTGCAGGTTGTACCGCAATTGGGGCAAGAGATTTTTTGATAGCTTACAATATTAATCTTAATACGGCTTCCACAAGAATTGCAAATAGAATTGCTTTTGATGTAAGAGAAGCTGGAAGAGTGAAGAGACAAGGTAATCCTTATGTTGGTAAAATTGTTAAGGATGAAAACGGCGAAGCCATAAGGATTCCTGGAAGGTTGAAAAATGTAAAAGCAATTGGATGGTATATTGAGGAGTATAAGATTGCACAAATTTCAATGAATTTAACTAATTTTAGAGTAACACCTGTTCACCTAGCTTACGAAGAAGTTTTTAAAAGTTGTATGGAAAGAGGGGTTAGAGTTACTGGAAGCGAATTAGTAGGATTAATTCCATTAAGTGCCATGTTAGATGCTGGGAAGTATTTCTTAAACAAGCAAGGAAGGTCTTTAGGGATAAGTGAGGAAGAAATAATACTTATTGCTGTTAAGTCCTTAGGCTTAGATGAGTTGGCTCCCTTTGACCCTAAAAAGAAGATAATTGAGTACATGTTGGAAGATAGTAGTAATGCTCCTTTGGTGAACCTTAAAGCAAATGACTTAGCTGACCTGACGGCATCTGAAGCTATGGCACCAGGTGGTGGTTCCATATCAGCTTATGTTGGCGTTTTAGGTGTTTCATTAGGCACGATGGTTGCAAACCTCTCTGCTAACAAAGGTGGATGGGAAGATAGGGTTACTGAGTTTTCAGATTGGGCAGAAATAGGACAAAGAATTAAAAATGAATTGCTATTCTTAGTGGACGAAGATACTCGTTCGTTTAATAAAATTATTGAAGCTTTGCGACTTCCAAAGGATTCTGCAGAAGAAAAGGAGTTAAGGAAGAATGCAATTGAAAAAGCAAGTCAATATGCCACTGAGATACCTTATAAAGTAATGCAAGTTTCTATGAAATCTTTTGATCTATTAAAAGAAATGGCAGAGAATGGCAACCCTAATTCCTTATCTGATGCTGGAGTAGGTCTATTGTGTATACAAACTGCTGTTCAAGGTGCATTTATGAATGTTCGAATAAATGCAAAAGATCTTTCAGATAGAGTATTTGCTGATAATATAGCTAAGAATGCAGAGTTATTGAAGGATGATATGTTGAGCAAAACAAATTCAGTCTTGAATAAAATAAATGAATCCCTAAAAGGCTAAATCTTATCAACATTATTTTTTCCTTTAACTATAAAATATTTCTTTTGTCTTAATGTCCGAATTTATTGTATCAGCTAGAAAATATAGACCTAGTGCTTTTGATGAAGTAGTAGGACAGAAGCATATAACTGATACTTTAAAGAATGAGATTGAAAGTGGTAAATTGGCTCAAGCCTTTTTATTTACTGGACCTAGAGGAGTTGGTAAAACTACTTGTGCTAGAATTCTAGCCAAAGTAATTAATTCCAAGGAAGGGGAAAAAGAGCAAGATTATTCTTTTAATATATTTGAATTAGATGCTGCTTCAAATAATTCGGTAGATGATATAAGATCTCTTACGGATCAAGTACGAATCCCACCTCAAACCGGTAATTATAAAGTTTATATTATTGATGAGGTACACATGCTTACTTCACAAGCATTTAATGCATTTTTAAAAACATTAGAAGAACCACCTTCATATGCTATTTTTATACTTGCAACTACAGAAAGACATAAAATTATTCCAACGGTATTATCTCGTTGTCAGGTTTTTAATTTTAATAGAATTAAAACAGATGAGATGGTGTTTCAGTTAAAACAAATTTGTGAGAAAGAAGGAATAAATGCAGAGGATGAAGCCTTGCATTTAATTGCAGAAAAAGCAGATGGTGGTATGCGTGATGCCTTGTCTATATTTGATCAGTTGGTTAGTTTCTCTAATGGTGATGTAACCTATGACAAGGCGATAGAAAATTTAAATGTATTAGATACTGAATTCTATTTTGAAATATTCAATGCAATACTTGCTCAAGATATTCCATCTACGTTAGTTTCCTTTGATACTATTCTTACCAAAGGATTTGAGGGTTCTTTGTTGCTTGCAGGATTGAGTGAACACATTAGAAACTTAATGGTTTGTCAGAATAAGGATTCGGAAAAACTACTGGAAGTAAGTGATAGGTTTAAGGCAAAATACAAAGAACAAGCTTTAAGATCCACTGATAACTTCTTGCTCAATAGTTTAAATATTATCAATAGAAGTGAGCTTGATTACCGAATGAGTAAAAACCAGCGTTTGCATACAGAGCTTGCACTAATGAAACTATGTAGGCTTAAATCTACATTTGAAATTTTGGAATCTGATGAAGATGGGTTAAAAAAAAAAGCTCTAATCTAAAGGATGAAAAAATATTTGAAGCAAAGAAGGAAGAGAGTGTATCTGAAGTAAAAAAAGAGAAAGAAACTCCAGAAGGAGAGAAGGATGTTAATCCGACAGTAAGTACCACAAAGGATAAGGATAAAATTAATGAGATAAGTATTACTAGTTCAGTAGAGTCCCCTAAAAAAGGACATATTGAACACAGCCCATCTGTAATTCCCAAAATTAATAGAAAATTTAAAAAGACCAAACTTGATCTAACTGAATCGACTAAGGAAGAAGAATCAAAAGAGGAGCAACAGGAAGTAATTACTGAAACAACGAAAATAGATTTACTAGATTCAAGTAAAGTAAGCATTGAGGTTATTTACAAGGATTATTTGGAGAATAAGTTATCCCGTGATAAAATGAGTTTAAACAACTTAATGCGGGTCTTAGAACCTATCGTTAAGGAGAGTAGTTTAGTTTTTACCTTACAAAGTGAACAACAAAAACTGCTTTTTGAAGAGATTAGACCAGAAGTTCTTGGTTTCGTAAATAACAGGTTATTAATGAAGTTAGAATCCGTTACAGTAGAAATTGATGATAGCATTAAACTCGGTATGGATAAGCCATATACTTCTGCAGAGCAATTGGATTACATGGTCAAGAAATCGCCTGAATTAAGAGAGGCAATAGAAAAATTAGATCTAAGAATTAAATAACTTTTGGAATGAATCCTTCAATTTATCTTTATATAAAAAGAGTAGGGCCAATGCAATAGACAAGCACAGAACAGCCATACCAAAAAGTGCTCCACCATCTTCTTTAACGACAATGCCAAGCTTAGTTAAGTGCAAGAAAATTGCGCCAAACATAAGCCCAACAGTTAGTATAATACCATATAGATTTATTCTTGGAACAAATAGGAGTATACTAGCAATTAGTTCAAATACACCAATTAGTATTCTTCCCCAAGGCTCCATTCCTAATTTATTGAATATATAAACACTGTCTTCGTGAGCAGTAAATTTAAAACGTAAGGTTTGAATCAATAATGCGGCTAAGACTATTTTTAGCACTAATGGAAGGTATTTGTTAAAAGTTGATTTCATATTCATCTTTATTTAATTTGGCATCTGTAATACTTGAATTGAGTTCATAACCAACAAGTATACTAGAACAATTTATGTAAATTAATATCATTAAACCAATAATAGCACCAAGGGAGCCATAAACCTTATTGTATGATCCAAAATTATCTACATAGTAGGAAAAAAGGTAGGTTGTAAGAAGACATAGGATGGTGCTTATGATACCACCTGGAGTGATTAGGCGATATCTTGTTTCAACATTAGAACAGAAATGATACAATGCAGTAATTGTAGCAAGAACAAGTAGAAATAGTATGATGTATTTAATAATTATTATTAGATAGAAAGAGAGGCCTGTAGATATATTCAACGATTCTTGGGACCAATGAATTAAGCTAGTCGAATAGATCATTAGGCTTATGCCAATAAGAAATTGTAAAGCTAAGAAGATTACAATTCCTATAGATTTGATTCTGTTTTTTAGAAAAAACCCTTTCTTAATTGAATCATGGCGCTTATTAAATGCTTGAATCATACTCAATATACCATTACTTGAAAAATACAGGAAACTAATAATACTTACGGATAGGATACTTCCATTTCCATTTTCTAGTATATTTACCACAGTGGATTCTAAAGTGTGGTAAGACTCAGCGGGAAGTAAGTAGTCCAATTGATTAAATATTTCTTTTTTTAATCCAGGAATAGGAATAAAAGGTAAAAGATTAAGAACAAATAGGATAGAAGGGAATATAGATAGAAAAAAACTAAATGCCATCGAAGAGCTTCTTAACCTTATGCCTTCTTTTTGAATAGATAGAATAAAGTATTTACCTACTTCATAAACTGAATTATCTCCAAAACCAGCGAAACTTATTTTCCTTAAATAAGATTTAGACTTCACTATAAGTGGAATAGATATAATTTTATTCCAAAATTTTGGTTTCATAAGAAAATAGGATTGAATCTCTCAATGATCCAATCTGGACACTTCATCGGTTTCATTGTAGATTTATTTACAAAAACAAGAGTTGTATTTGAAGTGTTTATTAGTTGATTGTCTCTGTATATTTCATAGTCTAGAGAAAATCGCACTTGAGGTATTGATTTGATTATCGTTTTAATCTCTAGTACATCATCGTATGTGGCTGAAGCAATAAACCTATTCTGCATAGAAATTAATGGTAATATTATTCCCTCTTTTTCAAGATCGCTATATGGGACTCCAATTTTTCTCATGCATTCAGTACGAGCTTCTTCCAAATAGATAGCATACCTGCTGTGATGCACAATACCCATTTGATCTGTCTCAGCATAGCGCACTCTTATTTTATGTGTATGTTCAAACATCTTAATATCTTATAGTGAAGTTTTCTTTTTCTGTATTTTCAGATCTAAAGAATACAATGCCCATAAAGAATACATCAATTGTAATTTTTACATCTTCGTCTAGTTTGATTCTTTGCCAGCACTCATTCATATCCTCGTTCCAGTTAATGTCATCAAAGATAAAGATTGTATCGTTATGTGCTAGATTTTTACACTGATTAAAGTAATCTAATGTCGCTTTCATACTGTGATTACCATCAAAAAATACATAATCTAATTTTGGTAGTTGTTCTAATACTTTGGGCAAGGTATCATCAAAGTTTCCAACGATGACTTGTGTATTTTCTAATCCCAATCTTCTTAGGTTATAAACCGCAATTTCAGCACAAGATGGGCTTCCTTCTAAAGTAAATAAATAACCCTCTGGAATAGCTAAAGCCTGATACATGGATGAAATACCCACATTAGTACCAATCTCTAAGGCAACCTTTGGTTTGTAGAATTCGCATGTTCTATGTAATAAGCGTGCATATTTTGCCATTTTTGCGGTATTCTTGATCATTTTAGAGAGGGGAATCTCATATTCCCCTTTTTTCTTAGCTCCAAAATCAAGCATTTTAATTTTTGTCTTACTTTTAAGCATTTTGTGCCTCAAAAACTCTACCCCATGGTATTTTTGAGGGTCATTTTTAGATTTTTCCATCACATTTACAATGAAATCGTAAATAAATGGGGAATGCACGCCATGTTTTGTGCTGGAGGAAATTAAGTACAGTAAATATTTAAAAGCTAGAAGAACATTATTCAGCATTTGACTTTTTGTATTTTCTAATGATTTTAAGCTCCTTCTTTAATAAATCCATTCCTTTATGTGTTCTTTCAATTTTCTTATTGATGTCATTTAAAAACCCTTCTGATCCTTTGGATAGCTTAAAGAATTGGATGTTATTCTCATATGATTCAATTTCAGACTGAAGCTTTCTTAGTTTATCCTGAATCTTCCTTTCTTCATCATTTAACTTTGTTATTCCATTTGGAATGGATGCAATAGCTTCGTAGTGTTCGTCTAATCTTCCTGCCTTTGCTTCTTCCCTAGATTTATTAAACTGCTTAAAAACGGAGTCTATTGTTTTTTCGTAATTAGATTCTATTTCCTTTTTCTTCTTGAAAGGGACATACCCTATTTTAAACCATTCTTTTTGCAACTCTTTCAGTGTTGAGAAAACCTTTTCTGTATCTTTGTCTTGTTTTAGTGCCTCAATCTTTGTTAAGATTTCACTTTTTTTATTCAAATTCTCTAGTTCTTCCTCTTTTTTTGCATTAAAACTAATTTCCCGATGCTTAAAGAAGGAGTCACAGGCAGCTCTGAATCTTTCCCATACTTTTTTAGAATACTTGTCTGGCACAGGTCCAATTGTTTTCCATTGTGCTTGTAATGTTTTTAAGTAGTCCGCAGTTTTAGCATAATCAATACTATCTTTTACCTCTTCTGCTTTCTCGCACAAGGTTATTTTCTTTGCAAGATTTTCTTCTTTGCCATTGTTTAGATTTTTGAAGTATTTCTTTTTACTTATTAAAAAAACATTTCTAGCTTCTCTAAATCTTTCCCATATTTCATCGTTTTGAGCTGAAGGGACTCTTCCTATTTTTTTCCATTCTTCAAAAATGTTATTGATTTCAGTAGTCTTGTTATTCCAAACCTTTGGAGATTCATGTGGAATTTGAGAGATTTGCTCTACTTTTTCGCAGAGAAGAATTTTAAGTTTAAGGTTTTCTTTTTGTTGCTCCTTAATTTCTTCTAAATCTTTTGTTTTTAATTTTACGATAACATCTGAAGCAGCCTTAAATCTTTGCCATATCTCCTCACTGTGCTCACGTGGAACTGGTCCAGTGTTCTTAAAATCTTCGTGGAATTTATTGAGGTAATTGAAAGCGTGTCGAGTATTTTTTTCCTCTTTTAAAGCATCTACTTTCTGAATAAGTTCTATTTTGTGTTGTAAGTTTTTGTCTCGGTCGAGCTCCTTTAATTCCCTATTGATAGATAGGTTATCATAAAACTGATCCAATAGAACCTTGTAAGACTCCCAAAGGGTTTCCATTTTATCCCTTGGCACTTGTCTTATATGCTTCCATGCTGTTTGTAGTTCTCTTACTTTATCCAAGGAACCTTGCGTCTCTTCCGAATCAATAATTGATTTGAGCTCATCTAAAATAGATTGCTTTTCCTTGAAGTTTTTCAACTTTTCCGCTTCAGCCTGTTCCTTTTCTTTCTTTCTTCTTTCTCTGAATTGATTAAACAAGTTGTAGAATGTATCCTTATCGGAATCATGTGGTGTTTTAAACTCTCTTACATCTAGTCCTGAGTCAGCATGCTCTTTAATAGCTGCTTCTCTTTCGCCTCTAACGATAGCGTCTAAATGTTCTCTTAAGTTGTTAAAACTTTTTGATGCAATGTTAGAATCTACATGGGTTAGTAAATTTTCTGCCTTTTCAATACATTGATGTTTTGAAAAGGTGGTGTAGTCAAGAGCTTTAGTTATTATCTCTTCTTTAGGTTCCGAAGTCATTATACTTGTTAATTGTTATCTAAGGCAAAGATAGTTTTTTCATTAAAATATTGGCTTTGGAGCCAATACAATTTGAATTCCTTAATTGTTTGTGTAATAATAGGATTAAAACTTTTAAGGTTTGTAATCACTTTGTTTTAGAATTTTATCCGAATCTTTCGCCAATACCAACTCTTGTATGCTTGCTTTATTGTTTTCCATATAGGAGGAGATTAGCTTATAACCGGAGTACTTTCCAAGCATAGGTGCACAATAGTCTATTGGTACACCTGCATAGTTTGTTCTTGGTCCTTCGGTAAATAATTTAAAATTAGCATTGTTCATGTTTTCAAACATCTTTTTATCTTTGATAAAGAATTTCCAGACATAGGATTCATTTTCTTGTAACCAATCCCATTCCTCCGAATCGTAACCTAGTATTTCATAAACACTGGATTTTGGCAAAACCTTTTCACAGATGTAAAATAATTTGCCCCAAAGAACCATCTCGTCCAATACTCTTCCTTTATGTCCACCTTGTAATCTGATTTTTTCGTTTACAACAGATTTTATATTCTGAATTGGAATTTGACTAGGGGTGAAGAGCTTATGCAAGTAAGTAGGAATTTCTGGTTTTATGACTTTGTAGGCCGAAAACGTATCACCCATATACATTTCTAATGAAAGTCCTGTGTAATTATCTCCTACAGGGTTTATGTTCATTGTGAAGTTAGATATGTAAGTGACAACATCTCTTAAGCTATCTTGGGGGAAATAGAACTTGTAATTTTTATAACCCTCTAAGATTTCATTTTTTTGTGTTTCAAAATTTCCAAATTTAGCTTGAACTAAATTGAACAAATGCACTTCATGCGGGTCTTGTTTGAAGTAATTTAATGCCCTTAGCGCAGTGTCACTCAATGGTGACCCATAACCCATAATGTATGTGATGTAGTCATCGTAAAAGACACCATATTCTTCTCTTAAGGTTTTTAAATCTTTAAGAGTAATGTCTCCCTTAATTTCCATGACATCTTTTGTGAAGTCTTTAAATTGCACCTCTACTTCTATGTTTGCACTATCAGGTCCATTTGATGTGCAAGAAAACAAGACGAGAGTAAATAAACTTATTAAAAAAATGGTAAATTCGCGAGGTATATTAATTATCATTATTACATTATTATGAAAGTGCAAATAAAATATCTTACACTCACATTAACGACAATTTGCTTTACTCTATTATCCACAGCACAAGAATTTCGTTTTGGCTTTAAAACATCACCTGCTATTTCATGGGTAAAGTCAAATAGTAAGTCATTAAGCGCTGACGGTGCTGGTATTGGGTTTTCTTATGGATTAATGGGGGATTTTGGATTGTCTGATAATTATGCCTTCTCAACAGAAATCTTGGTAACAGATATGCGTTCGAAGTTTAAAATGAACGATACAATTCTTACAAATAATCTCGCACCAGGTGTTTCTAATTACTCAGATGTATCATTAGATTATAAAACAAAATACCTTCAAATTCCTATTTCCTTAAAAATGAAAACGGGAGCAGTTGGGAGTAGTGGTGTTGTTTATTATGGGCAGTTTGGTATTGCGCCTTCATTTCTAATTTCAAGTAAAGTTAAGGTAACCTCATCACCAGGTTATGTCGAGGGAGATTTTTATTCTAACAACAATACTGAAAACGATGGTTTAGGTTTTAATGAATTTAATGACAATGTAAACTTTGTACGAATCCCAATGATCTTGGGTGCTGGTGTAGAATACCCTTTAAGTGGGAATACATCTTTAGTACTTGGAATTCGCTTTGATAATTCGTTTATTGATATGTTAGACGATAAAAAAAGAGAAGCAATTAATAATTACTTGGGATTGAATATAGGAGTATTCTTTTAATTGGTTCATCGTCTTTATATTAGGCTTGGACTTATTGATTTTTTTAGACTCCAAAATAACTTATATTGCAACCAATTATTAAAAAATGGGAAGAGTAAAGATAGAAATGGAATTTGAGGTGAGGTCCTCGCCAAATATTCTTTTTAATCATATTGGTACTGCATCAGGTCTGGAGGAATGGTTTGCAGATAAAGTTAACGTCAAAGGGAAAAATAGTTATTCTTTCTTCTGGGATGGAAAAGAAGAAGCAGCTGAACTTGTTAAGAAAACACCAAAAACGTTAGTAAAGTTTAGATGGACTGAGGGTCCTTCAGATGAATATTTTCAAATGGAAATTATTATTGACGACCTTACAAGTGATGTGGTTCTGGTAATAACAGATTTTGCAGATGAGGACGAGGTTGAAGAGACAGAAATGTTGTGGGAGTCCCAAGTAGATACTCTTAAGTCTTACATAGGAGCATAATATCTTTTTGTAGATGGGAATCTTTTCTATTAAAAAGTCCAATTTACTTATTCTTAAATCCTTTATAGGGCCTTTTCTTGCAACTTTTTTGGTGTCCATTTTTCTATTTCTAATGCAATGGATTTGGAAGTACATCGATGACTTAGTTGGAAAAGGTTTAGAGTGGCATGTTATTGCTCGTTTGTTGTTGTTTGCAACTGCAAATTTATTGTCTATGGCTATGCCTTTAGCGGTCCTAATTTCATCCTTGATGTGTTTTGGGAACTTGACTGAAAGCTATGAAATGGCTGCACTTAAGTCTTCAGGAGCTTCTTTGTATAGAATATTAAGGCCTGCTTTTGTGGCTATAATTCTATTGGCTGTCTCTACCTTTTATTTATCTAATTATGTAGTTCCTAAGGCAAATTTGGAGTTTTATTCTTTGCTTTATGATGTAAAACAAAAGAAGCCAGCATTTAATATTAAACCAGGTGTATTCTATAATGAAATAGACAATTTCAGTATTAAAATTTCTGAGAAAGGGGAGGATAATGAGACAATTAAAGATGTTATTATTTATGAAAAAAAGGGATTTGATAATAAGTTAAACCTTATTAAAGCCGAGCATGGAAGGATGTTTTTATCAGAGGATGGAAATATCCTAAATTTCACTCTTTACAATGGGGTTAGGTACGAAGAAATGACCAAAGAGCCTACTTATTACAAGAGGTACCAACATAACATAATGAAGTTTGGGAAGCAGACGATGGCATTTGACTTATCCGAATTTAAACTTCAAATGACAGAGAAAGAGCTTTTTAAAGAGGATCATAGGATGATGCACATTAATCTGTTAGAGGAACATATAGATTCGTTGGATAAATCTATTAGTAAAAGAGAACGTTATGTTAAGAAAGCTTTAAAAACGTATACTCTTGCAATAGATTCTTTGCATTTAACAGATTCTACAGAAGTCCTAAGTATGGAGGATACAATGGAATATAATTTTCCTGCTATAAAACGAACAGCAATACTTTCTACTGCAGTTTCTACCGCAAGTGCTATGATGAATATTGTGGAGTCAAACATAACATACCTTAAAACGTACAAAGGCGATAGAAGGAAATATCTTGCAGAGTGGCACAGAAAGTTCACTTTGTCTGTGGTTATAATTGTTTTGTTTTTAATTGCTGCTCCTTTGGGTACAATTGTTCGTAAAGGAGGTATTGGTATACCAATGGTTATCTCAGTGCTTATGTTTATTCTATATTACTCTATTAACTTAAGTGGGGAGAAAATGGCGAAAGAGGGAATTTGGCCCGAGTGGGTGGGGATGTGGTTCTCTACTTTTTGTCTCTTGCCTGTTGGGCTGTTCTTTACCTACAAGGCTGGTAGAGATTCTTCTATTCTAAACTCTGAATTTTATGCCAAGTTATTTAAGAATCTAAAGTACTTTTTTGTTTCCCTGTTCAAGCCTAAGACCCAATGAAATTATTGTTTATTTCTTCTAGAATTCCTTTCCCACTGAAGGATGGTGGTGCTATTGCTACTTTTCAAATGATTAATGGTTTGGTTAACGCAGGACATGAAGTAGATGTTTTGAGCTTAAATACCAAGAAGCATTTTGTGCCTCAAGCAGTAATTAATGCGAACTTTAAATCCTGTGCAAAGGTCAAAACTTTTGAGATAAATACCGATATTAAATTGGGGAAAGCCTTTTTTAATCTATTCAGCAATAAATCGTATAATTTATCAAGATTTTGGGATAAGGATTTTCTTAAAATGATTCAGGAAGAAGTCGACTCAAACCAATACGACATCATTCAATTTGAAGGACTTTTTGTGGCGGAATATGCTTCTCACATTACAACTAAGGTGCCAAAGGTTTTAAGACAACACAATATTGAGCATCAAATTTGGGAAAGACTTGCAAGGAATGAAAAGAATGCATTAAGAGCCATTTACCTCAAGCTGCTTTACAAGAGAATGAAAAGGTTTGAGTTAAGTATTTTCTCTGACTTTCAGTCCATAATTGCAATTAGTGATGTGGACTCAAACTTTTTAAAAAAACACTATAAAAAGGAATTGGTTACAATACCTGTGGCTGTTAAAATTGATAGATCAGTACCTGTTGAGAAAAATTACATTTATCACATTGGGAGTATGGAGTGGTTGCCTAATAAGGAAGGAGTTAAATGGTTTTTGGATCAGGTTTGGAATAAGATCTTAGAGACTATTCCCAGTGCTCATTTTTTTATAGCGGGTAAAGGGATTGAGCAATCCGGTTTTAAGGAGTCCAAGAACGTTACGATCTGTGGTGAGGTGGAAAGTTTAAAAGAGTTTACAAAAGATAAAAAACTACTGGTTGTTCCTTTGCTTTCTGGAGGTGGGATTAGAGTGAAGATTCTTGAGGCTATGGCCAATGGAAAACTAGTTGTAAGTACAACGCAAGGTGTACAAGGATTAATGGAGGGGTTTAAGATTCCGGTGTCAAATAAGCCAAAGGATTTTGCTAAAGAAATTATCGATCTTCTGCAATCTTCTTCTCATACCAATAAGATAATTGAATCAAATTACGATTATATCATTGCCCATTATAACGAAGCGAAACTTACCTTAAGGTTAGAGAATTTATACCGTTCGTTGATAAAGTAAGAGTTATTTTAAACTTCTTAATTTAGTTTATTTGATTATTTAACCACAAGTTTATTAGTCCATTTGTTGTCTTTACTTGTAACTTCTACAATGTACGTCCCTTTAGTGAATGCTTCCGTTTTGATAATTTCTTTGTTCTGAGAATACCGTAAACTTCTTCTATAGATAACCTTACCATTAATATCCGCCACGGTAATTGTACCACTAGTGTCTAGTGCTGGGAAGCTTATAGTTGCTTCTTCGTTTTTAGTAGGGTTGGGGTAAATTACTAATTTGGATTTTGTGGATTCAATTTCATTGATTGCTAAAGTGGCGTCGTTAAATCCAAAAGCATACTGCCCTTTTATAAGTCCTTTTATATCTACGTATCCAAAACCATCTGTCTTGGCTCCTGTAAGCTTAGAATAAGAGGGGTATTCTTTCCATTCAGAATTTTCGTTTGCACGATGCAATAGAACAAGGTTATCTTCTGAGCTTACGATTAATTTATTGTCTAGGTATCCATAACTACCAGAAGAAGGAGTTCGTCCGTCATAGGCAATTCTAGCATCTACATCCAAATCTTGAGCAAAGATACCATCTACTGTCCAGTATCTTTCTTTGGAAACAAAAGGTAAGGAAGGAGTCTTGTCAGTTCTTTTTGCCTCAACCCAGTGGTGTTCAACTCGTATTAGTGATGTGTCCGTGGATTTGTTGATGGTCAATTTCATTAAGGCTTCATTTAGGTCTACTACAGCAGATCCTTTTACCCTAACCTGTTGATCTGTTATCGCATCGCTTACTTTTTCATTCGGGTCTACTACTATTAATACTGGTGAAAATGGAAGGGTGAATGAAACTAGATTTCCATAAGGCTTTACTTCAAATTCTCGGTATTCCATTTTATTTAGATTGTTGTAAAAAGCAATTTCAATGGGTATTGATTTGTATTGTTCCCAGGTAAATTTAGTTCTTTGCTCTATTACCATGTTTACCTTAAAATTAGAACCATCCGGCACTATTTCTTGAGATTGTATCTCCAAATGAGGAAAACCTGGTGTTAGGATCCAATTTTCGAAAAAGGAGGTCATGTCACGGGAGGTGTATTTTTGCAAACTGTCTCTAAATTGTAATGTGTTTATGCTTTTGAGACTGTTGTAATTCATAATGGAATGCACAGCAGTTTTAAAGTCCTTATCGCCCATATAATATCTCAAGGTATGTGCTACATCTGCACCCTTGTCATAAACATGTGATCCGTAAGTATATTCATGTGGTGTGCCATAAACTGCTCTAGGACCAGCGTCTTTAATGTGGCTCAACTGTAAAACACTTTTATGATTGTCTCGAACGTAGTCCTTATAAGCATCGGTTCCGTATTTTTGTTCCGTAAACAAAGCTTCTGAGTAGGATGCCCAACCTTCATTAATCCACATGTCTAATGCCGTTTCGCAAGTAATGTTATCTCCCCACCAATGGTGTGCAAATTCATGAGCCATTAGGGTTTCTCTATTTGTAGTGCCATCACAAGCAGAGATAGGATAGGCAATGTTTGTTGCATGTTCCATTGCACCGCTACCAAAGGGTACCATGGTAAAGCCTATTTTGTCAAACTTATGAGGACCGTAAAATTCTTCATAGGTCTGAGCACAGGATTTAAGGTTAATAAAAGAGCCTTTGACATTATTTGTGTCTTTGTGTTTGCATGCTAACCAAATTGGAAAATCCTTTTCAACTCCTTGGTATTCATCTTTTATGACGTAATATGGTGCTACAGCCATGGATACAAGGTAACTTGGAATTTCAGTATTCATTTCCCAATTCCAGGTTATTTGTTTGCCAATGGTATCAGAACTCACTAAATGCCCATTACACATCGCTCTATAACCACTGTCGGTTGTAATTGAAAAGGAATAGGTACTTCTTTCAGTAAAATGGTCTATTGTGGGATACCAAGCTCTACCATAGGTATGTGGGTTAGAGGCAAATCCAACGCCTAGATTAAATGCGTAATCACTGGTGAAATAAAAGCCTCCCCAACCACTAGGGTCCTTAACTGGTGCACCAGAATATGCCACTTCTATGTTAAATAGTTCCTTTGCATTTTTAGAATTAGGCAAAGTAATAGTGATGGAAGAATCGTTGTAGGTATAAGCTGAATTTAAACTATTATCAATTTTAATAGAATCGATTTTCATTTTTAGTAGATCTATTGCTACTGTACTTAGGTTGTTTTCTAAACTTTTAAACTGTAAGGTCGATTTACCTTTGAGGGTTTTGCTCCTAAAATTGACTTCACTAATTTCGATTGAAGTATGAAGAAGGTCGTATTTATCTGGTCTGTTGTCTTGAGAAAAGACATTACCTGCTAGAAATAAGCAAACAAGGCACAATGTTTTATTCATCATTATTCAAAAAAACACTATTCTTTGGTATTTTACTAAACTATTTATCTAATAGGGTAGTGGTACTATATTTACTTCCTACTAATTCATAATAACCTAAGTACTGATTTTTATGGTAAAATAATACCTGATAATCGTTCTCTGTTTCAAAATGATTTCCCTCTGTTTCCATGTAATCTATTTGATCTCCCTGCTTTACAACATAGTGGTAATTGTAATACCCTTGTTTGAGCGGAACCTTTAATTGATAGGCATTCAGCTTGGTATTGTAATTCATTTTAAAGTTTGAGTCGAGGTTCCAAAAGTTCATTTCGCCTACAACATAGACATCGCCTTTAAAAGGTCTCATCTTCAACAAACTAAAATGAATGAAAGCATAGTCTCCTTCTAATTCTCCATTGTTACCATCTCTGTTGTCAATCACAAACTTACCATTGAAATCTTTCATTTGGAGATAGGCAATTGTTCCTTTGCTTTCTTCGGGGTAAAGAATAACCTGTTTACGCTTGTTCTCACTAATGTATTTCTTCGCTACATTATTACTCATGAACCGCAAGCTGCGGATATCAAAATTTCTAAATTCGTTTAAGCCATCAAATAGATTCTCTTCTTCGTAATTGTATGTTAATAGATTTGCATTCGAAAATTGAGGTGCGATGTTGTAAATGGCATTATCCCATCTGTTGTTTTGCAGTATAACTGCTTTAGAATCTGCATAAGGATTAGGGATTGTATAATTTTTGTGGTTGATTGTAAAGTCTATTTCTTGTGAAGTGTATCGTTTAGAAGTATAGGTGCCTCGTTTAACTTCAGTATCAATGTTTACTTGTTCATCGATGACCATGAATCGAAGGGTTATTATAAGGTCCGTTTCATCAAAGTCCCTATATACTTTTAACAAGTAGTTACCTGAAAGTGTTAATTTCATATCCTCATTTGGGAAATTCATAGAATAATGAATGTAAGGCTGGAAAGTACTTCGACTACTTTTGCCATTGGGAATGAATCCAAATTGTTCCCCTTCTAGATAATTCATTTTTGTAAGATCAGATGGTTTCCAATCGTAGGAACAATGAACAAAGGTGTAGTGGTAGTATTCTTCAATAGTGCCTAACTGATCGAATTGCAAGGTCAAAGCATTGCTCTGACCTAATCTCATTAATGGTAAAGATTCACTAGTCCCATTTTGTCTTAAATAAACAGTGCGCATGTCACTTTCATAGACTTTGTTTTTGTACTCCAAAGAATCACTCGCATCAGCGAAGAACACTTGAATTATACATATCAATAGGACGGTGTATCTCATAGTTAATCTTTCAGAACCAGCAATTCTTCAAAAACAGTCTCAAATTTTTCATTTAATTGATTGAGTTTTTTTTCAACGTCTTGATGTTTTTCACCTAATTCTGCTATTTTCTTTAAATCTGCTGTGTTTTCTGGTAGCATCAATTCGTTTTCAATAGACTTTTTGTCTTTTGTTAAGTTTTCTATATCAAATTCTATGCTGTTTAATTGACTTTGAACTTTGCTGATTTGTTTTTTGTTTTCTTGCTCCTTGTTGTCTTTCCTTCTATTCTCTTCTGAATTTTGAGGTTTAACTTTTTTTATTTCCTTCTTTTTTTCAGTATTAGAAGATTCTTTGCGTTGTGTATCCCATTCTCTAAACTCATTGAACGTACCAGGGTACTCTTTTAGTATCTTGTCCTCGATATACCAAATTTTATTGGCAATTTCAGATACAAAATGTCTGTTGTGAGACACAACGAGTAGAGTTCCATCGTATTTTTGTAATGAAGCTGTAAGCAAGTTAATACTTTGCATGTCTAGATGGTTTGTGGGCTCATCTAGTAGCATGAAGTTCGCTTGTTCAAGCAGTGTTTTGGCTAAGGAAACTCTTGCTTTCTCTCCACCACTCAACATTTTAATTTTCTTAAATACGTCGTCGTTCTTGAACATGAAGCAACCCAATATGTTTCTCAGTTCAGGCTCTGTTTTTTGGTAACCACCAGCTTCTAACTCTTCCAAAATAGTATTCTTCATGGTTAAGGACTCCAACTGGTGTTGTGCGTAAACCGTAGTGATTACATTATGACCATATTCTACTTCTCCAGTTATAGGTTCTGTTTTTTCTATAATTCGCAATAGAGTAGATTTACCAATTCCGTTTGCCCCTATTAATGCTATCTTATCACCTCTTAAAACTTGTATGGAGGCATTTTTTAGAACATCTAACTCACCAAACGACTTGCTTACTTTCTTAAGCTCTACAACAGTCTTTCCTGATTTTTTCTTTACATCAAAATTAAGCCTAAGGTCTACGTTTTCATCTTCAATTACTTCTATACGCTCCAGTTTGTCTAATTGCTTCAGCTTACTTTGAGCTTGCGTAGCTTTAGATGCTTTTGCCTTGAATTTCTCTATAAACTTTTCTTGCTGTTTAATATAAGTTTGTTGGTTTTCGAATCTTCTCTTAAGTAGCTCATCTCGCTCCACTTTTTGGGTTAAAAAAGATTCGTAGTTACCCGTGTATTCAAATAGATCTTTATGGGCTACTTCCACAATTTTTGTTACCATTCTATCTAGGAAATACCTATCGTGTGAAATCATGATGACAGTACCTTTGTAAGTAGTAAGGTAATTTTCTAACCACTCTATAGAAGGCATATCCAAGTGGTTCGTTGGCTCATCCAGCAGAAGTAGATCAGGGTTTTGAAGTAAAAGCTTAGCTAACAAAACTCGCATTCTCCAACCTCCAGAGAATTCGTCAAAGGGCCTTTGTAGGTCTTGAGTAGAGAATCCTAAGCCTTCAAGAATGATTTCGGTTTGTATTTGCATTTCATAGCCACCCATTGCTGCAAACTTCTCTTGAGCTTCTGTTAGCTCTTCAATTACCTTGTCGGAATAATCTGTTTCACAAACTTCAATAAGTTTGTCAATTCTTTTTTGAAGTTCTTGTTGTTCTTCAAAAGCCATAAGGCCTACTTGAAGAATTGTATCCTTTGTGTCAAAGGAGAGCATGTCCTGGTTAAGGTAACCTATTTTCAGGTTTTTGCCTTTAGACATTTCACCCTCAGAAATTGGATATTCTTCTGTAATTATTTTAAATAGGGTTGACTTCCCAGCCCCGTTTAAACCCACAAGTCCTATGCGTTCGTTTGGTTTAATATGCCATGAGGCATCTCTTAAAAGATAGTGACCTCCAAAGTCGAAGGAAATATTAGATAAAGCAATCATTGTAAATTCTCTTAACCTATTTCATGGCCAAGCTTTTCTTTTTTAGTCTTTAGGTAATCTAAGTTATGTTCGTTTGGTGCTATTTCTAATGGAACATTCTCCACTATTTCTAAACCATAGCCAACAAGACCAGTTCTTTTTCTTGGGTTGTTACTCATTAACCTCATCTTTTTAACTCCTAAGTCTCTTAATATTTGAGCTCCCACGCCATAGTCTCGTTTGTCTGCTTCGAAGCCTAATTTAAGATTTGCTTCTACCGTATCGTAACCTTCCTCTTGAAGTTTGTATGCTTTTAATTTGTTAAGAAGACCAATGCCTCGTCCTTCTTGATTCATGTACAATACGACCCCTTTGCCTTCTTTTTCTACCATTTGCATGGCTTTTTTAAGTTGCTCTCCGCAATCACAGCGACAAGATCCAAATATGTCACCAGTTGCGCAGGAGCTATGTACTCTAACCAGTATGGCTTCATCCTCTTTCCATGTCCCCTTTGTCAATGCCAAATGTTCTTCGTCTGTGTTAGTTTGTTTGTATGCTACAAGTTCAAAATCACCTTCATCCGTAGGCATTTTTACATTTATCTGCCTTTCAATTAAAGTTTCTTTGGCCATTTTATATTTAATTAAATCCTCAATAGAAATGAGTTTTAAATCAAATTTCTTAGCTACCTTAACTAAATCTGGAAGTCTGGCCATTGTGCCATCTTCGTTCATAATTTCAACAATACAACCAGCTGGCTCAAAACCTGCCAACCTTGCTAAATCTATAGCAGCTTCCGTATGTCCTGCTCTTCTTAGGACACCCCCTTTTTTTGCCTTTAAAGGAAAAATGTGACCTGGTTTACCTAAATCATCCGGATTTGTCTCTTTATTAATTAATGCCTGTACAGTTTTTGATCTATCTTGCGCACTTATACCTGTTGTGCAACCATATCCATTCAAATCTACCGATACGGTAAATGGGGTATGGTGCAATGCCGTATTTTTACCAACCATTAAATCAAGACCTAATTCTTCACATCTTTCTTCTAACAAAGGAACGCATATCAATCCTCTACCTTCCGTAGCCATAAAGTTCACAAGCTCAGGAGTCATATTTGCTGCAGCCGTTAAAAAATCTCCTTCGTTCTCTCTGTCCTCATCGTCTACTACTATTACTAGTTTCCCATTTTTTATATCCTCAATGGCATCTTCAATTCTATCTAGTTTCATCCTATTGATATTTTGCGCAAAGATAGTTTTTATTTGCCTTTATAGAAAACGCAAAGATTCATATTATGGTTTGTTTTATTCGTTGTTTGTTACTCCAATTGGATCGAGAAATAAATTGCTTCAATTACAGTTTAATATTTTGTATTTTTGAAGTAAAAAAACATGAAAAAGATTATTTACTTCAGCTTATTGCTTGCGTTTGTAAGCAATTCCAATTTCACTTCAGCACAGCTATTTCAGCAGGACAAGCACAACATCTCAATTGGCTATGGTGCGGGAAACTTAGCTCAGGCATTAATGAAAGATGCAGTCAGCTTTGATAATACAACAACCTTAAAAAGTCTTGGGCCTCTTTTTGTTAAATACGAATATGCAATTGACCCTCATGTAGGCATAGGAGTAAATTATGCCTATATGAAAAACACTATTTCCGGACGCACAGACCTCAATGCAAACGCCGAGCTAAGTCGCTCCACTTATAGTGTATTAGCAAGAGTTAATTTTCATATGGGGAAAAGTAACGTTGTAGACCCTTATATTGGTATTGGGTTTGGTCTTAGACAAGTTAATTGGAAATATACAGACGATGATAATAACCCAGACAACGATGAAAATTACTGGGATGCAAGTCTAACAAATATTTTCCCTTTGGGAATGGACCTTACAATAGGCATGCGCGTTCATCCTGTTCCAGAAGTAGGCTTCTACCTTGAAATTGGAGCCGCAAAAGGAATTGTTCAAGGTGGGGTATCGGTTAACCTCTAAACATTAGTCTAAGGATTTCTTCACTTTTACAACAAAAAGGCACCTCCCTCTTAAGGTAGGAGCTTTTTTGTTTTGGTTAAGTTAGTCACAGTATTCGTAATGTAAAAATCGTCTAAGTCTGTAATAAATTGATGCAAAAAGGGTTAATATTGTACTACGGAAAAATATGATTAAGAATTTTTTTATTTTTTTACTCCTTTTTGCAGGTCTTAATGGGTTGAATGCCCAAATAACTGGTAAATCTACTTTTGCTTTTATGAACTTACCTAATAGTGCGCGAACTACTGCACTTGGGGGAAGTACTTTGGCAAGTTTAGAGAAGGACATCAGTTCTTCCTATGTAAACCCTGCTGCTTTGACTAAGGACCACGACAAATGGTTGTCTTTGAATTACAACAACCATTTAGAGGGTATACAATACGGATATGCTGGTTTTGCCAAGGAATTTGAGAAAATGGGAACTTGGTCTGCTGGTTTGTTTTATGTCGATTATGGCTCCATTGATTCTTACGATGAAAGAGAGAATTTCTTGGGTAAAGAAACGGCTGGCGAATATTGTTTTCAAATAACGCACTCTAAAGAGTTAAGTGAGAAGTTTAGAGTAGGAGCATCCTTGAAATATGTTTATTCTGTTATAGGATCTTATGTAGGGAATGGAGCTGCTCTTGATATTGGCGGAACGTATACCAATAAAAAGAAAAAGCTATCTACTTCTTTAGTAGTTAGAAATGCTGGGGTACAGATTGTGAAATACACAGATGAAGGACCAAGAGAATCTTTGCCGTTTGGAGTGCATGTAGGCCTCACAAAGGAATTGGAGCATATGCCATTTAGGTTTCATATTCTATACCATGATTTACAGCAATGGGATCTTACTTACAACAATTCCAATAGCTCTAACGTAGAGATTGATTTAGAGACAGGTGAACCGATACAAGAAAAAAGCACCTTAGGAGATAAGTTCTTAAGACACTTAAATCTAGGAGGTGAGTTTATATTAGGAGCGAAAAGAAATTTTAATTTAAGCTTTGGTTACAACCATCAAAAAAGAAAAGAAATTTCACCCGAAATAAGAAGGGGAATGACCGGATTTAGTTGGGGGATAGGATTTAAAATCAATAAATTTCAGGTGGGATATGCAAGCACATCTTATTTCCCTGGGTTTAACACAAATCAATTTTCAATAAACCTGAATCTTAATGATTTTAAGAAAGGGAAAAAAAGTAAAAAATAACATTGGCTAAGCCTAATAAAATTAATATTGCTATTGACGGCTTTTCCAGCTGCGGTAAAGGGACTCTTGCAAAATATCTTGCAAACGAATTGGGATATATTTTTATTGATAGCGGTGCTATGTATAGGGCAGTGGCTCTATCTATGCTAAGAAGGAAATTGCCAATTGAGGAAAATGCGCAACTTTTCAGTATGCTTAATACCATTTTCATTGGATTTGAATACAATAAGGAGCGTAAAATGGTTTTAACCATTGATGGGGAAGACGAAGAAGAAGCAATCCGATCTATGGAGGTTTCTAGTCTTGTAAGTCCTGTAAGCAAATTACCTATGGTGAGAGATTACTTGGTTTATATCCAACAAGAGATGGGCAGAGACAAGGGCATTGTAATGGATGGAAGAGATATTGGAACTGTTGTTTTTCCAGATGCCGAATTAAAAATATTTATGACCGCAGATCCAGAGATTAGAGCTCAACGTCGTTTTGACGAAATGAAGTCAAAAGGAATTGCTGTAACCTATGATGCAGTGTTTAATAACTTAAAAGATCGTGATGATAGGGATAGCAACAGAGAACATAGTCCATTGTTTCAGGCAAAAGATGCTATTCTATTGGATAATTCTAACCTGACTAGAGAAGAGCAAAATGCTTTGGCTTTAGGTTGGGCAAAAGAGAGAGTACACCACAATTAGTAACACAATATTTTTGAATATCAACTCTTGAAACAACTGCCAATGGGACAGTGCTCTATCAAGAGACGCACACTGCCAAAACTAACAAGTATGGACTTTTGTTATAAACCAATTTTGTAAAAAGCGATGAAATGGAATTTATTGTTTTACCTCAATTTCTGTAAACAAATCGACAAGCTTAGTGGCATTGAAGTCGTTACTGAATTCGACCAATAACTCTTTCCTGTTTTCTAAATCTTGTGCATCAAATTCTATAGAGATTAAATTTAGAAGGTGTTTTTTAAGTTCTTTCTTGTTTTTACCTATAGTACATAGTTTTTCTAGTCCTGTATTTTCCACCATATTGGGAGTAACTAGACAATGTTTGCCCAGATAAAGTGCGTTCAGTAATTTTAGTTTGATACCTGTATTTTGAAAGGTAGGTAACACATTAATGTGTGCTTCGGAAATCAGCCGCATGATTTTCTCACTACTTAACCCTTTGCGAATGGTGACATTACCATATTGTTCAGCAGCTTTCATCAAGTCTGCAGATGGGTGTTTCCCGGCTATAACCAAAGGGATATCCAAGTCATTGAAAATTTCCTCAATGAGGTAAATTGCAGCATGGTTGTTTTCACCTACACTTAAATTCCCATGGTAAAATGCAAATTTTCCATTTTTAAGAGTATTTAAGTTTGGCTCAGCTACCTCTTTGTTTGGATGGAAGGCACTTATCTGAACTACATTGTCAAAATGCTTTTGAAGGTATATTGTATCCGGTTTAGATATGGCTGCAATAACGTTAGCATGTTTTAAATGCTTTTGGTATTTTTTTAATTTATCGGATTCGTTTTTGTAAAAATATTTTTTAAAGAAATTAGTCTCTACTTTTTCTAAACTTCTGTAATAATCGTGCTCAATGTTGTGCATTCGCACAATTTTAAACCTGTTTTTAAGTTCTGGGTTTCTTAGGAAGAAAGTAGTATGAATACCCTCAAATAGGATAGGAGCAGCATCTTTTAGAAGATTGTTTAACAATTCCCTGCTGTTTCTTGTGCAGACTATGTATGGTAAAGAATTAAGGAAGGGGTTCTTCCATGAATTTCTTTTGTAGTAATGTACCTTAGAGCAGATCGAATTAAGCTTTTTGCTTTTCGCTCGACCATATTGGAAACAATGTAATTCTACTTCTATTCCTTTTTTATGTAATGCTTGAATTTTGTAATAAATATCTATTACACCACCATAATCTGCTGGATATGGGACATCAAAGGCGACTATATGTATTTTATTGGATGGAGTCATAAATGGCAACTAATTTTTTCTCCTCTTTTTGCCAGTTTAAGAATCTGCGTGCAAGTAAACATTTTTCTTCTAAATATCCATATAAATGAGAATCATTCAGTAATTCATTAATTTTCAAGGTCAAATCTTCTGCAGTTGAGGTGCATAATAGGCAAACCTCGTATTTGTCGTTTAAGTCCCTATACTCTGGGAAGTCATTAGTGACAGAAGGCAATCCAGCATGTATGTAATCAAAGAATTTATTGTTTAGAGAGTAGTAATAACTAAGCCCTTTGTTCTCCGAAACATTTATACCAATTTTGGCAGCATTGGTATATTTGTTCATTTCTTCCGGAGGCAAATAACCTTTAAATTCTACTTTGTTTTCTATTTTAAGTTCTGTCACCATTTTTTTAAGCTTCGAACAAAGGCCCCCTTCACCTATTAAGACGAGCTTAGAATCAATATGCTGCATCGCAAGTAGTAAGTTTTCCAATCCTCTTCCTTCGTTTAATGCTCCTTGGTACAATATGAAATCACCAATGATTATTTCATTCATTGGTATGTTTTCTTTAAGGATAGGGGCATTACGTACCAATCCAAAAGGAACTTTATGCAGTTTTTCAAAATGCTCTGCAATACTTTGAGAAACAGTATATCTAAAAGCTGTTTTGGGAATTAATTTTCTTTCGGTGTATTGCCAAAACTTTTGAACCTTAGGTCGGTTTATTACCTCTGGCACCTCTGAAAAAAGCTCATGCGCATCATAACCTAGAGGCTTACTTCTAATCTTAGAAGCCAAATAATTGGCCCATAAAGTGTCGCAGTCTATTGCTGAATAAATGTCTGTCTTATTAAAGAGGAGAATAAAAAGTAGTCTTAGGTTGTACTCCAAATAGAAAAATTTCCCTAAACTAAAGAAGCATTTTACTCTCATTGTTTTGAATTTTGCTGTTTTTAGAGGAGCGCAATTAGGAACCTTGCGGCCTATTAAGGTTACGTCATACCCATGATTTGCTAGTGAAGTACAAATTTTTTGCATTCTCTGATCGTAGAGTAGGTCATTAATGACTGTAAAGCTTATTCTTTTTCTTTTAGACAAAAAGTTGATGTATTATTATATCGTACAATTATACCTTCATCCAATAGTATTCGCAAGGCTTCTTGTGCAAATAATACCTCGGTAGAGGAAAATACCCCCAAGAGTTGTTTGGAGGAGAGCATTTTATTACTCAACTGTGAGATTATTTTCTCTTTGTCTTTTGCAATTCTCTCCTTGCGTTCTGTTTCCTTTCGAGACAGAATACAGGTATCACAGATTTCACATTGGTGCTTTTTCTCTTCACCAAAATACGCAACAAGTTTGTTCATTCTACACTTAGTATCTTTACTAAGGTATTCTTTCATGGCAATCCACTTTTGAGAGTACATGTTCTTCAGTTCCTTAATACTCGCTGTATTCAATAGAATGTTTTGTGGTCGGTCTTTTAGGAAAGTTAGGATTGGCTTGTCAGTGGCTGGTTTAAACTCAATGATATTTTGTTGGTGCAGATGAAAAAAATGTCTCTTTAATTGTTCCTCTTGGATTTTTAATTTCTTGGCAACGCTCTGAAGGTTAAGGTTGTTGTAACTTTCAAACACATCCTGCTTTTCTCTCAGTAATACTTCGAAGAGCTTATTAGTCTTTTCATGCTTTAATCGGTAATTGTAAAGATCTTGGTAAGAGCATTTTACCTTGAAGGTGGCCGAGGCATAAACAGCCTCTGTCAGATGAATAATTTCTTGACTTGCTAGTATTTTAAGCACATGGTATACTTGGTTGTATTCCAATTTAAAGGCCTCTTTGAATGAGTTTAATGAAAACTCTTTTGTCATTCCTGCTCCAGCACCAGATGCAATTTGATAATAGTTGTATAATGCATTTGTAATGTTGATGATTACTTTCTCTTTGGGGAATTTTAAGTTGAATAGCTTTTCACTTAGATCAATGTCTCTTCGATTGTAGAGCATTACCGCATAGGATTTTTTTCCATCCCTTCCTGCTCTTCCAGCTTCTTGGTAATAAGCTTCTAGATTTTCTGGAGGTGCATCGTGAATTACAAACCTAACATCTGGTTTGTCTATGCCCATCCCAAAGGCATTTGTGCAAACCATACACCTTACTTGGTTCTCTATCCACAAATTTTGTTTTTCTTCTCTTTCTTCCGCGGGCAAACCGCCATGGTAGAAGGTGCTAGAGATACCATTTTGCTGAAAAAGGGAAGAAAGCTCGTTGCATTTTTTTCTATTTCGAACATAAACAATGGTGGACCCAACAGTTTTCTTTAGAATATCCAATATTTTGCCTTGTTTGTTTTCAAGGTTAAAAAGGGAAAGTGAAATGTTTTCTCTTACAAAGCTTTTAGAAAAAGTTTGCGCATTTTTTAATTCTAATTGGGAAACAATGTCCAATGCAACTTTTGGCGTAGCACTAGCTGTTAATGCGATACAGGGGATGTTGAATTCTTGTTTTATGCTGGATATCTTTCTGTAGGAAGGTCTAAAGTCATGTCCCCATTGGGAAATACAATGTGCTTCGTCTACTGCAATAAAGTTTAATTTTATACTCTTAAGCCAAGTTCTAAAACTTAGATTTTGCAATCTTTCTGGCGAGACATATATCATTTTATACCTTCCATTGGCGGCACTTTCTAGTTCGTGTTGAATTTGACTAAAGTGCATCCCAGAGTGCAAGGCAATTGCTTTGATGTCTCGTTTTTCTAATTGTTGGATTTGATCTTGCATTAATGCAATCAAAGGTGAGATTACTAGTGTGGTGCCTTCCATTACCAAGGAAGGTATTTGATAGCAAATAGATTTCCCTCCACCTGTTGGGAGCAATGCCACAGTATCTTTTCCGTCTATTATGGATTCAATGATTTCCTCCTGTACTGGCCTAAATTCAGAATAACCCCAATATTTTTGTAGTGCCTCCTTTGGAGTCATTTTACAGATATTTTTCCTCCCAATGACGAATGAACCTAGTATCCCATTTTACCTTAGGTAGGTTCCTTTCTTCAATTAATCCAAAGGCAGCATGAACAAATAGTAAAGAAAGATTAACGCCTGCCCCTATACACGCCACAGTAGTACCTTGGACTCTCGGATTAATCTCCAAAATAAGTGGTTCTCCTTCTTCCGTAAGTTTAACTTGTATCCCAAACAAACCATTAATAGGGAAGACCTGAATAATCTCCTTACAGTAATCAATGATTTTCTTGTTGTTCTCAATTGTGCCTTCCACACTGATACCACCATTCATTTTTGATCTCAACCTCGGTATAATGTAATGCGTTTCACCTTTGGATCGAAGCACATCAACCGTGTATTCCTTGCCTGGCATATATTCTGAAACCAGTATTGATGGGCAATCCTCATGGTTCATAATGTGTAGAGTATCCTCCCAGTTAACGTATGAACTATCTGGTTTTTCGTTTAACCACAGTTCAAATTTGTCTTTTTTTGTATCTAGAATCCGAAATCCTCTCTTGCCATTTGAATTACAAGGCTTGAAGCAAATTGTCTCTTTGGGGTAGTTTAAGGTTTCAGAAATTTCAACAAACTCTTTTTCGTTTTTCACTATCCCAAATTTTGGAACAGCAACACCATTCGACTCTAATTGGCTGTACAATTCACCTTTATCGTTAACCGCTTTTAAAATTTCATAGTCAGCTACTAGTATTTTGACACCTATCGTTTTAAATTTCTCTTTTGCCTTACTGAAAAGTTCTAGTTCTCTTGTGACTAAAGGAAGTATAAGGTCAATCTTTTTTTCTTTACATAGGGTAAAAACAGTTTCAATAAAGTTTGGTTCTGTAGCTTTAGGGATTTGAACAAAATCTGGTGCTAGTATTTTACCAATGCACTCAGCCTTCATGTCAGCGGCAGTAATGTGAATATTCTTATCTTCAAATATGGATTTCATTATCCCATAAGCACCTGGAGCACCTCCTCCAGTCAATAGTAATTTAATAGGTTTATCTAGCATAAAACACCGTCTTTCATTACAATTTTCCTATCCACACTCTCTGCAAGGTCTCTGTTGTGTGTTACAATTACGATGGTTTGACCATATTCTTCTCTTAGTTTAAAGAATAAGTTGTGTAATTCGTCAGCATTTCTAGAATCAAGGTTTCCAGAAGGTTCATCTGCAAACAAAACAGATGGGTTGTTAATAATTGCTCTAGCAACTGCTACTCTTTGTTGCTCGCCTCCAGATAATTGTCCTGGTTTATGTGACTTTCTATTGGCTAGGCCAATAAAGTCAAGTAGTTCATGAGCTCTTTTCTCTTTTTCTTTTCCCATTTTCCCTATCCAAGCTGGCATCATGACATTTTCCAATGCAGTGAATTCGGGTAATAAATGGTGGAACTGAAATATAAAGCCAATTTCTTTGTTTCTAAACTGTGCCAATTTTCTTTTTGAAAGAGTAGAGATGGCGGTGTCTTTAATCCATACTTCACCAGAATCTGCATTGTCTAAAGTCCCTAGAATTTGCAATAAAGTAGTTTTCCCAGCTCCGGAATCACCTACAATACTTACTACTTCTCCCTGCTTAATCTCAATGTCTACACCTTTTAAAACCTCTAAGCCCTTGTAGCTTTTTGTGATATTTATTCCTTTTATCATTTGACTTTATCGTCTTTATTGGGTAATTGAAATTAAATAATATTTACCGTCAATTTTTTCGAAGGTGTAAGTGGTGTGTTCAAATTGTCTTTTGGTTCTTTGTATATGTTCAAAATGGGTGATCGTTACTTTTTCTTCTGTGTACTCAATTAAAAGTTTAAAAAGGCCCTGTTTAAAATTCTCAAATTTGAATAATTTATTTGTCTCAAATTGATTTAATTCCTTGCTCATTTCCTTGTTCGCTTTTTCACATGTATGAACAAAGCTTTCAGGGAGCAATATTTCGTAGTCTTTGAGGTATAAATCTTCTCTTTCAAGGATTGTTTCGTCGTAAGAAATGAAAGGGAAATGCATCTGTTCTTTTATGAGATCAAAATCACCTAAGTCCTTGGAGAATTGTTTAAAAAAGGTAGCCCATTCTATTAAGCCTTCGTTTTTAACGGTGTCTACTACTGCAATTTCAGCTGGCTCAACAATAACTTCTTCATTTGAAGTTTCCTGTTTTGTAGGGGTACAATTAACTAAAAAGAAGGTGCATAAAATTGCACTTAGAAGAAGTCTCACCATAAAAGCAAATTTACTATTTTTCTTTTAAGAACAGTCTAAATTTATTGTAGTCAATTATTGCCTTACCATCTTGCAGTACATCAGCTCCAAGTACTCCATGTACTTTGCCCGAATTCATTTGTTTTAAAGCACCATTTACATGGGATAAGTCCAATAAAATGAGAGGAATCTTTCTAAATTTCACTCCACCAATTTGGAGTTCATTCTTTTTAGAATATTTAGTAGCTATTTCTGAATTCCCAGCACCTACTGCTTTCATCTTAGACTTTTTGGATTTAATCTTAAGGCTCTCTATTGCGTTTAGATCAATGCAAGAGTTTGAAGCTCCTGTGTCTAAAAGTAATACAACGGGAACACCATTTATCTTAGCCTTTAGGCTAAGGTGCATGCTGCCCAATAATTTGATTTTAGCAGATTTGTATTTGCCTTTTTTAAGTTGCTTCTTCAGATTCATTGTTCAAAGATACCTAAATTGTAGTTCGAAGCTATTGGTCAGTATTCAAAAAATGGAGGTTTCTTTTTAATCCTTGAAATTTGGTTCTTTTAAGAGCAGATTTTTTAAATAGATCCTTGAAAACCTCTTCTGTTATTTCTTGCCATTCGTTGTCACTCATTTCTAAAATTTCTTTTTTTGGCTTAAATTCAGGAGTACTGTGTGCACTTGAAAACTTGTTCCATGGACAAACATCTTGACAGATGTCACAGCCAAAAGCCCAGTTTTCCATTTTCCCTTTGAAGGAAGATGGAATCTCGTCTTTCAGTTCAATGGTTAAATACGAGATGCATTTAGATGCATCTACGACTTGATTTGCAACAATGGCATCTGTAGGGCAGGCGTCTATACAGGCGGTGCATGTACCGCAATGTTCGGTTACTTTGTTGTCTGGTTCTAATTCTAAATCTAATATAATCTCTGCAATAAAGAAAAAGGAACCTTTCTTCTTGTTGATGAGTAAGCTGTGTTTCCCTATCCACCCCAACCCAGATTTTTCTGCCCATTGTCTTTCCATAACAGGAGCGGAGTCTACAAAAACTCTTCCTTCCACCTTACCTATGCTTTCATCAATCCTATGAACAAATTCTTTTAATTTGTCTTTCACTACAAAATGGTAGTCTTCACCATAGGCATATTTAGCAATTTTTGGAGAATCTAAATTTTGAGTTTCTTCAGGATAATAGTTGTAAAGAAGAGATATTACTGACTTTGCACCAGGGACCAACTTGCTTGGGTCTAGCCTTTTGTCAAAGTGGTTTTCCATGTATTGCATTTTACCATGGTAGCCTTGTTTAAGCCATTTCTCTAGGTTGGACTCGGCCTCATGAAGCTTTTCTGCCTTGGATATGCCACAAGCAATGAAGCCAAGATCTTTGGCAATTGATTTTATGGTGTTTCCCTTTTTATCCATTAATGATAAATTCAAAAAAACAGCTTTTTATTGGCTTAGCCAATAAAAAAGAATTCATAACAAGAACGTTTTGTATATTTGTAGGGTAAAATGAGATTAATTATTCCATTTGTCGCAATTGTGATTGCATCTTGTGGTTCCGCAACGAATAATGATACAGAGGTAGTTGCTAATGAAGAAAAGGAACCCTCAGTAGTTAAAGAGGTTGTTGAAAAAGGACCAGCAGCCACTATAAAAGAACAGCTGAGTGGGTTTTACGATGAAGAACAAGAAACGACTATTGTTAAGGAGGTAAAAGTCAACGATAGTATTAACTATGCCATCTCTCAAACAAACGATGGGATATGCAATACTTCGTATTTGCATTTGTTGCAAGGAGAAAAAAGCTTAAATTTTGTTGAGATTGCAAAAGAATGTGACCACGATGCATCCATTCCGTTTTATAGTTCCTTTAGTTATCTAAATGCAGGTGAAGACACTTTTATTGTAACCGAATACATATCCTATGTGCCTAAAGATTCTTTGGACGACATTGGTGAAATGAATAAGAGTTTCAAGGAGTATGATTTAATCCTAGATACTCTTATTAAAAAGCTTGTAATTAATGAAAATGGAACGCTTGAAACCATTTTAGTAAAAGGGTTTTCAACATACAAAAGGCCAAGTTTTGAAAAGGAAGACCACGAGGAAGATTATAATACAGTTTATCTAGTCGTTGCCGATACGAGTGCAGATTACCGTGCACTCAATAGAAAAATGTATAGTATTCAAGATGCATTTGGTATTGCGATAGATACCTTAGGCAGATATTTTAATGAGACAACAAAGAAACTGGTTCTGCCAGAGGATAACGAAGATGAGATTTATGCTGGGGATTATATTCCTAGAAGGCTTATATCTGAAACAATGAGTATTGAGTACCTGGGGTTCTATACACCAAAAAGCAAGGACAAAACTTTTGCCATAGTAACTGGGATATTTGGTTTAAAAAGTCAAGCTAGCACCATACAAAAGAAGCTGGTAAAGGATTACCCAAATTCTTTTGTTTTAGAGTCAAAGATATTTATGGGTTGTATGCATTAATTATTTTAATGAATAAACGTTTTCAGATATTACTTCTATTACTAATGATTGGTTTCCATGGGTTTTCTCAAAGAAAGGCCATGGAATTTCATGCTATGCTTACTCCAGAAATAGATTTAAGCGATTCTATGAAGGAGAATTATGTAAGAAGAGATTATTTAAACGATAAACTTGAAAAAAACACAGGCCTAGATAGTACAGATAAAGCGGAGTTAGACTCACTATGGCTGTGGTTAGGTGAGGAAACCTCTATTTATGATATAATAGGACAAGGTTGCAGTTGGTATTGTTCTGGAGGGAACGATTCCATTTATGCTAGCAGTTCCTTGGATTCTAATAAGGGGGTAGGGTATTCGGCCTTAGAGGCAAATGATTTACTTTACAATACTGCTTGGGTTGAAGGGGCAGAGGGAGATGGAACAGGAGAGTACTTAGATTATGTTTTTGCAAACAACAGCGCTAGAATAACAGAAATAAAAATTGCCAACGGTTACCTTAAGAGCGAAAAAGCTTGGAGAGAGAACAACCGTGTTAAGAAAATTAAGTTTTATGTCAATGGCAAAGTATATGGGATACTAAACTTGCAAGATGTAAGAGCATCTCAAACCTTTAAAATAGGGATCTTAGGACAAAACATGGACGGTTCTAAGCTATTGCTAAGGTTCGAGATTATGGAGGTTTATCCCGGAACAAAAAACGACGACACTGCTATTACAGAAATATATTTCGATGGGATAGACGTCCACTGATGTCTACTATTATCTACTAAACATTTATTCTCCGGCTTTATTTTTTGTAAAAAATTATAAATTACAATTTAAAGTAGCATTTTTGCAAAGCACAAGAAAGAGCCATGCTAGAGATTCATAGACTTAGAAACAACAAAGAAGAGGTAATAGAAAGACTTAAGATTAGAGGCAAAGACTTTACTAAAACCATCGAAACAATATTAACCTTAGATGCTGGCAAAAGAGACATTCTTCAAAAGCTAGAATCAAACCAGGCAAGGGCAAATTCTCTTGCCAAGGAAATAGGAATCTTGTATAAAAGTGGTGAGGCGGAGAAAGCGAATGCATTAAAAGAAGAAACTTCTCAGTTAAAAGAAGTAAATAAAGACTTGGATCACGAGCTGAATCAAGCAGACAATGAAATAAAGACTTTACTTTATGAAGTTCCCAATACCCCTAGAATGGATGTTTCTACTGGTATGACTGAAAATGACAACGAGATTATTTCTGAAATAGGAGAAATTCCAGACTTGGGTTCGAGTAATTTACCTCATTGGGAATTAGCCAAGAAGTATGACCTTATTGATTTTGAATTAGGAGTTAAGATAACCGGAGCTGGATTTCCTGTTTACAAAGGAAAAGGAGCAAGGTTGCAAAGGGCCTTAATAAATTACTTCTTAGACAAGGCACATTCTGAGGGCTATTCGGAAATTATTCCACCACTGATGGTTAATGAGGCTAGTGGATATGGAACAGGGCAACTTCCAGATAAGGAAGGTCAAATGTATTATGTGAAGGAAGATGACTTTTACCTAATCCCTACTGCAGAAGTGCCTATTACAAACATTTACAGAGATGTTATTCTTAAGGAATCTGACTTCCCAATAAAAAATACTGGTTATACCCCTTGTTTTAGGAGAGAGGCTGGTTCTTATGGGAAGGACGTAAGAGGATTGAATAGATTACATCAGTTTGATAAAGTGGAAATTGTTCAGATTCAACATCCAAGCAAATCTTACGATACGCTAGAGCAAATGCAGAGTTATGTTCAAGGGCTTTTAAAAGAGCTAGGATTGCCATACAGAGTGTTGAAGCTGTGTGGAGGTGATTTGGGGTTTACATCGTCTTTAACCTACGATATGGAGGTTTATTCTGCCGCACAAGAAAGATGGTTAGAGGTTAGTTCTATTTCAAATTTCGAAAATTTCCAGGCGAATAGATTGAAATTAAGGTTTAAAAATAGCGAAGGGAAAACTGAATTAGCACATACCTTAAATGGTTCAGCATTGGCTTTGCCAAGAATATTAGCTGCATTATTAGAAAACAACCAAGATGAAAATGGGATAAAAGTTCCAGCATGTTTGCATAAGTACACTGGATTTGACAGAATAGATTGATAAAAATAAAACTCATAGTATTATTTTTTTTTATTGGCTTAACTTATGGGTCAAATGCGCAACAGCAATGCATTGAGCCTGCACGAATAAGTCCTTTCTACAATTGTAATTTGCCTAGGTTTGAACCGGTTTGTGGTTGTGATAAAGTGACCTACAGAAATCAATGTGATGCCTACTGGGTTCATGGGGTTAATTTTTGGGATTTTGGTGTGTGTGAAGGAATGGCAGTAGACCTTTACCCAAATCCAATACTCAATAACCAAGCACTAAACATTACAATTCAATTTCCTGAGTTTACAACAAGTGATGTTAGTTTTTACATTATTGACATGTATGCAAAGGTAAGGCTGCAAAGAATTTTTAATTTCACCAATAGGGTTGAGTTGTCCTTAGAAGCTTATACCATACCTCCTGGGGTCTATACCTTAGTGTTAACTACTTCCTCTGGGTTATTCAAATATGTTAAATTTATAAAAGCATGAAGCTACATACTATAGATACTGGTTTCTTTAAATTGGATGGTGGAGCAATGTTTGGCTCAGTTCCTAAAAGTATTTGGAATAAGCTTAATCCAGCAGATGAAAACAACATGTGTAATTGGGCAATGCGGTGTTTGTTAGTAGAAGATGGTGATAGGCTTATTCTTATAGACAATGGAATGGGGGATAAGCAGAGTGAAAAATTCTTTGGATATTATTACTTAAATGGAGACGACACATTAGAGAAATCTTTGAATAAATTAGGGTTTGGTTTAGATGAAATTACAGATGTATTCCTAACTCATTTACATTTTGACCATTGCGGTGGTGGAGTCAGGTGGAATAAGGATAGAACAAAGTTTGAAATGACCTTTCCAAATGGAAAGTACTGGACACATAAAGCACAGTGGGAACATGCCTTGGATTCAAACCCAAGAGAAAAGGCCTCCTTCTTAAAAGAGAATTTGTTGCCTATGCAGGAAGCAGGTCACCTTTATTTTGTAGAGGAATCAAATGTTTTCAGTCCCAACTTTTCCTTTAAAGTGGTTGGTGGGCATACAGAAAGTATGATGTTACCTCAATTGAAATACAAAGACAAAACAATTTTATACGCTGCCGACTTATTTCCAAGTACAGCTCATATCCCTGTAAACTATGTTATGGCTTATGACATTAGGCCATTAGAAACAATGCGCACAAGTGCAGAAATTTTAAAAGAGGCTCTAGAGAACGATTTTGTTATCTATTACGAACACGACGCTTTTGTGGAGTGTTCTACAGTGCAGCTAACAGAAAGAGGGGCTTACAAAGCTTTGGATAAGTTTAAACTAAGCGAATTATAAAACAGTCTAAGACATACAGAGCAATAGATCAAGTTTGGAATAAGGCATTGTGCCTTCCTATGGATAAGAAAGACCTTAAATGGATTGTATTCTCGGATCACCATCGGGGAAGAAGAGATCGAGCCGATGACTTTTTACTTTGCGAGCCCGCTTACATAAAAGCACTTAATCACTATCTAAAAGAAGGATACAATTTACTATTACTTGGTGATGTTGAAGAGTTCTGGGAGAACCCTTTTAACAAGGTTATAAACAGCTATGAAAAAGTCTTGAATATTGAAAAGCAATTTTACGATAAAGGCAAATTTATTAAGCTTTGGGGGAATCACGATGAAAGTTGGCAATTTCCAATATTTGTTAGTAAAAAGCTTAAGAAGTTTTTCCCTAAAATTAAAGCACACGAAGGGATTACCTTGCGATTAACAGATGCCAACAAAGCATTGGGGCAAATACTGTTTGTACATGGACACCAAGGTTCTATTACCAGTGATAAGTTTGCTGTATTTAGTAAATTTTTTGTTCGTTATTTCTGGAGAAACATTCAAGTTCTATTCAACATGCCATTATCTACCCCTTCCAATAACATGGGATTAAAGTCAGCACACGACAAGGAAATGTACGAGTGGGCATCTTCCAAGGAAAAACAAGTTATCATTTGTGGTCACACGCACCAACCTGTTTTCTTATCGAGGACTTATTTAGACGAACTTGAATTGAAAAGGGAAGAGGTGCTATCAAAAGCTGATGTAATTCAACAAACGCAAGTTGAGGAAGAAATCAGCAATATTGAGAAAAAGAAGAAGAAGATAAAGGATCCCACTCACTTAAATGCGACAAAGCATGCCATCTCACCTTGTTACTTTAATTCAGGATGTTGTTCTTTCTCTGATGGTGATATAACTGGTCTTGAACTTACAAAGGATTCCATTAAACTTGTTAAGTGGAACAAGGAAAAGAGGGTGGAGCATCGCACCGAAAACTGGGAGAATGTTTTTAAGGATAAGTTGTAAGTTTCCTTATTTTGATCCAATACTCCATCGGTAGTAATCAAAAGAGATAAATTCAAAATAATTAGGATTGTCATTTGCTATGGATTCAAGATTATCCTGTAATGCAATAATTATCCTTTCCTTAAGTTCAGGATGTTTTAATATTTGGTTAAAGAAGGAATAAAAAGCGTTTATTAATGAAGATTCTCGCAAATATGTTTTTTCTAATTTCTTAAGAACTGCAATCTCAGAAGATATAAGATCCCAGTACCCTAATTCATAATGAATTATTAAAGAAAACAATCGTGCTTGTACCTTTTTATAGGATAATACTCCATGTTGGAACCACTGATTGATTAAGACTGTTCCTTCATTGTACTTTTGTAATACAATTGAGGCTCTAACAATTACCATATATAAATATTGAATTTGTGAATCTTCAAAATTGACTTTATTTGTTTTTAGTAAATCAATAGTTTGGATTAAGTATTCTTCAGTTAATTTTAAATCATTTGTGTAATAAGCAAACTCAAGGCTTCTGGTATACAAGATGTAATTGTAATAATGAAGTGTGACCGAACTATCTGAAGATATTTCTTGTAAATATTTAATGCCCGTTTCAAAGGACTTATAAGCTTTAGTAAGAGCAGCATGGTAAATAAAATTACTTAGAATAGGTAGTATTTTATTTGCTGAGAATAAATGCATGTTTTTACGCATAAATTGGATGTACTTAAAGGAGATGTCTAAGCCAGAGTCAAAGTCTCTTTGTAAGTAATGCATCAAAACTTGAATGTAATACCAGTGGTTCTTTGCTTTTGTGGTCATGCAATTCTTATTGTCTTTAACCAGTGGGTTGTTGCAAATCTCTATAAACTCTTTCAGGTTATTATACCTTCCATAAATAACTCGATGTCTTTTTCTGATTTATTCTTTGACAACTCTTTCAACAAGGTACTCAATTCATCAAACTTAGATTTCAATTCATTGAAAGACTCTCTTGGTAAATAGAACATTTCCGAATAATCACTTGTAATTATTGTTCCTCCTGAAGCTTCACCTAAAATCATTGGTGTAAGACCAAAATACTCTCCAGGGGTCCTAAGGTTGTTTTTGGGTCCTTTTCCTCTTTTAAATAAACTTTAAGTGCACCTTTTCTGATAAAGTACACTCCGTTAGAAAAGGTTGATTCATAAGACAAAATTACCTCTGGAGGATAACTAATCAATTCCATCCTACTTAATAATTCTTCTTGCAATCCTTTAGAGCTATTTTTAAATAAGATTACATTATTCAATAAGTCCTTTGATAAATGCCGCATTAACTCTAGGGTTAATTGTTTGGGTAGGTTCTCAAATATTTCTTTTTCGTTCACCCCTTTTTTACTCATCCAGATGTAATCGTAGTAATTATTAACCTTTCCCATCAAATGTTTTGATGTTTTATTTTTCCTTAAATAGAGTAGGATGGACTCCTTCCTTCCATCGTGTTAATTTTTTTAGTGTATCTAAATTGCTGACAATGGAAGCGATGTTACCAATGATATAGGCATACATTGTGGCACCAATTAACATGACAATAATTACAAAACCATATTCAATATTGGTATGCGGTGTTATGTCACCGTAACCTATAGTTGTCATTGTAGTCACACTCCAATACAAGGATCGCATGTATTGCGTAAAAGGACCAGCTTGTGCAATTCCTTCTAAAACTACCCACGATTTTGGAGCGAAATGGCTGTAATATGCAGACTAAAACCAAAAACAAGCAATAAAGTGAATAAGAATAACCATCACCACACCAAAGCGAATCAAACGCAGAATCCCAGCATTTATCCAATGGAAGTCTGTCCAAGATCTAAATATTTCAAAAAATCTTCGTAATCTAAATATTACGAATAACCTTAAAATTAAATAGAGTGTATCGTTCCCAGATTCAAAAGAAAAGAACAAGAAAAGAAGTTCAAAGGGAATTGCTCACAGCAGGTCAATCCAAAAGTTTCTATTAAAGTACAACTTCTTGATTTTCTCTGGATTGTTAATGGTTTCATTTCTTACCTTTTTAGATGTTCTAAACTGGAGGTAAATATCAATTAAGAAGAAGTCACATAAAACAAAATACAAGAAGGTCGTAAACATGCTTGATTCATGAAGGTATACTACTTCATAAGGAACAAACAACAAGCTTATGACAACTAATAGAACCGCTAATAGGTCCCATCTGATCTTGAATTTACTGGTGTATTGGATTACTCTACTCATCTTATTGTATTAGCTCTTTAATGGACCATAAAAAAACTTAAAACAAAAGTATCATAATAATACTAGAATCAAAGAAATTGAGTGCTTATATGGTCGTTAATACCAAAGTAAAAACGTCTGGAATTAGGAGTATGGGAGATCTTCTTTTACCCAGATTATTTTTCTATTTTCTTATTAACCTCTTCTTTTTGAGCGCCTTCAGTATCCTCCGGTGGGAATATTTTAGATACAATAAATCCAATTATCATTGCTAAGGCAAAGGAGGGAGCTAACACATCTAATTCAACAAAGTAAGCACCAATCCCTTCTAAATTGGGAGCAACAAATTTGAAGAATATTATAGATGCAAAACCAGTAATCATGGAAGCGATGGCACCTTTTTCAGAATAGCCTTTCCAGAACAGAGAGAGTATAATAACTGGACAGAAAGTAGCCGCAATACCAGACCATCCAAAAATCATAATCCAAAAGACCTCCCTATCTGGATAGAGATGGTATAAAAGAATCGCTATCCCCAATGCGATTAATGCCATTAGAACAGTAACGAATCTTGAGAAATTAGTTAAATCTTTGTCTTTTAAATCAGGCCTGAATATTTTCTGGTAAAAGTCACGGGTAATAGCACTTGAAGCAAGTACTAGAAGTGAGTCTATGGTAGACATTATCGCAGAAAGCACGATGGCGATAAATATTGCTACTAGAATTGTAGGAAGAAACTCGTTGGTGATCATACTTAATACATTCTCCCCACCATTACCTAAAACCGCTTCTGGGTCTTGACCTTCCTTAGTAAAATAGATACGTCCAAGAATACCAATGGTTACAGCTGCTGCATCTGTTAAAAGAGTAAAAAGAAGCGCAACCCATTTTCCTTTATCAATTTCCTTTTCGCTTTTGATGGACATAAAACGAACATATACCTGAGGCGATCCTAGGAAGCCCAATCCAATCATGGAAAATCCTAGAATAGTAAAGAGGTTCATCATGCCATCCTCACTTCTTCCCATTAATTGAGTTAGGGTAGGGTCAATGGCATTCAATCCTTCCGTTACGCCAGCTCCATGGTCCATAGAGAACCATACCACAATTGGGAGTAATACCAATCCAAAGAACATTAAAATCCCTTGGAACATATCGGACCAAACTGCAGCGACAAAACCACCTATAAAAATATAGATTAATACAATTACAAAACCTATGAGAGCACCTATTCGATAGTCAACATTCAACATAGATTCAAAGGCAATACCAGTTACGTCCATTTGAGATGCAACATAAATAACCACGAAAACGACTAGGGTAGAGGCGGCAATAATTCTCAGCGTATTCGTGGAGGATTTAAAGTGGCTCTGCAGATAATCAGGTATCGTAATGGATTTGTATTTATCGGATCGCCTTTTAAAAAGTTTGGCCATGAATTGCCAAGAGACAAATACGCCTAACAATTCTCCTAATACAACCCAGTAAGCAGAGTAACCAGCCATGGCACCCATTCCTGTTAAACCAATTAAGAGCCATCCAGATTCACCTGTTGCTCTTGCAGAAAAAGCAACAGCCCAAAAACCCATTTTCTTTCCTCCTAAATAATAATCACTCATGCTTTTAACACGTCGTGAGGCAATAATTCCGATTAAAAATAGAATTGCAACATAAATAGCTAGGACGATAAACTTTGTAGTCATTTTATGAATATAAATTGTTTTTTATTTAAAAGTGTAAATATCAATTAAGTCTATGAGTATTCCATACTTTTACTCAGTTTAACCTTGTTGTTACTTTGGTAAGATATTATTTCTTTACAAAAATAATGACGTAACAGTTAGGTATTGAGTAGGTTAAAGAGGAGTAAATTTATTATTTTTCTCGAATAAGAGTAATTATTCCATTCATAGTGAACTCCTTTTGTAAAGAAATGTTTTTAAAAATTAATGAATAATAATACGTACCATCCGGACATTCTGCATTCGTATTATTTACTTTACCATTCCAGAAATCGTCTTTTGGCAAACTGAATTTATAAACTACCTGGCCCCATCTATTTACTATTGTCCCATCTACAACATCGTAACCTATGTGTTCGATGTAAAAGTTGTCATTGTAACCATCCTCACCAGGAGTAAAAACATTCGGTATAAATAGTTTCTCACAATGCTCCATACTAATAAAAACAGTATCGTAAGATTTGCAATTGTTCTTTCCAGTTACTTCTAAGGTAATTTCACCTTCCTTTTTTACTAAATAGTTGTTGCCAGTATCTCTGTTGTTCCAGAAGTAACGAAATCCTGAATCCATTTGCATGGAGATGAGCAAAGTTTGGTTGTCACAAAGTAAAGTATCTCTTAATGGTGCAAGGTTAGGAGGGGCGATGTAACTCACTTGAATCGAATCCCTATCCTTGCAACCATCCGAATTTGAAGCTTCTACCCAATACAAGCCCGGTTTAGAAACAAGTAAGTACTGGTTTTTAGTGCTGTTTTTCCATAAATAAGAATGTGCCAGTCCTCCATCAAGGATTGCAGAATATGATACACAGAGGGTGGTGTCTTTGCCTAAATCAACAGTTGGACTTTTGGAAATTGAAAAAGCTACTGTGTCTTGTGCTGCACAACCAAAGCTATTCGTGACTTCAACCCATTTTATTCCAGGGTTCTTAACATACATTTTAGATTTGTTAGAATTGTCATTCCACAAGTAGGAATAAAATGTATCTGTTGTTTCCAACAAAGCTGTTACGCTATCACAAAAGACGGAGTCTTTACCTAAGTCAACAAATGCCTTGGTTATCCTAAGGTTAAATGTATCCCTTAAGGAACAACCCTCTGTTGTTTTGAAAAAATAGAATCCACCTTTCTTTATGAACCTTGTTTTGGAAGTGTCTAAGTCATTCCAAAGGACTGGAGCAAGAAATGCAAGTTGGACTTTTATAGAATCCTTATCACATATGATGGTATCTCTAATAGGATAGTGTACTTCATTATTCGCCACAACTAAAGAGATACTATCTCTCTTAAGGCATTTGCCAACAGTTGTTTCGGCCCAATAAATACCAGTTGTTTTAAGTGTTCTTGTGTCAGTCTTGTCCTTGTTGTCCCAAAGATAGGAATCGGCATTGGAGTTGGTGATGCTTAAATTTAATGAATCTCCAATGCAGATTGTTGTGTCAGGACCTAAATCTAGTAAAATAGGAGATAGGACCTTTACTTTTATCGTGTCACTTTTGAAACAGGATTCGATACCCGCTTTTACCCAATAGGATCCACTTTTATTAACAACCCTAGTTTTAGAAATACTTAAGTCATCCCACGAAAAGTATTGGCCATTTGATTTTATCGTAAACTCAATACCTGTATTTGCACAAATGATAGTATCTCTACCTATGTCAATGTTGATTTCCGGTGTTGTTTTAACCACAATTGAGTCTCTGTTTGAACAACCATCTTTTGTTATCTCCAACCAATACAAACCACTTTTGTCTAAGTTCCTTATGCTGGTGGTGTTTTTGTCATCCCATAAATAGGTAGCGCCAGAGATTCCAATTTTGAAATCTATGGATGTGTTGTAACATAGAGTGGTGTCTCTACCTAAATCAAATTTGACAAGAGGGATAGCACTAACAAGGAAAGAATCCCTTATGGTGCAACCATCCTTTTCAATGTCAACCCAATATGTCCCTGCTTTGTTCACTGTAATACTATTACTTGTTGTCTTGTTTTGCCACTTGTAACTAGAGCCCATTGTGCTTGCTTTCAAATAAATAGAATCTGTTTCACAGATTGAATCTTTCTTTGCAGGATTGTATTTCTTACATCGATCAATCCAAGTAATTCCAAGTGCTTTGTTTCCATTAAAATTAGAACTAGAATGCAGTGCTTTGACTTTCTTCTTAATCTTGGTGGTCAAATTAAACTCATAATAATCTCTGTCAGAAACAAAGTAAATAGCATTGGAGTGCACTGTGAAGTCAGGACATGGAAAATAAGTGGAGGAATAAACAAGAGTGGCTTGGGCAGTTCCTTTTAAATCAACAAAATAGATGTAAGCCTTATTGGGGCCGGGAGGAACAGCATCAAGAAAATACAATCTTCCTCCTGTGTCAAATGCCATTGCATCCGCATCTTTTCCATTGTGTTGTGTTTTAAGGGCTTTGATTTTTGTGCAAACAGCGGTGGAAGTATCTATTTCTAATAAGGTTTCTGAGTAGGCATCCCAAGCATCTAAGCTTCCAGAAATGTATACTTTGTCGGTCCTTCTATCTATGGCTAGAGATTCTGCTCTGTAGATTTTACCTGTATTCATTGAAACCTTTGCAATTTCCTTGTAATTGCCATTCATGGTAATTCTACCTAAATGAGACGCTGTGTTGTGGTCACTAAGCGTGTAATAACAATCGGAGGATTTACTAAAGACAATTCTCACTGGATTATGCCCTGATGGTATGTTTTTTATGGACAGGTGTTTTTTGTAACCTCCATTGGTGCGGTGAATCTTAATCAATTCATGATTGATCATCCCTAATAGACTATCGTTTTGAGCAAAAGCAGAAGAAACGCAACATATCATTAAAGAAAGTAGGGATATTCTGAATAAATTAGTAACCATTTATAACGATTAAATATATTGTACGAAAGTAACTAATTTATTGTCAGATTACCAAGAATTTACACGCCATTTTATGTACGCTATGAAGTCTATGATGAAGAGAAAATTCCTTAGCTAATAATTAGCACTTAATGCATGTTCTAATGCAAAATAATGAGCTTATCTCTTTTGGATCTTCTAGAATTCAATATTTCCACGATATAGTTCCCCTTAGGTAAATCATGTTCAATTTGTTGGGTTCCTTTAAGAAGGTCTTTGCCATATACCATTGTCCCTTGCATATTATAGATTCTTATTTCTATATTAGTAGACGATTCTATAAATAGTGATCCATTAGAAGGATTTGGATACCAAGAAACATTTATTTCATTACTTTCCTCAATAGAAAGAACAGCGCTACTATTAATATAATAGTAAAGCCCATCTTTTCCATTGTGGCAAAGATCCAAATCACCATCGTTGTCAAAATCACCTAATTCACCAAGAGTAGCGTATATCGCTTTGGGATTGATTGACTTTTCAGCGGAAAATATTCCATTCCCTTTATTCTTAATCCAGACCAATTCTTCTTCCTGGTCATAGCTAAAACAGAGATCTGGCTTTTTATCTAAATCAATATCTCCTATGTTAATATCAAAGAGATTATTTGCTGAAGAGGTAATGGTTGTTTCTTTTGTTAATTTCCCTGATCCGTTGTTACTGTACCAATCCACTTTGTCATAAGCATTAGTATAATAAACTACAACATCTAAATCCTTATCACCATCCATATCGGCCAACTCGCATTCGTGAATTTGAGGAGGGGTTCTAAGGGATTTATTTATAGAGTCCCTAACTAAAACACCCTTGCCATCGTTGATGAAAGTGAAAAAACTACCACTTCCTGCTAATAAATCTGGATAACCATCTGCATTGAGGTCACCTACACAGAAACTATAATACTCTGTAAAACTGGCAACATCCATGGTGTCAAAATTACCTGTACTATCGTTTGTAAAAGCTAATATCGAAAGATCACCTAGGGTAACGAAATCCATGTAGCCATCTTTATTTAAATCAGTAGTAATAACATCTAATGGAAAAAAAATTCCAGAGAAGATTTCTGCTTCTGTAAATTTCCCAAGTGTAGTTTGTAAATACCTAGTTATTTTACCCAGTTTAGTAATAGCAATTACATCTTTAAGTCCTTTGTTGTCAAAATCACCAATCCCAATAGCATTTATCTGTTTTTTATTAGTAGAGATTATAATTTCTTTACCAAAAGCCCCAAAGCTATCGTTATAATAAATGGTAACACGACCATTACCTCCTTTATTCGATATCACCAAATCTTGAAATCCGTCGTTGTTCATATCCTTAATATGAATGTCACTCACATAAGACCCATAAATGGTGGTATCCACAACCAGCTCAGTTCCATATTGTGCTTGAGCATAAAAACTAAATAGCAAAGCAAAGGAGATTAAAATAACTTTCATCTTTTTATATTTAAGTACTGTGCAAATAATTGCATTTGTTGTAAAAGTATAGATGTTAATTCAATTTTACACTGCTGTTGTTAATAACTGTTTAGTTGTATTTGATTTTTAGTGTTTTGTTGTTGAAAAACGGATAAAGTATGTTTTCTAAAAGTTCTAGAACATTTTTCAAGCATTAGCAGATTTAATCTTTTGTTGTTTCAGAAACAAAGAGTCTTATCATTTAGGTCAAAGCAAGTGAGAAGTATGTTAAATAGATTATTAAAACAAGAATAGCTCTTTTGACCCTATATTAAATAAATTATCGAAAATCTTTTTGGCTATTGTTGTTGCTTTAGTAATCTTTTACTCTTCGTGTAAGAAAGACGAATCAGAATCAACGGATAATGCAACAGTAAGGGTGCACCTAACAGATGCGCCAGGTTTATATAAAGAAGTAAATATAGATATTTTAAGGGTGGAAATTCACTCAGACCAAACTGGATGGATCGCAATTGACAGTGCGAATGCAGGAATATATAACTTATTAGACTTTACTAATGGTGCAGATACCTTGTTAGGGGATGCTGAACTGCCAGCTGGATCTATTTCACAAATGAGACTTATTCTTGGGGACAACAATTCATTGTTGGACACGAACGGTATGAAATACGATCTTAAAACGCCAAGTGGCCAACAATCAGGAATTAAGTTTAATATTCAGCAGACTATAGAAAATGGAATTACGTACGACGTTTGGATTGATTTTAATGCAGATAAATCGGTTGTTAAAAGAGGGAATGGATATTATAATCTTAAACCAGTAATTAGGGCATATACTAAAGCAACTTCTGGAGGTATTAAGGGTATTGCAATGCCAGATTCGGCAGATTCATATGTATTTGTAGTGCAAGGCGGAGATACATTCTCTACTTACGCAGACACTGCTGGTTATTACCTTCTAGGTGGCTTGCCTGCAAGTAGCTACGATGTTCATTTTAACAATTCTAATTCTTACAGAGACAGTGTAATTGTTGGTGTTTCTGTAAATGTGGGTTCAGTAACCGATATGGATACCACAACTATGAGTAGATAATAATCCATGTTGGTGTTTCACCAACAATGACAATTGATCCTTCATGATAGAGAGTATAGTAAAAGTCATCAGTCAAAAGACTGATGACTTTTCTAGTAGCGAGAAGCAGAATGACTTAGTCAACGCCACAAGCTATTCTCGTCTTTCTGAAAGGGGAGAGCTTACAAGAAAAACGCCCATTTTATGGGCTATTTTTTTGCTTCGCAATATTCCTGAACAAGTTCAGAATCTCACCAAAGCAAAAAAGCAACACTATGTGTTGCTTTCCTTGTAGCGAGAAGCACAAATTGAAAGTGGTTTTTTTTTCTCCGATCCAACCTTTAAATATATTCATTTTAATTTTCTAAAATAAATCATCACTATGAATCATTCTTAAAATACTCATTATCATCAAAGCATATTTAAAATCACTCTTTTCAATTATTATTCTTGGGTCATCTATCTCTTGCCTTATTCTTTTAAACGATTTTTTACCTCCAAAAAAATCAATTGGTTCAAAATGTTGTTTCCCTTGATACTCTATAGCAATATTTAGTTGAGGAAAATAAATGTCAAAATACTGTCGTCCTAGAGTATAAAAACAGACTGCTCATTATTAAGATTATTATTATTATGTGTTTCATGATTATTTAATTGTATTAAAGTATTACTTCATCTAAAATTTTCACTCGAAGTAATTGACCACTTACCTTCAGACCAAACATACGACGCTGAACAGTTGTGTAATCCACGCTCAGCAGGTAAACGTGTATCACCACACGTAAATTCACAAAAAAGTAAGTCTGCTTGGTTATCTTGATTGGTGTCTAAGGCCACCTTGACCAAGTCAGCATTTATGTTTTCAGGAAAAACATTCATTGTGGTTGGATTAACGAGTTTTGCTTTTTCTATGGGTGGGTACAAAAAGGCTACTTCAAATGGGTAGTTCATGGAATAACCATCTTGTACGTCGTCATAATCCCAATATTGACGGTTAATTATGTCCTCAAGACCAAACAAATTTGAATCATCGGATTTACGTACTTTGAGCTTTAAGGTGGGAAGCTCGACATCTATAGGTATTACCATAACATACCCTTCTTCAATAGCGTTATCACTTGACCGAATATCCTCAATGAAAACTTTATTCCATAAACTTAAGCCGGGATTAGCTTTACTTCGTCCTACACTTGCTACACCAAATACTAATGCTCCATTGCCGGTTGAATCGCTTAGTTGCTCATCTGCGGTTTGTGCATACTCACCTCCAACTTTAGCCACGTTGGAATAGGTATCGGTAATGATAATTTGTCCATCTGAGTTAATTAGGTAGTTCGAGGTATTTTCATTTTTCATAATGATACAATCACAATCTTCACATTCATTTGTTTTACCTGTGTTTCGTTCAATTACATTATCCGTTATGTCGGTATAAGTAAAGGATTTATAGCTATGCTTTTTTATGAATTTTAAACCGCATCCCTCACATTCAGATGGACAGTCACATTCAGTAAAAAAACTTTCACAATCAATGATTTTCATATTTCGATCAAACGTGCTTATTTGAGTACCATTGCACGGTGATCCCATGGAAAAATTACTCCAAACCACATACATATTATCGAGTGTGTCAATAGATTCAATATTAAAATAGGTGTCATCTTGACTGTAATCAACCATCCAGGCTCTATTGTTTTGTGGTAAGGAAAAATAGTTTTTTAACCCAGTTTCAATCTTGCTTGGCAACAATGAATCTCGTATAGAGTAAACGTTGTCAACAGAATCAATAGAAGAAGCCAAGTCATTCTTTTCTTGATTGTTGTTTTCAGTACAAGAACTAAAAACTATTGAAATAAATAAAATAGTGTTGAGTAAGAATTTAAATTTCATATTTTTGCAATATATAAAGAATTATGCAAAATAAGATATTGATTTTCGTTGTAGTGCTCATTTTAGGATTAACAACTTATGTTTTGGTCAAATCAAACCCCAAAAGTATCGAGGAAAAATCAATGCTAGAAAATGAACCTCTAGTAGATCATAGTAAATTTATTTATAGTCTTTCTAAAAAACGTAATTTTCACTCCTATGCAGGATTCATTGATAACCATCGAATTGAATGCGTTATTGACTTTTCATGTCAAGATGATTCATTGTTTGGGTATTTTACATACACGTATGGGAACAATGATACTTTCAAGCTAAGAGGTACTTGTGAAAACGTCAATACGCGACACGGTGGGCCATGGTTACATTTTGATGTTTTTGATAATAGGCAAGTAAACATTGCTCGTTGGGATTACATGTACAAGGACGAAGAGGGTGTCTATCGAGGTGATTACAAAATAGCGGGCAGAAAAACTGCCAACCCTGTTTATATAGTAGATGCGGACAGCACCCTATTCCTTGATTCCAATACGCGTCAATGTTTCCAATCTCCTGAGGTATTTACTAGCTTTTTGTCTGACAACCATTTTGCTACAGGAAGTAACTATCTCGAGGAAGGGGGGCTAATTCTACCTTTGATCAAAGACAATCCGAATCATTCTATGGATTTATTGCCAAAAGGTTTAGATTTATTCCAATTCAACAACTGTGCAGGTATGTGTCGAATTGAATTAATTGATGTTGGCACTGTGCTCGACAGCCAAATACTATCCTTTAGTCAATGGAGCTGGGAAGGCGAAAAAGAAATATCCGCAAAGGATTATTCCTTAAAATTTCCCCAAATAGATTTCGAAGTATATGGTCTTCGCTACAGCTATTTATACGATGAAAATTTTGTTTGCATAAAATCTGACAATGGCTCTTCGCTATTTTTATCAATTTCACAGCTAAAATCAATGGGATATTATTTAGAAAATGATTCTTACTTTCATATCCATAAATCACCACAAATTGCATTTTATCCTGCTGTTGAAATCAATATAAGAGCAAAACCAAATGCCAATGCTAACATTCTTCAAACTACTGATAAAACCAATAATCGCTACTTTAAGGTTATTCAAGCCAACGATGGTTGGTTGGAAATAGAATATCACACACATACTTATGAACCCTGCACAAAAATTAGCATAGAAAAACAACCCGTCATTAAAGGTTGGATTCCTTTGTACCTCCTAAGTGAAAAATCTGAGGATTCTGAACAAGAATTGGCACTATATTTTGACCCTATAGGATGTCCAGAGGGCTGCTGACAGCCAATTTTCTCTTAAATAGGAAGTTCTTATTTAAGAGGAAAAGATTGGAAGGGCACTTGTCCTTAACGACTGATGAAAATAAAAAGCCCCTTCTTCGTAAGGGGCTTTTTTATGCGTGCTCGCCAAACCACAAATGGAGGAGGTAATAATTCCTATTTAATAAAATTTAATTCAAGTATGACACAAAGGGATTAAGTGAAATACAACCTACAACCATACAACTAATAAAAACACGTTAAACTAACATAAAGAAACATGTACAATAAGTATTGAGACTATCAAATCGCTTTTATATTTAAGACAAAGCTGTTCTTAGTTCGTTTTTACAAACTTGCTGTTTAATACCGCCGTATTTCCTTTCGAAATCATTTTAATAATGTATACGCCAGCATCTAAGCCTTAAAATTACTCAGTTTTTTCAGAGTATTTTTGTCTGAATTTGATTTTTGAAACCCTAATTCAGGAAATTTACTATTAATAATTTCCCAATCACCATTATACTCGGTATTGTTTGCAGTAGCCACATATTCTTGAAGTATTCCTTCGTCAAATTCCTTTAGTTCTGGAAACTTTGAGTTTATTATATTCCAATCAGAATTGTATTTTGGACTATTGGCTGTTGCTACATAATCCATTAGGATTTTTGAAATCGGAACTTTTTTGGTCTGAAAATATTTTTCTAAAAACTCTGATTGAGTTTTGGTGTAGAGTTTTTTTGTATATACTAACTTATAAAGTTCTACTTGGCTCGATTTTGAAGTCATTTTTAATTTAAAATCTGCTAAGCTTTTATCATATAAATTGCGTTGAAGAATTACATCATAAAGATAATTCAGATTTTCGTTATAGTAAATAGTTTGTAGGTTTGTAACATCAATATTTTCTAATCTTTCAATTTCATTTGTTAAAACCTCTCGTTTCTCTGCATTGGAATCTGAAAGTTTTATCCAAAAAAAAAGAATGATAAAAAATGTAACTATTGAAGTTAAAAAAATCAAAAATTCTCTTGCTATTATTTTTTTATAGGATTTTTTCATCTAATTTATGATAACGGTTTAGTATAACAAGCGTAGCATCCCGAAGGGTGCTATGATTTCATATACAGTGTTGTAAGGCGTTTTCTTCTTTTAAAAGTCAGCGTCAGTAATGACTAAAATGTATTCGTGATTTGCTGCTGTTCTTTGGTCATCAACATCAGAAGTCCAATTGGATAATAATTTATAATCTTTTGCCAATGTATCTCCTGAAGCATTTGTAATAATTAGGTCATTCCCGAACATTGAAGTTGGTTCAAAAAAATCTGTTTGTTTTCCACGTTTACTCCAAACTGCAACGTCTTTTTTTTCGTTCGGATTAATCGTTTTGTCAATGTCGCTTGAGGCAATAATGTTTGTGCCGTCAACTGAAATAACACTCGAAGATTGATTGTCGATATAATAGTCAACAAAAGTTTCCTTTTCGCAAGAACTAAGGAAAAATAGGGCAAAGATTAGAATTGATACTTGTCTCATATTTATTTAAATTTTTATTTATTGTTTCAAACGTAATTTTGTTCAGTTTATTTTAATGCCTTACAACTACTGTATATAGACAATGGTCTATATATCGACTATGTCTTACCTACCAAATAATTAGTTTACTTCAAAACTATGGAAAAATAACATTCTGTAACCTATATGTAACCCATAAAAAAACAACCACCTGATTATCAAGTGGTTGTTTAGTGTAAAAAGTAGCGAGAAGCAGAATCGAACTGCCGACCTCAGGGTTATGAATCCTGCGCTCTAACCATCTGAGCTACCTCGCCATTTTTGTACAGGTATGAATCCTGCTTCGCTTCCAGCGAATACCTCGCCAAACTTGCGTTCTAACCTTCCGATAACTATTGGAAGAGCTTTCTCGCCATTTCATTTTAAAGGGATGCAAAAATAAAACAATATACTTAGGAAACAATTTAAAATTCCTTTTAAAATTATTCAAAATGGAATAGGGTTTTTAGTGTTTTCTGTAAAGTCAAATTAAAACTATCATTCCCACCAGAGGCGGACAGTTTGAGCTTGCATAGAGAAGAAAGCCAATAGGCCTATGCTGTTAATAGACCGTAATTCCGGTATGTCAAATGATTTAGATACGGATGTATTCAAGACTGGTGGAAGTTGGTACAACGTCCCAGGCAAAGATGTTCCCTATATGTACCTTGACTTAATTACATAAATATTTCCAATGGTTTGGTTTTACTCTGCCAGTGGTTTGGAAAATTATGATACCTACGATGAGTTAATTTTAACGAATTTTAATAAATAGCACCATGTGTTTTTGCATTTATTGCAATTTTCAGATTGCTTGGTATTGAAAAACGCAATTTAAGTATTGTGTTATTGATTAATTGAATGGGAGTATTGAGATTTGCAAACCAAATAATTCCATTTGCGAAAAATAGTAAATTGACAGTATTTATCAAGGTACATTCGAATAAAAAAATCATGAAAAACTTAAACAAAATTTTAGTAATTGCAATCGTTGCTTTAGCAGCATCCAATTCTTATGGTCAACTAGTTAGTATTAAAGCAGGGATAAACTCCGCCAAGTTCCACATTGAAGAGGACCCTGATTTTGAAGGAAGTGATGTAAAATCTAAATTAGGACCTCAAATGGGAGTTGCTCTTGAATTTCCACTAACCAAACAATTTTCGTTTGAAACCGGGTTAATGTATTCATCTAAAGGATTTAAAATGAAAGAGGAAATTACCGATATGGGAATGACTTATAGTTTAAAATACAAGGTTAATGTATCCTACTTCGAAATTCCATTAACTGCAAAAGCCTTTTTTAAGGTTGGAGATGCTAAAATTTATGGGGTATTTGGTCCTTATCTTGGCTTAGCCATAAATGGGATAATAAAAATGGAAATGGAATTTATGGATGTTAAAGAAACAGACAGTGATGCTCTAATAATAGGAGACGATATTTCTCCTTTAGATATTGGGCTTACCATAGGGACTGGAGTAGAATTCAATAGATTTCAATTTGGCCTTAATTATGGTATGGGTTTAAACAATGTCTTTCTTGATTCCGATGATAACCAAAATAGAGTATTTAGTTTTTCCGTTGGTTTTAGGTTAAATAACATAAAATAACCTTAATACCACCTTCTAAAAGTTCTTAATAAACAACCACTGGGAAAACAGATGGTTGTTTATTTATGGGTAACAACTTCCTTTATTTTTAAATTTCTATTAAATATCATCTTATTTAATGATATTTGTTATGCTAACGGAACAGAAGAGATAATAAATTTGAGAGAATATCAAACTAGATTATGAAACAGATATTGGTACCTACAGATTTTTCAGATACAGCAAGTAATGCCATTACTTATGCTGCAGGTTTATGCAAGGAGTTGGGTTGTGAAATGAGCCTTATTACCGTAATGCATGTTCCAGCGGTAGATGCAAATGCACCACTCATAGGGATGAACGATCTCATGGAAGTTCAAAGGAAGGGTTCAGCGGATAGACTTTTAGTAATTGAAGAGAAGATTAAGAAAGAACATAGCATATCGGTTACTTCTTCCGCAATCTATGGCCTTGGTTCGGATGTTATTGTCCAAGAAGGAGCAAAGGAAGATGTGCTGCTTATTGTAATGGGAACTAATGGTGCTTCTGGGATATTAGATAAGGTATTGGGTAGTGTGAGTACCGCTGTAGTAAAAAGAAGCGAGACACCAGTCTTGGTATTGCCCATTAGCTCAAAATATTCTAAGATTAAGAAAGTCGCTTTTGCCTACGATTACAAAGAGAAAATTACGGATCAGTTGGAATTTGTGCATGAATTAAATGCATCCAAAAACGTAGACATAGATGTAATTTCCATAGAACCAAGTGAATCTTATTCGGAGGAAATTGTTTTGGATAAGGAAGGAGTAAAGGAGGTATCTATTTTTGCAGAAACTGTGAAAGCTGGAATATCCAAATACCTAGAAAAAGAGAACATCGATGTATTGGCTGTAAAAAGGCACCAGAGAACTTTTCTAGAAGAGTTGTTTCACAAGAGTACGACGAAAGAGTTATTGAGTAATGGGAAGGTTCCTTTGTTAGTTTTTAACTAGGAGTAGAGTAGGAGGTTCTTTCGGCCTCTTTGATAAGCTTTTCAAGATTTACGGGGACTACACCAGATTCTTCACATACCAAACCACCAGCAAGGTTGGATAAACCAGCAATTTGTTCTTTAGGTAGATCTAAGGCAAGGCACAAGGCTGCTACACTTATTACGCTATCACCTGCACCACTCACATCTGAGATGTTTCTTATGTGTGCAGGAACAACACTATTCGAATTATCGTCTGCAATAAAGACACCTTGTTCGGAAAGGGTAATCATTCCATATTTATTGGAAATTTCTTTTCTCAGAGCCTTCTCCGCAAGAACAAGGTTGTCTAATTCTTTCAAGTTTAAGTCTAAGTTTAAGCCTTCTTTCAATTCTTTGAGATTTGGCTTGAATAAATCAACGCCAACATACGATAGAAAGTTTAATTTTTTCGGATCCACGGCTGTAGGGATGTTGTGTTCTTTACAAAGGTCAATGAGTAACTGGATGTTTCCTTGGTTTAAAACTCCCTTGTTGTAATCTTGAAATACCACAACATCTATGTCCTTTATGTTTTGCTTTACGCAATGCATAAGTTGGTCGTTTTCCCAGCTATCCAAATCCTCTTTGTCTTCGGTATCTATTCTCAATAAAAGGTGGTTGTTGCCAATAACTCTTTGTTTTACAGTCGTTCTTCTTCTAGAAGATTGAATGATACCTTTCTTAGATAATTCGGATTCAGTCAATAGGTTTAGCAATTGTTTGCCACTTTTATCGTCTCCTATAACAGAGCACATAATCGGTTGAGCACCTAATGCTTTTAAATTAAGAGCTACATTGGCAGCGCCACCCAATCTTTTTTCTCTACTAGTTTCATCTATTACTGGAACAGGTGCCTCTGGAGAGATGCGTTCTACTTTACCATATACATAAGCATCCACCATAACATCACCTATAACGAGTACTTTTAAGTCCTTAAATCGGTGAAATATGCTTTCTACTTTTGTCATTTATTTTAATTTATTCAGTGTCGTTTCAATTCTCGTAATTGCTTCGGTAATTCTTTCTTCCGATACGGCATAAGAAATACGAATACAGTTATCCATCCCAAAGGCAGAACCAGCAACAACAGCAACGTGTGCTTCCTCTAATAAGTATATGGCTAAATCGTCTGCATCTTTCACTACCTTTGAATTAAAAGATTTGCCAAAGTAAAAACTAACGTCTGGAAAAACATAAAAAGCACCTTGTGGTGTATTGTTTTTTAAAGTAGGAATTTTACTTAGTAGTTCAAGAACATGTCCTCTTCGTTTGAGAAAGGTTTCTTTCATCTTTCTAGTAGGATCTAGGTTGTCACCCAAGGCTGTAATTGCTGCTCTCTGCGCTATGGAGTTAGTTCCAGAAGTATATTGCCCCTGTAATTTTTCCATTGCTCTTGCCAGCACTAAAGGAGCTCCAACGTATCCTATTCTCCAACCGGTCATAGCAAATCCCTTTGCAAGACCATTAACAGTTACTACTTGGTCCTTTATGTTTTCAAAGGTTCCAATACTGCAATGCTTAGGTGTATAGTTGATGTGTTCGTATATCTCGTCAGAGATAGCAATCATTTGAGGGTTCTCTGCAATGATATCTGCTATACCTTTAAGCAACTCTTTGGGATAAACCGATCCACTTGGGTTACAAGGAGAAGAAAATACAATAGCTTTTGTTTTTGGAGTTACCGCATTCCTTATTTGTTCTATGCTAGGCAAATAATCGTTCTCCATAGTTGTAGGAATTGTTATTGCCTTTCCATCACAGTGACTAATCATATCAACGTAACTAACCCAATATGGGGTAGGCACAACAACTTCATCTCCAGGATTAAGAATACATAAGAATGTATTCATCAATGAATGCTTCGCTCCAGTTGAAACAACTATTTTCTCAGCTGCATAGTCTAGATTGTTGTCTCTTTTAAATTTATGAGAGATTGCCTCACGAAGTTCAGGAAAACCAGGCACAGGAGTATAATGTGTATACCCATCGTCCATTGCTTGTTTTGCTGCATCTATTATGTGCTTAGGTGTATCAAAATCTGGTTCACCTATGCTCAAAGAAATAACATCTATTCCTTTACTTGCCAAAGCTCTTCCCATTTTGGTCATGGCTAAGGTCTTAGACTCCGTGATTCTATTAATCCTTTCGGATATTTTTATCATATTCCTTGTGCGATCATGGCGTCAGCCACTTTTTTAAATCCTGCAATATTGGCGCCTTTTACATAATTAATGTAATCACCTTCTCTTCCGCATTCAACGCATGCATTGTGAATTGAAATCATAATATTATGCAGCTTTTCATCTACTTCCTCTCTGGTCCAATTAAATCTCAATGAATTCTGAGACATTTCAAGACCTGAAGTAGCAACACCACCGGCATTAGAAGCTTTCCCAGGTCCAAAAGCGATCTTTGCATCTTGGAAAATTTCAATTGCTTCTGGTGTAGAAGGCATATTTGCACCTTCTGCGACAAGTATTAAGCCTTTGTCAACTAAAGTCTTTGCATCATTAAAGTCTAATTCATTTTGAGTTGCACAAGGCAAGGCAACTTGAATATCGCATGGCGCATTCCAAACTCTTTCACCTTCAAAAAATTGAACATCTTCAAATTTTTCTGCCATCTCTTTTATTCTACCTCTTCTAATGTTTTTAAGATCTTTCAAGAAATCCAACTTTTCACTGTGGATTCCAGAAGGGCAATAAACATAACCCGAAGAATCGGAGGCAGTAACTACCTTGCCACCGAGGTGCAAGATTTTTTCAATCGCATACTGAGCAACATTACCTGAACCAGAAACGGCACATGTTTTACCATGAATTGAATCTCCCTTAGCCTTGAACATTTCTTCAGCAAAGTATACTGTACCATATCCTGTTGCTTCTGGACGAATAAGACTTCCACCATATTCACCTCCTTTACCAGTAAGTACACCAGTAAATTCACTTTTTAGTTTCTTGTATTGTCCAAACATATAACCAATTTCTCTTCCTCCTACACCAATGTCACCTGCTGGTACATCTGTATTAGGTCCAATGTATTTGCTTAGTTCCGTCATGAAAGCTTGGCAAAAACGCATTACTTCTGCATCGCTTTTTCCCTTTGGATCAAAGTCGGATCCACCTTTTCCACCACCCATTGGAAGTGTAGTTAAGCTGTTTTTAAATATTTGTTCAAAAGCTAAAAACTTAAGAATACTAAGATTTACTGAAGGGTGAAATCTTAATCCTCCTTTGTAAGGCCCAATGGCATTTGTAAACTGAATTCTGTATCCTTTGTTTACTCTAATTTTTCCATTGTCATCCTCCCAGGTTACTCTAAACTGGAATACTCTATCCGGTTCTGTTATTCTTTCTAGAATGTTGTGCTCTAGGTATTTTGGATTGGCTTCTAAGAGAGGTTCAATTGTCTCAATAACCTCTTTTACTGCTTGATGAAATTCGGGTTGATTAGGGTTGCTAACCATTAAACCACTCATGAAATTTTCTACGTTGCTCATTTATTGTTTTTAAATAAAGGAACAAAGGTATTTATTCCAATTAAATATTATGGTAAGAAGGATAATTATTTTTCTAAAAAAGCAACTACATTTTAAGGTAGAAAGCACTTACTAGATTTATATATTTCTCTGTGTATTGGTGTCTCTCTATTTCAATGGTGAGTTCGTCTTTTTTTAGAGGACATTTTTCTTTCCTAAGCTCTATTAAACTTCTTTTTATGGGAGTATTCTCTCTTCCTCTTACTCTGGTAATTCTGCTTTCGCAGTATCCAATGGAGGTAGCGATTTCTTTAAATTCTTCTTCTCTACTGTATGGGATAATTGCATTGAATTTACCATTTTCTTTTAGGAGAATGAAGGAGGTCTTTAGTAGCTCAGTGAAAGTAAGTTCCGTGGTATGTCTGGCTTTTTTGCGGGTAGAGGAACCCATCCTAGCATTTGGCTCATAAAAGGGAGGATTGGTAACAATGAGATCAAATTTATTCTCAGATGCAAATGCTTGATAAGAGGAATGCACAATTTTAATTTGCTTGTTGAATTTCGATAGTGCGACATTTTCTTTTGCCTGAACGGCTGCTTGAAGATCAATTTCAATTCCAGTTATTTCTGCTAATGGACTCCTTTGTGCAAGCATTAATCCTATAAGTCCAGTGCCACAACCTATATCTAGGATGTCCTCTTTGTCGTTTAAGGTATTTACCCAGGCTCCAAGTAAAACACCGTCTGTTCCTACCTTCATTGCACATTTTTCTTGAGCTATATGGAATTGCTTGAATGAAAAGAGTTGGTTCATTATTTGTTACAAAGTAATACTATAATTGGATTATTTCTTTCGTTTTATTTTATTGGCTATGCCAATAAAATGACAAAATGAATAATTAAGTCCATACAATGTATTACTTTTACGGCGTTAATAAACAAAGGAATTTATGTCAAAAAAATCTTTTCTAGCTTTATTTTTTGTTTTGGGGTTCACCTTTTACAGCAATGCACAAATAGGATTAAGAATAGGACTAAATGGAGGACCTACATTTTCAAGAGCTGGCACTAGTATTGACTCTGTGCCAGAAGGATTTAAGATTAAAACTAAAATTGGATATACCTTAGGACTCCAAATTCATTATGGAATAAGTGATGTGGTTGGTATCGAAACAGGCATTCAATACGTTTCTAAAGGGTATTCCATGGAGAACGATTCTAATAGAGTAGAAGATATGTTAAAATCTACCATAGAGGATTTTGAAATACCTCTCAACTTTACACTTAGGCAACAGATTAGCTCGTACTCCTTTGTAAGAGAGAGAGTAGGAGTGTCTCTTGGGATACATACACAGAAAGACGAATTAGTTAATGTTAGTGCTGCGGACAATGCCTCCTTTGGAGTGACAGAATCCTATACTAAGAAATTTTATCCGATGTTTAATTTAGGAATTGAATACGGCTACCTAACGGACAATGGAAATACCATGTCTGTTGGAATACACTACTCACAAGGACTTGGCTCAAACGTTGGATTAAACTTCCACAACAACAACACCTTCGATGCAAATACCTTTGACTTAAATTATAGAGCGAGTAATTTAAGCTTGCGATTTGCTTATTTGTTTAGTTTAAGTAACATAGGATCTAGTGACGAATATTTTTTTGAATAATGGCAAGGGTACTAAAGGTAGTTAAGAAATTTGGAACCATGCCGGTATTTTTAACGGCAATCTCCACTATTTTAGGGGCAATCATGTTCTTGAGGTTTGGATATGCTGTGGGTAATACGGGGTTATCTGGTACTTTATTAATTATCTTAATAGGGCATATGGTTACTATTCCTACAGCCATGGCTCTAGCAGAGATTGCTACCAACCAAAAAGTAGAGGGAGGAGGGGAATACTTCATTATATCTAGGTCTTTTGGACTTAATATTGGTGCTACCATTGGAATTGCCCTTTTTATATCTCAAGCTATTAGCTTGGCATTCTACGTGATTGCTTTTGCCGAAGCCTTTGAACCAGTTATTTGGCACTACAAAATAACTGAAATGACTGGAATGAGTCTTGTTTTACTTAAAAGAATCTTAAGTCTTATTGCCTTAGTTTTATTGGGCTTGGTAATACTTAAGAAAGGATCTGCTCTTGGAATGAACTTACTTTATGTGGTGGTAGTAATTTTGGCAATATCCTTGATAATGTTCTTTATGGGTTCTACTCCAGATGCTGTACCCATGGACTTTAAACTAATAGGTAAGGAAGGAACTGGCTTTGTTGATTTCTTTGTGGTATTTGCTATCTGTTTCCCTGGTTTTACAGGAATGACGGCAGGAGTAGGTTTAAGTGGAGACTTAGCTGACCCCAAGAAATCAATTCCTACTGGGACACTTGCTGCAACTGTGGTAGGCATGATTATTTACGTCTTAATTGCTTTTAAATTAGCTGCTTCTGGTTCTTCTCAGGATTTGGTTGACAACCAATGGATCATGATGAAGATTGCGGTTTGGGGCCCAATCATATTGATAGGATTAGCTGCTGCTACGATATCCTCTGCCATAGGAAGTGCACTAGTTGCACCTAGAACCTTGCAGGCAATTGCGCAGGATAAAATGATACCACACAGTGGACTTAATTTCTGGCTTTCAAGAGGGAAGGGCAGAGCAAGTGAACCATACAACGCAACCTTAATCACCTTTGGCGTTGCTTTGGTATTCGTTTTATTAGGTGATGTCAATGTGGTTGCTAAGTTTATAACCATGTTTTTTATGGTTACCTATGGCTCCATTTGTCTTATTTCCTTTTTAGAAAACTTTGCAGGTAATCCAGCATATAGACCTTCCTTTAGGTCCAAGTGGTACTTGAGTTTGTTAGGGTTTATATTGTGTATCTACTTGATGTTTAAAATGGATTCAGGCTTTGCCTTTGCTTCCGTTGTAATTATGTCTGGAATTTATCTTTTCCTTTCTAAATTTAAGAAAGAAGACGAAGGCTTGGCCAATATTTTTAGAGGATTTATTTTTCAGGTGAGTAGAAAGCTACATGTTTTCTTGCAGAAGGCCAGTGAAGAAGAAGGAGAGGAGAATTGGCGTCCTTCTATTATTTGCATTAAGCAAAATTCTTTTGAGCATTATGGTGCATTTGACTTTTTAAGATGGATCTCACATAAATATGGATTTGGTACCTTCATTCATCACATCGATGGCTACCTATCTAAGGAGACTCATGAGAAGGGAAAAGAGGACTTGAAGCGTTTGATTAAGATGACTCAAATATCAAACTCCAATGTATTTGTGGATACCGTAGTAAGTCCTTCCTATACCTCATCCATCTCTCAGATATTACAGATACCTGGAGTTTCAGGAAAAGACAACAATACCATACTCTTTGAATTCGACAAAGACAATCCTAGTGATTTAGAGGACATCATTGAGAATATTAACCTAATTAAGGCAGTGAACTTCGATGTGTGCATTCTTGGTTCCTCTTCTAGGAAGTTCGGATTTAAGAATGAGATTCACATTTGGGTTACATCGAATGACTACCAAAATGCCAACTTAATGATCTTCCTTGCCTACATTATGATAGGACATCCAGAATGGAAGAATGCTGTAATAAAGCTCTATGCTATATATCCGAAAGAAGAACTTGAAGAGCAAGAAAAGTTCTTGTTCGAATTGGTGAAAGATGGAAGGTTACCTATTTCTAGGAACAACATTACTGTTTTATCGCAGCATGAAGATGAAAGCAAGAAAGATATAATAAACAAGTATTCTAGGGATGCGGATTTAAGTATAGTTGGCTTTAGGTCTGAAAGTCTAAAGAACAAAGGTACTGAGATATTTACCGGTTTTGATACGATAGGAAATGTCCTATTTGTAAATACTCTTAAAGAGAAGGCAATTAAGTAATGTCCTATCGCTAAGCGATAGTTCAAGGACTACATAGCCATAATCATGGATGCAATTTTATCTGGATAGTTAAAGATACCACACAGATGACAATATGCTATTTCTAGAAACTTTTTTGGATTATTAGCTTGGCTGTATAAGGTTTCGCCCATTTTATAAGGTACGGTTTCATCCTCTGTGCTGTGAATGATTAATACGGGTTTGTGGAACTTTTTAATGGCCTTCTTGCCATTGTAATACTCAGCCACAAAGATTCTTCCCATAATTCCTGAAAACTCTTGTGAAATGTCTTTATGGGAAGAAAAAGCACCTTCAATTATAATTCCATCAATCTCTTTCTCTCTTTGAATAGCAATGATTGGAGTGAGATGCCCACCAAGGGATTGCCCATAAATAAAGACTTTCTTTGTTAAGGAATCCTTGTGCTCCAAGACATAATCTAAGGCTGCCAAACCATCCTTTTTTACATTTTTCCTAGTTGCCTTTCCTTGAGATAAGCCAAAACCACTGTAATCAAAAAGGCATACTTTAAACCCTCTTTTAATTAATGGTATGATTGTATAGTGGTTGTCTATCACATTACCAGAGTTCCCATGCAGAAGCAATAGAGTAATACCATTGTAATTCTTTTTAGGAGTCATTGCCCAGCCATGCAGTAGGTTATTGCTCTCACTGGTCTGCCAAATGCTCTCAACGACATAATCCAATGTCAAAGATTCCTTTTTGTTGTTGACAAAAGTTGGAGCATAGTTGGAATCCAATAAGACATTGACATCATACGATGGATCTGCCGCCTTTAGTTTGTCAATTTTATGAGAAAAATGGTAATCAGGATACAGGAAGGACTGATTGAGACTGCAGGAGCCTAGGAATAACATTAGTAAAAAACAGAAGCTCCATTGTTTTTTAATTCGTGCCTTGTTTCTGTGATCTGTTTTCATAATTCGGAGTAAAATAGAGTAGTGTGTTGTTCAATAAACCCAGCGGCTTCCCTTGCTCTATCTGGATTGTTTAAGCTTATGATTCTGTTTCTATTGCTGTGGTTTTCATTGAGTAAATGAATTTCATAAACATGAGACTTAATGGAGACTCTTGCTGCGGTACCACGGACGTATTGTCTTAAGTTAAATCTTAATATTACTACATCGTGCGCATTTGCAGTGCTAATTTCTTTTTTATAGAATATTTTTTTTCCTAAAAAATGGCATTTGTATAATTTTTCGTTCATGAAACCTAGCCCGATATAGAGATAGGTTTGTATTTGGATAAAAATACAAAGAATTAAAAAAAGCACATAGACCACTGTGCTCAAAACAGTAAAACCCATATTGAGATTAACTACAGTGAGGAATAAAAACAAACCCATTGAAAACAAGCCAAACATAAGCCTGTTTCTTTCTTGAAGCAAAGGTTGTAAGCTTAAGAGTTTGGAGTAATTCTTATCTGCTTCCATGAACTATGGTAATTTCAAATTGAGTAGATCTTTGCAAGCGACAAATTTACTGTTTCAAAACATTTTTCTTACTATCTTTGCACCTCTTAAAAAGAACGAAGAATGAAAGAAGCATTTGTAGTAGATATCGTAAGAACAGCAGTTGGCAGATTTGGTGGAACTTTAGCTTCCGTAAGACCAGATGACATGGCTGCAGATGTAATAAAAGCGATCATGGAAAGAAACCCTTCCATTGATTTTTTAGAGACAGAAGAAGTGATTCTAGGTGCTGCAAATCAGGCTGGGGAAGACAATAGAAATGTTGCGAGAATGAGTGCCCTTATGGCGGGCTTGCCAATTACGGTTCCGGGCTATACTGTAAATAGATTGTGTGCTAGTGGACTACAAAGTATCATGGAAGCTGCAAAAGGAATAATGAGTGGAATGGGAGATCTATATCTTGCAGGTGGAGTGGAAAGCATGAGTAGAGCACCATTTGTAATGGCGAAAGCAGAGAGTGGATATTCGCGTAAGATTGACATGCACGATACTACTATTGGTTGGAGGTTTACAAATCCTCGATTATCAAAGATGTACTATCCTTTTGGGATGGGTGAAACTGCAGAAAATGTAGCTGAGCAATATAAAATATCAAGAGAAGAACAGGACTTATTTGCCTATGGCTCACAAATGGAATACCTAGAAGCAGAGAAGGCAGGTAGATTTAAGTCTCAAATAGTGCCTATCTCCATTCCACAAAGAAAGAAGGACCCAATTATTTTTGACACAGACGAACATCCTAGATTGAGTTCACCAGAGGTTTTAGGAAGCCTAAGAGCGGCATTCAAGGAAGATGGATCAGTAACTGCAGGAAATTCATCTGGAGTAAACGATGGAGCTGCAATTTCTATAGTCTGTTCCGGAGAATTTGTAAAGAAGCACAACCTAAGGCCTATGGCAAGAATTGTTTCTATGAGCACAGCCGGTGTGCATCCAAGTATCATGGGAGTAGGACCTGTACCAGCAACTCAAAAAGCTTTAAAAAGAGCCGGACTTTCCGTGAAAGATCTTGGCTTAATTGAACTGAACGAGGCTTTTGCAGCGCAATCCATAGCTTGTATTAGAGATTTGGATTTAGATTCGAACATGATCAATGTAAATGGTGGTTCCATTGCAATAGGACATCCATTAGGTGCTTCGGGTACTAGGATAGCTACTACTTTAATACATGAAATGCAAAACAGAAATCAGGTGAAGTATGGCCTAGCTACAATGTGTGTAGGAGTAGGGCAAGGGTCTGCAATCATTTTTGAAAACTTGTAATGCCCCGTTATGCTGTAAGACTTTCCTACAAGGGAACAGATTATCATGGCTGGCAAATTCAAAACAATGCAAAAACAATTCAAGGAGAGTTGGAAAACGCCTTTAGCCTATTGCTTAAAGATAAGATCGCATTAGTAGGTTGTGGTAGGACAGATACCGGTGTGCATGCTATTGATTACTATGCTTACTTTAATTACGAAAAAGAGGAATTGGCTTCTCCAATACTTGAAAAATTAATTCATAAGTTAAACGGGTATTTACCTAAAGACATTGCTATCCATGAGATTTTAGAAGTGAAATCCGATTGGCATTCTAGGTTTGATGCAAAAAGTAGGACTTACGAATACAAAGTCAATACAGAGAAAACACCATTTCTTGATAAGTCCTCCTATTATGTACCCAATTTTCCAGTTCCGATAACTATCGGAATTAAAAAAATGAATGAAGCAGCCCAGCTTCTTATTGGTAAAAAAGATTTTGAGTGTTTTAGTAAATCAAAGACGGAAGTGAATAATTTCATGTGTGACATTACCAGAGCAGAATGGGTTAAAACAGAGACAGGTTATAGTTTTTTCATTACTGCTAATCGATTTTTAAGGAACATGGTAAGAGCGATTGTTGGCACCTTGCTGGAAATTGGATTTGGAAAGAGAGAAATAGAGGATCTTGAGCGAATCCTAGATTCTAAAAGCAGGAGTGAAGCTGGATATTCTGTTCCAGCGCATGGTTTGTACTTAATAGAAGTAAAGTATGATTGGGATTGAATTATTTATCTTATTCATAGGCACAAACAATTAATTCTTTTAGATTTGCCAGGCTTAAATGACTAAGAAAAAGAATTTTGATTTAGGGCTTTTGCTGCGAATTATTGGATTATCCTCCGGATTTAAGAAGGTGCTCTGGATTTCTGTTACTGTAACCTTGTTACTTGCGGTTTTTTTTCCATTACAACCTTATTTGTATAAGTATACTCTAGATAAGTATGTGAGTATTGGAGACATTAGCTCCTTGAACATCATGATTCTTTGGATTGCTGGATTGCTTGTATTCCAAACCTTACTCATGTTTGTCAATACTTATTCTACGAATTGGATAGGGCAGAGTGTCATTAAAGAAATGCGTCTTAAGGTATATGGTAAGTTAAGCAGATTGAAAACTTCCTTTTACGATAAGACACCTGTTGGAACACTTGTAACAAGGTCTATTAATGATATTGAAACCATTGCAGATTTATTTGCCTCAGGAATTATAACAATTGTAGGTGACATCCTTCAAATATTAGGGATTACGGTGTTTATGTTCATCATAGATTGGCGCTTAGCTCTATTGGTTCTTACCGTATTACCTCTATTGCTAATTGCATCAAACGTATTTAGAAAAAAGGTAAAAGGTTCTTTTTCAGATGTTAGGACAGAAGTGACTAAGCTTAATACTTTTGTTCAAGAGCACATTACTGGAATGAGTATTGTTCAAATATTTAACAGACAAGAAAGAGAATTCAATAGGTTTAAGGACATAAATAAAAGGCACAGAGATGCCAACAAAAGAAGTGTTTTGTACTATGCCGTATTCTTTCCAGTTATTGAGTTAATAACTTCTCTTGCACTTGCTTTATTGGTTTGGTACGGTGCAAGGCAAATGGCAGTAGATAGCAGCATCACCTTTGGTACTCTTACTGCATTCATTCTTTACATTGGAGCATTTTTTAGGCCTATTAGACAAATGGCAGACCGGTTTAATACCATCCAAATGGGAATGGTAGCCTCCGAAAGAATTTTTGCTCTCATAGATAGGGAGGATATTGTTGAAGACCAGAGTGGTGAAGTTGTAAATAGCCTAAAGGGTGAGATAGAGTTTAGGAATGTCTGGTTCTCCTATTCAGAAGGAGAAGATGTTCTCAAGGACGTTAGTTTTATAGTTAAACCTGGAGAAACAATTGCATTTGTAGGTTCTACTGGTTCCGGGAAATCGACGATTATCAACCTAGTAAATAAGTTTTACGAAGTGAAACGAGGTCAAATCCTCATAGATGGTAAGGACATTAAGACTTATGAGTCTGAATCCTTGAGAAGTAGGATATCAGTGGTGCTGCAAGATGTATTCTTGTTCTCTGGCACCGTGCTAGATAATGTCCGAATGGAGAAAAAAGAAATTAGTATGGAACAGGTAAGAAGCTCGGCTGAGTTTATTGGGGCACATGATTTCATTAGCAAATTACCACAAGGATACGATTACAAGGTTATGGAAAGAGGAAGTTCCTTGTCCCTTGGCCAAAGACAATTGATATCCTTTGTAAGAGCTTTGGCGAATAATCCAGATGTATTGATTCTAGACGAGGCAACTTCCTCCGTGGATACGGAAACGGAAGAAGCAATTCAGTCAGCAACGGAGAAACTACTTCAAAACAGAACCTCTATTGTTGTTGCACATAGATTAAGTACCATTAAAAATGCCAATAAAATCATTGTTTTAGATAAGGGAAAGATTCTTGAACAAGGCACGCACCAAGAGCTTTTAGATGCGAATAAAGCCTACGCCAATCTATTCTTAGGTGAATAGCCACCTTGCTTTTAACCCTTCCTTAGTGGGTTCTATGAAACCTGGGGTTCAACTTCTTAAAATCTAATTTACCATGGATGAAATTTTAGTGGTTTAAAGTAATAACTACTTTTTTAAAATCTGCTTGCAACGTTTCAAAAAAAATGCGTCTATTCAGTACAGTAGTTATTTATTCCAAATATATGGTGAATCATTTAGTAATTTGTTAATTTCTTATCGTAGTTTTTTGGTCATTAATTTGGCCATTTTTGAGGTACTGTATAGCAGCAGGACCTTTTTTTTAATAAAAAAGTCAGAAATCTGTTCAAAGGGATTATCTTTTGTATATTTGCACCCCTTTTAACGGATAATAATCTTGGAAGAACAAACGGTCACAATAAACCCAGCAAAGAAAAGTCTATACGGCTATCAGCAGAAAGACATTGACACTATTTTTCAAAGAATAAAGGATAACCCTAATGGTTTCAATGCTTTGTACCAACTTCCAACAGGAGGGGGTAAGACAGTTATTTTCTCCGAATTGGCTAGAAGATACATTAAGGAGACCGGGAAAAAAGTATTAATTCTTACGCATAGAATTGAATTGTGTGCTCAAACTTCAAAAATGTTGGATGGTTTTGATGTAGATAATTACATAATTAACAGTGATGTTAAGGAACTAGAAGTAGACAACCACCACGATTGTTTCGTTGCCATGGTTGAGACCTTGAACAATCGATTAAGTGATGAGGCTTTAGGTTTTGATAACCTAGGATTGGTTATTATTGATGAAGCACATTATAATTCCTTCACTAAGCTCTTCAAGTTTTTTGATAAATGCTTTTTACTAGGCGTTACAGCAACTCCTTTAAGTTCGAATGCTAGTCTTCCAATGAAAGACAATTACGATGAATTATTAACTGGTGAGCCTATTCCATCTTTAATAGAAAAGGACGTGCTTGCAAGAGCAGAGACACATTGTATCAATGTAGGCTTAGGTTCTTTAAAAGTAGGTATTAGTGGTGACTATACTGTTAAATCATCTGAAGTGTTGTACTCTAACGATGACATGCAGGAGAAGCTTTTCAAAGCGTATGAAGAGAAAGCAAAAGGAAAGAAGACCCTTATTTTTAATAATGGTATACAAACTTCAAAAGAAGTTTACTACACCTTCAAGTCTAAAGGATATGACATTAGGCATTTAGATAATAAATGCAACAAACAAGAACGTGCTGAGATATTAGCTTGGTTTAAGGTTACACCAAATGCTATTTTAACTTCTGTAAGCATCTTGACTACTGGCTTTGACGAACCTACGGTAGATGTAATTATATTAAATAGAGCAACTAAATCGCTTACTCTTTATTACCAAATGATTGGTAGGGGATCGAGGTGGTTAAAAGAGAAAACTACTTTCTCTATCATTGATTTAGGGAATAATGTTGCGAGGTTTGGACTTTGGGAATCAGAACTGGACTGGCATAATATTTTTTTAAATCCAGATAAGTACCTAGAAAGTATTCTGTCTGATTTTGAATTGGAAAAGAGTTTTGTTTACGAACTTCCAGAAGAAATAAAGCCTTATTTTCCATCCAATGACAACATCCACTTTGATGTGAAAGGCGAATATGCCTTAGCCATTAAGGAGCGTCGTAAACCAAGAACTGTAATTGATTTTAGTATTGATAACCATGTCGAAATATGCTTAGAGAATGCGTCAAGTAGAATTGAAGCAAAGATGCTTTCAAAGCTTCTTGAGGATTCCGTAACCTGCCGTATTAAAAGGTATTCTTATTGTATTTGTCGCAGTTCAAAGAACTACTTGCAGTGGCTTAAAACAGACTATTACCAAAAGCTAAATGAAAAGTTAGCCGATAGGTACAAAGAACCTTAAAGCGGTTCTTGATTTGTTTTAGTAGATAATATTCTCTTTTTATTGCGTTTATTTGCATGCTTTGAAAGCCCTATTTAAATACCTTACAAGGTTTACTCTTTGTTTCTTGCTGTTTTTCTTAGTTCAGAGGCTTGTATTTCTAATCTATAACTCCTCTTTTTTCCTAAGCGATTGGGCACAATCTATTTTCTATGGTTTTAAATTGGATGTATCTATGATAGGATACTTTATTGTATTGCCATTGTTGGTTCTTTTCCTTTCTAGTTTTGTTAAGAACAATTTCTTCGTGAAATTTGCCAATGTCTATCATATTTTTTTGGCAATCTTTTGTATTACAATAAACATTATTGATTTAGAGCTGTTTAATCAATGGGGGAGTAAGATAAATGCGCAGTTTTTTGTCTATCTAAAAAACCCGATGGAAGCAATTAATTCTTCTGCTTCATCGCCAATTTTCACTTTAGTTTTGATTGGCTTAGTACAATTCTTAATTTTCATTATCTTAAACAAGAAGCTCTTTAAGTATTTAAAAAAGGAAAAAACCTCTTTTTCTTGGGGTATTATCCCCGTTTTCTTGTTTCTCCAAGCGATCTCTGTTTTATCAATAAGAGGTGGGTTGGGGACTATTCCTAACAATCAAAGTGTTGCCTATTTCTCTAATGATAATAGTTTGAACAATGCATCTTTAAACTCGGTTTGGAATTATTTTTACTTCATTTTTACGGGGGATGACCTTAGCTACAGTGAGTTTGAGTTGTATTCTGAGCAGGAATTAAATCAGTTTAAAAAAAGCCTAGTTCATTCTGGTTTACCTGTATTAAACCTATTGAAGGAAAGTGCAAAAGAGCCCAATGTAGTTTTCATTGTTCTTGAAAGCTGGGCTTCAGATGTGGTAAGTTGCTTGAATAGCAAAGAGGTATTAACTCCTTATTTCGATAGTTTATCTAAAGAAGGACTTTTGTTTACCAATTGCTTTGCAACAGGAGTGCGCACAGACAAAGGAATAAGTGCGGTGCTAAGCGGTTTTCCGGCTCAGTCAGATGCATCTGCCATTATGTACCCAGAAAAGTCATTGAAATTACCCTCCTTATTGAAAGAGTTTGATGGCTATTCTTCCTTGTTTGTATATGGTGGAGACCCCAGTTTTGCCAACATGAAGATTTACATCCAAAACATGGGCTTTATGTCAATTATGGATAAATCTAATTTCTCCAAGTCGGAACAAAACTCAAAATGGGGTGCGCACGATGGAATTGTATTAGATAAGTCGGTAGATTGGATTAATGAGCTTAAGCAGCCATTTTTTAGCACAATACTTACCTTGAGCAGTCACGAACCATTCGAAGTGCCAATGGAAAATAAGTATAAGGGATCGGACAATATTTCAAAGTTTAAAAACTCCATAATTTATTCCGATAAATCCATTCATGAGTTTATGCAGAATTGTAAAAAGCAATCTTGGTTTGCTAATACTGTTTTTGTATTTGTTGCGGACCATGGTAGAGAAACTGGAACAGAGTACCCAATTCGGTTTCATCCAGGTTTTTACAAAATCCCTCTTCTGGTTTATAGTCCTTTACTAAGCGATTCTCTTGTTGGAAAGCGAGATAGTGCCTTAGTCTCACAAACAGACATACCGGCAATAGTGGGAGACCTATTTTCAAAGAGAATGAAGTCTACATATACATATTCCATGTCTCCATTTGCCGAAAAGACAAGAGACTATATATACTATGCTTATTACAACGGTGCTGCGGTTTTTCAAAACGATACAGCTGCTTATTATGACAACATCAGTAAGATGGATTTTGCCATAACTAGGAAAGACTCTACTAAGTTTAACTCTCCTAAAATAACGAAGAAAGCAAAATTGTATCAGCAAGTTGTAATGGAACATTTTTTTGAATTATCTAATAACAGTAAGAAATGACTTTAATTTCTATTCTAGATTACATAGGGGTATTTGTTTTTGCCATGAGTGGTGTTTTAGCTGCTTCTGAGAAAAGACTAGATTTGTTTGGTGGATTTATCATTGCCTTTGTAACAGCAATGGGAGGAGGGACCTTGAGGGACTTGCTTTTGAATGTGGATGTTGCTTGGGTTAAGAACATCAACTACGTTTACTTTATAATTTTTGGTACTGCTTGTGCAGTGGCCTTTAAAAAAGTACTTAGAAAAATCAGAAAAACCTTGTTTCTATTTGATACTATTGGGATAAGCCTGTTTACAATATTGGGAGCTCAAAAGGCAATTTCTATGGATGTACCGTATATCTTGGTAGTGCTTTTTGCAGTTGTTTCTGCTACATTTGGCGGTGTTACAAGAGATACCTTGTGTAATGAAATTCCACTCATTTTCAGAAAAGAGGTTTATGCCACAGCTTGTATTATAGGAGCTGTAATTTATGTAACCCTGCATCACTATGGGCTAGGTTCTGGTTTAAATGCTTTGATATCTGGCATTGTGATATTCGCAATAAGGACTATCTCCGTTGTGAAACGGATAAGTATTCCAGTAATCAATGAGCCTATCTGAAAAAGATACTTTTTCTGCATGGTGCCCTGAAAGTAATTAGGACTCTAGATGCTCCTACAATGATGGATGAAATTCCTAAACTTACCTCTTAAGTAAATGTGGTGCCTGTTCCAATGAATTAGATCAAAATATAGAGTAGATGATAGAGCTGTTGCAATCCTTAGGCAAAAAACCATTGTTATATGTTGAAATATTAGCCAAGGTTAATGCAAGTTTTGAAATGGAAGAAAGACGATATGGTAACTAGAGTAGAGATTAAGTAGGCAGAACACTTTCTGCCAATCGTAACCAGGAAGAATTCGAAGATGCTTTACATCCAATTCATATTTGGATGTAAAGCGACCGTCTAATAAGATTTTATTTTAAAGGCTTTCAATGATCATGGCGCTTGCTCCGCCACCACCGTTGCAAATTCCTGCACCACCAAATTTACCGCCATTTTGCTTTAATACATTTACTAAAGTTACAATAATTCTAGCTCCAGATGCACCTAGTGGGTGTCCTAAAGAAACAGCTCCTCCATTTACATTTACTTTAGAAGCGTCTAGGTTTAGTAATTTGTTATTTGCTAAGCCAACAACAGAAAAGGCTTCATTCAATTCGCAATAATCTAAATCTTTTACCTCTAAACCAGCCATTTTAGCAGCTATAGGCATTGCCTTAGCAGGAGCTGTTGTAAACCATTCTGGCTCTTGAGCTGCATCTGCAAATCCGGATATTTTGGCAAGTGGTTTTAATCCAAGGGAATCCATTTTCTCCTTACTCATTAGTATAAGTGCAGATGCTCCATCGTTAAGAGTAGATGCATTCGCCGCTGTTACTGTTCCTTCTTTTTGGAATACGGGTTTTAGTGTAGGGATTTTTTCAAATTTCACTGAACTGTACTCTTCGTCTTTATCGAAAACAATAGCATCTCCTCTTCTTTGTGGAATTTCTACAGGAACGATTTCATCGTTGAAATTTCCATTTTCCCATGCCTTTGCCGATCTCTTATAAGATTCAATAGCGAAATTATCCTGATCCTCTCTAGAGAAGCCATACTCCTTAGCACATAGCTCTGCGGCATTTCCCATGTGGTAGTTGTTGTAAACATCTGTAAGGCCATCTAAAACAAGTCCATCTTCCATGTTTATGTTACCTAGTTTTTGTCCGTTTCTAGAATTTTTTAAGTAATGTGGTACTGAACTCATGTTTTCCATACCACCAGCAACAACTACATCGTTCTGTCCTATCATGATTGACTGTGCTGCAAGAGAAATAGACTTCATTCCAGAAGCACATACTTTATTAATAGTAGTACAAGGAACATCCTTTGATATACCAGCAAATATAGCAGCTTGTCTTGCAGGAGCTTGACCTAGGCCAGCTTGTAATACATTACCCATAAATACTTCATTTACTTCTTTTGCATCTACTCCTGCTTTGTCCAAAGCGCCTTTTATTGCAGCTGCTCCAATTTTTGTTGCTGGGACAGAGGCTAAGCTACCCATGAAACTACCCATTGGAGTTCTAACGGCAGATACTATATATACTTCTTTCATTTTAATGTAATTTTAAGGGTGCAAAGGTAATGAAATTGAATAGTATTTCAAGGCTGATTTTTATCGTGTTTTTACATGGTTTACTATATAAATGAAATATTAATCTTTCCCTATATTTGCGAAATAACAACCCGATTATGCATAAATTTAAAGTTATTGGAGCCATTTGTATTGTGTTCCTTTTATTTTCCTGCCAGAAACAAATAAATTTTGATAAGATTAAACCTATTACATACAATGGTGATTGGGCAGCACCATTGGCTTATGGTAATTTTTCTATTGAAGACATTTTAGAGGGAGACAGTTCCTCCTATTTCTTTTATGGTTCAGATGGACTGATTCATTTGACTTATACTGGTGAGTTGGTTTCTCTAAACTTAGATGATTTAATTCCCAACAACAAAACAACGTATAGTGTTTCTATAAATCTAACTAGTTCTGAATCAGCTCAATTAGCAGGAACAAATTCCTTGGCAGTATACTTTAATCAGGTGGTTACCTTAGATGATTTGAATACAAATGGTGTTGCTTTTGAAATGGACTCAGTGGAAATAAAATCGGGTATTTTTGATTTTTCCTTTAACAGCAGAATAGACCACAAGATAACTTTGGAATTGGATATTCCTGCATTGAAGTTAAATGGGATACCGTTTAATCAAGTTATTAACATAGACGAGAATTCAAACAACAACATTCAAATAGATGTAAGTGGCTATAACATGGATCTAACAAAAGGAGGCACCACTCACAGCACATTTGATGCGGCGATTAAGGCAACCATTATTAAAGGGCCTTCTGCAAACTATGCTGGTGGAATTGATGTTGACTTAGAAATAAAAAATGGTTACAAAATAAAAACAGCCTATGGCGATGCTTTAAGGCAAGATTTTTTGGCATTGAACAATACCAATTTAGACATCGAATTATTTGATTTTGATGAAATTGGAAAAACCATATTTATGGAGGATGCTACCATTAAGTTCCTTTGGAAAAATAGTTTTGGTGTTCCTATTGAAGTAGTGTTAGACAATGTAACTGGACTTAATAAAAAATTAGAGAACTTTACTCTGGATGTTACCAATGTTTCATCTAGTGAAATGATTATAACAGCACCTTCTGTTGTAGGGCAAGAAACATCAGGTGAGATAGTAATAAACAACAGTAAAACGCAAACTGGAAGTGGGAGATTAAGTCTGAAAGATTTTATTAATGAAAATATCAATAAATTAAATGTGGACGCCCAGGCTCTAAGTAACCCTGTTGGGGTGCCAAGACCCCCTTCTAAAAACTTTATTAATGAGAATAGTGCGCTTAAAATAGACATTGAAGCTTCTATACCACTTCATGGCAGGGCTTTAGGATATGCCTTTAGAGATACCTTTGACATGGATATTGGAGCAGAGTCGGATGAAATAGAAAAAGCTTCCATTAAATTGTATTCTGAAAATGGTTTTCCAATAGACCTTTTGGGATCCTTCGCCTTTTTAGATGAAAACGATAAGGTTCTTTTTGTCATAGACAATAGTCCTGAATTTATATTCAAAGCAGCGGAAGTAGATGCCAATGGTAAATCAATAAAAGCATCTGTAAATGATTTAGAGATTGTCATTGAAGATGCTGACTTATCAAAATTGGGTCTTGTAAAGAAGATAAGTATTATAGCAAGTTTTAGTACATCTTCACAAGGAACTAAGCCGGTTAAGTTCTTTAAAGACGATAGGCTTAGTGTTAAAATAGGTGCAAGGGTTAAAGTTAAAACAGAGATATAGATGAGGAGATTTATTAAATATACTATAGTTTTATGTGCCTTGCAGCTATGGAATGATTCTTTGGCACAAATGAACATGACCTTCTATAACATGAATTCAGTGGACCAATCCAATAGGTTGAACCCTGCTAGAATGCCAGAGAATAAGCTTAACATTGGCTTGCCTGCTATATCAAATACCTTCATTAGTTTAAGTAATAGTGGCTTTGCAATGAACGATGTAATCAAAGAAAGTGGAGACTCTTTTGAGGTGGACTTAAATAGTTTTTTAGGGGCATTAAAAGAAAGAAACTATTTGTCACTGGGTTTGGAAACCGATTTCCTTTCAATAGGTAAAAGAGTAGGAGAGAAAAACTACATTACGTTTAATGCTACTTTAAAAACGAGTATTAATTTTAGATACGATAAGGCGCCATTGGAAATATTGATTAATGGTAATGCACCTTATGCAGGTGAAAATAAGAACCTTAGCTTCGGGGTAAATTCATCAGCCTATATGGAGTATGGCTTAGGCTTTGCCAGGTCTTTTATGAATAATAAATTAAATTTAGGAGCAAAAGTGAAGTACTTAAGTGGTATTGCAAACATAAGCACCAAGAAGAGTGACCTCACTTTTTATACAGACCCTAGCTCGTACGATTTAAAAGTATCCTCAGATTTAGATTTAAATATGTCAGGCATTGATAGTATTAATTCGGAGGATATAGAACAGCTTATTCTTGGTCCTAACAGAGGGATGGCACTGGACATTGGAGCAACTTATTCTTACAGTGATAAGCTTGATTTTTCAGTAAGTTTATTGGATGTTGGTTTCATAAAGTGGAACAGTGGGGTGACCAATTTTAAAAGTAAAGATCCTGGAGCAACTTATACCTTTACTGGAGTAGATTTGGATAATTTTTACAACGATTCAGCAGATTTCGACCAGGCTTTCGAGGAATTAGTAGATTCCTTAGAAGATCGCTTTGGGGTAATAGAAACGAATGAAGCCTACCGTAATGCATTACCTACGCAGCTTTATTTAGGTGCAAACTACAACTTCAGTAAGACCACAAATGTGGGAATTGTTTTTTATTCACAATTTTACAAGGGGAACGTTTTACCTGGAGCTGGTGTTTCCTTTAATAAGAAGTTTGGTAGGACCCTAGGCCTTTATGGTAGTTATTCCTATTTCAATAAAAATGCGACTAACCTGGGATTAGGATTCTCAGCAAACCTAGGTCCAGTGCAGCTATACGCAGTTACAGACAACATTATTTCTGTGTTTAATTACAACAATGCGAAGAGTACGAATGTGCGTTTTGCATTAAATTTGAGGTTTGGGCTAGCAGACAGACCAAGCAAAGAAGAAAGAAAGGCGCAAAGAAAATTCAAACACGAGAAGAACGATGGGAATGGCTCCTTTTAAATAGTTCGTTTTCATCTTAAGAAATAAGGAATTCTACTTACTTTTGCCTTGGTTAAGAATGAAGAGTATTTTTAAAATAGGAGATTCAAAAACGTTTTCCAGAATAGTTCAGGAGCAGGATTTGGCCACTTTTGAAAGTGGTATAGTGCATCCAGTGTATGGAACTTTTGCTTTAGGAAGGGATGTAGAATGGGCTTGTAGGCTTTTTGTCCTCGAGATGAAAGAGGAGCACGAAGAGGGAATAGGTACCTTTTTGAATTTAGAACATGTTTCACCAGCTTTATTAGGGAGTGAAGTTGTAATTACAGCTAGGGTGAAATCTTTGGAAGGGAATAGTGTCGTTTGTAGTTATATTGTGCAATGTGGTGACAGAGTGATAGCAAAAGGAGAACAGGGACAAAAAATACTTTTAAAGGAAAAGGTGAATATCTTATTTAATAGTTTGAGATAGTGGCGAAGAAGAAAGTAGAAAATACAAGTGTTATAAACAACAAGAAAGCGTACCACAAGTACGCCATTGAAGAAACTTTTGAGTGTGGCATTGTGCTGCAAGGTACAGAGGTGAAGTCTTTAAGAGAGGGCAAGGCCAATATTGCTGAGTCTCATTGTGTGGTTCAAAAAGGAGAAGTGTTTTTAAGGAACATGCACATTGCTGAGTATAAGTTTGGTGGCGCATACAACCACAATCCTTTGCGGGAAAGAAAATTACTTTTATTAAAAAGAGAGATTGCAAAGATTAAGAAATTGATTGGAGAAAAGGGGATGGCATTGGTGCCTATAAAGTTGTTCTTTAACGAACGTGGACTTGCCAAAGTGGTTATAGGTCTGGGAAAAGGCAAGAAGACTTACGATAAACGAGAAGATCTCAAGCAAAAGGACCAAAAAAGAGACATAGAAAGAAGTATATGAAAGTAAGTATAGCGCAGCTCAATTACAGGATTGGAGATTTTGAAGGCAATACGAACAAGATCATCGAAGCAATTAATAAAGCGAAAGCCGAGAAAGTAAATCTGATAGTTTTTAGTGAGCTTGCAGTTACTGGATATCCACCAGAAGACTTCATGGATTACCCTTGGTTTATTGAAAAGCAGAATACATTTACCAATAAGATTACCAAAGAGTGTGTTGGTATTACTGCAGTTATTGGGGCTATTACAGAAAATAGGGGTAAAGGAAGAAAGCTGTTTAATTCAGCACTTGTGATGGAGGAGGGTATAATAAAACATACCGTAAACAAAACTCTATTGCCAACATACGATATATTTACTGAATGTAGATACTTTGAGCCTAATTCTGTGTTTAAGACCATTGAGATTCAGGGTAAAAAAGTAGCCATTACAATCTGTGAAGATTTATGGAGTAAATACAATGATTTTGAATACCACCTAGACGTATTGGAGCAATACAAGAATCAAAACATAGACTTAGTGGTAAACATTGCTGCCTCTCCTTACAACCAGGACAAGTTTGACGTTAGGGATAAAGTACTGAGAGGGAATACCAAGGACAACGACATTCCATTAATATACGTGAACCAAGTGGGAGCGCATACTGATGTGCTCTTTGATGGAAATTCTTCTGTTTGGAGTTCGGGTAAAAAAGTATTGGAATTACCTTCCTTTGAAGAAGACCAAGTATTCTTTGATTTAAGTAGTACTATACAAAACGAAGAAATTGAGAACGAATACTATGTAGAGGAAGACCATGTCTTGGATGCTTTAGTATTTGGGATAAAAGAATACTTCCAAAAAATGGGCTTCACCAAGTGTTTGTTGGGCTCTTCAGGTGGAATTGACTCTGCAGTTGTACAAGCATTGGGAACTTTAGCCTTAGGTGGTGAAAACGTATTTGCAGTTTTAATGCCCTCTGAATTCTCCTCGGATGGTTCCATCAGTGATGCAGAGCAGCTATCGAAGAATTGCAGTAACCCCTACGAGGTAATTCCTATTAAAGGAGTTTACGATAGCTATCTAGAGGCTTTAGAGCCAGTTTTTGCTGGAACGAAGTTCAATATTGCAGAAGAAAACCTGCAAGCGAGAGCGAGAGGAATGACACTGATGGCTATCAGCAACAAGAAAGGTGGAATCTTATTGAATACATCCAACAAAAGTGAGATGAGCGTGGGTTATTCTACTTTATATGGTGATATGTGTGGGGGGCTTTCGCCAATTGGAGACTTGTATAAAATGGAGGTTTATGCCTTGGCAAGATTCATTAACAAGAAACATGGTTTATTGATTCCAGAGGAAATCATAAACAAAGAACCCTCTGCCGAATTAAGACCAGATCAAAAAGATTCCGATTCCTTGCCTATTTATCCTATTCTAGATAAAATCTTATACCAGTACATTGAAGAAAGAAAAAGTCCAGAAGAAATTATTGCTAGTGGGATAGAGGAAGCAGTTGTTTTGGATGTATTGGGTAAAGTAAATCGTAACGAATACAAGCGTTATCAAGCAGCTCCAGTTCTTAGAGTAAGTAAGAAAGCCTTTGGCTATGGCAGAAGGATGCCGTTGGTTGGGAAGTATTTTACAGAAAGAGCATGAGAAGGATAAAGCTATTAATATAAGCTATTGCAGTATTTCATGGTTGTAGCATAAAAGCTCAAACCAATTTAGATTCTCTCTATACAGTATGGCAAGATGAATCACAACCCGATTCTATTCGAACGACTGCTCTTGATGATTATATTTGGTTTGGTTATGTATATTCCAATCCAACAGAAGCGCTTGCATTGTGTGACACGCTTTATGAGTCTGCTCGCAAAAAAAGGTATAAAAAAATTATGGCTACTGCTTACAATATGAAAGGGATAGCCTATGATAACATTAGTGATTTTCCTAATGCACTTAAGTATCATAAAAAAAGCCTAAGTATTAGACAGGAAATTGGAGATAAACAGGGAATTGGAGCTACACTAAACAATATTGGAATTATATATCAGGGTCAAGGTAATTACCCGACAACGTTGGAGTATTACAAACGTAGCCTGAAAATTAAAGAAGAAATAGGCGATAAAAGAGGAACTGCAATTACACTTAATAACATTGGAATAATTTATCAAGATTTAGGTAATAACAAACAGGCTTTGGATAATTACAATCGTAGTTTAAAGATGAAAGAAGAATTAGGGGATAAAAGCGGAATTGCAAATTCTCTTGGGCATATTGGATCGATCTACTTTAAACTAGAGGAATATTCTAAATCCTTGGATTATTCAGGGCGTAGCTTAAAAATACAAGAAGAACTAGGGGATAAAAAAGGAATTGCAGGTTCATTAATCAATATTGGGAACTTCTATTATAATCAAGGAGATTATGCACAAGCCTTGAAAAACCACAAAAGGAGTTATGAAATAAACATTGAAATTGGTTATAAAATAGGAACTGCTGGAGCATTATTCAGTATTGGTCGTGATTACAATATGCAAGGTGAATACAGCAAGGCAATAGCTCAATGTATTTTGTCACTTGAGTTAGGGAAAGAAATTGGTGCACTGGACATAGAGAAAAATGCCTGTGATTGCTTGTATGAAGGGTACAAAGGTTTAGGAAATGGGAACAAAGCTTTGATGTACCACGAGAAAATGCAGGAGCTGGATGACAGTTTAAATGCGGAAGAAAGCGCCAAATCGCTCCAGCGAATGGAGTTCTCAAAACAAGTGTTTGCAGACAGTATTACCAAAGTCGAAGAAAAACGATTGGTGCAAGAAGCGCATAAAAAAGAAGTAGATAAAAAGAATAAAACAAGAAATATGCTAATTGGAGGTGGACTTCTTATACTGCTTCTTGCTGTTGGGATATACAGTCGTTTGCGATTTTCAAGGCAAGCAAACAAAGTAATTACGAACGAAAAGGAAAAATCAGACAAACTACTCCTTAACATTCTCCCAGCAGATATTGCTAAAGAGCTAAAAGAAACAGGGAAGGCAGAAGCACTAGATTTTGAAAATGTATCTATTCTATTTAAAGATTTCAAGGGTTTTACCCAAATATCAGAAAAACTTAGTGCCAAAGAACTGGTAGCCGAAATCAATACCTGCTTCGAAGCTTTTGATGGTATTTGCAAAAAGTATGAAGTAGAGAAAATAAAAACAATAGGAGATGCCTATATGGCAGCAAGTGGATTATCAGTTTGTAGAAAAGACTCTACCAAGAATGCCATTCATGTCGCTATAGAAATGCAAGCATTTATCACTAAGCGAAAACAAGAAAAAGACTCCAAAGGCAAACCTGCTTTTGAAATGCGTGCAGGAATCCACACAGGTAATGTTGTAGCCGGTATAGTGGGCAAGTCAAAATTCCAGTACGACATTTGGGGAGATGCAGTAAACACAGCCGCCCGTGTGGAGAGCAGTGGGGAAGTAGGTAAGGTAAATATCTCAAAAGCTACTTATATATTGATTAAGGATAACACAGATTTTACCTTCGAACATCGTGGCAAGATAGAAGCAAAAGGGAAAGGGGAAATGGAGATGTACTTTGTCCGCCGAAGCAATGCGTAGGATGACTTTGTTTCAGTGAAAAGTGAATTGTTATTTTTAAATTTAACCATTAACAAATAAAAACCTCTTCACTGAAAACTTTTTACTGAGAATTGAAAACTCTAGTTCCTCAACTCCTTAGGGCTTTTCCCAGTATTGTTTTTTATAAACCGAGTGAAGTAAGCTGGATCATTAAAACCAAGATCGTAAGCGATTTCTTTGAAGGAAACCGTACTGTGTTTAATAAGTCTTTTTGCTTCCAGAACAATACGGTTGTTGATGTTTTGCCCTACAGTTTCTCCAGTATGGAGCTTCATTAAATCGTTCAGCTTGTTTTGAGTAATGTTCAACTTTTCTGCGTACCAAGAGGAGAGGTGCTCTTGATGGAAGTTGTTTTCTAAAAGCAGTTTGAATTTTCTAAAGTCCTCACTCTTTACAAATGCTTCCTTGTCGGCATACTTTTCTTCAAAAGCTTCTTTGATGTAGATTAGGATTAGCTCTAACCATTTTCTCGCTTTCTCCTTGTTTTCTATGTGTTTTTTTAGATTAGCAATTAAAAGGATTATCTCCTCAAAGTTTTCCTTGCTTGTCTCTAGTGATTTTAAAGAACTGTTGTTGTTTAGAAAAGGATATTCTAGAAGATTCTGAATGGCAGATGGGTTTTTATCAAACACTTCGTCGCTAAAAATGATAAACATACCTTTTCCTTCTTTTTCTCTATCCAAAGTATGAACTTGTCCTGGTGATACAACATGAATGGATTGTGCTTGGATTTTCGTTTCTTCAAAATCGATGGAGTGTATTCCACCCGCAGTTTCAAAAAAGAAGATTTCATAGTATCCATGTCTGTGTGGCTCCTGACTGTCGTACCCCTTTCGCTCGTTGAGCTCAATCACTCTTAAGGGGGTAATTATTTCGTCCTTTGGGAGGTATTTGTGCAGTGGAGCCTTAGCCATTATTCTTTTCTTAAATACTTAAACAAGATAACAGACATACCTGCAATTAATAGAGTAAGGGCAAGTAAAATAGTCCAATCCCTAAATATCTCCGTACTTTTTTCTACTGTCATCGCTCTTTCGGATGCCTTTATACCAATTAAGATTACGGGCAAAACCAAGGGTAAACTCATTATGGGAACAAGCATTCCAGGTTTGGATGCATTTGCTGCAATGGCTGAGACCATAGTGAATATTACAGAAATCCCACTTACAGATAGAAGGATTGTTATGGTGTAGTTCAAGTAATTCATAGGCTCTAGTCCAATAAAGAAGAAATAGAAAAGCATGGTAACACACGAAAGAAAAACCATAAGAAGTACATTGTAAATCAATTTTGAAACCATAATAGATTCTGGCTTTACCAATTGATTGAGGTAAACTTTAAAACCTCTTTGCTCCTCCATAAACCCTTTTGAGATTCCATTAATGGTAGTGAATAGTATAATCAACCAGAAAAGGGGGTTCTTGGTGACTTCTGGAATGTTATAAAAAGAGATATAGCAGATGTAAATAGCCGAGACTATATGCAGTAATATCCCGAGTATCCCAGTTTTAAGTCGCCATTCACGTCTTAATTCTAATTTTAATAATATCTTAATTTCTTTATAAAAAGACAATCGTTTTTCTTTAATTTGCACCACAAAACTAAGCATAAATGATAAACCAACTTCATACTTTAAACGAAGACGAGAAAAAAACTATTTTAGATGCACCATTATTGGTTGCTATTTTAATTGCAGGGGCAGATAAGAACATCGATACAGCAGAAAAAGAAAAAACTATGACCCTCATTCATACCAAGACTTTTTCGGAGCACCATGAGCTTGCAGACAACATTTACAAGGCATTGGATGAGAATGCAGAGGAAAGATGGAACAATGTAGCCTTGGGACTTTCTTCAAATCCTAAATTTAGAACGCCTGAAATTCAAGATAGATTAGCAGAGTTAAACAGTATTTTACCAAAATTGAGTCTCGGGTTTGCAATTGAGTATTACAACAGCTTAAAAGACTTTGCTGTTTACGTTGCAAATGCATCTGGTGGAATTTTTGGTATTGGTTCGATAAGTGACAAAGAAAAGGAACTTCTAGATCTTAAAATGATTAACAAACCTTCCTAATAAATGTTCAAGAAGGTCTTAATAGCGAATAGAGGGGAAATTGCCTTACGAGTAATGCGTTCTTGTAAGGATATGGGCATTAAGACAGTAGCTGTTTATTCGGATGCGGATAGAAATGCGCTTCACACACAATATGCAAATGAGGCTTATAGATTGGGACCTCCTGCTTCTTCGGAGTCTTATCTCCTAGGGGATAAAATTATTGAAATTTGCAAAGCTACTGGTTCAGAGGCAGTACATCCGGGATATGGATTTTTATCAGAGAATGCACAGTTTGCTAGAAAATTAATGGAGAATGGTATTACTTTAATTGGACCTTCACCAGACAGTATGGACCTAATGGGTAGTAAATTGGCATCGAAAGAAGCTGTTGCTAAATTCAATGTCCCTCTTGTTCCTGGAACTAAAGATGCTGTTACAGATCCCAAGGAAGCTATAAAAATCTCTGAAAAAATTGGTTACCCTGTTTTAATAAAAGCCTCTGCCGGTGGTGGTGGTAAGGGAATGAGAGTGGTGAACAACAGCGAAGAGCTTGCGGAGGAAATGCAGTTGGCTATTAACGAAGCGATTTCGTCCTTCGGTGATGGTGCTGTATTTGTAGAGAAATACGTTGCAGCTCCAAGGCATATAGAAATCCAACTGATTGCTGATAACTTTGGGAATGTTTGTTACCTATTTGAAAGAGAGTGCTCCATTCAAAGAAGACATCAAAAACTAGTGGAGGAAGCTCCTTCAGCTGTTTTGACTCCAGAGTTGAGAAAGGAAATGGGTGAGGCAGCTGTTAATGTTGCCAAAGCTTGTGATTATAGTGGAGCAGGAACTGTAGAGTTTTTGCTGGATGAAAACCTTAATTTCTATTTTCTTGAGATGAATACTAGATTGCAAGTAGAGCACCCTGTATCTGAATTGATTACTGGAATTGATTTAGTAGCTGAGCAAATAAAAGTTGCCTTCGGTGAAAAATTGAAATTTAAACAAGAAGATTTAAAGATTAATGGACATGCCTTCGAATTAAGGATATGTGCAGAAGACCCAGCGAATAATTTTTTACCAGACATTGGAAGGCTAAAAGTATACAGAGCTCCTAAAGGACCTGGGATTAGAGTAGACGATTGTGTAGAAGAGGGTATGGAAATTCCTATTTACTACGACAACATGATTGCAAAGCTAGTGGTTCATGCAGAAAATAGAGAAGCAGCGGCAAAGAAGATGCTCACAGCAATAGATGAGTTTAAGATTTCAGGAATTTCTACGACATTGCCCTTTGGGAAGTTCGTATTTAACCACGAAGCCTTCTTGTCGGGTAAGTTCGATACTGGCTTTATTCCTAAGTATTTTAGAGCTGAATCTTTGGATGTGTATTCAAAAGAAGAAGAAGAGGTTGCTGCATTACTTGCATCGCATTTTTTCAATGAAGTGAGAGTTGTAAGTACCGATTCTGGACAAAGCAGTTCTTCCCAATCTAATTGGTATCGAAACAGGAAAGAATAAATTTGGCTAAGCCAATGAAAAAGATTCTTTTACTTTCCGATACACACAACTACTTTGATGATTCCATACTTAAGTTTGTAAAAGAAGCAAACGAGGTGTGGCATGCAGGTGACTGGGGTACCGACAAGGTTTGTGATGCAATTGTCAAACACAGAGACCTAAGAGGAGTCTATGGGAATATTGATGGGCAGGACATAAGAGTTAGGTTTCCAAAAGTAAATAAGTTTGAATGTGAAGGAGTAAAGGTATGTATGACACACATTGCTGGTTATCCAGGGCGATATAACCAAGATGCAAGGGAATTAGTGAAAGACAAACCAGATCTTTTTATTTGTGGTCATTCACACATATTAAAAGTTCAAAGAGATAAGAAAACTGGGATGTTACACATCAATCCAGGTGCTGCAGGAAATCATGGTTTTCATAAAATTAGAACTATGGTTCGGTTTAAATTGGAAAATGGTAGAATTTTTGATTTAGAAGTAATAGAATTAGGAAAAAGAGGTTTAATAGATGAACCCGTTGATAACAAAGAAGATGAAAATAAATAATATTTACTTGCTAGCTTGCATCATGCTCTTCGCAGCATGTAGCACATTGGCCCAGCCACAAGATGATGGATTGTCAAAGAACAAAAAGGCGATGCGTGAATACCAAACTGCAACAGGTCTTTCAAACTCTAGAAGATACTCCGATGCATTAAAGCCGGTAAATAAAGCAATTACTTTGGATAAAGATTTCGTAGCAGCGTACGATTTGAAATCTCAAATTTTATTCGCCTTAAGAAGAAATGACGAAATGATTGAAAATTACAGAACCATGCTTCGGGTTATTCCTATTGAAACCAGAGAGATGAGGGAAACGTTTTATATTCTTGCATCCTTAGAGAAAGATTTTGAGATGTACGATAGTGCTGTGGCACATTTTGAGAAATTCTTGACATTCGAGAAGGTAGATAAGAGAAGTCTTGCAAAAGCGAGAATTGAGTTAGCTTCTTGTAAATTTGCGGCTAATGCCATTCTCAATCCAGTTGACTTCAACCCTGTAAATATGGGCCCTGGAGTGAATACGGAATTAGACGAATACCATCCTGGTATAACTTTGGACGGGGAACAGTTTATATTTACAAGGCTTATCAAAAGCGAGTTGTTTGGAATGCAAGAAGATTTTTACCAAAGCTCCTTAATTGGAGGAAAGTGGTCTAAGGCAAAAAACTTGGGAGAGCCTGTTAACACAGAGTCTAACGAAGGGACTATAACACTAACTGCAAATGGGAAGTACATCTTTTTTACTGCTTGTAACAGACAAAGAAACGTAGGAAGCTGTGATTTGTACTTTGCTAAGTTTGATAATGGTACTTGGGGCAAGGCAAAGATATTGCCTCCACCATTGAATTCTACTTACTGGGACTCCCAGCCATCTATAGCTCCTGATGGGAAAACAATCTATTTTACAAGTGCAAGGTCAGGTGGTAAAGGTGGCAAAGACTTGTGGGTTGCCATACTGCAAAATGGAAAAATTGAAGAGCCTAAAAACTTGGGTGGTGTGATTAATACGGTTGGAAATGAAACTGGTCCTTCTATTCATGCAGATGGGAAAACTTTGTACTTTTCAAGTGATGGACATCCAGGAATGGGCAATGCCGATTTCTTTGTAACTAGAATGGATGCAGATGGAAACTGGAGTAAGCCTGAAAATTTAGGTTATCCAATTAATTCAAAAGCAGATGAAAAAGGTATTGTAGTTTCTAGACAAGGAGACTTCGCTTACATGGCTTCTAGAAGAAAAGGAGGATATGGAGGCTTAGATATTTATACTTTTAAATTACCAGAAACAAAGCAAGCCTCTCCAGTAAGCTATGTGAAAGGATTGGTTTACGATAAGGAAACAAAACTCCCAATAGGAACTAACATAGAGCTGAGTGACCTAAGTACTGGTGAGACTCTTCTAAAGTTTGATTCTGATCCTAAGACTGGATCCTTCTTTATTGTATTGGAGAGTAATAAGGATTATGGATTTACCATTGACAAGACGGGGTATTTGTTCCATTCGGAGAATTTCTCCTTAAAACAAACAACAGAATTAAAACCTTATGTGTTAAAGATAGGTTTGGCTAAGCCAAAGAATGGGGAGTCTATTGTTCTTAAGAATGTTTTATTTGATACAGATAAGTTTGACATCAAAATAGAATCGAATCTTGAACTAGATAAAGTAGTTGGGTTTATGAAGGATAACCCCGGTATTAAAATCGAAATTGCTGGTCACACTGACAACAAAGGAACAGAAAGCCACAACAAATTATTATCTCAAAATAGGGCAAAGGCAGTGGTAGAATTTTTGTTAAATAAAGGAGTCGATAAAAGTCGATTAAACTATAAAGGGTATGGTAGTACTAACCCAATTGATAGCAATGAGACGGAGGAAGGTAGAAAGAACAATCGTAGAACAGAGATGCGAATACTTTAAAAAAGAGCACTAAATATTCGTTCTACTTGAAAAATGGAACGAAAATTGAATTAATTGTACTAAATAAATACAAAATGAAAATGAATAAAAATACAAAAATCAGAAATACTGCTGTTTTGTTGCTTTGTGCATTGGGATTAAGCAGTTTTGTAATTCTACAAGAAGAAAGTAATCCTATGCCCGAAGATAGTGCAGTGTTCAAGCATAGGATAATGGAAAACAAAGCCTTTGAATTAGGTGAAAAATTATATTACAGAGTCCATTACGGTATTATCAATGCTGCTAAAATTAGCATAAAGATTGACGACAGTTATGCTTCCTACAAGGAAAAGGAAGCGTATCACATTGCTATAAATGGCTACACGCTTAGAGCATTTGATTGGATGTTTAAGGTAAGAGATAAATTTGATTCCTATGTAGATAAAGGAAGTCTTGCACCTCTTAAATATACTAAAGTAGTTAGGGAGAACAAATACAAGGATGTAGACTATGCTGTATTTGTGCCAGAGTTGTCCCAAATTTATACTCAAAAAGCAAAAGATGGAAAGATTGCCACAAAGAAGGGTTATACCTATGACATTGCATCTGCTTTGCTTTACGTAAGAAACCTGGATTTTTCAAACGCAAAAAATGGAGATACTTTTCCAATAAACATTTACCTTGACAATACAATTTATGAATTGTCTTTTAAATATGCAGGTAAGGAAACCATTAAGTCGGATGTAGGTAAAGTAAAATGCATCAAGCTAATACCTAAACTAGTAGTGGATAGAGTTTTTGGCGATGAAGAAGCAATGACAGTATGGGTTTCAGATGATGAGAATAGAATCCCAATTAGAGTAAAAGCAGATTTAAAAGTTGGTTCTATTAAAGTAGATTTAACTAGCCACAGTGGGCTTAAGAATACATTTTCTTCTAAATTGTAACAAACCTGAATGCAAGCAAGCCTTATTACCATTGGAGATGAAATCTTAAATGGGCAAACCCAAGACACTAATTCCTCAACAATAGCCAGAATGCTTTCTAAAATTGGTGTTCAAGTAGAAGAGTTCAAAAGTGTAAAGGACCAAATCGAACCAATAAATCATGCTATTGAAGACGCTTTGTCTCGATGCGATGTAGTAATTATAACTGGTGGGCTTGGCCCAACTCAGGACGACCGGACGAGAGAGGCATTGTGTAGCCTTTTTAATGTAGAGTTAGTGCAGGATTTAGAAGTAAAAGAGAATGTAGCTATGCTTCTTAAAAACAATTTGGCTTCATTGAATTTGAACTTTAAACAAAGCTTTGTGCCGTCTAATGCAAAGGTATTGATGAATCACAAAGGAACTGCACCAGGATTGAAGTTCGAACACAATAATAAATTATTGTTTGTCTTGCCAGGAGTGCCCTTTGAAATGTCTTACTTAACAGAAGAGTATATTGTCCCAGAACTAAGGTCTATGGTATCAAACGACAATTTAGAGTATAGGCATCTTTGTGTATACAATTTCCCAGAATCTTTATTAAGCAGAGAAATACAAGAGTTAGAGGACAATTTACCTGAAGGGATTTCTCTTTCTTATTTACCAGATCTTAATTTAGTTAAGTTACGATTAACATTTACAAATAGAGAAATTAATGAGGTTGAGTCTGTTTTTAAAAATTTGATTTCACACATACCAAAAGAAGTATTTTATACTTTGGGTGACTTTACATTAGCTAAGCAGCTCGGAGCATTATTAGAAACAAATAATTTAACCTTAGGCATAGCAGAAAGCTGTACCGGTGGGTATTTGTCGCACATGATAACTAGTGAGGCTGGTTCTTCCCATTATTATATGGGTTCTTTGGTTTCCTATGCTTACGATGTAAAGAGTAATTTGCTGAAAGTGGACAAGGAGCAGATGGTGAGAGATGGCGCTGTAAGTGAAGAGACAGTGCACCAAATGGCGAAAGAAATAAACAACCTATTGGACACTTCATGCGGGATTGCCATATCAGGAATTGCTGGTCCAGGCGGTGCGACAGAGGACAAACCCGTTGGAACGGTATGGATTGCTACAAACCTAAATGGTACAATACAATCTAAGTGTTACCATTTTAGAGGAAACAGGACACAGGTAATATTGAGGTCAGCAAGGAATGGTATGATTCAGCTAATGCAAATGATAGATGGTCCATTGGAGTAAAGGACCTCATAAATGCCCAAGCCATAAATTAAGAATTAATAACTTGCATTTACCTATTGAATACTAATAATTCGAATTTGTACAATAAGCCTGGTATCTGCGCTTAAACCATAAGTCTTTCATTTTCAGGGATAAAAAATTAACCTATTCCTCTTCCAGTAATTCCTTTTTTGCTTGAGCCAATAAATCCATTTCTTTTTTGGGAAGTACAGGATATTCGTGAGACATGGAGTTCAAGGTTTCAGAAATAATCTCTGACACGCAGGTTCTCATAAACCACTTATTGTCAGCTGGAATAACGTGCCAAGGACACTCTTCTGTGCTTGTACTTTCGATCATTTCTTGGTATGCTTGCATGTATTTGTCCCAAATACGTCTTTCTTTGATGTCGCCATAGCTAAACTTCCAGTTCTTGTCTTGCTCGTCTATTCTAGACAGAAACCTTCTTTTCTGCTCATCTTTAGATATGTTTAAGAAAAACTTAATCACCTTAGTTCCATTTCTGCTAATGTGTTTTTCGAAATCATTAATGGATTCGTAGCGCTCAGACCAAAATGCCTCATTCATGTCAGTCAGGTTTTTAACAGCAGGAATGTTCTGTCCTAGAACATATTCAGGGTGCACCTTGCAAACCAATACCTCTTCGTAGTAGGAGCGATTGAAAATGCCTATTTTCCCTCTTTCTGGTAACTTATTCGTTGTTCTCCAAAGAAAATCGTGGTCCAGTTCTAATTTAGAAGGGGCTTTAAAGCTTGAGACACTGCAGCCCTGAGGGTTGATTCCACTCATTACTCTTCTTATTGTACCATCCTTTCCAGCGGCATCCATGGCTTGAAAAACCAGTAGCAAGCTGTGGTTGTCGCTAGCATAGAATTTTTGCTGCTCTTTGGATATTTTTTTAGTTAGCTTCTTGAGTCTTTCTTCTGCCTCAATTTGGTTGTAATCTCCAATGTAACTAGTGTCGTGGTCCTCTAATTTAAAGCTGGATCCATCCCTAACTCTTATTTTCTCTATATTAAAGTTCTTCATAATTAAAATCCTACACCTATTCTTATTACGTATGGAACTGCTCCATAAGGGGAATTATTTACATCGTGGTTTAATATGTACAATGCTGTTATTGTAAAGAAACCACTTTGGACTCCGCCACCTAATAGGCCAGTATAAAGCCATTTTCTGTATTCTGGATTTGTTGGATGGTAGGCAGCAAAGTTTAATCCTTCGTATTCGCTATGTAAAAATATCTTGTCGAATGGGCCAATGGGTTCATTAAATAAATATTGCCTTGCAAACAAACCACCGCCATAAATACTCGTTTGGTATTCTGGTGACTCTTGTTTGTAGTATTGGTATGTTAAGGTAATACCTGCAATGGTCTTGGGAGTGAATTTGTACCCTATCATTGGGCTTACATTAACGTTTGTGATGGTGCCAAAAGTGGCACCTAAGTTACCACCAATGAATATTCTATCCTTCCAATCTATCGTTTTTGATTGTTGGGCATTGGTTAAACCGACACTAAAGAATGCGGCAATTAATAAGGTTATAAGTCTTTTCATCTTTCTTAATCTTCTATATTTCAAAGATAACGAAATTATAGCGAAATTATTTTTTGTATATATGCCTATTTTGGTAAAAAATATCTAGCCTTTTGTTTCCGTATAGGTCTCATTATTAGCTTGTTTATACCTTTGGTAAAGTGCTTTTACGATAATTTTTAATTTTCCACAAAATGTGGGTATTTTGAAGTTAATAATGGTACTTATACGAGGTAAAACCTTTACTTTAGTAGCTTCATTATTAGAAAAATTTATGGCTGACGAACCAGAAGAAATTAACGAAAGAATAATCCCAATAAACATTGAGGATGAAATGAAATCGGCATACATCGATTATTCGATGTCCGTAATTGTTTCTAGAGCACTTCCAGATGTAAGAGACGGTTTGAAACCTGTGCACAGAAGGGTTTTATATGGAATGACAGATTTGGGCTTAGCCCACAATAGGTCTTATAAAAAATCTGCAAGAATAGTGGGAGAGGTGCTAGGTAAGTACCATCCACATGGAGATAGTTCTGTTTACGATACCATGGTTCGTATGGCTCAACCATGGAGTTTGAGATACATGATGGTAGATGGACAGGGTAACTACGGTTCTATTGATGGTGACCCACCGGCGGCAATGAGGTATACGGAGGCAAGAATGAAAAGAATTGCTGAAGAAATGCTTTTAGATATTGACAAGAATACGGTTGATTTTAGACCAAACTTTGATGAATCTTTAAAAGAACCAACTGTTTTACCAGCAAAAGTACCTGCATTATTAATAAATGGTGCTTCTGGAATTGCGGTAGGAATGGCAACTAATATGGCTCCTCATAATTTGAGTGAAGTAATAGATGGTACTGTAGCTTATATAGACAACAATGATATTGAAATAAGCGAATTAATGGAACACATTAAAGGTCCTGATTTCCCTACTGGAGGTATAATTCATGGCTTTGAGGGTATTAAGGATGCTTTTGAGACAGGAAGAGGTAGGGTTTTAATGCGTGGTAAGATAGAATTTGAAACAAGCTCTACTGGAAAGGAAAGTATTATTGTGACGGAAGTGCCTTACCAGGTTAATCCTTCGAACATGATTATTAAGGCAGTTTCTTTAGTAAACGAAAAGGTGATTGAAGGAATTTCTAATATTAAGGATGAGAGTGGTAGACAAGGAATGCGTATTGTGTTTGAACTTAAGAGAGATGCTATGCCAAGTATCGTGCTTAATAAATTATACAAATACACTCAACTACAATCTTCTTTCTCCGTAAACAACATTGCACTTGTAAAAGGAAAACCAGAAATGTTGAACTTGAAGCAAATGATTTTACATTATGTAGATCACAGGCACGAAGTTGTGGTTAGAAGAACCAAGTACCTACTGGAAGATGCAAAGAAAAGAGCGCATATCCTGGAAGGGTTGATTATTGCTCTAGACAACCTAGATGAAGTAATTAAACTTATTAGAGCATCTAAGGATGGGGAAGAGGCACGAAATGGCCTTATGAAAACCTTTAAGCTAAGTGAGCTACAAGCGAAAGCAATTCTAGACATGAGGCTTCAAAAGCTTACTGGTTTAGAAAGAGATAAGTTAAAGGCAGAATATGCAGAGATCATGGAAACCATTGCTTACTTGGAGAGTATCCTGGCTGACAAAGGTTTGAGAATGCAGATAATTAAGGACGAACTGGCAGAAATGAAAGAGCGTTATGGTGACGAAAGAAGATCCATCATTGAACATTCTGCAGATGAAATAAACATAGAAGACCTTATTCCAGATGAAGAAATGGTTGTTACTATTTCGCACATGGGATACATTAAAAGAACTTCTTTAAATGAGTACAAGGAACAAAATAGAGGAGGAAGAGGTAACAAAGGAGTAGCACACAGAGATGAAGACTTTGTAGAACATATGTTTGTAGCTACAGCGCATCAATACATGCTTTACTTTACAGAGCAGGGTAGGTGTTTCTGGATGAGAGTATACGAAATACCAGAAGGTGGTAAAACCACGAAAGGTAGAGCAATTCAGAATTTAATTAACATACCGCCAGAAGACAAGATTAAGGCATATGTCAATGTGAAAAACCTGAAGGATGAGGAATACCTTTCTGAGAATTACATTGTAATGTGCACTAAGAACGGTACGATTAAGAAAACTACCTTAGAAGCATACTCTAGACCTAGAGCAAATGGAATCCATGCCATTAAAATTAAAGAAGGGGATGAGTTGCTAGAAGCGAAACTTACGAATGGAGAGAATGAAATTGTATTAGCTAAGAAATCAGGTAAAGCGATTAGATTTAACGAAAGTTTGGTTAGACCAATGGGTAGAACTGCTTCAGGTGTAAGGGGCGTAAAGCTTGAAAATGAGAAAGATGAGGTAATTGGTATGATATGTGTAGATTCTAATAATGAAGATTGCACAATAATGGTTGTTGCGGATAAAGGTTATGGCAAACGAACTTCACTCGAAGATTACAGAGTAACGAACAGAGGGGGTAAGGGTGTTAAGACACTAAACATAACAGACAAAACCGGAAACCTTATTGCTATAAAGAATGTATCAGACGGAGATGGCCTTATGATCATAAATAAATCAGGAATTACCATTCGAATGAAGGTAGATGATTTAAGAGTGATGGGTAGAGCTACTCAAGGTGTTCGATTAATAAAAATAGGAGAGAAGGACACCATTGCTTCTGTGGCAAAGATTCCAGCGGAGTACATGAACGAAGACGAGGAGGAAGATGTGAGTGCAATCGTTGATAGTACAGAAGTAATAGAAAACGAGAATGAAAACACGAATTCAGATGAAAATACAAACGATGATGAAGAATAGCATTAAGCTAACAACCCTTGCGATGGTAATGCTCATCGCAAATATGGGATGGTCGCAAACTTTCTTAGTGCAGAATGCATTAAGTGTCATTAAAAACAATGATTTAGACCTTTTGGAAGAAACGGCGGAGGATTTAAACAAAGCCTTACTTGATCCTAGTACTGCAGACAATGCAAAAATGTGGTATGCGCGTGCTAGAATATTTGGTTTGATTGCAAACAGTGCAGATACTAATGTGAACGCTATTGATAACAATGCTGCTGAAAAATCCTTAGATGCTTACATCAATTTCTTTGGAAAAGAAGGAAACAAGCAGTCTTATGTGAATGCGTCCTTGGAGAATTTCCCATATACCTATCAAAAAGTGTATAGTGCTTTCGTAACCTTAGCGAATGCAGGTAAAATCAACGAAGCAAATGCAATGATTGAAAAAATGAAGTTGTTGTATGACTTTGAAGACCCCAAAGAAGTGATTCTTACGAACTTCAGTATCTCTAAAAACAAGCTTGATTTATTGGCTTATGAAAATTGTGCTATAGGCGGTAAAGCATATAATGCTCAAGGTAAAATGTACTTGCAGAGGTTAATAGACAATGGTTATACCGATGTGAAATTATATGGTTACATGGCAAATTATGCCATGCAAGATGGTGACACAGTAAAAGCCATTGATTACATTAACGAAGGCAGAGAGATAGATCCAACGGATATGGGGCTTATTCGTGAAGAAATTAACATCTACATATCTATGGGGAAAAATGATATTCTTTTAGGTAAAGTAGATGAGGGAATTAAGAACGAACCTACCAACAGTCAATTGCATTTCATTAGAGGATTTTTGAACCAAGAGTTTGGAAACTTAGAGGATGCTGAGAAAGATTATGAAAAAGCCGTGGAGTTTGATCCTATGAATTTTGATGCCATGTTGAATCTTGGTGGTTTGTATGTAGATAGAGCTGAAAATCTTAAAAGGAAGAAGTATGACATTGATCCAGATGACTATACAGCACAAGATGCCTTAGCTGCAAAAGTGAAAGCAGTTTATGAAAAAGCGCTGCCTTTATTAGAAGATGTAGTAAACAATAAGGAGATTTCTTCAAACCAAGAGAAATATCAATTGCTTAAATCTATTAAATCCATTTATGTTAATCTTAAGGACAAAGAAAAAATAGTGGAGTACCAAGCTAGAATAGCAGAAATTACCGAATAGTATTTATAGGTTTAGGGAAGGGTTTAATGATTTTTCCCTAATTCTTTAATGTGTAAATTTAACATAATATAAATTATAGGAAATATGTGTAATTTGATTTTACATGTCTAATCCACCAAGTTCTAGGACTTATAACCAAACAAGCACTGTTGCTTAATAAGTTCTGCAATACCCTCCGGTAACATTACTTCCCATCCATCTTCTGCATGTGAGATCATCTTCAAAACTTTCCTAGAGAATATAGATAGTAACTCTGGGTCGTAATCTGTAATATCCACGACTTTTCCGTTGTACTTGAAAAACTTGTACAATTCTTTCATTCTAGGATGTACTTTAAGATTCTCGCTATTGCTTATCGAACCGTCCATTTTACGCAATGGATACAAGTAAACCTGCAAATTTTTAAAGAATAATTTCCCAAATGCTTCCAATATTCCACCACTTAAATGACGGTAATATTTTTCATCAAATACATCTACCAGGTTATTTACACCCATAGCGATTCCTGTTCGTTCGTCTGTATATAAAGAAAAATACTCTACAAGCTTATAATACTCTTTAAAGTTAGAAATCATTGCTGTCTGTCCCAAAGAGCACAATAATCTGGCTCTATCCATGAAGTCTTGTTCGTCAATATCACCATCTACCAACAAGTTGGATAAGGTTATCTCGAAAACAACGATGGTGTTTTTCTCATCCACGCTTTCTTCCTTAAGAAACATGTCATAGGATTTTCTAAACATGTCCATATTCACATTGGTAACTGGCCTAAAACTCCCTCTTAATGCTAAGATGTTCTTTTTATATAACACACTAGCTGGCAGTACATTGGTTCCATCTTTACCAAACATTACGGCATCCGTCATACCGTTTTTGACCAACTGAAGACTCATTAACCTATTGTCCACCTCTTCAAAAACTGGACCTTTGAAGTTTATTGTGTCTATCTCTAATTGGTCTTTGTGTAAATGGTCGTAAAGGTATTTTAATATTTTTTTAGGTTTTTTGTAAGAGTAAAAAGCAGCATGAATTAAGTTGGTACCCAATACACCTAGAGTTTCTTGCTGAAGACGTGCATCGTTCTCCTTGAATCTAAAGTGTAATGCAATTTCATTGTAGTCTTGTTTTGGGTCAATTTGGTAACGAATTCCTACCCAACCATGACCCTTGTATTTTTTTGCAAAATCTATGGTTGTTACTGTATTGGCATAAGTAAAAAAGAGTTTGTTGGGATGCTTGTCTCTTGTAATTCTTTTTTCAATAAGATCCATCTCATAGGTTAACATCCTATGCAAACGGTCTTCTGTTACATACCTGTTGTCATTCTCAATCCCATAAATGGCGTCACTAAAATCTTTGTCGTATGCAGACATTGTTTTTGCAATGGTTCCAGAAGCACCTCCTGCTCTAAAGAAATGTCTTACTGTTTCTTGGCCAGCGCCAATCTCGGCAAAGGTTCCATAAATATTTTCATTCATATTTATGCGAAGTGCCTTGGATTTTAAGGAAGGTTGGTCGTCAAACCCTTTGTCCCCTTTTATGGTGATTCCCATTTAATTAATATTTAGGTTTTTGGTATAATGCAAAACTACCTAAATAGCCTATATATAAAAAGAAAGTTTTTATGATAGAATGCATTTATTAATTTGATTTTTTGGCAGATACTCTTACTCTACCAGTACTTTTTTTACGGTACTTCTTCCATTTCTATCCATTATTTTAATAAAATAGATACCAGGATTTTCAATACTTAATTTTTGGATTATTTCATTTGAGCTCCCAGAAAATAAAATTGCACTAATTGCATTCCTTACGAAGTAATCATAGTCTCCATTGAAGGATTTGGAAATGAATACTGCTCCTTTGCTTGGGTTTGGGTATACAATACATTGGTCTTCTAAAGATTCTTTTATGTCCGTATAAAAATTACCGCTCTCCACTCCCATTACTTCTGTAAATGAACCTTGTCCTAAGTTGTAATAGGTGCCTGAGGCTCTATCTTCTAATTTAACAGGCCTTATCATATAATGGGATGTACCGTAGTAAGGTTGTTTATCGGTATAAGTAGTTGAAGTTATAAGATCTTTATTTACGAGCTCATACTCTGCATTTTTTTGATTTGTTGTGGATCGATATACGTAATAACCAAGAACATTTGGCTCTGTAGATGCTGTCCAAGTCAAACTCACTTCTCTATCACCTCCAGATTTACTTCCAGTGAAATTAGTAGCAGGTTGGATTCTATGAATTTTTAAGGTAGGGTCACCCATTAAATTTATCTGGACTCCATTTAAAAAGTTATTGTAAATAAAATAAGCCCCTGAATTACTAATACTAGTCTTTGTTATTTGACCAAAGGTATTTCCCATACCAAGCGATTGGTAATACCAGGAAGGTCTTCCATTCCAAATACTGGTTAAGGTATGCGTTTTACTTGCTATTGCTGCTCTTAAGAAGTTATTCCTATTATCCCAGTCACCAAAGTAACTTCCAAAAAATGTATTGAATACAGAATATACGGTATCTTTCAAATTGGTCATAGATCCTATCCCACTGATGCTAGTATAGCCTGCACTAGAGGTGACTTGAGAAAATAAGTAAGTATTTCCTTCTTTGAAGTGAGGGAAGTAATTGGTGTTTTCAACAATGTTATCAGAACCCACAAGTCCAGGAAGATTCATCCATCCTGTTCTACCAGGAGCTTCTCCTCCAAACCATTGTAACCTATCTGCTATGAGCGCTTTCTTTGGTACAATAGTTTTACCGTGTTTCCATAAATGTGCTTTGTGGATGTAATTTGCTAATAAGGCATTTTGATCACTACTAATACCTGGTAGGTCGTATAGATCTACTCTACCGACAGCGACCTCAGCTGTTTTATCTGGTACTCTATGTTGGTCAAATCTCCCATCTCCAGGTAAATTTTTACCCCAAGGTTTTGAAGATCCTACATTTGTTACTAAATCGGTCCATGTGCCATTCATATCAGAATAATAGGCATCTGTAGCCCAACAACCATTGTGGTCTGGTACATGCGCGTCAGGCGGGTTGTCCACTGCAGAACCACCACCAAAATCTCCAGAATAAGCAACTGGAACATGGCCAAATAGGTATACGTGAGGATTAACTTTTCCTGAACTATACCAATTCTTAATTTTGCTTTTTAATGAAACAGGATTCTCTCCTACTCCTATCTTCCTAGTTTCTACTGTCCAACCATCACCTATTAAATCAATTATCAAGGTATCCTCTACAGTTGATTGAAGATTTGAATACACTGCCGAATCTATTAAAAGTAGTAAATCCCCACTTTTGTGTAACGCTGGTACACTCATACCACTGGCTGCATATCCATATCCTCTCATTGCTGGATTTGCATGGTTTTTAAATACGAAATATTCATAAGATACACCTACGTCTCCAGTTGCGTCAGCGTATTGCGTTGTGCTGGAGGCAATGTTGTCCTTTAAGGTTACCCAATTGTCTGTAGAGCCTAAAACTCTTCTAGAAACTCGATAATTAGATGCATTACTAGTAGCTTGCCAAGTTAAGTTTATCAAGTTATTACCTTGAACCTTTGCTTGCACTTGAATGGATACATCCTTTACAGATTGGCTTGAGCCAATGAAATAAAAGGATATTGCGGTAAAGAGTAAAAGATATTTCATAATTAATAAACTAATTTGAGGTATCCATTCGCAGCTCTCACAAAGTAGGCACCTTTCCCATATTTATTAAATTCAATGGTACATTCACCATTAGTGAATACTAAGTCTGTCATTTTTCTTCCTTGAGCATCAGTAAGGAAAGCATCCTTAATAGATACATTGTTGTTTTTAATTACTACAATACCATCTTTCCCATTTTGAGAAACAGTAGTAAGTCCTTTTTTCAAGTCTTCAATGCTGTTGTTTTGTGGAGCCGCAACTCCCCTATACCTAACAGAGGTAGGAGTGAATATCCCCAATGCCTCTGTACCAATTACTTCTAATACAGGAATTTTTTCTCCTGGTGTAAGCCATTTGTATTCTATCGTTACTGTAGGAAGCCCAAAATTTAATGCTGGAGTAGTAATAACAATTGAATCTTTACTTGTGTACCTAGATTTTAAACGGATGCAATCCATGTCCTTCTTATAAGGTGTGGTAATTTTACCCCATCCATCAACCACTGTGCTTCTTGATCCAACTCTATAGAAGTTTCCCAAAACAATAGGTGCTGTTCCAATTGGAATTTTTAAATTAAAACTATTGGTATAGGAATCTTCATAAGTCAATGGGAATTCATAAATCTCATCTTCGTCTGTGTATTCACCTTTTAAAGGCAATGGGAAACTAGTGCCAGGGAGAACAATGGAAAACCCATATCCTCTTTGAACAAATTTGCTAGTAGAGTTCCTGTAAAACGCATAAACCTTCGTTGCAGACATTTGTCCAAAACCTAAGGTATCAGCAATCTTAAGACCCATGGCACCAAAAAAACTAAAGATGTATGGAGTAGTTAAAGCGCTTTTGTATTCGTATAAGTCATTACCAGTTGCTACAAGTCCTGAGTAATCCCAAGTGACATTAGCACCTGTGTTTTTAAGGTTTAAAGAAACTCCAATAGGCAAAACAGAACTATATCTTATCGTATCACCCGCGCTAGGCATGTCCTTATTTGTAATAGTAACTTGACTGTTTGCAGTAAAAGTAGCTATAACAATGGCAATAAAACCAAATAATAATTTTAATTTCATAATGCATGCAATTTAAGGATTTATTGAATTTTTATGAAATTATTTTTATCATTTAGTTCCCCGACTCTCAGCACTTTGCGATTTATTTAAGCTTTATAATATTACACTCTTTACTTTTATTAGCAACAATTAATTAACTTGAGCGTCAATTAGACATAACCAATTCAAGAACACATGATGAAAAATTACCTAAAAAAACACGTATTTTCTTTTCTTTCACTACTTGCCTTATTAGTCTCCTATGGGTCTAGTCAGGCACAGTGTACTATATCTGGAGACAGTGTGGTCTGTGAGAATGAATCTGTAACCTACATTACTCCTATGACAGGTGCAGTTTACCAATGGAATGCCTATCCAGGCGTAGTTGCAGGTGCAGGAAACAATGCGACAGTAAGCTGGACTGGAACGGGGACAGGCTTAGTCACCTTAGTGGTTAAGGATGCTTTTGGGACAGTCTTGTGTTCGACAGCAAAATCAATTAATATTTACGAAGCCCCTGCCCCATTTATTATACCCTCCTTTATTGCTGGTTGATCGAATGACAGCACAAAGGATCAGGGCCGTAAAGATAGAGAATGTATGAGTGTCTGTGACTCCACATGGGTTACTTACTCTGTAATGGATAATGTTGGGAGCACCTACAGTTGGTCTGTAGCTGGGTCTGCTACTATAATCCCTTATACTTCAAATACTTTTCAGGTAATGTGGACCGGAGCAGGTGCTGGTGTTGTTAAAGTTACCGAAACTTCTATTTATGGATGTGAAGGAAAAGATGAGTTATGCATTAAGGTTGTTGAGAATCCAAATGCTCTGATAGATGCTCTTCCCGCTCCTGTATCTGGATTGTTAACTGCCTGCCTAGGTCAAGAAATAATATTTATCAACAATTCCAACGATGGTGGAGGTTCACCGCTATGGTCTTATACATGGGTTTGGGGAGATGGCACGCAAACTGCATTGGATGCCAGTACAGATGGAAACACAACACATGAGTACACTTCATCTGGTTCTTATACAGTTTTGTTTATCGTTGAACGGAATTAGTTTTATATCTGATGTTACGGTGTAGTTCTGTAAGCGGTAAGGTAGGATTGGTTCTTCCAAATTCTTATTTTTTTTTGTTTATAACAAAAAACTTATAAATTCGTATTTTAATTATGAGAAAAATAATCCTAACCTTATTAATCTGTGGTGGTTTTACCTATTCTGCATTTTCTCAGAAAATTGGCATTCAATTTTACCAAGGAGTTAACAAACCACTTGTTTCTTTTTCTGGGGACAATAGTACTTTAGAATATAGTTCAGACTTCAACTCTGATACTAGGCTAGGTGTTTACTTTGGTAATCTAAAAAAAATATCTGCATCTGCATTGTTTGGAGCCTCTTCTGTAAAGGCTACAGCAATGAATGAGGATATTGGTACTACATTTACCAATTCAAGCCTGAGAATAGATATCCCCTTAAGGTATGCCTTTTCCAAGTCTTTCGTTAGCAGTATAGCTGTAGGTCCTTCTGTAGGTTTATTGATGTCATCGTCACAAACTATTAACGGAATACCTATCGGGTCAGAAAAACTATTTACCGCTACTAATTTTTATGTAGGAGGAGAGATAGACTTCGTGGGTTATTCAAGCGATAAATTGAACCTTCACCCTTATGTGTCCTATCGGATGATGCTCAATAACGCAGATATGGATGCTGATGATTTGAAGATAAATGAACTATCCTTTGGACTTAGAATAGATATATCAAAATAATGAAATCACTCGTAATCTTTACCTTTTTGATACTGTCTAGTAATCATTTGTTGGCTCAACGCATAATTAGGTCCTCAATAGGTTCTTTTGGGTCTACTAGCAAGGGAGGTATTCATAATATTATTTCTGGTAATCCAGTTTCTTCACCTGTAGTTAAAGCTGGGCAGAAGAATGAAGGTATATCAATCCAAACTCGTCCATTTATACAGCTCAGATCTAACCTTATACCAAGAGATATCGAGATAAATATTTATCCAATTCCTACAATTGATATTGTACACATTAAAACAAAAGAAGAGTATACTTCTGTATCTATAATAGATGTATTCGGCAAGACTTGTTATACGGGTATGGCAACTGAAATATCGATGAGAGATTTCTCTGCAGGGATGTATACAATTAACCTAATACTTGAAGACAATAGCCTTTATTCAAAAAAACTAATTCTTATTAAATGAAGAAAATACTAACACTAGCACTTATATGCTTAACATACATATCTGTTCTGGCACAAAACGTTCCTCAGGGTATTGCCTACCAGGCAGTAGCTGTAAAAGACGGGGCATACTCTGTTGCAGGGCAAAACCCACAAGCTATCTATTGGTCAAACAAAGAGATTAAAGTGAGATTCACCATATTGGATAAGTATCCTAATGGGAGTGCTCAGTACAGTGAGGTTCATACCACATCTACAGATGACTATGGTGTATTTAACCTGATCATTGGACAAGGGAGTAGTCTATCTGGAGACTTTACAACCATCCCTTGGGAGTTAGGTGATGCACACCTTCAGGTTGAGATTGATTTTGAGAATACAGATATGTTTATGCTCACAGCACTGGAGAAATTCTGGTCTGTGCCTTATGCATTTGTAGCCAATGAAACAGGAACATCAAGCACAGACAGTGCTCTAGCAGCATTAAACAATAAGTTTCAATACTTGAAAGATAGAGATCAAGATACAGTAATAGGTAATGAAATCCAACAACTTTCACTAAATAACGACACCATATCATTAAGTAATGGGGGAGGAAAAGTTGCACTTGTTTCAGCTTGGCTGACGGAGGGAGATACAACATCGACATTTAACCAAGTAGGAATTGGTAGTAAAAGCACATATCCTGGTGTTGAATTGATTTTAAAGGATGGAGTGTTTGCCTCTCAAGTAATAGAAACTACAGGTCCTACTACCGATGCTGAATTATGGTTAAAGAACCCAACAGGAACTTGGAGAATGCACGGAGATCAAAGTGATGCCAACAAGTTAAAATTTGGATTATGGACAGACTACTCTGAAGCAGGTGGCTCCAATAAACTTCCGAATGCAATGACAATTGACACGCTAGGCAATGTGGGGATAGGCACAGCAAACCCAAGCTCTTCTCTCCATATAAATTCTACTTCAAGTAAAACTGGACTCTTGATAGAAAACACAGGAACAACTTCTGCTAAAATTGTTTTAAACCAAGCAGGATCTGCAAACGGACAAGCTTATTATCTAGTTTCTAGGAATGATGGAAATTTTGTTATTGGAAATTCTTCAAGCGGAATTGCAGATCAATTTGTTATAAATTCTTTTGGGAATGTAGGAATTGGAACAAAGAATCCAACATATTCACTTGAAGTTGTGGGTAATGGAATTGGCGGTTCGCAAGCTTTGAAACTTATAAGGAATAGAAATAAACCTAACCTCGGCGTCAGACTGAATTTTAATTTACTAAACTCTAAAAACGATGACACGAAATATGCTGCTGTCATAGGTTCAATTGCAGACAGCGCAGCTGGTGCAGAAAAGGGATTCTTGTCCTTTCAAGTTGCTGATGGTTCTGGGACATGGAGTGACGCATATGTACAAGAAAAATTAAGAATAGAAACAAAAAGAGTAACAGTAAAGAATCTTATGAGATTACAACCTCTTTCTGTGGCTCCTGCATCTCCGTTAGAAGGTGATATCTATATGAACAGTGTTTCGCATAAATTAATGGTATATGATGGAACTACATGGCAAGCATGCTGGTAATTGAAATCGAATAGCTAACAATGTAATAGCTTAACTAGTTGTTATTTTATTTGACTAAATTACAGATCTGAAGGTTAGATAAGAGGAGTGAAGCCTCTACCAAAAGACTAAGTTTTTACTGGGTCTTTTTTTATGCTCTATATTTTTCATGTTTGTATTTCAATTAATTCAATGCCGCATTGCGAAGGAGAGTAATTATCTGTATGAAAAAATGAGGACGGATTACGTACATTTTTTCAAATCTATGAGAAACATCAACAATTCCACTATTTTAGAATTCGTTTTCTAATTCTAAAACGGAGACTAAAATTGTATATTCACAGTTTTGTTTTTGCGGTCTTTGTCAATTATGCGGAGAATTGGCTTGGCTAATAGTGAACTTGGCGCAGATTTAGATATTTCTGATTTAGCCAATGGAGTTTATGTTGTGAACTTTAGAAGTAATGGTAAATCCAAAGGGAATATTAAGCTGGTAATTCAGCATTAATCACCTGTTATATATAGATAAAAAAGGCTCTTCATTCGAAGAGCCTTTTTTATGGATTAACGCTTTTCTTTAATCTTGATATCACGGAAGTTAAGTTACTGTGGTTCAATTCACTGACTATCTCTACCTCTTGTATTAACTTAATTAGGTCTGCGCTACCAATAAGGGCGGTTTTCTTGCGCATTTCCCCTTCACCAAGCACAAGCCAGCGAAGGCTTATGGACTGGTATTTAAGGGCAATTTTTTGAACAATATCCAAACTTACCTTGTTCCTTCCATTTGCGATATAAGTGAGTACAGGCTGTGATATACCAAGGATTAAAGCAAATTCCTTCTGTGTGATATTTTCCTCTTTCATAATCTTCATTACCCTATCGTTTACCGTCATAATCCTTAATTAAGTTTTGTTAACTACAAATTAACAAAACTTAATTGTCGATAAGTGCACAAATTATCAACTCTAAAATAAGCATCACTGCAGCGCACTAAAGGGGTTGTGCGTATATTGATTTGTTTGTTTAAGCACGACTAATTAACTAGTTGATAAATAGTGATTTACAATACTAAGAAAACGCACTAATGACATTCTGTCAAAGTCAAGAACGCCTTTGCTCCTGCCCTATGCATGCACCTAATTAAGCTTGTTAATGTTTTGCCAAAATCAAATAACAAATGATTGTTTATATCGTGTTTAGCATAAATTCACTTTTGCATTTATATATTCCTGTTATGCCCTAAATTTGAATAAATGAAATCCTTTTTCTTTAAACGGGTAGATAATTCGGCTTTGGTCCTATTTAGAATTTTTTGGGGGTTCTTGCTTATGGCTGAGGGTTGGGGCGCTATCTTAACAGGTTGGGTACAAAAAGTGTTTGTGGAACCATCATTCACCTTTACTTGGTATGGATTTAAATGGACTAATGTCCTTTTGGGAGATTTTATGTACCTCCCTTATTTGCTATTGGGACTATTTGGTCTATTTATTATGCTTGGCTACAGGTACTTTTTCTCCTCTGTTGCTTATACTTTGCTTTGGGCCTTGGTGTTTTTTATGCAGAAAACGGAGTACAACAACCATTACTTTTTAGTCTTGCTTATTTGTTTTGCAATGCCGTTTATGCCTGCGAATGCCTCCAATTCTCTTGATGTCAAAAGAAACCCTAGTATTGTTTCCCATTCGTGTCCACATTGGAATGTTCTTCTGTTGCCCTTCATGATGTTTTTGGTTTACTTTTTTGGTTCTATAGCCAAGATTTACCCAGATTGGCTGCAAGCTAAGCCTATTGCCCTTTGGTTTGGAGGACAAAGCGATGTGCCAATCCTAGGATCGCTTTTAGTGAAATCTTGGTTTCACTACTTTATATCTTATGATGGAATCTTATTTGACTTGCTCATCATCCCTCTCTTGATGATAAAAAGAGTTAGGAAATGGGCATTTATTGCGACACTCCTCTTCCATATTTTCAATTCTTACATCTTTCAAATTGGCATTTTCCCTTACCTAGGCTTAAGCTTTGCAATTTTCTTTTGGCCAGCAGAGAAAATAGGCGAATGGTTCTTCAGGAGGGAATCTTCCAACATTTCAGTAAAACACGTGGGGTCCCCAAAATACGTAAATTTAAACATCAGCACACTTGTTTTATTTGCTTTAATTCAAGTGTTAATACCATTGCGCCATTGGTTTATTCCTGGAGACGTCTTGTGGACAGAAGAAGGCCATAGGTTGGCATGGCGAATGATGTTAAGGAGCAGAAGTGGTTCAGGTCATTTCTACATGCACAAAGACAATAAAACTACAAGAATAAGGCCAGAGGAGTTCTTGACTAGGAATCAAATTGCGATGATCTATACGCAGCCAGATTGTATGCATCAATTTGTTCAGGAGGCAGGAAAACGTTTGAATATCCCTGCAGATAGCAACTTTAAGATTACTGCAAACATTCAAGTTAGTATAAATGGTGGTTCTTTCTATAAGTGGATAGATAGTGAGCTAAACCTATATCAATCAGAAAGAAGCAGAGTCCTGCCTTACAATTGGATTTTGCCCAAGCCAGAACAAATCAATTAAGACTTGAGTTTGCAATCCACAAAATTTATAAATTATGTGAAAAACTATATAGATACTGCTTTCTGTAATAGAAAAAATATCTTAGTATTGCATAGATGGAATTAGTAAAGTGATTGCTTTAACTGAGATAACTAACAAACTGATTAATAAATAGATATATGAAATTCATAGTACCTTCAAATTTGCTGCTAAGCCAATTATCACAGATAGGTGGTGTAATTGTTTCTAAACCGGTATTACCAATTTTAGAAAATTTCCTTTTTGATATTAAAGAAGGAGAGTTAACGATTTCAGCAACAGATTTGGAAACTTCCATGAGCACAAAGCTTTCAGTAGAGGCTAAAGAGAATGTAAAAGTTGCTATCCCTTCTCGCCTTACAATGGATATTTTAAGACAATTGGCAGATCAACCTCTAACCTTTACGGTAAATGAAGAAAACTATTCAGTAGAAATGAGTACTTCTTCCGGTAGGTATAAGCTTGCAGGGCAGGATGCAGCAGACTTTCCTCAAATGCCCGAAGTGCAGTCTGAGAATAGCTTTGATGTAACTTCCAGAATTTTAAGCAGGGCAATCAATAAAACAATATTTGCAACAGGAACGGATGAATTGAGACCTAACCTATTGGGTGTAAATGTAGAAATGGGACCTAAAGGAACTAATTTTGTTGCTACAGACGCAAATAGATTAGTCAAATACACAAGAAGCAACATTACTTCAGACGAGGATAGTAGTTTCATTATTCCGAAGAAAGCGCTTAATCTATTAAAGGCTACTTTAAGTAATGATGATTCAATAGTAAGGGTAGATTACGGATCTACCAATGTATTCTTTAGCTTTGGAGAGATTAAGTTGATTTGTAGATTGATAGACGAAAGATACCCAGACTATAAAAATGTAATTCCTAAGGACAACAACAATGAGTTAACGCTTAACAGGTTGGACTTGTTGAATAGTGTAAAAAGAATCTCCATTTTCTCTAATAGAGCAACGCACCAAATCAGATTAAAGGTTGCTGGAAGCGAATTGAATATCTCTGCAGAAGATTTAGAGCTTTCAAACGAGGCTCAGGAAAGATTGGATTGCGAGTATACTGGTGCTGATATGGAGATAGGATTCAACTCTAGATACCTGGTAGACCTGCTTTCATTTATGGATGGCGATAATGTTAAATTTCTTTTAGATACTCCTAACAAAGCAGGGCTTTTAGTTCCTACTGAAAACGAGGAGAACGAAGAGATATTAATGCTAATCATGCCAATGATGCTTAGCAATTAATGTTTAGCAGAGGCATTAGAACAGCTTTTTATTGGGCACTAGGTATAATCGTAACCGGTGCAATGATATACATATTCTACAACAAGGAATTAGAGGTTAGAGCGGAACAGGATAACATTGCAAGTAATTGTACTGATTTTCACAAAGGTACTTTTGTGTATTACTTCAATGGCGCAAAGCCAGATAAGAAAATATTTATTGAGAAGGACATTCATCTAGAATACAAAAACGATTCCAATTGGATTAAGTCAAGAATTAAGAGATTTGATGATTGCAACTATAGTCTAGAGATTATTGACAAGGATAACTCAGACAGTACAAAGGAAATAGGATTTGTTATTGAAATCAAAATTGATAAGACTGAGAAGGACACGATGAGTTATAGGGTCAATAAATCTGGAATTATTAAGAGAGGTAGGTTGGTTAAAATTGACGATCAGGCCAACTCCCCGTTTATGTAAACCTCTTGTATTTTGTCCTCTCCAAAGTAGTAAGGTAAAGATTCAATCGTAATATGAGGTTTGAATACATTTAAACTAGCAAACTTACCTTTGGTAATACTCCCCATCTCTTCTTCCAGTTCCATTGCGGCAGCAGCATTTATTGTACAGGAGTTAAAAGCTTCTTCTGGAAGCATTCTTAGTTTTATGGAAGCCAAAGACATTACAAATTGCATGTTCCCATTCGGGCAACTTCCAGGATTGAAATCAGTCGCTAAAGCCAATGGTAAGCCATAATCTATCATCTTTCTTGCAGGTGGATACTCCAGCCCAAGAAAGAATGCAGTTCCTGGTAATGGAACAGGAATAGTGTTAGAACTAGCCAAACAAGCAAGTTCCTCTTCGCCACAATGCTCCAAATGATCTACGCTGATTGCTTTGTGCTTCACTCCCACTTGAATTCCACCAGTGTTACCCAATTCGTTTGCATGAATCTTTGCTTTTAGACCTAAGTCAATACCTGCTTGAAGGATTCTATCTGTTTGTTCTGGAGAAAAGAATCCCCTATCGCAAAAGACATCTACATACTCCGCCAACTCTTCTTTGATTACAATTGGCAACATTTCATTAATTATAAGGTCAACATAAGCATCTTGATTCTCTTTGTATTCCATAGGAAATGCATGTGCACCCAAAAAAGTAGCCTTAATAGGAATGCTAGTCGCCTCTTTAATACGTTTTACAACACGAAGCATTTTAATCTCATCCTCTACAGTAAGCCCATAGCCACTTTTAATCTCAATAGCACCTGTTCCCATAGAAATCATTTCTTTTACCCGTCTTAAGGCATCTACAAATAAGGAATCTTCAGAAGTGTCTTGTAATCTCTTAGCAGAATTAAGAATCCCTCCTCCTGCTGCTGCTATTTCCTCGTACCCTTTCCCTTTGATTCGCATTACGAACTCTTTCTCTCTACTAGAAGCAAAGACTACGTGTGTATGTGAATCACAGAATGTTGGAGCTACCATGCTCCCACTTAAGTCACGAACAGTTTTGAAGTCAGTTTCAAGGGGTCCATTATCCATGGATCCAAAGTCCAATATCTTCCCATTTTTAATACTTAACCAAGCATTGTTTAAGGATTCTACCTTGCTCATTTCCTTTCCTTTCAAGATTTTCTTGCCTTGTGGAAGGATACCAGCTAAAGTTTCAATATTTTTGAGAAGTAAATCACCCATAATTAATTCGTTTTAGGAATGCACAAAAAAAGGTCAATATTATCAAAAGAAGTAAAAAAAGGCAAAGAAGTTTTCATCGCTCCTACCGCAACCGTCTTAGGAGAGGTTACCTTGGGTGACGAAGTATCTGTTTGGTTTAGTGCAGTAATGAGGGCAGACTCAGACACCATAAGTATTGGTGATAGATCCAATGTGCAAGACAACGCTGTAGTGCATTGTGATCCTGGATTTCCAGCCACCATTGGCAAAGAGTGCATCGTAGGACATGGAGCAATTGTGCACGGCGCCGAGTTAAAGGACAATGTCTTGGTAGGAATGAATGCTACTATTCTCAATGGCGCTGTGGTTGGAAGCTATTGCATCATAGGTGCTAATGCTTTGGTTACCAGCAATATAAACATAGAAGAAGGCTCTTTGGTTTTAGGCTCACCAGCAAAAGTAATTAGAAAGTTAACAGAAGAAGAAAGAGAGAAAGTGAGACAAAATGCCAAGGCTTATGTGGATTTATCGAAGGAGTACATTCAATTGCAAGAAGAAGGTTAGATGGATTAGCCTTTTGCCTTCTGATTGCAATTGAAAAGGAGTTTGTAGCTTTTGGTCAAGGTGCTCTTTGCAGTGATCCACACTAGTGGTTCAACTTCTTATCATTAAGCCATCCCATATCCCTTCAACACCCCAAAATTAAAATTCATCTTCCTTTACTTCTTATTAAAAGTATACGAAACCCCAAGTGAAGCATAATGGAACAAAGAGAAATTATACACTCTGTCATTGTCTGCACCGCCTTCAAGGATTCTGTAACCAGCTCTAAGTCCAATGTTTCTATTGAGTTTGTAAGTTGCAGCAAGCAGGACGTCCTCTGCCCTTCCTTGTGGTGCAGCAAGTGCATCGCCATCCAGTAAGAGCCCAAATTTCTCATTCATCTTCCACCAAATCCTAAAATTAACAATTGGTACAAAGCCTACATTGGTTTTCTCTGAATACAGGTTGTCCGATGCTAAGCTAATTTTCGCATCTCTTATTTTTGCTGTAAATCCCAAGCCAACTTTGATCTTAGGCTTACTTACAATATCATAACGGTAGGTTAATCTGTAAGAATTAAACTGATAGGTTCCATCTAGTTTTGTGTTTGCAGGAAAAAGAACCCCTTCAAACAAAATATCTTTCGAAATGCTACCATCTGCCTTCGTTTCAAGTGGCGCGTACAACAACGAAAGAGTATGTCTTGATTTGATTTTGTAATTTGCTCTGATGCGATAAAATGCATTGGGCTTGGCATCTAAATCATCTTTTAGAGAAAAAAGCGTCCCTTTGTCTCCAGAAATTCGAACATCATTATAGCCTGTTGAAAGAAGCCCTGACTCTACATCAATCAATAGTTGTGCTTTTGACGGTAAGGCTAAGAAGCAAACTATTAGAAGGGAGAGAGTTTGTAATATTTTATTTTTCATTCATTTAGATTTAACTCAATTTACAAATAATTAGATTTCGATCGCTAAGATATTATTTTCAAGTATTCCACCCAAATGATTTATCTCCTCACCAACAGGTCTTTATTCTTAAACCAACCTTTAATTATCCCAAAAACAACTTGGGCTTCGTTTTTCTTTACTTCAATGACAGAACCTTTAGTGGAGGTATTATTCTCTAGGAAAACCTCCATCCCTATCTCAAGCTTTACAGGTCTTTTGAAATTACTTTCACTAATCTTATCAGGAACAAGTGTTTGTTTCTGCTTCTTAATACTCTCTCTGGCTTTTATAATCTCTTTCTTGTTGGCCTTAGATTCAACAATAGTTTTAATGGTTGTTTCTACTTTTTTGTTTGCCAAATCAAGAATTTCTTTTGCCTCTTTCTTTGCTTCGTTCAGTATCTGTTTTTTACGATTAAGTATCTCTTCTTTTAACTTTGAGTATTCGTCGAGTAGCAAATCCAGCTGTTTCTCCTTTTTGATTAAAGCTCCTTTCGACAATCTTATGTTGGCTTTGGTGTTTTCCAATTCAACCAATAATTCTTCGGCTTGTTTTTCTCTTTTACCTAGACGCCTTTTGGCTTCCTTAATTACTTTTGGGTTTAAGCCAATATTCGTAGCTACTTCGAAAGTAAAGGAGCTACCGGGCATTCCTTGTTCTAGTCTGTACAAAGGCTTTAGCTTCTCTTTCTCGAATAACATGGCAGCATTTACAAGACCATCTTTACTAGCGGATAAATTCTTCAGATTGCTGTAATGCGTAGTTACCATCCCAAGTGCTCCTGAGTCTAATAGCTCTTCCAGTATAACCTCGGCCATTGCTCCACCAAAATTGGGGTCTGTCCCAGTTCCAAATTCATCTATAAAGAACAAGGTATCCTTATTGGCATTGCCTAAGAAGTGCTTCATGCTTTGTAAATGAGACGAATACGTACTTAAGTTAGCCTCTACCGATTGATCGTCTCCTATGTCTATGAATATCTGAGAAAAGATTCCTGAGATTGAGCCACTTTGAAAGGGAACAGGAATGCCGCACTGGATCATGTATTGGTTTAAGACAATGGTCTTTAAGGCAATGGATTTACCACCTGCATTGGGTCCGGATAGCACGACAACCCTGCCTTCTTTGTTAATGTTGATGTCTAATGGAATTGCCTTCTTGTTCTCTCTTGTTAGGTTTGCCTTAAGAATAGGATGAAATGCACCCTTCCAGTCTATCTTTGATTCCTTTGCTAGTATAGGTATTACACATTTTAATTCAGTAGAATAAGATGCTTTGGCACATAGATAATCTAGAAAGGACAAGGCTTCTAAAGCATATACTAATTCCTGTCTATTATGAGAAAGTTTGGTTGTAAGGTTCTTCCTAATCTGAAACAATTCTGCTTTTCGTTCTAAATTCAGTTCACTTAGATTATTTCCCTCTTCCATGAGCTCATAAGGCTCTATGTAGAGCACGTTGCCACTTGCAGACCTATCGTGTAAGACACCCGATACTTTCCCTTTATTAAAGGATAGAATGGGTAAAACGGGTCTTCCATTCCTTATCGTTACACCAGAATCTGCTGTAAGTCCATCTTTCTTTGCTTTCTCCATTAGAGAGTCGGTCGACTTCCTTAATTTTTTGGTGCAAGAAACAATGCCTTTGTTTATTTCTTGTAATTTAGGTGAAGCAGTACTACTTATTTCCCCTTCCTTATCAAACACTCTATTGTACGTATTGAGTAGTTCTTCAAAATTGTAAAGCTTTTCTAAGGTTGGCTGGAGTGAGTTCAAGTCTTCCATTTGCTTTAGGTAAGCCAAGGCGCTTGTAGAACTCTCTAACAAGGCCTTGAAATCTAATAACTCTTCCTTGGAAAAGACTAGGTCTTCAATGCTTAGCCTTGGTAAAGTCTCAGTTACATCATTGTAATACAGGCAAGTTTTAAAATCTGGAAATTCATCCAATAAGCTTTGCGCCTCTTTCAGTGTTTCGAAGTGTGCTTTTACTTTTCCATAAAGGGTTTCAAAAGGCTGATTTTTAATTAATGCCTTCCCTCCTTGGTTTTTACAAAGAGATTCGATTCTAGATCTAATCTTACTAAAACCTATTTTTTCCTCAATATCAACTGGGTAGTTCATGGAGTTTTACTTTTCCCACCTTCTGCCTTTGCATCCACTCTAGCCTTTCTTTCGTGCAGGTTCTCTTCAACCTTCTCGAATATATCTGCTAGAATAAAAGGTTTTGATATGTAATAGTTGTGGGAGGAGTCAAACATAAGGCTATTGGTGCCGTGTTTTTCGTAAATGCTTTTATACATCCTATCCGAATTAATGTTTATGTTAGTATCACTTCTACCTACAAATTTGGCAGCTTCCAAGATTCTAATATCTTCATAAATAGCAACCATTTTTTCCTCAGGTAAAATACCTATCGGCTTTTTGTCTTTCACTGTGCAGGAATAAACACAAGCAGTTAGTAAAAATAATATTAATATTCTCATCTTTGCCTTGCAAAGGTAAAGTATGAAGAACGAAAAACTAGCAGAGGTAACAGAATTTCTTGAAGGCAAAGCCCAATTGGTTGCTGTATCAAAATATAGAACGGAAGAAGAAATAATGACACTTTACAATAGTGGCCAACGAATATTTGCTGAGAATCGAGTTCAAGCCCTTCTTGAAAGGCAGCAAGCTTTACCTAAGGACATAGAATGGCATCTGATTGGGCATTTGCAAAGAAATAAAGTAAAACACATCCTTCCCATTGTGACCTTAATTCACTCTGTTGATTCCTTGAGGCTTTTAAAAGAAATTCAGTCTCAGTCTCTAAGATTAAATAGGACAACAAAGGTGCTTATACAAATCCATGTTGCGCAAGAAGACTCGAAATTTGGCTTAAAGCCAACAGAAGTAGATTCTTTCTTTACTAGTTTGAAACAAGAGCCATGTCCCAATGTAGTGGTGAGTGGTATTATGGCAATGGCTACAAATACGATTGAAAAAGATATTGTGGTAGAAGAGTTCTCAAATGCCAAAAGGATATTTGAAAAAGTCAAAGAAGAATATTATACAAAAGAAGAGAGTTTTAAAGAGCTTTCTATGGGGATGAGCAGCGACTACAAAGAAGCCGTGGAATGTGGGTCTACCCTTGTGAGAATAGGGAGTTTACTCTATTAGGTCTTTTACAATTCTATGTTAATAAGTATGGATATATAATATAGAATATGCTTACCTTTGTTTGATGGTAGAAAGCATTATCAAGCTAGAGGATGTAGATGTCTTTCAAGGCAAGCAGATGGTTTTGCATAAGGTCAACTTAGACATTGCAAAAGGTGGACTCACCTATTTAATAGGTAAGACAGGTAGCGGAAAATCTAGCTTGTTAAAAATGCTTTACGGAGAATTGAAACCAGAAGAAGGAACAGCCGTCTTAGGTGATTTTTTATTACATAAGATTAAAAGGAAAGAGATCCCTTATTTAAGAAGAAAGTTAGGAATTGTTTTTCAAGACTTTCAGCTTTTACCAGATAGAAACATAAAGAAGAACTTGCTCTTTGTTTTAAAGGCGACTGGCTGGAAGGACAAAACGCTGATGATAGAAAAGGTAGAGAGTGTCCTGGAAAAAGTTGGACTTGAAACGAAAGATTATAAATATCCGCATGAATTATCTGGTGGTGAGCAGCAAAGAGTTTCTATTGCAAGGGCCTTATTAAACAACCCAGACGTCATATTAGCGGATGAGCCTACAGGAAATCTAGACCCTTCAGTAACAAGATCGATTATGGATTTGTTGTTTGAAATAAGCAAAGAAGGTACAACCATTCTTATGGCAACACACGATCACAACATCATTTCTGAATATCCGGGGAAAGTATATAGAGTGCACTCCAATAAGGTTGAGTTATTTGAATAAATGCTTCAGTTTTTAAGGAAATATAGCATACTTTTCCTTGTAGTTCTTATTAGTTCTGCAAGTTATGGCCAAGAGAATGTAACAAAAGGTAAGTTGTTCTATTATGGTTACATGGAAGCAATTGCCGTAAATAAGCTTAAACTATACATTACTTTTAGTGATAAGAAGCAAGCTGATACAAAAAATGCTAGCATAGTCGTAAGTGTTCCAGGTAAGTTATGGGACAAGGGCTATACGGTAAAGAATCACAATTTTTTAGAAATTGACATCCCGGAGGTACACAGTTATGTAAATACAGATGATTACTTGGACAATCGGACAGTTAAAGTAATCTCGTCCGAAGATATTGAAGTAAGAATAGCTGTAACATCTAACAGCAGTATGGATGCAACTACAGTCATTCCAATCAAGCATATTGAGAAGGCACCCTCCTACTTAGTTAGCGCTTACAATGGGTCTAATGTAAACAGATCTCAAGTTTTATTAGTAGCACCGGAGAAAGACACCAAGGTTGAAATCATACCCTCCGTTGATCTTTTGAGCGGCAAAAAGGCTAATGTTCCTTATACTATTACTATGTTGGCTCATGGTACTTATCAGTTTAATGCAGAGGGAACAGAGTCTTTATCCGGTACTTCCATTAAGGTAATAGATGGTTGTCAGAAATTGGTGGTCTTTGCTGGAAGTGAATGTTCCAATGTTAGTTTAAGCCCAAGTTGCTCAAGCTGTGATCAACTCTTAACGCAACTTACTCCTATTTCTACCTATTTTAATAAATACGTCCTAATACCTTTTAATAATACTACTGCAGGGAATCATTATGAAATAGTTTCTGGAGAGAATAACAACGATGTATTTCTTGATGGGACTTTATTGACTGCATTGAATAAAGGAGAAAGCGCGAGATACGAAGATGTATTGCAAAAGACATCTATTCTATCGAGTACAAAAAGCATGCAGGTTACGCAGTATATGAAATCGGGTAGCTGTTTAGGTGAAACAAATGGCAAAGGAGACCCTGCAATGCTTAATCTTTCTGGCTTCAGCACGAACACCAGGTCCTTAAGTATTAAGGCTCCTCATACAACAAATGTTAGAACACATTGGATCTCAGTAATTACAGAGACTGCTAACATTTCTTCCTTTAAGTTCGACAATGCTGTGGTGACAAGTTCTAACTTTAGTGCCTTACAAGCTGGAAGTCTCTATTCGATAGCACATTTCTCCGTAGACGATGACATTCATTTTTTAGATAGCGATAGCGGGTTTTATGCAGTTGGTTATGGCTATGGCTTAAGCGAAAGCTATGCCTATTTCATCACAAAAGAATTTAAAGAAGCACCTTATGCTTTCAACTTGGATGTCTCTGACTTGTGTATTGGTAATAAACCAATTGAATTCCGAGTTAATGGAGATTCTTTAATAAATGTTTTCTGGGATTTTGGCAATAAAAAAGATACTGGCGTAAGGACATTTCACTTGCCAAATAGAGATAGCTTAACTCAAAAAGTAACCGTAATTATTCAAAACAAGAACAATGCCTGCCCTTTGGATACGATAATTAAGGAATATAAGCTTCTTAAGGCTCCGCAGATTGACTTAGGACCAAGTGATACAACACTTTGTATTGGGGATAGAATATCGTTCTCTGTTGCTCAGCCAGGGGCGACTTATTTGTGGAGTAATGGAAGTAAATCGGATAATTACTTTACAACAAAAGAAGAAAACATTCGAGTGCAAGTGACGGGTATTAATGGTTGTACCAGTTACGACAGTATTAATGTTAAGGTTAAACCTTGTGAAGATTCCAGTACATTTATTCCTAATGTAATGACTCCAAATGGTGATGGACTCAACGATGAATTTTACGTTTCCCATTTTGGATATGCTTCCGCTGAGGGAAAGATAATCAACAGATGGGGCCAAAAGTTTACCAGTTTAATTTACCCGAAGATGGGCATTGGAATGGCAAACTCAACAATACTGGAAGCATGTGTGCAGCTGGTACCTATTTCTATGTCCTTAAATTTAAAGAATCAAAAAGTAAAAGCGATCGGATAGTGCAAGGGATAATCACCTTAATTGTAAATGAATAAAAAATGAAAGTATTTCTAGTTATAGCAGCAGCCCTACTCATAATATTTATTGGAGTTGGTATTAATTTAATAGTAAAGAAAAATGGGGTAGCACCAAGTAGCTGTGCATCAAGCAATCCCATGTTTGCAGACGAGAATGGAGTTTGTGGTTCCTGCGGGAAACCAGTAGGAGAAGATTGCCAGAATTAATTACATTGTATATTTTCATGCATTTCCCTTACTTTTGTAAATCAAATTTTTAATATGAATAATAAAGGAATGATAAATGCCTTAACATCCACTAATTTTTATTTTAGAAACCAAACTAATTTCTACAGAGGGAAGGTTAGAGATGTATATACTATAGCTGACAAATACATAGTTGCCGTAGCCAGTGATAGAATCTCTGCTTTTGATTGTGTATTAACTGAATCTGTTCCATTTAAGGGGCAAGTACTTAATCAAACTGCAGCATACTTTTTAGAAAAAACCAAGGACATTGTGCCTAATTGGTTAATTTCTACTCCAGATCCACATGTTTCTTTTGGACATTTATGCGAGCCTATCCCAATCGAAATGGTTGTAAGAGGGTATTTAGCTGGTCACGCTTGGAGAGAATACAAATCTGGTAAACGTGAAATCTGTGGAGTACCTCTTCCCGATGGACTAAAACAGAACGATAAATTACCTGAGCCAATTTTAACACCTGCTACGAAAGCCGAAGAAGGCCACGATGAAGATATTTCAATAGCAGATATTTTAAAACAAAAAATTGTCACCAAAAAGGTGTTGGATAAGATGATAGATATTTCATTTAAACTTTATAAAAGAGGTAGTGAAATGGCTAAGGAAAAAGACTTAATTCTGGTAGACACCAAATATGAATTTGGATTAAAAGAAGGTGAAATCTTTCTAATAGATGAAGTGCACACTCCAGATTCTTCTAGATACTTTTACCAAGACACTTACGAAAAGTTACAAGCTAAGGGAGAATCTCAAATGCAATTATCTAAGGAATTTGTCAGAGAGTGGCTTATGGATAAGGGGTTTGACAAAAACAATGATGCCTCTATGCCTGCCCTTACTCCTACTGTAGTCAATAAGATTTCTAAAAAGTACATTGAGCTTTTCGATAGAATAACTTCCAATGAATTTGAGAAAAGAGATTACATTGGCATAAATGATGCTATAGAATTAAACATAAAAAACGAACTAAAAAAACACGTATGAAAAAAAGACTATTCTATTCAATTCTATTTCTAATAGGTTTACCTGCCATAAACGCACAAACTGTTTCTACGTATAGTGGAGTATCGTATAGTGGAGGTGGACAGTATGACGTTGCAAGAATAGCAAAAGAAGACAGGAATTACAGTAGACCTTATGGTTTGGCTATAGATAATACAGCTAATGTCATCTATGTATCGCACGAACATGGCATAGTACTACTTCAAGGAATTTGGGCATGGAATAGATCTGGTAATCCTGGTGACCCTACCAATGGCTCAGGGCACAACGACCAAACAGGTATAGCTGCAAGATACGACAGGCCTACAGGAATGGCGTTGGACGCAGACAGAAAGGTGGTAATTGCAGATCAGAACAATAGTGTAATAAGACATTTAGATAAATTTGTAAATATATCAAACAACGCCCCTGTTACTACAATGGCTGGAGTACCTAGTTTCTTAGGTGGACACAAAGATGCAGCAAATAAATCAGCAGAATTTTCTTCTCCAGCTGATGTTGCAGTTAATGGAAGCGATGTTTATGTTGCAGACAGAGACAACCATTGCATTAGAAAGATTTCTGGTGGCACAACTACAACCATAGCTGGTGACCCAACTGAAACTGGCAGTAAAGATGCTACAGGATCTGCTGCAAGGTTCTACCTTCCAAGTGGCTTATTTTTAGAAAGTAGCACCTCTCTTTTGGTTGCTGATTACGGAAACCAATCGATCAGAAGAATAAATTTAACTACTAAGGCGGTAACAACAGTTGTAACTGGACTTAAAGCACCAAGGGATGTTTATGCCTTAAATGGCAAACTGTATATTGCTGACAAAACTTCTATAAGATTATTCAGCAATGGAGTATTGAGCGTATATGCTGGTAGCACAACGGAAGATGGTGATGTTGCCGGTGTTGGAACTAAAGCAAGATTCACAGAAGTTGTTAGCATTGATTACCACATAGCCGAAAAAGCGTTTTATGTAGTGGATAAAGGAGTCAATGTAATTAAGAAGATAAGTACATCTAACCCTCCTACTGCTGATTTTACGGAATCTACAATATCCGCATCAGTTGGACAAACTGTAATATTAAAAGACGCTTCCACCAACACTCCTACTTCGTGGAAATGGACAATTACACCAGCTAATTATACTTTGCTACTTGGTTCTACCTTAACAGACGAAATAGTTTATCTTTCCTTTACTCAAGCAAACTCCTATACAGTTGGATTGAAAGCTACAAATGCTGAAGGCTCTGATGAGGTGTCTAAAAACAACCACATTAACGTTAGTACATCTGCAAGTCAAGTTACTACAGCAAATTTTGATGTAAGTAATGCTGCTCCAGAAACAAATGAAATAGTCACATTAGTAGATTTGAGTAGTTACTCACCTAGTGCATGGGAATGGACAATAACGCCTAGTGCAAATGTTACCTTTGAAGGTGGGACAACTGCTGCTAGTCAATTTCCAAAAATCTCTTTTAAGGACAAAGGGAAATATACGGTAAAACTAAAGGCAACCAATGTTAATGGTAATGATACAGAAGAAAAGATGGAATTCGTAATAGTGGATTATCCATTATCTATAAAGGATAATGTGAAGTTGAATTTTATCGTGTATCCAAATCCTGTAAATGAAGTATTGTATACAAAAGGTGTTATTGCATTTGATAAAGATTCAAAAATTGAAATAATGGATCTAAATGGTAAAGTATTAAAAACTGCAACAAATACAGATGAGATTGATTTAAGCGACATTCCTACTGGCTTATACTTGGTTAGAATAACAAGCAATCAAAAGATAGGAACAAAGAAAATTATTAAGAACTAATTAAGTTAGACAAAATATTTAAGTATATGTGGCCATCCGTTAACCAACGGGTGGCTTTTTTATACGTTTAGAATCGTTGCAATTTTTTTCAAAACCTCTTCCCACTCTTTCTCAGGAATGGAATCTTTAGTAATTCCAGCTCCAGCAAATAGAGTAATCTCCTTGCCTTTAATCTTTGCGCACCTTAAATTTACAAATAGGTTTGTTTCCTCTTCCTCATTTAGTCCAAGAAATCCACTGTAATACTCTCTATCAAAAGACTCTTTTGTTGCTATCAGTTCTTGTGCTTCCTTCTTAGGGTAACCACATACAGCAGGTGTAGGATGTAATTGCTTCACTAAGGCGTTTAACCCATTGAGGTTTGTTTTGAAATTATAGAGTGATGAAATGTGCTCGATGTCACCTGCTCTAATAGTTCTAGTATTCCCTTTCTTAAATTCAAAGTCATCGATTTTAGAAAATTCCTCTTCTATATAGGATTGAATGAAACCTTGCTCCTCTTTTTCCTTACTCCCCCAATCTTTCCCCTTTTTATCTTGTGTACCAGCAAGAGCAACTGTCTCTCCAATGCCATTTGCATACCTGCAAAGCATTTCGGGGCTAGCCCCTATCCACTCTATGTCTTCTATTGCTAGGTAATATATAAATCCATGTGGGTATAGTGAACACATCCTGTAAAATAGGTCTAAACAATCTACTTTGTGGGTCAAGGTGAAGTTTTGAGCCAAAACAACTTTTTCTAAATTGGTAGTTTTGATGGCAGTTACAGCCTCTTCAACATTGGTCTTGTATTTTTCTTTAAAGGAATGAAAGTTGTGTTCTTTTGGGAATATTTTGTGTTGAATGGACTTCCCTAAAACCGGCTCTTTACTACCAACGGAAAACAAGATGATATTTTTGTCTATACTAAAGGATGACATGATGAAACCTTTGTGTTTACTAAGATCCAGGTCCGCCCAATTTATTCTAGAAAACCCTTTGATTGCCTTTCTGTAAATTTCTGCTTTAACGGGTAGCCTATAGTAGATGTAGGAACTAGTTTTCATGCAATACTCCTTACAGCCATTGTTAACCTAGATATACATACCATTTCATCCGTAGAGTTGAATATTTTTATTTCCCATACCTGGGTAGTTTTACCCAAGTGAAAAGGTCTAGCAATACCCGTAACCATTCCACCCACCTTCTCTGATTTCAAATGATTTGCATTAATGTCAAGTCCTAAGGCCACAAATTTCTCTCTATCCAATGCCAAATTTGCAGCCATACTCCCTAGGCTTTCAGCCAATGCTAGCGATGCGCCGCCATTCAGCATTCTCAAAGGTTGACAGGTTTTTTCATTAACTGGCATTGTTGCAATTAGGTAGTCCTCGCCTACTTCAGTAAACTTCATTTCTAAGAATTCTACCATTGTGTTTTTGCATCTTTCATTTAAGTCATGAATGCTTACTTTTGTATTTAGTTTAATGTCAGACATACCACACAAACTTCATATTATCCAATGAGAAAAACAATTTATCTTATACGTCATGGTGAAACAGATTACAATAAATTGGGCATTGTTCAGGGAAGTGGTATAGATAGTAGTCTAAATGCAAAAGGAATTAGCCAATCAAGAGCTTTTTTTAATCTCTACAAAGAGGTTTCATTTGATAACATATACACAAGTGCACTTAAAAGAACCGCGGAGTCTGTTGCTCCATTTGTAGAAAAAGGCTATAAAATAGAAAGATTAGAGGAATTAAATGAAATAAATTGGGGAATTGTTGAGGGTAAAAAACCAGACTCTTTTGCTCACAAGCAATTTAGAGACACCATGGACCTTTGGAGAGATGGGAAATACGATATATGTGTAGAAGGTGGAGAAACTCCTTTAGAGATGCAGAAAAGACAAATAGTGGGTTTAGAAAAGATTATTGGCAAAGCCAATGAAGAGACTATTCTTATTGCATCGCATGGAAGGGCAATGCGCAGTCTTATTTGCACAATGCTTAACAGACCATTGAGTGAAATGGACAATTATCCACATAGCAATCTATGTCTTTATGTTTTTGAGTTTACTGACAACAAATTCACTGTTAAGCTAAGGAATAGTACAAATCATCTAGAAAATAAGTGATTATGCAATACTGATTGCTCTCAGTGTTTTTTTAAATGAAAAAAATACGTTGTTTTGAATGTTCAAAATTTACAATATGAGAAAACTATTTGTTATAATACTCTTAACCCCATTTGTCTTTAACAGTATGGCAGCGCAAAAAGAAAAAATAAACTACGAAATATCCTTTAGTAAACCGCATACCCATTATGCACAAGTAAAAATAAAGGTAGTAAATTACTCGGGTGCATTTTTAGACTTCAAAATGCCTGTATGGACTCCTGGATCTTATCTAGTAAGAGAATTTGCAAAAAGCATAGAAAATTTTAAATCGAATGTTGGAACTCCCCAAAGACTTGATAAAAACACTTGGAGAGTATCCTTAAAAGAAAAAAAATCTATTGAAATAACTTATGATTTGTATGCATTTGAAAAGTCTGTCAGAACGACTTTCATTGACGAAGACCATGCCTTCTTGCACAACACAAGTTGTTTTATGTATATCGAACAGCTTAAAGAAAAAGAAGGAATGCTTCTTGTAAATAAATACGAGGGCTGGAAAAATGTTTCTACTAGTTTAAATGGTGAAAATGGATATTACTCCTTCACCGATTACGATGAGCTTGCGGACTCTCCTATCGAGATTGGAAATCATGACTTGTTGGTCTTTGATGTAAATGGTGTTCCGCATACCATAGCTATGGTGGGCAGATCCAATTGCGATTACGACAAATTTATAAAAGACTTAAAAAGAATTTGTGAAGAAACAACTGCCATTATTGGCGAACATCCTTGTAAGGATTATCTTTTCATTATTCACAATGTGAACAGCGGCGGAGGTGGCTTAGAGCATTTAAACAGTACTTGTGTGCAAATGAATCGCTTTGATTACGACAATGCAGGTAGGTATTTAAACTTTTTAGGACTGTGTGCCCACGAATATTTTCATTTGTGGAATGTAAAACGACTGAGGCCTATTGCTCTAGGACCATTTGATTACGATAAAGAGAATTACACACACATGCTTTGGGTTGCTGAAGGGATAACAAACTATTACGATGAATTAATTCCAGCAAGAGCTGGCTTTATTGATGACAACACATTCTTGTCTAACTTAGCAGGAAGAATTAACGCTGTTGAAAACAGAAAAGGAAACCAAGTTCAATCTTTAGCACAAGCATCTTGGAATGCATGGATTAAAGCATATAGACCAAATGAAAACTCAATGAATACAACGGTTTCCTATTATACCAAAGGTTTAGTAGTTGCATCCATGTTAGATATATTAATAGCAAAGGAAACAGATGGAATTAAGCACCTAGATGATTTAATGCAATCTCTTTACAAGTCCTTTTATCTCAATAAGAAAAAAGGATTTACCGACGAAGAATTTGTTCAAGAAGTAAGTAGAATATGTGGTAGTGACCAAAGTGTATTTTTTAAAGAGTTTGTGTTTTCTACAACTCCTATTGACTACAATAGGTTTTTTGAAATGGTAGGATTAAAGTTAGTGGATACGAACAAACAAACTAAAGTAAAGTTAGGAATTAGAATGAAAGGCACTACCATTACTTATGTAGAAACAAATTCGAGTGGTTATGTTGCTGGTTTAAATGTGAAAGACGAGATACTAGCGATTGATGGTATTAGAATTAGCGAATCTAACTTTAAGGATATTACTTCAATGTATCCAGAGAAGACGGTAGACTTTTTGATCAATAGAGACCACCTTATTCGAACTATAAAAGTTAAAGTGGGTATGAACGACGATGTAGCTTTCATTTTAGAAAAGTTAGAAAATGCGTCTAGTATTCAAAGAAAGTTATATAATAAGTGGATGTTTAGCGTAAATTAACGATAATACATTGGCTCAGCCAATCTATTGTTTGAAATAGATTATAAGCTTTAATTCTTTCTCCAAAAGAAAGGAGTAAATAAGATAGCGATTGTAAATATCTCTAATCTTCCCAACAACATTAGAAAAGAAAGCATCCATTTTCCGCTTGTTGGTAAATTTGCAAAGTTCTCAGTGGGACCTACTCCAGCCAAGCCTGGACCTACATTAGTAATTGAAGTAGCAACAGCACTAATAGAGGTAATAAAATCCACACCAATAAATGCCAGAAACAAGGATCCTGAGACAAAGAAAAAGAGGTAGGTGAAAAAGAATGCCATTACGTTATAAATTATCCTTGATGGTACGGACCTCCCATTCAATTGGACTTGGACAACAGCATTTGGATGAAGCCTTCTTTTAAACTCTAGTAAACCATTCTTCATCAATAAAACAATTCTCACAATCTTCATTCCTCCACTGGTAGAACCAGCAGAAGCTCCAGAAAAAAGCATTAAAAAGAATATAAAGATTACAAAGGTTCCCCAGCTCAAATAATTTGCAGTAGTATAACCTGTAGTAGTCACTAGACTTACTACTTGGAAGAGACTTTGCCTAAAAGCATTTTCTATACCTTTTTCTGGAGAAGCTTGGTAAACAAAATAAACAATCAGAAGTACCCAAAACAGTAAGGCACCCATGTACCATTTAAACTCATCATTCTCTAAAAACTTCCTGAATTTCAGTTTAATTCCAAAGTAAAGCAGTACAAAATTAGTCCCAGCACAAATCATAAAGAATATAAATATATATTCTACTAGTGCGGAGTCAAAATGAGCTATGCTATTGTTCTTAGTAGAAAAACCACCACTGCTCATAGTCGTAAGAGCATGGTTTAGGGCATCAAAAAAACGCAGTCCGGCAAATTTCAATAAAATGGCTTGTGCCAAAGTCAAGCCCAGGTATATCAACCACAACCTTTTTGCAGTCTCTTTTATTCTTGGGTGCAACTTATCTTTTGTAGGTCCTGGAGCTTCTGCTACAAAAAGTTCCATTCCACCAACTCCAAGTAGTGGCAATATCGCAATCGTTAATACAATGATCCCCATCCCTCCTATCCATTGGGTTAAACTTCTCCAAAAGAGCAAGGCATGAGGTAGAGACTCTATGTCTTCTAATATTGTAGCCCCTGTTGTCGTTAGGCCAGATATTGTCTCAAAAAAAGCATTTGTATATTCTGTAATACTCGCAGAAAGCAAATATGGTAAAGTTCCAAATATTGCCATAGCAATCCACCCCAATGCAACTATTAAAAAACCATCCCTTTTCTTAATCTCATCGTCTTTGGATTTCTTGTTAAAAAAGCGAAGTGCAAAGCCAAAGGACATGGTAATCACAGAAGAATAAATAAATGCTTGCAGATCATTCTCTTCATAGTAAATGGAAACTGGAATACACAAAGCCATCAATAGCCCAGATATAAAGACTAAAGAACCTACTACACTAAATATTACACTGCTATTAAAGAGGCGTCCAGTAGGCATACTTAGTTAAAAAACTTTTCAATTTTATTTACTGATCCAGAAGCACAAAATACAATTACCTTATCTCCAGGAATTATCTGAAAGTCACCGAAAGGAATAAACCCTTTATCTTCTCTAATTACTCCTGCCACCTTTGCCGACGAGGGAAAAGTAAGGGCTTTTAGGTGTTTTTTAACAATTTTGGTATTCTCTTTAGCGTTGAACTCTATAATCTCTGCATTCGTTCCATGGAGGCTCATAATGGCCTCTACTTCTCCTTTTCGAATGTATTTAAAGATATTACTTGCTGTAATTACTTTTTTATTGATCAGCGTATCAACTCCAATGTTCTGAGATAAATTAATGTAATCTATGTTTTCCACTCTTGCTATGGTCTTTTTCACATTATGTGACTTAGCAACCAAAGAGGATATGATATTGGTTTCTGAATCTCCCGTTACAGAAATAAAAGCATCCATCTCTTGGATGTTTTCCTCTTCCAAAGCTCCCACATCTCTCCCATCTGAATTTATAATTAATGTTTTTTTCAAATGGGCAGCAATTTTAGCCGCAACAACCTTGTCTTTTTCTATTAAGGTAACGTTATACTTCTTTTGTAACAACTGTGCTGCAAGCACGCCAATGTTGCTTCCACCAAGAATCATGATGTTTTTAATCTTGTGGTTTTCCTGACCACAAATCTTTGTAATTACATCTATGCTTTCTGGCTTACTTATAAAATATACGATGTCGCCTAACTCTAGAATAGTATCACTATTTACAATAATTGTATTGTGCCCTCTTAGAAGAGCTAGTGGTTTAAAATTCTGATTCGCATTTAAATACGCAGTTTCAGAAATCGTTTTATCAATTAAAGGTGAGTTTCCCTTTATGGAAATCCCAAATACAGAAAGCTTTCCGTTTTCGAATTCATAATCATCTGTAAATGCCGATTGATTTATTAATCTTAATATCTCTTCAGCGGCAAGTCTTACTGGAGATATAATTTGATCCACCCCCAATTCTAAGTACAATTGTCTTGTATCTTCAACAACCTCCTGGTAACTGCTTATTCTTGCTATAGTCTTTTTCGCACCTAGCTTCTTACTCATGATACATCCCATAAGGTTGGTCTCTTCGGAAGAGGTTGCTGCAATAAATAAATCACAACTACCAATGTTTGCTTCTTTTAAAATGGCTACATCCTTTCCATTGCCAACAATTCCATATACATCTATTTGAGATAAAACATGATTCAGTCGCTCGGCATCGTCGTCAATAATATAGATGTCTCTAGCCTCAGAACACATCATTTTAGCAAGGTGAAATCCTACTTCACCTGCTCCTGCTATTACGATCTTCATATTAGGCATTTAACGTTCTATTTATTTCCTTCTGCATCGGGTTTGAGTGGGCAAAAGTAAATCTTTTTTGCGTTTTTCATTTAGTTAATATAAAAGGTTGTCAATTATCTAGCATTTATGAAATAATACAAGGATTCTAGTTTAAAGTATAATTTATTGATGAACTTTGAAATCATCTTTGTAATATGAAAAAAACAGGATTCTTATTTGCTTTTCTTATTGTTGGATTAGTAAAAATTCATGGACAGAGTTGGGACACCATCTCACTTATAGCTAATAACCGTGGTGCCTACAACGGCATTACTTTTGTTAATGACAATCATGGATTTATTATTGGAGATAGTAACACCTTTCTAGAAACAAAAGATGCCGGTAAGACATGGTTAGCAAGGACTCCAATTGAAGATACACCAAGAAGAAAATGGAATAGAGACCACAAACAGATAATTTTCCTAAACGACACTCTAGGGTTTTTAACAAACAACTATGAGTTATTCCAAACGAAAGATGCTGGTGAGACCTGGGAAGTTTCCATCACTAATAATGGCGGAGTCAAATCCTTTAACCTTTTCAATGGCGAACTTACAGTATTTAGTGATGAAGGATTCGGGACATTATTAATATCAGTATATTCTGAAGAGTACGACACTTTTAGCTATCAAGGTGGAGGATTCTTCCCAGTTTATTCATTGGATAAGATCATAAGGTTAAATGATTCTATAATGGTTGTAGGTAAAGATACTGGCAAACTATTTATTTACAATAGAAAGGATAAAACAATAACCAAAACCTATGATCCGGCCAATGATGGACTTACCAACCTGCATGTGAGTGATCTATATTTCTTAAACAAAGATACTGGCTTTGCTAGCTTCAACTATATCATTCTTAAAAAAACAACAGATGGAGGTAAATCCTGTTTTACAGATACAACCATTAACAATACTCCAGCAACTACTGGAGCTACAAAAGTCTTTAGCTGGGCAAATGGTGCTTTGTACTTAAATAGTGCAAATTTTGCTACAACGAATTTTATACATAAATACAACAGGAAGCTTAGTTTATGGGAATATGAAACAGGATTTAAAGATAATGACCTGCGGTTTGGCTACGATAATTTTTCAGGCATTGCTGGAAATGGTAGAGGGTTGTTTACTGTTTTTGAAAAAGACATTTTAGGATATAAAACCGAATGGAATTACATCAAGTCAATTAGCAAAGCAGCAGAGAACCAATTAAAAGTCTATCCGAACCCATCAAATGGCAGAATATACATAGAGAATACAAGTAGCTCTCAAAGCTCTTTCTGCAGAGTATTTGATGCTAAAGGGAAGCAAATTGAAATGGTAACAATAAACTCTAGCAACTCAGAGCTTGTTATAAAGAAAAAAGGAATTTACTTCATTACTTTAGAACAGGGTGGTATAATTCTTGGACACAGTAAAATAATAATTCAATAAGTATGAAAAACGGAAAATCACGTAGACAGTTTTTGAAAAATGTTTCTTTGGCATCTCTTTCTATAGGTTTGTTGCCGAAGCTTTCTCAAGGAGAGACATTAAAATCAGAAAAGGCACAAGCCACCTGTGATAAGACAACATTGGATTACTATGGTGAAGGTCCATTTTATACAACGAATCCTCCAGAAATAGAAGACAGCAAGTTGGCCAAAGTCGATGAGAAAGGAACTAAATTAATTCTTTCAGGAAGAGTAATGAACTTAGATTGTACAGAGTTTATTCCAGATACAATTGTTGATATCTGGCATGCTAACGAAGCTGGTGAATACGATAACACCGGATACAACCTTAGAGGGAAAGTGAAGTCTAATAGCGAAGGATTTTATGTTTTTGAAACAATTAAACCAGGGAAATATTTAAACGGAAGTAAATACCGACCGTCACACATTCATTTTAAGATTACCGCACCAGGTAAGTCAGCAATTACTACACAATTATACTTTGAAGGGGACACGGACATTCAAGCAGATGCAGCAGCATCTATAAAGTCTGGGCAATTTGATGCAAGCCATAGAATAATTCCTATTACAAAGAACCCTAAAGGGGAATACGAAGGAACATGGGACATAGTTATCGATGGCGATGGTGTTACTGGAATAAATGACTTGCACATAGACAAAGGAATGCTTTACGAGGCTAACCCAAACCCATTTAAGGATAAGCTACTTATTAAATATGGAGTCTTTAAAGAGTCTAAGGTTGGTCTTATTGTATTTGATGCACAAGGTAGAACAGTTGCAACACTAAAAAACGAAATACTTAAAACAGAAAAGTACGAAGCTGAATGGAAACCAGACTATAATTTACCAAATGGGTACTATTTCGTGGCATTAAAAATTAATGACTTACAAGTGCATTACAGGAAAGTGTTACGAAATAAATAATATTACATAAAAATGTGACGTACATGAAAACCAAAACGCCAATAGTTTCGTTTATTTGTAAAGGAACATGATGCAAAAACTAACAAAGGGAAAAATACTAATTTCAGAACCATACATCGCAGACGATAACTTCTTTCGTTCCGTGATACTAATTGCCGATTACGATAAAGAAAATGGTGCTGTCGGTTTTATGCTAAATCAGGTTACCTTTTCCACTTTGGCAGACATCATAGAAGACGAGATGCCTTCCATCCCACTTTACGAAGGGGGCCCCGTTCAAATGGACTCTTTGTTTTTTCTCCACTCTATAGAGGCATTGGAAAGTACAAGTTTAGAAATCAAGAAAGGCTTATTCTGGGGTGGTAATTTTGAAGAAATTGAACCATTACTAAAAGATGGTAGCATTGCCCCGGAAGAGATCAAGGTTTTTGTGGGCTATTCTGGGTGGGCCTCTGGTCAATTGGAGGAGGAAATACAGTCCGGATCCTGGTTTGTAAGTAGTTTAAATACAAAGGATATACTGGAAGCTAGTGATGATAAACTCTGGAAGTATTCTGTAGAGAATTTAGATACAAAGAATAAGATTTGGGCTAATGCGCCATTGGATCCATTACTCAACTAGACACTAGATACTAACTCTTTTCAACTGAAACCAAGGAGAACTTGCCATCTATTAAGGTGTAAGTCTTTCCTTCCACCTCTATACTTTCTCCATCTCTTAGTTTAGAAAGGTTGCTCAAGTCATTTTCAATAGTATGTATGCTACCACCGTTTGACCTTACCATATCCAAGTATTTTGGGTTTATGCCACTGGATGAACCACAAAGGATAACTCTAACCGGTACCCTTACTTTTTTCAATAACTCCAAGTCTCTAGGTGTTGCCCAATTGTCCGCAATTAGTATCACCGATTTGATCCTAGGGTTTTGCTTTAAACCATATAAAATAGCCTCAATATTATTTTCCGGACCATCTCCTCCACCTCCACTGTTTTTGGCTAATACAAGCGTTTTCTTCACCTCTTCAAAAGAACTGGTTCTTGTGTAATATATACCTCCAACATTTCCAGTTTGTTTTAATTGATCCATCATGTTGTCACCATCGTTGAAGAACACAAAATCGTATTTTTCCCTAGTATTTGCGATGTTCATCTTATGCCAAGCCAAGAATTGACCTAAGTATGGATACATGCTACCTGTGACATCCGTAGCAATTAAACAATTCTTAAAAGATGGTATTCTCTCCAATACTTTTAGAACTACTTCTTCTTGCAAAACAAAAACATCACCAGTAGCTGTTTTGACTTTCTCAGCAGTATCAATGTATTGGCAGTTTATTTCTTCGTGGTCCAAGTATTTTACGTCAAAATTAAGAATCGGTTCATAGTCTGAATTTAAAGGAATTATATTGTATTCTAGGCCAACTATTTTTCTCTTTCTATCTTCTCTTACAAATACCATCTGTACAGAGGCATTGCATCTTTTCCCTTGTAACTTGGTACTCCCAAAGCTGTAATACTTCTTTATTTCCTTTTTTAATTTAGCTTGGTGTTTCTTTGGAATATTTTCTGTGTTATTAATTTTCTTTCTTTTGTCCAAATACAAGGTGATGTACTCCGTTTCTTTCTCTAAGTATTTGTTCAGTTTTTGAAGGAGCTTTTGTTTAGACTTTTTCCTTACTTCCCTTATTTTACCAAGTTTATTTCCATCCACCGTTGTTTGCCAGCGGCTTGTGTCACATACATAAATTAGACTTGCTCCTTTCACCTTGGTTAGAGAGTCCAAGTAATCCGATTTTTCTTTACCCTTAGTGTATTTCTCCAGATAATAATCCATTAGTATGTCTTCTCTTTCTAACTTCTCCCTGCTTGCTTTTGTATGCAGTTGGATTACAAAGCCATGAAAGAAGTCTTTACAACCATCAGGGGTCCTACAATCCGTTTGCCCAATCCAATTCCATTGTATCTCTTTATTGTCCTTTAAACCTGGAATTATAGAGTATAGGGTTTGTGTTCTTTTGGCATTTAATTGCATTTGGCTAAATGTTTCTGATAGCTTAAATTTAGTATAGACTAAGGAGATTGACCGTATTGCCTTGATGTCAATACCTTTAAACTTCTCCTTGGCTAAAGACTCATTAAAGTCCATAGGAATATACCGAATGTCAAAACTTACTAAAGGATTGAATCTAGGAATCTCAAAGCGCTTAAGTTTCTTTCTATTATCTTTTTGGGCATTGGAAGAATGAATTTGAGAAAAGGATAAAATCGTAAGTATGAGGCAATAAAGTACATTTTTCATAAGCAGTTTTTATGCCTTATATGTGGGTGGAAGATATAAGGTTATAATTTTCGAACGTATAATTCCTCAATTTATTATGTTGTTATGGCCATATTGCACTTTAGAAATTCAAGTGTTTAATGCTTCTCCTTTATCCTTAAAATAAATGGGTTGAGCTTAGTAAAAGCAATTACAAATGAATACAATGCTAATATGGATGGAACGCCAATTGCTAGGAGTTCTTCAATTGGCTTAGAACCATGAGTTAAAATATTATTTGCACCGAAGTAAAAAAACAATAGGTGCAATGCGCTCAAAATTAAATGTATGGTTAATGGAGATTTTCCTCCCTTGCCTATAACATGAATTATAGAAGACAGTAGCTGATAAATACCTAAAGGAATAGCTAAATACAACATAAGGAATAGATCACCATTTTCTAAGGCCATAGAACCAATGAGAATTGCTGCTACTAAAAGAGCGAAGATCAGTTGAATAAAAAAGTGTATGTAATTAGTAGTTTTCATAATTGTTGGTTTTAAATTAGTTAGTAGATCGTTTTTATTTAATTACTAATGTGTTTTAAGTTAGGCTTAAGCCTATGATTTATATTGTATTATAACGTTATTTGTTTGCCCTTCGTATAGTTAAATTAGGTAAACTTACAATCAAGCAACAAAAGGCAAAATCACCTTTGGTGATTAAAATTTACAAAGTATTATTTACTAGAATATTATCCAATCTAACATCGTGCATTTCTAAAGGGACCTTATCTATTTCCTGAAATGGGTAAAAGACTCCCAATTGATAGGCTTTAGGGTTCTTAGTTAAAAAAGTATCGTAATAACCTCCACCATACCCGAGTCTATAGTTAGAAGAGTCGAAAGCTAACCCTGGAACTATGATAAGATCATATTCTCCAATAAATTCTTCGGAATGAGCAGGATAGGTTGTCCCAAACACTCCTTTTCCAACATCATCCATAGAACTTAATACTAAGTTTTGTAATTCCCGATGGGGTAAGGTTTTTGGTGAGACAACAGTTATTCCAGCTTCAAGCAATTTTTCTATCAAGGAAGTAATATTGATTTCAGTTCCTATAGGCAAATAACAATGTACAGTCTTTAGATGCCTTTCCTCTACTATCTCCCATATTTTAGCACAAACCCATTTATCGTAATTTGACTTATATTCTATATCTAAAGTTGCTCTTGCTTTAGATAGTTGTTTCCTAAGTTGTTTTTTTTCTTCAGCTATTTCATTCATTCAAAACAAGGTTTCAATTACTTAATCAATTTAAAAACTTCTTTCTTCTCCCCTACAATAATTTGAAGCAAGTACAGTGAAGGCGAATATTCATTACCAAAATCAAATTGCAAATCATGTTTCCCTTTTGTTAAAGGTTTACTCAATAAAGTACGGATTTTTATGCCTTGTAAATTAAATACTTCAAAAAGAACTTCCTTGTTCTGTTCAAGGTTAAGACTAACATTTAATTGGTCTTGAATAGGGTTTGGATAAACTTCTACCCCAAATGTTTGGACTGGGATTTTTTCTGTACCTAGAACATATCCTCTCGAGGGCTCAATAACATAAAGACCTTTCTGCATATTGGAATACAAGATTTTCCCTGAAGGTAGGAATGGATAGACTCCCCACACACCCATGTATGGAGCAAATGTGTCGTAATTCCCAGAATTGTAATACCCTACCCTCACTGGACTTTTTGGATTAGAGATGTCGAATACTTGTAATCCATCGTTGTAATAAGAGATGTAGGCGACATCTTCCTTGATAACTACATTGTGTGCTATCGAGCTATCCGAGTATTTAGGCTGGATATATGAAACAATCTCAAAATTGGACAGATCAGAAACGGAGCAAACCTTTACTCTGGTTCCTTTAGTCTCATCTGTAAAAAGATAAGTATCTCCTTTGCCATTAAGCCAACCGTTGTGGTTGTATCCTTTCTCTGGATAATCTTTCAAAATATACAGTTGTTTCCCATTCATAGGGTCTGTAAAATCTACTATCCGCATATCTTCTCCATTGTTGAGGTATGCAGTGTCTCTTCTGACATATAGATCATGTACTCCAATATCTGAATACAGTCCAATGAACTTTGGTTTAATAGGATCTTCTATAGATAGTATTACTAGACCATAACTCCCTGCTGCATACAATCGAGCACTAGAGGTATCTATAAATATATTGTGAGATTTTCTAATGTATTCACTGGTATCGTAAACCACATGAACAGAATCTGGTAAAGTGGCATAATCAATTATTTGCAAGGTTGAGTTGTCGTTAACAAACCCTTCATCGCATACGGCATAAATATATCCTTTGTAGTCTTTGTAGTCTCTATGGACCACTAATCTATTGCTAAATGCACCTTGTACAGCATCGACCTCTCCAAAACTGGCAGGATCAGTTACATCAATAAAATGTGTTCCATAGGTAGAGCCAATTACGGCGTACTCTCTTCCTTTGTTTGTAATTCCCCATATTTCATTGTAAGTATTGTCGTAAAGAAAACTTCCTTGCAAACTATCTACTTTCCAATGATGAAGTAGTTTGAAATTCTCAGCGGATTGTGATTTCACAGCCCCTTGAACAAGAAATAAAACAAGGATTAATAAAATGTACTTGGTTGCATTCATAGGTCTCAAATATAATGAAATCAAGAACACATTTTTTAGCGAGAATTTACAAACGGTAAAAGGAATATTAAATTGTTTATCCCTTTTTTACTATATTGGCAATAACCAATTAATGATCAACAGGGATTTTGTATGTAGGGTCTTCTAAGACATTGATGTCAATCATTGCATCGGCATTTGACAATAGTCTTAAGCAATCCTTACTAAGGTGTCGTAGATGTACTTTTTTACCTTGTTTTGCGTATCTTTCAGTAAGTTTATTTACTGCGTCTATAGCACTCATATCAGTGATTTTACTTTCCTTAAAATCAATGATGATTTCATCTGGATCTCCCTGTATATCAAACTTCTCATTGAATACAGTAGTTGACCCAAAAAACAGAGGACCAAATATCTCATAATGCTTCACTCCTTCATCATCCACGTATTTCCTAGCACGAATCCTTTTAGCACTTTCCCAAGCAAAGACTAATGCAGAAATTATCACTCCAACCAATACAGCCAATGCTAGATTATGCATAAAAACAGTCACTAAAGTAACCAGTACCATAACCAAGATGTCTGGCTTAGGCATTTTATTAAATGCTCGCACACTTACCCATTCAAATGTACCAATTGCAACCATGACCATCAAGCCAGCTAATGCAGCAATAGGAACCTGTTCAATCAATTCTGAACCATACATTACAAATACCAACAGCATAATTGAAGCAACAATACCAGAGAGACGTGCTCTTGCACCATTTGATATATTAATTAAACTTTGGCCAATCATAGCACAACCACCCATTCCACCAAAGAACCCCGTAACTGTATTTGCTAAACCTTGAGCCACTGCTTCTTTATTACCCCATCCTCTTGTTTCTGTAATCTCATCAACTAAATTCAAGGTAAGTAAACTCTCTATTAGCCCTACTCCTGCCACAATAAATGCATAAGGTGCTATAATGGTTAAGGTCTTCCATGTGTAAGGCAAATCTGGAATACTGAATTCAGGAAACCCACCTTTAATAGAAGCCATATCACCCACAGTAGTGGTGTCAATTCCTAAAACCGCTACTAAACCAAACACAACCAAAATAGCGGCTAGAGAAGCTGGGAAAGCCTTGGTTAGTTTTGGCAAGCCCCAAATTATAAGCATGGTTAGTGCAACCAATCCCAACATGATAAATAACGGAGTACCCTGCAGAAATTCCATTGCACCTGTTGTGATATTTTTCGTCATCAATGAATCTTTCTGAGAAAGGAAAATAACTATTGCAAGTCCATTTACAAAGCCAAACATAACAGGCTGAGGTACTAAACGTATAAGTTTACCCAATTTTAAAAAACCTGCTGCCATTTGTATTAAACCAGCAAGAACCACAGTTGCAAAAATGTATTCTGGACCAAAGTCCTTAGCTAAGGAAACAATAACAATTGCTACAGCACCTGTTGCACCAGAAATCATACCTGGTCTCCCCCCTAATATGGAAGTAATTAATCCGATAATAAAGGCAGCGTACAGACCTGTCAATGGATTAAGTCCAGCAAGAAAGGAAAATGCAATAGCTTCTGGTACCAAAGCAAGAGCAACTGTAAGTCCAGATAGAACTTCAATCTTGTAATCTACTTTTTGTTTTAAGTCAAATAAGTTTAAATACTTTCTCATAATTTGATTTATTCCTTCCTTTTTTGAAGGCTGCAAGATTACGGAATCTTTATTTAAAAGAGTAATAAATCAAAACTTAGGTCGTTTTTTAACAAAATGGCAATATTTTTGAATCAATTAAGCAAATCACTTTTATGAAAAAATTAAAGTCAATCTTATTAATTCTTGTCTTTAGTAGCTTTTTCTTTGGCTTTACCCATGTAGATAAAAGACACATAGGTAAATGGCAATACAACGAAGATGGCGAGGTAGGAACTTTCATATTCCAGGAAAATGGGTATGCTCTAATGATAATGGACGGAGACACCTTAGGTGGCGAATCCTATTTAATTGATGGCGAAGAGTACAGTTTAAAGTATTCGGTTTTGTATACTAAAGATCCTTACTACATTACCTTTACAATGTATTTTAAGAACAGTGGTATTCGGGTAAGCACGATGAAAGGAATCTTTAAATACAATGAAAATGGGGACATGGTTATTTGTCTTGACTCAGAAGAAGGACCAAGACCAACTTCCTTTCGGAAAGACGACACCGCTACTTTAAAAAAGATCAAATAAAAAAACCCGATGTTGCCATCGGGTTCAATTTCAATAGGTTATATTACTCTGTTTCAGAAGAGTCCACTAAATGATCTTCTGCACTTCCTTCATTAGAATCAACCCCCTGGTTTTCACCTGGTAGAACTCGACCATGAAATGGAGGATATCCTTCAGTATAAAACTGGAAATAATTACCTACTCTTTGTAAATACCTCAAAGTACCTACTTGATAGTTAAACATTCCCTGAGGAAAGCTACCTGTAAATAAAACCGCCCAAAAAGCAATAAAATTCACAAACATAAATGCAATTAGCTTAATGTACAGAACAAAGATGTGTGGAATCAATAAAAATATAGCAAATATATGCCTTCCCAATAATACTCTTCTTTTGATTTCTGGCCTATACGGCATATCAAAAGTAATTCCTTCATCTTCATGACTTAAGCTGAAACTAGGATAGCCATCTCTTAAGTTGTATAAGCTAGAACCCAATCTTAAGGTATACCTGCTTACTTTAACAAAGAAGTTATGCGCATCCTCTGGGAATTTTCTGGTAAATAAAATGGAGAAAAATGTCCATAAAGTATAGAAGTATGCTCCAATAGAATATACTAATAGCACAAAATAATGCGGAATAAGGATGTAAATCCAACCAAATAACGCTCTCAATAGTAACTCACCTCTAGAGTAAGATTCCTGCCTTTTAATGTCAAAATTCATCATATTTTTTTATTTTTAATTGTTCAATTAAGGAAATTAATATGATGTAAGCAAATTTTTATTCGAATAAAACACCAAAAACTCACATAAAGTACTGTTTTGCAAACCCTTACATATTCTCATCAGAGAAGCGATTCATTGCTTCCTCACTTATTCCCATGTTAGAGTATCCTCCATCATGGAACAAATTCTGCATAGTAACACTTCTTGTTAAGTCGGAAAACAAGCTAATACAATAGTTAGCGCAATCCTCAGTAGATGCATTACCCAATGGGCTCATCTTATCCGCATAGTTAAAAAAGGCATCGAAACCACCTACTCCACTCCCAGCCGTTGTCATTGTAGGAGATTGGGAAATGGTGTTCACCCTAACCTTGTTTTTACGACCAAAATGATAGCCAAAGCTTCTTGCGAAAGATTCCAATAGTGCTTTAGATTCAGCCATTTCACTGTAGTCTGGAAACGTCCTTTGTGCAGCAATATAAGACAATGCCAATATACTACCATAGTCATTCATGGCGTCCTTTTTATACAAGGTTTGCATCAACCTGTGAAAAGACATGGAAGAAATATCAAATGTCTTATGCATGAAATCATAATTAAGGTCGGTATAGGGTTTTTTCTTCCTTACATTTAATGACATACCAACAGAATGGAGTACAAAATCTATTTTACCATATTTTGCTATAGCAGCATCCACAAGGGCTTCAAGATCTTCCATTACGGTAACATCACATCCTATTACTTCCGTGTTGCATTTTTCTGCCAATTCATTAATCTTACCCATTCTTAAAGCTATTGGTGCGTTTGTCAAAATGAACTCTGCTCCTTGCTCAAAACTATTTTCTGCTACTTTCCATGCTATTGATTTCTCATCTAAAGCACCAAAAATTATCCCTTTCTTTCCTTCTAATAATTTCATAATTCTATATTGTAATGCGATTATACTTCAAAAACTTGATTTTTCACCAAGTCTTCCATTGTTTCTCTTTTTCTTATTATTCTAGCTTTGCCATTTTCTACCAATACCTCAGCAGGCCTGTATCTGGAATTGTAATTACTACTCATACTAAATCCATAAGCTCCTGCATTATGTATTGCTAATATATCCCCCTCTCTCACTTCAGTAAGTTTTCTATCCCAACCTAATGTGTCGTTCTCACAGATATACCCTACTACAGAATAAACCTTATTAATGCCCTCTGAATTAGATATATTAGTAATATTATGGTAGGCATCATACATCATAGGACGTAACAAATGATTTTGACCACTATCTACTCCCACAAAAACAGTGGATGTTGTTTGTTTTATTACATTGGCATTTACCAATAAAAACCCAGATTCACTTACGAGAAACTTCCCTGGTTCAAAGCAAAGGGTTAATTCCTTGCCATATTCTTTGCAGAACTGTGAGAAACTTTTGGTGATTTTCTTTCCTATCTCTTCTACATCTGTACTAACATCTCCCTCTTTGTAAGGTACCTTAAAGCCAGAACCAAAATCCAAAAATTCCAAATTAAGAAAGTATTCTTTGGCAGCGTCAAACAATAGATCTGCTCCTCTTAAGAAGACATCTGCATCCAACATATCGCTACCTGTATGCATGTGTAAACCATTCACATTAATGTTGTAATTTTCAACTATTCTAGCAACATGACGCATTTGATAATAGGAAATACCAAATTTACTATCAATGTGCCCTACTGAAATATGGCTATGTCCACCAGCCATAATATGAGGATTGATTCGGACACAAATAGGGACTGAATTGCCATATTTGTTCCCTATCATTTCCAACATTGAAAGGTTGTCAATATTGATTCTAACACCTTTTTCAATGGCTTTTTGAATTTCACCAAAGGACACTCCATTTGGTGTAAACAGAATGTCTTCAGCTTTGAAACCAGCCATTAAAGCAAGTTCTACTTCTTGAATTGAAACCGCATCACAACCTGCACCTTGATCTTTTAACAATCTTAATACATTCAAATTTGTCAATGCTTTACAGGCATAGTAAAGTTTTAATTTGACATTAGGAAATCCGTTCTTGAGTGCCTTAAACTGCTTTACAATCTTATTTGCATCGTAAACATAAACTGGAGACCCAAATTCACTGGCTATAGAAAGAGCGTCAACCCCTCCTATCTCGTATTTCCCATTGTTCAAATTCATAGCCGCAAAACTATCAAAATTTTATATTTATCTTGAATAATAGGTAAGGAATAAATTATACCTTTGGAATGTATGAAGAAATTTATCGCAAGTATAAAATATGCTATGAAAGGAATTGGAATCTATTCGAAAGAAAGGAATGCCAAGATTCAAATTTCAATGGCTGTAATCTACTCGTGTACTGCTTTATTTTTAGATTACAATTTCATAGAATGGTGTATAGTGCTACTCTGTTTTGGCTTAGTATTTACTGCTGAAGCAATAAATACAGCAATCGAGTATCTAGTAGACCTCGTTTCACCAGACTATGATGAAAAGGCTGGAAAAGTAAAAGACATAGCCGCTGGTGCAGTGCTTATGTCTGCCTTGTTCGTGGGGATCGTTGGTATTTTATTAGTATTAAATAAAGTTATGAATAATGGGTGCCTTAATTAAGGGTATTACTCCTTTACCACTTCCATCCCATCTAAATAACGCTCTGCATATCTTTCTATCCCTCTTGTCTTTTTACTGCTTAAGAGAATATGCTGACACTTGGGCATTCTGTCTGTTAGTTTATCTAATTGAATAACAACCTCAGCTTTCACTATTTGTTCCGCATTATCAATGGCATAAATAATTACATCCCTGCAATTTAATCCATTTGCCAAGTAAATTTCATTCAATCTTTTGGCTGTGCCTATAACCACATCCATTCCCAGATAAATAGTATTGCGATGCAATTGAATGTCACCACCTTTAAAGGTTCTAAAGATGCGCAAGTCTGTATGTTTTGCCAGTTTTGTAAAAATTTCCTCAACCTGCTCACCATGTTCTTTGTCCTTAACCAAAACAATTGCTCTAGGAACGTCTCCTGCTTCCTTCTTAAGTCGCTGAATTATCCCCATAGCAAGTAAAGTTGTTTTGCCCTGCTTCTCATCCCCTAATATCAAAAGATTCTTGCCACTCTTAATGCCAGGAAATCCTTTTACCTGTATAGGCAAAGGTGCTTCAAAGCCACATTCAGTAATAGCTCTATCTAACGGTTCGTGTATTTTTTTTAGAAAAGTCATAAAAGAAATTAGGCTCTTATAATAAGAGCCTAATTGTTAATTATTTTACTATTGTCATTTCATCAATAAGATGCCTTGCTCCAGCATATTTATCGATGATAAATAAAGTATATCTGATGTCAACAGAAATTGTTCTCTGTAATCTTGGTTCAAATGCTACATCACCACTCATTGCTTCCCAGTTTCCATCAAATGCAGTACCAATAAGCTCCCCATTACCATTTATTACAGGACTCCCTGAATTACCACCAGTAATGTCGTTATTAGACAAGAAGCAAACTCTTAAGGAACCATCTTTTGCTGCGTACTGACCATAATCTTTGTTTTGAGCAAGAGTGATTAAACCTAGTGGTAAATCAAATTCGTGATCCCCCTTAATGTACTTTTCTAATACACCATCCATAGTTGTAAAGTGCTTGTATTTTACTGCATCTGCAGGAGAATAATCTAATACGTTTCCGTATGTTACTCTCATAGTTGAATTAGCATCTGGGTAATATTTGCCCTTAGGGTTCATTTCCTTTCTCCCTTTCATAAACAATCTATCTGCCTTTGCTTTATCAATTTCTGCTTGTTTCATCTTGTCACCAAAGCCAGTTCTGTAATGGTTAATAATAGCTCCTGACAAATAAACACCCATGTCTTTTTTCAACGCTTTATAACTTGGCTTTTCTAAGAAAGACATTACTGCAGACTCTTCGTCTAACATGGTCTTCTTGAAAATAGTTGCTGCCATCTTGCTGTAATTCCCTTTAAACTTTTTGTTTAAAGTATTGATTTCAGGAAATCTTAAATCTGCAGGAACATCTTCCATGTACATTTTAAGCATAGCTTCGCAAATATCCATGTCAATAGGTCTGTAATAATTCTTAAAATGCCCTGGTGCACTTTGATTTAAGCTTTGCACAGTTGCATCAATTGCTGCTTGTATATTTGCTTTTTTAGCATCCTCTAGGTCTTTGTTATTCAATGCTTCATAAGCTCCTTGCAATCTTGCAAATCCAAAACCATATTGAAAAATCTCTGTCCCTATCATGGACTCAATTAAATGGTTTCTTGCAACTTTGGCATCTCTAAATACTTCGTAAGAAGACTTATATAAGTTCATTACCTCTCCATATTCACTTGTCTTGTCGTTTGCCTTTACCCAAGCCATAAATTCATCCTCTTTTTTTTTCTTTTGCTCTTCTATGTTTAACTTTTTAAGAGCTTTAGTCATACCCATAAAGTTTTTCCAGTAGTTACTTACTCTTGCATGCTTAGAAGCGTATTGTATTCCTACAGCTCTATCGGCTTGCATGTATTTCTCGTAAACATCTAGTTTCATTCTTCTAACCTTCACTCTCTCTGGCAATTCTTTTGTAGTAGATAAATTTACACCATAAGAAGTTAAATATCTATCTGTAGAACCAGGATAACCAAAGATCATCGCATAATCTCCTTGCTCTACTCCTTTTAAAGAAACTGGTAAATGATGCTTTGGCTCATAAGGCACATTGTCCTTTGAATACTTAGCAGGCTTGTTGTCTTTGTTAGCGTATACTCTAAATAGGCAAAAATCACCTGTATGTCTTGGCCACATCCAGTTGTCTGTATCTCCACCATATTTACCAACAGACGATGGAGGTGCGCCTACCCATCTTACATCGTTGTAAATTTCATAAATTAAGGCGTAATAATTATTCCCTTTAAAGAAACTCTTAATTTCTATACTTAAATCTGAATCTCCTTTTAATTCAATCTGAATAGCTTTTGAGTTAGCGCGTATAAGTTTTGCTCTTTCCTCTACCGACATTGATTCTGTAACACCATCTAATACTTTAGCGGTTACATCTTCCATTCTATCTAAAAAGGAAACAGAAAACCCTGTTGGTATTTCTTGCTCCTTAGTCATAGCCCAAAAACCATCTTTTAAATAATCGTTTTCTGGTGAAGAGTTCTTTTGTATCTCCCCATATCCACAATGGTGATTTGTAAGCATAAGGCCCTGAGAAGAGATCATTTCTCCTGTGCAAAACCCAGTACCCAATCTTACAATTGCGTCCTTCATAGAGGATTTATTCACATTGTAGATCTGGTCAGCTGTAAGCTTAAGGCCTTGTTTTTTCATGTCGGCATAGTTCAGTTTGTTTACAAACATAGGAAGCCACATCCCTTCATCTGCTTGTGCGATTTTTGGCGCAAACAAAGCAGTAGCTAATAATAGAATAAAGATTTTTTTCATTTTTGTTATTTAATTCGAAGTGCGAATTTAGTTATATAATGAAAAGTAAAAAATGATTTGGTTAAAGTGTTTTGTTTATTGGTTTAAATTTTCATTATTAATTTTTCTATATTTGATGGATTACACAGCGGTTAATTACATTAAACAAAACAACATGCTCCCAAAGAACTCCTTATTATTTCCCATATTATCCTTATTAATTCTTGTAATTGGGTTATCATCTTGTACTTCAGACAAGAAAAAAGAGACCAAAGCAAACAAGAAGTACAACATTCTATTTGTGTCCATTGATGACCTAGGTCCTAACCTAGGAGTTTACGACAATCCACATATCGTTTCCCCAAACATAGATGCATTCGCAAAACAAGGGATGACCTTTAGGAATACTTATTGCCAGGCTGCTGTTTGTGCTCCTTCCAGAGCAAGTTTAATGTCTGGCTTGAGACCGGACTCAACAAGAGTTTGGCATTTAGGTGATAAGTTTAGAGAATTACATCCTAGCTTAGTAATGATGCCAAAGCATTTTAATAAGAATGGTTACCATTCTGTATGTATTGGGAAAATATTCCACAATTACATGCCTGATTCTATGTCTTGGGATGAGCCAGATTTAAGGCCAATACAATTTAATAGGCCAGAATGGAGGGGTCGAGATGGAGAGACATTTTATGTAAACGAGGAAACACAAAAGAATCAAAAAATCAGAAGAGATTTTCTGGTTACAAAAAGGCCAAATTATTATGCAGATGGTTGGAACAATGGACCAGCATGGGAAATGGAAGACGTGCACGACAGCTTATATTACGATGGAGCACAAACAGAATTGGCTAAAAGAACCTTATCTCGACTTTCAAAAGGCAACAAACCATTCTTTTTAGCTCTAGGATATTTCCGCCCTCATCTTCCCTTTGCCGTTCCAAAAAAATACTGGGATCTATATGACAAAGACAGCATTCCTTTGGCAAGTAATCCATTCATCCCTGAAAACTCTCCAGTAATGTCTATGAATTCGATGTATGAGTTAAGGGGATACAATGGCTTTAAGAATCTAAAGCACCCTGCACAAAACAGCATGTCTGAAGATACAGCAAGGATACTAAAACAAGGGTATTATGCTAGTGTTAGTTACATTGATGCTCAATTTGCGAAGGTATTACAGCATTTAAAAGACCTAGACCTTTATGACAATACGATAATTGTTGTTTGGGGTGACCATGGATGGAAATTAGGGGAGCACAATGGTTGGTGCAAACAAACCAATTACAACATTGACATACATGTTCCATTGATTGTATATAGCCCTAACCAATCAAACCCTGGAAATCAAACCTATGGAATTACTGAGCTAATCGACATCTTTCCTTCCCTTTGCGAAATGACTGGGGTCAAAGCGCCTAAATATTTACAAGGAACAAGTTTTGTTCCTTTAATAGAAAATCCAGAAAGGGAATGGAAAAAAGCAGCTTTTAGTCAGTTTCATAGAAGACCTAAGGTTACTCCAGATGGGAAAACCTATATGGGGTATTCACTCAAAACATTAGATTATCATTACGTTGAATGGTATTATTGGGATCATGAAAATAAGAAAAAAGGAGATTTCGTAACCAGTGAATTGTACATAAATAAAAGTGACCCAGATGAAAATAAAAATGTGGCAAAAGAAGATAAATATGCTAAACTTGTACTCTTGCTTTCCGAGCAACTAAAAGCTGGATGGAAAGAAGCTCAACCTTAATAAAAATAAGGATTAGTAGAACAATGACGGATAAAAAAGAACAACCTAACAATCCCTTGCACGGAATAAAATTAATTGAAATCTTGGAACACCTGGAAGGATATTATGGATGGGAGGAAATGGGCGCCCGAATTGACATTAAATGCTTCAACTCAAACCCTTCCATCAAATCTAGTCTAAAGTTTCTTAGGAAGACCCCCTGGGCTAGAGAGAAAGTGGAGAAGCTATACCTAAAGAGCATATAGTAGAACAATTCTAAATTAGCCTAGAGGTTTAAAATCCAAGAAATTATTATTTAATTGTAGCAATATGCAAAGTATTCCTGAAAAACCGCTTGCGATAAACCATATTAGACCAAGATTTGTTGTGGAAACTGCGACTCCAATAGAAGAGATATCAAGCAGAATCACTAATGCCTTGTCAGAAGAGGGTTCAACTTGTATTGGCTATGCCAATTCTAGGTATGCCATGATTACCATCCCAGAAATTGAGCAACATTATTGGTCACCTCAATTGAAAATAAGCATGGAAGAATTGGAAGATGGTAAGATAGAAGTTAGGGGCGTCTATGGACCTAGACCAGCTGTATGGACTATGTTTGTCTTCTTTTATTTTTTTATTTTTGTGTCAATTACAGTAATAGGAATCATTGGTATGTCTATGATGACACTTGATAAACCCGCCAATATACTATGGTTTATACCTATCCTATTGTTGGTTTTTGGCAGTTTATTTCTTAGTTCCCACTTTGGCAAAATGAAAGGAAGATCTCAAATCATTATCATTCATAAGTTTTTTGAAGAAAAAACAGGAATACCGGTACTACAAAGAAATAGAAAAGAAGAATAAGACTATTTGCCTTTTAAATCCATTGCAGCCTTTACGAACATCACAAATAAAGGATGAGGAGATTCTACAGTACTTTTCAATTCAGGGTGATACTGCACAGCAATAAAATAAGGATGTGATGGCAATTCAATTATCTCTGCCAGTCCAGTTTTCGGATTTCTTCCTGAAAACTTAAGACCTGCTTTCTCATATTGCTTCACATACTTATCGTTAAATTCATAACGGTGTCTATGCCTTTCAGATATAGTAGTTTTGCCATAAACTTTATGGGCAAGTGACCCTTTTTCTATTTTACAATCGTAGGAACCTAATCTCATAGTCCCTCCCATGTCTTCAATATTCTTTTGGTCTTCCATTATATCGATAACAGGATTTTTCGATTCTAACTCCATTTCCGATGAGATAGCATCTTTTATACCTAACACATTTCTCCCATACTCAATAACGGCACATTGCATGCCCAAACAGATCCCAAAGAATGGTATGCCATTTTCTCTAGCATACTTGATAGCAGACAACTTACCATCAATGCCTCTTGAACCAAAACCGGGAGCAACTAAGATCCCATCAATGTCTTCAAATTTGTATTTGGCATTGTTGTCTGAAACTAATTCTGAATGAATCATTTCTAGCTTTACTTTACATTCATTGCTAGCCCCTGCATGAATAAAGGCCTCAATAATTGACTTGTATGCATCAGGTAACTCAATGTACTTACCTACTAAGGCAATTTTCACTTCCGACTTAGGGTGTTTTAATCTAAGTAAAAAGTTTTTCCAATTGTCCAAATCTGGCTCATTCTTGGCACTTAGTTTTAGATTACTCAGAACTACTTTATCTAATTTCTCCTTTTGCATTACAAGAGGAACCTCATAGATTGTCTTTAAATCAATACTTTGAATTACTGCATTTGGCTTTACATTGCAGAATAAGGCCAATTTACGTCTTACTTCCGATGTTAAATCATACTCCGTTCTACAAACTAATACATCTGGCTGTATACCTAACTCCAACAATGCCTTTACGCTATGCTGTGTTGGTTTGGTTTTTAATTCCCCTGCAGCCTTTAAATATGGAATAAGCGTAAGGTGAATTACCAAAGCATCGTCTTTGCCCAGCTCCCATTTTAATTGCCTTACTGCTTCTACATAAGGCAAGGATTCAATATCACCAACTGTTCCACCAATTTCAGTAATTACAATATCAAACTCACCAGTTTCACCAAGAATTTGTATTCTTCTCTTAATTTCATCGGTAATATGCGGTATTACTTGAACTGTTTTACCTAAGTACTTTCCTTTTCTCTCATTTTTAATAACAGTTTGGTAAATCTTCCCAGTCGTAACATTGTTAGCCTGAGAAGTAGGAACATTTAAAAACCTTTCGTAATGTCCTAAATCTAAATCAGTTTCTGCACCATCCTCTGTAACATAGCATTCACCATGTTCATAAGGGTTAAGAGTTCCTGGATCTACGTTAATATAAGGATCAAGTTTCTGAATTGTCGTTTTGTAACCTCTTGCTTGTAGAAGCTTAGCTAATGAAGCAGCTATAATCCCTTTACCTAATGAAGAGGTTACCCCTCCCGTTACGAATATGTATTTGCAATTTGCCATATGAAAATGTGTAGAAAGTATTGCTTCGCTACGGGATTCAAATCTACTGTAAAATTCAATTCGATTAGAGAAACTCCTTATGTTTTTTTAAGAAATTCTCCACAGTAATTAAATCTTCCTCTGTATCCACAGATGGGCTTTGGAATGCTGTCTCTGCAAGGTAGATATTTAAGCCATTTTCCATCCACCTCAATTGCTCTAGTGATTCTGCTTTCTCTAGAGATCCTTGCTCCAAGCCTTTTATCCCCATAAGAACCGAAGCCTTGAATCCATAAATACCTAAGTGTTTATAAAACGAAAATTGGCTAAGCCAATTTTCTTGCTCCTCATCTCTTACATAAGGTATAGGATGCCTACTAAAAAGCAAAGCTCTGTTGTTTATATCAGTAGCCACCTTTACAGAATTAGGATCAAATAACTCTGTCTTGTCTGTTATCCTTTTCTTTAAGCTTGCAATTTGAACGTTTTTATTTTCCAAAAGCTCTAAAATACTCTTTAATTGGTCTTTCCTAACAAAGGGCTCGTCACCCTGAACATTTATTACCACATCAAATGAATCCTTGGGATATTGCTCTAAAACCTCAATGCATCTATCTGTTCCAGTTTTATGGTGTTCTGAGGTCAAAAAAACTTTTCCTCCAAACCCTTTCACTACATTTGCAATTCTTGAGTCGTCCGTGGCTACACAAACTTCTTCTATAGCGTGATAGGAAGATACTTGCTCATAAACTCTTTGAATCATTGGCTTACCCCCTATGACCTTAAGAGGTTTTCCAGGAAGTCTTGTTGACCCATAACGCGCAGGTATTATTGCTAAAATCTTCATTAAAATGCAAATGCCAAACTGGCCATTATCCCATATTCGTCTACACCTGGATCCTTTAAATGCGTTAATCTCTTCAAGAAATCAACCCTTAAAACTTTAAATATATTTTCTACTCCAAATCCAACTTCTCCATACGGTGTTTTATTTAACTGCTTAAACTGACTAACTGGTACTCCATCTAAATCATAATTAGGAACTAAAGATTGATTGGACTTAGTCATACTACCATAAGACCCTTTACCGGCTAACACCAAACGCCATTTCAGCTTCTTCATTAATGGAATCCTGTTCAACAAAGCTCCGTTAAAGTGATGTTCTGCAAAAAGTGAAACAGACTCATCTGAAACAAATTCAAAGAAATTCATTAAGTTAAATATTTGCTTTCCATAAATAAAGGACTGATTTCCTCTATGTACATTAAGCAAAGGATAAGGAACATCTCCAAATACTTTAAGCACTTCAAACTCTAAATCAGTAATACCTAAATAGCCAAAGTTAAAGCCATAGTTTAATCTACCTACGATTTTATCGTAATCAAATTGACTATTAAATAAGCCATTTATTCCTTTAGCATACTTGATTGAAACTGCTAAATCTCCTTGTCTTGAAACTCGAACTCTTTCGTTATCGTTTGCTAAAAAATACTCTTTCGGTGCCCATCTAAGCTCAATACTAGCTTCCGATGTTGTAAAATCAGAAGCAAGTTCACTTGTGTCTAGTGGGTTTGTTCTGTATTTAAAGTTAAAGTCGTTTATCGGTTCAAAACTTAATTCCTTAGAATGCATGGCTAGCCTTACATTCCATCCTTTTCTAAACTCCGAAGCAAACCATAGTTTGTTTTCAAATGTTCTATTCAATTGGTTGGCATTGGATATACTCAAGGCAGTAAATAAGTTACTCGCTCCATAATCGTTATCCGTAACACCTATTTGATCCACATCTTTTCTTTGTTGAAATCCTAAAGTAGTCCATCTTTTACGAGATAAAATAGCTTCAGCTTCTCCCATGTATTTCCACTTTTCATCGCTTGTACCATAGGCTCCATACCCTTTAAAAATGAACTTTTTAGAGAAATCGTAATTTGTTCTAAAACCTAGTCGAAATCTATTCCCCTCTAATGCATTATAACCATATAAAAAGGCATAAGGTCCTAGATCAACCTTTCCTACTTTCAAGTATCCATCTATCACAATATTCAAAAATTCGACCCAATTTTTTATCATTGGTAAATTTGTAAGGCTATCTATACTATTAGATACCCTTAGTTCGTCTTTTGTTAAGGTGTCGTGTCTGTTGTTTTCCCAGAAAGTATCCGATTTATTGGTAATATCACCTGAAGTCACTACGGGATAATCATAAAATTTGTCTTCTTTTGGTTCATTGATTACAATGTTCTCTGCCGTGGAATTAAACAAAGCAATCATACCAGCTGAGTTTTTACTTAGCTCCACAATATCAATAAGAATCCTGGTCTTGTTGGGCATGTAAACCCCATTGTCCATTTTTAGATATTCCTGAGTAATCTTTAGTTTCTCTACATAATTCAAATTTGCAGAACTAGGCACAGACAAGGATACTCTTGTTAAGGCAAAAGTCGAATCCTCAATCCATATATACCCAGTGAATGCTAGGTCTAATGGGTTCTTAGGTTCGACTTTTATCTGATTTATTGGCAATCCATTTTCATAAGTGATATCTACAATAGTATAATTGTAAAAACTTAAGGAATGCGTTGATATAGGAGAGACAAAATTCTTAGTTAGAATGTTCAATATGTTGTCATGGAAGTTATATTGTTGAAAGGAGGACCCCAACAATTGGGATACAAAAGTACCATCTTCTACACCAACCCCTTTTATTCTTGAACCTCTTATTACTTCTTTATTTCTTGCAGGTTTATCCGCAAAGTAAAAATCTGAAATCACCTCAGAAATAAAAACTGGCAATACTGCTTTTTCTCTATCCTCGCTTAAATAGGAAATAGTATCAAACAAAGGTCCTAGCTTTTTAATTACCTTTTTCTTTTTATACTTTTCAGATATATTATTTATCGCAAATTGGATTTTAGTAAAAGCCTCGTATTGATAGGCTGAGAGGTTATTCTTATTCTGTTTAGCTTTGGCTTTCTGAACACCTCTAATTAATTTCCTTGCTGCATCTCCCTTCGCAGATACTCTTACTACACCAACCTCCTTTTTCTCCGTTAGCATGTCAAAATTGATCTTGTTCTTCTGACCACGTAGAACGACTTTGGTGTTGGTTTCGTACCCCATAAAGGAAGCACTTACAGAATCTACTTTTTGAGTAGTAGTCAATGAATAATTGCCATTAAAATCAGAGGTAACTCCGATTGTTGTCCCAGTGAATACAACTGTTGCAAAAGCCATCGGCTCACCAGTTTCGGCATCTAAAATGGTACCCGATACTGCTGTTGTTTGCGCACTAGAACTATTGTGAATGAATATACTTAATAGTAAACACAAACATAAAGGCATAAAACTAAATAGTTTTTTATTCATACAACAACAAAGTAATGCAAGAAATTAGAAATTAAAAAGTTAATAAATTATACTTCTCTACTAGAATCCCACTGCTCTAGATAATCGGCAACTCTTTTGACAAACATTCCACCCAATGCACCATCTACAACTCTATGGTCATAAGAATGAGAAAGATACATCATATGCCTAATGGCTATGACATCTCCATATTCCGTTTCTATAACAGCTGGTTGTTTTCTTATTGCACCAACCGCTAAAATTGCTACTTGAGGTTGATTAATAACTGGAGTACCAAAAACATTTCCAAAAGAACCCACGTTTGTAATAGTGTAAGTACCTCCCTGAATTTCATCCGGCACAAGCTTATTGTTTCTAGCTCTATTGGCTAGGTCGTTTACATTCTTAGTCAAGCCTAGTAAGTTCATGTTGTCTGCATTCTTAATAACAGGAACAATTAAATTCCCATCCGGTAATGCAGCAGCCATTCCTATGTTTATGTTCTTTCTATGAATGATGTTGTCTCCATCAACAGATACATTAATATTAGGGAAGTCTTTTATTGCTTTTACAACTGCTTCAATAAAAATAGGTGTAAATGTTATTTTTTGACCTTCTCTTTTTTGAAATTCGTCCCTTACTTTGTTTCTCCAATTAACAAGGTTAGTAACATCGACTTCTACAAATGAAGTTACGTGAGGAGAAGTTTGCATGCTCATTACCATATGGTCTGCAATAAGCTTTCTCATTCTACCCATTGGAACTATTTCATCACCCTCCATACCTACTACTGCTGGTTTGGCTATTGGTTTGCTTACCATCTCAGTTGATTTAGGAGCTGCAGGAGCAGTTGTAGTACTTTGACTTCCTCTATTAGATAAATACGAAAGGATATCTCTTTTCGTAACCCTACCTTCTTTACCTGTTCCAGGAACAGATTCCAATTCATTCATTGGTATCCCTTCTGTCCTAGCGATATTCATTACTAAGGGAGAATAAAACCTATCTCCGGAAGCTTGTGCAAGCACAGGAGCAGAAACTATTTCTTTTGCTACTACTACTGTTTCTTCAATTTCTTTAACAGGATCACTCTTTACTTCTACTATTGGTGCAGAAACACTTGCTTCGCTACCCTCAGTTTGTATAACAGCAACTGGCTCTCCTACTTGAACCACATCACCATCGTTGTATAATTTCTTAATTAATATTCCTGCTTCATTAGAAGGGATTTCTGAATCAACCTTATCCGTTGCAATCTCTACCAATGCTTCATCCATCTCCACCATTTCACCTTCCTCCTTCAACCATTTAATTATGGTAGCCTCTGCAATACTCTCTCCCATTTTGGGCATTAAAATCTGTACTTCCGCCATTCTTGATACCTTGTTTTAAGTGCTGCAAAAATGCACTTTTTTTTGAAGTTCTACAAGACAGGAATTGGAAAGGATAAAATTAAATCTCAACAACTATTAACACTTGCTTATTTCTACAAAAGCTCAATATGTAATCACTTACATCTTTCGAAAAATAGGTCATTGAGACTTGGACATGTCTGCCATAAGTACATTTAAAGTGACCCTCTACACTACTTACTCGTTTACCCACAATCTTAAATTAAGTGTTAGCATAACAATAAAGCCAAAAACAAGCCCCAGGGTTGCCTTGTCAGCAGTTTTATCTACTTGCGTTTCAGGAACTACTTCTTCAATTACTACATCTGTCATTGCTCCTGCTTTGATAGAAAGTGGTCATATTATTAATATTTAATATATTAATAATATGATATATAATTGTAGTAAAATGAAATTTCACCTTGTCTTTTTGCTACTATTTTTATGTTATGACGTTTTTGCACAGGACTCAAAAACAAAATTCGATAGTATTAAAAATGATTCAATATTGAATGGTATAAAAAAGGTGCATGATGTTCAGATAAGTACGTATCCTAGCAATACACCATTAGAAAAGGTATACAAATGGAGGTTAGAATACATCAAAAATATTTTAGAAACCAATGCAATTCTTGGTAATGATTCGTTTAGTAATTATGTAAACTTTATAATGAAACACATAATTGAATCAAACCCTAGATTGGATTCAATGGAATTACGGTATTTTATTTCAAGGTCACCAATACCTAATGCCTCTTCACTTGGTGATGGCACATTTATTATTAATCTTGGTTTGATAAGAAAGATTAACACCGAAGGGCAGTTAGCTTTTATTTTGTGTCATGAAATTGCGCATTTTTATTTAGATCACTCTAACATATCTGTTATTGATGATTTCACAAAAACAAACTCCAAGGAGTACAGAGAAGAGCTTGGTTCAATATCTTTAAGAAAGTATGGTCGGTACGAATTATTAAAATCAATGCTTAAAAAGAATACATACATTGAAATGTCTCATAGTAGGGAATTTGAACTTGAAGCAGATTCAATGGGGTTTACATTCTTTAAAAACACAAACTATGACCTTCATCAGTCTATAACTTGTATGGATTTATTAGACTCCATTGATTACTATAAATTTGCTAATAAAATAGATTACAACAAAACTTTAAGCTTTAGCGATTACCCTTTTAAAAACAGATGGTTAAATGAAGAAAATACATTATTCAGTAGTTATATAAAAAATGATTATTGGGACAGAGATTCTATTAAGTCTCACCCTAATTGTGATATAAGAGCCGGAAAGTTAGCAACTTTATTAATGGGTAATAATAAATATCCATCAAACAAATTCATTCAAGATAGCAATAACTTGATTAAGTTAAAGCGACAATTGGATATTCAATTCTTAGAAAGTTGGATTTACTATGGTGACTATGGTCGTGCCTTGTTTTTAAGCCTTAAAAATCTTGAAGCGGACACAAATAATCTTTCACTTGTAATAATGACAAGTAAAATCTTAAAATTAATACATAAATCACATATTAATCATACGTTTAGTAAACACGTAGATCGTCCATCCAATGAGAATGAAGTAGAATACAATCAATTTTTAAATTTACTTGACAACATCCGATTAAACGAACTTGAAAATATTAGCTATTATTTCCATTTGACATATTTGAATAATCTTAAAGACAATGAAATATTTGTTAAAAACATGAACTATTTCAAAAAGACAATAAAAGAATGAAACATATATTCCACATAATATTATTAGCTATTACCGTATTAAAATACAATGTAGTTGTAAGTCAAGAAAATAGCATTTATGATGTTTTATCTATTAAGCTTCAAGATATTGGACCAATACTAAAAGACAGTGAAGTCACAGGATATTATATGTTTTATAAAACTGATAAGTTAAGTAAGGATACTTCTAGTTATGTAATAGATATATTAGATCAAAATCTTAACATCCTAATCTCAAAACCTATTAATGGATCTGATCAACTTAAATTGTTAGACGGTGTTTACAACAACAAAACATTGCTCTTGAAATTTTATGATTATTTAACCAAAGAAATAACATTAAGCCAGTATGACAATGGGGCGAATGAAATATCCAAAGTAATACGAAAATTAAGTTCTTACGAAAGCTATATAATAGAAAGAACCTTCAGTGACAATGGTGGTCAGAATGTTTGTGTTTTCCCTCTAGAAAAAACTGGTTTCGTTGACTACCGCGGAATAAAAAACAAAAAATATGGTTATAATATTGACTTATATTCTTCTACGGATAGTAATAAAATATGGACTTTAACATCAGAGGTGAAATCCAAGTTACATGAATTTGCGACTCATATATATGGAGATAAAAACGTTATTGTTAGCTCCATTCTCAGTAAGAAAACCTTGTTAACACGTAGTATAGATATCTCTATTTTGGCAATAAATGCCAAAACAGGAGAAAAGATGTTTGAAAAACCCATAGTTGATCCAAATTATGAATTACTTGTATTAAATGGACTTGAAAGTGATTTAGAGGGAAACATATACTTACTAGGCAATTACTTTCCTAAAGGCAAAAGCGAGCTCAATAACCCAAGCCTTGGTATATTTACCATAAAACTGGACATCCAAGGAAACATTATAGAAAAGAATTTTATTTCTTGGGAAGAAGATATTGGGAAATTAATTGATGTTAATAATTATGGCAAAATTAAGGATGGCGGGTATGTTTATTTTCACGATTTTGTTAGAGATGCTAATGGCAACATTTACGCAATTGGAGAACAATTCAAGAAACGAAATAAATTTTACGAAACAGATATGATCATTGGAGATTTACTAATTATTGAATTAGATAAAAACGCTACTTTAAAGAATGTAAATGTTATTGATAACGAAAAATTTAGAATAGTCTTACCAGAAGGTATGGGAATAAATGGTCCACAAATCTTATCATACTATATAAAGTCAAAAGGTTGGTTTAATTTTCAATTTATTGAATTCAATAGGGATCAATCAATCTTTAGCATAGGATATTATGAAAGGAACAATAATAAAGATAGTTTTAAATTAGATTTTGGAATCACAACCTATGCGGATGGCGAGCTATCTCAAGATAGAATAAACTTGTTGAATACTAATGAGAATAAGATGGTTAGAGTTTTACCAGCTAAAATTGGAAATATAGCAATTATTGAATACTTGATAGATGAAAAACTACTTAAAATGAGAATCGAGAAAATAAATTATTAATATTCTCTTTACCCCAACCCCACATCCAATGACATCATAACAATAAAGCCAAAGATAAGGCCCAAAGTAGCATTGTCTGTGTATTTATCCCTTTGTGTTTCTGGAACAACTTCTTCAATCACAACGTATATCATTGCTCCTGCTGCAAAAGAGAGTGCATAAGGTAATATTGGCTCTATCGTAAGCACTGCTAGGGCGCCTAAGACTCCAGCCACAGGTTCAACTATAGCCGACATTTGCCCCCACCAAAAACTCTTCCTTTTACTTAATCCAGCTCTTCGTAATGGCATAGAAACGGCAAGTCCTTCAGGGAAATTCTGAATACCAATACCTATTGCCAAAGCAATTGCACCACCTAACTCAAAGTTAGGCAAGCCCAAGGATGCAGCGCCAAAAGCCACTCCCACTGCCAATCCTTCCGGGATATTATGTAAGGTAATCGCAGAAACTAATAGTATGGTCTTGTTCCAATTTGTTTCTATTCCTTCTCTTTCTTCCATTTTTGCATTCAAATGCAAATGAGGAATTATCTTGTCTGCGGCATATAGAAATAAAGCGCCTGTCATAAAACCAATAGCAGCTGGAATCCATTCCCATCCAGGAGCAAAGTCTTCTGAAGACATTTCTATTGCTGGAGCAAGCAAAGACCAGAAACTAGCAGCAATCATAACGCCACCAGTAAAGCCTAACATTGTATCCATTACTTTTCTGCTTAACCCTTTAAACAAAAACACCAAAGCTGCACCAGCAGCTGTGAGCAACCAGGTACCTGTTGTTGCAATTAGTGCTTGCCAAACAGCATTTATACCTTTAAACCATTCGAAAATCTCTCCCATTCTTCCACAATTATATAGTTATTTTACTACTTCAATATCATTTCTTATACCTAAACTGGAATAAGTCCTTGTCTCTCCTGTTTTGTTATCCAAATAAACCAAAAAACAATCCACTTCAGGAGTCTCTTCTATAAGTTTTATTGCCTCTCCTTCTCCTAACACGGCACAAGCAGTTGCCAATGCATCTGCAGTAAGACAATCCGAAGCAAAAACAGTCGAACTTAACACAGAGGAGCTAGCTGGGTAACCAGTTCTTGGATCAATCGTATGTCCAATAATGCTTCCTTTGTATTTTTTGTTGTTCTCATAATTCCCGCTTGTTGCCATTGCTTTGTTATCTAAGGTAACATAGGCTATAGCAACATCAGTTCCATCTGATTTTTTGGGCTTTCTAACCCCTACTTTCCATGGTTTTTTATCTGGGTTCACCCCTTTTGCCACTAACTCTCCACCTATTTCAATTAAGTAGTTCTGACAACCTTTAGAATCTAAGTAACTCGCAATAATGTCTACGCCAAAACCTTTGGCTACAGCATTTAAATTTAGCTTTGCATTAGGGTTTTTCTTCCTTATTTTATTGCCTATACGCTCAAAACCATTCATTTTAGAACTATTAAGCAATTCCTCCATGCTTAAATCATCAATGATCACCTCCCCTTTTTCACTGAACCCCCATGCATCAAACAAAACTGCAGCGTATGGGTTAAATGCACCATAACTCAATTGGTGCAGTTTTTCTAGTTTAGGAAACAAGGAATAAAAGTGTTTGTACTTTGGCCCTAACTCAAAATATGTATTTGTATCCGAGCAGTAATTTAACTTAGAGATAAAACTCGTTTCTATATAAGTAGAAAACATTTTACTAAAGTCAATTAGTATAGAGTCTACCTGATCTATGTCTAAATTGCATTCCGCTGTTATGACATAAGTTGTTCCCATTGTAGCTCCCGATTCCTTGCGGTAACCATTGTCTTTGGTAGAACAAGAACTAAGGACTATACCAAATAAACAAAACAAAATCAATACATTCTTCATATTCCTTCCTTTATCCATCTAGCTATTTTTTGAATTACTACCAAGTCCACATTCCCCGGGTTCTCATACTCTGCTGGCACGGACTTCTCTGTGCCTTTAACAAACAAATGGTTCAAACCTTGGATTACCTCCATCTTTATGTTTTTCTTTGTGCTTAACTTATCCTTTAAACAAAGGTAATCTTTCATATTCACTTGATAATCTCTTTCTCCTTGTAGTACATATATTGGCAAAGCCAATTCAAAAGCAGTTTCAGAAGGAGAATTGCTTTTTAATGCATCCCAATAATAGGAGGACAATCCAAATAATTCCTCCTTTGGTGTACTGGATGAATAATTACCAAGCTCTATGATACTGGAAACCTTCTTAGCCTCAGCAATGTTTTTATCTGTAATTTCTTGGCTTGTATGCTCTTTCAAATACTCTAATTGCATTGGAACAGACTTCCATAAACCTCTACAGGGTGACCCCATCATTATAATACCTGCTAAGTCATTTTGAAGCATAGCAATTGCTGGAGCACTCATAGCACCCAGGCTATGTCCCAAAACATAAATTCTTGTTGTGTCCACCCCTTCTTGCTTTTTAAGTAATCTCACAGCTTCAAGAACATCTTCAATTACCTCGCTATAAAGTGTTGCTGTATCAGAAAATAAACTACCATAAGTCAATGTTCTTTTGTTGTACCTGAAAGTTCCTATCCCAGAATCTATGAGCCCTAAAGTAAGGTCATAGAACATTTTGTTGTTCCCAACAGATTCGTCCATGTCATTTGGGCCAGATCCATGAACCAAAATAACAACAGGACTACTTCCTATTTTATCTGGTAAGGTAAGAAAAGACTTAAGTTTACCATGCGGTGTATTTAAGCTCAACTCTCTTTCTAAATAGGCAGTATTCCCATACTTGGTAGGCTCCATATAGTCCACTTGTTTATTTGCTGGGCTAAAACGCATACCAATTAACTTATCCTCCTCATTGTAGTACAATTTAATTATCAAAGAATCCTTGTGCTCGTAATTTAATTTGTAAAAAATAGAAGAAACACCTTTTACTTTCTCTTTTAAAATTACTTGCTTTCTTACTATCTCTCCTTTAGAAAGCACAATCCTTTCCATTAGACTCATAAAGTCATTGAAATACATGATACTTTTTAATGTATCTGCGAATTGATTGTAGTTTTTATTGTAACTTCTATTCTCAAGGCCTTTCACAAAACTTTCAGCACATTTAATCGTCTTTTTTGGTTGACTGTGACCAAGGGCGAAAGAGCCCAATAATACAAATAAGATAACCTTCTTTATCATGGTATGTTTTTAGAAAAAATTTTAAATAGGAAAAGTACAGGATGCACCTTAGTCTGTAGGATACCAGAGGATTGACCTGCACCTTGTTGAAGGTAAATATAATCTAAATCCTTAAACTTATTTGATGAGATAAAACTTAAACCCTGGCACTTATTAATCACAAAATCTAACTTATCTCTCTTGAGAAATAGCATGTCAGAACTAGAACCTTCTGTTTTATCTGTAATACCCGATGAAAATATACTTACAAGTGTCCCATGCTGCCTAACCCTGAACATTTTCGATCTATATTTTCTCAGATTGTTTAATACAAAGAATTCTTTTGCTCCAGCGGTATCCTCAAACTCAAAACTCAAATTCATATTTGGCAAAATGGTCGTTCTTTTTTTAATGACAGCCACTTTTTCAAAATCATCATTGAAGTCATATGACACCGTTTTTATGTGCCTTTGGATTGTGTCTGAAAGGTTAAACCTCAATTTTGCCTCCTTATTTAATAAAAGATTTTTCAAACCCATGTATTGAAGCATGGCATGTAGCATTTTGTTTTTCTTAAGCTTCCTTAGGGATATTTGATTAAGGGACTTACTGAAGACAAAGGCATCTTTAAACTTAGGCTCCTCTATATTATTAATCCTAATGGATTTATCGTTTACGTATAACTTTAAAGAGGTATCGTTCAGATTAATTAAACTATCAATAAAATACAGCTCTTCCTTTAGTTTAATCTGAATAAGCTCATCTTGCATGGCAAATGGAATAGTCTTGGTGTTTTTGTTCTCAAAAAAAGAAGTAGCCACAGCTTTGCTCGCACCTCCTATACTTAATAATCCAGCACCAGATGTATTCGCATAAAAACTTATTGCACGTCCCTTAAAATGGTAGAATTGAATGGATTCATCCTTAAGTTCCAATGCTCCCATTGAACTATCACAATTTGAATTCATCCAAACATTAAATTTTTCAATGGATTTTATGGAAAAAACAGCATTGTACTGATCCCCTATCTTGAAAAACCAAGGATTGACTAGCATATCTATCCCCGTTATTTTTGGGTTCCTAAATAAAGTAGACCATTTGGAGACTCTTCTAGTCTTAAAAGAATCCTTCTCCAAGCTTAAGAAGAGCTTAATTGCCTCTTTCGTATTTACACGAGCTACATATTGCGATTCAGGAATATACTGTGCTAAGGTTCTACTTTTAGTCTTCTTAGTTTGTAAGTATCCCAGTCCTATCAACAATGCGAGAAGTACGATAGCACTTAATGTTAAAAGTATTTTCTTAATACCTGTCATCCATTTCTTGCATCCACTCTAGCATTTGAAGCAAGGCATTTGTCTTGTTCTCTTTATTAAAATTAAAAGTAGCGTTCATGGTATAGTGCCCATCTTTTACTTTAGTAGCAGCCATACTTGCATTATGAAAATATTTTGTTGACATATCTAACATTCCGGCTGCACTTCTACTATCCAGTTCTTCCATGGGATATAGAGCGACCCCAGCTTTATGGTCATAATACATACTATTTCCATTAGTCTTTAATAAAGCTAAAATCTCCGGATTTAACTTATTCGATTCATTTAAAACTGGTAATTTATTGGCATTTTTTGCTGCTGCACTATTAGTTACATAAAACAGGTTTCCCTCAAATCCCATTGTCCAAAGAGCTTTCATTCTTTTTTCATCCTTACTTTCATATCCATAACTCATGTCAATATTATAAACACCACCTACTTTCTTGATTACTTTTAATTTGTCCAATGCTGTTAAAAATCTAGTAAAATTTTCTTGATTCTTTATAGTGAAAAATGCCATAATCTCTGGAATAGTGGAGGTGTCTGCTACTGTTTTCATTGTACTTTCATAAGTCACAGTATCGTATTCGTATGTTCTTTTAGTTCCTATGTATTCGGACATTCCTGTAACTGCAAATAAAGCATCTCCTGAGAAGGTGTTCAATACCATGTCTTTGTTAATCAGCATATCCATCATATCCAAGGCTCCAGAAATATCAACACCTTTCTCAATCTCCATAGTGGATAGCATGGAACTATACATGTCGAAGGACATATTATAGGTCTCATTCATATCAAAGTTCATTGCAGCAATTCCAAATGTAGTGGATGGCAAATACTTTAAAAACTCAGTATTTACTGCACCCGTTTTAATAGTTTGATATTTACTATACTTTTCACTTATGAATTGGTCACCTGTAAACTCTAAAGATTGATCTTTAATATCCATGTACAAAACATTTACGTTTCCCTTAAGAACCCCCACCATATCCTCTACTTTTAAACCTAAATTTCTATACATTCTTTTAGAACCTTGCAATGCCAGCGGATAACTAGCATCCATGTATAATCCAAGGTCGTGAGTACTTGAAAACTTAGACCCAAATTCGGTATTCTTGGCAATGGAGTTTGAACTTTTAAGATCCATGTATCTTAAAGCACTTTCGACTAGTTTCACCTTCTCTTTCTCATATTTTCTATCTCTTTTTCTTTCCGTCATATTCTCCCACTCTTCATCAAATGCTTCTAGAATTGGATGATTCCAATTGTAATAATACGGTTCCTCATAAGCTTCTTCTTTTGCATAATCACCGTCATCGTACTCCTCTGAAACTATCTCTGCAGCGTTCTCCACTGCATCTGTAGCTGCTTCTTCCGCTTCCATTACTTCTTCCAAATAATGTACTTCTTCCGCTTCCTCTAATGGTGAATCTTCAGCATTCTTATCTTTTTCAGCTCTTTTAGCTCTCTCTTTCTCTCGTTTTGCCTCCTCTATCTCTTTATCAATCTCTTCTTTTTCTGCTTTATCCACCAACTCTTTAATTCTCTTTTTCATACTAGGACTCACAAAATCATCCTCATTTGTAATTCCTTCTGATCTCATGAAGTTTTTAAGTTCCTCTTTTACTCTATAACTGTTTGTATAGCTTCCATAACCACTTATATATGGCCCTTCTGTTATGACAGCAACACCCTTCTTCATGGTAACACCATGGTTCCTTACAAACATCATTTGACTTCCCTTTTCTTTGGTAAACCTAGGCATAGGTTGATCTTCACCCAAAGGCTTCATGTTATTCAGGATAGTCTTCTTAAAAAGTACCTCATCCGCAATAGGTAGCAACCAAACAGAGTTTTCTCCATCTACAAAAAAATAGGCCTTACCATTTGTATTTATACCAGATAAACTGCTATTAAGAAGCTCCCTTGCTGGAATTCTTGTACCAGCTAATAATGGAAAACGGATGCTTTCATCTAGTGAATTTATACTCTCTCCTAAATTAGTAGTTAGGCTGTTTAAATTGATTTCTGCAAGTATTCCTACTTCAGTAGGTATTTTATTTAGTAATGGTTGAGCCAACAAAGGACTCCCCAAGAGTGTAATTAGCACTATTGATAAACAAAAGTTTTTCATGGTTTAGATATTGTTATGTTATTTGTTAATGTTGTTTCTTTATTCATAAGAGACTTCATATTGGAGCGCAGCATTACAGCCTTGCCATTCTTAGAAGTTCTTGCATTTTTATTGGTAACTTCTGTCACAGCGGATTCGAACCTATACACACAGATATAGGTTGCCTCCTTTAATGCCTCCTTTTTCTTCTCATTTAACTTACTAATTCGTCCAATGCTGTCCAATCCCGATACCCTTGTCAAGATATTGGAAGGCATGATAAGCTTATCTCTTAGTATTGGGTTTCCTTTCCTACTTAAAGCCAGATAAGCCTGTCCCAATGCAGAATTCAAAGCACTGATACTATCAAAATTAATCTTATAAATGAAAATATAATTGTTGAAATCAACTGTATAGGAAGCACTAGTAATGCCATCAATTGCAGTAAAAATACCCTTTGCTTTCTCCATGTCTCTTCTTATGTCAAACTCATTCGGTATTTTTACCCCCATAAAAGTATCTAGCTTTAATGCAGTATTAATCTCTAGCTTACTTTGACTCATATTAATAGTATAGGTGAAAACTCCAGATGAATCGTCTTTTAAGTCCAATTCCTCCACTACCTCAAAACAAGAGCTTAGAAACAACAGAAAAGAAAAAAGAAGGGTGTTCACTTTCATTTGCTTTACAAAAATATGCTTTTATCCTTTTTAAGCGAAGGAAACATAGCTTTTTAGTTAAACACAGTTTCCTAAAGTCTAATATTAATCAAACGCACTTATATAAAAAAAATACAAATTTGTCGGATTAAGGATTAAAGCTAAAAAAAGAATAATACTTTTACCAAATGAATGCATTAGAAATTCAAAACATAAGTAAAGCCTATGATTCCAAACAAGCCCTTAAAAATGTGTCCATAAACATCCCAGAGGGGTCTATTTTTGGTCTACTGGGGCCTAATGGAGCAGGGAAGACTACCTTATTGAGAATCTTAAATCAAATCATCCTAAGCGACAATGGAAGCATCCATATTTACGGTGAAAAACTGAGAAGAGATCATGTTAGGAAATTAGGCTATTTACCGGAAGAAAGGGGTTTGTATAAAAAGATGAAGGTAGGGAAACAGATTGAATACTTTGCAAGACTTAAAGGGATACCCAGAAAGGAAGCTGCAAAAAGAAGTAACGAATGGTTGAACAAACTAGAATTAATGGGATGTAAAAACAAGAGAACCATGGAGCTTTCCAAAGGAATGCAACAAAAAGTGCAATTTATAATCACAGTAATACATAAGCCTACCATTATAATATTAGATGAACCTTTCTCAGGTTTTGACCCAGTAAATGCGCAACTGATCAAAAAAGAAATCTTAAAGCTAAAAGAAGAAGGCACCACCATACTCCTTTCCTCTCATAGAATGGAAAATGTTGAGGAAATATGCGATTACGTGGCAATGCTTAACGAATCTGAAAAAGTATTGGACGGAACAATTAAGGAGTTGAAAAATAAATTTAAAGGAGACCAATACAAACTTATGTGCAACTCCCCTATTAAAACTTCATCGCAATACGAGATTAAAAAGGAGACAAAAACTGATGCATTGTTCGAATACGCCTTGAAACTTCATGGGACTAGTAATGAAGCACTTAAAGAACTTATTGATTACACCGAGGTTAAACATTTCGAAGAGGTGGTCCCATCTCTAGAGGAGATATTTTTTAACGTAGTAAAAGGAGAAAACCATGCTTAAGAATACTCTATTAATTGCTAAAGAAGAATACCTAACAAGGGTAACAAAGAAAGCATTCATCATTATGACTTTGCTTGCTCCACTTATTTTTGCTGGGTTTTATGCTGCCATAATTGGTATTGCAATGAATGAAACACAGGGTAGTAAAGAAAAAAAATATTTGATTGTAGACGAATATAAACTGCTGGGTCAAGAGTTAGAAAGTACAGAAAAGTCAAAATACCTTTTTACAGAGGACTATGAAGACGCCAAAAAACTACTAAACGAAGAAAAAGTGTATGGCGTCATTAGTTTAACCCCAAATTTAGAGGGTGTTAAAGATAGTTTGCAACTACTAACATTAGATTATCCAAGCATCGTCCAAAAGCAAAATATCAAATCAACAATCCAAAATAGGATTGCGGAAGTAAATTTAAACAAGCTAGGTATATCCACGACAAAATTAGATTCAGCAAAGAGAAAAGTTAACTTACAATCCAATGTGCTTAACGCAGATAAAATAGAGGAAAGTTCTTCAGAATGGAGGTCCGGAATTGGGTTTGCACTAGCTATGGTTATATACTTCTTCATTTTTGTATATGGTGTACAAGTAATGAAAGGTGTAAACGAAGAAAAAACAAATCGAATTGTTGAGATTGTAATTTCAACAGTAAAACCATTTGACTTGATGATGGGAAAGATTTGGGGTATTGCCTGTGTTGGACTTACGCAGTTTATTACTTGGATCTTCCTTTCAGGTATACTTACCTTTATTGTAGGCTTGATCTTTCTTGGAAACTCAGGTTCAGAAATAGATATTACTAATGCCTCTGTTGGAATAGAGCAGACCGGCGGTGGCATGGTAACAGGTGCTATACAACAATTGACTTCGCTGTCCTTTGGTCCAATAATTTTTGGATTTTTATTCTATTTTTTAGGTGGATACTTAATTTATGCATCTTTGTTTGCAGCAGTTGCAGCAGCAGTGGATTCAGATTCAGATTACCAGCAATTCATGATGCCTATAACCATACCTTTGATATTTGCCATCATTGTAGCTCAAATGGCTGTGCTTAACGATCCAGATAGTACATTGGCAGTTACAACTTCTATCATTCCCTTGACCTCTCCTATTGTTATGATGGTTAGAATCCCATTTGGAGTACCTGTATGGGAAATTATCGCCTCTATGGTAGCCTTGATAGTATTCTTTCTTGGTACGGTTTGGGGAGCTGGAAAGATCTATCAGACTGGCATTCTTCTTTATGGTAAAAAAATTGGCTACAAAGACATGGTGCAATGGGTGTTTAAGAAGAAGAAAAAATGAAAGTGTATTGGAGTTCGAGCAGTTTCGTCGTTCTGAAATAGGATTTCTATTCAGCGTAGAACATACAAAAAGGGTTTAACGGACGAGGGCTATCTGAGACAACATAACATAAGCAAAATAAGAATAACAGATTCAAAATAAAAAAGGTCATTTGATTAATCAAAATGACCTTTTTATTAAAAGTATTGAGATTCGAAATTACTCTAATGTCGGCTTATAATCTATGAGTGTAACCTTGTATGTAAAAGTTTTATTGTTGCTTAAAGCAACTGTTACGTTGTATACTTGATCTCCTTTTGCCGACAAGTTAATAGTAGGCTTCCAAACAACTGTAGGTAATCCGTAACCTGATTCATAAGGAAACTGCTTCAATGGAACATTAGCACCATTTAAATCTGTCATACTTACTACAGCACCTTCCATGTTTTCATGTAAAGAGAAAGACCAAAAATCAAAAGTCAACATTTTAGGAGTACATCTTTTTCCTGGCCAGGCCACATAATTATCTAAGTAATAGGATGAATCTCTCATGTTTTTAAGATCCATAGCCCAAATAGCACAATATTCATAGGTTGACCCATGCCCCATACCTTTAGCATATGGATTCAATAACCATCTTCTGTTTCCGACATGTTCCTTATTGTCCTTCATAAAAGAACTTACAGCAAGAACAGAGTTCGTTTTCTGAGTGATCAATGAATTCTTAGCTGCTAATGCTGAACCATTGTTATAGCATTTCCAAGTATTTGGAGGAGTATGATTAAGCTTCTTATTAGCCTCAAACATCACAACGGCCTGCTGACACATTTCATTTAATTGCTTTACCAACACCGTAGGTTTCATAACCCCTGCGTTTCTTCTAAAGTAATTAATTCTATCCAATACTTTCTGGTGCACCTCTTCAGGCAAATAACCAATTTTACATGTATTGACACTTCCTTCTTGCCACTTTATGTCTGGTACAGAAGAATTGCCCATTCTCTTAATTTTGATTGCCGTACCAAAATAGTTTTGATCAAAATCCTTCATAGATATATCTTTAAGTAAGGAATCAGTCATTTTACTAGTTCCATAATTCTGTATGAAATTATCAAAAGCGAAATAGCTGTAAAAAAAGTCATTTTTATCAGCTGTCTTTTCAATGTATTTAAGCTTATTTGCTTTTAATCTATTTTCTGTTAAAGTGGAAGGAGATTCTTCTAGTACTGCTTCATTTAAAGCAATGTACTGCTGCAATTGGCTATATGGAACAGTGCTTATGTCCATACTATAGAAAAAATCTTTTTTCTGCTTTTTGGCTACTGCACTACTGTATTTCACTGCTACATGGTCATACAGCTGAGTTATTAGTCCAATACGCATGTTCTTTTCAAAATCTGCTATTTCTCTCAAATAAGCAGCTTCCGTTTCTTTTGCTTTGTATGTCCTTTTCATCCAATAATCAAACACATAATTAGAAGCCTTAGCATTGCCACTGTTGTTGTAATAATCAACCACTAGCATCCTAACCTCTTGCTTCTTTTCTTTCACAAATGGGTCGTTTTCTTTTATTTTCCTTGCATATTTATGTGTAAAATAAGATTGTTTTTTTTCAGCAAACACATTTATTAATGAATCTGCACTTCCATTTTCAGGAGAGTTAATTTCTGAATTGATAAGGAACAAGGAAATTGCATTCTCCTTATGTAATAAGAAAGAATCGTAGGGAAAGTTAACCAATTCTTTTCTAACTGTTGTTAAGTATTCCTCAGAAGGTGGAAGAGACAAAAGGTCCTTTTTTGTAAATTCATACTTTTGTTTCTGTAGCTCATATCTCTCAGGGAACATCTCCAAACCAGTCATAGCATAATACCTTGCCTTTTCTACACTGTCCATTCTCACATAGTAATTACTTAAGTAGATAAATGGTTCTGCTCTATAAGTATTCTTTAAATTACCTTTTGTAAATGCTGCTGTATTCCATTTCGCTACTTCTTTATAGTAATCAATAGCCTCTCCGTCATCTTGCTTCTCATACATTTGTCCTATCATAAAATAAGAAAAAGTATCTTTAGCCATGTCATAACTTATTTTGTACAGGGCAATAGCCTTAGAGTATTTACCCAACCTTGCATTTAAAGCTGCACTTTCGTTGTTTGCATCTTTAAGTTTGTTCAAAAACTCCTCGTTGTCTTCCTTAAAGCTTTCCAATGTACCTTCCTTCTCCGCTTTCTTAAATGCTTTGGTAGCAGTTTTGACTGCATCTTTAAGAGCAGATGGATAACGGTCCTTAAGGTCTTCATCCTGCGATATATGATACAGGGCCTGAGATTTAAGAGAATAAGAGTATGGATCCTTTGAAGAATTTTCACTTTCACATGCTTTCTCTGCAAAACTTAAAGCTTTTGCATATGACTTTTCTTCTAATGCCTGTTCAGCCCTTAACTGTAATTTGGTTTGCGAAACAGCATTTTGAGCAATTAAACCCAGTAACACCACCCCTAATATATTTGCTACTCTTTTCATTCTATTGTTATCCTATTATCTTTCAATATTAATTAATCCTTTGTAATTATGCGAATTTTTCTACCGACCATGCTTCTGCCTTAGATAAGAACAAGGGCTTCACAGCTTTCCAAACTCCTTTAAACAATTCCGAGTTCCTATAATTCTCCAAATCTGACTCCTTCTCCCATTCGCTGTAAGTAAAGAATATATTCTCTTGGTGCTTGTCTCTTAATAAATTCATTCCCTTACATCCTTTGAAGCTTCTTATGTTTTCTTTACTCTTTTCAAACTCTACCAAAAATGCAGGTATGTTTTCTTCTTTAAACGTAAGTTTTACAATTCTTAGCATTCATTTTTCTATTATAAAATATTGCCCTTTTTGCAAATCAAATAATTGCGAGGCACTACCTCCATTTATAGCTATTTGCAGTTGGTCCTCAAAACCAAACCGCGCCAATACAAATCCTTTGGGAACCTCGTTGTAATCTCTGTTAATTCGATGTATTAACTCGTCTCTACTAATTCTAATAGCAAATTTCTCGCCAAGAACAAATTCATCAAATTCAATTTTGGATAAATTAGAATATGCATTACCAAAATTATCTACATAAGTAATTGGGATACGCATGGAATTGGGGTGTTTTACTATCTTCTCACCAGAAGTTAAAATCATCGTAGTAAGAGGATCAAAGTGCTTCTCATCGATCTCATAATTTGATTTAATTAAATGCTCTGCTGCTCCGCAATAAATTTCTCTAACTGCGTCTAAATTGTTATCAAAAGGTAAATTTACATAATAATACTTTGCATCCAACTCACTTAACAACAATCCTGCAAAACCATTATCCGGTGCTATTAAGTATTGACCTTTGCAGACTGCTAAAACAAACTTGAAGTTTGGAATGTTCTGTGCTCCTATAGTCATGAAATGAATTGTTCCCACCGGAAAATTAAAAATTGTGTTCTTAAGCATGAAAGTAGCTTCAGAAAGATGAAAAGGAACAGCATTATGCATAATATCCACTATATTTACATCGTTTATAGTAAACAACAACCTAGCTCTCAGATTAACTAAGTGATGTGATTGCAAACCATAGTCGGTAGTTAGTGTAATTATTGGCAATATTTAATACTTTTGAGCAAAAATAGAACATTATAATATAAACTAAAACTTGACAGAACGCATATTAAAACTAAACCTACTTACTCCGAGAATTCTGCAGGGAGTAAATGATCAAAATCTATCTCTAATTAGAAAGAAATTTCCAGAATTAAGTATCGTCGCAAGAGGTGAAAACCTTAAAGTAAAAGGATTAGACAAAGATCTAGACCAATTCACATTAATCTTCCATTCACTAGAGAAGTTTGTAAAAGAAGGTGGAGAACTTACGGATAAAATCATCTCAGATGCATTTGAGTCCGAGTCTTTTGAGGAAGAAAAGCCATTACCTGATGGGAATTTATCCAACGAAACGATACTTTTTGGCAACAATGGTAAAGCCATTAAGGCTAGAACCAAAAACCAACAAGTTATGGTTAAGAGAATAGGAACACACGACATTGTATTTGCCATTGGTCCAGCTGGGACAGGAAAAACTTACACTGCAGTAGCAGTGGCAGTTAGAATGCTTAAAGACAAAGAAATTAAGAGAATCATATTAACCAGACCAGCAGTTGAAGCTGGAGAAAATCTTGGTTTCTTACCAGGAGATTTAAAAGAAAAAATAGACCCTTATTTAAGACCTTTATACGATGCCTTGGGCGACATGATACCAGCCGACAAGCTGCAGAAGTACTTGGATACCAATATAATTGAGATAGTCCCTCTTGCCTTTATGAGAGGAAGAACGCTGGATAATTGTACTGTTATCCTCGATGAGGCTCAAAATACTACAGAGATGCAATTAAAAATGTTCTTGACTAGGATGGGTCCATCTGCAAAAATGATTGTTAATGGTGACCTTACTCAAATTGATTTACCCGCAAGACAAAAATCTGGATTAAAGTCGGCTCTTTTTATTTTAAAAGAAATCAAAGGAATAGCCTTTGTGCAATTGACTCAATTGGATGTTGTAAGACACAAACTAGTTAAATCCATCATAAGAGCTTACGACAAACAAGTAAACGTTTAATCAAATAAACTTGTAATGCCCTTTGCTTTTAATAGGCATTCTTCGTACTCCTTTTCTGGTTGAGAGTCATAAGTTATTGCACCTCCAACATGATAAGATAGTTTTTCCTCGTCTTCCTTGTAAATTAAACTTCTAATTACCACATTGAAGTCAAAATTGCCTTTGGGGTCTATATAACCAACAGACCCTGAATACAATCCTCTGGCAGATTTTTCTAAGGTATCAATATTTTTAATTACCTCTAGCTTTGGTGCACCAGTCATACTCCCCATGGGAAAGGCATTTTTTATTGAATTTATGGTCTCCGAATGGCTTGTTATTTCTCCTATTATGGTGGAAATCATTTGGTGCACATATCTGTAACTATGAATTCCAAAAAGCTCCTCTACTTCTACTGTTCCAGTTTTGCATGTTTTAGATAAATCGTTTCTGACAAGGTCAACAATCATAACATTCTCCGCCCTTTCTTTCTCATTATTGAAAAGATCAATTCTAAGGGTAGTATCTTCTAATTCTGTCTCTCCTCTTCTTGCCGTCCCTTTTATTGGTTGACTTGTAACAAGCAACCCTTCTTTTCTTAGAAACCTTTCTGGGCTCGAGCAAAGTAAATACTTACAACCCCAAGAGAGGTAAGCGCCAAATGGAACTGGGTTTGATTGAGACATCTTTTTATATAGCTGTATTGGGTCTATCGACACACCTGATGCTTTGAATTCCTGACAAAGGTTTAGTTCGTAATACAAACCCTCTTCTATTCTTTCTTTAATTTCCTCAACGGTATTAATGTATTCCTCTTTTGTGAAATTACTTTTAAAATTAGGTGACTCTAATTTGTTTGTTGGAATCCCCAGTGGTTTTTTCGATTCCAAGGTAAAGCCCTCATCTAAGGAAAGTACAATTGCTTTACCAGGGTTTTCTTTTAAAACCAATACCACTGTTATTGGTTTAAAGAAGAACAAATGAGGAAATACAACTGTACTCGCATTTTCCTGCATTAAACTTAGATCTAACTCATTCTTAATTTCGTAGGTCATTGCTCCGAAAATCCAATCCTTCTGATGCTTCTGAAACTCATCCAATGCATGAAAAGAATGCCTACTGACTTCTAGCTTTTCTGAACAACCTAATGCGGCTAGAAATTCATACTTGTCTTTCTGAAGTGCTGTATTTATTTCTCCCGAATCTAAAATGCAGGCATGAGAATAATCCTTACTTTTTAAGAGTACTTGTTCTTTGAAGTCCTTAAGGTTATCAATATTTATTTCCGAACTTTTTCTCATGTAGCTTGAAGTACAAAGAAAGTCTAAACTATTCTTTATTCCCTAAATCAGGATATTATTCCTTTGCAAATGGTTTCTCTTGAAACATCTTAATGTACAAGTTATGCGCCATATTTCTTGCTTTACTCTTTGCAAGCTGGGCAACGTCTCCTTCAAATTGTTCGTTAATATTAGCAATCCAAAGTAGTTGCCACCTACCGAAGTGATTGTGGTCTATAGAATAACCATTGTCCTTGTCAACATTATTGTGCACAGTAACGGGGTTCCCTGTGTATAGCGCTTTAAATTGTAAAGTAGATTGCCAAAAATCAGTGAGCTTTATTTCATGCTTTATCCATTCGTCTTCAGATGTTATTCTCGTATTAAAGATTGGTCCTATTAGGTCATCTTCTCTTACTTTCTTATAAAAAGTATTAACGAGCTTGGCAATGTCCTCTCTACCTTTGATGTCTTCCATTATTTCAAATCTAATTGGAGATTATTAAAGAAAAAATGAGTAAAATCATATCTCATAACCTGACAGTAAACTTTAAGTTCAAAGTCCTGGAAGTAAGGAAATTTGGAACACCATAAACATTATTACTAACATCCTTTACCCATAAATACGACACTACATTATTGATGTCTAACAAGTTGAATACCTCTAGACTTAAAAATGCACTTTTAATGTTGTTTCCAATTTTAGATTTTGAGTCAAGACCATGTGAAGCATCTTTTAAAACTTTAGTAAACCCGATATCTACTCTTCTATAAGATGGAATAGAGTTCCCTTCTCTATACCTTTCATATCCTCCTAGATAATATGGCAGAGAGGTTCCAAACAGAAGATTTAAATTCATTCTAAAGGACTTATCATTTAGTAACTCATCCTGAAACATTATTGCAACATTTACTCTTCTATCTGTTGGCCTTCTGATCAAGCCAGAATTTGCCGCCTCACCTGAATCATCTATGTAATCTAATTGCTCTGAAGTTTTCATTAAAGAAACGGTAACCCAAGACTCCAACCCTTTAATAAACTCACCATTAATCCTTGTATCCCATCCTGTTGCAAATCCTTTTCCAGAGTTTTCAGCTAAGTACCTTACTCTAATGTTATCATAGTAATAAGGTACAATATTGTCCAATTGCTTGTAATAAACCTCTGAAAGAAATTTAAAATCTCTTCCCCATGCCTTGAATAGCCAATCGGTTCCTAATACATAATGAATTGCTTTTTGTGCTTTCAGATTCCTATTGATTGTTCCACTCTCTCTTCTTAGTTCCCTATAAAATGGGGCTTGATAGTAATATCCCAATGCGAACCTTACAGACATGTCCTTTTTCTTTAGAGAGTCCACAGCACCTAAGTTATACTTCCTATTTGGTTCAAAAGAAAATTGAGCCCTTGGGCTTATATTCAGGTCTTGATTTACAGACCAATGCTGGAAACGAACACCATAAGTAAGGAAAGCTCTACTCGTATCAAAAAGCCTAGTCTTAGCTTGTAAGAATCCACTATATCTCTGGGATACTAAATTGATGTTCGAATTTATATAGGAACTCAGAAAAATAGAGTCATCTCTATAAATTCCTCCAGGGGGAATGTTATAGCCTGATGAATCCGAATAATCCCACTCCTTAAATTTGTCTTTTATGTCTTCAAATTGCACTTTTGCTCCCCATTCCAAGGAAGTGCTTGCTCTTTTCTTTTTATATACTCCAGTATGTTCAAAATTGGAGATAATCACATCTAAATCATTCCTTGCATGATTAATAAAGAAACCATTACCCAAAGAACCAACAGCAGTACCAAAAGATTCAGAGCCCAAATTGTTATCAAGTACATCAAGCCTGTAGGCTCCTAAAACATCGTTGTATTCGCGTTCCAGCGAATAAAAAGAAGAGCTCGCAAATCTCAATTTCAAATCATGATCGTTGTCGTAAAGCATTGCTAAGCCACCCATATAGGTATTGTACTGCAGAAGCTCGGCCCCATCTAATGCCACAAATATTCTCAATGCACTTTGCACAGTACCAAAGGATGTCTCTCTAGATTCTGGTTTGGTTAAGTATCTATTTTCTGCAATATGGCCTAAGAAAGAAGCAGTCCAATTGTCGTTTAGTTCGTAATTTAATAACAACTGTGCATCAATAAACCTTGGACTGTATTGACCTTGCACATCCAACGTATTTAATAAAAACTTTGCTGTCTTATACCTTATTCCCGTAAGAGCAGTAAACCTGGCTTTTTTATTTTCCATTGCCACAGAACCACCCAATAACCCACCACTAAAGGTAAGTGCGAAACTATCAGGCCTTTTGTATTCAACATCTAATACAGAAGATAATTTATCACCATATCTAGCAGCAAACCCACCGGCATAAAAAGTTAAATTTTTAACTAGATCTGGATGTGGTAAGCTTAACCCTTCTTGTTGCCCAGAATGCACCAACTGGGGTTTGTAGATCTGAAAACCATTTACATAAATCAGGTTTTCATCAAAATTCCCTCCCCTTACATTGTATTGAGAAGACAATTCATTACCAGAGGTTACTCCTATTTGAGATTTAATTAAAGCCTCAATACCACCACTGGAATTAGGCAAGGTGGTTAATGGTGCAGTATTAATCTTAATAGCGCCATCGTGTTCATGGAATTCTTTGTTTTTGATTCTTGTAACTCCAACAACGTTATCTTTAATCTTATAATAAAGTTTCACTTTTCTAGTCTCACCTTTTTTAATATTTCTTATTTTAAAATAAACGATACCTGAACTAAAAGTATATACACCGATAGAATCTAAGGAAGCTACTTCAACTTGGATTCTAAAAATACCAGAGGTGGTAGTGATAGCTTTTTCGCTTCCGGCATATATTATTTGAGCTCCTTCAATAGGTTTTCCACTAGCTTTATTTAAAACAACGCCATAAACAATTGCAGAATCCTGCCCCTTGGCAGTAGCGTACTTAAAAACCAACAGAGCAAATAAAAGAAGAATCTTAGTTTTCAAGGTGGGTTAACGCTAGTTAAATAGAAATAGTATTGGATGAAATATTTTTTAACTTAGAAATGGTATCCTGGGGGTCTTTTGACTTAAACACGGTACTACCAGCCACCAAAACATCGGCACCTTTGTCTGTAAGTAAATGAGCATTATCCAAGGTAACACCGCCATCAATCTCAATTAAAAATGACAAATTATTCTTTTTCCTATAAGTATCTAACTCTTCTATTTTCTTATAAGTATTCTCAATGAATTTTTGCCCTCCAAAACCTGGGTTTACACTCATGAGGCAAACTAGATCCAAATCGTGCAGTACATCTTCTAATAAATGTGTTGAGGTATGCGGGTTTAATGCAACTCCTGCCTTCATCCCTTGCTCCTTAATATTTTGTATGGACCTGTGCAAGTGGGGGCAAGCTTCATAATGAACCGTAAGTATGTCCGCTCCATATTCTTTGAATTTGGATATGTATTGATCCGGATTCACAATCATTAAATGCACATCTATAGGCTTATTCGCAACCTTTTGAATGCTTTTTAATACTGGAAAACCAAAAGAAATGTTTGGAACAAATACCCCATCCATAATATCGATATGAAACCAATCTGCCTGACTGTCATTAACCATTCGAACGTCTCGTTCTAAGTTACCAAAGTCAGAAGCTAATATAGAAGGTGCGATTAAATGATTCATGCTTCAAAAATAGAATAATCCACCTTATAAACGAAAAAGAATTATTCTTTTCCTTTCATTTTATATTCATACGAAACTTGCTGTGGGAATGGTATTTCAATATTGTTTGCATCAAGAGCATATTTTATACTCTCTGTCATTTGAAAATAAACATCCCAATAATGCTGTGGCTTACAAAATGGTCTTATCGCAAGATTCACAGAACTATCGGCCAACTCTAGAACATTTACCGAAGCTACAGGGTCTTTCAAAACAAATTCATTTGCATCCAATTGTTCCATAATCACCTTTCGGGTAGTTCTAATGTCCTCACCATAGCCTATCCCTATGGTCAAATCTACTCTAACTACTCCTTCTGCTGTATGGTTAATAATCGTTCCATTTGAAACATTTGCATTTGGAAGTATCGTTCTTCTGTTTCCAAGTGAAATAAGGATGGTATTGAAAATTTGAATTTCCTTTACCACTCCAATTTCTCCCTGTGCCTCAATTAAGTCTCCTACTTTAAAGGGCTTGAACAATAAGATAAGTACGCCGCCAGCAAAATTAGCAAGAGATCCTTGTAAGGCAAGTCCAATCGCCAAACCAGCTGCACCTAGAATTGCTATAAAAGAGGTTGTTTTAAACCCAACCATCTCCGCTACAGAGATGAATAACACCATCTTAAGTAAAACGCCAATTACTCCCTTTAAGAAAGGAATAAGAGAAACGTCAACACTTCTTTTGAGCATCAACTTCTCTAGTGTTTTTATAACTTTCTTTATTAGCCAAAGTCCAACAAAGAGTACTATTAAACCTACTATAAGCTTAGGGACATAAAGGACAATCATATCCAATATTGTATTCCGCTTCTCTTCAAAAAATTATTTATTTATTATTCTATTTTTCATAAAAAAACCCTTTAGAATTCTAAAGGGTTTTTTAAATTATAATTTTATTTATGCCTGAGCATCTACAACACTAACGAAAGACCTGTTGTTTTTTCCTTTGTGAAATTTAACAACACCATCTTCTAGTGCATATAAAGTATGGTCTTTGCCCATTCCTACATTATTTGAAGGATGGTGCTTAGTACCTCTTTGTCTTACAATTATGTTCCCAGCAATAATTTGCTGACCACCATATATCTTTACACCTAGTCTTTTACTATGTGATTCTCTTCCGTTTTTCGAACTACCTGCTCCTTTTTTGTGTGCCATTTCTAAATTATTTTACCGATTCAATTTGAATTTTTGTTAAGAACTGTCTATGACCATTCTTAACTTTATAACCTTTTCTTCTTTTTTTCTTGAAGACAATCACTTTGTCACCTTTCAAATGCTCTAAAACCTTAGCCTTAACGGATGCTCCTTTTACTGTAGGGCTACCTACAGAAATCTTACCACCGTTATCTACTAACTTCACATTATCAAAAGTAACCGACTTACCTTCTTCTTCATTAATTCTATGTACAAAAAGAGTTTGATCTTTTTCTACTTTAAATTGTTGTCCTTGTATATCTACTATAGCGTACATGCTTTATTTTTTTGAGGACTGCAAAAATAGTTTATTTTATTTAATTGAGAAACACTTCGCCCCTTTTTTTTAATTGCAATCAACAAGCTCCAGTTCACTTGTCCTTTAAATTAGTCAAATAGCTCTTACGGCGCATAGATAGTCTCTTCTACCAAAATGCCTTTTAGTCCAACTACCTTTTTTTTATCTCCTTTGTAATAAATTAACAAGAGCTCAGCCTTCTCTGGGTTTTCTAATGGGATAAAACTACTTTTCTCTTCTGTAAATTCTTCCGATTCATGAAAGATCAATCGAGAGACATACAAATCAAGAACATCCCCCTTCTGGAGGCTTTCTCCTTTATAGAGTTGTTTGTTCTTAAGCACTCTAATTTCATCCATCCACAATGCCTCTTCTCCTTTTTTATTAAAAATTTGTGCATTACCGAAAGCAGTAATGCCTTTCTTTTCAATCTTAACTTCAATTTTATAGTTGACACTACTAGGTGCACCCCGCACACCTGGATGGATGGTTTGCATCGAACTTTTAAGGATGCTTATGTCTTTGGAATCAAAAACTGACTTGGTTGCTCCACAGGAAAGAAGCATGGTAAGTATTATTGCTGATAATGAATAATTCATATTTTTATTTATTAAACGAAACTACAAATTTAATGCCTATTAGTATATTCAATGTCCTATTCTAAATTTATTTATTTAATTTCGAAGGATATTGAAAAAATAGAAGTCCAAACTACATGAGCAGAAATAACTTGACAAAAATTACCTTTCTAAGTGCAGTATTAATACTGTTTTCGTCTGTATTTTATTCTTGTAGTAAAGACGAGGGAGCAACAACTCCTGTTGGTGGAGAAGAGGATAAATTAGCAGTTTACAAAAAGATATATGGAGCGATAGACATATACCAAGATGGGGATTTTGTCGTAATAAAGACAAGCAACTTACCAGACCATAAAAGCCCATATTATAAAGGAACACAATGGGAGAATGATAAGTGGGAAGATTACAATGGTACAAATACTAAATGGAAACAAAACCCAAATACAATTTCGGAAGTCAATATGACCTATAGAATCCCAATGAATCCATCAAAGGCTGCTAATAGCACTGCTACTAATCTTGGCTCTATGGGTGTAGCAATAAATGGTGTAGCCATTTTCAACCAATATGCTGGACCAAACAACCAAGAATTAACAAATGAAATTAATTCTTTTGACCAATACAACGGACATCCAACTGGACAATCCATTTATCATTACCATATTGAACCAAGCTACCTTACAGCTAATAAAGGGAAAGATGCCTTAATGGGATTCTTATTGGATGGATTCCCAGTATATGGTCCTATGGAAAATGGGAATGCTGTTTCTAACGATGACCTGGATGAATACCATGGACATTCTCATGCTACAAAGGATTACCCAGAGGGAATTTATCATTATCATATAACAGATCAAGATCCATATATTAATGGAAGTGGATTTTATGGCACACCCGGCACAGCGACAAGATAAGCTTATTCTTTGCCTTGCGATATTTCTAATATCCTGTCAGCAAACAAAAAACAATGGCATTGAGAACTTTATTAATGCAAATGAATTAAGTATTACTTCTACTAATGGAATCAAATTCGCTCAAAATAAACCAATTACAGGAATAGTATATGCCCTTTACCCAAACAAGGACACAGCCTATATAAAAGAGTTTAGGGTTGGAAAAGAACACGGCACATGGAAGAAATACCACGACAATGGTAATCTTCATGAGATACGCTATTATGAAAATGGGAAGAAAGAGGGGAAGTTTTTAGCTTACTGGAGAGGGGGCGAATTGAAATTAGAATACCACTTTGAAAATGATTTGTACGAGGGCACAAACAGGGTATGGAATCCGGACAGTACCTTAATACAAGAAATGAATTACCACAAAGGTCAAGAAGAAGGGAGTCAAAAAGTATGGTATGACAATGGTAAAATAAAATCCAACTATGTTATAAAAGATGGTCGTAGATATGGATTATTGGGAACTAAAAATTGCACAAATGTATCAGACACTATTAAAGTCAAGTAAACTAGGCCTTTTGCTATTATTGGCAATTTCCTGTAATAAAAATAACACTACTCTACCTTACTATAACACAGCTGATTTTACACCTATTTTTAGTGAGTCAATAGACGAAGTTGAGAAATTAGTTCCACACAAAATAGGAGATTTTAAATTAACAAATCAAAACAACGAAGAAGTGTCGCATAAAAACATTGAAGGAAAAGTCCACATTGCCTCCTTCATTTTCACAAGCTGTGGGAGTATATGCCCTACTATGACTAGAAACTTGAAAAGAGTTGAAGAGGAATATGGTACAAACCCTGATGTGAAGATACTATCCTATTCTGTTACGCCTTGGAAAGACTCTGTACCGGTATTGAAAGCATATGAAAAGGAATTCGACATTCAAACAAAAAACTGGCATTTCCTTACGGGTTCTAAGAAAGACATTTATAACCTGGCAAGAACCTCTTACTTCGCTGAAGAAAACATAGGATTACAAAAAGACTCTAATGACTTCTTACATACAGAGCACATCATACTTGTTGATAGAGAAAAACGCATAAGAGGAATCTACAATGGAACACTGGAATTAGAAATAATGCAATTATCTAAGGATATTGAATCATTGTTAGAGAGTAAATAATCAATTTATAACAAAAGGAATATTAGTATTAACTAATATGATATCTTTGTGTAATTCATGATATATAAAATCGAAATTAAGCATTGGTTTTGCTTGAGTCTTTTTACTCTAATATCTTCTTTTTGTTCAGCTCAAGAAGCAATCGATTTTACTTTAACAGACAATAAGGGGAAAGAATGGAATTTATACAAGGAATTAGACAATGGAAAAACAGTTGTTTTGGATTTTTTCTTTAAGGACTGTAAACCCTGTCAAAAATTAACTCCTGGAATGGTTAATTTCTTTAAAGATTATGGTGAAGACACGAGCAAATTAATTATTCTTGGAATAAGCGATAGAGATAATAATATCGATTTAGAAAAGTTTGACCTTGATTATGGTGTAAACTACCCTACTGCTGGTTCAGAAGGAGGAGGAGATTCCATAACTGAATTATACAAAGGGTTCTTTAATTTCACAGGTTGGCCAGTTTATGCTGTTATTTGTCCTAATAGACAAATCTATTGGAACTTGAATAGAGATTCGTCCTTTGTTGAATTAAGAGAGAAAATTGACAGTTGTACTCAAGTAGTTTCTTTAATGTCACAAAAGAAAACACCATTCATATATTTCCCAAATCCAATAACTAATGTATTTAACATAGAATTTGAAAGTAATAAAGACCGAAAAATAAGTATTTATTGCGCCAAAGGCGAAAGGGTCAATGCGTTTAATATTAGAGGTAACAGATTTTCAGAAGAACTCATTGGCTTAATCAATGGAATGTACTTTTTACAAATAGAAAGTAAAAATTCAAACCACATAATCAAAATAGAAATTAACAAACTATGAAAACAATTATACTATTCATCTTATTTATTCCTATTGCCTTAACAGCTCAGATTAAGTTAAAGTTGTCAAATGAAATTGTTGTAAACGAAAACATCAATTTAGGATATGCAAGACCTAAGATCTCATTACTTGGGAATAAAACACCTATTGTAATGTGGAGCAGAAGAAGCAATAAGGAAGTATTTACTGCAGTATTTAATGGCTCTGGGTTTAACTCTCCACTCCAGATTTCTCCTAAAGGTTTTGATGTTTTTGCTCAAGACTGGGTAGGACCACATATGGTTTCAAATGGTCAAATAGTTTATGTAACCTTCGAATCGAGCGTTCATGCTAATGGCTATATTTATGTAGTAAAATCGACGGATGGCGGAGCTAGTTTTGGAGATACTATTAGGGTATCGGATGAAAGCAAGTCACGATTTCCAACATTGGGATTAGCTCCAGATGGAACGCTATATGTTGCATTTATGGTTTTTGAAGCAGGAGACAAAGATCCTCATTATGCCGTTTCTATTTCTAAAGATGGAGGAAAAACCTTTTCCAAGGAAATTAAGGCTACTGCAGCCGCTCCAGGAGAATCCTGTGATTGTTGCCCTGCCAACATCATAGCAACAAACGATAAAGTCATTTTGTTTTTCAGGAATAACGACAATGATTTAAGAGATGTATGGGCTTCCGTATCCTATGATAAAGGAACTACTTTTACAAAAAGCAAAAAGATTGATAATTCTGGATGGATTGTGAACTCCTGCCCTTCTTCTGGACCTGTTGGAGTTTCTATGAGTGACAGTATTGTTTCTGTATGGATGAGTGCCAATAGTGGTACACCTAGAGTTATGATTGGAACTGCAGACTATAAGAATATCGGAATTGGATTAAATCAAAACATTACTTCCACGGTTCCTAGCACTACAAGTCAAAATTTCCCAATTATTGCTGGTCAATGGGATGTCTATGGGATTGTATGGGAAGAGATTAAGGATGGAAAAAGATTTATCAAGTTTGTAGCTGGTGATAAAGGACCCAGTTCCTTATTAAATCAAACAGCATTAACGGTTAACGTAGACACGAATAGCTTAGCAAAAAATCCTCATGTTGTTTATTCAAATGGAATATTTCATATCACCTGGGCGGACAATAGAACGAAGAAAGTTTATTACCGTTCTGCTTCTATAGAGGGTTTTACTTCTATAAATAAGTCTGCAGGTAATAATACTATTGCTTACCCTAACCCCACTAATGGCATAGTTAAAATTGAGAATTCAAATAGTATTAAAAGAATAATCCTAAAGAATAACTTTGGGCAAGTTATTAGAAATTATAAAACTAACAATCAATCTTATTTTACTTTGGATCTTTCAAATGAAATGAATGGTTTGTATTATTTGGAATATTGGACGAACAACAAAAACTACATTCAAAAGGTTCTGAAATTCTAGTCAAAAAAAGGCTTTGATTTCAGATCAAAGCCTTTTTTAAATTTATCTAGTTAAACTAGTTAGGATCAACTCTGATTATTTCACTTGTAGAAGCATTTGCAAACCAATAAATAAGAAAAATATAATTTTAATGTTTTTCATTCTTTTTTGTATTTAATATTATTAATAAAAGTATTATCTGTAAGTGCTTTTAAAAACGCTACCAAGCTTGCTTTTTCTTCTTGTGTTAAGCCAAGAGGCTGAACCAACTCACTTTTGTTTAGATTCTGTTTTCCACCTAGGTTATAATGTTCTACAATATCTTCTAAGGTATTAACAGAGCCATCGTGCATATAAGGTGCAGTAAGTGCAACATTCCTTAAGGAAGGTATTTTAAATTTCTCCATATCAACCTTTTCCCTTGTAAGCCTGTATCTTCCTACATCATTATAAACCTTGTATAGGCCATTGTTCTCAAATGCATAATTGGTGAAATTTATTCCTCCATGACAAGACGCACATTGTGTTTTATCACTAAAAAAAAGGTTCATCCCTTTGACTTCCATAGAATTTAATGCTTTGCTATTTTCATCAAATACAAAAGCATCAAAACTACTATTCGCACTTAGCAAACTTCTCTGAAATTGTGCAATGGAATTAACTATTGCAAAATAATAAGGTTTCCCTGGATAGGCTATTTCACAAAGAGTTTTATAGCTTTTATGATTCTCAATTCTATATCCCACATCTACGATGTTGTAGTCCATTTCTGGATGCTCCTGAATAGGAACTAACACATGCTGTTCAAGTGTGGGAACTCCTCCTTCCCTTGTGTAATAGGGATGGAAAGCTACATTAGCCAAGCTAGGAGAATTTCTGTTACCTTCTCTTCCTTCAACCCCTTTACTCACTGAATTATTGTCTCCAAAGGCAAATTCTTGTTTGTGACAGGAACCACAACTGATGCTACTGTCCACGGATAAAATAGGGTCATAAAAAAGCAATTTACCCAATGCAAGTCTTTCTTCTGAAAAAGCATTATCACTAGGATGTAACACTGCGGGAAACCTTTCAGGCAGTTCAAACTGAATTGAATCTGCCTCTGTATCCTTTCCCTTGTCACAGGATACAAAAGCAAAAATCATAAGAGCTATGGAGACCTTTAACTTCACCTTATTTGATCACCATTATCTTTTGCTGATGTACTTTTCCCTGTTTTGTAAAATAGGAAAAGAAGTATACACCATTCTCAGTCAATTCAATGTACTTAGTTTGTTCATCTATTACAATTTCTTGGATTTTCTCACCTAGTACATTGGTCACTTGAACCAACCTTACTTTGTTTAGAATTGCATCATTCAGATATACCTTTCCATCTATGCTAGGATTGGGAAAAGAAACAAAATTTTCATTAACCAAATCTTCCACATCCAATAAACCATCTAAATTTGAGAATACTGAATCCCTAAAGTTATCCAATACGATTAATTCCTCTTCTTCCAGTCCATGCGCTACTATCCCACCAGAAACATCAATTGAGCTTATTGCCTTAGCGTAATCTGCATTTATGGTTATAACTAAACTTTGACCTACGGCTGTTGCTGTTGCTGGTAAATAAATAGTGTAATAGTATTTATCTAATAGTGAATGGAATTCCCATGTCTTTTTCAAATCATCTCCAGACTTTCCCTCAATGGCTACAAACCTATAACCTGCGGACCAACCCCAGTGCATAGATGGTGATTTTGGTGCCAGTGCATGCGATGGGTCATAAATAGTTGGATTCAAGTGATTCTTTGCGTTGTCTACACCAACTGAAAATATGATTTTTTCTATTGTAGTAACATTATAACTTCCCAAATCAAAATCAACTGATTTTGCAGCATCTACAAGAAGGTATACATCTGTAGCCTTTGTTTCTTGGCCACCATCGTGTATTATTTTAATGTTCGAAAGATAGTATTGAGCTCTTGAAAAATTAAACTTGTTACCCAAGCTATTTGTGGTTTCTGAATTTAAAGCAAAGGCAGAACCATTCATTTTATGGTTAATCCTAAGCTTTACATTTTTTTGTGCTGTTGCACCAATGGTCATCATAAGTGCTACTAATAGTATTATATTTTTTTTCATGATTGTTTATTAATGTTAGTGATTGTTCTCTTTTGATACGGGTTCTAAGTCCATATTACAAATGGTGCATGTATCTCCTTTATTACCTGTGATGTCTGAATGAATAGGACATGCATATTTCTTTTCACTATACTCATCTGTTTTTTCATTTTTCACATAGTCCATCTTGCATACAGGACATGTTCCTGGCGCATCGCTGCCACTTCCTTCACAATGCATTGGGCATACATAATTAGAAGTGTATTCCTTACCAGTTTTGTTTTCTTCTTCCTTCTGGGAAGTATTAATATGACATGAAAAAAGCATCAAGCTTATTAATGTCATGCAAATTGTAGTTGATTTTAAGTTTTTCATTATTGTTATTTTATTAGTTAAATGTCCAATGCATAAATGAACATTGGGTAACAATCTTATAGCATAGATAAACTCTATCCTCAGAAATCCGAATAATAATAAAATATCAAATTAAGAAAGTTTGAAAAAGAATAGAAAAGTCTTTTTCAATAGGAGGAGGTCTAAGCAATGGGATTGCTCCAATCGCAGTGCTTGGAATTATTACGTTACCTTTAATGTTATCTTCGATATAGAAGCACATTGGATTATAAACGTTGTTTTCCGATATAGTTGGATTTGAGTTTTCAATATTTATTTTGCAAAGAAGTAGGTTGTTCCTGCAACAAGATTCTTGAGAAAATCCATCTCTATAAAATTTAATGGATTTATCACAACTCGTATTTGTACCCATACTTGAACAAGCTGTTGCCTTTTCAAATACTCCAATAGATTTAATTTTTCCTTGGCAAACATGAAAATCTAGGGCAATACCTATAGACGCTACTAAAACAATTAATGCTAAAGTGGCCGAGAACCAAAGTTTTATGTAAGAATGCATATACATGCCTTTTACAAATATAAGTATTATTATTTAAAATAAGGAGTTTTCAAATCCCCACATCTATTGTTTAATAATAACAAGTCTTCACATTATATATTTATTTACAAAAGAAAATAGAATTACTGTTTTGATAAACCTTCAAATCAACTACATGGAAGACTTGCTCCAATTTAATGAAATAGTCTCTCTCTTCATCCTTAATAGGTATCATTGTATTCTGAACAAAAAATGCATTTTTTGAAAGACACAATTTAACATTTTTCAAAAAAGACGAATCCATACTGTGTTTCAATGTCCTATGGTCAATGAATAAATCACAGAGTATCAAATCATATTTTTCCGTATTCTTCTTCAAGAAGTCAATGGCGTCATCATAGATTAAATTTAATTTTTTTGGATTTTCAATAAACATCGGGATAATCATCTTGTAAACTTCATCCTTCTCAACTCCTACTATATCTATATTTAGACCATGCTCTTCTCTAATTATCTTGAAGATACTACCAGCACCAAAGCCAAGAACAAGTACATTTTTTATTGGTAAAGTAGATAGATCAATCTCCTTTAACGCTTTTTGGAAGACCTTATGCAAGGATCCATAAGAATAGTTGGCATTTTTTGTATTTAGTACCTTCTTACCATTCTCCCAGGTCACTTCAAATACTCCATTTAAAGAGGAAGGAATAGTTTTCTCTTTAATTGGATAAAGATAGCTGAGTAGTTTTTTAAGGTTCATGTGTAGTAAAAAAAGACCGAATATGCATTCGGTCTTTTTTTTAATTTATGAGTGAAAAGGATATCTATAATCCTCTGCTGGCACAAAGGTTTCTTTTATCGTTCTCATGGAAGTCCAACGCATCAAATTCGCCTTCGCTCCTGCTTTATCGTTCGTTCCAGATGCACGACCACCACCAAATGGTTGTTGGCCAACAACAGCTCCTGTAGGCTTGTCGTTTATATAGAAATTACCAGCAGCATTTCTCAACATTCTTGTTGCTGTATCAATAGCATATCTGTCTTGAGAAAGTATAGCACCAGTTAATGCATAGATAGAAGTTTCGTCTACCATTTTAAGTGTTTCTTCCCATTTGTTTTCATCGTAAACGTAAATGGTAAGTACAGGACCAAAAATCTCTTCACACATAGTAGTGTATTTAGGGTCATTTGCAACAATAACTGTAGGTTCAATAAAGTAACCATTGCTCTTGTCGTAATTTCCACCTACAATTATCTCTTGACCATCTGCTTTTGCTTGATCAATGAACGCAGCAATTTTATCAAATGCTTTTTCGTCAATAACTGCATTTACAAAATTAGTAAAGTCCTCTGTAGGACCTAACTTCATAGTTTCAACTTCTTTAACTAGGTTTTCTTTAACATAGTCCCACATATTAGAAGGGATATATGCTCTAGAAGCAGCAGAACATTTTTGTCCTTGGAATTCAAAAGATCCTCTAGCCATTGCTGTAACTACAGCATCTTGATTTGCTGTCTTATGCGCAACAATAAAATCTTTTCCTCCAGTCTCCCCTACTATTCTTGGGTATGTTCTAAACTTATGGATGTTATTTCCTATCTCTTTCCATATGTGTTGGAATACGCCAGTAGATCCTGTAAAATGAATCCCTGCAAAATCTTTGTGGTTGAATATAACCTCTCCAGCTGCTGGTCCACTTACATAAACAAGATTGATAACACCATCTGGTAAACCAGCTTCTCTAAAGATCTCCATCAAAATGTTAGCAGAATAAATTTGAGCATCACTAGGCTTCCATACTACAGTATTACCCATCATAGCAGCACTTGCTGGAAGGTTAGCTGCGATTGCAGTAAAATTAAAAGGAGTTAAAGCAAATACAAACCCCTCAAGTGGTCTATATTCTAATCTGTTCCAAACTCCTGGAGAGTTCTTGGGAGGTTGCTCTGAATAAATTTGAGTAATATACTCTACATTAAAACGTAGAAAATCAATCAACTCACAAGAAGCATCAATCTCTGCTTGATAAGCATTCTTACTTTGTGCTAACATAGTGGCTGCATTCAATTTCATTCTATAAGGTCCAGCTACTAAATCTGCAGCTTTTAAGAAAATTGCAGCTCTTTGTTCCCAAGCAAGGTTTTCCCATTTCTCCTTAGCTCCTAATGCAGAATCAATTGCTTTACTCACATGGCTAGCATCCCCTTGGTGATAAACACCTAATTTATGTTTTATATCATGTGGAGGATACATGGCATGGGTATTACCTGTTCTTACCTCTTCCCCATTTATATACATAGGAATATCTATTTCTACTGCTCTTGCTTCTACAAGAGCGGCCTTTAATGCTATTGCATCTGCACTGCCAGGTGCATACTCTCTTACTGGTTCGTTATCTACTTCTGGTACTTTAAAAAATCCGTTCATTCTTGTTCTTTTATAAGGTGAACAAAGGTATAGATTTCATTGGCTTAAGCCAATATTGTTTACTCAAATTTAATTAAACATGATTTTCTTCATCTAGTGCTTGAGAACATAGATATTAGAATACAATAATTACCTTTGTCTTGTGGACAAGAAAGAATATCAAAACATCAGAACCTCCTACGATAAATCTGAACTAAACAAAACAGATTTAAATGAGAACCCAATACTAGCATTCAAAGATTGGTTTGATTTAGCTATTAAAAGTAATGTGGTAGAGCCTAATGCAATGGTATTATCTACAAGTACAAAAGATGGCAAGCCTTCCTCTAGGGTTGTATTGTTAAAGGAAATTTCAAAGGAAGGAATTGTCTTTTACACCAATTACAAAAGCAAAAAAGGCATAGAAATGGAATCAAACCCACACGTTGCTCTTCTGTTTTTTTGGATAGAACTTCAAAAGCAAGTGAGGATTGAAGGAACTATTATTAAGAATTCCAGCAAAGATTCCGATGAATATTTTAGAAGTAGACCTCTTGAAAGTCAATTAGGAGCAATGGCATCTAATCAGAGTAGTATTCTAGAAAGTAAAGAAGAACTAAATGAAAAGTTTAATTCTATTAAGGATTCGACTCCAGTTAGACCTGATAATTGGGGTGGATACATAGTTCAGCCAAGTTATTTTGAGTTTTGGCAAGGCAGAACTAATAGGTTACACGATAGAATAAGTTATGAAAAAGAGGTTGATTCATGGAAAGTAAATAGATTATCTCCTTAATTTATTTTCATAGACACAGCAATATTTTTTTGCCTACAATGTTTTATAATAAATGGTATACGATTACTATAAACTCTTAGGAATTGATGAAGATGCTTCAAGCACCGAGATAAAAAATGCATTTAGATCGGCTGCTAAGAAATACCATCCAGACGTTAATAAGGATAATCCAAAAGCTGCAGATTTTTTTGCTGTAATAAATGAGGGATATCAAACACTTTCAAACAAAAGACTCAGAACTGCATACGACTATAGTTTATCGCTTAATAAACATGCTGATACAATAGATAACAAAAATTACAACAACCAATACGCACAGAAGGTTTCTGACAAAAGAAGGTTTAGGTATTCCAATGAAGAAATTATTAAACGCAACAAAAAACGATTTGAAATACAGCGTAAAAAGGAAGCTCAAATCGTTGCTTCCTTCAAGCAAAAAGCAGAAAAATTCCCACTCATTTACCGCTATTCGATAAATGGCTTAATAGGATTAACAGGACTTGTTATGGGCTATCAAAATTGGTTTGTGAGTTACATAGACACCTTGGGATTCTTAACTTTACTATTTAGTTTCGTATTAACAGCCTTTGGTATATTCTCGGTTGTAAACTTAAGCTACCAGCATTTCTTTGTTTTAGAAATTACAGGTAAGTCAAATAGAAACCACGAAAGAGTTACTTTTAGTCTTATGTTTAGCTTATTACTACTGAGTTTTGGCATATTTTCTGGAGGTATTTATTTAAAAAAACATTTTGAGCTCAAGTATAATGCAGAATACATAAATCCTTTAGAAGTTACTCAATTTAGAAGCAGTTTCGTATTTCAATACAAAGTGAACAATGAGTTAATCGAAAAAAGACAAGAAATTGATGTAGATCAATACTATAGCTTTGATAAATTCATTGTTAAGTACTCCAAAGCTAATCCTAAAATAGCAGAACTTATCATCCTAAAATGACAAAAGGCGAGCGTAAGCTCACCTTTTATCTGTTAACACAAAAAACAATAAACTACCCAGTCACCTCTGCAGGTTCCGGGTTGGATATTCCCATTAATTTATCCTTGAGCTTCCCTTCAATTTCTTCCATTAGCTCAGGATTATCTTGCAAAAGTTCTTTAACAGAGTCCCTGCCTTGTCCAAGTCTAGTCTCACCATAGCTATACCATGCTCCACTTTTCTTAACAATGTCATGCTCTGCTGCTAAATCTAGCACTTCTCCTTCTCTTGAGATTCCTTTACCATACATGATATCAAATTCTACTATTCTAAAGGGTGGTGCTACTTTGTTTTTAGCAATCTTAACTTTTGTCCTATTTCCAATTATTTCTATACCATCTTTAATGGCTCCTATTCTTCTTATATCCAATCTTACTGAGGCATAAAATTTCAATGCATTACCTCCAGTAGTTACCTCTGGATTACCAAACATAATCCCTATTTTTTCTCTTAACTGATTGATAAAAATACAAACACATCCAGTCTTATTTATGGATCCTGTAAGTTTTCTTAATGCCTGTGACATCAATCTTGCTTGAAGACCCATTCTAGAATCTCCCATATCTCCTTCTAATTCCGCTCTAGGTACAAGAGCAGCAACCGAATCAATTACTAAAATATCAACAGCTCCAGATCTAATTAAATTATCTGCAATTTCTAATGCCTGCTCACCATCATCTGGTTGAGCAATTAACAACTCAGAAGTATTAATACCAAGTTTTTCAGCATAATGCTTATCAAATGCATGCTCCGCATCAATAAAGGCAGCTAAACCTCCTTGCTTTTGGCATTCTGCAATAGCATGCATGGATAAGGTTGTTTTACCAGAAGATTCTGGTCCATATATTTCAATAACCCTTCCTTTAGGTAAGCCCCCAACTCCAAGAGCCAAATCCAAACCAAACGAACCAGTAGATATTACATCTACTTCTTGAACGTTACTGTCACTCATCTTCATCACTACACCTTTACCATAAGCTTTTTCTAACCTATCTATGGTAAGTTTAAGTGCCTTTTCTTTTTCGTCTTTTGCTGCCATTATCTTAAGCACGAATATAAATTAGTAAAGCCCACATTTTATTAACATGTTTTCACAAGATATTAACATTTTTACCCACAAACAACTCCTTGGTAGACTACAATTTAACACAAAAAAAAGAAATGTGGATAGATGCCATAAGAAAATAGACTTTTTACACGTTTTTTTGAAGTAAGTATGATAAAGAAAAAACACCTTTGGGCTGTAAGCATATTATTGCTTTGCACTAGTACTGATCTAATAGGTCAAGTAAAAGATTCTACACAGAATGAGGAGTTTGCATTTGAGGTAAATTACAAACCAATTCTTGCTGAATCTAAAAGAATGGAAGAGACTCCAGTGATTAAAAAGGAGAAAGCACAAAAACCAGACTTCAATTATTTGGTTGTGCCTATTCAATTCCAAACCAATAAGATAGTACATACTCTCCCACCAATAAATCACAAGTTTAAAATTAAGGATACTGTAAACGGCAACTACGCTAAATTTGGCATGGGTAACATTAATGGAATCCTGGGAGAGCTTTATTTAGGAAACAAAAAAGATGAGAAGTATGGATATGGCGTTTATTACAACCATTATTCAGGCAAAGAGAGCAAAACTCCTCAATCTATGGGGCAGAACAATGCTGTTCTATTTGGCAATGTATTTACTAAGAAAATTAAGTACGGTGCCTCTTTTGAATACTTAAGAACTAAGAATCATTATTATGGATTCAATCCAGATAGTGTGCTAAACGATCAAGACGACAACCTCAAAAATTTCACAAATTCTTACGGTATAAAGTCCTACATATCTGGCACAAAGCCAAACAAATTTGGGTATAGTATCGAAAACCACATTGATTTCCATTATTTTGATACAGAATTAGGCATGAAGGAGTCTTACTATGCTGTGCAAAGTAAAGTTTCAAAGAAGTTTGTTAATAAAATTAATGGATCTCTAGATTTTGGTGTAAACTACACAAACAACGACAATGGAATAGATACCTCTGATGTATTAAGAAGAAGACTTAGTTTTAGATTTAGACCCAATGCAAGGTATTCTATGGGTAAACACACATTTAATGCAGCATTAAATACAATAATTACCAATGCAAACAACACCAACCACAAACTATTGATTTTCCCCCAAGTCTATTACAACTATGAAATTGTGAAGGAAGAATTGAATGTATTTGCCAGCCTTACTGGTGATGTTAAGGAATACACTTATAAAGAAATGTTTGGTATTAACCCTTTCATAAACTCCAACTCTTTTTTAAAGAACGAGGTAACTTCTTGGAAGGTAAGTGGCGGTTTACAAGGTAAAATTGGTCCTAAAAGCAACTTTGGAATTGAACTAGGAATTAAAAGGATGTCCAACTATTTAATGTTCATCAATAACAAAGATAGCTTCAATAGGTTTACCCCTATATCAAACAATGGCAACATTACATTTGTAAAAGCAAATGTAGATTATTCTGTACTTAAGAAACTCCGCTTAGGTCTTGGTATAAACTTCTCTGATTACAATTTTGATGATGATTTCGATTTAGGTACTACTGCATTTGGTTTGCCAACCTTAGTATTGGATCTTTATGGTCAATACAAACTAGGTAATAAATTAATGGTTAAATTAGGAGTTACTACTCTTGGTTCTAGAGAACAGATGAATTTCAATTCAAATAAAGAAATCGTTACTCTTAATTCTTACACAGACCTTAATCTAGGATTAGAGTACTTCTACAAAAAATTTAGCTTTTTCGTTCAAGGCAATAACTTGTTAGGTCAGACCTATGAAAGATATTACAACTACGATTCTTTTGGATTAAATATATTAGGAGGAATAACAGCTAGATTTTAGGTGCTGTTATAGTCTCACATATTCTAACTTAGGAAAACCTTTCTCACCAAATTTATTGTAAAAGGAAAGGAATCTCAATTTATAAAAAACACCTTTAGTATCTTCAATAACGTAACTAAGGTTACTGCGTATCGCATACCTATTTGTATTTCTATCAAACTCTTTCCAGTCAAAACCAATTACATCCCAAACTGAAGTGTACTCTATGCTACTCTTTGCATAATCGTAATCTATGGCATCGTATAAAACATCAGTACATTCATAAACCTTCACTTTATTAGGGTTGATTAATGTGCCTACAACAACATACTCCAGAACGGGCACTTCATCAAGAAAAACATGTCTGTAAGGTCTAAAGACTAAATCCCATTTATCTTTATTAAAATGTTCAATATTTTCTACTGCACCTTTACTTAGATTAAAGTAATTGTAATTCTTGTTTTTGTCTATTGGAACTGTTTTAGTCATATAGGAAGTTGAGTTATATAATCCGTAAGCAATAACATAACTATCCTCTGTCTTTTCAACAATTTGAAATTTATAATACCTCTCACCAACAGCTAGTTCTCCTCTATCTAATATATATACTAATTTCTTTGATTCAATAACGCCATTTTTCTTTGTATACCAACTTCCAATTGCGCAGGAATCTTTGTCTCCACAGGACTCATCAATATTCCATCCGGTAATTGGTAAGTCCTCCTTCATCCTAATGTTATTAAAGGTACTATGCGATAAATAAGCGGCGTTGGCATCATTCATTCTTACATTCAATTGATTTAAATCTGATGGTAATGCAAGATCCCAAATTTTAAAATCATTTGTAAACGTATTTGAAGTTTCCAATTCGATATAGACCTGATTTGTATAATCAGTACCCATTGATATCTCTAGTCTTTTGGATGTAGTATCAAATTTTGGTGCATCGAATTTATATAAAGCTTCTTCCTTCTCACAACCAAGGAAACAAAGCACTAAACCCAATAAAAAAACTCCTCTCACCTTATTCATTTCTCAATTTTATTTTTCGCGTTTTTATGATTCAGGGCGAAGTTAACATTAAAAAAGTATGTACGTCCAAGCCCCAATGGAATATTACCTAAATCTGATGTATGCCCTAGTGCAGAGTTACCTGTAGATTGCAGGTTAGTTACATTCCATAAATTCTTAACCCCTGTTGTAAAAATTATTTTTTTATTGAAGAGCTTTTTTGAAACACTCAAATCTGCAATATTGTATTGCTCCACTTTAAACATGGTTAAATCGTCATTGAATCCATAGGATGCCCCATTCCATTTATTGGAAAAGTTAAAGACCAGCCTAGTAAGCCTTTCAGTAAAGGTAAAAGAACCAATCAATTGGTTGTTCCATTTAACATCAGATTCTGTAGTTTTTAAGCCATTGGTAGAAACTCCAATATTAATACTCCAAAACTTTGAAAGGTATTTTACTCCTCCGTGACCACCAAGAGTTTTCACATCTCCTAAATTGGCATAACTAAACTCATTGTTAACGCCTCCAATAGAGACCAATTGAATTTTGTTTTTTACATCGTTTACAAAAACACCTGAAGAAAAAGAAACCATTTTATTCTTCCCTAATGAAGTCCTCTTGTCCCACTTTATATCGGTATGAATGGACTGTTCTGGTTGCAAATCCTCATTCCCCAAGATATTATGGTTTCTATCTACGAAGTAAAAGTAAAGCTCTTTAATATCTGGAGCCCTGTAACCAGAAGCCAGAGAGAATCTAATGTTATTTTTACTATTTAATTTATACTTCGCATGCAGTGTTGGTATAATTGGAGCTAGTTTAATACCTGAGTTACCAAGATCTGAACCAAATTGGGATTGATGTAAAACCCTAAGTCCTGGATTAATCTTTAACTTTTTATAATTGAATACTGCTGAAGAAAACAAAGCTATTTCATTAAATTTCTTCCCATTACCGTCTATCCTAGTTCCATTTCCACTCATAAAAGTAGACTCCATGCCTAACATGAAGTTGGTCTTTTTCTTATTGTTAGTAAAATAATATGCCTTGGTTTGAAACTGATTGAATCTAGTTGTATCTAAAAACTCCGCAGGCATTCTATTCTCTTCTCCTGTAACCAAATCTCTTCTGTACTCATCTTTCTCTCTCTGGTATAAATTATAGCCGCTCTGAACTCGAAACTTTGCTTTGTTCTTTAAATCAAATGTAGAAAAATACTCCAAATCTCTCCTTTTTGTAAAATAGAAAGTATTAAATCCCGTGATAGTATAAATTTCATTGTTTGCATTGGAGCGCACTGTAATCACATCGTTGTATACCCTAGTTCTAAATCTATGTCTATGTTTGTCAAAATTTAAGTGAACATTGGCATCGCCAAACAATTGAGTCTTAGGTTTCCAATCTACGGATCTAGTAGAATCAATGAAATCATATCCTTTAAAGAATTTTCTTCCTCCAGAAAAGCTCACTTTTAAATTCTTAGTAAGAGAAGATAACAGATTCCCAGAAATATTGTGGTGTTGAAAATTATCGTTGTATGTACTAATGTTAAAATCTGTATTTCCACTTTCTGGAACTTTTGTTATAATATTAATTACACCACCTAATGCATCTGCTCCATACAATACAGACATTGGTCCTTCTATAATCTCAATACGCTCAATATTCGTGACATCAATTTGTGATAAATCAATGTTTCCATTTTGCCTTCCAATAATGGGAATACCATCCATTAAGATCTTCACTCCAGTACCTGAGATCCCTTGCATACTTAAGCTACTTCCTAAAACATTATCCTCGCCTAATTGAATGTTCAATTGGTTTTGAAGAGCGTCTCTTAAATTCAGACGGCCTGTTTCTTCTAAAAACTTTGCTTTAATAACATTGATACTAAATACCGATTCTGCCTGAGACTCCTTATCTGAACCACCAGTAATAGTAGTTGTTGGTATATAAAATGCTAACTTTTTTAATTTTATCTTCTTTGACACATCGCTTGCAAGCATTGTATCGATTAAGGTATGATATCCATAGGCCTTTAGATAAAAAACCCCTTTGCCCTCCTTGTCTAACTCGATTTCACCTTTGTCGTTAGAGAAATAAGTAATACCTGCCTCTTCCCCATCCCATTGCATGTAAACAAAAGAATTAATTATGGGATCACCTATTGAATCAAGAGCTTGAATAAAACGCTGTCCCTTACAATCAGCGTGGAATGCAAGGGACAGTGTTAATATAATTATGTATTTAAAGGTTTGGGTCATGTAGCTTTCCTAACCAATAAATCAATTTATTAGAAGTTTTGTTGTGCTAACTTTATTGTTTGAATTAATCTTTACAATATAAAGACCAGACGGAATAGAATTTAACTTTAAACTTTCTTTCGAATGAAGAATCTCCTTTGTAATTAGAACTTGACCATTAGAATTCACTAACTCTATTGTTCCGCTGTTTAAATTGCCTTCCAACTCAATAGAAATAGTGCTATTCCCATTTACAGGGTTTGGATACAGTAAAATTGTATTCTCATTCAAATCCTTAATTCCCAAATTGATAGACGCTTGATTGAATTTAATAATACCTGTGCTGCTTCCTTCATAAGAAGTAAAATACATAGGGTATCCCATGTTACTTAAGGAGTCACTGAAGACAGTATAAGTTAAAGAATCTTCCAGATAGGTTGTCCCTCTATCGTTCCATTTCCAATTCACTCCTATCATGTCGTGTTTTTTCATTGCATTTGCTCTTTCGTTCCAAGGGTTAATTTCATCATAAGGCAAAGTGTTGTTTTTTGCAACCAAGGTATTGTAATTTGAATGCACACCAGTACTTGGGTAATAGGGTATCGGAGAACGTGGTCCTAAATATTGCATCCACCTTGTAAAGGTAATATCCCATGTAGATTTAACAGGTTCTCTATTTACAGTAGACATAGATCTCAAATTGTAGTAAGTAAAGTTATAGTCTGCACCAACATTTGTGATTTCAAAAGTAGTATCATTAGAACCGTCCAAATCAGCCATTCTTAATGTCAAGTTACCATTTGCACTTGTTTGCTTTACCAACCAGAATTTTTTCATACTAGTAATCATTTGGGTTTGATCTCTAAAAGTTAATAGATACAGAGAGTCACCAGTTACGGTATGTGTATTCACATTGTACACACCCCAAGAGAAATCAAAACCATTTGAAGGGTTAGCAGTAAGATTAAATGCTCCTTTATCTAAATTACTTGTGGAGTTATGAAATTCTGGGAAAGAAGCCCATCCAGCAGTATCAAAAGTAGACCAGCTAGTAATGTCTCCATTAGGGTAAGCATAAACCTGAATACCATTGACGTGATTTGCTCTTACGCCGTTGTCTCTAAGGTTTGTGGTAAAGGCAATATCCCAATTGTAAACTGAGGACCTACCAGCTTCACCATTTTCCATGCTGTAATATACTTGATCAGAATACCCAGGTTTCATATCAATTGTTTTTTCAGAATAAGTTTGCGCTTTTACATTGAAACTTGTCATTGCAAAAACTGCCATTGTTAAAGTAATTTGTATGCTTCTTTTCATTTTTCTATTTTTCACTACAAAAAACAACTTTTCTTTGTCTAAAAGCAAACCTAAAACTAGACTTTAAAGGCTTTTACACTAATGTGACAAAACATTAATTATACTATGATTTTTGTCATAAATGGACAAAAAAAGGAAACAGAAAGAGGATTTAATTAGAATAGTTACATTTGTACTATGCGGCTTATTTTGAGCATATCATTAACATTTACTTTTCTAATTGTAAATATAGAAAAATCCAATGGACAAAAATCCAATGGTTTTCTAGTCCCCAAATTTGAAGTAGATAGTTCTAGAACTATTGAGAAACTAAACGATTCTCTCTTTACAACTTTAGTGCAAAACGAATATAAATTCATTCAGGATTTATGCCCTTCCTATGGGCTATTGGATAGTTTCTTAAGAAAGGTGAACCCTGAACTCAACCATACAACTAGGAAATTAAAACATGCCCAAATAATTGGCAAGTTTAAAGGAGAATACAAACGCTTTAGAAAAAAAATCAAAAAAAGCGATTTTCTTTTGCGCTACTCTGTTCTTGATTCTACCAGCTTTGGAGAATACAACTTTCAGGACTCAATACCTTTTTGTGAAGTGACAATGTATTGCTCCAGAAAAGACAAACTATATCAAATAGACTATCAAGCCATGTATATTTTAGGTCAATGGTGCGTAGTAAACAAACTTTATTTTTACAATTTAAGAAAGCCCAAGAAAAAGAAAAGCTAGTTTTTCATAATTTTTTGAACTCTTAAAGACATTCCACTAGAATTTATTAGCTTAATGGTATAAATCCCATTGCACAGTGATTCAATAGATATAGAATAATCCGTCTCTAAATCTACATTTGCTAATATTTCCGTCAAAACAACTCTACCCATTTGATCAATCAAAACTATTTTCTCAATAGTGTTTTCGCTGTATTTGATATGCAGATCCTCTTTTGCTGGATTTGGATAAACTAGTATGGTAGCCTTTTCTAAAGTATTCGTAGATGTTAAATTAGCCAAACACCACTCTTCCATTTTTTGTAGCATTTTGTCTACGTTCAAGGTGCCTCCACTTTTTACTTTCCCATTTAAGATGGACGTTTTGTCTATCCCTTCTAATACAAAATATTTTGCCATAAGTGCTGCACTATCAGGTCTGCGGTCGTGTAAGTTTAAAAAACTTTGACAAGCATTAGAATACAGTAGTCCAATTGCTCCTGTTACATAAGGTGTAGCCGCAGATGTTCCACTAAACCTTTTATACCATCCGTTGTTTGCCGTATCAATTCTAGAAGCAGTAGACAAGGTATTGGAACCAAAAGCCCCAATGTCTACACTGAAAGGACCGTATCCAGAAGTTTGGTTGTCGTCGTTCACATCTGTTACTATCACAGTAAAATTACTTGAACAATCTGAAGGCAAATCTCCAGCAACATCTACATCTGTCCTAGTGTTTGAAGTTGCTCCCATGCTGATAACCCCATATTTACCCATACTATCGTACATAGCACACCATAGAGGAGCATCTTCTTCCCTAGCCCTATCTCTACCAAAAGAAGAATTACTAGCCACAATATAAGCTCCTCTTGCCCCCTTCGTCTCCATGTAAAGTTTCTTCATTGACATTATGTAATCGTATGACTCAATGATGTCTGCATCTGTAATTCCACCAACTATAGCTAAGTATTTTACATTCATATTAACTCCTGTGATACCAGCACTGTTGTTTCCCTTTGCCCCTATTACTCCTGTAACCAGTGAACCATGTCTTGCTTTCTCGATTGGGTCAAAAATAGAATCCGAATGTTGGATGGAATTCCATCCTTTGTAGTCATCCACATAACCATTTGTATCGTTGTCTATTCCATCGTTTGGTATCTCATTGTAATTAATGAATACATTCTCTTTTAATTCTGGGTTTGTCACATCCAAGCCATCATCAATAACGGCTATTACTATGGTATCGTTGTTTCCCGTTAAACCGGTATTAACACCATCCCAAGCTTGCTCTAGCCCCATCTTTTTTAATTGATATTGATTTGGGTATAAAGCATCATTTGGGATAAACCTTCTATGACTTAAATTGTTTTTTTGAATAGCTAAAACGCTTGGGGACGATTGTAATATAAAGAAGGCCTCTTCGTAAGTTGTTTTAAGTTTTAGCAAATAGATTTTAAGTGACGGTGAAAGACAGGTACTTTCTTCTATAATTCCAGAATGACTTTCTAAAAAAAAGGCAATAGGAGCATCGAGCATTACAATGCACTCCTTAATTACAGGACGTTCACTTGCACTTGAACAAAAGAAAATAAAAAATGCTATTATCAGTCCTAAACTCCCTTTCCACATAGCTCAAAGATACAAAAATTCTTTTGTAAAAAAGTCACAAATTGGTAAACGATAGACTCTATTTAATGTTATTCCATTCAATAAAATATTCTATTACAAATAATTCTATTACAAATAAAATATGTTGCTTTGTATGAATCAATGAGAAATAGAATAAAATGGATTTTGGTATTTATTTTGTCAATCCTCTTACTTTCCTATGGTTATAGTAGATTCAGAAGTGCTTTATCAGTAGAGAAAGTAGACAAAAGAAATAAGACAGCAGAAGTAGATTCAAATTTAATCTATTTGTATGGAGACAGTTGGATTGGTAATAAAAGCTTAGACAAGTATTTTAAGAATGCCTTGACAGAACAAGGACTAAACTATCAGGTTAAATCCTTTGGTTATCCAGGAGCAAATTCTAAAGAGCTATACGAAACCTTGTTAGGGAAAGGATTTCTGACTAGCGCAATCTCAATACTGGAATCTCCTCCCAAATATTGTGTAGTTATTGCCGGAGTAAATGATGCTGCAAGTCAGATGGGGCCTAAATTCTATTCCCACCACACTACAATGATTGTTAACACTCTTCTCCATGAAGGGATAACACCTGTTTTATTGGAATTACCAGAATTTGGTATCGATAAAATAATGAATGACTGTGGGGTTTTCATTAAATCAAAGAACACATTAATGGCTTTTTATAACAACAAAGGAGAAACGGATAACATTCTTACTTACAGAGTAGCCTTAAAGAAAAGATTGATGCAAGAAGGAGTTTATGATAAAATTGTATTTGTAAAGTATAATAACATTAGTTCTGACTATGACATGAATGTATATTTATACAGGGATGCAGCACATTTAAATGAAAAAGGGAAGATTGTATTGTGTAAGGAGATTGTGAAACAACTAGTAAGAAATGAGTAACGATTACTTAAGTGACCCCGTTAAAAGGAAAATGGCAGCACAAGCACTTGCAAATGCAGGTCTCTATAAAGCTGGAGATTCATTAGATTATGAAAGACAAAAAGAATATGGCTTATTAGCGGTGGCTGCAGGAATTATAGGTATGATTCTAACATTATCTAATGGTCAAGCCATTCTTGGAATGATAGGCATTGCTGCCTCTCTCTATGTTGGGATAACTAAACACAACAAAGGAAAAAAGATGCAGGCTGTTTTAGAGAATAACGACCTTATTAATAAAGAGAAATAAATATTAAGACTATGGACAATAAAAAAGGCTCCTTAAAGGAGCCTTCTTCAATTTCATATAATATCTATCTATTAAGAAAAGGATGGACTAACCACCCAATCCTTAGTACTGTGACTGTAGTCGTAAAATCCTCTTCCAGATTTCCTTCCTAAATTACCAGAAGCTACCATGTTAACTAATAATGGGCATGGGGCATATTTGGGATTCCCAAATCCATCGTGCAATACGTTCATTATTGCAAGACAAACATCCAATCCAATAAAATCGGCTAATTGCAATGGTCCCATTGGATGAGCCATTCCAAGCATCATAACGGTATCTATTTCTTGCACTCCTGCAACACCTTCAAACAAAGTAATAATGGCTTCGTTTATCATAGGCATTAAGATTCTATTTGCCACAAAACCAGGATAGTCGTTAACCAAAGTTGGTGTTTTCCCTATTGCTTTAGACAGTTCCATAATGGTGTCTGTAGTTTCCTTTGAAGTACTGTAACCGTTAATTACTTCAACCAGCTTCATAATAGGGACAGGATTCATAAAATGCATTCCTATCACCTTATCCGGTCTATTCGTTGCTGCTGCAATCTTTGTTATGGATATAGAAGAGGTGTTAGTAGATAATATACATCCATCAGGTGCATTTGCATCCATATCACCAAATATCTTAAGTTTTAGCTCTACATTTTCAGTAGCTGCTTCCACAACCAAATCTCTGTCCTTAACACCTTCTGACAAGCTTGTATGTTTTGTTATGTTATTTAAGGTTGCTGTCTTTTGCTCTTCAGTAATTTTCTCCTTACTAAGCATTCTATCTAAATTCTTAGTGATGGTTGCTATTCCTCTGTCCAAAGCAGCTTCTGAAATATCAATTAAATTTACTTCATACCCTTTTTGTGCAAAAACATGAGCAATTCCATTCCCCATTGTCCCAGCACCGATAACTCCAATTTTTTTCATATTTATCTTAAAATGTTAATGTTAATCCTAAACTTAAATTTGTATTTTTATATCTTTTTGGTTCTACTTTAAGGGTCATGTCATCCCCTAAATTGTATTCACTTAAATGGGCATCCACAGCCGCATCCACTATCTGCAGTGCATAAATTACAACAAAACTCATGATAGAAATATCCCTATTGGTTCTATAAAAATCTCTATTTGATTTCAATTGCTCTATAGAAAGGTTCAGGTAGTTGACTTCCAAAGTGTCTGTTATCCGACTATCTAATTCCTCTTGGTACCCTTTCATCTCTTTCTTATTCCATAAAATAGCATAGGCAGAAATACCCAATCCAGCATAAACAATAGGGGCCTTCCAGAATTTCTCATTGTAAATTTGACCTGCCCCAGGTAAAAAAACGGCTAACATGGTCGCAGTATGTGGATTTTTCACCTTAGGTTCCTTTAATAAACTAGCATGAAGTGAAGAAACTTTATTTACCTCAAAAGGGTTTTCTCCTATTGCATGAGAACAGCTCGCAATAACCTGTGCCTTACTTATAAAAAAGAGAAGGCTTAGGCCAATAGTAAATGCTACTTTTAAAGTATTATAGGTTTTCAAGAATGCTTTCCAATTCTGATTTGTTGGCAAATTTAATAACAATTTCGCCCTCTTCCCCATTTTTTCCTTTAAATCCAATTTCCGCTCCTAACTTTTTAGATAATTGTTTTCTCCTTTTTGAATATAAGCTAAAATCCAAAGAACTTTTATTGGCTTTTTTGTCACTCGGTCTGTAGGTGCTTTTACCTTTCTTAGCAAGCCGCACAAGCTCTTCTGCAGCCCTTACAGATAAATTCTCTTCAACAATCCTTTGGTACAATGTAATCTGGTCTGTAACATCATCCATGTTTATCATGGCCTTTGCATGCCCCATACTCAATGAGCCATTAATCAAAGCCAATTGAATTTCATCCGGTAATTTCAAAAGACGTAAATAGTTTGTTACCGTTGCTCTCTTTTTACCTAATCTCTCAGCTAACTGTTCCTGTGTAAGATTACATTCTTCAATCAACCTTTTATAGGATAAGGAAACTTCTATCGCATTTAAATCCTCTCTTTGTACATTCTCAAGAATGGCCATTTCAAGCATTCCTTGATCGTCTGAAAGTCTAATATAAGCTGGGATTGTTTCTAATCCTGCAAGTATCGATGCCCTAGTTCTTCTCTCCCCAGAAATTAGTTGATACTTGTCGTAACCTAACTTTCGTACTGTAATAGGTTGAATAAGACCATGGATTTTTATACTCTCAGATAATTCTTCCAGTGCTTCTTGATCAAACTCTGTTCGCGGTTGAAATGGATTTGCCTCTAAATCTTTTAGAGGTATTTCTGAAATAGAACCTACAGGATTATTACCTCTTGAAGTAATGTCATTATCTGCATTTTCCAATAAGGCTGTTAGACCTCTTCCCAATACATTCTTTTGTTTCTTTGCCATACAAATTATGCAGTTGCTTTTTTCTTCCTAGACTTTTTAGCTAAACCATTCTTCTGAATCACCTCTCTTGCCAAGTTTAAATAGTTGATTGCTCCTTTACTTGTAGAGTCGTGGTGCAATACTGGAACTCCAAAACTAGGTGCTTCCCCAAGTTTTGTGTTTCTACTAATGATCGAATCGAATACAATGTCTTGGAAATGCATTTTTACATCCTCCACTACTTGGTTTGACAGCCTAAGCCTTGCATCGTACATAGTTAAAAGTATTCCTTCAATTTCCAAAGTGGTATTGAGGTTTCTTTGAATGATTTTAACTGTATTTAGCAACTTACCTAATCCTTCTAATGCAAAATACTCACATTGAACAGGAATTATAATAGAGTCAGCTGTAACCAATGAATTTGTTGTAATAAGTCCTAAGGAAGGAGAACAATCTATAATTATGAAATCGTATTCGTCCTTTATTGATTCTAATACTTTCTTTAAACGTAATTCTCTATTTGGAAGATTTATCATTTCAATCTCCGCTCCCACTAAATCAATGTTTGAAGGTAAGATTTGTAAATGTGGCAACTCTGTTTGTAACAAAACATCCTTTACCTCAAAATCTTGAACCATACATTCATAAAGTCCAACTTTAATATTCTTAGGATCAAAACCAAACCCTGAGCTGGCATTTGCTTGAGGATCTGCATCTATCAATAATGTTTTAAACTCCAAGGTTGCTAAACTAGCGCATAGGTTCATGGCTGTTGTTGTCTTACCTACCCCTCCTTTTTGATTTGCAATCGTTATTATCTTTCCCATCTCTTGTTTTATATATTTATTGTTTCATTAATATTCAATAGAACTAATTCTATACCTGCATCAGCAAAAGCCATAATAGCCTCTTCGTGGTTTATTTCTATGTATCCGAACGTATCAAAATGCATTCCTATTACTTTTTTTGTACCTACGAAATGAGCTGCTTTTATCGCATCCTTTATGCCCATTGTGAAATTATCCCCTATAGGCAAAATAGCAAAATCTACTTCAAAATCTTCAGCAATCAATTTCATATCAAAGGTAAGAGCAGTATCTCCTGCAAAATAGATATTTTTTCCTTCTAAAGAAAGGACAAATCCGGCTGCTTTACCGGCATAAGTACCATCCGGAAAAGAATTTGAATGCACCGCATTTACCATCTTCACTTTTACAAAACCAAAGTTTTTACTTCCCCCAATATTCATTGGATGCACTTCATTAACTCCTTGTTTAGCAAACCACTCTGTTGTTTCATAACAGGAAGCTACTATGCTGTTGTTTCTCTTTGCAACATAGACAGAATCTGCGATGTGGTCTTCGTGTGCATGAGATTGCAACAGTAAATCACAGGTTAATTCGTCTATACTAATGGACGTAGCTCTTTCATTGGGAGTAATGAATGGATCAAATACTATAGATTTGTTCTCTATTCCCAACCAAAAACCTGAATGACCTAAAAATCTTAATTGCATTAAATGAATACTAATTATTCGCTTCACAAATTTATAGTTAAAGCCTTTGGCAATGTCTTTTGCAGCATCATAGTTTTTCACATCTTTTTACTTCTTACCGGATGTGGAAATGTGGAAAACCACAAAGATAAAATGGTTTTTAGATACAACGAAGACGTTTCTGTAACTACCTTAGATCCAGCATTTGTGAAATCACAATCGGAAATCTGGATTGTGAGTCAATTGTTCGAAGGGCTTGTAAGCCTTGACAATGAGCTACATACAAAACCATGTGCTGCAAAAACTTGGAACATAAGTAACGCAGGCAAAACCTATACTTTTCATTTAAGGAATGACGTAGTTTTCCACAATGACACAGAGATAAATGGTGGAAAAAGTAGGAAATTATGTGCAAAGGACTTTGAATACAGTTTTTACAGACTTATAAACCCATCTACTGCATCACCCGGTTCATGGATTTTTAACGATAAGATAAATGCACCTCGAGATTTTAAAAACATAGTACTAGATTCTAATCGATGCTTTAGAGCAATAGACGATTCTACTTTTCAGATAAACCTCATTAAGCCTTTCCCACCTTTGCTTAGCCTTCTTTCCATGCCCTATTGTTTTGCAGTGCCTATAGAACTTGCAAAGGAAAAGTCCTTCAGACTTAACCCTGTTGGTACAGGCCCTTTTAAATTTAAACTTTGGGAAGAAAACGTAAAACTAATTCTGCTAAAAAATGAGAATTATTACATCAATGATTTACCTAAATTAGATGCTATTAACATTGACTTTATACAGAACAAACAATTGGCATTTATGAATTTTGTCCAAGGCAAGTACGACTTTTTCAATGGATTAGAAGGATCCTATAAGGATGAAGTGCTTCAAATAGATGGCGACTTGCAGGAGAAATACAAAAATCAGTTTTCCTTAGAGAAGGAGCCCTTCTTAAATACAGAATACATAGGGTTTATTTTGGATGCTAAAGGCAATGAGAAATTAAACGAAAAGTTGGTAAGGCAAGCTTTAAACTATTCTATTCAGAAAGAGAAAATGATTAATAACCTTAGAAATGGAATTGGTACTCCGGCAAATGGAGGCTTTATCCCAAAGGGTTTGCCAGGAAATATCTGTGGTAAGGGATATAGTTTCGATCTTCAAAAAGCAAAGAATTTATTGGCTCAAGCCAATTACAAAGGGCAAGAAATAATCGAGATTAATACCACCCAAGATTACTTGGACATGTGTTTGTTTATTCAAACCGATTGGAATAAGATTGGGGTAAAGTCAAAAATTACCGTACATCCTGCAGGATTCTTGAGACAATTAAGGAATAAAAGAGAAATAAAGGTTTTTAGAGGCTCTTGGATTGCAGATTACTCCGACGCAGAAAATTACCTTTCATGCTTTTATTCGCCTAATTTTAGCCCAGCTGGTCCAAACTATTGCCACTTTAAGAATGAAAAGTTTGACTCTTTGTATGAACAGGCTTTACTAACGACGATTGAAAGTGATAAAATTGCACTCTATGAGCAAATGGATGACATATTGGTAGAAGAAGCGCCTATCCTATTTCTATACTACGACTACAGCATTAGATTGGTTAACAAGAATGTTAAAAACTTAAGTAATACTCCAGCAAATCAATTGTTACTGAAAAAAGTTCAATTAGAATAAGTGAATCTTCCAATAATAAACTCATTCAAGCCATTAGTAAATTTGTACATTTTTTGAACTCCTGTAACCTGTAAGTTAGTACTTGTAAGAATAATTGTAACTAAACATCTTATTATGTGTCTATATAAAAAAGAAATTATGAATCATATAAAACTCATCATGTTATTATTCGTAACCAGCTTATTGATAAACTGTAGTCTACAATCCAACAAGAACACCATAAACCCAATTCTTGGAGATATTAGTTCGAGTTCTTTCTCATCATTGGAAGATATGGATGAAAATGCAAGAATCAAGAAACATCTACTTTATGTAGAAAATCTATTGAGGTCTAAAGAAACAGATAATGCAACAATTGCAAAGTTAAGGAACAAGGTTCTAGACCTTCTCCACAACTATGCTTCAAATGGCATCTTTCCAAAAAACTACGATTACCCTGATGAAAGGAAACCTTGTTTTATAGATAAAGATGGGAACATTTGTGCTGTAGGGTATTTGGTAGAGCAAACGGCAGGAAGAAACGCTGCAGAATATATAAACTCCAAATTTAAATACGAAGAATTAATGGCCATGAACGATCCAATTCTAGATCACTGGGTCGAAAACAGTGGGTTTTCTAAAAGTGAAATTGCTATGATACAACCAACTTATGGCGGTCCTGCTCCTAGTAATAAGATAGAACCTTTGTATGGAGTTTCGTCTGCTATACTAGGAGGAACTTCTTTTGCTTTAAATTTGGTTAACCTACAGCAAACAAACAACAAGCCTACAAGCAAATTTGTTCCTCTATTAGGTCTATTTGCTGGTGCTAGTCAGTTGACTATGGGTATTGAAAATTATCCTAAGAATGTAGATTCATGGGGAACTACATACACGAACAACAGCCAACGTGATTTGTCCTTAGTAAACATAGGACTAGGAACGACTACTTTGTTTTTAAGCTCTTTGAATTTAATTTCTAATAGAGAGCCAAAAGAGAAAAAGGTGAGTTGGAATGCATTCTCCTATCCAACTCAAGACAGGCAAATGACCTTTGGTCTTAGTTTTAGTAAAAGGTTTTAGAGTAAACAAACAACGTCATACCGAGCAGGCACTTTGCTTGCAAAGGGACTTGTCGGTATCCCTTGGAGGGTGTAAAGAATTCTTTAACCTAAAGTAACTATAAAACGAGATACCGACGAAGCAAAAGCCATAGCTTTCACTTGCTCGATATGACCATGTTCTTTTACATCAGAGTTTGAGTATTCAATAGATTTAATGAAGATTCTTAATAAACTTAGTAATACAAACAAACCGTCATACCGAGCAGGCACTTTGCTTGCAAAGTGTTTCGTCTGTATCCCATATAGGACAAAACCACCTACTGGAATTCAGGATATAAGTAAAGAGATACCGACGAAGTAAAAGCCATAGCTTTCACTTGCTCGGTATGACTAAGTGCTATGATTCGGTAAGACAGCTACTAATCGTTTGGTATAACGGTTAATTTTAATAGAAAATCTGCTAATTCTCATTTGCTTAACCTCAAAATTTCCCACATATTTGAAGCTATGCAAAAAGAACGATTTACAATTGTTGGAGGAGGTTTGGCTGGCTCCTTATTGGGTGTATTTTTAGGACAAAAAGGTTACAAGGTTGACCTTTTTGAACGAAGGTCAGATATGAGAAAGGACGATGTAGATGGACACAGGTCCATAAACCTTTCATTAAGCAATAGAGGAATTAAGGCCTTAGAAAGAGTGGGACTTGCGGATTTAATCTTAAAAGATGCTATCCCTATGAAGGGTAGAATGATGCATAGCCCTGATGGAGAGCTCGCTTACCAACCTTATGGACTAGAAGGCCAGTACATAAACTCTATTTCTAGAGCTGGTTTAAACTTAAGGCTGCTAGAGCTAGCAGATGAACATCCTAATGTAGACCTTCATTTTGAATACAAATGCTTAAATGCTGACCTTAATGAGGCAAAAACAACTTTTAAAAAAGACAGTGGTGAGATAATAGAACATCAATCCGATTTCTTAGTTGGGACAGATGGTGCCTACTCTGCTGTAAGGGATGCTTTTAGGACAAGTGGGCGAACGGATTATTCCCAAACCTACCTCGAGCATGGATACAAAGAATTAGAAATTCCAGCAACTCCAGATGGAGAATTCGCAATGGATGTAAACTCACTACATATATGGCCTCGTGGACACTTTATGATGATTGCACTACCCAACCCTAATAAGACATTCACCTGTACCCTTTTCATGCCTTTTGAAGGAAAGGATAGTTTTGATATCTTAAAAACAAAAGAAGAGATTACGACATTTATGAATACTCATTTTGCGGATGCAGTGCCTCTTATGCCTGCAATGTTAGAGGAGTTTATTAATAACCCAGTCGGTTCCTTAGTTACTGTAAAAACCTACCCCTGGTTTAAAGGTAAGTCCATCCTTTTGGGTGATTCTGCTCATGCCATTGTTCCATTCTACGGACAAGGTATGAATGCTTGTTTTGAAGATTGCACCATTTTAGATGATATCATGACTAAATACTTACCAGACTGGGATAAAGTATTTGATGAGTACCAAAAAGAAAGAAAACCCAACGACGATGCTATTGCAGATCTTGCAATTCAAAACTTCATAGAAATGCGTGATTCCGTTGGAAACCCTGAGTTTTTACGTAAGAAACACATTGAGCACGAACTAAATAGGCTGTACCCAAATGACTTTGATGGTCAGTATGAACTTGTGACATTCTCTCATACACCTTACAAAGAGGCACTAGATCAAGGTGCAAAGAATAATGCCTTGCTAAACCACATAATTGAGCATAATTTAGAAAACAAATTAGAAGATTCAAAATTGATGCTTGAATTGATTAAAAAATACGTTTAAATATAAAATATGATTAAAGCTTTTAGAGTAATCGGACTATTAGAAGGAATCTCTTATCTATTGTTGCTGGGAATTGCAGTACCAATAAAATATCTTTTGGAAGATGCTAGTTACGTAAAAATGCTAGGAATGCCACATGGGCTTTTGTTTGTAGCTTACATAGTTGGAGCTTTTGTGTTGTATCAAAAATACGACTTGAGTACTAAAACCTTTTTAGTAATGTTGGCTGCTTCAATAATACCATTTGGCACTTTCTACGTGGACAAAAAATATCTAAAGGACCTTAAAACGGCTTAACAGTTTTATATAGATTGTAATTAATTTAAAAGAAAAGGGTTTAAATAATTTAGGCCCTTTTTTTAATGTCTTTGATTATGTCAAGGTACACTAAATCCAAAGTCATCCATTAAACCTTCTTCAGTGTAAGTTTTAATTGTAATTTTATTGATTACAACATCCACATCTGGTTTATCTCGTGCATTCTTAGCAACTACTGCGATCGCAGAAACCACATCAAGTCCTTTTAAGGTCTCACCAAATACGGTATATTCTCCATCTAGACTAGGATAACCATTTTTGTTCTCAACAATAAAAAATTGACTTCCACTAGATCTCCTTTCTGGATTTACAGCGTTCCCTTGTCTTGCGGTAGAAACAGCACCATGCTTGTGCTTGTATTTACTTTTAATTTCAGCTGGAATGGTATATCCTGGGCCTCCTGAACCAGTACCCGTTGGATCACCACCTTGAATCATGAAGTTGTCTATTACTCTATGGAATATAACTCCATCGTAAAAACCAGCTTTAGCTAGACTGTCGAAGTTACTGTAATGTAATGCAACATCTTTGTACAGGTAAATTGATATATCTCCTTTGGATGTTTCCAAAGTATAGACAGAATGTAAAGTATCTGTATTATCAACAATTACAACCTCTGCTGTTTCGTCCTTCTTACAACTACTCATAGCAATAATTAAAAATATCGCACTTAAATAAATCGATTTGTTCTTCATATTATTTTATTCTTTTTCTACTTTAATTTCAGAAGTTTTTATAGTATTACTTTCATTTCCTTTTTGATCCTCCATCTTAACGGTAAATGTTGCTGTTTCACTAGTTTTTCCATCTCCTAGCACTGCTGTAGGCGGCATTTCAATGATTAATACTCCTTTAATATTAGTAGAACCATTGGGAGTAGATAAATCCCTTAGCCTAAAACGATAGTCTAGACCGATTCTAGTATCTGTTACAGTTATGGTTGTTTTGTCTGGATCTGCTGATCCTAAATCACCATTCCCATCTTTATAAGATATGTCTATGAAGAATTTATCCTTGTATTCCTTTACCACTAAAGGGTAAATTTTAACAAAGCTTATTTCGGGAGTATCACTAAAAGAGTCTTCCTCTTTCTCACAAGAAAAGAAAAACAAGGAAGCTATGGCTATTATAAATATCTTTCTCATTAATTTCCTATTAGCATTGAATTTCTATTCTTAAAATACCATTCAGCATAAGGGCCTGGCAAAGATACTGGATCAGCATGACCACCATCCTTTACAAAGTATCTCATGTAGACCTGATCTCCAGAGTTCCATTGGGAAGTGTTCACTGTTGCTTTATAAAAGAAAGGGAATCCATTTCCAGGTCCAAAATAATCATTCACGACCTTAGCAGGGAAAACAAAAGAAGCCGTTGCTTTCACCGAATTTGAAAAATCATCTCTATCAGTTGAAAACTGTAATTCATTTACCTTTAATGCATTGATGTCTGTTTCTGCGTCTAATAATCCAATCCATATATCTATTTCTTGATTTTTAGGTACTTTCATTTTTCCTATATACTCCTGCGGTTCTCTAATGTTGTCGTACCGTAATGCATCATCGTCTTTTTTTGTTATGTAATAACCATATAAAACGGGGAAATTATCAGGAATAGGCAATGTATTACCATTTATATCCTTCGCACCGCTCTTAATCCAGGTAGAAATATTATCTAATTCCTTTTGAGATAAAGCATCATCATACAATGGCATCTTACCTAAAACTACATCATCCGTTGTGAGCCTCTCCCACAACCAACTTTTTTCAGGTTCCCCAGGATCTACTCTAACAGAAAATGGATCTACTTGCTTAAACACATCTGCTCTTACAAGTGTTGTATAAGAAGATTGTATGGTTCTGAAGTCTGGTTCAAAATGTCCATCATGACAACCTGAGGTTGCACATTTAGGTAAAAAGATTTGTTGGTGCAAGCCTTCTATGCTAGTTGGGTTCATAAGAAAGGTTGTATCCTCTACTTCCTTCCCAGTAATGTCTTTGTATAAATTCTCTCCAGAACTGTTTTCGTCTTCACTACAAGAAAATACTAGTAAAGAAACAATTGCCACTATTCCTATTCCTTTTCTCATACAAATGCTTCGTTTAATACTCTACCAGGTAAAAGTCCTCCAGGAATATCAGGCATAAAACCTAAAATATCTGAAATCGTAGGAACAACATCTATACTCTCACCCATAACTTGGTTAATCGTATTATTGTATTTAACAACCTCCTTGTTCTGCGGACCTATCATTAGACAAAACAACTCTCTTGAAGACGCATCGCTCGTATGATCTAATGCATACCTACCATAGGCATCTCTAATGTTGTTCGGTTCTTTGTTTCTTCCATGCTCCGGAACTACAATCATGATGGTGTCGTCTTTCATACCTGGCGTTTCCTGAATTGTTTTCCATAAATGTGCTATTGCATAGTCTGCCCTATGCATGTTATTTGCATATGCCGTATAATCACTATGTGCTATGTCAACATTGGTGATATTGACACACATTAATTCAGGCTGGAATGTTTTTAACACTTCTGTTGCATAAAACATGGTACGCATATCACCATTCATTAAATTTTGTGGTAAAGGGTAGGTATATTGATTCGAGGAAGTCTTATTAATTAAATCAAAATAAAATTCCTTTACTTGCTTTCTATTTGCTGGATCATTAGCAAACCCAACCTCTCCAGCTGATTTACCAAAAGCACCATTCACGAAATTTTGTATCCTTGCAATGTTTTCTTCTTGGGATGTTGTGAAATTTACAGGATTCCCTAAAGCCTGAAAACCATTACTTACCAATGACTTAGGTGCAATGTAATTTGCTCCATAAAGAGGACCGTAATCTGGATGTTCACTGTACTCTAAAAAAGGGTATGAACCCAATTGGTCTGCAATCCACCAACTATTAAGAGCAGAAGTATCTGCACCATTGTGCTTTCTGTACAATTCAAAAATTGTTGGTGATTGTGGATGAGCTCTTAAGTTTAATCCTGTATTGGTATAATTACCGGTAACAGCAACGGTATGACCATTAAAATGTCCTGTAGGGCCTTCTTTGTATCTAAATTCTTTAAATAAGGTACCTCTGCTTTGCAAGTTGTATCCCAAACTAAGGTCATAGCTTTCTAGACTCTGAATCCCTCCTCTAATATCGCTTTTAATTGGATTGTTTCCACTAAGCATATAAGGCATTAAATTCCCATCGTTCTGATGCACGGACTCCAGGTTTCTAACCCCTCCTGCATACAATGCAAGTACTACATGGTTTACTCTTCTAGTTCCCGTTCCTGCAAATAATCTACCACTTGGCAAAATATATGGCGCTGCCATTATTCCACCAGCTGTAAGTAAGGTATTCTTGATAAATTTACGTCTCTCCATAATTAGTAAAATCTATATTCATCACTCGTCCCAAACCCAAAATATATAAGCTCTGGTGAAATATCACTGTTTTTTTCTATAATATCCTTAAAGTAAAAAGCCTCAAACTCGTTTGGGATTCTACCATAGAATTTAAGATAAGTGTGTTCAACAAAACCAGTTATATCTGACCTCATTACAGCATTTGAAGGAATCGAAGTACCAGATTTATTTAAAAAATTTTGAAGTAACAACTCATAAGCAGCTCTTTTATCGCCTGTACTTAGAGTAACATTGGAAATAACATTCACTTCATTGTTCGTAATCGTTTTTGCGAATACATCCGAATAAAGAATTGATATGTATTCTATGTCTTCCAAAAGCTTATACTTGTTACCGTCGTTCTTTTTTACTTTAATGGGATCAATAACATAAACATCCTCTCCTTCTTTCTTTTTGCAAGAATTGGCAAAACCAATAACTATTAGAAAGAAAATTATTCTTTTAATACTCATCTTACCTTTTAAAATATTCATCCGAACTTAAAATAGTTAAATACAAGGATTGAAAATCCTTGCTGTCAATTAAATCTACTGTACCCTGGTATTGCTCTAAGGAGTTAGGTCTGCGTTCTACAAACCTCAAATAGGCATTTATTACCTTACCTTCAAAATAATGGTCCGAGGAAAAAATAATATCTAAGAAATCTGGCTTAGTTTGACCATTTATACCAAATAAGACACCTCCTATTGTATTGCATATATTTTGTGCATTTTGCCATTCTTGATTTGTTGGTGCTCTAAAGAGAAAACTTTCGAAAATAGAGAAAGTAAAATTTGGAACACCCATGTTTATGTCATCGTAAATTGCATTGTTTGCTAATCGTTTTTGCATTTCATCTTCTGAGAATACCTTTTGCTTTAATCTTTCTGGAATAACAATAACGGAGTCTAATCTATTAATCCCATTTTGAGCAAATTCTATTAAAACTTGATTGTTGTCCTGCTCTCCTAATTGCTTAATATACACCAATTGTAACCTTTGATCATAAACAGTATTTTCATCTGCTCCATTAAGATACTCGGCAATATTGTAAAGATATAGCTTATCATAATACTCATTAGTACCGATAATGTCTTTTATAATAGTATACCTAGATTCTCTTGAAGCATTAGTGGGTTTTAGCTCATTGAATATGGCATCTATTTCTACTCTTGTCGCTTTTCTTCCTAATAAATCAATGTAGATACTTTGGGCAAAAGACTCAATTTCAACAATAGAAACAATAGTATCTTCTTTTAGATTTTTTTCAGTTACAGTTATTTCTGTATCCTTTTCTTTAGAACAGGAAAACCATATTATGCTTAGGCTAATAAAAAGAAAGAAAAATTTAAAATTTATTTGCATTAAGGTTTACTTTTACTATGCCAAATATAACAATAAATAAACAAAGTGTTTATTGGAATTAAACAAAACAAACAAAATATTATTGCTTAGAACTCTCCTTCATTATTGTTTGCACCTAATTTTCCCATTGGGAATAGCACTCCTCTTTTTCACTAAAAGGTATAAAATGGTATACCTGCTTTTCCTATTGACTATGCTAGTAGACCTTGATCATTTGCTAGCCAATCCCATGTTCGATCCTAATAGATGTAGTATAGGTTTTCATCCACTTCATTCCTATTATGCTATTCTAATTTACTTTCTATTTTTAATACCTAAAAAAACAAGAATCGTAGCAATAGGTTTATTGTTTCACATGTTTACAGACTGGATAGACTGTTTGTTAATGTAGATAAATTGGGATTAATAAAAGGAAACATCCTTTTACTTTCGATGCCTAAGAATAAAGAAAATGAAAAGTATAATTGCAAAGAAACTTCAATTGAAAGAAGCGAATGTATCTTCCGTATTGAACCTACTAGAAGATGGTGCAACTATTCCCTTTATTGCAAGATATAGAAAAGAGGCTACAGGCGGTTTAAATGAGGTAGAGATAGAAAATATTAACAATGAGCTCCAACATTTCAAAGAACTCGAAAAAAGAAAGTCAACCATTTTTGAAAGGCTTAAAGAATTAAATATCACTGAGACTACTTTGCTTCAAAAAATTAAGGATTGCACAGATTCAAAGGACTTGGAAGACCTATACCTATCCTATAAACCTAAGAGAAAAACAAGAGCCTTAACAGCAAAGGAGAACGGATTAGAGCCTTTAGCAAAAATCATAATGTCACAAAAGCAAAACGACATTAATGCTCAGGCCTCGCGTTTTACAAAGAGGGGTTTGGAAATAGATAATGTCTTAAAAGGTGCAAGAGATATTATTGCTGAATGGATAAGTGAAAGCATCGCTGCTAGAAATCAATTAAGGAGAACCTATTCTTATACTGCCTTTATTACTTCCAAAGTCATTACTAAACAAAAGGAATTCGCCCATAAATACAAAGACTATTTTGATTTTAGCCAGGCATTAAAAAAAATACCAAGTCACAGACTTTTAGCCATATTACGAGCAGAAAAAGAGGGTTTAATAAAGGTAAAACTTGTAATTGATAAGGAAGAGGCTTTAACAAAACTTAATAAGATATTTATTCGATCCAATACAGAAGCTGCAAACCAAATAAATCTGGCATTAGAGGATTCTTTGAAGCGCTTGCTCATACCAAGTTTAAACTCTGAAGCCTTAAAAGAAGCAAAAGATAAAGCAGATAAAGAAGCTATTGATATTTTTACTAAAAATCTAAGCCAATTGCTATTGTCTCCGCCTTTAGGTGCCAAGAATATCATGGCTTTGGACCCAGGTTTTAGAACTGGTTGTAAACTTGTATGCCTTAACAAGCAAGCAAACTTGCAAGAACATGGAACCATATTCCCTCATCCTCCAGTAAACAAAACAGTAGAGGCCAAACAAAAAGTACTTAATCTATTAAAAAAAAACCAAATAGAAGCAATTGCCATTGGAAATGGAACAGCTGGGAGAGAAACAGAGTCTTTTATTAAAAGTATTTTACCGGATAACAGCAACATAGAAGTCTATTTAATAAGCGAATCTGGAGCATCAATTTACTCCGCTTCCCAAATCGGAAGAGAAGAATTCCCTGAACTTGATCTTACCGTAAGAGGATCTATTTCTATAGGAAGAAGGTTAATGGACCCATTGGCAGAATTGGTTAAAATAGAGCCCAAAAATATTGGTGTTGGACAATACCAACATGATGTAGCGCAAGACAAATTAAAATCAAGTCTCGACAATACAGTAAGTTTTGCTGTAAATAAAGTAGGTGTGAATCTAAATACTGCAAGCAAGCATTTATTAAAATACGTTTCAGGAATAGGGCCAAAGTTAGCAGAGAACATAGTCAATCACCGCAAGCAAAAAGGACCATTCACAAATAGAAGGGAACTACTCAAAGTAAAAGGTTTAGGAGATAAGGCGTACGAGCAAGCTGCTGGGTTCCTGAGGATCAAAAATGGCAAGAACCCTTTAGATGCAAGTGCTGTGCACCCCGAGAGTTACAGTCTAGCAAAATCCATTGCAACTAGATGTGGAGCCAAAGTGGAAGATTTAATTGGTAATAGTACCTTAACAAAAGACTTAGATTTAGCTGAATTCACAACCTCTACTATTGGTTTACCTACTTTGAAAGATATTCTTGACGAATTAAACAAACCTGGAATTGATCCAAGAGGAGCCGCAAAATCTATGAATTTTGATGATAGGATTAGGGATATAGAGGATTTACATACCGGCATGATCTTGCCTGGAAAAGTGACCAATTTGACCAAATTTGGTGCTTTCGTGGATATTGGTATTAAGGAAAATGGTCTTATTCATAAATCGCAAATAGCAGATAGGTTCATAGAAGATCCATCAGAAATATTAAGGCTTGATGAAGAAATAAAAGTGAAAGTTTTAGAAGTAGACTTGGACAGGAAAAGAGTTGCTTTAAGCTTAAAGCTTTAATCCATTTAATTTACAGATATTAATCCTTCCAAAAAATTATCACAGCAAGCATCTAAAATTTGATAGACCTCATTAAAACCATCCTCTCCACCATAATATGGATCTGGAACATTTAGGTCACTGGAATCAGAGAGCACATTTCTGAATAAGGAAGGATGGCACTCTAAGCTATTTTCATCAGCCATCTTTGTAATGTTTTTGAGGTTTTCCTCATCCATTGCAAAAACATACTTATAGTGCTCAATATGGTATGGGTCTAATTGTTCTGCTTTGTGGGTGTAATCAATTCCATTCTCATACAGTACCTTCATCGTACGAGGATCTGGACTATTACCAACATGATACGCTGCTGTTCCAACTGAATAACAAGAAAAGAGCCTAGACAGACCCTTTTTCTTTAATTTATTTTTCATAATTGCCTCCGCCATAGGCGAGCGACATATATTTCCAAGGCAAACAAATAATATCTTATCCATTTACATTGGTCCCATTTGTGTCCTTACTCCTCTTTTCCCATTACATTTTTTATTTCCACCACAAGCAGTGACAAAAAAAGAGAGGAAAAACAACAAACATAGGGCTAGGGCTATATTCTTCTTCTTCATATTTATATAACGTGTAAAAACGTATTTTAGTTTATCCCTAATTTCTTCTTTAAACCTTTAGGCAATGCATCTTTATGCATAAACACATTAATTGATTTGTACTGATAAAATGGAATCGAACAATAAAAATAACCATCACAATCATTGTATTCCGTTCCCCAAGAGTTCTTTACAATAAAATACTTTGTTCCATTTTGATCAAGTACTGTTCCAGTTACGTGCATCCCATGATCGTCTGTAGTAGTATAATTATCATACGCTACTTGTCTAATTGAATCATTTATTACTTTTTCCTCCATAGGAGAATCAAAAGCATTACCCAATTTATCTGCACCTGCATCATTAAAATGTTTGTTGTCTTTCCCTTTTACCTTAATCAATGAATCGTGCACTGGCACAATTGCAAGACCGTTTTTAAAAGAAAATCCCTTTTCTGACACGTCACTACCCCATGCCCAAGAGTAACCTTTCTCCAAAGAAGATAATGCCACATCTGTAAATTCTTCCAATGTAACGTTATAACTACTTTGCATTGCCCAATTATCTGGAACTTCAATTACAAAAGAAGAGTAATATGGATGGTGCTTAAAGCTAGTTAAGGAAACATAATTATCCATGTTTAAATCAAGGTGCTTGGCAAAGGATTTAGGTGTAAACTCTTTTCCTTGGTAGGTAAATGTCTCAGGAACAACTCCTAAATAAGCATCAACAACTCCTTCAACAGCCTTAATCCATGAAGTAGTTAGTTTCTTTTGCGGGTTCTTCACAAAAGCATCTACCATTCCTTTAAGGGCTGCATTAAGCTCTGCATGGTTGTGCGTTTCTGTGCCATAGTTAAGCCCTTTGTATGCCTCTTCTGGCATAATTCCATACTTTCTAATTACATACGGAATATCATGAAAGGCTCCCCCTGCACTAAAGTTGCTATTACCATGCATTCTCACATAATTTATTGCTTTTTCTACGTAAGCATTTCGAACAACAAACATTTCAGATAAATTATGTTCCCCTTTGCCTGTTCTTATTAACTCACTCTCAAAAAATGAAAGTGCGGAAAAGCTCCAACAAGTTCCAGTCCTGCCTTGACTTTGAACAGGTAAGGCCTCAATATCATTTAAAGTGGTAAAATTATACCCACCATTCTTTTTATTTGTTTTTTGTTCCACTCCTGATGCCTCAGAAACTGTCTTATCTCCTACTTGCGCATTAACAGTCAATCCGCTTAATAGAAACAAAACTAATACTGCAATTTTCACTCTAATTGTTTTCATCTTTTCTTTTTTTGTTTTTTTTATAATCGTAATAATACCCTAATCCTATTGCTACAATAGAGAGAGGTATTAAAAAAAATTTAACTACAAATACCATACCTGTTTTTTGTGCGAATATAAGGACTTTAGTTCTTCAAATAAAAGAGATTGGGATAAGTAGTTGAGCTTTTAGGATAAATTATTTGTTTTATGGATAAAATCTGCAACAATTACTCTAGTTCTAGCAATGTTCAAACAAAACAATGTCATTTTTAAGACTCTTTCTAAGTCTACTTATTGCAGTCAACTAAGTACCTAATAAATAGTCCTTGCAATTGCACCTTCCTCGGAATGCGTTGTGATGCATCCAATTATAGCTTACGAAAGAATTATCACTCCTATGGTTTCCACACCCCAATAACAAACTGCAAGACAAAATTACAATCCTAAAAGACTTAGAAAAATCTTGGTGAGAATTGCCAAACAAAGAGATTGGTCTATTGTATTTGCAAAAGACTCAATACGAAGAAAATGGGAAAGCGACAGAATCTATTAGTAATTGAAATAAAAGCTATCCATCTGTTCTAAGTTTGTTGGGTAGCATGAAGCAATTGATCACCTCCCATTTATAGCAAGGGTATACTTTTCACTCAAAACTAAGTATATAAAACTAGATAATAACTAATGCACCCTATCCCCTCTTATCTCAAGTTTTTTAAGGATTTCTGCTTCTCCTTCTAAGTATTCTTCCCAACGTTTAGAAACGTGTTCTTTAGGCGCATATCTATAAGCCAAATCAAGAAAAAGTCTATAATGACCAGCTTCCGAAACCATAAATTCATGGTAGAATTTTTTTAAATCTTCATCGTCAACGTGCAAAGATAAAAGTCTAAATCGCTCGCAACTTCTTGCTTCTATCATGGCAAAAGTTAAGAGCTTCTCAACCAACATTAATTCCCTTGTGGGCTGCCTGGTTTCTAACTTTAACAATTGGTTAACGTATTCGTCCTTTCGCTTTAGACCTAGCTCAATACCTCGCTTATCCATCTCCTTCAGCACTCTTCTAAAGTGTCCCCACTCCTCAGCAACAATTGGTGTCACTTCCTTTACGATGTCTGGTTTATCGGCATATTTTACAATTAGCGATATTCCTGAAGTTGCAGCTTTTTGCTCACAAAATGCATGATCAATTAGAATTTCACCAATGGATTTCTCAGCGATATTAACCCACCTTGGGTCTGTTGCTAATTTTAGTCCTAACATACTTAGACGTTGAATCTAAAGTGCATACAATCTCCATCCTTCACAATGTATTCCTTCCCTTCAATACTTAGCTTACCTGCCTCTTTCACCTTTGCCTCTGAACCATAGCTCACATAATCGTTATAACCAATAACCTCCGCTTTGATAAAGCCTTTCTCAAAATCTGTATGAATTACTCCTGCTGCTTGCGGTGCCGTATCACCTTTGGTAATGGTCCAAGCTCTAACCTCTTTCTCTCCTACAGTAAAATAGGTAATGTAATTTAACAACTTATAGGCTCCTTGAATCAGTTTTTCAGCACCACTTTGCTCCAAACCTAAATCACCTAAAAACTCTTTCCTGTCCTCAAAGCTTTCAAGATCAGCAATTTCACTTTCTATCTGTGCAGATATTATCATAATCTCTGCATCTTCGTCTTTCACTAATTCCTTGACTTTTACTACCCAGTCGTTGCCGTCAACAACAGAATCTTCATCCACATTACACACATACATAACAGGTTTCATGGTTAAGAATTGTAGTTCTTGTAAAATCTCCCCTTCGTATTCTGACCAATCACCGGAACGCAATGATTTAGCATTTTCCAATAAAGACTTAGCCTTTTCAAGGGCTTCGTATTCTTTCTTTGCATCCTTATCACCTGCTTTTGCTGACTTTGCAACCTTTAACATTCTATTCTCTACAGTTTCAAGATCTTTGAACTGCAACTCCATGTCAATAATTTCTTTGTCTCTGATTGGGTCCACTGAACCATCTACGTGTGTAACATTGTCGTCTTCAAAACAACGTAAAACATGCAAAATTGCATTCGTAGTTCTAATATTAGCAAGGAATTGATTCCCTAATCCTTCTCCCTTACTAGCACCTTTTATTAGCCCAGCTATATCGTGTATCTCTATAGTCGCTGGAAGAACATTTTGAGGGTTTGCAATTTCCGTTAGCTTAGTTAATCTGCTATCCGGAACATTCATTATTCCAATATTAGGTTCTTTTGTACAGAAAGGAAAGTTTGCCGCTTGTGCCTTTGCATTTGAAAGCGCATTAAATAATGTAGATTTCCCAACATTTGGTAAACCTACAATTCCACATTGTAAAGCCATGTTTTCTTAAATTTAAAGGGGGCAAATTTAATTTAAAAATTTACCAATATCTTGTATAATTTTCTTTGCTAAGGAATTTGCTGTGTTTTTTGAAGAACTCTCCGCATATATCCTAATGATGGGTTCTGTATTAGACTTTCTTAAATGCACCCAATCGTCTTCAAAGATTATTTTCACTCCATCCGTAGTATCAATTTCTTCCTTTTTATACTTCTCTGTGATTTTTTCAAGAATCAAATCAACATCTGTACTAGGTTCTAGTTCTGCCTTGTTCTTAGATATTATATAGTTTGGGTAAGTTGCTCTTAAAGAGGAGCAACTTTTCCCATGTTTTGCTAATTGAGTAAGAAATAACGCAATACCTACTAGAGCATCTCTACCATAATGTAATTCTGGGTAAATAATACCACCATTACCTTCTCCACCAATGATGGCATTTGTTGCCTTCATTGCTTCCACCACGTTTACTTCTCCTACAGCACTTGCCTTATAGGTTCCACCATGTTTCTCTGTAATTTCTTTTAGAGCTTTTGTTGAAGATAAATTTGAAACTGTATTTCCTTTTTTATTACTTAACACATAGTCTGCAACTGCAACTAAAGTATATTCCTCTCCAAACATTTCACCGTCTTCACAAACGAATGCCAGTCTGTCCACATCAGGATCCACTGCTATTCCAATGTCCGCTTTTTCACTTTTCACTTTAGAGCTTAACTCTACTAAATTCTCTGGCAAAGGTTCCGGGTTGTGTGGGAAGTCTCCAGTAGGTTCGCCGTACATACTTGTCACCTCTTCAACTCCCAATGCCTGCAATAACTTAGGTACTGCTATACCACCAGTGGAATTTACAGAATCAACAACAACTTTAAACCCTCTCTGACGAATAAGATTAACATCTACTAAAGGTAAATCAAGAATTGTTTCTATGTGTAAATCAATGGCATCTTTTTCCCTAGAGTAAGTTCCTAAATTCTCAACAGTGGCAAAATTCAAACTTTTACCTTCTGCTAATTTTAAAATATCCTCTCCATCTTTTCCAGAGATAAACTCCCCTTTCTCATTAAGCAATTTTAACGCATTCCATTGTTTCGGGTTGTGACTCGCCGTTAAAATTATTCCTCCTTGAGACTTAATCCACACAACCGCCATCTCGACAGTTGGAGTTGTACTTAAACCTAAATCAACAACGTCTATACCCATTCCAATTAAGGTGTTACAAACCAGTTGATTCAGCATCTCACCTGAAATCCTAGCATCTCTACCTATAACTACTTTCGCATTTTTTGACTTAGACCGCTTTAAAACCCAAGCTCCATATGCCGACGCAAATTTAACAATATCAAGAGGTGTTAAGTTATCTCCTACTTCTCCTCCTATTGTTCCTCGTATACCAGATATTGATTTTATTAATGTCATAATTTTTGGCAAAATTACTTTTTTGTTCTGAGGGTTCAAGAACAACTTACATAAGTTATAAACATCTGATTACAATAATTATGGAGTTTAAATAAGTAAACTTTGACATATTTAGAACCTTATTACATTCGGATTAACGGTGGAAAACTATGTACTATAATTACTTTTGTTTCTTTTTATTTGCTGTTACTACAAAAATGGCAACAGCAGTAGAAAATAAGTATTTGGGTATTCTCAAAGACCTAAAGGAAAAAAAACTTAAACCCTTGTATTTACTTCAAGGGGAAGAGTCCTTTTTCATTGACTCTATTGCTAGTTACATTGAAAAAAATGTGCTAAGTGAGGCCGAAAGAAGCTTCAACCAAACTATCATTTACGGGAAAGATACTTCTTATGAAAATGTAGTCCTTGCTGCAAAAAGGTTTCCTATGATGTCAACGCACCAAGTCATTATAGTCAAAGAAGCACAACATATAAAAGATTTTGATTCTTTGGAATCCTATCTTGAGGCTCCTCTAGAAAGCACAATTCTAGTAATTTGCTACAAGGGTAAGAAGTTAGATAAACGTACCAAAGCAGCCAAACTATTTGCAAAATATGAAGTCTTTGATTCTGACAAATTAAGAGATTATCAACTTGGCACTTGGATTAAAACCTATGTTGCCAAACTAGGTAAACAAATAGACGAACAAGCAGTCCAAACACTTTGTGATTACTTGGGTACAGATTTAGGAAAAATAGCCTCCGAGATAGAAAAGATGCTTGTTAACACAAGGGATGTCCCTATCATTACCTTAAAGCATATTGAAGAAAATGTAGGAATATCGAAGGAATACAATGTCTTTGAATTACAAAAGGCATTGGGTACCAAAAACTTCAATAAAAGCATCCAAATCGTCAACTACTTTGCTTCAGACATTAAAAACCACCCCATGCCAATGTTATGCCCTAACTTATTTGGGTACTTCACTAAGATAATGATTTACATCCAAAACAAAGGTAAACAAGAGCAAGATTTGGCTTCCATAATGGGTGTAAATAAGTTTTTCTTAAGAGATTACGCTGTTGCATCTACCAATTACACGCTAGAAAGTATAGAAGAAATTATCGCCATAATTCGTTTCTATGAAATGAGAGCAAAAGGGGTTGATAATCTTAGCACATCTAACTCACAGGGGCAGCTTATGATTGAAATGATTCTAAGAATACTTAAATCTTAATGCACCAATAGCCAATTATTATTACATATAATGTAGCAATAATTTTATATTTTGCATTTATGCATTAAATTTACAACCTCATAACAATATACAACATGAAAAAAAGACTACTATTATTTTCTATTATGGCTACAATGCCATTTATTGGATTCTCGCAGGCAAGTTTAAATACTGACCCTATGGCTAACCCCGTGAAAATGGATGCTAATGGTGTTACTATTGCAGATAATGACCTTGCAGTAAAAACAACTGTAAAAAGCAACGGGCAACAGCCTACAACTAGAAGATGGACTCCTTATGATTTTGTTTTAATTGGAAATACATTTTACGATTTACAAACAAATGCTTCTATTAGTAATAGAATAACTCTTCACGATGACGGAACTGTTTCTACCGTGCATACAACTGCAGCGAACAACATATTTTCAGATAGAGGAACAGGCTACAACTACTACAATGGTTCAACATGGCTTAAATCCGTTAATGGACAATCCACAAGAATAGAAAGTTCAAGAACTGGATGGCCTTCCATTGGGTCTTTATCCAATGGCAAAGAAATTACGATGGGACACAGTGCAGCTAATGGTGGCTGGGTACTTTCGACTAACTCCGCTAAAGGGAAAGATGATTGGACAGAAAAAACCGTATTAGAAGAATCTGGCGCTAGACCTATCTGGGGTCGTATGGCTACTTCTGGAATGAACGTTTATGTAATTAGCAACTATGCTGATTCATCCAATGCAAATGAGCCACGTGCTCCTACAAGGAAAGGAGTTAGAGCACCTATGACTTACTCTAGATCTATTGATGGTGGTGCTAATTGGGTTGATGTGCATACAATGCTTCCTAATTATGACTCTGTAAGAAACTCTTCTGGTGCTGGCGATAGATATTCTATTACAGCAAAAGATTCGTTTGTTGCAATCATAACTGGTGGTATCACAGAAGATGTTTCTATGTGGAAATCATCTAACTTCGGTGTTACATTTACAAAAACAATATTAGATTCTTTTAAATATGCACCATACTCTGCAGATAGCTTAATGTTAGATACTCCATACACAAGTGATGGAACTTACGACATTCTAATTGACGGGAAAGGCAATGTTCACGCATGGTGGGGACTAGCTAGAGTGCTTGATGAAGATGTTAGTGATGAAAGTTACTCTTTCTTCCCAGGTGTTGGTGGATTGGTATATTGGAATGAAATAACTGCAACTTCTACTTTAATTTCAGCAAGAAACAATTTTGACTCTGATGAAGATGGCGTTTTAAGTATTGCTTCTGGTACTACTGCTTCTCTTACTGGAGGTGATGTACCTGATGGTGTTACATCTGTTGCTAGGTTAGGTAATACCTCTCTGCTGCACATGCCAAGTTCTGGATTGGGCGATGATGGTACTATTTATTGTACCTTCTCTATACCTATGGAAGGAATTTTAGACATTAACAACCTTAACTATAGAGATATCTTTATCATGTACTCTGAAGATGATGGTGCTACTTGGTCCAAAGAAAAGAACTTAACTCAAAGACCTACAATGGAAGATGAGTTTGGTTGTATTGCAAAAAAAGTAAATGACTTTGTTCATTTATTATTCCAATCGGATTTATTACCTGGAACAAATCTTCAAAACAACTCAGCTAACTTTGACAATCATCCAGTTCCTGAAGAAGGAAATGACATTCTTTATGCTGCAATTCCTGTAAGCCTTATAAAGTCTTCTGAATTTGGACTTGTAAGTACAATTGATTTTAAGAACTCAGGTAATGTATTTATTGTTTCTCAAAACCAACCTAATCCATTTACTGGATCTACTTCAGTTTTGACTTTCTTAGATAACAACAGTGATGTAAACGTAAACGTTGTGAACGCAATGGGACAAGTTGTTTTAAACAACAACTACGAGAACCTTAAGAAAGGGAACAATCAAATTACGATAGATGGTACTACCTTATTTTCTGGAATCTATTTCTATACAATTACAGCAGGTAAGAACTCTGTAACGAAGAGAATGATTGTAGAATAAAAAAACAAATAATATGCTTGAAGCTGCTAGTCTTTGGACTGGCAGCTTTTTTTATGCCTTCTGGTTGTTTGTTTCTATATAAAACTTCAACAATAGGAAAATAGAAACTCCTACCAAACCCAAGGAAGAAGCTTGAGCTACTATCTCTAAACTAAGCGCTGAAGAGAAATAAAGTAAAATACTACCCTTGATGGCCAAACCCACAGAACTTGCATAAATGAGAACTACAAACCTTTTAACGGCATGATAATAATGACTAATGCATGTACTTACTCCTAAAGCTATTGTTCCTGGAATCAACCAATAAAACAAACTCTTTACATCTGTAAACTCACCTCCTAGTAACCAAGGCCAAAAAGAAGAAGGAACAAGAGTTACAAGCAGTATCATACACACCGTTAGAACAATGCTCAACAGAGTATACTTCCAAGTCATTTTAATAGATTCTTGTATTGATTTTCTATTTACTACTTTCATGTGTAAGACCGTTCCTATACTATTACCAAAAATCCAAATTGTCTCAGGTAAAACAAATACGGTTGAATACAAACCCAGAGCTGATTGACTCATGTATTCCAATATAAAAATATAGCTTAATCTATAATTGAAAAACTGGATCAAATGTCCTGTTTGAGATAAAATACCAAGTTTAAATAAATCAGAAGCTACCTTAACCCTTCCTTTAAGTTCTTTACCAAAAAACTTAAACAAGAGATACAGACTTAGAATAAATCCAATTCCCTCTCCAAGGTACATACCATAAATATAATAGAATACATCTGTCTTATGAAGTAGAACCAAAGACACAAATAAAAACACAAGGTTTGCCAAGACGATAGATAAGGAAGACCAATTTTGCCATTGAATCTTTTGTTTACCTATCAGTATGGAGTAATTAATTGTAACAAAAGCAAGCAATAAGGAGAGTCCAAAGATGTGCGGATGCAAATCAATAGGAACTTCCGGAAACAAGGGTAGGACCAAATAACCAAGAACACAAACAATTAAAGCCCAAACATAGGATGGTACAAGTAAATTCTTAATGCTATTAGTTGGCACCAAAGTAATAATGGAACTCCCACCTACAAATTCGTTAAGCAACATTAAGAAAGTCATAGCATAGGCCAAGATTCCGATAAACCCTCTACCCTCCGTGCCAAAATATCGTGCCGTTAGGATTACTATTCCCATTTTACAAAATGCCGAGAGTAACCTTGTAAATATAGTATCTGGTATTGTCCTTTTAAACCAGCTCATTTATGCTTTCGGATAAGTTTAAAAAATGAGATAAGCTCATAGTTCTAAATAGGAATTTATGCAAATGGATATTATTTGAAGACAATAAACGATCAAAATCTTTAATTATTTCATTGCAATTAACATATGGCCATAACTTTTCATTTTGCAAAGACTGCAATATTTCATTTTTCCATTTTCTGTTCCATTCAATATCTGGCATGGAGTACCCTTTTTTATCCGTACGTTCAATTATCTCCTTCGGTATAAATTCTTCAAAGGAGTTTCTCAAAAAGTACTTACTCCAGCCCTTCTGAATCTTCTCTTGCATAGGCAAAGCCAAAGCTACTTTAGCAAGCACCCTATCCTCTGCAAAGGGGTTTCTTGATTCGATACTATAATCCATTGAGTTTCTATCTTCCCAATGTAACATTTCTTGTAATCTTTGTCCAAAATAATCAGATTTCAAAACTGTATTTAGATTGTAATCAATCGAACTATTTCCATCTAACTTTATTGGCATAGCCAAGTACTTATAAAATGGTTTCCCTTTAATTTTAAACCTATTAAATAAGTAAGGAAATGCTTTCTTCAATCTTAATTTAAGGATGTCCTTTTTAAGCTGTTTTAATTCTATTGGAGCATTTGCAATGTTTTCCAACAATTCCTTTCTTTCCGTTTTACTTGCATACAAATAGTAATGCGCATAGTAAATAGGGTATCCGGCAAACAATTCATCCGCTCCTTGCCCATTTAACAATACTTTTACTCCTTTCTCCTTTACCTTAGAATATAGTTGGTTGTTTGCAATATTATTTGCCGCCAAGATGGGACAATCCTGCAAATAATTTATTTTCTTAAAGTCAATTTGAGAAGTATCAATCTCCGTTTTATACCATTCTCCTTCAATCTTTTTGTGGGCAATATCTTGCCAATAAGATTCATCGTACTTTGGATTATCACTATTAGCAGAAAAAAGCTTGATCTTGTTTTCCAAGAAAGTAGAAGCAATACTTGATATTAAAGTACTATCTAAGCCCCCACTTAAGGCAAAACCAATAGGAACATCACTTAACAACCTGCTTTTAATGGATTTGATGACTTGTCTTTTAAGATCTACACCTTCTGTTTTTACCTCGTATTCGTAATTAGAGATGGTGTAAGAATCAAGGATTACATCGTACTCCAAAACTTCACCAGGCATTACTTTCAGAACATTCTTGTAAAAGGTATTTCTATTGAGTTCTATTTTTTCATGAACAAGGAAATCATGAATCACACTTTCTGTGTGTTTCAGACTAAAATCAGGTAAATCAAAGAAAGTCTTAATCTCAGACCCAAATGAAAATGCTTCCATAGTATTGTGAAAATACAAAGGTTTTACTCCAGTTAAATCCCTACTTAGGTATAGCTTATGCTTCTTCAAGTCGTAAAGAGCAAAAGCATAAAACCCATCCAACCTATTTAGAATATCCAAACCATACTGCTGGTAACCCTTTAAAAGAACTTCTGTATCCGAATTAGAGAAAAAGGAATAACCTAACCCTATTAAATCTGCTCTTATCTCTTTGTAATTAAAAATCTCCCCATTTAGAACCAACCAACATGCCCCATTTTCATCACTCATTGGCTGATGACCAAAACTGGATAAATCTTGTATCGCCAACCGGTTATGCCCTAAAGCAACTTTTGGCAAAAAATCTAAAGTCTTTGGGTTTAAAAAAGGCAAATCTGAGTTTTCTTCTAATTCACTTTCAATGCAATAGGTTTCATTCAAATTATTCCAAAAGAAACTACCATTACTATCTGGTCCCCGATGGGCAATTCGTTTCTTCATCTTTTCTAATAAAGAGGAAGAAAATTCATTATTTGGTTGTTTCGCTACAAATCCTACTATTCCGCACATTAGCTAATCTCTGTATATAGTTTTGTAAATGCGACTACAACATTTTTATTATTAAATGAATTCTTGAATTTTTTTCTAATTCGTTCCCTATCAAACAAATTAGATTTATTCATTATGTCATGAATAGCAATAGACAAAGCATTCTCATCCCCTATCTCAACCATAACTCCAGATTCTGTATCTAAGAATTCTTCTGGCCCTCCACATGCCGTAAAAACTACTGGTAAACCAACAGACATGGCTTCTGCGCAAACCAAAGAAAAAGATTCATAATTACTGAAATGCAACATTGCCTCGTATTTATCTAATAAATTTAACACCTCTCCTTGAGGTAAGTTCCCTAGCATTGTTACCCTATCCCCAAGTTTCTTTTCGTATACCATTTTTTGAAAGGCCTTAATGTTTTCTTCGTTATTGCCTCCTATGACATGTAAATTTGCTTTAGGGTTTAATTTAATAGCATTTAGAATCCCACTAATATTTTTTTGATCCTCATTAAGGCTAGAGACATGAACAAAAGTGTTCTTAAGTAGTTCATTATGAGCACTTCTTTGGTTAATATTAATAATATTTGGAACAACCATTCCCTTGCTTTTTGATCTTGTTAAAGTATTTATTCCTTTTAATAATTTCTCGGAAACCGCTGTAACCATAGAAGCATTTTTTAGAACCTTAATAATAAACAATTTTTGAAATCTATTGTATGCTTTGTGTTTGTCCATTAGAGCCGTAGAATGTTCAGTAACAATATATGGAATACCATATTTATCCTTCAGTTTTAATGCAAATAGCCCCATTTTCCATACAACCATGTTGTGAACAAGATCGACGTATCCTACTTCTTTCTTTACATGAATAAATCCCTTTTCACAAGCTTTAAAAAAGTTGATGTTGTTCTTTGTTTTAGCTAGAAACCCCTTATAAATAGGTACATAAACAATGACTTCTAAACCAGTTGGATTGAGGTTTGAACTTAGCTCTATTTTGTTTACTTCCTTCCTATGTTCCACGTGCAATACGGAGAGCTTATTTTCCCTAGAAAGTTCATTTACGTAAGCTTTATTAAAGTTCCCACTACTCTTGTTGTAGCTGTTAGGATACCAAGAAGGTAATACAAGAATGTGTTTTTTCTTTATTATCACAGACGACAAAAATAGGCAATAGAATGAATAAACTTATCTTTTCAAGAAAACACTACCATCTGAATGCTCTCTTCTCTCTACACCTAGTCTATCCACAGTCCATAGATACATTCCTTGCATGCATGGAACTCCATTAAATGTACCATCCCAACCTTCATTAATGTCGGTAGTGGAAAAAATTAATTCACCCCAACGGTTGTAAACATTAAACTGGAACTCAAAAATATCATTTAATACAGGCTTAAACACCTCGTTTCTATCGTTACCGTTTGGTGTAAATGCATTAGGCATAAAAAATAGTGTGCTACACTTTTGAGTAATGTAGACTTGGTCCTTAGACTCACAACCATACTGATCCCTAACAGTAACTTCATGTGTTCCATATTCTTCAGCAACAATTCTTTGACTAGTTTCACCCGATGGTGACCAAGAATAGTAATCCCCAGGGTTACCTGCATCAAGTTCGTATCCAAAATATCCACAGAAATTGGTATCCAATCCCAGTTCTACTATCGGGTAGGGTGACAATACTATTTCTATCTCATCACTTACTGAACCACACTTATTGCTCACAGTTACCTCATATAAGCCTGGCGTATTTGTATTTATGGTTTGTACTTTCTCTGTCGTGCTCCATAAGTAATCTTCTTCCCTGTTGTTGTTTCCTGCATCCAATGCCTGAGACAAGAATGCATCACCACAAAATATTTTATCATCACCCAAACCTACTTCCGGCAGAAGTAATAATCCATAACTAACGGTATCTCTTACCGTTCCACAGTAATTACTTAATTCAACATTATAAGTACCAGCACTAGTTACATTGTACTCATTTGATCCTAATTGGTTATTCCATATATAAGATTCGTTATTACCACCTAAACCTACACTTAGAGTATGGTTAACGGATTCACAGAATATAGAATCTTCTCCTAAAAAGACGTTTGGCGAGATGTAGTAAACAACTACAATAGAGTCCTTTACAGAACCACATTTATTACTTATTTGACCAATATATTTACCTGCTTTAGAAATAGTAAATGAATTGCTATTTGAATTATCAGGCAACCATAAATAAGATTCATCGTTGTCTGTGATTCCAATGGATAAATCCCTAGTTCCAAAATCACAAATGGTATCGTAATCTGGCAGATATATTGAAGGAGTCAATAATTTTGTTATGTTAATCTCCTCTTTTGCAGTGCCACATTTATTTTTCAATTCTATCCAGTAAGAACCAGTATCTCTAATATCAAAATAATCTAATCCATTGAAAGACCTAACATCAAAATAATTATTGGAATACGTCATATTGGTATAATCAGAAAATGTTCCTGGACTTAGAACCAGATTTACTGTATCACAAAACATGGAATCTTGAGGCATAGTAAAGGCAGGGACTGTATCAATCATTAAATATATTCCAGCCGTATCACTACCACAATAGCTACTTGTAATTACCTGATAAAAGCCTGTATCCAAGGCGGTAATACCTTGAACTGTATCCCCTGTACTCCACTTGTATCTTACATCCTCGTCTGTAAAATTGGACTTAAGGTCTAAAGATACAGTGCTGCAGAATAAGGAGTCAGCTGGTAAAGTTACCTCTGGCTTTTCTCTTAAGCCAATATAAATTTCATCTTTTATGGTACCACAAGATTTTGTAGCTACTATTACCTTATACAAACCGCTATCCCTAATAATAATCCTCTGTGTTGTATCATTTGTACTCCACAAGTAACTTACTTCTGGAATGGTATCGTTGATAGCATCCAAAGTATCGTAAATCTGTGTACAATATACTGTATCCTTAGGCAACACATGTGTAGGAGACCTCGCTAACCTCAAATGGGTAGTATCAGACTCGTAACCACAACCATACGTAGCATTAACCCAATATGTACCAGAGTCAAGTGCAATGATTCTTCTCGTTGAATCCCCTGTACTCCATTTATATTCTGCTCCTATGTTTTCGGCATCTAAACGAACATACACATCGTTACATAATATTCTTGTACCTCCCAAGTTTATCTTCGATAGTCGCAGAGTATCTCTTAGTTTAAGTATAGCTCCACCATACCACCAACCATTTTGATTGACCTTTCTCGCTGAATCTCTCCAGGCACCTTTCGTTACATGAAAATCTGTTGAAGTAGTATACCCTCCCACAACAATATGTGTAACACAACCAATTCTTTTGGTAGTAACACCCATTAAGAAGTCCACTCCACTGCCACCTATATAGGTAGAGTAAATAATATTGCCATCGTAATTTAGTTTAGTAAGAAAGCCATTGTAAGCCCAATTCCAATTACTTCCTGCTTGCTTCTTAAACGCATCATACGTAACTGGATAATTATTCGAATAACTTTGACCAACTAAGATCACCTCTTCCCTAATATTTGCCGTAATGCCTTTGGGTATTTCTCTATTACTTCCGCCAAGGAAAGTACCCCAAATTGCTTTTATACCATCTGGTCTAATCTTTATTACGGCAGCATCAATACCTCCACCAGCTGTATTTGGATAGCCAAGAATATCAGAAGAAGTAGTTTCCAAAAGCATGTATATACCATCATCTGACCCATAAAGAGCAACAATTTTATCATCCCCTTTTCCTCCAATGTATTTTGAAACTGTAAACTTGGTAAAACCAGTATCCATAATAGCAATATGACCATCACCACCTCCAACAGGCAAAGTCCCAAATCCTGGAACACCTTTAGTAGCAGGAATATTTGCACTAGTTGTACTACTTCCGATATAAAGTAAACCCGTATCATTAAGATAGAGACCAAAGATTGCATCGTTTCCAGCTCCTCCAAATAGAGTAGAATTCAAAATGTCTGATCCATCAGCGTTCATTTTTAATATTATAGAGGCTGAATTTGCAAAAGTTGAACCAGTATAAAACCCTTGCGGTAAAAGATAACTTTTTACTGGAAGTGTTAATGATCCCACCTGATAATTGAGGGCAACAAAGACTTCCCCCTTTTCATTCACTTCGATAGGATAATTATATAGCCACCAACTATAATAGTAATTATTGGATGTTGTCCCAGTATTTAAAAATGTTGAATATTTTAATGTGGTACCTTGAGTATTTAATGACAACAAAACATAAGTTCCTCCATACCACCAACTTGAGCTAGTATTTTTGTTTTTCTTGTCGTAGGCATTACTTGTTATAGGGAAGTCAGTAGAACTTGAGGTTCCTATGGCAAAAACTTCACCCGCCTCGGTAACAGTTATGGAAACCATGAAGTCATTATTGGCTCCACCTATATAACTAAACCACTCAATGTCCGTACCATCAAATTTCATTTTACAAATAAACCCATCGTAATTCCCATTGAAAGAGGTGTCATACCATCCTGGATCAGTTGGGAATTTATCCGTGGTCATTCCAGTAATATAAACGTAATTTTTTTCATCTACATCCACATCTCTAACCCAAGTCCATGTCCATGTCCATTGCGATTGAGATTCCCCTCCACCATAAAAATAAGAACCCCAGTCGATATAAACTGGATCAATAACTAAGTCTCGGCTTCTATCGTAATCACCTATTATCCTATAAGTATACCCATTAACTACATCGTCTAATAAGGCAAACTCAACTTTTACTTCAACCTCTTCCCCATTTATATTTTGATAAGAATATGGAATCTGTTTCTTAAACTTCCCCCATTTGGTATGGATAACTAATTCTCCATTTTTGTTAATGTTTACCTGATCAATTCCATCAAATTGTAATTTAATATTTCCAATGTTGCCTTTTGGCTTTAATATATAATCGTATTTAAGCTTATTGTCTTGGATATAGTATTGAACGTCTGTATTTTGGTAAACATCCTTATTTACAATCTTATTGTAATCATAAGATCCCAAAACTGGCTTGTCTCCATTTGAATTTGTGAAATAATTTACATTGCTTTTTACAACACCTTCTTCTTCCCAGTATGAATTAGGATTTGAGTTAATATGATTCAAGTCCCAAACAAGATATTCAAATTTAGGTGGTGCTTCTTCTCTTACTGCAATACTTCCATCCGCATTGAGGTTATCTTCTCTCCACATTTTCCTTAATCCAAAGGAAAGTCCTTTTTCAGTAAAATAAATGTTGGTATTCTCGTATTGGGTTCTAAAAAGGATTTTATCTTCCCATTGTCCTTTATTTTTTCTAAATACAGCAGGACGATTTTCTAATTTTTCATTCAGCGATTTCTGGGCAGCTCCAACATCGCCTTCGTTAATCTCAATTGCCATGACAGCATAAGGGACTGACAATAAGAATATTGTTAATAAAGCTATTAGAAATTGTTTAAAAAAAATCATACTCCTTATTATATAGTCACAATAATAACCTTAAACGTTGCTTAAGGTTATTCCAAATATAATCAATTATATCGGTAAAGTCAATAATTACATAATTACCACTTGATTCTTGCTTGAATTGTAAGCGATGTTTTATTCGAAGAATATATTAAATCATTTCCTGATCCTAACTCAACTCTATCAGTAAAATTGGTACGACCCAGTTTTGCCTGAAAACTAATTGTATAAATAGGTTTGTATTGCAATAATAAGTAGGTCCTAAATCCTTTGTCGTAAAATGCTGGTATAGCATAATGGTACAATACATTCTGCTCATAAGTGTAAATTCTCGAATTATAATCCTCTGTATTAAAAACTACTCCCCTAATACTAGCTTTCCACTTACGATTAATGGAATACTTAAGCTCTTGATAAAACAAGATCCCTTTGCTAAACAATAAATTATTCTGTTCCTCATAAGAAGACACCTCCAATCTAGTTGCAGCAGAGATTTTATGATGCATTGAATAATTAAAGTGAGCCCTTCCTTTTAGTTGGTGAGCTACAACATTTTTCTTCAAAGCTTCTCCTTTCCATTGAACTTCCCGCGATTCTGACTTCAGTCTAATGTATAAATTGTCCTTCTTATTAAAAGTTCTATTTATTTTGAGAGCAAAATCCTTTCCTCTTGTTGGAGCATATACACCATACCTTAACCAAGGAAAAGTATAATAATCTCCGTACAACGAAAAGCTCCATTGGTAGTTAAGAGCAGATTTAATACCCATGTAAACTCCTTTCTCATTAGACAAATTAGTTTTTTCTCCAAAAGATTTACCATTTGGTGAGAAATACCCTGCAGCATAATTTCGATAAATAAATAGCACCTCAGAGCTATTAGAAAGACTCATAAGTAATTTATTAACCGTTGCCATTTTTTTTCCATCCTGTAAAGCAAACTCTCCACTTACAAAGGTGTTTTTATTGATGTAATTGTAACTTATGCTTATGGCATCAAACTCCTTTCCGCTAACATCTAAAATTTTATAAAGCTCCTCTCCCCTTTTTTTGCTTTCAGAAAAAGTAGTATTTATATAGGTCAGACCAAGATTAAGGTTTCTAAATTTATAGTTCGCTTGCAAGCCATAATCCATTTTAATAAGGTTATCCTTATTTGCTAATTCACTTTCAGTTCTATGGAATCCAGAAGTTTGGGTATTATGAAAAAACACCTCCTGAACCGATGTATCTAAACCACTTTTAATAGTTGCATCAATTTTATTATAAGATACAAATGGAGTAAATTCTATTTGCCTCAATCTAATAGTGGTTGCGGCTCCACGAAGGAATAAGTTTTCATTTACAGAACTGTATTTTTTAATTCCCTGAAATATACTTCCCATAGAGGTTGCTTCGTAAGACTTATAACCTCCAAAACCTGCTCCAAGTATTAACCCTTGGCCAAAATTAGCTTGATAGTCTCCCAGTACTAGATTTTTCATGCTTCCAGTTTCCTTTAACTGAAAGCAAAAAGAAAAATAGTCAACCATCTGCCCTTTCACCAGAATTGGTTCATAGGCATCATTCTCAACAACAAATCCTAGAGAAGCACGTTTACCTATAATGTTTTGAAACCTAAGATAAGTCTTTCCCAACTTTCCTTTATAGGCGCTATTGAATCCTCTTGGCTTCTCAAAATCTTCTAAATACCTTAGGGTTAGCGACTGCCTACTTTTCTTTAAAAGCTCTTTAAAAGTTTCTTCTTTCTTATTAACAAAAATAAAAGGTAAAACTTTATTGATTGTCTCTTTTGAAAAGCTTGGCAAAACCTGCAATTCGTATAAGCTAATAAAGTCACCAAACTTTTGTCTGTGCTGAATAATTTGTGAGACTTGGCTTGTATTCAAAAAAGGCAACTCTATTAATTCGGCTATTCCAGCTTTATTCAAATTAACTTTACTTTGGCGCATTTGGGTCATCCATTCATAGACTTCAGTAAAATCTCCAGCACCTTCATTTTCCTCAATGTAAATCTCTGCTAGCTGCTCCATTCTCTCCTCTACTATTTGTCCTTGGGCCAAGGCAGTAATAAAACAGAGTAATATTATAAGAACATAATGCATCTTTAAAGTCGATAGGAAATGGAGATAGAAGGAGAAACTCCCAAGTACTGATGGTAAGAAAATGCCATTCCAGCTTGCAGTTTCTCTTTGGTATAGATTCCGCCAAAATTAAAAACCTCACCACTTGTTGCAATACCAGACAACAAAGAAAGCGCCTTACTCCACTCAAATTCCAAGCCCAATTTACCTACGGTCCTTTCTAAGTCTAATTCGTATTGTACTTCGCTATACAGAGTAACTTCTTTTGAAATACTTATTTTGGATCCCAAGTTATAAATGGACTCTAACCTTTCTGAAGACTGAACTAAAACTTTCGCCCTATTTATGTTCACACTTGAAAATGCCAATAAAAACTTCTTTGAAAAATTATAGGCTAATCCCAAGTTAATAAACATTGCCTCCACCTTTTCAGTTTTAGACATCTTGGTATTTAAATAACTAGCACTTGCTCCAACATGAGATTTGCTAAATTCCCTCCCAAATCCAACTGTGATAGACTGTCGATTAAATTCCTCTATTCCATAATGAGTAAAAGATAGACCAAAATGCCCTTGATTTGTTTTAAAACAACTTGCAAAACCTGTCGTATTTAGATCAGACACACCGAACCTCGCATTATTAAAAATACCAATCGAAGAGTACTCAGAAGTAGACATCAATGCTGGATTACCCATAAGGGCCCAATGGCCTGTGCTTGCTATGACCGAATTTGCTAAAGCAAATGACTTAACACCACCAGAAACCGGATAAACCCCAGCATACAGCTTGAAACAGGTAAATAGACTAAGAATAACAACAACAATGAATCTCAACGGAACTAAATTTTCCGAAAATTACAATTTTTTCTTTACATCCTCCAAGAAACATTTGATGTTTTCTAATTTTTTAATCATTTCAAGCTTAACAGAGACAGAGTCTTTTGACTTTAAAGCCTCCCGTGTTCCAGCCACGGTATACCCTTTCTCAGATCTATAGAATTTAATTAGTGTGATTAGTTCAATATCCTTTTTGGTATAAATTCTTTCTCCCCTTGAATTTTTCTTAGGACTCAATTCATGAAACTCCTTTTCCCAAAAACGAAGTTGCGAAGCATTAAGAATTAGAGAATTACACACTTCTCCAATCTTATAAAACAATTTCTCTTCAGAAAATTGTTTGCTCATAAATTAATCGAATGATTGACCTTTTAAAGCAGCTATTTTAAGCATTGCTTCATACTCACTGTTCGTGAGGTCGCTAAAATAAAAATTAGAAGGATTAAGAGGCTCATTGTTTAGTCTCACTTCATAATGTAAATGTGGACCAGTAGATTTTCCAGTATTCCCAACGGCACCTATTACCTGACCTCTTACTACTTTCTGACCAACTTTAACCTTAGATGCACTTAAGTGGGCATACAACGTTTTGTAACCATTTCCATGGTTTACAATAATGTTTCTTCCATATCCACCGTATTTACGTTGTACTCTTTCTACTCTTCCATTTGCAGTTGCATAAACATCTGTACCTGTATTTGCAGTAAAGTCCATACCAGCATGGAATTTCCTAGTCCTATAAAATGGGTCTATTCTATATCCAAAACCACTAGCCATCCTTTTAAGATTCTTGTTCTTTATTGGTTGAATTGCAGGAATATGAGCCAAAGACCTTTTCTTCCTTTTTGCCATTTTAAGCAATTCCTTGTAAGACTGATCTTGAATATCGTATTGCCTCCTTAATTTATCAATGTTATTCCTTATGTCTTTGACCAACTCCCCTTCGGAGTATTCGTTTAAATAAGCATAAACATCTGTACCACCTATCCCAGATTCTCTAACATCTTCAGAAATAGAATCCAATCCGTAAATCCCTCTATACACTTCATTATCCTGATCTATAAGCTCATTAAGCTTCTGCTTTAGTTCTAGTACTTCCTTGTTTACAATCTTGAACTGAGACTTATACATTGCCAAGGTAATGTCTTCTGATGATGTTGCCTTTGGACCAAAAATAAAATACGTTGAGAAAGCCACAATCAACCCAAAAGATAAAAATCCAGCAACACGGAACCAGTAATAGCCTTTTTTGGAGCTTACTTTCTCATATTCTAGAGATTTTTCGTTAAAAAAGAATTTAGACTTAATCATTGTTTTTAAAGCACTTAGAGGCATATCGCTTTTCTAAGTCATGCAAAAGTACGCATTTACTTTAAATTTTCCATAAACTACAAAATAAGGAAAGACACAATTCTATCAAATGTGTCCAATTTAGGACTAATTTACTATTAGCTTTTTAACACTGTAGTTGTTGTTATCCGTCATGCATTTCACAAAATACATCCCCGATTTAAGTCTTGAAATATCTAATTCATTCGCAGTCGAATTAAACGCACAGTCCTCTACAACACTTCCTGTCATATCATAAACTTTAACAAACCTTATTTTACTTGTATTAGATACCTTTACTACATCAGTAGAAGCAGGATTAGGATATATGTTTGTTTCCGCAATACGATCCTCTTTAATGGAAGAAAGGTTCTCTTTAAGCTTTAAGTACCATATTCCTCTACCATGAGTAAAAGCAAACAAAGCTCTATCCTCTTTTCTCAATCTTATTTGAGGAATTGGGACATTTGGTATTTCATCCACTTTATGCCAGTTTTCACCTGCATTATCTGTATGATACAAACCAAAATCTGTTGCTACAAACCAAACTCTATCTGGATCTGTATGATCTATGGCAATGTCGTTTATTGGAAGACCTGGAGGTAAATCTCCACTTATACTTATATAATTCAAGGTGTCCCCTAATGCATTACTTGCTCTGTACAATTTGTCGTAATCTCCATTACTCGTCATACCTATGAATATTACATCTGGATCCTTGGGGTGAATTGCAATAGCTCCCATGGTTTGTCCTCTAATGTAAGCTGGGTTAGACAATCTAAAGTCATAGTAATCATCCACATTTGCCGTTGCAGCTTTATTCATCCTATACAACCTTCCCGCTGAGCCTCCCCAGAACAAAGTAGGGTTTGCCTCTTCAGAAACTGCCATTGGGAAAGACGATGGCGTAACCTTAGCAACATTAGTCCAAGACCTTCCACTGTCTATGGTTCTCCACATCCCTCTTTTTGACAACAAATAAAGCTGAGTACCATCTGCTATGTTCATCTCATAGTTTGTTACAAAAGGTAAGTCATCCGTTATGGCGTTATTGATGTCATAAAACTTAGGTGAAGCCAAGGTGTAATTAGTAGATCTTCGTAATCCTCCATATTGAGTCTCAATATAAGCCAAATCTGGGTTCTGGTAACTAATGTGGGACATTGCACCATCTGCTCCATACATCTTTCTATGCACCCCATCTACTATCCTATGCGAACCATTGTCTTGTGTTCCACCTAAAACATGTTTCCCTGTTGGAGCACAATTCCCACCATAAAATTGAACGGTATTGTAACCATCGTTGAGGTCAACAACAGAGGAGCCTATACTGTTCCATTTATACAAGTACACACCACCATCGTTTCCATTTAAAAATTCGTTGTGATCTCCTCTAAAAAAGGCGAATACATGATGGTCTGAATGAGATGTCTTTGTAAATGACCATGAAGTACCTCCATTTTTAGTGTATGCTGAATTCACACCAGCTACAAAGACATAATCCGAGTTTGAAGGATGCACGCCTAAAGCAAAACAATAAATTTGTTGTATTTTACCTATGTTAGGATATGATGCTAAGGCAGTCCAAGTTTTTCCACTATCTGTACTCTTATACATATTAAATATTGCCTCGTTGTATTTTTCCATGGCAGCATAAACCACTTCTTCTTTGGTTTCACATTTTGCTATCTCCACTCTACCACTGGCAGATGCAAGAGCAGTTGTAATTTTCGTGAATGTATTTGGAGCTCCATCCGCTGACCTATACAAACCACTTCCTCTATAAGCTAATATTACACTTCCATCAGAAAATACCTCGATGTCTGTTACGGAAGTATTACCCGCTGTTAACTTTATCCAAGTAAGTCCTGCATCGGTAGTCTTGTAAGCTCCTTTATCATGCGTACCTACATACATAGTATTGGTGTCTGTCAGAGAATGTTGCACGCTCCACACTTTTTCAAAGGTATCGTTCAAGGTAGATGGAATTTGGTTGAACGTTACTCCTCCATCCGTACTTTTAAAAATACCTTCTCCAATTTCACCATAAGTTATGCCTCTAGCTTCTCCCGTTCCGTAATAAATGACATCCGTTTCAAATGGGCTTTGCGTAATACAAGTAACAGACAAGGTAGAGGAGGCATCGTTTAATGCTTTCCAATTTTGACCTTTATCAGCTGAATACCACATCCCTCCTGATACTGCACCAGCAAAAATTCTATTTTCATCCGCTCTATCAATTAAGATTGCTCTTGTTCTGCCTCCAACAGTTGTTGGCCCTAATTCTTCTACTAACTCAATAGGATTACTTTCTCTACGATCTACTCTAGTAGAAGCCATCTGTTGGTCGTATTTATACCATTTGGTTCTTAGTCCCATTTCAATCTTACCCGTTTTAGGATCTTTCTTGCGATCAAAATGTTGTTTAAAGTAACCAATAGCTTCCTTTTGCTTTTGTTCATTCTTTAAACTAGGTAGACAACTAAAGCCAATTAAAAATATTCCCAATATGGAAAATGCAAAGATGTATTTCTTCATGTTTTTGTATTTGAATTTATTCAAAGCGCACGAATATATCATATGTTTATCAACCTTTCCTATTTATTTCCTAAATATAGTAATTATATTACAATTTGGTTTGATTCTTGCACCTTGAAAAAACAACACAACAAATAAGAACATTATGCCTAAACTAGGAATATTTTTCCTTTTCTTTATTTACTCTCATGCAGTACAAGCTAAAACAATTTTTGTTTTTAATAAAAAAAAACAACCTGTAAGTAATGTGAAGGTGTCCTATTCTTATCTGCCATACGATTCCTTAAAAACGAAGTACATTACAGATGACAATGGGATGGTGAAACTTCCTGAAAGTGACAAAAGAGGATTGTATTTTATTCATCCAAAATACAATCCTGCTTATCTAGATGGATTGCAATTAAAAGAGAATGATACCATTATACTTACTCCCTCCTTCCTAATGAACCCTCTAACAATTAAGGAAAAAAGATTTGATCATTCCAAAGGAATTTTCCCTACAATGGAAACAGAAAAATCCATTGAGAAAATGAATCCCGGAACTGCGGCAGATTTGCTAAATCAATCTGGAGAGGTGTACATACAAAAAAGTCAATTGGGCGGTGGTTCCCCAATGATTCGAGGCTTCTCTGCTAACAGTGTTCTAATTGTAGTAGACGGTGTTAGAATGAACAATGCGATATATAGAAGTGGGAACCTTCAAAATATCATATCAGTGGATCCATACTATTTACAAAGCGCAAACGTAATTTTTGGACCAGGGTCCTTGACTTATGGAAGTGATGCATTGGGAGGAGTAATGGATTTCTCTACAAAGGGTGGCAAATGGGGAAGAGATAGTGCCTTCAAAGTAAGAGGTAGTGTTTTAGGGAAATATGGTACTGCAGCAAACGAAAAAACAGGTCATGTAGACTTTAACATCTATAACCAAAAAATAAGTTCAACTACTTCCTTTTCTTATACATCCTTTGATGATTTAAAGATGGGAAATAAGGATTCTGAAGATTTTATAAGAAAAAAATACGCTTCAAATAACAATGGTATCGATATTGAAATTATTAATTCTGATCCATTAGTTCAAAAAGGTTCTGGATTTGACAATTATCAATTTTTACAGAAATTAGAATACAAAGCATCGGAAGATATGATACTGAGTTATGGTTTCTACTACTCTAGCACTACAGATATTCCACGTTACGATAGACTTATACAAGAAACTGACAATACGCTTCGATACTCTGAATGGAATTATGGCCCACAAACCTGGTCAATGAATCGTATAGGAATACAGTACACCAAAGAAAACAACCTTTTTGATCAGTTCGATCTCGTATTAGCTATACAAGATTATTCAGAGAGTAGGATTAATAGAAACTTTGGTTCTAGTGCTAGAAACACTAGAGAAGAAAAAGTAAACGTAACCACTCTTAATTTAGATTTTGAAAAAGTTTTGGAGCAAGACATCACCATTTATTACGGTGCTGAATTAAATTCTAATTTAATTTCATCCAATGGTGAAGCCTTAAACATTTTAACGGACGCTGCTACCTTTATTTCTACGAGGTATCCTGACAACAGCAATTGGAACTCGGAAGCTATCTATGTCATGTCAAAAAAGAATTACGACAGTGCCTCTATTTTTGGAGGAGTAAGAGGGAATTTTGTACAAATAGAAGGCACATTGGACACAAAATACTTTCCTTTTCCAGTAACTTCTATAAACAACAACTTAGTTAATGTGAATGGTAGTATTGGCTACAGCCAAAAACTAAAAAAGGAATGGTCTATTTTCACTAACTTATCTTCTGCCTTCAGAGCCCCTAACATGGACGACATAGGCAAGGTGTTCGATAGTGAACCTGGAAATTTGATTATCCCTAATCCAGAACTAAAACCGGAGACAGTATACAGTGCAGATTTTGCTATTGGCAAAAAAGTTAAAAAAGAATTTAAGTTTCAAACCTCCGTATTTGCTTCTTATCTAAACAATGCTATGGTTAGGAAGAATACGACCTTAAATGGTTCTGATAGTATAATGTACAATGGAACCTTAAGTGCAGTAAGTCATTTATCGAACGAAGAAATTGCAATAATTTATGGATTTCAAGTAGTTCTGGAAAAGAAAATGTTCAAAAAGTTATTCTTAGGAGGGACATTCAATTACATGAAAGGGGAAACATCTAAACAAGAATCCTTGAGACACGTAAGCCCTACTTTTGGAAAGGTCTATGCCAAATGGGACACAAAAAAAATCACGACTGAAATAAATATGTTTGCCAATGGAACAATGACTTATAATAATTTAGCACCATCGGAGAGAAACAAGGCCCATTTGTACAGTGTTGATGAGAATGGAAATCCGTTTAGTAAGTCATGGTATACTCTTAATGCTGCTTTAAGTTACAGCCCGAATAAAAATGTCATTATCAATGGGTCCATAGAAAACATCTTAGATCAAGCTTATAGATCTTATTCTTCCGGAATTGCTGCACCTGGAAGGAACTTTCTTCTTTCATTAAAATACAAATTCTTATGAAAAGACTACTTGTATTAAGACATGCCAAATCAGAGTACATACACGGAATTAAAGACCACAGCAGAGGTATTAATTCAAGGGGTAAAAACGACAGTAAATTAATAGGGGATTGGCTCAAAGCCAATATAAAAAAGCCTGAACTAATAATCTGTAGTACTGCAACAAGAACAAGGATGACCCTAGGAATTATTCTTAAAGAAACTGGTTGGGACTCAAAAACAGAGTTTAATGACACCTTGTATTTGCCAATTGTAGCGGATGTATTGGAAGTCTTAAAAGACAAACCAACTAATTTAGAAAGCATATTGGTAGTAGGTCATAACTTTGGTTTCACAGATTTAATCAATTATTTATCCTATAACACACTGGACAATCTACCGACCTGTGGATTTGCCGAATTCAGCATAGATAAAGCATGGGATGATTTAGTAATGCACAAATTTGACTTAGCATCTTTCAAAACTCCCAAGCAGTTAAAATAAAATGTAAATCCTGCATTTTATACCTCTTACAATATTAAATTCGTACCGATGCAGGGCGAAAAAAAAACTCTTTTTGTTGAAGTAATACTTCCTCTACCAATAGAGAAGCTTTTTACTTACCGAGTACCATCTGAATTGAACGATGAAGTCCTTCCAGGTAAAAGAGTTGCCGTTTATTTTGGAGGACAAAAAGTATATGCTGCCTTAATTAGAAACATACGAACCAAACCACCACAAGGGTATCAAGCAACCTACATCATTCAAGTATTGGATGAGCATCCTATTGTTCAAGAACGTGAATTTCAATTCTGGGATTGGGTATCCAATTACTATATGGCTCCTATTGGTGATGTAATGAACTCTGCCCTACCCGCAGGTTTGAAATTAAAGAATGACTCAAAAATTGTTATTGCATACGAAGAAATTCCTGAAGACATCAAGCTAGATGAAAAAGAAATAATAATTCTAAACATCCTTGAAAAAGAGAAGTCATTAAAGCTTTCTGAGGTTTCTAATTTATTGGAATTAAAATCAGGTCTAAAATTTGTAAAATCACTTCATGACAAAGGCTTAATAACCATTCAAGAAAACATAAAAGAGAAGTATAAGCCAAAGATGGTAAGGCATCTTTGCCTTGCCCCTGAGTTTAAAAACGACCATTTTGCAAAGGAGCTTTTAGACCAATTAGAAAGAAAAGCGCCCAAACAAGTTAATGCTCTCATAGCATTATTACGAGAAGGTTTAATTGCTATACCCAAGGCAAATCTAATTGCAAAAAACAACCTTAGTTCGGCTGCGGTTAATGCATTAGTAAAAAAAGGACTGGTCATAGAAACTCTGCATAAAACAAATAGAATTGAACGTAAGGCATTACCCATTGAAGAATTGGCTCTAAGCCAAGAACAAGAGAAAGCAACCAATAAAATACTAGAGGGGTTCAATGAAAATAAACCAGTCTTATTGTATGGTAGTACGTATTCGGGAAAATCCTATATCTTCAGCTATCTAGCCAAACAAATAATAGACAATGGAAAACAAGTCCTTTATTTGCTGCCAGAAGTCGCTATTACAGAAGAGTTTCATAGAAGATTAGAAAAGTATTTTGGCTCAGACATGGTTTCTGTCCACTCCAAATTTAACCAAAACGAGAAAGTAGAAATCTGGAATGAAATAAAATCGGGAACTGCAAAACTAATCGTTGGTCCTAGAAATTCCATCTTCATGCCCTTTCAGGATTTAGGATTAATAATTATTGACGAGGAACATGAAAACTCTTACAAACAGAGTGAAAAAGCCCCAAGATTTAATGGCAGGGATGTTTCCTTGTATTTATCAAAAAAATGGAATTGCCCAATAATACTAGGGTCTGCTACTCCCTCCATAGAGAGTTACTACCTTGCCATGCAGGACAAATACAAACTAGTAAAACTAGAGAGTATATTTCATGAAAAGGCAGCTCCCACTTTTGAAATAATAGACACTAAACTGGAGAAAAAAGCGGATCGGATGAAATCTTTTATCTCAGACAAATTGTACGATTTAATCAAGCAAAACTTCGAAGAAAAAAAGCAAGCCATCTTCTTTCAAAATAGGAAAGGATATGTACCGATAACAGAATGCGACATCTGTGGTTGGACTCAGAAATGCATAAACTGCGACATAACGCTAACCTACTATAAATATACCAACAACTTAAGATGTCACTATTGTGGTTACCATGAATCAACCGTAAGTACTTGTCCGGACTGCGGATCTTCTGAATTACAAACTCAAGGAGCTGGAACAGAGTTAATCACTGAGGAATTAGAAATCTTGTTTCCAGAGAACAACATAGAGCGTTTTGACCAGGAGAGTACGAGGGGAAAAACAAAAGTTAGACAGTTATTAGATGGCTTTAATTCAGGGACTATCGATGCACTTGTTGGTACGCAGATTGTAGTAAAAGGAATGTCTTTCAACAACGTTCACCTTGCATCCGTAATTCAAGCAGATCAACTACTCAATTTTCCAGATTTTAGAGCTTATGAAAGAGCCTTTCAATTGATTGTTCAATTGGCTGGAAGAGTAGGTACAGAGAAGGAAGCAGGCAAAGTTGTTATACAAACCAGCCAATCAAACCATGTAATGATGGATTACATTACCAATAGAGATTTTAAAGGCTTCTACCACAAAGAAATAACCGAAAGAGAGCAGTACTTCTATCCTCCATTCTCCAGAATTATCCTTATACAATTACGACATAAAGTCCCTCAAACTGTTGAGCAAGCTGCAAAGCAAATGGCAAACTATCTAAAAACGGATTATGGAACAAAAATACTAGGTCCAGAGAGTCCGCATATTGCTAGAATAAGAAACTTATACATTCAGCAAATATTGATAAAACTAGACAGAGAGAAGGATTCTGCTTCTCAAGTTAAAGCTAGAATTAGACAAATTGGCAATCATTTACGCGGCATGAAAGAATACAAAGCTGTTCGTATTACTTATAATGTGGATCCACAATAAATTAGTTATGAGTTAAGACTAAAACAAAAACAATCCGTCATAAGGTAAATTTATCTTAAAAAACTTTATGCAGTATCTCTAATTGTTTAGATAACTAGCTCGAACAATGGCGATTTTTACTCAATAAATATTCAATAGCTAAAGAAGATTCACTTCCTGGATCTAGGGTGGAATTGCTCTATGGTATCTCTCAGGTATTGTTTGTCCAAGTGAGTGTATATCTCCGTCGTTGTAATGGATTCATGCCCTAACATTTGCTGCACCGCTCTTAAATTCGCTCCTGCATTTACAAGTTCTGTTGCGAAGGTATGCCTAAAAGTATGCGGACTTACTTCTTTATTAATCCCAACCAACTTTGCTAAATCTTTGATAATATAGAAAACCATAACTCTAGAAAGTCCATTTCCTCTGTTGTTTAAAAACAATATCTTATCCCCCTTTGAAGTTACTTTTTGATGGTTTCTAATCTCATTGATATACAATTCTATTTGCCTTAAAGCGGACCTACCTATTGGGACAAGTCTTTCTTTGTTCCCTTTACCTAAAACCTTAATGATATTCTCTCTTACATTAACATTTGCCAATTCCAGATTAATTACCTCACTTACACGTAAACCACAGCTATACATTGTTTCCAGAATTGCCTTATTCCTAAGACCTTGTGGAGTATTTAAATCAATTGCTTGAAGCATCTTTTCAATTTCATCATGGGACAATACTTCTGGTAATTTCCTATTTAACCTAGGGCCTTCCATGAACGTAGCAGGATTTACTTTAATGCAATCTTCCAATAACAAGTATTTGTAAAATGCTTTAATACTAGAAAGAAGCCTTGCCTGACTTGCAGTCGCATAGCCAATAAGGGAGACTTCTTTAATAAAAGCGCTTAAGTCTTCGTATGAAATTTCTAATGGTGGCTTGTAATTATCTTCGGAATAATAGTTTGCCAATTTATAGATGTCTCTTAAATAAGATTCAACGGAATTGTTGGACAGTGACTTCTCTAGTCTCAAGTAGGACTCAAAACCACCGGTCGCTGACTTCCAGTCCATTTAATTCAAGATATCAATTTCTTGAACATGGATAACTTCTTTGGTTGTCTTATCCTGAATTATCGCTAATAGGTGACAATCCTTAGGAGACCAATGCTCTTCCAAATCTAAATTATAAATACTAAACACCAATCTTCCTTTTTCTATGGTAGCATCTATTGTTTTTCCCAAACTAGAAGTAAGGGCAGTTCTGAGAACATGGTTGTGTATGTAATCTGATTTTTCAGAACCATCGGGCATTTTTTGTTTCCCTTTGATGTGACTTTCTGTTAAGGCTAAAATCAAGGCATGGTTTGCATCTAAAACATCCTCTGTATAAACCAATTCTACTTTTGCCCTTAGGGCAGTAGTATCTTCATTAATTTCACTTGTGATAGTTATGTTTACTGGAGTAGTTTTTGCCAATTGAGAAACTGTAATTGCTTCCCATGCACTAAAATTATTGGATATATTATTGGAACTCCCTTTAACTCTATCCACATAACCACTAGGCAGCCCACCAGGGAATTCAGTGTCTTGCGCTATATCTTCGGCCTCTTGTGTACTTAAATCTTCGTATCCATCATAAGGCTTCGCAAAAGAGGAACTCTTGATGTATAAAGCCATTACCTTAATCCTAGGATTAGCCTCTGAAAGCTTAACTGCTTCTGCCGCTGCTTTAGGACAATTGTTACATCTTACACCAGTCAAATCTTCAACAAGTACATTCTTATCTTGTCTAACAGGAATAGTAGAAACAATATAATTCGTATCTGCTTCCGGACCAGTAGAGAAATCCAATCCTGGGGGTGGTTCTTCATCACAAGAAAAAAGGAGTACTGAAAAAGCAAATATCCCGATTAATAAGGAGGATTTCTTCATAGTTTCAAATTTAAGCATAAATATATAATCTAGATGTAAAAATTAAAAGGAGGTACTTAAGCTAAATCGAACACCACTAAAGGCCGGTTCTTGCCTACAAACCCCACCTGTACAATTGATTCCTTCTACTTGCTTTTTATAAGCAAGACTAAAGGAAGTAGTGTGTTTTGTGTAGCCAACAAAGACAGTAGGAAAATGCAAAACCTGATCTGCTAAAGTGGACTTAACTCCATCTTTCCTTCCTTGCGGGTCCAAATTTATCATATCTCCTAAAGCAAAAGACCATTTGGGAGCAACAGTATATTCCAGTACAGTATTTAAGAAAGTTCCCAAATCTTGTTTTGTATTCAAATATTGGAATTCGAACCTCAAGGATTTTTTCTTCTTTTTATTTAGCAAATAATTGATCTCTCCAAATGGTGTAAATGTCTCTACATTGTCTACTCCACCTTTTTGTTCATAGATATCTTGGTTATAAAGAACCGACTGAAGACCTAACTTAAGCTTCAGTTTTTTAGACATCTTTCTAGAAACATCAAGATACATTTCTCTGAACAAATCCACAGGCTTCCCTCCTTTTCCATTGGCATCTAAACTTCTAATACTTGAATAGTTTGCTGTAATGGTTGTCCCTTTTCTGGGCGTAAAAGTAACATCCGCTTGATACCCTTGTTCTCCTTGAGTTTGTGCATTCCCATTGTATCGAGCTAGTAGAGTATACGAGTTTTCTCGTGTAAGTGATGGAGTATAGCTTAAAAGACCGTTTTGGAAATTATCCAATGGAGACGTTCTGAAAATGAAATTCTTCATGTATCTATACTGTGCATTGATGCCAATGGAAGCTTTTTTCTTCTTCCCTATTTTTCTTTTGGAGTAACTCAAACCAGCTGAATACAATTGACCATCTACATTTCTTAAATTGATGTTATTAGAATCGTCTTGGATTCTGTTCGCTTCAGCAGTTTTATAATTGTATTCTCCTTTTAAGGCAAAATTACCTAAGCCTAGTGTTGCATATCCGTTGTATACATATGTATTGTATTTAGGTATAAATCTATCTTGCAAATCGTAACCGTTAATATTAGAAACAATATCTGCCATTGAATGTTCTTGAGTAAGTGTTCTATTGACCCATGAAGCTCCTAAATCTAAAGGTGAATTTTCCCCTAATTTAAATCTATTTTCTACATTAAACCCTTTAACAACCTCTGGAGATGTTTCAAATCTATCTTTACTACCTAGGTCTCCTTTTTGTCTTCCCGTAAATCCTTTCAGTTGCATGTTTTCTGTAGGTCTATAAATCAACCTTATCCCTTCTATAGCATAATCCAAGCCTAACAGCCTTTCTTCAAAAGCTCTAAATGCAGCTCCAGAGCCAAATTGATCGTAAAATGAGCCAATGGTAATATCTAATTCATCAATCTCCTTTCTTATTTGCCAAAAACCAATTCCATGGTCTGTAAATGCTTCTCCAGAAGGGTTGAGTAAAGGAGAGTTGTTGAAAACATCGTATCGAGCAGAAAACTTAAATCCCTTAACCTGGTAATTCAAAAACAACCAAGCATCCGTACTAGACAGTTCCTTTTGGTATTGAGTAGTATTGGTATTTATTTTATCATCGTTCAAATAGAACTGAGTATTGGTCTGGAAATTTCCCGAAAATTGACCTTTGTCGTTGTCAATTTGGCCAAAAACAGTCGTAGAATAGGATAATAAAGAAAGTAGAATTATTTTTCTCATTTAGATTCAATTAAACAGCGGTAAAACTACTATAATTTATCTTTTTATAATAATACACGACAGAATTTAAGAAAGAAACTGTGCATATATCATAAGAACAAAAAATATTGTTTTACTAAAATATATTCTAAACTAATTATAACTTTGTGTGGTACTCAAAAACTACAATTTTATATTATGAAATGATTCTTGGCACCTACCGATTTTTCAGACATAGCTGATAGAGCTATTGAGTTTGCTATTAATCTAGCATTAAAATGCGATGCAGAAATTCTTTTCTTACATGCCTATGAAGTGCCATTTAGCGGAGGTGCAGGGGCTGGTGGAATGAAAAACTTAGATCAACTTCATAGAGAAGATGCTCAGAAAAGACTTGTTAAATTTGAAAAAAAGGTAGTTGAGAAATACCCTAATTTAAAGTTTAAGACATTCAACGATGCCTCACTTCCTGTGGATTCCATCAAAGCCTTTTGTAAAGAAAAAGATTTTGATTTAGTAATTATGGGTACTGCAGGAGCTTCTGGTATAGAGGATTTTGTGGGTAGTACAACTTCTAATGTTATTGGAAAGGTAGATGTACCATTGATAGCTATCCCTTCTTCCTCAAAAAATGATTTCCCTAGTAACGTCTTAGTAGCATCCGATTTTAAATCGGAGAATTTCAAAAAAGAGATTACTCCACTAGTAGAATTAATGGAGTACTTTGATGCATCGGTAGACTTTATTAACGTTAGAAAGGGCACAACAAAAGAAATATACTTTGACCTGGAAGGGCTTAAGTCAATATTTGGTGGTCGTTTTGGAGCTGTACATAAGGAAGAAAGCAACGATGTAGAAACTGGCTTAACGAACTATGTAGAAAACAATACAGTGGATTTATTGGTTGTTATCGCCCATCAGAAAAGTTTGTGGGAGAAGCTATGGAATAAGAGTATATCTAAGTCTCTAGTGAAACACTTGACCATACCAGTTATGGTCTTACCAGAACATTAAGTGACTTAACCTAAGGTGTCGTCTATTCTTTGTTTAATCATTTGAATAATTCTTTTACTTATAGAAGATTTATTCAGGAGATAATATCCTAACTCTTCTTGAGTTAAGAACCCGGCAATTAATCCCAAGTTATAACTTCTAAAGGTTTTGTTTTTGGAATATGTATTGTCAATTATTCCTTTCTTCTCCTTCTCACCTAATTGATCCATATTAATTTTGTGCTGTCCTAAGTATTCAATAAAGCTAGCTACCAGCAATTTATGTTGTGCTTTTATCACTGGTCTTAAAGTTTTGTTTTGGAACAATTCATCCTCTGAAGTGGAAGAATCAAGATCTATTCCTGTAATTATTGGCCTGAGTGCCAAGAGTAGTTCATCCTTCTTATCCATTTATTTTCCAAAACTAAGTAGAAATTATAAAATTATTATTAAAATAAATTAAAAATTAGCCCTTACCCCCCATAAAACACCTAATTCATTTTTACCTTCTAAATTTAGAGGACCAAGGTTGATATACCTACCTTCACAAAATCCTTCAATTGGATCAAACATTGGAAAACGGAATCCGGCACCACCATAAAAAGCGACCCCATATACGTCTTTAGAAAAGTCTTTGAACTCAAAAAAACCACCACCAACAAGCAAGAAAGGAGAAAAATTTCTTGGGATTGAACGATTTAAGAAATGATAGAAAATCTGGCCATTGGCAGTATGTGTAGTTCCTAATTCACCCTTTATGTCCTGTTGCTGGCCTACCATATACTCTAAACCCAATGAGATCTTGGAATTCAAATGATACCCCAAACGAGGACCTTTTAAAAATACACTTTTGTAAAGATGATGATCAATCATCAAATAAGGACCACCAATAAAGTCGGCATAAAATTTATGTTCTTCCTTAATCTTATTTTCTTGACCTGAGCAAACACTTGTAGCAATAAAAGCCACTAAAACTATTTGGAATACTTTTATCATTTGAATAAATCTCGTTAAGTTCATAGCTGTAAATATAAAACTTTGTATGATAAACTCGTAAAAACAAAAAAGTCAATCCGCTAATGCGGATTGACTTTTTCTCATCTGTACTCGAGGCGGGACTTGAACCCGCACGGCCCAAAGGCCACAGGATTTTAAGTCCGGCGTGTCTACCAATTCCACCACTCGAGCAGGACTTAATTTCATTAATTCCAAACCGAAGTTCAAAAAATAATGATGCTTAAAAGGATTGTTAAGACGTAACAATCTTGGAGCGAAAGACGAGGTTCGAACTCGCGACCTCAACCTTGGCAAGGTTGCGCTCTACCAGCTGAGCTACTTTCGCTTATTTATAAGCTGTATATATGTATAAGATCGGACAATTATTGAACGCTATTCTAATTAAAAAAAGCTTTCAAGATTTATAAATTTGCTTACTCTTCTTCGCCTGAAGAAGCCTCTGCAACAACTACCTCTTCTACCACAGGTGCTGTTTCTTCAATAACTGGTGCTGCTTTTTCAGCAACTGGAGTTTCTATTTGGTCTTCCAAAATAATTCCACTCACTTCTTTGTAAGGAGATTTGATATTAGCAGTAAACTGAAGTCTCTTTAAATCTGAAACTCTTTTCTTTGCTGTTATCTTATTTTTAGCTGTTTTTCTTTTTAATCTTGTAACTGCCATTGTTCTATTTTTGCGGGTGCAAATATATTTATTTTTAGAATAACATCCATTTAAATCAAAGATTATTTTTAACAATTTAAAATAATGTCTATTTCGTATTACATTTGCCCCGTCTTCTTGTGAAATAGAAAACAACTGCACTCATAGCTCAACTGGATAGAGCGTCGGATTTCGGCTCCGGAGGTTGAGGGTTCGACCCCTTCTGAGTGCACAAAGAAATTATTCGTTTCAGGAAATCATCTCAGCAATTAAAATTAGCTTGCTCTTGAAGAATCTTAACAAATATTCAAGGTTACAAATTCTTCTTTTTTGTATATCCTTTTTATCTTGAACCTTCAGTAAACCAATGAATATTAAATCAAACGCAAACCAAAGACAAGATTACAAAGGACTTTTCTTTATTGTCCTTTCTCTTTCGCTTCTTTCCTGTGGTCAACAAACAGTTGAGTCACTTGTTATTGCTGGAGCATCCAATATGCAATTTGCACTCGGAGAGTTAATCGATAGTTTTGGAAACCAGGAACACATATCCTGTAAATTGGTTAATGGCTCTTCAGGTAAATTAACTGCACAGATTATGGAAGGCGCCCCTTACGATGTATTTCTATCCGCAGATATGAAATACCCAGAATCCCTCTACACAAAGAATCTAGCATCTAAACCTAACATATTTGCAGAAGGGAAACTTGTACTCTGGACTAATTACCCCAATGTAAACCTTAACTTACAAGCAATAAGTAAAGATAAAACAAAGATGTTGGCTCTAGCAAATCCTGAGCTTGCACCTTATGGTCTTGCCACCAAAGACTACTTAAAAGAAAAGAACCTTTACCACAAACTCCAGAACCAATTAGTGTTTGGGGAAAACATTTCACAAACGAGTCAATTTATTCTTTCTAAATCTGTTTATGCTGGATTTACGGCAAAATCAGTGGTTCTTGCATCAGGTATAAAAGACAAAGGAGCTTGGGAGGACATACACTGCAAAAGCTGTCTGCCAATATACCAAGGAGCCGTCATTCTAAAAAACGATAGAAACAAGTCTAGAGAAGCAGAGAAATTTATTCGCTTTTTACTAGGAGAAAAAGGGCAAAAAATATTGAACAAATACGGATATTCAACTACTTTTGATGCAAACAGCAAGAAACAGAATTGATCGATCTGAGCCCCTTATATTTAACTTTTAAGTTAGCAATTGTAGTTACTCTAATATTGTTCCTAATTGGAGTTCCTATTGCCTATTGGTTGTCTTACTCTCGGTCTAAATTGAAACCTGTTGTCGAGACTTTAGTAAGCATGTCCTTGGTGCTGCCTCCAACCGTTCTTGGTTTTTATCTTTTACTCGCATTTAGTCCAGGAAATACCTTCGGAGCATGGCTAGATACTTTACTAGGTCTAAAACTCGTTTTTTCCTTTGAAGGATTAGTCGTTGCCTCCGTCATTTACAGTCTTCCCTTTATGGTTCAACCCATTCAATCTGGATTACAAAATTTGCCAATAGGCCTAAAAGAAGCAGCATATGTAATGGGGAAATCAAAGTGGCTAACCTTAAGAAAAGTTTTACTTCCTAATATTAAACCATCCATTCTAACAGGAGTTGTGCTAGCTTTTGCTCACACCATTGGAGAGTTTGGTGTTGTACTTATGATAGGTGGTAATTTACCCGGAAAGACCAAAGTTGCTTCCATTGCTATTTACGATGAAGTGGAGAAACTAAATTATCCAGCTGCAAATACTTACTCTCTCATTTTACTTCTGCTTACCTTTTTCATCTTACTTACAGTTTACCTTGTAAACGGTGGTTACCTTAAAAGCAATAAACGATGATTCGTATTGCAATTAAGAAAAGGCTTAATGGCCAAATAGAACCAATCAATTTAGATATTGATGTAAGAATCCAACCTGGCAATATCATTGTGCTATATGGAGATTCTGGAGCTGGAAAGACATCTATCTTAAGAATGATTGCTGGACTAATGCAACCAGATTCTGGAAAGATTGAAACATTTGGTAAAATCTGGTTTTCCAAGACAAACAAGATGGATATAAAAATTCAAGAAAGAGAATTGGGTTTTGTGTTTCAAGATTATTCCCTTTTCCCTAATATGACTGTTGAGGAGAACTTAGCATTCGCACAGGCAGATAAAGGAAATACTAATGAGTTAAACGAAACACTTGAATTAATTGAGATGAAGGATCTCCGAAATACGTATCCAGATCGTTTGTCCGGTGGACAGAAACAAAGGGTGGCTTTAGCAAGGACTTTATTATCCAAATCTAAAATTGTATTGCTTGATGAAGCCTTCTCGTCTTTGGACGATACGATAAAAAGCAAATTAGTAAAACACTTATCTAAAACCTTCAAAGAACTTAACACCACTGTGATTTTTACAAGTCACGACATTGCAGAAATCTTTGCATTGGCAGATATTGTATGTCACTTAAAGGATGGGAAGATCATTAAAAAAGCACCGCCTTCAGAAGTGTTTTTACCTAAATCTAAAACAGATAATATTAACCAACAAATTGGCATTGTAGTTTCTTTAAATGACAAATGGAAAGCATCTGTATTGGTTAGTAACAATGTTATCGAACTAGAATTAAAAGAAGAGGAATTCTTAAATTTAGAAATAGGACAAAAGGTAATACTGTCCACTTCTAGCCATAAATTGGAATCGATTAAGGGTTAAGTGCCATTAACCACCAATAAGAATCATACTTCTATTTTTGTTAGGTGAATAAAATTCTTCCTGTGTTTTCATTCCCCCACGCATTTCCTTTTTATCTAGTACATTCTTAACAATCAAAGGCACAATGTCCTTCCCTTCTCTAAACGCACTCAGCAAATCGGATTCGCCCTGAGAGAACAAACAATTCTTCATCTTCCCATTGGCTGTAAGCCTTAATCTATTGCAGTCACCACAAAATGGTTTTGAAACCGTATTTATCAATCCAAAATTCCCAGTATAGCCTTTCACCTGGTAGTTTTGAGAAGTTTGATGCGCCTTTCTCTCAATTGGTAATATATTCTCTTTACCGTAGTGAGAATATACTTTATCCAAAAGTTCATCGTATGAAACACATTTGTCCTTATTCCATTTATTCCCATCAAAAGGCATGAATTCAATGAATCTAATTTCTGCATTCCAGTCCTTAGATTTTTCAATAAAATCTATGATTTCATCGTCGTTAACTCCTTTCATCACCACTACATTTACCTTAACCCTAAAACCATTTTCAAACAACAAATCTATGTTATCCATTATCCTGTGGTAGTAATTACGTTTCGTGATAAAAATCTGTCTTGCTTCGTCCAAAGAGTCAAGACTTACATTGATGTTTTTTAAACCTATTCTTTTGAAAACATCTACATACCTATCCAATAAAATACCATTTGTAGTTATAGCAAGTTCTATGGGAAGCTTGGCTAAGCCCTCCATTATTTTATCGGCATTCTTTCTAACTAATGGCTCCCCTCCTGTAAGTCTAATCTTCTTAATTCCAAGTTTCACAAAAGTAGAAGCAATTTCAAGAAGCTCCTCGCTACTCATAATTTCAGACTTCTCTGTTAATTCTACACCATCTTCCGGCATGCAATAAAAGCATCTCAAATTACATCTTTCTGAAAGGGAAATCCTTAAGTAATCGTGCACCCTTCCGAAGGTATCTATTAATGGTGAATTTTCTGGTTTTATATCCATGATTAATTGTGCCTTAATCCATCAAAAACTTTGAAAATATGCAATATCCCAGGAAATATAGCATCCATGCTTTCACTAGCCCCTTTGGTGGATCCAGGCATAGCAAGCACTAGACTTTTGCCTTTGGTCCCGGCAAGACTTCTTGACAACATAGAGTATGGTGTTCTTTCCATACCATATACCCTCATTGCTTCAGCAATCCCAGGGATTTCTCTTTCCAAGTGCGGTGCAATAGAGTCTGGTGTAACATCTCTATCCGAGAGTCCTGTTCCTCCTGTGTAAATTATTAAGTTTACTTTTTCATCCGCATATTTGTTCAACCTCGCAACTATGTCTTGCTCTTCGTCAGCAATAATTTCGTAATGCTTTACTTGAACTTTGAACTTCTCTAATTTATCTTTTATTGCCAATCCAGCTTTGTCTTTCTTTTTACCGGAAGAAATGCTATCCGAACAAACAATGACAGCTGCAGTTAAATTCTCGTTTAAGTCTTTGGCATAATCGGATTTACCACCTGACTTGTGATCCAACCTGATGTTTTTAATCTCGATGTTTTTGTCGATGGGCTTTAGCATGTCGTACATAGTTAATGCTATTATTGAAGCACCATGCATCGCTTCTACTTCTACCCCAGTCTTGTAAATCGTTTTTACCGTCATAGTGATGGTTATTTCTAAGCCGCTAATGGAATAATCTATGGCCGTATATTCTATGGGTAAAGGGTGACAATCAGGAATAGAATTGGAGGTATTCTTTACAGCAAACAAACCCGCCGTTTTTGCCATTTCTAGTACATCTCCTTTGGGCACAGTTTTGTTAACTACTGCCTCTATCGTTTTTTCGTTCCCTACTACCAAGGTAGCCTTAGCCACAGCCATCCTCAATGTGCTATTCTTATGTGTAATGTCTATCATGTGTTTACTTTCCAGGTATGTGTTTGATTTGATAGTAGTTCTTTCCCAAAAATTGGAACCTTCTCTTTAATTTCTTCTACAACGTATTCTGCTGCCTCGAATGCTACTTTTCTTCGCTTGGAAGACACAAATACAAAGAGGCAAATTTCGCCTGTCTTAACCACCCCAAGACTATGGTAGATGTGCATGCATTGTATTTCAAACTTATCGAAGGTGCTTTCTCTTATGGTATGAATGGCTTCTTCCGCCATCTCTTGGTAAGCAGTGTATTCTATTGCCTCCACAAAATGCCCATCTATCTCGTCTTTCCTTACTTGTCCTAAGAAAATATCGTGCGCTCCTATCCTAGTTTTGCTCTGGTGGTTTTTGATCTTAACGCTTATAAAATCGGAACTTATGGGACCTTCTACAAATATGCTTTTCTTCTTCTTCCTTTTCTTTTCTTCTTCCATCTTTTCTGTTTTAACCACCTGCAAATTGCGGTAATAAGGCTACTTCATCCCCATCTACTACCTTCTCCTCCGAGAGGTTATTATTTATTGCTATTCTATAACTTGCCTTTTGAAGTTCTGGATACTTCAATTCCAATTCCTCTTTTAATGATTCCAAACCACCATTGCAATTACTGTGAAATTTCTCCGTGGCAGAGCCTACCTTTTCCGATATTATTCCTAAATAAAATATGTTAATTTCCATACAGTTCTACTAAGTCTTGAGAGGTGTTAATGTTGGATATTTGTGCCTTTACATTAGGGATCCTAGATGGACTTAATTCCATGCTATTTAAACTAATATCGCTTAAAGCTTTTATTACACCCAGTTCCTTTCGTTCGATGCGATTCTTAAAAAAAGACATGCATTTTTTGGAGTAGACTCCAATAAGTGGGTGTATCTTCCCATCGACCATAGGGCAGGTAACATCGTGACTATGACTATTATCTATCAGCTCTTTTAATAAATTTGATTCTATGCAAGGCGTATCACAACTTAAAAACAAATTTAGTTCGGTCTTAGAATAATGTAAGCCTGTGTATATTCCTGCCAGTGGACCAGAGTTTTTAATTAAATCCAAATAAACTGGGTATCCCAAATGGTTGTACTTCGTATCGTTTGAGATAATATGTACTTTGGAATTTAAAGAACTTACTTTATCAATAATCGTTTCTATAAAGGTTTTGTTTTTCCATTTAATCAATCCCTTCTCCTGCCCCATTCTAGAGCTTAGGCCTCCTGCGAGGATAAAAGTATTAATATTATTGGGAGATTTCATCATGGGTCTTAAGTGAAATCGTACTTTTCTATTTCCGTATTAATAAATTGAAAACACTTTTCTCTAAATGCTATAAAGTTATGCATCATCTTCTCACCGCTTTCTGTCAATTGGGCTCCTCCTCCATTCTTTCCGCCGGTAGAAGAAATTACTAAAGGGTTTTTGGATTCCGCATTCATGGCATCTATCAATTTCAATGCCTTTTTATAAGACATCTTCATAGAGCGTGATGCCCCAGAAATAGAGCCATGCTCTTTAATAGCTTCTAATAATTCTATTCTGCCATTGCCTAAGAAAGTACAATCCTTCCCTTCTATCCATAAACGGCACATTACAGCATGATTTTTTATTAATGGCATCGTTGTGTTTTGTAAAGCATAACGGTGCAAAAATATGTTTCTCCAAACGTTAAACAAGAAAGGTTATGTATTTGTTTTCTCCAATGTATAATAGAGGTAGTAGTTTTCTTCTTTCGCACTTTTTTAGAAAAAGTACTGCAAAAATCAAAAAATATAATAACCTCCGTTTTGCACTCGCACAAACAAGCTTCTTTTGCCTGCAAAACCCTTCCCACAAAATCCGCCCACACCATATTTTTCTTTTCCCTCCGCACGGTGCACTAATCATAAATTTTTAATGGAACGACATTTTTGCATTTACGTAGCAATTCTAAACAGGCAATTTGTGCGCTGGGCATTAGTAAGTAGTTCCGTCCATAAGGATTAATAATTACAATGCCCTTTTGTAGTCATTAATTTACCTTTTTTCAATACCAATACCGACCATAGAACTGCGAGCAGAATTGTTTGTTTTAAGAATTCAAGAATAGGCAAAGGAGTCTTGACTTTTTTGTTTCGTTTTTTGGTCAAGCAAAAAATGAAAATAAATTCTAAACTAAGTGTACTTCTACCAAATCACCCTTTTTCAAATCAGACACATTCGATGGTATAAATGCCAGAGCATTGGCAACTGCAAATGTATGGAGCATTGAAGATGCTTGGCCTGCTAGAATCAATACTCCTTTAGAACTTGCAAACGCTTTTACAAATACTGGTCTAATTCCTTTCTTTATAAAGCCTTCCTCTAAGGGCAAAAACATTTTGGTAGGCTCTGAATCATTCTTTCCAGAGAGCAACCGTATTGCTGGCAAAACATATTCGTACAAACACATTAACGCTGAAGCTGGATTCCCAGGTAGTCCAAATACCGGTTTGCTATGATACATCCCAAAATACAATGGTTTGCCTGGTTTCTGATTTACTTTATAAAATACCTCCTTTACGCCTATCTCTTCAAAAGCAGTTTTTGCAAAATCATAATCTCCTACTGAAATACCACCTGAAACCAAAAGTACGTCCGATTTATCCAAGGCAGATTTAAAGGCTTGTATGGTATCGGACAGATTATCCTTAACAAAGGTCGTATTTGGCATTTCATAGCCACAATCCACCAAAGCGGAACCAAGAGTGATAGAATTGCTCTCGTAAATGTTACCCCCTCTTAATTCCGTCCCTGGCTTAGCTAATTCATTACCACTCACAATTAGAGAAACCTTTGGCACAGAAGTTACATGAACCTCTGTCAATCCAAGAGATTGCAAAAATCCTAATCCCGATGGATTGAGACACGTACCTGACTTTAAAGCCAACTCACCTGCTTTGATTTGCTCTCCTATTTCTCGAATGTTATCGTTTACTCTTACTTCTTTAGTTAGAGTGATACCAATAGAGTTTGCTTCTACATATTCCTGCATCACCACACAATTTGCATTGTCTGGTATTGGAGCTCCAGTAAATATTCTAGCTGCAGTTCCAGTCTCCAGATCCTTAGGAAGAGCATCACCTGCTTGAATAATTTCACTTCTCTTATATCCCTTATCACTTGAATCATGAAGCTTTATCGCATATCCATCCATTGCGGATTGCCTGAAAGGTGGCAAGCTTATTGGTGCAAGCACATCTCTAGTTAAAGTCCTTCCTAAAGCAACTTGCAAGGACACCATTTCTTCCGGTAACCTTTTAACAGATTCTCTAATCAATTGTTTTGCTCTTGCTATCTCCACCATTGAGCAAATATAGAATAAATCGATGTTTAAGGCTAAAACAATTATTAATTATGATTAAAAAATTAAGATTTATATTTGCCACTACTACATGAAAGACAATTCCATAAGTCACAATACAATCATAAGAATTGAAGGTCCCAAAGTCACCAGTAAGGAAGACTTCTTAGCAATAGAAGAACCTATGGAAATAGGGATAACTGTACTTGAGAATACGCCGCCCATCGTAAATAAAAACATCTCCATAACGATGAGAACACCATCCAATAACGAAGATTTAGCATTGGGTTTTTTATTTACAGAGGGAATTATCTATACCCCTTATCAGGTAGAAAAATTTCAATACAAAGACAACAAGATAAATGTCTTTCTCAATGCATCTGAACCTATTGACTTAACTCAAATTGAAAGACACTCCTACGTAAGCAGCAGTTGTGGAGTTTGTGGCAAAGCGAGTATCGATTCCATTAGAACTACTTGTAGATTGGATAATGTGGAGGACGATATAAAAGTGGATAAATACCTTATAAAACAATTCCCAACTCTTTTAAACAAACAACAAGCTGTTTTTGAAAGTACCGGAGGCCTACATGCAGCAGCTTTGTTTAATATTCAAGGAGAATTAATCACATTAAGAGAAGATGTTGGGAGACACAATGCATTAGATAAATTAATCGGTTGGGCGTTCCAAAACGAGTTATTACCAGCAAGCAATTATTTATTATTACTAAGCGGAAGGGCCAGTTTCGAATTAATTCAAAAAGCAGCAATGGCCGGTATAAAATTCATCATGGCAGTTGGCGCACCTTCTAGTTTAGCTGTTGAATTGGCTAAAGAGTTTGATATTACTCTAATTGGTTTTCTAAATCACAAGAGGTACAACATCTATTGTGGAGAAAAGCGCATTGTTCTAGACTAGATTAATACTCAATGTATAGGTAATTTAAACAAATTGTTTATTTTTGGTCTTTATCTAATAAAAGGGAGGTGGTACTTTTATAAAAGATGTAAAAAAAGGAAGAACCACTAAAGAAGCGAAATACTATAAAATGTCAAAAAATTTAAGCGAATTATCTGGAAGAAAAGGAATAGAAGAAAACCTTTTTGATAAATTGGGAAAGCTTGCACAACCAACAGGGGCACCAAGCACCGAAGATATGGATAAGCTTGCTGAAGAATTCTTAGTTGGTAAAGCAAATACGTATGGTACAGCTTCTTTTTATGATTTTCTAAAGCCTGAAAACAAAGGAAAAAGAGCTTATGTATGCAATGGCACTGCATGTGTTTGCGCAGGGACACAGGATAAGGTAATAGATAAATTAAAAGAGACTTTTCCAATAGAAGAAATTGGCCACATGACTTGCCTAGGAAGGTGTCATGAGAATAGCGCCTTTCATTATGGAGGAAAAAATTACTCCGGAGATTCGATAAATAGCCTTACTGAAATTGTAGGAAAAGAAAATGATTTCAACATCGACAAGTATAATGTTGAAGCAAATGGACAAGCAATATTAACCAAACCATTTACTGACATTGACACGTACTATGCTCCTTTTAAAGAAGCACTGAAAAGAGAGTCTGTATCTGTATTAGAAGAAATTAAAACTTCCAATGTTAGAGGAAGAGGTGGAGCTGGTTTCCCAATGGGATTAAAACTTGAGTTTTGCAGGAATACTAAAAGCGATACAAAATTTATTATTTGTAATGCCGATGAGGGAGATCCTGGTGCATACTCAGATAGATATTTATTAGAAGAAAGGCCTCATTCTGTTTTATTTGGTATGTTAGTTTCAGGTTATGTTACCCATGCTAGTTACGGTATATTATACATAAGAGCGGAATATCCAGAATCTGTAACCATTGTTCAAGATGCTATTGATGAGCTTAGAGCAAAAGGACTAATAGGAAATAACATTGAAGGGAGTGAATTCAATTTTGATTTTAAAATCATTCAAGCACAAGGTTCGTATATATGTGGTGAAGAAACCGCATTGATAAACTCAATAGAAGGTCAAAGACCTGAGGTGAGAGTGAGACCTCCATTCCCTGCTCAACAAGGATTGTTTAACAAACCAACTATTGTTAACAATGTTGAGACCTTAGCAACAGTGCACCATATTTTAGAAAAAGGTGGAGCGAATTGGAAAGGAATTGGGACAGAAAAGTCTTCTGGAACTAAGTTAGTTAGCTTGGACAGCTTCTTCCGCAAACCAGGTATTTACGAAGTTGAGATGGGTACTCCGCTTAACTATGTCATTAATGAACTAGGTGGAGGATTCAAAACTCCTGTGAAAGCTGTTCAAATAGGTGGACCACTTGGTGGTCTTGTTCCTGCTTCAAAATTTGATGATTTATTAATCGACTTTGAATCTTTTTCTCAGAATGGTTTTTTATTGGGACATGCTTCTATCGTATCCGTTCCTGAAGATTATCCAATAATGAATTTAATTGAACATTTATTTGACTTTGCTTCTTATGAAAGTTGTGGTAAATGTTTCCCTTGTAGATTAGGGACAAAACGAGGACAAGAGCTGACTACAAAAGCCTTGACATCCGACTATAAAATAGATAGAGTATTGTTTGATGATTTACTTACGACCCTTGAAAAAGGATCCCTCTGTGCACATGGTGGTGGAATACCATTACCAGTTAGAAATGCCTTACAATATTTTGATAATGAATTAAAGCAATATTTTAGTTTATAGTTTAAGGTTTTATATTAAAAACATGGCAACTATCACAAAATTTGAAGATTTAAAAATATGGCAAGAGGCACGGAGCTATTCTAAAAGCATATATCTTTTGACTTATAAAGAGAAATTTTCAAAAGACTTTAGTTTAAAAGATCAGATCAGAAGATCAAGTAGCTCAATAATGGACAACATATCTGAGGGATTTGACAGAAATGGAATAAAAGAATTTATTCATTTTTTAAGCATTGCAAACGGATCTTTATCTGAATCAAAATCTCAACTCTATAGGGCCTTAGATTTAAATTACATCGATAATATAGAATTTGAATTTAATTATGAGCATGCTCATAGGATAGGGAAGCAGATAGGAGGAATGATGAAATACTTACAACAAACAGAATTTAAAGGTTCGAAGTTTAAAGAACCAGAAGCTGATTATTTTAAACCAACAGAGGATACTCAAACTTTAAACCTTAAACACTAAACTTGAATAACATGAAATTTGCATACATAAACGACAAACCATTTGAGATTAAAGCAGGTGAAACCATGCTTTCCTTTATTAAGAGAAATAAAGGAGAAAAAGCTGTCCCTACACTATGTGATGCACCAAACTTAGATCCTTTTGGCTCTTGTAGAGTGTGCAGTGTAGATGTTGCTTTGGAGCAAGATGGAAAAGCCAGAACAATGGCTTCTTGTCATACTCCAGTTGCAGAAGGACAATACATCTATCCAGATTCTAAAGAAGTTAAAAGCCTAAGAAAGAACATCATAGAACTTGTATTAACGGATCATCCATTGGATTGCCTAACTTGTGAAGTTAACGGGAATTGTGAATTACAAGATGTAGCTGCTCAAGTAGGTATAAGAGATGTTCGTTATCCAGAAGGAGAACATCATTTAGATAGAGAGAAAGATTTGTCTCATCCATACATGACTTCGGATTTATCCAAATGTATTAATTGTTATAGATGTGTAAGAGCATGTGACGAAGTACAAGGTGAATTTATACTAAGCATGGCTGGAAGAGGCTTTGACACACAAATAATTAAAGGCAATAACGAATCCTTTATGGAATCAGATTGTGTGAGTTGTGGTGCTTGTGCGCAGGCATGTCCTACATCTGCAATCTCTGATATTTTCCAATCCAAAGCAATTGAAGCTACGGAGACTACAAGAACCATATGTACGTATTGTGGTGTAGGTTGTAACTTAGATATATCTACAGCTAGTGGTGAAATTTTAAGTATTCAAGCTCCTTATGATGCAGAAGTAAACCAAGGACATACCTGTATTAAAGGAAGATACGCCTTTAAATTCTACGACCATCCAGAAAGATTGGATTCTCCAATGATTAAGAGAAATGGTGCATTTGAAAAAGTATCATGGGATGAAGTTTACGATTACTTGTCAACTAAATTAGGAGACTATAAAGAAGAGTTTGGACCGGATTCTATTGCAGGTATATCTTCTGCAAGATGCACCAATGAGGAAAATTACCTTATGCAAAAGTTTATTCGTGCAGTAATTGGTACGAATAACATTGATGGTTGTGCTAGAGTATGCCACTCTCCTACTGCATTGGGCATGCAAAAAACCTTTGGTACTGGAGCAGCTACAAATTCTATTGACGATTTAAAGGATACGAATTGCATCATGGTAATTGGTGCAAACCCAACAGATGCACATCCAGTTACTGGAGCAAAACTAAAGCAGTTTTCAATGAAAACAGGGAATGTTTCAATTGTAATTGATCCAAGAAGAACAGAATTAGCGAAATACGCAACACATCACATTCCATTAAGACCAGGAACAAATGTTGCTGTATTAAACATGATGATGTATTACATTATCACAGAAGGATTGGCTGATGAATCTTTCATTGGCAATAGAACGGAAGGGTTTGATGAATACAAGAAAGAGATTCTAGCAATTGATTTAGACCAAATTGAAGGAATTTGTGGAGTAGATAGAGAAATTATTCGTCAAGCTGCAATTGCTTATGCTACGGCGCCAAATGCCATGTCATTCCATGGTTTGGGAGTTACAGAACATTCACAAGGTACATTTACAGTAATGCAAATTGCTGATTTGGCTTTGCTTACTGGTAATATAGGAAGAAGAGGTGTTGGAGTAAATCCATTGCGTGGTCAAAACAATGTACAAGGAAGTGCAGACATGGGAGTTCAACCACATCAAGGTGCAGGATATTTAGACATAACTAAACCTGAGGTTAATGCAAGATACAATAGCTTCTACGGTGTGGATGTTCCTTCCGAGATTGGATATAAGATTCCAGAAATGTTTGATGCTGCCTTAGAAGGCAAATTAAAAGCACTATGGGTAATTGGTGAGGACATTGTTCAAACAGATCCAAACACACAAAAAGTAATCAAAGCATTAAATAACACAGATCTTGTAATAGTACAAGAGTTGTTTATGACAGAAACTGCAAAACAAGCAGACGTAATACTTCCTGGTGCATCTTTCCTAGAGAAGAGTGGTACATTCACCAATGGAGAAAGAAGAGTACAAGCTGTAAGACAAGTTGTTGAGCCTGTAGTAGGAAGTAAACCAGATGGTCAAATTATCATTGACATGATGAACAAAATGGGCTATGCTCAACCAGATTACGATGCGAAGTCTATGCTCGAAGAGATCTCTCAGATAGTTCCATTCTTTGCAGGTATTACTTGGGAAAACCTAGGTAAAAATGGCAAGCAATGGCCTGTTGCACCTGATGGAACAGATACTCAAATCTTGCACCAAGAAGAATTTAAAATTGGCAAAGGACAATTTATATTCAATAGTTGGAGAGAAACTGAAGAACTTGTTGAGCATGCAAAAGATTACCCATATATCTTAACAACCAATAGAGAATTGGAACATTACAATTGTGGAGCAATGACTCGTAGAACGGGTAATGGAGAGATTCTTCAAGATGATTACCTTATGATTAACCCAGCGGATGCCATAGAACATGGCATTAACGAAGGTGAATTTGTTTGTGTAGAATCTCCTAGAGGTAAGGTAGATGTAAAAGCTAAGATTACAGATGAAGTTAAATCTGGAATTATCAGTACTACCTTCCATTTTCCAGACATCATGATTAATAATTTAACTGGAGATGTTCATGACAGTGAAGCAAAATGCCCTGAATATAAAGTTGTTGCAGTAAGAATTAGAAAATCTAAAGGGAAATATAAGAATTTAGCTGAGGCAAAATAATTTTAAACCAGAAACAAACAATTAAACGCAAGATAGTAGTACTTTTAAGCATTTCAATCTTTTTTATATCCTCTTGTTCTAAGGATGAAACTGGAGAACCTGTAGATTTTAGATCTAATATCGTGGGAGAATTTACGAATTGGTCCGCGATTAGTTACGACAAGGATTTTAAAAAAACAGGAACTACAGATGGCACTGGTATGATAGAGTTAAAAAACAATGCAAATACGGCAAATGCTGTAAACGTCTTTCTTGATGGTACCTTTATTCATGCTCTAATGGAAGGGCAAGAAAAAACCAGTGCCTATGTATTTGATTATCTTACAAATGGTGCAATAGAAGGTTTTGATGGCATAGAAGTAGATGGCATAAAATACCATGCCGCTTACTTTAAGAATACGAACATCTTAGAAATATTTAATGTGCAATTTGGATCTGGCATTGTGAAAAGCTATACCAAAAATACCTACTTCAGTAAGAAGTAAGTCACTCAATTTATTGAATAAACTACAATAAAAAAAGCGATTTGAGAGTATCAAATCGCTTTTGTATTTAAGACAAAGCTGTTCTTAGTTCGTTTTTACAAACTTGCTGTTTAATACCGCCCTATTTCCTTTCGAGATCATTTTAATAATGTATACGCCAGCATCTAAACTGGAAATATCAATGTTCTTATTAGGCGCATTTACTTGCATTACTTTTCTTCCATTAATACTATAGATTTCATAATGACTAGCCATAGTAGCTTTTGAAGTCTGAACTGTTAAAGTGTTTTTAGCAGGATTAGGATAAACAACCAATTGCTCTTTCTCCAAATCATCTGTACTTAACATCCATTGCTCTATACTCAATTTATAATTACCTTTATCACTGTCTCCTTTACCCAATACCGTTAAGTAATAAGTGCCTGAATCCAATTGAGCATGAAAATGTGCATCTCCACTAGTGCATCCATCTTCTGCAAATCCAAGTGAAGAATCACAATGGCTTGCACTGTCTAATGCCATTTTGTTAAGAAAAGCAGAACCACACAAACTAAAACTCCACGTTCCATCTGAAGGGATGTTAACCATTATTTTATGCGCCAGTCCTTCTCCTAAGGTAGTGCATTTGATTTTGTTAAAAAATTGGTATTTCTGAACACTATTTGGACTCCCGTTTCCATCCGAATCGTATTCATAATAGGTCCTATTTCCATTAATATCATATCTGTATTTGTAATTCGGTTAGGTGTTCCATTACCGTTTGAGTCATAAGTATAACCAGTTTGATAGCCATTTGCATCGTAAGTCCACTTTTCTATTACATTAGGACTTCCGTTTCCATCGTTATCACGAATATAAGAAGTTATATTCCCATTGGCATCGTATGTTCTTCTATCAATGCGCTCAGGATTTCCGTCACCATTGCTATCGTAAGAATAATAGGTTTGTTGACTTTTAGCGTTGTATATATATATATATTCTATCTGGTGTACCATCTGCATCTAAGTCCTGTTCATTTCTTGTTTGGTTCCCATTCGCATCGTAGGTATTTTTATATATTTGATTTGGGTTACCATCTCCGTCGCTATCGTTCTCATATCTAGTTTGTTTGCTATTGGCATCGTAAGTATATTTTTTAATATAGTCAGGATTACCATCTCCATTACCATCGTAAGAGAAATAAGTTCTATTCTTATTAGCATCCCATGCAGAAATTTCTATTCTATTTGGATTACCATCTGCATCACTATCAAATTCGAATCTAATTTGATTGTTATTCCCATCGTAAGAGTATTTTGTAATTTGGTTTGGATTGCCATCTCCGTCCGAATCGTATTCATATCTTGTATTATTCCCATTGGCATCGTAGGTGTATTTTTGAATGTAATTTGGGTTTCCATCTCCATTTGCATCGTAGGAGTAATAAGTTTGCTTACTATTGGCATCGTAAGTCCAAACATCTATTCTATTGGGATTGCCATCTCCATCGGTATCGTATTCTGCTTTAATTAGGTTGTCATTTGCATCGTACGTATACTTAGTAATTTGGTTTGGATTTCCATCTCCGTCCAAATCGTATTCATATCTTGTATTATTCCCATTTGCATCGTAAGTATATTTTTGGATTCGATCTGGGGTGCCATCTCCATCCGTATCTTGCTCAAATCTAGTTTGATTACCATTTGCATCATAGGTGGTTTTATCTATTCTGTTTGGGTTCCCATCACCATCGGTATCGTATTCGTATCTAGTTCGATTTCCATTGGCATCGTAGGTCCATTTTTGAATTTGATTTGGACTTCCATTTCCATTAGCATCGATTGTTTGACTTAATATTTGCCCTTTTGAATTGTAGGTTCTTGTATCAATTCTATTAAAGTTTCCATCTCCGTTATTATCCGTTTCAATCTTTAAAACATTTCCATCTCCATCAAAAGTAGTTTTAGTAATTTGATTGGGATTTCCATTTGCATCTGAATCGTATGAATAAAGTATTTGCCTTCCATTTTCATCGTAATTGTATTTAAAAATACTATTTGGACTTCCATTCCCATCTGTATCGTAGGTATACTGGGTTCTTTGATTAAAACTGTACTCATTGGAAAATTCAAAATTCCCAGGTGCAGTTATGGACTTTGTTTGTCCAAAGAGAAAGGTTGGTAGTGCTAATAAGATAGCTAAATTGGTGAGTTTTTCATGACTATTTTTATTTGAACTAGCAAGATACCTTAAATTTAAAAAAGTTCCAATTATTCGAATTAATTTTCATCAATTGTTCCATTCAAATTTCTTACTTTTGCCCTTTATTTATTACAAATGACCACAGCAGAGATAAGACAGAAGTTTCTTGATTTTTTTGAATCAAAAGGACACAAGGTTGTTCCTTCGGCACCATTATTAGTAAAGGATGACCCTACCATTATGTTTATCAATGCCGGAATGAATCCATTCAAGGACTACTTTTTGGGTAATAAAATTGCAACAGATAAAAGGGTTACAGATACTCAAAAATGTCTACGTGTCTCTGGAAAACACAACGACTTAGAGGAAGTTGGTGTAGACCACTACCACCACACCTTATTCGAAATGTTAGGGAATTGGAGTTTTGGAGATTACTTCAAAGAAGAATCCATTGCATGGGCTTGGGAATTATTGACTGATGTTTACAAGTTAGACAAAGACAGACTATACGTCACCTATTTTGAAGGAGACAAAGAAGACAACTTAGATGCAGATTCGGATGCCAGAAACATCTGGAAAAAACACATCTCGGAGGATAGAATTATTGCTGCCAACAAAAAGGACAACTTTTGGGAGATGGGAGAAACTGGACCTTGTGGGCCATGTTCTGAGATTCACATTGACCTTAGGTCAGAAGAAGAAAGAGCTAAGCTAAGTGGTAAAGACCTCGTAAACCAAGACCACGAACAGGTGATTGAAATCTGGAACTTGGTATTTATTCAATACAATAGAAAGGCGGATAAAAGCTTGGAGAACCTACCTGCAAAACATGTAGATACTGGTATGGGTCTAGAAAGGTTGGTTAGAGCTTTGCAAGCAAAAGACTCTAATTACGAGATAGACATCTTCCAATCTATCATTAAGAAAACAGAAGAGTTAACCAATAAAAAATACACGCATTCTCAGGACAAAAAGGACATTTCCTTTAGAGTCATTGCAGACCACATAAGAGCAATATCCATGGTAATTGCAGATGGGCAATTACCAAGTAATACTGGTGCAGGTTACGTTATTCGTAGAATTATCAGAAGAGCTATCCGTTATGCTTATAGCTTCTTGGATGTAAATAAACCTTTCTTAAATGAATTGGTAGACACTATGGTTGCTGAATTTGGTTCTGTTTTCCCTGAACTTCAAAAGCAAAAGGACTTTATTCAAAAAGTAATACTGGAAGAGGAAAAATCTTTCTTGAATACTTTAGAGAAGGGATTGGCTTTACTAAAACCACATCTGCGTAATAAGTCGGCAAGGTTAAATGGGCAAGTTGCCTTTGAATTATACGATACCTTTGGATTCCCTATTGATCTCACGCAGCTAATTGCTCTAGAAAATGGGAAACACATTGACATTGAAGAATTTGATAATCTTCTTTTAGAACAAAAAACTCGTTCTAGAGCAGATGCTAAACAAGAAACTGGAGATTGGAGTATCCTATTAGAGGATGAGAAAGAAGAATTTATTGGATACGATTACCTTGAAATAAAAGTAAGAATCACCAAATATAGAAAAGTAAACAAAAAAGGGAAAGACCTGTATCAAATGGCGTTTAACCTCACTCCTTTCTACCCAGAAGGTGGAGGGCAAGTAGGTGATAAAGGATTGTTACTAGGAGAAGATGGTGAGAAATTATCTATCCTTGACACACAAAAGGAGAACGACTTAATCCTTCATTTTGCAACTTCCCTTCCTTCTAACATTCAACAAAGCTTTACTGCTCAAGTAAATAAAGCGAAAAGAAATCTTTCTGAAAGGAATCATTCTGCTACGCATTTACTTCATGCTGCTCTAAAAAACATATTGGGATCTCATGTGGAGCAAAGAGGCTCCTTGGTAAATGACAAAGTATTGCGTTTTGATTTTTCTCACCACAGTAAAATGAGTGAAGAGGAAGTTTTAGAAGTTCAAAAGCTTGTTAACGAAAAAGTAAAAGAAGGCATCGCTTTGGAAGAGCAAAGAAACCTGCCTCTTACTATGGCAAAAGAACAAGGTGCGACTGCCCTATTTGGAGAAAAATACGGAGACACCGTAAGGGTAATTAGCTTTGACAGAGCATATTCCATGGAGCTTTGTGGAGGAACACATGTAAGCAACACTAATGAAATAGGCTTGTTCAAAATAGTATCGGAAGCTTCTGTAGCAGCTGGTGTAAGAAGAATTGAGGCAATCAGCTCCACGGAAGCGGAGAATTATTACATGAGTAAGATTGATTTACTTGATAAAATCAATGTAGCATTAGGTGACCCCAAAGATACCTTAGCCCAGCTGGAAAAAACTTTAAAAGAAAACAAGCAACTCAAAAAGGATTTAGAATCCCTACAATCAAAGGCGGTTAATAGCCTTAAATCTGAGCTAAAATCCAAAGTGCAAAACACCAACGGCATGGATACCTTGATAGAAAAGGTAGACTTACCTAATGCGGATGCATTAAAGAATTTATTGTTTGGCTTAAAGCCAATTTCGGAAAACTTTGTAGGGTTTATTGCAGCAAACATACAGGGCAAACCTATGCTAGGCATGATTCTATCGGATAGTGTAGCAAAAGCAGGTAAACTAAATGCTGGAAATGTAATTAGGGAAACAGCAAAAGAAATAAAAGGTGGCGGAGGTGGACAGCCTTTCTTTGCTACCGCAGGTGGTAGTGACATCAATGGGTTGGATAAGGCATTGGCAGCAGCCAAAGATATAATTGAAAAAGCATGAGCGAGAAGTACGAAGTAGTAATAGGTCTGGAAATACACGTTCAGTTACTTACAAAAAGTAAGGCTTACAGTAGCGATAGCGCAGAATATGGTGCTATGCCCAACGAACATGTTAGTGCTATAACACTTGGGCATCCAGGGACTTTACCTATGCACAACAAAGAGGCTGTGAACAAAGCAATCATGCTTGGACTTGCTTTGAATTGTGACATTAGAAAGGAAAACCACTATGCTAGAAAGAATTACTTCTATGCAGATTTACCGAAAGGGTACCAAATAACACAAGACAAAACTCCTATTTGTACTGGTGGTTTTATCAATGTGAAGGACGAAGATGGGAACAACAAGAAGATTGACCTTACTCGTATTCACATGGAAGAGGATTCCGGCAAAAGTATGCACGACCAAGACCTTACAGATTCATTGGTTGATTACAATAGAGCTGGTGTTGCACTTGTTGAGCTAGTGACAGAGCCAGTGATGCGTACTGCTACAGAAGCATATAATTTTGTAATGGAAATAAGGAGACTGGTTCGATACCTTGACATTTGTGATGGGAACATGGAGGAAGGATCTTTGCGATGCGATGCCAATGTTTCTATTAGAGAGATTGGTGCTATTACATTCGGAACGAAGGTGGAAGTAAAGAACATGAACTCTATCTCCAATGTAAAGAGAGCCATAGAGCACGAAGTAATACGTCAGACCGAAATGGTGGAGAAAGGCGAAGCTATTTTTTCTGAAACGAGAAGCTTTAATGCAGTAGATGGAACTACTTTTGGGCTTAGAGCAAAGGAAGAAGCAAACGACTACCGTTATTTCCCTGAGCCAGATTTACCTCCAGTGATTCTTACAGATGAAAAAATTGCAGAGATAAGAAAAGGGATGCCAGCACTACCCCATGAGTTGTTTGAGAAATTCACCTCTTCTTTCCATTTGAATGAATACGATAGCTCTAATCTGGTAGACGACAAACACATTGCGGCTTATTTCACAGAAGTAACAGAACACACAAAAAATTATAAGGCTGCGGCCAATTGGGTAATGGGTTCTGTAAAATCTTATCTTAATGAAAATGCACTTACAATAGATAAGTTCCCATTAAAGGCGAAACAAATAGCAGATATCATTGCATTAATCGATGCAGATAAAATTAGTAACTCATCTGCTACTCAGAAGTTATTCCCTGCCATGGCAAATGCACCAGAAAAAACTGCGGAAGCTCTAGCAAGCGAATTAAACATCCTTCAGTCCAACGACGATGGGTTCATTGAAGAGCTTGCTAAAGCTGCAATAGAAAAATTCCCAGATAAGGTAGAAGCATACAAAGCAGGAAACAAAAATTTACTAGGTCTCTTCATGGGAGAAGTAATGAAAAATTCTAAGGGCAAAGCGAATCCTAAGAGTGCGACAGAGGTTTTGGAAAAACTACTGAAGTAGTTATTCTAGTTTAAAGTTTTAAGCTTTTCCCTTTCATAGTATCCCACAGAGGACTTTGAAAGGAATTAAATAGCTATATTATATTTAGACCATCACCACTGATTTTTATCATTTTCAAAATAGTCATACGTCATCTTCCTTTTAGCTTCTTCTTTTTAAATTTGTTAAAAAGAAACCATTATGATACTCGCAAACACAGACAAAGAAATAACACTGATTTATTATTCTAAGGAACATGTAGGCAAACAAATCTTGGCCTATGCCAAAACAGAGAATATTCCTATTCACGAAATAGATTTGGTACATACGAAATTAACTCCTTCCCAATGGGTAGGAATATCCTCTAAAATGGGGATTGAAATAAAAGAGTTAGTGAATATGGAAGACCCTGACTACAAAGAAAAATTTGGGGAAACGAATCAATTATCCGAGCAAGATTGGCTCACCTTATTGGTCCACAATCCAGATATCCTAAAGGCTCCAATAGTCATGAAAGAAGATAAAATAGTCTTTATGAGTAATCCACAAGACATGCTTCACTTTTCATAATAAATACAATCAGATTAGTTCGCTTGAATATTCTTTGTATCCGAGCGAACCTTCCATAGTATCTTACATAGGACACTTAATGTAATTTTATTTCAATAGAACCTTCCCGTGTCCAAAAAAAAAATCACGTTTTTACAACATCTCCCTGTTTTGAATAGGCACAAATAAGTTATCAAACTCTTATTTCAATGTAATTGCCTTCAACTCTTCCATGTTCCCATTAAAGTCATTCCCATCTACCATCTCAGGAATACCTTTGACTTTTACCTCTTCTGTAAACTGGTGCATAGTCCAATCTATCCCTCTTAGTTTATGCTTTCCTGAATAGGACGCTATCCACAAAGGGTATTGTTCCACATGGCCCTTAAGATAACTCTTGTAGAAGGATCTTCCAGTATATATAATTGGTCTGACCTTATAATGCTCCTCTGCTAGTTTTAACCAATTAAGAATCCCCTTCCTTAGATTTCCTGTCCCAAAATCACTTTCCTCCTCAATATCTAATACAGGCGGAAAATCTCCTTTCTCAAGTTTTACTCTTTTTACAAAATTCTTAAACTGAGCAGTTGAATTTTCATTGGGTCTATAGTAGTGGTAAGCGCCTCTTAAATATCCTTTCTTCTTAGATTGAACCCAATTCCTTAAATATTTTTTATCTCTACCATCCTCTCCCATTGTCGCCCTTACAAATACGAACTTTATGGGATGCTTGGACTGAACAACACGTTCCCAAGATATTTTACCTTGATAATGAGAAACGTCGATTCCAAAGACATACTCTGACTCAGAAATTAATGGATTCTCAACAATGTTGTATTTATTATTGAAATTCAATATCCCAATTAAAGAGAACAAAAACAACAGGATAAAAGAGACAACAGCCATTTGCTTATACCTCGTTTTGGTGTTCTTTACCAAGGGTGTTCTAGCTCCTGGTACCTTTTTAGGTTTAATGAAAAACAAGAAAAGCAGCAAAAGAACCACAACAACAAAAACTCCTGTATAAAAAGTAATGGGATTGTACTTAATGAAAAAAAATGCTTTTTCAATGATATTGGATGCTTTATCAGGAGACATATTCCAATCCCAAAACTAAGCTAATAATACTTAAGGTCAAATACATTCCTAACATTTTGTTTTCGTAAAGAATAAAAAATAGGACTAGAAATTGGTCCATAAAATGTGCATTTATTGGCTTAGGGATTAGCTATATTTTAATACCTTTGCGGCATAATTAATAAATTAGAAACAATAAAATGAAAGTAACAGTTGTAGGAGCTGGTGCAGTAGGTGCAAGTTGTGCCGAATACATCGCAATTAAGAATTTTGCCGCTGAGGTGGTATTGGTTGACATCAAAGAAGGATATGCAGAAGGAAAAGCAATGGACCTTATGCAAACGGCATCTCTGAATCATTTTGACACAAAGATTGTTGGAAGCACCAACGATTACTCTAAAACCGCTGGCAGTGATGTAGCAGTAATTACTTCTGGTATTCCTAGGAAACCAGGAATGACTAGAGAAGAGTTGATCGGAATAAATGCAGGTATTGTAAAGACTGTTTCTAGTAATATATTGGAGCACTCTCCAAATGCAATTATTATTGTTGTGAGTAACCCAATGGACACAATGACTTACTTAGTACACAAATCGACTAACATTCCAAAAAGTAGAATTATAGGAATGGGTGGTGCTTTGGATAGTGCTAGATTTAAATACAGATTAGCAGAAGCCTTAGATTGTCCAATCTCAGATGTAGATGGTATGGTCATAGGTGGTCATTCGGATACTGGGATGGTTCCATTGACTGGAAAGTCAACAAGAAATGGAATTCCTGTTTCTGAATACCTTTCTGCAGAGAGGTTAGAACAAGTAATGCAAGACACTAAAGTAGGTGGAGCAACTCTTACTGGTTTATTAGGCACTAGTGCTTGGTATGCGCCGGGAGCTGCAGTATCTTCTCTTGTTCATGCAATCGCTCAGGACTCAGGAAAGATTTTCCCATGCTCTGCTTTATTAAGTGGAGAGTATGGTCTTAATGATCTTTGTATTGGAGTTCCTGTAGTATTAGGAAAGAATGGAATCGAAAGAATTGTAGAAATTAACTTAAGTGATGCTGAGAAAGCAAAAATGCAAGAAAGTGCAGAGGGAGTTAAAAAGACAAATGCTTTGCTTAATGGGCAAACTTCTTAAAGAAAATTAAATTTTCAGATTAGAAGGTGTCTAAGTTTCTTAGACACCTTTTTTAGTTAATACATGAAACAAGAACACACATTTTTTAGTACGGGTATAAAGAACATGATCTTTGCCATCTTTTGCTTTGGGCTAGTAAACGTGCTAGTCAAAGCATTGGACAACATCCCTTCCTTAGAAATTGTGTGGTTCAGGGGTATCTTTATGATCTTTATTAGTCTGATAGTATTAAAAAAGAACAAAGTACACCTCTGGGGAAACAACAAAAAAGTACTTTTACTTAGAGGCTTGTTTGGTACAACAGGAGTTTGCCTGTTTTTCATTTCTTTAAAACGAATGGATCTTGCCTCTGCACAAGTCATACATTACACCGCTCCAATTTTCACCACTTTAATCGCCTCTCTTTTCCTAAAGGAAAAAGTGAAAAATTTGCAATGGCTCTTCTTTCTTATCTCTTTTATAGGAGTTTTAGTGGTAAAAGGGTTTGGTGATATAAATACCATGGACTTCATTATTGGTATTACCTCCGCCTTTTTCTCGGGATGTGCATATGTAACTATTCGAAAACTTAAAGGAACAGAAAATCCAACTGTCATTATCTTTTATTTTGCCTTGGTTGCTCTACCCTTAATGACTTTGTACTTTGTCCTTTTCCCTGGTAATTGGGTTAATCCTATTGGAACCCAATGGCTTTTCTTATGTGGCATAGGATTATTTACTCAAGTTGCTCAGTATTTTATGACTAAAGCTTACCAAGGTGAAGTAGCAAATAGAATTTCTGGAGTGAGCTACTCTGGGATTGTTTTTGCCATTTTATTTGGAATCGTTTTCTTTAGTGAGTATCCAAGCATACTAGTCATTGCAGGTATCGTTCTTGTTCTCACCGGAGTTACGCTGAACTTAAGGTTCACAGGAGGGGGAAAGAAATAATTTTACATTTGTACATGCAACCTTTGTAAAGTTACATCGTCTATAATAAAAAGTATACCTATGAAAAAACTCATACTCTTAAGCGTAACATTAATTTTTAGTTTCCTTGTTTTTGAAACAAAAGCACAATGCCCAGTAAAGGCTGGGTTCAACTATTCAATTAACAATGGTTATAAGGTAGTGTTCTCTTCTTCACAATCTCCCCAAAAACATTTTTGGACATTTGGAAGTAATAACGGAACAGGAAACACTTACAACCCAACTTATACTTACCCTGGCTCCGGGATTTATTCGGTTTGCCATTATGTATCGTCATACGATTCTAGTACTAGAAAAACCTGTTCAGATACAATTTGTAGAAAAATCACTATTCCAGCGGGATGTAGTGCAAATGCTTTTTTCAAAACTACTGTAAGTTGTGATTCCGTACAATTTAGAATCTCAAAACAAAACTCAAACAAAGTATTCTGGGGAGATGGAAGCTCTACGAATAATGCCTACAGTGTATGGCATAAATACAAAAAAGCAGGTACCTATACCATTTGCCATATTGCGTCTGGATACGATTCTTCAACAAGAAAGTATTGTGAAGATACCATTTGCAAAAAGGTAACTATTACTAGTTGCACTGCATGTAATTTAGATGCTACTTTTTCAGAGAATCACAGCGGAGGCGGTAGACATTATTTTATACCAAAAAACAAAATAGGTAAACATTACTGGTCCTTTGGTGATGGGAATAATTCTCAAACTACTACTCCAGTTCATACTTACAAAAGAACTGGATCATATACGGTTTGTCACATTTTATCTTACTATGATTCCACAACGAGAAAACATTGTTCCGATACTTCTTGTAAAACTATTAAATATGGTTCTTCTTGTCCGGCAAATGCCAAGTTCAACCTATATGATAGCGGTTTAACCATTTATTATAGTGGCATAAAGCATTACAACAACAAATGGATTATTGCAAATAATGTTACTCGTTACCATACAAGCGGATCTTACACTTTTAAAGCTGCCGGAACTTACAATATTTGTCATATCGCTAAATTTTACGATTCTTTAACTCGAAATTATTGCTATGTTACGGTTTGTAAAACAATTACAGTAGGTAAAAGTAGTTGCAACTTAGATGCTTCCTTCTCGGTTTCACATAATAGTAATGGTAAATATTTATTCTCACCTAAAAATAGAATAGGTTCACATTATTGGTCTTTTGGGGACGGGAATAATTCACAAATTACAGGACCAATTCACACTTATAAGAGAACTGGTACTTATACCGTTTGTCATAAAATATCATACTATGATTCCACCAATAGAAAATGGTGTTCCGATTCAACATGTAAAACAATTAAATACGTACTTGCCTGTAATGCAAATGCTAGTTTTAGCCTCACCGTAGACAAAAGAAATACTGCTAAGTTTACTTCTAGACATCCTTATGCAAGCAACCATTGGAATTTCAATAATGGTGCTGGTACTAGTAAATTAGGCAACCCTTCTTACACCTTTAAAAAGGCTGGAAAGTATCTAGTCTGTCACGTTGTTTCTTATTACGATACTAGTTTAAGAAAACATTGTTACGATTCTACATGTCAGTGGGTAAACATTAATGCTTGTAATGCAAATGCATTCTTTAACCCTAAAGTAAATGGGTTGACTGCTACTTTTTATGACTTTAAACCAAATGCAAGTCATAAATACACCTTTGGAGATGGGAATTCTTCAACAAAGTCCAACCCTACTCACACTTACAAGAAAGCAGGTTACTATACAGTTTGTCATTACCTAACAGAGTACGATTCTATTAACAATCAAAGTTGTAGTGACTCTTCTTGTCAAACGATATACTTTAGAAGCAACAAGCCTTGTGACGCATCTTTCCAAGTATTTGACAGCTCTGGATATAAATATTTCTATAGTACTAATATATCACATACTGCTAAGCACTCTTGGCAATTTGGAGATGGTAATTCAAGCTCCAAAAAAGACCCAATACATACTTATCGTAAAAAAGGAACGTATACTGTTTGTCATAAAGTAACGGAATATGATTCAAATAATAGAATCATTTGTCAAGACACAGTATGTAAGAAAGTAGTAAATGGTATTACTTCAATAACTGACAATGACATTAAGTCTTCCTTAAACGTCTACCCTAACCCAGCAAACCAAAATTTATTTATTGAATTTGCGATAAGTTCTAGGGAGGATATTGTGATTCGAATATTGAATCCTTTAGGACAAGTAGAGTTTACCAAAGAAATAGAAGGAGTTAATGGTAAGAATAAATTATCAATACCACTATCTACTATACAAAATGGAATGCATTTTATACAGATCCAATCTGAAGATGGACAATCCACTAAAGCATTTATTAAACAATAAATTTAAATAAATACTAATTAAGAAAACCTATAGAGCTTGTCTCTGTAGGTTTTTTCTTTTTATAAATTACCTTTGCTCCCGATGCTTTTCCCCTTTAAAACACCAAAGATTCTAAAAGGCTCCTTTCCTAGTATGGAATGGGAAAAGAAAGATGAGAAATTACATTTAACCTTTGATGATGGACCGCACCCTACAATTACTCCTTGGGTGGTTGAACTGTTGGACAAACACGAGATTAAGGCGACCTTTTTTTGTGTAGGAGAAAATGCGTTACTCTATCCAGAAGTTATTGAATTAATAAAATCAAAAGGGCACCAAATAGCCAACCACAGCCACAACCATTTAAATGGTTGGAAAACGAACAATAAGAAGTATTTTGAGAATATTGAGTTGGCAAACCATACTCTTCAATCTAATTTATTTAGACCGCCCTACGGAAAGATTAAAAGTTCCCAGAGAAAGGTAATCGAAAAAGAATACAGGATAATTCAATGGTCACTGCTATCAGGTGATTTCAATCCATCATTAAACAAACAAAAAGCATTTAAGGCACTTTGCTCTGGAACAAACCCGGGAGATATTATAGTGTTTCATGATAGCGTGAAAGCGGAAGAAAATTTAAAATTCTTATTGCCCAAGTATTTAGAATATTGTATTGAGAACAACTTTGAATTTGGCCTTTTATGATTCTTGCTTCCACTAGTATTCTGGTAATATATCTCCTTATTCAATTGGTTCAGCTTTATTCGCTTTACACCTATAAAAACGGAAAAGACAGATCCCCTTTAAGTACTCCTTTGGTAAGTATTTTACTTGCTGTGAGAGATGAGGAAGAAAACATTATTCGTTGTTTAGATGGCTTAAATGAACTAGATTACCCAAAAGAAAGCTACCAAGTATTAATTGGAGATGATCAATCCAAAGACAGCACAAGTGAACTTGTATTAGAATACATTAAAGACCGCCCCAACTTCATCTATTATTCTATTCCAGAAAATTACAATCCGAGTAGAGGGAAGGCAAGAGTATTGGCATTTTTAGCAAAAAAAGCCATGGGAGATTATTATGCTATCACCGATGCAGACATTAGTATTCCAAAAGGATGGCTTAATGGTTTATTAGGTTACTTTCAGAAGAAAACAAACAATGAGAAAGGGATAGGAATTGTTTCTGCCACTTCTGTAGTGGGCAATCAAGATTCATTCTTAGGAAACATGCAAGGAATAGATTGGCTTTACTTTATGGGATTGCTTAAATCCATTGACAACCTTAAACTACCATCAACTGCCATTGGGAATAATATGATGATTAAGAAAGAAGCCTATTGGGAAACAGGTGGCTATGAAAAAATTGAATTCTCCATTACAGAAGATTATAAAGTGTATGAAGTAGTTACAGGGTTGGGTTGGGATTGTATTAACATACTTACTCCTAATACATTGGCCATAGCAAAACCGGTGAATAACTTAAATGTACTTCTAAACCAAAGAAAAAGATGGCTTAAAGGTGCAAAGGACCTTCAACTTTTTTGGTGGGTACTCTTCTCCTTATTTACTTTGTTCTATCCAGCATTAATCATTCTATTTGTTTTTAATCCTGTTTTAGCTGCTTTGCTTTGGTTAACGAAGTTTGTTATTCAAAACATTCAAATTGCAAGGATTTGCAAACTACTTTGCTATCCATTCTTTGGTTTCTTCGATTTAGTGAAGTACGAATCCTATCTTATTGGAATGACTATAAGCACAGCCCTTTATTACCTCTCTCCCATCAAAACAGTATGGAAGGGTAGAGAATACTAATTAGACTATCTCCTTGTCACAAGTGGTACAGATGTATTTGTCTTCGTGTTTGTGCGTCGTATTCACATGAACTTCTACAATTTTATTAATAAAGGTATTGTAGATATCTCCATCTTTCTTAAAGTGTTTGTCTTTTTGTAATTCGTAGTGATGTCCATCCCACTCGCTTCTTCCCCAGCAAATTGGGCAGGTCCCCACCGGTGCTTCGCCTCTATCTTCTCTGTCCTTAGAAAAGTAGGACTTAATGTTGTTTAATATGTTTTTCATTGTCACACACAAAGATAGATGTTTTTGAATCCAACTCTTTTTCTTAAAATTCAAATAAAAAAAACTCCAGCGTTCGCCGGAGTCTCTTTTTGAAAAAATAATTAATACTAATTACTTAACTGTTTGCCTTCTTATGATCCGCTAAGAATTTGGCTAGGCCAATATCCGTAAGTGGATGATTTAACAATCCTAATATTGCACTCAAAGGACACGTTACTACATCAGCTCCAAACTCTGCAGCCTTCACGATGTGTAATGGATTTCTAACAGATGCTGCAAGAATCTCAGTATAAAAATCTTGTGTTTGGTAAATAGAAGCAATTTGCTCTATCAACTCCATACCATCCCAAGAGATATCGTCTATCCTTCCAATAAATGGAGAAAGGTAAGTTGCTCCTGCCTTAGCAGCAAGAATTGCTTGTCCCGCTGAAAAGACTAAAGTACAATTGGTCTTAATATCTTTCTCAGTAAAGTAGCTAATTGCTTTAATACCATCCTTAATCATTGGTACTTTTACCACGATATTCTCATGAATTGCTGCAAGCTTTAAGCCTTCCTCAACCATACCTTTGTAATCTGTTGAGATAACCTCTGCGCTTATATCACCATCTACAATAGAACAGATGTCCTTGTAGTGCTGCATTACTGCTTTCTCTCCTGTTATACCCTCTTTTGCCATTAAAGAAGGATTAGTGGTTACTCCATCAAGAATACCTAAATCCTGTGCCTCTTTAATTTGATCTAAATTTGCTGTGTCTACGAAAAATTTCATTTTGGTTTAATTACATTTGCAAAGAAATACAATCCTTTCCTGTTTGAATAAACAAAGTTTGAACAAAAAGAAAATAAAGCGAAAATGAATAAAACATTACTATTTGCAGCTGCTAGCACCATTATATTGAGCAGTTGTGGAAACAAAACCATTACAGAGGAATCACATGCAGAGCACAAACACTCCGCATTTGAATTGAGCAACTTAGATTCCAATGCACACGCGTGCGAAGACTTTTACCAATTTGCCATCGGTGGTTGGATTAAAGAAAATCCGGTTCCAAGTACAGAGAGTCGTTGGGCAGTATTTAATGTTTTGAAAAACGAGAATGAAACAAAGCTTCAAACCATACTGGACGAAATCATTACTAAAGAACATAAGAAAGGAACAGATGCCCAACTAATATCTGATCTATATAAATCGGCAAATGATTCTCTTGCAAGAGAGGAAGAAGGCATGACTGCTTTAAAACCTTTTTTGGCTCAAGCCAATAAAGTAGCTAGCCTAGAGAACTTCACAAGTTTGATTCCTACTTGGTCAACCCTAGGAGCAACAACTCCTTTTGGATTTTATGTAAGTGCAGATGGTAAAAAATCTAGCGATAACGCAGCATACATGGGCCAAAGCGGTTTGTCTTTACCTGACAAAGAATACTATCTAAGTGAGGAAGAAAAATACACGACTATCAGAACCAAGTTTGTAGATCACATCGCTAAGGTTTACGATATTTTAGGTTTAGAAAATGGCCAAGAAAATGCAGAAAACGTGTTGGCATTTGAAACAGAGATTGCCAAAATTTCATGGGATAGAACAAAAAATAGAAATCCTAACCTGACTTATAATAAAATGGGGGTAGATGATTTTGATGCTAGCTTAAGTAATTTGCCAGTTAGAGAAATGTTAAACTCTTATGGTATCAAAGGCATAGACAGCATCATTGTTAGTCAGCCCACATATTTCACAGAATTGAATAGCATGTTAGCAAACATGGATGTAAATAAAATCAAGAGTTATTTAAACTGGGGATTAATCGATGCCTATGCTTCCTCCATAAATAGTGCGATGGAACAACAAAATTTTGACTTCTACTCTACCACTTTAAAAGGAGTAAAAGAAATGAAGCCTAAGAAAGAAAGAGTTCTTAATTACGTAAATGCAGCTTTAGGGCAACCATTAGGAAAACTATTCGTAGAAAAATATTTTCCAGAGGAATCCAAGAAATACATCGCAGAGATGATTGAAAATCTGCGTAAAGCATATAAAGAAAGTATCTCCAATTTAGCATGGATGAGCGATGAGACAAAGAGTAAGGCGTATGAGAAATTGGAGGCTTTTACTTATAAAATAGGTTATCCAGATAAATGGAGAGATTATTCTACTTTAGAAATAAACTCCAACAAGCTTCTTGAGAATAACATGAACATGAGGAAATTTGGATTGCAAATAATGCTTGATAAAATTGGTAAACCAGTGGATAGAGAAGAGTGGCACATGACACCTCAAACCATCAATGCCTATTACAATCCAAGCAACAACGAAATAGTATTCCCAGCAGCAATTTTACAACCTCCATTCTTCTCACCTAACTTTGATGCAGCAATTAATTATGGTGGAATAGGCGGAGTAATTGGACATGAGTTCACACATGGTTTTGATGACCAAGGAAGTAAATACGACAAAGAAGGAAACATAAACAATTGGTGGACAGAAGAAGACAGAAAAGCATTTGGTGAACTTACCTCTAAGCTTTCCGAACAATATAGTAGCTATGAAGTAATAGATGGTATGAATATAAAAGGAGACATGACCCTAGGTGAGAATATTGCAGATTTAGGTGGTGTAACCTTAAGCTTTGCAGCACTTAAAATGCATTTAGGTGAGAATCCTCCAGAACCAATTGATGGATTTACATGGCAACAAAGATTCTTTCTTGGTTGGGCCAATGTGTGGAAAAATTCCATAACAGACGAGGAATTGAAGAATAGACTGGTAACAGATTACCATTCTCCTGGTAAATACAGAGTATTAGGGCCTTTGTCAAATGTGCCTGAGTTTGAAGAAGCCTTTGGAGGAACTTGCATCAACACTTCTATGATCAAACCAGATAGCACTAAGATTAAAATTTGGTAATGACCAGTCCATCCTATTTACAAAAAGGCGATACCATTGCCATTGTTGCGACTGCCCGTTTTATGGATAAAGCGGACATTGAAAAGGCAGCCTCGATAATAAAAGAAGCTGGGTTCAAGGTTTTCCTAGGATCTAACCTTGATTTAATTGACAACCAATACAGTGGTAGTGATACAGAAAGGGCATTTGCTTTTCAAACTGCAATGGATGATCCAAATATTAAAGCTATATTTTGCGCTAGAGGTGGATATGGCACAGTACGCATAATGGATAAGTTAGACTGGACTTCATTTATGGCTAAGCCAAAATGGATATTAGGCTTTTCTGATGCAACCGTGCTTCACTCTCATTTGCATCAAGTAATAAAGGTCAATAGCATCCATTGCACCATGCCTATTACTTTGATAAACAACGACCACATTGACACACAGGAATCAAATACAAGATTGTTCCATGTTATTCAGGGCAATCCAAGTAAAATTGAATTTGAGTCGGATTTTATCTTTAACCCAAGCAAAGTTGCAGGAGTTGTAGTTGGAGGTAACCTTTCCATTCTTTATAGTTTATTGGGAAGCGAGTCTTGTATAGATACGGATGGCAAAATACTATTTATTGAAGACCTAGACGAGTACTTATACCATGTTGACAGAATGATGGTTGGGTTAAAACGTGCTGGCAAATTAGACAAATTAAAAGCACTTGTAATTGGTGGTATGAGTGACATGAACGACAACCAAATCCCTTTTGGTAAGAATGCACAACAAATCATTGAAGAACATGCAACAGCTTATGGTTATCCTGTAGTTTTTGATTTCCCTACGGGCCATCAAAAAAAGAATTTCCCAATAATAATTGGGAAAGAAGCAAGCCTTTCTTTTGAAGGAATGAAAGCAACCTTTACTCAAGGTTAAAAGAGTTCTTTTATCCTCTGTTTCAAGATTTTTACCGAATAAACAAAGAGGGACGTAACAATTCTGTATTTTTGAAGTTAGAAATAAAAAACTTTGAGTAATTCAATCACATCCGATAGAAAAAAAGACCACATAGAACTGGCCTTCGAATCAAAAATTCTAGAACAAGACAATAGGTTTTATTACGAACCTGTTTTGCAAGGGCACCCTACTCCTGAGGATAAATACGAAGGAATTAAAATTGCAAATAAGATTACTAAATCTCCACTTTGGGTATCTAGTATGACTGGAGGCACCAAGATGGCAGGACACATTAACCATAACCTGGCTAGAGCTTGTAAGGAGTTTGGAATGGGAATGGGTTTGGGCTCTTGTAGAATATTACTTGAAGAAGATACGTATTTTAAAGATTTTGATTTAAGAGATACCATTGGGGACGATTTGCCTTTCTATGCCAACCTAGGTGTGGCTCAAGTAGAAACACTACTACTTGAAAAGAAAGAGTCACTCATCGTAAGCTTGGTCAATAGATTACGTGCAGATGGACTCATTATTCATGTTAATCCTTTACAAGAATACCTTCAACCAGAAGGTGATAGGTTCACCCATTCCCCATTGGAAACAATCAAATGTTTGTTAGAGAAAGTTGATTTTCCAGTTATTGTGAAGGAAGTAGGTCAAGGAATGGGACCTTCTAGCTTAAAAGCATTGATGGATCTACCACTTGCTGCAATTGATTTTGGTGCGAGTGGAGGAACAAACTTTGCGAAGTTAGAGTTACTTAGAACAGAGGAAGATAAGGCAATTGGAGACAATGGACTGAGCTATGTAGGGCATACAGCTGGAGAAATGGTAGATTTTGTAAATGGCATTATCTCTAGTCAAGGACAACATAAATGCGAAACATTTATCGTTTCTGGTGGTATTAAGTCTTATTTAGATGGTTATTACCATACAGAAAAGTTACTAGCACCTGCAATATACGGGATGGCATCCAAGTTCCTTAAACATGCAATGGGTGATTACGAAAAATTACAAGAATTTACAAAACAGCAATTGAATGGATTTGCATTAGCAAATAAGCTACTAATACCTAAGAAATGAGCACTATAAAAGGATTTTCCAAACTTAGTAAAGACGCCAAAATCGAATGGGTGATTAACAATTACTTTAATACCCCAGTGGAGGCATTAAAGCTAATTAAGAGTTATTGGCATTCGGACGAGAAGCTTCAAAAACTCCATGATGATTTTATAGAAAATACGATATCTAATTTCTATATCCCATTAGGTGTAGCTCCAAATTTCATTCTAAATGGTTCTGAATATTGTATCCCTTTGGCTACAGAGGAAAGTTCGGTAGTAGCTGCAGCTGCAAAAGCAGCGGGGTTTTGGCAAAACTTGGGCGGGTTTAAAACACAGGTTGTTTCTACCACAAAAATAGGACACGTACATTTTAATTGGCACGGAGACGACTTCAATTCTTTTAATAATTTATTTTTATCGGCAAAAGACGATATCTTAAAAACAACAGACTCTATCACTAAAAACATGCGTATTCGTGGAGGTGGAATTGTTAGCTTTGAATTAATCGATAAAACTACACAATTAGATAATTACTATCAACTAGAGCTAAAATTTGAAACCTGTGACTCCATGGGTGCTAACTTTATCAACTCTGTTTTAGAAGAAATATCCAGTGCCTTCCAAGATGCTCTGAGTAAATCTTCTTTGACTCCAGCCAACAAAGACATAGAGGTTGTAATGTGCATACTTTCAAATTATACACCTGAATGCTTAGTAAGAGCAGAAGTTTCTTGTACTTTAGAGGAGTTAGGCACTGCCACAAATATGGATGGGAAGGAATTTGCTACTAAATTTTGTAGAGCAATAAACATTGCAGAAGTAGAACCTTACCGAGCAACCACCCACAACAAGGGAATAATGAATGGAATCGATTCTGTAATTATTGCCACAGGAAATGACTTTAGAGCGATAGAAGCTAGTTGTCATGCCTATGCTAGTAGAAATGGAAGTTATACTAGTTTAACTCATGCTAGCATGGAGGAAGGTGTATTTAAATTTTGGATTGAAGTTCCACTTAGTTTGGGAACTGTTGGTGGTATCACTGCTTTGCATCCTTTAGTTAAATTTTCTCATGAGTTAATGGGCAAACCAAATGCTCCTGAATTAATGCAAATAGTAGCAGCAGCAGGTCTAGCTCAAAACTTCTCTGCAATTAGATCTTTAGTTACAACGGGAATTCAAAAAGGGCATATGAAAATGCATTTGTTAAATATCCTTAACCAATTAGAAGCAACCCCCGAAGAAAAAGAAATTATTGTAGAGCACTTTAAGGACAATGTTGTAAGTCACTCTGCTGCAATTGAACAGTTCTGTAAAGTAAGAGGAATACCAGTTCCAATAGCAAAAGCAAGTAATTAACCTTGGGAAAGCATTTTTACAGTTGCGGAAAGTTATTATTGACTGGAGAATACGCTGTTCTTAAGGGAGCTAATGCATTGGCGTTACCAACCAAATTAGGACAACACCTAATTGTGAAGCCAAGCTCCTCTCCTAAAGTTTTATCCTGGATTGCAAAAGACGAAAAAGACAATACTTGGTTTAACTGTACCTTTTCTCTGGAAACAATGAGCCTTATTGATTCTAGTGACTTAGAAGTTTCAAAACGCTTACTAAAAATGCTCACTTTCTGTAAAAGTAAATCAAGTTTTATAAACGAAGGAAGTTTTGAAGTTACAACTAAAAACGAATTTCCTAATAATTATGGGCTTGGGACGAGCTCTACCCTAATCAATAATCTGGCTTATTGGGCGAACATAGACCCTTTTCCTATTCTGAAGGAATGTTTCTCTGGAAGTGGGTTTGATTTGGCAGTAGCCCAATGCAATGATGCTGTAAACTATAAGTTAAGCAACAACCAACCAAATTGGCAAAAGGAAGAAGTCTCTTTCCCATTTAAAGATAATTTGTTCTTTGTTCATTTAAATCAAAAAGCCGTAAGCAGAAACTCTATCAAAGGTAAAATTGAATTTAGCAAGGAACAACTAAGACGTATTTCTGAAATATCAAACTCCATTAATAAAGTAAATAGTCTTGCCGAATTTGAAATGCTTCTTAACGATCATGAGGTAATAATTTCGCAAGCAATCGGTAAAACACCTATCAAAAGAGCATTGTTCCCCAGCTTCGATAGAACCATAAAGTCATTAGGAGCTTGGGGTGGTGACTTCATTCTAGCAACTGGAGAAAAAACATACGTCGAAAAATTCTTTAGATCCAGAGGATACAATAGTATTTTTAAATATTCTGAACTAATATTGAAATCTTGAAAGAAAAAGGTAAAATAATCTGGGAATGTCCCTCCAACATCGCACTGGTAAAGTATTGGGGCAAGAGAGGTAATCAATTACCATCTAATGCTTCAATTAGTTTTGTATTAGATGCAGCCTATACAACAACTAGTATAGAGTATGTTAAACACGATAAAAGGTCTTCAGATATTCATATAGACTTTTACTTAGATGGTCAAGTAAAAGAATCTTTTGCAAATAGAGTGCTTAAGTACTTTGAAGAAATTAGTACGCATTTTAATTTCCTAAAAGATTACCATTTCACCATTAACTCAGAGAATACATTTCCTCATTCCTCAGGTATAGCATCTTCTGCTAGTGCCATGGGAGCTTTATCGCTTGGTTTGTGCAGCATGGATTCAATCGTCAACGAGCCCTTAAACGAAACTGATTTTCTTCAAAAAGCATCATTCATAGCTAGGTTGGGTTCTGGCTCCGCTTGTAGATCCGTTTATGAAGGATTTGCTCTATGGGGTAAACACAAAGATTTTGAGCATTCTAGTGACGAATACGCCATTCCTATTAACGAAAATATTAATTCCATCTATAAAAACTTTAAAGACACGGTCTTGCTTCTACACAAAGGTGAAAAAGACGTAAGTAGTTCTCAAGGTCATGAATTAATTAAGAACCATCCTTTTAGAGACAATCGGTTTTTAGAAGCAGGAAAAAACATAACAAGACTTAAAAAAGTATTGGAAAATGGAGATTTAAATGAGTTCATTGAGATTGTAGAGGCCGAAGCACTAATGCTTCACGCTCTAATGATGACTTCTTCCCACGCTTTCATTTTATTTCAACCAAATACCATAGAGGTTATTAAGAAAGTATGGCAATTTAGAAAGGAGACAAAGTCACAATTAATGTTTACTCTTGATGCTGGAGCAAATGTACATCTGCTCTATCCAGAATACGATGAGGAACAGGTTGTGGAATTCATAAAGAATGAACTCCTTGTTTATTGTGAAAATGGTAGCTACATTCGCAATGAAATAGGTCTGGGACCTAATAGATTAAAGGAATAATGCTCAAAGAATCTTTATTTTATGCAAAAATTCTTCTTTTTGGAGAATATGGAATCATACAGAATTCAATGGGCCTGAGTATCCCTTATGCTGATTTTAAAGGTTCTTTTAAATTTGATAGAGACCTGAAAGATGAAAATTCTAAACTCTCTAATACAGAACTAAATAAATTTTGCACGTACTTAAATGATCCAACAAATGACTTAAGTGCACGTTTTAATTTAAAGAAATTAAATACTGATATCGAAAATGGACTTTATTTTGACTCTAGTATTCCCCAAGGGTTTGGAGTTGGTAGCTCAGGAGCATTGTGTGCCGCTATTTACGATAATTATGCTGTTCACAAACTAAGCACCAAAATAGATTCTAGTGAAGACCTTTTAATGCTTAAATCATTGCTTGGTAAAATGGAATCTTATTTTCACGGCAAGAGCTCTGGTCTTGATCCTTTAATATGCTATCTCAACCTACCTGTTTTAATTAAAAAGGACAACGAAATGGGGGCTGTTGGTTTACCAATGGGAAACATGGAAGGTAAAGGAGCAATTTTTCTTTTAAATTCTGGTACTCCAGGCAAAACCTCATCCATGGTGAATATATTTATGGAGAAACTGAAAAGCCAAGGATTTAGAACTGTAATGAAAAAGCAGTTTGTAAAATACAACGACGCTTGCATTAATGCTTTCTTGAAAGGAGAAGTTAAAAGTTTATTTACAAACGTAAAGGAACTATCTTCCATTTTATTAGAAAACTTCTCTCAAATGATACCTTCTAATTTTCATGAACTATGGAAAGAAGGAATTGACAGTAACAGCTACTATCTAAAACTTTGTGGTTCTGGAGGTGGTGGATACATATTGGGATTTGCTCCGGACATTGAAGAAGCAAAATCTAGATTAAAAGACCATAAATTAGAAATAATTCACAAGTTTTAAGATGGGTAAAGATGTTCTAAGTAATCGCCAAAAAAAAGCGATAAAACTGCTTGGAATGTTGTCTTTAGTAAGGTGGTATAGTATCATCCTTCTAGCCTTAGCGCAATACTTGGCCGCTTTCTTTGTATTTAACCCAAACAGTCCTAAGATATTATTACTTCTAGATTTCAAGCTACATGGAATAGTATTGGCAACAGCCATACTTATTGCAGCAGGATATATCATTAATGCTTTTTATGATTTTGAAAAGGACTTAATAAACAAACCACAAGAGACAATTATCAATACAGTAGTTAGCTCAAATTCAAGCCTTAACATATACATTGCACTTAATTTCTTGGGTTTGTTGGTAGCATTTTTATCGTCTGCCAAACTATTTTTATTCTTTTTTGGTTTTAGCTTTGCCCTTTGGTTTTACAGCCATAAGCTTCAAAAAATAGCCTTTCTACGTGAACTTTCCGCAAGTTTATTAACAGTAAGTGCCTTTTTTAGTATTGCATTGCATTACAATAGATTAGACATCTCTGTTTTTGTATATGGCAGCATGCTGTTTTCAATCATTCTTATTCGTGAGTTTATAAAAGAGTTTATAAATCAACAAGGTGATGTTCTTTATGGATACAATACTTTCCTAGTAAAATATGGGAAGAGAAAAACCAAAAACTTAATTAAAACTTTAATTCTTCTTAGTCTAATAATTCCTTTCACATACAACCATTTGGCACCTGGAGATAATGCCATATTAATATTAGTTATACAAAGTGTAGGATTGGTTTTTTCTGGTTTTTACATCATAAAAAGAGACTCCAAGCAAAGCTTAGAGTCTCTCAATACATTTTATAAAATCTTAATGGTACTAGGAATTATTGGAATTCCATTAGTCACATGATAAATAACCGTCTACTCTACTTAAATTCATTATACGCCGCTCTCAAATTCGTGGCAATCATTTCTGCTGTCCTACCTTCTATATGCAGCCTTTCAATAAAATGAACCAATGTACCGTCTTTAAATAAGGCAATACATGGAGATGAAGGAGGGTATGGTAGCATGTATTCCCTTGCTTTTGTCACAGCATCTAAATCTTGTCCTGCAAAAACAGTATACAATTCATTTGGAGTGTTTTCGTTATCCAAAGATTGTAAGATACCAGGTCTAGCACTTCCTGCTGCACATCCGCAAACCGAATTTACCGCAACAAGCGTTAATCCTTGCATTGCTTCTAATTTATTTACTACTTCTTCTGAAGTTTTAAGTTCTGTAAAACCACTTGTTGTAAGTTCTGCTCTCATAGGAGCAACCATCATTTCTGGATAAGGCATAATATTGTTGTTTTAAATTACCTTTCAAAAGTAGATTCAAATTTTTAATTCATAACAATCAAAGTAAAAATTGTTTTAATTTAAAATTTGTCTGATATTTGAGCAGTTAAAACATAAGAAACAAATGCAAAAGAAAATAACACTAAACTTAGTAATCGTTGCACTTCTAATGATGTTCAGCGCATCAGCATTCGCCCAATTTCCTAACCACGTAAAAGGCGATTTAATTCTTAAAGGTTCAGTGGGATTGCCATTTACAAATGGTAAAACATTTGAAAAAGTAGATGGACAGACTTTTGAAAACTCTGGTTTATCCATGTATTTCCAAGGGTCTTTTGACTATGCAATAAGTAATAAATTTGACATTGGGTTATTTGGAGGAATGGGTTCGCAAGTGACGGATAACTTTGTGGGTGATAACAAATTCACTACAATTACGTCTTCTTATGTAGGTGGAGGAGCTAGATTGGTTTACCACGTTTGGGGGAAAGCAAGATGGAAATGGGATCCATATGCTCTAATTGGTGTAGGAATGATGTCAGAGACTTTAGAAGTTGATGGTCAAGACAACGATATTTTTGGAGAACCAGAAACTACAATTGCTTATACTGCTCGAATTGGAGTAAACTACTACTTCACTCCTACTTTCGGATTACATGCCGAAGGTGGATATGGTATCTCTTATGGTACTTTAGGTATGCAATTAAGATTTTAATATTGACTTAAGTCAATAAAAAGAAAAAGAGGTCAAACGACCTCTTTTTTTATGTCAAAAAAGTGATAGTAGAAACTCATTGTTTTTATTAACTTTGCACTGCATTTTAAAAAACTCAAAATGACAACTGAAACAACTTATTTACCATACAAAGTAAAAGACATTTCTCTAGCAGACTGGGGAAGAAAAGAAATTAGACTTGCCGAAGCAGAAATGCCAGGACTTATGAGTTTAAGAAAAGAATTTGGAGAATCTAAGCCACTTGCTGGTTCTAGAATTGCTGGATGTTTGCACATGACTATTCAAACAGCTGTGCTAATTGAAACACTAGTAGAACTAGGTGCAGATGTAACTTGGTCCTCTTGCAACATTTTCTCTACACAAGACCATGCAGCAGCAGCAATTGCAGCAGCAGGAATCCCAGTTTATGCCTGGAAGGGAATGAATGAAGAAGAATTCGATTGGTGTATTGAACAAACCTTATTCTTTGGAGAAGACAGAAAATCTCTTAACCTGATTCTTGATGACGGTGGAGATTTAACAAATATGGTATTGGACAGATTCCCTGAATTAGTTTCTGATATTAAAGGCTTGAGTGAAGAGACTACAACTGGAGTGCATAGATTGTACGAAAGAATGAAAAATGGTACACTTCCTATGCCAGCTATTAACGTAAATGATTCTGTAACGAAATCTAAATTTGACAACAAATATGGCTGTAAGGAATCTTTAGTGGATGCCATAAGAAGAGCTACAGATATTATGATGGCAGGTAAAATTGCTGTTGTTGCCGGATATGGTGATGTTGGGAAAGGTTCTGCAGAATCTTTAAGAAATGCTGGAGTAAGAGTTATTGTAACTGAAATTGATCCTATTTGTGCTTTACAAGCTGCAATGGATGGTTTTGAAGTTCAAACTATGGAAACAGCTATTCCTGAAGTAGATATTATTGTTACTGCTACAGGTAATTATAACATCATAAGACAAGAACACTTCGAAGCTATGCAGGACAAGACTATTGTTTGTAACATCGGTCACTTCGACAATGAAATTGACATGACTTGGTTAAACAATACGCATGGAAATACAAAGGATGAAATTAAGCCTCAAGTAGATATGTATACCATTAATGGTAAAGAAATCATTGTATTAGCTGAAGGTCGATTAGTAAACTTGGGTTGTGCAATGGGACATCCTTCTTTTGTAATGTCTAATTCATTCACGAATCAAACATTGGCTCAATTAGAGCTTTGGAACAACACAGATCAATACGAGAATCAAGTATATGTATTGCCTAAACACTTAGATGAGAAAGTAGCTAAATTACATTTGGCTCATGTAGGTGCAAACCTTACAACTCTAAGTAAGGAACAAGCAGAGTACATTGGGGTGAGTGCAGATGGACCATACAAACCAGAGCATTACCGATATTAATATTTAACTAAATTATCAATTAAAACCATTCGTCTTTAGACGGGTGGTTTTTTTTATGCTTTTTCTAAAATAGAACTGTCCCCATAGCTTAAAAATCTAAAATCATTCTCTAAGGCATAATCGTATATCTTCCTCCAGTCTTTTCCAACAAATGCTGCAACCAGCATAATTAATGTTGAACCTGGTTGATGGAAATTAGTTATAAGGACATCCACAATTTTAAAGGAATACCCGGGTACAATGAAGATTCCAGTCTCTGCATTAAGTTCTTCTATGCCTTTGTCTTCCATGTATTTAAGAATACTTCCTAAAGCCAAATCAATACTTACTTTTGGCAATTCGTACACCTCTTCCTTGTTTAAATAAAATGGGTTATCCATTTCCGTATGCAACTTCACTCCCATCCAATAAATACTTTCTAGAACACGCAAGGATGTAGTTCCAACAGAACATCTCCTACCCTTATTCTCAAGTATAGATTTGATAACATTCGATTTTATACAGAACTTTTCAGTATGCATGTCATGTTCTGCAACATTTTCATTTGTTACAGGCTTAAAAGTACCTGCGCCTACATAAAGAGTTATTTCTTGTTGCTCTATTTTCTTTTTACTTAATGCGGCTAAAATATCTTCGGTAAAGTGTAATCCTGCTGTTGGTGCTGCAACAGCTCCTTCTTCCTTTGCATAAACAGTTTGGTAAGTAATACTGTCTTCCCTTTCCACTTCTCTTTTTACATATGGTGGTAAAGGTATTTTACCGGCTTCATCCAAGACATTAGAAAACACAATATCCTCATTCCAAATAAACTCTATTTCTCCCTTTTCTCTATCTACCCAATTTATCTCTATATCGTAGTTTGATAATTTGAGAGTTAGAGGACCTTCTTTCCATCTTTTCTTGTTTCCTACAAGGCATTTCCATCTTGAACTTCCCCTATGGTATAAGGAACCATAATCTTTATTGGATGGCTCCAATAAAAAAATCTCTATCAATGCACCTGTCTCTTTTGTAACGTGAATCCTCGCTGGGATTACCTTTGCATTGTTAAAATACAATGTGTCCTCGGGCTTTAAGGACTCTAGTATACTATTGAACTTCTTAACCCTAATGTCTCCCTTATTGTATTGCAACAATTTGGAATCTGCCCTTTTAGAAACAGGAGAAAAGGCAATTTTACTTTCAGGAAGATGGTAATTATATTGACTTAAAATTGTTATAGGAAAAGGCATTTTTACACTTTTTCATTAAGGAATTTAACCAGCTTCATTACTGCAAATTTCCTATGACTCATGTTGTTTTTCATGTAAACATCCATTTGCCCAAAGGTCATGTTGTAACCTTTAGGAATAAAAATAGGATCATAACCAAACCCATTTTTCCCTCTGGGATGTTGTGCTAATTCACCGTCAATTATTCCTTCAAAAAAGGTTCTCCTACCCTCTAGAATCAAACAAATAGATGTTCTAAACCTAGCAGCTCTATTCATCTCCCCATCCATGTGAAACATTAACTTGTCTTGGTTGTCTGAATCTTTTGCATTTTCACCCGCGTACCTTGCAGAGTAGACACCTGGCTCATTATCCATAGCTGCAACCTCTAACCCAGTATCGTCTGCAAAGGAGTTTAATCCATATTTATCCCAAACATAGGCAGCCTTTATTTCGGCATTACCTTGTAAAGTAGTTGCAGTTTCTTCTATTTCAACACCCTCTTCTACATCGTCCAACGATAGAAGTTCAATAGACTTAGGTAGCATAGAGCGTATCTCTGCTAGTTTATTGACATTGTTTGATACAAATACTAATTTCATTCTTCTTTAAATAATTGTGTAAACACATTCCAAATTCTCTTTTTTGCATCTGAGTCTTCATACACCTCCAACTTCTCTGCAAAAACAATCTCCATTTCGCCATCAAGAACAACTTCATATGTTGCTCTATCGGCATATTTCCCCATTGGTTCAATTCCCCAAACAATACATTTACAAGGCTGCATGGCGACAATGATTTCATCCAAATCTTTATGTTTGTTAGACTTCATGTTTAATGTAGCCATATCAGCATAAGTAAAAGGTGAAATCTTTTTATTTATTGCTTGCATCATACGCCACAACATAGGCCATTCCACTTTAATAAAATTTTCCTCTTTACAAGAATAGATATTCAAAATTCTCTTTTTATAAGTACCCATGTAACTTAAATTGTCAATGGGTTTCTGACTTAAAATCAGTTCTTTAAATAGAGAAGTCGAATCTTCAATCATGCTACAATATTATTCTTTATTTCTAGTACTTCAAAGGATTTAAACTAGGATTAAAATTCAAAGCAGAAAAATTAGACGATGGCATGAAAACATTAGCCTAATACCCCAATACTTATACACAGTCTTTGACAAAATAAAACAAGAGATTATATTTGCTCAAATTAAATTTTATGATGCAGGCGGATATTAGAGTAGAAAAAGCACAACAAACCAAAATAGGGAAAGTAGATTTTGATAACATTGTGTTTGGAAAAGAATTCACGGACCACATGTATATCTGTGATTACAAAGATGGGGCATGGGGAAATGCTAGAATACAACCCTACGGTGATTTGAATTTGAGTCCTTCCTTATCGGCATTGCATTATGGACAGTCTATTTTTGAAGGTATGAAAGCTTATAAGTCACCTTCTGGTGAGCCTCTTTTCTTTAGACCAGAGGAAAATTGGGCAAGGCTAAATATTTCGGCAGAAAGAATGTGCATGCCTTCTATACCCAAAAACCTTTTCATGGGAGGACTTAAAAAGCTTATTTCCATGGAAAAAGACTGGATTCCTACTAAACATGGTAGCTCTCTTTACATAAGACCATTCATGTTTGCCACCGATGACTTCTTAGGAGTAAAACACAGTGACAATTACACCTTTATCATTTATTGTTGTCCTGTTAATGCCTACTACAGTGGAGCATTAAAAGTAAAAGTAGAAGAAGAATACTCTAGAGCAGCACCTGGCGGTGTAGGGTTCACTAAGTGTGCTGGAAACTATGCAGCGGCCATGTTACCTACAAAGAAAGCAAAAGAAGAAGGTTATGATCAAATTCTATGGACTGATGCTGTAGAACATAAATACGTGGAGGAAACAGGAACTACAAACTTTTTTGCAGTATTAGAAGCCAAAGTGCTTACAGCAGAGGTAAATGAGCTTTTACTTAGCGGTATCACTAGAAAAAGCGTCATTGATTTACTAAAAAACGATGGAATTGCCGTAGAGGAAAGAAAAATATCCATTCAAGAACTACTAGAAGCGCATGCGGAAGGTAAACTTAAGGAATGTTTTGCAACCGGCACTGCAGCCACAATTGTAAGTATAAAGAGCCTAGGTTATAGAGGAAAACAATACGATTTAAACTCTGGTGAAGGCACCTTAGCTGAGAAAGTAAAGAAACAAATTACTGACATCAAAACCGGAAAAGGAGAAGACGTCTTCAACTGGGTAGAGACTATTTAAGGTATTTAATACCCCGAATCTTTAATGCATAAGTAGATCAGAATATGCTTCCAACTACTTTAAAATCATCAACATGGAAAGATACTCTTGAAGAAGAGTTTTCGAAAGAATACTTCCTAAATTTAGTTGAATTCTTAAAAGAGGAGAAGAAGGTTGGTAAGACAATCTACCCAGAGTATGGTCACATCTTTCGTTTATTTAATACCATAGAGCTTAATAAGGTAAAGGTTGTCATACTTGGTCAAGATCCATACCATGGTAAAGGACAAGCCAATGGTTTGTCTTTTTCAGTTAACGATGGAATGAGACTACCCTCTTCACTTAAGAATATCTTTAAGGAACTAGAATCCGATTTAGGAATAACTAAGGATTCAGGGAACTTACTGCCTTGGGTTAAACAAGGTGTCTTCCTTTTAAATACAGTACTTACCGTTGAAGAATCAAAACCTGCATCCCACCAGAAAAAAGGATGGGAGACTTTTACAGACAAGGTAATAGAAACAATCTCTAAGGAAAGAGAAGGTGTTGTATTCCTATTTTGGGGAAAATATGCTCAAAGCAAAGCTGGGCTAATAGACTCTTCAAAGCATCTAATCCTCCAATCTCCCCACCCTTCACCCTTCTCTGCTTATAAAGGATTCTTTGGGTCTAAACCATTCTCTAACACAAATAAATACTTAATGAAGAAAGGAAATACAAGAATCAAATGGTAATATTATTAAAAATATAGATGGGTGAAAAACAACCTAATTTTTAACAACTTTAGTGTACTTCGCTCCTACTTTTAAGTAATAAATTCCTTTAGCAAATGCTTGAAAATCTATTCTATTATCCTTAGAAGAAAGTGCCAATACCATTAGGCTCCTTCCCCGAGCATCCAAAAGCTCTGCCTTTCTAAATGTAGAATTATTGGCAACAATCAAACAATCCTCTTCAATAGGATTAGGGTATAGCGTAACACCATTTTCAACATCTATATTCGATATAGAAACAGTACAATCCTTAAACTTTATGACAATGTCCTTTTCAGCAAGACATCCTTGCATATTCTCAGAAGATATAGAAAATAGTCCAGGAGTATCAAATAGGTAAGACCCCTTAATAATGGTGTTATTCACCCGATACAAAACACCTGTTCCTGGGGTCACTCTCCAATATTTATCATCGCATAATGTAGTGTCCTTAAATAAATCCAAAGTAGGAACCGGATATTCTTCAATCGCAATTGTATCAATGAAAGAACACTTATTTTCATCGATAACCATTGCTGTATATACTCCAGCTTTATTAACCATACTTTGATTAGAATTGGTTTCAACTTCATTCCATTTATAGGAATAGTTCCCTATTGGAGCGTTGAGAACTATGGACAAGTTAGAGCAAAACCCTGTATCCTTCCCTAAACTAAAAACAGGAAGAGATAGTTCCATTACGCTTAAAGTATCGTAATAATAGCATGAGTTGCTATCTACGAAACTAAAAGGCGTTGTACTATTTGGAAATACATTAATGTTATCCTTTAATTTGGTTCCATCGTTCCACCATTTTACGATACCATCTGGTTTTGATAATGGAAGCACAGTGTTTTTACATAAACTTTTAACTTGAAAAGACTGGTACACTGATTTATGCCCCATAATTATACTTGAATCTACAGCTGAGCAATTAAATGAATCCTGAACCATTAAAGATAGCTTTCCTTTCTTAACTAGGAAAGAATTTGTTCCATTCAAAGTATTATTCCAAAGATAACTTTTGAAGTTATTTGGAACTGATATCAATGTGTCTTTGCCAGGACAAAGTATTATATCCTTTGGTAATTTTATAATTGGTTGGGAAAATCTAACATCAATAGAGTCATAATATCTACAACCCATATTACTTGTTGCAGTAAGTCTTACAAACTCCATTTTATTAATTACAATTTTCTCAGACTCTATCCTTGTATCTTTTTTTAACCAATTAAAAGAAGCGTAATAGTCATTATTAGGCTCTAGAGTTATACTATCGCCATGACAAAGAACGGTATCATTCTGTAAATTAGGGATTTCTATAGGGTCTACATTAACAAATATGCTGTATGAGTCTGTAATCTTGCAAACAGATGTATCGTAGTTTACATTTAGGGTATAGATTTCGTTAGAATCAGATTTATGCAGAACTTTTGAGCCTAGATACCCTCTGTTGTTAGATTGTCTTAACCAGGTATAAGTACAACCTGATATTGAGTCTACGGACAAAATAACAGAACCTCCCCTGCACAGCTGAAAGGCCCTATTTACAGGCTTTCTTTCAATAGGTATATTGTAAAAGCTAATCAATCCCATTTTAGTAGCATTCCTAACCCAAGGTTGAACCCTAGGTAAACCATCGTAAGTTAAACCAATCTTGGAGCAACTGCTTTTACTTAAGCTTAAAGTGACCTTATTGTCTTTTAATGTACCACCTGTTATAGTAACTCCTAGATCTCCTTCTATCCTAAACAAAGATTGAAAATTAGCATCCACAAATACTGAATCTGAAGGATTCATCAATTCCAAGGTAATTTCTGTTTCCTTAGAATTAGAAAAGTAGCATTTGGATATATTAGGAGGATCTACGTTTGTTCTCTTACTGTTATAGAAATCCCTACCAAGGATCGCAGCCATCTGAATTCCTAAATCCTCGTATCCATTTTTAAATTTGTAATGGCAACCATCATGCGCATTAAGTCCATTTGCACTTACGACCTGAGTACTATTCATACTCTGGAATTTTCTCTGTACATCTCTTAATTGGATACTAGGGCTTCCGCAACCATTTCTCACTTGAATTACATACAGCTTTTTGTAACCAGGGAAATCTACTTTCCAATAATTCACTAATTTACGAAACAAATTATCGTGTAAACTAGCATTGGCACCATCGCTTTCTCCTTGAAAATACAAAATACCTCTAATTTTTTTATCTAGTTTTGCTGCTTTAGATCGATACAATAAACGACCATAAATAGTTCCTACATTCTCATGATTACCTGTTGTAGGTTGGTGCTGAGTGATTCTAGTTCCTCCTACAGCACCATTTAATAAACAAATAGGAATCCCAGAAGAATCTAATAACTGTTTAGCCATTACACCAGCCCATTGACCAACACTTCCTGATCTATAAACCTGACTAGGATTAATAGGATGCCAGCTTAAGTCTACTAAGGTACTATTCCCATTTGTAGAACTTGTTCCAAAGCTTCTAAGAAAGGTATCTAAATAATTATTGTCGTAAGTAGAGTAGCTACTTGCCACTGCATTACTTTGACCTTGGATTATATATACATCCCCAACTATTATTCCATCAATATTACTCTTCAAAGTATCCTTACCAATTAACTCAAATTCAAATCTGTAAACAAACTTCCCTGCAGCTAAATATGTTTTAAGGTTAAAACCCGATATCCCATTACTGAACTTTAGGTTATAGGCAATGTTACTTAATAACTTGTTGGCTTGAAATACCTTAATGTAAAGCTTAGAGTATCTGGAATCGTCCACCGATCCTGAAAATTCCAATAAGGCTTTTCCTGTTGTTGGATCTTGTGCTAAGAATGCTCCTTGCTTCGGTTCATCTACAAGATTTAATTGGCTAAAGCCATTATTACAAATAAAAATTAAGAATAGTGATACGAAGTAGACTCTGATCCTCATTTAACAAACTTAGAGTATTTATTTCTATTTTGAAAAAGTCACCTTTTCCTCTCCAAGTGATCGTGCTCTGGAAGAATTTCTTCCTTCTCTTCTTCTGTTGGCTTTACTAAGGTGAAAGGCAATTCTGGACTACCCGCATTGACCCAGGCAGTATACCACAAACTGCCTACAGTAAGTATGGATTTCTGCATTCTACGTTCTACCATATTCCCTAAGGCATTGTGGTAAACCGTACTAAATTCCTCAGAATAGTCTTTTTTAAGAGTTGCTCCCTTTTTTACAAAGGTGTATTTTTTACTTTCTGGAAAACTATCGGAAAGCTCTTTCTCTAATCGTAAAACGGTATCCTTGGCTGCAAAACTTTCGGTGATGCTTTCCCAAATAAAGAAGGAAGGTGATTCCATAAAGTAAGCCTTCCCAACAAAATAATCGTAAGCAGTATCAAAGAGTTCTGGTAACCTAGATTCCCAAAGTGCATGAATCCCTTTTTGTCCTGTGAGTTGGCCATTGTAATTCTCCGTGCAATGCAGCGGTACATGAGCATCCCCTACATAATGACCTAGATCTGCTGAGAGTTTTATAATGGACTCTATATCCTTTTCTTGGAATGCTTTTGTAAGACTGTATAGCACAAAGTCAATGTTCCAGGGTACTATACCATAACTTTTTACTGTGTCTTCCGTATAAAGCACTAAAGCATCTTCCCAATTATGTGGAATAGTATCCAGCGGACAAGAGTGCTCGTAATGGTCTGCATCAATGTAATGCTTTGGTGCTTCATTTGCCATTACTCCTCTCCTTTCATCGGCAGCAGTTGCCCTTTTAGTTATCTCTTTTATGTGCGCCTTATAAAATCCAAATAACTCGGGTGGCAAAGTATAAACTGCAAGATTATTGATTTTCCTATGAGCGTAAAATCCCCAAGCACTACTATCTATTGGCTTAGCCAATAGCAACAATAGCACTATGGCGATTAACTTAAGCATCCAAGCACTTTAAATACTTTGATATAGTCTCTTCTAATCCCATGTATAGTGCATCACAAACCAAAGCATGACCTATAGAAACCTCTTTTAGTCCAGGAATTTCTTGAGCGAAGTATTGCAAGTTTTCTAAATCTAAATCGTGTCCAGCATTCAACCCTAAACCTAAGTTATTAGCCTCTCTTGCTGTCTCCATAAATTTAGCAATTGCCAATTCTTTATCCTTATGATATCCATTTGCATAATCACCAGTATAGAGTTCTACTCTGTCCGTTCCTGTTTCCTTTGCAGAAAGAATTAAGCTAGAGTCTGGATTAAGAAAAATCGAAGTTCTTATCGCTTTGTCTTTCAATTTAGCTATAATTTTACTTAAGAAATCATGGTGCTTCATAGTATCCCAACCGGTATTAGAAGTCAAGGCTCCAGGTGGGTCTGGGACTAAGGTCACTTGATCCGGAACAACATCGAGAACCAATTCCATGAATTTTGCATTGGGGTAACCCTCCACATTTAATTCCGTTTTTACTGTCTTCTTTAGATCGTATACGTCACTGTACCTAATATGCCTTTCATCTGGACGAGGATGCACTGTAATTCCTTGTGCGCCAAATCTTTCACAATCTTTAGCCACTTGAACAACATTCGGATTGTTACCACCTCTGGCATTCCTTATGGTTGCTATCTTATTTATGTTTACGCTAAGTACGGTCAATTACTTTAGTATTTGAGCAGTATGCTCCTTCGTTTTTACTTTGGATATAACCTCATCGATTATTCCGTCTTCATTGATTAAGAAAGTAGTTCTAAAAACCCCCATGTACTTCCTACCATACATACTTTTCTCTCCCCATACTCCATAGGCAGAACAAGTTTCTTTCTCTGTATCTGCAAGCAAATCAAAAGTTAGCTCGTGCTTTTCAATGAATTTCACATGCTTCTTCTCGTCGTCTGGGCTTACTCCAAGTATTTCATAACCAGCAGCTTTCAATCTATCGTGGTTGTCTCTTAAATCACAAGATTGCGTTGTACAACCTGGTGTCATGTCTTTGGGGTAAAAATACAATACCAATTTTTTACCTTTATAATCTACCAAGGATCTACTTGTTCCGTCTTGGATGTTACCCTTAAAATTTGGAGCTTTATCTCCTGCCTTCAATTCTGTCATAATACGTTTATCGTTTTTATATGTTCTGTTTTGTTGTTACAAACATCTGTAACAATTAATTTTAATGTATGTGCGCCTTTGGCAAGTTTTTCTTTGGCTTTGCCTTTTAAAATTCCGGTCTTGGACTCCCAATCCAACAAGAACCATTTACCATCGATGTAACCGTTGTAAGTTTTTATACCTGAACCTCCTTTATCCGTGATATAAAACCTAAAACTATTGGTCGGATTTAGATTTAATGCTTTCACCTTTGGCTTAGTCGTGTCTAACTCGACATAATAGGTTCCAAAGTCTTTGGTACTGAATTTTGCATATCCATTTAAGTAGATAGCGCTGGAAGGATATTTTTTTCCTTTGAACGACTCCACAATGTAAATTTTACTTTCTTTCCCTTTAGGCAAGTTTTCAGTTTTTATTTTACAAGTAATTTTCTTGTGCAATGGAACAGCATAGGACCCAAAGGTAATATTCTTTGAATACCTTCCCTTTGGCCCACTATTCCCAACAAATAAGTAAGGTGCATAAAGTGAACCACTAGGAATGTAACAAGTATAGTCTAGTTCTGTTATACTATTGTTCTTATTGGGTAAGCAAAGTGTTCCTCCTTCTGACTTTGTAATAACCGAATTGGAACTTAAGTTACCCGTTCCTAGAACACCTTTTAAGTAAAATTCTATCTTATCTCTTTTTCCGGAAAAATCTCTGATTTCAATTCTAACCTTTTTAGAAATTCCTTCTTCCACTTTTACAATTCCATTATTAACATGGGTATAAAATGGCAATTTATTCCCTGCATCCTTCCAAAACTTTGTTGCTTTCTTATTGTTGTTCTTGTGGTTTGCAAAGTCCATATGACAATTCATGTACCGAGTTTCATGAAAATAGAACTTTTCAATTTCGGTATTGTAAATCTCTATTTCATCCACAAAAAGCTTCATGTAGTTCAATCCTAAATTTTCAGTTGCCGTTAAAAACTGATCCTTTAAAACAGCAGCAATAACATAGCTTCCGCCTTCTAAGAAAACTGTCTTCCCCTGCAATGTTTCCTTTTTTTCAAATACCTTAAAAGGATAGTGTCCCATTACTTTTTTATAGTCTTCATCTAGTTCATGAATGTAAACTTCCTTAATACTAGGATTTTTGTTGTCTTTAATATCCAGTCCAAAAAGCAAAGGGTTGATTGTTGCCTCAGTCGCAGTACTCCTAATCTCAAAATGCAGGTGGGGCCCACCACTTCCACCAGAATTACCAGAAAGTGCTATGACATCCCCTTTCTTTACCTTAATCAAATCCTTACTTGGGAACAATTGCACCTTAAAACTTTTTCTTTTATACTGCGCCTTCTCCACAAAAGTTTTAAGCTCTCCTGTAAATTGTTGTAAATGACCATATACACTGGTATAACCATTGGGGTGTCTTAAGTAAATTGCCTTTCCGTAACCATAAGTACTAACATTTACTCTTGATACATAACCATCAGCAACAGCATAGATTTTCTTTCCTTGTACCCCACCAGTACGGATGTCTATACCAGCATGAAAGTGGTTGCTTCTTAACTCGGCAAAGGTTCCAGAGAGATATATTACTCCATCTATTGGGTTTCTAAAGTAATTCTGAGGGTAATTTCCAGTTTTCTCACCTACAGCTATTTGCTCTCTAACCTCAGGTTTAATAATTTCTTTTGCTATTGGCTTAGCCAATGCACTCTTGTCTTTCTTTATTGTATTCTCCTTAGACTCTTTCATCACATAGGCAGAAACACTAATCCCAAAAACAAGTAATAAAGTAAATATAAAGCCCTTCCTCATCATCTAATAATTTCAAAAATCGCTCATTTAAGTCTTCTTAAAAAGCAAAGCCCCATTTTATTTTGAACAACTTGTAGATGTGTACTAGAAGTTTGAATTCAAGAAAGTTCTATTCCTGTTTATTTCGACGGAGCTCAATAAAAAATCACCTTACTGTTCAAATCACCTTATTACGATGCGCTGTTGACTGAGCACTGTCGAAGGCACCAATACTCTATTTTACCCTCAAGGAAAACACCTCTTCTCCTTCAACAAACCCCTTGAGCTCATCGTTTATTTCAACCTTCCCAACTCCTGCAGGTGTTCCAGTAAATATTATATCCCCTATTTTCAAGGTGAATGTCTTAGAAATCTCCTCTATAAGTTCGTCTATTTGCCATAGCATGTCACTTGTGTTACCATTTTGAACCACTTCTCCATTTCTTTGAAGTTTGAAATTTAAGTTTTGCAAATCAAAGGACTTTTTGTTCAACCAGTTACCAATAACTGCACTACCATCGAAGGCCTTCGCTTTTTCCCATGGCAAACTTTTCGCTTTTAGCTCTTCTTGTAAATCACGAGCCGTAAAATCTATTCCTAAAGAAATCTGATCGTAGTACTTAGGAGAAAACTTAGCTGCTATTGACTTCCCAAGTTTATTGATCTTAACAATTACTTCTGCCTCATAATGCACATTATCTGTAAATTGGGGGATAAAAAAAGGTTGTTTCTTCTGTAAAATAGCAGAATCTGGTTTCATAAAGATTACAGGAGTTTCTGGTCTCACATTACCTAGTTCTTCAATGTGCTTACCATAATTCCTTCCAATGCAAATAATTTTCATTGCTGCAAAGGAAAGAAAAAGCATTGGCTCTGCCAATGCTATATACAAACAAAAAAATGATCGGGGATTACCTGACCATTTTTCTATAAAAAAGGGAAGACTACTAATATTCCCCTTTTTTTATACTTGAAGAATTTTTGGTCTCAACCATATTCAGTATACCATCTCCAAAATATTCTACATCAGACGAATTTATTAACTCGACATTCAGTTCTTTTAAAACATGTACAATTGCATCCGAACTATTTGCTGCCCTCACATAACAGTAGTTTGTCTTTAATTCTCTAGAATCTAAGTCCGAACTATTTACAAGGTTAACATTCAATGATTCACAAGAACCACTCAAAATCACCTTGCTGCTATTTCTGCCTACAACATCTAACCTAGTGCCATCAAATTGAAAATTTGCATTTGCATTTCCACTTAATTTAACATAAACCGCAGAATCCATTAAACTACCGGAACAATTGGCCAAATTTATAAAAAGAGAGTCTAAGTTTTTATAGTATAGTTTCACTTTTATACCACTTAATGAATGATAAAAACTATCCCTTCTTAATCCAATTTTTACATTGCCATTATTTGATTCAAAGTCTGCTAAATAAAGTAGATTCTCATCAATACTTAGAACAGCTTCCTCCTTGTCTGAAAAAACAAACTCCGTTTCGATACCATTAATTGTTAGGCTAGAAATCTTTTCAAATGCTATCGTTTGCTCTATTTTAATTCCATTTCCTTCAACAACTTTTGACATTACTTTATTTTTCACCTTAAAAGTTAATGCTAGCATGAAGATTATAACAACAATTCCCGCTATTAGTATTATTTTATTACTTGTTTTCATCTCTTGTTTTTTTAATTATTTGTTCTAGATCTTTAAGCGTATAACCCAAAGCATCAATCGTTTTTATAAACTCTGGTAATTCCTTGCTTATAAACTCCTCTTTTCTCCATTCCAGTGTTTTGTCAAATGCATCTTCGGATAAGAAATACCCGATTCCTCTTTTATTAAAAATCACTTCTAAATTCTGCAGGTAAGTATAGGTGCGCATCACAGTATTTGGATTTACTTCAAAATTTGTAGCCAACTCTCTTACCGAGGGAATTCTTTCACTTGGTTTCCATTCCTTGGATATAATTTTATCGCAAATCATTTCCGCTATTTGCAGATAGATTGCTTTTTGATCTCCATATTCCATATTACAGTTCCCTTTCTTTAATTTTAAAATACCCAACTACCATAAAGAACAAGGCAATTCCTAATAAAATTAAATGCCCAAACATTTCTCTATATATTATAATTGTATGTTCCTTATTAAAAGAAATACGTAAATCGATATCTCTTTTTAATAATTGTTACTTCACTTACAACCTTTAGCATCATTTTTGCGACTAAGGGTTTGAAGCTATATGAAAAAACTAATCATCTTATTAATCACTTTTTGCACAGTAAGCATTTGCCAAGCTCAATTAGGAGTGCAGTTTAATGAAATAGAACACAATTTTGGGCGAGTAGATCAAAGCAAAGGGAAAGTAAAAACCAAGTTCTTTTATAAAAATACTGGAAATATGCCCATGCGTATTATTAGTGTTAGGCCTTTTTGCGGTTGCACCTCTTCTGAATACACTAAAGACACTGTACAAGTAGGACAAAGCGGATTTATATCAGCAGAATTTGACCCTATGAAAAGTATGATGGGAGTATTTAATAAAACTATTGAAGTACAATTCAACACAGGTATTTACAAACTCACTATTGCTGGTACAGTTTACAATTCAATGAAGTCTAATCCAATTTCAAAATCATTGATATTTAGTAAAACAATAACACAACTAGGTAGAGTATATTTTGGTGATGTTCTCCAAGACACCATAGTAATAAAAAACGTAACTGAATACGAGCAGGACATCAAACAAATGACCTCATCCACTGAAAACATAGAACTAGAGTTTAGTACAAAAAAAATGCCCGCAGGGACATCTGCTGAGGTATATGTAACCATAAGTATGAATGATGTAAGAATGCTTGGAAAAAGTCAGTCAGGGTTTACCTTACTTACCTCTGACCACCGATACCCAATGATGACTATCACTTACGAACAGAATGTTTTACAGAAGTTCCCTAAGCTCACTAAAAAGTATTTAAAATCAGCACCTAAATTCAATATTGATAAGAATGGCATAGATTACGATTACGTTAAGCCTGGCTCTTTGCATAAAACTACCTTTACAATTACCAATTCTGGAAAAGACACGCTTAAAATTCTAAAACACTCCTCCGCCTGCAGTTGCTTGTCCTATAAACTAGATAAAACCTCTATTGCTCCTGGAGAAACTGCAACGATTAACTCAACCTTTGATACCGTTTTAAGAAAGAAAGGTGAAAACATAAAATACATTACCTTGATAACAAACGATCCATTGAATCAAGAAATTCAGTTGAAACATTTCTATATTTTAATTCCATAGAAATCCTTCCTATTTTCATCCAATAGCCTAGCTTAACCGTTAAAACTTAAATGAAAAAAGCTACCTTTGAATTTCAAATGAAAAATTAATTTAAAAATGAAAAAGACAATTTTAACTGCCTTGTTTTCTCTAGTTTTTGGATTACTCGGCGCATTTATTTTCACAAAGTTTACTACTCCGAAAATAGATTTAAAGACTTCAGAAAACTCGAATAAGAATCCTTCTAAATATGTAAATTTTCCTGGGGCCAACATTTCGTTTGTTGAGGCTTCAAAAAGGAGTACTCCCAGTGTAGTATTTATTAAGACCACAGCACAATATAAAAGAAGAAGTGGTTTTGGTGGTTTTTTTGACTTTGACCCTTTCGGAAGTATTGGGAAAGTTTCTAGCTCTGGTTCGGGAGTAATCATGTCCAATGATGGTTATATTGTTACAAACAACCACGTGATTAATGGAGCTGATGAAATTACAGTTACCCTCAACAATAAAAAGAAAGAATACAAAGCAACCGTAATAGGAACAGATCCTTCCACTGATCTTGCACTTATAAAGATAGATTCGAAGAATTTACCAGCAATCGAGATTGCCAATTCAGAAAATATTGAAGTAGGCGAATGGGTGCTCGCGGTAGGAAATCCATTTAACTTGAATTCTACGGTTACAGCCGGTATTGTGAGTGCAAAGGGAAGAAACATAAACATTGTAAACAACCAGTTCCCAATTGAATCTTTCATTCAAACCGATGCAGCCATTAATCCAGGCAACAGTGGAGGTGCTTTAGTGGATCTTGAAGGTAAGCTTGTTGGAATAAACACGGCAATTGCTTCTAAAACAGGATCCTATAGTGGTTATGGCTTTGCTATCCCTGTGAATATGGTTGCAAAAATCGTTAAAGATTTGATTGATTTTGGAAAAGTACAAAGAGGTTTTATTGGTGCCATAGTAGAAGACATAAATGCTACTAATCAAACAGTAATAGTTGGCAACCTTGAGAATGGAGTTATCGTGAATCACGTATTTGAGGATGGCCCAAGTGACAAAGGTGGCATTAAGAACGGAGATGTAATTACAAAGATACAAGGTAAATCCACAGACACGAAAGCGTTATATGACGAGCAATTAGCTTATTATAGACCCGGAGATAAAGTTACTATTGTACTATTAAGAAGCGGTAAAGAAATAGAAAAAACAGTTGTTTTGATTGATCAAGAAGGAAATACTAAAATTACAAAAAAGAACAGCGTTAACTCTGCTACTTTAGGAGCAGGGTTCCAAAAGCTTACCAATTACGAAAAAAAGAAATTAGGCATTGCCAATGGTGTAAAGATCACAGACATAAAAAATGGATTGGTAAGTAGACTAAGTCTCACCGAAGGATTTGTAATTACTAGCTTCAACGACCAAGAAATTGATGAACCCAATGTACTTATTTCCTTAATGGAGAATGCAAATGGAAAATATAAAATAGAAGGAGTAGATGCCAACGGAACAAAAAAATACTTTAACTTTTACGGCTATTAACAAACAATGAATGAAACCAATATTAGATAATTTAAAACACCAAAACTCCAATGCCTTCTTTGTCCTTGCAGGACCTTGTGCCATTGAAAGCGAAGAAATGGCAATGCATATTGCAGAAGAATTGGTTTCCATTTGCGATTCCCTCTCGATACCCTTGATATTTAAAGGTTCCTACAGAAAGGCAAATAGATCTAGATTGGATTCATTCACAGGTATTGGAGATGAAAAAGCGCTTAAAATACTCGCTAAGGTAAAAGCTACTTTTGATATACCAGTTGTTACAGACATTCATGAAGCTCAGGAAGCAGCTATGGCAGCGGAGTATGTAGATGTTTTACAAATCCCAGCATTCCTATTTCGCCAAACAGAATTACTTAAAGCTGCAGCTAAAACTGGTAAAATAGTAAACATTAAAAAAGGACAATTTGCCGCTGCATCCGCAATGAAATTTGCCATGGATAAAGTAATTGAATCTGGTAATGATAATGTTATGCTTACGGAAAGAGGAAACATGTATGGCTATGGAGATATAATCGTGGATTACCGTAACCTAACAGAGATGAAAGCAATGAATGTCCCTGTTATTATGGACATTACTCATTCCTTACAACAACCTAACACTGGAACTGGTGTTACGGGAGGTAAGCCTGAACTCATAGATACTATAGCAAAAGCGGCAATTGCAACAGGAGCTGATGGCCTATTTATTGAAACCCACCCAGATCCCTCCAATGCAAAGAGCGATGGGGCAAACATGCTAAACCTTAAGGATTTCAAACCTCTTATGGAGAGGCTGCTTAGAATTAGAGAAGCAGTACTTTAATGATTTAAGCTTTTACCAAGAATTGTCTAAAAGGTTTGGAGCTTCTGGTGATTTCGCAATGGCCTATGTGGTTGCGCATGAAGTAGGACATCACGTACAATATTTAATTGGAAATACGGATCGAGTGCACAAGCTTAAAGGACGTGTATCGGAAGCAGAGTATAACAAAGCATCCATAAAACTTGAACTACAAGCAGATTTCTTCGCCGGTTATTGGGCGCATCATGCGCACAAAAGATTCAATATTTTAGAAAAGGGAGACATTGAAGAAGCCCTAAATGCAGCAAGGGCAATAGGTGACGACCGATTACAAAAACAAGCCCAAGGGTATACAGTGGAAGAATCTTTCACTCATGGTACTTCTGCACAAAGGATGCATTGGTTTAAGAGAGGTTGGGAAACTGGTGACCTCAACAAAGGAGATACCTTTTCTGAAATGCAATAATCACAAATCCCCTAAGACAGGTCTAAGAATTATTTCTTCTAATACGGCACTTTTTCTGCTTGTGAACCCAAGCCAAACCGCATTTGCCACATCACTTGCTTTCATAAACCGCTCTTCGGGTAATTCTGTTCCTTCCCATGAGTTGGTGTAAGTTGCACCTGGCATTACAGCAGATACAGCAACTCCCCTTTCCTTCAATTCTTCCCTTAGAACTTTAGTTAGCCCTAAAACAGCAAATTTTGATATGCTATAGGAACCGCCATTTTCATATGCCATAAAACTAGCAGTGGAACAGATATTCGCTATAAAGCTATCGTGGTCTATTAAGATTTCATTCAAACTTTTTGTTAAATAGTAAACAGCATTAAGATTAAGAGACATTTGTTTCTCAAAGTTCTCCTCTGGTTCCTCCATTATTTTCCCTGGCAAAAACAACCCAGCATTATTCACGATTACATGTACCTTCTTAGTGGTATTTTTAACAAATTTCGCAAAGTTCAAGACCTCTTCTTTGTTTTCTAAATTTGCCTTAAATACTTTCAAAAAACCCTTATGCTCCTTCACAAGTGAGTCTAAATCGTTTTGGTTTCGGGCACAAGTAATAACATGATAGCCCTCTGCTATGAATTTATCCACAAGCGCAAGGCCTATTCCCTTTGTCCCTCCTGTGATTACTGCGTATTTTTTCATTCTTATCTTATTTAGATTTAAAGTATATTCGTCGCCTCAAAATTATGAGATTATTTTACGAATTCGGTAGATATCTGATTTTTCTTAGAAGGATGTTTTACAAACCTGAAAAATTCAAGGTTTATGTAAAGCGAACTTTTGATGAAATGTACAATATTGGTATAGGTTCATTGCCTATTGTTGCTATAATTTCCTTTTTTGTAGGAGCAGTAACTACCATTCAAACAGCATATCAATTAGTGAGTGGATTAATTCAAAACTCCATCATTGGTAACATTGTGGCAGAATCAACCATCCTTGAATTAGGTCCTACTATCACATGTTTGGTTCTTGCTGGTAAGGTGGGTTCCCATATTGCTTCTGAACTAGGCACGATGCGTGTAAGTGAGCAAATTGATGCATTGGAAGTAATGGGAATTAATGCAATTGCTTATTTGGCTTTGCCAAAAATAATTGCTGGATTAATAATGATTCCCGCTTTAATCGTTATTGCTGATTTCTTGAGCATACTCGGAGGATATCTTGCTGGAGGATGGAGTGGCATATTGACTCATGAAGAATTTATTTTTGGAGCACGTGATGCATTTAGACCATATACTTTGTGGTTCTCCCTATTTAAAACCTTAACCTTTGCCTTTATAATTACAAGCATTTCTTCCTATGAAGGTTTTTATACAAAAGGTGGTGCTCTAGAAGTTGGAGAATCTAGCACAAGAGCAGTGGTTAGAAGTTGCGTTGCCTTGTTATTTGCAGATTATTTATTGGCCCAGCTATTTTTATGATAGAATTAAAGAACATATCAAAATCATTTGATGGCACTCAAGTCTTGCATAGTATTAGCTCCACCTTTGAAAGTGGCAAGATAAATTTAATTATTGGTGCCAGTGGAGGTGGGAAAAGTGTACTCATGCGAAGTATGGTAGGACTTATAAAACCGGAAGAAGGTGAAATCCTCTTTAACGGCAGAGACATGCTCACGGCGGACACTAAAGGAATGAAGAAAATTAGAAGAGAACTTGGGATGTTATTTCAAGGTAATGCTCTTTTTGATTCACTGACAGTTGAAGAAAACGTTAGCTTCCCTCTAAAAATGTTTTCAAAACTGAATTCAGCGGAGATAAAGGAAAGGGTTAATTTTTGCCTGAGCAAAGTAAATCTTGAGGGTAGTAACAATAAATTCCCTTCTGAAATAAGTGGAGGAATGAAGAAACGAGTGGGTATTGCAAGAGCAATTGCCATAGAAATTAAATACCTTTTTTGCGATGAACCTAATTCAGGTCTAGACCCAATTACATCAAGGGTAATTGATGAATTGTTGTTGGAAATTACAGAAGAATTTCAAATGACCACCATTATTAATTCACATGACATGAAAACGGTGTTCGACATAGGAGAGCACATCTTATTTATGTACCAGGGGAAAAACTGGTGGGAAGGAAGCAAGAATGAATTACTTAAGGCTCAGGAAAGCAACAAGGAGTTAAAAGATTTTATTACAGCATCATATTTTAATTAAAACAATGAAAAGAATTATTTATTTACCATTAATCGTGGTGATGGGTTTGTTATTCACATCCGCCATTCAAGAAGAAGGAATGTTCCCACTAAGTCACTTGAACAAAGTTGACTTCAAAAAAGCTGGATTTAAAATCACGCAAAAAGACGTCTTCAACCCGGATGGAGTTAGCTTAACTGATGCTTTGGTTAGACTAGGAGGTTGTACAGGATCATTTGTTTCCGACGAAGGACTGATCATTACCAATCACCATTGTGTCTTTAGTTCTGTCGCTGCTGTAAGTTCCTCAGAGCAAGACTACCTGACCAAAGGCTTCATGGCAAAAACCAAATCAAATGAGTTAAAAACTTCCTTGCCTTGTAGAATTACAGAATCCTACAAAGATGTTTCTGCAGAGGTGCTTAAAGGAACTAATGGCTTGAGTCCTGCAGAAAAAGCCAAGGTTATAAGAGCAAATCAATTAATAATTCTTGAAAAGGAAAGAGCAAAGTATCCTGACTTAGAAATTAAGATTAGCGAAATGTTTGTAGGTAAGAGTTATACCTTGTTTAGGTACTTACTATTAGAAGATGTTCGTCTTGTCTATGTACCACCAAGAAATATTGGTGAGTTTGGTAGAGAAACAGACAACTGGGAATGGCCTAGACATACTGGAGATTTTTCACTTGTTAGAGCCTATGTAGGTAAAGATGGTAAACCTGCCAAATACAGTGAAGACAACGTTCCTTACAATCCAAAAAAGCATTTACAGGTAAAAACTGGAGCAAAAGAAAACGATTTGGCCTTTATCTTAGGATACCCAGGTAGAACTTATAAAAACAGAACCAGTGAGTTTTTGGAATACCAGTACAGCGAACACCTACCCTTCTACTCAGAATGGTTTAGTTGGAGAATAGACCATTTAACTAGTGAAGTGAAAAACGACAGAGACGCCTACTTACAAGTAGCAGGGAGAATGAAGAGCTGGGCAAATGTTGAAAAAAATTACAATGGTAAAATACAAGGTCTTAGAAGAACAGATGTAATTAAAAACAAAAAAATGGAGGAGATAGCCTTAGAGAAGTATGCAAAGAAAAATTTACCACAATACAAGGATGCCTTTAGGGATATGAGACAAATGTTCAAGATGAAAAAAGAAGAGGCAAAGAAAACAATGCTTATGGGTAGGTTCTTATCAGACATCAGCACATTTAGTACTGCCTATTTTATTGCTAGTAAAAGATTAGAACTAGATACAGTGGATAACAAAGAAGCCTATTTAAAAGCAAACAAAGAAAAGTGGTTAAAACAATTAAAGCGTACGGCACCAGCTTATAACAATGCATTTGACAAAAAATCTTTTCTTAAATTGATGGATATGTATAACATGCAAAAAAGACCAGCGAACTTAATTGGCTGGATAGAAAATGCATCTCATCAAATATATTCCTTGAATGGAACACAAGCTTGGGGCAAGAAAGGGCATGAAGATTTCATCCATAAATACTATAGCAAAACAAAGCTATTGGATAGGAAACAACTTATAGCGGATTTTGAAAAAAATCCAATGAAAGTTATTTCCATGAAGGACAAACTAGTAAACATTGCTTTGAGGTTTGTGCCAGAATACCAGGCCTTTATGGAAAGTTACAAAAATAGAGAAGATAAAATCAATAGCATTTTACCCGAAATACTAGAAATTAAAATGGCATACAACAAAGAAGGTTTTATACCAGATGCAAATGCTACCTTAAGGTTTACCTATGGCTATTTAAAAGGATATAGTCCCATGGACGGCATAATCAATTACCCATTTACCTCAACGGATGGCATTAAAGAAAAGGCTAATACAAATGAGGATTATGTTTTAGAGCAGGATATTCTAAAGGCGATGGATATAACAGATATTTCGCCTAAGCTTAAAGACCCTAAAACGGGGAAGGTTGTAGTGGGCATGTTATACAACATGGACACGAGTGGTGGGAATTCAGGTAGCCCCATATTAGACGACTCAGGAAACTTAATAGGTGTAAATTTTGATCGTGCATATACTGCCACAATAAATGACTATGCCTGGAATGAGAGCTACAGTAGATCCATCGGGGTAGATATTAGATACGTATTATTTGTCATGAAGTATTACAGTAAGGCGGATCATATTATAAAAGAAATGAATGTAATATTATAATTTTGATTAGATTATGACTTAATTATTAATGATTAATTGTATCTTTGTTTCGTTAATTAAAAAATTTAAAGATTAAAAAATGAAAAAAGGACTTTTACTTTTAGTAGCAATAGCAACGACAGGTTTGACTAATGCACAAATTATTAAAAAAAACAATAACCCTACGTTCCCAGTAGACAAAACACAAAAAAATGATGTATTAAAACATTCTTTCAATACGTACCGTGACTTACAGTCAGAATGGTTTGAGCCATATGCAGCTTACTTTAACAGTGTAAATGGTGAAGATTTTTCTACTGCAATAACTTTAGTATACCCTGATTCTAATTTAGTTACAATCAGTGAGAACCAAGGTGCAAAGAGCATCAACCACCATTGGGCACATAGTGTTGGTGATATGATTGATCCTTTAGACCTTAACTACTCCTTTGTTACTGGACTTAAGCAACTATCTAAATTTAATAGTTATTCTATCGACTCTATGTACTTTAGATATGCATATGTAAGAAACGTAGATTCTATGATGGACAATGGTGCAATGGTTAAAGTTGTTGATACAGCTGTTATTCAGATTTACAATTCTGCTGCATGTGTATTTGGAAATGCAGTGTTCCCTGATGGAGATAGAATAGCTTATGCTTCTCCGGAAGGACAAGATCACGTAACTGCTTTAGGTTTAGGCTCTGTTAAAACATTTAAAATTCCTTTAGATGAGATGGATTCTACTGTTATGGGAGAAACTGGATGGAGAAACAAGCTAATGGCATTAGCTGTAGATGTAGATATTGCATGGGGTGCAAGCCCTAGAGATCTAATTTCTGGTTATACAGTTACTTTTAAACCTGCGATTCCTTCTAAGTTTGGAGACACAATGTTTAATCGTTACGATAATACTAGTTACCTTACTGCTCATGATGGTATTACTAATAAGCACAACTACTTTGGTGTAATTAGATACAGCAACAATGGTGACCGTATTATTAGAACAAGCACTTACAACAATGCTTTCACATCTACTAGTACTGTAAGATATGGACAAACTAATTCAGGTGGATGGACAGATTATATTCCTTCTTTATCTCAATGGGGATCAGCTGGATTCAAAATGACTACTCAAACTCTTTCAATTGGTGATATTGATAACAACGGTTATGGATTAGGACAAGCATATCCAAACCCTGCAACTAGCGGAGACGTTATTAATGTTGAATTCGAATTAGGAAACGCTGCAAATGCATCTGTTTCTTTAATGGACATCAACGGAAAAGTAATTGAAACTGTAGAATTATATGGAGCTCAAGGATTAAATACTGTTCAATTATCTACTGGTAATTTAGCATCAGGTATTTACTTATATTCTTTAAATGCTGCTAACTATACTGCAACTAAAAAATTAATGGTTAAGTAATTAATCTTTAACAATAATTAAAAAGCTATCAGTCTTTAGACTGATAGCTTTTTTTATGCTCTAACCTTCCACCCTCTTGAGCTAAAGATATAAGATTCGTAAATACGTTTAAATAGTTAATGTTATTATGTATATGTTACTGTAGAACTAACTTCCTCCCAAAACAGCAACTAAATTAACTATACTACCCTCGAAAAATTAAGACCATACTACTGAACAAGTAATTGAAATTTTAGAAATTAATAACAATCAAGGGTTAAACACAACTCATTTTTAAATAAAGAAATTAGCTCCTAGCACTTATTTGTACTCCATCGATATTAGGAACTATTCGGCAACGAAGAAGCGAATCATAATCTAAGATTACACTTCTTGAATAATCAATCCACTTCTAAGCTTAGGAAGTATATAGGTAGATTTAGCAGGCATTGTTTTATTCGCATCTGCAATGATCTTAACTGAATCAAAACTAACGGAGTATAAGGTAAATACAGCATCGTACCTCTTTGCATACTCTTCTGCATGAAAATCCTCATTACCTGCTACATAGTCCAACCTCTCGTCTGTTCTGGAGTCTTCCACTTTGAAACAAGGCACCAAGATTTCTTTCTCCAGCAAGTCAACATCCAGCAACATTTCCTCTGGCCTTTCCAACGAGTATTCCAACTTATACCATCTGTTTTTTAAGCTTAAGCCAATTACGCCCTTTTCCTCTGGTATTACAGGTTCATCCGATTCAGTAATTTTAAATTTCTTCTCAATTTCTCCCAAAATACCATACTTCCCAATTTTCTCTTTAAAAGTTAAAAGCCTGTGAAAAGGTAGTATTCTTAACTCTGTATCTGGAATAATATAACTTAGAAATTTACCTTCCGGATTCTTATTTAACGTGTGGTACAAAGAAGTTGCTGCTGACCTATGGTGACCATCAGCAATATAAAAAGCTTCGTCTCTTGAGAGTATATCTAGTAAATCACCATACTCAGACACAGTGGATAAGCGCCATAGAGTATGGACAACGCCATCGCCACTCTCAAACTCAATATCAAAGTTTTTATTGGTTTGATCCTTCAAGGCTTTTGCTAGCTTAAAGCATGGTGTACAAGAAACAAGCACTGGTTCACCAATTGCCTTTGTAGCAGTAATGTGCTTTACCATCATTTCCTCTTTGGATTTCCTGGTATTCTCATGCTTCTTGATTTTGTTGTCTAAATAGTCCTGAGACAATAGTGCAGCAACAACCCCTAAACTACTATAGCCATCTGGATAAGTCTGTTTGTAAACAAAAATAGATTCCTCAAGATCCTGCATTAAAACACCATCATTAAGTAATTTAGTCAGTTGTTCCTTTGCAAAAGAGAAATGTTTAGGATCATGCCTATTCTTTTCAGCAAAGTGCAATTGGGGTTTAATCACATTCAAATAAGAATTTGGGTTTCCCTTTACAAATTCCACTTGTGCCGTAAGTGACTCATTACCGTGTATTCTAGCCGAAACTAAAGCAGCCATTTCTGGTTGAGGTCTTATCGATTTAAATGGAAATACTTTAGGCATTTTGCGTCCCCAGTGTTTCTATTATTTGAGATACTAGCTCCATTCCAACTCTTATTTGAGCCTCTGAAGTTGCTGCTCCTATATGAGGAGTTAAGGAAGTATTGCTCTGTTTTAGTATAGCATCATTTGTTGGCGGTTCGTTTTCATAAACATCTACACCAGCATAAGCGATTTGACCTGATTGTAAAGCACTAACCAAGGCCGCTTCATCCACTACTCCACCCCTAGCACAATTTACAATACCTGCTCCTTTTTTCATCAATGCAAGTTCTTCTTTTCCGATTACAGGTTTATCCTGAGCTGGAACATGAAGACTAATAAAATCAGAGTTTTTAAGTAACTCTTCCTTACTGATTGTATTTATTGTGATGGTACCCATCTCTGCAGCATAATCCGAATGCATTAATGGCTTGATCTCAGCTTTATCCATAAAGGCATCACAAGCCAATACTTTCATACCACATCCAATTGCTATTCTTGCGGTTTCCTGTCCTATTCTACCGAAACCAATTATTCCAATAGTCTTCCCTCTTAACTCTGTCCCTTTGGAGGAAGCTTTCTTCAAATCTTTAAATTGTGACATGCCGTTTTGAGGCATCGCTCTGTTGTTCTGAGGAATAAACCTGCAAATAGCAAACAAATGCGCAAACACCAATTCTGCAACTGATACGGAAGAAGCAGCAGGCGTATTTATTACTTTTAAACCTTTGTCTCTTGCATACTGAACATCAATATTGTCCATTCCAACACCACCTCTACCAATTATTTTCAGCTTAGAACCTGCGTCAATTAAGTTTTGTCTCACCTTTGTGGCAGATCTAACTAATAAGACATCAAATTCGTTTATTCTACTCTCTAGGTCCTCTTGTTCAATTTTTTCTGTTTGAACTTCAAAACCTGCTTTTTCCAAAGCTTCCACTGCTGTAGAATCTATTCCATCATTTGCTAATATTCTCATTCTTAATTATTAAATGTTCTCATTACATCTACTAAGGCCTGCACACTTTCTAATGGTAAAGCATTGTATATGGAAGCTCTGAACCCTCCAACACTTCTATGTCCTTTAATCCCGGAAATTTTCCCTTTGGCTGCTGCTAATAAAAACTTCTCAGTCAAACTCTCGTCTTCTAACAAGAAAGTAACGTTCATTTTTGATCTATCCTCTAGTGCTGTAGTGCCTTTGAACAAAGGATTTGAGTCTATTTCATTATACAGTAAATTAGCCTTTTTATTGTTTCTCTTTTCCATTGCTTCCACTCCTCCCATTTCCTTTACCCATTTCAAGTTTTGTAAGGAAACATAGATAGAAAATACGGGCGGTGTATTAAACATAGAGCCTTTACTTATGTGTGTATTGTAGTCTAGCATAGTCGGGATGTGCTTAGTCACTTTACCTAAAATATCTTTTTTTATGATAACTAATGTTACACCTGCAGGTCCCATATTTTTCTGTGCCCCAGCATAAATAAGTGAGAATTTACTTACATCAATAGGTCTAGAAAAAATATCTGAACTCATATCACATACCAATGGTACATTGCATTCAGGGAATTCCTGCATTTGCGTTCCACTGATCGTATTGTTACTGGTGCAATGGAAGTAATCCAAATCAGAAGGTATTTCAAACCCTTTTGGTACATAAGAGAAACCTTTATCTTCTGATGAGTCCAAAACCAATACCTCTCCATGGTACTTCGCTTCTTTTATTGCCTTAGAGGCCCAAGTTCCAGTATTTGTATATCCTGCTTTTTTCTCCAATAAATTCATTGCTACCATTAAGAATTGTGTACTTGCTCCTCCTTGCAGATACAGAACTTCGTATCCCTCTGGAACCTTCAACAAATCCTTTACAATTTGCTGTGCATCGTCCATTACCTGAACAAATTCTTTACCTCTATGGGAAACTTCTAGGATAGATAATCCAGTTCCTTCAAAATTTTTAATTGCGCTAATTGCATTGTCAAAAGCAGATTGCGCCAATATGGACGGTCCTGCAGAAAAATTGTGTGGCTTACTCATTGCTGTTTGCATTGTGTCTAGTTTATTTGGTGCAAAAGTAGACCATTTTTAATGTTTTACTAAGCGTCAAATGTATAATATCGATAATTTTATTCCCGCGCTCTGTTTATCTCTAAAGCTCTATTGGCATCCAATCGAAGAAAAGTAAAAACCAAAAGGGTAAAACCCAATAAAGAGGAGCCCCCATAACTTATAAAAGGCAATGGTATACCGATAACAGGAATAATTTTCATTGTCATTCCAATGTTAATTACAGCATGAAAAAACAAGATAGAAATAACACCATAACCAAAGACTCGACTAAAAATGGAATGTTGCCGTTCTGCTAAAAACACCAGCCGAGCTAAGAATCCAAAATAAAGCAGCAAGAAACCAACGCTACCTAGAAAACCCGTTTCCTCCGCAATAGTACAAAATATAAAATCTGTACTTTGTTCTGGAACGAAACCTAATTTTGTCTGTGTACCTTTCAAGAACCCCCTCCCACTAATCTGTCCTGCACCTATGGCTATTTGAGAATGATAGACATTGTAACCAAGGTCTTTATTGTCTTCTATCATTCCAAAGGTTACCAATATTCTGTTTCTTTGGTGTTCCTGAAGTACGTTTTCGAAGGCTAATTTAACTGTAAAAATAAAGACAATGGATATTACTGTAGCACCAATGATCGGTAGCATCAATTTCTTTTTATCGTTTACCAAAACAATAATAAGTATCCCCAATAAAGCAATAACTACTGAGAGATACATGGACCCAGCTAAGAATGTTAAAACAAATAAGGCTACAAACCATACCGCAATCAACAGCCAAAAACCAGGTAACCCTTCTCTGTAAAATACCAAAACAAAGGAAAAGAAAACCAATGCCGATCCTGTATCGTTCTGCATTAGAATAAAAATTAAGGGTACCATTATGATTGCCGAAGCTTTCAATACATTCACGTAATTCCTTAACATGTTGTTTTCTCTACTTAAGAATTTGGCCAAAACCAATGCAGTTGTATACTTAGCAAGTTCAGATGGTTGAAACCGCACTCCAAAAAAATCAAACCAAGACTTTGACCCTGCAACTGTAGTACCAAATAAAAGCACAATAACCAACAAGAGCAAAACTGATCCATACATGGCATATGCTCCAAAATTAAAAGCGCTTACATTGGTGTAAACAATTAGAATAATTAATAAAAAACAAACTCCAATCCAGATTAATTGTTTCTTGGCAATTCCTGATAAAGCAAACTCCCCTTCCAAAGCTGGTGAGTAGGAGCTAGAGTAAATAGCTAGAACCCCTATCGTTATTAGGGCAATGTAGAAAAACACACTAATGATGTCAATCCTATTTGAGAAACTACTCATCTGTGTCAATTAAATTTGCCTCCAACATTCTTTTCATTAAATCGGGTCTTGAAGAGGTAGAATCAGGGTTAATGTACTTCTCTATCATAAGTGAAGCAATGGGTGCCGCATAAGTAGACCCATAACCTCCATTTTCAACAATGACAGAAACTGCTATTCTTGGTCTAATTCTAGGGGCAAAGGCAATAAAGATAGAATGGTCCTTGCCATGTGGATTTTGAGCAGTTCCTGTTTTTCCACAGATTTCAATATTTGGAATTCTGCTTCCCCTTGCGGTCCCAGATTCATACACCATGTGCATTCCTCTAATAACAGGGTGAAAATATTTTTCTTCTACAGTACAAGTATTCTTTTTTAAATATTTCTCGTCCAATGCAAACCCTTCGCCTTTTTGAATTACATGTGGTGTATAGTAAAATCCTCTGTTTGCTATCACTGCGCACATGTTTGCCATTTGCAAAGGAGTCAATCCTACCTCGCCTTGTCCAATAGCCATAGAAATGATGGTAGACGACCTCCATCTTCCTTTTCCATACCTCTTATTGAAAAAGTCTGCTTTGGGAATAAATCCGCTATTTTCACTAGGGATATCCACACCAAGCCTATCCCCAATTCCAAAACTAGATAAATGATTTCGCCAAACATTGTAACCCTCTTCAGAATTTTCGTACCTAGGATTATCAATTACTCCTCTGTATAAATTACAATACCATGCATTGCAAGACTGTTGTATGGATTGCTCCAAATTGAGCCCAGAAGCATGTGCATGACAACCAACCGTCAATCCTCCCATTCGATACCCTGCATGGCAAGCATACCTTGTTTCAGGTGTACAAACTTGTTCTTGTTGCCCAATTAAAGCCATGATTGTTTTAAAGGTTGAACCAGGAGGGTATCTTCCAAGGACTGCCCTGTTATAAAATGGTTTATCCTTATTCTTCAAAAGTTTAAGGTAATTAGCTCCCCTATTTTTACCAGTTAGAAGTGCTGGATCATAGGTAGGAAAATTAACCATTGCCAAGATTTCCCCTGTTGAAGGTTCTAATGCAACTATACTACCCCTTTTCCCTTTTAATAATTCTTCTCCCAAGGCTTGCAATTCAATGTCTAAACTACTGTAAAGATCACTCCCGGAAATTGCACTTGTATCAAACCTTCCACCTTCGAAGGCTCCTTTTTCAACACTGAAATTATTTACAAGTATGTTCCTAATTCCTTTTTTACCGCGCAAAGAGCTTTCATAAGAATATTCAATCCCATTCACACCCATTAAGTCTCCTGGTTTGTAGTAATCGTCTTTGCTTAAAACATTTTGAGAAACTTCTCTTAAATACCCTAAGGCATGTGCCGCACCATTCGTTTTGTATCTTCTATCAGATTTGATTTCTAAATAAAATCCTGGAAATTCAAAAATTTCTTCTTGAAGCTTAGATAGAGTCTTTTTACTTAATGCCGAAAGGAAAACAGCAGAACCAGTAAACGAATTATCCTTTCGTCTTCTTGAGGCTGCCCTTTTTGCCTTTTTGAACCTTTTATTAAACTCAAACGTATCCATCTCCAGCAATGCTGAAAACTCGTTTTTATCAAAATCTTTTGGGATGTTTTTGGGAAAGACAATTAAGTCATGCACTGCTGCATTGTATGCCAAGAGCTCACCATTCCTATCGTAAATATTTCCTCTACTAGGATATATCGTTATCTTATTAGAGGTATTTTGCAAGGCAAGGTTATAATACCTATCCGACACTACTTGAAGTTTAAATAGCTGGTAAGTAAATACTATACCTATCAGAATAAAAATTGCATAAAAGATGTATTTTTTCTTACCTCCCATCTCTATATCTTATTTTTAAAAAACAAAACATCGAATACGAGCATAAAGATAATTGTAGTTACACTGCTTATTGCAATTACTATTAAGGTATCAAAGAAATGAGCAGAGCTCCAATCTGAAAGTATGAAAAAGAAAAAATGATGCACTATGGTAACAATTACCATCGTTCTAATGTAGCCCACCGTATTAAGAGCCTGAGCACCTAGGTACTCCACATTATTTCTTTCCAGTTTTGTTCTATCTAAGTTACGTGTTAAGGCATAAAGAGTCATAGACATGAACAAACACGAAAGGGCATTAACCCCAAGAGTATCGGTGAATACATCTACTGCGAATCCCATAAAGAACGAAAGCAAAAACAAAAAGATGGGTTTTATCTTTATTGGGATAATAAATAAAAAGTAAATATAAACACAAGGCAAGACACCAACAGTATGGTATATCCCATTCATTACTATAACTTGAAATAAAACAAGCATAACTAAGGCTAATATGTTCTTAAACCATTTCAATTAATTACTTGAATTGTTTCTAGACTGTCCATTTCTTGTTTGAATAAATCTTTGATAAGGTAGACCTCATTCAGCCTTTTAAAATCGCTTGCTAATTTTATTTTTATATCGTAAAATGCTTTATTCTTAACCCTCTTAAAAGAATGTATCGTTCCAATTTCCGTTTGCTTGGGAAACCTTCTTGTAAAAGGCCCTGTAACAACCTTCATGTTTTCCTCTATCTTTTCAAACTTACTTATGCCCTCTAAGGAAATGTAATTTATATCTTCCCCATCCCATTTCAAAACCCCGTCGTTCAGATTTATATCTACAATGCTTGTAGGAACCCCAAATTCTTCTGTATTTAAGCAGGAGACTGCCAGGCTGAAATTCTCAGAAACAGATTTAATCATTCCCACAATTCCAACAGGGGATATCACTCCCATTCCTCTTTTAACACCATCTTTGCGTCCTCTATTGATTGTTAAATAATTAGACTTTTTATTGATGCTGTTCTTAATTACCTCGGCACTGATGAAACTATAATTTAAGTCATATACGCTATCCTTAATGCGGTAAACCGAATCTGTAAGTTTGGTATAATTAAGAATGGACAATTCTCTCAACTTGCTATTTTCTTGTTGGAGCTCTCTATTCCTTTTAGCTAAGCCAAAATACTTGGAAATAGAATTTCTTGAATTGTAAAAGGATCCACTAACTTTATTGGACGAGTTAAAAGCAGAAGATTTTAGGTATGTGTTGTTGTTGACAATAAGAAATATAGAAATAATGCATAAAAAGGCAAATACAATAAAATGTAAGTTCTTTTTTATTAAGTCTATAAACTTATTCATTCAAGCATTCCTACTTATTTGTCATTAAAAACTTAAAATTACCAATATTTTTAAGGGCAATTCCAGTACCTCTAACCACTGCACGAAGTGGATCTTCGGCAATGTGCACGTTCAATTTTGTTTTGTTCGCAATTCTTTTATCCAATCCTCTTAACAAAGCACCCCCACCAGTTAAATAAATACCTGTTTGGTAAATATCCGCTGAAAGTTCAGGTGGTGTATGCTCCAAAGCTCTTAACACAGCCTCTTCAATTTTCGAAATTGATTTATCCAATGAACGAGCAATCTCACTGTAAGAAATAACTATTCTTTTAGGAATACCAGTCATCAAATCCCGTCCATAAACAGCATAATCCTCTGGTGGATCATCCAATTCTTGTATGGCAGCACCAACATGAATTTTTATTTTCTCGGCAGTTCTCTCTCCAATGTTTAAGTTGTGCTCCCTGCGCATGTAATCTACAATATCAAGAGTAAACTCATCTCCTGCCACTCTTATGGATTCATCACAAACTATTCCACCTAAGGCAATAACTGCAATCTCTGTTGTACCACCTCCAATATCAACGATCATGTTACCCATAGGTTCAGTAACATCAATACCAATACCCACAGCTGCTGCCATCGGCTCATGTATTAAATACACTTCTCTTCCTCCTGCTTTTTCAGCACTATCTATTACAGCTCTTTTCTCTACCTCCGTAATCCCTGAAGGAATACAAATAACCATTTTGAGTTGAGTAGAAAAAGATCTTTTTCCCTGATCAATCATTTTAATCATGCCTCGAATCATCCTTTCCGCACCTTCAAAATCAGCAATTACACCATCTTTAAGTGGCCTAATTGTTTTGATGTTGTCGTTTTCCTTACCAAACATTTGCATTGCTTCACTTCCAATGGCAATTATTTGACCTGTATTACGCTCTCTTGCTATTATAGATGGCTCGTCTACAACAACTTTGTCTTTGTAGATTATTAGGGTATTTGCTGTACCTAAATCAATCGCTATCTCCTGTGTTAAGAAACTAAAAAGTCCCATTTATTTGTGTTTTCCTATTAATTATAAAAGTCTTGCAATATAAGATTATCTTTTTGCATAATGTGAATTATATGTGAAAATACTTAATGCTTAAAATGTCTCACTCCTGTACAAACCATTGCTATGTTATTTTCGTTACAAAAGTCAATGGATAAATGGTCATTCTTAGATCCTCCAGGTTGCACAACAGCCTTAATTCCAGCATTACTAGCGATCTCTACACAATCCGGAAAAGGGAAGAAAGCATCGCTTGCCATTACAGCTCCTTTGAGGTTAAAACCAAATTTATTTGCCTTATCAATAGCTTGATTTAATGCATCTATTCTGCTTGTTTGACCAGTACCTGAAGCCATTAACTGACCATTTTTCACCAATACAATTGCATTGGACTTCGTATTTTTTACCATTGCAAGAGCAATTTCCAAATCTTTCATTTCTTGTTCTGTAGGAATTTTCTCCGTAACAGCTTTAAAATCAGTAGTGACTTCCATGGCATCATCCTTTTCTTGAATAAGCACCCCATTCAATATGGTTCGAACCATTTTTGTCGACATTGGCGCTTTTTTCCAATTCAATAAAACTCTATTCTTCTTACTTTTTAGTACTTCCAAGGCCTCTGCAGAGAAGGAAGGAGCAATAACAACTTCACAAAACAGAGCGTTTATTTCACCTGCAGCATCTTTTGTAATTTCACTATTGCAAATTAAAATCCCTCCAAAAGCAGAGGTAGGGTCTCCAGCCAATGCATCTATATAAGCTTCTTTCACATTTGGCCTAATTGCAAAACCACAGGCATTGTTGTGCTTAAGTACAGCAAATGCAACCCCTAGATTAACATCAAACTCTTGAATCAAATTTACTGCAGCATCTACATCCAATAGGTTATTATAGCTTAATGCTTTTCCATGTAACTTTTCAAACATAGCATCCAAGTCTCCATCAAATTGAGCTTTTTGATGCGGGTTTTCACCATACCTTAATTCGTTCGTTTTAATTCCAGAGAAGTAAGAATGAATCGCAGTGTCATAGTCCATACTTGTTTTAAAAGCTTGCGTAGCAAAAAACTTTCTGTCCACTAAGGTTAATTCGCCATTATTTGCTTCGTATCTCCTTACAAATTCCGAATACAATTCCATGGTAGATACAATTGCTGAATCTTTAAAGTTCTTCGCTGCTGCTCTAATCAATGAAATTCCGCCTATGTCTATCTTCTCTATTATCTCCGCCTCATCGCTTGAGTTTTTTACGGTCTCCACAAAGGGATACAAATCCACTACAGTAAGGTCAATCTCAGGAATGTTATGTTGTTCCTTTTCTTCCAAATCAGAAGCATTATCCCTTCTGTATAAAATCCCACCAAAGATCTTAGGGTGCAACGTTTTTACTCTTCCACCAAAAATACTTGGGTAATCTGTAACATCTTCCACATCAACCACTGGAATGTCTAATCCTCTTAAAAAAGCAGCTGTACCACCTGTAGAATAAATTGTCACATCGTTTCTATGTAATGCCTTTGCAAGCACATCCAAACCATCCTTATGGAAGACTGATATAAGTGCAGATTTAATTTTTTTATTTGCCATAACCTTAATGCAAAGTTACTATTGCAATTGAGCTTGGACCTTATAGTGTCCTGTTTTTGTTTACATATTATAAACAAGTTTTTGATCTAAAAAAGGCCTCTTATTATTTCTTAATCAATTTTTAGAGCATCTTTGCATTGCAATAGATTAGCATGCAAGAAAATACAAAAAAGTTGCTCGAATTTCATGAGTTTTTATCTAACCACAAAGACAATGAGATTAGTAAAATAAAAACAAAAGCTAAGCTTAAGAATCCTTGGTTTACTCCTGAGGGGATTGACTTTGCTTTGGATTCTTGGGTACGTGCATTGAACAAAAAAGAGGTAAGTAAATGGCTTAGCCGATACAAAACTACCTCCAATGTAAGAATAGTTGGGTTGATTCCAGCTGGCAACATTCCACTAGTAGGATTGCACGACCTATTGTGTATATTGGTTTCTGGAAATAAAGCAAAAATAAAATTGTCTTCAAAGGATGAAGAATTAATGAAAGCAAGTATTTCTTGTTTGGACAATTTATTCCCAAATCAAATTGAAATAGTTGAATCCTTAAAAGAGATAGATGCTATAATTGCTACAGGTAGTGATACTTCATTCAAATACTTTGACAGCTACTTTGGGCATCTTCCGCATATTTTTAGAAAAAATAGAAACTCAGTGGCTGTTTTAACAGGTGAAGAAACCAAGGAGCAATTACAGGAACTAGGAAAAGACATCTTTACTTACTTTGGACTTGGTTGTAGGAATGTTACGCACTTAATCGTACCAAAGGAGTATAAATTTGATCGCTTTTTTGAATCTATTGTACCCTTTGGTGATATTATCCACCACAATAAGTACAACAACAATTACAGTTACAATAGGACTATGTACTTAATGAACAAGGTCCCATTCTTGGATAACAACTTCTTGATGTTGAACGAAAGCAAAACTCTCTATTCCTCCATAGGTGTTCTTCATTACCACCAAAGTGATAGCGAAGAACAAACTCAGAAGTATTTAAATGACTTAGAAGAGAACATTCAGTGTGTTGTGGGAAAAGACTATGTCTCTTTTGGTCAAAGTCAAAATCCCAAACTAACGGACTATGCTGATAATGTAGACACAATGAAATTTTTAGAATTCCATTGAGCAAATAATTTGTTTTTAGTTTCCTAAAATCAGAGGCATGCCTCCATCACCGCCTCCAATAACTACCGTTTTAGAGTTTTCTGACTGTGCTAGTTTTAAGGTTGCTTGAATACCTTTTTCCTTAAGAATGTTTGTTGTTAAAGAAGCATTTAATATCCTATTGGCTGCGGCTTTTCCTTCTGCCTCAATTCTTTGTTTCTCTGCTTCTTTTGTTGCTTTAGTTAATCTAAATTCATACTCAAGCAACTCTTGTTCTTGTACAAGCTTTCTTTCAATTGCTTCCTTAATTTTCACTGGGAGAGAAAGTTCTCTTACCAATACTTCATTCAATTGCACAAATTGTTTATCCAAAATTATCTTAGTTTCCATTAATATTTCTCTCTGGATACTGTCTTTTTTGGAAGAATAAATTTGCTCTGGCGTGTATCTACCTACAACACTTCTAGTTGCAGACCTAATTGCAGGAATCACTATTTTTTGCACATATTGTTCCCCCTTGGTTTGATGCAATTTACCCAATTCCTCATGCCTAGGCTGGAACCATACAGTAACATCTATTACAATTTTTAATCCATTGGAAGAAAGAACAGACATCTTTTCTAATACCTCTTGCTGTCTTACATTGTATTCAAATACTGTATTCCAGGGAGCCACAAAATGGAATCCTTCTCCTAATACATCTTCTGTATTTACACCTCCACCAAACTTCTCATAAACCACTCCTGCTTCACCAGATCGAATAGTTTTAAAAGGGTTAAGAAATAAAAATAATAGAATTAATACAGCTACAAGAGCTATTGGCTTTATCCACTTGGGATTAATTTGTTGGTTGTTGTTTGTCATTACGGTAAAACTATCACAATTAATTGCATTTATGTGAATATCTCGATAAGATTATCCTTTAAATTCGATTAACTTTGCACGGAAATTAAAATTAGCCCAAAATATGGCAATTATAATAACAGATGAATGTATAAATTGTGGAGCATGCGAACCAGAATGCCCAAACAATGCAATTTACGAAGCTGGTGAAGAATGGGCTGTTGCAGATGGCAACTCAACAACAGGCACTTATACCCTAGAAGATGGAAGCATTGTAGAGGTACAAAAGAAGAATACTCCTGTTTCTGATGAGATATACTATATAGTTCCAGACAAGTGCACGGAATGTTGTGGTTTTCATGAAGAACCTCAATGTGCTGCTGTATGCCCAGTAGATTGTTGTGTACCAGATCCAGATCGAGAGGAAACGGAAGAACAATTATTAGATAGAAAAGAGAAACTTCATTTATAATTCATGAAACTCATTTGCTTACTTACCTCTGTTCCTATTCGCAAAGAACCTATAAGTAGCAGTGAAAAAGTCTCCTCCCTTTTGTTTGGAGAAACCTGCATTGTGCTTGAACATAAAGAAGATTGGGTTAAAATTCAAAGCACACTAGACGGCTACGAAGGTTACGTCAGTGAAGAAAGGTTAGTAAAATATTCGCCAGAAAAGCACCTCTTTACTAAGAGAGTTTATTCTCCTTTTCTAAATGCCGTTTCAACAAACGAGTCCATACTTATTCCTTGTGGTTCTTACATCCCAGAAAGTACTAATTTCATATACCGAGGCAATGCCTTTACCATACTAGAAAAGGAGAACGAATCAAAAGACCTGCTTAACCTTGCCAAGCAATTCCTAAAAACGCCATACGATTGGGGAGGTCGTTCTATATTCGGGATAGATTGCTCTGGATTCATGCAAGTTATTTTCTCCCTGTGTAAGATACAATTACCTAGAGATGCTTACCAACAAGAAGAAAAAGGAACGAGTATTCCATATAAAGAAAGACAAGTTGGAGATGTTGCCTTTTTCATTAACCAGAAAGGCAGAGTTACCCATGTAGGGATATTATCAAGCAAGGATTCCATTATTCATTCCGCAGGATTTGTAAGAGAGGATACTTTTAATGAAAAAGGAATCTTTAGGGAGATCGAGAGTGAACAAACTCATACGCTTCATTCCATAAAGAGGTTTATCAATTAAAACCTGCTGCCTTCGACAGGCTCCATCGGCAAATTAAAGACAAGTATCAAATTCCTAGTTCCCCTCGCCTCTTCTTAGATATTTTAGAAACTACTAAGTCATAAGAATGGTCAATCAATTCTAACAACAACTCTTTTTTCAGCCCATCTATTGTGACAGTATTCCAATGCACCTTGTTCATATGGAAGCCGGGGTTAATTTGGTCGTGCTCTTCTCTTAACTCCAAAGCTCTATCTGGATCACATTTAAGGTTCACGGATTTAAACTCTATTAAACTAGTGAGCGCAAACATCTTTCCATCCACTTTAAAGACTAAAGTGCTTTCATCAAAAGGCATATCTTCTGTTGTAATTGGCTTAGCCAAACAGAATTCTCGAAGTTCTTCAATGTTCATTAGGTCAATTATACTAAACATGGTACTGTTTTCGTAATATTATGTGTAGAAAAACTTAATAAAGTTGAAAAAACTAAGTTTATTTTCGAATCGTAATTTTACTCCTATGCATAAGATACTTTTTACTTTTCTATTCTTACTTCCACTCTCTGTCATGGCCCAAAAAACTATTTTGTTTGAAGGACTTATAGAGAAGGATGAATTATATTACTACAAAGACAAACCATTTACAGGAAAGAGCATAAGAAAGTACGAGGATGGTAAAAAAGCGCAAGAAGCCCAATGGAAAAAAGGGAAATTACATGGTTTAAAAAGAGAATGGTGGAAGAATGGAGCCATGAGGGAAAAAATGAACTTCATTGCAGGGTACAGACATGGAGAATTTACCAAACATTACGACAATGGATCCCTAAAAATAAAAGGGACTTACGAGAAAAACTTATTGGAAGGCACTTTTTATGGCTATTACAGAAACGGAAACAAAGAATACGTTTACCATTATAAAAAAAGCATAAAGGATGGCATGTCCACAACCTACTTTGATTTCTCTGGCAAACAAACTTATGCTGATGTAGGTTACATTGAACAAGAAGTACTTTATGTAAATGGAGTACCTCATGGGGAGCTAAATTCTTATTATAAAGCTGGAAACCCAAGAAGAGTTGTAAACTATAAAATGGGTGTAATGGATGGCTTGACTACGTTGTACCACGTAAATACATTACCGGCAGAAGAAGCTTATTACAAAATGGGTAAGAAAGACAGTATTAGAAAAATTTACGACAATCTAATTGGTACCCAAATAAGTCAAGAATTTTACAAAGAAGGCAAAAAAGATGGACAATGGATAACCTTCGATCAATTGGGTGACACAATAACCGTAATAAACTATGCCAATGACTTAATGCATGGCCCGTACATTTCTTATGAAGATGGCGTTGTTAACAATTACGGTGCCTATGTAAATGGCAAAAAGCACGGTGCTTGGAGAACTGGCTTAGCCAATAACTACCGAAGAACAGATGGTAGTTACAAGAATGGCATCGAATTTGGCGAATGGATTTACTACGACATAGAAGGTAAAAAATTAATGCGTCGTGTTTTTGATGAAGAGGGATACATAACGGAAGAGGACATATTTTAATGCAGATAGAAAAAACAATACTAGAAGGGGTTTTAATTATTACACCAAAAGTTTTTCAGGACAACAGAGGCTACTTCTACGAAAGCTTTAGTAATAAAGATTGGGAAGAGGCAGGATTGGACAACAACTTTGTTCAAGACAACCAATCTCTCTCTGGAAAAGGCATACTAAGAGGTTTGCATTTCCAAGCTCCTCCATTTGCTCAAGGTAAATTAGTGAGAGTAATTAAAGGATCTGTTCTGGACGTAGCAGTTGACATTAGAAAAGACTCTCCTACCTATGGAAAACATGTTGCTATGGAGTTATCCGAAACCAATTTTAAAATGCTTTGGATTCCCGCTGGATTTGCGCATGGCTTTCTGACCTTAGAGGACAATACTATTTTCGCATACAAATGCACGGATACCTACAACAAAGAAAGTGAAGGTGGACTTATGTGGAATGACCCTGAGATTAACATAGACTGGGGGATAGAAAATCCTATTCTATCCAGCAAAGACAAGGATTACTTGCCTTTACAGGAGTTTGCAAGTCCTTTTTAAACCTTCTTAAAAGTCTGATTTGAAGATTCTATTCCACCTAATTTTCACCCCTTCTTCTCTGGCATCAATAGCTTGCCCATTTCCATCATAAATATACTTCTTGGAATATTCTTTAGAGAACCAGATAAACAATGGTTTTCCAACAATGTGGTCTTCTGGAACAAAGCCCCAGAATCGAGAATCAAGAGAGTTTTGTCTGTTGTCTCCCATCATCCAATAATAGTTAAACTTGAATTCATAATGCGCTATCTCTTCTCCATTTAAGAAAGCAACGCCATTTTGGAATTTCAATTCTCCAGCAAGTTCATATTGCTCAATTGGAGACTTGTAAAGATAATAGTTCCTTTCGGTCATCTCAATTTTATCACCACGCTTAGGTATGTAAATTGGTCCATAATTATCTCTGTTCCAGTCAAACAATATCCTATTGTCTGGATATACATTACTCCCAAGTTCTTGTTCCCCTATGGACCTAACCTCTTCGTAAAGAGTATCTAGCATTGGGTTAGAACGCAAATTGGCTACTTGTTCTTGGTCCATGAATAGGGCATACTTAAACGTGCCTTTTCTATACCCTTGCTCCCCAGGTCTATTGTCGCTGAGCGGAGTATAGTCATACATATCCATCTTTATTGCCTGACGTTGCTGAAATAATGCTTTAAAATAAGCTATGTATTTATACTGCAGCTTCTCAGGGTTCTTTGATGCTATACCATTTACAAATACTTGTTTGTTTTTAATTTGCAAACTATCCCCGCTAATGGCAACACATCTTTTAATGTAATGTTGTTTCTTATCTACTGGATAGTCATACGTTTCGTTGTTCCTCTCGTAATCCTGAGGATAATTAAACACTACAGGTTCTCCCCTTTCCACATCCTGCAAACCAGGCAGCCTCATATAAGGCAAGTTCAATAGCTCTGAAAATGGTTTAATACCCAACAACTCCTGATGCGTTAAAGGAATTGCCAATGGAGTCATAGGAACCCTAGAACCATAATGCGCTTTACTCACAAAAAGAAAATCACCTACTTTCATAGAACCCTCCATGGAAGGAGTAGGAATCTTATAGGCTTCAATGTAAAACATCCTTATTAAGGTAGCCACTACTAATGCAAATAAGATTGCATCGGACCATTCTCTTCTAAAGGTCTTTTTAGGTAAAAAACTCTTTTTAAACTCTTCCTCATGCCCTTTTCCTAAATGTTTAAGATCGTCCTTTCTACCTACAATAATGTAATACAAATAGGGAAAGAAGACAGCCAGAACATCGTCTTTGAAACTGAACCGACCAAAACTCTTATTCAAATCGATAACCATCCCAAAACGAACAACAACATTGGATATCGGTAAAATTAACCATAGAATGTGCCATTTTGGTCTTCCAGTTATTCCCATCCATGTAATTGAACTATAAAAAGGAACAAATGCTTCCCATCCTTGCTTCCCTGCTTTTTTAAACCAAAAAAACAATCCTACTCTAGTTAATAGATTAAATATTACCCAGATAATTAAAAAATAATTTATTCCTGCTGTTGCCATATCAATTCAATTTGAGCATGTCGTCCATGCCTAATATTCCTTTTTTTCCTTTAATGAATTCTGCTGCTAGAACTGCTCCAAGCGCAAAACCTTTTCTATTGTGTGCTGTATGCTTTATTTCGATACTATCAATATCAGAATCGTACTGTATGTTATGTGTTCCAGGTACATTATCCTCTCGAAAAGAATGGATAGGTAGTTCAAACGAATCTAGGCTTTCTATATTGCCCTCCTCTATGCTCATCCACTTGTCCTTTCTATAAACTTCCTCAATTATCCCATGAGCAAGGGTAATAGCAGTTCCGCTAGGCGCATCCAGCTTTTGCTTATGGTGTACCTCTTCCATTTTAATGTTGTAATCAGGAAAATTATTCATTAACTTGGCTAAATAGGCATTCAGTTTGAAAAACACATTCACTCCTAAACTGAAATTCGTTGCTGTAAATAAGCAAGCATCCTTCTCCTTGCATTCGGCAACAATCTCTTCATAAGAATCATACCAACCTGTAGTTCCAACAACCACTGGAATATTATTCTCGAAACAAGAACTGATGTTTTTAACCGCAGATTCTGGCATAGTAAATTCAATAGCAACATCTGCACCTTGAATCTTGTCAAAGGAATCTTCTGGATCACTTATTATTCCAGCAATCTCATGTCCCCTTTCGAGACAAATTTGCTCAATGGCCTTACCCATTTTACCGTATCCTATTAATGCTACTTTCATTTATCTAGAAAGGCAAATGTAATAATTTTATCCTTCCTTTTTTGCTCCATTTGTATAAGTATTAATACATTTGCATTATGATACAACGCATCCAAAGTGTTTTCCTATTTTTAGTGAGCCTGGTAACAATTACAGCCATTCTTGTACCAATGCATTATTTAAGTATATCGATCCAAATGGAAGAAGGAAATTCTGCAATAAGTGCTATCGGACTTGTGCAGCAAGTAGTGGCAGTAGACAATGAGATTGATAAAACTACAGATTATTACAAAGTAGGCGCATTAGCTATCATTGGGATCATTGCTTTTACAACCATCTTTTTGTATAAAAACAGAGCACTACAAATGAGGTTAGTAAGGCTTAATATCATAGCTTCCTTTTTATTTGCACTTGGAATGGCTTACTTCGTTTACAATTATTTCAATACCATTCAAGTTATAGACTATAGCATTAAACCTGCTGGATGTATTACTATTGCTTCAATCCTATTGTTAAATATTCTTGCACTCAAATTTATTCGAAAGGACGATGAATTAGTGAAAAGTGCGGATAGGTTTAGGTAGATATTGACTAATTAATAAGACTAATACTTAATCATTTCATTACCTTTGTAATACAATTAGGATGGGTTAAAATTAAAACTATGAAAAAAATTACACTTTTACTTATCGGATTTATTTTCACAATTACAGCAGTTAATGCACAACTATACAAGACTACAATAGGAATTAGAGGGGGACTCTATAGTGGAGTTACACTAAAACATTTTGTCGCAAATACATCAGCAGTTGAGATTTTAGTTGCAACAAGATGGTCAGGAATACAAGCTACTGCTTTGATAGAATTCCATGATGAACTAGGAGGATCAGAGAATTTTTTATGGTATTATGGATTTGGTGGGCATGTGGGCACTTACGAGAGTAAAAACACTCCAAAGGGGCACCCAGACAATATTAATGGCAGTTACACAACTTTAGGTATTGATGGTATAATTGGAATTGAATATAGTTTTTCAGAGGTTCCCATCAACATAAGTTTAGACTACAAACCTGCAATAAACATATTGGGAAGTCAGTACTTTGCTAGCGATGCCGCAGCATTTTCTATTAGATACATGTTTAAGTAATCGAATTGATTTATTACAAAAGAGATAGATAAGATCTAACTCTTTTTTTGCTTTTAGTCAACTCGTCTATCTTTCAAATAATTTAACATGAAATACGTAATAGTAGTAGTATTCTTTTTGCTAGTCTATTCGGCAAAGGCGCAAACTATAACTGTAGATTCCATTGCGAGTTTGGAGAGTAAAATAACTGAAAGCTCTGGTCTCCTTTATATCAACGGTAAGTTATTCACTCACACTGATTCTGGTAATGAACCAGCTATTTATGAATTAGACGCCTATACTGGGAAAGTCATTAGGACAACAAGGCTTAAGAATACCAAAAACAAAGATTGGGAAGACATTACCAAAGATGAAGAATACATCTATGTTGGCGATTTTGGCAACAACCAAGGAGCAAGAACCGATTTAAAAATTCAAAAATTCAAAATCATTGATTTGCTTAATTCTTCTCTGGATACTATAACTGCAGATACCATTTCGTTTCACTATTCAGATCAAGTAGATTTCACACCCTCCAATTTCACTACCAATTTTGATGCCGAAGCTTTTGTCTCCATGGGTGATAGCTTGTATATTTTCACTAAGAACTGGGGTGATTTTAAAACAAACATTTACTCGTGCCCAAAGGAGAAAGGGAATTATACATTAAATAAAATTGGCTCAGCCAATACATTGGGAATGGTTACCGGAGCCACAAGGAATGAAGAACTTAACCTTGTTGTACTTTGCGGTTACTCCTTTACAGGTGCATTTTTAGTTAAATTAAGCAACGTAAACCCAAATCCCTTTCAAAACATGCAAGCTGAAAGGTTCACCATAAGCCCAGCTGGCTCCATACAAGTGGAAGGAATATGTTATGCTGAAAACAACAAATATTTTCTTTCTTCTGAAGCTTTCCAAGGCGCTCCTGCCCTATTACACAAAATAGAAGACCAACAATTAACTCGCATAAAATCTTTGAACAAGAAGAGCTTTCTCTTTTTCCCAAATCCTTCGTCGGATCTTGTAGAAATAAATTCTCCAAGCTTTCAATCTCTAAAAATACTAGACCAGCGGGGGAGAATAGTATTTGAGAGTAAGGAGAAAAAAGTAGATATCTCTTCATTGAGTAAAGGATTCTATACTCTGCAGGTAGTTCTAACGAACGATGCAATTAGTAATTCTCCACTCCTTAAGAAATAAAGAGGTCTTTTTGGATAAAAGAGTGGTTTTTACAGTTTAAAACCTTCCATTCCTTGCAATATGATTCCTTCTAATCGCGTTTGAACAAGCTATGGCTAGCTTATTTAAACGACTGAAAGACATCAACAGAGTCAGGGAAACAAATCTATTAATAGTATCTACTATACTCTGTTTTTCCCTTTCTATTTTCAGAATCCAATTGTCTCACAATGGATCTTACTTCTTTTTAAATTGGAACTTATTTTTGGCATTTATCCCTTGGCTCTTAAGTACCTTGGTATTAATTTACCCCGCTGTTCAAAACAAGAAATTTAGCACCATTATGCTCTTGTTCTCTTGGCTACTCTTTTTTCCAAATGCTCCTTACATACTTACGGATTTATTCCATTTAAGGCATATAAACTCCATGCCCGTTTGGTTCGATCTAACCTTCATTTTGCTGTTTGCTTGGACTGGATTACTCTATGGCTTTTTAAGTCTTAGAAATGTAGAAGAAATAATGACTAAGAAATACAACAAATACGCCGCTAGGGTCTGTTCTATCTCTTTACTCTTCCTAGCTGCCTTTGGTGTCTATTTAGGACGTTTCCTGAGATGGAATAGTTGGGATATTTTGCATGAACCCTTGGGACTCATTTACGATGTAGCACACAGAATTGTTTACCCTTTCCAGCATCCTCGTACCTGGGGCATGACTTTGTTCTTTGGACTCTTCTTGAACGTAGTTTATTGGTCCATAAAACTTGTTCAAAATGGTGAAGTCGTAAAAGGTAAGTAATCCGAATCTTAAGAACTTTAAAAAGCATCTTGTTTTACTAGGTGCTTTTTTTATGCAATATAAAATAGAATTCATTCGTTCTAATTTTAACAAAGACAAATTGTTCCTCCTACCACTTCTCGCAAAATTTAGAATTATGAAACAAATAAAAATTGGATTATGGGTAGTGTTTCTATTTGCAACAGCAACACTAACGACAGGGTTAAAACATGCTGTAGAATACCGCAGCTTAGGAGATTTAGTAGAAGAAGGGCTTCTATCGGTGAAGGTTCAAGGGAACGGAGGACATTCTGGTAAATGCATCAAGATGACTCTTCACAATCAGGGAATGGAGAACGTAGCTGTTCAAATAGAAGCAGGCAGAAGATTAAGCTCGGACAATCCGAACGAACAAGACATCCTAATAACAAAAAGTGAAAGAGTAAAAGTTAATGGAAAGGACTCGACAACCTTACTCGTTAGTGGCTACTGTTGTCAAAGTTCTAATTCAGGGCCTTCAAAAAAATCTACATTTGGTATTGGAAATATGGCTCCATCCACTTGGGTAACTTTAGCAAAATTCTTGGATGAGCACAAATTCAATAGCTCTTCCGAACAAGCAGCAGTTTGGGCACTATCCAATGACCATCCAATATCTTCCATAAATTCAAAGTCCAAATGGGATGTTTTACCCTTACGTGGTTTAGTTGCAAAAATTAAGAATGAACCCATTCCATGGTATTATGTTGATTATGCTAAGGATACTTCCGTATTCTCGGGTAAGCACAGCTCCTTAAGTGGGTTTATTTTCTATTATGTAAATGCGAATAGTGTAGTGAATATAGTTGTGAAAACAGATAAAGATCAGTTGGTGAAAGTGATTTCTAAAGGAACCGGAAGAGGTCATGGGAAGCAAAAAGACTACATTGAAATTGATGTGATGCATTGGAAAAAAGGGAACTACAAAGTTGAGGTTTACCAAGACATGGCTAATTTAGTGGCTAGCCAATCTTTTAAGCTATAGCTGAATGAAAAATATCCTTCTTGTTTTATTGGCTTTGCCTATTTTAATATCCTGCTCCTCAAAGCAAGAAAAGGCTATAGCACTGCAACCTTATAATGGCTTTAACCTTTCCTTAACGGATACCATTCAAGTAGCTATTCAGAATTTCTATGGATTAAAAGCCCATATCCTAGCCCCAATAGAAATACCTAAGGCAACATTTGTAAACGTGAAATCACCACGTTACAGAGCAGACAAATTGATTAAGTTGCTTAAGAAGAACAAACCAGACTCCATAGACCACATTCTAGGGTTGATAGCAAAGGACATTTCTACTACCAAGAGAGATCATTTAAGAAAGGTTAAGAAACCGGAAAGCAAATACAAAGACTGGGGAATATTTGGATTGGGATACAGGCCTGGTGCAAGCTGTATTGTTTCGTCCTATCGCTTAAAAAAGAAAGTGAGTCAAGGTGTTTACAAAGATAGATTAAAGAAAGTATGCTTACATGAACTTGGACATAATTTTGGGTTGAAGCATTGTAAATCCGGTGCCCCTTGCCTCATGCAAGATGCAGTAGAATCGATAAAAACCATCGATAAGGAACCTCTTGCCTTATGCCCATCTTGCTTGAATAAAATCTGGTAATTTAAGCTTATTGGTCTAGTTCCTTTTTCAGGAACCTAGAAGTATATCCCAATCCAGATTCCGCTACTTTTTCAGGAGTACCAGTTACCAAAACTTCTCCTCCTCCTTTACCACCTTCTGGCCCTATGTCTATTAAATAGTCTGCTACTTTAATGACGTCCATGTTGTGCTCAATTACCAATACCGTATTCCCAAGATCTACCAAATCATTTAGCACCCCTAAAAGAACTTTCACATCTTGAAAATGCAAACCAGTTGTGGGCTCATCTAGAATATAGAATGTTTGACCCGTTGCTTTTTTTGATAGTTCCGAAGCAAGTTTGACCCTTTGGGCCTCACCACCACTTAAGGTGGTTGAGCTTTGTCCAAGCGTAATATACCCTAGACCTACATCCTCAATGGTTTTGATTTTTCTCAATATGTAAGGTACATTCTCGAAAAACTCCACCGCTTGAGACACGCTCATTTCTAGCACATCGTAAATAGACTTTCCTTTGAACCTTACTTCTAGAGTTTCTCTGTTGTATCTTCTTCCTGAGCATTCCTCACATGGAACCATTACATCTGGTAAAAAGTTCATTTCAATATTCTTCATACCACCACCACGGCATGTTTCACATCTTCCACCTTTAACATTAAAAGAAAATCGTCCTGGTTTGTATCCTCTAATTTTTGACTCCGGCAGATTCGAGAATAAATTTCTTATGTCAGAGAAAACACCTACGTAAGTAGCTGGATTAGAACGTGGCGTTCTGCCAATAGGTGATTGGGTAATTCTAATAACCTTATCCAAATATTCTAAGCCTTTAATGCTCTTATACTCTAGAGGTTTTTTATTACTCTTGTATACAAATTTACTTAATATAGGGTGTAGGGTTTCATTAATTAAAGTAGATTTTCCACTACCACTCACTCCTGTCACACAAATAAACTTACCCAAAGGAAACTCTACATCTATTCCTTTTAAATTATTTCCAGTAGCCCCTTTGAGTACCAGCTTCTCTTTGTTTCCTTTCCTCCTCTTTTTTGGAGTATCTATTTTTTCCTTCCCGTTTAAGTAATTTGCAGTAATCGAATCCTGCAACAAGAAGTCTTCGTAAGTACCTTTGGCTTTAATTCTACCGCCATTTACCCCAGCTCCTGGTCCTATGTCAACCACATAATCACTCTCTTCCATCATGTCCTTGTCGTGCTCTACCACAATCACAGAATTCCCCTGATCTCTTAAGGCTTTAAGAGATTGAATTAGCTTTTCATTATCTCTTTGATGCAGTCCAATACTTGGTTCATCTAATATATACAATACATTTCTAAGTTTAGAACCAATTTGTGTTGCCAGTCTTATTCTTTGTGCTTCTCCACCACTCAATGTCCTTGCCGGACTATTTAAATTTAAGTAGTTTAAGCCTACGCCAAGAAGGAAATCCAACCTAGACGTTATTTCTTTCAGAATCTCTGTTGCAACAATATTCTCTCTTGAACTAATCTTGCCTTTCAATTGGCTAAGCCAATTTTTTAATTCGTCTATGTTCATCTCTGCAAGATGACCAATGTGTTTATCGTTGATTTTAAAATGCAAAGATTCTTTTTGCAATCGATACCCTTCACAAGTTGGACAGGTATTTACCTCCATAAACTCCTCGGCCCAGATGTAAAGTTTGTCGTTTGTTTTCGCAAAATAATGTTCACTTATAGTTGGAATAATACCTTTGTAACTAGCCTCAAAACGACTGACCTTACCCATGGAGTTCACATATTCCATATCAAAACGCTCCTCGGTACCATTTAAAATTAATTCTAAATTTTCTGCTGAAATTTTTGAAATAGGATCTGTCAGTTTGAATCCTTTTGCCTTCGCAATAACTTTTAATTGATTGAAAGTATAGTTTTCTCTTTTTTCGCCTATTGGTACGATACCCCCTTTGGCAATACTCTTACTTGGATCAGGTATAATGTTTTCAGGAGAAATAAGGCTAGTAGACCCTAATCCACTGCATGTTTTACAAGCACCATATGGAGAATTAAAGGAGAAAGAATTTGGCTCTGGTGCATTGTAAGACAAGCCCGTTTCCGGGTCCATCAAGTATTTACTAAAGTGTGTGATTTTTTCGTCTTCTGGTGTAAGAACCATGAGATTACCTTTACCTAATTTCATTGCCTGCAACACAGACTCCGACAAACGAGGTCTGTTGTTTTCATTGGCTTCTAGCCTATCAACAACCAACTCAATGTCGTGCACCTTATACCTATCCAATTGCATTTCAGGGACTAATTCTTGAACAGAACCATCTATCCTAACTTTACTAAACCCTTTCTTTATCTGTTGTTCAAAAAGTTCTCTATAATGTCCTTTTCTTCCCTTTACTACAGGAGCCAATACGATTATCTTTTGCTCTTTAAATTTTTCTAAAATAGAATTTAGGATTTGGTCTTCACTGTATTGCACCATTTGCTTTCCAGAAAGGTAGGAATAAGCAGTTCCTACTCTTGCATAAAGTAATCGAAGAAAATCATAGACTTCTGTTATCGTACCAACAGTCGATCTAGGGTTTTTACTTACTGTCTTTTGCTCTATGGCAATCACGGGGCTAAGTCCTTCAATTTTATCTACATCTGGTCTTTTAAGATCGCCTATAAATTGTCTGGCATAAGCAGAAAACGTTTCCATGTAACGCCTTTGTCCTTCAGCAAATAAGGTATCAAAGGCCAAAGAAGATTTACCACTCCCACTTAATCCAGTAAATACTACCAACTTATTCCGAGGAATAGCCAAATCAATATCCTTAAGATTGTGCTCCCTGGCACCATATACTTTAATTTCGTTGCTGTTTTTTTCTGACAAATTCCTGCTTTTTGGACAATTTGCAAAGGTAAGATTTTATGATTTAAGAAAATAGAAAAGGGGAGTTTATTACTTAATGCATGGAGTAAACTACTTTTAATTAAGGCACACAATTCTATTTTTGGCATAAAAAATGTGTATTCACTGACTGTAAAATAAGAAAAATGAAAAACAGAAAAATTATCGGGTTGTTTATGGTAATTAGCCTATTCACCTTCAGTATTGCTTCCTGTGGTTCTGGACCATCAGAAAAAGAAGAAGAAATGAAAGAGAAAATTCAAACCATCTAAGAAGAAATTGAACACATTGACAGTGCAAAAGTGGACATTGAAGAGACTTCAGAAGAATTAGACAACTTACTTAACGACTTAGACTAAAACAGCATGAAAAAATTAATACTAATAGTAACTTTAGGGATTTTCACTTTCTCTCAAGTAGCAACAGCACAGAATAAAGGAAAAGGCAACAGACCTCAGAAACAGCAACCCAAAGAGAAAGTTAAAGAAGGGGCATCTGAAGTAACCGACAGTTTAGACAAGAAAAAACCAAAAGGTCCAAAAGAGAAAAAACACCACAAAGGACCTCATGGAAAGAAAGACTCTATGAAACAGCATAAGCACCCTAAAGATTCTTTGCATGAGCATAAGGAGAAAGAGCATGATATGGAAGAGCACGGGGAGAAAAAAGGGCATGCCTATGGTAAGAACAAAGACAGTATGAGTGGCAGAGAGTTTGGAAAAGAAAGAGCAGAGCAGGCCAAAGCAAAAAAGGAAGAAAAGAAAAAAGAGCTGGATAAAACGATTAAAACAAACGAAGATAAAGTCTCTGATGCTAAGGATAGAATCAACAAAGCAAGAGAAAAAGCCGAAAAGCAAAAAGCAGATGGCGAAATAACAGAAGAACAATACCTGGAGAAAATGGAGAAGATTAAAAAAGCCGAAGCAAAAATGCTAGAGCTGGAACAAAAGGTAAAAAAGAATAAAAGCTAAACGCTTTTTATGTAAATTGATACTGCACAAAAGAGTCCTGAAGGACTCTTTTGTGTTTTTAGAGAGTAAAATCGTTATCCTTTCTTTTTATCGTTAAACCTTTAATGTAAGTTTGTTACTTATTTATTTTTTATGAGAAAAACGACAACCTTACTCGTACTAGTGTTATTTGCAATTACTTTTAATTGTTGTACTACCGATGATTACATACCACCGAGGGAAGACATTTATTTTCCTCCTATAACTGGTACGGCATGGGAGACAACTTCTTTAGAAGACCTTGATTGGGATGCTACAAAGGTAGATGACCTCTACTCCTTTTTATCCACAAACAAAACTCGAGCATTCCTTGTTCTGGAAAAAGGCAAAATTGTTATGGAGAAGTACTGGGGACAAAATATTTTGAACACCAAGGATTTTGGTAAAGAGGAATTTTGGTATTGGGCTTCTGCAGGTAAAACGATAACTTCCTTCTTAGTGGGCATGGCTCAGCAGGAAGGACGCTTATCCATAGAAGACAAATCATCTAAGTATTTGGGAGAAAATTGGACAACTGCTTCAATAGATGACGAAAATTTAATTCGAATAAGACACCAACTGTCAATGAGCACTGGACTTGATTACGAAGTAGGGAGTTTAGATTGCACCGACTCTCTCTGTTTAAAATACAAGAAAAGAGCAGGTACGCAATGGTACTATCACAATGCGCCTTATACACTCCTTTCCAAAGTAATTGAAAATGCTACTGGAATGGATTACAACGATTACACAGCAGAAAAGTTGGCAACAACTGGAATGAAAGGAAGATGGATCCAAAGCGATTCAAGCAATTTATTTTGGAGTACTGCTAGAGATGCAGCTAGGTTTGGATTACTAATGATGAACGAAGGAAGATGGGATAAGACCTCTATTTTGAAAGACTCCGACTATTTTGGTGACATGATTGAACCATCACAGTCCATCAATAAATCCTATGGTTACTTGTGGTGGTTAAATGGAAAAGAATCCATCCTTTATCCTGGCTTTACCAACTCTGTTCCAACTTCTTTAGCACCAAGTGCTCCAGAAGATTTATATGCCGCAATGGGTAAAAATGGTCAGTTTATTGATGTTGTTCCAAGTGATGATTTAGTTGTCATTCGAATGGGTGAAGCACCTGACAATTCCTTGGTGCCCATCGTATTTCACGATGAAATGTGGAAGAAAATTAATGCTATAAGAAAAAAGTAAATGTATACAAAAAACGTATTTGGCGAAGCCCTAATTCCATGTAGCACCTCTCCCATGACCGGGTTTTTTAGAGATGGCTGTTGCAACACCAACGAACAAGACCAAGGAGTGCACACTGTTTGTATCCTTGCAACGGAAGAGTTTCTAAGCTATTCTTCTCTTGCTGGCAACGACCTTAGTACACCCTTTCCTCAGTATGGATTCCCAGGAATAAAGGCTGGTGACCATTGGTGTCTTTGTGCAGAAAGGTTTAAAGAAGCACATGAAAATGGAGTTGCTCCAATGGTACTATTGGAAGCCACGAATGAAAGAACCTTAGAGATTGTTCCCATGGAGGTATTGCTTCAGTATGCGCACAAAACCGTGTGAAGGAAGAGCTCCCAATACTATTCTTTACCAGTGATGGTTCTATTCAGGAGAAAGTACAAATCCTTCTTCACCAACTTTTTGGTTTTGATGAAAAAGGCTTGGCTAAAACCAAATACAAAGCTGGGAACTTCAAGCATGGAGCAATAACCATATTCTCCAGAATTAAGTTCGATCGTTCCCTTTACAAAAAATACAGTATTGGAGATTGGTTTGGCTTGCTTGTGCACGAGCAAGTACATCGAGAAGATATTGTCTGTCACCCTCAAGGCGGTATGGGGTTTTACTTTTCCTATTTCCTAGGATGGATCCAAGCAGGGTTTTCATACAGAATGAATGAGTATGAAGTGAAAGCATACGACAAGGAAAAAATAGCTAGGCAAATGTGGAACGCTCATTCTACTCTACTATTGGAAATGATAAACAAAGAAATAGATCTTAAAGTACTAAGAGAGTTAAAAACAGTCTTGAACAGATAAAAGATGGAGTTCCACCCTTAGTAGAAAAAAAAATGAATGCAATTAAAATAGATATAGTCTCTGATGTGGCCTGCCCATGGTGTTATATAGGAAAACGAAGAATTGAAGAAGCCATAAAACAATGGCAAGGGACTACTATTGAGGTAAACTGGTTACCCTTTCAACTAGACCCGACTATTCCAGCTACGGGAGTAGATAGAAAGACGTATTTACAAAATAAGTTCGGGGATATTGAAAAGGTAAATCAAATTTTAGCTCCTCTTGTACAAGCTGGACAGGAAGAAGGCATTTCCTTTAATTTTGGAGACAAATGGCTTGCAGTAAACACCTTGCCCTTGCATCAATTATTGTATGTAGCAGGTAAAGAAGGTTTTAAAAATGCATTGAAGGAAAGTTTCTTTCATGCCTATTTTGTTGAGAATTTACATTTAAACGATACAAAAGTACTGTGCGAGGTATTGAAAGAATTTAGCTGGGATGATTCTAAAACTAGAAGTGTAATTGAAGATACTGGACTTGCAAAGGAGGTACAGCAGCAAATTGCATCCTCTCAAGCACGAGGGGTAACTGGTGTTCCCTTTTTCATTATCAACGACAAGTATGGAATAAGTGGCGCACAACCCAGCAGTGCTTTTTTAGAGGCATTTGCCCAAGTTGAGGGGGAGGTTGCTAGTTAGTACAACTATCTAAACACATCCTTTAATCACTTATCAAATATATGAAAACCATTCTACTCTTTTTAGATCCCGATAGCTATCGGGACGGCATAACAAAAAGAGTTTAACGCATAGTAATACTATTTTAATAGGAGTGGAAAGAACAAAAACCAGGTTTCAATACTCCCTTTCAGAGTCTCCTAAAAAATAAGAAGCGATGCTGCTTATTGCTTTAGGCATGGTCTTCGAGCTCCTAGAGATTCCATTAAAGTTTTGCAAGCAAAATTTACCAGAATGACTGGTTTTTTTTGGCTGCAGCAATAAAGAAAACGCACAAAAAGCTTCCTTTAAAATTGAGCCTAATTGTTTGTCATTCTTTAAACAGTAAAACCTAAATTTGTTGCTCTCTAAAAATAGCGATAAATGAATCCACTATTAGAAAAATGTAATACACCCTACAACACTGCTCCATTTTTAAAAATCAAAAATGAGCACTATAAACCTGCGTTTGAAACAGCTATTACAAGAGCGAAAACAGAGGTTGATGAAATTGTAAACAATCCAAAGGAACCCTCTTTTGAAAATACAATTGCTGCCTTAGACTTTAGTGGGGAATTATTGAGTAGTGTTTCAAGTATATTCTTTAACCTTAATTCTGCCGAAACATCGGATGAAATTCAGGCAATTGCATTAGAGGTCTCTCCTCTCCTTTCAGAATTCAATAATGATATTGGATTGAACGAGGAATTATTTAAAAGAGTTAAAGCTGTTTATGATAAAAAGGATCAAATTGAATTAACGACAGAAGAAAATACGCTATTAGAAAAAAACTATAAAAGCTTTGTTAGAAATGGTGCAAACCTGAATGAGGAGGACAAAGAAACATTAAGAGCAATTGACAAGGAACTATCCAAGACTTCTTTAAACTTTGGAGAAAATGTATTGGCTGCAACGAATAAGTACGAGATGCATCTAACAAACGAGGAAGACCTTGCTGGTTTACCTGATGGCGTAAAGGAGGCTGCTGCAATGACCGCAAAAGAAAAAGAAAAAGAGGGATGGGTATTTACCTTAGATTTTCCAAGCTACTTTCCCTTCATGACCTATTCGGCAAATAGAGAATTAAGGAAAGAAATTGCATTGGCTTCCGGTTCAAAAAACTCAAGTGGCGATGCTTTGGACAACCAACAGAATGTTTTAAGAATTGTTGAATTACGTTTTCAAAGAGCCAACTTATTGGGGTATAAAAATCATGCGGACTTTGTATTGGAAGAGCAAATGGCCACAGCGCCTAAGAAAGTAATTGGCTTTTTAAACAACCTCGTTCAAAAATCTAAACCAACAGCCTTAAAAGAAAAAGCCCAATTAGCCGCTTTTGCCAAAGAATTAGATGGCTTAGAAGAATTGCAAGGTTACGATACTACCTACTACACTGAAAAACTAAAACAGAAATTATTTGATTTAGACGATGAGAAATTGAAACCTTATTTTAAATTAGAAAATGTAATAAAAGGTGCCTTTACTGTTGCCAATAAATTGTATGATTTAAATTTTGAAGAGGTTTTTGATATCGACAAGTACCATGAAGATGTTATCACTTACAAAGTGACTGATAGCAACAAGGAATACGTAGCTATTTTCTATGCCGATTTTCACCCAAGACCAGGTAAAAGAAATGGTGCTTGGATGACATCCTTTAACGATCAGTTTATTGAAAATGGTGTAAACAATCGTCCACACATTGCTAATGTTTGTAATTTTACTAAGCCTACAGAAACAAAACCATCCCTATTGACTTTTAATGAAGTGACTACCCTTTTCCATGAGTTTGGACACGGATTACATGGAATATTAGCAAACACAGTGTATCCTAGTTTATCTGGCACCAGTGTATTCAGAGATTTCGTAGAACTTCCTTCTCAAATGTTAGAGAATTGGTGTTATGAAAAAGAAGCACTCGAATTGTTTGCTTTCCATTATGAAACTGGTGCCGTAATCCCCTTAGAATTAATTGAAAAAATTAAGGACTCTGCCAATTTTATGGAGGCAACAAGAATGATGCGTCAATTGAGTTTTGGATCTGTTGACATGGCTTGGCATTCTACTAATCCATCTGAAATAAAAGATGTGAAAACCTTTGAAACTGCCGCTATGGAAGACACAAGGTTGTATCCTATTTTAAAAGGCACTTGTTTTAGTACTGCTTTTTCTCACATTTTTCAGGGAGGTTATTCAGCAGGGTATTACTCTTACAAATGGGCGGAGGTATTGGATGCGGATGCATTTGAATATTTCTCTCAAAATGGGATATTCAACAAAGAAATTGGAGCAAAGTTTAAAGAGCACATCTTGTCTAAAGGAGGTTCTGAACACCCAATGGAATTATACAAAAAATTTAGAGGGGAAGAACCAGATAATGAAGCTTTGTTGAGAAGATCAGGGCTGTTGGTTTAGGATCACTTTTTACCTTAATCTACTCTTTATCTGTTGGATTGAGTTTCCTCTTCCTATAGAAAACTAAGACACACCTCATGCGATACTGTTGTACTTTTTAAACTATTTGTTTCAAATAGAAACGGTATCCTCAGATAAGAGGCGTTACTGCTTATTTATTTAGGCTTGGTTTCTGAGCTCCAAGAGATTCCGCATATTTTTTGCTTTGCAAAATTTAGCGGAATGACCGGTTCATATTATTCTTCCTATTTGAGCGTCTTTTTGTCATACAATTCCCTATGGCTTTGTTTTTGATATTTATAATGTAAATTTATAGAAAAAATGCCACATTAATTGGCAATTTAACCGTAATTTTGGGCACTATTTTTGAATTAGAAGAAAAGAATTTTTATGCTGGGAAATATAGTAAAAGGAATATCAAAAGTGTTTGGAAACAAATCGGAAAGGGACGTAAAATCTCTTAATCCTTTAGTAGAAGTAATCAATACACACTACGATAGTTTTCATTCGCTTACTGATGATGAAATAAGAGGGAAGTCTGAAGAATTTAGAGCTCGAATCAAGGAGCACTTGAAGCCAATTGATGATAAGATTGCTGAGTTCAAGGAACAGATTGAGGCTCTGAAGGACGAGGATATAAACGAGAAAGAAGATTTATACCAGGAAATTGAGAAGCTAGAAGAAGAACACGACAAGGATCTAGAGAACATCCTTGAAGCATTATTGCCTGAAGCATTTGCCGTTGTAAAACAGACAGCAAAAAGACTTACAGAGAACAAACAACTTAAAGTAAAAGCAAACGACAGGGATAAAGATTTATCCATTTCCAAAGATTTTGTAACCATAGAAGGTAACAATGCCATATACGGCAACTCCTGGGATGCTGCTGGAGCAGAGATTACTTGGAACATGGTACATTACGACGTACAATTGATTGGTGGAATAGTGCTTCACCAAGGCAAGGTGGCAGAGATGCAAACTGGTGAGGGTAAAACTTTGGTATCCACCCTACCAGCCTATCTAAATGCATTAAGTGGTAAAGGGGTTCACCTGATTACCGTAAACGATTACCTAGCAAGAAGAGATTGTGAATGGAATGCTCCTATATTTGAATTCCACGGAATAAAGGTTGATTGTTTGGATTACCACAGACCTAACTCGGACGAAAGAAGAGAGGCTTACCTCGCGGACATTACTTACGGAACAAACAACGAATTTGGGTTTGATTACCTAAGAGACAATATGGCACATCGTCCTCAGGATTTGGTACAACGCAAACACCATTTCTCCATGATTGATGAGGTGGATTCGGTACTAATAGATGATGCTAGAACGCCATTAATCATCTCTGGTCCTGTGCCTAGAGGAGACATCCACGAATACGAAATGCTTAAACCAAGAATTCAAAAACTGGTGGATGAGCAAAGAAAATATGTTAATTCTGTATTGAATGAAGCGAAAAAATTCCTAAAAGAGGGAAAAGAGAAAGAAGCAGGACTTCCTTTGTTTAGAGTATTTAGAGGATTACCAAAGAACAAAGGATTGATTAAGCTAATGGGTGAACCAGGAGTGAAACAACTTTTGTTAAAAACGGAGAACATCTATTTGGCAGACAACAAAAGAGAAATGCCTAATGCAGATGAGCCCTTGTTCTTTACGATTGATGAGAAATTAAACTCCATCGAACTTACGGATAAAGGGATAGACCTCTTAACGGGCGAAGGAGAAGATACTTCTTTCTTCATTCTACCAGATGTAGGTGGTATGATCGCCGATATAGAAAACGACGAGACGATTTCAAAAGAAAACAGACTGAAAAAGAAAGACGAATTGATGCGTGACTTCTCTATTAAGTCGGAGAGGATACATGCTACCAACCAATTGCTTAAAGCTTATACCCTGTTTGAAAAAGATGTAGAATACATCATTCAGGAAAACAAGGTAAAAATTGTAGATGAGCAAACTGGTCGTGTTATGGATGGCCGTAGATACAGTGATGGATTACACCAGGCTATTGAAGCAAAGGAAAACGTAAAGGTGGAAGCAGCAACGCAAACTTTTGCAACTATTACGCTTCAAAACTATTTTAGGATGTACCACAAGCTTTCGGGGATGACCGGTACAGCAGAAACAGAAGCAGGTGAATTATGGGAAATATACAAATTGGATGTTGTTGTAATTCCAACAAACAAACCAATGGCAAGAGCGGATTTAAACGATCTAGTTTATAGAACCGTTAGAGAAAAATTTAATGCCGTAATTGACAAGATTGGAGAAATCCAAGCAGAGGGAAGACCTATCTTAGTTGGAACCACTTCAGTAGAAGTTTCCGAAGTATTGTCCAAGTTGTTAAGCATGCGTAAAATCAATCACAACGTATTGAACGCAAAGCAACACCAGAGAGAGGCAGAAATTGTTGCCTCCGCTGGATTGCCAGGTGCCGTTACGATAGCAACTAACATGGCTGGTAGAGGAACGGACATCAAGATTAGTGCTGAAGTAATTGCAGCAGGTGGACTTGCTATTATAGGTACGGAGCGACATGAGTCCCGAAGAGTAGACAGACAGTTAAGAGGTAGAGCTGGTAGACAAGGAGATCCAGGAAGTTCTCAATTCTTTGTGTCTCTAGAGGACAACCTGATGCGAATGTTTGGTTCCGAAAGAGTTTCAAAAATCATGGACAGGCTAGGCTATGACGAAGGGGAAGTAATTGAGCATAAAATGATCTCAAACACCATCGAAAGGTCTCAGAAAAAACTAGAATCCAACCACTTTGGTACTCGTAAAAGGTTATTGGAATACGACGATGTAATGAACAAGCAAAGAACGGTGATTTACAAGCGTAGAAAAAATGCTCTTTTTGGAGATAAATTATCTCTTGACCTGAACAACATGATTTACAACTGGTGTGAAGACAATGTGGTTCAAGCGAAAGAATACGAAGATTTTGAGTCCTTCAAATTAGAAGTCCTTCGAGTTTTTGCAGCTGAGATAGACTTTGAAGAGGAAGAGTGGAGAGAAAAGGGAATTGGAGAATTGACGGATGAATTGTACAATCAGTTAATGACCAAGTACCATAGAAAAAATGAATTAACGAAAGAAAGAGCGCTTCCAGTTTTCAAAGGCATTTACAAGGAAAAAGGAGACACCGTAGAGCGTGTGGCAGTTCCTTTCCACAATGGAGTAAAAGAAATTCCAGTTATCGTTCCATTGAAAGAAACTTTGGATACAAATGGTTCTGCTCTAATAAAGTCTTTCGAGAAAGGAATTACACTTGAGTTGATCGACGATTCTTGGAAGGAACACTTAAGAGATTTGGACGACTTGAAACAAGCTTCAAACAATGCTTCTATTGAACAAAAAGACCCTCTTTTAATATACAAACTAGAGTCCTTTAACTTGTTTAAGAGTATGGTTGCTAAATTAGATGGTGAAATATTAACCAATCTATTCATTAGTAACTTAGGATCTGCAGCGGAGGGAGATGTTAAGCAGGCAAACGAAACTAACAGAACGGACATGAGCAACATGGAAATCTCTAGAAATAGCGACATTCCTTCTCAAGAATTGTCTTCTTCTGGCGGTGGTGAAACAAGACAAAGAAACCAGGCTCCTGTAAAAGTTGAAAAGAAAGTAGGACGAAACGAACCTTGTCCTTGTGGAAGTGGTAAAAAGTTTAAATCTTGTCATGGAAAAGCATAACATGGAAACCAAAGACATCTTAGAATACAGTTTGTTGCATGCAAATGTTACAAAAAAGGAAATTGAGTCTCATTGCAAAGAAGCGAAAGAAAATAGCGTTTATGCGGTTTGTATCCCCCCTTATCACGTGGCAACGGCAAAGGATGTATTGGAAGACAGCAAAGTTAAAATCGTTACAGTTTGTGGCTTCCCTTTGGGTTATGGCCATACGGCAGGAAAAGTAGAGGATGTGAAAAAATCTTTATCCTCTGGTGCCGATGAAATTGATCTGGTACTTAATTTTGCTGCTGTAAAAAGCGAAGATTGGAAAACGGTTAAAAACGATGTTTCCAGTATTGCTACCTTGTGCCAAATGCAAGACAAAGCATGTAAAGTCATACTAGAAGTTTCTCTACTTTCAGAAAAAGAGATTCTACAAGTGATAAAGATTTGTGAGGAATGCGAAGTAAATTACCTTAAAACTGGTACTGGGATGCTTGGTACCGATGTCAATACAGAGGAAGTAGCATTTTTACACAAGCATTCTAAGCTTAAAATTAAAGCTTCCGGAGGCATCAAGTCCAAGGTTAGAATAAAGCAGTTGGTAGAAGCTGGAGCAAATGTTATAGGTTCTTCTAAATTAATAAAATGATATGAAAAGATTACTTACTTTTACTCTTCTTTTGTTCGGTATTAACACTATAAATGCTCAGTATATCGAAATCCCTAAGGATGTGAAAGCCAAACAAGAAAAACGCATTTCAGAAAGAGAAGAAGATAGTAAAATGGTGTTGTATACCGTTATGATCTTTTTTGGCAACGATAAAAAAGAGGCATTTAACCTCAAATCTCAATTTGAGAAAAATTACGAGAATTCTGCTATTCGATACGAGTCGGAAATAAAATGGGAAGAGCCTTATTTCAAATTGTACGTTGGCAAATTTGCCAAAGCAATAGAAGCGCAGAAACTCATCAGTGAATTAAAGGAATGGTTACCAAATGTTATTTTGGTTAAAAAAGAAATAGACCTTCCACAATTATAAATTATGTCTTCTTCTTGCTCCATGCAAATAGAACTAAAAGATAAAGTATTTAAGGACCTGGCAACTCTTGCCGATGAGCTTCAAATAGAAGCTTACGTTGTGGGAGGTTACGTTAGGGACATCCTACTCCATCGAGAATCAAAGGATATTGATGTGGTTGTTGTAGGCAATGGAATACAATTTGCTGAGAAATTTGCTAAGAAATACAAGCATTCCAAAGTTGCTGTTTTCAAAAATTTTGGGACAGCGCAAGTATTGACTCCTAAATGGGAAATTGAATTTGTAGGTGCTCGAAAGGAGTCCTATGACAGAGGATCTCGCAAACCAGTTGTCGAAAATGGCACCCTCGAAGACGATCAGAATAGAAGAGATTTTACCATTAATGCCTTAGCAGCGAAATTAAGCATCGGTAGTCTAGGAGAAGTCATTGATCCTTTTAATGGCATTAAGGACATCGAAGACAAGATCATACGAACACCACTAGAACCACATAAGACTTTTAGTGATGACCCTTTAAGAATGATGCGTGCCATTCGATTCGCAACACAATTGAACTTTACCATTGAAGAGAAGACCTTAGTTGGAATTGCAGAAAGTGCGGAGCGCTTGGACATTATTTCACAAGAAAGAATAACCGATGAGCTAAACAAGATCATCTTATCTCCTATTCCTTCCATTGGCTTTAAGCATTTGTTTGACACGAAGCTTTTGCATCGATTTTTTCCAGAATTTATTGCCTTGCAAGGAGTGGAAATCATTGATGGCAAAGGACACAAAGACAACTTTTACCATACTCTTGAAGTACTAGACAACACTTGTAGACAGCCCACTAATTTGTGGTTGAGGTGGTCTGCAATCATGCACGATATTGCTAAACCTCCTACCAAGCGATTCAATAAAAAAGATGGTTGGACCTTTCATGGACATGAAGACAAAGGGTCTAGAATGGTTAAACCAATATTTAAGAGATTAAAACTGCCCTTAAACGAAAACATGCGCTACGTAGAGAAATTGGTTCTTCTGCATTTAAGGCCAATAGTATTGTCCAAATCCATTGTAACGGATAGCGCGGTTAGGCGTCTTATCGTAGATGCAGGGAAAGACATCGATGACCTATTAACTCTTTGTAAATGTGATATAACATCAAAAAACAAGGTAAAAGTTAAGAAGTTTAGGCAGAACTTAGACGTTGTTAAGGAGAAAGTTATAAGCGTAACTGAAAGAGACAAATTAAGAAATTTCCAACCCCCTATTACTGGTAATCATATTATGAATACCTTTGTAATCAAAGATCCAAGAAGTATTGGAGCTCTTAAAACAGCAGTTCGGGAGGCCATTTTGGAGGGTGAAATAAACAACGATTTAGAACCCTGCCTTCAATACATGAAGGAGCATGGTGAGAAATTAGGATTAGAGTTAAAAAAGTAAAACGAATAGATTTGATATATCAATTTAAAATTTGGTTTGAAGACAAAGAAGAAGTTTCTAGAAACCTTGAAGTAAAAGCAAATGCTAGTTTTGAAGATTTACACTTGGCAATACTGAATGCAATAGATTTTGATTCCAAGCACATGGCCTCTTTTTATATGTGCAATGAAAATTGGGTCAAAGGCATGGAGGTAACGCAATTCGACATGACAGACCACTCCGCCATGGAAGAAGAAGACGTTGAATTTACCTTGGATAACTTAAAGCCAATCATGGCTGAGTCTAGAGTAGCTGATTTTATAAAAGAGCCTCTTCAAAAAATGATTTACGTCTATGACTTTCTAGAGATGTGGACCTTGAAGATTCAATTGTTGGGTGTTGAAGAGGAGGTCAAAGGCATACTCTACCCTAGGGTATTTGAAATACAAGGGGAAGCTCCAAAACAATACAAAGGATCCGAACGATTTAAGTTGTTAGACGACTTGGAGATGGATGAGATAGCGGAGCAAATAAAAAAGGAATATACCGGTGGAACTTCTGCTCCAGACCCTTACGATGATGAAGATATGGTAGATCCAGATATCATGGATGAGTTCAATGATTTGTACTAAAAACCTTTCCATTATAAGCATCTATTAATCAGTTGTTAAAGTCGACAAATCATAGAATATGTACGTTTGTCGAAAACTGCATTTTTTCGATAAACGTCAATTAAGTGATTCTAAATTCACGTACTTTTGAGTATAGAATATTAACAAAAATGAAAAAATCATTTATCATCACATTGGCTATATCCTTAATCTCTATGGGGGTTAAGGCTCAAAGCTTAGACAAACTTATCGGAAATTGGGAATTCTCTTCGGTTTACAATGTATCCAAACTTGATGCAGGTACTGTTAAAAAAACAAAAGACATGTATGAAGGTTCTCAAATGTACTTTTATGAAGATGGATCCTATTATTTTAGTAATTCAACAAAGGACGAAGATGGTACTTATACTTTAGCAGGAAAGACAACTAGTACTAAAGATGAGAGTAGTAAAATAAGTAAAATCGAAATCATATAATTAACAGACGATACTTTAAGCCTTAAAATAGTTTCCATGTCTATCGTATTAAAAAGAATCGTAGAGGAAGAATTGGAGGATGACGGTGATTACGAAGAAGAAGATAGCGAATAATATTAAAAAAGGGGACTGCAGTCCCCTTTTTTGTTTACCCTAAAAGCATTTATTAATTTCCATTGACTTGCCCACAATATTCTATGTACTAGCAACAAATCATTTCTTTGCCGCAGCAGTTCTTTTCTGCTTTACTTGATTGAAAGAAATCTTTAAGTTCTTTTCAAAGAATCTTATTTGCTTCATTTCCTCCGTCGTTACCAAACACAATGAGATACCTTCTTTCCCTGCTCTGGCAGTCCTTCCAGCTCTGTGCGTATAGTATTCCTTCTTCCCTGGCAATTGGAAATGTATCACGAAGGACAATCCCTCTACATCTATTCCTCTTGCCGCTATATCAGTAGAAATCAACAATTGAGACGTTCCCTTCTTAAAAGCACGCATTACCTTGTCTCTTTCTTTTTGTAGCAAATCGCCGTGTATAGCACCTATCTTCATGCCTTTCTCCTCCAACTTGGCAGTCAGCTCTTTCGTCGCTTCTTTCGTTCTACAAAAGATCAATCCCCTATCCTCTTTTTGAGCCTCTAGAATTTTTATTAATTCCTTCAGTTTTTCTTTCTCTTCGCAAATAAGGTATTGGTGTTCGATGTTCTTATTAACTGTATTTCTAGCATTCAGTTGGATGGAATGTGCGTCTTTTTTAAGGTGCTTCTTGATCATTTGCTTAATGCCATCAGGCATTGTAGCGCTAAAAAGCCACTTGCTCTCCACAGACTCCATAAAAGTAAGTATCGTATCCAATTCTTTTTTGAATCCCATACTTAACATCTCGTCTGCTTCGTCTAGTATAACGGTTCTCACATCCGACAAGTCAATTGCCTTTTGTTTTACCAAATCAATTAACCTTCCTGGAGTGGCAACGATAATATGCGTAGGTCTTTTAAGAGATGCAATTTGCTTCTCTATGTTGGGCCCACCATAAACAGATTCTACAAATATCCTATCTGTGTATTTCGTAAACTTGAACAATTGCTTCGCCACTTGCTGCACCAATTCTCTGGTAGGACATAGAATAAGACCTTGCACTACTTTTTTATTTGTTTTAATAGAATGCAACAAGGGTAAGCCAAAGGCAGCTGTTTTACCTGTTCCTGTTTGCGCCTGTCCCACAAAATCAATGTGACCTTGCAACAAAAGAGGTATCACTTTAGCCTGAATTGGAGAAGGCACAACGATGCGCATTTCATCCAATCCTTTTACAAAATCCTCTTTTATTCCTAATGATTTAAAATTCTCCACTTTACCAATTTTTAAGGGCACAAAGGTAGTCTTAATAATGCTTTAACCCGCATCTTGTGGCAAATGGAATGCTAGAGTTTCAAAAAACGAAAAATTACTACCTTTGTTTGTGCATGGAATACTTGAAAATCAACAAAGAATCTTGGAACCATCGATTAGAGGAACACTATAAATCTGACTTTTACGATGTACCTAGTTTTCTAGAGGGAAAGACCTCTTTGAAAGACATTGAGTTAAACCTATTGGGAGACGTTCAAGGTAAAAAGGTATTACACCTGCAGTGTCATTTTGGTCAGGACAGTATTTCTCTTAGTAGAATGGGTGCAAAGGTGACTGGCATGGATTTGTCTAATTTGGCCATAGACAAAGCAAAGGAACTTGCCGAGCAATCCAAGGAAGAGGTTGATTTCATATGCTGTGACGTCTATGATTTACCGAAACACTTAAAGGGAAAATACGACCTCGTTTATACCTCTTATGGCGTTATTGGATGGTTACCCGATTTGGATAAATGGGCTGCTGTAATTTCACATTTTTTGCAGCCTGGTGGCAAATTGCTTTTTGTAGAGTTCCATCCGGTGATTTGGATGTTTGACGATGCCCTAGAGAAAATCAAATACAACTACTTCAACAAGGAGGAAATAAAAGAAACTGAAACAGGAACTTATGCCAACAAAGAGGCGGATTTAAGCTTGGAATACATTTGCTGGAACCACAGTTTAAGTGAGGTAATGACCAGCCTATTGAAACAAAATCTGGCCATTGAGTCCTTCGGAGAATACGATTATACCCCTTACAATATTTTCCAAAACTCCATAGAATTTGAGGAAGGAAAGTTTAGGTTAAAGCACCTAAAGGATAAAATTCCAATCGTCTATAGTTTGTCGGCTGTAAAAACTTCTTAAAGTTTAACGCAACACAATACTATAAAGACCTTTAAGTCGTTAGTCTTCTATATCTCCAGGAGGTAAATAGTTTTGCATCCTAACACTATTATGACTAAATTTGCGCCACTTAAAATGAGGTATCTTTCCATAACATTAATTTCTTTGCTTTTCATGGCTTGCGGATCTTTTAGTAAAGCTCTTAAAACCAAGGATATGCCAGAGAAGTATGCCTATGCAAAGCAGTATTACGACGACCTAGATTACGAAAGAGCTATTCCATTGCTGGAGGAGCTTTTAACGTTTTACAAGGGAACGGATAGTTCAGAAATGATTTATTACTACTACGCCTATGCGCATTATGGCAATGGAAACTTCGCAGATGCAAGCCATCATTTCAAGAATTTCACAGAGAATTTTTACAACAGCGACAAGACGGAAGAATGTTACTTCATGTATGCCAAATGCGAATACAAGTATTCTCAGCCTTACTTCTTGGACCAAACTGCTACCAAGAATGGGATTGAAAAATTACAACTTTTCATTAACCTATTTCCAAATAGTGAAAGAATCCCGGAATGCAACAAATACATCGATGAGCTAAGAGACAAGCTTCAGAAGAAGGCTTATGAAAATGCTTACTTGTATTACAAGATTGGAGATTACAAGGCAGCTGTTAGTTCCTTAAAGCAGTTGTTGGATGAATTTCCAGATTTAAACAACGAAGACGAAGTGCACTTTTTGATTGTTAAATCGTCCTACCTAATCGCAAAGAATAGCATTTCTAGGAAACAGATAGAAAGGTACGAAAACGTAATAGAAGAATTTAAAGAAATAGAATTAACCTCCTCCTACTACAAGGAAGCGAAAAATTATTATACAAAGAGTGTTAAAACTCTCGATAAAATATCTAACATTATTATAAAATAATATCCATGGACACAAAGAATTTAAGCAAATTACCAAAGAACGCAATTAGTAGAGACATGAGAGATCTTTATGCAAAGACTGAAAATGTTTACTTATCTGCAGCGATTATTTCAAAAAGAGCAAATCAAATTTCTCTTGAAATGAAGGATGAATTAGAGTCCAAATTAAAGGAGTTTGCTTCTGATAGTGACAACCTTGAAGAGGTATTCGAAAACAGAGAGCAAATAGAAATTTCTTCTTTCTACGAGAGATTACCTAAATCTACAATCATTGCAACTGAAGAATTTGCGGCAGATGAAGTTTACTACAGACTTAACGATGCTTCAGAAGACGATGAATTGCCTGAAGGATAAGAAAATCCTCCTTGTTGTATGTGGCAGTATTGCAGCATACAAAGCAGCTTACTTAGTTCGTGCTTTTGTTAAAAAAGGTGCACAGGTAAAGGTTGTTATGACCCCTAGTGCAGAAGGATTTATTAGTCCACTAACTCTTGCTACCTTATCAAAAAACGAATGCCTTATCCATTTTGAAAAAGAAAATGGGCTATGGAACAACCACGTAGACCTAGGCCTTTGGGCAGACTTTATGGTAGTTGCTCCAGCTACTGCCAATAGTATTTCAAAAATGGCGAATGGTTTGTGCGACAACCTAGCCATGGCTTGTTACCTAAGTGCCAAATGCCCTGTTTTCTTTGCAACAGGAATGGACTTAGACATGTACCAACACCCTTCTACCCAAAACAACATTCAGACATTACAGAGATATGGAAACCTGCATATCCCATCGGAATATGGAGAACTTGCTAGTGGTCTGGTAGGAGAAGGAAGAATGGCTGAGCCAGATCACATTGTAGAATTCATTGAAGGACACTTGAACCAAGTACAAATACTCAAAGGAAAGAAAGTATTGGTATCTGCTGGACCTACTTATGAGAAGTTGGACCCGGTAAGATTCATTGGAAACTTCTCCAGTGGTAAGATGGGATTCGCCATTGCAGAAAAATTACATTCGGAGGGAGCTGAGGTTACTCTTGTCACTGGACCTACCAAATTAAGTTGCAGTACAGGAATAAACCGCATCGACGTGGTATCGGCAAAAGAGATGCTGGACAGCTGCCAAAGCAAGTTCAAAGATTCTTCCATTACCATTATGTCGGCTGCTGTAGCGGATTATACTCCTACAAACACCGCCCAAGAAAAGATTAAAAAAAGTGATGCAGATTTCAATTTGTCGCTAACTAAGACGGTAGACATTCTAAAAACTCTAGGAGAGTCAAAAGCAAAAAATCAGATTTTAGTTGGCTTTGCTTTGGAGACTCAAAACGAGGTAGAAAACGCCATTAAAAAAATCCATACTAAAAATCTAGATTTTATCGTTCTTAATTCGTTGAAAGACAAAGGTGCTGGTTTTGGGGTAGACACAAATAAAATCACTATAATTGATACATTGAAAAAGAAAGAATCCTTCCCTTTGATGAGTAAGGTGGAGGCTGCTGCAATAATTGTAGATAAAGTCATTGATATATGTTTAAAAAACTAGGAATATTCTTCATCGCATGGTGTTTTATCCTGCCAAGCATCGCTCAAGAATTGGACTGCCAAGTAAAAGTGGTTGCTCCTAGTATTCAGAGAACAGATAAGCAAATCTTTACTTCCATGCAAAACTCTATTTTTCAATTCATGAACAATAGAAAATGGACAGACAAGAAGATGCTGTCTACAGAAAGAATCAACTGCAACTTAATAATTGAAATAACTGCTGCGGAAGGTGTAGATCGTTTTAAAGCAACCGTTCAAATGCAATCTACCAGACCTGTTTTTGGATCTGGATACAATTCCATACTGTTCAATCACAAGGACGAAACTTGGGAATTCAATTACCAAGAATTTCAAGCCATGGAGCTAAACCTCAATGGGTCCAACGAGCAACTACCTTCTTTACTAGGATTTTATGCTTATGTAATGCTGGGATTGGATTTCGATTCCTACAAAAAGAATGGGGGAAATACCTATTTCAACAATGCCTTAAAGATTCTAAATAGCCACCAGGGAAGACTTGGGTGGAATAGAAACGATGGGAAAAGCAACAAAAACAAATACTCCATCATCAACAACATCCTGAATGCTCGATTCAAAGTATTGAGAGAACTGTATTACACATACCACCGAAAGGGAATGGATAAAATGTACAAGGATGTAGCCAAATCTAGAAAGCTGATTACCACTCAAATTGAAACCCTGCAAGACTTATCAAGAACACTTCCTAACTCTGCCTTTATCAAGATGTTCTTTAATTCTAAGGTCAACGAATTGGTGGAGATTTACAAGGGAGGAACCGCAGCTGAGAAAAGTAAAATGATCACCTTACTTTCCAAACTAGACCCTGCCAATGCCTCGCTCTATCAAGAAATAAATAAAAAATAAGACAGATGTTTACAGAATCCATAGAGTTTCTCGAACTTCAGGATTTAAAGGAATCTCTTCAGGGTTTAGATCCATCCAACACACTCATTCTTTGCGATACCAATACAGCAAGACATTGCTTGCCTCTTTTAGAATTAGAAGATTTTAAACAGTGTATTCTCCCAGCAGGAGAAGAAAACAAAAGCTTATCCCATTGCGAAACCGTTTGGAACGCTCTATTGGAGCATCAAGTAGACCGCAATGGAACAGTAATTAATTTAGGGGGTGGTGTCATCACCGACCTAGGTGCCTTCGCAGCCTCAGTATACAAAAGGGGTATTGCTTTTATCCATGTCCCTACTTCTTATATGGGAATGGTAGATGCAGCCATAGGAGGAAAAACAGCGTTAAACTTTGGTGGCATCAAGAACCCATTGGGAACCTTTGGAGCACCTGAGGAAGTCTTGATTTACGAAGGATTCCTGCATTCCCTACCAGAAATTGAAGCCATCAATGGTTTTGCGGAAAGCATAAAGCACGCCTTGATTAAATCGGCTGTTTTGTGGGAACAAATTAAGAAAGAGGAAGCCTTCTCCTTGGAATTTGCTACCTCCATTTTAAAGCAATCGGTTGAAATAAAAGGAGAGGTTGTGGATGAAGATCCTTTTGAAATGGGTGAACGTAAGTCACTTAACTTTGGGCATACCATAGGACATGCGGTAGAAGCCCATTTTATGGGAGACAATTCCATTCGTCATGGTGAATCCATTGCCATCGGGATGTATTGTGAAGCATACCTTTCCGAGAAAGAACATTACCTAACCTCTGGACAGGTTGAAGAAATAAAGCTAGTGCTTAACAAGTTTTATCCTAAAAAGGAGATAAAGGCATTGGACTTAAGTCCAATAATGGAAAAGATTAAGAACGACAAAAAGAACAGCTCCCAGGGATACAATTTTACTCTTTTGGATTCCATTGGCTCTGCCATATCCGACCAATACATCGAAGAGCCTTTGATTCAAGAATCTATAGAAGCTTATATAAATACATATTAATGTTGCCCAGCAAAACCAATAGAAAAGATCTCGAGATTACACTCCCCTATTCCAAGAGTGTATTGAATCGAGTCTTAATCATTGAGTCTCTTTTGGGCAACCTTGTGAACCTCTCCGTTGAGAACGAATCCAACGACGTGCAAGTGCTGTACTACAGCATCAATTCCAAGGAAGAAACCTTGGATTTGGAAGATGCAGGAACCCCTTACCGCTTTCTCACAGCCTACTTTGCAGTTTTGGGAAAACCCAGAACCCTATTGGCAAACGAAGGACTATGCAAACGACCTATTAAGGACTTGGTAGAGGCCTTGGTAGAATGTGGAAGCACCATAAACTATTTGGGAGAAGAAGGCTACCCTCCTATTTCTATACTTGGCAAAGCCAATCTAAAAGAGGCACTTTACATTGACCCCAGCCTAAGTAGCCAGTTTGTAAGTGCGCTTATGTTGATGGTACCAACCAGCAACCAAAAAACAAAAATTAATTTCACAAAGGCGCCCAGTTCGCTACCTTATATTGAGCTCACGGCAAAGGTAATGGAGCATTATGGCATTGAAACACAGATAGAGAAAAAGTCCCTTAGCTTAAAGGGGAAATACAAAAACCCCAAGACACCTTATGCCATTGAATCCGACTGGACAGCGGCATCTTATTTCTATGCCTTTGCTACTTTAACAGGATCCAAAATGACCTTTGAGAAATTGAGTCTTCTATCTGCGCAAGGAGACAAGAAAGTAAGCGACCTATTTGAGGCTTTTGGCATTAAGAGTAGACAAAAGAAGAATAAGCTTAGAATTTCCTACGACAAGAATTTATTGGCTCCAATGGAGAACATCGATTTAAGGTATTACCCCGACCTTGCTCCCACTTTGATTGTCTTAGTAGCTTTGTTAAAAGCAGAGACCACCTTTACGGGGCTAGAGAATTTAAAGATAAAAGAAAGCGATAGAGTGCTTGCCTTACAAACGGAACTAAGCAAGGTTGGAGTAAAAATTACAGAAGCAAATGGCATCTGGAAAGTAGATGCATCTCATTTTTCCATGAAAGACACCCCTGTTTTTGATACCCACCAAGACCACCGAATTGCCATGGCTCTCTCTTTGGTTTCTGTCTTTGGAAAAATTAAAATAGAGAATAAAGAAGTGGTTGTTAAATCATTTCCATATTTTTGGAAGGAATTAGACAACCTAGATTTAGAGATTGAATAATACCTTAGGAAATACATTTAGAATCACCAGTTTTGGGGAATCACATGGAAGCCATGTGGGAGTAGTTATTGATGGCTGTCCTCCCAACATTGCCTTGGACTACAAGCACATACAGGATTTGCTAGACAAGCGAAAACCTGGACAAACTGCCATTAGTACTGAAAGGAAAGAGGAAGACGTATTTGAAATTATCTCGGGTGTATTGGAGAAGAAGACCACGGGTCACCCTATCACGATTCTGATAAAGAACAAAGATCAAAAGGGCAAGGATTACGATGCCTTGAAAGACGTGTACCGCCCTTCCCATGCCGACTATACCTACGAGAAAAAATACCAAATAAGAGATTACAAAGGAGGAGGAAGAGCTTCTGCCAGAGTAACTGCCGGATGGGTAGCAGCTGGTGCCATTGCCCTACAAGTATTGGCGAAGGACACCGACATAGAAGTGGCTGCCTATGTTTCTCAAATTTACGACATTTCCATTGGCCAAAAGCCAAACAAAGAAACACTAAGCAAACGCTACGACTCCATAACAAGATGCCCTAATGAAAGTACTTCCGCAAAAATGGAAGAAGCCATACTCCAAGCAAAGGAAGACGGTGACAGCTTGGGAGGAATTATCTCTTGTGTAATAAAAAAAGTACCTGTTGGATTAGGAGATCCAGTATTCTCTAAGCTAAACGCCAATTTGGGACATGCCATGTTGAGCATCAATGCCGTAAAAGGATTTGAATTTGGAGCAGGGTTTTCTTCTGCTGGGGAGAAAGGGTCTGCTATGAACGATGCATTTACCCAAGAAGGAGAGCGTACCAAAACGAAAACTAACCACTCTGGAGGAATCCAAGGAGGTATTTCCAATGGCATGCCCATAGAATTTAGAGTAGCCTTTAAACCTACCGCCACCATTTCCAGTGAACAGGCTACGGTGAACAAAGCAGGAGACAACATAAAACTAGAAGCACAAGGCCGTCACGACCCTTGTGTAGTGCCTAGAGCAGTGCCTATTGTAGAGGCGATGGCTGCCTTAGTATTGGTAGACCATTTCTTGTATCAAAAAATGATGCATTGAACTATTAATGCTTTCTTTTTTTCCTATCTTTGATGCATGGACGAAGAAAAGAAAAACAACCAAATAGACATAGAGCTGAGTGAAGAAGTGGCAGAGGGAACCTATTCTAATTTGGCAATCATAACCCATTCCAATTCGGAATTTGTACTCGATTTTATTAGAATGATGCCAGGCGTGCCTAAGGCAAAAGTAAAATCCAGAATCGTTTTGACACCACAGCATGCAAAAAGATTGATGGGTGCCTTGGCAGATAACCTTTCTAGGTTCGAAGGTAATTTTGGGGAGATCAAGGAGATGGAAAACGAGAACGAAATCAATTTCCCTATGAACTTTGGAGGTCCTACAGGTCAAGCATAATAGAAACAAGATGAAAATAGGAATAGGTGGCGACCACGCAGGATTTGACTTAAAGCTAAAGGTAATTAACTACCTAACAGAAAAGGGACACGAAGTACACGATTTTGGTCCCTACAATACAGATTCTGTAGACTACCCCGACTTTGTGCATCCCCTTGCAAAAAGCATAGAGGATAAATCCAATGCCTTAGGCATCTTAATTTGTGGCTCTGGGAATGGGGTTTGCATGACTGCAAATAAGTACAAGACCGTAAGAGCAGGCTTGTGCTGGGAACCAGAATTAGCAGCACTAACCAGACAACACAACGATGCCAACGTACTGTGTATGCCAGCTCGATTTATTACAGATCTGGTAGGACTAGAAATAGTTAAAGCCTTTGTAGAGTCTGAATTTGAAGGTGGAAGACACCAAAGAAGAGTAGATAAAATTTCTTGCTAAGACATGTGGTGCTATAGATTATATACCAAGCACCTTTGTATCCTACTCCTATCTCTTCTTTTTGCCTGCTCCCCTCCTACACCTTTGGAAGACCAAGTAAAGGTAAGGAAGGAAAAGAGAACGGGCATTAAACTCATTGTATTGGGGAATGTGCAAGATGCAGGTTCACCGCACATCGCTTGTAAGAAGGCATGCTGTAAAGATTTATTCCTACACCCTGATCCCAACAGAAAAATAGTTTCTCTGGGTATTGTAGATTACGATGCCGACAAGACTTTCCTACTAGAAGCCACTCCAGACATAGCGAGCCAGCTCAAATTACTGAAGGCAAACAGTCCCAACAAAGACAAAGAAATCCCAGATGGCATCTTTTTGACCCATGCGCACATAGGGCATTATACAGGATTGATGTATTTGGGCAAGGAAGCAACCAATGCCAAGGAAGCGAAAGTGTATGCCATGCCTAAGATGCAAAGCTTCTTGGATAACAATGGTCCTTGGAGTCAGTTGGTGGCGAATAAGAACATTCAATTGATGCCTTTGAAAGGTGACAGTACAATAACTTTAGACAAATTATCCATTACCCCCTTCACCGTACCCCACAGAGACGAATACTCCGAGACAGTGGGTTATCACATTGCAGGTCCGAATAAGAGCGTACTCTTCATTCCAGACATTGACAAATGGTCTAAGTGGTCTAAGAACATCGTAGAGGAAATAGCGAAGGTAGATCACGCCTTTGTAGATGCTACCTTTTACGATGCAGAGGAGATTAACAACAGAGACATTAGCTTAATCCCCCACCCTTTTGTGATAGAGAGCATGAGTCTCTTTGATTCCCTGCCAGAGGCAGAAAAGAGTAAGATTCACTTTATCCATTTCAACCACACCAATCCTTTACTGCGACACGACAGCGAGCAGAGTAAAGAGGTGCTTGGAAGAGGTTTCCGTATTGCAACTATTCTAGATAAATTCTCTTTGTAAAAGCTTTTGACAGCCATTAAGTAGGGGCAAAAAAACAAGATTATTCTATTATATTCGAGCCCTAAAATTATACTTATGAAAGTAATTCTATTAACAATAGCACTAACGACTGTTTCATTTTTGCAGGCACAACAGACTTATGTTCCGGATGATAACTTTGAAGCATTTTTAGAGGCCAATGGCATGGGTAACGGTATAGCCAATGACGATTACGTGACCACGGCAAACATTAGTGGGGTAAAATTTATTTGTCCAAATTCGAAAGGGATAAGTGATTTGACCGAAATTGAAGACTTTGTTTCTCTGGAAAGAATCCATTAGAAATAAAATCATTGCAGTCTGCAAGGAAAAGATAGAGAAGAAAGGAGACAAGGTGGGGCTTTCCTTCTATGCCTTTTTCGCCAATAAAAACGACAATCCAGAACTCTTAATGGAAGTGGCGGAATGGTGGATAAAGAAACACAAACTAGATCACTTTGAGAAGGCAGTGAAGATTAAAGAGATGGTAGAAAAGAAATTATAAAACCGTCATTCCGAGAAAGACAAAACTTGTTTTGGCTTATCCGGAATCTCCAGTATTTGTCTAACATGGCTCTAAACTAAAGATACCGCATAAATTTACTTCGTAAAATTTGCGGCATGACCGGTTATTAAGGTTTTCACTCCTCTGTTGGTCTTATCACCAACAAATAAACTAACCAGTTATCTCCCTCCTACCTTTTCAGCACAAGCAATCCCATCCAAAGCGGCACTCATAATTCCACCTGCATACCCTGCTCCTTCTCCACAAGGGTACAGGTTGGTACATTCAGTATGCAATAAAGTCTCTTTTTCTCTCGGTATTCTCACTGGTGAAGACGTTCTGCTCTCTACTCCTACCAACATTGCCACTTCGGAGGTGTAACCTCGCATCTTGTTCCCAAAGGTCATTAAACCTTCTCTCAAAGCCATAGAAACTTCCTTAGGCAAGACTTCTCTCAAATCTCTACTCTTCACTCCTGGAATGTAACTTGTCTGTTCTAAGCTCCTTGATTCTCTGTTTTTAATAAAGTCAATCGCTCTTTGTGCTGGAGCTGTCAAATCGTATTTGGTCTCAAAAGCCATTTTCTCTACCTGTTCTTGGTACTTCATTGCTCTTAATTCTCCAAACTCCTTGAAGGGTTCAAAGTCTTTCTCTCCTACACTTACTACCATTCCTGAGTTGGCGTATTTCCCATTTCTCTTGCTAGGACTCCAACCATTCACTACAACCTCACCAGAAGAAGTGGATGCAGGCGCAATGATTCCACCTGGACACATGCAAAAAGAGAAGACTCCTCTCCCTCTTTGTTGGCTAACCAATTTGTAATTAGCCGCGGGTAAATATTCACTTCTTACGTCGCATCGGTATTGGATGGAATCTATCAAACTTTGTGGGTGTTCTATTCTTACCCCTAAGGCAAATGGCTTTGCTTCTATCTCCAACTTCTTCTTATCCATTAACTCAAAGATATCTCTAGCACTGTGTCCAGTGGCAAGAATTACATGCTGTGCTTCGTATTCGGAACCATCACCACAAACTACCGTACTTATTTTATCTCCCTTTAATTCAAAATCAACCACTTTCTTCTCAAAGTGCACTTCTCCCCCATATTCAAGAATGGAATTTCTTATGTCTTCTACAATTGCTGGTAATTTGTTGGTTCCAATGTGCGGATTTGCCTCGTAAGCGATCTTAGGATCTGCACCGTGTTCTACGAATACTTTTAATACTTTCTGTATGTCTCCTCTCTTCTTGGATCTAGTATACAACTTCCCATCACTAAAAGTTCCTGCTCCTCCTTCTCCAAAGCAGTAATTGGAATCGTTGTTCACAATATGCTCCTTGCTCATCAAGGCCAAATCCCTTCTCCTGTCTTTCACACACTTCCCCCTCTCTAGAACTATTGGCTTAATGCCCATCTCTATCAATCGCAAAGCAGCAAACATTCCTGCTGGTCCAAAACCAACGATAATACAAGACTTATCGCCACTCTTATTCCGATAGCTCTCGGAAGGCCTAGGCTTAAAACCTACTTCTTCCTCTGGAAACTCTTCACCAGTTTTAATAACTAGCAACTGAAGGTTTACCCATATCGTCCTGCTTCTAGCATCTATGGACTTCTTTAGAATCTTAAAATTTTTTATTTGTGAGGAATTACATCGCATTGATTTTGCGCATTCCTTAATAATGGTGTTGGGATCGTTTGCCGCTTTAGGCGACAGCTTGAGTTGGATTGTTTGAGACATTCTTGTGTCGGGTTTTTATCCCGAAAGAGGCAAAGGTAATTAAAGATTTTCTTCCTTTCCGAGCATGGCAGAATAAATTTTTCTGTTGTACCCATACACATCGTTTCTAAAGACTGGATGGCCTTCGGCATTAAAGAAAATAGTATTGTAGATAAAGTAAACCGGTACTCTTTCGTGCAAGTAGATTATCTCTGTGGTATCAATTGGTTGAATCTCTGCCAGCGTATCCAAAGGATCGTATTCCTCTAACCTTTCTTCATCCAATGGCTCTTGCCCTAGCTTAATTCTAAAGTCGTCGTAGTTTACCTTCTTATTCCCCTGTAATAAAAACTCTGCCACATCAAAAGGTTCAGAAACTCTCACACAACCATGACTTACTGCCCGTTCTGTCCATTTAAATTTAGATTTTTGAGGGGTATCGTGTAGGTAAATACTAAATGGATTGTAAAAAATAAACTTTACTCGACCCAAAGCATTTCCTTCTCCCTCTTTTTGGACAAATTTAAATGGAATATTGGTTGCCTTAAACAACCTCCAATCAATGGTATCCGGATTCAGCTCTTTTGTACCATAGTACAACCTATAGTTGTTTCTTCTCAAATAAGAAGAATCTCTTCTCATTTTCCAGTACATTTCCCTTTGAACAATACTGGCAGGAACCGTCCATGTAGGATTTAAAACCATGTACTTAATGCTGGAATAAATCTGGGGAGTAGAATGGTCTTTCGGTTTATCATACCAAAGACCAGTCTTTTTGTATTTTGCCAATTGCTTCTCGTAATCATGGGCTCTTGGTTTCCCAATGCACACATTCATTTCCTTTGTACTATCTACATAATTTGCAAGCAAGGTAAAATTAGGAATGTTTACCCAAACGCATTTCTTAGTAGTATCTGGAAGGTACCACCTGCACCTTTCCATGTTTACTCGGATGTCTTCTATCCTAGAGTCTATGGTGGTATTAATAATCTTAAAGGTCTTTCTTCCCAAAATCCCATCGTCCATTAATCCAAAAGAAATCTGAGCCCTTTTAATAAAGGGTGCAAACTCTCGTTTGTACACAAAGGAATCTGCTAGCATAGCTTCCTCTTCGGTGATGATGCCCATTTGTACTAGCTTATTTGCAATGGCTGGCATAAGAGTGGTTGTAGAATCTGGACCTAGCTTTAAAAGATCCTTAAAATCAATTTTATCCCAACTAATAGAAGAATCAAACTTTTGCGCGTGCCAATTCCCAAGTAATTTCTTGTATTCTTGGTAAGAGTAATGTTGGATTTCATACTCTTTTACCTTGGTAATCAATTCCTTGTAATCCAATACAGACAACAAATCAAAGTTAACCACCTTTCTTTTAGGAAGCATATAAAGTCTGCCTAATACATCCGTAGGATCCACTCTACCAAATATGTGATCGTAATGAAACTGCACAATACTGGTACTCATTATTCTTTCGGCTAAGGCCAATAAGGAGTAATCTGGTTTGTTTTGAGAAAAAATTTTATCCTTTAATTTTTCTAAGGTATCCGTATTATACCAGGTACCCTCTAAGCCTTCTTCTAAGGCATATTCCTTTAGGAAATCAAGGTAATGATTGAAATTTTCTTTGTTTTCAAAGGCTGCAACCCAAATTGAATTAAAATCCTTCGTATAGTACTCATGGTAAATAGTATCAAAAGGAAAAATGCTTCTGCTTGTGTCTGCAAGGTGGGTATTGAAATTGTTTTCAATCGCTTTTACCAACTCATCTTGATCCACATTCCAAGTTGGTGCCTCAAGCTCTAGGCTTTCTTCTACAACTTCCTCTTTTGAGCAGGAGTTACAGGAAGACAGTAACAGAATAAATAAAAAGGAGAATATAGATTTATGGTACATCGCAGTTGGTATCAGTATTATCCAATTCCTTCTGCACTTTTACCATACCATTGTAATTCACATACTTGGACCTTGATAGATAAGAGGTATGTGGATAGTATGCAAAGAGACAAACTCCATCATTAATAGTTTGAATCAATAATTCATTCACTCCCTTTCTTACTGCAGGACATCCATAGGAACGTCCCATTGCAATATTCGATAAGGCAAGTTCTGGCTTAACGTAATTGGCACCGTGAATAACAACTCCTCTAGCATGCACATTCGTATTGTAATAGGGTTCGAAACCATTCAGCTTCAAGGAAGATTTGTGTTTACCGTTGTACACTTCACCAGTTACCATAAATCCAATACTGGTCATGTGAGACTGTCCTCTATTACTAAATCTCCTAGCATATTCACCACCTGAATTCTTTCCATGAGCAACCCATTCGTTCAATACTATTTTCTTCGTATTCAAATTGATAACCCACAACCTCTTTTTTGTAGAAGACAGAGAGTAATCAATCACAGCAAGAAGAGAATCTTTTGCAAGAGCGCTATCCTTTTTCAACTTTGCATGTCCAGCCAAAGCCAATCTGAAAACATGTTGTTCCAGCGTATCGTCCCCAAAATCAATTTGAGGATAAATTAAATTCGAAAAGGAATCCAATGAAATAGAGGTAGAAGCTTTGTTCTGCACCTCCTCTACTTTGTCCTCCTCGTTAATAGAAAAAGACAATAAAAAGAAAGGCAAGCAAATACCTAGTACATACCGAAGTAGGATTTTCCTCATTGCGGTGCAAATCTATAAAAAAATAGGAGTATTTTATTCACAACCAAGTATAGGTCTAAAGAACACTATATAAGTAGGTTATGCTCTTTTGCTGTTTTGATAGCGATATCGTACCCAGCATCAGCATGTCTTATTACGCCCATTGCTGGGTCATTGTGCAATACTCTCTTCAATCTTTTCTCTGCATCGTCTGTTCCATCTGCTACTATCACCATTCCTGCGTGAATGGAATATCCCATTCCAACTCCGCCTCCATGGTGTAAACTTACCCAACTGGCACCACCAGCTGTATTAATCAAAGCATTCAAGATTGGCCAATCTGCTACCGCATCACTACCATCTAGCATTCCTTCCGTCTCTCTGTTTGGTGAAGCTACAGAACCTGTATCCAAGTGATCCCTTCCTATTACAATAGGAGCTTTTACTTTACCTTCTTTAACCAGTTTATTAAATGCTAAGGCAGCCTTTTCTCTTGCACCCTGACCTAGCCAACAGATCCTAGAAGGAAGACCTTGGAATTCTATTTTTTCTTGAGCCAGTTTAATCCATCTCTTTAATCCTTCGTCTTCCGGGAATAATTCAAGAATCACTCTGTCGGTTACGTAAATATCTTCCGGGTCTCCACTCAATGCAACCCATCTAAAAGGTCCTTTGCCTTCACAGAAAAGTGGCCTAATAAATGCAGGCACAAAACCTGGAAAATCATACGCATTTTTCAATCCTTTCTCAAAGGCTCTTTCTCTTAAATTGTTACCATAATCAAAAGTTACACTACCTTGTTTTTGGAAATACAACATCAACTCTACATGCTCGTACATGGTTTTGTAAGAAAGCTCTGTGTATTTGTCTGAATCTTGTATTCTTAATTTATCGGCTGCTTCTACGTCCATGTCTTTCGGGAAATAACCCACTAGAGGATCGTGTGCCGATGTTTGATCAGTCAGTGTATCTGGAACAATGTTCCTTTCCTTCATTCGATTTAAAAGATCTACTGCATTGCAATGTACTCCAATAGAAACTGCCAATCCTTGCTCTTTGGCTTTTAGGGCCATGTCTATCCCTTCGTCTATGTCACGACACATGTGATCTAGGTATCTAGTTTCCAGTCTTTTCTTAATTCTCCACTCCTCTACTTCCGCAACCAAACAAGTTCCTTCGTTCATGGTGATGGCAAGCGGTTGAGCGCCACCCATTCCACCAAGTCCTGCTGTTACGTTCAAGGTTCCTTTTAGAGAATTGTTAAATTTTTGACGAGCTAGTTCTCCATAGGTTTCGTATGTTCCTTGAACAATGCCTTGAGAACCGATGTATATCCAGGACCCTGCAGTCATCTGGCCATACATCATGAGACCTTTCTTCTCTAGCTCTCTAAAATGATCCCAATTTGCCCAGTGCGGTACCAATTGTGAATTAGAGATAATTACTCTTGGCGCATCTTTGTGCGTTGGCAATACACCTACAGGCTTTCCCGATTGAACCAATAAGGTTTGATCCTCCTCTAAATCCTTTAAACACTCCAATATCTTATCAAAAGATTCCCAGTTCCTTGCAGCTTTACCTGTTCCACCGTATACTATTAAATCTTCTGGTCTCTCTGCTACCTCTGGGTCAAGGTTATGCTGTATCATTCTATACGCTGCTTCTTGAACCCATCCTTTGCATGTAAGCTCTGTCCCTCTAGGAACTTTAACTACTCTTGATTTACTCATTTTTTTAAAATAATGTTTGTTGTACTACTTTTGGGAAAAACAATGCCGATAGCATCTTTTGTGACATCGCTAGGTTATCCGTATTTACACTATAGATCATGGAAGTCTTCCTTCCTATAGAATCCAACAATCCAGCAATTTTCATCTCTGATAAATGCTGAGAAACCGTAGATTGAGCCAATGGCAAATGTTCTACTATCTGATTGCAGTTTGCCGTTTTTTCTTTTAGCAAGAATTCCAATATCCTAACCCTTGCTGGATGTCCTAATGCCTTACAAATCTTGGCTAGCTTTACTTCTTTCTCTTCGAAGAGTTTTGTCTTACTTATGCCCATAAATAATAATTTTATCGCAAAGGAACCATATTTGATACATCAATTCCAAGAAATGAGAAGGAAATATTTATCTACAATACAAATATTATTTAACCTTCCACAATGGTGCCTTCAATAGCAGCAATTGTATTAGGGAAAATGGTTTGAGATTCCTTCACTAATTCTTGGGGATCTTCATATCTAGCAGAGAAATGACCAATAATCAATTTTCCTACCTCACTTTTTTTGGCAATCTGAGCCGCCTCCTTAGCAGTTGTATGGAAAGTTTGGATGGCCCTTTCTTTTAATTCGTCTAAGAAAGTGGCTTCGTGGTAAAGCACATTCACCTTATTCAAATAAGGACAGATTTCTTCCATGTACTTGGTATCCGATACATAGGCAAACTTGAATGCTGGTTTCTTGTCAAACACCAACTCCTTGTTTGCTAATTCCTCCCCTTCCAAGCTTTTGTAATTAGCTCCAGCCTTTATTCTTTCGTAAAACGCTGCAGGTACATTGTGCTTTTCACAAGCCCTGACGTTCAAAGGAAATAGTTCGTTTTTTTCTTCAATAAGGTATGCCCAACAAGGAATCCTATGCGAAATTGGGAAGGTTGATATTTTTAATTGTCCAACCGAGTATATTTCTTCCAAACCTTTGCTTTCGTTCGCAATAAAACGAATAGGAAAGGAAAGCTGGTTGCCACTGCACTCAATCTGAAGGCGTATTATCTCCTCTAATTTGGCTGGACCAACGATTGTAATCTCGGATTCCCTGCCTTGAAGCGACATGGTACACAGAAGTCCAATGAGTCCAAAGTAATGGTCGCCATGCAAATGACTGATTAAAATTGTATTTAGTTTTTGAAAACGTCTATGATACTTAAGCATCTGCATTTGAGTTCCTTCCCCACAATCTAAAAGAATGTTCTGACCATTAAAAGTAAGGTATTGGGCACTCGGAAATCTTTCCTTGGTAGGTGTCGCAGAGCTAGACCCAAGGATTTGCAAAGCAAACTCAGGCATTAACTTTCTTCATCAAAATCCTTAAGGAACTCCTGTTCCAGTTGCTCCATGAATATATAATCTATGGCTTCATCGTCTGTATGGATACAATTAAGCCCAATTAATTGAAGTTTATCTCCTAATACATCGCTCACCTCACTAATAATAATATGCCCCGCCATCTGCTTGTTTGCTTGATACAGTTTCTTTATACGAAACAAATCATCGTCGCTTATTTTTTCAATGCTAGCGCAGTTAATAATTATGTTTGGATTGTCCTTTTGAATACTAGCTAAACTGGTAATAAAATTAGTCTCGTTATTAAACTCAAAATTTGGAGTTGTCATCTTAATGTAGATGTAATTATCCTTGATTTCTGTTTGATGCCCCATTAAATGTTTGCTTAGCTTGTTTTTTACAAATTTTATTCAATTATTTTCGCAAAACAAATTTAAAGAGAAATAAATGTCTAAGACTATATTAATCACAGGAGCAAGTAGCGGTATAGGTGAGGCTTCTGCAAGAATGTTTGCAAAAAATGGTTACCGGTTAATACTAAATGCACGCCGAAAAGAAAGACTTATTGCACTAAAAGAAGCATTAGAAAGTGAATTTAACTCAGATATCTTGCTTCTTCCCTTTGATGTGAGAGATCAAAAAGGGGTAGAACAAGGAATAAAATCCTTACCAAAGGAGTGGAATGAAATCGATGTATTGTTAAATAATGCAGGAATTGCACTTGGACTAGGAACTATTGACAAGGGTCATATAGAACATTGGGATACCATGATAGACACAAATGTGAAAGGACTTCTTTATGTAAGCAAGGAAGTCATACCATTGTTGCGAAAAGATGGGCATGGCCAAATAATAAACATCGGCTCCATTGCGGGAAAAGAAGTATACGACAATGGGAATGTATATTGCGCTTCAAAACACGCCGTAGATGCGTTAACAAAAGCAATGCGAATAGACCTTGCCTCAATTCCAATAAGAGTTGGTGCCGTGCATCCTGGCGCTGTAGAAACTGAATTTTCCTTGGTGCGTTTTGAAGGAAACAACGAAAAAGCCAAAGTTGTATACAATGGTTACGAGAACCTAGTTGCAGCAGACATAGCAGAAGCAGTTTATTGGATGGCGGATAGACCTTTACATGTAAACATAAACGAACTAACCATAATGCCTACAGCGCAGCCAAAGGCAGGAACAATAATTAGAAAAAACGGATGAAGAACAAAAAGAAAATCATAAACGATCCATTGTATGGGTTTGTTCAATTACCACATGAAATTCTTTTTGACTTGATAGAGCACCCCTACTTTCAAAGACTTAGAAGAATTAAACAACTAGGCATGACTAGCTTAGTCTACCCAGGAGCTTTGCACACCAGGTTTCACCATGCCTTAGGTGCTATGTTCCTAATGCAGAAAGCCATTGAATCTTTGCGAAACAAGGACGTAGAAATAACAAAAGAGGAGGAGATAGGAGCTTGTATCGGTATTCTATTGCACGACATAGGACATGGCCCCTTTTCACATACCTTGGAACACGCTATCGTAAAAAACATAGCACACGAGTCTATCTCCCTTGCTTTTATGGAAGAATTAAACAGGCAATTCAATGGACAGTTGAATTTGGCGATTGCTATTTTTAAAGGCACTTACCAAAAGAAATTTCTTTGTCAGTTAATCTCAGGTCAATTAGACACAGACAGACTGGATTACTTAAACAGAGATAGCTTTTATACTGGAGTTGCGGAAGGAGTTGTAGGTGCGGATAGAATAATCCACATGTTGGATGTGGTAGACAACCAATTGGTTGTGCACGAAAAGGGAGTTTATTCCCTAGAGAAGTTCATTGTAGCAAGACGATTGATGTACTGGCAGGTTTACCTACACAAAACTGTGGTAGCATCGGACAACGTATTAATCAACATCCTTAAAAGAGCCAAAGAGCTATACCATCAAGGCAAGCAAATACTCGGTTACAAAGGTGCATTTCACTATTTCATGCAGAATGAAATAGATGGACAAACATTGATCAAGGACAAGGTTCTATTAGATAAATTCAGTGAATTAGATGACCTAGACATCATGGCTTCCATTAAGGAATGGGTGCACCACGAAGACGATATTTTAAGGACTTTGTCTAAGAAATTACTGAATAGGGACTTACCTAAATTAAGGATTACCAAGAAAGAATTAAGTCATTTTGAAAAGGAAAGACTAGAGCTAGAGACTATGGCTAAATTTTCCATCCCTCAAAACCAAGTACATTATTTCTTAAATTTTGACTCCTTGGAAAACTCTGCGTATAAAACAGAAGGGATTAACATTAAGATTCTTAAAAAGGACGGCTCTATTGTGGACCTTATTACAGCTACAGACAATGAGGCTTTAAGCCAATTTACTCAAACGGTTACCAAGTATTATACTTGTGCTTATGTATAAGAAGTAGCTTTAGCCATTAGAAAGGGATTAGGCCATATTAACTCCATCCCAATTCACTAATTGAAAAGATTAGACACTAAAAACTAGATCTTTCCTACAATTCATTAAAGGCTCTGATGAATACGGCACCTAAATTCTTGTGAGGTGGTATGTATTCCTTAAACTTTAAGTCTCCCCTTAAGTTGGCTGACACCCTCCTCCACAAGGTTTCCCAAACCAAAGACTGCCCTTTTCTCAAAGTTTCATTTATCTCCTTGAGAAGGGCATTGTTAATACGCATGGTACCGATCTGCTTAGAAGAAATGATTTGCACCTCTTCCGCATTTTCCATGGCCTTAGAAATATTATGGTAACCACCACAGGATCCTAAAATAGCAACCTTAGTATACGGAGTCATGCTTTTGATACTTGTCTTTACATAATAACTGTGTCCTCTATGCACTACAATGTCAGGATACCTTCCACTCTCATCAAACATTTTGTGCAAGATAGGTTGAGCAGAATATTCCTTCTTTGGTTTGTTGGCATAAATCTCAACATCCCTTCCATTTCTAGATTTAATAATGATGTATTCGGTTTTATCTATTATCCTCCAATTGGAGTTTCTATATCCCGCAATAAAAGAGGCATACGAGGCGTAACCATCTTCGTCATCGAAGAAGAAATGTTGCTGTATGTTCTTACCATCAGGGAACATGTTCTCAATTTCAACAAGATCCATAGGGGGAATGTCAAAAGCTACGGCACCTGCTACAATTTCTTCTGGAGACTCTCCAGCTAGTTTGTACAGCAGTCCATATACCTTCATTCCATGTACGTTGTTGTTAAACTTATTCTTCATCAGTTCCTGCTCAATTTTCTGTCTGAATTGAGCCCTTAAGACCTTATCCGTTAGACTACCATAAATGTTTGCGACATCCACTGCCGGTTCCAAGTCTCCACCAGTGTTTTCTAAATTAGCAACGGTCATGTGAATGAAAGCATCTACTTCTTCAGTTGTCATGGTTTTAAGAAAAGATTGTAAGGTGTTGTAACCTGCACATTGTCTTACAAAAACTCTAAATTTATTGAAGCCTAAACCTTCTAAAAACTTATAGCCGGACTTTTCTACTCTCTTGGCCATTAACCTCTTGTACATCCCCAAAAAGGAAGAAGTATAAATTTCTTCAGGGGTATAAACCATCATGGTGTAGATCTCCTGAGCGGAAGAATACCTCACCGCAGCAAAACGAACATTCTCATTGTTTACTTCGTGTAAATCGTTAATTTTTACCACTGGCTTTAGGGCCAATTGCTCCATGGTTTCATCCACGGCATAAGGTCCTAAAATATTACTCCTCGTTCTTAGTTTGATAAGCTCCTTAAAGTATTTGTTGTCGTTCTTAATCAATGCCTCTGACTCCTCCAGGGTTTTCTCCCCATTCATAATCCAATGTATATTGGTACTGCTTGCCGACCGACTTCCTTTCTCTCTATAAATTTCTAGCAACTTTTTAATAAGTGTATCTTGGGATAATTTCGCTGCTCTGTAAATCCTATGACTCGTTCCAAAGTACTGTTTTATGGCATTTGGGTCGTTCTTTGCCACTTCAGAAAGAACTTTATCGTTAAACTTAAGACTTCTCCAATCGTTGTAGTTTCTTAATACTTCCAATGGCTTGTGCTTACTTGCAAATAAGTAAAAATCTTGAGCGTAGGACTTGGAGTTAATAAAGTTTAATAGATAGAGGGAATACCTTAATTCGTTCTTAGCTAAGTTAACTTGACCTGCATCTTCTGGTTTCACCAATTCTACTGCTAGCCTAAAGACTCTTTCGTACCTAGAAATAAATTGGTAATTCTTTCTATTAATCTTAGTCAAACATTTGTGCAGGTAGCGCTGTCGTTTGTTCCTTTCTTTTTCATTGGGCATAGCCAATAAATATGCTTGAATTTCATCCACTCTCTGAAAGTACGTTTTATTAGCCCTATTTGTCAGATTGTTAGAAGGCATTCTTACCGTATCGTTGTCAAGTCCATCGAATAAATCTAGACGATTTTGCTCCTTGTCAATTTCTAAATCAAAGTCTACCTTTTGCGCAAAAGAAGGGTTAGTTAAGCTCATAAGAACCATTGGCAAAGCCAATAAAAAATAACTGCAAATCGATTTCCTTCTTCCCATTTCTAATTCAAATCAAAGGTACAAAAATATTTAGTTTTAGTCCCGGATATCTATCTGCATAGCTTCTTGACATCTTAACTGAATATTAAATCCATTTCTTCTTAATTCTATTCAATAAATCAAGAAAGAACAGATATATTGTTATTTTTGGAGGTAATTATTTGAATATGAAAAAAGTTTTACTCCTCTCTTTCTTGCTAGCAGCAGGCTATTTTGGCTTTGCCCAATCTCTTATGATTACGAATGTCAACCTCATTGATGTTGAGAATGGTGACCTCCTTAAGGACAGGAACATACTGGTGCAAGACGGAAAGGTAACTGGCGTATTCCACAAAAAACTTCCTAAAATACTAACGGAACAATCTATTGATGGCAGGGGTAAATACCTCATGCCCGGAATGATGGATGGCCACATTCACTTTTTCCAAACTGGTGGATTGTATACTCGTCCTGATGCGCTTGATTTAAGAAGCAAACAACCCTACAACGATGAACGAAAACTAGCACTTGATCTTACCACTGACCACTTTAACAGGTATTTAAGAATGGGAGTTACCACTGTTGTTGATGTAGGAGGTCCTTTTACAAATTTCCTAATAAGAGACTCCTTGGCTGTGGTTCATGTTGCTCCTAATGTATTGGTAACAGGACCCCTTTTCTCTACCTATCAACCAGCAAACCTTGGAACTATCGATCCTCCCATCATCTTAACGGATACCAAAGAAAAAGTAGACTCCTTGTTTGCTAAGATGCTACCAATGAAACCAGACTTTATTAAAGTATGGTACATCGTTAAACCAGGGCAAACGGCTGAATCAACTTATCCCATCATTGAATACATCAGTAAAAAAACGCATGAAGTTGGGCTTAAATTAGCGATTCATTCAACTCAACTAAGAACTGCAAAGCTAGCGGTAAAAGCTGGTACAGACATGTTAGTGCATAGTATAGACGATGAAATCATTCCAACGGATTTCATTAAAGAATTAAAAGAAAAAAACATTGGATACATCCCTACTCTTATGGTACACAATGGATACATCAGTACCTTTACTTTAACAGGCTCTAATCACCCGCTGGATATTAAATGGGCCAACCCAGCTGCATATGGATCTTTAAAAGATTTAGAAGCAATGAGCAAGGAGGAAGTACCACAAAAACTTCAAAAGATTTGGGCTAAGAAAGAAAAGTATTTAAAAAATTACAGCAAAGGAGACTCTATCATGCTACTAAATTTAGATCTTCTAAATAAGAATGGCATCCAAATCGCAACTGGTACAGATGCTGGAAACATAGGAACGATGCATGCCTCCTCTTATTACCAAGAACTAGCATGGATGAAAGAAGGCGGAATGAGCCCTGCCGATATTTTAAAAGCAAGCACCATACAAGTAGCAAGAACTTTTGGGGTTGAGAATACACTTGGCACCATCGAAATAGGAAAGATAGCAGATATGTTACTCCTAGATGAAAATCCATTGGAGGACATTAACAACCTTAATTCCTTAACGCACGTTATTAAAAATGGAGAGGTCCTAATGGTAGATACCCTAATCAAAGAAACACCAGAGATGCTAGTTCAAAGACAATTGAATGCATACAATGCAAGGAATGTAGACGAATTTATGGCAACCTATTCAGATAGTATTGAACTGTATACTTTTCCAAATACGCTTATTAGTAAAGGACAAAGTGGGATGAAAGAACGCTATACCAAAATGTTTGCTTCTACTCCAAACTTACATTGTGAGATAAAGGAACGCATCGTTTTAGGGAATAAAATCATAGACCAGGAATACGTGAGGTTCAATGACAATTACGTGAATGCAGTGGCTGTTTACGAAGTAGAAAATGGGAAAATAGTCAAGGTTACCTTTATCAAGTAAAAAAGACCGCCGCAACCCAGACTTGTCCGACTTCGGTGGAGCTTGCGAAGGGTCTAAATGCATCAGTTTTATAGCACCTTATATAGATTCCTCGCTTACGCTCTGAACAGCGTTGCTTTATTATTCTTTAAATACCCTAACGCGATACGTCCTTTCATTCGTTCTTACCACCAAGAAATATACACCTGTAGATAAAGACTCCATATTTAGTTCTAGAACTTCTCTCTTCTCTCCTAATCTCTCTTTGTAAAGCATTTTACCATCTATACTTAAGATTAGAATATCTTCTATTAAACTAGCTTTGGGCAATTGTACCTTTATGTTTTCCTTCGCTGGATTTGGGTAAATGCCGAGCTTATTTCCTTCCGTGTCTCCTATCCCCAGCCCAAAAATATCAATCTCCTTTTCTATTGTAATGGTATCACAAGAATTATAGGTGGTCAGTTTTACCGTTTGTTTTCCTTCTTTAGTAAAGCCAAATGTAGGATTACTTGAAGTGTCTGTTGTGAATTCAAATTCCCATAATTGCTTGGTATTATTTCTCGATTCGTTTTTAAAAACATACTCGTACCTAGAATTTGTGGTAAAACTAAAGTCGGCAGTTAAGTCATACTCTCCTATTTTCCACCTCAACAAAGAATCAAAAACAATCTTCTTTGCTGACTTCCTTATGTTTAATGCGGTGAGGGAGTCCAATCCCATCGTTTCAGCGATAGTCATAGGGTTCTTTCGAAACAAGGACGCATAAAAGCAACAAGCGCTTGCATACATACCTTCCTGTGAAGGATGACTTTCGTCTGGGCTATACAACTCAATAGTAGGGAAAGATTCTCTTACCTCTCTCCAAACTGCTCCTACAGGTGACAGTTCTGCTTTATTTACCCTAGCCATGTATTCGTATCGCAACCTAAGCATGCTATCCATCCCCTTATAAGTGCACAGTGGCTTAAAGAAACCACAATTTGCTTGATCGCCATTCTTACGTCCCCAAGTCATATAGAACATTGCCTTCTTACAGGAATTGTCCTTGTAAATTAAATCACAAAGCAATTTTGCATAAGGATAACAATCCTTTTCCACCTGAGAATCAGGGAAAGAAGGCAATTGGCTCTGCTCTTGCAAAACAACGTAATCCCAATTTTTATTGGTAATCTCGTCTTTGGTTTGTTGGTTCAGAAGGTGTCCACTTAATCTTTGTCCACCAGCAGAGGATTCAAAAGCTTCCAAAGTATCGCCAACGGATAAAGCCATTTGCTCTATCATTTGTGGTAAGCCTGCAGTATAACTGTTACCAATAAACAGCACTTTTTTATTGTCTTGACTTAGGCCAATAGATGAATAGAAACCAAAAAGAAATAGAGTTGTTATGTATTTCATGTGTTTTAGTCGGAATGCAAGCAGGATTAGTTGCTTAGCAAAAAGTATAACTTTAAATACCATACAATCATAAGTAAAGATTTGTTTAAATTAGTCTCTTTCTAATTAACTAAAAGGTTCACCTTCATTGTTTGTGATTTCTGAAGAGTATCGTTCCTATAAAAGTCACATTTTACTTCTGTATATACATCTGAAGTTTGTCCACAATTGAATTCAACAGATAATTTGTTTTCCGTACTATTTTCAAAAGTACAAGAATTCGACTGTTTATCATCGTTGCAATAAACATCAATAGCTTGGTGGTCAAAATAAAACACAGCAGAATCCATAGGCTCTAATCCTTTTCTATCACCAGATTGATAAACCGTTCGATCTCCTAAATTTTGAGGGCAAGAAGTTGTTCCTACAACGTGTTTTTCATCCATATCCTGATCATCAATATATTGCTCGTCAACTATCAAAATATCCTCCTCTGGAGAAGGACAACCTCCCATAAAATAGTACTTGCTGTTAGCAATATAAGAGACCCTTTAATTACATAATTTATTCTTTTCATATACCAAATATAATAAATATTTTTAAAAGGTATTTTATTATTGGTAATAGGACAAGCTAAATCAAATAATTCTTGATATAAAAAAATGCCAATCTTACGATTGGCATTTTTCAAATTCTATTTATTAAAATTAATTATCCTTTACAGCAGCTCATGTCCGCATCACAAGGCTCACCATCTTTTTTGGTGCAACCTTTCATAGAGATAGCATCCTTCTTCTCCCCTTTGCAACATTTATCACCCTTGGAACATTTCTCTCCATTGGATTCGCCACAAACTTTTTCTCCTGAGCATTTAGCGTTTTCTCCTTTGCAACATTTCCCTTTTCTTTTATTGCGAGGTTTTGCTAGATCATTCTTCTTTGCAAAAGCCCTAACTTGCTCGCGTAATTCTTCTTTAGAAGAACCAGTAAACACAGTTGAGTCTTTCTTTGCACAAGAATCATCGTTAGAGCATATAAATGCGGTAATAGAATAAGTAGAATCTTCGTTCATTGTCATTTCAGAACGACACAATTTATTCTCTTTCTTTTCACATTGAGATTCACATGCAGCTCCACCGTTATAATCGTTTCCATGTATACCACCTAAAATTGGTGCAAGTACTAAACCGATAAGACAAGTTAATTTAATTAAGATATTCATAGATGGCCCAGAAGTATCCTTGAAAGGATCACCTACTGTATCACCAGTAACTGCTGCTTTGTGCGCATCAGAACCTTTAAATGTCATTTCTCCATCAACCATTACACCAGCTTCAAAAGATTTTTTAGCGTTATCCCATGCACCACCAGCGTTGTTTTGGAATATAGCCCAAAGTACACCACTTACCGTAACACCTGCCATATAGCCACCTAGCATCTCTGCAATTGCCATGTTATCCATTCCAAATAACATTGGAATAAATGCAATTACCAATGGGAAACCAATAGTCAATAAACCTGGTAACATCATTTCTTTCAATGAAGCTTTTGTAGAAATAGCCACACACTTATCGTATTCTGGTTTACCAGTTCCTTCCATAATTCCAGGAATGTCTCTAAACTGTCTTCTTACTTCTTGAACCATCTCCATGGCTGCTTTACCTACTGCATTCATTGCAAGTGCAGAGAATACAACTGGCACCATACCTCCAACAAAAAGCATCGCTAATACAGGTGCTTTAAAGATGTTGATACCATCAATTCCAGTAAAGGTTACATAAGCTGCAAACAAGGCAAGAGAAGTTAAAGCTGCTGAAGCAATAGCAAATCCTTTACCAGTTGCTGCAGTTGTATTTCCAACAGAATCTAAGATATCTGTTCTTTCTCTTACGATAGGCTCTTGCTCACTCATTTCTGCAATACCGCCAGCATTATCAGAAATAGGTCCAAATGCATCAATCGCCAATTGCATAGCAGTAGTTGCCATCATTGCTGAAGCAGCTAAAGCAACACCATAAAATCCAGCAAATGCATAAGATGCCCAAATAGCACCAGCAAACAATAAGACAGATGGGAAAGTAGAAATCATACCAGTAGCCAAACCAGCAATGATGTTTGTTCCAGCACCAGTGCTTGACTGTTGTACAATCTTAAGAATTGGCTTCTTGCCTAATCCAGTATAATATTCCGTTACAGAAGAAATTGCTCCTCCCACTATTAATCCTATTATCGTTGCTCCAAATACTCTCATGGAAGAAATTTCTTTCGTTCCTTCACCAAAGAAAGTCATGTTCATCGTTTCTGGCAACATCCATTTAACCAAAACATAACAAGAAATAGCTACAAGCACTATAGATGTCCAGTTACCCATGTTTAAAGCGCCCATTACTTTGGATTCTTTGGCATCGTTACTCTTAATCTTTACAAGCATAGTACCTATAATAGAAATTATGATACCTACACCAGCAATAGACATAGGTAATAGAATAGGCCCTATTCCACCAAATGCATCTGCAATTTGTCCTCCCATGTCCTTGATAACATAATTACCAAGTACCATAGCGGCAAGAACTGTTGCGACGTAAGAACCAAATAAATCGGCTCCCATACCAGCAACATCACCAACATTATCTCCTACGTTATCCGCAATTGTTGCAGGGTTACGAGGATCATCTTCTGGAATACCAGCTTCCACTTTTCCTACAAGGTCAGCTCCAACATCTGCAGCCTTAGTATAAATACCACCACCTACTCTTGCGAATAAGGCAATAGACTCAGCACCTAAAGAGAATCCAGCTAGTGTTTCAAGTACGATAGTCATTAAATCACTAGCACTTCTTTCTTTACCCATAAACATTCCTCCTGTCCATTCTCCACCCATGAAGACTTGAAAAAAGATAATAAAGAAAGCTGTTAATCCTAAAACAGCAAGTCCTGCAACTCCTAATCCCATTACAGTACCACCACCAAAAGAAACTTTCAATGCATTAGGTAAACTAGTTTTAGCAGCTTGAGTTGTTCTTACATTTGTCTTAGTTGCGATTTTCATTCCCATATTACCTGCCCATGCAGAGAACACAGCTCCGAAAATGAAGGCAATTACTATCATCCAATGTGTTGTTTCTACCACCATCGATACGATTGCCAGTAAAATACTTACTACTACCACAAAAATGGCAAGTAATCTATACTCTGCTTTTAAGAATGCCAAAGCACCTTCGTAAATGTGGTCGGAAATTTCTTTCATCTTACCATCACCTGCATCTTGCTTCATTACCCAAGACTTCTTTATTAGCATGTAAGCTAATCCTAAAATTGCCATAACAATTGGCATGTAAATCATATATTGCATAAATTTATATTATTTCTTTTTTACAAGGGCGCAAAAGTACAATACTTATGACTTTTATCAAATAAAAAATCACAAATGTGTGGATGGAGTTTTATTGTCTGCCCTAAGATGTCCTTCAGCATTGATTTTTTTGTCTTCTTCCAACCTGTAACTCAAAGAAAGATCGAGGTATTTGTTGCAGTCCCTTAGAATAAAATAATTGTGAAAATTTCATCAAAGCCCTGTCTTTAATGCAATTTAAAGAAACAATGGATCTAATCACTCTAAAGGTATCCAATACTCACCTAATTGTTCAGAAAAATACCAACCTTAGGCAGAGCTACAGCAAAACAAATAGACGTAGCAAATCAAACCAATTATTTTATGCCAAAGAATCAAAAGAGGAACCGAAGTGAAAGGAAGTGAATAAACTAAATTACAGCACAATTATCTCTTAATTCAAAAAGTACTGGGTTTGAAAAAAACAAAAAGAGAAGCTAGGATATAGTAAAAAATACTATATCTAAAAACACCTTAACCCCCGTAAATAGTGAATATATTGTGCATCAAAAGAATTGCATTAGCGAAATAGTATTCTACCTTTGCAACCCTAATTTTTGAAACACAAAAATGGATAATTCCAAAATAATTGAACTAATAACCAACGTAGCTGAAAAGGCACATTGGAACCTTACCCCGGACCAACTTATTGAAAAAGCTCTGGAAAGAGGTGAAGGAAAACTAACAGACACTGGAGCATTAGCAGCTGATACTGGTGAATTTACAGGAAGATCTCCAAAGGATAAATTCCTAGTGGAAGATTCAAACACAAAGGACACGGTATGGTGGGGTGAAATTAACCAACCATTTGCACCTGAAAAATTTGATGCCTTACTTGAAAGATTACTAAAGCATTACGAAGGGAAAGAAGTATTTATTAGAGATGCTTATGCTTGTGCAGATCCTCTTTACAGACTTAACATCAAAGTAGTAAATGAAAGTGCATACCAAAACTTATTTGCAAACAACCTTTTCTTAAGACCTACTCAAGAAGAGATAGACAATGCCCCAAGCGATTGGATCATATTAGCTGCACCTTCTTTTATGGCTGTTGCCGATAGAGATGGAACTAGACAACATAATTTCTCCATAATCAACATGACACAGAAAATCATCCTAATTGGTGGTTCTGGTTATACTGGTGAAATTAAGAAAGGTATTTTTTCTGTATTAAACTATATTTTACCTCAAGAGAGAAACGTATTAAGTATGCACTGTTCTGCCAACATTGGACAATCAGGTGATACAGCTATTTTCTTTGGTCTTTCTGGAACAGGAAAAACTACTCTTTCAGCAGATCCAAACAGAAAACTGATAGGCGACGATGAGCACGGTTGGGCCGATGACTCTGTTTTCAATTTTGAAGGAGGTTGCTATGCCAAATGTATTGATTTAACCGCTGAGAAAGAACCGGAAATCTGGAATGCGATTAAGAGAGGTGCCTTAGTAGAGAACGTTCGTTTCTTCGAAGGAACAGACCAGGTAAACTACGAAGACGTTTCTGTTACACAAAACACAAGAGTGGCATACCCAATAAATCACATTGATAACATTGCGGTGCCATCTGTAGGAGTACCACCTAAGAATATATTCTTTTTAACTTGTGATGCTTTTGGAGTTTTACCTCCAATTTCCAAATTAACTCCGGGCCAAGCAATGTATCACTTTATTAGTGGATATACTGCGAAAGTAGCTGGAACGGAAGCTGGTGTTACAGAACCACAAACTACTTTCTCTGCTTGCTTTGGAGCAGCTTTCTTGCCTTTACACCCTGGTAAATACGCCGAAATGTTAGGAGAGAAAATGAAATCTGGTGATGTTAACGTTTGGTTAATTAATACTGGATGGAGTGGCGGTTCTTACGGTGTAGGTAGTAGGATGAAACTAAAATATACGAGGGCAATGATTACTGCAGCACTGAACGGAGAATTAAACGATGTAGATTATTCAGAGCATAATGTATTTGGAGTTCAAATGCCAAATACTTGCCCCAATGTACCTACAGAATTATTACACCCAAGAAACACTTGGGAGGACAAAGCGGCATACGATGCAAAATCTGCCTTACTAGCTAAGAAATTTCACGAAAATTTCGTCCAGTTCGAAAGTGGTTGTGGCCCTGAAATTCTTTCAGCTGCTCCAAGAATTGTTGAAAACGCATAAGACAAACAAACCTAATACATTAAGCCCTTTCTGGAAACAGGAAGGGTTTTTTATGTAATTAAGGTTCTTGCCGTAACACTTTGATTAAATGCCACCCTTAAAACTAGAAACAGAAAGCTTTCTACCCTTATTCATACACAGTTCAAACTACTTATTTCTTTACAAAACCTGAAACCAGTTGCTGAAATAGACCCGTTGGGAATTTGTCTTCCCCATCAAATCCTAATTCATAGCTACCATCTTTATCTTGAGGAATGTAATTCGTACCAAAGATGTAATCCCATACACTTAAGCTAATTCCAAAATTAACACCTGGCATCTGGCCTTCTGGCAATACTTTGGCATGATGGTATAAGTGCATAACTGAATTATTAAAAACATACTTCAAAGGTCCCCATGTAATCCTCACATTGGCATGGTTTAAATGCCCTATAAGAATCGAAAGAAAATGAACAGCAAATGCCATTTCAGGTTCAAAACCACCAATCAACATTATTGCCAATATTTTTAAAGGCTTATAAAATAGATTCTCCATCCAATGGTATCTCAAGTGGGCAGCAAATCCCATTTCTTTTGCAGAATGATGGACCTTATGAAAACGCCATAAAAACTCAAAGCGATGCAACAGAACATGTGTACACCATTGCACAAAATCATTTATAATGAAAAACACGAGTAGACTTGCCCAAACAGGAAGTTGAGTTACATCAAACAAAGCTATTGACGTAAGCGTTAAACCAAATCCCCCCGCAATATTCTGAATAATACCATATACCCCATAAATGACAATACTGAAGGCGAAAAAATTAATGACCATATAAGCACCATCCATCCAAAAATCTTTACGAATAACAGATTGTTTTTTTCTCCATGGAAACAATATCTCTAATACCCATACAAATAGGGATATGGCAATTAAGCCATAAAAGTAATTCTTGTACCAAACTTCTTGACAAGTAATCAAACTCCACACCCAACCAGACATACCAATTAGTTCATTGGTAAATAAGTCCAACCATGAATTATTCCCCATATCTTTAACTTTTATTATAATTTACTTTCATTAATTAATCTTCCTGAGCTGTTAAGTTAACGCCTTTCGTTAAAATTAAGACACCCATTAAGGCCATCCAAATAACTTTGACATGAAATAATGGTTTGTATATTTCAAAATTATCAGGTATCAGCATTACAACCGCCATAGCTGCTACTCCCATAACTACAGTGAATATTGCCACCCACCTGTCCATAATTCTCCATTTGAATAATGCTATACCCAAAACTGCAAAACCTACTCCTGAGAATACTCGCCCGAAACGAATCAGACAAGTCATGTAATGGTTCACTACGGTCACCCCTTTCATAAACTCATCCACCTCTTCTGGAGATTTACCTTCTGTTTGCCCAATGCCCCATGCGCCGTACGAATAATAGAAAGCGAAAGCAAGCGCAAGTGTAAAAGTCCCAACTACAAGTACTCCAGCTCCTGGGATAATCAAAACACTATAAGGTTTCTCATTTAGTAAGGATGCAAAGGACAAAATAGCCAAGGCCATAATAACCCAACCAAAAATATGAATTCTAAACATCCAGATCCAATACCAAAAATCTTTATTTACTGCTTCAAAATCACTAGCCATAATATATTCCCCGATGTGATGCGATGACAAGACCCATCCAAAAAACAACATTAACCCACTAACAATAAATGTCCAACCCGTAAATTTCTCGGTAAAACAGCGTATTATACCCCGGAAAACCAAACCATCGTGTTATGTACCGAAGGCAGACATCCCAAGGATATTGTACGTTCATTTGCACATGAAATGATACATCATATCCAAAATTTAGAGGGTAGGTTAGGTAATATTACTACAACTAATACACAAGAAGACGATAATTTAAACGATATTGATAAGGTTATTCTAAAAATAAAAAAGACAATTATTCCTATTACTACCATGTTAACCATTCGCAACTGGTGAATTGGTATATAAAGAAATACTTAAAGGTTCTTACCTAAGCATTGCTTCAGCGCCACAAAGCGATGGGATAGGGTTCTTACTTGGTGGTCGAAATGAGGTTTTACTATATTCATTTCCACAATGAAAGAGAATACTCAAAGTAAGCCTTACTCCAAATCTAATATGGCAGGTGCTCCCGCTTTCCTTACTGCTGAATAAATCTGCCTAATCTCTATTTCCATTTTGGCTATTCTATCCTCGTATTGGGACATAAGCTCATTGGCTATTTGCAAACCAGCCTTTGCTGTAGCAGTCGGTCCGTAGCTCGATCCCCAAATAGGTGAACCTGCTGCTCCTAAGCGATCTCCTAAAGTTGGCTTGTTCTTTTCACCAATAGCATTTTTGGCTTCGATACCATAAAGTTCCGCTTTAAGCAAATCTATCTTTTTAGATAAGTCCTTTATTTGATTGTACTCGATAACATAGCTTGCACTTATACGTTGCACAGCTACTGTAAGAGCCTTTGTATTGTCTTGTACCTTACCAAACCTCAAATTCATCTTACTTCTTCTCAATTGAGCCTTCATATAGGCAGACAAATAAACATCCTTTTCTTCCTGAGACTTTGGTTCAAGTGTACTAGGATGTAATGGTTTAAGTTTTACCGTTTGAGCTTCACCTACCGTATTTGTACGCCCTTGAAAAGACATATACATTTCAGCTTTGTAAGTTCCAGGAGCCACATACCATTGCCCAGTTTTGTTGTCCTTGTTTTTAGTATTCTTGTTCACAGGGCCTTGACTTGTTGCCCTCATATCCCAAGTAATACGATGCATTCCTTTCTTGTTTTTAAGCTCTAGTCTACGAAGTACATTGTTTTCAATATCGCTTATCACTATCCAATATTTTGGCGTTTCCTCGTATTTCTCATTAGCAAGTGTCTCCCATCCAGGGAATTCTACATCCTTTCCTTTTTTGTTTTGCTCTTTCTCTTTCTTTAACCTTTCCTGCTTTGCTGTTTTTGTATTCTCTTTGATGTAGTAGCTAAAAGTAACACCATGCTCTGGATTCTTTCCATAAAAATGTTGCCCACCTAGCGAACCACCTTTTTGTCTACCGTCTCTTCTCAATCTAAATAGATAAGCATCTCTTGCAGAAAATAAAGCTGCATCTTGCTGTATTGCACTATCCGTAATTTCACGAAGAAACGAATAGTCATCCAACACATAAAAACTTCTACCAAAACTGGCTGCAACCAAATCATTGTGATCACGTTGTATCGCTAAATCTCTAAAACTAATAGTTGGCAAACCACCTTTCAACTGTATCCAATCCTCCCCACTATTTGAAGTGAAATAAATGCCGAACTCTGTCCCAACAAAAAAGAGGTTCGGATTTACATGGTCTTGTACAATTCGCCAAACGTAGTTATTATCTGGTATGTTTCCAGTAATACTTTTCCAAGTTTTCCCACCATCCATACTCATAAACAGATAAGGTTTGTAGTCTCCTTGCTTGTGTGCATCTAGAGCAACATAGACCTTGTTCTCATTGTAAAGGTCAGCCTTAATGTCGTTTACATAAGCACGTTCCGGTACTCCTTTCAAAGAGCTTACGTCTGTCTTTATCCATGTCTTTCCTCCATCCTTGCTGCATTGGATCAAACCATCGTCGGTACCTACAAACAAAACATTCTCATTGATTGGACTTTCAGCAATACTTGTAATCGTATTATAGGTACTCATTGCGTATACATCCCAAGGGTTTTTATAGCTCTGTTTCCGTCCCATAATTGGCAAAGCCAATCTCTCTTCATCTCTTGTAAGATCCGGACTGATGGCTATCCACTCGTCTCCTCTATTGTTACTTCTCCAAAGCCTATGCGATGCGACAAAGACACGTGATGGATTGTGACTGCTTACTAAAATGGGTGCATCCCAATTGTAGCGTTCGTGCTTTTCCCCAGCGGCAGGTTGTGGTCGTATTCCAACTCGTTCACCCGTTGCCATATCTACTCTGCTGAACCACCCTTGTTGACTTTGTCCATAGACAATATTTGGATTTCCTGGTTCCGTAGCTGGCTGATGGCCATCTCCACCGAGTATTACCTTCCAATCGGCATTGCTTATTCCAGATGTATTTTCTGTTCTGCTCTTCCCTCCTTGTGTGTTGTTGTCTTGTGTCCCCCCATAGATATTGTAAAATGGCTTGGCGTCGTCCACCGCTAGTTTGTAAAACTGTGTTATTGGTAGATTTCCCATATGCCTCCATGTGGAAGCCAAGTCAAAACTCTCATACAAGCCACCATCTGTTCCTACCATAAGATAGTCTGGGTCACTTGCTTTAAAGGCCATAGCGTGGTTGTCCACGTGCTTGTATTCCTTCCCAACGTTTTTAAAGGTTACTCCACCATCGTTGGTTACTTTAAAATAGTTGTTTGCAAAGTAGACTCTGTCAAATTGGTGTGGGCTTGCCCAAATCTCTTGATAGTAATGCGGTCCGGTACCGCCACTAATCACGTCGGATTTTTTCACCCAACTTCTTCCTCTATCCGCACTTCTATAGAATCCTCCTTTTTTCAAATCCAACTCTATAGCTGCATACACTACATCTGGATTTTGAGGTGAAAGAGCTAAGCCAATCTTACCCATGTTTCCTCCAGGAAGTCCTGTTTTAAGTTTCTCCCAGGTTTTTCCGCCATCCATACTCTTGTGGATACCACTCTTTGGTCCACCTCCTAAGTATGCTGCAACGGTACGGTGTCTCTGCCATGTAGCAGCATAAAGTACATCTGGGTTTCTCGGATCAATTAATAGGTCTGTAGCTCCAGTCCATTTCTTATCTCCTAGCATCTGTTTCCATTTCTTTCCACCGTCTGTTGTCTTGAAGATTCCTCTTTGTCCACCTTCACTCCAAAGTGGTCCTTGAGCTGCTACCCATACTACCTCTGGGTTAGTAGGATGCACTATTATCTTACTGATGTGGTTGGACTTTTTCAATCCCATATTCTTCCATGTCTTGCCACCATCCTTGCTTAAATAGATACCATCTCCAAAGCTAATGTGTCTTCCACCTACGTTTTCACCTGACCCTACCCAAAGGTTGCGTGAGCTTGGACCCAAAGTGATACAGCCAATACTATATACTTTCTGTTTGTCAAAAAGAGGTTTAAAAGTAACTCCTGCATTATGAGTTTCCCATAGACCACCACTTCCTACACCTACATACCAGTGACTCTCATCTGTCGGATCAATTACTACATCAGAGATTCGACCAGTCATAAAGGCAGGGCCAATACTTCTAAACTTCACTTCATTGAAAGAAACACTGTCTATGTTCTGTACTTTCTGAGCAAAAGAAAAAATACTAGTAAAAAGGAAAACGATTAAGGTTATTTTTTTAGTCATTAGAAGGCGAATTTACATCAAAAAATGTTTTTCACTAACATCAAAGAGGACTAAGAAAAAAATAAAACAAGGAAAACCAAAACATCTAGAAATAATATTAATTTCGCAAAGTGTCTTGCCCTACAAATAAAAAAATATACTTCACAGAAGAGATTGCAGTGGAGGCATTGATTCAAGCTAGGATAAGATTTGATTCCAATACCGCAACATCTGTTTATCTATGTGACGATTGCAACAATTGGCATCTAAGTTCTAGAGGGGTGATGAATGCAAAATTGAAAGAGGCAATTAAGTCTGGAAATTTAGAGCATGAAAAAAAGAAATTGGATTGGGAAGAAAAGTATCGATTTTAATTCGATAAACATGGGGGATTAGCTCAGTTGGCTAGAGCGCTTCGCTGGCAGTGAAGAGGTCATCGGTTCGAATCCGATATTCTCCACTTGATGATAAATCCATCAGGCATAGACTGATGGATTTTGTTTTTTACAGGCCGTTGAACAAGTTCAACGGATTAAAGAAAAAATCCAAGATTACGAAGTAATCGGATTTATCCACAGCACGGGTCTTATCGGAAAAGCGCAGCTAACCCGATACTCTCCACAAAGACTGTATAAAAAATGCAGGTCTTTGTTTTTTAGAAACGAAGCTTCAAGGTTTTTGATATCAATACCCCAGTGTAGATCATTCTCTAGAATAACCCGATATTCTCCAGAACAATATAGTATCCTAGTAATGCATCTGGATCAGTAGCGCCTGTAATGTTTCAAAATTGTTTATTTTTAATTTGAGAATAGCATTGTGACTAATGTGATCTTATCTATTTTTGGAAATATAAAGGTGAAAATTGAATAGGTTTAAAAGAGAGACAAAATGAATACTCATGAAAAACTAGATACTATTTTAAGGTATATGACAAAAAGCGCTAGTGAGATTCCACTAAGACCTGAGACAATAGCTGAAAAAGCACATGTTAATATTGGAAGGACTAAAATGTATTTAATCCTGGATTTGTTGAATGACGATGGTTATGTTCAAGACACTCATAAAGATTTATCTTATGTAATAAAATACAAAGGGGTTGTCTTTATTGAAAATGGTGGCTATACTTTACAGCATAAGGTTTTCAAAAGGAAAAAATCAATAGAAAAGGTAATGGATTATAGCAATTATTTTATAAAACCATCGATAATACTATTGTCCATTTATTTGCTTGTTCAATTTGGAATTTATTTGATGGAAAAGATGTAGTAAGCCAAGATGTAATAGGGCATTGAAAACAAAATCTAGGATTACGCTAAATTGGACTTATCCTTTTCAAGGGAATTACCGGGGCAGCACAGCTAATCCTATACTTTACCTCAACAAATAGACAGCACCTACTTTTTCTTTGAAACTGGTTTTCTTACCCTTGTAGACAATCCTATAACCATATAGACCTTGTGGACAGTCTTTCCCATTTAAGGTCCCATCCCATTCATCTTTGATGTCTTTTGATTGAAATACAATCTCTCCCCATCTGTTGAATACGAGTAAGTCGTAATGCACTAAACCACCTCCCTTTACTGAAAAAGTAGGATTGATGTTGTCTCTATTAGAAGGCGTAAAGGCATCTGGTGCAAAAACAACAATTGAGTCGTCCACACAGATGTCCATGTATGCCGTATCCTTGCACCCACCTTCATTCTCTATAATAAGTGTAATGGTATATTTATTGGTGTCTGCGGCGTAAGTATGTTTTGGATTATTTTGAGTATACGGTACAGAGGTCTTGTCTCCAAAATCCCAAGTACCAGTAATTCCTCCAACACTTTGGTCTATTACCAACAAATCAGGTCTCAAATTATTGATACAGCCGTCTCTTGGGACTACACTAAGTGCAGCTTTTACTAAATCATATCCAGGTATAATAGCGGTAGTATCGTATTTACATCCTGTAACAGTATTGGTTGCAATTACTCTGTGCCTAGACTTTACAGGTAAAAAAATACTGTCTGCAAAGGAAACTGGATTGGTATTCCAATCGTAGGTATAGTTTTGGTTATCCAGCATTACCACTTTGGCCCAGCCATCTTCTCCAAAGCATTGAATTGGACTGGTAATTATACCACCTCTTGGTTTGGCATGCACGAACACAGGCACTGTTTTAATCTGATCATCTGAACAGCCATCGCTTAGGGTTACCATATAATTCGTAAGAATTGTTGGATAAACTTGAATACTACTAACATCACCCTGACCAGAAGACCAGGTATAGACATAATTATCTGGGTTACCTCCTCTAGCAGTAGTATTAATCTGGGTACTTTCCCCTGGGCAGATGGAATCCTCGTCTGCCGTGGCAGTAAAAATTAAGGTATCCCCAACATTGGTATTGCTGCTAAAAGAGGCATCACAACCTACCTTACCAAAAGTGTAGGTGATGGTATGATTTCCAGTACCAGCATCCGTTGGATTAAATTGGTCACCAGTAATTCCAGGTCCAGAGAAAACTCCTCCTGCCGGAACCCCCACTAGAGTATAACTAGCATCCTTAAAACAATAGGAACCAGCTAAACCACTATAAGTAACAATTGGCAAATCCTCTACCGTAATCGTTAAGGAATCAACACAATTAAAATCAGAGTAATACATGATTTTATGTACCCCTACCTTGGCAACTTTAGGATCAAATATCCCTTTGGCAGTATCTGTAATTCCGGTCCCGTAGAAATTACCAACACCGCTAGTATTTTTCAAAGTATAAGGAGTATTACCGATACACAAGGTCGTATCTTTTTGTATGTCTGCTTCAGGATGAATTACCATTAGCATACTATCCTTACAACCATTTGCAGTATAAACTAACTTATGACGGCCATAACTGGCCTTGGTGGGAATAAAATAGTTCCCTGATATTCCAGGACCAGTCCATACTCCACCTCCAGGGTTCCTTTGAACTGACTTCCACTGCAAGAGAGTGGCAGTGTCTTCAATACAGAATTCCAAGGAATCTTTAAAGACTCTAGTTTCCCTTACGTAGATAATCTTTGTGTCTGTGCAACCTCCTAGATGGTATGTAAGGGTATTGTTCGACCATCTGCCTACAAGGGAAGGATCGAATGTTCCTTTTGCAGTATCTATAATTCCAGGTCCTGACCAATATCCTCCTGCAGGAGTACCTGCAACAACATCAAAAGGTGCATTGTCTGGACAGGCCACTTCATTCCCTTTTGCATCTATATCGACTACAAACATGAAAGTTGTATCGTAACAATCACCTACCCTAAATACTAAAGTATGCGCACCAGGTCCTGCAATTACAGGATCAAAATTACACCAATACCAATTCGTTACTCCTTTACCAGACCATCTTCCACCAGCGGGCTTTGCTCTCATCCTTTTCACAGGGCTTGAAATGCATATCGTATCGTACCTCTTTTCAACTACAGCGCCAGCGATGTTTATCTTTTTATTTACACTGCAACCTTTCCAGGTGTAGTTCACTGTGAATATCGTATCTTTATTTGGAGGTGTAATTCTTCCAGTACTAGAAATGTATTTCCCAGTCCAGACACCTCCCCAAGGGGAATAACTATAGGCGTTAAAAGGCGGTGCTCCTGGACATGCTGCATTAGCAGTTGAGCCATACAATCGTCTAACGTTTACCTTCATAGAATCCAAACATGCGCCACCTATAGAGTAAAATACGGTATGTATTTTGTTCACTTGAACAACAGCAGGAGAAAAAGTCCCCTTTTTTGAATTGGTTATTCCAGGGCCAGACCATGTTCCACCAGTTGGGTTTGAAAACAAGTCCATTGGAGAATTGCTTTCACAAACCATAGTATCGACTCCTAAAGTAGGTGGGTCCAATACGGTAATAGTAATGGTGTCCTTTCCTGGAACAGACTTACCATCTGAAACAGTCAAAATATACGTTGTTGTAACTTTAGGACAAACAGTTACTGGTGAAGTACCATTTACTGAGTTATTCCAGGAATAAGAATATTTTTTGGGGTCTCCACCGGTCACATTTACATAAAGCTTGGTGCAACTCCCTTTACAAATGGTATCACTATCCGAACTTAATTCGACAGTTATAGGACAATCTGTGACATCAAAGTAGATAGAATCATAAAATACTCTCAGACTATCGCATGGATCAGGAATTACAGTTTTATAGCGTACTTTATAAGTTCCACTTCTATTGAAGCCTTTACTTAAAGTCAACTTAACCAAATCTGTTTTATTTTTGCTGTCACAACTGATTGGTGCAAAACTAGAAACCGAAGGTGAATTAGGTCCAAACAATTCGTAAGATGCGTATTTCTTAATGGAATCGCAGTGCACTTTACTATCCATTTTTATAGTTACTTCTTTGTCATCACAAGAAGCCTTTGGACTTAAAGTCAGTTTAGGTGGTAGTATCTGTTTAATACTAGTAACCCATTCTGCTTCCCACCCATCCCAAGCAATACTTTTGTCTGATGTGAACCGAAAGGTAATACAAGTCCCAGTAGAAGCAATAGTACCTGGGCTTTTAGAACCTGACCAACTACCTAATTTAGTAGCACTGGTACTATTCCCATCAAAAGCTTCAAAAACATCGTTTGTTGGTTCTGTTTTAAAAGAGCTAAATTTTACAGAAATGTTTTGTGCTCCTGGTACACATATAGTAAAAACAAAGGTTTCGTTGTGATCGTAATAACCAGTGGTCGCCCCTGCCTCACTATCCTTAAAGATTCCATTGCATTCACTTACAGTGGCATTGGACATGTAATACGTGTTTTGTGCTCTTAATTGGAATACCAAAAAGCATAAAATGATTACCGGTATGTATTTTTTAATTATCAATCCTTCTTAATTGTGACGTTTTCCGTGATAGAAGGATTGCTTACATTACCCGCCCTATCTGTTAACTGTAATTCAAAATAGGTCTGTTCGTCTCCCCCATTACCCAATAAAAACGTGTTTTTAATTTTCACTTTCAGCACACCACTTATAGGTATATCGCTATCAACTGGTGCTAATGGTGGTACATAATAATCATCTGCCTTTATCAAACGAATGTCGTGCACTGTAAGCGCATATTTATCTGCATCATCCCAACCTATATCACCGTCACCATCTTCGTATTGTAGTTCTATGACAATAGAATCGGTAAATTCTCTAATCACATTAGGTGTTATGGATAAAACATTGATAAAAGGTACATCACTCCTTGAAGGAGGTGCAGCCTCTTCACAGCCCATGAATAAAAACACAACCAAACCAACTAAAAATAATCTATTCATTTATCACTTTATTTTAATTGTAAAATATTTTTTAGCGGTTAATAATGAATTATCACCTGGGATTTCAGTAACCCCATTTACGTTATCCGAAACAAAAGTCCTGACCCATAGAACATCATCCACCTTATAACCAGTAAATGGAATAAATACTTTGTGATAGTAAGTATGTTCTTTTCTATCAAACCCATTTGCCATTTTAGGACTTCCAGGTATTTGCATGTTAGCCGTTTTAGCAGTATCCCAGCCATAAGGGTTAATTCCAAACTTGACTGTATTGGTCGTAAAACTATTTACAGCAGTATTATCATCTTCATAGGCAATCCAAACTTCAACACCTCCTGCACCTAAAGGCACTTCAATAGGGCTAAAATTCCCACCTCTTTTTGCTTCTGTTCCACCATTGTAAAAACCTATCATTCCTTTCATTACAGGTTTAAAATCAACTTGTGACGGGGTTTTACCAAACTGGTCTTTAGCTCCATTGTTTATCCAGGTTTTAATGTTATCAATGTATTCGTTCTTTTTTTGCAACCAATCGGACTCTTCTTCCAAGGCCAATGGCATAATACCTGAATTTCCATTTAAATCCACCAGCAATCTATGCATTATCATAGAGCCATCTGCATCTCCAGGGACTACCCTTGAAACAAAGTCATTTTCAAAAGTGTTTTTTATTATTGGTCTATTCACCAAGGAATTATAAGAAGATTCTATTGTTCTAAAATCAGGTTCAAACAATCCATCATGACATCCTGAATTAGCACAAGTAGGTAAGAAAACATCTCTATGCAATCCCACAATTGTGGTTGCATCAATGTCTTTGTTTTTTCCCTCGTTGTTTGTAGTGTCGCCACTACCCCATCCAGGATAAGGATTATTACCAGCGGTATCCCCTTCCTTATCGCATGAGATAAAGATAATTAATGGCACTAGGTAAAGTAATTTTCTCATATTCTATCAAAAAGGGATTTAGACAAAGGATCAACAAAGCCAGCTGCTTCAACTTCTGATTTACAACCCAATATTTCTGCTACTGTTAAAGCCATATCAGTGGATCTTCCGACATCATTTGTTTCACTTCCTACGACCAAATTACTTTGAATATTTGGTCCTACCATGGACCCAAAAACTCTTCTAGTATTTAAGTCCCCACTGTGATCGTAAGCATACCAATCGTTTACATCCTGAATAGGGTTAGGATTTTCATTTCTTCCACATTCCGGAGTAACGAGCATCGAGGTTTTATTTGCCATTTCCGGGATTTGAGTTTGTATTTGATTCCACAAATGCCCGACAGCATGGTCACCCCAGTGCATGTTCTTAAGGTATCCAGTAAAGTTACTATGACACCCATCTATCCCAGACATATTTAATACTAGAAGTTTTGGTTTAAACCATTTTAGCACTTCAATAGCATAACCAATAGTCACTCCATCTCCTCCTGAATAAGTTGGAAAGGAAATATTTCCACTTTTCTTATTTTCAAAAGTCCTTTTCATAAAGGATTTGATGTTGTCTTTTTCTGCATCTGTATTGCTTATTCCAGGAATTTCACCTTTGGGTATTCTAAAAGTATTGTCTAGGAAATTTTTCATTTTATACATTGGAGCTTGTTCTTCTTCAGGATGATATACCTTGGCGTTACTAAGAACATCAACTCCGGCGGAACCAAAGGTAGTACCAGGAGCAAAGAAATTTGCACCATAATCCAATCCATAATCTGGATGCGAACTACAATTTAATAAAGGAGTAGAATTCCCTATTCCATTACCAATGAACCATACATCAGTTGCTTTTAAACCTAAATGTTTCCTAACATATTCAAACATAGTAGGGTTATTAGGTCTAACCTTAAGCCCTTGCGAAGTACTTGGATTACCTGTTATCACTGAGGTTAATCCTCCATAATGCCCACCATTTGTTGCTCTCATTTCTCTAAAAAGTGTGCCCTGCTCTTGAATGGATTTAGACAACAATTTTGGGATTGGCTTACTCCCATCTGGACTACCTGTTGGAGTCGTTCCATAAACAATTTTTGAGCTCGGTGCTGGACCATCAAATAAATTATACATTATATTCCCTGGTATATCTACATCCTGGCTATCGGCTAAATACCTTTGCAAAACTCCTTCTTGTTGTCTCATCCCTCCAGCAAAAAGAACAAGAACTACGTGGTCTGCCAATGGTGTATTTGTTCTTGCAAACAACCTTCCACTAGGCAATATAAATGGAACCGTAACTGCACCGGCAGTTAACCAAGCTCCTTTTTTAATAAATTCCTTTCTTTTCATAATTAATAAAATAAATACTCATCAGATGCTGCAAAAGAAGTGTAAACCATCTCTACCGTAACATTAGGGTTTGCCTCAATGTAATTTACAAAAAATGTTTTTTCCACTTCGGACGGAGGGCGCACATAAAACCTTTTATACGTATCAATAACGAATGCTTCGATGTCACCTCTCATAATTGAGTTTTCTGGTAATCTTACATCTGCTTCATTCATGTAGTTGCTAATTACAACTTCATTCACTAAAGCCTTATCACCCACAGAATAAATAACATTCTGAGTTTGAATAACCTTGGAAGAGGAAATTGGTTTTTGGAATAAATTAGTAGACAGAATAGAGATGTACTGAACATCGTTTTTCCTAGTCCCTTTTTTAAGTCTATGCGAATTGTTGTAAACATCCACATCGTTCACCTCGTATTCAGCAAATTCGTTTTTCTTACAGGAATAAAAGAAACAAGTAATTAATAATAAACTAGTTAAAATTCGCATATTCATTTGTTCTCATTATGGTTAATTGTACTTGTTGGAAATCTCTACTTCCATGAAAGTCTAAAACTAAATTATGTACTTCTTGCGTAGAAGGTTGCCTACCTAGTAAGCTCTGATAGGCCCATCTAATGGCACTCTCTGAAAACTCCATAGAATTTACAAGCATAAGGCAGTACTCTCTTTTATTCGAAGCAGAACCTCCAAAAAGGCTACCGCTAGAATTGTTTTGAATGATGTCATAAGCAACATCAAATTCAGCCTGAATTGGGAAGCGACCCAATAAATCATCAAAAGAAGCATTCACAAAATTAAAAGTGTTCATGTTAATAACATCATACACGTTGTTGTCTAGCAAACGTGCAAACATTTCTTGCAAATCAATACTATCCCTTTCGTACTGCTTTCTAGAGTCTACTACTGTTTGATTCCTTCTCTGTTGTTCCAAACCACCATACACTCTGATGGAATCTCCTTCCAATCTTCCCACCTTTATTGCAAATCCAGCAAGTCCTACATAACGCGTAAATTCACCATCCGCAGCTCCTTCGCATAATTTGGCCTTAACCGTTTCATAAATCCTTCTATAATAAGCTGTCCTATAAGATGAATCACCTTCCACATAAGTTTCATCCGTCATTAACTTAGTAATTAAAAACTCTCTGGCAACATAGGAGAGGTTAGAGTCTCTTAAAACTTGGACTTCCTTTACCATCTCTTCATCCAGTGGCTCTCTACCTAAAAGGTCAATGAAAATCTTGTTTACGTAATTTTCTACTTGAACAGTAGGCACAGATCTAGGATCGAAAATGTCGTTGTCTTTTACTATAATATTCTCATTTTTAGTACAAGAAGAGACAATTAATACCAAAAATAGAAGGGCAAATAATGTGTTTTTCATATTGGGCTAGGCCCAAAGATACGAAAAAAAATCTTTACATTTGAGCTTTAATTACAAATTATGCTTGATAAGTACGGAATAGCAAAAAGAATAGCAAGGGAGCTAAAAGATGGATATTATGTAAATCTTGGTATTGGCATCCCTACTTTAGTGGCAAATTATATTCCGGAAGGAATAGAAGTAGTTCTGCAAAGTGAAAATGGCTTATTGGGAATGGGACCTTTTCCATACAAAGGAGAAGAGGATGCAGATTTAATAAATGCAGGAAAACAGACTATCACAACCGTTAAAGGATCTGCTTTTTTTGATTCCTCCGATAGTTTTGGGATGATAAGAAGTGGTAGAGTAGATTTAACGGTTCTTGGAGCTATGGAAGTAGACCAAGAAGGGAATATTGCCAACTGGAAAATTCCGGGGAAAATGGTTAAAGGAATGGGTGGTGCAATGGACTTAGTAGCCTCGGCAAAAAACATCATTGTTGCCATGAACCACACCAATAGAGCGGGTGAATCCAAATTACTTAAGAACTGCAAATTACCAATAACTGGATTAAAATGCGTTAAGAAAGTAGTAAGTAATCTTGGTGTCTTTGAAATCAACAACGGTTCTTTTATATTGAAAGAAATTGCTCAGGACGTGACACTGGAAGAGGTAAAAAAGTACACAGAAGGAAATTTAATAATAGAGGGTGACATCCCAGTAATTAGCAATTAAACATGAACGATATATTTTTTTATGGCTCCATCATAGTAGGAGTTTATATAGTGATGCGATTTTCAGGCAAAATAATGTCCAAGTTAATCGGATTGGCGTTATTTCTGGTAGTTGCTTTTGCAGCTGCATATTTATTGGGCTTTGGTCCATTCAAACCAAACTTCACCAACATTCATAAAATGGAAGAAAAGTTTTGTGAAGGAGAAAACAAAGACCAAGACATTTGTGATTGTATCGTTATGCCACTCAAGGCAAAATACATGGATAAATTTACAACTGAGGAACTAACTGCTTTGAATAAAGACAAAATAGAAAGCATCTATGTTTTGCAAAAAGCAATAAGCTCCATTAAGGATGAATCTAACGAATGCTTGGAGAGAAAAGGCAATGAAAAAGGATGGAACAAATTTATACAGGAACTGCTACCTGCCAATTTTGGTATCGATCAATTGGACGAATTAAAAGAAAAATTTGGTTCTATACTTGAAGAAAAAAAAGACCGTAAGGAGGCTCTAGATGAAAAATTCAATCAATGATTTTGGTTAAACCAATATCCTTTACTTCAATCCAAATTTAAATGTAATAGTACCATTCTGGCTTTTTCCTGAACCTAGGGGATTGAATTTTGTTTCGTAAGCCAGCTTTTTTGCTATTGCCAATAATTTAGAATCGTTTGCCGTAGTCCCTCTTGCACCTGGGTTTGCCGATACCACTTGTCCTTTGGAATTAACCAATATGTCTACAACAACTTTTCCTTTGCTGTTATAGCTATCTCTCAATTTAGGCTCTGCCACAATTTTCCTTCCATAAAGAGCATATCCTTCGATCAATCCTTTATCAAATCCCTTGTATCCACCTTCACCAGGATTGCCATCTTTTTTATCTCCATCTCCGTCCTTATGACCTTGAGTGCCTGGTTTTTTTCCATCACCTTCACCTGCACTTTTGTCTTTACTACTCTTCTTCTTGTTCATCAAGTCCGTAATTGCTTGATCTACTTTTTCTACAGGCTCTTTATTTTCCTCTGTCTCTTTGGTTTCTGGTTTTTTGGTATCCGATGTCTTCACACTTACATCAGATTCATCAGTACTTACTACATCCTCTGCACTTGCTTCAGTAGGTGGCACGTATGGCTCAGATTCTGTAATGGTTGAATTATCTGGCCCACCTTCATCTGGCTCCCCAAATCGAACTTCTACACCACCTTCATTTGTATCTAATTCTGGTTCCTTAGAGAACCCTCTAAACATAAAAACAAGGAATATTATAATAAGAACTGCTGCTGTTACAATCTTTGCTTCTTTCTTGTGTTCAATTACAATTTCCTTTGCCATCCTTCTAAATTTTAGTCTTTACTTAAAGCAAGTACAACCTTAGCATCTTGGTCATCAGCCATTTTCACTAACTCCATTACCTTATCGTACTCTACCCTTTTATCCGCTTGAACTGAGACTGTTGCCCCTGGGTTGTTCTTTAATACCATTCGAAGCTCAGAAGGTAAACGGTCTTTGGAAACTTTTCTTTTATCAACAAAGTACTCTAGCTCCTGGTTAACACCAATGTGTATTACTTGATCCTTTACATTCGTCTTGGTTCCCTTAGGAAGAATAACCTTCAATGCAGGCTCTTTCACTATTGTCGAAGTAACAATAAAAAAGATAAGCAACAAGAATATTATGTCCGTCATAGAGGACATACTAAACTCCGCTTTTACCTTATTTCTTGATTTAATAGCCATGTTTAATTTTTAGAAGGAGTTTGTAAAATATCAAAGAAGTCTACAGAAGATGCCTCCATTCTATACACAACTTTTTCAATCATTGTAGTTAAAATATTGAAAGAGATGTAAGCAAAAATACCAACTATCAAACCTGCAACCGTTGTTACCATTGCTTCATAAATACCAACACTTAAAGAACCGGCATTTATAGTATCCCCTTTACTAGCAAGATCTTTTAATGCAGTAATCATTCCGGTAACTGTTCCTAAGAAACCGATCATAGGTGCCGCTCCGGCAATAGTTGCCATGAATGGTAAGCCCCTCTCTAGCTTATAGAGCTCTAATTTACCCACATTTTCTATGGCTACCTCAATGCTTTTTAATGGTTTACCAACTCTAGAAAGGCCTTTGGCTATCATTTTTGAAATGGGTGTATTGGTTTTATCACAAAGCTTTAAAGCTCCAGCTAAATTATCGTTTAACACCATATCCTTAATGTTGCTCATGAAATCCTCCTCTAGTTTACTCGCCTTCTTAATAGTAAGATAGCGCTCCACTAAAAGATAAATTGCAATCGTAAATAAAATGATGATGGGTATAAGAATTATCCCGCCTTTCATGGCAAGGTCCATTAAGTTCTCTTGAGGAACTAATTCTTCACTAAGTTCTGCTGCTTGTTCTGGTAATTCTGAGACTACCTGTAATAAAATACTTTTCATTTCTTCTTTCTATGCCTTATTTGTTTGTCTAGTTCTTAAAGACAATGGCATTTAATCGAAGTGTATTTTTTATATTGTATTTCTCTTGACTGGCTAGCTCTTCTGAATCAAAGCCCTTATATACCAGTCTATTGAGAGAGCTATTTTCTTTTTTATATAGACTTACCTCAATTCCTTTCTTTGCCAAAATCTTTAAATAACGTTTTGCGTTCTCATCATTGAGAAAGCTTCCCAAAACAACTAAATATTTTGCTTTATCAGGACTGAGGTTATCCACCCCATCTACTTGCAGTTCCTCTTTTTGGACAGTAGGCTCTTCTGTTTCATCAGATTGCTCTTCTATAGACTCTTCTTCTACTGTATCCTCTATCCCTTCCGAAGCATCTTCGAAAGAAACTTCCTCCATGGTTTCCTTTACCTCTGGGGCTTCTTCTACCCTTTCTGAATCTAAAGGAAGGACGCTTGCAGTCTGCTCTACTTTGTTGTCGTTTTTAGCAACAAAACCCTCAGAACCTCCAACCCAATTATTTGCAAAAGCAAAATACCCAAATGTTGCTAGCAACAAAATACTTGCTGCAATGGGCATCCATTTAATGGAACGTTGCTTTTCTATGTTTTCTTGCACAAACACCTTCTTTTCTTCTGTTAGAGGAAGGCTTGAAATTAGTTCTTGCACTTTCTTTATTGGCTTTAAGCCAATGGATTCAAGTCCAAAGGTAGAAAGGTTTAGATTTAAATTTTTATTTACATGAAGGATAATATTCCCTTCATTGTTCTTTATTAACTCTCCTATTTCACCAAAGGAGATTTTTTTATTCACTTCCAGAATGCTTTTTATCTCAGCAACCTTCAATGCAACCAACGCTTTTGCTTTATCAAAGGAGATTTTCTCTACACGACTTATGTGGTTTATTAAAAGACCATCATCGTACAACATATGTGCATTAAAAAAAACTGACTTCGTCCTTGGCTTAATCTCTTTCGTCATTGGATTAATACCCGCCGGACTATCTCGAGTAATAAAGCCCCCTAATTCAGGAACGATAACACATTGTTCGTCAAATAGTAAGTTGTATATTAATTGGTGTAATTCCATTACGAAGTTCAAAAATATGGAATTAATGAGGATTATTTACCTCTATTTTTGTTTTTTTTAAAAAACAAAAATCATTCTAGTTTATAAGACTTAATAATAAACTCAATGGTGTGGTCTGCAACTGGATCATATGTATCCTTCATCGAAGCTCCATATACTGCTGCCATGGATTCCCAAAACAATGCAGATGGACCCCCTCTATAACCTTTCATTATTTCGAAAGTGGTTCTACCGGTTTCTCTATGAATTAGCTTTAATAGAATAATCCCTTGGCTCCTAGTCATTTTTTTCAAATCATCCATAAACTCTTCTTTTACTTGCTTTTGAGTGGCCTTTATGTACTTCTTTTTTGCTTTTTTCGTTTTTAATAGATTCAAATTATCCTCCAGCATTTGCATCCGCATTGCAGCCAATTTTGCATAAGGCATGGCCTTCCTAACCCTACTAACTAGAATCAAATATTCTTTTCTTGCATTCGTATCTCTTTCCTCTTTGAAGAATATCTCATCCACTCTATACACAGGCACAGTGTCTCCATCCACTATCTCAAAACGAATAGGCAAAGTCCCAGGCTTTACAACAGGAGCAAACTTAGTGGAGTCATAAGTTGAATTAACACCTGTATCCCTTGCAGCACTGTCCGCTTGTGCGAAGGACAAATTTGCTATTGCAATGCTCAATATTAATAATAGGTGCCTCATTATCCGTTTATTTAATACACATAATACAAATTAAGTGCCACTAATTTCAAACTTATCTTGGTCTAAATAAGCAGGGAATGCTTTTCTATAAGCCACTACATCTTCCCTTTTTAAGGTGAGCTCAATGGTTGCTTCCTTATCTACAATCTCTTCAATCACTTCACCTTTTGGATTAAAAACAATTGAATTCCCACTGTGTGAAACTCCTTTACCATCAACTCCTACTCTATTTGACCCAAGCACAAAACACTGATTCTCTATTGCTCTTGCTTTCAAAAGGCTAAGCCAATGCTCTGACCTCACTGCTGGCCAATTCGAAACAAAAAGCATTATTTCTGCCTGGTTCGTGTTTCTACACCAAACTGGGAAACGTAAGTCGTAACAAATAAATGGATTGATTTTCCATCCCTTATAATCAATGGTAATGTTTCTATTTCCTGCTGAGTAAGATTCTTGTTCACCACCCATTCTAAATAAATGTTTTTTGTCGTAATGCTGCCAAGTACCGTCAGGCTTAACCGCTACTAACCTATTGAAATAACCATTATCCTCCACGATATAGCTACCGCATATAACAGCATCCAAAGCAACAGACCATTTCTTCATCCACTCCATGGTGATTCCTTGCATTGGCTCAGCCAATCTTTTAGTATCCATGGAGAAACCAGTTGTAAATGTCTCAGGCAACAGAACAAAATCTGCTTCTTTTATTTCCGCAAACCTCTGTTCCAGCAAAAGCAGATTTGCTTCTCTATTCTCCCAAACGATTTCGACCTGAGGAATAGCAATTCTTAAATCTTGCATAGTATTTCTGCGGCTTTTTTCAATCCCTTTTCTTCCTTTGCAAAACAAAACCTTAACACCTTATTGTCGTATCCATCTTTATAGAAAACGGAAGTAGGTATACAGGCAATGCCTTTCTCCTTTGTAAGCCATTCTGCATATTCTACGTCCCCCATTTCAGACATCCCTTCGAAACTTAATGCCTGAAAATAAGTCCCTTTGCAAGGTAATATCTTGAACCTTGACTTTTTTAATGCTTCTCTAAAAAAATCACGCTTTGTTTGATAAAATGAAGACAAGTCATTTACATAAGATCTATCCTTTAGGAATTCGCCTAGTGCCAATTGAGTAGGTGTATGACAACTAAAAACCATGAATTGATATATCTTCCTAATCTCCTTTGTCATTTCCTCTGGAGCTAAAATGTAACCGATTTTCCAACCAGTAACATGAAACGTTTTACCAAAGGACGAAACAACGATACTACGCTTGGCTAAATTAGGAAATCGTGCAACACTTTGATGCTCCAAGCCATCAAAAATTATGTGCTCATACACCTCGTCACTCAAAACCATTATGTCTGTATTCTTAATAAGCTTCTCCAATTCAATCATGTCTTGAGCAGACAAAGTAATCCCTGACGGATTGTGAGGAGAGTTTAGAATTATCATTCTAGTGTTTCTGGTGAGTAACTTTCTCAGGGATTCCCAGTCCACAGGATTATCCCCTAATTCGAGTTTGAAGTACTTAGGAATTCCTCCTTGCAAAGTAATTACTGGAGAATAACTGTCGTAAGCAGGCTCTAAAATAATAACCTCATCTCCTTCTTTTATTGTAGCTGTAATAGTTGCAAATAATCCAGCAGTAGCCCCAGGAACGATGGTGATCTCAGATTCAGGATTGTACTTAGCGGAGTAGCAATCTTTCACAAGGGCACTAATCTCCTTTCGCAAAGACAAAACTCCTGGCATAGGTGCATATTGATTATGCCCTTCTTTGATGTATTTTGAGACCAGCTTCTTAAGGTCTTTGTGCGTATCGAATCCAGGGAACCCCTGCGCCAAATTAATTGCTTTGTGCTTTTGGGCTAAGGAGGTCATTTTAGAGAATATGTTTGTACCCACATCAGGTAATTTACTTTTTATAAGAATGTTACTCTCCATCACAAATTTGTATTATTCTTTCAAAATTAGTCAAAACCTTCTCCTCCTTTACAACAGTTTATAAACAAAAAAGGGCAAAACCAAGAATGGTTTTGCCCTAAATAGAAGCAATTCTTACTTATTTAGAGATTAAGTCCTTCGCTCTTTGAACAAAGGCTGCTAAATCTTTACCTATCAATTTCCCTTTCGACAATAAAGATAAATCATAATAGTTCCTGATACTTTCTTCGCTTTTCTTCTCGTCCTTTAAAAGTGCAGCTGCAGCAGGGTTGTTAGCATTCAAGACCAATTTGTACTTATCTGGTAATCCTCCCATCATGCCCATGCTGTTCATTTGCATTTGCTCCTTCATTCTTCTTCCAAATTCATCTTCTGTAAGGGTCATTAAGTCATCCTCTACAGAAAGGTTCTCTAATACAACTTCAATGGAATCATCCTTTATTACAGCAGAACATATCTCCACCAATTTCTTGCCTTCTTCTTCGCTTAAAATAGAAACATTCTCCTCTCCTTTGTTTATCAACTTATCTAAAGTATCTGAATCTACTCTTACTACTTTCACACCAGATTGCTTCTGCTCTAATTGAGAAACAAAATGTGTGTCTAACACACCTGAAAGCTCTAGTACATCATAACCCTTCTTGTTTGCAGCATCCACATACATGTATTGTGTATCTGTAAACTGAGAATAAAGGAGTACTACCTTCTCGTCCTTGTCTGTCTGTAGTGGTTTTACCTTTTCTAAGTACTCATCAAAAGTATAGTGCTCCTTATTTGTGTTTGCGAGCAAGTAAAAGTCTTTTGCCTTTTCATAGAACTTGTCATCGCTTAGCATACCATATTTTACAAAAACATCCATGAACTCCCACTTAGAATTAAAGTCTTCTCTGTCTTTCTTGAAAAGCTCCTCCAATTTACTGGCAACCTTTTTAGTAATGTGTGCAGTAATCTTTTTCACATTGGTATCACTTTGCAAACTGCTTCTTGATACGTTTAGTGGAATGTCTGGTGAATCTACTACTCCCTGCAAAAGTGTCAAAAATTCAGGTAATACGTCTTTCACAGAATCTGTAACAAAAACTTGGTTACAGAAAAGTCTCACCTTGTTCTTCTCTGCTTCAATTGCAGAGTTTATCTTAGGGAAGTAAAGCACTCCCGTTAAGTTAAAAGGATAATCAACGTTCAGGTGAATCCAAAACAAAGGAGGCTCTGAACCAGGATACAACTCTGAGTAAAAACTTTTATAATCTTCATCTGTTAATTCAGATGGTTTCTTTGCCCAAATAGGGTCCGTATTGTTTAATTGCTTTTCATCAAAGAAAATTGGAATAGGCAAATACTTGCAATGCTTCTCCAACAAGGTGCTTATTTTATAATTATTTAAATACTCCTTAGACTCTTCATTCACATGTAAGACAATATCAGTTCCTCTTGTTTTCCTTGTTCCTTTGGTGATCTTAAACTCAGTAGAACCAGTACATGTCCATTTTGCAGGAGTTGCGCCCTCTTTGTGTGAAAGAGTATGAATCTCTACTTTATCAGCTACCATAAAGGCGGAGTAAAACCCTAAACCAAAATGGCCAATCATGTTTGCAACATCTTGGTCTTTGAATTTATTTACAAATTCCTCTGCACCAGAAAAAGCGATTTGATTAATGTATTTATCTATTTCCTCTTCCGTCATCCCTATCCCCATATCACTAATGGTAATCGTCTTTTTGTCCTCATCTACCTTAACGGTAATTTTCAAATCTTCTGATTTAATCTCTCCTTTTACCTCTCCCAGAGAAGAAAGCGACTTTAGCTTTTGTGTTGCATCTGTTGCATTTGCAATTAGCTCCCTTAAAAATATTTCCTGATCGGAATAAAGAAATTTCTTGATTATAGGAAATATGTTTTCCGTATTTACTTGAATGTTCCCTTTTTGCATAATGTTTATTTGTTTTTATAGCTAAAGGACAAATGTAAAGCCATTCTGTATTTCGTGTCAAAATGACAATACAAGGTGCATTTTTGTCTTATAAAAGAACCATATTATTTCAAAAAAATACACAACTTAAAGGTAACTTTATTCTATATTCGCAAACTTATCTTTTGAGAATGACCGATTTAAAAACCACAAACAAACTACTCCTCGTACTGGTAATCCCTGTAATATTCTACCTAGCACATATATTATCCTTTATTTTCATTCCATTAATTTCTGCAATGTTCATTTCACTCCTTTTTCTTCCCGTAATGAGAGAAATGGGAAAAAGAAGATTTCCAAAATGGCTAAGTATTATAATCGTTGTACTAATTATTATTATTACCATATGGATAAGCCTGGAATTACTCCAGCTTACAAGTCGAGAAATTCGCGCGGCAGATGAAAATTTTTTAGAAACTGCTAAAGTGAAAATTCTTGGTTTAGTCAAGACTATTGAAAGCTCCATTGGCATAAGCATTGTTAAAGATCAAGAATCACTAAGTAAACTAATTCAGAACAATCCATTAGTAGGGAACCTTGGCGTTACAGCACAATATTTTGGGAGTATTATTTCCATGGTATTAACCACAATCTTTTTTGTAGTCTTGCTTCTTGCAGAATCTATTAACTTCCACAAACTCTTTAATTCCTTTTTAATTAAAGCTGATTTCGCCTCTGTTAAGACCTTTCGTAAAATAGAAAAAGATTTAGTAACCTTTATTAAAGTGAAGTTCCTAATGAGCTTGTTTACCGGTGTTTGCACTGGGCTATTGTGCTATGCCTTTGGTGTTAGCTTTCCAATTTTCTGGGGACTCTTTGGTTTCTTAATCAATTTCATTCAAATGATAGGATCTTTTGTTACCATAGTTTCCTGTTCCATATTTGCCATTGTAGAAATGGAACCAACAGGAACTCTCTTGTTTTTCATCATTAGCATTACCATGGTTCAAGTAATTTTCGGTTCTATCTTAGAGCCTATTTTCATGGGAAAATCCTTCTCTATCAATGTAGTAACTATTTTAATCATGCTCATGTTTTGGGGATTTGTCTGGGGAGTACCAGGCTTAATCATGTCTATACCCATTACAGTATTCTTTAAAATCATTCTGGAACACTTTCCAGCTACAAAAAAATATGCTACAATTTTAGAATAAGCTTAAAAACTGGCTCTTTGCAGCCTATCGTTAACGGCTCTACCTATTCCATTATTAGGAACCATCTCTGCGTATATGTGACTCACCTTGTTGGAGTCAAAAGAACGCAATATTCTAAATAAATTAGAAGCAGCTTCTTCCACACTGCCTTTTTGCGAAAGAACTACACATCTTACAGAACTCTTATGTGCTATTGCATCTTTAAAACACAACAAGCCAGAACCCTCAATTATTCTATTCGTACTTAAATACTTTTTCAGGTCCTTAACCAATGTGAGTTTGACTCTAGGTGCATAATGGCTGTCCATCATCCCAGGAGCTAGAGGCTTACTAGCACTTATCGCTACGGTATCAATAGAACCAATCTGTTCTTCAATTTTTTCTCTTGGAACGCCACCTTCTCTTAAAATTATAGGTTTTGCCTCTAAAAAAGAAACAATAGTAGATTCTACGCCTATGGAACAATCACCACCATCTAAGACATAATCAATTTTATCGCCTAACTGATCTTCGACATGAATCGCCGAAGTGGGACTTACATACCCAAATGGATTTGCGCTTGGTGCTGCCAAGGGAAATGGCAAACTCTCTAATAATTTCAAGGTTAAAGGATGCCTTGGGATTCTTACTGCTACAGAATTTAAACCTGAAGTTACTTCGTCTGGAACAATGCTTTTTTTGGGCAAAACCAATGTCAAGGGACCAGGCCAAAATTTCCTAGCCAGTTTCTTGGCTTTACTAGGAAAACTTGTCACTGCTTCTTCCATCTCAGAAATAGAAGAAAAATGAAGAATCAAAGGATCAAAGTAGGGCCTTTCCTTGGCAGCAAATATTTTAAGTACTGCCTCGGCAGAATACCCATTTGCCCCTAGGCCATAAACCGTTTCTGTGGGAATCCCTACAAGACCTCCTTTTTCAAGAATCTCTTTAGCTTTTGCCACATCCTTACCTATCATCTAGTTTCTTTTAAGACTAAATTTCTCAATCTTATTATACAAATGACTTCTCTGAATATCTATCTCCTGCGCTGTTTTTGCCACATTCCAGTTGTTTTCTCTTAACTTTCTTTCAATAAATATCTTCTCAGCAAATTCCTTATAATCTTGGAATTTCTGAAACTTATCTACCAAGACATTTCCACCTACCTGAGGGGAAGAAGGATTAGAATAAGTCCTAACATCGTCTCCAGTAATAACATCGCCACAAAGGATAACCAAACGCTCTATTACATTTCTAAGTTCTCTGATGTTACCGCTCCATTGCACTTCCTTCAATGCGTCGTATGCTTCTTTATGGAATTTCTTTTGCGGTATCCCTCCATCCTGACAAGCTTCTCTTAAGAATTTGTCTGCTATCAGAGGAATGTCATTTGCTCTTTCATTTAATGTTGGAACATGAATAAGAATAACACTTAGTCTATGGTATAAATCCATTCTAAAGTTACCATCCTCTATTTCTTGTAGCAAGTTCTTATTTGTTGCTGCTACAATTCTAACATCTACTTTTATTTCCTTGTCACCACCTACTCTAGTAATCTTACCTTCCTGAATTGCTCTAAGCACTTTTGCCTGCGCCTTTTCACTCATATCACCTACTTCGTCCAAAAACAAAGTTCCTCCATTTGCTTGCTCAAATTTCCCAATCCTTTGCTTCACAGCAGAGGTAAAGGAACCTTTCTCATGTCCAAACAATTCACTCTCTATAAGTTCTGTAGGAATGGCAGCACAATTGACTTCAACCAGCTTCTTGTCTGCTCTATTGCTTTTTTCATGCAACCATCTTGCAACCAGTTCCTTTCCTGTTCCGTTTGCACCAGTTACCATCACTCTAGCTTCTGTAGGAGCTACTTTATCAATAGTTTCTGTAATCTTTTTAATCGCAGGGGTATCTCCAACAATATCAGTAGTTTTCGTAACTTTACGCTTCAATACTTTTGTTTGGATTACCAGGTCATTCTTATCCGTTGCATTTCTAACAGATACCAAAAGACGATTCATATCTGGTGGTTTAGCTATAAAATCATAAGCACCTTTCTTCGTCGCCTCTATTGCAAGCTCGATGTTACCATGACCACTTATCATAATTACAGGCGTATCTGGCGAAATTCCATTTAATTTCTCCAAGAACTCCATTCCATCCATCTTTGGCATTTTAATATCAGAGAGGACTACGTCGTATCCTGTGTCCCTTGCCATTTCAAAACCCTCCTTGCCATCTTTGGCAGTATCTACGGTATACCCCTCGTACTCTAAAAGTTCTTTCAGAGTATCTCGGATACTTTGTTCATCGTCTATTACTAATAATCTTGACATATCGTTTAATTTAAAAATGGCAATTCTATAAGCCGGATTCTGTAAGGGATAAACCCCCGCTTATCATTTATCTAGCAGTAACATCGCTGTTACCATCAAGCAACCTACCCATTTTGGATACTCCTTCGAGTATTGAGCGAGCAGCTCTCCATCCAAAACTTATTTGGTCTTGCAACCCATAAGGTTTATCCAATGCCTATGTTGCCATAAACACCCGTGAGCTCTTACCTCACATTTTCACCCTTACCAGCCAAAGGCTAGCGGTTATTTTCTGCGACACTTGCTGTAATACGCTAAAAGCGTATCCCCACCAGTTAGGTGGTACGGTGCTCTATGTTGTCCGGACTTTCCTCTAAGCCTAAGCCTAGCGATAAGCCGAATTGCCAAAACAAAAGTATAACTTTTTAGACAGTAATTGATATTATTACGTCCTAAATACTGTAATAATGTGCACAGGTTAACAACAGAATTGATGTTAAAAGTATGCTCATAAGTATAACTGTTGTTTATCTATAAGTTCTAAAAAAAATAATGGTGACAAATACTTTACCTCTCTATATATGGAGGGTTTAATATCTCGTTGTAGACGATGGCAGTTTTTAAATCAAACCCCTGAGCAATCAATTCTGCCTCAGAATCAAATTCTTCGATGTTGCTTTCTTTAAATACTTTTTTATGTCTTTCGTGGGCCTTCTTGGAAGTCTTTAATTCATCTAAACCAAATTCCCAATCGGCTTTCTCTGAGCTAACATTTTGCTTAACGGGCTCTCTTCTTTTAGTTTTTGAAGGGGGGTTACCCATATTCTGCTCCACTTGCTCCAACAATTCATCAAAGATACTCTTTTTCTTTTCCTTGCCTGGAATACTCTTCTCTCTCCCTTTAACCTTTTGCTCATTTTCGGCAACAGACTTTTTATAGAAACCATGAATTTTCCATGCCGCATAAATCAAGAGTAATATTATACCTTTGCTCATAAATCTTCTCAAAGATACTATAAATTGAAACTATATCAAGCAACAATACTATTAGGAACCAATATTGGCGATAAAAGGCAAAATTTAAACCGAGCAATGCATCTACTTAAACATTATTGTGGTACAATAATTAAAAAATCTTCGATATACGAATCAGAGGCATGGGGCAAAGAGGACCAAGACAGCTTTTACAACCAAGTACTAATTATTAAGACCTACTTACCTCCAATTTTTCTTACGAAGATTGTTTTGCAATTAGAAAAAAAGATGGGCCGTATACGAGAAGAAAAATGGGGCCCTAGGCTAATAGACATGGATTTACTTTTTTATGAGAATAAAATAATAAGCAACAAAACGCTAGAACTACCCCACCCTGGAATACCAGAAAGAAATTTCACTCTTTTGCCATTGATAGAACTAAACCCAAACTTCCTTCACCCTGTTCGTAAATGCACCATTAAAGAGCTTTACGCACAATCGAAAGACCAACTTAATGCAATCCAATTAAAATGATTTACCCGCTACCAGCCTTCGGCTCCATAGAATACTTCAGCCATTTGGCCCAAGAAACTGGAACTGCTCAATTTGCAACCAATGAGGTAGTTGATCGAAAAAACAAACGCAATAGATACAATACGGTAGACAATAAGGGGATTAAGCTTAACTCTATTCCCATTTGCAAACCAAGAGATAGAAAACCCCTTTCCGAGGTCCATATCGCCAACGAGGAAGAATGGCAAAGGGACCATTGGAGATCCTTGGTAACAAATTACAACAACTCCCCCTTTTTTGAATTTTACGATTACAAATTCGAATTGCTCTTCAATAAAAAATTCAATTCTCTGTTAGATTTTAACAGAACTGCCTTAGAAATCACGTTAGCTATCCTTAAAATCAATGTTCAAATCGTATACATGGAGAAACCGCATGACGCAATTGAATTAAAAAAGGCAAATAGTTTTAAAGAGTACCAACAGGTATTCGCTTTACCGTTTCAAGAAAACACAAGTATCTTGGACCTGATTTTCAATTTAGGACCAGATGCAAAAGACTATTTAGCTGCAGTTGCTTTTGGCTCAGAATAAGCTCCCATATTAGAGAATTTATCAATTCTAGCATTTACTAAATCGTCCTCAGAGAAGGCTTTAAGTTCTTTTATTTTTCTCTTTAGCTCTAACTTCAATAACTTGGCCATTGCTTCATGATCCGAATGCGCTCCACCAATTGGCTCTTTAACGATACCATCTATTAATCCGTTACCCAACATATCCTCTGCTGATAATTTCAGTGCTTCTGCAGCAACTTCCTTATAATCCCAGCTTCTCCATAAAATAGTAGAGCAATTTTCAGGAGATATGACAGAATACCATGTATTTTCAAGCATCATAACCTTGTCTCCTACTCCTATTCCTAAGGCACCACCAGAGGCACCTTCACCTATTACGATACAAATTATAGGTACTTTAAGAACACTCATCTCCATCAAGTTTTTTGCGATAGCTTCCCCTTGACCTCTCTCCTCTGCTTCTAATCCACAAGCTGCTCCTGGAGTATCAATAAAAGTTACAACAGGTATACCAAATTTTTCAGCCATTTTCATTAAACGTAAAGCTTTTCTATATCCCTCAGGATTTGGCATCCCAAAGTTTCTAAATTGTCTTTCTTTTGTATTTCTACCTTTTTGGTGACCAATAAACATTACTGGTTGTCCATCCAATGAACCTAGCCCTCCTACCATTGCTTTGTCGTCTTTTACGGTCCTATCACCATGCAATTCAACAAAGTCTGGAGATAGTAATTTTATGTAGTCAAGAGAATAAGGTCTTTCTGGATGCCTTGAAAGCTGCACTTTTTGCCATCCAGATAGATTCTTGTAAATATCTTTCTTAGTAACAAATAACTTCTTTTCTAGTTGCTCGATGGTATCAGCCATGTCCACTTCACCTTTCTCATGAGTTTCTGTGGCTTTATCCAATTGTTCTTGTAATTCTTGTAGAGGTTTTTCAAATTCTAAATAAACCATATAATGGGATTTTATTCGTTATTTTAAGTATGCAAAAATAGGCATTGATTCCAATAAGAAAAAAATAAAAAAAAGTTTCTTAAAATTTTAGGAAAATACAATGCAATAATCCTATATTTGCCCCCACAAAAAAATAGGCTGTTAACGCAGAATGTTAATTGTAATTTGTTCCAATTTTTTTTGGATTAGTAAAAAAATCAAAGATTGTTAAAACTCTTTGAGCACAAACGGTTCGGTAGTTCAGTTGGTTAGAATACCTGCCTGTCACGCAGGGGGTCGCGGGTTCGAGTCCCGTCCGGACCGCATTTTTTTTAAAAGGCCCTAAGATTTATCCTTAGGGCTTTATTTTTTTTACTAGTAGCATTTTTTTTGAGAAATAGTAAGATTTTTTATCTTTGATTTTCAAAATGGAGAGGTGCCTGAGTGGCCGAAAGGAACGGTTTGCTAAATCGTCGTACCCCAAAAGGGTACCCAGGGTTCGAATCCCTGTCTCTCCGCCACTACAATCCCAAGAAGGTTATCGAACTAGTTATACTAGTGATATAAGCTTCACATTACACCTCGGGGTGTAGCGTAGCCCGGTTATCGCGCCTCGTTTGGGACGAGGAGGTCGCAGGTTCGAATCCTGCCATCCCGACAAAAAAACTTAGACGAAAGTCTAGGTTTTTTTTATGCTCTTATCTTTTAAACCATTTTGATTTTAGCAAAAGAGTATAAAAAATGCAAGGAGTAACACGAATAGCTTTTTTGTCCATAAAACACAAAACAGGGTCATTGAAAATTATTCTGCCATCCCGACTAAAGCCCTATTTATTTTCTTGGAAGGGTTTTCTTATTTTCATTACTTTTGTACTGAAATACGGGATATAGCATAGTCCGGTTAATGTGCTCGTCTGGGGGGCGAGAGATCGTGGGTTCAAATCCCGCTATCCCGACTATAAGAACTCTTCTGAATACCAGGAGAGTTCTTTATTACTTAACTAATACGATTGTTTACATTCCGATTAATCCTATGTTTTCATATAGCAGACAGGAAAGAGAATTGCCACTTCCTTATAACCATACTTGGATTCAACCAGAAATTCGTAGCTTTGCTTAACCAGTGTACCTTGCAAAATATTAAAACTCAAATCTATGACAACTACAGCAGCAGAAGCCGTAAAGAAGATAAAAAGCGGTAACAATGTATTTATTCATTCCGCTGCAGCTGCACCAAAATATTTGGTTAATGCAATGACAGAGAGACATTCTGAATTACAGGATGTTAGTATTTATCAAATGCATACAGAAGGAGATGCTCCCTATTCAAATTTGAATTTACAAGAATCATTTACAATTAAATAATTTTTTTTTGGGGCAAATATGAGAGAGGTAACTCAAAATGGGCATGGAAGTTACATCCCCATATTCTTAAGCGAAGTCCCAGCACTTTTTAGAAAAGGTATAATCCCAATTGATGTAGCACTTATTACGGTATCACCTCCTGACAAACATGGTTATTGCTCCTTAGGTACTTCAGTTGATATATCACTTGCAGCCACTCAATGTGCCAAATTGGTAATTGCTCAAATAAACGATCAGATGCCAAGAACACATGGCGATGGTCTAATTCATATTAGTGAAATCAATATTCAAGTTGAAGGCTCTGAATCTTTACCAGAAGTAACTTATTCCGACTTAACTGAGGAGAATAAGGCAATAGGAAAGAATATTTGTGATTTAATAGAAGATGGATCAACTCTTCAGATGGGTATTGGATCTATCCCTAATGCAGTTATGTCTTATCTTGGCAACCATAAGAATTTAGGAATTCACTCTGAAATGTTCTCAGATGGTGTCTTACCTTTAATTGAGAAGGGGGTAATAAATGGAGCATGTAAGAAAAAACATCCAGGAATGGTTGTTTCTTCTTTTGTTGTGGGTAGTAAAAAATTGTATGATTTCATTGACGACAACCCTATGGTTCAAATGCTCGATTTTGAATACGTCAACAATACTTATGTGATTCAAAAGAATCCAAAAGTGGTTGCCATTAATAGTGCAATTGAAATAGACTTGACAGGTCAAGTCTGTGCTGATTCTATAGGCAGTAAAATATTTTCTGGAGTTGGTGGACAGATGGACTTTATTCGTGGGGCGTCTCTTTCTGAAGGTGGTAAACCCATTATTGCATTAACCTCGACTACTAGAAACGGGATTTCGAAGATTGTTCCGTTTCTTAAACAAGGTGCTGGTGTTGTAACAACCCGAGCACATGTGCATTATGTAGTTACGGAATATGGAGTAGCAAACCTTTATGGTAAGACGATTGAGGAACGAGTTAAATTACTTATAGACATTGCTCATCCAGCTCATAGAGATCAATTGCATAAAAGCAGCAAGCTTATCTTAGCGTAAACCGCAATAATCCCTTTAAATAAAATAGGAACTCTTGCAGTGTTGCTTCCATAAGCGTGTTTCTATTTAAAAATCCATAGACAAAGAATCGATTCATTTTATTGAATTACATTTGTAAACTATATGAATACATTTTATAAAGCATGAAAAGAAAATCAGATAAACCAACACCAGAGGCAAAAGCGCTTTCCCTTTATTTAATGGCTTATAAAACGGTTGACCCTATGCTAAAAGAGAAATCGAAACGCATTAATAGGCTGTTTGACCTTGTAGGAAAAAATGAGATAAGCAAGAGCGACTATTTGGATGAGGTTGAAAAAATGTTGTTAGAGTATGGTGGCTATTCTGCAGTTGTTGAGAAAACGGTAAAGTACTACATCGATAAAACTGGCGAATGGAAACTTAACGGAGACGACAAATATTGTCAAGATGCACAACAATTTGCAAATAAAATGTTGAATAAGGAGTAATACTGTTATCTTGATTTCTTGAAAATTTATTAATTTGCCAAACATTTACATCAGAAACATGAAGAGAGAAATAAAATTCACACTGCTAACAGTAACATTATTTACTTTAATTGCTTGTAATCAAAACAATTCTAATTCAGAAGCGACAAAAGAAATAGATGCAAAAAAAGAAATTGCAAATACTCCAAATGGCCAAGTGTTAACTCAGAAACAACAAGAAGCAATGTCACCAGATGACGTTATCAAAATACTAAAAGAGGGTAACGTTCAATTCACAAACAACGATTTAACCTCTAGGAACCATTCTAAGCAAATTAGAAATAGTACCAACGCTCAATTCCCCAAGGCCATTATTTTATCTTGCGTGGACAGCAGGGTGCCTGTTGAAGATGTTTTTGACAGAGGAATTGGTGATTTGTTTGTTGCAAGAGTCGCAGGAAACTTTGTTAACGAAGACATCTTAGGAAGTATGGAATATGCCTGTAAAGTAGCAGGATCAAAACTGATTCTAATAATGGGTCACGAACATTGCGGTGCAATAAAAGCGACGATCGACGATGTTAAAATGGGTAACATTACTCCAATGCTTGAAAAAATAAAACCCGCTCTTGAAAATGTAGAATACGAAGGAGAAAGAAATACAAAAAACAAAGAATTTGTTCACATGGTTTGTGAGAGTAACGTAAGAAATACCATAGAACAAATTAAGCTAAATAGCCCTATTCTAAAGTTAATGGCCGAAAATGGAGAGATAAAGATCGTTGGTGCCTTATACGACATGGACAATGGTAAAGTTGATTTTATAGAATAAGACGATTCTAAAAAAAAACTTGGCTCAAGAAACCCCTATTCATCGCTACATTTACACATTCAATTACGAATACCATCACAGTGGTTTATGTAAATTGGAGTCAAGACAGCTTTTCGACAAGGAAGAAAAAGACAAATTACTATTTTCTAATATTGAAATTAACCCTTCTATCAGTTCTTTTATCAAAAACAGGTTTGAAATCTTAACAGACTCTGAAAGCTTTTCTAAGCTGCTAAAAAACATCAAAGAAATGGACATTCGTATGGAAGGGTTCAAAGCGGAATATATGATAATAGATGGAGATTATATTGAGTACAATGAAAGACGTGAAAAGCTAAAAGACATTGGATTTAGTATTGAAGGCATACCCAATTTCGATAAGCCAACAATCACCTATTCCTTATGTAACTACAACAATGTTTGGTATTTCGGAGTCCTCACAAAACAGGACAATGACTTTCGTAAACACAAGGAAAAGCCGTATTCCTTCAGCAACTCAATAGACTTGAATATTGCTAAGACACTTGTTAGCATAGCATCTAAAGGTAGTATCAACAATAAGCTTTTAGATGCTTGTTGTGGTGTAGGCACAATACTGTTGGAAGGTTGCATAGCTGACTTCAACATCGAAGGATGTGATATTAATAGTAATGCCTGTAACCATGCAAAAAACAACCTAGCGCATTATGGCTATTCCGCAAATATCCATTGCACTGACATCCAGGAACTCAACAAAAAATACGATTCCATAATTATAGACCTTCCATATAATCTTTACTCTTATTCCAATGAGACCATTACCTTTAACATTCTTGATTCTGCAGCAAAATTAGCAGACAGGATAGTTATTGTATCCATATCTGACATTAAACCCATGATTATTAAATCTAGACTAGAAATTTCTGATTTCTGTACTGTTGAAAAAAGAGGGAGGTCAAAGTTTGCCAGAAAGATATGGGTATGCGAAAAGGAAACTTAAACAAATAGAGCTTAAATCTAGTTTTATATCTATATTTTTTTCTTTTGGACTACCTTTGCTCCCATGCCTATAACAATCATTCTTATTGCCGTTACTGCGCTTGTGAGCTTTAAAGGGTTTAGTGATCCAAGTATCATAAACAAGATGATATTGAATCCTTACAAAGTGCACAACAACAAAGAGTGGTGGCGTATGTTTAGCTCTGGCCTTATCCATGCGAACACAAACCACCTCTTAATGAACATGTTAGTTTTGTTTTTCTTTGGATTTGCAGTAGAGGCAAAATACGCTGCAGAATTTGGTTCTTCTATGGGCGACATTTATTATTTCACGCTTTACGTTTTAGGCATTGCAGTTGCAAGTGTCAAGGATACCATAACCATGAAAGACAACTATAGCTACAATGCCTTGGGAGCAAGTGGAGCAACTAGTGCCGTTCTTTTTGCCTTTATACTTTTTGAACCTTTCAGCACTTTATTATTGTATTTCGTACTCCCCATTCCAGCAATCTTATTAGGGATTGGTTATCTATGGTATTCGTCCTATATGGCTAAAAGGAATGTGGATAATATAGGGCACAACGCACACTTTTACGGTGCTATATTTGGACTAGTATTCACGGTATTTCTAAAGCCAGAAATTGGTTTGAGATTTATTGAAACGGTAAGTACTTACCTAAGCAACTTATTTACTTAAATTATGGAAGAGAAATTCAGGAAACACATTGAAGAAGGATATACTTTTAAGAACGACAGTATTTTACTAGGTACTACTATTTTAGATGGTAAGGCTTTAATTAACAACCAGATTAAAGCTCCTTTACAAACCTTTAACCGCCATGGATTAATAGCAGGTGCTACAGGAACGGGTAAGACTAAGACATTGCAGAACATAGCTGAAAGGTTGAGTGAAAAAGGTGTTCCTACCCTACTCATGGATATAAAAGGTGATTTAAGTGGCCTCGCAGCTGAGGGTGAAATGAATTCACACATTGAAGAAAGGCATGCAGCTATTGGCTCTGATTGGAAAGCAAAAAACTACCCCATAGAATTACTTTCTATCTCAGACGAACCTGGAGTTAGAATGAGAGCTACTATTTCTGAATTTGGGCCAGTATTACTTTCCAAGATATTAGAATTAACTGAGGCTCAATCTGGCGTTATGGCAATCATATTTAAATATTGTGACGACAATAAAATGCCCTTGTTGGATATCAAGGATTTAAGAAAGGTTGTTCAGTATATAAGTGATGAAGGAAAAGAGGAAATTGAAGAAAATTACGGTAGGGTTAGTTCAGCCTCTACTGGATCTATCATGCGTAAGATACTCGAAGTAGAACAGCAAGGCGCTGATAAATTCTTTGGTGAAAAATCTTTTGAAGTAGATGACCTATGTAGAACAGACAAAGATGGTCAAGGATACATTAATATTATGCGATTGACAGACATTCAAAGTAAGCCAAAGTTGTTTTCAACTTTTATGCTTTGCTTACTTGCAGAGGTATATGAAAAGTTCCCGGAAGAAGGGGATTCTCTTAAACCAAAACTAGTAATCTTTATCGATGAAGCACATTTGATCTTTAGAGAAGCATCGGATTCTTTATTAAATCAATTGGAAACAATCATTAAATTAATAAGGTCTAAAGGAGTTGGTATCTTCTTTTGCACTCAAGTACCTACCGATGTTCCAGATGTTATCTTGAGCCAACTGGGAATGAAAGTACAACATGCCTTGAGAGCATTTACTGCTAAGGATAGAAAAGCCATTAAGCTTACTGCTGAGAATTATCCAATATCCGAATTTTACGATGTGGATGAGACTCTTACAAATCTTGGAATAGGAGAAGCATTTATTACCGTGCTTAATAGAAAAGGTATCCCAACCCCATTGGCACATACTTTGCTTACAGCGCCAAGTTCTAGAATGGATATCTTGGACGATAAAGAAATTAAAGAATTGGTAAGATCTTCTGACCTGATTAAGGAGTACAACAAAGAGATTGATAGAGAAAGTGCTTATGAAATTCTTAAAGAGAAGATGGACCGCAAAGAAGAAGAATTAGAAGAGTTGAAAGAATCTAAGGCTAAGCCAAAGAAAACATCTACTCGACGAAGAAACGAGAAATCTACTTTTGAAAAGGTCATCAACCACAGTGTCACAAAGACTCTTTTGAGAGAATTAGGAAGAGGGTTACTCGGTGTGATGGGCTTAAAGGGTAGAAGATAAATTGAGCAAAGGAAAAATAGCCATTGTAGGGATGGGCATTGCAGGTGCTATTCTTAGTGAAAAACTACAAGATGAGGCATACCACATTACGATATTTAACAAAAAAAATCCTTCTTGTTCCTCCAGAGTGGCAGCAGGTATGTTTAACTCCATCATTCCAAGAAGGGTTACAAAGTCTTGGCTTTCGGATGAATTAAATCCTGTCATTCAGGAGTACTACCCTAGTTTAGAAACTAAGTTAGAATCAACCTTTTTTTATTCTAAGGACCTATTACACATTTTTGAATACGTTAAGGAACAAAACGATTGGCTTAGTAAAGCAAACAAAGAAAAATTCAAGGGATATTTTGAACCAGATCCATTATTCTACCCTACAAACCCCATGCTTCATTCTCCGCTAGGAGGAATACTTATTAAACAAGCTGGCTATTGCCATACTGGTGTAATGCTGGACTCCTTTGAAAGTTATTATAAAGAAAAGGGATTTTATGTGGAAGGTTTGATTGACTCAAAGGATATCGAATCTAAAAATGGAAAATACTACATAGATTCTCTTGAATTTGACAAAGTCATCTTTTGCGAAGGGGTAGAGAACAATAAGAACAAGTGGTTTAAAGATTTGCCTTTTAAGTTCGCCAAAGGGGAACTATTGCATGTGAAGATTAAGGGATTAGAATTGGAAGAAATTTTACTGGGTGGAGTGTTCCTTATTCCATGGGGAGGTAAAGACGAATACCTGCTGGGTTCAACCTTTCAATGGGACTTCACTCATGCACTTCCTACTGAAGAAGCAAAGGAAGAATTACTGAGCAGAATAAAGGCTTACGTGCCAAATGGCGAAATTGAAATATTAGAACATCGGGCTGGAATTAGACCTGCAGTGAAAGACAGAAGACCTCTTATTGGGAAACACCCCGAAGAAGATGGAATATATATATTCAATGGATTTGGAAGTAAAGCAATATCCTTGGCACCATATTTTGCCAAGCAAATGGTTAGTTACCTGGATGGAACAGAAGAAATTCATGAAGAGGTAAATGTGATACGATTTTTAAATTGATAGCGCTAGAGTAAAGAGAAAATTAAATCTCCTCGTAATTTTTATACTCTCCTATTCTTAAACCTGTGCATTTTTCAATCCAGTATAGGATTCGGTTCTTGAAAGTAAAATTTTTCTTTGAGATGTCGTAATCGAATTTCCAATTTACCTTTGCTATTCTATCTTGAATGTAAATGGGATGCGACTCCTTAAATTCGACCAAGGAATCCATCTGTTCTAAGTAATCAAACTTCTTTGAACTAATTTTCTCTTCGATGTACTCGTCGTCATGCCAAAGTTTATTTGCCTGCTCCACTTTCTTCTTTTGAACATCAGGATGTTTTACCCAACCATAATGGTGAATGTGCGCATTGAGCGGTTTAACTTTCAGCTTTCTGTCTTCGAGTCTAAAACCCTGCGCATCTTTGTAAGATTCCACTCCTAACCCATTTCGAACAATTCTAATTTCCTTTCTGTACCATTTCCTAGAATCTCCTATGTAATCGTAAGAACCATAAAAGTGTCGGTAATTAAACAAGAAGCCTTCTACCTTCTCATCGTCTTTAAAAATCTCCATGGATGCTTTAATCTCAGGGATGTCTTTTTCGTGCATGCATTCGTCGGCTTGAATGTAAATACACCAATCTGCTTTCTCCGAAACTGCTTCCAAAGCTTTGTTTGTTTCTGCAGCAAGAACTATCCCACCTTCCCTTAAATTATCGTCCCAGATGGTTTCAATAATTTTTATTTTAGAATGAACGCTTGCTAAATTTTGAACGAACTCTAAAGTAGTATCCTCAGACTTACCAACTGCCACAATTACCTCATCACACAAAGGCAAGATCGACTCAATTGCCTCCTTGATGGGATAATCCGCCTTTACAACGTTTCTAGCTATAGTAAATCCACTTACGTACATTGGGGTGCAAAGTAAAGAGAAATATGTTGAATTTAAGAGTAAAAATTGGAAGTAAAATATACCTTTGCCACCATGTACGCAAAGAACATATTAGAGACCATAGGTAATACTCCTTTGGTAAGGCTGAACAAAGTAGTAAAAGGAATCCCAGGAACGATTTTAGCTAAAGTAGAAACGACTAACCCAGGAAGTTCTATTAAAGATAGAATGGCCGTTAAAATCATTGAAGATGCTGAGAAAAGCGGTGAACTTAAACCAGGAGCAACTATTGTAGAAGGAACAAGTGGGAATACAGGAATGGGACTTGCAATTGCTGCTGTGGTGAAGGGGTACAAATGTATTTTTGTTACTAACGACAAACAATCTAAGGAAAAGGTAGATGCTCTTAAAGCTGTAGGAGCAGAAGTTATAGTTTGCCCTACTGCTGTTGCTCCCGAAGATCCTAGATCTTATTATTCCGTTTCAAAAAGATTGAGTTTGGAGATTCCAGGTGCATACTATGCCAACCAATACAACAACCTGAGTAATAGAACTGCTCATTACGAACAAACTGGTCCAGAAATTTGGGAACAGACGGAAGGAAAAATTACACACCTAGTTGTAGGGGTAGGTACTGGAGGAACAATCTCTGGAACTGGAAAATATTTAAAAGAGAAAAATCCAAACATTAAAGTTTGGGGAATAGATACTTATGGTTCTGTTTTTAAGAAATACCACGAAACTGGTGAATTTGATGAAAACGAAATTTACCCTTACATCACAGAAGGTATAGGGGAAGACATCTTACCAGAAAATGTAGATTTTTCTGTTATTGACAAGTTTGAGAAAGTAACAGATAAGGATGGCTTGGTATACCAAAGAAGAATCGCTAGAGAAGAAGGTATTCTTGTTGGGAACTCTGCTGGTAGTGCCATTAAAGGTATTGAGCAACTCAAGGACGAACTAGATGAAGATTCTTTAGTAGTAGTTATCTTCCATGACCATGGAAGCAATTACATGGGAAAAGCATTCAACGACGAATGGATGATTGAAAGAGGATTTCTTGACAAAAAGAAGGTTTCAACAGCATTGGATCTTGTAGAAAGCCACAAACATTTAAACTTAGTTACTATAAAGGAAAATGAAAGTGTTCTATCGCTTCTTGAAGTTATGGAGAAATACGACATCTCACAAATTCCAGTCTCTAATAATAAAGGTGAATTGATAGGATCTATAACGGATACCAAATTATTTTCTGAATGCATTAAGAACCCTAGTATTAGAGAGAATAAGGTTTCAGAAATTATGCAAGCTGCATTCCCTATGGTATTACCAGATACATCTGTAGAAGAGATATCGGCCTTGTTTACTAGAGAGAATACAGCTGTACTAGTTAAGGATTTAGCTGGAGAAACACACATCATCACTAAATTTGATGTTATTTCATCTTTAAGCTAATGCTGCATTTTGAGGATCAAATGGGAAATGTGGTTTCTTTACCTCATTTGCCTAAACGAATCGTTTCTCTTGTCCCTTCACAAACGGACTTACTGTATTATTTTAGACTTGGAAATAAAGTAGTAGGACAAACATTATTCTGTATTAAGCCTCAAAAGGAATTTGAAAAGGCAACTAAAATAGGTGGCACCAAAAAACTAAACTTGGATAAGATAAGAGAACTTAAGCCAGACCTCATCATTGGAAACAAAGAAGAGAATGAGAAATCCCAAATCGAGGAATTACAGAAAGAGTTTCCTGTTTGGATGAGTGACATCAATAGTATCAATGAAGCTTTAGACATGATTGTGAAACTTGGGGTTGTTCTTGGTAAAGGAGAAGAAGCAATTAAACTAGAACATCACATTAGAAAAGGCTTAAGCCAAATAAAGCCAGTTAATCAAACGGCACTCTACTTAATATGGCAAGAGCCCTACATGGCTGTGGGGCTCAATACATTTATAAACGATGTTATGCTTCATGCAAGTCTTACAAACGTTTTGAAGGAAGAAGAAAGTAGGTACCCCGAATTAAACATAGAAAGAATTAAAAAACTTAATCCAGATGTCATACTTCTTTCCTCAGAGCCATTCCCATTTAAGGAAAAACACAAAGAGGAATTGGAGAAGATCTTACCAGGGACAGAAGTAAAATTAGTAGATGGCGAAGTTTTCAGTTGGTATGGAAATAAAATGTTAGATATTAAGAGCTATTTTGACACCTTCTAAAGTATTTAATAAACCTTAAATTTGCAAAATATTGAAAAAGGAGATCAGCATAAAAGAGGCACAAGATCAAGTTGACCATTGGATCAAGACTATAGGTGTTCGCTATTTTAGTGAATTGACTAATATGACCGTGCTTACAGAAGAAGTAGGAGAACTTGCTAGAGTAATGTCAAGAGCTTATGGAGATCAGTCTTTTAAAGAAGATGAGATGCATTCTTCGAATACTCCCGATAACCTTAAAGAGAAACTTGGAGATGAAATGGCAGATGTTCTGTGGGTGCTCATTTGCCTAGCAAATCAAACTGGGGTAGACCTTACAGTAGCTTTTCAAAAGAACATAGAAAAGAAAACCAAAAGAGATAGTGAGCGACATAAAAACAACAAGAAACTATAAACATGCAACTTAAAACTTTCATTTTCTCCCCATTCTCAGAAAACACCTATGTGTTATACGATGACTCCAAAGAGTGTATAATAGTGGATCCTGGTTGCTATGATGATTTTGAAAGAAGTGAATTAACCAGGTTCATTGCAGCTAATGAACTAAAACCAGTTAAGCTTCTAAACACGCATTGTCATTTGGATCATGTTTTTGGAAACGCATTCGTTATGAAGGAGTATGGTTTAGATTTAATTATCCATCCCAAAGACTTGATAACCTTACAATGGGCTAAACCAGCAGCTACTAAATATGGATTAGAGATGGAAGAATCTCCAAAACCTTCTGGTTATTTTGATATGGAGAAAGGATTTTCCTTTGGTGACACACATTTAGAAATTCGCTTTTGCCCAGGTCATGCTCCTGGACATGTTGCCTTTATTCACCACGAAACAAAAACAATTATTGGAGGAGATGTGCTTTTTCAAGGTTCCATAGGAAGGACTGATTTACCTGGAGGAGATTTTGAAGTTCTAAAGAAGTCCATAGAAGAACAATTCTACTCTTTACCTGATGATTACTTAGTTTACTCAGGACATGGACCAGAAACAAGTATAGGTCTGGAGAAAAGACAGAATGCCTTTGTAAGAGGATAAAACATCTTAACTATTTTAAAATTTTAGGTTATTTTGCGCACACTAGATGAGAATCTCAAAAGAATCAATAGGACTTATTGCAATTGCCACATTCTGCTTTTTGGGAGTCAACCTATACCTTGACGTTTTTGCCTATACTTATGAATTAAATGATGTAGGTGACTCCTTATCCTACAAAGAAGCAGCACAAATGCTTTTTTATGAAGGTAAAGCGCATCCTACTAGACCAATAGGCATTGCATTCTTCTTTGGGCTTATTGAAGGAATTCATCCGATTCTGATAACTGTAGTTCACTTTTTTCTCTGGATTGCCACGATATTAATCTTGAACAAAAGCTTCTTACTATTGACAAATAAGAAAAGAAGCTTTGTCCTTTCTCTAATTTTTGTAGTCTGTGTAAGTAATATATTATTCATCAATCTGGAAATTACCGAAACTCTAACGGCATTTCTATTGACTATAATTTCCTTCCAAATTTTAAAATACGCATTAAGTAAAGGGACAAAACATCTTTTGTTTGCATCTGCCTTACTTGTTTTACTAGTCTTAATAAAGCCTGGATTTTACTATGCTTCTATTACTATGGCTCTTTTTGCTATTTGGAAATCAATTAATGGCAAGACTCCTATAAAGGTTTATGCCCCTTTGATTATATCCTTTGCATTTTTAATTTTGAATAATAGTATGGTTTATAAATCCTATGGGAAATTCAAACCTTCTTTCATAGATGATGTAACCTTATACACTTACCTAAGTGCTTATTCACAAACCGAAGTAAGAAATACTTCCACAGCAAGAATTCAGAGAGAGAGAAGGGAAAAGATGAAGAGTTTAACTTATGCTGAGATTCACGACCTAGCTTGGAAAGACATTAGATTTCAAATAGAATACCACCCTTTCGTAGTTTTTAGGTATTGGGCAATTAACACACAAAACAATGCGTCTGGTGGAACTGTACTTATACATGGTCTAAATAAAATTAAAAACACCATTGGAAAACATCAAATCTTATATCGCCTAAGCCAATTTCAAAATATCCTAATGGTCGTTTTATCCCTACTTTTTCCAATATTTCACCTTCTTAAATATCGAAAAGTTGATACATTCTTAGTGGTAACATCTATCCTTATATGGTATATCATCTTTACTTCGGGAATTTCCTATTTCCAAGGAGATCGTTTCCATATTGGATTCTACCCTATGGTACTAATGCAAGTGGCCTATTTTCTTTTTAAAAAGAAGGCAATTAATATTGCTTAGATTTAAGTAATTTCGCAACTTATTTATAAAAAATGGCAGAGTACGATTTTAATCGAATAGAGAACGAATGGCAGGAAAAATGGGCCAAAGAGGAGCTTTATAAAGCAAAGAACGATTCTACTAAGAAGAAATTCTATGCCCTAGACATGTTTCCCTATCCTTCTGGAGCAGGGCTCCATGTGGGTCATCCTTTAGGGTATATTGCCTCCGATATTTTCTCAAGATACAAAAGGTTAAATGGCTACAATGTCTTACACCCTATGGGCTTTGATGCTTTTGGACTACCTGCAGAGCAATATGCCATTCAAACGGGTAAGCACCCAGAAGAAACTACAGAAGAAAACATCAAAACCTATAAAAGACAACTAAACAACATAGGGCTTTCCTATGATTGGAGTAGAGAAGTAGTGACCTCAAACCCTAAATATTACAAATGGACGCAGTGGATATTTACCCAAATGTTCAACCATTACTATTGCCTAAAGGACAATAAGGCTAGTCCTATCGAAACCCTGATTCAAGAATTTGAAAGTAATGGGAATCAAAATACATTTGCCTATTCAGAATTAGATTTGGTCTTCTCATCTCAGGAATGGAATGCCTATAATGAATCTGAAAAATCCGAAGTACTAATGAATTATAGACTTGCCTATAGAAAGACAAGTTTTGTTAATTGGTGTGAAGAACTAGGCACTGTTCTAGCAAACGATGAAGTGGTGAATGGAGTATCGGAAAGAGGTGGATTTCCTGTTACACAAAAAGCTCTATTACAATGGAGTCTAAGAATAACTGCTTATGCGGAAAGACTTCTGCAAGGACTTAAAAAATTAGACTGGAGTGATTCTCTCAAAACACAACAAGAAAATTGGATAGGTAAGAGTGTTGGGGCTAGTGTGATATTTGCAGTAGGTGATAATCCTATTGAAGTCTTTACCACTAGACCAGATACCATCTTTGGAGCTACTTTTATGGTACTTGCTCCAGAGCATTCTTTGCTGAAGAAAATAGTTACACCAGAACAAAAGGAAGAAATAGCAACTTACCAAGAAGCGGTAAAAAGCAAATCTGTCATAGAGAGGCAAGCTGGAAAAGAAGTTTCTGGTGTCTTTACTGGAGCTTATGCTATTCACCCATTCACTAAGAAGGAGATTCCTATTTGGACAAGTGATTACGTCCTTGTAGATTATGGAACTGGTGCAATTATGGCAGTTCCTTCAGACGATGAAAGAGATAGAGCTTTCGCCAATAAAATGGGAATTGAAATAATTGAGATTTGTGACAAATCCAAATACCCTAATGCAACTGCTGCAGATAAGGTAGGTACAATGCAAAACTCTGATTTCTTAAATGGAATGGAAGTGATAGAAGCTATATCTGCTTCTATTAAAGAAATAGATACCAGAGGTATTGGAAATAGTAAGACAAATTACAGACTAAGAGATGCAAATTTCTCTAGACAGAGATACTGGGGTGAGCCCTTCCCTATTTTCTATACAGAAGATGGAATTGCACATACCTTACCTAATGAAAGTCTTCCATTGGAACTTCCAACAATGGATGACATTAAACCAGAAAATGGGAAGGCTCCATTAAGTAAAGTAGAGGATTGGAAACACCAAGGGAATCCATTAGATACGGATACCATGCCGGGTAATGCTGGTAGTAGTTGGTACTTCTTACGTTACATGGATCCGCACAATGAAAATGAATTCTGTAGTCCAGAAGCATTAAACTACTGGCAAGAGGTGGATCTATACATCGGAGGAACAGAGCATGCCGTTGGACATTTAATGTATGCTAGGTTTTGGCATAAATTTTTGTATGACTTAGGTTTCCTTCCTACAGAAGAGCCATTTAAGAAACTATTAAATCAGGGAATGATTCAGGGGATGAGTGCTTTTGTTGCTGCAAACATGGACACTAAGCAACTTATATCAAACGATTTAGTTACAGATAATCAAAATATTGCTCAAATCCATGCTGACATAAGCTTACTTACTTCAGAAAACACCATTGATATTAATGCATTTAAAAAATGGAGGCCCGATTTTAAATTGTTCGAAGTATTAGAAAGCAATAGTGATTTTATTGTAAAAAGAGAAGTTGAAAAGATGTCTAAGTCTAAGTTTAATGTAGTTAACCCTGATGCAGTAATCGAAGAGTATGGTGCAGACTGCTTCCGTATGTTCGAAATGTTCTTGGGCCCTATTGAAACCGCTAAACCATGGAACACCAAAGGAATTGATGGAGTATCTAAGTTTTTTAGAAAGTTTTGGAACTTATTTCACCAAGAAGAAACATTGGCCATAAGCCAAGAGAAAGGAACAAAAGAAGAAATGAAAATTCTTCACACCTGTATAAAGAAAGTAACCGAAGACATTGAAAGATTTTCCTTCAATACTTGTATTTCAGCGTTTATGATTTGTGTGAACGATTTAAACGAACACAAATGCAGCAAGGAGGAAGTACTTAAACCTTTATTAGTATTAATGGCTCCATTTGCTCCTCATCTTACTGAAGAATTATGGAAAAAGATTGGAGAAAAAGAAAGTGTGCATAAAGCTAGTTGGCCTATACATGCGAACGAATATTTGAAAGAAAGCACAAAGAAATACCCGGTTTCTATTAACGGTAAAATGAGAACTACATTAGATTTTGCACTAGACATGCCCAGACCAGAGATGGAAGCAGCAATTTTAAACAATGAAATTGTTCAGAAATGGATGGAAGACAAACCTCTAAAAAAACTAATTATAGTCCCTGGTAAAATCATTAATGTAGTTGTTTAATTTTCTTTTAAGAGTCTAAAATTCTTAATATTTAAGAAAAGTTTAAACTCCCTGTTTCATAATTGGTTTAGCGTTATTTTTTACGAAATAAATGTGTAAATTCGCACCCTTAATTTTGAGAAAACTATTTTAACATTATAATGAAGAATAAAGGAACTATTATATTCTTTTCAATTGCACTGGCAATTGTTTCGATTTACCACCTGTCATTTACGTACGTAACAAATTCACTTGAATCTGAGATAAAAGAATTATATACAAAGGACGAGGTATTAGATAAAGACGCATACAAGCATCACTTAGACTCTATTGAAAAAGTGGGCGTCTATGACATGGGTATCACAAACTACACTTATGGGGAGTGTAAGCAAAGAGAGCTAAATCTGGGACTAGACCTTCAAGGGGGTATGAATATGGTATTAGAAGTTTCTAAACCAGATATCATGATTGCTCTTGCAAAGGGTAGTAGTGCAGAAGGTGATGAAAATTTACTTAACGCAATTGCAAAAGCAAAGGAACTGGCTAAAACAGAAAATGGCGATTTTGAAGATTTATTTGCTAGAGCTTATAAGGAAATTGCTCCTAAATCCAATCTTGCTGTATTGTTTGCAAACAAAGACAACCAAGAATACATTGATTATAACTCAACGGATGAGGAAGTAATTAAATACATTAAAAAAGAATCTAATAGTTCTGTTGATAGAGTTTATGAAGTAATTGAAACTCGTATTGCACAGAGTAGTGTAAGCCAACCAACGTTGCAACAATTAGATGGTGGCAGAATTTCAGCTGAACTTCCTGGGGTAGATAACCCTAAGAGTATGAGAAAGCTTATTACTGCTGAAGCTAAATTAGAGTTCTGGGAAATACTTGCAAATACTGCAGGAAACAAATTTGCAGCTTTCAAGATGTTGGAATCAATGAATAAGGCCTTAGCTGCTAAAAATAGCTTAAGTGACACATCGAATACTGACACGAAAGACTCTGCTGTTGAGCCAAGTGCTATGGATATCTTTGAAGGAGAAGGCTCTAACTTGGATTCTACTAACACTGACTCAAGTTCACAAGATACAAACCTTCTAGGTGGCAGTGAATCTATTTTAGGTACAGATAGCTCTGGTCAAGATAGTGGAACTTTATCGGCTGAAGAGTTTAGAAAAGAAAACCCACTATATGCGATTCTTTCTCCATACATGGACAACAACAACCAAATTGTAGAAAGTTCAATTTTTGCTATTACCAATAAAAAAGACATTGAGAAAGTATTAGGATACTTGAACGACGATGAAGATGTAAGAAGAAACATTCCTTCAAATATCAAATTTGCTATTGGAGCAAAGGGTTTACCTGATGCAGATAAGAAAGAATCCAATACTTTTGCTATATATGCTTTAAGAGGAAATTCTTTAGGAGATCCACAATTAGCAGATGATATTATTGTTGATGCTGGACCAACAACTAGCCCTACTGGTGAAATTGAAGTACTCATGAAAATGAATGACTTTGGTGCAAAAGAATGGGGTGCATTAACAAAAAAGAATGTTGGGAAATTTGTTGCTGTTGTATTAGACGATAAAGTTTACACAGCACCAGTTGTAAATAGTCCAATTGAGAATGGTATTTCTACTATTTCTGGAGATTTTGATATTAGAGAAGCAAATAATTTATCTAATGTATTAAAGGCGGGTAAATTACCAGCTAAACTGACAATTGTTGCAGAGGATGTTGTAGGACCGACTATTGGTGCTGATAATACTAAAAGTGGTTTAACTGCTCTATTAGTTGGTTTCTTGGCAGTTATTCTATTTATGATAGCATACTATAGCAAAGGTGGAATTATTGCAGATATCGCAGTATTAGCCAATGTATTTTTAATACTAGGTGTGCTTTCAGCATATGGTGCCGCATTAACTTTACCAGGAATAGCAGGTATTGTATTAACAATAGGTATGGCGGTAGATGCCAATGTACTTATTTTTGAAAGAATAAAGGAAGAATTAGCAAATGGGAAAGCCATGAAAGCTGCTGTATCAAATGGATATGCACAAGCTATGTGGTCAATCATTGATGCCAACGTTACAACTTTAATTGCTGGTATTATCTTAGCAACAACAGGATCTGGACCAGTATATGGTTTCGCTGTAATCTTAATTATTGGTATTATTACTTCTTTGTTTACTTCGTTATTGTTCTCAAGATTAATAATTGAAGGTAGATTAGCAAAAGGAAAATCCATGAGCTTCTCTTTTGGATGGAGCGAAAATGTACTTAGAAATACGAAATTTAATTTTATTGGCAACAGAAAGAAATTCTATATTGTGTCGGCTGTAATTATTCTTGCTGGTATGGGTGCACTATTTACTAAAGGTATCTCGAGGGGTATTGACTTTAAAGGTGGTTGGTCATACCAAATGCAAATAGATAAGAGCTCAACAACAACTAGTGAGAACATCAAAGCTGCATTAGATGGAGCATTAGCAAATAGCAGTAATGAGGTAAAAACAATTGGTACTGACAACAAATACAAGATTGTGACTACTTACTTATTAGAAGAAGAAGGTAATGAAATTGCTGATTCAGTTAAAAATGGTATTATCTCTAGTTTAGCGAATGCTAACATCAAAGTTACAGATGTATTGCAAAGTGCTAAAGTAGGACCTACAATTGCGCAAAGCACTCGAACTAAGTCTACAAATAGAATGATTATAGCACTTATTTTAATGTTTGCTTACATTGTATTTAGATTTAAGAAATGGGGATTTGGTTTAGGTGCCACTATTGCACTTTTACATGATGTACTATTCGTTTTTGCATTATTTGCACTATTAGGTGGTATCGTGCCATTTGCACTAGAAATAGATCAAGCATTCATTGCTGCAATACTTACAGTAATTGGTTATTCTATTAATGACTCGGTAGTAGTATTTGATAGAGTAAGAGAATACTTAAGAGATAACAAATCTGAAAAGGATACAGCTTCTCTTATAAACACAGCAATTAATGACACATTAAGTAGAACAGTTGTTACTTCCCTAACAACAATTCTTGTAATTCTTATCCTATTCTTATTTGGAGGAGATGCACTTAAAGGATTTACATTTGCCTTATTGATCGGTGTAATTGTAGGAACGTATTCGTCGGCATGTATTGCAACACCAATCGTTGTTGATGTTGAGAGATTAAGCAAGAAGAAAGAAAAATAATTTATTCGTAAATTAACAAAAAAAGGCAGCACCATATGGTACTGCCTTTTTTTGTTAACCCCGTTTTTAGGAAATAAACTACTTGTTATATAAGGTTATGGTTTTTTCTATCTTCGTGAATGCATACCCACTGAACATGGTATAATATCGGTATGTAAATACTATTCTAAAGACATCATACCCATGTAGGAAGTATCGAGATTCTTTTACTTTATTTCTTATCTAAATAAGAGTAAGAAGAGCTAAAATAAAGCAAGGTCATTAGCAATTCCAAACACGAAGACTAAAGTTATATCATTTGATATATAAATGAGCTTAAAGAAGCTTAGAACAAGTAAAATAGGAATGTCTCGATATAGTATATATAACCTAATTAAACTTTAAGGCTTTCGTCCAAACCATTCTAATAATACCAGCAGCAACAAAAAAAGCAGCACCATATGGTACTGCTTTTTGTATTAGAATTAGTTTCTAATTATTTCCTTTTTCGTTTAGCACTTCTGGAAGAAGGCAAACTCTTATTTGCTTTCTTATTGTTCCCAGCAGGTGATCCAAGGCTAATCATACAACATCTAAAACCAATTGTACTTGTGTTTTGATCTTCATCTAAGTATCTTCTAGTACCAGGAGAAGCAAAATATGCTCTATCGTCCCAAGAAGCTCCTTTATAAACTCTAGCATTGTTGTTAATTAAAGAAGTAATACCAAACTCATACATTTGCTCTTCAGCTTGATAAGTCATCTCGTCTTTAAAACCAATGTTATCTGCAACCTTGTAGTTTCTTCTATTTACATTCTTGTCTGGATCTACATCTACATAAACCAACCTTCCCATAGAATCCTTCTCGTCAACGTCTCCATAAGTGTCTAATTTAAGTTCCTTAAATACGTTACCTCTAAATGGATTAAAATCTTGCTTGTCTTCTGGAGACAAAGGACGATAAACATCCATTACCCATTCAGAAACGTTTCCAGCCATGTTATAGATTCCATAAGAATTAGGCCAATAGGAAATTACTGGAGTAGTCACAACTCCCCCATCGTTTAATCTACCTGCTATACCAGCATGATCACCTCTACCTCTTCTAAAGTTACCTAGAATATCACCTCTGTATTTTTCAGGAGAACCGTTTTCGTGAACATATCTAATAGTAAGTTCATTCCAAGGATAAATTTTCTTTTGGTTAATGTTTTCCAATTCAGCATTTCCAATTAATGCCGATGCAGCATATTCCCATTCTGCCTCCGTAGGAAGTCTATATTCTGGCAACATAAGTCCATCTTCCGTCTTAGGCATTCTTCTACCTTCTGGTTTTCTTCCTTTTTTGCTTGAATAATTTCTGTACTTGTATCTGTGGTGTCCTTCCTCCATAAAGTCATACTGACCTGAAAGATAAGCTCTAGTATTGAAGTTATTATCTTCTATTTCTGCTTCAGAGTGCATTTTAATAAACCCTTCTCTATCCAGAATTACTTCATTTACTCTATCCCCTCTCCATTTAGCAAAGTTAGTTGCTTGGTGCCATGAAACTCCTACAACTGGATAATCTTGATATGCAGGGTGACGGTAATAGTACTCCACAAAAGGCTCGTTGTATCCTAATTTCCTTCTCCAAGTATTGGTATCAGGCATTAAGGCATCAATAACCGTTTTAAAATCTGGAAAAACTCTTTTTGACCAAGATTCGTATTCTCTATAATTGATGTTACTTACCTCTGCTTCATCCATGTAGAAAGAGTGTACTGTTACTCTTCTTTCATATGCATCGTGCGAATAAAGTAAATCTTGTTCCGTAACACCCATGGTAAATGTACCACCTTCTACAAACACCAATCCAGGACCAGTTTCCTGCCCTAAATATGCATGTTTCTCAAATCCTCCCCACTTGGGATCATTGTAATTGTAACCTGTAACATTAGACTTCTGTTTCTTACACGAAGAAAATAATGCCATGGCCCCCAAAGACAATAGTCCGTATTTCAATATTGAATTCATGTTCATTGCTTTTTTTCTGTTTAACCTAACAAATAAACTGCATTTTTTGCGATTTATTATGTAATTTGTATTTTAATTTATGATTGTGAAGGTATTTCCTTAAAAATCTGGACATCTTAATGGTCTAAATCTCATTGGTCTTCTTTGAAGACACCAGTCTACTGCGGCAGAAATTTCATGTGAACCAGGCACTGCCGATCTTGCACTTGATACAGTAATATCGTAACTATAGCCAAATTTAAACCTATCCTTTCTAAACCCGATTAAGGCCATTAAAGCATCTGAATTTCCAGCTTCTCCAACTGATTGACGGAACCACAAGCCAGTTACTAAAGGTCCTTTATTAATATACAAGCCTAAATTGATTTGCGTAAAATTATCTTGCATCATAAACAAGGCATTAGGTGATATATTAGATTTTGATTCTCTTCTATTATCTAAAGGAATCGTCACACCTGCATGAGCAGTATACCTTCTAGGTAAAGTCCCATAAGGGTCATTTTCGAAAGATTGATTTGGTTCTGTTATGTTATGCGAAGCTACACCAGCATAAAAATTCTTTGTATAAATTAAAGCTCCAGCACTAAAATTAGGGTATGTCTTCGTTTCTGAAGAGAAAACTTCTCCTGTTGGATTAACAAATCCAAGAGTAGGATCAATTTGATCTCCAAACTTTAATCTTGCGTAATCAATGCCTTGTTGAAACAATGCTGCTTCAATCCCTAATCTTAAATAAGCAGTTTTACCTAAAGGTACTAAAAACGAATAATCTGCATGAATTGTGGTTCTAGACAACTTACCTGTACCAGCAACATCTTTCGTAAACATAAGTCCCAATCCACCACCAAGATTATCAAAGTGTTGATCCCAACCTGCTACTACTGTTCTAAATGTACCAGGTAAACTAGGCCATTGGTTTCTATAATCAACAGCAAATCTACCACCTGGCTCACCATTTGAACAAAATGCTGTACCAGTCATAGCCGGATTTGTATACATAGGTGTTGCAAAAAATTGCGTAACTTCTGGGTCCTGAGCATAAGAGTTAAAACTAAATAATAACCCTACCGCTGCCAAAAGGCAACCTCTAAATACTTTTTTCATATCCATTGTTTTTAGTAATTTTGTTGTCATATCGATTATCTTAATAATTAGAATACAATTAATTAGTACTATAATCGTTAGACTTTCAAATATATTACTTTTTTGGCAAAAATAAAACTAAAATTCAAATTTAACAAAACGAATGATATACACCAGAATTAAAAAGTTATTCCTTTTATCCAGTGCTCTTACCCTCCTATTTAGTGCTGCTTTTGCACAAGAAAATAGTGTGAAATTAAAATGGTACATAGCTCCACAAAGTGGAGAATTATTATGCTCGGAATGTGAAACATCGAATGTCGATGGAGCCGATATCCCATTTATTATAAAAACAAGGCAAGTACATACCGAAAATGCTACCATTGGCTTAACCAATAAAATATACAAACCAGTATTAAACCCTGCTATCAAAGAACAAATAGAAAGCTACATTCATGCGTTTCCACAATTCACTCAGGAAAGAGCCGTGGAAAGAAAGAATCATATCCAAATAGCAAAAATTTTACCTTTCAAGATAGAAAATGACACTTTAAAGAGATTGATTTCCTTTGACATAAATGTATTTGAACTTGGCAATGAAATACTACCTCAATTTGCATCACCTTCTTCTAGAAGATGGGCAAGTAATTCTGTCCTAAGTGCTGGTGAATGGTATAAAATAAAAGTTAAACAGACTGGAATTCACAAAATAGATGTTGCATTCCTAAATGGTTTAGGAATAGACTTGAGCTCTGTAGACCCCAACACTATTAAGATATATGGCAACCATGGCTATATGTTGCCAGAACTTAATTCAGAAGAAAGGAAGGATGATTTACAAGAAAATGCCATACAAATTACAGGTTCAAACGATGGGAAGTTTAACAGCAATGATTTAATCTATTTTTATGCAGAAGGCCCAGACAAATGGAGTTACGATAGCAGCATAAACTCTATGAATTTTGCTAAAAACATATATACTGATGAAACCTATTATTTCATAACCTTTGGTGGAGCTAAGGGGAAAAGAATTAGCAATTTACAGGCCAATAGTCAACTAAACGAAACAGCCAACTTTGCCAACTTTGATGATTTTAGAATGCACCACGAAGATTTACACAATGACATTAAATCTGGAAGAGAATGGTTTGGCGAGAAGTTCGATTCAAAAACAGAACACAACTTTGAGCTAGAATTTCCGAATCTTGTAAAAAGCGAGAATATTAATTTAAGATTACAAGCGACCAATAGATCGCTTTACCCTGCTGCACTAAATATTAAAATTGCTGGGATGGAATACGTATATAGTATGAATGCTATATATTCACTGGGTACGACAGGATTCCATCATTCATCCCCAATCTACAGAGACTATACTTTGCTCTCTTCTAGTGATAATTTAACGCTAAACCTTAAATACACTAAGCCAACTAGTAACTCCGTTTCTTGGCTTGATTATTTTTCATTACATGCAAAAAGACAATTGTTGCTTAGTGACAAACAAGAGGTCTTCTTTAATCTAAGAAGCACCTCGGAAAGTATTTCTAAATACTCTATCCAATCTATTAATCCCAATATTCAAATATGGAATATTACTGACCCCTTTAATCCAAGAATACAAGAGACCACAAAATCCGGGAACTCTATCACCTTTAAAACAAGCAATAATAAATCATTTGAAAAATACATTTCTCATGCATCAAATTACTTTACTCCTGAAAAAGTAGGCAAAGTTGAAAATCAAAACTTACATGGATTACCTAGCTTGGACTATATTGTAATTACTCACAAAGATTTTTACGAGGCTGCTAAAGAATTAGTGGATTATAGAGTTTCAAAAGGCTTAAAAGCAAGAGCAATCCTTATTGACGAAATTTACAACGAGTATTCCTCTGGAGCTCAAGACATGGTTGCTGTAAGAGACTTTATTAAATCTATTTACGACAAAGGGACTGGGCCAAATGACCTATTGAAAGATGTCTTGTTGTTTGGTGATGCATCTTATGATTTTAAGAACAGAATTCCTGGTAATACAAATTATGTCATCACCTATGAAAGCTATGAATCGGATAATTATCTAACCTCCTATTGTTCCAACGATTATTTTGCCTTTTTAGATGACACAGAAGGTTTATGGGAATCTAGTACATCACATAAAATGGATATTAACATAGGTAGAATTCCGGTTTCAAATTCAGAAGAGGCAACTGCAATGGTTCATAAAATAAAACATTATGAATCTACTAAGACTTTTGGAGATTGGAGAAACAGACTTGTTTACTCTGCAGATGATTCTGATTTATCGTGGGACTCTATTCACCTTGATGACGCAGAAGACTTATACGAAATTGCAGACAACGATTATAAAGTTTACAACAATTACAAGGTTTACCTTGATGCCTACGAACAAAAATCCATAGGGAATGCCAACAGGTATCCGGATGCAACAGCTGACTTTAACAAGTACATGAACCAAGGTTCCTTGCTAATTAATTATACTGGTCATGGTGGGGAACAAGGATTGGCAGAAGAAAGGCTTTTAGATGTTCCAACAGTAAGTGCATGGGAAAACATTGATAATATGCCATTATTTATTACTGCCACTTGTGAATTCAGTAGGTACGATGACCCTAGTAGAGTTTCTGCTGGTGAATTGTGTATTCTAAATCCAGAAGGAGGTATGATTGGTTTACTAACTACGGTGAGAGTTGTGCAAGCTGGCCCCAATAAAATATTAAACAATCTAATTTGGGATAATAACTTATTAGAAGACAGTTTAATTACCCCTACTCTAGGTGACATTTTCACAAAATGCAAAAACTTAGGTGGGCTCTATGGGCATCGAAACTTTACTTTATTGGGCGATCCAGCCTTAACATTGAACTACCCAAAACATGAGGTAATAACAGATTCTATCAATGGTGTTAAAGCTTCTTCCTTTAATGATTCCTTAGGAGCATTGGACTTAGTTACTATCACAGGGCATATAGAAAACAAGAATGGAAGCTACTTGTCTCAATTTAATGGCACCTGTTTCCCAATAGTCTTTGATAAAGAAGTAACTCAAAAGAACCGTCAAAATGATCCAAATGCAATCCCACAAGAATTCAAAGTAAGAAATGAAATACTCTTTAAAGGTACCGTAGAAGTAGTAAATGGTTTCTTTAAATATAGTTTCTACTTACCAAAAGACATTAATTACAGTTTTGGACAAAGCAAAATATCCTATTATGCCAATAATGAAAGCGAGGATGCACATGGTTATTACAATGGACTAACAATTGGAGGTAGCAATCCAAATGCAGAAGAAGATACTACTCCACCTGAGGTTCAAGTTTGGATGGATGACTACAGCTTTAAATCAGGCGGAATAACAAATAACACTCCTCTACTCATTGCAAAAGTATTTGATGAGCATGGCATAAATACCTCCACCAGTGGAATAGGAAGAGAGATAGTAGGTATCCTTGATAAAGGTACAGAAAATGAACAAACATTTATACTAAACGATTATTACAAGGCGTTCCTTAACAGTTATAAAGAAGGTGAAGTAAGATTCCCTATGAAAGACATTAGTACTGGCAAACATACCATGCACGTAAGATACTGGGATACATACAACAATTCGTCCATTGGATACACCGAATTTATTGTTAAAGAAGAAGATGAATTAGTCGTTGAAAACGTATTTAACTACCCCAATCCATTTTATGATTTTACCATTTTTAACTTTGACCACAATCAAGCTGGTAAAGATTTAAGTGTTGAGATAACTATATATGACACCTATGGTAAGCAATCTTATGCCATGTCAAGAGAAGTATTAAAAGCAAATTCTGTAGTTAATACAGAGAATTGGGAAGAACTAAAAGCTCTTTCAAACCATTTGAGCCCGGGGATGCATTTTTATCAATTGGTTGTTAAAACCAAAGATGGTAAAACTGCTAAAAAATACGGGAAGATTATTTGTTTAAATTAGCAGAAATTAAATATTCAATTAAATTTGTAAACTATTTATAAGAAATTAATGAAAATTAAAGGAATTAAAATTTTAACCTTAACTACAATTGCCACTATCATCGGGCATGGATCTTACGCTCAACTAACTCAAGACGAATTGGTTGGGAAACAAAACACTGTAACAACATCAGTTCCATTCTTAATGATAACGCCAGACTCAAGAGCTGCTGCAATGGGAGATGTAGGGGTAGCAACCTCTGCAGACATTAATTCTATCTATTGGAATGTTGCAAAATATGGGTTCATTGAAAAAGAAAGTGGTATATCCATCTCTTATGCTCCATGGCTTAGATCTTTAGTTCCAGATGTTTCTTTTTCTCATTTGGCAGGTTACAAAAAATTAGACGATAGAAATGTAATTTCAGGCTCATTCAGGTATTTCTCCTTGGGAGACATTAACTTTAGAGATGGAGACGGAAAAGATTTAGGGAGTGAAAACCCATTTGAGATGGCAGTTGATGCAGGTTTTACATCTAAATTATCGGACAATTTTGCTGTTGGTATAGCATTAAGGTACATTCATTCAAACCTTACTGGAAAAAGAATTGCCGAAACAAAACCAGGAAATGCTTTTGCTGGCGATATAACTGCATTTTATACCGGAGAATACAACGACAAAACAGATTATTCTATTGGTTTAAGTTTATCGAATCTTGGTTCTAAAATCACTTTTTCTACAGATGAAAACAGAGACTTTATTCCTATGAACATGAGACTTGGTACTTCTTGGGATTTCGAAATAGATGAGCACAATAGCTTTACTGCTGCTCTTGATTTCAATAAATTATTAGTTCCTACTGCACCGGTAAGAAACGATTCAACTGGTGTAATAGAGTATGGTAAAGAAAACGACGTTCCTGTTATTCAAGGAATCTTCCAATCTTTTGGAGATGCTCCAGGTGGCGGAAAAGAAGAATTAAAAGAAATTAATTGGTCTATTGGATTAGAATACTGGTACGACAAGCAGTTTGCTGTAAGAGCTGGTTATTTTAATGAACCTACTACAAAAGGTGATAGAAAGTATGTGACTGTTGGTGCTGGTATTAAGTACAAGGTTTTTGGACTAGATATGGCCTATTTAGTTCCAGTAGCAAGAAGGCATCCATTGGAGAATCAAATGAGATTTTCACTTCTATTTGATCTAGAAGCGTTCAGCTCTCAGGACTAAATTTAAAAGATTTTTTTAAAACCATCACGCCAGAAGCATGATGGTTTTTTGTTTATATAAAAACCAAACCAAAAAAAGAAAGAAAAGACTAAATTTGCAATGCAAATACTATTATGACACAAGAAGAATTAAACCATTTACTTGAATCCAATAAAGGGAAGGACAAATATACAGCTCCAGATTTTTATGACATTGATGATCTTTTATCAGAAGAACACATTCTTATAAGAAATACAGTAAGAGATTACGTTAAAAAGGACCTCTCTCCTATCATTGAGGAATATTGTCAAAGAGCAGAATTCCCTAGACATATGGTAAAACAATTAGGTGAGCTAGGTGCTTTTGGACCTCAATTGCCTGCAGAATATGGATGCGGTGGAATGGATTATACAACCTACGGCCTAATGATGCAAGAACTAGAGCGATGTGACTCTGGTGTGCGTTCTACAGCATCTGTTCAAGGTTCCTTAGTAATGTACCCCATTTACAAATTTGGGTCCGAAGAACAAAGAAAAAAATACTTACCTAAACTTGCTTCAGGAGAATTCCTAGGATGCTTTGGGCTTACAGAACCAGACCATGGATCGGATCCAGGAAGTATGGTTACTAAATTTGAAGACAAAGGAGATCACTATTTGCTGAACGGAGCAAAAATGTGGATTTCAAATGCACCATATGCTGATGTTGCTGTAGTATGGGCTAAGAATGACGAAGGAAGAGTACAAGGATTAATAGTAGAACGTGGTATGGAAGGGTTTACTACTCCTGAAACACATGGGAAATGGAGCTTAAGAGCCAGTTGTACTGGAGAGCTCGTTTTTGACAATGTAAAAGTTCCAAAGGAAAACCTATTACCAAATGTAATTGGGCTTAAAGGACCATTGACTTGTCTTAACTCTGCTAGGTATGGCATTAGCTGGGGAGCATTAGGTGCTGCAATGGATTGCTATGACTCTGCAGTAAGGTATTCAAAAGAGAGAATTCAATTTGGTAAACCAATTGGAGGTTTTCAATTACAACAAAAAAAATTAGCAGAAATGCTAACAGAAATTACAAAAGCGCAACTAGTTGTATGGAGATTAGGTAAATTAATGGATGAAGGAAAAGCTACAGCTGCCCAGATTTCACTTGCGAAAAGAAACAATGTTGAAATAGCACTAAATATTGCTAGAGAAGCAAGACAAATGCATGGAGGGATGGGAATAACGGGAGAATATTCCATGATGCGTCATATGACAAATTTAGAATCTGTAGTAACCTACGAAGGAACACATGATATTCACCTATTGATTTTAGGAATGGAAATTACAGGTGAAAATGCTTTTAAGTAAAAGAAAATGAAAAACATATTATTCCTATTTCTATTCACTTTTGGCTTTGCTTTAAAATCAATCGCCTATACAGATGTCACTTGCTTAGTCCATTTGGATTATTCAAGACAAAATGATAGCATAGGTTTTAATTTGGTTTCACAATTACCAAAAGTTTTATACAAAGAAATAGTAGCTGGAAGAATACCACTATGGGATTCTCCCAAAAAGAACATACGGATAACCGGAGCTGCTCTAGCAAAATTAGAACAAACGACAGGTACAAAATTTACAAGAACGAACAACTTGTTCATTAATGAAGTATGGTCTCATAAAGGAAGAAATACCAAATTTGTAATTTTAGGATTTTCGTTTTTCAATGAGAAAATAATCAAAAAGGATAAAACAATTGAAAAGCTTAATTATGGGTATGTTGACATTCGTGATGCTTTTAGTTTTTTAAACAAGACAAACATTCGAGTTAATGTCAATGGTCCGGACCAAATGACTTTTCATCAAGCATTGATGAGCAGGAAATACCATTTCAACCTTGTTCAATTTGGAGATAATTACTTCAAAGACAATGCAGCAAAATCTATTGAGATTAGAAACAAAGCATTTGGTAAAAAATCAAAAATTGAAGATATATACATTGTTCCAAATACAAAAAGCTTAACCCTACTAGTAAAAAAAGACAGTGAACGTCCATCTAGTACTGGGAACGTTTTAATAGAAGGATTCGAAGAGTTTTTTAATTCACACAGAGAGGAGTTTTTTAATATTGGAGGGAATAAACACTACAATTACCTTACTTACAAATCTGGATTAAAAATTACCAGAATGGAAATCGAAGAAAAATGGACTAAGCTTGAGAATGGTATGGTTACTAAACAAATTCAAAAAGTCACTTTCTACATAAATAATAAAAAGATGAACCCTCTTACATTGAATGAAATAAACCAATACAAATTATTGTTTATTTTTAAAACACCTGAGGACATCATAAGAGAAAAGAAGTTTAAGTATGAAATATTTAAGCTTAACGGGAACTACATAGCAGAAGAGCAATCACATAAATACATTGAGGCCTTGAGTAAATACCATTGGTCACAAGTGAGCAAATTTGTTAAATTTTACGAATAGAATGACATATCAAATTAAATTTGGAACAGACGGTTGGAGAGAAATCATAGCAGATAACTATACTGTTGAAAATGTTCGAAGAATTGCAGCAGCAACTGCAACATGGGCTAAAGGCTTAAACCAAGGAAACACGATAGTAGTTGGTTACGATTGTAGGTTTGGAGGAAAAATGTTTTCAATGAATACAGCTAAAATCCTTGCAGACAATGGTTTTATGGTATACCTATCGGATAACTTTGTATCTACACCTATGATTTCATTGGCTAATGTCAAATTGAATGCCGCTGCAGGAATTGTGATTACAGCCAGTCATAACCCTGCTGAATACAATGGGTTTAAAATAAAGGCCAACTTTGGAGGTCCTGCATTGCCTGAGGAAATTTCTAAAATAGAAAGCTACATCAAAGAGACTTCACCTATTGGTGGAAATACCTATGAAGAGCATCTTGAAAAAGGGAATATTGTGCTTCATGATTTTGAAACAATTTATGAAAATCATGTAAGACAAAATTTTAATGTGGAATTAATAAACTCAGACCCTACTATGGCTTACGATGCTATGTATGGCGCTGGACAAAATGTAATAAGAACATTATTACCTAATGCCGAATTACTTAATTGTGAGCACAACCCAGGATTTAACGGGATTGCTCCTGAACCCATATTGAAGAACTTGCAAGAATTATCTTTTAGAATTCAATCAAGCGAAGAGCTCAAAAGTGGACTTGCTACGGATGGGGATGCGGATAGAATAGGATTCTTTGGTGCATCTGGTCAGTTTGTTGACTCCCATCACATTATCTTATTATTAATGAAGTACCTTAAGGAATATAAGGGCATGACTGGGAAGGTGGTAAAAAGCTTTAGCGTAAGTGACAAAGTACAGATTCTTGCGGATCATTTAGACCTTGAAACCGTTACAACTAAGATTGGGTTCAAGTACATCTGTAAGCATATGGTAGAAGAAGATGTACTTATTGGAGCAGAAGAATCCGGTGGCATTGCTATTAAGGGACATGTTCCAGAAAGAGATGGTATCTGGATAGGAATGGTCTTGTGGCAATACATGGCCGAAACAGGTAAATCAGTTGAAGAGCTTATTGCAGAAGTATATGAAATCGTTGGACCATTTGCTTTAGAACGATATGACTTGCACGTCACTGACAAGGCTAAAATTAAAATCATAGAAAATTGCAAGAATGGTTCTTTTACAAACTTTGGAGAATATAAAGTTGAAAGGACTGAAGACATCGATGGTTACAAATTTCACTTAAACGATGGCCAATGGGTTATGATTCGCCCTTCTGGTACAGAGCCAGTGCTCCGTGTTTATGCAGAATCCTTAAATACCGATTCAGCTATACAAATACTAGAAACTGTTAAGTCTATTATTTTAAATTCATGATTATTGGGCGCCATATTTGCGCTGTTTGCTTTCTTTTTTTTTCGTTTATTTCAGTGGCCCAAAAAGACAGCACTAAAATTATTACTCATAAAAAGAAGGCTTTCGTTTATGGAGGTCTTGGTTTTATTGGTGTTACACATATTGGCTTAAACCAATTGTGGTATAAAGGTTATCCAAAAAGTAGTTTCCATTTCATCAACGACAACCAAGAATGGTTTCAAATGGATAAACTGGGACATGCTTACTCCTCCTACTATCTAGGAATCATGGGTATGGAGGCTGCGAAATGGGCTGGTTACTCTAGAAAAAAAGCAATTTGGTTGGGTGGGCTTTATGGTACATTCTTTCAAACACCCATTGAGGTACAAGATGGTTTATCAAAACAATGGGGAGCCTCTGTTGGAGATATTGTTGCAAACTCATTTGGAACCGCTCTTGCTATCTCACAGCAGCTTAAATGGAACGAGCAGCGAATTATACTCAAGTACTCCTTCTCCCCTTCAAGTTACGCCAGCACACGCCCAAATGCCCTAGGTAATGGGATTACAGAGGAGTTTCTAAAAGATTACAATGGACAAACCTATTGGTTAAGCGCCAATGTTTCTTCCTTCTTAAAGAAGGAGAGTAAATTTCCTAAATGGCTTAATGTTTCTGCTGGCTATGGTGCCGATGGTATGCTAGGAGGTCACGACAACAGATGGGAAGACAAAGATGGTGTTATCTATGACTATAGCTCTACAAGCAGATCAAGACAATATTACTTAGCACCGGATATTAACTTTGCAAAAATAAAAACAGATAAAAAAGGAATTAAAGTGTTATTTATTGTTTTAAATGCGATTAAGACACCTTCTCCAACTCTAGAACTAAACAAGGGTGGACTAAAGTTTCATTGGCTTAAGTTTTAATTATTTCCCTCTACCTTGGAAAACAATCAATACTGTATAAATCAATATTTTTATATCTAGAGCCAAGGACATGTTTTCAATATATAAAACATCGTATTTAAGTCGCTCAACCATTTCTTCTACATTCTCGGCGTATCCATATTTCACCTGTCCCCAAGAAGTAATTCCTGGTTTCACTCTTTGCAGGTAAACGTAATAGGGTGCAAGCTCCTTTATTTGGTTAATAAAGAATTGTCTTTCTGGCCTATAACTTACCACGGACATATCCCCTATCAATACATTTATAAACTGCGGCATCTCATCCAACCTAGTCTTGCGAAGGTAATACCCAATTTTTGTAATCCTTTGATCGTTGTCTTTTGAAAGTTGAGGTCCATCTTTCTCCGCATCTTGACACATAGTCCTGAACTTAATAATGTTAAAGGGCTTACCATTTTTACCAATTCTTTCTTGCAAATAAAATATGGGGCCTTTAGTACTAAATTTGATTAAAACAGAAATGAAAACAAATATTGGGAAGGTAAAAATTAAAGCAAATAGGGAGAACGAGACATCAAATATGCGTTTAGTTGCTTTTTGCCAAGCTGGCATAATTTCCAAGTTTACCTCCAGTAACACTGCTCCTAAAATATTGTCCATCCTTACCATGCCCGTTAGTATATTATGTAAATCTGGAAGTATTTTAATGAAGACATTTTCGTTTTCTATCGCATTTAGAATCGCATTTATTTTTCCATGTTCGTTACTTTCTATTGCAATTAGGACCTCCTCAATGCCTTCTTCTTTAACAATGTCTTTTAACTCATCGTATTTTCCTAAATGCGGCAAGGCCAATCCCATCTCTGGTATGGTTTCACCATTGACATTAACAAAACCCTGTAAATAAAACCCATTTGAAATCTTTGCATTCTTTAGCTCATTAACCAATTCAAGTGCTTTTTCATTTGAACCAACTACCACAGTCTTAAAGCCAATCTTCCCTTGCTGTATTCTTCTGTTGGTAATAGAAGAAAGAACAAACCTAAAAAAGTAAGTTAACACAAAATGGGAGAAAAAAAGCACGGAGAAAGTAAGGTAATAATCCCTAAAATCTAAAACATAATCATCTAATAAAAACACAAAGAATAATACTGTGCAACCAATTATAGAAGTTAGAAATGTATTCCTTAGCTCTCTAAGCCTAGACCTTCGGTAAATATGCCTATAGAATCCAGTAAGAGAATGAAACGCGAGCCAAACTAATGGTAAAACCAACAAACCTAATAGAAAGTTTGTGTCCTTGGAAAAGACTTGAAACCCCACCTCTTCATTTCCCTCAATACACAGTTTTCGAAAATAGAATAATAGGTACCAAGAGACAGATGCTGAAAGTGCATCAGTAATCAAATATTTTATAGTTTGGAGGGTTTTATTCAATCTAAATGAACCAATTTCAAATTGTCAATATAAATTTCCGGCACAAATCCAGGGTTCTTTTCGCCATCGTTATAGATGCCAAAGAATATTTGTATCTTATCACTATCCTTAAGAGTACCAGTTTCCGAATTTAAGTTTATATAAATCTTCTTCCACTCCCCTCCTGTAGGCGAAACAACAAAAACTCCTATTTGCTCCACACTGAATTGCTTATCTGCATAAATCCCAAATTGCATATTTATGTTCGTTTTATAATCAACCTCTAAAAATACATCGTTGTCACCATTGGGAACATTCCACTCGTTTACGGTTCTATACTCAAATATCTCCTGTGTATCGATTGATTGCATGTTTATGTAACCAGTGTATTTGGAATAATTCGATTTAAAAGCCTCAACAGAAGAACTATCTATCCTTTGAATAGAATCTTCAGAATTACTATTTGGAGAAGCTTGAATGGTAGATCCCACATCTTCAAAATCTTCTTGCCATACCATTTTCACATTTGACTTATAAGTAGTTGTTGGATTTATGGTATCTATTAGCTTTTGTTCAAGATCAATGTTAGTTTTAGAAGAGGTATACATGGCATAAACCTGTCTGTTCTGCGAACCCCCATTTTCCCTAATTACAGGGAAAAGAACTACATCGGAAGAACCTACTTCGTTAATGGGAACCAATGCAGGAAGTGTATATGTTCCATATTCTTTGTTATTGACTAATACAACAACATCTTCAATATTGGAAGATGGTGCACCATGATTGGAGTAAACTGTAGAAAAATCAAACTTGGTTATGTAAATATATGATGGGATATCTTCCTCTTCTTTGTCACAACCAGCAAGAGTCAGAAGGACTCCCATTAGCAAAAAAATCCTTTTTATTTTTGTCATTTAAAATGCGTAAAAAATACGCCTTCAATAAACGCATTTTTTTTGTAATAACCTCTCTACCTGTGCAATAATCTTATAAGAATCATAGGTATTATGGATATTCACAATAGGTGTGATGTTATATTCAATATTCTCGTTGAAATTGGAGAGTTCCTTTTTAACCACATCAAATCGCATAACAGGCTTTCTAACCTTCTGAAAAGACAAAGTATCCTTATCTGGTCCGTAGTTTAACTGCAAATTAAGCTGAGATTCATTATTTTTAAGAACCGATTTTGTGATATAAACCTCTTCATCGTGCACTATGGCATCAATGATTTTATTCTCTTGGTAAAAACTAACATTGTGTTTTTCTTCCTCATTGTATTGTTGAATCTTAATTTCAGCCTTACCATCGTTATTAAATTCAATCAATAAAGAAACTACATCAGGACTATTATCAAATATCTGTAACACATTAGGTGTAATTCTTTTCACATCAGAGTTAAACACATAAGAGGCAAGTTCTATATCGTGTTGTAAAAAGTTATGAATAAGGTAATCGATGCTCATATTAGACCTGGGAATCTTCCTACTAGTCTTAATGAATTTAACATCCTTCAGGTACTGATAAGCAGTAATTAATGTAGGTGTATTTCTTAGAACATTATAAAATTGAAATTTTGTTCCAGCCTCTTTTGACAAGGAAATGTATTTTTGAATTAAATTACTTTGGGCTTTAACAAAACCATCACATAAAATATGCTTGGATAACCTAATTGCTTTTTCAATAAATAGACCAGCATCCTTATGGTTTGTATCCATAAACAGCACCGCATCAGTCTTAGACAAAAAATCCATGTACGCGTAATTATTATCCTCTAGGAAATCATTCTTTACTTGAAGATCAAAGTAACCTACCACATCAAATTCACTTGCAGTTGCTTGTAGCCTTTCTGTAAATTCTTTATTTCCTACTATACCTAATTTTAGCATCCAATTTTGTAATATTGCCTTGCAAAGATGAAAGTAATTTTAAATTCTTAAACTCATCTTTATCAACCATTAGCGAGAAAATCAATCTTGAAAGATACATTTATCACAAAAGGCAAACGAAGAGAACTTGGCGCAGTGCTTGTTTCGAAAGGGATTAGTGACCACAATGTATTAAATGCTATACAACTTTTACCAAGGCATTTGTTCTTTGAACCAGAATTTGAAAATCATGCCTATGAAGACAAGGCATTCCCCATTATTGGTGGGCAAACTATATCCCAGCCATATACAGTTGCCTTTCAAACTCAGCTTCTTGAAATAGCTGAAAACGATAAAATTCTTGAGATTGGAACAGGTAGTGGCTACCAAGCATCTGTATTGAAATTATTGAAGGCGGATGTTTATAGCCTAGAAATAGTTCCAGAACTGGTTGAATTCTCACGTAAAATGTTTGAATTGCTGCAGCTTAACATAAACCATAAATTAAGTGATGGCACCTTAGGTTGGGAAGAAAAGGCCCCTTTTGACAAAATATTAGTAACCGCAGGAGCACCCTCTATACCTTCTCCATTAATTCATCAACTAAAAGTGGGTGGTATATTGGTCATTCCAGTTGGGAAGAATCAAGACAGTCAAAAAATGGTGAAAATTACTCGTTCTAAAGATGGTTTTGAGAAGACCGTTTATGAATCTTTTTCCTTTGTTCCTTTGACTGGGGCACTGGGTTGGAAATAAATAACACCCCTTTTGAATTTGGTATTGGAACATTATTAAATGTATCTTTGACTAAATTTTTAAACCAAAATTATGAAACACAAAAAATACCTTAGTAGCATTAACAGTTATTAGTGCTTTCTTATTCACTTCTTGCGATGACCTTGCATTCGACATAGACCAAACTTTTTCAGAAACATTTGACGTCAATATAACGGAAGCTAATGCCGGAGGAGATGACTTTAAACTAACAGAACAAATGGAGGTCTCTTCAGGGGAATTAAAAGATAACTTAGATAGAATTCAAGAACTAACGATAAAGTCTATTAAACTTAGATTTACAAATTACACGGGTGATGAAACTGCAAAAATTTCAGGTTCCATAGGCTTCCCACAACTTACGACTGTAGCTTACATGTTGCCTGAATTGGATGTAGCAACCTATGTTAAAAACGAAGAAGACTTTATCTTATTTGATCAAGATGGTACAAGTTTCCCAGGGGATGCACAATTTCCTGCACAAACTTTTATTGATAATTTGGTAGTCTTTTTAAAGACATTACCCGAGGATCAACTAAACAACACTACTTACACTTTAAACTCTAGCGCTTACCCTGTTGGATTTAAAACTGAAATGATTATTGATATATTTGCTAAAGTTAACGCAGTTAAATAAGAATTTGAATTTAAAAAAAGGAGCACATCTAAATGTGCTCCTTTTTTTTGTCCAAATTTATCAAGATTATCAAATTTAAACTACATTTGTTTTTCTTATAAAAACGGAGAAGAAGGCATTTAATGGGAGAGCATACAATACATCACGACTGCAAACACTACAAAGGAACAATACCTTGTGACCCGCATAAGTTGAAAGGTGTGCACTGCGATGGATGTGATTTCTATAAACCAATTGATGCAAGAATCTTAATAATTAAGCTAGGAGCTATTGGTGATGTAATTAGGACAACTCCATTAATCACAGCCTATAAAAACAAGTACTCTAACCCCAAATTTACTTGGATTACTTTGACACCAACCATTTTACCAGCAAAAGAAATTGATGAAATACTAGAGTTTAATGTTGAAACACTGCTCTACATTCAAAACACAGAATTTGATATTGCAATAAACTTAGACAAAGAAAAAGAAGCTTGTGGGTTGTTGCATCAAGTAAAGTCCAAGAAGAAATTTGGATTCACTCTAAGAAATGGTGAAACTGCTGCAGTAAATGAGCTCGCAGAGCACAAGTTAATTACTGGCTTGTTTGATGATTTGAGCAAAGAAAACAGGAAGTCCTATTGCCAAGAAATATTCGAAATCTGTGGACTTACTTTTAATGGAGAAACGTATTTACTTGACAACCATTCTACCTTAGGGCTTTCCTGGAACGAAATAGATAAAAGCAAAAAAGTAATTGGCTTAAACACTGGCTGCGGTGACAGATGGACAACGAGGCTCTGGGAGATTGACAATTGGAGTGTTTTAGCAAAAGAACTAAATAAATCTGGACATGAAGTTATCCTACTAGGTGGAGAACAAGAAGACGATAGGAACAAGCAAATTGCACAAAAGTCTGGTGCCAAATACTTGGGTTTTTTTCCTTTAAATAAATTTATTAATTTAGTAGATCAATGCGACTTAGTAGTGACTCAAGTTACTATGAGTATGCATCTTACAATTGGCTTAGCCAAGAAAATAGTCCTGCTAAATAACATTTTTAACCCATTTGAATTTGACCTTTACAACAAGGGTGAAATTCTTGCTCCAAAAAAATCTTGTGATTGCTTTTACAAAGGAAAATGCATTCATGGAACAAGTTGCATGAAGACATTAGAACCTTCAGAGGTGCTTAAGGCAGTAGAACGGAATATCTAATTCTATTATTAAATACAAGACGCTTTATACGTTGAAAAACGGGGGGCTACTAGTAAGTAAATTTCAGTTTCTTTGTTATTGTTATCTAATTTGAAGTAAAGTATATAATGAAGCAAGCTACAATTCTATTTTTTTTATTTTTCTCCATTGTAAATTTATTTGGTCAAAATGTAAATACTTTGAACGAACAAGGAAATGCTCTTATTGAGAGAAATGAAATTGACTCTGCAATTGGTGTGTTTTCGGAAATAATAAAGCTAGACAAATACCACTCTAATTCTTATTACAACCTTGGAGTTTGCTACATGATGAAAGGAGAATTTAATTCTTCTATCCCTTTTTTTAACAAGACTATCTTACTAGATTCTAATTACCATGAGGCAAGATTTAATAGGGCAGCAGCCTACAGCAAAACAAACAACTTCCTGTTCGCAATCTTTGATTACGAATACTACATTCAAAAAGTCCCAGAAGATTCTCTAGCATATTACAATAAGGCAATGGTTCACAGTGAGATGGGGGAAAAGGAAAATGCGCTCATCGAACTCAATAATGCCCTGAAATTGTCCCCTAATTATGCCAAGGCGATTTACGAAAGGGCTATTCTTTACAGAAGTCAATTGGAGTATGCCAAGGCCTTATCTGATATTAAATCTTGTTTAAGATTTGATAAAATGGATAGTATGTTACTAATCCAACAAGCAGATTTAAATTTTCTATTAAATAATTACATAATTGCAGATAGCTTATATACAAATCTATCAAAGGGGTCTAAAAATATTTATTTTTTAGAACAAATTGCTTTCTCCAGAATGTATGCTGGTAAAAATTGGCCTTGCTTGGAAGCTTTTGCCTTACTAATAAAACAAAACCCTAACAATTCTAGTTACTATTATAACAGGGCAGTGATTTACATAAACATCGACAAGAACAAAGAAGCAGAATTGGACTTAACAAGGGCTATCGAATTAAAACCAAAGAATCTTGGGGAGCAACTTAACCTTAGAGGAATTGCCAGATACAATCAAGAACTATTTAACGAAGCCTGTTTTGATTGGGAACAAGCTTCCAACTTGCGCAACAAGGAAGGCAAGGTCAATTTAGACAAATACTGCGAAAAGAGAAATGAATAAGAAAGTAAAAACATATGGCTTAACACTGCTAACTTTCATGGCTCTTATTCTTAGTTCATTTTTAACTAAGCCAGTCGTTAAGCAAAATACGAAGAATGAGATTTTATCTAAAAAGGTATGGCTTACTGATTCAATCTGCCTTATTGAAGACAAGGCATTATTTACTGAAAAATGGGACAGCTTACCTCAAGTTCTTTTTTGGAAGAAAATCATGTTACTAAGTCCAGACTCCTCCATAATTAATGTCCCTAACAATAGAAAGGTAATATGTACAATTGAAGGTAGGTGTTACTTTGACCTTGGAGACAACCAAAAATTAACATTTAAAGATAGTCTAAGAAATGAGAATCTATTGGATTCAAATTCGAGATTATATGTTACAACTGGTAAAAATCATTTTTACAATTTCAAAATGGTAATGCCTTCGATTGCAAAGGCAATTCCAATTTTTGAGAAACAAGGAGTAGACCCCTGGTTTGCTCAAGCTATCTTATTGATTGAATGTCCAGGGCAACTAAAAAAGTCTTCTGTAGGTGCATATGGTAGCTTTCAGATTATGTCCAAAGTTGCTAGGAAGTTTGGTCTTGTAGTGAACAAATACAAAGATGAAAGAAAGGACCTAGAAAAATCTGCTTATGCCGCATCTCGACTGATAAATGAGATATGTATTCCCTATGCAGAAGAAATATTAAAAACACACAACATAAGCTATACGCAAGAAGATGTTTTTTTTAAACTACTTGTATTGCATATTTATCATGCTGGTGCAGGTAATGTAAAGCTTGCCGTAAATAAATTGGCACCTAAAGAAGGTGGGCAAGAGTTTATAAAAGGGTTATGGCATACCGAAACCGCAAGGTTTAAAAATGCTTCACAAAACTATTCTCAAGTTGCCCTAGCAGCTATGGTTATCATGCATGAGAACCAATTAGCCGTAAAATAAGGCATAAAAAAAGAGACAATAAATTGTCTCTTTTAGATTAGGAATTAAATTGGATTACTTCAATGTAATTGATTCAATTTTATCTCCTTGTTTTATTTGGTCAATTATATCCAAACCATTTACAACGATTCCAAAACAAGTGTGGTTTCTATCTAAATGTTGTGTATTTTCTCTACTATGGCAAATGAAGAACTGAGAACCACCAGTATTCCTGCCGGCATGAGCCATAGAAAGCACTCCTTTATCGTGGTATTGATTGTCACCATCAAGTTCACAGTCTATACTATAACCAGGTCCACCGGTTCCATCTCCTTTAGGACATCCTCCTTGAACTACAAAGTCCTGTAGCACTCTATGAAAAGTAAGTCCGTTGTAGAAACCTTCGTTTATTAATTTTTTAAAATTCTCAACTGTTTTAGGTGCATCGTTCTCATAGAACACTACTTCCATTTCACCGTATGATGTTTTAATAATTGCGTTTGACATAATAATTGTTTTAGTTTTTTTATAAAAAAAACCCCATTTCGGTGAACCAAAACGGGGTATATTATAATTAATGATTCTTATCTTCTTTCTTTAATTCTAGCAGACTTACCAGTTCTTTCTCTTAAATAGAATATTCTAGCTCTCCTCACTTTACCTTTTCTATTTATCTCAATTTTAGCGATATTAGGACTGTTTACTGGAAAGATTCTTTCAACTCCTACTCCATTAGACATTTTTCTAACTGTGAAAGTTTCGTTTGTTCCACTATTGCGTCTTTGTAATACATCTCCTTGAAACAATTGTATTCTTTCTTTCTCGCCTTCTTTAATCTTATAGTGAACAGTTACTCTATCTCCTGCCTTGAATGCAGGGATATCTGTTCTTAAATGCTCCTGAGCTATTTGATTGATTGCTTCCATTTCTCTTTTTTAAGAGGTGCAAATATAAAGATAAATTAATATTATCATACTCAATATTCAGGATTTTTTTTAATGGTCTAATAAAAACTACAATTCAGGGAATTCCGTAAGTGAAACATAACTTTTAGTTTCGTAATTCAATCTGAAAATAAAATGCTCCAAACCATTAGTAACGCATAGGTACTCTGACTTAAGCAAGGAGTTATATTGAGCAATTTGCTCTACTACTTTGGGTGTAATTTTTTCTTCTGGTCTTTTGCATTCTATTACGAACCATGGCTTTGCGTCCTTATTATAAACTACAATATCTGGTCTCCTAGAAAGATTATTGATTTTTATCTCCTTTTCTACAGAAATTAGTCCCTTAGAGTAGGATTTATACCTTATTAAATAACTCAATAAATGCTGTCTTACATTTTCCTCTGGAGTCAATAGAAAATCCTGTTTCCGAACTGGATCAAAAACATAAATCCCATCCTCTTTCTCCTTTAAAGAAATCTGGATGTCGTTGGGGAAATTTAGTGGTATGTTTTTCATGTTTATTGGCTATGCCAATGAAATTCCCTTTTATTCAAATACCATTTTATTGGTTTTAACAAGCTTACCATCCATTATCAAAGAAAAAAAGTATACTCCAGAGGCATTGTAACCATGATGATAATTCACCTCATTCATACCTAATCCAAGACTTACTGGAATTGTTTCTATAACCTTCCCTAATGCATCTTTAATTACTATGCTTGCACTGCTATAAAAGATAGACTCTTTTATAAAAACTGAAATTGTAGTAGCCTCATCCGATGGGTTAGGGTAATTTGAAAACAACTCCAATTTCTTTTTGGGATCAATGCTATTTGTAGACAAAGGCAAGAACCTAGCTTCCTCAGAAAAAAGGCTTTCTAGACCTTCGTCATTAAGAGCAGCGATACTAACGCTTAAGTATTCATCTGCTGGAACCCAAACATCCATGGATTTTGCTCCTTTTAAAACAACAATACTATCCCAATCGTTTGAATTAGAACGATAAGCAAAAGCATAGTAGGGTGCGATTTTTTCATCCTTAAGAGTTACTACAACATTATTACCCCATTTTAGAAAAAACTCTGCACTAGGGGTTGGCAAGCTAGTAGATGCTCCAAAAATACTTATCCCATTTATTTGAGTATTACGTGCTAAGTAATTGAAATCAATAAAAAAACTATCGATACTCCCATTGTTATCAGTATCTACCCCAAGAATGTCCCTACTCGTGTGTTGCCTATCCGTATAGCCCACACCAACCGAGGCATTTCCATGTTCGTTAGCGGCAGTAAAACGTACTGCAGTATAACCATTCTTTCTAAAGGGAATGTGGTCTCCACCTCTACCAGTTCTGTCCTCAGCCGACATAATGGTAATGTCCATAGGTACAATGGCATTAGGTTTTAATTCCTGGTAATACTGTAGTTTTGAATACCTGGCAAATTGCTTGTGTGCAGAATTAAAATTCCCAGAAGAGAATATTCTAAATTGGGTACTATCAACTTCGTTCTCTCCATTACATCCTGGCTGTGAGGCAGTTTTACCACAGACCACACTTCCTACTACATCGTTGTTTAAAACAGAACGAATCTCAATATTTTTGTCTTGAGCATATTTAACAAAGGCAGCTGCTCCATATAAACCTTGTTCTTCACCTATTGTAAGCATAAATACTACCGTTCTATCTAGAACACACTTACTCATAACTCTTGCCAATTCCAATACAAGAGCTGACCCAGTCGCATTGTCCTCTACTCCTTGAGCAACACAATTTGCATCACACCTTGTCTCGCATTTAGAATCAAAATGCGCTTCCACCAATACAATATCTTTATAAGAGGAATTGTTTCCGGGTAAAACAGCTAGAATGTTTCTATGTTGCCCTACACCACAAATATCTTGATCAAATTGCAAATAAGATGTGGCGAGTCGATTGTTTGATGCTATTGAAAATTCTTCAAATTTACTAAATGCCCATCTCCTTGCTGCACCAATTCCTTCGCTGTTTGAAACTGTATCTGAAGCACTGTGCCTTGTATTAAATTCACTCATTTCAATGATGTAGGACTTTAAAGAGTCCGAATTGATTTCGTCATTAATTGCCTGAATAATAGTAGTCTTATTCTCTCTAAGTCCACTAATGTTCAGATTAGTTGGATCGTAATCACCTGTAATATAAGTAACAGCCAAAGGGGATGTTAAAGCTACATTAGATTGACCTTGTAAGGTCAAGCTAATAAAGATCAAAGAATAGAATAAGAAGTGCTTCATGAGTATTTAATAGATTTCGAATTTAAACAAAATTACTAGAACTAAATGGGAAATAGAGGTAAACCAAACCAGAAACCAAATACACCAAACAGTTCTGGTCAAACGTTCTTTTCTAAAAGGTGCAACTATTATGGTTGAAAACCGCAACTGCTAATCTAGTCTTGATACTTTTTAAGAAGAAAAAGTCTTCTTAAACCATGCTAATTCTTGCTTTGAATATTTTTTTCACCCTTCGACTCTTCCACTGCAATAATTTTTTCCTTCATTATCTTGTGGAAGGAATCTTTTGCCTCTGCAAAGGATATTCCATAGACCCTATCAAACTCCTTGAATTCCTCCGGAAAACTAAGTAAGAGCGTATTGTAATAATGATCTAATTGCTCCGGAGAAGGTAATTCAAACTCCAATTTAAGCTGAAACCTTCTGAGCAAGGCTGTATCAATCATTTTGAATTGATTCGTTGCAGCAATTAAGACTAATTTTTCAGGGAAATAATCTATTTGTTGGATAATGGTATTGACAAGCCTCTTCATTTCACCTGAATCCTTGTCGTCGTAATCTCTTACTTTCCCTATAGAATCAAATTCGTCAATGAACAAGACTCCTTCATTCTTTATCGCCTTCTGACAAACAGAGGCAAAATTCAAGGCAGTTTCGCCCAACTTGGAAGAGACTAGATTACTTAGGTTGATAATAAAGATGGGCTTACCCAATTCTTTGGCAATGGCATTGGCAGTAGTTGTTTTACCGCATCCTGTGTGACCATAAAGTAAGATTTTATTGTTTAAGGGGATATTGTATCCACTAATAGCTTCTCTATGTTTGTACTCCTTGAAAAATTGTTCTAATTGCTTTTGGTTCTTCTTGCTAAATTGAACCTCACTAATTGTCATGACATCTGCTTTCCTAAAAGTTAGATTGTATGGATTCATTTCTATTACCTTTTGCTATACAGGGTGCAATTTAATCATAGGTGAGGATATTTTAATATTAATATGGATTAATTCTTTAATCTGAATTCCGACTCCCACCTTTGATTCAATGCCACAAAGAGTGAAATTTAAAGATAGGGTCTTAGAGTTCCTAAGCAATACTGGGATACTACTTATGGCTGGTATTTTTTTCATTGGTCTACTGATGGTTCAAGGTGGGATAAGAAATAGTGGACAAGGAAGCAACCTCATTCTCAAGATTGGTATAGCTGTTGTTTCCATTTATTTAGTTCTATTCTTTATTCTCTGGATTAAAAATGGAGTTAAAACTGAACATAAAATTATCAAAGAGAAGGAGAGAATTAAATCCATAAAAGAAAACTGGCTTAAGTTAGAAGTAGATTTAACTAAAGCAGAAATCAAAAACAACAATTGGAGACAAGAAATAATTGTGAACGAAGGAAAGAAAACGGAATACATTAAATACGAACAAATGCATATGAATTACGTGGAGTTTGAATTGGCTGGAGAACATACTAAAATCAAATACCCCACTTATATTAGTAAGGAGCTTAAAACTTTAGAAATGCATTTCGCCCTAAAAGAGAGAACATTCTTTTATATAGATCCTGAGGATTCGGATAATAATTATTTAGACCTGGAGTTTCTAGAAAAAAAAGCAAACTTTAAACTTTTCACTTTAAACTGTTAACTGTAAAAAACAATGTTTTTTACAACACTTTCATCAAATACTCCAACACAAATTTAGCCTCCATGTTATTGGCACCAATCAGTGGATTGATTTCTGTGACTTCAAATGCTTTTACTTTTGGCTCACCAAAGCAAGCAGCGAATACTTCCTCTCCATCTTGAATGGATAAACCATTAGGGACAGGTGTTCCAGTGCCCACAACGAACTTTCCATCTAAGGCATCTACATCAAAAGAAACATAGATATTGTTCACCTTACTTAGATAAGAAAATGCCTCTTTCATGATAGCTGGCATTCCCTTTTCCTTTATTTCACTGGGTGTAAAATACTTAATGTCGTAATGGTGCACAATGTCCCACTCCTCCTTCTCCAAGTCCCTAACTCCAATAAATACTAAATTTTCTGGTTTTAGCTTAGGAACATCTCCTTCTCCCAATTGTTTTAATTTACCCCAGCAATCCTTGGTTACATCCGTTAATTTGTTTTTTGCCTCTACCGTTGGCAAGTGATCTAATCCTAGTGCCATACCCAAAGGCATTCCATGCATGTTACCAGACGGAGAGGTGTAAGGGGAATGTAGATCGGCGTGAGCATCTACCCAAATTACACCGATGTCCTTCTTTGCAAAGTTTCTTAATCCAGCTACTCCACCTGCACCATTACTATGGTCCCCAGAGAAAATCAAAGGGAATTCACCCAATTCTAAGGTTTCTCTAACCTTCTTGGACAAATCAGTTAATCCCTGTGTTACAGAGACAGCATTCAAAGCCCAAGGTGTTTCATCTTCTAAGTCATACTCGTCGTTTGTGGTATGCGAATAAATATGCTTGTAGCGTAACATTTGGTCAAAACCTTGCTGTCTTGCTTCCAAGAATAAGGCTTGAGGTCCTAAAGATGCTCCTCTTTTCCCTGCTCCATTTTCCGACTCAGCGGAAATAATAGTTATATTCTCTTTACTCATTTCTTTAAAAGATTCTGAATCTCGTTTAATTTCATTAATGCATCTATTGGCGAAATGCTATTTACATCTACTCCCGTAATGAGCTTCTTTACTTCTTCCATCTTAGGGTCCTCCGTATGGAACATCGGGATTTGAATGGATCCAAGATCTTCTTTCAAGACCTTATTCCCACTTAAGTTCTCCCTGTTCTTCTCTAATTTCTTTAACAATTCTGCAGAACGGAAAAGGACTTGTCTTGGCACACCTGCTAATCTAGCTACGTGTATACCAAAGCTTCTTTCACTTCCTCCTTTTTTCAACTTTCTGCGGAAAACAATTTCTCCATTCTCCTCCAAAATGGAAACATGGAAATTCTTTACTCCTTCCATTTTACCCTCCAACTCATTCAGTTCGTGGTAATGGGTTGCAAAAATTGTTTTGGGTTTGTGTTCGTGCTCATGCAAATATTCTGCAATTGCCCATGCAAGAGAAACCCCATCAAAAGTACTTGTTCCTCTTCCTATTTCATCCAAAAGAACCAAACTCCTGGAAGACAAGTTATTCAAAATACTCGCCGTCTCAATCATCTCTACCATAAAAGTAGATTCACCAAGTGAAATGTTATCGCTTGCTCCTACTCTGGTGTAAATCTTATCTACCACTCCTATCTTAGCAGACTTACAAGCCACAAAGCAACCCATTTGTGCCATTAATGCTGCCATGGCTGTTTGTCGTAACACAGCAGATTTACCACTCATGTTAGGTCCAGTAAGAATAATGAGTCTTTGGGTTTCATTATCCAAAAATACATCGTTTGGAATATAAGGTTCCCCTATAGGTAATTGCTGTTCTATTACTGGATGCCTTGCTCCTTTTAATTCAAGGGCATAACTATCGTCAATCTCTGGTTTGCAATAGTTGTTCTTTGCTGCCAACTCAGCAAAGGAACTTAGACAATCCAAATTGGCCACAGCCAAAGCATTCCTAAGTACTGGAGTCACATAATCGTTTAACCAAAGTACAAACTCACGATACAACTCCATTTCAATGGCAACTATCTTATCCTCCGCACCCAAAATCTTATCCTCGTATTCCTTCAGTTCCTCAGTGATGTAACGTTCTGCATTTACAAGAGTTTGTTTCCTGATCCACTCTGCAGGAACCTTGTCCTTATGCGCGTTGCTTACTTCTAGGTAATATCCAAATACATTATTGAATGCTATTTTTAAGGAAGGTATTCCTGTTCGTTCACTTTCACGAGCTTTTAAGTTGACCAAATAATCCTTCCCTGAAAAAGAGATCGCTCTTAATTCATCCAACTCCTTGTGTATTTCTTCTGCAAAGACACCACCCTTATTAGGCAATATAGGGGTGTCTTCTTTAATTTCATTTTCAATTTTCTCAATTACTATAGAGCAGGGGTCTAGGCTTTCGCCAATGCCTTTTATCAGTGCATTATCCTCTTTCCCTAATAAGGTCTTGATGCTTTCAACCGCCTTAAGAGAACGTTTGAGTTGAAGAATCTCTTTTCCATTTATTCTTTGAAGAGAAACCTTAGAAATTATTCTTTCCAAATCCCCAACCTCACTAAGCAATTCAGCTAGTTTTTTTCTGGTCTTTTTATTCTCTTTAAAGAACTGGACTATGTCCAATCTCGTTTGTATTGCTTTGACTTCTTTTAATGGCAACACCAACCACTTCCTAAGTAGCCTTGCTCCCATTGGTGTAAGTGTTTTGTCTATTACATTCAACAAGGAAACCCCACCAGCAAACATAGGGTTCACCAATTCCAAATTGCGAATGGTAAAGGAATCCAACCACACGTACTTGTCCTCTTCTAACCTTGAAATAGCAGTAATGTGACCAGTTTGGTGATGGTGTGTATGATCTAAATACTGCAAACAAGCACCAGCAGATATTATCGCTAAATCCTGTTTCTGTATACCAAATCCTTTGAGTGTACTAGTTTTAAACTGACGCTGTAAATTCCCATTGGCGTAGTCCTTCTCAAAGATATAATCCTCTAAAGCATAAGTATAGAATCCTTTTCCAAAGTAAGATTCAAAATCCTTTACTTGCCCTTTGGACAAAACTATCTCCGAAGGTTTAAAACCACTTAATAATTTATGGATGTAATCCAATGGTCCTTCTGCCACTAAGAATTCTCCAGTAGAAATATCCAAGAAGGCGCATCCTCCCTGTTCTTTATACAAGTATACAGAGCACAAGTAATTGCTCTTGTTTACATCCAAAACATGATCGTTGGAAGAAACACCTGGAGTAACCAATTCAGTTACACCCCGCTTCACAATGGTCTTTGTTTTCTTAGGGTCTTCTAATTGGTCACAAATTGCGACCCTTTGCCCTGCTCGTACCAATTTAGGTAAATACAAATCCAAAGAATGGTGCGGAAATCCAGCCAATTCAATGTGCATTGCTTTGCCATTGGCACGTTTGGTAAGGACTATTCCAAGAATTTCACTCGCCTTTATAGCATCTTCTCCAAAGGTCTCGTAAAAGTCGCCGACTCTAAACAACAAAATTGCACCAGGATGTTTCACCTTGATCGCATTGTATTGCTTCATTAATGGGGTCTCTGCTGGTTTTTCTTTCGTTGCCAAATCTTTTGCTGTAGTAAACAAAGATGGGACTTTATCCTTGTTTTATCCAAGAATGTAGTGGGAAGAGATTAACAAGTTTTAAAGAAAGAAAGAATGAACTTTCCCCTTTGCCCAAATCTTGACAAGTCCAATAAACTTTCACTACTATTGTAAAACATAAAAGGCCACAATTTGGAATTAGAACTTTTCTCTCAGACATTAATTTACGTGCATGCCATCCTAGGAGGTATTGCCCTTTTATCTGGAGGAGTCTCTTTAATAGCAAAAAAAGGTAGAAAGGTACACAAGAAGTCTGGGAAAGTTTTTTTCTATAGCATGTTATTATCAGCTTTTACAGCCTTGATAATATCTGCACTACCCAACCACGAAAGTCCCTTCTTATTTTCGATTGGGCTATTTAGCTCCTACTTCATTCTTTCTGGTTACAGAGCCTTAAGGTATAAAAAAGAAATACCAAATTTAACCTTAGATAAAGCACTTTCCTTCAGCCTGTTAATAGTTGGAATTAGTATGATTTTATATCCCATTATCGTAAAGCATAAGTTAAGTATCGTATTAACTGTTTTTGGTGTGGTTGGACTGACTTTTGGGGTACTCGATTTAATTCAATTTAGAAATCACGATAAACTAAAAAAGAATTGGCTAAAGACACATTTAGGTAAAATGGTAGGCGGTTACATTGCAGCAACAACTGCTTTTGCCGTAGTAAATGGCATTTTCCCAGGTATATATTCTTGGTTTATACCAGGAGTTATTGGAGGGTTTTACATTTATTATTGGAATAGGAAAATAGATAAAAAATAGAATCGGGATTTATTCTAACCCATGCTTCTCAACCAATTTTACAAAATCGAAGGAACTTATCATTCCAGTAATTTCTCCATCGTTCATTACAACAAGATGGTGCACTTTATGTTTAAGCATCATCTTTGCAGCTGATTTTACACTGGCATTCTTATGGACAACATGAACCATATTTTCCATTACATCCGTAATAATTGTCTTGTCTTTTATTTTACTATTTAAATCTGAAGCGGTCACAATTCCTTTTATAACCCTTGATAATTGGGGTAGTTTATTTACCAATTCCACTACAGGCATAGCATGAATTTTTTTCTTCTTAAATATTTTTCTCACATCACCAACTGTTGAGTTTTCTACAGCAGTATATACTGGACTCACCATAAAATCTTTTACTTGTATCTTCATATTCCTTTTTTTACTCGAAAATAGAATAAAACGTGCCCTCACTTTATGAGAAGTATCATTTTCGAAATTGATATTAAACCTCTAATAAAACAAATATCAGTAAATCATCTGAGCATTATATTTGCTTCAATTAAAAATTAAAATAATATAAAATTGGTCTAGGTTTTTAACTAAAATGGATAAAACAGTAACCTTTCTTACCCACGTGAATGATGCCTTTGAGTCCAAATACATTGAGGTCCGTGACAAAGAAGATCGTGTGTATTCAAACGAAATAGTTTCTCAACTTCCGAATGTTGGAAAGAAACACCCTCAATACCATGAATGGATGATGCGCAGGGAAAGTGCAATTCGTTTTACAAAATACCTCCAAAATAAAAAAATAGATTACTGCCTTGAAATTGGTTGCGGTAATGGCTGGTTTTCCAACCTAATTGCAAATAATACAACCGCTAATGTCCTAGGATTAGATATAAATCTTACTGAGCTAAAACAAGCAAGCAAACTATTTACAAAAGAAAATTTGTCCTTTGCTTATGGAGATATTTTTCATTCTTGTTTCAAAAACAAGTTTGATCTTGTTGTATTCAATGCCTCCATTCAATATTTTCCTGATTTTAAAGCAGTATTGGATCAATTAAAATTTATTCTCACTCCAAATGGGGAGATACACATTATAGACAGTCCCTTTTACACTTCAGCCTTAGAAAGCAAGAAAGCCAAAGAAAGGTCCAAAGTTTATTTTGATAAAACTGGAGTCCCTGAAATGGTAATACACTACCACCATCACGATAAAACTGAAATAAAAGACTTTGATATTCTCTATTCATCAAGAAAAAATATTTGGAAGAGAATAACTAGAAAAAGAGACTCTCCCTTTGGGTGGTATAGGTGGACAAATAAGAATGCAACCTCCTTGTAATAATAATTTTAAAATACCCTATCATTTATGCAATCAATTATCTTTGTCCGGATTCATGGATCGAGAAGAAGACACATCAATTTCAAAGAAAGACATACTCTTTACTCACTCTTATTTTTATAAGTTTGATTCTAAGCAATGGGAAAGAAAAATGCCATTCCCTCCACTAGGAACTATCTGTGCAGCTTCTCACCTAAGAGAGAACAGTTATTCCGTTGCGCTTTTTGATACCGCTTTAAAAACAGACCCTGATGAAATAAAGGATTACCTGGAAAAACACAGTCCTAGGTATTTAGTGGTGTACGACGATGGCTTCAACTATCTTACAAAAATGTGCCTCACCAATATGAGGGAAGCTGCTTTTAAGATGATTCAATACGCCAAGGAAGCAAACTGCACAGTAATTGTAAACAGCTCCGATTCTACTGATCATTTTGAAAAATTCCTAGATAAGGGAGCAGATTATGTAATAAAAGGGGAAGGGGAGAATGCCTTACTTGAGCTAATAAACACTCTAGAAAACAATGGAAGCATTGCATCTGTTTCAAGCATTACTTACAAAAAAAACAAAGAGTTAATAAATCAGGCAATTAGACCAGTTCTTAAAGAACTCGACTCTTTACCACTTCCAGCTTGGGACTTAATAGACATAAAACCATATAAAAAAGAATGGCAGGAAGGCGACAAACCCTTTACTCTCAATATTGCTACGACAAGAGGTTGCCCTTTTAAATGCAATTGGTGTGCTAAGCCAATCTATGGAAACAGATACAATTCCCATTCTCCAGAGTACATTGTTAAATTAATAAAGATGCTTCAAGAGAAATTTGAAGTAAAACGATTTTGGATGTGTGATGACATCTTTGGCTTAAAGCCAAATTGGGTACAGGAATTTAACGCTTTAATAAAGAAGGAAAATCTATTCTTCAAATACTACATTCAAAGTCGTGCAGATTTACTATTAGTAGAAGACACGATAGATGCCCTTGCAGAAAGTGGATTGGAAGAGGCATGGATAGGTGCTGAAAGTGGTTCACAAAAAATCCTGGACGCTATGGATAAGGGAACGACTATAAAACAAATTGAAGATGCTACTCAATTGCTCAAAATGAAAAAGATTAGAGTAGGGTTCTTTATACAATATGGCTATTTAGGAGAAAATCAAAAGGATGTCAAAAAGACCATTAAGATGATTAAAACCTTATTGCCTGATGATTTAGGAATATCAGTCTCCTACCCTCTTCCCGGAACTCCATTTTTTGAGAAAGTAAAAAGTGAACTTGGGTCAAAGGAGAATTGGGAGGACTCGGATGAACTTGCCATGCTGTTCAACGGAACTTACTATTCCAAATATTACAAAAAACTGCATAGGTATACCCACAAAGAATATAGAGTAAGTAAAGGCTTTCAATCTTTAAGGAACCTTTTTACCTTCGCAAATAAATCTAGATTAATGCAATTAAAGTCGATAGCATCCTTACTTTATTACATTCCATTAACTTGGCTGGATAAAATGACTTTAAGCAGATTACAAAAAAGAAATGGCTAATAAATTTGATGAAATAGCCAAGGAGTATGATTCTCTTTTTACGCATACCCAAATAGGTATTAAACAAAGGTTACTGGTATACAATCATTTGCAAAATAAACTGGCAAATAAAAGCAATTTGAATATACTAGAGTTAAATGGAGGAACTGGAGAAGATTCCATTTGGCTAGCAAAAAAAGGACATCAAGTACTTTGTACAGATATTTCCCAGGAAATGACCAAAGAAGCAAACAAAAAATACAATAAGCCAAACCTGAAATTTTCCAATCTTGATATAAACCACCTTGCTAATTATAGTTTTGAAGAGAGCTTTGATTTAATATTCTCGAATTTTGGTGGATTGAATTGTTTAAGTCCAAAAGAAATAGAAATATTCCTTAACAGCGCAAAGGATAAATTAAACGAGAATGGTCGGTTGATAATGGTTATCATGGCAAAGAATTGTTTATGGGAAAACATTTTCTATAGTTTAAAACGAGAATGGAAAAAGGCAGGAAGAAAAAAAGAAAAGTTTGCCATGGTCAAAGTAGGTAAGGAGAACATTAAAACTTACTATTTTAACCCAAAAGACATCTTAAAAACTAGTAATAAGTCATATAAACTTCAAGACATTAAGCCAATAGGATTCTTTGTTCCACCGTCTTATTTAGAACCTATTTTCTCAAAACGCAAAATATTACTTAATTTATTCTATAAACTAGATCTACTCTTAAAGTCTTTTTCTTTTTTAGGTAAATACTCCGATCACTTTTTAATCGATTTAGAAAGAAAATGAAGGTATTGTTAACACATGGATACTATCTTCTAGAAGATGAAAAGGAAACTAAAATAATGCGTCCATATCCGCCTTTGGGTTTGTTGTATGTATCAGGATATCTGGAGCAAGTTGGGTTGACACATTCCGTTTTTGACTCCACCTATTCTAGTTATCATGAACACCTTAAATACATAAAAAAAAACAAGCCTGAAATAATTGCCATCTACACCAATCTAATGACTAAAATTAATATTCTTAAGTTTGTCAAAGAAGTAAAATCAAAGGTTGAGTATGGCCAACCTACAATAATTCTGGGTGGTCCAGATGTGACTTACAATTTGGAAAACTATTTAAAATCTGGAATTGATTTTATTATTATTGGAGAAGGAGAAGAGACATGTGCTGAATTATGCAATGCCATATTAAAAGACGAAGAAACAATTACAATTCCTGGAATTGCATTTATGGAGGGTGGTGAAGTAATAAAAACATTGGGAAGACAAAAGATAAAGGACCTTTCTACCTTGCCACTTCCAAACAGGAATGCCATAAAAATCGAAAAATACCTTAAAACTTGGAAAACTCACCATGGAAAAAGCTCTATGACCATTAGTACTCAAAGAGGGTGTCCTTATACCTGCAAATGGTGCAGTACTGCCGTTTATGGACAAAGCTATAGGAGAAGACCTGCAAAACTAGTTGTACAGGAGATGGCCATGCTTAAAGAGCAATACAATCCAGATGCCATTTGGTTTGTGGACGATGTATTTACTGTTAGTCACAAATGGATGGATGCTTTCTTTGAGGAAATTGAGAATCAAAAGGTATTGATCCCCTTTGAATGTATTACAAGAGCTGAACGTTTAAATAAAGATATCCTAAAGAAAATGAAGAAGGCTGGATGTTTTAGGATTTGGATAGGTGCAGAATCAGGATCACAAAAGATAGTAGACCACATGGACCGTAGGGTAGACATAGACCATGTAAAAGAGACCATACAGTTGACTAATTCCTTAGGTATGGAAAGCGGGACATTTGTTATGTTAGGTTACCCAACTGAAACAATGGATGATATTAAAAAAACCATACAATACCTAATTGATGCTAACCCTACTCAATTTACAATTACCAAAGCCTATCCTATTAAAGGCACTTCACTGTACGAAGAAGTGCAGGCTAAAATAACTACCCCTTTGGAGTGGAACAAAAGTACGGACAGAGACATTGATTTTGTAAGGACTTACAAATCTGAATTTTACAACCATGCAATACCTTATGTACTTGGTAAAATTGACCTTGCTTTGAAAAAAAGAAAAGCCACTTTTACAATACGAAAAAGGATAGGTTTAACAATTAGAAGAATCAAAATGTCTTGGTATATGGCTATATCATGAATACTCTATTAGTATTAAATTGCATTTAAGAATCAAAAACACACAAGGAAGAATTTTATGTTAACAGAAAGAATTAAAAACATTAATAGAGACTACTTACCTAAGAGCTATCTTTTCTCTCCAAAATGGATTGTTTTAGGTGTAAACAATGTTTGTAATTTACATTGTAAAATGTGTGATGTAGGAACGCAGAACATGGATAGTAACTTTGCTCAAAACTTAGTTGGCACCCATCCTATGAATATGCCTCTTGATTTGATAAAAAGAATTATTGATGATACAGTAAAATACTATCCCAAATCAAAACTAGCCTATGGTTTCACAGAACCATTAGTATATCCTGATTTAATTAGCTCTCTGCAATATGCACAAGAAAAGGGGCTTAAAACTGCAATTACTACAAATGCATTAACCTTAAAACAAAAGGCTTCTAAAATACTTGAAGCCGGTTTAAGTGAGATTTTCATCTCCTTAGATGGAACCCAAGATGTGCACAATGAGATACGAGGACACCAAAAGTCCTATCAAAAAGCCATTGAGGGCATTGAAATTTTAAAACAAAGTGAAAATTGCCCAAAGATTTCTATCATATGTGCCATCACAGAGTGGAATTACAATGTTTTACAAGACCTGATAGAAGATTTGAAAAAATACGACATTGATGACTTTGCCTTTATGCACACTCAATTTATTTCCAAGGAGAATGTAGAGCAACATCAATTGTCTCCTTGGGGAGATTTATATCCTTCTAGTGATTCAAACATGGATATCATCGATTTCTCAAATCTAAATATTCAAGAACTACACAATGAAATTGAGCGTATTAGAAATACTGATTACCCCTTCAAAGTATACTTTGCTCCTGACATTAAAAACATCAATGTCTTAAATACTTATTACAATCACCCCGAAATACCTGTTGGGAAAAAATGTGATGCCGTATTTAGCAGTATGATGATTAAATCTGATGGTTCTGTAATCCCTGCACATGGACGTTGTTACAATATTCCTATTGGGAACATATACAAAGAAAATTTGAAGGAAATTTGGAATTCTACTGGTTTAACAGAGTTAAGGTCTAATTTGAATAAAGCTGGAGGACTATTTCCAGCATGCAATCGTTGTTGCAGTGCTGTTTGATAGAAGGATTATTTAATCCGTTACTAATTCGTGTAGTACTTTGGCCTGGTAATCATTCGGATGGTTTTTTGAAACATTTAAAGTTGTTTTAAATGCTCTGTCGTATTTTGACATATCAAAACCTCTTTTGCTCCATTTAGCACGCCATTTCTTATCTGTAAACTCCATTAAGAAAGAATTAAGCTTATCAGAATCAAACAATTTTTCAAATACCCATTTTAGACCTTTCGTTCTATAATTTATACTCTTACAGTTATTATAGTATTTTGCATTTGGAGTGAGACTTTCAACCCACTTATTAGCATTTATAAACTTGCTGAATAACAAGGAGTTAGATTGAGGAATAAGAGTAACAATCTCAATTGCTGTATATTGATTTTGTTCTTCAATTTTCAGAGAAGTTTCATCAATAAAGTAATTCATGCAATAGTTGTGCTGCTTACCAATTAGAAAAGTAAACTTTTTAAATAAATGTAATATTGACCTACAAATCCACATTCTGTTTTTGGAAGTAATTATAAAAAAATCAATGTCAGAACCTTCCTCAAAATAGCCCTTGGACAAAGATCCAGACAAACTCACCATTCTGACAAATGGGAAGAAATTTATTACTCGTGCAGCTTGCGCTGCTTCTTTCAATTTCACCTTTGCAATGCTGGCCCCCTCTTTTTTATTTTCGACTAAAGTAGGGGAACTTTCAAGCAAGTAGCAATCTTTTATATTCCACAATATATCCCTTCTTACCAGATCAAATAGTAATCCCTCAATTTCCTTTACATCGCAATTTACATTGCAAAATCGATGGATTTCTTGGAGTGTTAAAGGGAATTTAAATATTTGAAAATACCTCAATATTTCCATAATTGAAGCATTTAAAGAAGTCCTTCTAGACATTATTTTTCTTGATTCTCACGATATCAAAAATAGTGTTAAACATGATGATGAAATCAAATTTCAATGTAAAATTATCACCATAAAATTTATCTAAAATATATCTTCTATTAATGTCGGACTCGTTTCTTACCAAACCTTTATAACCTTTAGATTGTGACAAACCAGTAATACCAGGTTTCATTTTTAATCTAGTAGAAAAATCAGGAATCATTTGGTTAAAATGCTTTTCGTCATTAATCATAAGAGGTCTTGGTCCTACTAGACTCATCTCTCCTTTTAAAACATTAAAAATCTGAGGTAATTCATCAATACCATATTTCCTAAAGAACTTACCACATAGAGTAATTCTTTGATCGTTAAGCTGAGCAGCAAGTTTATCTGCCTCAACATTTTTTCGCATAGTCCTTAACTTATAACAATAAAATACCTCTCCATGCTGCCCTACTCTTTTTTGTGAAAACAATGGAAAAGACCTTGTATCAATTAAAACAACAATAAAAATTAAAGGAATAAACCAACTTAAGACAAACAATATGAACAATATTGAAAATACAAAATCGTAAAAGTACTTTAGGAATAGTGTGATTTTTATGTTACTCGCCCCATTTGCCTTTCTCTTAAAGCTACTAGAAAGTAAAATAGAATTAAAAGTCAAGAAGGAAACAACACCAATTTGCCTACTTAAATAACTCTCTGTAAAAAAGGCAACGAAAAATACCAGATTTATTGCTAATAATAAATACTTCCTGGTCCGGATGGCATGGGTAATGGGCACACCGAAGAGCAATAAAAGCAACAAAAGTCCAATAACCCCTACTTCCATAAAGGTTTGAATGTATTGGTTGTGAAAATTGTAATTAAGGTATCCAGTATCCTCTACTTTTCCTGTACCAACGTACATATTCCTTGCCCGGATTTTTTCATTTAATAAGTCCTGACAGTCTCCTGGACCTAAACCAAAGAAGATAGAGCCCTTATTTTCACTCATAATCTCAAGGCCCATTTCCCAGAACAAGACTCTTAAATTTAAACCGTTAAAATGCGTTGTTTCATTAATCTCTTCCTTAATAATAGTAGTAGAATTAGAATTAATAATATCTAAGTATCGAGACTTTAAGTTAGAACTTAATAAACCAACAAAAGAAATCACAATGAGAATTACCGAAAAAAGCAGGTTCCACTTATTCATCCCACTCTTTTTATGGTCTCGCACCAAGAACAAAAGTATAATGAGTACATTTAAGATTACAAACATCTTGGACATTAAAAGGAGTAATATCCCGCAATTAAAAAGGACTATTAAAAGATGCCAAACCTTGTTCTTATCCTTGTTGTATTTTAGCAAAATACAGTTTGAAATACAAAACATTAACGACATATAAATAGCACTACTACTCGTAATTGCAACAAATTCATGGTAATAGAATACAAGAATATTTTTGTTGTCTATCCAATCAAGGATCCCATTCACCAATAGGAACAAACCTACTAGAAACAAACCATAACTAAACAAAAGCAGAGTAATCTTATGAAACTCACTCTTAATTTTAAAAGGTAAATTAAATATTACAATGGGTAAAACTAGAAAAGAAAATTTCTTTTCTGTTTCAAACCAAGCTATAGCAGAATTACTATCGAGAAAAACATGGTATAAATGCAAGGCAAAAAACAAGGCGCATAAAAGTTCAAAAGGTCTATTAAAACGCATCCTTCTTTTTCTTGCAATGGAATAGACACCAATAGCTCCTAGTGCGAATAAAAGATACAAATTAAATTTTAGGCTTAAAGGAAGTACAATTAAGGTAATAGCAACAATTATTGCTACCCAATTATTCTTTATGTATGTCCTCTTTGTCTGCATTGGGTAACCCAATAAGTATATCTAAATATTCTTGATGAATTCTATAAAAAGAATAATTCAACCTTATTTTGTTCAAATTACTTGCAATAAATTGAGTATAACCAATTTTATCTACCTTCTTTTTCAACAACAATTCAATGTCTTGAGCAGTTTTAAAATACAGAGCATCCTCTCCCAAGACAGCACAATTGAAATCGTTCTTGTGCGCTACAACCAAGCAGCTGCAAGCCATTGCCTCAAGCAATGAAGGATTTGTCCCTCCAACAGAATGGCCGTGAAAATACATATTTGAATTAAATCTTAATTCATTTAGCACTTTTTGGTCGTAAATAGGACCTAAAAACATGACACTATTTTGATGCATTTTTTGTAGTTGCAGCCCAAATGCATTGTTTGCATTCCCAATCAAACACAATTTCCTTGTTGCGTTTAAATGTCCTCGAATAATCATTTCAATGTTATTCTCTGGTTCAAAACGAGCAATAACTAGATTGTATTCAAGGGGAACTAAATCAAATTGATCTAAGGTACTGGAAGATTCCTTTACATATACATTAGACGCATAAGGAATAAAAACAGATTCTTTGTTAAAGGTATCTTTTAAATACTTTTGGATACCCTTTGAATCCGCTACAAGAACATCGCTGGAATTAATTGCCCATTTCTCAGCCATTTTCAAAAACCGTTGTACATTTTTACCGTATTTTGCCCTTTTCCACTCCAATCCATCCATATTCGTGACAATTTTGGACTCTTTAGGCAACAAAAATGCCCAAATAGAACTACTTGTGTATCCTAACTGCAAAATAACGTCGTGTTTTTCTCCTCGACAATGCATTATGGACAAAAAATCATAGATAAACTGTCCAAAAGGGCCAAACAACTTCTCAGGGTTCCAAACATGTTTTAACTTTACCCCCTTCCACTCCTTCTTTTTGTAACCATGGCAATGTGAAGAATATACTGTGACATCCACATTCTTTTCCGCAAGATAAGGAGCAAAATAATGTACAAATTGCTCAAATCCTCCATATTCATTAGGAATACCTCTAGTACCTATAATTGCAACTTTCTTAGCCATTCCTCATTCTCTCATATGCCTTAGCTGTGCACTTAGCAGCATAAGTCCAATTATACTTCTTTTCTATTTCAATCTTCAATTTATTTGAATAAGGTTTTTTATGTGCTCTTTCGATTGAATCCTTAATTGATACTAGAGAACCAGGCTCACAGTATTCTACACCATTACTAAAATACTCTTCAGTGTCCCCATTTTTAGTAACAACTATTTTACACTCCATATAAGCTGCTTCAAGACTGGAGAGACCAGTAGTTTCAAACCAACTTGGTAAAATGTGTATTTCAGATTCCTGAAATAAAACCATCAATTCCTCTTGAGGAACCCTAGAATCAATAATTCGAACATTCGCCCCAGCAACCCTTTTACATTCCTCTAAATAATTTAGGTGATTAGGTGCAGGATTACCGACAAGTGTTAATGTAAAATCAGTATTATTTAATGCCTTTATCAAATTAAGCTGATTTTTTCTAGGCTCAATTAAGGCAGCGCATATAACTGATTTTTCTTTCCTCTTAATACTTAAATTAAGACCAAATTTAGTAGTATCTACTCCATTTGGAACTATTTCATAGGGTAAAGAGATCTTATACCTATTTAGTAATCTGTCGTATTCACTTTGTGAATTAGGCAATAACAAAGTAGCATTTTTTAAAACCTTTTTAATGGCCCTTTTTTGACCAAGAAAAAAATAAGAAAGAAACTCCACTTTTTCTTTTCTCAAAAGGTACTTAGCTGTAATTTTAAAATACTCTATACCATCAACACCAAATAGTTTCGCCAGAATCTTCATTAAACTAAAACCGGGTAAGTTCTTATAAAAGTCATACTCCACATAAATTGGAGATAGAACATAAGGTAATTTGGACTTTTTTATTTGATCTAAAATGATCGAAGGTCGAGTAATGTTAAAGAAATGAAGAAAATCAAATTGACTGTAGTTTATGCTTGTACTCCCATCGTAAATCTCAACCTCTATTTGGTACTTCCCCAATTCCTTGGCAGTATTCCTCATTTGAGTTGTGTCGCCACCAGGTATGCTAAATATGGTAGACCTTGTTACAAATAGTATTTTCATTTTCTAAAAAACTCTTTGGAAGAAAAAGAAGGGAAACTAAATGAAAAACAAAGAACCCATAGCACATATTCTGTAGTATTAAACAGGAAGCTACCAGTAAATTGATAGATGAATATACTTGTAAAAATGGAGAATCGATAAATATTTTTGTATACCTTAAACTTAATAAACAAAATTGCTTGAATCAATAATTTTAAAGCAAAACCGAGGTATCCATATGTAACCAATGTCTCTGCCATACAATTAGGAAGTCTTATAACACCTGGTTCTAAGGTATAATTATAGTAATTAATTAAGGTTTCTTTCCCAAAATACTTAAATTGGCCTAAGCCTATACCAAACCATTTATTGGAATGCTCTTGCAAAGTAACTTTGGCAATATCAAATGCCTCATATGTCCTTCCACGTCCAGAGGTATCTTCTCCATTAAAAACGTTTTGAATACGAAAAAACAATGGATTATCTGGGAACTTAATATACAGTAAAACTAGAGCTGACAACAAAAGTAACACAATAAAAAACAAAACTCTTCTGCTATTCTCCTTAACAACTAAGTTGAAAAAATTCCCAAGAAGTACCACTATAATAGATATAACAAGAACACCAAGTACACCTAAGGAAAAAGATAAAACCAATGATACACTAAGGCTAGCTAATAGCAAAAAGTCCCTCCAGTTTATCTTTTTCAACAACCTCCAAAAATAAAACATGAAGAGTGGCAGTAAACCCAAAGAGTAATGTGAAGCTTCCAGCTCAAACAATTTAAGTCTAGGTATGGCGTCATAACCATTGGTAAAGGGAATTAAATACCAAAAATGAGGTTTTAGATAGGGAATGAATAAACTAATTAATGCGATGAGAACTAGGATAAAATTAGTAATAGTCAGCACTTTAAAAACTTTATCAAAATACTTTAAGCGATTTACTTTTACATAAAAGGCATGAATAAATAACACAAGAAAAACCATTACCAGAGTAGACCTAAAATAATCTACTAAAACAATAGTATCAGATAAAGCAAAAAGCCCAATGAATAAAACTAGTAAGATTGCCTTTAATGTATTTTGAAATTGTTTGGAGTGAAGTAAATAGTACGCAAAGAATGGAAATAACAAAATGGACATCTGTAAATTAGATGGCAACATAAATCGATTAAAAAAGAATATTAATATAAATACCCCTATAAAAACCTTATCGTTTCTAATCGCACTAATCACCAAAAATCTTCTTTAAGTTAGTCTTATAAACCTTGAAAAAAATCAAATATAAGCTCAAAATACAGAGAATAAAAAATGCGATTTTCAGAGTCCATGTATTTGCCAAAGCAATCCCAGAACCGATAACCGCTGGAAGCATAACTACAATAACATTTCCCATTTTATACCTAGCAATTTTCTTATTTAAAAAATAATGAAAAAGCAACATCCCTAATATTGTAGAAAGTGCCAAAGCCAAAACAAAATGCCAAACTTCAGTTCCCAAAACATAGGCTAAAACAAGACCTATTGCATTACAACCTGTATAAATGAGGACCATTCTTAAATTGAATTTTTCCATTCCAGATGCGTTTAAATAAAAATTGGGGGTAATGCTCAATAAAAAGAAAAATTCAAAGACACAGAACCATTTAACCGTTTCCGTAATTCCAGAATACATCTCTTCCCCTAGCCAAAAACTAATTAATGGTCCAGAAATTAAACAAAAGCAAGCCAAGATTACGGTGGACATAATAATAGAAGAGTTTCGAACACTAATATACAATCCTTTAACCTCTTCCGCTTTTTCTTGATTTTTTGCAACTTGCGGAAACAACCATGGAGTTAAAGCTCCAAAAGCCATGTGCATGTGATTAAACAACATAGCAATTGTTACATACGAGGACAGCGCTACCATTCCAAATTTTGACGTTACTAGAATTTTGTCTCCTTGAAAAATGAATATAATCGTAATCGCTTGCAGCCAAGTAACAAAAGCATATTTAATCTCCCTTTTAACTGCCATCCTTTCTAAAGTGAATTTGAAACGATAAAATTTAGTTAATTTTTTGGTAGCAAAGTAGGAAACAAAAACACCCAACATCCCTAAAAAGAAAGTGTAAGATAAAATATAAAGTATGTTTCCTGTTAAGTAAGCAATAACTAGATTCCCAATTACAGTAAATAACTTAACTCCTACAGAAATAATAGTCGCATATTGAAACTCCTCATATGCTCTAAACCCATTATAGAATATTTGCTCCAAGAACTTAACAGCTAGAATACCCATTCCTAAATACAAACCATTAATTAAATTTATTTTATCCTTAGAGTTATCAATAAACCAATCAAATTTAACAATCCCAACATTAAGCATTGAACAGATCAAAACACAAACCAAAACAAGCAAAAGAGTTAAGCTAATATTTATGTTAAGAGTAACCGAAATTGAATCCTTATTACCCTCTTTAATCCCTGTGGATATATGCTTATAGGTAGAGAAAGGCAAACCCAAATTCATCGATTGCATAAACACAACTATACTGGTTATAAACATCCATAAGCCAAAATCATTCTCACCGAGAATATCAATAAAGATTGGAATACTTATAAAAAACAATAATGGGGCTAGAACTACCTCCAAAATATTCCAAAAAGAATTTTTAAGATTTTTAGATAAGGAAAGACTACTCTTCAAAACTATCGGGATTCTTATACCAGTAAACTACAAAACCCATAAAAGAGAAAAATCCCAAAATAAATATGGAAAAGAGTATTTTCTTTTTCATCTCTTTTGCTGTACCCTCTTTAGTTAAACTAAATCCAGAAAAAAGCTCTATGGCTTCTTTCTTCTTAATTGTTTTAACCAATTCCTCTTTTTCTAAATACTTTGTATTGGACAATTCAAACAATTCAGAAACATTTACTTTATCTGAATTCTCATTTGAATTAAGAACTACTGCTTTTGCTTTCATTGAGTCTAACAATTGGAGTTCCTTATTTATAAATTCAATTTTCGTTGACGTTTTTTCAAAAAAATCAGCCACTTTATCTTTCACAAAGAAATGGTTGTTTAAATAAGCGGTTACGGAATTCTCTATTTCTTTGGAATGGTCTCTATTCTTCAATACAATATTTAAATAAATTGGTCCTTCTGTATCTCCTTCGCCTACTCCTATTTGAGTGCCATTGTGATTTACTGCATTAAGACGAATGATTTCATTCGCAACTTCTTTATTTACTTTCAACTTACTTGTTAAAGCTTGAATATCTTGGTTTTCAACATCCGATTTTAACTGGTTAAATAAGATGGAGAAGAATGGCTTATCTAAATAATTGTAAGAATAAATAGCTGTCCCTGCATAACCTGTTACTTGTTTTTTTGCTTGACCTAACCAAATAAAGCCAACTCCTACAAGACCAAATAGAAGAAAATACCAATAGGCTTTTAATGAGGTCAAAAACAATTTTATTAGCTTTAAATAATAATCTATTGTTCCACGCATAAATTCTGAAAACCCTTTTTCCATCTTATCCATAATATTCTATTAGACTCTACAAATCTATGATTTTATATCCTAAATATGCCCATATCTTCTTTCAAAGTAAATTGAATTAAGGCTTTAGCAATCTAAAAGTTTTTCTGTGGTATTTACAAGACCCTTTTGCACTTATACCTTCTCTGTGTTCTTTAGTAGGATACCCCTTGTTTTTCAACCAATTATAAATTGGAAACTCTTTGTGAATTTTTGCCATGAATTCATCCCTATGGGTTTTTGCAAGAATAGATGCTGCTGCAATAGTCATATACTTAGAATCCCCTTTTACCACTGTTGTATGCGGAATACTTTTATATGGTTTGAACTTATTACCATCAACTAATATATGACTCGGCTCTTTATCTAAATTAGAAATTGCTCTATGCATTCCTTCCACTGAGGCCCATAAAACATTCAACTTGTCTACGTCTTTTGAACTCACAAAGGCAACAGAATAGTAAAATGCCTCCTTTTCAATTTGAATCCTTAAATTGTCTCTTTTAGTCTTAGAAAGTAATTTAGAGTCATTCAATAGAGGAGCATCGAAGTCTTCCGGCAAGATAACAGCGGCAGCAACAACAGGTCCTGCAAGACATCCTCTACCAGCTTCATCACATCCAGCTACCAAACCTTCTTTCAATAAATATCTTTCTAACATAGGGATTATTGCATTTATTTTTACTTCTTTGTACGGCAATTTTATGCAAAACTACAGAGATATTTTGTACAAAGATTATTTTTCTACCCAATTGGGAAGAGGAATGCAATCTCAAGTTAAAGAAAAATTTAATTCTGAAAAGGAACAATTCATCTTTGAGATTATACCTTTATTGCCAGCAGATAAGGAAATTAAGATTCTAGATATTGGTTGCGGTACAGGTTCTTTAATTGCAGCCTTAAAACTAAAGGGATACAGTAATTGTATCGGAATTGATTTAAGTCAGGAACAAATTAATGTCGCTCATGAAAATGGAATCAGAGAAGCTCAGCTTGGAGACTTACTGCCCTTTCTAGATAATAATCAAAAATCTTTTGACTTAATACTTGGAATGGATATCATTGAACATTTTACAAAGGATGAACTCTGTACTATTCTCGAAAAAGTAAAAAACGCATTGAATGCAAACGGCAAAGTTCTTTTCAGAACTCCCAATACAGATGCACCATTGGGAAGCATTTATTGCAAAGGAGACTTTACACATGAGACCTTATTAAACTACAACTCCGCAGAGCAATTATTTATGGCATTGGGATACAAAAATATTTCCATCTTGGCCTCAAAAAATAAGGTAACACCGTTTACTAAGGAAATAATTAGAAGATTACTAGATTGGTTCTTTACCATGAAAATTAAGCTACTTTTATTTTCAACTGGAAGAAGTTTAAAAAAAGTATTGCTCACTCCAAATCTAATTATTAAAGCATCCATATAATGAAATGGGACCAAGAAATCACCCTGGCCTCTGCTTCCCCTCGAAGACTTGAATTACTTAAAAAAGCAGGTTTTAATGTAATTGTATCTCCAACCAACATTGACGAAAATGCAGATCTAAACCTTGAACCTTTTTCTTATGCCATGCAACTGGCAGAGCAAAAATGCGACTCACATCCAGAATCGGGTAAAGTCCCATTTCTTGTATCGGCAGATACGATTGTAGTTGCGAATGGACAAATCCTCAATAAGCCTAAGGATAAAGCGGAAGCAAGGCAAATGCTACAAAAACTAAGCAACAATAAGCACGAAGTTATAACAGCAGTTTGTGTAAGAGCACCCTATAAAAAGGAAGTGTTTTTTGAAAGCACCAATGTTCATTTTGCTAGTTTAAGTAAGGATGCTATTGAATATTATACTAATGAATACAAACCAATGGATAAAGCAGGATCCTATGGTATTCAAGAATGGATCGGTTATAGATACATAAAAGGCATAGAAGGTTGCTATTACAATGTAATGGGATTTCCTGTTGCCAAATTTTGTAAGATACTTGAGTCTTTTTAGATTCCAAGGGATAAAAATTCTACAGTACTACTTTCTGCCAAAATCTGCTGGAATCTCGCCCCAAACTTTGGTCTCCCATTTAAGAATATCAGTGGTATAAGGATTCTCTCTCAACCATTTCTCTGCTCTAGCAATAAGAGAAAACAATTCTTTTGTCTTCATCGTATTCTCTAATTTAGTCTTACATTTTCTCTGTTTTACCCAGCTAATTGCAATTCTTGAATCCGAATAAATTGGGACATTACTTTCCTTCTTCTTGAGTAAAGCAAGACCATGAACCAAAGCCAAAAACTCACCTATGTTATTAGTTCCTTCCTCAAAAGGTCCCTTATGAAACAATTGCACTTTTGATTTGGTATTCACTCCACGATATTCCATCTTTCCTGGATTCCCACTACATGCGGCATCTACAGCAATGCTATTTAGATTAGGCTCACCGTATTTTGCTAAAAACTCCGGTGTTAACTTAGCATTCGGTTCTTTTTTCCCTTTGTATTTATCATAAGTCGATGCAAAAGCCTGCTCTGCCAGTTCCTTTGAGGCAAATGACTTGTATTCTGCGCCTTCAAACCCATCTACATGTTTCTTGCATACATCCCACCTAGAATAGACTCCTGTTTCTCTTCCCTTCCAGACTACGTAATACTTCGTCTTTGCCATTCTATTAACCAATAAGTCTATCAATAGCGATCTTCACATCCTCTACTTCTATCCTATCCATACAAGTATTCTCTGGATAAATGCAATGTATTTGATCGCAAGGGTTACATTCAAGAATGTGATGCAACACAATCGCTTTTTTACTAAATGGGTAAAACACATTTTTTACTCCAGGTCCAAAAAGCCCAATAATTGGCACTCCCATGCAGGATGCGATGTGCATAGGACCACTTTCGTTGCCTATGAATAGAACAGCTCCTTCTACCACTGCAGCAAAATCCAGCAACGAATTACCTTCAGGCATAAGGTGTACATTAACTCCTGCCAAAACTTGAATCCTTTTATTTGTATCTATATCCTCCTTGCCACCGGCTAGAACAACATGCATTCCTCTTTCTTCAACTAAGGATTTACAAATCCTTGCAAAATTATCTTCTTTCCACTTTCTTAATTCTCGCCTTGCACCTGCATGCATGACAACATACTTCTTCCGTTCTATCCTCTCCTTAAAGTTTTCTGCATTTTCCCTATTGGCTTTGCCAAGGTAGATTTTTGGTGGAACACATTCTAAATCACTTATTAAAGGCATTATTATCTCATGGTTTGTATAAACCTCTTGCTTTTGGTTTCCTCTGTTCCTGAATCTTACAGTGCCTCTATCCACCCTAAAATTCGGCTTGTATTCAAAAGATTTTTTCAAGGTACCTTCTGTGCCTCTAAGCTCCACAACAACCTCATACTTCTTATTCCAATCGTCTTCCGAAGTTATTATTTTATCGATGTTGGGATCATTTACTAAAAGCGGTTTCAAAAAACCTTTGCATAAAAGAGTAAGCTCTGCCATTGGGTATTGCGATTTCAATATCTCAAAAACATGGGTTGCATTTGCCATGTCGCCAAACTCATCTAGCTTTACAACTAAAATTGATTTTACTTCTATATTCTCTATTTTCCTTCCAATATTAATCCATCTAGACGCCACTAGGTTCTTAAAATACAATCTCTTTTCAGGGTTGGGTATCGACATTAATGAATTGGGTAAATTATCGGTTTGGAAGGTGCTGCATCGGAGTCAAAGCCGGATACCATTAAATTTAAAACATAAACATCTTCCTTCACAACATCGGGAATAAACAGCAATTCACTTATGGTACAATCTTCCCTTAATTTATCTGGATAACCCCAGAAAACATGGTGGCATTCCAAAGCTCCTGCATCCTCTTCTCTGTCCACAGAGGGTAAGTCTGTAAGAAAATGTTTCACCTTAGTTGCTACAATATATTCCATAAACTCTGCAGTAAAATAGACAGGGTTTGTACCAGAATATTGTCTTTTCAACTTCTCAGAATCATTAGGCAATGTTCTTATGATTACTGCCTCTACTCCGTTTTCAACCTTATTCTCAATTTGGCTTAAGCCAATAATAAAATCGTCCCCTTTCTTTTCGGGTTTTACATCAATCACTTGAGCCTTAAACCAAAATTCCTTCATACAATCGTGTAAATAAACCTTTTCTGGGTTTGAAATATGACCATAACATTCTGTATGTGTGCCATTCCCATGGGCATTAAAATGGATGTTCTCACAATTCACAGGACCTCCCTGAGACTTAGATCCTATAAAACTTCCTATCTTTAAAGGCTCTATAGTTGGCCCAGGAATAGAATAGGCATTTACAGTATCTGAGTCTCTTGAGATGGGAATAGACAAGTCCATCCCTTCCCTAGAATCAATTTTTAAATCTCCGGATGGATTATGCAGTGTTACTTTCATTTGCTCTTTTCAAATGTATTATAAATGACGTTAAAAAACGCCAATAATCTAGAAGAAATATTAACAGAAGCCTTATAATAAGTGCAGTCGCTAATCGTTTCATTAATAATGCCTAAATTTGAATGCTTATTCTTCTACCCATTGAATAGTTACATTACAAAGAGATATTACAAACTGGCGTTGTTGCTTGCAGCAATCTGTATAGGAGGAATCTCCTTGTATTACACGAACAACCTGGCAAAAAAACTAGCCATTGAAGAAAAGAAAAACGTAGAAGAATACGCTGTTGCACAAAAGAATTTAATTAATTCTCAATCGGATGCAGAGCTTAATTTTTACCTTCAAATAATTCAAGGGAACACAAACATTCCTGTCATCTTACAAAACGAAGAAAACTCACTTGTAGGAAAAAACTACGACAGTCTAGACATGCTAGATACTGCCTTCTTGAGGAATCAGTTGGCCTCCTTAAAAGACTTAAACGAACCGATTGAATTAGATATCTCGGAAGGAGTAGTGCATTACATCTACTACGGAGAATCAAAAATACTAAAAGCCTTGCGATACTACCCCTACATTCAATTGGGGATTATAGGGGTTTTCTTATTACTAGCCTATATGGCCTTTTCCTACTCCAGAAGGAATGAACAAAATCAAGTTTGGGTGGGAATGAGCAAAGAAACTGCGCATCAATTGGGCACACCTATCTCTTCTCTTATGGCTTGGTTGGATTTATTAGAAGACGAACACGGTCCAGAAGACTACCGTGTGGTAGAAATGAAGAACGACCTGAACCGATTAAATACCATAACGGAAAGGTTTTCTAAAATTGGCTCCAGTCCAAGTCTTCTGCCTTATGACATAAAAGAAGTAATGAGGAATGCCATGGGCTACATGGAAAAAAGAAGCCCTTCTCATGTTAAATTTACTTCGGATTTCGAACAAGACGAATTAGTAGTAAACATAAATGTTCCTCTTTTTGAATGGGTAATTGAAAACCTTTGCAAGAATGCCATCGATGCAATGAGAGGCGAAGGAGGTATTCACGTAGTAATAGCAAAAACACCAAACAAGGAAACCGCTGTAATAGAGTTTATCGATACTGGAACTGGGATACCTAGCAACTTACACAAAACCGTATTTAAACCAGGTTACACATCTAAGAAAAGAGGCTGGGGACTGGGTTTATCGCTTTGTAAAAGAATCATTGAGAATTACCACAAAGGGAATATCTTTGTTAAAGATTCTGTTAACAACAAAGGGACTACCTTTAGAATTGAATTGAAACTAGTGAAATGAACTAAGACAACTTATTTGTCATTAAACGCTACTTATTTATACTAAAAAACACGTAAACAACTAAATGAAAAAACAAATAGCAATATTACTATTCCTATTCTTAGGAGCAAATATTCAAGCACAAGATTACCTTATGGTGGCAGATGTTATGCCTAAATTTGGCAATAGTGGTTTCAATGGAATAAAGAAATACATAAACCAGCATGCAGATTATCCACCAGAAGCTTATTTTAACAAGAAGGAAGGAGAGGTAAACATTCGTTTCATTGTTAAAGACGACGCACAGATGGTCCTTATGAGTCCAGCTTATGTAAAAACTTTAGGATTTGGATTGGAAGAATCAGCTATGCGAGCGATTTCCTCTATGCCTGCATGGACTCCTGGAGTGCAAGATGGAAAGAAAGCTAACGTTTGGGTCTTTTTACCCTATTCCTTTAAACTGCCTAGTGAAATGCCTTACTTCAAAGAACGAGCATTAAATACAAAAGCAAAATATCTTGAGAGTGATTTTCATTTACTGAAATACTTTCAAGATTCATGCGCATTGCAGAACTTTGATGGGATAGATACAGAGAAACCAGTTCTATTGGATTTATACATTGATACAACAGGAAGAGTAACAAAAGCAATGGCGAATGAAGAAGACAGCAGTAATCCTTTTTTGCATGGCTATGCCATTAAAACGGCCCTTACATTGGATGGATTTACTCCTGCGACTTACAAGGGCAGAAATGTTCGATCCATAAAAACTATTCCTGTGGCTTACAATACATTATTGGAAGAAGAAATAGCACAAATTGAACAAACTCCAAAACCAAAGAAAGAACTAAAAGTATTTGTTATAGTTGAACAACCAACAGAATATCCTGGAGGCAAGGAAGCAATGTTTAAATTCCTTTCAGATAACATAAAATACCCTAAAGAGGCAAAAAAGAACAAAGTAGAAGGAGTCGTATACATCGAACTTACAGTAGATGATAAAGGAAAATTAGTTAGCTCAAAACCTTTGATGCCTGTTGAAAGGCAGTTAGGTAGTGGTTTGGAAGATGAAGCAATTCGAGTAATAAATATTATGCCCAATTGGATTCCGGCAAAACAGGCTGGGGTTGAGGTGGCTTATCGATTTACCATTCCAATCAAATTCCAACTTTAATAAAAATCATATTAAATGGCAAGAATTTTAGCCTTTGATTACGGCACCAAGAGAACAGGAATTGCAAAGACAGACCCTTTTCAAATGATTGCTACCGCATTAGAAACCGTGCCTACACATACTGCATTGGACTACATTGAGAAGTATTTAGCCCAAGAGGAAGTTGAAGCATTTGTGCTAGGAGAGCCTAAGCAAATGGATGGGTCATTCTCTGAAAGCTATAAATATGTAAAAAGTTTTGCCAAGCAATTGAGAAAGAAATTCCCTCATATCCCCTTGCATTGGGAAGACGAGAGATTCACATCCAAGATGGCTAAAGCCACCCTTTTAGCCTCTGGATTACCAAAACAAAAAAGAAAGGACAAAAGTTTATTGGATAGTACCGCTGCTGTTATAATTTTGCAGTCCTATTTAAATTCCATATGATTTATCCAATTATAGCATACGGGCATCCCGTTTTACGAGCAAAGTGCGAAGAAATAACCAAAGATCATCCTAATCTTAAGGAGATTCTTGCAAACATGCAAGAGACAATGGAAAATGCAGAAGGCATAGGTCTTGCTGCACCACAGGTAGGTTTGTCCATAAGAGTTTTCATTGTAGATGCTACCAAAATGGAGAACGAAGAGATTAATCATTTCAAACAAATATTTATTAACCCAAAAATGTTGGATGAATGGGACGAGCCTTGGGCATTTGAAGAAGGGTGTCTCTCCATTCCTAAAATAAGAGAGAACGTTATCCGTAACTCCAACATCAAAATTAAATATCTGGATGAAAACTTCAAGGAGCACACCAAGGATTTTGATGGAATGATCGCTAGAATCATACAGCACGAATACGATCACATAGAAGGCGTTCTTTTTACCGATCACATCACTTCGCTTAGAAAAAAAATACTGAAGAACAAGTTAAGGGCCTTGAGTACTGGCAAAATTGGTGCACACTACCGTATGAAATACGCTTCCAAAAAGAGATAGGTCATGTTTGATTACCTACGTTTAGTTCGCTGGAAAAACCTTCTAATCATTGGGCTAACCCAATTGCTGTTTGTCCTTCTTACAAGAACAGTATTTCTAGCTCTAAATGATATTGCTTTAATAATTTCTACTATTCTTACGGCAGCAGCTGGTTACGTCATCAATGACTACTATGACTTAGAAGCGGATAAAATAAACAAACCCAATAAAATATTCATTAGTAAAAGCATAAGAAAAGACCAATCTAGAAGATTTTATTTTGCACTTGTAACCTTAGCCTTGTGGGTTGGGCATTATGCTTTAAAAGAGTTAACCTCTGTAATTTTGACAATAAATATTTTGCTATTCCTCTACTCCTACAAACTAAAAAGATGGCCCATAATTGGGAACTTAATGGTTTCAATTTGTAGCGCTGGGGTAATATTCATAATTTATATAGCAAATTCATCTTCCATAGAAGCGTTTAAAGTAGAATCCAAGGGGATATTATTCTTTTTTTCTATCTGTGCCCTATTAACATCAATGGTAAGAGAGATGGTTAAAGACATGGAAGATATAGAAGGTGATAAAGTAGCAGGATACAAAACTTTACCTATTCTAGCAGGAATAAAAACAACTAAGGCAATTGCAATCTTGTCTCTATTCAGTCTTCTCCTTTATTATTTTATTGGTGCTTTGGAGTTTTATCCTAAATCGTTCTTGCCATTAGTTGGATTTTTCATCATTGTACTCTTCAGTTCTTTTATCCTTTTTAAAATTAGTAAAGTAAATAAAAAAGAAGATTACTCCAAGCTAAGTATCTATTGTAAGATATTGATGCTTGTAGGATTAGGATCTGTAATTTTGTGGCTCGTTTAGTATTTCGTAACTTTGCACAGCACTTGAATAAAACAGATTAGATTAACATAAACTACAAACATGAAAAAAATACTTGTAACCATATTGTCTCTTATTATAGTGGCAACAACTTTCGCTGGAGTAGAGAAAGATAAGAAAGAAAAAAAGGCCAAACAGCCTAAGCTTGAAGAGGGTATGTATGTCAATTTCAATACCACCAAAGGAACTATACTGTGTAAATTGGAATTTGAAAAAGCACCTATGACCGTTGCAAACTTTGTTGGTTTAGCAGAAGGCAACTTCTCCGTTGACACGATTAAATACGAAAAGCCATATTACAATGGTCTTAAATTCCACCGTGTAATAGCAAATTTTATGATTCAAGGTGGTGACCCACAAGGGAATGGGGCAGGTGGCCCAAGACATAGAATGTACGATGAAACAAGAAAAGACTTGCCTCATTCTGGTCCTGGAATTCTATCCATGGCGAACTCAGACCCTCAAGGTTCCAAAAAGCCTTTTAGTAATACAGGAAGAACGAATGGAAGTCAGTTCTTTATAACTCATACAGCTACACCTCATTTAAATGGATACCACACTGTGTTTGGACATGTTTTTTTTGGACAAAACATAGTTGATTCCATCGAGATGAATGATGTGATGACAGAAGTAAAGATAATTAGAATAGGTAAAGCAGCCAATGCATTCAATGCAACTGCTGTTTACAAAAAAGAAGAATACAATAGAACGCCTGAAGGTCTTATAGAACTTGTTAAGGAAAACCAAGCTTTAATTTCTGCTAAGAAAGCACAATTAGCAACGCTAGAAATAGAGAGTGCTGCGCAAAAAAAGGAAAAGAAGAAATTGCAAATGGACAAAGAAATTGGTGCATTGAAACTAGAAATTTCATACTTGGAAGCTCAACAAAACAGACTTCGTAATGCAATGGTTGAGAACAATAAAGCAAAGTCTGAACAAGAACGTATTGCAAAAAGTTCAAGCTTATCCATTCCGGAGTACAACAAATTATTCCTTTCAGAAATCAAAATGCAATACCCAAATGCGAAACAAACTGCATCAGGGTTGGCTTACGTAATAAACAATCCAGGTGATAGCTCCCGTATTACAGAAGGGAAAGAAGTAAAGGCGCATTGTACTGGTAACTTCCGAAAAGATGGTTCTAAGTTCTTTTCCACTAAAGATAACAACGGACAACCAATGGTATTTAAATACAAAGTAAATAGAATGGTTACTGGATGGGAAGAAGGATTGGCAATGCTTGGAGCTGGAGGAAATGGAATTTTCTTCTTGCCTTACCACCTTGCTTATGGACCGCAAGGACGTGGAGACGCAATTCCTAAATATTCTGATTTAATTTTCACTACAGAAATTTTTACGGTTACTGCTGCACCAGTGCACAACGAACACGATGGTCAAGACCACAGTGGTCACAACCATTAAAGAGTAAACTTCTTATAGAACTATAACTCTAAAACTAAACCATCGTAGGACAATTCCATCCCCTTTGGTAGTTCTTGGTTTACGTCTTCGTGAAAGCCCATTTCATAACTCATGTGAATAAAATAGGTTTGTCTTGCTCCTACTTGCTTAGCTACCTCCACCGCTTGTGGCAAAGAGAAATGGGAAAGATGTTCTGTTTTTCTTAATGCCCCTAAGACTAAAACTTCGGATCCTTTAGCCTTTTCTAATTCCTCTGGGCTGATCTGGTTTACGTCTGTGATGTAGGTAAAGTTCTCAATCCTAAAACCTAGGACAGGTAGCTTGTAATGCAATACTTCTATAGGTGTTATGTTTATTCCCTCTACATCAAAAATATTCTCTTTTCCTATAGATGTAAAATCTACTTCTGGAATACCAGGATACTTAATCCCACTAAACATGTAGCCATATTGTTCTTTTATTGCTTCTTGTACTCTTGGATGCGCATAAACAGGCATTGGCTTACCTAGTTTGAAGTAGAATGGCCTAATGTCGTCCAACCCTGCTGTATGGTCTCTGTGTTCGTGCGTGAAGAGAACTGCATCTACCTTGTCTATTCCCGCTCTTATACACTGGAACCTAAAGTCTGGTCCTGTATCCACTATTAAGCTTTTACCCTTGTGTTCTATGTGAATGGAAGTCCTTAATCTTTTGTCTTTTTTACTTTCAGAAAGGCATACTGCATCTTTACACCCTATTGGCGGTACTCCTTGCGATGTTCCTGTTCCTAAAAATGTTATCTTCATTCTATTCTTTTACAAAATCTACTTCCCATACCCCCATTCCAAAAGTAGCGACTCTTAGTTTGTTTACTGTCTTATTGTATACTATCTCATTGATGTAAACTTTAGGCAAATCTTTACCGTATTCCTTAAAATTTACTTCTCCTACTTTTTTATAGTACAAACCTATGTCTGTTCCTATGAATACCAAATCATCCTTATAAAACAAACAGTTCGTAGGATAGCTAGGTAAATTACCACTTTCGTTCTCCCAAGTCTTCCCACCATCTTTGGAATAGTACAATTTGTCTTTTTTCTTGGCAGAATGAAACAAACCTATACTTGCCCATATTTGATTGGAATCTGAAGGATGAAACAGGACATCTGTTACTTGCATCCAAGCCAATACTGGAAGATTTGCAGTAATGTCCTTCCAAGTAGCTCCGCCATCACTAGAAAGGAATAATTTCCCCTTGTAGTTTTCATTATTGTACAATGGCTCTTCCTCGGCAACTATTTGTATTTGAGAGTTCCCTTTGAAAACATCATAAGCACCTATATTCCTTTTTAGCCCTAAGCCTTTGGACATATTCTCCCATTTACCATTGTTCAAATTCTTTCTATACACATTGTTGGAGGCATAATAGAAGAAACTATCTTGCAATCTAAGTATCGAATTATAGGGCCCTCTACCTCCCCTAGGATTATCCCATTTCCAAGTATTTCCAGTATCCTTAGAATAAAATAAAACACCAGAACGAACACTCCATATTTCATTAAAATTAGTAGGGTGATGCAAAGCAGTTCCTCCATCACCATAAAGTTTAGTTTGGTTGTACCAAGTTCCATTCCTTAACATCTGGGAAGACATATCTTGGGTTCCCCCTAAAATAAAATATGGGTCTATGTTACTATTTGAAATTCCATAAAACTGAGTAATTGTAAGTCCTTTCCCCGTAATGTGATTCCATTTTTTTTGATCATCATCCCAAGTGGCCACTCCTCCATCGTTTGCTGCATAAAGCTTCCCATTATAATATTGCAACTCTCTTATGTCGTCGTGAATAAAGTTAGAGGAATTGCCCTCCCGTGAGCCCATTTTCTCCACTTCACCAGTAACCAGGTTTTTTACTTTTCCAATTCTCACACCGCCAACTACTAGTTCCTTGGATTCGTTCACAAACTCCGTACACATGGTATGCTCATCCAGTCTAAAATAGCCTAATGCAGTTTTTAAATACGTGAAGGATACACCACCATCTACCGATAGTCCAATTCCAGTCCCCACTTGGTCGCCTTTGAAAGACACTACCAGTAAGCCCTCTTGATCCTTAGAATAGGTCATTTCTATTCTTGAAAATAATTCATTTGAACCTTGGAACTCACTTAAAATTGAGGTGGCATCAATCCAGTTTAAACCATCATCCAAGGAAGAGTACCAATGCCTTCCAAGCACATTAATTTTAGTATGATTGTATGGGTCTATTTCGATATCTCTAAAATTTGCTTTAGTGGATTCAAGAATTACAGTCCAAGTTTCACCAAGATCTTCACTTTTGTACACCTTATCATCTGTACAGGCATAAACTTTGCTTTTTATCGATGGATGCACTTTTACCTTTCTTACTATTATCTGGCTAAATTCATTTGGGGTAAAATTCAAACCTGTAGTATCCCAAGTTCTGCCACCGTTCTTAGATTTTAAAACTCCAATACCATAATTCTTGTCATTAAAAGTATTGGAACCTGTAGCAATAAAAATTGTACGACTTTTTCTTGGATGGATTTCAATATCCTGAACACCAATCAGATGTTTGTAGTCCAAAATACTTGTCCATTTTTTCCCTTTGTTTTTAGTACGGAAAACCCCAGCAGTATTAGAGCCAACATAGATTCTTCTTTTAGATTTAACAGCAATGCATTGCACTTTTCCAATTCCATGAGGAGATTCTCCAGAATACATGGGAGTTGTTTGTTCAAATGGGCCTAGGTTTTTCCAAGTAGGGATTTGCGCCTTAGTAAAGCATATAAAACATAAAACACAGACAAGAGTAAATAAAGTTTTCATCCTTAATCTGTAAATTAACGCTTTTTTAAATTGAAATAAAACTTAATAAGATTTAGTCCTTGAACTCAAATAGTTTGTCTTTGTCAACAACAATTACCTTACTCCCATCTTTTAGAAGTTTGGCAACTGCCAAATAAGAAAGAACCACAACCTCTTCTCCTTCTTTAAGACCGGATAGAATTTGAATCTTTTCGCTATCTTGAATCCCAGAGGTTACTTTTACCGCTTTTACCTTATCCCCATCTAAAACAAATACAAATTGATCTGATTCTTTGTTTTCCTCCTGTTCCTTATTCTTAGAATCCTTTTTCTTCTTCTCAATTTCTTCCATCTTCTTACCTTTCTTAGAATTCCTAGATTTCAGCTCCTCTAGAGTTCTTGTTGTAATAGCAGAAATAGGCAAAGTCAATACATCTTCAGTTGTTTCAGTAATAATCTCTACCGAAGCAGACATCCCAGGCTTTATAGGGTGCGGATTTTTCTCAATTAAGTCTTCATAAGAAGACCTCAATATTTTAATCTTTACAACAAAGTTGGTTGCTTGCTCGGCACTGTTTGATATACTAATGCTATTACTTGCAGAATTTGCTATTTCAGTTACTACTCCTTTAAACTTTCTATCCTTGTAGGCATCTAGCTCCACGAATACGGAGTCGTTAAGAGAAACACTTACAATGTCGTTTTCACTCACATCTACTTGTACCTCCATGTTATTGAGATCTGCAATTTTCAACATTTCCGTTCCTGCCATTTGAGAAGTTCCAACAACTCTCTCTCCTAATTCTACATTCAGTGTAGATATAATGCCATTTACTGGTGCATAAACACTTGTTCTATTTACATTCTCACTAGCTTGATTAAGCACAGCTTGCGAACTTTGAATCGTAAATCTAGCAGACTCTACGGATTGCTTTGCAACCTCCAACTCCGCCTCTGCGTTAGTAAAAGATGCTTGCGAATTCTCATACTCCTGACTAGAAATCACCTTGTCCTTATAAAGCTTTTTACTTCGGTTAAAACTGGTTCTAGAGATAATAAAATTTGCATTTGCTCTTGCCAATTGGGCTTTTGAACTAGCAAGACTTGCCTTGGCACCACTTAAACTTGCCCTCATTTGATCTCTTGCAGACTTCACTAATTCTGGATTGATCTTCAATAACAACTGCCCTTTAGTTACAGAATCACCATCCATTACATGTAGTTCAATTATCTCACCAGCAACATCTGGGCTAATACTTACCTCACTCATGGGCTGAATCTTACCAATGGCAGAAACTGTTTCAGTTATAGAGCCCTTCCCTACCTTTTCAATAGAAACTTTAATCTCTGATTTTTTCTTCCCCCTAATTACGGCAATTGCCAATAATACAGCAACTACAACTCCTAAAACAATTAATATTTTTTTTGTGGACATATCTTATTCTATTTCAATGGGTATTCCTTTGTAAAAATTGAGCACCAAACCAGTAAATACATACTCATACTTGGCTTGAATGTATTGGGCCTGAGCAATGTTGTAATTGTTCTTTGCCAAAGAAAAAGTCATGAAATCAATTGCGCCTGCTGAAAATCTTTTTTCACTGTAATCGTAATTTAATTTTTGAGCATCCATGTTTTTCTTACTAGATTCTAATTTTCTAGTGGAAGACAAATAATTCGTATTTGCCTGAGTTAAATCTGCTAGATACTTATTCTCTTGCTCCTTTACTTGAAGGTCTGCTTGTTCTAAGTTTAATTTTGCCGACTTAATATTATTTTGAGCCGCCAAACCATTAAACAAGGGTATGCTCATGCTTAAACCAATCGAACGTCCCAAATTATCATTCAGTTGTTCGCTAAAAGGAGTCTTTTCTCTATCGAATGAAGTATTAAAACCATATACTTTTTCACCTGTACCATCTACCTCACCTATTTCAAATCTATTTAACTGGGGATTAATGAATGTGACACCATTCTCAGAATACCTTGTATTCACATTACCAAAAAGGGAAATCCTTGGACTCAAACCACCTTTAGCCCCTTTAAGCATAAAGCTAGAAGCATTTCTTCTAAATACTGCTGCCTGAACCTCGGGGCGTTTCTCAACATTCTCGGTGTAAACATCTTTTACCTTGCCTGCAGTATCAATGTAAACGTTATTGAGAAAAGCATCGTTTGGATCTTCTACATCAAAATAAGTATCTAGGTCCAGATTCAGCGTGTTCTTTAAATTCAACAATGCCAATTGTAAGCTATTTTCAGCATTTTGAACATTCAACTCATCGTTTGCAACCTGTGCCTCAATAGAATACAAGTCTCCACCAGGTCGGCTTCCAGCCTCAATTAACTTTTTAGTATTTTCTAGTTGGATTTTGGAAGAACGCAATTGTTCTTGTGCCACTTTTACAATCTCCCTATTTTGAATTATTTGCAGGTAAAAATTAGAAATGGATAGTGCTACAGAGTTTAAAGTTACTTCAAGCTCCTTTTGAGAAGCAAAATAATTATAGCGCTGGGTATGTATTGTATTTCTTGACTGCATACCACTAAAGACATTAACCCCAGTACTTAATCCAAAGGAATTGGATTGGATTTGTTGTGAGATGTAATTGTTTGTAATAGGGTCAACAGTTCTACCAAAGTTGTAATTGTGACTACCAGAACCATTCAATGTTGGCAATAAATTAAGCTTGCTTTGCTTGTAGTTTATTTCATTGTTAGCAACATTGATAGCGCCAGATAATGCAGTTATACTTTTACTATTTGCATGTTCAATGCATTTTTTTAAAGTCCATTTTTCTTTAGTATCGCCTAGTGAAAAGGAAATATTGGCTAAGCCAATGAAAAAGAACAAGAGTATGAATCTTTTTTTCATCTGGTAAAAGTATCTAAATGGACATTAAGAAAATGATAGTATCGACCAAATAAAATGCAAGTTCGATAAGTAGGGAAATTTAGGTTTTAACTTATTAGGTAAATCTCTTCACAATACAAATAATAAGGAGCATCAATCCAGCCCAGCCAAGGTAATCACCTAGCTTCACATAAAGTGTTATTGCCTCATTGGTTTTCACTGTACCTTTCAAGGTAAATGGTTCCCACCAAGGACCTCGACTTGTCACCTCTCCCTTTTGATTTATGAAGGCAGAAATTCCAGTATTGCCACTTCTTGCAATGTCTTTTCTAGTTTCAATGGCTCGCACTGCTCCGTAAAGGAAATGGTGCTTGTGCCCATTGGAGGAAGCCCACCAAGCATCGTTAGTTATAATGGCAAGCACATTAGCACCTTTCTTTACAAATTCCCCTGTATAATCTCCAAAAACAGACTCATAGCAGATCAATGGAGCTAAAGAAATTCCGTTTTTAGTTTCCAAAACAATTGGCTCTTTACTAACCCCTAAACTACCAGCACTTCCTGGAATCGAAATGTGAAATGTTTCTAAAAAGTGGAATAATCCAATGTAAGGTACTTTTTCTGGTCCAGGAACTAATTTAGATTTGTGGTACAACACTGGTTCCTTGTGTCTTTCAAATAAGATTGCAGTGTTGTAGGCATCGAAATAAACGTCTTTCTCGTCAAACTTTGCTGTAGGTGTTGGCCTTTCTTCAGCATAGAGGTATTCGTAAGTCTCTGCACCAGTAACAATAGAAAGATTGGGGTATTCATGAAATAAGTCCAACAATATTCTAACCTTCCTCTGGTTCTTAATGTGTGTTTCTACCATCCAACCGGGTAATGCCGTTTCTGGCAACAAAAGCAACTTAGTACTATCGGTTAATTCCTTTCTTGCCAGTTCAACCATAAGATTGGAAATATCCACTACATCCATGTTAAACTTTTGATCGTAAGGGTCTAAATTGGGTTGTATAATTACTACTTCTTTCTCTTCTCCCTTTTCTTCGTATGTAACGTAAATAAATAGAGAAGATAGAATTGGTAAAAAGTAAACCAATCCCAATACAATAAGGTTTCTTTTGGTTCTATTCTTCAATACTACGATTACCATAATACTGCAAATTAGAACCCAAAGGCTACCACCCAAAGTACCTGTAAATTCATACCATTGAATTAGTTTGGGATTTGCAGATAATCCATTTCCTAAATTCAACCATGGGAAATTACCATCCCAGTTCAAGTGCATAAATTCAAAAGTTAACCACGCTCCTATTAGAGTTAAGTAGGACCAAAGCCCCTCTCTTTTCCTTCTGACCCACAAATAAAAACCCCAAAACATAGTCATTAAAAGGGTATTTGCTACAAGCATGAATACAGCACCTTCTGGTGAGGCGTACCAAACCCACCAAGTACAAAGGAAATTCCAAATAAAAATGCCAAGCATCAAAAACCATTTCGCCTTAGATAGCTTTCCAATTTTAGCCAACCTCTCTACCAGAAGCAACCATGGAACAAAAGCAAAGGGTAATAAAAAACCCGTCGCAAATGGAGGCCAACACAACCACAATAGGATTGCACCAAAGATGCTCCAAACAATAGCAGGTATTTTCATTAATTGACTCATTCTTTCCCTCCTATTATTAATACAAATTCTCCTTTAATTTTACTTTCATCTATATTCTCAAATACTTCGGAAACAGTTCCTCTCCAGGTAGTTTCAAAGACTTTAGAAATTTCTTTTACTACTGCCACCTTTCTCTGTTCTCCCATATACTCTTTGATTTCCTTTAATGTCTTTAACAATCTATGAGGGCTTTCATAAAGAACCAATGTCCGTGTTTCTTCTGTTAATTCCTTAAATCTGGTTTGTCTGCCTTTCTTTACTGGTAAGAACCCTTCAAATACAAACTTGTCACAAGGCAAGCCACTTTGTACAAGCGCTGGCACAAAAGCAGTTGCACCCGGCAAACATTCCACTGTAATGTCTTCCTTAATTGCTTCTCTAACAAGTAAAAAACCAGGATCAGATATCCCAGGAGTTCCAGCATCCGTAATCAATCCAATGTTGGAACCTTGAAGCAAATTTTGGACTAAATGCTTCACAATTTTATGTTCGTTGTGCATGTGATACGATTGCATCTTGGCATCAATTTCATAATGTTTAAGCAGGGTCCCAGACTTTCGAGTGTCTTCTGCTAATACAAGATCAACTTCCTTTAATGTCTCCAATGCCTTCAAAGTGATGTCACCCAAATTACCAATTGGTGTAGGAATTAAGTATAATTTACCTTGAGCCATTAAATCTCTTTCATTAAATTTATATTAAAGATCGTTTTCACACCAAAAATAATAATTCCCCAAAGAATGATACTTACACTCATGTAGAGAACAATCTTTTTATTACTTTTTATGAAAGTTTTTGACAAATAACAACCTAGAGGAATACTAAGCAAAATTGGTGTCAAAATACTAATCCCTATTAATCCATAGCTTTTTCTTAGTTTTACTAAAAACCTTAAAAATCCTATTTTCTTCCTCCTTTTAGTGTAATTTTTAAGCCATCTATTGATTTTATCGGATAGATAAGTAAAGAAAACAACTCCAACCATACTTCCAATAGTTACTAATGCAAAAGCCTCTAAACCAGTATAATTTTTGGCAAATACACCTACTACAGCAAGCATATACTTAACTGTAGCTACTAGCCCAATACCTAGAGTCCATAAAATATCTTCCATCAATAATTGAAATAAATTTCGTTATTTGCAAGGCAAATTTAAACTTTAATACATGAAAAAGAACTTCCTATTCTATTTATCTGCTTTACTTATACTTAGCTCTTGTGAATCGGAGCATTTATATGGTCCAGATGGGATATTAGAAGTAGCTGGTTGTGACACAATAGACCTTTCTTATACCAACCAAATAAAATCAATATTGGACGGAAATTGCATGGACTGTCACAGCACAGCAAATGCAAGTGCTGCAATTGTCCTAGACAACTATGCCGCAGTGAAAGATGCTATTAACAATGGAGAAGTACTAAAAGCCATCAACCACGAATCAGGTGTTTCGGATATGCCTCCATCTGGAAAAATGAACAACTGTACCATATTGCAAATCGAAACGTGGGTCAAAGAAGGAATGAAAGAATGAAAAATCTAATTTTACCAATAATTTTATTGGCCATGCCAATAATCTGTATAGCACAAGAAGAAGACGATCTCTTTGGAGATTTACTAGATAATAAAGAATTCGTACTTACTACTTTTGAGACAACGAGACTAATTAACGCCCATACCACTGAAATTGTAGGGAAAAGAAGTCTCGACTTTAGAATTAACCATCGATTTGGAGATGTAAATGGTGGACTTCAGCAGTTGTATGGATTAGATAATGCTGGATCAATTGAACTGGCATTTGATTATGCTGTTAACGATAAGTTTCAGTTTGGTATTGGAAGAATCAACTTAGGTAAATTTATGAATGTGTATGGTAAATACAGAATTCTAAGACAAACTACGAATAATTCTAATCCTATAAGCATTACAGGTATTGCAAAAGGGACTGGAACTATTATTGAAGCAGATGATGACAGATTTGACAAATTTACTAATAGGCTTATTTACACAACCCAATTGCAATTTGCAAAAAAGCTTAGCAAAAAGTTATCACTACAAGTAGGACCGGTATGGTCACATTTCAACTTGGTTGATTCTGCACAGTACAACCACGACAACCTCGGTATTCTTTTTTTAGGTAGATACAAACTGTTTAAGAGAGCAGCAATTACTTGGGAATACAATTATAGAATTAACACTTTAGACGATAGGACTATAGACAACAGCATTTACAGAAATTCTATAGGTATTGGATTTGAGATTGAAACCGGTGGGCATGTATTCCAAACCTTCTTCACTAACAGCAAATCGGCAGAAGAATCCCAAGCCTATTTTAGAACATCAAGCGACCCTCTTAAGGGTGAGTGGAGGTTAGGGTTTAATATATCCAGAGTCTTCAGCCTTTAGTTTGGCACTACAATTGAAATACATAAACTATGAAAAGAATAAACTTAGTACTAATCGTTATGGCAACCTTGTTTGCTTTTCCTTTAACGGCACAAAAATACAAAACTAAAAAAGGAGATGCTTCCTTCTTTTCAACTGCTCCTATAGAGGACATAGAAGCTAAGTCGAACCAAATGGTTTGTAAACTTAACACGATAGACAACAGCCTTGCATTTGGTGTCAGTATTCGTTCTTTCCAATTTGATAATGAAAAAATGCGTGAGCATTTTAATGAAAACTACATGGAAAGTGACAAGTATAAAATTGCAAAATTCATTGGCAAAATTCAAGATACTATTGATTATACTGTGGACGGAACACATGAAGTGACTGTAGTAGGAAAGCTAACCATACATGGAGTAACGAAAGACAGAACAGTAATAGGAACATTGATTGTAAAGGATGGTAAAATACAATTAAAGAGTTCTTTTGACGTAACAGTAAGCGACCATGAAGTGAAAATTCCAAAACTGATGTTTCAAAAAATTGCAGAAACAGTAAAAGTAACTATCGATTGCATTTTGGATAAAGAAGAGTGAAAAAAGTAGTCATAAAAAACACCTTTGTGAGCTCACAAAGGTGTTTTTATTTAAAGACCTGTCATCTTTCCTGTTTCAGGATCCCAAACCTTCAATTTTAAGCATTTGTAAATATCGATAGGGTTTAAACTAGTAATTCGTGGATTCTGTAATTCTGGAATACTATCCATTGTTTCTTTAAGCCTATAAAAAGGAATTCTATGGTTTACGTGATGTACGTGATGGTAACCAATGTTACCAGTAAACCAGTGCATTATTGGACTCATTTCCATCATACTGGTAGAATCCAATGCAGCCCCACTATATTCCCAACTATCGTTGTCTTTGAATGTGGCAGCAGGGAAATTATGCTGCGCATAAAATAAGTAAGCACCCATAGCAAATGCAATGGTAAAAGGAATTAGGAAGCTAAAAAGAAGCCCCTCCATACCAAAGTAAGAGTATATTAATATACCCATGACAGCATGCATTACTAAGGCAAGTCCCGAATCCCAATGATTCTTGGGACTTTTTACAACTGAATAAACATTTAAATTAATAACGAACAGGGTTAAGTATCCTAGCATGATGGTTATAGGGTTACGTGCCAATAAATACATGATTTTTTGCTTTTTATCTAACCTCTTATATTCTTTTTTACTCAATAAGGGATAAGAGCCAATACCTAGATTAGAAAGTTTCGAATTGTTGTGGTGGTGAAAATCATGTGTTCTTTTCCAAATGTTTTGAGGAGCAAGAATAAACATACCATACCATACCATTATTGGTTTAGCTAATTTTGATTTCGTAAATATAGCGCCGTGCTGGTAATCGTGGTAGATAATAAACGTTCTTACCATCATCAAGGCAAATAAGATGCTAAACACAATTCGCAGGGCAGGATGAACAGATAAAAAAGTTAATCCTCCAGTTACAAAAAACAAAACCAAAGTACTTCCAAAGTACAACCAACTTTTTTTAACATCCTCCTTAGTAAATTTCATACTTGCCATTATAAGCTCTCTTCCTTCTCGAGGCTTTCTTAGTTGGGGTTTATTTTCTTCTTTACTCATTAATTTTTAATCTTAAAATTACTCTTCTGTGGAGCGTTTGTGCTTCCATCTCCTGTGTGACCATAACCAGGTTACTGGATTTTTAATTATCGACTCTTCTAATATGCTATTAAAAGCCAAAGTAATCTCATTATCATCAGTCTCTTTGGGCTTATCAAACAACACCTTTGCTGTCACTTCATAATACCCTCTTTTAACGCGCACAATATTCATATAAACAACGGGATAATCTAACATTTTTGACATTTTTTCTGGACCAGTAAACACTGCTGTGTCTTGATTCAAGAACTTTGTCCAAAAGGCAGTTTTCACTGGTGTAGGAGCCTGGTCCGCCACTAAAGCTGTCGCATTTATCGTTTTACGATTTGAAATAATACTTTTCAAAGCATTTTTCCTTGGTATTATCTTGGTATTAAATTTCGTCCTTGCTTTCGCAAATAGTCTTTCAAAATAAGGATTCGAAAGTGGGTGGTAAACAACATACAACTGATAATTTGTGCTTAAAGCAAAACATGGACCACCCCATTCCCAATTTCCCAAATGACCTAATACCACTAAAAAGCTTTGCTCCTTTTCATACAACTCCTGAATCACTTCTGGATTAGTAAATTTAGTGTGTTTCCTAACCGTATCCGCATTCCATGAAGTAGTTTTAAGCGTCTCAAGAATTACATCACACAGGTATTTGTAAAAATCCCTCGCCAAGACATTAATCTCTTTTTCTGTTTTATCCGGAAAACTATTTCTCAAATTAGTAAATACCACCTTCTTCCTATACCCTAAAACTCGATACACAAGAAAATAAACAGCATCAGAAACAAGGTATAGCAAAGGAAAAGGAAGCCTTGCAACTACAAATAAAAATGGAAATGTTATATAGTATGTTATCGCTTTCAAGTAGCCCTTGATTTAGTCGGTACAAAAATACTATATTTATTCAATCTTACAATAAACTAAAGACCGTATCTAAATCGGATTTCATCGTTCCTAAATTGGACAAAACATTACAAACTCTTTTACCTTACCTTTATACAAACATCCAAATTATGAAACACATTACACTTCTATTCTCTCTTATCATTGGCCTACTTCTTCCCCAAATTACTGATGCTTGTCCTATATGGTATGTAGGTAAAATTAAAATTGTGGATCAAAATTTTAAAGAAATCGAATCTGTTAAGTTATGCAAATACAATAATTATGGGGACTCGTTTTTCCTTACCAAAAGTTATAGAAACAGTTGGAAGAACGACTCATCCGATGGAAAGGATTATAGGTTTTGGAATGGTGGCTATCGCATACATTTAAAAGACCAAAGAGTAGAAGTACCGTACAAATACAAAATCACTGCTAAAGGTTATGCCGATTTGTATTTAAACAACATCACACTTAAGGGCAGTACTTGGAGTGATAGCAATTCTATTGATGCAGTTCTATATATTGTAATGCCCACCAAAAAGTTTATAACAAGAAAAGGTAAAACCATCATGCAAATAAGTTACAGAATTGACAAACCATTTACTGCTAGTGATACTGCCATATTTAACATTCAAACCAACAAATCAAAAAACATTGAATTTCAATTGTCTGATTATATCGAAACGACTAACACGAAAACGATTACTGACCAGGTAGAAACATCCACTGATTATGCGACTGATACATACCCCAACCCAGTTAAGAATACTTTTCAAATAAACATCCCCAACATAAATGCATTAGGACAAAAAGTGACTTTTTTTGATCTGGTTGGTAAAGAAATTAAATCCTTAATGGTTTATAATAATAGGAATACAATAGAGCTAGATTGGTTACAAAACGGGACCTATTTACTCGTAATTTACGATAAAAACGGGAATGGAATTCACAAAGAAAAACTCTTAAAAATCTAGCATAAGATTTTTATCTTTGCAAAATGCAAAAAGGACCTGTAACTTCTTTTATTGAAAAACATTACCTGCATTTCAATGCCGCCGCATTGGTTGATGCCGCAGATGCTTACATAGAGCAACTTGAAAAAGAGAATAAGATGATGCTTACTCTTGCTGGTGCAATGAGCACCGCAGAACTTGGAATCTCCCTTGCTGAAATGATCAGAAAAGACAAGATTCAAATTATATCCTGTACAGGTGCAAATCTGGAAGAGGATATAATGAATTTAGTTGCTCATTCACATTATAAAAGAGTGCCTAATTACAGGGACCTTTCTCCTCAAGACGAGCAAGACTTACTAGAAAACCATTTCAATAGAGTTACGGATACCTGTATCCCTGAAGAAGAAGCCTTTCGCCGACTACAAAAGCATGTTTTTAAAATCTGGAAAGATGCCGAAGAAGTTGGAGAACGCATGTTTCCTCATGAATTTCTCTATAAATTATTGCTTTCTGGTGTATTGGAGCAATACTACGAAATTGATCCACAGAACAGCTGGATGTTGGCAGCAGCAAAAAAAACCTTACCTATGGTAGTTCCTGGATGGGAAGATTCTACTCTAGGGAACATCTTTGCTAGTTATGTTTTAAAAGGTGAATTAAAAGCGAGCACCATGAAATCTGGAATAGAGTACATGACCTTCCTTGCAGATTGGTATGTAAAAAATAGTGATACTGGAATTGGATTCTTTCAAATAGGTGGTGGAATAGCAGGTGATTTTCCAATATGTGTTGTGCCCATGCTTTACCAAGACATGGAAATGGAGAACATCCCATTTTGGTCTTATTTCTGCCAAATTTCGGATAGTACTACGAGTTATGGTTCCTATTCTGGTGCGGTGCCAAATGAAAAAATAACTTGGGGCAAATTAGAAATTGATACTCCAAAATTTATTATTGAAAGTGATGCTACCATTGTAGCACCTTTGGTATTTGCTAAGATATTAAATTGGTAAAAGAGAAAACAATCATATCTTTAGTTGGACCTACAGCTGTAGGGAAAACTGCTCTTTCCATTGGCTTAGCCAATGCTTTACATACAGAAATCGTTTCCTGTGACTCCAGGCAATTCTACAAGGAAATTTCTATAGGAACTGCAAAACCAAGTCCAGAGGAACTCACTCAAGCAAAGCATCATTTCATTAACTCTCATAGCATCCACGATACATTTACATCTGGTGACTTTGAGAAAGAAGGGCTTAAACTTCTGGATAAATTATTCTCTAAATACGATACAGTAATTCTTACTGGTGGCTCTGGTCTTTTCGAGAAAGCACTTGTAGAAGGGTTCGATCAATTCCCCCCGGTTAAAGAAGGATTGAGAGAAGAGTTAAACCTACAATTTGAAAACCAAGGCCTTTCTTCATTATTAGAGGACTTAGAAAAACTAGATCCAGAAACTTACCAAATAGTAGAAAAGACAAACCACAGAAGAGTCATTAGATCGCTTGAAATTAACAAAACAGAAGGCAAGCCTCTCTCCTATTATAAGTCCAAAAAAGCACCAAGAACCTTTAAAACTATAAGGATAGGTTTAACCATGGACAGAGAGAAACTATACAATAGAATTAACCAACGAGTAGACAACATGATGCAAGAAGGATTATTGGACGAAGTTAAATCCTTGGTTGATTTCCAGCATTTGAATACCTTACAAACAGTTGGTTATTCTGAGTTGTTTAAACACTTAAATGGAGATGTTAGTCTGGAAGACGCTATAGGAAGCATTAAACAAAATACTCGTAGATACGCCAAAAGGCAATTGACTTGGTTTAGAAAATACGATAACCTTATTTGGCTTGAAGATGCCAATCTAGAAGATTTGATTCAATTCATTTCTTAGTAAAACAAGAAATACTAAGCTTTAAGAGCGCCATAAAAAATATTATTTCGAGGAGTTCTTTCACTAAAATTATCCAACCTTTTTTTTAACTTCGCCCCAAGATGCAGATTGAGGAGGCAAAGAGCAAAATAGAGATTCTTACCAAAGAGCTTAAGGAACACAATTACCTTTACTATGTATTGGCTGAGCCAATAATAAGTGACCGTGATTTCGATGAAAAACTAACGCACTTAGAACTCTTAGAGAAAGAATTTCCGCAATTTGCTTCACAGGACTCCCCTACTAAAAAGGTAGGTGGAGCAGTTTCCGAAGGTTTTGTAACCGTGAAACACAACACCCCTATGTTGTCCTTAGGGAACACCTACAGCAAGGAAGAATTAACCGATTTTGATGCAAGAATTAAGAAAATCATTGGCGAAGATTTTGAATACGTCTGCGAGCTAAAAATTGATGGATTAGCGATAGGATTACAATACGAAAATGGCAAATTATTAAAAGCAATTACAAGAGGTGATGGCGTGCAAGGAGACGATGTTACAGAAAATGTAAGAACAATCAAATCCTTAAATACCCAGTTGCATGGTGACTACCCGGATCAATTTGAAGTAAGAGGAGAAATATTCATGCACCACAAAGCCTTTGAGCGCTTAAATGAAATGCGTGAAAAGGATGGAAAGCCACTTTACGCAAATCCTAGGAATGTTGCATCTGGCTCACTTAAAATGCAAGATAGCAAAGAAGTAGCTAAGCGTCCATTAGACATTATTTTGTACCATTTGCTTAGCAAAGACACTTATGGAGGACATTTTGAAGGACTTGTAAAGGCAAATTCTTGGGGAATTAAAACTTCACCAGATAGCAAGAAATGCAAGACATTAGAAGATGTATTTAAATTTTTAGACCATTGGGATACCCAAAGAAAAAAGATTTCCTACGACATTGATGGTGTAGTAATAAAAGTAAACGACCCAAGATTACAAGAAGAGCTAGGATTTACAGCTAAATCACCTCGATGGGCGATAGCCTATAAATTTGAAACGGAATCTGCTACTACAGAACTGCTAAGTATCGATTTTCAAGTAGGTAGGACTGGCAGTATTACGCCAGTAGCGAATCTCGAGCCAGTACAACTTTTAGGGACAACGGTCAAAAGAGCTTCCTTGCACAATGCCAATGAAATAGAACGTTTGGATGTGCGAATAGGAGATACTGTTTTCGTTGAGAAAGGTGGTGAAATAATCCCTAAAATTACCAAGGTAGATATTTCAAAGAGACCTTTGATGTCGCAGCAAGTGGTATTTCGATCTACTTGTCCCGAATGCAATACCCCTCTTGTAAGAAAAGAAGGTGAAGCAAACCATTACTGCCCTAACGAAGATTTATGCCCACCGCAGGTAAAAGGGAAGATGGAGCATTTCATACACCGAAAAGGAATGGACATAGGCAGTATAGGCGGTGAAACCATAGAGCTCTTTTATGAAAAAGGGATGGTTAAGGACATTGCAGATTTGTACACCTTGCAATACGACGATATTCTGTCCTTAGAACGAATGGCTGAAAAATCTGCCCAGAACATCTTAGATGCTTTGGAAGAAAGTAAAAAAGTGCCATTTCACAGAGTACTGTTTGCCATTGGGATACGATTTGTTGGTGCCACAGTGGCAAATACACTCGCAAAGCATTTCAAGAACATTCATGCTATTATGAAAGCAAGTGTGGAGGAGTTGGAAGCAGTAGATGAAATAGGGATTAAGATAGCAGAGTCTGTTTACGAATATTTCCAGGAAGAGAAGAACCTAGACCGTATTCAGAAACTAGAAGACTATGGCTTGCAATTTGTTCAAGAAGAAACGGAAGGCAGTACAGAAAAGTTAAAGGGATTAAAGATTGTTATCTCTGGGGTATTTGAGAAACATTCTAGAGACGAACTTAAAAAAATCATTGAGCTTAATGGTGGCAAGAATGTAAGTAGCATTTCTTCAGCTACTTCCTTTCTTTTAGCTGGAAAAGGAATTGGCCCAGCCAAACTAGAAAAAGCAGAAAAGCTTGGAACAAAGATTATTAACGAGGACGAATTAATAGAATTGATACGAGAATAATGGATATTTTAAAGAAGAAAGCATTGGCAAAAGCCATTAAGAATGCAAATAAAGGGCACGCCATTACTCCATTGAGTCAATCAAAAAACATTGCTTTTCTTTATTGCAGTTCTATCTCTACCCAAGACAAGCAACTTATAGCTCAATGGAAAAATGGTATGGAAAAAGCTGGGAAGAAGATTACTGAATGTATTGTTCACAATACAAAATTAAAGAAAGGCATAATTGAATCTTCAGAGCCCCTTAGTCTTTACAAGAATCATTTTAAACTCAGTGGCAAAGTACAGCCAGAGGCAATAGGAACCTTCTTAAATGAAGATTTTGATTACCTTATTCTTTTTGAGAATATACCTAGTCTAAACATTCAGCTATTAGCAGCAAATTCTAAAGCCAAACTGCGAATAGGGAAAAACAGCGAGGAGAACCAACCCATCTGTGACTTCTTAATAAACATTCCGCTGGATGCCGATATGGAATCTTACATTCTTAACCTGGAAAAAACGGTGAAGGCTATTGCTGGAGGGTAAAGGTAGCTTTGAGTTTAAGTTCAGCATTCATATCATTTTAATCCAACTAAGAAACGCTACCCAGAGCGGAGAGGAGCAACAAATTCCATTACTTTCCATAAACCCCACTCAATACTCTTCCATTTGAGAATAATTCTTCCTTTTCTTTTATCCATCCTGCCTCAACAAAGACTTTATTAAAATCTGGTAACTTGTTGTTTTTAAGTCCAGTGGTAATCTTGAAGAAGAAATACATGGTGCCTAAAAGGACCTTTGAAATTCCTGCTTCGTGCATGTCACTGAAGAGAATCTGAGTGTTTTCCTTTGACTTCTCCATTATCTTCTTCAAAAAAGAGACACATTGCTCTCCTTCAAATTGATCCAAGAAGAAAGGAAGAATAACCCAATCAAAACCAAAATCTTCCAGGGTAAATGCATCTTTTTCTAGAAAGGATATTTGCTCCTTTAGGAAAGGATTTTTTTTATTGGCCAAGCCAATCATTTTTGAAGAGAATTCACAGTATGTAACAGTTGCACTAGGACAAACGTTGTATAAGGACTTTAAAAGCTCTCCATTACCACCTCCTACGATTAGTACCTTCTCCTTCTCTTTTATTCTATAAAAATAATGTGTTGCACCTTGTTCTAAGCCTTTACCAAAGACAAGTCTCGACAGGCTTTTATAAAATGGTGCAAGAAAATTATAGTTGCTCGTATTCAAGGTGCGATAATTAAAATCCAATGAGTATATTTGCCAAATAATTTTGGTGCCGGTAAAAGTACTAAACAAAAGAGAAATAAAAATGTTACAAGGAAAAACAGCTTTAATCACAGGGGCCTCTAGAGGTATAGGGAAATCCATTGCAGAAAAAATGGCGGAAAATGGAGCAAATATTTGCTTTACTTATGCATCTTCTGTTGAGAAGGCAAATGCACTTGAAAAAGAATTGAGTGACAAATACGGAGTAAAAGTAAAGGGTTTTCAATCCAATGCTGCAGAATTTGCTAGTGCAGATAAACTAGCGGAAGATGTTTTAGCAGAGTTTGGAAACATAGACATCCTAATAAACAATGCAGGTGTAACTAGAGATGGTTTGCTTATGAGAATGAGCGAGCAAGACTGGGACGATGTAATGGACATAAACCTTAAATCTACTTTTAACCTGACTAAAGCGTTTTTAAAGAATTTCTTAAAACAAAGAAGTGGAAGTATTATTAACATGTCTTCTGTGGTAGGAGTTATGGGTAATGCTGGACAATCCAACTATTCTGCATCTAAAGCTGGGATGATAGGATTCACGAAATCTATGGCGAAGGAACTTGGAGGTAGAGGTATTAGAGTAAATGCAATTGCTCCAGGTTTTATCAAAACAGAAATGACTGGTGCCTTAAACGAAGAAGTTGTTGCAAAATGGGAAGAAAGTATTCCATTGAAAAGAGGAGGGGAAACAGATGATGTTGCAAACGCATGCATTTTCTTAGCATCTGATATGAGTACCTACATCACTGGTCAAGTACTAAGTGTTTGTGGAGGTATGTTAATGTAAAAAAAAGGAAATTAATGGCAATAGATCAACCTGCATTGGAAGGCAAGAACATGTCCTTCTTGGATCATGTAGATGAACTGCGTTCGTATATTATCAGAAGCATCATTGCTATTCTTATAGGTGGTATTGTTGCCTTCTCTTTTATAAAAGAAATAGTTGGACAAGTTATCTTTGGTCCTACGAAAAAGGACTTTATTACCTACCAATTGATGTGTGATTTAGGTCATTATTTAAAACGTGGTGATGCCTTGTGTATAGGAGATTTCCCTTTCATTATCCAAAACATTGGTGTAACCACTCAGTTTCTACAAGCTTTTAAGATTGCAGCAATTGCCGGGATAATTATAGCATTCCCATATATTCTATTTCAAATATGGCGTTTTGTAAAACCTGCATTATCTTCTAAAGAACAAAATAAAACTACCGGGTTTGTATTCTTTTGCTCTAGCCTATTTTTCTTAGGATTGGGCTTTGGGTATTTCATTCTTACTCCTATCTCCATGAATTTCTTGGGTAATTTTAGTTTGGGTGATGACATTCAAAATCAGTTTAGTTTGCAGTCTGTGGTTGGGTTCGTAACTACCATGTCCTTTGGAACAGGATTAATATTTGAATTACCAGTACTGATCTATTTCCTTGCAAAACTTGGATTAATTACACCTGCCTTCCTTAAAAAATACCGAAAACATTCTTTCGTAGTTATTCTTATTCTTTCTGCTTTTGTTACTCCTCCAGATGTGGTGAGTCAAGTGATGCTTACCATTCCTCTTTATCTACTTTTTGAATTTGGGATAGTAATTGCAAAGAAAGTGTACAAGGACAGAGAGAAAGAAGACAAAGCAAGAGCAGAAGGAACATAAGTCTTCCATATATTGTTTATCATTGTATAGCTTGAAACTTATACTCTTTTATATTCTTATACTTTTCTCAATCAATTGCTTGGGACAGCACACCAATGATTTTCTTTACCCATTGGGTAATATCGAAAACCACAGTTACGAAGCAGACTCACTTAGAAATGGACTTGTAATAGATACTTTCCCAAACGGTAAAACAAAACAATTCGCATTCTATGTAAACGGAGAAGCATTTGGAATGGTTTACAATTACTTTGACCATGGGAAAAAAGATTCTTACGGAAAGATGTATCATGGAAAGAGAGTCGGCCTTTGGAAGGAATATTATTACATGAATGGTAACCTTAAAAAAGAAGTGAGCTATTCTGGTAGTAGTGGACTCTTTCATTATGAAATGAACTATTTTGAATCGGGTAAGGTATGGCATGCTACTTTTAATTCAAGAAATTTATACACTCATTACGAGTACTATTTAAGTGAGGATGGAGATACTCAGTTTACTCATAGGGTTGTAGACTCTTTAAAAAAGATCTACACTTACTCCGAGTTTCATTCACTGGGTTTCCCAAATGTTATCGGTTACAAAAAATACACATTAGGGAATGGTTGGGAAAGTATTGGGACATGGAATTGGTATACCGAAACCGGTAAATTAATTAGAAGAAAAGTATACTCTAGTGACCCATACGGTATAGATTAATCCCTAAAATATTTCTTTAATTTCAAGAATGGTTTTTCGAATAAGCGGTAGGATAAACCAGAAATGGCCACGCTAAGAATCAGTGCAAGTACAAGGAAGGAGAATGCCATTAATGGAGAATCCAGATTATACTCCCACCCTCTAAAAAGTTGAATAAGCAGGTTTATCACAATAATGTGGTAGACATAAAGACCGTAAGATATCTTACCCAAATAATTCAAAGGGCTCTTATCTCCTATTTTGAAAATTAATTCTTTAGATAAGAACAATGCGATTAATACAAAGAACAGTATCCCATAAAGTGTTGTGTGAAACAACTGCCCTATACCTTCATTTAAGATAAATGGGTTTATTAAAACGAAAAGTAAGATAAGCCCTACTCCAATTCTTTTTAAGATTATTGGCCAGGAGCCAATGTATTTCTCGTACAATGCATTTTTATAAAAGTATAAATATGCCAAAAGGCCTCCATAACAGAACAAATCTAAATGTGTGAGTATTTCGCCATGATCCCATCCCATAGAAGTAAAGTAGATCTTTGAAATAAAAGATATCGCTAAGCCAATAAGAGTAAACAACCCAAACTTCTTCGCAGGTATAAGAATGAATACAATCCCCCAAATGATGTAAAAATGCTCTTCAATACACAAGGACCACATAACACCAAGCGGAGAAACATTGGGCATCATCCCTTCTTGCATCATTTTATAATTCTCTAGGAACAAGAGGGAGTGAAATGCGCTAGGCTCATATCCTTCATTAGAATAACCTAGGTTTAAATAGTTTAAAATATATGGAGTAGCAAAGGCAAAGGCTACCATAAGATAGTAAAGAGGCCATATCCTCAGTACCCTCCGCATAAAGAAATTTTTCAAGGAGAAGCTTGTTTTGGCTTCTTTCTCCTTAATACACAAATAGCTGATTAAAAAACCACTAAGGACAAAGAAAAACTCTACACCTAAACCGCCCCCTGCTTTCACAAAGGAAAACCATGCAAAAGCATTAATAGGCAAATGCAACAGAAAAACTTTGAGAAATGCAAAAAAACGCAAAGCGTCCAAAGAATGAAAATGTTCCTTAGGCAGCAAGGTCTTAATCTTCTTTTATAAGCCCCACTCTTTCAAGGTAATTGTAGATAAGGAATTTATTTCTCATCTTCTTGAATTCCGCTATACCCTTGTCCCAACTAGCATATATCTCCTCCTGAGTTTTACCATTTTTAATTTGTTCTTGCAGTGTTGAATTCCCAGCCAATAGATTAAAATTCTTCAAGAAAAATGCTTCTTTATTCTCTGTTTGTTCGTAAACCAAAATAATCCAATTAAGGTAAATCCGTTTGTGCACAGGAATATAAGAGGATCCAAAGGTCTCTAACAGATAACCCTGACATTTTTCTCCTTTGAACTTTGGATTGGGTGCTACACCTTCAATAGGTTTTGGGGTAAAAAAATAACTCCCATGTTTCAAGTTTGGAGAGCCCAAGCATTGAAATGGTTTATCTGTTCCTCTCCCAATGCTTATTGGAGTTCCTTCAAACAAACAAAGTGATGGATACAAATAAATTGAGGTGCTATTCGGTAAATTTGGAGAAGGCTTTACTGGCAATTTATATTCCATGTGATGGTTGTAATCCTTCATGGCTATTACCGTTAAATCACAACTTAAGCTGTCATTTAACCATTTCTCACCATTAATCATTTTGGCGTATTCTCCAACTGTCAAACCATGAACAATAGGTACTGGATGCATTCCTATAAAAGACTTGTGTTTTAAATCAAGTATGGGACCATCTACGAAGTAACCATTTGGATTTGGTCTATCAAGAACCATAAAGGACACTTTATTTTCAGCGGAAGCCTCCATGGCATAATGCATGGTACTTGTATAAGTATAAAACCTTACTCCTACATCTTGGATATCAAAAACCAAGTAATCCAAACCCTTCATATCCTCTGCAGTCGGTTTCTTATGTTTACCATAAAGAGATACAATAGGCAATCCAGTCTTAGCATCTGCGGAGCTACTTACCTTATCTCCAGCTCCATGATTCCCTCTAAACCCATGTTCCGGAGAAAATATTTTTTTTACCTGAATCCCTGCACTTAGTAAGGTATCCAATAAATGAGTTTTACCTACAAGGGAAGATTGATTTACTATGATCCCAATATTCTTATTCTTTAGGATGTTAAAATAAAGATCCGTTTGTTGTGCTCCAGTCTTAATGTCGTGGCCAAAAGCAATGTTTTGAGCAAGAATCATTAAGATGCATAAGGTTCTTAGAATAATATGTTGCATTTTTGAAAATTGATTGATGAGTCAAAAATATGAAATTATCCTTATACATAGCTAAAAGATTATCCCTAAAAGGGAAAAAGTCTTTTTCACGACTCATAGTGATCTTATCTATTGTTGCTGTGTCTATTAGCTTAGCTGTAATGATACTTTCCATGGCTACCGTAACTGGATTTCAATATGGCATAAAAGAAAAAGTTGTTGGATTTGGAGGACATATAGAGGTTAGTAAGTATATATCAAATTTAAACCACGATTATCCATTACTAGCATACAACGATACAACGCACCAGGAATTACAAAAGGTAGAGGGTGTTCTTGATGTAAACAAAGTGCTTACCAAACCAGGTATCATAAAAGCGAAAGAAGACAACGAGGGTATAATCATAAAAGGAGTTGATAGCAACTACAACTGGGAATACATGAATCGCCATATCCTAGAAGGTAGGCACCCAGATTACACTTCAAATGGAAGCTACAATGAAGTTTTGATTTCCAAGCACACTGCACAAAAGCTAAAACTTAAATTAGGAGATAAATTAAAGGTCTATTTTATTGATGAAAAAGTAAGAGCAATGGCTCCTGTTATTGTTGGAATCTATAAGACTGGTCTAGAAGAATACGACAAGATCTTTGCACTTGGAAACTTAAAGACTCTGCAAAGAATATTTGCAAAAAAAGAGGATAAAATTAGTCACTATGAGATCAAGGTGGCAAATTTTAAGAACTACGAGAACATTCAAAGGCAAATAAATCGCATTATCCCTATAGAGCTTCAAAGCAATAATGCCATGGATAGAAACCCTCAAATATTTGATTGGTTAAAACTTTTGGATCTTAATGTTTACATAGTCATTGCACTTATGCTCGTTGTAGCAGCATTTAATGTTATTACTGCCTTATTGATACTCGTTTTGGAAAGAGTAAACATGGTGGGGATTCTTAAGGCCTTAGGAGAGACAAACTGGAACATTCGCAATATTTTTGTATATAAACTACTTTACATAAACGTATTAGGGCTTCTTTTTGGAAACATCTTAGGTATTGGCTTAGCCTTTATACAACAAAGTACAGGTTTAATTAAGTTGGCAGAGGAAACCTATGTTGTAAACGAAGTACTTATCAAGATTATGCCCATGCACATTATCCTAGTTAACCTAGGAACACTTGCCATTAGTTTTATCTCTATCCTTATAGCCTCTAAATTAGTTACTAATATCCAGCCAGCCGAGACCATCAAATTTGAATAATACTATTCTAACCGTTGGTTAATTCTTCCTTAGATTCTTATAGAAATATTTTACTTTTGAGAAGTGAGAATAGTAATGATATTGCTTTTGGGGCTTTACAGCCAATGCTCTTTTGCCCAATGGGCCAAATTGAATAGTGGAACAGAAGAGGAACTAAATTCTATCTTCTTTTCAGACGAGAACATAGGATATACCTGCGGATCCAATGGGCACGTTGGGAAAACAATCGATGGTGGGAAAAATTGGACAGATGTAAGCCTATCCAAACCCTTTAAATTGCATGATTTGTACTTTTTAGATTCCTTGAGAGGTTATGTTGTCGGATTAAATGCGCTGATATACAAAACCATCGATGGCGGAGTGAATTGGACAGAGGACAAACCAATCTCGGGTGAAACGGAAATTAAATCTATTGCATTTAAAGATACTAGTTATGGAGTCGCTGTGGGTGAAGAAGGAAAAATATATGTTTATGAAAATGGCATTTGGACCAAGCAATCCTTAAGCAATAGAGTGAACCTAAATGATGTTGCAATAAATGATAATGGTTTTGCAATTATAGCTGCAGACTCAGGCAAAATTTATAGAAAAAAACAAGTGGATCCATTATTTGACTTATACCCAGGCTATTCTTCAACCACTCCCTTTACTTCAGTCCAGTTCATTGAAGATATCATTTATATAACCGGTGGTTGGTTCGACGATAGCTTAAAACGATTTACTTGGCATTTTCTTGAATCAAAAGACAGTGGAGAGGTCTTTACAAAAAATTCAACGATGGACTTAGAAGCAATGAATAAAACACATTTCATTTCTTTGGATAAGGCATATTACCTAGGTAAATCTACTGGTTTCTATGCTAGCGACGACAAATTCAAATCAAACTACCGATTGTTACCTGGTACTAACAATACTTTAAACAATTTTTTTTTTGTGAACCAAGATGTCGTTTTTGCTTGCGGTGTAGCAGGAACAATAGTAAAAACTAGCCATAGTCCGGGTTGGAATACTTCTAACGAGGAGTTGGAAATGAACCTTGGTTTTTACCCAAATCCTGCAAAGAAATATATCTTATTTAACAGCCCGAAAGTACAGCACCTGAGTCTATACAATTCTCATGGTTTACTTGTGATGGAACAAACAATCATTGACAGCAAAGTGGATGTCTCCCTTTTGCCTAAAGGAATGTATGTTTCTGTTATTCGGTATCAAGGTGACCAAGTAAATATGGGTAAATTAATCTTGGAATAAGCAAGCCATTTTATTCTCCCTTCTAATTTATGGTGTCTAAATTTCATATCTTTTTGCAATTCTAATTTTATTACCTTTGACTCTTTAAAATTTAAGTATGTTAGAGATAAAAGGAGCTGGAGTAGCATTGGTAACACCATTCAAAGAAAATGGTGAAGTAGATCACATTGGCTTAGCCAAACTAATAGAACACCAAATGCAAGGAGGCACTGACTTTCTTGTAATCATGGGAACCACAGGAGAATCGGCAACTATTACAACAGAAGAAAAGAAAGCAATTATTGCAACCATTAAGACAGCCAATTCCAATAATTTACCCCTTGTATTGGGAGTTGGAGGGAATTGCACTAGAACCGTTTGTGACTCTTTAAGAGATACCGACTTTGAAGGCTTTTGTGCAATACTAAGTGTTTCTCCATATTACAATAAGCCCAACCAAGAAGGAATCTACCAGCATTACATGGCTGTAGCAAATGTTTCCCCTCTTCCAATTATTCTATATAACGTACCAGGAAGAACAGGATCTAACATCTCTGCAGATACAACATTAAGACTTGCACAACATCCAAACATCTGGGCTACTAAAGAAGCCTCAGCCAACTGGGAACAAGTAATGGAAATCATTCAAAACAAACCAGAAGGGTTTGTTGTTCTTTCGGGAGACGATAATTACACTCTACCATTTATTTCTTTAGGAATGGATGGGGTAATCTCAGTAATTTGTAATGCTTACCCAAGCGAATTTTCTACTATGGTGCATGCTGCCTTAGAGAATGATTTTATTGCTGCTAGAAAAGAACATTATAAATTACTGAACCACATGAACCTCATCTTTGCAGATGGCAACCCAGGTGGAATAAAAGTAGTTTTAAATGAAATGGGTATATGTGAAAACGAAGTAAGAATGCCACTTTCTATAGTTAACAAAGAGGTTGAAAACAAACTGAGAGAAGTAACAAAGAACTTTTGAAAAAGCTAATCCTCATACTATTTATTTGTGGTTCAAGCCAGTTAAAAGCGCAAACAAGTTACTATAGAGTAGACGATGAAAGAGTAAATTTCTACCTAGATTACATTGACGTCGTTAGTGAAACTAGTGATAAGTTCGTTTTGCATACAGAGTTCAAACCCTTTAGTAGAGAATCTTTTTCAACTATTGAATTTGACTTAAAGCAAGCTTCCAAAATTAAAATTCCATTTACTTCTAGAGATCTTTTAAACTATACTTATTCAGAGAACAAGCAATCACTTGCAATAAGAGAAGAACCTCTTCTAAAAACCTTTTACAAAACAGAAGGAGAATTCTTTCATTATGGCAAGAAAGATTTTGATGTTTTCATAAACCCAGTCTTAGGTTTTGAATCAGGAAGCAACACAGATGGTCCTTATTATCGTAATTCTCGTGGTGCAGAAATAAAAGGAAACATAGGAAAAAAAATAGGATTCTATACCTACCTCACAGACAACCAAGTGCGCCTTCCTACTTACCTTAGTAATAAAATTGCAAGAGAAGGAGTCGTGCCAAGACAAGGATTTTGGAAAGCTTATAAAGTGGATGGTTACGATTACTTCGATGCCACTGGTTACATCACATTCTCGCCCATTAAGCAAATCAGAATGGCCTTTGGAAACGATAGAAATTTTATAGGGAACGGTTACAGATCACTTGTACTTTCTGATTATTCGAAAGATTACTTAAACTTAAAGATTCAAACAAACATTGGTAAAGTATCCTACCAGAACTTGTTCATGGAATTGCACAACTACAGTCCTTTAGTTGGGAATACTTTAATTCCAAAGAAGTATGCTGCAATTCATCGCGTAGGAGTTAACCTTGGAGATTGGGGTAATATAGGGCTTTACGAATCTATTATCTTCTCACGTGGAGATAGTGCTGGTAACAATCAAGGTTATGACTTGGCATACCTAAACCCCATTATTTTTTACCGATCGGTAGAGCAAAACCTTGGCAGTAAAGACAACGCTCTTTTAGGATTAGATTTTAAGGCAAACATAAAAAAGCAATTTTCTTTTTATTCTCAATTCATTTTGGATGAATTTAGACTTGAACACATAAAAGCAAACGATGGTTGGTGGGCAAACAAATATGGTATCCAAGCAGGGTTAAAATGGTTTAATATTTTAGGAACTAATTTACATGGGCAATTAGAATACAACATGGTTAGACCTTTCACCTATGCCCATACATTTACCGATCAAAGTTATAGCCATTATGGTCAGCCTTTGGCACATCCTCTAGGTGCTAATTTTAGAGAATTTATTGGTATATTAAGATGGGCACCAAAAAGGTTGTTCCAAAACAAATTATTTGTAACAGGGAAAATCATTATGGCAGATAAAGGAGCCGACTCCACTATGAATGGATCCAATTATGGTGGAAATATATTTGCCAGTAATGGGACTAGGGTCCAAGAATTTAATAATGTCCTTTTGCAAGGAGCAAAACAGAAGTTAAGTATTGCCTCTTTAGAAGTAAGTTACATGGCATGGCATAACCTTTTCGTAGACGCCTCTGTGCACATTAGAGACCTTGGCAGTGTGGTTTCTACTCAAGAAAATCAGAACACTCTAATCCGCTTGGCACTAAGGTACAATATCGGTAGAATAAAACTAGATTATTAAGATGCTACGAAAGCATTTCCTTATCCTATTGATCCTTCCTTTTCTAAGTTCCTGCTTCAAGATCAAAGAGCCTGAATTCAAGTCCATTGAAAAAATCACAATCAAACACATTAAAGGCAACGAATATGCCTTAACGGCAAATATTGTAATGCACAACCCAAATGGCATTGGAACTAAAATATTGAAATCTGAAATTGATATTTTCGCCAAAGATTTGAGAGTGGGTAAAGTTGTATTAAGTGAAAAAAGGAAGATTGCAAAAAAGAAGGATTTTAGAATCACTATAGAGCTAACACTAAACTTAAAAGACTTTTTTGAAATTAAAAAGTTCAATGATATCCTATCTCTCTTGAAAGAGAAAAAAATCACCTTAAATTTCAAAGGAGATATTACGTTTAAAATTGGGCTTTTTAATAAAACAGCCATTATCAAACACAAGGAAGAAATTAAGTTTTAGTTTTACTGAGCCAACAGCCCTTTGGCATTTTCCATAGCTGCGTTTAAAGTTTTCTCACCACTAAGCATTTTAGCAATTGCCTCCACCCTTTCATCCTCGTTCAACAATTTAATATTGGATTTTGAATTCGCAGTATCCTGTTCTTTGTACACATAGAAATGCATGTCCCCTTTTGCCGCTACTTGAGGTAAATGAGTGATTACAATAAGTTGAATGTGCTTTGCCATTTCTTTCATCTTCTGTCCCATCTTTGCAGCAATCTCACCAGACACACCAGTATCTATTTCATCTAGGATCAATGTTGGCAAGGACACTTTATTGGACAAAATCTTTTTCAATGAAAAGACCACTCTGCTTATCTCACCACCAGATGCACTCTTCTGAATGGGTTGCAATCCTATACTTGGGTTTGCGGTAAACATAAAGGTCGCTTTATCTAAACCAGTTGCTGTATAATCTTCTAATTCCTCTAAAACAATTTCCATCTTGGCATAGGGAATACCCAAATCTTTAAGCTCTTTCTGCAGAGAAGCACAAAACAATCCTTTGGAATCCTTCCTTTTCAACTGCAATTCACTTGCCAGAGATTTCAACTCCTTTAAAATGGTATCCAGTTCCATTTCCAGTTTATTTATCTCCTCACCTCCTTCAGTAAGGTGGAGGAGTTTATTACTTAGTTCATCTTGAATAGAAAGCAATTGTTCACAGGATTGAACGTTGTGTTTCTTTAATTGGTTGTTTAATGTATCGAAACGCTCATTCAGTTCTTCCAACTTAGTATTATCTACTTCTGTTGCATTAGCGATGTGCAATAAATCAGAAGCCAATGCACCCAAATCGATATTCAATTCAGTAATTTTTGCTTTCAAATTCTGTATTCCACTGTGCACATTGGAAACAGACTTTAGTTCAGACAATAAAACATTTATTCTATCAGCGATAGAGTTCTCTTCCCCATCCAAAGAATTTGCAACTGCCATAGAGACAGAAACTATCTCCTCCGAGTTTTCCATTTGCCTTAGAGCTTCTTCTAGAGTTTCATCTTCCCCTTTCTTCCAAGACATTTTCTCCAACTCGTCAAACAAGAACTGGTTGAAATCCTTTTCTTTCTCCGCCTCAGACTGAATGTTTCTGGCATTCTCCAAAGCGCTCTTAATACGCATGTAATTTTTGTATACCTTGTTGTATTGTGCCAGTATATCTGCGTTACCCGCTACTTGATCCAAGGCCCATAATTGAAATGTTGCATTGTTAATATCCAGTGATTGGTGTTGGGAATGAATATCCACCAACCGATTTCCAAGTGACTTCATTTGCGAAAGCGCAACAGGAGAATCGTTTACAAACATTCGGGTTTTACCACTAGGAAGAATCTCTCTTCTCAAAATGGTTTCTTCCTCGTAATCTAAATCTTGTTCTTGAAAAAAATCCTTAAGGGCTAACTTCGCGATGTTAAACTTACCTTCAATAATGCATTTGTTTTCCTTATTGAAAAACATAGAATGATCCACTCTTTCACCAAGAATTAAACCTAGAGCACCCAATAAAATGGACTTACCAGCACCCGTTTCACCCGTTATTGTACTTAATTTTTGCGAAGGAGAAAATCCAAGCGCATCAATAAGTGCAAAGTTTTTTATGCTTAATTCTTGTAACATTTAACAATGGCAAAGTAAAGTATAATTACTTTACCCCATAACCTAAATCGACCAATTTTTTCTTTACTTTTTCTCTCACATCACCTTGCACAAGTATTTCCCCATCCTTGCAACTTCCTCCTGTCCCACAATACTGTTTAAGCGTTTTTGCTAGATCCTTAGCATCTTCCTCTGAACCTACAAACCCATCTACCAAGGTAACTACTTTACCCTTTCTGTTTTTAGAATCAAGTAGGACTTTGAGCATTTGATTGCCTGGGTCCAAAGTTTCTTGTTCCTCTTCCCTATCTGTATCGTATCTAAAGTCAGGATTCGTTGAATAAACGACACCTCTTGTATTTTTATTTTTCTTACTCATTACTCTTAAAATCAAAGTACATTAAATTCCTATACCAGACCCACTTTTTCTTTTCAAACAAGAAGAAGTCATAAGTCCCATCTGGATAATATGCTTCCCGCACATCTTTAAACTCAGGTGTTTTTGCATCCACATGACTAAAGATAATCATGTCCTTATTGTTTTTATTGGATGTTTCATGACGCAGAACAACAGATGCCTCATTGGCATACTCAAATTCGAATCTATATTGAGGTTCGTAGTCGTCCTCATTAATTTTAAACAAGGGGTATCCAAAAGTTAATTCGCCCTCTTTATTAAACCAGAGCACATCAGCCCATTTTTTGGACGATTGTATAGTAGCTCCGTCGTAACCCAAAACAGTATAATACGTTATCCCTTTTTTCTTGAATTGTTTGATGCCATAATAAATACTCCCAATCCATTCATTGGTATACAATTCCACAAAGAGGTGCTCTCTAGGTAAAGTTTGAAGTGTGTCTCTTAGTTCAATTAGTTCAATCCCTTCTTTTGTTTTGTGTTGCACAAACCCATAATAATGGTGGTCTTGGTTGTTCAAGATAAGATTAAAAGTATAGATCCTAATTTTCTTATCTGAAGAGGTTATTTTCTGGATGGGTAATAAAGAATCAAAAGGGTAATCAAAAGATTCTGGATATTCTAGAAGAGTTGCAAAACTATCCATAAAGTTAGCCGTTGCCTTTCTTCTCCAGGACTCGACAGGTGCTTGAATAATATCCATAGCAGTTTGTTTCAATGCTAGCTCTATTTCCATTATCCTATTCAACACAGCAGTATCCTGTGCCTTTCCCATACTTGGGAAGAGGCAAATGCAAATAAGTAGTATTTTAAACTGAAAAATGCGCATTACTAATTTAACTTCAAAGTTACATAAATAGTATATCAAGATTAATGCCTGATTAATAATTTAACGTGAATATCAACCTTTCGATATAAACAGGTATAAATTTTTTACCTTTGGCCCATGTCTCAAATTCACATTCCATACATGCAACGTTGCATTGAATTAGCTCAAGAAGGTATGGGTTATGTAAGCCCTAATCCAATGGTGGGTTGCGTAATTGTGCATCAGAACAAAATTATTGCAGAGGGGTACCATAAAAAATTTGGAGGTGCACATGCTGAAGTAGAGGCAATTAACCAATTAAAAGACAAATCCATTCTAAAAGAATGTACTTTATACGTGAGTCTTGAACCTTGTGCCCATTCTGGTAAAACTCCTCCCTGCGCTAATTTAATTGTAGAACATGGACTGAAAGAGGTGGTAATTGGAACAAAGGACCCCAACGAAAAAGTGAATGGTAAAGGTATAGAGATCTTAGAAAAAGCAGGTATTAAAGTAACCCATGGGGTTTTACAAGAAGAATGTATTTTCCTTAACAGAAGATTCTTTGTTTTCCATAAAGAGAAAAGACCTTACATTATTCTTAAATGGGCGCAAACTCAAAATGGATTGATGGCAGGCGGAGTAAACGACCCTAAGTATATCTCTGGTAAAGATACATTAAAGCAAGTACATAAATGGCGTCACGAAGAAGATGCCTTTATGGTAGGTACTAATACGGTTCGTATAGACAATCCTTTCTTAACGAATCGGCATTGGATAGGAACTCAGCCATTAAGAATATCCATAGATAGAAATTTAGATTTTGATACCTCTTTTAACATACTAAACGAGGAAGCAAATACCTTGATCTTTAATTCAAAAGAGAATAAAAAAGAAAAAAACATCGAATGGCTCATCGCCGACATGGAATTTAATTTTGGTCCTAGTTTTACAAGAGCATTGTACGAAAGAAACATACAATCTGTAGTAATTGAGGGAGGGAAAATACTATTAAACTACTTTATTAAAAAAGGTCTTTGGGATGAGGCAAGAGTTTTTGTTTCAAAAGAAAAATCTTTTCTAATGGGCTTAAAAGCTCCTTCCATAGAAATGGATCCTGTAGAGGTTGTAGAAATGCAAGAAGACAATCTTACCTACTTTTTTAGATGATCTATTTACTACTTAGCATTTGTTTCTCCTCCATCATCATGTTGGTATTTAAAGGATTTAAAAAGTACCAGGTTAAATTACTACCTGCTGTGGTATTCAACTATGGAACTTGTGCTACCATCGGATTAATCTATTTAACGAATCACCCCATACTCTCTTCCTTACAATTTCAAGAATGGATGTATTACGCCATATCCCTCGGTTTCTTATTCATCTCTGTATTTTATGGAATGGGTTATGTAACAGAAAAGATGGGAGTATCAACTTCAACAGTAGCTGCAAAAATGGGTGTCGTTTTTCCAGTTATATATGGAATTGCCTTTTTGCAGGAACAAGTGTCCTTTCTATTAATCGTAGGTATACTTTGCTCTATTCTAGCTGTTGTACTTATAAGTGGTAAGGGAACACATATTGAAAAAGGGTTAAAACTCCTTCCGGTATTCTTAGTATTTATTGGATCAGGTATTATTGACATATGCCTTAAATTAATAAGTGACAAAGCCAACTTAGAAGATGGACTACAATTCTTGCCTACCTTAATAATATTTGCCTCTGCCTTTTCTATAGGTTCTGTCATTTTACTTATAAAAAGTATTAAAGAAAGACCCAAGAAAAGAGATCTTTTGGGTGGTATTGCATTAGGAGTACCAAATTTCTTTTCTATCTACTTTTTATTAATGGCATTGAATGCCAAGGGGATGAAAGCCAGTTTCTTTTATCCAGTAAACAACGTTTCTATTGTATTGCTTAGCACTCTTTTAGCCATTCTATTCTTTAAAGAGAAATTAGGAAAAAGAAAAACCTTAGGCTTGGTCATTGCAGTTATCTCTATCTTCTTAATCCAACAAGGAAATGCTTTTTAAGGATACTTACAATTCTATAAAAGAGTCAAAAAAAGGACTGTATAAGGAAAGAGGGAGTAAGTTTATAAACTTTGCTACTCCAGTATTTTCAGAAGAAGAAGTAAAGACCAAATTAAAGAAAACAAAAGAGATGTACCCAGATGCTTCGCACCATTGCTACGCCTTTGTTCTGCATCCAGATAAATCTCACCAAAACTTTAGCGACGATGGTGAACCTTCTAATACTGCTGGTAGGCCTATTTTAAGGCAAATTCTTGTACTTGACTTAACAAACACCTTAGTTATCTCTGTTCGATACTTTGGAGGAAAGAAACTAGGTGTCCCAGGCTTGATAGAGGCTTATGGAAATTCTGCTAAAGAAGTCCTTGCACTTTGTCAAATAGAAGAAAAATTCTTGGAAAATTATTACACACTCACCTCTTCTTTTGAAAACCAAAACCACGTATTTACCTCCTTGAACAAATACGAGTCTAGGATTATTGAACAAAACTATACCAATACCGAATGTATTCTTTCCTGTGCTGTGAGAAGAAAAGACAGTCCTACTTTTGAGCAAGAAGTTAAAAACAATCGGTTTTTGGAAATGGAATTTATTGAAACGAAGTAAAACCCATAATCCTTCAATCAAACTTTACATAGCCCTAAAGTTCACACATTCCTCTACTTTTCTTTCGCACTTTTTTAGAAAAAGTACTACAAAAATCGATATTTCGGAGGAGTTCCAAAGCTCAGTCCCTAGCAATACTCCCTCAATAGGACGATTTTACTCGGTCGCATTGCGAAAATGGCAATAAGAGATGAGGCAATTCTTGTATGTAGTTAGATGATTTTCCTTCGACCAATTATCTTTCTCAAATTTATTCTTTTACTGCTTGACCACCTTTATTATGGAGTAATCTCCTTCCTCCGTTTTTAGGTCTATAAAGTAAATCCCTTTTGGACCTTCTAAATCTATTTGAAAGTTTTCTGCATTTTGGACTAAAACTCTCTGCATTTCCTGTCCAAGTACATTTCTTATTATTGCCGTTCCTGAAACATGTCTCCCTAATCGAACTTCAATACTTCCTGAAGTAGGATTGGGTTGAACAGACATTTGCAAGTCCAAACCCATTATTCAAACAGTGCTAAAAGTATAACAAGCAGAAGTATCTGTACAACCATTATTAGCAGTCACCCAAACAGCATAATCACCCGCCTCCGATACTGAACATCCAAAAAAGGAAGTTCTCTTATTTGGCTCCATTAAGGTGTCTGCCGTTGCACTTATCCCTAACTTTGAGCCATGAAAAATAAAGGCTACTCCTTCATCTGACTCACCATTATCATATCTGTAGGATCCAACAATTACATCGTCAAAACCATCGTTATTGACATCTCCAGCACCTGAAACAGAATATCCAAAAAATGAATTCCCTTGATTTTGTTCCAAAAACGCACCTATTGTTGAAGTAATACCAGTTTTTGAACCGTTAAAAACAAAACTAGCCCCTTCATCTGTTTGTCCTTTATCAAACTTGTAAGCACCAACTATTACATCGTCATAACCATCTCCATTAACATCTCCTGCATCTGAAACAGAAAAGCCAAAAAGAGCATCGTATTGATTGGATTCTAATGCAGTATGTGCATTTTTTGGGTTTCGACTATCAATTGCTGGATCAATAGTAATAGGATAGCTTGCATCCTCTGCCTTTACAATGATTTCCCAAGTTTGTCCTTCAGAATAAACAATTTGGGCATTTAATTCCTTGTTGTTTGCATCCCATACTTTTAAACCTGTGTAATTTAAAAGCTCTTTTGAGCCTTTGGAAAAGATTAGTTCCTCTTTCACCTCTTGAGAGATAATTAGCCCTTCTGCACATAGGGATACAACTATCTTCTTTGTTCCTACAGGTGCAGTATGAATAATAAAATTTTGTCTTACCCCTTCTTTTGTGTTTATATATTCTTCCGTATAATCTCCTTGTAGGAATTGGATTTTATTGTCCTCTATTTTTGTTTGGGGAACAATCAAAGACTTTAATAATACACCATCTGCAAAAACCCCATTATTGGAAATAGTTAAGTTCCAATTATGACCTAAACTATCTACCCTATTCTGCAGTTTCCATTCTCCCACAGCATAGTAAGATCGTATATTCTGTTTTCTATTTGGACTTTGGTATGAATTCTTAGAATCATCATAACTCACCTGATATTCCATTGCTGCAACATTCTCTTGAATCTGTTCTAGCCAACCTCGTTTTTTAATAGGATCATCCTTATGTATTTTCTGTAAATCATTGGTAATTTAACCAATAGTTGATAATGGTAAAATAATAAAAGTAATAATAAATGCAGAAAAAAGCTTCATAATTGATTTTTTAGATGCACATATTAATAAAAATCAAGTGCAATTCAAAACCCCTATAGCTCTATCAAGTCTTCTATATTCCCAAATACTATTCTACAAATTGCTAATAACTTGGTTTTTAAGTAAGAAAAGCAATAACTTATTGTAAAATTAATTGACTTAAAACAACCTTTCCGAAAATACGGTATGGTTGTTTATTGAAAAAAGGAGAGGGAAGCAGAAGGACTGCAGTGCGTTTGTCTTTCTTAAAGGGTGGACTTAATAAGAAAAGTGACCATTTAATAGTCTATAGCACATTAAAACAAGGACTGTCATTTTATAAAAAAATAATGTTCATTTGTACCATGCGTTACCTTTGGATTCTATCTGCCCTATTTCTTTCGTCTTGTGATTGTACTTACGACTATACTTATGTTGTGCAAAACAATACTGATGACTCCATAAAGGTGTATTGGGAACACATTAATTTTGAGCATACCAATACTATTCCTTCTGGTGCAACAGAACAAATCATTATTACAAGCCATGGAGTCGAAGATTGTGACAATGGTCCTTTCTTTCAAGATGTGGAAGAGGATTTGAAAGCAATAAATGTGAGTAAGAATGGAGATACTTCCACTCTAGATTATAGAGAGAATGCACAATGGATGTATTCCAATGGAAAATACGAAACTACCGTATCGGAATCTGAATTTTAAATTTTAGAGAAATCCATCCCGGAGAAAGTCCCAGAACTCATAAACAAAAGGGTATTTTTTCCTATGTTCTCCTTGGACACAGCTGCCTTAAACTCTTCTTCTGTAAGCAATACTTCTACATTTTCAAAAGCCATAGCCACCTCTTCTTTGCTAGGAACGGCCTGACCTTTTTGAGCAAATACCTTTTCATCCAAAAAGACATAAGAAACATCTGCTGCTTGCATGGTTTTTTTATAACGAGGTAAAAAGTCCTTTTGAACCGAACTAAAGGTATGCAATTCAAAAAATGCAACCAACTCCCTATCCTTGTATTGCGACTTCACTGCTTCTACTGTTGCCTCAAGCTTAGAGGGGGAGTGAGCAAAGTCTCTCATAATGAGACAATCCTCTGTTTCTTTTATCACTTCCATTCTCCTTGCTGTTCCTCCAAAGGTTCCAAAAGATTCGTAAATCACATCCTCTTCTACCCCTAATTTCTTACAAACCAAAAAAGCAGAGTTCATGTTCTGCAACATGTGGTTCCCAAATACTTTTAAAGCCACTTTCTCTCCATTTGCTTTAAGCAAATAAGTCTTCCCGTTTTCAATGACGTGCGGCATACTATTGTATGGAGTAGATTTACACTTGCTCTTCTTAGTCAATCGTTGCAAAGCCTTGTCTTCCTCAAAATAGAAGAGGGAATCTGTGGCTCCCATTTGATCTATAAAAATCTTGAATTGCTCTTCGTAGATTTCTTCCGTTGGAAAAACATTCACGTGGTCTATGGACACTCCAGTGAGCACCGCTATTTGTGGGTGGTACCAATGAAACTTAGGTCTTCTATCCAGTGGAGAGGTTAAATACTCATCTCCTTCTATCACGGCAATCTTGGCATTGGAGAAACTTACCATTCTCTCAAAATCGTCCAACTTAGATCCTACTAAATAATCAAAATCCAAGCCTGCAAAATGCAATACATGCATCACCATGGCGGTTGTACTTGTTTTACCATGGCTACCACCTATCACTACACGAATCTTGTCTTTGCATTTGTCTGCAACATACTCAGGAAAAGAGACCACTCTTAAACCCAACTCTTGTGCTCTCAGTAATTCTGGGTTGTCGATCTTAGCATGCATTCCCAAAACAACAAAATCTAGTTCTTTGGTAATTCTTTCTGGGAACCAACCTTCCTTAGGGAGCAAATTCCTCTTTTCTAGATTTGATTTAGCAGGGTCAGATATTTTATCGTCGCTCCCAGTTACCTCATTTCCATCCAATTGTAAAGCTATTGCCAATTGATGCATGATGGCTCCTCCTGTTGCTATAAGGTGTATTTTTTTACTCATTGTGGTAAGGCTCGTTGTTTATAATTGTAAATCCTCTATACAGTTGTTCTGCAAATATCAGACGAATGATTTGGTGCGAAAAAGTCATTTCACTTAAAGATATCTTGTCCTTGAATTCCTTGTGCAAAGCCTCACTAAAACCATGTGCACCTCCAATTAGGAAACAGATTCTACCTCTAGAATTTGCCATTTTCTTTTCTAAGTATTTGGCAAAGGCTATGGAGTGAAATTGTGTGCCATGGTTGTCCAACAACACTACCGTATCTGTTGGCTTCAAAGCCTTTCTAAATTGCTCCTCCTCTTTGTGGAGCACTTCCTTAGGAGACATCTTTCCCTTTATGGTAGGGAGATAAACTTGGCTAAAAGTCCCGTATTTCTTTAGCCTTTTTTCGTATTCGGCTATTCCATTTATCAGGTACTTCTCTACCGTTTTACCTATAGAAATAAGAGCAACTTGCAATAATCCTAGTTGTTTAAGATATTGAATAACTCATCCAAGTTTGGAGTCAATATAATTTCTATTCTTCTATTTTTTGCTCTTGCTTCTGGCGTATCTGCCGAATCTACTGGTAGGTGTTCACTCCTTCCTGTGGCTAATACTCTTGTAGGATCTACTTTCCCTTCTGTCGTTAATATCCTAACAATGGATGTTGCTCTAAGTACACTTAAGTCCCAGTTGTCTTTAATGGTTGCAGAACGCATTGGAACGTTATCTGTATGACCTTCCACCATAATGGTTACATCTTTTTGTTGGTTTAAGGCTGTGGCCAATTGCATCAAGGCATTCTTCCCTTTGTCGTTAATGTCTATACTCGCAGATGGAAAAAGCAATTGCTCCTCCATGGAAACATATACCTTCCCATTTTTTACATTTACGGTTAAACCTTCATCAGAGAAACCCAACAAGGACTTCGCAATACTTGCTTTCAATGCATTCACGGCAGAGTCCTTAGAATCTAATATTTGTTGTAATTCCTTCACTTTTCTCTCTCTTTGTTCCAGGTCCCTTTCTGTTGCGGTAAGACTTTGCGCCAATGCTTCGTTTTCATTCCTTGTTTTAAGCAATTGAGCTTCTCTACTAATTAACTCCTTTTCCTTGGATTGCAATTGCTTGTCTCTCCTATCCAATTGAGATAGAAGATTGGAACTTTCTACTCTGTTGTTGTCAATGATTTGTTGCTGTAATTCGTTTAAGTCATTGTATAGTTTTTTGGTTTTCTCCAATGCCATATGACATTCTAAAGAATCCGATTTTAACCTATTGAGCTTTTTTTGGTTGGCTTGGCTTTCCTCTTCTTTTAAAGCGGCTTCTGCTCTTAATGCAGTTCTTTCCTCCTCACATTCCATTTGCTTAAGACTTGCTTCGTTGTACTTATTTTCCATCTCTACAAGTTTCTTATGTGGCACACAGGAGAATAACCCTACTATTAAAAATATCCCTAAAACTAAATTTATTTTACTCATTACAGTTAATTTATTAATCTAGTCAAAAGTAAGAAATAGGTAGATTGCTTTTACGTCGGTTTATGCACAGGGATAGGCCTTTGTATCCAATTATGGAATACCTAAAAACTACAACTTTTGAGGTGGGCTAGGTTCTACTAGAATCACATCTTCCTTTTCCACTATTACCTTACCCGGCAGAAACCCTTTAGGTTTACGCACGTATTTCCTCAAAGTATACATCACTGGGGCTAAGGTTTGTGACTTAGCTTTTGAATAATAAGCAGCCAATGCCCCTACCTTTTCCAATTGAACAGGAGTCAATGCAACTCCATTGTTTCGCACAATACAATGAGAACCGGCAACATCTTTTGCATGAAACCACCAATCGTTCTTTCTTGTTAATCGCAAAAGTTCATCGTTTGATTTGGCATTCTTCCCAACCAATACTTCCAATCCCTCTAAGGCAAATGACCAATAAGGCAGAGCCTTTTGCACCTTTGGTCCCTTATTAACTTCATTCTTTGCAAAGGGTTTTAAAGATTTAAAGTCCGTCACATCTTCTAAGACCAGCAACTCTTTTTTAAGTTGTTCTATTTGAGCTGCAAAAAGCTTCAGTTTCTTCTCTATTTCCTCTAACTCCTTCCCCCCATTTTTGGATTTCTTATAGTACTTCTCCGCATTTGCCTGCGGGCTTAAATCTTTGTTTAGCTTAATGCAAATGTTTTTGTTTTCATAGAAATCAAATAGCTCAACAGAGGTTACTCCTTTCTTTACCTTATGCAGATTTGCCATTAAAATATCTGCAATTTCCTTGCTCGATTTTCTATTGTAAACCTTTATTTGATTTACCTCCAGCGCTTTTATCTGTTTGGCTAACCTATTAATCTCTTTTGTTTTGCCTTGTGTTAGCCTACCTTTCTCCTTTGTAAAAACATAGATAGGAAAATGCTGTTTCACCAATTCGTTACATGCATTCAATACAGATTCATATTCAGATTCTAGCACACTCAGTGTAAATCCAAACTTGGAAGGAACCAAACCCCAACTCTTAGAAAATCCCTCAATCTGTTGCTTAATGTGTTCTTCTAAACTTCCTCTTTGATAGCTCTCAAAAGCAAGGTCTATTATTGCATGGGGTAGGTGCTTGTTGTTTGCCGCAAACTCTTCCTTGTTGTTGTAAGTCATGTTAAAGCTCATTTCCTTGGGGAAATGTGACAACTTTAATTCCAAGTCTTTTTTGTGTACCGATCGAAAGATTTCTGTTGGTCTAGCCTTCTCTTTAAAAAAAAGCACGTTACTCATCCTTCCATACATCTTAAAAACTATGGTGGAATTAGAATCTAACTCTAACCTAAAGCTTCTATCCAATCCATTTGGCTTAAAAGCTTTTAATTTAAATCCATGTCCACCCTTAAACCAATGCAATGCTTTGGTACTCGGGTTAGGCACTAAATCCATAAACACCAAATACATCGCTCCTTCTAGAAAGAGACATTTAATGGCATATTGAGAATCTGGTGTTTCAAATACTAGAACAAGATCATCCACACCGTTGCTGTAAGAGTCTACAAAAAGAGCATCCGCTAATTTTTCGTTTAACTCCTGGCAAGTAGCATGAAGGCATATCCAATTTTGATTCACAGCACAAATTTAATACAAGCCTTGAGTTTAATCACATTTATTAAAATTACTTACATTTTCAACATGAAAAAGACAGTATTATTCTTAAACATTCTACTTTTCGTAACCTGCATGAATGCACAATCCTTTGAACAAGGCAAGAATTATGTAGAGTTTGATTTAGGATTAGGATTGTACACAGACGTAACAAACGACATTCGCTTTAATAGCTTTTCAAGAACCTATAAGGACCAAGCAGCTTCTACAATTATTGGTTTACAGTACGAAAGAGCAGTAACAAATGTAATGGGAATTGGTCTAAGAGTTGCCAGTCAAAAGTACTTAGATTCTGCAGGGAAAGACAATGTAGATGCAAGTAATTTCGATGTTGGATTAGTAGTATATGCCCATTTTCTTAGTGCCAAAAAAGTAGACCTTTATGCTAACTTAACCCTAGGACTTACTAGCTTAAAAATTGATGACAACAGATCTAGCGCCAAATACGAAGGAAATGGGAGTTATGTAAATTTGGGCCTAGGAGCAAGATTCTTTTTAGGTAATAGTTTATACCTATCCCCAAAATTAGAGTATTCAAGCATGAATGTTACTGGCGATTATTTAAATGTATTCAACAATGAAGTAAAAGGGGAATGGAGTGCGAAAGGAACCATACATTCAATAGGCCTTGGGGTGAAAATATAAGCTTTAATTCTTCATTCTATTCTGAATAACATCGTTTGTAAAGCGCTGTAAATAGGCCTGTAATTCCTTAAGTAGATATCCTCCTCTTTCATCAAATTCTTTGTAGTTTTTTTTGGTGCTTCCTTTCTTCATAGTAAAATAGGAATTGAATGCTCCATCTTTTCTCATTGTTAGCCAATTGTTATTCGCTCTATCTTTAATCCAGTATAGGCCATTGGAGTATAGAATTAAATGACTTTGATCTCTCAAACGGAAAAAGGATTTACCAATGGAATAAAAGCTATCCTGGTAATTTACCAAACCCAAAATAGAAGGCAAGAGATCGATGTGCGATGCTTGGGTAGTATTTAAGGCAATGGAATCACCTGGACTATAAACCATCAATGGAACCTCATACCTTCCTGGTGGTTGGTTGTAGTATTTAATCTTACTGAAAGAAGTATGATCCGCTGTAATAAAAAACACCGTATTCTCAAACCAAGGCTCATCCTGGATAGACTTAAAGAATTGCTTTACCGCATAATCCGTATAAGCAACACTCTTGCTAATCTTATCTTCGTAAGCCCTAAACTGGCCTTTTAAGTGCTTGGGAATGGAATAGGGATGGTGCGAAGACAAAGTAAAGACTGTACTGAAGAATGGTTTCTTTCCTTGCTTCATCTCTTTAGCAATGTATTGCAAATAAGGCTCATCAAAAATCCCCCAATGCCCATCAAAGTCCTTGTCCTTGGTAGGGTATTCATCGAGACCATTGTAGTTGTTAAGACCTCCCATTTTTAAGAAATTTTGGAAACCCATGGTGCCATTGTTGCTTCCATGGTAGAACCTGGATTCGTATCCCATTTGCCCTAAGGCAGAGCCAATGTTTTCTACTCCATTGGTTTGGTAAATACTGTTGGAAAAAGAGACATCCATCCAATTGGGTATTCCAGAAAGAATGGAAGGCACTGCATCCATCGATACGTTACCATTACTATAAAAATTGGGATGTGAGGTACAATCGAATTGCTTTGACAGCGAATCGAGAAAAGGGGTACTCGCCTTTTCACCTCCTAGGTGACCAATGTATTCCCTACCAAAACTCTCCAGAATAAGTATTACCACATTAGGCTTTTTCGTACCATTTCCATTGTATCGTTTAAAAGGTTTTACTATTGCATAGGACTCTTCCTCTGAAACGAAATTTAATTCCTCAATAACATCTCCCTCCAAGGTACTGATAACATTAAAGGGCGTATTGATGCATAGTTGAACTAGCTCAGAATCTACGTATTTTGCTGCTGCAAAACTTTTTATTGGCTTTAAGCCAAGACCTCCCCTGGCCCCTAAAGCAGTAAGTCCACCCACTAGGAGAAATACTACAATCTCTTTCACAAGACTAGTCTTGTACTCCCCTTTTAATTTGGGGTAAAACCTACAAGTCAAATACAACAAGAACAGCATAACCACACCCAAATACCAGAAAGATACAAAATAGGAACTTACATCGTTGCCCTCGTCCCCTACTACCGTGAACAGTTCAATTCCACTTCGCTTGCCGGTGTATTGGGAAAACTTAAAATCTATAGAAGACAATACTATGGCTATGAGTGAACTTAGAAAATAGAACACATACAACACATTTTGATACCCCTTACTATTTCTAAACTTAAAAGGTAAAATACTCAATAAGATAAATACGGAATAGGTATAAGCAATTGCAGAACTATCGAAAAGCAGACCTACAAAAAATGTGTGCATAATCTCACCAGCTGAGAAGGAGCTGTAATCACTAAAATTAAACAACAAAAAGCCCAACCTACATACAAAATACAGAAGGTACGCAAGACCCATTCGTTTAAGAAATAAAATTGTGTGCTTCATTGTTTGCAAAGGCAAAGTAAGTACAATAAAAATTAATATTACCCTTAAATTTGTTCTCAATATGAAAATCATTCCAATACTTCTGAGCATCTTGATGAGCGTGCCTTTAGTAGCCCAAGAAGGTGGCAAAACGACCACCTTGCTATTAAGAGATAAGAACTACATTGAACTAAGCCTGGGTAAAAGCAATTCTAAATTTAGAGATTTTGCTACTTCGCCATTGTTCTACAAAGGATTACCCACTGCCTTTGGAATAAGAAAAACTAGAGATAAAAACATGACTTTGGTTTCCTTTGGGATGGAGTATATTTTTGGTAATTACCATTCCAATTTCAACGACCACGAAGCAACCTCACAAGTAAGATCCTTATCCTTCGATTATTCTAGGATGTATCATTCCAATTTAACCAGATGGGATAAGACAGACTTATTCCTAGGTGGAAAGGTAGTGTCAACTGCCAATTTAAGAATCAATCCATCGCTGTTGAACAACAATGTAGGTTTTGAAATGTTTGCCAATATCATGGGATCTGCCATGGTCCAAAGGGATATCAGTAGAAATCGGCTTAAGTCTAAAAAAATATTGTTTATCAAGTACAAATTGAAACCCAGAAAAAGAGATTTGTCTTACCGACTAAATCTTGGAATAGTAAACACCAATTACAGGAATGGCTATTCCTACATAGGACAAAGTGCCCTTCTCAATGAATTTGAACTTTTTGAAGACTACAAATACAGCGTACTTTCTGGTCTAAGGATAGGTTCTCAAATTGACTACAGAGTTTATCTAAACAACAATGCACTCGTCTTTTCCTATGTATGGGATGCCTACAAGACCGGTAATAAAATGGACAAACTAGAGATGTCACAGCATATTTTTAAACTATCAATGCTAATAAACAAATAAGATGAAGATGAAAAAGAGTGTATTACTAATCGGCCTTATTCCTTTATTTACTGGATGCGACAAGGTATTGTTTGAAGAAGACATGGCTTCCACCAATCCAAAAGCAAACTTGGATTACCTCTGGAAGGAATGCGACAAGAAATATTCCTATTTCGATTTAAAGAACATCGATTGGGACGAAGTCCACGACAGATACTCCGCCAAAATATTCGATAACATGAGTCAGGATTCTCTGTTTAGAGTAATGGGTGACATGCTCATAGAGCTAAAGGATGACCATACCAACCTCATTTCCAACACCAACATATCCTTCTTTGGAGTGAATAGAACAGGCCCAGACAATTTCGATTGGAGAATCGTCCAGGACAATTACTTGCCAAAGAACTACTATGTCTCAGGTCCTTTCTCTCACGACTTCATTAAAGACAAGGAGATTGGGTATGTTCGTTTCCCAGCCTTTACAGGAACTACAGACAAGATTAACCTCAACTTCATTCTAGAAAGGTACAAAGACACCAAGGGTCTTATTCTAGACCTAAGAGAAAATGGTGGTGGAGCAGTAAGCGATGTATTTAATTTATTGGGCAGGTTTGCAGAAGAAAGGACTTTACTCAACTACTCCAGAATTAGAAATGGCATAGGAAGAAACGACTTCTCTACAGCGAAACCAGTTTATGTGGACCCTTCCTCCGAAATAAGGTATACTGGAAAAGTTATGATGCTCATAGACAGAGGAAGTTACTCTGCTAGTTCTTTTACCTCCTTGGCAACAAAAGCACTCCCAAACATCACGCTTGTTGGAGATACCACAGGTGGTGGATTGGGTTTACCCAATGGTGGACAACTGCCTAATGGTTGGACTTATCGCTTCTCTGTTACACAAGCTCTTACTTTAGACAAAGACGAAAGCTATGAAAATGGAGTCCCTCCAGACATTCGAGTAATCGTAGATTGGAACGATCGAACCAAAGACGAAGTCATTGAACGAGCGATGGTGGAGATATTGAAATAAAAACAAAAAAACCTATTGGGATATTCCAATAGGTTTTTTGTTCCTGCCTTCTTGCGCTTATTTTACCACTACTTTATTGTATGTATTTCCTACTTTCACAAAATACATTCCTGCTTTCCAAGTTGCAGTTTGAATAGTTAACTTTTCTCTCATCACTTGAGTAAACACAACTTGACCATGCACATTTATTACTGAAACAAAATTTTCTTGGTTAGGCACTTCCATTTCTATGGTAAAAGAATCCTCTGCCGGATTTGGATAAATAAGCATACCCAAACCGGTGTCCTTCAGTCCATCTAAATTGGTCAATCCCTCTGTATTCTCCGCTCCAAAGGTAGGATTCATCACCTTGAAGTTACCAGTACCATTTGGGTATCTACCAAAAGATTCGTCTGCGTTTTGATCTCCAAACTCTATGGAGTCTAAAATACTGGAAGTTGAGTTAGACAAATAAACCGTTTCTCCACTTGCCGAGATTTTAAAATCTGCGTGGTATCCTTCTTGGTCTGTGTCTTTATCTGCCCAAACAACTAGGTAAGAATTGGGTGCTATAGAAGTACCATTAGGAAATTTAAAGAGACCCAATTCCGATTTGTCATCACTTAATTGGTATCCACTTATGTCTACCGCCACTGTTCCCTTGTTGTAAATTTCTATCCAATCGTCAAAATCTCCATCCTGATCTGCTTTAGTCGCATCGTTCGATGCCATAAATTCGTTTATTACTACATCGCCTACTGTTGGCACCACTGATTCTACACTGTAGAAATTGTGCTCTGCATTGGTAGGAGAAAATTTACCAATGGTACTGTTCTCCGCATAAATGTAATATTCCATCACGCTAGAATTGATGGTCACTTTCACTCCGTATACGTCGTCGTTTGCTACACCATCGCCATGCAGGCCATCGTCGTACATTTGCACCTTATCGAACCTATCGCTTGTCTTAAACCTATATCTAAAAAACACCTCTGTTTCGTTTACTACTTTCGCCGTAAAAGTAAGGTTGTCACCATAGTCTGGAGTGGCATTTGAAACGGATACATCGGTAATGATTGGTTCTGTGGTAGTAAAATCACTTAATGCCATTAAGTAAGTATACCTTCCATTCATAAGATTGGTAATACCAGGAATAGATTCTCCTCTTGGTCCACCACCCGAAGTAATGTCTGAGGTTAAATTGTCTTTAAAGTTATTGTAAGTATAGAATTTGTTACCATCGGCTTGCACTGCCGTATCAATGGTAGCTTGTAAAGCTTGTCCTTGTGTGTAATAGGAACCATTGTTTGTAAAGTTGTCCTGCAAGAATGTTTTGCAATGTGCCAAATACATTTTCTTGTAGCTTGGTACGCTTAATAATTGACTGATTAAAGGATAACTCGTATTGCTAGCATTAAGCAAATGTGTCATTTCTTGTTTGTCTCTTGTATCTCTTAAATTTCCAGATCCTGTCATGGCAAATTTCCCAAAAGACTCGTTTAGATCCCAAACAATAGGATTGAATCTTCCATTGTCGTCACGGTACAAATAGTAGTTTTGAGCAAAACCACCAGAATAACTATCCAAGTTTACCAATACATTATTAAATGCCAACATCCACAAGGCTCTATCCACATCTAGTATATCCTCTATGTTGCTTAAATCGTTCTTCAAAACATTGGTAAGTTCGATTAACTCTTTCCATCCATTGTCCGACTTCATTTCATAAGCCTCGTCGTAAGCAGCACTGTCCGTACCCAAATACACTAGGTTAGGTAAATCCGTAGAACCAGGTCCAGCACCTTCTATGGGGTTACATTTCACGAAGGTGTTTGTCTTTGAGCCAAATCTTTTGTTAACAAAGGTCTTAGAAATTGCTTCGCTGTTGGAATACAGTCCTATCAAGGTACCATTTACATATACGTTTGCATAATTTGAAAGAGGAGCATCCATGTAATTACGCAGTATCTTATAGCTAAGTACTTCTCTTAAAAAAGAAGGGTCGTTTGCTACATTACTCAATTTAATGTCCTTGTAACCATCGTAATCTTGGTCCTTGTAAGTATCCAATTCTATGTGAAAAGGGTTCTTCGTTTGGTTTGCCCTGTAGGTACTGTTTCCTTTGTATTTTACGCCTACACTGTCGTAGAAGGTTCCATTTATAGTAACCGATTGCGCCATGATGTATTCTTCTGCTCCTGCTTTTTGTGCATCGAGCAAAGCATCCCAGTTACTTTCTGCAAATACTATTTCAATTTTTTGGATATTACCCTCCGCATAAAAGGATTGAGCCTTTGAAGTAAAACCCAAAGCAAATAATGCCAATACTAAAGTTAATTTGTTCATGTGATTGTTATTCTATACCCTCTTAGACTAAACTATCTCAAGAATCCTTCGGTGCAGGCAGATTCTTTTATGGATTTAGAATGGGGAGAATAATAACGAGGTGACTGAAAGGGTGATGGTAGGGGAATTGGGGTAAAGCTTCTTATTTCTTTTTATTCTTAAGAATTAAACCTTGTTCCATATCTAAAACTGGTGGTTCTTTACTTAGCAAATTAGTAAAAAGTTTTGTTCCAGTAGCTATTAAAACCCTTTCAATTAATAACCTAGTATGTTCAGAAGTCTCCGGAGGCAAATTTATAATTGAATATTCTGTCCAATCCTCAAATGAATGATGTTCTTGTTTTTGTGGGTACCTTTTAGACAAGGATTTTTTTGTTTCACCAAAGTAGAGTTCTCGTTTTTCTCTATTAAGCAAAATGTAAATATTATTCTCTTTAACCTCATTGGACATTTCTTTTCTTGGTTTCCATTCGGTAATTTGGATTCGTCTTAATATCTCCTCTTCTGAGCTCAATAAATAATCAGCAATTAAATATGAGCTTAATTCCTTAAACACTTTTGGAAACCCTTGCGATTCCTCTCTAACTCTAAAGAATTCTTTAGTTGTTAGTGTTTAATTGTTAAAGTGAAAGGCCTGCCTGCCTGCCGTAGGCACGGTTTAAGGTTTAAAATTTAAAGTTTAAGGGAAAGAAACCTCTCCTTCCGTCAAAAGTCCAACATGATAAAAGGCCTCGAGGTCTGAAAGACCGAGATACATACAAAATCGGGTACAGCCCGATGGTAGTGAGAGTTAGAGTGAGAGTATGAGTATGAGTATGGAGGTGAAGAAACCTATCCTTCCGAGCGACCCTAAACTCCTGCCTGTTCTATGTCGCCTCAGGATGACGGTTTACTACTTACTTAAAATAGAATATACCGGAAGGTGATCGCTGTAGCCATTAAGGTAGTTGCCACCAGCGAAGGTACGTAAGATGTAACCATCGTATTTGCCTCCTTGTTGGTATAAATAAGGCTTAGAATATATCGCAGAGGAAAAATACTTATAACCAGGACTAGACTGAACCAATTCTCTGGAGAATAGGACTTGATCGAACAGATACCAATCTCCACGGTAAGGTGTGGTACCCTTACCATTCTTAGTCATCACATGAAAAGGATTGTAGAATTCATTCCCTCTTACCGCTTCCTTCTTCTTACTGGTATGCAAATGCTTCTTAACACTTTTATCCTCTGGTGTATCGTTGAAATCTCCCATCACTACAATCTTTGCTTTGGGGTTACTTTTCCTAATCTTTTCCGTTTGGGCATTGAGTGCCAAAGCCGCAATTTTTCTTAAATACTCTGTTGCCTCTTTCCCTTTTATACGGCTAGGCCAATGGTTCACAAATACCCATACCGTATCTTTTCCTAAAATTCCTTTTACCATTAGTATATCTCTGGAATAAAGCTTCTTACCGTTTTTCTTTAACCCATTTAAAGGAAAGGACTTTTTATCTAGTACGAAGAACTTCTTCGGGTTGTAAAGCAAGGCAACATCAATTCCCCGTTTGTCTGGTGAATTAAAATGCACGTATTTAAGGCCTCTGCTCTTAAGGGAGTCAGTAGTGATTAAATCCTTCAAGACTCTTTCGTTCTCTATTTCGGCTAGGCCAATAAGAGACGCTCCAGAAGCCACATCGTCTGTCCCAATATCAAACAACACTTGAGATAGATTCTTAAGTTTGTTTTGATACTTCTCCTCATCCCAGTTTAACTTAGAAGTAGGAAGGTACTCGTTGTCGTTGATTTTCTTATCGTCTTTGGTATCGAATAGATTCTCTACATTGTAAAAGGCAATGCATACTGCACTATCGTCATCCAACAAAGGTTGGGAAGAACAGGAGTTACCAAGAAAGGATAAAAGTATAGCTATATAGAAATAGTTCTTATTCAAAAACTATTGCATTATCTACCTTTACTTTCAATAAGGCGATGTCTAGTACATCTGTCATCTTAGTAACGTAATGGAATTTCAGGTTCTTCACATACACTGGATTAATGGCCTCAATGTCCTTTCTGTTCTTTTCACTTAATATGATTTCCTTGATGTTTGCTCTTTTAGCGGCTAGGATTTTCTCCTTAATACCACCCACTGGCAATACCAATCCTCTTAAAGTAATTTCACCGGTTAGCGCTAAATTCTTTTTAATCTTTCTTTGGGTAAACAAAGAACTAAGAGAAGTTAAAATGGTAATTCCAGCACTAGGACCATCTTTTGGAATAGAACCAGCTGGAAAATGAATGTGTACATCGTATTGCTCAAACCTCTTAGGATCAATGTCCAATAGACTAGCATGCGCTTTTAAAAATGTCAATGCTGTTGTAGCACTTTCTTTCATCACATCACCCAATTGGCCTGTTAAGGTAAGTTTTCCTTTACCAGGAGTTAGAGCACTTTCTACGTATAAGATTGACCCTCCCGATTGTGACCACGCTAAACCTGGTACCACTCCAGCAACTGAATTGTCTTCGTATGTTTCTGGTTCCATTTTATCGTTTCCTAATACTTCCTCTACAGCATTCTTGTCTAATGGTAATTTGTAATCCTTTCCTGTAACAATATTCTTAGCTGTTGATCTTGCCAAAGCTGCAATTCTCTTCTCTAAGGTACGTACGCCACTTTCTCTTGTGTATTCCTCAATAATTTTTTCAATTGCCTTAGGGTTTACATCGAAGTTCTGCTTGTTCAATCCATGTGCTTCCCTTTGCTTAGGTACCAAGTACTTCTTGGCAATTTGAGATTTTTCCTGAACGGTATAACCACTCAAATCAATAATCTCCATTCTATCCAACAAGGCAGGTTGAATGGTATCCAATCTATTGGCTGTAGCCACAAACATGACATTACTTAAATCGTAATCAAGCTCTACATAATTATCGTAGAAGGAATTGTTTTGTTCTGGATCTAAAATCTCCAATAAGGCAGAAGAAGGATCCCCTCTAAAGTCATTTCCTATCTTATCTATCTCATCCAATACAAATACAGGGTTAGACGAATTCACCTTCTTAAGGTTTTGAATGATCCTTCCTGGCATTGCACCAATGTATGTTTTTCTATGTCCTCTAAGTTCCGATTCGTCGTGCAATCCACCCAAAGATATTCTAGCATATTTTCTACCTACCGCTTTAGCAATGGACTTCCCTAAAGATGTTTTACCAACTCCGGGAGGGCCATATAGGCAAATGATAGGACTCTTCATATTCCCTTTCAGCTTAATTACTGCAAGGTATTCTAAGATTCTTTGCTTTACTTTTTCTAAACCAAAGTGATCCTTATTCAGAATCTTCTCTGCTTTCTTAATGTCGAAGTTATCCTTTGTGAATTCGTTCCAAGGTAAGGAAAGTAGCAACTGAGCATAGTTCATGCTTACAGAATAATCAGGAGTTGCTGGATTCATCCTTGAAAGCTTGTCCAACTCCTTATTGTAATGTTCTGCAACATCCTTGTTCCACTTCTTCTTTTTTCCCTTCTCTCGTAAATTCTCTAATTCTTTATCTGGTGAACCATGACCCAATTCCTCTTGAATGGCTCTCATTTGCTGTTGCAAAAAGTATTCTTTTTGCTGTTGGTCCATGTCCCCTCTTACCTTAGATTGGATCTCATCCTTTATCTCCATCATTTGCTCCTCTTTGTAGAGTTTCTCCAAAAGCATTTCTGCTTTTTTATGCAAATCGTTTACTTCTAATATTATTTGTTTCTCATTTACTCCTACTTGGATGTTTGAGCTAATGTAACTAAGAAGAAACTTGTTGTTCTTTATTTTGTTTATCGCCTCAGCGGCATCTGCAGGCAAATAAGGTGAATTCTCAAGCAACTTCACAAAGCTGTCTTTGATGTTCTCTATCAAGGCATCAAATACCTCTTTGTCTTCGGTAATAGTTTCTGGTATCTCACTAACCTTTGCAGTGAAGTAAGGCTCGCTTTTAATAAATTCATCCAATTGAATTTTCCTGGAACCTTTAATGATAACCATAGTCGCACCATCTGGTAACTTTAACATCTTACCTATTGAGGCAAGAGTTCCTACCTTATGAATGTCTTCAAAATCTGGTTCTTCTACTTTCGCATCCTTTTGAGCAAAAATCCCAATCTTCAGTTTCTTTGCTTCCGCTGCTTTTATCAGTTTACTGCTTTTGTTTCTACCTATAGTAAGTGGTAAAACCATTCCTGGGAATAGTACAGTATTCTTTACCGGTAAAATTGGAATTTCATCCGGAATCTTATTTTTCAAATCTTTCGCCTCATCCTCCTCAGTCATAATTGGAAGAGCACTATCTCCCAATGAATCTGAAGTTAATATTACTTCTTGAAAATTATCTTTATCTCTATTCATAAACTCTTCTAGTCAATCTGTCAGAAACCACTGACCGCACTATTATTTCAAGTATTGTGCCACTACTCTTTGGGCAGATGCTTTTGGTTGTATATTTTGGATAGCCAAACAAAAACGCCAAAGGAGACTAATAGAACCAGTAGCTTAGGCATAAAATTCTCCCAATTCTGAAATATCAAATCCGAAATGACAAATAGTAATGAGTATGACATTATTACCGCAAACAACCACAAACCAATGCTTAACAATAACTCATTCCCCTTGTCTTCATTGGTATTGAATTTACCCCAAACACCCATTGGTTTAACCTTCTCCGCAAAGGATGCCAGCTTTTCATTTGCCGTAGGCTTAGTTACAAATATAGTAATCAAACTAGCCACAACAGTAATCCCTACAGAGAGTACAAAACCTGAAGGGTTTTCATACACTGGCTTGGCCAAGGTTGGGTAGGCATCCGCTAAAAAGGCGTTATTTATTCCATAAACCACAAATGGTGTAATGGTAGCGACTATTTCTGTCCATGCATTAATACGCCACCATAACCACCTTGCAATAAGCACAAATCCAAGTCCTGCTCCACATTGCATCACGAAATCCCAAACCGTTTTAATTTCTTCAATAAAGTTAACCAAGACCATAGATGCCAGTGCCAATAGAACAGTAAAAATCCTGCCGTAATAAACTTGTTTCTTGTCTTCTATTTTCTTTTTGGAAAGAGGTAATAAAGCGTCATTCACTAACATCCCAACTCCCCAATTCAATTGAGTAGATATGGTACTCATGTAAGCTCCTAGGAATGCAACCAACAATAGTCCCTTTAAGCCCATAGGCAAATGGTCTTTCATTGCCATAACAAAGCCTAAACCCTTGTCCTTCTCCCCCAACTCTGGGTAAAGCATGATACAACACAGTCCAACAATGATCCATGGCCAAGGTCTAATACAGTAATTTAGTACTTGAAACAACAAAGTTGCCTTGTAGGCATCTTTCTCCGATTTGGTACTCATCATTCTCTGAGCAATGTAGCCACCTCCACCTGGCTCCGCACCAGGATACCAACTACTCCACCACATGATACCGGTATAAGCAAAGAAACTCATTAAAGGAAGATGCCATGAGTTACTCAAAGAGTTCTTAAAATCAGGTAATAAATCTAGGCTACCTTCAGGCAAACCAGCTTTCAATCCACTTATTCCACCTACCTTCTCCGAATTCAATACTAAGAAGGCTAGTATCACACAACCACCAAAGGCAATAATAAACTGCACAAAATCAGTATACACCACACCCAACAATCCAGAAACTGCACTATAAAACAAGACTAGAAGCATCACAGCAGCCACATACATGGTTGCATCCCATTTGTCCACTCCAAAAACAACGATGAATATTTTCACCATAGCAAGGTTTACCCAAGACATAATTACTATATTGATAATGAAACCAAGGTATATGGACTTAAAGACCCTTAGTATTTTAGCTTCAATTCCTGAATACCTAATATTAATGAACTCTGCTTCCGTAAGAACCCCAGAACGTTTCCACAATCTTGCGAATAAAAAAGTAGTAAGTAAACCTCCAATTAAAAAATGGAACCACGCCCAATTACCAGAGATCCCTTGAGTTGCCACAACCTCCGTAACATAAAGCGGTGTGTCTGCAGCAAAAGTGGTTGCCACCATGGATATCCCAGCCAAGAACCATGGCATCTTGCGACCTCCTAAAATAAAGCTTTCTAAGTTTTTAGAAGCCCTCTTACGAAAGTACAAACCTATGAGTAATACAAACACAAAATATAATAAAATTACTAGCTTATCGTAAAATTCTAAGTATGGCATGTTATTTGGTATTTATGAGAAGAAATGTGAGGCCCTATTCGAGGGTAAACATAAAATAAATTGTATTATTGCAAAAGATTTAACTAAATTAATATTAAACTAAATATAAAAAAATGAAAACATTAAACAAAATTGGATTCTTATTCTTGATGACAGCAGCAGCTGGATTTTTATTCTCTTCTTGTGGAGACGATGCTGGTGATGCAGCTGGACCAAAATTAACTTTAAGCCCAGATTTCACATTTCAGGATAGAGATGCTACTCCTGGACAGAATATCAGAATTGATGTAGTAATTACTTCTGAAGAAAGATTAGAGGACCTATCGTTAGTTGTAACTAATGGTGCGAACGAAGATGAAGTTTACTTATTAGAAGACATCAACGAAAAATCTTACAGTGGTACAATTTCAAGAAATGCAAACTCTACTGTTGGTGCTGTTGAAACATGGACAATCATGATTACGGACAAAAAAGGTGGAAGTGACTCTAAGTCTATTGAAATTACAACTGTAGGAGAGTCTCCAGCTTTAGTTGAGAGCACAAACTTAGAATTTTACAACTTTAAAGGTGCTAAAGCAGGTGCATTTGATTTAGTAGAAGAAGCTGCTCTTCTTCAAGCTGCTTCTGACACTAAAAAAGATTTATTTGATCAAACTACAGCTGGTGGAACTTTCTCTAAAAAATGGGGAACTTTAAATGGTGCTGAATTCATCGTGAATCCTCCAGGTGTTACTTACCAAGCATTTTCTCTTAAAAAGTACTCTGATTTAGAGGCAGCTTGGTCTTCTAATGCTGCTTCAAAAGTAAGTGTTACTCCAGAATTAGCTGAAGGCGACTTATTGTTAGTAAAATCAGGACAATCAGGAAACAAAGTATTCCTAGTAAGAATCAATACTATAATGGATGACGGCACATCTAAAAATGATGATTCTTATAACTTTGATATTTTAAAAGCAGCTATTTAATAGCATTTTAATAAATTTATTAAACCCATCAGTCCATAGGCTGATGGGTTTTTTTATATTTGCACATATGGAAATTAAAAGAATCGGACTCTTTACATCTGGAGGAGATGCACCAGGTATGAATTCAGCCATTCGTGCAGTGGTAAGAACAGCGAGTAACAACAACATTCAAGCTACTGGAATACTAAGAGGCTATACCGGTATGATAGAAAATGATTTTATTGAACTGGAGTCTAAATCCGTAGCAAATATTTTACAAACCGGGGGGACCATCTTAAAATCCGCAAGGAACAAAGAATTCAGAACGCCAGAAGGAAGAAAAAAGGCATATGAAAATCTAAAGGAACAAAACATAGATGCCTTAGTTTGTATAGGCGGTAACGGCACCTATGCAGGAGCTCTAGAGTTACATAAGGAATATGGCATCCCTTGTATCGGATTACCAGGGACTATAGACAACGACCTCTATGGAACAGACTACACCATTGGTTTTCATACCGCCGTTCAAAATGCAGTGGAGGCAATAGACAAAATAAGAGACACTGCTCACTCCCATGACTGTACCTTCTTCATTGAGGTAATGGGAAGAGACTCTGGATTTCTAGCCATGCACATAGGACTTTGTGTAGGTGCAGAAGCCATTTTAATCCCAGAACTTCAGCAAGACATTGACTTCTTATACAAGCAATTTGAAAAAAGAAGGGGAAACAAAGGCTTTTCTCTTGTTGTGATTGCTGAAGGGGATGATGCTGGAAACGCAAGCCAAATAGCCCATGAGTTCAAACTTAAATTCCCAAATACAGAGGAGAAAGTAACCGTTCTAGGGCACATACAAAGAGGAGGCAGCCCAGTGGCAGCAGATAGAATCCTTGCCACAAGATTAGGGAATGCAGCTGTTGTGCATCTTATTGCAGGCTCCAAAGCAGGAGCACTTGGAATAAACAACAACGAGATTGTTTTAACCCCCTTTCAAGATGCCATCAATTACCACAAGAAAGTGGATACCAGTATGTGGGACTTAGCAAAGACGGTGGCATAAAAATCTATAACTAGAAACCTAAAAATATTTTAGCAAATTGAAACATGCTTAAGAAGCATACATTCCATTTTTATATTGTCGTAATCTTGATTCAATTTTTTACGTTGATTATCATAATAAAAGACTTTCCATTACCAGAATTCTTTTTGATGTCCGGTTCAACTTTGATTCAATCTTTGATATTATTCTTTATTTTAAAAATTCTATATACTAAGAAAATGAAGAATTGGAAGAGGGCGGTATTATCCATAGTGGCATTATTAATCTTTATAGCATTTACTATATTCGGGACAATTATATATTCTTTGCATAATTGGTAAGAACAAAAAAAGGGCACAAAAACACAAAGCCCTGATAAAAACAAAGCCCTCTATATTTAATAAAGGGCTTTAAAATTTACCAAATCCTGGCTCGTTCCTATAGCTATCGGAACGGCACGATATTATATCAATAAAAAAAGCTGACTTAAAAAAGTCAGCTTTTGTACCCAGAGCCGGGCTCGAACCGGCACGATATTGCTATCACTAGAGTTTGAGTCTAGCGTGTCTACCAATTCCACCATCTGGGCGATTACTAATCCTGTCTACCATCCCGATAGCAATCGGGACAACATCTGGGCAAATCTATCCTCAACTACCATCGCGATAATTATCGGGACACCATCTGAGTTTCAAGACGGCGCAAAAATATGCAATTTATTGTGTTTCACACGATACAGAGCAAAAAAAATCCTCCGCTTTTATTGGCTATTATTCCTACCTTTGAATCATGAAAATCTTAAAAAAAATATGGTGGTACCTTAGCTTCCAAAAAGACGAGAACACCTCTTTGTCCAAGGATGGTTATTTAAAAAACATGCACTTTATTAATAGAATTACCATCTATATGTTTATTTTAGCCATCATAATTATATTATTTAAAATATTTTAACGATGGGTACACTAGGCATGATAGCGATGAATGGAATGGGCGGCATTTACATAATTGGAGGCATCTTTATGCTTCTAAGTATGTTTGTAAGTGGAAGGCTTAAATCAAAGTTTAAAAAATACTCTAAAGTCCAGCTCCGAAATAACCTCAGTGGGAAGGAGATAGCAGAATTGATGCTAAAACAAAATGGCATCACTGATGTAAAAGTTGTTCAAGTCAATGGGCAACTAACAGACCATTACAACCCAGCAAATAAAACGGTTAACCTCAGTGAAGGAGTATACTCCATGAGGAATGCTGCAGCTGCTGCCGTTGCAAGCCACGAATGTGGCCATGCTGTGCAACATGCGGATGCTTATGCCTGGCTTAGCATGCGATCAAAATTGGTTCCTGCTGTAAGCATCAGTTCTAAATACATGCAATGGGTTTTGTTGGGTGGGATTGTTTTACTCTCTATGAACCTGGGCCCTACTGTTTTAATGGTAGGTATTGCTCTCTTTGGGTTGACCACCTTGTTCTCCTTTATTACTTTACCCGTTGAGTTTGACGCTAGTAAAAGAGCACTTGCTTGGATAAAAGAAAATGGAGTAGTGACAGAGGAAGAATATGCTGGTTCGAAGGATGCTCTGAAATGGGCTGCACTGACGTATGTGGTCGCTGCACTTGGCTCTTTGGCAACCTTATTGTACTACATTAGCATTTTAAACAGAAGATAAATGGTTAAATTTAAGGGAGTCCTAATATTGATTCTAATTTCTTTCTATTCCTTTGGAATAAAAGCACAAGAGGAAATTACAATTAATCTGGACATCAGAGCAGAGGACGAGACATACAAAAGAACACAGGCAATTATCCCTTTGTTTAGATTCACTGGACAACCCTTTGAGGACATTAGTAATTTTGGAGCGGAGAAGAAAAAAGACCCCAATTACTTCACAGCAATTCTACCAGATATGACCGGTATAAAAGACACCTTTTATGCTTACATCTATTCGGATGCAGCAAAGAACAAATCCCTTCCTGGCTATTTCTTTGCCATTATTGGGAACAACAGAAGAAACAAAAAAACCACGCCTATTTGGATAGATAGTAACAACAACTTAGACCTTACCGACGATGGGCCTCCAGATACCATCTCCAGTTTAATGACGCATCAAGATTTAACGATTATCAATCCCGAGAACCCAAATGCAAAGCATGTTGTAAGAATAAGTAGGTTCTCCTACAGAGAATTCATTCAATACAAGTATATGCTTAACGAGCACTACAAATCCCATAGCGGTACAAAGCAATTTGCGAAAGCAAACTATTCTTTCCGTGAACAAAGACTAAATATTCTTGCAGGAGATTACATTAATGGGGCAGACTCTTTTAGAATAGGCATAAAGGATTTTAATTGCAATGGCCTTTTCAATGAAAAAGAAATGGATGTACTTATGCTCTCTCCCTACGGCAAAAACACTTTTCTAAATGAAACAATAGAGATAACGAAGAAAAAGAACACCATTTTTGAATGGCGGAACAAGCAATACCAGATTACCGAAATTGCTGAAGATGGATCTTATGTTAAAATAAAAGAAAATGTAGGAGTCCAATTATTATATGCTCTTAACGTAGGTGAAAATCTTCCCAAATTTAAATACTGCAAAGCACAGAACAATCCAATTAAACTGAAATCTAAGAAATTAAAGAAAAAGCCAGTTTTCGTCTTCTTTTGGAACAACAGATACCCATCTTTTGAAAAAGATACGGCATTTTTAAGGCTTCTACAAGAGGAGTTTGGAGATAGAGTTCACATTCTAGCATTGAACTATGGCAATACTCCAACACAAATTAGAAGGATAAGAATACTTAATGGTCTTGAGTGGACCATCGGATTTTCTACTTTAGAAATCAATGAATTGTTTTACATTAAAGAGGTCCCTAGAGGATTCTGCACAGACTCAAAGCAAAGGTTAGTGAATACCTCTATCTCACCAGAAGAGCTCTACAACCAACTTAAAAACTCAAATTAAGCTTATGAAAAAAGGAATTTTAATACTCGTAATATTACTACTAATTCTATCGGTCATAGGGAATGTGTATTATTTTTCAAAAGCGAAAGAAAGCACTACTGCACTCCATACCCAAAAAGAGGAGTTGTCTATCCTAAACCATCAAAAAGACAGCTTAATCATGGCATTAAGTGGCTTACAAGAAGAATTAGAAATTGTTTGGTCAGAGAATAATTTAGGCATAGAGAAAATTGGCGAATTAGAAACCATTCAAATTTCTCAACAGAATAGAATCAATGTTTTGTTGAGAAAATTGGCTACAGTCAAAAACACAACAGAAATAAAATCACTGAAAGACCAAATAGCTCTACTTTCTCAAGAAAAGGAAATACTTGCAAAGAACGAATTATCCAATGGCGAAAAGTTAATTAAACTTAAAAGGTTAAATAAGGAATTAGGTGAAACGAACGAAACTTTAAAAGAAGACAATACTACCGTGAGTAATACCTTGGCAAAGGCTCAAAAGCCTAATTTCAATGAGCTCTTAATTAGTCCGATAAGGATAAGAAAGGACAAGGAAGAACTAGCCTTAAAAGCCAAACACGTTTCCTTTTTAAGAATGAAGCTTAAAATGTTTAAGAATCCCATTACAGATAAATCTATCCTCATTCCTTTAAAGGTTAGAATAATTAGCCCAGATGGAGCTGTTCTAACAAAAGACACCAAGACTATTACAGACAAGAATAAAATAAGTACAATCAATGAGATTGTTTCCTTCACAGGACAAGAAAAACGGATTAAATGGGAGTACACACACCATGCTGATTTAGAAAAAGGAGTCTACAAATACGAACTAGTAGCAGATGGAGAGCTGGTGCAAGTTGGTTCCTTCAACCTGAATTAGTCAGAAGAAAAGAACTCCAAATAAGGCTTCAGTTTGGTTTCTTCTTCTTTGGTAAATATCCCAACGACAACCAACTCCTCTGAGTTTAAAATACTCCCAAACTCCTTTCTATATTTTACAATTCTATTTGTTTGGTCTTTCGATATATAGGGATGTTGTACTATTTCTTTCCACTCTGCATCGTTTAGATTAATACGTTTCAACTCTAGCTTAACCATTACTACCTTGTTTTTGATTTTCTCAAAAGACTCAGCCCGCATTCCTTTCACTTCTCTTAACTGATTCTTGTTCACATAACCTCCTAGTTTATTCCTATACCACACTAAATTTCTAGCGAGGTATGACCCTATTCCAAATACCTTCTTAAGTTCGCTTGTGTCTGCCGTATTTATGTCTGGTGTAAAGGAGGAGTAACTGTCCTTCTTTTGCCTAGAATCATATGCTGGTCTATTTTTATTTTTGCTGCCCACTGACCTTGGGACAATCTTAACAAAGGATTCCATTTGAGCATACAATTCGTCTGTCATAAAATACAATTCCTTAAGCTCTTCTGGGGTTTTGAAATAATGATACTTCCTGTATTTGATAAGGGTTTGAGCATTTTTCTTACGAATACCCATTTCAATCATCTCTTCGATGGAGACAAGGTTTGGGTCAAAATCCCTGAAGGAGTAGACTGATTTGTCCTGTATTTTGGAACTTCTTGAAAGACTATCCATCCATTCATCCAAATGGGAGTAATCTACCCCCGTTTTAGGTGGAATGTTTCTAACAAAAAAAAGAGTAGTAAACACAAGGAAAATAAGAATAAGCAAAACCAAAACAGTCTTTCGCTCAGACTTATTAAAATTAAAATAATTTTTGAAGAACACTTTCATGAAACAAAGATAACAAATAGGAGAGTAAACTAAAAAGGCCCTAATAAATTAGAGCCTTTTTAAACCTTTATTAAACAAGTAATTACTCAACCATGGCAAGTTTCTCTGCCTTATAGTCTCCATTGTCCAGTTTAGCCTTAATTGAATTGAAGGCAAGAATTGTTTCTTCTACATCCTCCAGGGTGTGCATTGCTGTAGGGATAAGCCTAAGCAATATTGTTCCTCTAGGAATTACTGGATAGGTTACTATGGAACAAAAGATACTGTAATTTTCTCTTAAGTCTAAAGTCAAATGTGTCGCTTCTTCTACTGAACCATTTAATATTACTGGAGTTACTGGAGTTGTAGTTATTCCTAAATTAAAACCAGACTCTCTTAAACCAGACTGCAATGCGTTTACAATCTTCCATAAATTAGCTTTGTGCTCTGGTTGAGTACTTAACATCTCTAATCTTTTTCTTGCTCCTATAACGAAAGGCATAGGTAAAGATTTAGCAAAAATTTGAGAACGCATGTTGTAACGTAAATATTTAATAATATCAGGTTCTGCTGCTATAAATGCTCCAATACTAGCCATTGATTTAGCAAAAGTATTAAACAACAAATCGATCCCATCAGTACAACCCTGTTCTTCACCCGTTCCAGCTCCTGTAGCTCCCATAGTTCCAAAACCATGGGCATCATCTACAAACAATCTAAATGGAACCTTCTTTTTCAATTCTATAATTTCCTTAAGTGCACCTTGTGATCCACTCATTCCATATACGCCTTCGGTGATCACCATAATACCTCCACCGTTTAACTCAGCAATTTTCTCCGCTCTTTTTAATTGCTTCTCGCAATCTTCAATGTCGTTGTGCTTGTATACAAATCTTTTCCCTGGATGTAATCTTACACCATCAATAATACAGGCATGGCACTCCGCATCGTAAACAATTACATCTCTCCTATCAATCATGCAATCAATTAGAGAAACTACACCTTGGTATCCAAAGTTCAACAACATTGCTTCAGGCTTACCTACAAATGCAGCTAATTCTCTTTCCAAAATTTCATGCTGCTCCGTGTTTCCACTCATCATTCTAGCACCCATAGGATAAGCCATACCCCAGTCTGCTGCTGCCTGTGCATCCGCTTTTCTTACCTCAGGATTATTCGCTAGACCCAAATAATTATTCAAACTCCAAACCAGTAAATTTTTACCTCTAAAATCCATTCTATTACTCAACTCCCCTTCTAGTTTAGGAAAGGTAAAGTAACCGTGAGCTCTATCTGCATGTTCCCCTAATGGTCCCATGTTATTTACTACTCTTTCAAAAATATCTTTCATAGTTCTTTTTTGACTGCCGCAAATATAAACAAATAATGAAAGGATAATAGACTTCTACCTTTTCTGTTTTTACACATTTAACTAAGCATTCTAAACTACTTATTTGTTGTAAATAATGGGTTTGAAGACATGTTTCTTAGTTTTCCCTATCAAACCAAATAAAAAAGGAACGCTGATTCTTATCATCTACTAGATGTGAAATTGTGAGGATAGTCTAGAAGCTTAAAGCATCAGGATTGAGTTCTCATGCTTGTTTTCCTATTACCAAACCAATTCTTATGTTTGGAGAGTAAAGAAAAAATGGGATACAAAAAACCAAAACAAAAATGTGTAATATTGTGCTGTGCAAATAAGAAGAAATATCTCCTTAAAACCTTTTAATACCTTTGGGATAAGGCAAAAGGCAAAACTCTTTTGCACCTTGACATCTCAAGAAGACATTACCAACTTATTACAATCTACTGTATATGATTCTTACCCTCATTTATTCCTAGGTGGCGGCAGTAACATATTATTTACTCAAGACTTCCCCGGACTTGTAATAAAGAATCAAATCACTGGTATTGAACTTTTAAAGGAAGACCGCAACCACGTTTGGGTCAAGGCCATGAGTGGGGAGAATTGGCATGAGTTTGTTCTACATTGTATTGCAAACAAATGGTCTGGAATAGAGAATCTATCCTTAATCCCTGGAACGGTTGGAGCTGCTCCAATGCAAAATATTGGTGCTTACGGGGTTGAAATAAAAGACGTGTTCGATTCCTTAGAAGCAATTGATTTGGATTCTGGGTCCATACTCCAATTTGGATTAAACGATTGTAAATTTGGATACAGAGAATCTGTTTTCAAAAACACATTCAAGAATAAATTCTTTATTCTTTCCATGACATTGAAACTAAACAAGAAATTTATACCGCACATTAAATATGGTGCAATTTCTGAGACTCTAAAAGAGAAGAAAGTTAAGAACATCAGTCTAAGGGCTGTCAGTAATGCCGTAATATCTATAAGACAAAGTAAGCTACCAGACCCTAAGAAACTAGGGAACTCCGGCTCTTTCTTTAAGAACCCAGTAATTCCTATAGAGCAATTTAAAGAAATACAGTTAAAGTTCCCTCACATAAAAGCGTACCCTGTATCTGACACGGAGATCAAAGTCCCCGCTGGATGGCTTATAGAGCAAGCTGGATGGAAAGGAAAAAGAATAGGTAATACAGGAAGTCATAAGAACCAAGCATTAGTTCTTGTAAACTATGGAAAAGCAAATGGAGAGGAAGTAAAAAAACTAGCCTATCAAATTAAAGACTCTGTCAAACAACTCTTTGGAATAGAAATAAACCCAGAGGTTAATATTTACTAATGAAACTACAACAAAGCGATATATTATATGAGGACAACCACCTTATAGCAATTAATAAAATGGCAGGGATACCCAGTCAAGGAGATGAGAGTGGGGATACTTCTTGTTTTGAAATGGTGAAAAACTACATACGTGAAAAATACAATAAGCCTGGGGAAATATACCTTGGATTACTGCATAGAATAGATAGACCTGTAAGTGGTGTATTGCTAATGGGAAAAACGAGTAAGGCAACTTCTAGGATGAACAAACTTTTCCTAGATAGGGAAATAACAAAAATATACCATGCTACAATAGAATTACTCCCTGAAAAGCATGACGGAACTCTTGTTCATTACCTAATTAAAGATCAAGATGCCAATAAATCTAAAGCATACAACAAGGAAGTAAAATACTCTAAAAAGGCTGAGCTTAGCTACTCCTTACTTGGACACCTAGGTAGAAGTTCCTTATTAGAAATCAAACCAAAAACTGGAAGACACCATCAAATTAGAGTCCAACTGGCAAAGTTAAACATGCACATCATAGGAGATGTAAAATATGGTGCTAGTAAAGGAAACAGCGATAGAAGCATTTGTCTTCACGCACAATCATTGGAATTTATTCATCCAGTAAAAAAGGAAAAAATCACAATAAAAGCACCCTACCCGCAGACTCAAGCTTGGGAAATATTTGAATAAATTTCATTGGCTTAAGCCAATAAAAAAGCCACAAGATATTATCCTGTGGCTTTTAAATTTAAATTGATTGGAATTCTATTTAAACTGAATCTTACGCATTCTTAAACTCTCTGGTGTAACCTCTAAATATTCATCGTCCCTAATGTATTCCATCGCTTCCTCTAGAGAGAATTGGATCTTAGGAGCAATCTTAGCTGCCTCATCTGTTCCAGACTTACGCATGTTTGTTAATTGTTTCCCTTTAATTAAGTTCACTGGAAGATCGTTGTCTCTAGAATGTTCCCCTATCACCTGACCTTTGTAAATTTGATCTCCAGGCTCAACAAAGAACCTACCTCTATCTTGTAATCGGTCTAAGGCATGTGCAAGAACTTGTCCCATTTCCATAGAAACTAATGACCCCTTTAATCTTGCAGGCATGTCCCCTTTATGCAATTGATACTCGTTGAAACGATGCGTCATCACAGCCTCACCTTGAGTTGCAGTAAGTACGTTGTTTCTTAAACCAATAATCCCTCTTGCTGGAATATTAAACTCTAAATGTTGCATGTCACCTTTAGGCTCCATAATCATTAATTCCCCTTTCTTTTGAGTAACCAATTCAATTGCCTTACCGGAAGTTGCTTCTGGTACATCAATAACCAATATCTCCATTGGTTCATGCGTTTTCCCATCTACTTCTTTTAGTAAAACTTGTGGTTTTCCCACCTGCAACTCGTATCCTTCTCTTCTCATCGTTTCAATAAGAACAGAAAGATGAAGAATTCCTCTACCAAAAACAGTAAACCTGTCTTCTCTATCCGTATCCTCCACTCTTAATGCAAGGTTCTTTTCTGTTTCCTTGTATAATCTATCTCTTAAGTGTCTCGATGTAACAAACTTCCCTTCCTTACCAAAGAATGGAGAGTTGTTAATAGTAAACAACATACTCATGGTAGGCTCATCAATAGAAAGTCTAGGCAATGCTTCTGGGTTTTCTAAATCTGAAATCGTATCCCCAATTTCAAATCCTTCTACCCCTACAATGGCACAAATATCACCACTTCTAACCTTATCTACCTTAACCTTGCCCATTCCTTCAAAAACATGCAATTCTTTTATTCTTACTTTCTTTGTGCCTTCTTTCTTAGAAAGCATGTAATCTTTACCTACTTCTAAATCTCCTCTAAACACTCTACCAATTGCAATTCTTCCAGTAAAAGAAGAGAAATCCAATGATGTAATTTGCATTTGAGGTGTACCTTCTCTATAAGGTGCTTCTGGAATACTTGTCAATACTTTATCTAGTAATGGAGTAATGCTGTCAGTTGGCTTTAACCAATCATCACTCATCCATCCATTTTTCGCAGATCCATAAACAGTCTCAAAATCCAATTGATCTTCCGTAGCATCTAAGCTAAACATTAAGTCAAATACCTTCTCTTGAGCGATATCTGGCGTACAATTTTCCTTATCTACTTTATTTACAACTACAATTGGCTTTAAACCTAGAGCTAAAGCTTTACTTAAAACAAATCTTGTTTGCGGCATAGGTCCTTCAAAGGCATCTACCAATAGCAAAACACCATCAGCCATCTTTAATACTCTTTCTACTTCACCACCAAAATCACTGTGACCAGGAGTATCAATAATGTTGATTTTTACATCTTTGTAATTTACGGAAACGTTCTTTGAAAGAATGGTAATACCCCTTTCTCTCTCCAAGTCGTTACTGTCCAATAAAAGTTCTTTTACCTCTTTTCTAGGGTCATGTATTTTACTCTCATAAATAATTTTATCTACAAGTGTTGTCTTTCCGTGATCTACGTGTGCTATAATAGCAATGTTTCTGATGCTTTGCATGTGAAAATTTTAAGGGTGCAAAGGTAGTTATGATTTTTAGATTAATTACAAAAAGTTTTATTGGCTTAGCCAATAGGTTCTTTTTACTTAAGAACTGTGATATCACCATGAATATTGGTTACTTTCTTTTCATTGTTAACGTAAAAGCAGCTGTAAAAATAGACTCCCTGAGGTACCACAACTCCCTCAAAAGTACCATCCCAAATTCCTTCTGGATCTTCCGTATAGAACAACAACTCTCCCCAACGATTATATATAGACAATTGGAAAGTTTTAAATGTACAGGTCCCTTCTCTTTTAAACCCTTCATTTACCCCATCTACATTCGGCGTAAATGCATTTGGGAAAAGTATAGTACAAGGAGAACAATCCTTTTCTATAAGATTCATCTCTATGATACTATCGCAATTTTCAACATTTGAATAAACTGATTGATATATTCCTTGCTCACTTACTATTCTTCCATCATCTAACTCATATTCATAATAGGTACAAAAAGTATCAGTATGTCTTTGAATAAAGGAGCTTCTTACAATTAAATCTGTATAAACTATTGAATCGCATCTTTCTGATGTGAGGAAACTATCTATTACTGTCTGAGAAGTAAAGTACCAATTCCCGTTTATGTTCATAGAATCACATACGCTAGCATTGGTTATTGTGATCATAGTAGGATTAATTACCAAATTAGTCACAACGACAGAATCGCAATTCAAATAAGAAGTAAAAGTATCTCTCACTTCTTGAGTACGAAAGTACCAATTCCCTTGGACTATTGCCGAATCACAATTCGTAGCATCTACAGGAGTTACTTGAGTGTAATTAACAGTTAAGTCTGTAATTATTATTGAATCACAATTTAGGTAGCTATTAAATGTATCATACACAACCTGAGAATTACTGTACCAGGCACCTTGCACTTGACCTGAATCACAATTCGTTTGCCATTCATACGTTCGCATCACAGGGTTTACCGTTAAATTAGTATGTACTACAGAGTCACAATTTAAATAAGAAGTGAAACTATCTTTTATTAATTGAGTGTTATAATACATAATACCATGTACTAATCCAGAGTCGCAAACTGTAGTATTTACAGGTGTTACCTTTGTGTAATTTACAATTAAATCTGTCACTACAACAGAATCACAGTTAAGGTAAGTTACAAAAGTATCTCTTACTTCTTGAGTGCTGAAGTACCAATTGCCATTCACTAAGGAGGAATCACAATTAGTCACATTCACATTAGTTAATTGAGTATAATTCACCGTTAAATCTGTTATGACTATAGAGTCACAATTAAGATAGGTTGTAAAAGTATCGTTTATTGTCTGAGTAGTATTATACCAATTACCTTGAACCATGCCACTATCGCAATAGGTTATATTTTGATTAGTTCTTACCGTCTTATTGATAGTAAGAGTAGTATGCACGAAAGAGTCACAATCTAAAGAATTGGTAAAGGTATCCTTAACCAATTGGCTGGTAGAATACCAATTCCCATTGATTAATGCAGAGTCACAGTGTGTTTCATTCTTATAAGTATAGGAAGATTCTTTAACTTTTATGTTGTATTTAATAATTGAATCACAATCTACTCGTTCTGCATTAACAATAGTATCTCTGATAAAACCCTTTCCTTTTATTGTATCGTAAACTGTACTATCTTTTGTAATCCATTGGTTCAAAAAATAAATGGAATCGCAAGTTGCAGTATCTATACTAGTTAAAGTAGTTTCTCCAATAACTATCTTATGCGTTGTAACTGAATCACAACCACCTACAGAGGTAGCTGTATCGGAATAAATACCATTTTTCTTTATCCACTTTTTATTATAATAAATAGAATCACATGCCCAAAGATAAGGTCCCTCTAATTCAATGTTTGCACTAAGTTTAATTGAGGCAAAGGTATCTACGCATACGCCGTTCGTAGTATTTATATAAACCTGTAAACGATAATCTCCATAATTTGTAGAGCCATATGGTTTAAAAGAATGCACTCTATTATTAGAAATCACAGTATTGCCTTTGTACCATCTATACTTAACCCCATAAATGTCGTTTCCAAATAATTCTAATGAATCCTTAATACATTTAAAATTCAACTTAAGTGCAGGGGCGGTTTGGGAACCACTAGAACTTGCAGTTCTATTCGTATTCCCACAAGAATCTTTTACTTCTATGTCATAAGTACCTGCCTTTAGATTATGAAATTCTGGACTACTTTGGTAAGCGCTCCAAGTTGTACTATCTGTGGACTTTATCCTATACTCAAAAGGTTTCAAACCATTCTCCACAGTATTAATGATACTACTAGATCCATCATTACAAGAATAAGTTACTGGAAAATTCAACTTAGGATAACCAGGGTCTTTCACTACTACTGTATCTCTAATATAACCTGCTCCACTACCCGTAAAGAAAACTCCTCCCCAAGGATTAACTAATTCAAAAAGGTAAGTTCCAGCATTTAATGAATTAATGGTATCGTATAAGACAGGATTTTTAATCTTACTCGTGAAGTTTGCTGTACTAGTACTAGGAGAAAGTTGTTTAAAATAAAAGGTAGGTTGATAACCCTTGTTATTATCGATTGAATATGCAATTCGGTGACCACTTGGACAACCAGTAAGTACTTTATGTCTTATATTACGTTTCCATAAATCTGTTTCCAAAACTTCCACTTCCAAAGTGTCACTTAGGCCACAAGTATCTACAACCAAAAAGGTGTATTTCCCTTTAGGCATGTTATTGAGGATCGCATACTGAACGTTGTAAAATCCAATAGTATCCCCATCTCCAAATTTATAAGGCAATTTGGCCTGAACATATTGATCCTTTGTAGTCGTGAAAGAATCGGTATTGCTAAAGGGTGTCTTTAATAATACTAAATGATAAGGGTACCTAGTCGAATAATTATAGACAATCACCCCAATTGTAGAGTCTAAGTTCGAGACATAGGACTTATTTGCATATAAATTACTTGTTCTAGTAAATGTTTGATCTACTTTAAAGGTATCATTGCAACAAGTGTCAATTGCATAACAAGTATATGCAACTCCCGAATCAACAGTAAATGTTCGATCTGTTTGCCAAACTGCTGCATTCGTACTTTTATTGACGACCCCATACTTAAAACAAGTTGAAGAATAAAGTGCACCATAGTAATAAGGGTTAATTCTTATTTCATATCCATTACATCTAAAAAGAAAAGTAACATTCAAAAATTTATTTTCTGTTATGCTATAACTCCTTGCATTACCACATTGGTCTACAACCTCATACTTATAAGTTACTCCCTTTTTTAAATCTACGTTTTGATTACTGCTAAATTTAAAAGTATCTGTTCCATTTATAATCCTATACTTTAATGGTCCAAGACCACGTAAGGCATAAAAATACATTGTAAATGAGTCACAACTACTAGGCATTGCACGGCTACTAGTTCTATATATCGATAAAGGTGAAAAAGTAGTATCAGTCAAAGTAACCGATATATTTTTTGTATTACCACAGGAATCAATAATAGCAACAGTATAAGAACCACTAGGCATTCCATTAAAAGAATTTGAATTTTGCCAACCGGTTGTGCTGGGTCCACTTACAATTTTGTATTGTAAAGGAGCTCTTCCTCCAGAAGTCTTATTTATTGAAAAATTTCCATTTGCTTTTGAACAAGAAGGGGATTTTAATGAATAGGAATAACTAGGAACTTTGTAAGACCCAGTTACAGTATAAACAGCTGTATCCACAGCAGAATTAACATCAACAACTCTAACATAATACTTCCCAGGAGCTAATGCAGCAAAAACATTCGAAGTCTGATTTGGTCTTGTCTCTACAGAAGGACTTATTAAGGAATATAGTAAGGTTCCAGAACCTCCAGTAGCATTTGCAGTCAGTGTTCCTGTCTTGGCACATCTAGAGGTCGTTCCAGAAATAGAATTTATTACAGGCTGAGCAACCATTTCAAGAGAAACTAAAAATAATAGTAAAAATGAAAATTTAAAAAATGATGACAAAACTTGCTTATTTTAACTATCAAAGATGTAAAATATTATTGCCAATTGCAAATAGACCCTTACAAACGCTCAATCTACCTAATGGACAGAGAATTAATCAAGTCCACTAGTACATCTTTATTTCCAATAAGCGACCATGGAGACACGTAGGCTCCATTTCCAAACCTGGAAAGCTTTTTCAAGAAGCTCAAAGCATCCTTGTCGTTCCCAAAAGGCAACAACAGATAATTGTATTTTTTTAATGGCATGTTTTTGCAGCTTGCTTGTACAATTTATTCTCTGAAAAGTCCTTGTAATTAAACTTCCCATCTGTTGCCAATAAAACTGTGTTGTTTCCACCTTCAATAAACTCTTCCCTAGCCATTGCATAGGCCATATCCAATCCATCTTTACCATAAGAGCTACCATCTGCCTTTAGGCTATCAATTAACAACAACAAACTACCTTTATGCGCGAAACTAGAAGCTTCATAAAGCACCTTTGCTCTTGTGGCATAAGTAATTACACTAATTTTATCTTCTGGCCTTAAAGCAAGGACCAACTCCCTCATAGATTCTTTTAAAACCTCTAGCTTCTCCTCCTTTGCCATGGAACCAGATATATCAATTAAAAATACCAGGTTATTTACAGCATATTTTGAGCTTAATTTCTTATCCTCTTTTATTGTTGTCACTTTATTAATACTTGTAGTATCCTTTTTTTCTATCGATACATTTTCTGATTTGACTGGATTTTCTTTTTTTAGTTCTACTTTTTTAATAGACAAAACAGGATCTACTTTATTAAGGCTCTCATTTGTGTCCGTATCTTCCAAATATTCTTCTAAGCTTATTCATCAACCTCTTCTTCTGTTATCTCTATCTCCTCCTCAACGTTTTCCTCTTCAACCTCAACGTTTTCATTATCCTTAACTAAAACCATGAAATCATCTTCTTTGGGTTTCTTGGGATCTAGGTTTGGACAATGCACCAAGGCATTTGGATGAAAGTCTATTATTTTACCTTTAATAGTTAATTGTATTGGAGTATTCTCTGAACTAATGTAGAATGGTATATGGAGACTAAACTTACCTTTATCTTCTGTATAATAACTTACACCCATTCGCATGGTTTGACCTGGCATTACTGCTTTATTAGTATACAATAGCTTAAACTTTTGATTGTAAAATGTAGGGAGGATAAACCACTTTGCTCTGCTCGTATTAGTTATGTTAAACCAAGTAGTGTCGTTTTTCCATTGTTTTACGCTACCATAATCCTTGGATTTATAATCGAGTTTATAAGTTTGACCAAAGGCCAAGGACATATTGGCTAAGCCAATAAATAGAAAAGTTATTTTTAAGACATCTCTCACTTCTTATTAATGAACGCAAAAATAATGCTCAAATTCTCTATTAAAGATTTTATTTAATAAATTGCCAGTATGGAGGAGAAGTTAAAAAAGGAAATAGAACAAAAAATCATTCTTTCCATTGAGAAAACCAAAGAAGAAATCATGGACTACAAAGAACTGACTAAACCCATTTCTCCTGAGAATGCATTGGGCAGAATCTCTAGAATGGATGCGATAAACAATAAAACAATAAACGAAGCTGCACTTAGAAAAGCTAAAATTTAATTAGTAAACTTAGAAACCGCCAAAGGTAAAATCAACTCCAACGATTTCGGCAAATGCATTAGATGTGCCTCAGAAATCCCAATTGGCAGAATATTACTTATGCCTCAATCTAAATTATGTGTCAGATGCGCCAAATAGAAGAATGGTACAACTTTTGAACATAAATTATCGACTAAACAAAGTATGAATAACACTATAAAAAATATTTTAAAAACTGGAATTGCCTTCACCATGCTTTTGGTAAGCTTACTAAACACCAATGCGCAAGACTTAGACAGCATGGCCCAAAAGACAGACAGCATTTTTTTAAAGCCAAAATGGAACATTGGAGAAACCATTGTTTACCGTGTTATAGATTCTGACAGACACCTTAATTCAAATGGGTTTGACTTTAGTATCGTACAGGACACTCAGTTTATCTTTATAAATCCTGTTAAAATCAAGGACAACAAAACCATTATTAGAATAAAGTACAGAAAGACGATGGATCTTGAAGATAAAAGTTACAAGTTTAGAAATTTTTCTAAAAACTTCGAAAGTGTAATAGTCGTTGATAGCTTTGGGTTAATTGACAAGGTCTACAATTGGAAAATGTATTCCTATAAATTTATAGATGCCAATGCAAAAAATTACGAAAGAGGTTTGATAGATACTACTGCTTTTGCATTTTTCAACGAATACTATTCTGTTCAACAAAACATTGAGGACATTGTTCTTCAAGACTTGAATAAAATGTACATGACCTATGGCTATGGCTATAGAGTAAATACTACTTATTTAACAAAAAGAAAATTACCAAATCCTTTCCAAGGAGAAGCCCTCATTGTCAAAGGTTCTAGTACTTTAACCAAACCACTAGGTTCAAAATTTACTTATTTACTGAAGAACAAATCTGGCATTGACGAATCACATTCTGTGCAATTGAGCAATGATTTCCTTAACTTTAAAAGAAGTAAAGGTCAGACATACGATAATGTTCCACCTAACTTTTACTTAGGTAATGAAGAAGAATTTGGATACAACATTGCGCAAGGAAGAATAACCTATTGCAAAGTTACAGATAGTCTAATCTCTGATTTAGAATCGAGAATTGTTGTAGTAGAGTTTAAATTAGTACAAGTTATTAATCCTTAAAAAACTCAATCGTATTCTCAACCACTTCAGACATCTGACCGCTTAAAACAAGCTCTCCAGGGTGCCTCATACCAAAAGTATGCCCTGCACCTTCTACTGGTATATAAATAGAATGTAATATATTCTCATATACTGTTTTACTTTCCATGCAAGAAACAGCTTCGTCGTCTTCTCCATGAATTAATAGAATAGGGATTCCAAGTTTGATAAGATATTTTCTGGGCGAATAATCTCCATTTAAAATCTCTTTAGCACAATTGTACTTGACCTCCATTTCTTGCTTCGTTCTAGCATTGCTAAAAGTCCAACTCCCCTTCTCTTCCCATTTTTTTACATCGTATTTTTCCACCCAGTTTTGAAGGTCATAAACACCGGCCCATCCAGCAATTTTATTTATTTTTTTACTTGAGGATGCTGCAATAAAAGCTGTTGCTGCACCTCTACTATGGCCTACCAGATTAAGATTGTTGACGTTTACAATTTCACTTAGATCAGGGGACATATAAATAAAATCAACAACACTTTCAATATCCAGAAGCTCCTTAGAAATCGTATTGTTTGAAAACTCTTGAAGAAGAGTAAATTCTTCTTTATTTGTAAGACCTACTCCGTTGTGAGAGAAATTGAATTTCATAAAACAGAATCCTTCTTTTGCAAATTCGTTTGCCACCAAATTCCAATTCCCCCAATCCTTAAAACCTTTAAAGCCATGACAAAATAATACGACAGGTAAATTTCTTAAATCCTCATTAAAAGTAACATCTGCTAAGAATTCACGTCCTGTTTTTGATTTTATAATAAATTCAATGTTTTTCATAATTTCTTTTCAAAGACACCTTAACTGATTTTCCATTAAAATTAGCTATCGGTGGGTTTAACTTTTCTATTGAAACGTGAGCATAAGTGATGGAAGACGTATGCTTTTGTATTTGTTCCAGAATCGTTGTGCAAACATTTTCTAATAGAGGCCTAATTATTCTCATTTCTTGTGTTACTATATCAAATAGACCTTCGTAATTAATTGTATTCTCAATCTTGAATTCAATGTCCCTTGGTGCCAAATATTCAACAATTAGATTAACAATAAAAAAGGAACCAATTTCTTGTTCCTTTTTATAAAATCCGTGAAAAGCTCTGATCTTTAAATCATTAAGCTCAATAATTACTTTATCCAATGTATTATATTGTATTTATTTTAATTCTCTTTTCTATTTCATCCACATCTCTTTTGTACTTCTTATCCGTTTCCATAAGGTCATTTACCGTTTGGCATGCATGAATTACTGTGGAATGGTCTCTATTTCCAAAATGAGATCCAATATTTTTAAGAGAAGCCTTAGTCATGTCTTTTGCAAAAAACATAGCTACCTGTCTAGCTTGAACAATTTCTCTTTTTCTAAGTTTTGATTTTACCTGATCCACTGGAATCTGGAAATACTCACAAACTAACTTCTGTATGTATTCGATAGAAATTTCTTTAGAAGAATTTTTAACAAAATTCTTCATCATTTGCTTGGCTAAATCTAGGTCAATCTCTTTTCTATTCAAGGAAGACTGAGCCATCAATGAAATCAAAGCTCCCTCTAATTCTCTAACGTTAGAATCAATATTATGCGCTACATATTCAACAACTTCTCGCTTAAGTGAAATACCATCTTGGTACATCTTACTTTCAAGAATAGCAATTCTTGATTCAAAGTCAGGTTTAGTTAAATCAGCAGATAAGCCCCACTTAAATCTAGATAACAACCTTTCGTCTACATCCTTAAGATCTCTTGGTGCTCTATCACATGTTAAAATTAACTGCTTACCAGTTTGATGTAAATGATTGAAAATTTGGAAGAATATTTCTTGTGTTCTTTCTTTTTTAGAGAAGAACTGAACATCGTCCACAATTAATACATCTAAGTAATTATAAAAATTAATGAAATCGTTGTGATTCCCATTTTTACAAGCATCAATGTATTGGTTAATGAACCTTTCCGAAGAGACAAACAACACAGCTTTACTTTTATGCATTTGTTTGATGTTATTTCCTATGGCATGAGCAAGGTGGGTCTTTCCCAATCCGCATCCTCCAAAAATCATTAATGGATTAAAAGATGTTTCACCAGGCTTATTCGATACTGCAAATCCAGCACTTCTTGCCAGTCTATTGCATTCTCCTTCTACAAAATTATCAAAGGTATATTTAGAATTTAATTGAGAATCAATATTGATTTTCTTTATCCCAGGAATGATAAATGGACTCTTTATAGGTGTCACAACTTCTAGTGGCATCCCTAATTCATTTTGAGTAACTTTCTTATTGTTTCCTGTAGGAACGTTAATCGTGTATTGTTGTGTTCTATTGGTATTATTTTGAACAATAACATTGTACTCCAATTTTGCACCTATACCCAATTCCTTTTTCAAAGTCTTTCCAAGTAAATCTACATAATGTTCTTCCAACCATTCGTAAAAAAATTGACTTGGAACTTGGATCGTTAAAACTTTATCAAGCAACTTAACCGGCTTAATAGGCAAAAACCAGGTTTTAAAGCTCTGGTCGTTTACGTTATCCTGGATAATTTTTATACAATTACCCCAAACCGATTCACAAGTATTCTCCGTCATGTATTCTTTTTAGTATAGCTTTATGATTGTGTTGACATCCTCTTTTGGAAGGCTTCAAAATTGTCTTAAAAAAAGTTAATAAAAAAGCAAAAAAACTACTTTTTTCACTTGTTATTTCACTTTTTTTGATTTAAACTTAATGCCTTTCAAAGCCATAATATTAGCTAGTTTCTTTATTATAAAGCAATTAAAGACTCCTAATCCTTTTACCCAAAAATTAATTGCACTTCTCTCTTTAAAAAATCAATGCCTTTTTGTGTTGGTTCCTCTTCTGTTTCCATCAATCTTTCCACAATCAATTTACTCAAATCAACTCCTGAAGCTCCTTCTTTTAAATTACCGTATGCAACATTAATAATTGCAATAACTTCCTCCTTTACAATTTTAACCATTGTCCAAGCTTGACTAGATACATAAATTTGTTGAGACAAATTATGATTGTATTCCTGGTTTACCACAGCAATCATCAAAGATTTCAAGGCCGTTGCTGAAATATCTTTAGTATTATGCGTTTTTATTAAATATTGAAGGCTTATTCTTTCTAAAAACAAAACTATTCTTTCATAGGCTTGAAGCTTAATAGGAATTAGATCATTCTTCATTTGCATTCTATATTCCAGTTTCATCTTATCCATTTGCTGGCCGAGAAACTTCCCAATCATAGTATATGCAATAATAAAAACGAGTAATGCTGGAATTACAAATTTCATAATGTCCAAGAAGATATTTAGTGCGCTATTGTCCATATATATATTTATTTTACCTTTTAAATAATTATAACTGCATAAATACATAATTTTGTATAAATATTTATAGAAATTTTGGATTCATTAATCAATTTTACAACAAAGGCCATCGAACAGATTAAAGAACTTAAAAACTCGTTATCTCTAGACGACTCACATTATATCCGAATTGGAGTCAAAGGCGGCAAGGGGTGCATTGGTGCCACTCCATTTATTGCATTTGACTACAAACAAGAAAACGATATTACGTATAACATTCAAGGAATTGATATCATTGCAGACAAGGCGCAAACAATGCATTTAATTGGGCTACAACTAGACTACTACGAAGACAAAAACAGCAAAGGGTTCGTATTTGAAACTCCCGAGGAAACCAAATCCTAAAAAAATCTCATCGAAATCCTTTCCATCTTAATAGAATATGCCAACTAAAGTTTACAATTTAACGAACCTTGCCTAATACTTTATCCTAATTGAACACTATAGAAACCATAAGAATAGCATTAAGAACAGTTCGTTCCAATAAAACGAGAACATTCATCACCAGTGCAATAATAGCTATAGGCATAATGGCTTTAGTTGGAATTTTATCTGCTACAGATGGAATTGAAAAATCCATAGGTGACAACTTTACTAGTATGGGATCTAATACTATTTCCATAAGAGATCAACAAACATCCATAAGCTTCAAACGACGATCTAGAGAGTCTTTCAAGTTCATAAGCTATTATGAGGCAAGTGAATTTAAGAAGAATATTCAATTTCCTGCAAAAGTATCTCTCTTCGCCTTTATCTCTGCTGATGCCATAATAAAATCTGAGAAGGAAAAGAGCAATCCCAACTGTCAAGTTGTGGCTGTAGACGAAAATTACCTTTATACTGCGGGGTATGATATTGAAAAAGGTCGAAACATCAATACCAAAGACTTAGAATCCAACATTCCAGTCTGCCTAATAGGACAGGAGCTAAAAAGCACCTTATTCCCTAAGACTAGCGCTCTAGGAAAGGATATCTCCATAGGTGGTGGGAAATACAAAGTGATAGGTATGCTAAAGAAAAAAGGCTCTAGTTTTGGCATGGGTGGAGGGGACAGAATTGCCTATATTCCCATTAGTATTGCAAAAACAAGATTTTTAACACAAAGAACAAGTTATACCATTAATGTTCGTGTAGCGGATGTTTTCATGCTAGAAACTGCTGCCTTAGAGTGCATAGGACTTATGCGCAGTGTACGAAAATTAAGAGTTAATGATCCAAACAACTTTGGGATTAGCAGAAGTGACTCCATGGCTTCTAAATTAATAGACAACTTAAAAGGAGTAAAATTTGCCGCCATATTCATTGCTTTAATTACGTTATTAGGTGCTAGTATAGGGCTCATGAACATTATGTTAGTTTCAATTAGCGAAAGGACACGAGAAATAGGGACTCGAAAGGCTATTGGAGCAAAGAGCACTTCCATTATTAAACAATTTTTAGTAGAGGCTTTAACTATTTGTATCATTGGAGGTTTCTTCGGTATACTCTTAGGAGTAATTATAGGAAATGTCGTTTCATCCAGTGTTGGGTCAGGCTTCATATTACCTTATTTGTGGATTACAATAGGACTTATCGTTTGTATATGCACTGGTTTAGTTGCGGGCATCTACCCAGCTATCAAGGCATCGAGATTAGACCCCATTGAAGCATTACGTTCAGATTGATTACTTTTGTAATTCCAATGAATAAAAACTTAGATATATTAGCCTTTGCTGCACACCCCGACGATGCAGAGCTGGCATGTGGTGGAACATTAATTAAGGAAGCAAACAATGGTGCAAAAACGGGGATAGTTGATTTTACTCTTGGACAGCTAGGAACAAGAGGAACTCCCGCATTAAGACTTCAAGAAAGCATAAAAGCCGCTAAGGTTATGGATCTGAGCGCAAGAGAAAACCTAGAATTAGAGGATGGGTATTTCACCAATGACAAAGCTACCTTACATAAAGTCATTGAAGCCATTAGAAAACACAAACCTAGTATTGTCCTTTGTAATGCAATAAGTGATAGACATCCGGATCATGGTAGAGCGCATACTATAGTTAGAGAGGCCTGTTTCTATTCAGGTTTATCAAAGATAGATACTAACCAAGAACCACATAGACCGAAACAAGTATTTTCATACATTCAAGACCACAATTTAAAACCAGATTTCATTTTAGACATCACCAAGGAATTTGATAAGAAGATGGATGCAATTCTTTGCTACTCTTCTCAGTTTTATAGCCCTGAAGACACCAAGCCAAAAACACCAATTAGTAGCAAAGACTTTATATCATTTCTAGAAGCAAGAGCGAGGGAATACGGCAGGATTATAGGAGTAAAATATGGCGAAGGTTTCAATAGCCATTTGCCTTTAAAGGCAAATAGTATTTTAGATTTAAGCTAGAGAAATTAACTCCTTGTGAATCTTTAATACTTGCGGAATCAATAAAGTTTCTCCGTCGTTATTCAGAACAAAATCAGTCAATTTTAATTTTTCTTCTTCGGGCCATTGGTTGTTAATCCGTTGCAAAACAGAGTCTCTATCTGCTTTGTCTCTTTTCATTACTCTATTGACCCTCTCTTCAACCGTGCAAGTTACTAGAATAACTTTATCCAGTGTTTTGTATATCCCTGCCTCAAAAAGCAATGCCGCTTCTTTAATGGTATACTTCTCCTCTTTGTATTGGCGTAGCCAATTAACATAATCCTCTCCTACCGCAGGATGCACTAGGCTGTTCAAAAGTTCTAATTTCTTTTTATCGGCAAAAACAATGGAGGCTAATACGGGCCTATTCAATTCTTTCCCTGAATAGACTTTTTCTCCAAAAGCCTCTTTTATAGCTAAAACAAGAGAGTCACTCTCTGTCATCAACTCCTTCGCTCGATTATCTGAATTGTAAATAGGAACTCCCAGTTTCTCAAAAATAAGACAGGCGGTAGATTTACCGCTGCCTATCCCTCCGGTAACTCCAACCTTAAGCATGTTATGCTTTTTCTACTGCTTCTTTATTTAAAGCTTGAGTAAGCTCTAAGGAAATGGCAGATTTTTGAATCCTCATTCTACTATGTCCTTCTGTTTCGATGACAAATGTATCGTCTTCAATAGAAACTATTTTACCATGTATACCACCAGTGGTAATGATTTTGGTCCCTTTATCAACCTCTTCCTTAAATGCATTCATCTTCTTTTTCCTTCTGGACTGCGGAAGAATCATAAAGAAATAAAACACTGCTGCCATCATAAGAAGCATTGGCCAAATACTAGCACTTTCACCATCTGCTGGTGGTGACATTAAAATTATATTAAATATATTCATTCTATTATTTTTGTGGTAAAACATTTGCTCTAAAGGAAATAACTTTTTGTGCTTCTTTACAATTAGTCCAAACGGTTATGTTTTTTATGTTCTCAAGGCCCTCGGTAGCATCAGACCCCGGTCCTTTACCTGCACTATCAAACTCTACTGAAATCGCCGAACTTTCCCCCGGCGCAATAGGCTCCTTTGGTGGACTTGGGATAGTACATCCACAAGATCCTTGAGCCGATTTAATAATCAAGTTTGTTTTACCAGTATTGGTAAACTTAAACTTAAAGACTTTCACTTCTCCATCGACTATGTCTCCAATATCAATGGTCTCCTTATCAAATTTTATTTCTGGAAAATCAGATGTGGCATTTCCCTGATCTGTGGTTTCAAACTCTACTTCATTTGGTGAAATCTTTGTTTCACTAGAAGTTTCTTCCTCACCATCTTTAACTTTCCCTGAGGAACAAGCCACAATAAAAATGGATAAAATACTACATGCTAAAAATACTTTTTTCATACTGTTTAAATTATATCTACAAAATAAAGAAAAAAACAACTGTTCTCTAAATTATTGCCAAAGTCCTCTTCCTTCTTTTTCTATTTTCCCTTCTTCTGTCAATCGCACACGTAATTTATCTAATACACCATTAACAAATCTACTACTGTTAGGAGTACTAAAGTCTTTCGCTATTTCTAAATACTCATTGATTGTTACTTTCACAGGAATATCAGCATATTTAGTGAACTCAATTATTCCCATTTTAAGAACAATAAAATCTACTGCTGCTATTCTATCCACTTCCCAATTAGGAGTATTACTAGCCAAAAGCTCTTCCAACATTTCGTTATCGTTCACTACACTAAGAAATAAACTATCCGCATAATCAATATCTTCTTCTATGGATGGAGAAAGTGGTGGTAACTCAATAGGGTCTGAAAATTCCACATTGGAAACCGTTCTAATGATCGCCTTTCTAACAGGATTTCTGTCAATCTTCCAATTCAAATACTCTTCTTGCATTAGCTCTTTAAATGGCTTGTACTCGAAAAATAAGAAATTAAAGAACTGACGCATAAACTCTTGCTTCTTATCGTATGAAGGCTCTTCAAATACTAAATAATCCCTAACAAAGCTTTGCATTCTTAAAATAGGGAATAGTTTCAGCATGAATTCACCATGTTTCATCCAATCCAATCTCTTTAAATGCTTTAATTTAACACCATCCAAGGCATCTTCAATCTTATCAACCACTTCGTTGTTCTCAAAAATTCTAGTTGCTTTAAGAGTCTCTATGTTTGGAAAGTACTTTTCTTTCTCCGCATCCATTTCAGATTGCAAGTAAGCTTCCATAACAGCAGGAAAGGACAAAATGAATAAAAATAAATCATGAACTTCTTCTATCGATTGCCTTAAACCTCTTACAGAGCTTTCTAAATCATTGTCACTATCTCTTTGATGGGTATAGATAGCTTGCATAACTTTAACTCTCAATAAACGTCTTGATATCATTATTGTTTATAAATTAGGGGGCTGCAAAGGTACATAATATGATTAATTTCAGCTAATCTTTTAATTAGAAAAACTACGCATCAATTAGAGCTATATCTTACAGTCTTTAAAGAGCTAAAAGACAAGCTAATAATTTATTTACTCAATCTTCTCGAATAAATAAATATCAAAATGCCCCTTGAAATGTTCCGAGTTTTCATCGCTGAATTTCTTTAAAAACTTATACCTTTTAGATTTTTTCATAAAATCCAAGGATACTCCACCTTCTCTGGGAGCATGATAACCATCCCACAATACCAAATGTTGCTTCTTTAGCCAATCATCTTCTGACAAGATACCCCAAATATTAGTGGATTGTGCGTTTTCTTCTGAACCTGGTATAAATGGGTCCTTATCTGCATATACATCAATTATAGGCAATTGGTGAACAAGCATTCTATCTTCCAAGTTGTTTTCCTTAATGTAACTTATTGTATTCTCTAAATTTCCCATAATGTGTTCCTCTGTTATAGAGACTTTATCCTGCCCAGGAAGGCCATATTCATTTACAACATAGGAAGAGTATACAAGGTATATACACAAGCCTAGATACGAGCCTAGCCTAAGTGCAAATGGCTTAACATAGGATGTTATCTCCCCAACAAAGGCAGCACACAAAACAGCAACACAAGGGATCGTTACCATCAAAACTCTTAAAAGTCCTTGAGCACCCAAAATACCCAAAAAGTAAATCGTTGAATGAGCCATAAGGTACATGAAGAATATTCCAAAACACAAAACCATTAAATAAGTATACTTTGCCTCCTTTTTGTCTTTTAACCACTTAATGGAATAAAAGAATGACGCCAAAATGGTTAGTACCAATAATAGGAAAGTCCACAAACTCTTAAGGTTATTTACATAATGTAGAAAAGGACCATTTCCCAATTTTAATACACCATCCGATTGAAATTTAAAATAAGGATTTTCATCAATCACCCACATTGGGTTTCCTGATATTATTGCCCCAAAGATACTGTAAAACAGGGTCCCTGAAAGAACATAGGGCAAGTACTTATAATGCTTTCTAAGGATTAAATACAAAAGAACTACACCCAATATCACAAACCCCTCTGTTCTAACAAAAGGCATAAAAGAAGCAAAAATGTATGCCGTTTTGTATTTGTTTTTGGCAAACAAATACAACATGATTGCCACCAATAGACCATTTAAAGGCTCCGTAAGTCCTGAAATAGCTCGTCCAAATGCTATGGGAGCAAATACCGCAATTACAAATGCCAATTCAGGCATTTTGAAATTAAAGGCTTTTACTGAAGCATAGGAAAAATATCCGGATCCAATAAGACACAGCATATTAAATACAACTAAACCCTTAATCCCAAATTGACAAAAAGGAGAAGCAATCAAAGTAAATACAGGCTTACCCCATTGGTCAAGCAACAATTGTGGGTGATCCCAAGAATACCTTGAAAAAAGATAATGCATGTAGCTATCTTGACCACCCTCTAGACCAGTGGAGCTTCTCCAAACCAAAGAAAGTAATAAAAAAGAAAAAGCCATCATTATCCAAATGAAGGCCTTTCTGTATTTTAAAATTGGAACCATTAATTAAATGGTAGATGCTAACATTCTATGATCGTTTACTCTTTTCTCTGCTAATAAAATTGCAGCTTTTTGGTTGTGAATATTTTCCAATTCAGCTTTTTCAAAAATCCTTAAGGTAGTATCATAAATCATTTCAGTTTGAGCCATTGCCAATTCTTTAATGTATCCAGTATATTCTGAATAAACATTTATTAAACCTCCTGCATTAATTAAGAAATCCGGAGCATAAATAACTCCTTTTTCCTTCAGCATATTACCATGTAAATCATCTTCAGCCAATTGATTGTTTGCAGCTCCAGCTACGATATCACATTTAAGCTTATTAATATTTTCCGTGTTTAAGATGGCTCCCAATGCACATGGTGCAAAAATATCAACGTCTAAAGCATAAATATCATCCAAAGAAACAGCAATAGCGCCAAAGTCTTTCACAACCCTATCAACAGCAGCTGCATTCATGTCACTAGCATAAATCTTTCCTCCTTCTTTGTGAATCAACTCACACAAATGGTATCCTACCTTTCCTATACCCTGAATAGAAACTGTTTTCCCACTTAAACTATCCGAACCATAAGCCTTCTTTGCAGATGCTTTCATACCTACATAAACACCGTATGCAGTAACAGGAGATGGATCTCCCCCACCGCCCATGATTTCAGGTAAACCAACAACGTGATCAGTTTCCATATTCACGTACTCCATGTCCTTAGTTGTAGTACCTACATCCTCTGCTGTAATGTACTTGCCGCTCAAATTCTCAACAAATCTTCCAAACTTACGCATCAAAGCTTCGCTTTTTTGTGTTTTGGCATCACCCAAAATCACTGCCTTCGCTCCTCCTAAGTTCAAACCAGAAATAGATGCTTTGTAAGTCATCCCTCTACTCAATCTTAATGCATCCGTTAGAGCATCCAAGTCGTTGGCATATTGCCACATTCTTGTTCCACCAAGCCCTGGCCCTAATACCGTATTGTGTATTGCAATTATTGCATGTAATCCTGTGCTTTTATCTTGACAAACCATCACTTGTTCGTGATCGTACTCACTTAATCTTGAGAAAATATCTGAAGATGAAATAGTTTGTTTTTCTTTTGCTTCAATCATATATTTTGTACTTAATGAATCTTTAAAAAAAGGATTGCGAAAATAGGATTTTTTTTGTGTTCTAAAAATAGAATATTTGCAGTCCATTGAAAGAACTCGCATATTTAAATAAATACTTCAAAAAGTATAAGTTACGTCTTATTCTAGGACTTCTATTTGTTATAATTCTAAATATTTTTGATGTTTTAGTTCCAAGAATTGTACGAATTGCATTCGATAGAGCACACGCATTATCTCAATTTTACGACTCCTTTTCTGGTACTTATTTGGGAAATGAGTACTTACAAACTATAGTAAATACAGCCTTGATTTTTGGCGGACTTGTAATACTTGCTACTTTATTAAAAGGGATATTCCTATTTGCTACAAGGCAAACAATTATCGTTATGTCTAGATACATAGAGTACGATTTGAAAAACGAAATTTACAACCAATACCAACAACTGTCTTCTTCCTTTTATTCCAAGAACTACACTGGGGATTTAATGGCAAGAATAAGTGAAGATGTAAATAGAGTAAGAATGTATTTAGGACCAGCAATTATGTATACTTTAAACATGTTGTTTAAGTTTATAATGGTCATCTCTGTCATGTTAAGCATAAACCCTAAGCTGAGCATGTACGTGCTACTCCCATTGCCATTGTTGTCTTTTTTAATTTATAAAATAAGTGCCATAATAAATATTAAGAGTGATAAGATTCAGGCACAAATGAGTAGGCTTACCGTTTTTGGACAAGAAGCATTTTCAGGGATAAGAGTCATTAAATCTTTCGGTGCAGAGAAACAATTTGAAGAAGTTTTTGAGAACGAATGTGAAGAATACAGGAAACGCTCTATGGAATTAGTAAAGGTAAACTCCTTGTTCATGCCATTAATGATCATGCTTGTAGGCTTAAGTACAGTGATCACCATTTACTTAGGGGGAAAAGAGGTAATTGCGGGAAATTTCACCTACGGAAACATAGCGGAGTTCGTTATTTATGTAAACATGCTTACCTGGCCAGTTGCTTCTTTAGGTTGGGTTACAGCAATTATCCAAAGGGCCTCTGCTTCTCAAAAGAGAATCAATGAATTCTTAAACGAAAAGGAAGAAGTTCCCTTGGACCAAGGAGTTGCTTACGCCTTTGAAGATCACATTGAATTCAAGAATGTTACTTATAAATACCCCGATAAAAAAACAAATGCTCTTCAAGACATATCCTTTATGCTAAACAAAGGGGAGGTATTGGGAATAGTAGGATCTACAGGTTCAGGTAAAACAACCATCGCAAACATAATACTAAGAATGTTCAATCCTGACTTTGGTGCTGTTTCACTTGACAAGCAAGAATTAAAAGACATCAAACTGGGGGATTACAGAGATGCAATTGCTTATGTACCGCAGGATGTTTTTCTTTTTTCGGATAGCATTGAAGAGAATATCGCTTTTGGCTTAGGCCAATACAACCCTATAACTGATTTTGAAAAGATTGAATCCAATGCAAAAATTGCAATGGTATACGACGATATCATTGGGTTTAAAGATGGATTTAAAACCATTCTAGGAGAAAGAGGGATTACCGTTTCTGGAGGTCAAAAACAGAGAATAGCTATTGCAAGAGCACTTGCAAAAGATTCGGAAATCATTCTATTAGATGATTGCCTTAGCGCGGTGGACCATACGACAGAAACAGCAATTTTAAACAATTTAAAAAACCAATTGAAGGATAAAACTTCTATTGTAATTAGTCACAGAATTAGTTCCGTATTGGAAGCAGATAAAATAATAGTGTTGGATGAAGGGCGCATTATCGAACAAGGAACAGTTAAAGAGCTATTGAGTCAAGACGGCTATTTTAAGCAACTACACCACAAACAAAATCAATAAAATCAGGCACTTATTATCTAATCGTCTTTTTATCAAAAAAAAATATATCTTTGTAAATAGCAAGAATAGTAAAGAACTAAACTATGGGAGACTATAACAAAGAAGAAATTTTTTCAAAGAGAGTAAGAGCCGGGAAGAGGACATATTTCTTTGATGTTAAAGAAACAAGAAGCAGTGACTACTACATTACAATCACTGAAAGCACTAAAAAGAGCGAAGACGGAATGTATGTTAAGCATAAGTTGTTTTTATACAAAGAAGACTTCAACAAATTCTCAGATGCTTTTAACGAAACCATGAATTACGTTAAAGAGGAACTACTTCCTGAATATGATTTTGATGAGTACTCTAGAGACTCCGATACGGAGACGACTCTACCTGCAGAGGGGTAACGTAAGTCTCTTCAACTATTTGCCAACAACAAATTTTCGTATGTAAAATGCCTTGTTGATTCATTTGACATGCGGAACACTTCCAAAATTCAATTCACTATATACTAGCGAGATAAGTGCTACATTACCATAATAGGAGTTGCTAAAAAAGTCTACTTAATACTCCTTTAAGCAGAAATTACATTTTAGTAAATAGGACAATATTAAATATGTCTTGACATTATTCATTTGAATATTTTGTTGTATCCAATACATTTGTCAAATAAAAAAAATAATCCAAATTAGTGCCTTAGCTATAATTGCTGCACTTTTCACTTTTAGTTGCTCAGATGATTCTGATACTATAAAAACTACAATAAAATCTTCTCCTACAGTAACTACTGGTACAATAACTAGTATTAATATTGACGGAGCTACTGTTGCTGGTGAAGTCACATCTGATGGTAATGCTACAGTAACTGAAAGAGGAGTTTGCTGGGGACTAGTTACGATGCCTACAATAAGTGATGATAAAATGTCATCTGGTACTGGAGCTGGTACATACTCTATCGCAATAGATGGAATAGCCGAAGCTACAAAATATTTTGTAAGAGCATACGCAATAAATAGTGAAGGTACTGCTTACGGTACAACTGAATCTTTTACTACTGCAAAGACGGGTGTTAAAACATACAAACTTGGCGACTTGTTTGAAGGTGGAGTAATTTACCATTTAAACGATGAAAAAACACATGGCTTAGCATTTGCTGATACTAGTCTAGGTAAAATGGCCTGGGGTTGTTTTGGAACAGCTATTACTGGTGCTGTTGGATTTAATATTGGTACTGGTGCTCGAAACACAAAGGATATTGTGAAGGAATGTGCAGACAACGATTGTGCTGCTAGAATTGTATCAGGTTTGACGCACAAAGGTTTTACTGGATGGCATTTACCTTCAAGAGATGAATTATTGACACTACACAAAAATTATACTGTAGCAAAAGTTATTGGAACAGGTGTTTATTGGACTTCCAGTCAAAATGCAAACAACAAGACAGACATGGCTCAAACTGTAGCAGTGGGTACCACAGGTGCCTTGGTTTATTATCAAAAAGATATCTTCTCTTCATACAGTGCTGTTGCTGTAAAAGAATTCTAAGTAAGAAAAATACAAAATTATACAAAAAAAGACCAGTTACTTAACTGGCCTTTTTTTGTATATCGGAACCGTTGAACAAGGCTCGCCATAAAAAATACTTTTAACAATGGGTGTCAGTTTCTTGGTAATCTCCACATAAGCTGAAACAGGAACTGGTAAGTTACTACATCCCTTTACAACCACACGTTGGTCCTTATACTTAGAAAGGTCTATGGATTGGAGGATTTTGTAAAACAAAACCATGTCTAACTCTTCAGGGTTACAGAAAAACACCTCTTTCGCAAAAGGTTCCAATTTATTGGCAACAAGCATAAACGCCCAAGTAGGTATGATTGCATCCGTAGAGCAATACAAAGCGACCTGTTTTCCTGAATAATTCTCCCAGTTCTCTTCTTTCACATAAAGCCTGAAGTCCTTTTCCTTAAGAATAAGACCTTGAAACAACAATTCCTTAAAGTCTATGGAAACCTTCTCAGAATCGTCGTAATAGTCTTCTAAATTAAAGGTTAGTAAACCACTATTTGCTACTTTATTTAAAATTTCTTCCATTATTCTACTTTACTAATTTTAATCATATTAGTTCTTTGTTTAGCACCAATAGGCATGCTAGCTGTATTGATTACTGTATCGTTTTTTCTAACCACCTTATTCTCCTTTAAGATTCTTAAAACATCTTCAAAGGTGTTATCCGTGCTTTCAAAAGTATCGTAGAAAAATCCTCTCACTCCCCACACAAGGTTCATGGTATTAAGTAAAGGAAGATTATCTGTAAAAATAAAAATATATGCTTTCGGTCTATATGAAGCAACTTTATAACCAGTGTATCCGCTTCTTGTCATGCCAATTATCGCCTTTGCTCCAATATGATCACTCATACGCACGGCTGTAAAGCATATCTCATCAGAAAGAAAAGTGTCTGATTTAACATTTGGCTTAACCCCTTTAAAATAAACTCTATCGTCCTTTTCTACATCTGCGATAATCTTTTGCATGTAGTCCACCACTTTTATTGGATATTTCCCTACAGAAGTTTCTGCACTAAGCATAACAGCATCTGCACCATCTAGAACTGCATTTGCAACATCGTTAACCTCTGCTCGTGTAGGAATAGAATTTTCAATCATACTCTCCATCATCTGGGTAGCAATAATTACTGGCTTAGATCTTTCTATACACTTTGCAACAATACTCTTTTGAATAAGAGGAACTTCCTGCACTGGCATTTCTACTCCCAAATCTCCCCTTGCAACCATAATGGCATCAGCCACATCAATAATCTCATCTATTTTCTCAACAGCTTCAGGCTTTTCAATCTTGGCAATGACTTTGGTTCCTTTCCCTCTTCTTTCTATTATTCCTTTTAAATAAATGATATCCTCTGGTTTTCTGACAAACGAAAGTGCTACCCACTCCACGTCCATTTCCAATCCAAATTTCAAATCTTCCAAGTCTTTATCTGTCATACAAGGAACAGAAAGTTGGGAATTAGGAAGATTAAACCCCTTGTTGCTTTTAAGTTCGCCTCCGTAAACAACTCTTGCCTCTAATTCATCTGGATTTAAATAATTTATTATTTCAACCGAAATTTTACCATCGTCAATTAAAACCTTCTCTCCTATTTTGACATCCTTAGTTAAATATGGATATCGAACTGTAAATTTTTTAGAATCACCTTCGCATTCTTTGTTCGTTAAAATTACCTTTTCTTCGCTTACTAAGATCGTGTTCGGCTTTATTTTACCTACTCTTAGTTTTGGTCCTTGTAAATCTTGTAGTATGCAAATGTTAGAATTCAGTTTCTTATTGATACTTCTTATGGTATTAATTACCTCCCTGTGCTCTTCTTTTCTTCCATGAGAAAAATTCACTCTACACACATCTACACCGTGTTTAATAATTTGAGTTAACACTTTTTCCGAAGAAGTGGCTGGGCCAATTGTTGCTACTATCTTTGTTTTACTAAAATGATTTTTATACATCAAAAATGATTGTTTCTTTATTTTTTACTTTATCTATCTCAATTTCCTCGTAAAACTGTATCTCTTTTGTCTCTTTTGCCAGTTCCTCTAATTTCTCTAACCAGATCCTAGAGAGTTCACCATGTACTTTCAAAATTGCCAATGGAGCAGGATTGTGTTTTACAATTAAACCTAATGAACCTTGATTTTGCACCAATTTAAGAGCCCATTCTTCCTCTTCGTTCTCAAAGATAAAAGCATGATGTTCAGAAAAAGTGCTGTTCCCCAGCAAATTTAACTTTAAATCTGGAACTCTACTAAAATTAGAGTTTATACCATTGTTAATTATCCAAGCAAGCCTGTAAAGCCTCTCCTGCGTGTAAAAACCCATCAAAACGAAGTCCGTTTCTAGGTTCCAATTTAACTTCTTTTTCACCATATAGCAGCACAAAGGAGACATATTTAAACCTTGTACACAAATATTTTTTTTAAAATTTGACTTTTATAATCAAATCCTTGTTATTTGCGGCATCGAAATAAAAGAATAAAAAACATGTCAGACATTACATCAAAAGTAACTGCAATCATTGTAGACAAATTAGGAGTAGAGGAATCAGAGATTACAAACGAAGCTAGCTTTACAAATGATTTAGGAGCGGATTCACTAGACACAGTGGAGCTTATTATGGAATTCGAAAAGGAATTCAACATTGCTATTCCAGACGAGCAAGCAGAAAAGATTGCTTCAGTGGGTGACGCAGTAAAGTATATTGAAGAAAACGTAAATTAAATTATAGTTAACACTATATTATGGAATTAAAACGGGTTGTAGTAACAGGTATGGGGGCATTAACGCCTATTGGAAATACACTTTCTGAATACTGGGATGGATTAATCTCAGGGAAAAGTGGTGCTGGTCCCATTACTAAGTTTGATACAACCCATTTTAAGACCAAATTTGCCTGTGAGATAAAAAACTTTGATGTCTTAGACTTTATAGACAGAAAAGAAGCTCGTAGAATGGACCCTTATACCCAATATGCCATAGTTACTTCTAATGAAGCAATAACAGATTCTGGTTTAGATACATCCAAGATAAACTTGGATAGAGCTGGAGTTATCTGGGGATCTGGAATAGGCGGTCTTACTAGTTTTACAAAAGAAGTAAAGGAATACGCCCAAGGAAATGGAATACCAAGGTTTAGTCCCTTCTTTATACCAATGATGATTGCTGATATTGCTTCTGGGCATATATCCATTCAACATGGCTTTAGAGGACCTAACTATACTACCGTATCCGCTTGTGCTAGCTCCAACAATGCCCTTGTTGATGCCTTTAATTACATCCGTTTAGGAAAATGTGATGTGATTATCTCTGGAGGATCTGAGTCTTGTGTAAACGAACCATCCATGGGTGGATTTAATAGCATGAAAGCTCTTTCTGAAAGAAACGACGATCCTCAAACAGCTTCTAGACCTTTTGATAAGGATAGAAATGGTTTTGTTTTAGGCGAAGGTTCAGGTGCACTTATTCTAGAAGAATACGAGCATGCAAAAGCAAGAGGTGCTAAAATATACTGTGAAATTGGTGGAGGAGGAATGAGTGCAGATGCATATCATATTACAGCGCCACATCCAGAAGGTTTAGGTGCTACGAATGTGATGAAATTTGCCTTAGAAGATGCTGAACTTAAAACCACAGATATTGATTACGTCAATGTGCATGGTACTTCCACTCCTCTAGGAGATGTAAGTGAATCCAAAGCAATTCAAAATGTTTTTGGAGAGCATGCATTTAATATTAACATAAGCTCAACCAAGAGTATGACAGGTCATCTTTTGGGGGCAGCTGGAGCCGTAGAAGCTATTGCTACTATCATGGCTATGAAACACGGAATTGTTCCACCGACAATCAATCACTTTACGGACGATGAATCGTTTGACCCTAGGTTAAACTTTACCTTTAACAAGCCCCAAAAGAGAGAGATAAATGCTGCTTTAAGCAACACATTTGGATTTGGAGGTCACAACGTTTCTGTTGTTTTCAAAAAATTTCACTAATACAATAAACTTTGCTACTAAAATTCTATAAACTTTCTTTATCAAAAGATAGAGAGTTTAATAGAAAGTTGTTTTGGACCTTTGGGATTATCCCCAAGAGAACATCCCTGTACAAAGAAGCATTTACACACCATTCTCTTCAAAAGAAACACAGACATTCAGAAAAGCCCGTCTCGAATGAGCGCTTGGAATACTTGGGAGATGCCGTTCTTGATTTAGTTGTAGCTGAAAAATTATATTCCAAATACCCATATGAAGACGAAGGATTTTTAACAGAGATGCGGTCTAAGATTGTAAGCAGAAACCAACTGTCTGTTTTAGGGAGAGAAGTTGGAATCCAACCCTTCCTCAACCATTCCAATCACATGAGAATGAGCCCACAAAGTGCCTCTGTTATGGTAGGAAATGCATTCGAAGCTTTCTTGGGAGCAGTTTACCTCGACAAAGGGTATAAGGGATGCAAGAGATACATTGAAAATAGAATCATTGAGAGGTTCATCAATTTTGAGGAACTTAAAGAGACGGAAATAAGTTACAAGAGTAGATTGCACAAATGGTCTCAAAAAACAAAGAAGGAAATCAAATTTGACTTTGACTTGGCTGAACCAGGCAGCAAAAAGGCACACAGTGTTGAATTGCTTATTGATGAAAAAGTAGTAGCCAAAGCTAAAAATTACTCCAAGAAAAAAGCCATGGAACAAGCTTGCAAGATAGTTTGTGAAGACATGGATATCTAAGATTGAGAGGTTTCTCCTATTTCTAATTTATCAAAATAAGTTGAAACCTGAAGAAGTAATTTATCTGGGTGGAACTTCCTCCATTCGATGTTGTTAAAGGATTCTCCATAACTCAGGTAGTAATCTAAATCATAATCGTCGAGTTCGTCCATTATATGATCTCTAAGCCCTATAAAAGCAATCCAACCATCTTTTATGTCATCAACCCATTCTTCGTAATAAGAATCGTCGTCTGCATGGAAATTAAGTAGATTCTCACCTATAAACAAAAACTTATTTATCCCATTTTGATTTAACACCTCTATGACTTCTCTTTTAAGAATCATTACATCGTTCTCTATAGCATCGTTCCACTCCCCAAGAAGTTCTATGATACAAGAAGATTGATCGTAATCTGTGTAAAGTATTTTAAGGTAAAGCGCCTCACTACCAATTCCATCCCATTGAGGATGAATGAGGTGATCGAAACAAGTATTCTGGTATTCGAATTCGCTGTACTCTCTTTTATAAAAAGGAGACCCTTCATCTTCTTCTGCCATGTATAAATGTCGCCAGTTGTAATATGGTTCTATGGTATGCATTAGACTCTGTCTATCAAAAATAAGACTTTTTTTAATGAATAGAAAGATAAAACCGAGCCTAGATTATAAATTACACTTTCAAGACTTTAGGATGGTAAGTAGCACACTCAAACCATTTATTTGATGAAAAAGGCACCTAAAAGTTTCTCTGTTTTATTCAATTCTTTTTAGGCTTAATTTGCAAAACATTTATGCAACGTATTATCTTCAATACTCGTCTAAGGATTACCAGTATATTAAATATGAAACGAATTCTTACATCATTAGCCATACTACTTACATCTATTTCTTATGGCTATGGCCAATGTTCCGTAGACCTTAAAACATCATCAAATACTGCCTATTGCTATGACGAGAGCCCAATAAACTTAACAAGTCAACTCATTGTCTCTAACAACAACATGGCCTTAAGTAGTCTCTATAGTGGACTTCTCACAAAAAGCAACAATACTTGGTGGCTTAACACAAAGGTGTTAAAAGGCAAAAGCTACGATTCCTTGGATATAAAAGTATACAAAGAATACAAAAACACAGGAGATAGTTGTTACGATAAAGATAGTATCATCCTTAGGGTACACTTTGTTGATTTAAGATTCAAACAACCCAATCCATATTGTTACGATGATGGGAGAATAAATATCTCTGCTGATTGGAGTCCATATTGTCCCGAAATGATATTTAGTAGCAACATGAAAGGCTTAGTAGAGAAAGTTGGAAACACTTGGTGGTTTAATACTATTGTATTGCAAAATGCAAAGCAAACGATTAAAGTTTATAAGAGCTGTAAAACAAAACTAGGTTGTTACTCTAGAGATTCATTTTATCTAACAATAAATGCCAATCCATTAGTTAAGGTTAAAGACAAAGCCTTTTGTCAAGATATTGGAGACATTGAGTTGTCTGGAAAAAAGGTAGATATTGTTGTTTTGCCAACTCAAGGAAACATTAAAGGAGGATTTAGAACTTGGTCAGCATTAAGTCATGCTGGATCACCACCACCTTTAGTTTTACGTAACGATGGAACTTCCTTTGATGCAAAATGGAAATTCGTTTCCATCTATCCGGATTTATCAAGGTTAGGGAAATACGAGTTGGAATTCAAGTTTGAGAATAGCACCACAGGTTGTATTGGTTGCGATACCATGATCCTCGAAATAAAAGAAGTTCCAGTAGTAAGATTTACCCCCATCCCAGAGCAATGCAACTATTGGGATACATTAGACCTGAATAATTCTGTGAACCTAAAAAATGGCGAGTGGATTGTCCTAGAGAAGAACAATCAAAGGGAGTGGTCTCCAGGTGATTATTCTACTTATGTGATAGACAAACATAAATTTGATCCAAGTATTGCAGGAACAGATGCCTTTACTACTTTTTATCTAAGGTTTAATCATACTGCATCCGTTTGTCCTACTAGTGATAGTATTCAGATGGTTGTGCATGGTAGACCAAACTTAGAAGATAATATTCTTTTAGATACACAATGCAATACTACAGATACTGTCTGCTTTAATGCAAAGGTATATGGCCAATTTAACAATACTGTAAGATGGGAAGGGGAACATTTAAAAGGATATGGATATTACTATGCAAAAAAATGCTTTGGCATGCTGTTTTTTCCTAGTGAACTAAAAAGTGACACGGCAAGTGTCTTTACTAAATTCAAATTAAAATATAGTTACCAAGATCCTTTTACAACTTGTGAGAGCTTTGATTCCACGGAGATTGTAGTACAAGATCAAGCTAGGATTCAAATAACATTGGACACACTAAGAACCCCACAAGACCTTTCCGTTCCTTTAAAAGCGGTAAGTCCTAATAACAATGGAATACGCTGGAGTACCAATGGAGATGGCTCTTTTAAGGATAAGGAGAATTTGAATACTGACTATACACAAGGCACAATGGACAAAAGTATTGGTAGTACAATGTTGTTTCTTGAAACAACAAATAATGGTCCATGTAAAGCAGCTAAGGATAGTTTGATTCTAGAAATATTCCCTCTGAATATTAAGGACAATAACTTTAATGCCTTGAATATTTATCCTTCTCCTACTGCGAGTAATCTCTCTATTGAATTACCAAGTGATTTCACATCGGGAGCACTAAGAATCCTAAGAATAGATGGTAAACTAGCAAAAGAATATGATGTTCAGAAAAACAATGGAATCTTCACAGAAGACATCTCTTCCATTCCAACGGGGATTTACTTTGTTGAGCTAGTATCAAAAGAAGGTATTTATAAAGGGAAGATCATGAAGAAGTAAGATTGGCTAATGCATCCGCCGTTTAGGAGGAAGCCAATACTTTAATCTCGTAATTTCTGCCCTCCGATTCTGTATAGGTAAGAAAGACTTCTAATCGGTTTTCAGGCAAAATGGAATGAATCAATTCTGGCCATTCTATGAATACCAGATTTCCAGAGTCAAAGTATTCTTCTACGCCTATGTCATAAGCCTCTTCTAGGCTATTCAATCTATAAAAATCAAAATGGTAAATAGTCTTCTCCTTTTGCGAAAGGTATTCGTTTACGATAGAAAACGTTGGGCTTTTCACCTCATCCACTACTCCACTTTGTCTACAAATCTCTTTGATAAGAGTAGTCTTACCACTGCCCAAATCTCCATAAAAGCAGATTGTGGGAATCCTCTCCCCCTCCTTTAAAATTGTCTGAGCAATTTCTTCAAGCCTATCTAGCCCTTCGTTTTTAAAATGTATCATTTAGAAACTAGCGTAGCAAATGGAATAATCATTTCCTCTAAGGATATACCGCCATGCTGGAAGGTATTCTTATAGTACTTGACATAATGGTTGTAGTTGTTTGGGTATGCAAAAAAACCATCGTTAGGTGCAAAAATAAAAGAAGAACTCACATGTAGCTTAGGCAAATGAATGTCACTTGGATTCTTCACTTCGTATACTTCCTTTTCATCGTAGTTTAAGTTTTTACCTTGCTTGTATCTTAAATTGGAGTTGGTATGCTTGTCTCCTACAACTTTAATGGGCTCACTAACTCTTATGGAACCATGATCAGTAGTTATAATAACTCTAGCCTTCTTCTCTGAGATTCTTTGCAGAGCCTCCCAAAGCGGGGAATGCTTAAACCAAGAAAGTGTTAGTGAACGATAAGCTGCTTCATCTTCTGCTAATTCTCGTACTATTTTTGAGTCCGTCCTTGCATGAGACAAAGTATCTACAAAATTATATACAATGACATTAAAATCATTCTTGAATAAATTAGGTATCTTATTTACCAAGTCTTTACCATGATCCAAATTTGTTATCTTGTTGTAACTAATTTTTTCGGGTCTTTGCAATCTCTGGAATAAATCTCTTACAAATTCTTCCTCGTGTAAATTCCTTCCCCCTTCGTCCTCATCGTTGGTCCATTTTCCTTTAAACCTTGCTTCTATTTCAGAAGGCAACAAACCAGAGAACAAAGAATTTCTACAATACTGAGTAGTTGTAGGAAGAATACTCATGTACTCCGAGTCTTCCTCCAAATTAAATTTTTCTAAAAGTACTGGTCTAATTAGATTCCATTGATCCAAACGCAAATTATCCATTAAGATAAAAAACACTGGTTCTTCCTTATCCAACAAAGGCACAACCTTACGCCTCATTAAATTATGACTCATCACATGGTGGTCGTCACCAGTGGCGTTTAGCATGTATTGGTAATTATTCTCTACATATTTAAAGTATGCTCTATTTGCTTCCTCTTTTTGGTTCTCAAGAATCTCATGCATCCCAGTTTTCTCTCCATCACTTAATTCCAATTCCCAATAAACTAGCTTTTTATAAATTTCAGACCATTCCGCAAAGTTTAAGGTCTCTCCTATCTTCATACCTATCTGAGCAAATTCCTTCATATAGCCCTGCATAGTTTTCTCATTTATGATACGTTTTATATCTAAATGCTTTTTTATAGAAAGTAAAATTTGGTTTGGCTTCACTGGTTTAATTAAATAGTCAGATATCTTAGAACCAATAGCCTCTTCCATGATATGCTCTTCCTCACTTTTTGTAATCATAATTACTGGAAGATCTGGATTCTTTTCTTTTACAATTTGCATTACTTCCAAACCACTAAGGCCAGGCATATTTTCATCCAAAAATAAAATATCTACATCATCCTTCTCTAAAATATCTAGTGCATCTCTACCATTGTTACATGGATTTACGTCATACCCTTTTCCTTCTAAAAACAGGATGTGTGCCTTTAAATGTTCTATCTCATCATCTACCCATAAAATCTGTGGTTTCCTCATGTTGCGAAAGTATTAATATTATACCAGTAAGAAACGGTAAGAATAGATATTTATTTTACTCTTTGTCTGTTTAATTCGTGTGTTTAAAGAGTATGTACCAAAAGAAATTCGTTGTGCATTTCATACTCCATTTCCACCTGAGCTGAAAACGCTCCTTTGCTAATAGAAGAAAGAACTACATTCTCTTTTACACCCACTATTTTAAGATTCTCTATGAAATCAATTTCTTGACGTCCATAAAGTTTATATAAAGATTCTTTAACTCCCCATATAATATGAAGTGCCATTTCTGGTGTATGCTTTGCGAGTATTTCCTTCTCTTCTGACACTGCAAATTTATGTCCTACTCTCAGTATTCTTGGGTTTACTTTCTCTAAATCAATACCCGCAGAATCGTTATCAGAAATTATAGCTGCTGCATAATCCCCACAATGTGTGATTGAAATATGCTTATCACTATGTTTTAGATGTGGTTTCCCAAATTTATTCTTTTTAATTTGAAGTCCATCTTCCTTATACAATTCCTGAATCAAGACTCTTGCAGCCATCCATTGCATTGTTCTGTGGTTCTTCACAGTAGGGATATCGTCCAGATGCAGTAATCTATCTTTTAATTCAGATTCTGTCTCTGTTATCTTCCAAATCCCTACCTTTGATCCGTATTTAGTATTTTTACTGTAGACTAAGCCCATATGCGCATCTCTCTTACAAAAATAACACAATTTTCTGGCCATAAAGAAGCTATTTATGCTTTAGTTTATTACAATGCTCAAAAAAAAGTCCTTTCCGCAGGCGGCGATGGATACATTGTTGGGTGGGATGTACATGGAAATGGTGACGGTGATGTACTCGCTGAAATCAAAACAACTATTTATGCAATGAGCCTAGATGAAGACAAAAATATTCTTTATGCTGTTACTAGATCAGGCGAATTATATTGTATTGACCTAATCAAAAGTACCGTAATTAAAAGACTAATTATTTCTACTAAACCACTTTTCTCTATTTGTCTTAAAGGGCAATTTCTGTTTTTAGGAGACGAAGATGGAAACGTTTTCAAACTAGATAAAGGTGGACAACTTATTTGCAAAGCCAATTTTGGTAAAAAGTCAATTCGACAAATTACTCCAAGTCAGGGGAATTTGTTTCTTGCCACGAGTTCCAATAATATATACGAGATAACACTTGACCTTAAAATAAAAGATAGTATGCTCCAAGCCCACGATAGTTCCATATTTACTTGTGTCCAAAGTGACAAGAAATTATGGACGGGTGGCAGAGATTCTATTTTAAAAGTATGGCAAGCAAATGAATTGGTATCCGAAATAAAAGCCCATACTCTTCATATTAATAGCTTGGACTACAATCCACAATATTCCCTTATCCTTTCTGGAAGCATGGACAAGAGTGTAAAAATTTGGGATTCAAACACAAACAAATTATTAAAAGTGATTAATAAAGAAAAATGTGATTTTCATATTTCTTCTGTAAATAAAGTTTTGTGGATTGGGTCAAATGAATTTATTTCGTGCAGTGATGACCGAAAGGTGATTTATACAGAAATAGACATTCAATAAATAAAAAAATGATACTTAGCGACATAGAAATTCTTAAAGAAATGAAAGAGGGGTCTATCCTAATTGAACCTTACAGAGAAGATTGTTTGGGAACCAACTCGTACGATGTGCACTTGGGTAAGCACCTAGCTACCTATATAAATAGAGTTTTAGATGCTAAGCATCACAACGAAATTGAACACTTTGAGATCCCACAAGAGGGCATGATATTAGAACCAGGAATATTGTATCTTGGAGTTACAGAAGAATACACAGAGACACATAAACACGTACCCTTTCTTGAAGGTAAATCTAGTACCGGTAGATTGGGAATAGACATTCATGCGACTGCAGGTAAAGGGGATGTTGGGTTTTGCAATACTTGGACTCTAGAAATCTCAGTTGCAATGCCTGTAAGAATATATCCTGGAATGCCAATAGGACAATTAATATACTTTTCTGTTGATGGAGATATTAAGAATTACTACAATGAAAAGAAGAATGCAAAGTACAATAACAGGACGGTAAAACCTGTTGAAAGTATGATGTGGAAAAACAACTTTTAAAAATAAACTAGCAATTCTTAGTTTAATTTCGTTGAGAAAACTATCTTTGTCCTGAGTACGAGGATACTCAACATTAATCTATTAGGTTTTTGGTTTTTGGTGAAGAAGGGGTGAGGACCCCTTCTTTTTTTGTTTTCTCATTTTTTCATCGTCTTTATAAAAGCACAAACCTTAGCCCTCCGCACTATTTTTATTTTTACAAAGTATTATTTATGAATAATTTACAACTCCTCTCATCAAAATAATTAGAAATTCAAATTTGGCACGTACCTTGTAAAATATTATATTGAGTATGAGGATACTCGATATTAATCTATTAGGTTTTTGGTGAAGAATCGATGAGGATCCCTTCTTTTTTTGTTTAAGCATTTATATCGTATTTTTGAGCCATGAGAAAAGAAAGCCAAGCATTTTTAAAGAAATACCTTAATAATTTTTCCCCTACTGGATTTGAATCTTCCGGACAAAAGATTTGGTTAGATTACATGAAACAATACTCAGATGATTACATTACAGATACTTATGGATCTGCAGCTGCAATAATTAATCCAGGAAAGAAATACAAAGTAGTAATAGAAGCACATGCCGATGAGATATCTTGGTTTGTAAATTACATTACTCCTGAAGGTTATATATATGTGATTCGAAATGGTGGCAGTGACCACCAAATTGCTCCCTCAAAAAAAGTAACATTCCACACAAAAAAAGGACCTGTTAAAGGTGTTTTTGGATGGCCTGCGATACACGTGAGAAAAAGTGGTAAAGAAGAAGTGCCAAGTCTTGATAATATCTTCATTGATTTAGGCTGTTCAAGTAAGGACGAAGTATTGGAAAAAGGAGTACACGTAGGAACAGTTGTGACCTTTGATGATGAGATGTTCGAATTAAACAAAAAATACTACGTTGGAAGAGCATTGGATAATAGAATAGGTGGGTTCATGATTGCAGAAGTTGCGAGAATGATTCACGAAAAGAAAGACAAAATTCCTTTTTCACTGTATGTGGTAAATGCCGTGCAAGAAGAAGTAGGCCTTAGAGGTGCAGAAATGATTTCTAGAAAGATAAAACCCAATGTGGCTATTGTGACAGATGTTTGTCACGATACACAATCTCCTATGTACAACAAACAGAAACAAGGAGATCAAGCGGCAGGTAAAGGTCCTGTTTTAACTTATGGTCCAGCCGTTCAGAATAATTTACTAGACTTCATCATAGACAAGGCCGAAAAAAGCAAGATTCCATTCCAACGTTCTGCCTCCTCTAGAAGTACCGGTACAGATACGGATGCTTTTGCCTACTCATCTGAAGGAGTTGCTTCCGCATTAATTTCATTACCACTAAAGTACATGCATACTACCGTAGAAACAGTAGATAAAGAAGATGTACAAAATGTAATTAAACTAATCTACCAAGCAATTACAGGTTTGAAAAACAACCAAGATTTTAAGTACATTAAATAAGAAGAAATACCAGAGTATAAAAAAAAGCATCAATCTTACGATTGATGCTTTTTTTATTATTTCAATTAAACATTATCCTCCAAAATCATCGAAGCTTACGTTCTCTGGTGGTACTCCCCAGTCATCGCACATCTTCAATACCGCTTGGTTCATCATTGGAGGTCCACAGAAATAGAATTCTATTTCTTCAGGTGCATCGTGCTTAGACAAGTACTGATCTATTACAGCATTGTGCACAAAACCTACGAAACCATCTCCAGATTCATCCTGCATGTCTTTTTTCTCTACCCAATTATCACTTTCCTGTGCATCAGACAATACCATGTAGAACTTAAAGTTAGGGAAGTTCTTTTCAATCTCTCTAAAGTAGTGAATATAAAACAGCTCTGCTCTTGAACGACCACCATACCAATAAGTTACCTTTCTTCCCGTCTTAAGGGTTCTAAACAATTCATAGATATGCGAACGCATAGGAGCCATTCCTGCCCCTCCACCAATGTAAAGCATTTCAGAATCTGTTTCCTTAATAAAGAACTCTCCATAAGGTCCGGAAATTGTACATTTATCACCTGGCTTTAATCCAAAGATATAAGAAGAAACAATACCAGGATTTACATCCATCCATTGATTCTTAGCTCTATCGAAAGGTGGTGCAGCAACACGAACATTCAACATAATATTTCTTCCCTCTGCAGGGTATGAAGCCATAGAGTAAGCTCGATTTACTTCTTCGTCGTTTTTCATCACCAAACCTCTAAGCCCATAAGGACCCTCAGACCAATCTTTCTCATACTTATTTGGCTCTCCTGGATGATCTTTTGGATGCGCCGTAATATCCATATCAGAGAATGGAACGGTACAAGGCGGCACTTTAATTTGGATATATCCACCCGCCTTATAGTCCATGTCTTCCGGGATTTCAACAACGAATTCTTTAATGTAAGTTGCTACGTTGTAATTAGAAACAACCGTTGCTTCCCATTCTTTGATCCCAAATACCTCTTCCGGTACTTCCACTTTCATGTCGTTTTTCACTTTTACTTGACAAGCAAGTCTCCAGTTGTCCTTCTGATCTCTTCTATTAATGTGACCCGTTTCAGTAGGTAGAATATCCCCACCACCTTCATGAATTTGACACAAACACATGGCACACGTACCACCACCACCACAAGCGGATGGTAAGAATATTTTCTCATTACTTAAAATATTAAGTAATGTCGTTCCAGCTGGAACTTCTAATGTTTTTTCTCCATTCAGTTCTATATTCACATCACCTTGCTGCACCAATTTTTTTGCTGCTACTTGCAGCATTAAAACAAGCACAATAATCACAACTGAGAATATTCCAGCACCTAAGGCTATCAACATTCCACCACTCATTGCTAATACTATCATAATTTAATTTTAAAATGGTAATTTAAAGCCCATAAAACTCATAAAGCCCATTGCCATAAGCCCTACAACGATAAAAGTAATTCCTAACCCTCTCAATGGTTTAGGAACATCACTTGTTGCCAATCCTTCTCTAATGGCAGCAAGTGCCACAACAGCTAGCAACCATCCAATACCAGAACCAAGACCGTAAGCAGTTGCTTCTCCAACATTGTTAAAGTCCTTACCGGGTAAGAATAATGCTCCACCAAGGATAGAACAGTTTACCGCAATAAGAGGTAAAAAGATCCCAAGTGCATTGTACAAAGAAGGAGAAACCTTCTCTATTACCATCTCTATTAACTGCACAAAGGCAGCAATAACCGCAATAAAAACAATAATACTTAAGAAACTAAAGTCTTGATTCGCCAAATCTGGTGACAGCCATGCCATCGCTCCATCTTTAAGCAAATAAGTGTAAATCCAATAGTTCAATGGAATTGTAATCAATAACACAAAGGTTACTGCTAGTCCAAGTCCTATGGCAGTCTTTATTTTTTTAGAAACCGCTAGGTAAGAGCACATTCCTAAGAAATAAGCAAAGATCATATTCTCAATGAATATCCCTTTGATTCCTATATTTAATAAATTTTCTATCATTGTTCTATTTATTAATTGCTTTCTGTATAACCGTTTCTAGCTCTCTGAGCCCAAATTAATAATCCAACTACAAAACAAGCTCCCATAGGAAAGATAAATACACCATTAGGTGTGTAGTCAATTCCTACTGCTTTGAATACCTCAAACCCAAATAACTTTCCAGAGCCAATAAGCTCTCTAAAGAAAGATACTATGATTAGTATAGCTGCATATCCCATTGCATTACCTACAGCATCTAAGAAAGATGGCCAAGGTTTATTCGCTAATGCAAATGCCTCTAAACGTCCCATTACAATACAGTTAGTAACAATCAGTCCAACAAATACACTTAACTCTTTAGATATATCATATGCAAAGGCTTTTAGAACCTCACTAACTATGATTACCATGAAAGCCACTACAACCAATTGCACAATAATTTTAATTCTAGCAGGTATGATGTTACGCATCATTGAAATGATGGTGCTACTCATTACCATTACAAACAATACCCCAGCACACATATAAAGTGTTGGAATCATTGCAACCGTAACTGCAAGTGCGGAACAAATACCCAATACCTGTACAGTAATTGGATTGTCTGTATCCATAGGATTGGTCAGCAGTCTTTTGTTCTTCTTAGAAAAAAGAGGCTCACTCTTTTTTACTGTTTCTAAAGTTTCTGTTGCCATAATTTATTTATTAAAATAATTTAAATAAGCCTTTAAATAAGCACTAAACATTAAGTTTACGCCATCTCCAGTAATAGTTGCTCCACTCATACCATTTACAGTATGTGGGTCATTACTAAAATCTTGACCTTCCCCTTTTGCCATAGAAACTGACTTAAATTCACCTTGAGCATCTAGGATGCTCTTTCCTTTGTATCTCAGCTGAACCTCACCATCCGTGATTCTAGCTCCTAGTCCTGGAGTTTCACCTTTGTGATCAAACACAACACCCTTAATGGTTTTCTTGTCTGCCTCAACAGCAGCATAACCCCAAATGTTATCCCATAAACCATCACCAAACATTGGCATTACGTAAGCAGCAACTTCACCTTTATCGTCTTTAACAACATAAAGAGGCAAGTTTCTTTCTTCCATTGGTTTAACCCTTTCTTTCTTAAGGTTTATCTTTCCTGCAACAACACCCTCAACTTCTTCTCCAGCGGCATTTACCACTTTCCCTTCAACTTGATTGCTATACATACTTTCAATGTCAGCTTTGTTTGTTTCTGCCTTTTCTGCAATCATTTCTGCCCCAAAAGCTGTCCCAAGAATAAACTTCTTTCTTTCAAATTCAATTTCCTTCTTCTGGATTGGTCCCAAAGTAAGTGTTAGAGCTGTAAGCACTCCACCCGCAATTAGCGTAAGTAAAAGTGCAAATCCGATTATATAACCGTTCGATTCTTTGTTAAATTTAGTCACGTGCTAACCTCCTTTTTAATTGTCCTTCTATTACAAAATTGTCTATCGCTCTGGCAAATACATTCATAAATATAATTACCATCATCATACCTTCTGGAAAACCAGGGTTAAAGATTCTTACTAATATGGTAAATGCTCCAATTAGGACACCATAAATAATCTTTCCTCGTGCTGTTTTAGGTGCAGAAACAGGATCTGTCGCCATAAACACAGCTCCAAATGCGAATCCACCCCATACCAAATGGTTGTAAAATGGAATGTTCATGTAATAAGAATCTGCTGGTGCAAAACCGTTTATGGTCATACCCATTAGTAATCCACCTATTACAACACTCAATATAATTCTAATACTTCCCACTCCTGTAATACCCAATATAAATGCTCCAATCAAGCACATTAAAGTTGAGGTTTCCCCTACTGATCCAGGAATCCACCCCATAAAGGAATCAAACCAAGATGCTGTAATTGGGTTACCTGCTGTTGCTTGTGCTAAGTTAGTTGCTCCAGAATAACCGTCTATCGCTTCTTCCATTCCAGCAATCCAAACTGTATCACCACTCATTGCAAGTGGGTATGCAAAGAACAAGAATGCTCTTGCTGCAAGGGCTGGGTTAATAAAGTTATAACCTGTACCTCCAAATACTTCTTTACCTATTACTACAGCAAATGCAGTACCAACAGCTACCATCCACAATGGAACATCTGGTGGCATCACCAATGGAATTAACATCCCGGTCACTAAGAACCCTTCGTTCACTGCATGCCCTCTAACTTGTGCAAAAGCAAACTCAATACCTAGTCCAACTCCGTAAGATACTACAACGATTGGTAATACTTTCATTGCTCCATAAAGGATACATTCTTGTAATTCTGGTGCTGCAACTCCTGTTGCCAGAAAATGTTGGTATCCTGTATTCCAAATTCCAAACAATAAGGCTGGAATCAAAGCGATAACCACGACAAACATGGTTCTCTTTAAATCTACTCCATCCTTGATGTGTGTACCCCCACTTGTAGGATGACCAGGAACATATAAAAATGTATCGAGTGCATCAAAGGTAGAATGAAACATCTTAAGCTTACCATCCCTGGCAAACGTAGGTCTAAGCGTATCTACTATTTTTCTTAATCTGCTCATAGTTTATGCTTCTAATCTTACTAAGTCCATTGCCTCTTTTAAATACCTTTGAACTGGTATTTTTGAAGTACATACAAATTCGCAAAGAGCTAAATCCTCTAATGCCAATTCATAAATCCCTAATTTCTCCAATGCTTCAATATCCAAGCTTTCTGCCATACATTTATTTATTAAATGAGATGGAAACAAATCCATAGGTAATACTTTTTCGTATTCTCCATAAAATACCTGAGCTCTTCTTTCGCCATGAGGGTTTGTATTAACTTCAAACTCCTTCTTAGGCTGCATAAAAGACAGCAATGTTCTAGATATACTTGGTCTAGCATAAGTAGGGAACAACCATCCTAAAAATTCTGGCTCATCTCCTTCTGGAATTACAGTTACTTGGTAATCATAAAATCCTAAGAATCCATCTGCTGTTATTGCCTCTCCTGTTAAGACATTTCCACTAATGATTCTTACGTTATCAGAAATAATATTATTCTTGACTAAGGACTCCACAGAGGCACCAATTCTAAACTTGAAATAGGCTCTTTCTTTTACTTCAGACCCTGCAATAACAACTGCTTTCTCAGCATTATAAACTCCTTCTGTAAATAGTCTTCCTATAATTGCAACATCATAAGGATTAATGGTCCATACAACATCTCCTTTTTTAATCGGGTCTAGATGATGAATTTGCACTCCAACATTTCCTACTGGATGTGCTCCATTAAAGTTCGTTATCTCAACGCCCTTTGCACCAGTGAAAACATTACTGTTTAGAGCACTAGCATCTAGGTTCAAATGTACTTTCCCTGAAGTCAGTTTCTTTAGAGCTTCAATCCCAGCATTGAAATTTCCTTTCTCATTCTCTATCAAGTGGTTGTAATCTACTCCTAGAGGGGAAGAATCAAAACCAGAGATAAAGATGGACTTAGGAGTATCTCCTGGATCTGCTACTACAGAGAAAGGTCTTTGCTGAACAAATGCCCAACAACCACTTTCCAGTAGTTTTGCTTTCACTTGGTCTTCGCTTAGGTCCGCTGGATTTGCTTTTCCAAAAGAATGGTACTTGATGGAAGAATCAGATAAAATTCTAATTTCCTCAATAACCCTTTTGGGTCCTCTTAAGATTTCTACTACTTCACCGCTAACAGGAGAGGTGAATTTTAAATTTTCGTTGGTCTTTGAATGAAAGAGAGGACTGCCGGCTTTCACCTCGTCCCCAACCTTTACCATTAATTTAGGAATTATACCATCGAAGTCTTTCGGCTTTATGGCAAAAGTCCTAGACAAAGTAGACACCTTGGTAGTGCTTATTGCTTTGCCTTTTAGATTAATATCAAACCCTTTTTTTAGATTGATTGTCTGCGTCATAGTGTTTCTAAAACGGTGCGAATTTAGTAAATATAATAGGATAGACAAAAGCAAAAGGATTCTTTTTTAAGTCACAATTTTCACCTTCGCTTTATGGGTATTTTCACTCCTATAATTCCATGTAAAATTACTTAAAACAGGCCGTACAATGAATTGGCTAAAGCATACATTAACTTTAATGGTACGGCTGGGGTATGGAGGAAGGCATGCATTGGAGATGCTGGAGGCTGGCAAGCAGATACTTTAACAGAAGACCTAGATTTAAGTTTTAGAGCTCAAATGAGAGGTTGGAAATTCAAATATTTATTTGATGTTGAATCTCCTGCGGAGCTACCAATAACAGTTGACGCATATAAAACACAGCAATTTAGGTGGTCTAAAGGAGCAGCGGAATGTGTTAGAAAGAACACAATAGATTTATGGAAATCCCCTAGTAGTTTTTGGTCAAAACTAGCTGGGACGGTTCATTTGTTTAACTCCTCCATCTTTATCGTGGTATTTTTCCTAGTATTGACAAGCCCAATCGTTTTTTGGTTAACACAAGAAAACCAAATTGTAATAGAAAACACCAACCTTATTCTTTACATGAGTTTATTCTCTACAATCTCCATTATAGTATTGTTCTTTATGGGGCATTTAATGGCGGTAAAATCTAAATGGAAAGAAGCAATCCTATTCTTGCCTAACTTTTATGTCATTTTAGCACTTAGCGTTGGCATCTCTCTCTATATGTTAATTGGTGTTGTAGAAGGTTATTTGGGTAAAATTTCTGAATTTGTAAGAACACCCAAGTATAATTTAAGCGTTAAATCAGACACCATTACAAAACAAGAATATGCCTTTAAAAAAGAAGTGAATATTAGAATTATTGAGTCTATCGTCCTTTGTTATGGATTATTCGCCTTTATCCTAGGTTGTTACTACGCTGATTTCTTTATGATCAATTATGGATTTATTATCTGTTTAGGCTTTTCGCTCAAAATATTTTTTCCTAAATATGTATTTAAGTTTTAAACTAAAGAGTAGCTACAATAGTCATTAAATGTATGCTTTCAAAAGAAAGAGAATGAAAGAAAAAAAGGGAGTGGCAAAAAGAATAGAAACCTTACTTTTGCCCCAAATTAGCAAAAAGAATGAACTACCTTTCCATTGAGAAAATTTCTAAAACTTATGGCCTCAAAACATTGTTTGAAGACATCTCTTTTGGGATAGACAAAGGAAATAAGGTAGGGCTCGTTGCAAAAAACGGAACGGGTAAATCCACCTTACTGAAAATTATTGCTGGTAAAGAAACGCCAGATAAGGGTGAGGTAGTTTTAAGAAATGGCATTACGGTAGCCTTCTTGGACCAATCGGATTCGTTTAATAAAGACCAAACGATAAAAAGTTTCTTATACGACAACCCTAAGTTTGAATGCATAAATCGCTACGAAGAATTACTTGAGTCGGATCCTGGTGGAGAAGCATTTCAAAAAGTCATGGAAGACATGACGAGGCTAAATGCCTGGGATACAGAACAACAAATCCATAAAGTGCTGAATGCCCTGGGGGTTAAGGACATCAACAAGAACATGAAAACCCTCTCTGGTGGAGAGATAAAACGTATTGCTTTGAGTAAGGTGCTTTTGGATGAAGCAGATTTAATCATTCTAGATGAGCCAACGAATCATTTGGATTTGGATATGATTGAATGGTTGGAAGTATTCCTTGCGCAAAAGAACCTAACCCTCTTCATGGTAACACACGACAGATACTTCCTAGAAACTATTTGTGATGAAATCATAGAAATTGATGCAGGAACATGCTTTAAATACACTGGTAATTTCTCCTATTATTTGGAGAAAAGAGCCATGCGTTACGAAATAGAAGAACAAACCATTGACAAGGCAAAGAACCTCATGCGCAAAGAGTTGGAATGGATAAGAAGACAACCAAAGGCAAGAGGCACAAAACAAAAAGCAAGGGTAGATGCTTTTGACGGGATAAAAGAATTAGCTAGTCAGAAAATAGACAAGAGTGAACTGGAACTTCAAGTTAAACACACAAGACTTGGAACCAAAGTAGTAGAATTTCATAAAGTTAATAAAGCTTATAATGACTTAATCCTATTGAAAGATTTTTCCTACCTCTTTAAGGCCGGTGAAAAAATAGGAATTGTTGGAAGAAATGGAGTGGGTAAATCTACCTTCATAAATATGATTATGAATCAGGTAAAGCCAGATTCTGGGAAAATTGTACTTGGTGACACAGTGGTATTTGGATACTATGAGCAAAAAGGGATGTCTTACAAAGAAGGCAAAAAAATAATAGAAGTAGTGAAAGACATTGCCGAGTTTATTCCACTGGAAAAAGGGAAAACCATAGGCGCTTCGCAACTATTAGAAAAATTCTTTTTCCCTAAGCACATGCACTACAACCTTGTTGAATCCTTAAGTGGTGGTGAGAAAAAGAGACTCTATTTGATTACCATTCTACTTAAGAACCCAAATTTCATGATTTTGGATGAGCCTACAAATGACCTGGACATATACACCATCCAAGCATTAGAAAACTTTTTAGAGACCTACGGAGGTTGCCTAATTGTAATTTCTCACGATAGGTATTTTATTGATAAGACTTGTGACCATATTTTTTACATGAAAGGTGCAGGTGAGATAAAAGACATTAATGGAAACTACACCGCTTATAGAGAAGAGTTACTCTTAGAAGAGAAAGAAAAGGCTGGGGCCAATAAAAAGAAACCAGCAGTAACTGAAGAGAAACCGAGCCACAAGGAAAAACCAGCAATTAGCAACAACAAAAAGCAAGAGTACCATAAGCTAGAGCAAAATATAGCGAATTTGGAAAAGAAGAAAAAGGACTTAGAAGCAAAAATGTATGCAGGTTCTATGTCCAATGAAGAAGTTTTAGAAATAGGAGAAAAGATAAATGCCCTTAATTCCGAAATAGACAATAAAACAATGGACTGGTTGGAATTGGCTGAGTTAATGGGATAATTATGGATAAGATCACTGGAACTATAAGAGAGAATATTCACATTGAAAGTGAAGTAGAAATCGTCCAAAAAAACCACCAAAGAACTGGTGAGATCACGCATGGCTTTGTAAAAAGAATATTGACCAAATCTCCTAAGCACACTCATGGTATAAAAGTACAATTAGAGACTGGTGTAGTAGGTAGAGTAAAGTGGGTAATAGAAGAATAGTTTAAGGTTTAAAATCACATTTGTGTAATTCCCAAAACTGGTTGAGTTTAATCCAGATACTAAGCCCTGAAGGGGAGAAATTAACGTTGAATTGGGTAAAACCCAATTTAAAATAGAACAATCCTACCTAGAAAATTCTGCAATAAAGAAATTATCTCCTTGCATCTCGTAACCTTTTATGTAAAAGGAGTTGGTGCACTTTAGACCTAATTCTTTAGTGATTTTTGCTTGTACCTCTTCGTTCTCTTTTGTGAAAATAGAGCAAGTAACATAAATCAGTTTGCCTTCTTCTTTTAAAAATGGTAAAGCATTTTTTACAATACTAAATTGCTTTTCCGCATACAGATAAATATCTGTTGTATCAAAAGAAGTTAAGTTCTCTGGCGTTCTAGCCCATGTCCCAGAACCGGTACAGGGTGCATCAATGAAGATAGTATCGAAATATCCGTGGTTTATTAATTCATTCTCATTGTCGTAGGCAAAATGAATTGCTTCTACTTCCTTCTCTAAATCAGTTACCGAAAGCATAGGCTTAGGGTAAGAATACTTTTCGTATCTCTTGAGAAGATTCTGCAAAGCTTTTAACCTTAAATCAGAGGTATAGAGCTTAATACCATCAAACTTTTCAGCTAGTTGCAAGCTCTTTCCTCCAGCGCCAGCACAACAATCCCAAAATGTCCCTTCGTTCTTAATTTCAAGAGAATCTAGAATCTTTTGTGAACCAATATCCTGCACTTCGTAAGGTAAATTTTGCACAAAATTAAGGGAGACACCATTCTTTAAATAAGGGTAATTATCCATCATTTGAATGTCTAATCCATTCTTCACAAATATTGCTTTTGACTTCTCCTCTTCTTCTTTTGCAAAGCGCAACCAAATTGGTCTAGGTTCAAAGACAGAATCGATGAAAGCATCAATTTCAATAACCGAACAAGTCTCTTCTGTAAAAGGGTAAACATCCAGTTTATCAAAAGGAGTATCTTCTGTTGCAACAGAATCAAACTTCTCTTTCAAACTTTTAGAATCATCTGCTTCCATATCAAAATACACTTGGTATACTTCTTCAAAATCAGGAAGGCTAAACCCTTCTCCTGTGAAATAAAGCCCTAATAAAATTCTTTGTTTAAGATCCAACGTAAGGCCATATTGGCCCAATCTAAAGAAAGAAAAGCAAGCCGCTTTATAAAACTTTCTGTCTTTGGAACCAAACTGCTTGTTTGCTTTAAAGACTTCCTTTAAATAATTGGCAAATGGCTCTTGAGAATCGTAATTCTCAATCATTTTTGAGGCATATTCTAGCCTGTTTTCAAATCTCCTCACTTGTTTTCTTAATGATTTATTTTTACTGGAACGTAATCTTTAAACCAGATTAAGTTTACACTTTCATTCTCAAAATATCCCTTTTTCTCTATAAAATTAAAGGAATTATGCAGGTAGCTAAACCTTCTATTGCTAAGATACTTTGGAAAATCTCTTCCAAAGGCTTTAAGTGCTTCACCAAAAAACATCATTTCATCGTATGCTATATAAAAGTATTGGCTAGGCTCCCCCTTAAAATCGTATCTATATCTTATTCTTAAATCTTGGATAGTAGAATCGCTGTTTGTTATAAAAAACTTGGAACCATAGTGCACATTTAGCTTATCCCAAATAGGATAATCTATTACAGTAAAATCCAACCACTCCTTCAGTCCAAGAACACAAACATTCTTCTTGTTTTTAAGTAAATCAAGACAAGTTCTCATTTCACTCTCGCTAACAGTAGGAATAAACAACAAGTTACTATCCCCGGCTACAGCTGTATTGCAATTGTTTGCATTTACATTCCCTATAGGAGAATTACTCACTGATTTGTAGCCTGAAACAAAATGCTTTCTTGCCATGAAACTTGTTTCGTCTGAGGTCGTAACAGTTGATACCTTGTGATTTCCATATTCGGTTGCTACACTTTTTCCTAAGCAATGATAAAAAACAGAGTCAGTAGGAAATACGTTAAACAAAGGGAAATTGGTCTTTGTCTGTTTACTGTAGTATTTCAAAGGAACCACTAATGGGATGTGGTACATGGCACAATGGTTTTCCAATAGAGTTAAATTCTTTTCAAAAACGGGTCCAATGATTAAATCCATATGCTTAAACTCTTCTTTTAAAAGAAGTGCTTCTACAGTTAATGAGTCCTTTCTAGAATCATAAACCGTTACCTTAATAGCCATTCCTTTTTGCTCCAGATCTTTTAATGCAATTTGGATTCCTTCCAAAAAATCAAGCATGGGACTTGTAAGTCCATTTGATTCTGATTGAGCCATAAATGGCAATACTAAAGCCACAGTAAAGTCTCTATCTATAGGATTTGGTGCGAGAAATTTCTCGTCGTGAAAGTAAATCTCGACAAGCTTAGACGACGCTTCCATTTCTTTCTTTTCGTCCTTCTTAATAACTTTGGTGTCTAGACTATTATCCAACCCTTCTACCGTTTCATCTTTTTCACCATGGTATTCCTCTACATCAATAGAGCTTGATTTAAATGCACCGCATGAAATACAAGCTAAGGTTAAAAGTATAATAAGGCCAAAGTTCCTATTCCCATTCAATAGTCGCTGGTGGTTTTGAGCTAATGTCATATACTACTCTATTAATTCCTCTTACTTTGTTAATAATATCACTAGAGATTTTAGCCAATACATCGTAAGGTATAGGATACCAATCTGCAGTCATCCCATCTACGGATGTTACTGCTCTTAAACTCACTACATTTTCGTAAGTTCTTTCATCCCCCATTACCCCTACTGACTTTATAGGCAAGAACATTACGCCTGCTTGCCAAATCTCATCGTACAAATTACTCTCTTTCAATATATTTATAAAAATAGAATCTGCCTCTTGCAAGATTTTAACTCTATCTCTAGTTATTTTCCCTAATATCCTAATGGCTAAACCAGGACCGGGGAATGGATGTCTGCCTAAAATAGTTGGTGACATTCCCATTTCCTTCCCTACTCTTCGCACTTCGTCTTTAAATAGCTCCCTTAATGGTTCTACTATTTTTAGTTTCATATGCTCAGGCAATCCCCCAACATTGTGGTGGCTTTTTATCGTAGCACTAGGCCCATTTACAGACATAGATTCTATTACATCCGGGTAAATTGTTCCTTGTCCTAACCACTCCGCTCCATCTACAAGTTTGGATTCTTCCTCAAATAGTTCTACAAAAACTCTACCAATAATCTTTCTTTTTATTTCAGGATCACCTTCTCCATCCAATTCAGAATAGAATCTTTCTGCAGCATTTACACCTTTCACATTAAGGCCTAATCCTTTATAAGCCTCTAAAACTTGCTCAAACTCATCTTTTCTTAACAAACCATTGTCAATAAAAATACAGTAAAGGTTCTTACCAATGGCTCTATGTAAAAGCATTGCTGCAACACTAGAATCTACGCCTCCTGAAAGACCAAGAATTACCTTTTCATCTCCCAACTTCTCTACCAAGCCATTTACCGTTTCCGTAACAAAATGCTCAGGAGTCCAGCTTGCATCTGTTCCGCAAATATCAATAACGAAATTCTTTATGATTGACTTCCCATCTGTACTATGCGTAACTTCAGGATGGAATTGAATCCCATATACTTCTTTTCCTCCCATTTTAAAGGCGGCATTTGCAATGTCGTTTGTACCTCCTACATTAGCTGCTCCGACCGGAAGTGCTGTGATGGTATCACCATGAGACATCCAAACCTGACTGCTCTCTGGCAATCCTGCAAACAAATCACAAGAAGCATCTGGACTGAGCATTGCTCTTCCATACTCTCTGTGGTCACTTGGACTCACAGTTCCACCATTTAAATGAACCAACAATTGGGCACCATAGCATACTCCCAAAATAGGCACATTCATTCCCAAGATATTTTGCATATCTATCATAGGTGAATCCTTGTCCAAAACAGAGTGTGGACTTCCCGATAAAATGATCCCTTTAAGACCAGTTGTATCTAATCCAGATAACTTGTAACAAGGTAATATCTCTGAATAAACGTTAATCTCTCTAATCCTACGAGCTATGAGCTGCGTAAATTGAGAACCAAAATCAATAATTGCTATTTTCTCTCTCATAAAATGCGATGCAAACTTAATCAATCCTTTTGATTTATTATGGACAAAAGCCTTTCGCTTTTGGCTTTTAGCAGTTGGCTAGAAACTAAGCATTAACAACGAAGAAATACTCTTGAAATACTAATTTTGCTCTTCTCGCTTCCTTTCCGGTTCCCCCTTCATTGCATTATCATAATCGGGATGAATCAAGCTTTTTTCATATAATTCCTGATCACTGCGTTGCACTTTTAGAAAATCCATCCAGTAAGTTGCCTTGCTACTCGAATCCCAATGTAAGAAGCTACTTCTATATTGCTTGGTTAAGCGAATGTTATATGCTGTAAACAATAAGGCTAGAGCAATAAATATTGGCTTAAGCCAATTCTTAGAATAAACAAATAAGGTCCCTAAAGGGAAGGCAAGAAATCCATAAAATTCTATCATGGAACGCATCCCAAAACTACCTCCATACCACCAGCACCACCAAGAAGAAAAAACATAAACGGTCGGAATTAGAGGAACTAAAATTGCCCAGAAGTAATACCTACTCTTTTTAAAACTTAAGGCCAAGCCGATAATAGCAAGAAACATCAGTGGTGTATAAACAAACCACCCTTTCCTGTAACTAAACAAATAATTAAAAATTTGAGGGTTATCGAAAAAGAAACCTTCTTTTCCATAGGAATAAATGACCCAGCTACCTCCAAAAGTTTTCCAATAAAGCATCTGCGGAATGATGGGAACAAAGAAGAGAAGGGCAGCAATTAATATCCATTTCCAATTGCTTTTTAATAAATCCAACTTCCAATTTAATGAAACCTTATCATACACCCTGTACAACAAAGGGAAGACAATCAAAAGAATTTCTGTGGGCCTTATCAATACCATTAACCCAAAAAGCAAGCCCAACAAAAAGAGCGTTTTTTTATTCTTATCGTTGTGCCATAGCATGGTAAGGTAAATAAACAATACGTTTAATGCAAACAAATAAGAATGGCTAAATTCTCCTAAACCAAAAGAATAGTAAAATAAATTTGTCCCAAACAAGGTGAGCAAAGCCAAAAAGACCGAAAGCCTAGCATTAAAAAACTGATTCAAACACAACATTAAAAAATAGACTCCGAGTAAAACAACTAATAAACTACCCAGATGCATTGCAACACTATAGGGTTTTGTATAGCCATTTGCTTCATACTTATCTGTATTTTGTGCAATCGCATGCCCAATCAAAAAGAAAGGCGAGTACAAATAAGCCATTCCCATTGTAACTCTTTGAATAGGCTTCCCATTTGGCGCTGGATACAACCAATACCCATGCGGGAAGTTTAACCCTAAATCTTTCTTTATAATTCCACCTACTAAATAAGAATAATGCTGATCTATGTCATGCTCAAACTGAAAGGGAGATTCTTTCTTACCGTGTTTTAATAATTTAGTTGTATTAAAACCAAATAGCAATAAGAATAGAAAGGTAAGTCTAAAGTATTTTAATCCTGTGAAACGCATTTAGGCTACGAATGTATGAAAATCCTTATAATTGTAACATGAAATTGAAAACCCTTTCTTGGATTAGTCCAATAATATTAGTTCTAATTTGTATCTCTTGTTCTTCTCCTATGGAGAGCAACAAAACTGTTTTTTACAATGGTATTTTTTACAACCCTGAAACTACAGAAGAAGCTATCTCCTTTTTAGAAGTCACTAATGGGAAAATTACAGCCATGGGAAAATGGGACGATTATACAGACAAAGCAAAGGTTAAATCCATTGATTTGGAAGGAAAGTTCGTTTACCCAGGATTCATAGATGCCCATTGTCACTATTACCATTATGGACTAGGCCTTAATGAATTGGACTTAAAAGGTTGTAAGTCTTTCGAGGAAGTTGTGGCTAGGGTTAAAAAGCATGCAATAGAAAACCCAAATGGATGGCTTGAAGGAAGAGGTTGGGATCATACAACTTGGGACGTTAAAGAATTTCCAAACAAAGAAATCTTTGATTCCCTTTTCCCAAATAGACCAGTCCTATTAAAAAGAATTGATGGACATGCAGCACTTGCAAACAATGCTGCATTGTCCAAAGCCCAAATTAAATTAAAAACTTTTATTCATGGTGGTGAAATAGAAGTTAAAGGTGAAAAACTTACCGGTATATTAATAGACAATGCCGTTGATAGAGTTTTTGACGCTATTCCTGCACCTACAAGAGAGCAACAAATTAGGGGAATACTAAAAGCGCAAGAGAATTGCTTCAAAGCAGGCTTAACAACTGTAGTGTGCGCTGGTCTAAACATAGATGTCATCTTGCTCATGGACAGTCTCCACAAAACAGGTGATTTAAAAATGAAGGTGTATGCGATGCTCAACCCGAAGAAAGAAAATTTTGATTGGGTTCAAGAAAGGGAGGGTAAACCTTTTAAAACAAAGAGGCTTCACGTTCGCTCTTTTAAACTTTATGCGGATGGTAGCTTGGGAAGTAGAGGCGCTTTATTAAAAGAAGCATATTGCGATAAAACAGGGCATTTTGGATTACCTGTCCTTAGTTACCAAGAACTTGACTCCTTCACAAACATCATAAAGTCTTTGGGTTATCAGGTAAACACACATTGTATTGGTGATAGTGCAAACTCCATGATGCTAAACCTATACGGCAAATACCTAGGTGGTAAAAACGAAGAAAGATGGCGAATCGAGCATGCACAGGTGATTGACACGAATGACCTGGACTTATTTACAAAGTACTCTATCATACCTTCCGTTCAACCGACCCATGCAACTAGCGACATGAGATGGGCCCACGAGCGCCTTTGTTCTTCCAGAATGCCTGGAGCTTATGCCTATAGAAAGTTGTTAGGCACAAATGGCATCTTACCTTTAGGAACAGACTTCCCTGTTGAAAACATATATCCATTGGAAACCTATTATGCAGCTGTATTCCGAAACAAAAATGGTTCTGAGGCATTCCAAGTACAAGATGCCTTAACACCAGAAGAAGCAATTAAGGGTATGACCACTTGGGCTGCATACAGTTGTTTCGAAGAAAAAGAAAAAGGAAGTTTTGCCATAGGTAAATGGGCAGACTTTGTTGTTCTCAGTCACGCCTTGGAGAAAACCAACGAAGTCAATTTCAATTCTCTAGATGTGATAGGTACTTTCATCGATGGAAATAGCATGGCAGATTAAAGAATATGTGTATAAAAGACTATATTTGAAGCTATGACAACTGCAATTATTATTATCTTTTTCTTACTAGGATTAATCCTTGTCTTGGTCGAAATATTTGTTTCACCTGGCTTTGTTGCTGGAGTTGCAGGACTTGCAATCTTGGGTGTTGGTGCATACATGACCTTTGAAAATTATGGCGAATCAAAAGGATGGGCATTTATATGTATTTCCATTGCTATTTTACTAGCATGCATCTTTATTGCTTTTAAAGCAGGTGTCTGGGATAAATTGGCACTCAAAGGCGACATCAAAGGTGAAATTCATGTGAACGACCAGTTTGATCCTGAAATAGGAATGGAAGGAATTGCACAAAGCTCCATTAGACCTTCTGGCACTGCCGAGTTTGACACGCACATTGCAGAGGTTCATTCTCAAAGTGAATTCATTGACACTAAATCAAAAATAAAAATTATAAAAATTGAAGACAATAGAATCTTCGTAACTAAAATATAAAACATGAAAGAATTATTAATCCCTATTATTGCGATTGCAGTATCGCTTGTTATATTTCTCTATTTCGTACCCATAGGTTTATGGTTCACTGCGAAGTTATCGGGAGTAAATGTTTCCTTAATACAGTTAGTTTTAATGAGATGGAGAAAAGTTCCACCATCCTTAATTGTTCAGGAAATGATTAAATCTACCAAGGCAAACATTCACATTTCAAGAGACCAATTAGAAGCACATTATCTGGCCAGTGGTAACATTAGGAATGTGGTAAATGCATTAATTTCTGCCTCGAAGGCAAAAATCACCTTGGACTTTGATTCCGCTACTGCAATCGATCTTGCCGGTAGAGATGTATTCGAAGCAGTGCAAATGAGTGTAAACCCAAAGGTTATTGATACACCGCCAGTAACAGCAGTTGCTAAGGATGGAATTCAATTGGTTGCTAAAGCAAGAGTAACTGTAAGAGCAAACATCAAACAATTAGTTGGTGGTGCTGGTGAAGAAACAGTACTAGCAAGAGTTGGTGAAGGTGTAGTATCCTCAATTGGTTCTGCAGATTCGCATAAAGCAGTATTAGAAAACCCAGATTCAATTTCTAAGGTAGTACTTTCTAGAGGACTTGATTCAGGAACAGCATTCGAGATATTATCTATTGATATCGCAGATATTGACATTGGAAAAAACATTGGAGCAGAGCTTCAAACAGATCAAGCAGAAGCAGACCTTAAAGTAGCAAATGCAAGGGCGGAGGAAAGAAGAGCAATGGCTGTTGCCTTAGAGCAAGAGATGAAAGCAAAAGCAGAAGAAGCAAGAGCAAAAGTAATCGAGGCAGAGGTAGAAATTCCTCTAGCAATGGCAGAAGCATTTAAAAGTGGTAACCTAGGTATCATGGACTACTACAAAATGAAGAACATCATGGCAGATACGGGTATGAGAGATTCCATCTCCAAACCACCTTCGACTACAAAGAAGAAAATATAATTGGCCTCGCCAATTGATTAGAAAGCTACTCAAATGAGTAGCTTTCTTTATTTTTTAGGATTCAGGAATTTACCCAAACAAACCAGCTGTTTGGTTTAAAATTTTATGCAACAAAACAACCGTAGCCTCTGCATCTCCTTTTGCTCTATGTCTTCCGTTTATTGGAATATTTAAATCCAAACAGATTTTGCCTAAAGAATAAGACTTGTGTCCTTTAAGGTGCTTCCTTGCCATTTTAACCGTGCATAATTTCTTTCTATCGTAGTCAAAACCCATTTCCCTAAATTGTTTCGAAATTTGCCCAAAGTCGAAACTAACATTGTGTGCCACAAATATGGTGTTCCTTGTGATTTCTTCCACTTCTTTGGCAATTTGTTCAAATTTGGGAGCTGTTCTTACCATATCCTCTGTAATACCAGTCAGTTCTATAATGTTATAAGGAATAGGTACGGTGGGATTAACAAAGGAGTGAAATTCCTGTACTACTTCTTTGCCATTGGTCACAAACACGGAAATATCCGTTATTTTATTGTGGGGGTAACCAGTAGTTTCTATGTCTATTACAGAGTAAAGCAATTGTTGCACAAAGTAATTGAAAATAGATAAGAATAAATAATAAACGACAAAAAGTGAGGGAATTTTGTTTCTTTGAAGTCCAAACATTGATTTTCTTAAAATCAATACCATAAAACCAATTTGAACGAAAAAGATTTAATAGCAGCAATCTCTCAAGGAGATAGAAAGGCATTCGAATCTTTTTACGAATCTACCTCTGGTCTGGTTTACAATACATCACTAAGCTATGTGCACAATACTACCGATGCGGAAGAAGTAACGCAACAAGTCTACATCAAAGTATTCAAATACATTCAAAATTTCAAAGGAGACTCTGCCCTTAAAACATGGTTGTATAGAATAGCCATCAATACCTCCTTAGATTTTTTAAAGAAGAAAAAGCGTTTCTCTTTTATGCATTCCGGAATAGACAACATTCAAAATGCAGATTTTGATCATCCGGGAGTTTTGATGGAAAAAAAAGAAGCTGCAAAGGAACTTTATAAGGTAATAGATACACTGCCAGAAAAACAAAGAATTGCATTTACCTTAATCTTTATAGAAGGCTCGCCAATAAAAGAAGTTGCTGATATTATGGAAACGAGTTACAAAGCCGTAGAATCACTTTTACAAAGGGCAAAAAAAAACTTGAGAGAAAAATTAAAAAAAGAATACATCAAACGAAGGAATTGAATGTTAATTTTGTCTAAAGAAAAAATGAAACAAGAAAACTGGATAAATGAAGTGATGCAAAGCATGGATGGAAAACAAAATGTTCTTCCTAGTGCCGATTTATTTGCAAAAATTAAATCCAGAATAGATCAAGACAAAAAATCAATTCCTTTGAAAAAAGTAATGTTATCCATTGCAGCTGCAATTTTATTGTTGCTAGTTAATGGATTTTTACTAAATCAAAACATAAAACCAGTTGAGAATCAAAGTGATTTAAACTCAATAAATTCTGAGATGTCGCTTATATGCAACTATAATTTATACGAATAATGAAGGAAAATAAATTTTACAAAATTGCCTTTGTCCTTATGTTACTTTTAAACATAGTGGTTTTAGGATATCTGTTTCTCTCTAAACCCAAAAGACCTTCATTCGAAGATGGTCGCCCTAATAGACCTGCTAATCCGATAGCTATTGGATTTGAACACGCAAGTAAAACCATGAATCTAGATGATAGCCAGTTAGAGAACTTTAGGAAGCTGGTAACCAAGCACAAGGGTGAAATGAAGGACATTAACGAAAGGCAAAGAGACATCCTAAAACCTTTATTTAAAGACTCTAACAACACGGATTCTTTCAGTCTGGAAAAACTTGGTAACTTGGAACAAGAAAAAGTCCAATTGACATTGGATCATTTTAAGGACATAAAAAAAATCCTTCGAGAAGAGCAATACGAAGGGTTTGATTCCTTCAAGAACACCGTTTCTATTAGGTTGCTATCTGATGGAAAGAAACCGCCTCCACGTAGAAGAAAGCATTAAAATCTTAACCCCTTATAAAAAAGGGTTTAGTAAGCAGACATTAGCCAAATTATTCTTTCTTTTTTTCCTAAATTTGTACTCCTACAATGGAAGAGAATTACCGCAAACTTAAACTAGAAGAACTTAACAGGCTCTCGAACGAAGAATATTCTAAAGTAGCTAAATTCCCAATAGTGGTTGTATTGGACAACATTAGAAGCATGAATAATGTAGGTTCCGTTTTTAGAACCTCCGATTGTTTTAGAATAAAAAAAGTCATGCTTTGCGGAATTACTGCCACTCCCCCACATAGAGAAATTAGAAAAACTGCCATTGGAGCAGAAGAAACAGTAGAGTGGGAATACCTCGAACACACAACAGATGCAATTCACCAACTAAAAAAAGAAGGTTATAAAATCGCCGCCATTGAGCAAACGGATAACAGCATTGGCTTAAGCCAATTTATTCCTACAGAAAAAACAGCCATCGTATTCGGAAATGAAGTAGACGGTGTGTCCGAGGAGGCAATTAACTTATGCGATACTGTAGTCGAGATTCCCCAATTTGGGACTAAGCATTCTTTCAATATAGCGGTAAGTGCAGGTGTTGTAATCTGGGAAATGCACAAGAAAAGAACAAAATAATCTTTTTGCCAGATTATTAGGGGGGTGTAAACATGCATTCGATTAGAATTCCCAAGATGGAAATTAATATGGATTAGTTTCAAAAATTAAATCAAGTTTCAATTACCTTCGCCCCATGGCAGTTTTAGAAGGCATATTATTTGGAATAGGAACTATTGTTTTCATAGGACCTGTTTTCTTTTTACTGTTAAAAAGCAGCATTGAATCTGGAAAGAATGCGGGTATTTCCGTAGCCATAGGAATCATAGTAAGCGATGTGGTTTGCATATATATGTGCTCTTATTTCTCTCCTTTTCTAGGTAGACAAGAAAACTTAAACATTGCTGCTATCTTAGGTGCCCTATTGCTTATTGGTATGGGCATAAAGTACATTATGGCCAAGCCAATAGTACAAAGTAAAAAGCGATTTAACACCCAAGGCTTTATCGGCTTCTTCACTAAGGGGTTTATGATAAACTTTATCAATCCTTTTGTTTTTGTGGTTTGGATGGGAATTATTTTATATGCCAAGGACAAATATTATCCGCACGATAGCGATAGCGTAAATATTTTTTACGTAGGTGTATTAATGGGTATTTTCTTTACGGACATAGGTAAAGTATTTCTTGCTCAAGAAATTAAGAAAAAATTAACTCCTCAATTTCTACAAAAAATTTATAAAATAATAGGTATTCTTCTCATTGGATTAAGCTTCCGGCTAATCTATTACTTCATCGTCCATTAGGTATTAGACATTTGGGCAATTGTTATTGCGGCAATCATCCCATTATTGGTAGGGCTTATTTGGTATAACCCGAAGGTTTTAGGCAATGCATGGATGCAATCTGCAGACATTACAGAGGAGAAAATAAAAAGTGGTAACATGGGGCTTATATTAGGTTTAACCTTCTTTTTAAGCATCCTTATGGGCTTTTCAATCACCATGATTGTTATTCACCAAAATGCTTTGTTCTCTATTTTTGCAAATCCAGGAGACGAGGCTAGTTTAAAAGCTGTATTAGCATTTCTCAATGAAAATCATGCTGGATGGGGCAGTAATTTCAGGAATTTTGGGCACGGAGCAACCCACGGTGTATTAACTGGGATTTTCTTGGTAATGCCTATCATTGCTATAAATGGTCTATTTGAAAGAAAAGGGTTTAAATACATTGCAATTCACGCAGGATACTGGATTGTGAGCTTAGCTCTAATGGGTGGTTTTATATGCCAGTTCGCAGGTAAATTATTCTAAACTCGAAATGTTATAATTAAAAGGCTTGAGGAAACTCAGGCCTTTTTTAGTTTATCAGAAACATGACTATAAATCAGCTTAAAGTTACTTCCTAACATGAGCAACATAGATAATGGAAACATCCATACAACTCTTGCATGGAACCTTTCATTAGGTGCATTTAAACCACCTGTAACCAAAGAATTAATAAGAATAGCCAATAGTACAAAAGCAACAAAGTTTCTAGACTGCTTGTCTAACTTATACCACAAAACACTAAACCTTAGGGCAAGAAGTAGAAAGAGACAAGCTATTATTAATAGCTTATGAAGAAGGTTCACATATTCTATTTTTAACGCCATTCCTTGCCACTGGTTTTGTTTGCCATTTCTAAAATTGGCTAATTCCTTAGGCATGTGTTTTTGAATCTGCCCATAAGGAGGGGAATCTTCTCCCATATGCGATACGCCTTGTCCAATACCTACCCGAAACAACTGCTGTATTCCTGCACTGAATGATTTGAATACATTTGCAGCTAGGTATTTGGGCCTAGTTAAGGTAGCATTAATAATTTTATCATACTCTTCCTTGCTCCCTTCCCATCCACCAGATTTCATAACAACATCACTTGTCCATAAAAAACCAGACAAGTCCATTGGAAGAGAATCTTTCATTTCGCACAATGAACAGTTCTTAAACTCCACATCCTCACAATTCTCTTGTAAAAACCGATCCAAGATACCATTGTCTGCCAAGTGCGCCATTAAAAAAACATGAGAAGCCTTTCCCATAATAAATTTCTTCTCTACTAGGTAATTTATGGAAGGCAAAAGGATGAATACGGATAGCATTACAACAAACATGTAAACACCTCTTCTTCTCTTAAACTCCCATTTCTTATTCGTCAACATTAAGAAAACAAGAAGCAGCATGCCTATAAGCATATGAGAAAAATGCACTAAGCAAGACAGTAGAATAAGACCATAGAATACCGCTTGTTTCCATTTACTTAGGTTTTTATTCCTAAATAGAATGTAGATACTCAGCAACAGAATAGGTGCAAAAAAGTCGGGCATCAATTGATTTGTATACCAAGAAATTCCAGTGAATAGAGTCAGGCCTAGCAATAGTATGACATATGCCTGTTTTAACTTAAGAAGATTAGAAATAAATATTTTCAAGGTTTCCAATAACACAAAAGCCATCAGAAGGTTTTGAAAGAAGACAACAAACCACAGGGAGTATTCCAAACTCAGATGCCTTATCAGGAATCCATAAACTATTGGTCTGTCTAAGGGTATTACGTTTTCGAAACCAGAGTAAATATAGGTCCCCGTATCGGATGTTACCAATGGATAACCATTATACAAACCAACTATGGAAAGAATAAAGGTCCCTAAAAGAAGGAATACTATATTTTCTTTTCTACTCATTTGTTTCCTTTAACTCTATGCATCAATTCCATAAACAATGGCTTCATGTCATTTCCTTTAGGATCTATTGCTTCAGCAGTTGTTAATACTCCATTAGGATCAAAGATTAACTCGTATCGGAATACAAATTTATTCTTTTTATTGGCCATGCCCAATTCTCCAAAACGCAAATCATTGAAATAAAGGGTTTCCCCTTCTTTCGAAATAGTATACCAACCTTGCGAAAGCTTTATTAGTCTCTTTATAATAGTACTGCCTTCAAAAGCAGATATTAAATCTAAGTTCTTGGGGTAAGTCTTAAACAAGATGTTGTCATCATTATCTAAAAGCGAATAATGACCAATCTTATAATCCTTATCCCTCTGCACATTTGCAGACCATAGAATGGTATTAAAAGGAGTTGGCTTAGTCTGAATGTTGATGTAGCTGATGTTTTGTTCCATAAGACTGTTTTCAAACTTTCCGTAAGTATACCACTTCAGCAACAAGGTAATTACCATGTAGAAACTACTAATTTTTATTCCCCACCAGTTCCATCTTCTTCTACTGGCATCCGTTCGCTTATAAAAGAAAACAGCTATGGTACAAATAAGGAAAGGAATGGCATATAGAGGGTCCATAACAAAAATATTATGGAAGGAAACTTTATACTCCATAGGCCAGAACAATTGGGTTCCCCAAGTCGTAAAAGCGTCCAAGAGCGGATGTGTAAACAAACCCCAAAACATGAGCTTTATCCAACCCGTAACATCTGTTTCCTTCTGGTGTTTGTAAAATTGATGAATGATGTAACCAAATACCGGAGCAAACAAAAGACAAAATACAATGGAATGTGAAAATCCTCGGTGTAGTTCATTTGCCCTAAGGCTATCTGTAAACAATTTAGCAATAACATCTAAATCTGGTATAGTTCCTGCCACCGCTCCCCACAACAAGGCTTTGTTTCCAACTTTCTTTCCTAGGACCGCCTCACCTACCGAGGCTCCTAAAACAATCTGCGTAATTGAATCCATTATTGAGCAGTTTGAATTTTAAAAGGTTGTCTAACCTCAAATTCACTAGGTGAAATCGCTTCTATGATAGGTTTTAGTAATTTATTTGAAACAGCATTTCTATGGCGCATGTACAAGTGCATGTTAATTGGAAATGCACCAATACCACTCTTAATTTCCTCCGCAGTTCTTCCCAGTCTCAATTCCTCTGCATCTTTACTTATTGAAAGGTCTACTAGGTCATAAAGCATTCTTTGGTACAAGCAATGTTCAATATTATAATCATAGTCTATTCCAACAAAACTAGCATCTACTAATTGATGGCATAAAAAAGCAGAACTAAACCCTATTAATTCATCCTCCAAATAATATCCTTTGAATACGAAGTTCGGTCCCAAATGTTCCTTAAAGGAACAAAATGCTTCTTTTTCCAATGCCCCAAAATTAAAACTAGCCTGATTCATAACGGCAAGGTATAGTTCGTAAATTCTATCGCTATTTTCACGAATCTCGTTTACATGCATTTCCCTTATGCTTAATGCTTTGGATTTTTTAAGTACACCTTTTGCCTTTGTTCTAAATTTAGAAGTCATATTGGACAAATAGTCATCAAAAGAATCCCAACTCTTTGCAATAGGCATAACCATATTCACATCAATTTCAAAAGGTCTAAAATTGGCCTTTTCCAATTGCCTACTTGCTTTTATCGTTTCAGGGAAAAATTCTTTCAGTAACAAGAACGAGATCTTTCCATTCTCCTCTTCGCTTTGTCTTAATTTATACAACCCCTTGGAAAGGTTATCATAAGCAACTTTGCCATCCACTTCTTTCGTATGGCAAAATCCATTTTCGCCGGTTGTAAAAATATTACCACAAACCATTAGACGCATCGTACCAACATCCAAAATGTTCTTAGTAATTGTTTCCCCCAATCCACTCAAGTAACTTTGTATGTCTATACTCTCGTTATTGATTACCATGATTTGAACCACAGCAAGAGAAACGGGTTGTAATTTTTCGTTGTAAAAGATCAAGTACCTAAATTCCAAAGTATCTACCATGGCTATTTCTAATGCCTTAAGGTATTCCAAGGACAAGAAAATATTCCCTTTACTATTACTTAACACTTTCTCCCAGTGCTCTTTATGAATTAGTTCGACTGTTTCAAAAGTCGACATTTTTAAGTCTTTGCATTTTGCCTTAGGGCACAATATTTTCCAACTCATTAATTGTTTTTATCTTAAAATGGTTACATCTCCTCGATCAAAATGGCGACTACCATCCCAACCTGTATACTCAACTATCCATACAAACACATTTTGGTGTGGGTCATTTATTCCACTATACTCTCCCATCCATTGCTTCTTCTTTTCAGAAGATTCATACACCTTCTCTCCCCACCTATTAAACACTTTGATGTTATATGTCTTTACAAAAACTGGCACAATTCCCCAATTATCGTTTAAATTATCAAAATTAGGCGTAAAAGCACTTGGTACGTGCAAGAGCGGTGGCTGAATTAAATATATCGTATTACTTACACTTACTGCATCATTCGTAGAGTCTGATTTTGTCCCATCTTCAAAAGCTCTTACTTGATAATAATAACCACCCCAGCAATAATCCAAATCATCGTCCTTATAATTCATAGTAGGGTGATCTACTTTTACAAGTGATCTCAAACTCCCAGTATCTACTGATCGTTTTAATTCAAAATCTTGCACCCCATTATACCAGCTGTCGTAATCTTGCCAGTTCAGGTTAAAACGGAAAGTACCAGGGTGCCCAGTTGAATAATTTTCTGCCTCACCAGTTAAAACAATGTTACAACCTCTGTTACTTAAATTACTTACGTGCCCACAATTGTCCGTTACCATTATGGTATAGCAGTTGGATTCTGCATCTACGTCCAAAGCACCATCTATGTATTCTAAAGTATTAACATCCGAAATACTTGCTAGATAGACCCATCCTCCATTCTTAGGATCGTCTCGTTTTTTCTTAAATACATCGTAGGAGTTAAAATCCATCTCCTCTGATTTCTTCCAAACAACCTTAACCGCTTTGTCGTTTACAACTGTTGCCGTTATTATTTCTGTTGGATCTATAGAGGCATTTAACTCCACCTGGCTGCAGGTAACACTATTCATCTGTGTCTCCATGTCACAGATATTTGTTGCTTTAAAAAAGTAGCAATAGTTGTTTTTCTTTGGATCTATAACTTTCAGATCAAGGTATTTACCAGCAGTACCAGAAGTATAAGTTTGAAGCAAGGTTGTATCGCCATTCAACTCAATTTTATACAAGGACATTTGCTTAAAGTACTTGTTCGTATTCATGTCCTTCCACCAAACTTCAAGACTCTTATTATCATTAGGCTTAATACAAAGATAATCAGGCAATTCCACCAAAGGAGGTGGTTTAACCAATATTTTTATTGTAGCAAAATTACTATCGGTGGTAGGACAACCATGATCGTATACTTTTATCTTTAATTCCAATGTATCACCAGTGAGGTGATTGCAATTCGTTTGCCAATTAAACTGTCTTAAAAGAGGACTAATCTTGTTGTTGTTTGAGGAAATAGTAGCCTTAGGCAATGGGAAATTTGCATCGTCTAATGGTGCTCCATTGACAAACATCTCTAGTACATCTTTTTTATTAGTATCTGTTGCAATTATATCAAAGCTTAATATTTCTGAAGCTACTAATTCGTAGTAATCGTCTTTCACTACAGGCTTTTTATTGTTCAACTCAAAATCAATTTTAAACAAAGCATTATTACATCCAGGTCTTGAGGAGCTTGGCCTTTTACCCTTATTTGTGGTACTCCAAGCTCCTGGTGTAGTAGGGAAAGCATTTCCCATGTCACAACTTGCACAAACCGATTGATATATAATTCCATTCGGGTCAAATCTACTCGTTCCGCCATCCACATGCTCCGAACCAACTGCACTGTTATTGCCACCAAAATAGGTCCCATAAATCAATGTCTCTAAGTCCTTTCCAAAGGTTGCAATGTAAAAGTCAGAACCATCGGTACCACTTTGGTAAGCGTCCTTTACTGGGAATCCAGAAGTATTACCTCTACCAAAAGAGCCATTTGTGCTACCTCCCCATCCTGAGACCATGATTCTTTCACACTTGTCTACTAAAAATGCGGAGGGGCTTATAACCCCATTTTTATTCCCACTTCCAAAGGTCGTGCTCAACTCAATGCTACTCAAATCAAAAGCGTACTTCTGAATAAACTGGAAAGAGTTTGTGTTTTTATAGACATTCCCAATTATAGGAATACTTCCACGAGATTGTCCATAGATAAATGGCTTACCAGCATTATCCGTTTTCACAAAGTAACTCTGATCGTAGTCATTAGAACCAACATAGGTTCCATTTGTCATTTCACCTGTTGAGCTATTCAAATGAATCAACCAGCCATCTGCCCTTCCTCCAAGCAAAGATTTGTTTAAGCCTGTCAAAGCTGGTTTAAAGTTTTTACTTTTTGTGCCACCCGTAATGTACAAATCTCCAAATTTTCCAAAATCCATTCCAAAACCTGCATCGTCGTCCTCACCACCAAAGAAGGAACTCCAAATTAGCGTTTCCATGTCTCCACTCATTCGAAAGGCCACGGCGTCTAGCTTATTTTGCTTAAGTACATTTGAATTTCTTAATGGAAAAGAAAAGGACTTGGAACAAGAAATTACAAATATATCGTTGTCTTCCCCAACTATAATCTCACCTCTAAATTCGTCTGAGTAATTAAAATGTGTATTTGAAGTCCAAAGTGGAGATGGGGCGCTGCTTCCATTTTGTCCATCGTAATTTTCTCCCCCAAGATACGTAGAATGCAACAATTGAGTACCGTCTTTTGACAATCGAGCTAGAAAAATATCCGATAGGCCATTATGAGAATCGTCAAATGCCTCATTTGATGGCATTGGAAAATCATCCGAAGAAGTCGTCCCCATAATGAGCAAATAACCATTGGTATCTACCACCATAGAATGCGGATAATCCAAACCATCGTAACCACCAAGATAAGTGGCATAAACTAGGGACTTCCCATCTGGAGCATATTTTAAAATTGCGGCATCAATTTGGCCAAACTTATTTCTTTCGGCAAACGCTGAAGTACCCTTAAAAAAAGATTGAAATGCACCTGTTGTCACAGGAAATCCAGTTTCGTAAACAACACCTCCAGAATAAGCATTCCCATCTTCGTCGTAAGTTGCTGTGAATCCAAAGTTATCTCCTCTAGAACCTGAATAAGTAGAAAACACCAAGACAGGGTCAATCACAAATTTATTTCTTCTTTTAAGCCCCTTGTCAATATCAAAGCTTAATACATTTCCATTCAATTTATAGGCGGAGCCAATGACATTGTCTTTTGATTCCTGATAAACAACAGGAGGCAATTCTATAATTTCTCGAACAGAAGTAGTTACCTCCAAACTACCGTTTTTTAATTTCAACTCATCTGCACCTAAGTACTCCAACTTAATGTCTTTGGCTTTTCCTCCTTCGTTTACAATAAAGTTGTATTTCAGGTTACCCCCGTTTTCGTAGAACTCAAAATCAATGTGAGGGTATACATTCTTAAGGATAACTTTAGAATAGGACTTACAGGAACTTGCCCATTTAGATTTATCCTTTCCAATAAAATAATTATAGACCCCTTGCCCTTCCTCGTATTTCTCTACGGACGTTGGTATTTGACCATTTTTAAATCGGACCTTTAAGGAATGCATTTGGATAGAATCCGGCATTTGTTTGGACTCATGAAATTCGTGTAATGCCTCGTTTTCATAAAACAAATAAGTGAACCCCCCTTCTTCTAAGAATAGATTCCCACCATGCATGTTTGCCATGAACAAGACAGCATCATGCCATTGTCCTTTGTTTTCAATGAAAGTAACTTCTGCTTGAGTATAAAAGAAATGGCATAGCCAAAAAAGCAAGAATAAGCCTGCTTTTCGAAAATAAGGAGAAATATTTAAACCGCTTTTCTTCAATCTTAACAAAAATAGTGAAATAATTGCACTATCTATAGCATAGACGATAATTATGGTCTAAATGTTGTCTAGAATTTACAAATGGGAAAAAAGAATAAAATAAGAATAATTTTTTACGGTACACCCTACTTTGCTGTGCCATCCTTAAAGGCATTGGTAGAAGCAGACTACAATGTTGTAGGCGCAGTAACCGCCCCAGATAAAAAGGCTGGTAGAGGCATGAAAATCCAAATGAGCGATGTAAAGAAAGCAGCCTTGGAGTTAGACATTCCTGTTTTTCAACCTACAAACTTAAAAAGTGACTCTTTTCAGGAGATCTTAAAGGAATTAAACCCCAATATCCAAATTGTGATTGCTTTTAGAATGATGCCCGAAAAGGTATGGGACTTCCCTCCTATGGGGACCTTCAATTTACATGGTTCTTTACTTCCAAAATATCGCGGTGCTGCTCCTATCCATCATGCAATTATTAATGGTGAAAAAGAATCCGGTGTAACTACCTTCTTCTTAAAACACGAAATAGACACCGGGAACATTTTAATGCGTGCTTCTTGTGTAATAGAAAAGACAGATACAGTTGGTTCCGTACACGACAAATTAATGCTTTTAGGTGCCGACCTAGTAGTGAAAACGATGGATGGCATATTGGATGAATCCATAGAAGAAAAAGAGCAAGAATACACGGGCAATTTACCTCATGCACCTAAGTTAAGTAAGGAGTTTTGTGAAATAAACTGGAAGAAAGCAGCAATAGAAAACTACAATTTCATAAGAGGTTTAAATCCTTTTCCAGTAGCAAGAACATTTTTAGATGGGAAGATTCTTAAGATCTATTTCGCAGAAATATCGGACAAAAAGATTAGCAAGTCAATTGAAATAATCGAGGACAAATTATACATTCAATGTGCAGACGTGGCTCTTGAAATCACTGATTTACAGCTAGAAGGTAAGAAGAGAATGAAAGCGGAGGATTTCTTAAAAGGGTACGGAGGGGAGCTAAGGCTCAGTTAGAATTTTTCCCTGTTCCTTTCGCTAGAAGCTTTTTAAACTTTCTTCTATCCTCTTTATTTTCTCTTCGGCATCAGCTTGCTTCTGTCTTTCTTTCTCTACAATTTCTGGTTTTGCATTTGCAACAAAACGCTCATTAGAAAGCTTAGCACTTACCCCTCTTAGGAATCCTTCTAAATGCTTCAACTCTTCCTCTAGCTTCGCTTTTTCCTCTTCTTCGTTTACGTTTTCACCAAGTAGTACAAACACCTCGTCCTTACCAATTCTTTCGCTTACAGCACTTTGAGTTACTTCTTCATTGTATACAATACTACTAACATTTGCAAGCTTTGCAATGGAGTATTCGAATGGCTTAAACAGTTCTACATTGGAAGTTTTGATAATAATTTCCAATCCATTCTTCATTGGAATGTTCTTAGAGTTCCTTACGTTTCTAATCGCAGAAAGCAATTCCAATCCTTGATCACCATAACAATTCTTAAATGGGATTTCCTTATCAAATTCTTTTTGCATGATGGTGCTACTCCCTTCGTTCATGGATTGGTACAATTCCTCTGTAAGGAAAGGAGCAAATGGATGCAGTAGCTTCAACAAACTAGCTAATGTTTCTTTAGCTTGAACTACTGTTGCAGCATGCGCTGGCTGTTCATAGCCAGGCTTTATCATTTCAAGGTAAGACGAACAGAAATCTGTCCAGATTAACTTGTAAATTTCCATCAATGCATCGGATAATCTGTACTTTGAATAATGGTCCTGAATCTTTTCATATGCAACGTTGTACTTCCCAGAGAACCAATCCGAAGCTACTTGGTTATTAGCCACGATTTCTTCACTAACAGAGTCTGTTGTTTCCCATCCTTCTATAAGTCTATAAGCATTCCATATCTTAGTACAGAAGTTCCTTCCTTGTTCTAATAATTTATCGTCGAACAACAAATCGTTTCCAGCCGGTGAACTCAGCAATAACCCTATTCTCACTGAGTCTGCTCCGTATTTTTCAATAAGTTCTAATGCATCTGGTGAGTTCCCCAGAGATTTACTCATCTTTCTTCTTTGCTTATCCCTTATTAAGCCTGTGAAATACACATTCTTAAATGGCATGGTCTTTCTAAAATTGGCCCCAGCCATAACCATCCTTGCTACCCAAAAGAATAGAATATCTGGTCCAGTTACTAAGTCGGCAGTAGGATAATAATAATTTATCTCTTCGTTGTCTGGTTCGTTAATTCCGTTGAACACAGAGATTGGCCATAGCCAAGAAGAATACCAGGTATCCAGCACATCTTCGTCTTGATTTAAATCTTCTGCTTTGCCAGTAAATCCATTTTCCAATGCTTGAGCAAATGCCAACTCCCTAGTCTCTGCAACATATACTTTCCCATCTGAAGTGAAATAAGCTGGAATTCGATGTCCCCACCACAATTGCCTAGAGATGTTCCAGTCTTTTATGTTCTCAATCCAGTTACGGTACACATTTTTGAACTTACTAGGATAAATCTTTACTTCGTCCTCCATTACAGCGGTCAAAACCTCTGGGTTCTTCTCCATGAATTTCTTCATATCAACAAACCACTGTGTAGAGATCCGAGGCTCAATAACAGCATCCGTTCTCTCGGAATGTCCTACCTTATTGGTAATGGACTCTACTTTCTCAAGGAATCCAGCTGCCTTTAAATCTTTCTTTATTTGTAAACGCACATCGAATCTATCTATCCCTACGTACAAATCACAAGCCTCACTGATGGCTGCTTTTTCCGTAAAGACATCAATAAATTCTAAGTCGTGTTTCTTGCCTAAGTTGTAATCGTTTTCATCGTGACATGGGGTTACTTTCAAACATCCAGTACCAAACTCAATATCCACGTACTCATCTGAAATAATAGGTATCGCTCTATTCACCAATGGAATGATTGCCTTCTTGCCTACTAGGTTTTTATATCTCTCATCCTCCGGGTTAACACAAATAGCAGCATCACCTAAAATGGTTTCAGGTCTTGTTGTTGCTACGGTTATGGAACCTTCCCCTTCTTCCAAAGGGTAGGTTATGTAATACAATGCCGAATTTTCTTCCTTATGATTTACTTCTTCATCGCTTAGCGTGGTTAGTCCAACAGGATCCCAATTTACAATTCTTGTTCCACGGTAAATAAGTCCTTCGTTGTGCATGGAAACAAATGCCTTTATCACAGATTGAGACAACTCTTCTTCCATTGTAAAACGAGTTCTATCCCAATCGCAAGAACATCCTAGTTTTTGTAATTGTCCTAGTATGATCCCACCATATTTCTCTTTCCAATCAAAAGCATGTTTTAAGAAACCTTCTCTTCCTATGTCTTGCTTTGAAATCCCTTGTTCTGCCAATTGCTTTACAACCTTCGCTTCGGTAGCAATAGAAGCATGATCCGTCCCTGGAACCCAACAAGCATTTTTCCCTTCCATTCTTGCCTTACGAATAAGCACATCTTGAATAGTATTGTTGAGCATATGCCCCATATGCAACACTCCTGTTACATTAGGTGGAGGAATGACAATGGTATAAGGCTCTCTCTCATCTGGGACAGAGGAGAAACACTTGTTTTCCAGCCAATACTGGTACCATTTATTCTCAACGTTTGCGGGGTTGTATGTTTTATCTATTGCCATGCCTATAAGGCTGCGAAGATAGAAAGAAAAGAATTAAAAGTTTATAGTTAAAAGTTTAAAGTTGTCTCAATAAATATATGACAAGTAGATTTTCAAAACTAGTTAGTTGAATTCAATTTGAATCAATAATATTAAAATGAAAACAACTGTTCTATATATATTTATGTTTAATCCTTATCAGTTGTCCATGGACTAAATCATACGATTTTATAAATTACGAGGGACTTGAAACTGTTCTCACTATATATTCTGATTTAACCTTTAAATACCTAGTATTAGAAGATTCCATTGAACTTACTTATAAAGGAAGTTGGACAGGTGGACTATCAGCTGGAGACACACTTATAGCTACAGCAACATTTGTAAACAATGGTTTACTTTCAAACCACTATACTTGGATATACTATTTTGAAAGAAAGAAACCAATTCCAAGTGACTTTAAAAAACATTAAACGAATTGATAAATATTACACAAATTATGTATCCCGACCTTAGGAAGGGATCTATATTTAGATGAAATTATTATTACATCTAAAGACAATATTTTAATCCATTTTATGTTTTACCTATGAATGCATCGAATTTTATTCTTCTTAGCGCTACTTTTCATTGGCTGCCAAGCCAAACAGGGGAAAGTTGAAGATAAAGAAGTAATTACCACAGCTAGTTCTAACAAAGAAAAAGATGCAGTAAAAAAATCTTCTGTTTCAAAAAAGGACAAACCTGATAAAAAGACTACCACAAAACTAAAAACTAAAAAGAAACGTACTCCAAGAGAATATCTTTCTACAGACTCGGTAGATTACAAGACCAAAGATTATACTTCCTTTCATGAAGAAGCCAAGGCATTCTGCAAGAAGAAAAGATTCAACAAAGACTATTACTTTCTACTAGACTATAGTTTACCTTCAGGTAAAAACCGCTTCTACATATACGATTTCGAGAAAGAAAAAATTGTAGATGCCAAGTTAGTAACCCATGGTGCTTGTGATGTATTCAATGACAACTGGGACCCTTGGGATAGTGCTTCTTTTAGCGATAGGCCAAATAGCCACTGCTCCTCCAAAGGGAAATACAAAATAGGCAAAAGGGATTACAGTGGTTGGGGAATTAATGTAAAATACTGGATTAAAGGATTGGAAAACTCCAATAAAAGCGCCGAAAAAAGAGTGGTAGTTCTCCACTCTTGGGGACTGGTTTCCGAGGAAGAAATCTACCCACAATACAGTCCCTTAAGTTGGGGGTGCCCTGCTGTATCAAACAAGTTCATGGAGAAACTAGATGAGATGTTAAAGAAGACTAGAAGACCAGTATTACTCTGGATAATTGAGTAAGGCCCACTAGTATTGGTATAAGAAATACTTTGGCCCTTGTTCCTATTTGTAACAAATCTCTTACATTTGTGCAACACACAATCCTTTTCAATGATTCCTTTAAGGTTCTATATCGTATTTACCCTTGCTACCCTTTTCCAAGGTTCCAATGCTCAATCTTACGATGCCATATTTAAAGATTCTTTACTTAATGAAATTGAAGTCAATAAGGACACTGCTTTTTTTGAAGATTTAATTAAAACCATTGTAGAAGATGGGAGATTAGACAAAAATTCAAAACTTGAACTTATAAACAGTGCTACACTAAGATTAAAGGACTTAAACTACGTACTACTTAAAAGTAAATACGATTTCATTAAGTCCATTCAGAAAACAATTGAAGGAGATTATACCTCCGCAATCCAATTGCTCCAACCTAATTTACAAATTTTCGAAAAGCACAATTCCATCTATGCAGCAATGTCTTATAACACCATGGGTAACATGGTTGACAGAATGGGAGATAAGGATTTAGCTATTGCTTATTTAACAAAAGCCATTGAACTTACTCAAAATTCAAATCTTAACAAAGAGCAAAGAGCAGTTCAAAACAGTAATAACAACTTGGTTTTAGGAAACATTTATTTTGCTCATGACCAAATGGTAGAAGCTGAATTTTACTTTAACTTAGCTAACAATCTAAGCTATCTAGATTCCACTTCTGTAAACAAAGAAAAATGCTTTAGCCTCATAAATTTGGCGAAACTAGAACTCCGAAAAGGGAACTATAGATTATGCATTGAAAAAAACAATTCGGCTATTCTTTTGGCTCAAATCAAGAATTACCCAGATATTATAGCCTATGCAAATTTACGTTCTGGAATTGCCTATACTAAGATGAAACAGTTTGATTCTGCACTTATACACTACAATAAGGCTGAGGCAATCACTTAGAAAAACAACATTAACACCATACAGTTAGAAACCATTCTTCAAAAGAGTAACCTTTTTCGTGAGCAGGGTCTTTTTCAGAAATCTCTTGCTGAAATGGATAAGTTTATTGACATTAAAGAAGGTTTACAAAGCCAAAATAGGACAGCTAGAGCAAGTTACCTTATTGCACAAACCCAGAAGGAAGATAAGCTAAAGGCAGCTAAGGAATTGGCTGCGATGAAATCTGAGGAATCAAAAAAGAGAAATACTCTTTTAACAATCTTTATTATAACACTCGGATCCCTAATTGCTATTATTATAGCTCTCCGACTCTGGCGTAAACAAAGCAAACTTTTCAAGCAAGAAAAGCTAGAAAAACAAATCATTCGTGGGCAACTTACTGCACTTAGTGCACAGATGAATCCACATTTTATATTTAATTCATTAAACTCCATCCAAGATCTAATACTGAAACAAGACTCTACACAGGCCTATGATTACGTTGGCAAATTTGCTTTGCTTATTAGAAGAATACTAGATCACTCCGAGAAAGAGTTCATTGACATTGAGGAGGAATACGAAATCCTTAATTTATATCTGGAGTTAGAGAAGTTACGATTTCAAGAGGGCTTTAGTTATGTAATCGAGACCAATGAAATAAGAGACATAGAAATACCACCTATGCTAATACAGCCCTTTGTTGAGAATGCAATTAAACATGGCCTCTTGCATAAGAAAGGCACAAAGACACTTAATGTTTCCTTTGAACTGTTGAAAAATGTACTTCAGGTTTCCATACAAGACAATGGAATAGGACGTGATGCGGCTCTTAAAATTAAAGCACGTCAAAACAAAGAGCACCAATCTTTTGCTGGGCAGTCCATGGATAAACGACTAGAAATATTGCGTAAACAATATGGTGGGGACTTCCATGTAGAATATCTTGATCTAATAGACAATAAGAGTTCTTGTATAGGTACAAAGGTCATTATTTCTTCTCCTTTCAAACGCAAATATTAACTATTGCTAAATTAAATGAATCGTTTATGAAGAAAAAGCCTCAAAGAACAATTGCCAACTTACTTTCGTACTAATGACACAAAAGCACAAAGCCATAATAGTTGATGATGAAGCGAGTGCTAGGAATATTTTATCTCAATTGCTTGCATTTCACTGCCCCTTTATTGAGTTGGTAGATTCGTGCGAAGACTTAAAGACAGCAGCTGTTTCCATCAAAAAGCACAAACCTGACGTAGTGTTTTTGGATATCGAAATGCCCAATTATGCAGGCTATGAAATCACTTCTTTCTTTGAAGAAATTGATTTTGAAATAATCTTTGTTACTGCCTATGACAACTATGCCATTAAAGCTTTTGAAATGGCAGCTTTTGACTATTTATTAAAGCCAATTGAAACAGAACGTTTGATAAAAACGATGGAACGATTCAAAAGCAAATCAGATGCACATGATGTTGCCTTGAATTACCAAATTTTGAAAGAAGGTTTAAGTAAATCTCCTAATCAAAAAATAATAGTAAACCACAAAGGCGATCAAAAAGCCATTGAAATAGACTCCATCGTTGCTTTGGAAGCAAATGAGTCCTACACTTTAATTTTCACGGTGGATGACGGCAAGTATATGATGAGTAAAAATTTAAAATATTTTGAGAATCTATTATCCGATTACCCCAACTTCTTTAGAGCGCACAAATCATGGATTATTAACATCCACTTTCTAAGTCGATTCTCTAAAAAGGAAATGAACGTTTACTTGGAAAACGACATAGTAGCAAAGCTATCTAAATACAAAAAACAAGAATTCGATCAATTGGTATTAGAGATTTAATCTTAAAAATTACGTGCACCTTTTCTCTATAAATAAACTGCTTGTACTAACTTTGCTTCTCTGAAAGGTAAACTATGGAAATCAACGAAATTAAAATTGAAAATTGTATTATTCACCGAGTTGGAAACAAGGGAAAAGAAGAAGAATTACTCTTATCCAAGCAAGAATTAGGCTTAGATGAAAAGACGAGAACTCAATTGAATCAGTTTTTCTTAAATTCCTTTCGCTCTGATGACGAGATAAATCAATTTACTCACGACATCGACTTACAAATGAATGAAGTTTACGTCTGTTCTAGCAATATGATAGCTGGTGAAGATTTTGAGAAAAACTCCATTGGCATAGCCAAGCACCTTTTTAACCAAACGATGAACCCATCCATAAAAAGTGGGGATCTCTTCATTACTGTGCTTACTGGCATAACGATGGATGGTGAAATTATGCGAGGAGTTGGCATTTTCAAATCGGAGAGGAAAGACACCTTTATGGAAGTAGAAAATGTGAGTGCATCGCAAATTTCCTTGAGACTTCAGAAAGGAATTGCAAAAAATAAATTAGATAAAGGATGCATCATCATTGGAGACGAATTCAATACTGGGATGAAGGTCCTATCCTACGAACACAATGGTGCAGATGCAGATTATTGGAGGAATAAATTTCTTTCCATAAAGCCCAAAGCGGATGAGTACCAAGAAACCAAAGCTTTCTTTACAAAATACAAAAATTACGTGGCTTCTGATTTACCGGAGCAGGTAGACATTACAAAAGCAGAGCAAATTGATTTAGTAAACAGAACAGTAGACTATTTCAACAACAACGAAGAATTTGATAAGGTTGATTTTGAACAAAGCGTTTTAGAGGACAATAAAATAATAAGCTCCTTTAACTCCTTCCATAACAATCAATTGGAACAAGACATCCCGTTTGCAGATAGTTTTGTAATCTCCAAAAGTGCTGTAAAGAAACAATCTAAGTCTATTAGAAGTGTCTTGAAGCTAGACAAGAACTTCCACATCTACGTTCACGGAAACAGAAGCCTAATTGAACATGGTTACGACGAAGAAAAAGGAAAACGCTTTTACAAGGTGTTTTTTGATGAGGAGTTATGATAATCAAAACACAACCCTTAGTTTTGCTTAGCAATCCAATGAATTGACAAACTCTTTACATTCTTAGTGGTACTTCTCATGATACTTCATGACATATATCAATAGGGAAACATGAAATACTAATTATCGATTTTTTGTAACTTGCCCTAGCAAATAGATGGATTAAACTGATTTATTAATCAGGTGAAGTAAACAAGAAGAAGAATGAATAAATTGACTTATATATTAATGTTATTGGTGGTTGCGTCCTGTAATAGTAATAATCAAGAAGAAAATACAAGCCCAAAGTTAAGGGATATAACGGAGACAGTATACGCTTCAGTAAAGATCCAGCCAGAACTTTCGTATTTCCCACAACCTCTTCGTCCAGGGATTATTAAAAAAATATTGGTTAAAGAAGGAGATTCTGTGCTACAAGGTCAAGAGCTTTTTCAGATATCCATTCCGTCAAATGCGGAAAACAAATTATCTAATTCCAAATTAAATCTAGCTGAAGCAGAGGCTAATTTCAAAGGAAAGAACAATTTAATACTCAATATTGAATCCGAGATTCAATCTTTACAAAGACAGTTAATTTTAGATTCCACTAATTTTAAAAGACAAGAACGTCTATGGAATAAGAACATTGGTAAAAGGATTGAATACGATAAAGCAAAGTTAACCTATGAGAATACTCAAAATAGAATGTTTGTTCTAAAACAACAAAAAATACAAACCAGACTCAATTTAAAAAACAACTACAAACGAGCCCTAAATCAAACTAAAACGGAAAACAGTGAATTTGCAGATTACACCATTCGCTCAGAAATAAACGGTGTCGTTTACAGTCTGAACAAGGAAGTGGGAGACTTGATTAGTTCCCAGGAACGATTTGCAGAAATTGGGAGCAACAAAAGCTTCATCATTACAATGAACATTGATGAGGTCGATATTACAAAAATTGAATTGAAGGATTCAGTCGTGATTGTATTAGATGCCTTGCCTACCCTGACCAATTCTTTATTTCCCGAGTAACTAAGATTTACCCTAAAAAAGATGAAAGCACCCAAACTTTTCGCGTAGAAAGTCGTTTTGAGCCTCCCCTTCCGAAACTCTATAATGGACTCTCTGGTGAGGCAAACATCATGGTAGATCAGAGGAAAAGAACCATGGTTATTCCTTCTAATTATTTATTGCCAGACAATAAGGTATTAAGCTCAGAAGGCGAAATTTCGGTTACGATAGGTATAAAAAACTTAGAATTTGTAGAGGTTCTTTCAGGCATCGACACAACAACTATCCTTTTACTACCGAGTGAATAAAAGAATATGTTAAAGCTAATAATAGACATTTCTAAAACTCATTTAATCTCAAAAATTAAACAAACCATCATTGCTGCTCTCGGGGTAACATTTGGAATTAGCATGTTTATCATTGTGATGAGCTTCATGACTGGTCTAAATCAATTGCTGGATGGCCTCGTTCTAAACAGAACTCCTCATATACAAATATTCAATAAAACAGAAGCGACAGAAATTTAACCTGTTGAGAAATTTAACAATTATTTAGATAATTTAAATTACACCCATTCTATAAAACCCAAAAGCCGCTTACTACGAATTCACAATGCCCTCCCTATCTTATCTGAATTAAGGAAAAGCGATAAAGTAAAAGGAGCTACACCTCAAGCAACTGCCAAAGTTTTTTATTTGGCTGGATCCAATAACTTGAACGGTATTATTAATGGCATAGAAGTGAGGGAAGAAGTAAGACTATTTAACTTCAACGACTACATAGTAGAAGGTGATGTAAATTGCGTACTGAGAAAGAAAAACAGCCCTTTATTAGGTGCAGGCATTGCAAAGAAATTGTCTTTATCTGTAGGTGACAATGTGCAAGTAATGAACACAGATGGTACTATTTTCACCTTGACGGTTGGTGGGATTTTTCAAAGTGGATTGGCAGAAGTAGACGATGCACAGAGTTATGTTAATCTAAAGATGGCACAACAAATACTAAGTGCTGATGGCAATCACATAAGCAGAATTCACGTTAAGTTAGACAATATTGAGGATGCAGTGCCTGTATCAAAATTAATTGAAAATCTCTATGACATAAAAGCTTTGGATATAGGTACCGCCAATGCTCAATTTGACACAGGATCAGACATCCGGAATTTGATTTCCTATGCCGTTTCTATTACCTTACTAATCGTTGCTGCCTTTGGGATCTACAACATCCTTAACAAGTTCATTTATGAAAAAATGAATGACATTGCTATTTTGAAAGCAACTGGATTTACTGGTAGAGATGTTATGTATATCTTTATTTTCCAAGCCTTAATCATTGGATTGATAGGAGGTGTACTTGGCTTGGCGGTAGGATATGGCGTATCTGTGCTTATAGACAACGTCCCATTTGTAACTGAAGCACTACCAACAATCAAAACTTATCCTATTAATTATGACCCTAATTTCTACTTAGGTGGAATTGTATTTGCTTTGGTAACAACCTTTTTAGCTGGATATCTTCCCTCAAGAAAAGCACAGAAAATAGACCCAGTAGAAATTATTAGAGGACAATAAGAATGTAATGGAAACTATTTTAGAGACTAAAAACATAAACAAATACTTCTTAGAGCCAGTTAAATTTCATGTTCTAAGGGATATTACAATACAACTTAAAAACAAGGAATTTGTTTCCATTATGGGTAAATCGGGTTGTGGTAAATCTACCTTATTGTACATCCTATCTACTATGGATACGGATTACGATGGGGACCTTTTTATTGATGGCCAAAAGATGTCTAACCTTACAAGAAATGAATTGGCTCAGATTAGAAATGAGAAAATAGGGTTTGTCTTTCAATTTCATTATTTGCTTCCAGAATTCTCCGTACTAAAGAATGTGATGCTACCAGCACTTAAACTGGGCAAATACGACTAAGCAACAGTCAAGAAACATGCCCTTGAAAAACTGGACCTTTTAGGGATGGTAGATCATGCCTATAAAAAGGCATCCAAAATTTCTGGAGGACAAAAGCAAAGGGTTTCCATTGCCAGAGCTCTAATAAATAACCCTAAAATAATTATGGGGGATGAACCCACTGGGAATTTGGATAGTAAGAATGCAGAGAATGTATTCAATGTCTTAAGAGAGTTAAGCAGTATTCACGAAATGTCCATGCTTATTGTAACTCATGACAATGATTTTGCAAAGAAAACCGACAGAATCATTGAGATGGGTGATGGATTAATTTTACCGTAGAAAAAAACTACTCTTTCCCAGTTCAGATTTGTATCCTTTGCCTAAAGACTAATAGATTTGCATCAATTGCCTAAAGGCTAATAGAAATTCTAATTCTTCATTATATTTGTCACCCTTATAATAACAATGAATATGAAAATAATAAAATACATGGCATTTTTAGCGGGAACTATACTATTAGTTTCCTGTGGTACAAATGCTAAAAAGAGCCAGGAGAACACAGATAATATGGACACCACTAATGCATCTGTAGATGTATCTATGGAAAGATTCTCAGATATTGAAGTCCTTAAGTACCAACTGTCTCTGGACAAGTTAACTAAAAAACAAAAAGAATACGTTTACTACCTAAGCGAAGCAGCTCTTGCGGGAAGAGACATTTTTTACCAACAAAACTACAAACACAATCTTCAAATAAGAAGATCTCTTGAAAACATTTACACCAACTACAAGGGAGATAAAACAACAGAAGACTATAAGAAATTTGAAACTTACTTAAAAAGAGTATGGTTCTCCAACGGAATTCACCACCATTATGGTGAAGTAAAATTCTTGCCTGAATTTACTCAGGAATACTTTACTTCCATGGTTGCTGAGACAGAAGGAACATGGCCATTGAAAGAAGGACAAACTGCAGAGGAAATGTGGGGAGACCTTTTACCAGCTATGTTTGATCCAGCAGTGGGAACTAAAAAAGTAAACAAGGACAATGGCATTGACCAAGTCTTGGTCTCTGCAAACAACCATTACGCTGATGGAGTTACTACTGCTGAGGTAGAAGCATTTTATAAGGCGATGGTTATTCCTGGAGACACTACTCCAGTAGAGTATGGACTTAATTCACAAGTTGTAAAAGAAGATGGCAGACTATCTGAAAGAGTTTACAAAGTTGGTGGCATGTATTCTGCTGCAATTGAAAAGGCAGTTTTCTGGTTAAAGAAAGCAGCTACTGTAACAGAAAACGAAGCACAAGCAAAACACCTTAACTTACTAATAGAATACTACGAAACAGGTGATTTAAAGAAATGGGATGAGACAAACATCCAATGGGTGAAAACTACAGAAGGTGATATTGACTTTATTCATGGTTTCATTGAAGTATATGGTGATGCAATGGGTAACAAGGCAGATTATGAAGCAGCAATTGAAATAAATGACTTTGATGCTTCTGCTAGAATGAAAGTATTAGCGGATAACGTACAATGGTTTGAAGACAACTCCCCTCTTATGGAAGAACATAAAAAGAAAAATGTAACTGGTGTAACTTATAAAGTGGTAAACGTTGCTATGGAGGCAGGAGCGACTTCTCCATCTACACCAATAGGCATTAACCTACCTAATTCAAACTGGATTAGAACAGTACATGGTTCTAAATCAGTAAGTTTAGGAAACATCGTACAAGCTTATAGTGATGCAAAAGGAAGTGGTTTCTTAAAAGAATTTGCTTATAACGAAGAAGAAATTGCGCTTGCTAAGAAGAATGGGAAACTGGCAGGCAAAATGCATACTGCAATGCACGAAGTAATAGGTCACGCCTCTGGACAAATAAACAAAGGTGTAGGGCAACCTAAGGAAACCATGAAAAACTATGCTAGTACTTTGGAAGAAGCAAGAGCAGATTTAGTTGGATTGTATTACATCATGGATCAAAAAGTAATCGACTTAGGACTTCTTGAATCTACAGATGTAGGTAAAACTGAATACCAAGGTTACATAAGAAATGGGATGATGACTCAATTAACAAGATTAAAACTTGGAGATAAGATTGAAGAAGACCACATGAGAAACCGTCAGTTGGTTGCTGGATGGGCTTATGAAAAAGGAATGGCAGATTCTGTAATTTCTAAAGTTAAAAAGGATGGTAAAACTTATTTCGTAGTAAATGATTTTGTAAAACTTAGAGAGCTTTTTGGACAATTACTAATGGAAATACAGAGAATTAAGAGTGAAGGTGACTACGAAGCTGGTAAAGCACTTGTAGAGAACTATGGTGTCCAAGTAGACCAAGAACTGCATGCAGAAGTGTTAGAAAGATATGCAACGCTTAACGTTGCTCCTTACAGTGGTTTTATGCAACCTACCTTAGTTCCAGAATTTGATGCAGATGGGAACTTTGTAGACTTGAAGGCAACTTGGCAAGAATCTTTCTCAGACCTAATGATGAAATATGCAAAGGATTACTCTTTCTTGCCTAACTAGAGATTAAACAATTTATAAAAAAAACCTGAAGACATTGTCTCCAGGTTTTTTTTTGATTTTTGGTTTTTGGTTTTTGGTGATTATTGATTGGTGATTTGGGTTACCTAGTTGCAGTGCCTGTAGGGAAAGATAAATTTTGCCCCATGTTCTGAACTGTATGCACTGCTGCACTTGCATCAATATCTCCTACTAGTGGTTTAAGTAAAAATGGGTTAGGACTATTGTCCGGCACTGGCTCTATACTTATAACTGCTTTACCTCCTCTTATATCTAAAGGAAAAGTAAGACCTTTAGGAGCATTCATTAGAAAGTCTTCTCCTGGAAATGGAGGTCCTGACTTTGCCGCAACAAGTATTTATTGCAAAAAAATATTGTGAATTGAATTGGGTCATTCCCCAATACAGCAAGTAAAATCACCTAATTATCAAGCGATTAAAAGGCAAAGGGACAGGTGAGGGACAGATAAAAGTGTTTTGCTGTTGGGTTAGGTCAATCAATTAGGGCTACATTTAGACTAATTGGAATCGATGATAGTGCTAAGGAAACAGGGCATCCTTTTTTAGCATTTTCCGCAAGCGCCTGGAACTCCTGTAATTCAATGCCAGGCACAATGCCTTGAAGATCTAGTTCTATTTTAGCTATCGAATAGTCAAACCCATTTTGACCCATATAGACCCTAGCTTTGGTCGATAGCTTCCTTGCAGTGTAGCCTGCACCGTTAAGTTGAAAACTAAGAGCCATATTGAAGCATCCTGCATGGGCCGCCGCTATCAATTCTTCGGGATTGGTTCCCTTTAGTCCATCTTCATTTTTGAATCGAGACCGATGATTGTAAGGGAGAGCTTGTAAAGCCCCACTTTGGGTACTAAAACTTCCTGAGCCTTCAAGGCCCGTCCCTTCCCATTGTGCTGTTGCAGATCTATTTAAATTTGTTAACATAAGTTTGTTGCATTAAGTTGAACATATACGAATGTAGTATTTTTTAATCTGAATTAATCTGCCAAAGGTTATTATATCGCAAACGAACTACATCTTGAATGGGAGATTTGATTCTTTCTGACAATATAGACCATCTCCAAACTAGCTAGTGTCCACTGAGCTGATTCAAACTTTTAGAACCCTGTCTTTATTCCTACCCGGTTTAACTGTTTCCTACTCTCAATATAACCCTTAGGGACGTTCGTGTTCTATTTCCCGATACAGAAACGCCCAAAGATGTTTCCTAAGAGTTCATCGTTCGTTACATTCCCTGTAATTTGCCCTAGGGCGTCCAAAGCATCGTTTATATGGAATGCTAACAATTCACCACTCAATTGCGCTTCTAGGCCTTCTTTTACGTCTTTTAAGGCTATGGAAGCCGAGTGTAAGGACTCGAAGTGACGGGTATTGGTTAAAGTGATCTCCGCTTGGTTGTTTTCTTTTTTAGTTAACTTCATTAACCCAGTCCTTAACTCTGTGAGTTTGTCAAACTTGGAAGAGATAAATAAGATTCGTGGGAACTCCTTTCTCCAATCTTCTATTTGAACAGGATTCAGTAGATCTGACTTATTACAAACAATCCATACTTTCTCTAGTGCACCTAATCCCTTTAAGTCGGCTACAATGTCTTCCTTGGAATTTAATAAAGGATCAAAGAGGTAAATTACCTTTTCTGCTTTTGCTACTTGCTCGTAAGTTCTTTCTATTCCTTCCTTCTCAATAAGGGAGTCCGTGCTTCTTATCCCTGCGGTATCTATTAATCTAAACTTGGTGCCATCCAGTATTAGGATTTCTTCAATGGTATCTCTCGTTGTTCCTGCTTCTGGTGAAACAATTGCTCTGTTTTCTTGCAATAGAGCATTGAGCAAAGTAGATTTCCCGGCATTTGGTCTTCCTACCAAAGCCAATGGGACTCCTTGCTTAATTGCATTCCCATGCTTAAAGGTATGAATAAGAGATTCTATCTTTAAAAGGATTTCATCTATCAGCTCAACCAACTTCTGTCTATCGGCAAACTCCACATCTTCCTCTCCAAAATCCAATTCCAATTCGATCAAGGAAGCGAAGTCTAAAAGGTTTTGCCTTAAAATTTTCATGTGCTCAGAATAGCCACCTCGCATTTGCTCTAGAGCCAATTTGTGTGCTCCATAAGAATCTGCAACAATCATATCCGCTACCGCCTCTGCCTGCGAAAGGTCCATTTTTCCATTTAAAAAGGCACGCATCGTAAACTCTCCCTTACCTGCAGGTTTGGCTCCAGCCAATATGAGTCTTTGAATAACTCTCTCTACAATGTAATCGTTCCCATGGGTAGATATCTCAATGGTGTCTTCTCCTGTGAAGGACTTTGGGTTTTTAAAAATACTAATAAGGACTTCGTCAATGACCCCTTTATCGTCGGTAATCTCACCAAAATGAATGGTATTTGGTTTAACCTTTTCAAGATTCTTGGAAAAGCAGGAAGAAGCTATCGAAATACTCTTGGGACCACTCAGCCTTATCAAGGCTATTGCTCCTAACCCATTAGGTGTTGATTTTGCAACGATGGTTTCTTCCAAATTATTCACGGAGCAAAAATAGCTAAATATATATTGATTCGTTTATAAGTAATAGCATTATAAATAAAAAAGCCTCCCAATAAATTGAGAGGCTTTTTTATTTATACAATTGAGATTTATTGTTTTTCTCTTATTAGAGTTACAACTCCATTCATTACGTGCTCTTCGTCGTCTTCCTCATTTTCATAGGTGATAACGTAGTAATATGTTCCGTCTGGAGATAAAGCTCCTGTATTGTTCACTTTACCATTCCATCCCTCTTCACTATCCTCCGTACTAAATACTTTTTGTCCCCATCTGTTTACAATAGTCATGCTGAATTTAGTATGACCAATTATATCCACTTTGAATACATCATTATCTAAATCTCCACCATCTGAATTTTTATTTGGCGTAAATACATTGTAAGGTGTAAACTCAAACAAGTACCAGTATTCAACTATTTTACAAACAGTATCCTTACAACCAATAGAGTTAGTGGCTTCAAGACATACATACCACTTCCCTAAAGAGTCTCTGTAATTGTTACAAACATCCTTTTTATCCTTGGTACTTAAGTCTTCAAATAGTTCTTTACTTCCAGGAACGATATCGTCCTTGTGGTAATAACCCCATCTGTAATCCGTAGCTCCAGTAGAAGTGTTTTTGAAACAGAAGTTAGGCGCATCAGATGAATCAATGTCAAAGTCCGCTTTTACATCTTGTACAACAATTATAACCGTATCAACCATAGGACATATTAACCTTGTAAGAATCGGATCCTTTTTAGGATTAATCGTCGCTACATAAGTTCCACTATTCGAATAAGAATGGGTAGTAACTGTATCTGAAATAGTAGTACTGTCACCATCTCCAAATCCAAAGACAAACGAACTATAAATTGCTTTATCAGCTTCTACATTGAAGTTCACAATTTGATCAGGACACACAAACAAGGTATCTCTTTCACCATCTGCAAATAATTTCACTGAGTCAATTGGATTTACAAGAATTGTAATAGCCAACTGCTTACCTTGGATAGTATCTGGATAAGTTCCAGGACAAAATTTATTTGTATTTGGAATACTGTCAAATTGAGTTAAGAATACTTCATACGTGCCTGGTGAAGAGTATACGTGGTTCACAGTATCTTTCCCTCCATTTGAAGAAGCAAATGTCGTACTAAATACGTTCCCATCTCCCCAAGACCAAGTCCATTTAGCAGATGAGCTAGGATTATTAGATCTATTTGCAAAAGAAACAAAGTCATTCACACATATTTCTCTTGAAGAAATGGTTTCAAATTTAGGTTGAGGTCCAGGGATATAAATATCCTGTGTTACTGTATCTCTACATCCTCTATCTGTTTCAACAATTAAGGTAATAGTATAATCTCCATTACTTGTATAGTTCCATCCAATTTTCGTTTTTCTCCAAACATCAGCTGGCCATTGAGTAAATCCTTTACCGTCACCAAAATTGATGTAATAAGTAACGATGTTGTCACAACTCTTTCTTATAGTATCACCTGCATTACTTACCCAAAAAGTATCTACACAAGGATCGAACATCTTAGAAGTATCAAAGACTTCAACAATGTTGGTACACTGCGGTCTGTTTGAGCTTAAAGCAAAACCAGCTTGAACATCAGTTACGTATAAGTTCTTAAACAAAGTATCTCTACATTGATCTGGAGATCTTGTACTATCACCAGTAGTAATTCTCATTTGGTAAATTCCCCAATCCTTATAATAAATACTTGTTCCTGGTATTCCTCCACCTAAAGTTAAAGTATCATAACCAGTATTTGAATAGGGAGTTCCACCAAAGATAGTTACAGGATTCCCTAGATCATCATCTTTAACACTCCAATCCCATTTCACAAAATCTTCTTTTGTCCCACTTACATTATTCCCACCATATTTTCTTCCTGGATTTTCTCTTGGATCCCAGTAAGGGTTATAATCCAAAATACTAGGGATAAGAGGGTTTGTATTATAGTAGTAGAAATAAGACTTTGCTTTTAAGCCAGCTAAATCTTGGTGACAAACAATACTGTCGTTATACCATACTTTACTGTAGAAACCTACTGAAACTAATCTCGAGGCACCAATAACACAATGATCTATACCACCATCCATTGTTAAGGATAAGTTATACAATCCATTGTGTGCTGGTTTAAATACAACAACATTCTCCGTTTTACCATTAATTGTTCTTTGTTCAAATGGTAAAATCGTTGTATCTCTAAAGTGTTTAGTCACTCTTTCCAATGGTTGGATGTATTCTAAACTTTTAAGAATTGCACTTAAGCCAGTAGTATCTAAACCACAACTTTGCACTCCAAACATTTTTCTTATTTGAGCTGAGGTCAATTCAAAAATATCGAATCCTACATCTTTCAATCTCTCATCTACTGCATCCCAAATAGGAGCGAAGTTTACAGCTGTATCCCATTTAGTAATATGTGCTACAACAATAGTATCAGATGAAGTAACAACATCTTGAATGTTTTGAGTTTGCGTTTGAAGAGGAGTAGTCAACCTAGTAGTATATAAAATATCTAATAGTCTTGTTGGATCATTAGGATCGGTTTGATTTCTCAAATACGATTCAAAAATCCTATAACCTGTTCTTAAGTTAGTATCTGGGCCAGCTACACTAGTAGTTAATCTCCATTCTAGGAAGTTCACAACATCTGTGTTTGTCAAGTTATCATCTGTAAGCTTCATTACAAGCTCAGTGTTCTTGCAAATCTTAAGTACTGCTGGGTCTGATGCTGCTCTAAATTCTGGCTCTAATACCTCAAACGCAGGATCTATTACAGGGAAACATACTGCATCCTCATAATAAATAGTATCCACACATTCTGGGTATTTCGTTGGAGTAACACCTGTTCCTACAATAACACCAATCTTCACACAACCCGTTTTTCTATTTTTAATCATAGCTGCTGTATAGGCAGTAGAATAAGTAGTTCCATACATCCCATTCATTCCATAAGGCATTAGAACTGGTAAACCACCAGGTCTTGCACCTTGCTGAACCGCACCTCCACCATCTGAATCATGCATTTCTAACCATGCATTTGGGTCTAGATTAACATCCCAATTTACAAAAGCCCAATTTGAAGTAGCTCCAGGCTTAGTATCGTCTAAATATAGATTCACACCATATTGTGGACTAGCACCTCCTAAACAAAATACACCATCAAAACGAACATTCTTAGCACTTGCGCCAAGTAAGGTAATAATTGTACTGGTACTATGCTTACACTTTAAAGGGTGAACTGTATCCTGAAGCTCTAAACGAACATTAAATACAGTAGGAATGTTTTTCCAAAAATATTCTCTGTGCCCAGCCTTATTAAAGAAAGTATCTAATCTTTCATTATAACAAGTATTTGTTTGTTCATCGTATCTAATTTGATCAAAAGGAGTATTTCTTGCATAAAAAGAATCTCTATAAATATCTTCCCAATCTGTATACCAGTGTCTTGGTAAAGAGTCCATACTGAAATTACAGTTCTTGCCTACATTTAAACCAGCTGCTGTATTCGTAGTACACTGAGGAGCATATTGATCTCCAAAATCCCACATTCTAGTAACGTGCTGGTTTTCTCTTTTATTTGGTGTTGCTTCAATCGAATGTTGTGCAGCATCAAAATAATGTCCTAAAGGATTGTTGTTTCTATAAGTAGAATCATCATCCCACATATTTGGATCATTGTGATAGAAAGTAGATGTATTCACAAACTGAACTGTATCTCTAGCTACACACTGGTATCTATGCTTTTGCAAAATAACAATTCCCTGTGGTGGTGCTTCAATTGCAGCAGTAGGTCCAATTACAAGAATTGTATCAAATATTTTTCTATTTCCACAAATTGGGTGGAAATAAGTAAAACTTGCTTCCCAAGGTCCCATTCCGTAGCTGTGAGAACTAGCCAAAGATTGATTGTTATATCTAATAGGAGCTGGAGGATTAGGGTGACCATAATCCCATACAAAACCAGTAATTCCAGGAATCACTTTCGTCGTATCAAATCCACCACCTCTTTTTCTTACTAAGTTAATGATATCAAACTGAATTTCAGGTTCACTTAAACAAGTAGAATCCTTATCCGAAACAATTCTCACATCAAGCAACAAGTTTCTTACAGCATTCTTTGCTGTTATAGAATCTCGACATCCCCATACAGACTCTACTGTAAGTTGAACATCCCACCATCCATTATCTGGACCTTGGTTAAAATACCAATGGTTAGGTGCTGGTTTCCAATCTGTCGTATTCTTTGTACCATCTTTAAAATCCCATTCGAACCATGTTATTTGACTTTGATTAATTCTAGAACTATTAGACACTTTTGCTTCTACTGAGTCACATTTCTCATCCGAAGGGATAAAAAAGTTCAGGCCTAAAGAAGCCCTTACCGTAACTGATGAAGGAAATTTCTTGATTACAATACAACCGTTTGCATCTTCGATTTCTATAGTTAAATCATATGTCCCTCCATTAGGATCCTGAAATTTCTTTGTTACACCAAACCCTAGTTTTGGGTTATTAAAGGTTTGAAATTCACCATCACTCCAGGAGTATACCACTCTAGTAAGTGAACTACCAGGAGCAGCTTCACTACTATCTATATACCTAAAGTTATTTCCATTGAAACACTGTGTGTCACTAGTGAGTAGCTCTGTCTTTACTTCCGGATTAGGCACTACAACCACATCAACGCAAGAAGTACAGGGCTGATTACTACCTGTGGTTAAGGTAACACATACCTTGTAAGTTCCTGCAGCAGTAAAAGAATAAGTAGGGCTAGCTACATTAGACTTGTCATTGGTAGACCCAAAAGTCCATTCTACGTTAGTGGCACCTGGTGAATTGTGAAAAAATGTGATGGGAGCACCCACACATTTAGCACCTGAAAAAGTAGGTGCGCATTGTGCACTTACTTCCATAGTATACCCAAAACTTAGGGCAACCATTAGGGCAAGGCCCTTGATGTAATTTTGTATTTTCATAAGACTAAAAATAGTTGTTTTGTTTGTTCTAAAATAGTTTGTAAACATAGTGATATTTTTTATAGTTTTCAAATTCTGTTATTCCTCTATTAATGCAATAGTTCCATTCTTAAATTGAAGCTCATCGCTACCTTCAATCTTGTATAATAAAGTATAGGTATAAAGTCCAGAAGGGCAATCTGCGTAATTGCATTTTCCATCCCATTGAATGTTTTTGTCCAATGATTTGAATACCACTTCTCCTTTCCTATTTTTAACCACAAAGTTAAAATAGGTTTCATGTTTTATCTCAACAACAAATTTATCATTGTATCCATCGTTCCCAGGTATAAAGGCATCTGCCATTTTTGGGTTCTCCCCTTTTACTACAAAATCATTTATGATACTTTGCTTAACGGAGTCAATACATCCTTCTTTTGTTTTAACAATTAAAGTTACGGGAATTCTTACCCTTACATAATCCTTAACGATTAAATCCCCATCGTTTGTGGCTTGGTAACCTTTCTCATTACCTACATTCCATACAAAAGTTGCGTCATCTTCTACAGGAGTAAGAGCATATTCCCCCTCGCCTATTGCAAGACTTCCAAAATTTGTATTTGGACCAATTACATGGAGGGTTGATTCGAACAATAGAGCCTTATTTTCTTTAACTACTAATTTCTTCTTCCCAGTGTTTTTAAATGCATAACTAACCTTGTTTCCTTTTCCAATTCTGACTCCATTCAAATACCAAATTGCATATGCATTTCCATTTGCTGAAAGTTCAAGTACTTCTCCAATACAATACTTTTCTTTTAAGTCTATGTTTAATGGATTTATTGTACCAATTTCATCACTGTGATTTGTAACAATTGCATCCTCTGGAATACTAGGCTCTTTTTCTTTTAAGCTTAAATCTTTATTATTCTCCTCGCCTTTTGAAATCAAAGAGCCATTATTTGCACTAGAAGGATTTATGGGATTGGCACTTGCCAATACCTCTTTACTTATAGCCAATTCTTTTTCTTTGTTCGTATTACTAATCGATACAGTCCCTTCTTCACTAGCAACTGCTTTGTTTTGATTAGTGGTAATAGTAGTAGAGGAATTGTCCTTAAACACACCATTTTCCTTCTTGTCTGTATCTACAGCATCTGGGCTTGACAAATTCATTACAGCAACAGCAGTTATAGTAGCAACTACAACTACAGTTACTATCTTAATTAGGACAGACTTCCCCACTACCGTTGAAGCAGCACCAACACCGGAAACACCAGATCCTATTTGCGTAGACACATTTTCCCAAACACCAGAAGGAGCCTTCACTGAAGCCTCTCCTAATTTCTCTTTAAACAGATTGTCGAAATGTTCTATGTTATTGTCTTTACTCAATTGTTCCTATTTTTTCCATCAAAGCCAACCTTGCTTTTCTTAATTGTGTCTTGGAAGTACTTTCTGTAATTTCTAATTCCTTTGAAATTTCCTTATGAGAATATCCATCAATAACATACATGTTAAATACTGTCTTATACCCTGTAGGTAATTCATTTATTAAATTTAACAACTCTTCCATTCTAAGGTTTTGCAATACATCTGGGCCTATTTGTCTTTCCGTTTGCGGCGTCAATTCCTGAAAGTATTTTCCTTTTCTATTTCTTCTGTAATTCTCAATGGAGCAATTTACGAATACTCTTCGCACCCAGCCTTCAAAAGAACCTTTGTGTTGAAACTTAGGCAAACTTTTAAACATGCGAATAAAACCATCTTGCAAAAGGTCTTTTGCATGGTCTCTATCTGTGGCGTATCTTAGGCAAACTGCGTACATTTTATCAGAAAATTTATCGTATAAAACTCGTTGACTTTCTGGGTCTTGTGCGATGCATTTGTCTATAAGATCCTTATCACTTAAATGCTTGCTATTACCCATATATGCCGCTGGCTTTAACTCTTTCCTGCCCTATAGTAGATACTTGATTCAAAAAGGTTGCCTAGAAAGATTAATTTTCTTCAATTTTTTTGAGATCGTACTTTTCTTGAAGTGCCTTGTATGTCAAATGGGCATAATACCCAACACTGTCAATTGCGAACCCAACGAAGTCCTCAGTAAGACCAAAAGACAAGGATTTATGCTTCACTACAAGTAAATTCTCTTCTGAATTTACACAGAAAGAAGCATCAAATAAATTAAAATTAAGATGCAACAACTCTTCATAAAACTCTTGCTTATTCTTTTCTGGAAGAAACGAAACAACCGCGATTACCTGAAATACTGGTGGTGGATTTTCTGTATTAAAATTCCAAACAGTTGGCCCTGGCTCATCCCATACATCTATGTAAACTTCTAGCCCATCCATAAATAGCATCCACTCCCCTTTTTCACCTGTTCTTGCTTCTGCCGGGTTAAGCTCCCTTTTAGTCAGGGCATTCTCTATTAAATCTATTCCTTGCTCTAAGTTCATTTCGCTTTTTTAAAGCCTCGAAAATACTATTTTTAATACCTTATGCAGAATAAATTCTGTTTTTTATTGGTGCATTGGTAATAATATTTTCGTTTAATTTGTGCTATGAAAAATTTTATCCTTTTTCTTGGACTCGCAACACTATTATCTTGTTCACAGACAAAAAAAGTAGAAGAAACTACTTCTTTGGATTGTGAAATTATAAAAACGCTGTTGTCGAACGATAAAATTCCTATTATCAAGAATTTCCATGAGTTGTATCAAATGGACTCCTTAGAGGATTTCTTATTGAGCAATTACGATTACGACACTTTTACGTATTCCTATTTGGCCAGAATTCCTTTTAACCTAAACAATGGAAAAATAGAAAATGGGCCTGGCTCAACTCCTGTAGATGTAAGAATACATACTGCTTTAAAGCATCCTGAATACGCCTACAAGATGACACCTACTCCATTCAATATATTCGTAAACCAGACCAAAACCAGATTAGGCACAAAGTTTATCCCTAAAGATTCTCTTGGCTTTTGGCTAAGGACCTATTACACACTGCCCGATTCCAGTATGCAATTAAACAACATGTATACAGGAATGAGCCTTTCTTGGGATAGAAACATGAATTTCTCTCGCTTTGAGGAAACTTTAGGTCTTTGCATAAATAGTTTTGTAGAAACCATGAATGCGCATTCCCTCTACCGATTTGATAGTCCAATTTGTGCCGTAGAGCGGCCTAACTATCTTGACTACATGAAAAAGAAGTATTTCTTTGTACTTTACCTAGAACTTGATCTTTGCGTTAAAAAAAGCGACCAATAGCCTTCTTACAATTAATGCAGGTCTTGGGTTCTAGTCAGCTGAGCATACAAAGCCTTATTTGCAATAAGCTCTTCATGAGTTCCCTCTTCCACAACCTTACCCGCTTCCATTACAATAATTTTATCTGCATTCTTAATGGTACTCAGCCTATGAGCTATGACAACTGATGTTCTATTTTGCATTAAATTATCTAATGCCGATTGGACCCATTTTTCAGAATTTGTGTCTAAAGCTGAAGTTGCTTCGTCAAGTATTAGAAGTTGAGGATCTCTCATAATAGCTCTAGCAATACTTAACCTTTGTTTCTGGCCACCGCTTAGCTTATTCCCTCTTTCTCCAATTGTTGCGTCGTAACCGCCATCCATTTTCTCGATAAACTCAGAGGCATAAGCAGATTTTGCGGCATTTTCTACGTCCTTTTGGTCGTAGCTATCCATACCAAATGCAATGTTCTTTGTTATACTATCGTTAAACAGAATAGCATCTTGAGTTACAATACCCAAATGATTTCTCAGTGAATTCACTGAGTACTCCTTTAAACTCTTGCCATCAATTAATATCTCCCCTTTACCCACATCATAGAATCGAGGCAAAAGGTTCGCTATCGTACTCTTTCCTGCACCGGAAGGGCCTACTAATGCAACTGTCTCTCCTTTGTTAATAGTAAATGACACATCGTCTAGGACCATTTCATTACCATAGCTAAAACTTACATTTTTAAACTCTATTTTTTCAATGGTTTCTGGAAGATCCATTGGATTATCAGCATCAAAAATAACTTCGTCCTGCAAGATAATCTCCTCTATTCTATCAATCGCCGCATTTCCCTTTTGCACCGTGTAAAATGCCTGAGAAAGACTTTTTGTTGGAGGTATTATTTGACTAAAAATTGCAAAATACCCCAAGAACACTTCTGGCTCAATGGCTCCTTCGTATACCATCTTACCCCCAAACCAAAGCAAGAGAGCAGCAACGGTAATTCCCAAGGTCTCCGAAATAGGTGAAGCCAAATCTGTTCTATGAAACACCGATATGTTTAATTTAGTCACTTCTTCGTTTTTCTTAAAGAACCACTTAGAGAAATATTTCTCGGCATTAAATCCTTTAACAATCCTAATTCCTGCTAAGGTCTCTTCCAATATAGACATTTGAGTACCCAATTCTTCCTGATTTTTCTTAGATTTTTTACGGATTGTTTTACCTACTAGAGCAATAACAAGTATAGCAACTGGTAAAAAGATTGCGATCAATAAGGTAAGTTTGGGACTCATAACAATTAGTACCAGCAACATGATTAGTATATTAAACGGCTTCAAGAATAAGGCTTCCAATGCGGACATTAAAGACAACTCGATTTCTTTCACGTCGTTACTCATCCTAGATATGATGTCTCCATTTGTTTCATCACTAAAATAGGACATTGGTAACCTTAATATCTTATTGTAAACGGTTTGCTTTAGATCCATTACCGTTTTATTTCTAAAAACTACCATGAAGAAAAGCGCAAGGTATCTACCCGCATTCTTTAGTAAAATCGCTCCAACAATAAGCAAGCATACAATCATTAAGGCATACATCTTATCCTCTTCTATCATTGGCCCTAGCCAATCTAAGAACTTACCATACCAATAATCAAATTCCCATTTTGAGTCTGTATGCTCCACTACTATCTTCTCCTCTGTAAAAAGCATCTTAATAACCGGCATAAGAAGCATGAGAGAGAGCAAGTTAAATAAGATATAAAGCAGGTTAAATAAGATGTTTAACCAAGCATATTTTGTATGTCCCTTACTATAGGATAAAATCCGTAGAAATTTCTTCATAATCGTAGTACAAAGAAACAACTAATTGTGAAGTTACCCTCATGAGCTTTCCACAGGATTCTATTAAAGAGTTATTTTGCTGTAGGAACGTACTTCCACTTTTTGTGCCGACCTGGTGGTCTTTGACTTTCCACGGCCTCCTTTATTATTATTAAGGAGTTGTTGTAAGGATCTTCTGGCAATAAATCAATGAATTTGTTACAGTGATACAATAGCCATTCCGTTTGGGCATAGTCAAGGCCTTCCGCTTTGAGCCAATGAAAATAGGATTGTGTTATATACCAATGAACAATTCTATTGTTCCTATCTCCAGGCTTAATTTTAGGTATATACTTGTTAAACCAAGCAATAGCAAGACTATCTTTTTTCCAGAAGTAAAAATTCATACCCTTCCACCACTTAGCACCAGTGTTTGCAGTATCCAAAACCAAAAGCACCTCTAAAACGGAATCTGCAGTCTCGTGTTTCTTTTGATAAACAAGAGCATGGGAAAGACCAACATAAAGCTCTGTTAACTCAGGAGTTCTAGAAATCCCCTCTTTGAATAACATCTCTGCTTCCAGGTATTTTTTTGCATTTAGTTTTTTATTACCCTCCGAGTAATAATTAAAGTAACCTTGTGCAAAAGAATTGCCAAAGGAATAGAATACTAAAAGCAAAAGGAAAAGTCTTTTCATCGTATTTACTCTAAATCCTATTATTTATATTGCTCTTTAGAGTTTGGAAAGTCCTTAGACTTAACATCCTTAATGTAGTTTTCAAAAGCCCCTTTTATGTCTTCGTATAAATTGAGGTACTTTCTAATAAACCTTGGATTAAATTCGTTGTTTATTCCCAACATGTCATGCATTACAAGCACCTGCCCGTCCACTCCTGAACCAGCTCCTATTCCTATTACAGGTATGTCTATTTCTTTTGCAACACGTTCTGCCAGCTTTGCAGGAATCTTCTCTAATACCAAAGCAAAACAACCGGTCTCCTCTAGTAACTTTGCATCACCTATTAACTTCTCTGCCTCCTCTTCTTCTCTTGCTCTTACGGCGTAAGTTCCAAACTTATATATGGACTGAGGGGTTAAACCAAGATGCCCCATTACTGGAACACCTGCCGACAATATTCTTTGTATTGATTCGAGAATTTCTGAACCACCCTCCATTTTTATGGCATGGGCTCCGGACTCCTTCATTATTCTGATTGTCGAGGACAAAGCTTCTTTTGAGTTCCCTTGATAAGAACCAAAAGGCAAATCCACCACGACCAATGCTCTATAAATAGCTCTTATTACACTACTTGCGTGATAAATCATTTGATCCAAGGTGATTGGGAGAGTTGTTTCATGACCCGCCATAACATTTGAGGCACTGTCTCCTACTAAAATAATGTCCATGCCCGCATCATCTACAATTTTTGCCATTGAAAAATCATAGCAGGTAAGCATTGATATTTTTTCTCCTCTCTCCTTCATCTCCAGAAGAGTATGTGTTGTTACCCTTTTAACTTCTTTGTGTTGACTCATAACTATTGATTTGATTCTTCCTCTTCCCTCTTCTTTTTCTCTCTATCCCTTCTCTCTTTTTCAAGAATTTGATTTAATAAATCTGTTTTATCCTTTATTTTTTCTTCTTCCTTTTCATCCTCCTCTTCCATTACTTCTTCCTTTAGACTTCCTCCTGTCCTTTTCAACATTCGAATATCCTCTTCTTGGCTCTTAATAATACTATCTTTCTCTAAGAGTATATCACGGATAAGAATATTGGTTTCTGAGACACGTTTTAATTCAATATCATTTTCCTCTAATTTGTTTTGCAACTCTTTGTTCTCTTTCTTATAGTAATTATTCTCAACTGTTAATTTTTCTATTTCTGTGTTTTGTCTCCCTACAATGTTAGTTAAGTTTATAACGATATCGCCACTCTCCGCAGACTCTAAATCTTTTTTAAACTTTCTTAAACTAACCATTTCTGACTCCATGCTTGTTACCTTTTGTGCCAAGGAAACTTTCTGCGACTTAAGACTTGCGTTCTCACTTCGCAACTCTCGATTTACCCTCCTGGCAGAAGTATCTAGGTTAGTTGTCTTTTGTGATCTAGAAAGTTTCGTTTCTAGAGATTCAATTTCTTTGTCTTTTTCATTCAATGTTTTTCGTAATTTAACAATGATCTGAGTTAAAGACATGTCTTCTTGCTTCTTTGTTTTTATAACTGTATTTGCTAGATCAATTTCTTCCTCTCCATGAACAATTACTCCATCAAACTTGCATTTACTATTAGGGCCAATAAACAATCCCATACCTCCTTTAAAGTACTCTATGTCAGAGAAAGTAAAAACATACTCTCCGTTTAAATACAAATCAAACACTTTTAAATAGGTTTTAACCATTATCTCATTTGTCCCAGAGGAAGAAACAAGCTTTGATTTTACCCAGCCATCCTTACCATCTGTGATGAAGCTAGACCCCCTGGATGATATGCGCTGCACCCTATAACCTAACTTTGGAGAAATTTCAATGATTAATCCCCCCGTAAAATTGGCTTGTGTCATTATAATTATTCCAGCAGATTGTTTTTTATTCTTGTGTTTCTCAAACTCCAATGCAGTTCTAATCTCCACAGACTCATAGGTTCTTTCTTGCTTAGGGAAGATAAAATAACCACTTGTTTTATTTGTTCTATACAATTCGTAAAATCCATTTTGGACCAAGAAGAGGTTATCTTGATTAAAAGCGTTTTCCCACTTGTCTGCAGAGGATGAATGAAAGTCCTCTTCGTGCAACAATTTAGTAAAATCTTTAGTTATTTCCTGCCCGTTTGTAAAATGAGCAAGAGAAAGTAAAATTGCAATGAATAATTTCCTCATATTTGTAAGCTGAATAACAATTCAAAAATACTACAATTTACGATTTGAAACTAATGAAAAAAAATACATCCATTCTGCTAGTGCTTTTTCTGACTGCCTTTTGCGCATGCGATAATGAACTAGAGGTAAACGCAGATTACAAAGAGACAATTGTGGTTTATGGATTACTTGACTATACCCAGCCCGAACAATTCATTAAAATTAACAAGGCATATCTTAGTAAGGACAATAGTGCATACATTGATGCTCAGGAATCTGATTCTCTTTATTTAGATAGTGTAGAAGCCAAGCTAATTGACAATTTTGGGAAAGAATTCCTGCTAACAAAAACAAAAGTTGCCAATAAAAAAGATGGGGTTTTCACAAACGATGTCAATACATTTTACACTACAACTGCTAAATTGAGTCCAGCAAATGCCTACCATATTGAAGTTAAAAACCCTATTACGAATAACTTAGTATCCTCTTATACTAAACTTGTTGGTAGACCTAGAATACTGTCACCCATTTCATCAAATCAAATTATCTGGTTAATTAATCCCAATGCAAATTTAAAGTTTCAGTTCTTAACCGGAATCAATGGAGTTCTTTATGACTTAAAAGTAAAGTTCACATACGAAGAGATGCAAGCAAGTGACACTAACTTAAGAGACACGTTCACCAAAGATTGGTTTATCTTAAAAAACAGGATACTTGTTAATGCAGATGGAAACGTCCCTGTTATTGTAAATGTAGATGCAGGGCTATTTTATGATTTTATTGACTCCAAAATTGAAGCTAATACAAATGTGAAAAGGAGAGCCTTAAGCGGAGCAATTGTTGTTTATGGTGGTGGTGAAGAAATCAATACCTACATCTCGGTAAGTAGACCTTCTATAGGAATAGTTCAAAAAACTACGGACTATTCAAACATTAATAACGGAAGAGGAATATTCTCCAGTAGAAACATTCATTCCATTGAAGACATTAAATTTAGCCCATTAACTCTTGGTTACTTACGAACTGACAGTAGAACGGCAGATTTAAATTTCATTAACTGACAATAAGTCACAAAATCCGACATTTTTTTATTAAAAATTTCTTGGCACTTGAATTGATTCTTAGCTTAAAGAGAAACTTAGAATTATGAGTAAAATAATAGGAATAGATTTAGGAACAACAAACTCGTGTGTTGCGGTAATGGAAGGAAACGAACCTGTAGTTATCCCTAACAGCGAAGGAAAAAGAACCACCCCTTCTGTCGTAGCTTTTTTAGACGGAGGTAATGGAGAAAGAAAAGTAGGTGACCCTGCAAAAAGACAGGCCATCACAAACCCAGAATTCACCATTTCTTCCATCAAAAGGTTTATGGGAGAAAAGTACAGTAGTGTATCTAAAGAAATAGAAAGAGCAGCTTATACTGTAAAGAAAGGAGATAACGATACTGCCAGAGTAGAAATTGGGAGTAGGTTATATACTCCACAAGAAATTAGTGCAATGGTTCTTCAAAAAATGAAGAAAACTGCAGAAGATTACTTGGGAACCAGCGTAACTGGAGCAGTTATAACTGTACCAGCTTATTTTAACGATTCACAAAGACAGGCCACCAAAGAAGCAGGAGAAATTGCCGGACTTAAGGTAGAAAGAATTGTGAACGAGCCAACTGCAGCAGCCCTTGCTTATGGAATGGACAAACGTAACCAAGACATGAAAATCGTAGTGTACGATTTAGGTGGAGGTACTTTTGATGTATCCATTCTAGAATTAGGAGATGGTGTTTTTGAAGTAAAATCAACAAATGGAGATACTCACTTAGGTGGAGATGATTTTGATCAAGTAATCATTGACTGGTTAGCAGATGAGTTTAAAAATGACGAAGGAATTAACCTTAAGGAAGATCCTATGGCATTGCAAAGACTGAAAGAAGCAGCAGAGAAAGCAAAAATTGAGTTGTCATCTTCTCAAGAGACTGATATCAACTTACCTTATATTATGCCAGTAGATGGTGTTCCTAAGCACTTAGTAAGAAAACTTACGAGAGCAAAGTTTGAACAATTAGCAGATACTCTTATCCAGAGAACTCTTAAACCATGTGAACAAGCATTAAAAGATGCAGGTTATTCGCAAAGCGACTTAGACGAAGTAATACTAGTAGGTGGATCAACAAGAATTCCAGCTATTCAAGAATTAGTTGAGAAGTTTTTCAAGAAAGCTCCTTCAAAAGGTGTTAACCCGGATGAAGTTGTTGCTTTAGGAGCTGCAATTCAAGGTGGCGTGCTTACTGGAGAGGTAACAGATGTATTGTTACTAGATGTAACTCCACTATCTTTAGGTATTGAGACAATGGGAAGTAGGTTTACTAAATTGATAGAATCAAATACAACGATTCCAATTAAGAAAAGTGAAACTTTTACCACTGCTGCTGACAATCAACCTTCTGTAGAGATTCATGTTTTACAAGGAGAAAGACCAATGGCAAGTGATAACAAAACCATTGGTAAGTTTACTTTAACTGATATTCCACCTGCACAAAGAGGAACACCTCAAATTGAAGTGACTTTTGACATTGATGCAAACGGAATATTGAATGTATCTGCGAAAGACAAAGGAACAGGGAAAGAGCAAACAATACGTATTGAAGCTAGCTCTGGACTTTCTGATGAGGAAATCGAAAAAATGAGACGTGAAGCAGAAGAAAATGCAGATGCAGATAAGACTAGACAAGAGGAAGTAGATAAATTGAACCAAGCCGATTCACTTGTATTCTCAACAGAGAAGCAATTGAAAGAGTATGGAGACAAGATTCCAGACGATAAAAAACAAGCCATTGAAGATGGGGTTGCAGCACTTAAAACTGCTCACCAAAACAAAGACATGGCAGGTATTGAAGCAGCTACTGAAACTTTGAACAAGGCTTGGGAAGCAGCATCACAAGACATGTACAAAGACGCTGGTGCTCCTGGAGCAGAACAACCAAATGGTGATGCTGGAGCAGATGATGCTGGTACAGCTGATGACACAGTGGAAGATGTGGATTTCGAAGAAGTAAAAGAAGATTAATCTTTAAATAATAAATTATTAAGGCGTCATGCATTGCATGACGCCTTTTTTTATACAAAACAAAATGACAATGGAAACCTTTTTAGTCCTTTTTCAATTTGAAATTAAAATAGTAGATTCGTTAAAAAAGACCACGAAGCCTCTTTTTGCTTCACTTCTTAAACAATATGGAAAAAAGAAACAGAGTATACATAGGATGTAGTCTAGATGGCTACATCTCTGACAAAGAAGGTAAGCTGGACTGGCTGAATCAAATACCTATCCCAGAAGGTCTTGACATGGGTTACGGAGCATTTATGGAAAACACAGATGCCTTAGTAATGGGTAGAAACACCTTCGATACTGTTTGTGCCTTTGATGTAGAATGGCCTTACAAGAAACCAGTATTTGTGTTAAGTAATACCTTAACACAAATTCCAAAAGAATACAAAGACAAAGTATTTCTTGAAAAAGGTCCTTTAGAAAAAGTACTGAGTAGAATTAACGACCAAGGTTTTCACAGCTTATACATAGACGGTGGTAAAACCATTCAAAGCTTCTTAAAGGAGGACTTAATTGATGAAATAATTATCACTACCATTCCTGTATTGTTAGGAGGTGGTTCACCCCTATTTTCCAAACTAGATTCCCCACTTGAATTTGAATGTATTGATTCCAAATTATTCTTGGACAAAATTGGCCAAAGCCATTTTAGAAGAAAAAGGAAGGATCTATAATCTGATATTACATCCTATGGTTTATGCCAAAGCCCATAATTAATGAAACATTTTTAACACCAGGGGTTAGAACAATTGGTGCACTATACCCAAATTGCATTTGAAACTTTGTTCTACCACCACCAATTCTAATATTCAGCACAGACTCAAGAAAAATGTCTGGAGAGCCATAAATAGAGAGAGATAATGGGTAATATACCGTGACAGCTCTTGGAGTAAAACCAATTTCAATATTCTTCCATTTCTTCCCAAAAGTAGATTGAAGATAAAACTTGTAATAAGTAAAATCTGCTTCTCCAGCCCCTATTCCCCCAGCAAATTCAAACACTCCATTGTTCTCATTCTGTCTATAGTATCCCAATCCTGTAGAAAAAGACTGCCCAGGACTATAAGCATCTAAATATAATGAACCATCACCATAGATATAGAGCTTATCTGTAATGGAATAAGCAGCTTAGACATCTAAATTTGTCATTATGGATGCCGTTGCACTAAACTGTTTCTTTTTCTCAAACATAGGAGAGTTTACTACAGTAGGGACATAACCTATTCCGCAACTGCCAAATAGTATACCAAATAATATTACAATAAAGAACATTACTGAAAATTTCTTCATAGATTCTACTTTGGTCGAAAGTAGATTAAATTTATGTTAAAACAATAATTTACCATACCTGTCGTTAAAAAGCATATCGTAAAAACATGAATCTCAGAAGTTTTATACTTACAATTTCTATCGTATTTGGTTGTTTGTTTTTGGCAGAAGCCAAAAGAGTCAAGTCTACCTTTCCCAATACCGTTCCAGTAGAAGGAGATTTCTTATATGCTGCACAAACAGAAGTCTCAAATATTCAGTACAAAGAATTCCTTTCTTACATTAAGAAAACAAAGGGAGAAGATGCCTATTGGGAAATGCATCCAGACACTATGATCTGGAGAAAGAGTACAGGTTATTGCGAACCATTTGTGGATTGTTATTTAAACCATTCTGCATACAAAGATTACCCTGTAGTGGGAGTTTCAAAATACCAAGCCATGGCCTATTGCAATTGGTTGACTGAGATATTAAGTATGAACATGCCTAAAGGGTATAAAAAAATTCAAGTAAGGTTACCTTTAAAAAAAGAATGGGAAGACGCCGCTAGAGGTGGGCACCCTGAATACAATTTACCAAATGGGGTGAATAAATACAGAATGGGACCTGGTGACAAAAGAAAGTACCAGGGAAGTTTTGTTTGTAATTTTAATGCAAATGCTATCTCACCTTATGGTGTAAATGGTGGTATGATAACCACTCCAGTAAGGTCCTACTGGAAAAACGATTATGGACTTTACAATATGAGTGGGAATGTGGCAGAGATGGTCCTAGATGACACCATCGTAAAAGGGGGCTCATGGAATAGTACCGGATACTTTATACAAATAGATGCAGATGAATATGGGCTAAATTCTAACAACCCTTCGAATGAAGTGGGTTTTAGGTATTTTATTGAAGTAATGGAGTATGATGAAGAACCTTCCCTAATAGATAAGCGAATAAAGATTAACTGGGCGCATAGAAACATTGTGTTGGTTGACACAAATCTTTATGCTTGCGAAAATGAATGTACAAATAGATCTTATCGCAGGTTTGCGTTCGAATTCCCAGAGTATGCATCTAAAGATTCTAATTGGCTCCTTTTTGGAGCAAAAGAATACTTTAAAAAGTATTCCTGGCATTCGGATTACTCCATACACCCTGTTGTAAACGTTACGTATGAAGCAGCAAGCAAATATTGCGAATGGTTAAGCGAAAGGTATAATAATTCACCAAAGAAGAAATACCAGAAGGTGAAATTTAGACTTCCTACCAAAGAAGAATGGGAAAATGCTGCAAATGGTGGAAAAGAGAGCAATATGTATCCTTGGGGTGGGCCGTACATGAGAAATAATCGTGGAATTCACTTAGCGAATTACAACCCAACTCCCCAGCAATTTAAAAAGAGGAATGCTCGTATGGTTACTGATCAATTAGAAATAAACAAACACATTTTTGACAACCTAGATGGAGATGGTAGTAAATACACCTGCTGGGTAGGTAGCCATTTCCCGAATGATTTTGGATTGTATAATTGCTCAGGTAATGCAGCAGAAATGACAAGCACAAAAGGACTTGCTAAAGGTGGCTCCTGGGGAAGTACGGGCTATTACTTGAGGCTAGATATGGATATAAATCAAGACTCATCTTACTTTTACAGCAGGGTATACTTGCCAAATAGCGAGACCTCCCCTTTTCTAGGGTTTCGATACTTTATGGAAGTATTGGAATATTAAACAATCTATAATTTTAAACCCTATATATACTAAATAGAAAACTATCTCGTTATTAAGAAAACTAGAAAATACCCTATACTATGAATACAAACATTACTCAAAAAAATTTAATTCAATTCCTTTATGGAGAATTAAGTCCTGCCATGCATTTAGAGATAATGCATCAGTTAGACATCAACAACGATTTAAGAAAAGAATACGAACTTCTTAGGAAGGATGTCTCTTTGCTCAATACAATAAATGAAAGCCCTTCAAAGACTTCTGTGCGAATACTATTAGAAAAAGCCTCAGAATCTTCTTCCTTAGAAGGAATAGTCTAATTAAAGACTCCAGTAATCAAACTCATTTAGAGAGTCTCTGTATAGACCTTTTAGGTCCATAATAAAGGCATTCTCATTAGTTATTGATTTTAAATAATCTGATGTAAGCGACATATACTCCTTATGGGAAACTGCTATGATAATTCCATCGTATTCTGTTCCTATTTCTTTGGCTAAGCCAAAGCCGTATTCCTCTTGAACTTCTGCGCTATTTGCGTTAGGATCTACAACTTCCACTTCTACAGAAAAAGAACGAAGTTCCTCAACAATGTCAACAATCTTAGAGTTTCTAATATCTGCAACATCCTCTTTAAAGGTAGCACCCATAATTAATATCTTAGAATTCTTTATTTGCTTATCGTTATTAATAAGTTTCTTAATTGCCGTTTTTGCAATATGAGCCCCCATCATATCGTTTGTAAATCTACCTGCAGATATAACTCTAGGGTGGAACCCAATTTCTCTTGCTTTATGGGTTAAGTAATAAGGATCTACACCTATACAATGTCCTCCTACAAGACCCGGAGTAAACTTTAAAAAATTCCATTTAGTTCCAGCTGCTTCGATAACATCAAATGTATTGATTCCCATTTTATCAAAAATAAGAGACAATTCATTCATTAAGGAGATGTTCAAATCTCTTTGGGTATTCTCAATTATTTTAGCTGCTTCCGCAACTTTAATAGTAGGTGCCTCGTGTATTCCTGCAGTAATGATGGAACCATAAAGTGCTGAAATATTTTTCAAGGACTCCTCTCCACAACCCGATACTATTTTTAAAATCTTAGTCAGAGTATTTACTTTATCTCCTGGATTTATTCTCTCTGGAGAATAACCCACTTTAAAGTCATCTTTAAAGGTAAGTCCAGATACTCTTTCTATTACTGGTATGCAATCTTCTTCTGTACAACCTGGATAAACCGTAGATTCATATACAACATAATCTCCTTTTGAAATAACTTTTCCAACTGTTGTAGAAGCCCCAATAAGAGGTTTTAAGTCTGGTTGTTTCGCATCATCAATAGGTGTAGGAACTGCAACGATATAAAAACCACAATCCTTAATATCATCCAAATTGGAGGTAAAAGAGATGTCTCTTCCTTCAAACTCATTTGCCTCTACCTCTTGACTTGGATCAACCTGATTCTTCATCATTTGAACTCTGTCTTCATTAATGTCAAAACCAATTACTCTGTAGTGTTTAGCAAATTCCAATGCAATAGGTAAGCCTACATAACCTAGCCCAACAAGGCAAATTGACTTTTCTTTATTCTTTATTTTCTCAAACATGGAAATCCAGTTTTATAAGGCTGCAAAGATATTTATTTAAGACATAAAAAAAAGCCATGCAAAACATGGCTTTTAAATATAATTTTTACTCTTATTTCACGCCATGCATGAGTTTTTTAATGACTGGATAAAGTATAGCAGACAAGACCCCTAATCCAACGGCAACAGCTGTTAATATCCAAAAGAAGTAACTTAACCCTTCTTCTTTTGCAATAGCCTCTGACGATTCACCAAAAACACCAGCCAATTTCATTCCAATAGCAACAGCCAGATACCAAATACCAAACATCATTGCAATCATTCTACCAGGAACTAATTTACTAACGTAGGATAATGCAACTGGTGAAATGCACAACTCTCCCATTGTATGGAAAAAGTATACTAAGACAAGCCAAATAACACTAACAGAAGCTGTTTTAGCCCCAGGAGCAATATCAGATGCACCAATGGCAACACATGCCATTCCAATACCTAACAATATCATACCAATAGCATATTTAAAATTCGCATTTGGATTGTATTTGCTTTCCCACCATTTTGCAAAAAGAGGTGCCATAGCTATAATGAACAATGAATTTAATACTCCAAACCATGATGCAGGAATTTCAGTTTTATCAGTCATGAATTCCTTAGTCAACATCCAAATTGCGATTCCCCAAATTATCACAAAACTCAAGGAAAGGAAGATATTTGAAACCGAATATTTTGCAAAAGTCTTTTTAAATAATTTTATCAAAACCCAAGTAATTATACCCAATGGAATTAGAGTCATCAAAGAATTAATTACCTTATAAGTCATACTAGCACTTCCCTCTAAAAACCTATCGGTATAATCTCTCGCAAAAATTGTTAACGAACCCGGCGCTTGTTCAAAAATTGCCCAAAAGAAAATTGTAATAAAGGCAAAAAACATAACTGCAAGCATTCTGTCTCTAGTGATTTTCTCATATTTGGGTATTCTTATTATCAAGAGTAGAACAAATATCCCTAATGCAGTGATAATAGCTGCATGTGATCCATCTAAACCGAAAATTGAAAAATCAAAAAGGTCGTATTTCCCTTCAGATATTTTAGAAACAGGATCATTTAAGATCCATGATAATCCAAGAGAAGCCGAAATAAAAATCAATGCTTGCTGAAAACCTGTAAACGGATTAATATTTGATTCTTCCTCTAAGGAATCAGAATTCTTATCTGAGTCGGGATTTGAAGGTTTAAGTCCAATTTTACCAAAGATATCTTTAGCCAGCCAAAATTGTATTAAACCAAACAGCATAAATACACCAGCCACACCAAAGCCCCATGACCATCCTACCTTTTCACCTAAATATCCACATAATAATATTCCTAAAAATGCTCCCGCATTTACTCCCATATAAAAGATAGTATAAGCCCCATCTTTCTTTTCTGGTTTAGTAATATACATTTCAGAAATTATAGAAGTCATATTAGGTTTAAAGAAACCACTACCGAAAACTAATAACGTAAGACCCATATAAATAAAGAAGGATGTTTCTAAAGCCATACAAGCATGTCCTAAGGTCATTAACAATGCCCCTGCAACAACAGCCCACCTAAAGCCTATCTTCTTATCTGCCATATAACCACCTAGCAAAGTTGATAGGTAGACTAGTGAAACATAAGTACCAAAAATTGCATAAGCATGCTCCTTGGGCCAACCCCATCCACCATCTAGTAAACTAGCAGTAAAGAACATAATTAACAATGCTCTCATTCCGTAATAGGAGAATCTCTCCCACATTTCCGTAAAAAATAGAACAAACAAACCTGCTGGATGCCCTAATACTTTGTCTTTAAATAAGTTTTCTATATCGTTACTCATATCTTTTTTATTCTTTATCTGCTAATTCGAATCCTTCCGTTTCTTCATTTGAAGTTCCCTCAAGATCCTCAGCTCCATGAGTTAAACGTTTAAGTGGTTTTAATAAGAAAATTACTATTAGTCCAAATGCTAAAGTTAAATAAAATATAAACATGAATACAGTGTATTCTTTGTCTGTTTGGATTTCTTCAATAATAAACTCACCTGAATATTCCTTACCATCACCTTTATTTGCTTTTATTTTTTTAGCTTCAAAATCCTTTTCAAACTTAAGTTTAGCATGGTATGGTGATGACTTCGTCGCTCCATTTTCTTTTAGTAATTCAACTATATCTGAAGTTTTCTGTTCAACAGTTTTAGCCCCTTTTTCCAATTGTTCTTCAGATGGAGATGACAATGCAAATAATTTATTTATAGGTTGCTTTTTTTCGTATCCCAAGGTTACAATTTGTCCATTTTCTTCGTATAAATCAGCCTTGATTTCAAATGCCCCGTCCTTTGCAACCAATGTATCTGCCCTATTATAATCCGTTAAATCATTCTTATCTGCAACAAACTCAATATTAATTGGTGCGGACTGTGAAGCTTCTCCAATAGAACCTGCCAATTTATTCCCTAGACCTGTTGCAGCGAAATAAACTCCCATCATAATCGAGGCATATTTCATTGGAGCAAGTTTTGTAATAAACGAAAGTGCGGTAGGAGAAACACAAAGCTCACCTATTGTATGAAATAAATATGCAGCCGTTAACCACCAAAAACTAGCTGTACCAAATGTTATACTTCCTGCTTCTTTAGAAGCAAATCCCATTAACAAAAAGCCAATTCCCATAATAATAGTACCTATCCCCATTTTTAATAAGGTAGAAGATTCTTTTCCTTTCAACTTTCTATTTGCCCAAAATATAGCTACTGCTGATCCAAAAATTATAATGAACCCTGCATTAAAAGATTGAAACCACGATGCAGGCATTTCCCACGATCCAAACATTCTATTTACTTTTTCTTTAGCATATAGATTCAATAATCCTCCAGCTTGTTCAAATGCCCCCCAAAAAACAATAATTATTAAAAAGGAAATAAATAGCACTTTCATTCTATCCTTTTCAATACTATTAAGAGGCTTATTCATTAATTCCCTTTTTCCCTCATCCTGTTCAGTTCCTAAAAAATTACCAACATGGGTAAGGTGCTTTTGTCCCCACATGTAAACTAATAATCCAAGTAGCATACCTATTCCTGCAAGACCAAATCCATAGTGCCATCCTATTTTTTCTCCTACATATCCAACTATTAATGCCGATAAAAAAGCACCAATATTAATCCCAATATAGAATAGAGTAAAACCTTTATCTCTCCTTTCATCTCCTTTTGAGTACAGGCCACCAACCATAGTAGAAATATTAGGTTTTAACATCCCAACACCCAAAACAATTAAGAATAAACCAGAATAAAATGCGCCAATGTGCTCAACAGCCAGTATTCCATGTCCAGCAACTAAGAGCAATGCACCTATCATTACGGACTTCTTCTGACCTAAAAATTTGTCAGCAATTACACCTCCAGGTATAGACATAACATAAACTAACATAGTATACCATCCATAAAGTTCTATTGAGCTAGCCTTAGTCCATCCCAAGCCTCCATCTTCAAAAGACGAAGCCATATAAAGTACTAATAATGCTCTCATTCCGTAATAGGAGAACCTCTCCCACATCTCTGTGAAGAAAAGAACAAAAAGTCCTATTGGGTGTCCAAATAATTGTTTCTCTGTTGCTGTATCGCTCATATTTTAAAATTTAAAGGGTAAAACTACTTTTTATTTGCTAATTAACAAACCATAAATAAAAAAAGGGAGAATGAAATTCTCCCTTTTTAGTGATTGCATAATCGTTTATAAGTTTTCTTCGATGTACTTCGTCAATCTAGTAAATAGATGCAGCCTTGTTAAGCCACCATAAATACCATGGTTCTTATTTGGGTAATACTCTGAGTCAAAAGCTACGTTCTTTTCAATCATCGCATCTACCATTTCAACCGCGTTCTGAAAATGTACATTGTCGTCTGCGGTTCCATGTACAATCAAATAATTACCCTTAATTTTCTCTACGTGGTTTATTGGAGAGTTTGTATCGTATCCTTCTGTATTCTCCTGCGGTGTGCGCATAAAACGCTCTGTGTAGACATTATCGTAGTACCTCCAGTTGGTAACAGGAGCAACAGCTATTGCCATCTTAAATACATCGTTTCCTTTTGCAAGACAAAGGCTACTCATGTAACCACCATAACTCCAACCCCAAATACCTATTCTTTCCTGATCGATGTAATCCAGATTCCCAAAATACTTTGCACTCGCTATTTGGTCTCTGCTTTCGTAGTTACCCAACTGTAAATAGGTCTTCTTTTTAAATTCTTCTCCCCTGTACCCTGTTCCAGTGGCATCTACTGAGACTATAACATAACCCTTCTGTGCCAGCATCTGATACCACATATAATGACCGCCCCATCTGTTGTTTACCGTATTAATACCAGGGCCACCATATACATACATTAGCAATGGGTACTTCTTCTTCTTATTGAAATTTGGTGGCTTAATCATCCAATAATTCAACGTTACATTGTCTTCTGTAGTTAATTCCATGAACTCAGCTTCTGGAAGTTCGTATTCTTCCATAGAACTCATAAACTCCGTATTGTCCTCTAGGATTTGAAGTTGCTCTCCATCTGCGGTATGCAAAGAATACTCTGGAGCTTTATTCATTGAGGAATAATTTTCTAAATAGTATAGTAAACCTTTACTAAAAGTAATACTGTGAAAACCTTCTCCAACAGTTAATTTCTTTTTCCCTTTACCATTTAACTTCTGAGAATATAAGTGCCTTTCAGTAGCAGAAACCTCAGTAGAGGTATAATATACTTTGTTGCTTTCTTGATCCAAACCATGAAACTGCACTACTTCCCATTCTCCCCTAGTAACTTGAGTTTCCTTACTCTTAGAAAAATCGAAATGATAAAGATGTTTAAAGCCATCCTTTTCTGATAAATAAATCAAGCTTTTACCATCGTTTAGAAATTCCAAATTCTCTTTAATTTCTACGTAGTATTTACTCGTATCTTCCAACATAACCAAAGCATCTCCAGATTCGGCGAGAACAAACAATAGCTCCCAGTGATTTTGGTGTCGATTTAATCTCTGGGCACTAAGAATGTTATTATCCTTTGACCATTGTATTCTAGGTATGTATTGATCCTTTTCTGAACCAACGTTGCATTTCCTAGATTGCAATTTATTTCTATCGAATATATATACATCTACTACAGAATTCTTCTCACCTGCTTTAGGGTACTTCCATGTCTCTTGTCTAGGATACAAACCACCATAGATTGGCATAGTAAACTCAGGAACCTCAGTCTCATCAAATCTATAGAAAGCAATTTTATCACTGTTTGGTGACCATTCAAATCCTCTACTCATTGAAAACTCCTCCTCGTATACCCAGTCCACGGCACCATTGATTATTTTATTCTTTTCACCGTCTTCAGTTATTTGTTGGGTTTTCTGATTCGCAATAGTTTTATAGTAAAGGTTATTTCCTTTTACATAAGCCACATACTCCCCATTAGGAGAGATAGTAGCATACCTTACTTTCTCATCGTCCACCTTCATGGTTAACTTAGCCTTAATGTTATAAATGTAATAATGTGCTCTAAACGAATGCCTATAAATCTTTTCTACATTGGTGTATACCAAAACTAAGTTTTCATCGGAACTAAACTCAAAGCCACTAAACTTAACAGCATCCCCGTTCTCATCTTTTATATCATTTGTATTAAAAAAGACGCCCATATCCTCATTGTTTTCAAATGAGAAACGAACTAAATCTCTTCCCCCATCTGCATTTGCAACAAACTTGCAATATGAAACTCCATCATTCATAGATTGAAATCCACGAACTCCTTTGGGACTAAACTTCCTTGTAGTATGAATGTCCTCTAGTGTAATTTCATTTTTATTTATTACCTCCCCATTCATATCGACTGTTATCGTGGAACCATCTGCTAGTATTGCGGTTGTTGTTTGGCTTAAGCCAATTACTGGAATTCCTAAAAAAAGAATGAAGATTAATTTTAATGCTATTTTTATCATAATATTAATTAATATTGGCTCAAATATAAATCCTAGAATGGAATTTAAGACCATAGACAAAGAAGATTTAGAATATTTTTCTACAATCATTGGCTCTGCCAATGTTTTGACTAAGGAGGAGCATTTGAACAATTACGGCAAAGATTATACCGAAGACTTTCTATTTCCTCCTGAAGTAGTCTTAAAGCCTAGAAGCGCTCGTGAGGTTTCTAAATTATTACTACATTGCAATAACAATAAAATTCCAGTTTCTACTAGAGGAGCTGGAACCTCACTTAGTGGTGGGTCCCTGCCTATACATGGTGGAGTTTCATTATCCATGGAATACTTCAATAATATCATTGAAATTGACGAACAAAATTTTCAAGCAACCGTAGAACCTGGAGTAATTAATCAAGTCTTCAGAGATGCCGTTGAAGAAAAAGGACTTTTTTATCCTCCTGATCCCGCAAGTAAAGAATCTTGCTTCCTTGGAGGGAACATTGCTCATAACAGCGGTGGCCCTAAGGCATTGAAATATGGTATTACAAGAGATTATGTATTAAACTTAGAAATTGTACTCCCAAGTGGTGAGGTAATCTGGACCGGAGCAAATGTACTTAAAAACAGCACTGGCTATAGTTTAACAGACTTAATAGTTGGTAGTGAAGGAACACTTGCAGTAGTTACAAAAATTGTGTTTAAACTTTTAGCTAAGCCAAAATACAATGTTTTAATGCTGGCTTATTTCAAAACAATTAAAGACGCTTGTTCAACAGTTTCAAATATTTTCATGGCTGGTGCAAACCCATCCGCTTTAGAATTAATGGAAAGAAAAGGTGTTGAATTGGTAACTAGTAATACGGAACAAAATTTCCCATTTGAACAAGACGAGACATGCTATTTACTTATTGAAGTGGATGGCAATAAAATGGATACAATTTACGAAGAGTGCGAAGCAATTAATCTAGTTCTGGAACAACACAAAGTGTTAAATGTCTTATTCGCTGAGAATTCTGCAGAAAAAGAAAAGCTCTGGAAGACAAGGCGTACAATAGGTGAGATTGTTAAATTAAAGAATACTTTTAAAGAAGAAGATACTGTAGTCCCAAGAGCTGCATTACCTGATCTAATGGATTACTTGAAGATATTAGAAAAAGAATATGGATTCGAATGTATTTGTTATGGCCATGCAGGTGATGGCAACTTGCATATTAATATACTCAAAAACAATCTCAATGAATCACAATGGAAGAATGAACTAGCCAAGGCAATTGAGAAATTATTTGCAAAATGTCATGAACTGAAAGGAACAGTAAGTGGAGAACATGGAATAGGAATGGTACAAAAACAGTATCTACCAATAGTATTTGAACCTATTCATTTTGAATTAATGAAGGGAATTAAGAAAACTTTTGACCCCAATGGAATTATGAATCCCGGTAAAATATTTGACTAATCTTCTAAAGATTAAGCTACCGCAGCAACCGAGTTTGTGAATTTATATCCAACTCCCCTTACAGAAGTAAAGAATTCTGGATTTTTTGGATCTTCCTCAAAATACTTTCTAAAAGCCAGAATAAAGTTATCTATAGTTCTTGTGGAAGGATAAACAGAATAACCCCATACAGATTGCAATATTTTCTCTCGACTAACAACCTCTCCTTTGTTTTCTATTAATAATTTCAACAAATGAGCCTCTTTCTTGGTAAGATTAAATTTGCCTGTTTTTCCAGTCGCCTCGTAACTTTCAAAATTTACGTTGTTCTCACCAAAGCTATAATCCGACAAAACATTTGGATTATCCGTTTTAGATTTATTCCTAGAAACAAGCTTCGTGATTCTAAGCAATAACTCTTCCAAATGGAATGGTTTAGTTAAATAATCATCTCCACCTTTTTTAAGGCCCCTAATTCTATCTTCTGGCGTGTTTTTCGCACTTAAAAAGATAATTGGAGTCTCGTTATTTATAAGTCTAATGTTTTCACATACGTTAAGACCATCCATACCGGGCAACATAATATCCAAAATAATCAGGTCAAAGTGTTCTTCTTTAAACCTTTTTACGGCATCCTTACCATTTGCAACACCTACAACCTTGTAACCTTCTTCTTCTAAATTTTCTTTTAATAAATCTAGTAAGGAAACTTCATCTTCTACTAATAATAATCTATCCATAATTTTTAAGTCTAATTATAAAATTTGTTCCGTTCGGAGCGTTATCAGTTACCTTAATGGTTCCATTGTGATTTTTAATAATTTTCTTCACAATATTAAGACCCAATCCAGTACCCGGTGCTTCTCTTGTATCTTCATTCCCAATACGATAAAATCGTTTGAAAATATTCCTTTTTTCAGATTTAGGTATACTTCTACCCTCATCCGTAACTACAATTTCGGTATAATTTCCATTAATACCACAACTAACATCTATTTTGACAATACTTTGACTGTATTTAACTGCATTAGACAACAAGTTAGAGATTACAATTTTGAAAGTTTTCTCATCAATCATTGCAAAGGTATCTTCTTTAAAGTCAATACTAATGCTATCATCAACTGGAGTCATGGCAGCAAACTCTTCAACACTTTCCTTAAGGACTTTTGCTACATCTAATTTTATAAAGTTATACTTGTATGACCTACCATCTAGCCGTGTTGTAAGTAAAATATCATCAAGTAAAACCTGAAATCTATTTATTCCTTCTCCCCCCATTTTAACATACTTATCAATGTTATAGTCCTTTTTCGATATTTTTCTTTTAATCGTATCCAAACTTAGCAGAACAGTAGATAAAGGCGTTTTTAATTCGTGTGTAATTGCAAGTAAAAAATTATTCTGTTGTTCATTGCTCTGCACTATAATCTGAAGACGATTGTAAAGCCAATAGAATCCTGCTAACAAAAATAGCATGAAGAATATCACTTCAGAGATATAAGCCCTTTTCTTAGAGTTCCGTTTGCTTTTAAGCGATGCTAACTGGCCTTTAGAAGGTTTAAGCTGAATACAATTATCAAGTATATTATTATGGTCCTTAATAATAGAAAAATCAAATTTCCCTGAATATGTTTCATCCATATAGGACTTTAAGGCCTCCATGTTCACAATGGCCTCTTGGGATAAACAAGACACCTTAACTCCACCTTCCTTAAATTCACCAAAGTAAGCTTTATTCATAAGGTTCTTCTTTTCCAGTTCTGTTCCTAAAAGGAGTTCTTTCGATTTAGATTGGTATAAATCTTCATTAAATTTAAGCAATGAATACCCCCACCATCCAAAGACTAAGATGGTATAAAAAATAACAAACCCTAGTAATAATTTAAGCTTATTGTGATTACTCATGAATTTAACGAATATCTAATGTCATTGCGCAATATTACAAAACTACAAGACAAAAAAAAAGCCCCTCAAAATGAGAGGCTTTTCTATCAATAAAATTACTTATTTAACTGCTTTGAATTCAACTTTTCTACTTTCGTAGTGGTTGTTACCAGATTCAGCTTCTCCCTTGCTTGTTGCTTGGAACCTTCCTCTAGACACACCATATTGTTTCACCATATAATCAATAATAGCACTTGACCTATTTGCAGATAATTTCTCGTTATATTTAGTAGTGTTGTTCTTGTCTGCATGACCTACAACGTTAACCTTAAGGTCAGGACATTGCTTCATTTTTTGAGCTAACTCATACAAAGAAACATAATACTCAGGCTTGATACTATACTTATCTGAATCAAAATGCACTGTAGGAAGATTGAAGTCTTCACAATCACAACAGTTACTAGCAATTTCAGTTCCATTAGCATCAACTTGAGCACCATCTGGTGTATTAGACTCTCTATCTCTACAGTTAGGAACTCCATCGTTGTCGTCATCTAACATCTTACCATTTTCATCAACTTCACAGTCAATATCAGAAATTTCTTCATCTTGACAATCTGGAATACCATCGTTATCAGTATCTACAGCAAGTCCGTTCCCATAAACCATACAAGTATCAGGAGTTTCGTTGTCTACATCAAAGTAGTCAGAAACACCATCTTTATCAACATCAGCAACTAATGAATCAACTTTAGTCTCTACTGCTTCCATTCTATCGTAAATAGACTCTACTGGACTTAACCAATCGTAATGTTGCTCATTTTTGTTACCAAACTTAAATTCAACACTAAGTCTTAGGTTAGAATAAGAATCCCACCATCTGTTTTCCCAAATAGCAGTATTGTAAATATCTACATCATCGTTTCTCATGTAGTTGTACTTGTATTCGATACCTAAATCAAAGTTCTTACCTAAATTATGCTGAAAACCCATTCCGAATGGAATAATAGCATGTCTTCCCTGGTAAGTCTCTTTAGAAGCTTTACCTAAGTTAGGGTTAGGAGTACCTTGGCCAAAATAATGATCCAACTCGTAGTTTCCTCCAATAAATAATCTTTGGTCAATAAACTCAGATTCAGATTTAAATGACCCTTGCCCAATACCTGCAAATAGATACATTTGAGTTTTTCTTAAAGGTCTAATAAAAGATATATTACCTAAAGTGAAAACCATTTGCACACTATAATCTTGGTAATTACTCTCAAAATTGTAATCGTCCTTAAATCCTGTTGGCGCTTGTCTATCTCTAGCTCCTTTCAATTTACCAAAGTTATACTCCGCTCTTAAACCAAAAGTTTGAGAGATTGAATACTTAATATATGGTCCTACTGTCCAGCTTGGGATAAATTTATCTGCATCACCATGAAACATTGAAGCTCCACCGCTAACACCAAAAGACCATTTCTTTGCTCTTCTGTCTAAATATCCTGATCCTTGCATGTTCTGCCCTGAATCTAAATCTTTCAATGAATCTCTCCATTGAAGTCCTTTTTCCTTACCATCAGGCCACTTAACCTTAGCATAAGGATGCCATGTCGCATTTGTCGAGTCCTGCACAGAACTAGTTGTCGATGTTGTAGTAACCGGCTCAGGACTATCTTGAGCAAATGCGCAAGTACCTGATAACATAATTGTTAACGCGATTAAATAATTAGTAGTTTTCATACTTTTATGTTTTCTATTATTTTTGATGCTGCAATAATAAGTATTATTATGTTTTATTCAAAAGTATTTACCAATAATCGGCAAAAAAAGATGACACGCTGCTGATGCCTACTTCACCAAAACTAGAATAGAATTATGGGAATTTGTGCTAAAATAAGGACCAACCGCATCAAATCCGTCTTTCTCATTGATTTCCTGCTCAATACCAAACACATACCTTTCTTGAGCAATCTCAAAATAAGCCCTTTTAATTCTTAACAATCTATTAATTTTATCTTGATCTAACAAGTCTGTTTTAAGCGCTTTTTTTAAAGTGCTTGTGCTTTTTGACTCCTGGATTAGGATTGATTTAACAGATTTATAAAAGGATGCGCCATGTTTTTTAGATTCAACATCAATTTTACTCAAAAGTTGCTCTTTTTCAAGCAATAACCCTTGCAATACTTCGCTCTCCTTTTCAAGCAGCAAATCAATCAACTTTTCTTCCTCTCTAAACAAATCTACAAAATCTAAGTTACTCTCTATTATGTAATTAAAGTCTCTTTTCTTAATTCCTAAGGTGAACTTCCGAGGCAATAGAACCGGGTAATCCACTCCCAAGGATGTAAACACATTTTTAAGTTGCAACCAATACGATAGCTCAGATGGACCTGCAAAATAAGCAAGGTTAGGCAATATAACTTCCTGGTATACTGGCCTTAGTACAACATTTGGACTAAGACTCTCAGGGTTATCCAAATACTCCTTAGCCTCCTCATTACTAAGCTTAACTCTGTGCTGCTCCTTTAATAAGAAAAGATTTTTACCCATTGGGTTCAGAACAGTCTTGTAACCCAATTGGTTTAATTTGGCAGTACTCTCTCCCAAAGAAGTAAGCGCATAATTTGATTCTATTTCTTTCTCTAAACATGGCTTAAAAAGCCCCTTAAGCTTCTTATTATCTGCATCAAGAGCAACAAGACCATGCTTGCCAAATAATCTAAATGCCACCTCCCTGGTTGCATCGGCATAGCTTGAATGTTTGGCATATATTTCTTTGTATTCCGAAAGAATTCGCACCACCTTTTCGTCCTTTGAAAACTCATTGATCATTTCTTGAATAATCAAAACAAGGCTGTTTGTTGGCATTCTTCCTACTGCACCTTCCTGCTCCTGTTCCCAAACAAAATCTTTTCCAAAAAATTTAATTGTTCTTACCTCCTCAAAGTCATGGTCTTCAGATGCCATCCAAAAAACTGGGACAACCGTGTTCTTTCCATTTCCTGAAAGACCTTTACTTGAATCTATTATGGCCTGTATTTTATTAAAAACCATCTCTGCTCCTAGGAAAGGATGCAATTGCTGTCCCGTTGTAATAGTAAAAGTTGCATTCTCCTTTAATGCCAGTATGTTCTTCTCTACCTGAGAATTTATAAATCCCTCAACATTCCTGTATTGATCTAACAATACCTCCACCAATATACCTCTTCTATCACGAGGGAATTTTTTGTTTTTAATTGCTTCTTGCAATCCATTTAAGGAAGGCTCGTAAGTATAAAAATCCTTGAGGCTTTCGTTTCCGTTTATGTAATCCTTAAATAATTTAGGGAACCAAGTAGAATGTTCAAAAGGTATAGTATGCACGATTTATTCCTTTATTTCACCAAACAAATCGTAATTCTCACAATGCGTAATGTAGGTATTTACAAAGTCTCCATTTCTTAAATACTTGTCCGGTGCATGAATCAGGACTTCATTGTCCACTTCAGGAGAATCAAACTCTGTTCTTCCTATATAATAATCTCCCTCCTTTTTATCAATCAGGACCCTATAGGTGTTACCAACCATGTTCTCATTTAAATCAAAAGATATAACAGACTGAGATTCCATTATCTCCTCAGATCGTCTATCCTTTTCCTCTTGAGGAATACTATCCTCTAGAGTATGCGCATGCGTATCTTCCTCATGTGAGTAAGTAAAAACACCTAATCTACTGAATTTATAATCTTCTACAAATTCCTTTAATTCCTCAAACTCCTCTATTCCTTCCCCAGGGTGCCCAACCAATAAGGTGGTTCTTAAAGCAATCCCTGGCACCTCATTCTTAATTCTATCCAAAACCTCAATAGTTCTTCTTTTGGTTATTCCTCTCCTCATTGTTTTAAGCACAGGGTCTGCAATGTGTTGAATAGGTATATCCAAGTAATTACAAATGTTACTTCTCTCTGCCATAACTGGTAATGCATCAAATGGGAATTTAGAAGGGTAAGCATAATGCAAACGGATCCATTCTAGACCAGGCACATCTGAAAGATGCTTTAACAAGTCTGCCAATTTTCTTTCTCCGTATAAGTCTAGTCCATAATAGGTAGAATCTTGTGCAATCAGAATCAACTCCTTGGTTCCATTTCTCACCAAGTTCTTTGCCTCAAGAACCAATTCCTCAATAGGTCTGGAAACATGGCCCCCTCTCATTAAAGGAATTGCACAAAAAGAACAAGGTCTATCGCAACCCTCACTAATTTTTTGATAACTGTAATGGAAAGGCGTACTAGTTAATCTTTCCCCTATTAAATCGTGCTTGTAATCTGCCCCAAGGCTTTCCAACAAAGAAGGTAGTTCCATTGTACCATACCAACCATCCACATGATTGATTTCTGATTTTAGATCATCCCTATAACGTTCGCTCAAACAACCAGTAACGATAAGCTTCTCTATGTTTCCTTTTTCTTTCTCTTGGGCATAAGCCAATATAGTATTGATTGACTCTTCCTTGGCATTGTCTATAAAACCACAGGTATTTACCACTACAATGTTTGCATCCTTGTTGCTCTCATGCTGCACCTCCAACTCATTGGATTTAAGCTGAGTAAATAAATTCTCCGAGTCCACTTGATTCTTACTACAACCGAGTGTCACTATGTTTATTTTATTTTTCCCAATGGATTTTGTGCGCATGGTGCAAAAGTAATTCTTTTTACACAATTAGGTCATACAGAAATTCTCACTTTGTTGTCATGACATCTACTCCCAATCCTTTTCCTCCAGGTCAAAGATTTTATTCACTTCTGTTTCAAAAATACTCGCCAACTTTAAAGCAAGAACAGTAGATGGAACATATTTGCCCAGCTCCATCGCATTGATGGTTTGCCTACTCACTTTTGCTAATTTAGCTAATTCTGCTTGAGTATAGCTCTTTTTAGCCCTTTCTACTTTGATACTATTCTTCATCCCTAGTGGTTCTATTCAGTCTCCAAACTTGCCAATTGAATCGGAAAATAAAAAACAAAAGTATGGTAAACATATTAATGGCCATCACCATCAAATATGGCATTCCGTAAACAAACAGTAGGGAAAGAAGAAGCACCGCAAAATTAAAATAAGTAGCCCAAACCAAAGACTCTGACCTCAACTTAGAGATTAACTCATCCTCCTCGGACTCCTTTGAGAATGCTACCAACAGGCCACTAAGTATTATCAATATCCCTATCACTTCAAAAAACATATTGTTTTGAACGACACTAAAATACTTACGATCACTAAATGGAAAGTCATCTATCAGAGCGAAGACAGACCAATTGAAAAACTCTGGCTCCAAATTATTGGCTAAGCCAATAACACCAATAACAAGAGAAGGAATAAGCAAGACCCATCCAAGTAGTTTAAACTTGTGAGGGAATAAATAATTTAATTTCAACACAAAACAAAAGTATGTATTACTTTACAAAAAGACAAATAAACTTTATAAAAAGTAAATTTTATTTGATTTAACGGTTTAACATACTTAAACGACAAAGCTTAATACACTATCCAAAAAATATAGTATTTTTGTCTATAAACCAATAAGAATTATTGCTTTGGTATTGAGAATTTAAGACTAGTATAAAATAAATCTTAACATTTTTTTGGCAAATTAAATACAGATATACAGCATGTTAGAAATTAGACCACTTAATCATTTATCTGTATACCTAGATCGTTTGATAAACAAACGCCTATGGCTAAAGGTAATTATTGGGTTGTTTTTAGGTGCTGGTCTTGGACTTCTTCTGAACCCATCAACAGGAATGGTTTCTGAGAAATTAAGCTTAGAATTAGCAATTTGGCTAGATTTACCTGGCCAGATTTTCATGAGACTGGTTCAAATGATCATGATACCATTAATATTTGCTTCAATAATTTCGGGAATTGTTGGAAACACTTCAGAAAATCTCAAAACCTTTGGCTTAAGACTATTACTGTATTTTGTTTTCACAACAGCTATTTCCATCATCATAGGCCTAGCAGTAACTCTTGTCATGAAACCAGGAGAGTATATTTTTAAACTGGGAGGGTTTCCTAATAACAGCATTGAAAATCCGGTATCTAAAGAAACTCCCAACCTTATAGAGAATATACCTAATACCATCTCCAACCTCATACCAAGCAATCCTTTAGAATCAATATTAATGGGCGAAATGTTGGGAGTAGTTATTTTTACCATCATTATTGGTGTAGCAATCACACAACTCCAAAAAGACACAGCTAGACCTATAATTCGTTTTACTGAAGCTATTCAGAAAATTTGCATGATTGTCGTATCCTGGGCTATGCTTCTTGTGCCTTACGCTGTATTTGGCTTAATGGCAGCTTTATTATCTAGAACTGGTATTGATATATTCCTAGGCTTGGGTTATTATATATTAGTCGTTTTATCAGGCTTAATGGTATTAATGATTTTCTATTTAGTATTAGTACTATTGATTGCAAAGAAAAACCCTTTTGCTTTTTTGCGAGCTATACGAGAGCCCCAGCTTTTGGCTTTTTCTACCGCCAGTTCGGCAGCAGTTATGCCAATGTCCATGAAAACAGCAGATGAAAACTTAGATGTATCCTCTAACATCAGCGATTTTGTTATCCCAATTGGAGCTACAATCAACATGGATGGGACCGCCTTGTTTCAATGTGTTACCACCATTTTTATGGCACAAGCTTATGGTATTGAGCTATCACTAATGAACCTAATATTTATAACTTTTACTGTAGTCGCAGCTTCCATAGGAACACCTGCTATTCCAGGAGGCGGTGTCATTATCCTTGCGTCCGTTTTACAGAGTGCAGGAATCCCAATCGACGGACTAATTGTTGTCATTGGTATCGACCGTATTTTAGGAATGTTCAGAACAGCAGTTAATGTAACTGGTGACTTAACAGCATGTATGATTTTTGATAAGTTCTATGGCAATAGAAAAACAACCATCACCAATAAAACCTAAACAGCAATAGATTAAAACAATAATCATGAAATGCTAGGAAAGAACTAGCTACTTTTATTCAATTATTCAAGAATCAACTTGGCTCTTTAGAAAATCGGAAGCTTAAAAATAGAGGATGACATGCCGAAGTTACACCAAGGTGATTTGTAAGTACTAATAGTTTATTAGTTATTAGAATAAATCACATCATGTATTTAAGCTCTCAATCCACAAACACCAGCACCAACTTAATCTCTTGGTAAGAGTATTTCCCATTTAATTGATCGTACAACACTTTTTGACTTATGGAGCTAGATTGCTCCAAGCCAGTTTTTGCTTTAATTGCTTTTAATGCTTTCTCCACTGCCGTAAGCATTGTTTTCTTAGGCATATACATAGAAAGGTTAATCTCCTCATCCTCTGCCCTGATCTTACTCAAATGCCCCGCAATGGTTCCTTCTGTCAGTCCTCTATCGTCTGCTATCTCTTGCAAGCCCATGCCTTGTTTTACGTATTCCTTGGTAATAAGATGCGTAGGTATTTTCCCTTTCTTCTTCTCCGCTTTTTTCTTTTTGTGCTTCTCAATTTCCTTGGCATCCAATATCCCACCACTTTTAATAATGTAGGTGTCAGCTTGCTGTTTCAACAATTTCATATCTGAATAAGTCTCCTCGGCCCAAGTACTTAATTCCTTAAATCTTGCATCTGCTTTTAAAGCAAGAGAATCTACTTCCAAGGCTGTTGCATTAAAGTCAGATAAATTCAATCCACTCAATTCCTTCAATCTGGAAAGTGCCACATAGCCCTGCCCTCTTTCGAACGTTTTACCCAAATCTACCTCTGCAGACTCTAGTGTCATTCCTTGGCTCTTGTGCACTGTAATAGCCCAAGCAAGTCTTAAAGGCAATTGCTTAAAGGAAGCAAGTACTCCTCCCTTTTCATCTTCTACGGCCCACTCCTCCTGCTTCGCTTCTATAGTTGTATTCTTTGTTTTTACATAAGGGAATCCATCTGTTGAGAATCCTGTAATCTCCCCTATGGTTCCATTTACGTATCCAATTTCATAATTGTTCTTTACAAACATGACCTTAGCCCCTTTCTTTAGATACAACATCTCATCCGCTAAGACAGATTTCTTAAGAACCTCCACTAGCTTTTCATTCCCTTTTGTTTCTGCCTTAAATTTCTTTTCCTTTTCATCTAAGTCCTTTAAAAATTGGGTGTTAATCCTATCTACATCTACATTGTGCGTATAGAGCTTGGTGGGGTCCTTCTCCTCTAGGTTGTTTTTACAATTATTTAATATCTCAATAGAAAGGTTACTTACCTCTCCCGCTCTTATCTCATTGAGAATCTCATTAAGTTCGTTATCTTCTTGTCTATGCTGTTCCGTGAGGTAACACACAACCAAATTAGCCTCTAACCAAGAAGGCGCCATAAAGGCGAATTTATCTCTGTTTGCCTCCTGCATTCTACTTACAGGTGGTAATTGAAAAAAGTCTCCCGAAAAAACCACTTGTATTCCACCAAAAGCTTCCTCCTCCATAAAGAACCGAAGCACAATGTTTACCATGTCCAGTTGTTTCCTATGAAGCATAGAAATCTCGTCTATGATGAGTACCTTAGTAGTTTCCATCTTTTTTAAGATGTATTTTTTGCTCTTGAGGTTTAGCAAATCTTTACTTGCAATCGAATCCTTAATTCCGATCCCAGCCCAAGAATGAATAGTCATGCCATTCATATGGGTTGCAGCAATTCCAGTGGAGGCCGTAACGGCTACAGGAATTTTCCTATCTTTTAGATACTCTATGTATTTATTTAGAACATATGTTTTACCAGCACCAGCAGACCCTGTAAGAAAAACATTTTTTCCAGATTTAAGTATCGCTAAGGCCTGCTCTTGATTCATATGGCAAAGGTAAATTAAACTAGCATGTAGTATTCTACGCAATACTAACAATCCAGATTATTACATTATTTTGTTTTACTTTGGCAACAAAATTGCAATTATAAAACTATGAAATACTTATTGATTCCATTCTCACTGCTCTTATTCTCCTTTGCAAATCTTGAAGGATGGAACACTAATATGGAGGATGCAAAAAAGACAGCTACCGCAGAGAACAAATACATACTACTCAATTTTTCAGGTTCCGACTGGTGTGGGAATTACATCAAACTAGAAAGAGAACTATTTTCAAAAGACACATTTATAAATTACAGTACATCCAATTTCGTACTACTTAATGCTGATTTTCCAACAAAAAAGAAAAACAAGTTAAGCCCGAAACAAGTGAGCCAAAATGAAAAATTAGCTGAAAAATTTAACCCAAATGGCATATTCCCACTTACAGTTGTATTAAACAGTAATGGAGAAAAAATAAGAGAAATGAAATACCCCTGTAAGAATACTATAGAATACATCCAGAGCCTTAATAAAATCATTCATCCAGAGTAATGCATAAAGTTTTTAGCATAGTTTTTTTATTCACTTGCCATATTGGCTTAAGCCAATCCAAACTAGATATTACTACCTACGACAAAGGGAACCCCTTAATAGAGGTAATTAAATACGACAAGCTCATGGGAAGTACTTTTGTAATTACTGCAATTGATAGTTCCTACGCCAGAGGGAATGAGATATGCAAAAGGGCAATAATTTATGGGAATGACATAGAATCAAAAATATCCTCCTGGGACGAGAACTCTCAAACATTCAAGATTAACAAATATGCTGGAATAATGCCAGTAAAGGTAGACAAAGAACTCTTTGACTTAATCTATCGATCAAAAAAAATAAGTGAACTCACGGATGGTGCGTTCGACATAAGTTATGCTTCCATGGACAAGGTTTGGGACTTCACAAAAGACACCATTACATTACCTTCAAAAGAGAAGATTAAAGACGCAATAGCAAAGATAAACTACAAGCATATTATTCTAAACACTCAAGACACTAGTGTATTCCTGAAAACACCAGGAATGAAAATTGGGTTTGGTGCAATAGGGAAAGGATACTTGGCAGATGAAATAAAGAAATTTTTAATCTCAAATGGAATCCAATCTGGAATTGTAAATGCTGGTGGAGATTTAATTACATGGGGGAACCCAATAGGCGATACAGCATGGGATTTAGGAATAGCAAATCCTACTTTTAAAAATAGTATTCTAGCAAAACTAAAGATAAAAGACAAGGCATTAGTAACCTCTGGTGATTACGAGAAATTTATTGTAATCGATGATAATAAATATTGTCATATCATTAATCCAAAAACTGGTTATCCCGTGAATTTCTTAAACAGTGTTTCCGTTCTATCTAATAGTGCAGAGCTTGCGGATGCATTGGCTACAGCCATATTCGTCATGGGCGAAAAAGAAGGCATTGGGCTGGTAAATGACCTAAATGGTGTAGAGGCTTTTGCTATCAAAGAGAAAGAGATTTTTGCATCGAAAAACATTGAAATAGAAAATACCCAGACAATTACGGGAGAGTATAAATACTATGCAGACAATAGTGCTTTTAAACCCTGCGGGTCAACCCATTGGACACCAATCACCTTCCCAGAACCCATTCTAGCAGAGAGGCAATACATCTCTTTATTAGATGGTAATTACAACAATACGGTTTTACTTACGTCCAAAGGCAGTTTTATTGAAGTTAAAAGAGAAAGTAAAACAATAAAGGTATTTAAAGTATCTGAGATTGTGAAAATGGAATTAAGAAATTGCGATTAATTGGCTAAGCCAACAAAAGTCTTTCAATCATTATAGGAAACCAATGATGCTCTAATTCATGGATGTGCTTCTCCACATACTCTAAGGAGTATTCCTTGATCTCAAATGAGGATTGTAAAATAATCTCCCCCTTATCGAACTGTTCGTTCACATAATGAATGGTTATTCCAGTGATTGGCTCTTTGTTTTCTATTACAGCTCTGTGCACCTTTGAGCCATACATTCCCTTTCCTCCATAATCTGGCAACAAAGCTGGGTGCATGTTTATGATCTTGTTTGGATATGCATGAACGAAGAGAGGAGGAACCAACAATAAGAATCCTGCCAAAACTAGCAATTCTGGGTTATCCGCTTTTACTTTCTCAAGCACTTCTCCATTTCTAAACTCCTCCTTTGTGAATACTGTGCAAGGAACCTTCAATCTCTTGCATCTCTCAATAACCCCGGCATCTGGATTATTGGTATAAACATGAGCAACATTTATATTCAGTGATTTCTTAAAATAGAATACAATATTCTCTACATTGCTACCACTCCCACTTGCGAAAAGGACTATATTCTTCATTATTTAAAAGAGTAAGGTAAGGACTCATAAATCCTTAAGAAAGGTGCTTTTCGCTTATTCATATCAGGATACATTAGGAAAGACTCAACAACTATTAATTGATTAGTCGGTTCGTGTAACATGCAATAACTGATAAATGGGCCAGACTTAAACTCGCCTTTAATGACCCACATCCCTCTTATTTCTTTTGTATAGGTGCCATTATACCGTTTCACTTTATTAAACTTGTAACGGTAATATTTGTCCTTACCCACTGTAGTCATATAAGTACCCTTTATCTCTCCTTCAATATGAATCTTACATATTGAATCCCTTTTGGCAATTAAGTAATCTGTATTAAACTGAGCCGTGTCTGTATAAGGGAAACCATAAACCATTATTCCAGAGGTGTAATTTTCAGTATCTTCCAGAAACAACAAATAGCCATCTTTATTTTGTCGCAAATTATAAGTACTAGGAATGGCAACACCACACCCATATTCCTTTTTAATGATGTTGTAATTTTCTATAGCACCACTTGTGGTCAATATCCTTTCTGCAAGATCTTTTCTTTCCGAAATTAAGGTAGTATTTAAAATTGACTCTGCATCTTTCACAAGATACTGTGCCATTTCTTTTCTAGTCTTGGTATAAAGGATAATGACATGCTGGTTTATGGCCCATAAATCTTGCAAGACTATGGAATGACCATCCTTCATCTTTAATTCCAATTCATTCATATTTATACCGAACTCGTCATTTAAAAATTGCTTGTTTTCATCGTGTACCAAAAGCACAATGGTCTTTTGCCTTAGCATTTGTCCATTTAGTCCATCGAAATAAACATTGATAGAGTTAAAATATGGCTCTGTCCCAAACACAAAATACGGTTGAGGTTTCTCAAACAGACCCGAGATAGTACCTTTTAAATCTTTGATTGTTTCATCATCTGAAGAAACAATAATATCCATTGGTTTTCCTATGGAATTTTGCTTTGAAGAGTCTTCCGTGATACAGGACTGAAAGAACAAAACCAGAACTACAAAAAATAAATTATTTTTCAGCATAAACTTTCCCATAATGTACTTCAATAATGCGTCCTTCCTCTAGCAACTCTAGTCCAGTTTCAATAAAGTTTTGACTTAGGATATACTCTTTGTCTAAACTTGGCATTTTCCTACACAGGCTATTTACTGACTCTCCTTTTTCAACTACATAAGAATAGACTCCTTCATCTACATTAGAGTTGGTGCAAACCAATTGCTTTTGTCTTATTTTCAATTTACGGCCAGTATAAAGCTTGTAACTATTCATCTTATTCCACCTTTTTATTTGGTAAGAGCTTACATTGTAGCTGTTTGCGATAGACGACATCTTTTCACCAGATTTCACCTTGTGGTAAATAGTTCTAGTAACCCATTGAGTTGGGATATTGTTTGAAATGGAGGACTCCGCTAAATCGTATATAAGACCCTCCATTTCACTATATTTCATGGCAAGGTCATAAGGCAAAAATAATTCTCTCCCAGATAAATCTACATCAATAACTTGATTTCTGTACATAGGATTGTAGTTTGCAATCTCTTCAATGGAAACATCTAGATAAGCAGCAATGTGCTTAAGATGCATTTTAGAATTAATACTTACAGAAACTAACATCTCCGATTCTACTTCACATGGGTCCATTAAATCTGGGACTATAAATTCCATGAGATAAACCGTTGCCATAAATCTAGGAACATAATTCTTAGTTTCACCAGGCAAATAGCGCTGAATAGACCAAAAGTCTCTTTTGCCTCCAGATCTAGATATTGCCTTTCTTACGTTCCCAGGCCCAGCATTATAAGCAGCCAAAGCCAAGGACCAATCCCCAAAATCAGTATACATTCTCAACAAATACTCACAAGCTTTTTCCGTAGCAATTTTCATGTGGTACCTTTCATCCATAGTTGAATTTACTTCCATATTAAGAAACTTACCAGTCCCAGGCATAAATTGCCAAAGTCCTGATGCTCCGCAATGCGAAATAGCTCTTGTTTTTAACCCAGACTCTATTATTGCCAGATACTTGAGTTCATCCGGAATGTTGTACTTATCTAAAATTGGTTCAAACAAGTGAAAATATGTCTTCGTCCTAGTTGAAACCTTTCTCAAAAAGCTACAATTTGAATATCCCATGTGGTTTAATTGCTTTTGAACATAGGAATTATATGTATAATCAATACTGCTCCCTAAACCATTCATTCTCTCCTCATATACCTCATATGAAACCAACGTAGTTTCCAACAATGAGGAAGTTGAGGAACAATCTTGCTCATCAAACCCATACAAATCCTTAGTAAGGCTATCTATTCGCTCCATGCTATTTAAAGTTTGCGTATGCCCTATTAAGGGATTAAATAAAAGTCCTACAACCCCTAAAGCTACTGCACTAAAAAATGTTTTTCTTATTCTCATCTACTACTTACCTCAAGTTTCCGCAATTATTCCTTATTTTTGTACAAATCCAAATTAACTTACATACATAAAACAGTATTTTTATTCTTTTAGTATGAGCTGAGTAAGGATTTCGCCCACAAAATTAGACAACACGCTTTAATACTGCAAAAGCCGTAAAACCAGAACATGGAGCAACAACATTCGATAATTAACGATTTGGCAAAAGAAGCCTATAGTCAACCACAAGAGAAACTACTGGAAATTAAAAACCCGCACCACATTCTCACCATTGGTATCCCTAAAGAAATCACCTACCAAGAGAATAGAGTTCCCTTAACTCCAGCTTCAGTAAAATACTTAACCGACAATGGGCACAATGTAGTGATAGAATCGAATGCGGGGAAAGCATCAAACTTCCCTGACCTTCAATACAGTGAAGCAGGTGCCGAAATAACAAAGGACAAAAACAAGGTTTTTGAAGGAAACGTAATTCTTAAAATTGCACCTCCTACAAAAGAAGAAATTGAGCTTTTGAAGCCTACCCAATTATTAATATCAGCGTTGCATGTAAATAGAATAGACGAATTAAGTATTAAAAGAATTCTGACGAAAAGAGTAAATGCTATTTCCTTTGAGTTTTTACAAGACGAATCTGGAGCTCTTCCTGTAACAAGAGCAATGAGTGAATTAGCAGGGAGTGCCTCCATAATGGTTGCAGGGGAATATTTAAACAATTCTCACATTGGGAAAGGAGAACTAATTGGTGGATTTACAGGAATCCCACCTACACAAATCGTTATCATTGGAGCTGGATCAGTTGGGGAATACGCTGCTAGAGCTGGTTTAGGCTTGGGAGCCAATATTAAAATATTTGACAATCAAATTTATCGATTACGCAGAATTCAGGAAAACATAGGCGAGAAAGTATACACCTCTACCTTACACCCAAATGTACTTGCCAATGCCTTAAAAAGCGCAGATGTGGTAATAGGTGCTTTGAGAGGACAAGGCGACAAATGCCCTATGGTTGTTACAGAGGACATGGTAATGAACATGAAGCCAAAATCAGTAATCATTGATGTGAGCATTGACCAAGGTGGGAATTTTGAAACATCAGAAAATACAGATCACCAAAATCCAGTCTTTAAAAAACACGATGTCATTCATTACTGCGTTCCAAATATACCTTCTAGAGTAAGCAGAACTGCAAGTTATGCCTTAAGTAACATTTTTACACCTATTCTTATGGACCTCGCTGAACACAAAGACTTAAGTGAGTATCTAAGAGTAAGAAAGGGAGCTAGAAGAGGAATCTACGCCTTTAAAGGAATGCTTACGAATGAGTTTATAGCAAAGAAACTCAAGATACAATTAAAAGAGCTAGAACTTTTAATAGGAGCTTACATTTAGATTTTGCAGAACACAATTCCCAAAAGAATTTACGAGCTAGACTCTTTGCGCGGGCTCGCAGTGTTGTTTGTATGCATTAGACATTTTACTATGTTTAAAGTGGAGGTTGGAGACTGGTTGAACTTTTGCTCCGTTTTTATCGAATTATTCTTTCTTATTAGTGCGTTTGCAGTAACGTTAAGTCTAGAGAGAACTTCTAGCTTGAAGAAATTTGTAATCAATCGATTTACGAGAATATACCCCATTTTTTGGGTTTGTGCCACCTTTACCTTTTTGGTTATGATTGTATTTAAGTTTTTAAAAGTCAATGAAAGCATTAGTGACTTGAGCCTGACCCAATACCTAGTAAACCTGACTATGTTCCAAAGCTTCTTTGGAATTAAGGATCTCGACGGTCAATACTGGACATTGATTATAGAACTGTCCTTTTATTTCTTCATTATCCTATTGGCTTACTTTAAAAAAGTTAATTGGTTCAAAACACTAGGCTTTTTTTGGTGCATTGCGCTTCTTTTCGCCTATTTCATAATTGCTTCAGACTCGACCAATGAAGCTAAAGACTACATTAATTTCATCGGAATATTCCCAATGTTTTACGCAGGCATGCTGGTTTACTTTATGTACAAAGACCACAAATGGAGGAACACCCTAAACTACTTTTTACTCACCTTTGCCTTTATAACTCAAATAATCATATTCGACTATTGCTCCATTGCAGCTCACTATACTAGTCAAATGACTTACGCCATTTACCTTACTCTTTTTTATTTTTTATGCATTGGAATAATCCATAGAAAAACCGAGTTTTTTGCTTGGAAGCCATTGATTTATTTGGGTAAAATATCCTATACTTTGTATTTATTGCACCAATACATTGCCTTAACAATACTCATCCCTATTCTTCAATATCGTTTTGGAATAAATTTTTGGATTTCTGTATTTCTAATAACACTGCCCTTTTGTATAATATTAGCTGCAATCTTTAATCATTACATCGAAGAGCCCTTAAGCAAGTGGATGAGAAAAAAGCTTTATCTAAAATTCAAGGTCTAATTCTCTTAGAATGTGAATTTAAATTTACATTGAAGCAACTTATCTACCTATAAAACAGACTATATTCGTGAGACCAAAATTAAAAACTACATGAAAAAAGGGATTCTACTTTCCGTAATATTACTGCTTGCTATTTCCACCTTATTTTTACTCCCTTATAAGAAGACTGAAACTTTGGCCAAAGAACATCCTGGCTTCTACGAGCAATGGCTTGAATGGAAAAAAGACGTAAATGGAGAGATCCCTGAAAGCATGTACTCAACTTATATGGCACACGACCTATCTATGATGGGAATCTGGAATAGACGTGCTGGTGATAATCCTATAGAAGAAGTAGTGGAATTAGGTCCTACAGAAGTGGCAGGAAGAACTAGAGCACTTATGGCCCACCCGGACAACGACAATGTAATTTTTGCTGGTGGCATATCTGGAGGTTTGTGGAAATCGAGCGATAAAGGATCATCCTGGGCACCAATAAACGACCATCAAGCAAGCCTTATGGTTAGCTGCATCACAATGAACCCTTTCAATAAAAACGAAATTTACTATGGGACTGGAGAATCTAGAGCAAACTCTGCTTCTGTAAATGGAGATGGAATATTCAAATCATCCGATGGAGGTAAAACATTTACTCAATTAGCCAAGTCCAATGCAACCGCATTGCGAAATGTATGGTGCATAGAACATTCACTTACAGACTCTAATACAATCTATGCAGGAACCAATACAAGTGGAGTTTATTATTCCGATGACAAAGGATCTAACTGGCAAAAACTCCCCAATACGTTTGGATCCATTACCGACATAGAGGTACTTGAAGATGGTACAGTACTTTGTGGTGAAGATGGCTCTGGAGTATATAAGATTACTCCTGGCTCTACTGCCTTTGTGAAAATGACTCTTCCTTCTGCAGGAACCTACAGAAGAGTAGAAGTTGAGAAATGTAAAAAATACCCTAAGGTTGTATATACAGCTCTAGAAGGTACTGGCAATGAGCACAAAGTATACAAAAGCTCAAATGGTGGGACTACATGGTTAGAAATGTCACCATCCAATCCGGGCACAGCCTACTCAAGATATTGTTTCGACCTAGCGGTTCACCCAAATGACACGAATGAATTAATGGTATCATCCATAAGCTTAAACTGGTCCATAGATGGTGGTTCAAATTGGGTATCAGGGGTAAGAGGGCACGCAGACCATCATTCACATACCTACCTAAATGGGAATAACGGCGACGATGTATTATTAGGTTCAGATGGTGGCGTTACCTTGCATAGTTTTGCGAATCCTAGCCAAGCGATTAGAATTAATAATGGATACAAAGTGACTCAGTTTTATGCGGGGAACTATGGACCATCAGGAGATACTTGGATTGCAGGAACGCAGGACAATGGAACACATAGAAACATTAATACTGTGCATAAAAAAGTATTTGGTGGTGATGGTGGCTATGCGCACATAAGTCAGCAAAATCCTAACCTGGCATACTTTAGTACGCAAAGAGGTAATACATACAGAACAACCAACTTCAATGCTTCTATACAAAACAGAACAACCATCTCTACTCCAACAATGATTGCAGAAGGGGTTAACTTTATAAACCAGTATTACATGAACCCAGCAGACGATGGACAATTGTATTACAGAACGGGACAAGGACTATGGAGAACAGTAGATTCTGGTTCAAATTGGACTAAAATTGGTAACATTGGTGGCATTAATGTAATCACTTCATCCGTTGAAAAAAACCCTATTGTATACTTTGGTCGATCTGCTTCAAGAATTTATAGAATAGATAGCGCTGCAACAACAACTAACCTTGGGCAAGTTGCTCTTAATGCTAATAGACCTGCACAAGCAAATAGTGGAACAGTACTAGGAATAGAAGTACATCCAAAGGATCGTAATACTATATTTGTTGCTTACAGTAACAATTCAACACTGCCAAGGATATGGAAAATTGAGAATTGCGACAACCCAGATAGTTTAGTATGGACCAATGTTTCTGGTAATTTACCTTCTGGTCTTCCTGTTAATGACATTGCCATGCATCCTCAAGCACCTGACTCCATCCTATTTGCTGCAACTGACTTTGGGCTATACTACAGCACAGATTCTGGAAGTACTTGGGAAAAAGAAATGAAAGTACCTAGTGTGGCAATCTTCAAAATTGAAATGCGTGCTTCAGACAACAACGCCTTCTTATTTACTCATGGACGAGGGGTATGGAGAATTACAGCAAGTAGATTGAAATGGGATACGGACGTAAAGTATATTAAAGCAATTGACTTTGCTGTTAGCCCAAATCCGGTAAGTGATGGGAAACTCAGCATTGACTTTAACACAAATGTAATAAACTCAAAAATTCGAATCATTGATTTACAAGGGAAAGTGGTAAGAAAATTATCCTCCTTCACGAACGAAACAATAGACGTTTCTAACTTAAAGTCAGGAATGTACTTTATAGAGTTAACCCGTGAGAACAAGAAAGGGATTCAGAAAATCTTGATTCTTAATTAGAAGAATGAAATTCTTATTGTTTAAAATTAAGACAAGCTTCCAATTCTCATCTCAAAGTTAGGTGAAATTAAATTTCCTTAAGAATAAGCCTTCTACAAGCTCAGGAAACATCGTAAATTAAAATATTTACACAAAGAATGGTGCTGAGCATGTTGAAGCAACCTATGCCACGACACTGCCATTTCCTACCTCATCGCTAGGTTCAGCAAATTTGAGAGACCCATCTTCATCCTCAGCCATAAGTATCATTCCATTGGATTCTATCCCTCTAATTTTTCTTGGAGCTAGATTAACTAAAACACTTACTTGTTTTCCTATGATCTCCTCTGGCTTGTGATCTATAGCTATTCCAGACACAACAGTTCTTTTGTCAATACCTGTATCAATTAATAACTTTAAAAGTTTGTCTGTCTTTTCTACTTTTTCAGCTTCTAGAATGGTTCCAATACGGATGTCCATCTTCATAAACTCATCGTAACTTATTATCTCTTTCATAGGTTTTACATTTGATACAGAAGCCTTGGTAGCATTTAGTTTTTCTAGTTGGGCCTCTATTTGTTCGTCTTCTATTCTTGCAAATAAAAGAGACGGTTTATTTACAGAAACAACCTTGTCTCCTTCTACATTTAAAAACCCTAGAATTTTCTCACAAGTATTTGGCAAGAATGCCTCTCCTGCATATGCAAATCTTCTACATATTTCTGTGGCTAAGGCCAATATCTCCTTAACTCTGTTTTCATCCGTTTTAATCAGGTGCCAAGGTTCTAAATCTGCTAAGTATTTATTACCAATACGTGCAATTACCATTAATTCTTGCAAGGCATCACGGAACTTAAATTTATTTAATAATTCTTTTACCTTCTCCTCGCTTGTCTCAATTTGATTTATTACTTCGATATCTACATCGGTTGAGCCAATAGAAAACACTTGACCTTCAAAGTATTTGTGGTTAAGTACCAATGCTCTATTCACAAAATTCCCCAAGATGGCTACCAGCTCATTGTTCACTCTTGCTTGATAATCTTTCCAAGTAAATTCACTGTCTTTTGTCTCTGGAGCTATGGATGTAAGTACATAACGCAACTCATCTTGTCTTCCTTCAAAATCTTTCACATAGTCCTTTAACCATATTGCCCAATTGCGAGAAGTAGAAATCTTATCTCCTTCCAAATTCAAAAATTCATTTGCAGGTACATTTGTTGGCAAGCCATAATCTCCATGGGCATGCAACATCGAAGGGAAAATAATACAGTGAAATACAATGTTATCCTTCCCTAAGAAATGGGTAATCTCTGCCTCTTTGTTCCAATACTCCATCCAATTATCAGGACGAATTTGTTTCGTAAAGGAAATATACCCTAATGGAGCATCGAACCAAACGTACATCACTTTGCCCTCAGCGCCATCGATAGGAACTGGCACTCCCCAATCCAAGTCTCTGGTCATTGCTCTTGGATGCAATCCATCGTTAAGCCAGGATTTACATTGCCCTAAAACATTTGTTTTCCAATCCTTGGATTTACTTTCTATAAAATCATTCAAGAACTCCTCTTGTATCTTATCCAATGGCAAAAACCAATTCTTGGTACTCTTTACAATAGGTTTGTTTCCACTTAATGCAGACTTTGGATTGATTAAATCCATAGGGCTAAGAGAGGTGCCACATTTCTCACACTGATCCCCATACGCCTCAGGATTGCTGCATTTAGGGCACTCTCCTTTTATGTATCTATCGGCAAGAAATTGATCTTCTGCTTCATCGTAATATTGTTCTGAAACTTTCTCTACAAAAACTCCTTTATCATACAAGTCTTTAAAAAATTGTGTGGCAGTTTCGTGGTGAATTTTATCAGTAGTGCGAGAGTAAATATCAAAGGTAATTCCAAAGTCCTTTAAACTATCCCCAATTTCCTTGTGGTTAATGTCCACTAACTCCTGCGGGGTTTTACCTTCAGCCTTTGCTTTTAAGGTAATTGGAACTCCATGTTCGTCACTACCGCAAACGAAGATGACGTCTTTCCCTTCTTTGCGTAAATGTCTTGCATAAATATCTGCTGGCAAATGGCATCCTGCTAAATGTCCGATATGTATAGGTCCATTGGCATATGGCAAAGCAGCTGTAATTGTATGTTTTTTATTCTTCTCCACTAGAGTACAAAGATACTTTAGTAGAAAAGAATTACAAAGGAATAAAGAGAAGGATGTTTTACTTCTTAACCTTTAAGAATTTAAAATTGGCTAAGCCAATTTTTTGCAATCTGTATTGAACAGAAACCAATAGAACTCCCAATCCATAAGTTACACTTCTTGAGAAATTAATAGAAGATGCATCGTCAAAATACTTTGTAGGACAAGTGATCTCCCCTATTTCGAAACCAGCACAAAAAACTTGAGCAGTCATTTGATTATCAAAAACAAAATCATCTGAGTTTGCCGCTATGTCTATCTTATCAAATACCTCTTTAGAAAATGCTCTATATCCAGTATGATATTCAGACAACTTCTGATTCATTAATACATTTTGGAATAGAGTTAAAAATCGATTTGCGATGTATTTATAAATAGGCATTCCTCCGTTAAGAGCTCCTTTCCCTAATATTCTAGAGGCATACATTACTGGATGTACCTCATTTGCAATAGCATAAGAAATTGAATGAATTAATAGTGGAGTATACTGGTAATCTGGGTGAACCATGATAATGATGTCTGCACCAATCTCTAAAGCCTTTTTGTAACAACTCTTTTGATTGCCACCGTAACCTTTGTTCGTTTCGTGCTTTACAATATGCTTTATACCAAGCTCCGCTGCTTTCTCTGCTGTGTTGTCCGGACTTGCATCATCCACCAACACCACATCATCTACTATCTCAAAAGGAATTTCCTTGTAAGTTTTTTCCAATGTTTTTTCGGCTTTGTAAGCCGGCATAACAACTACTATTTTCTTGCCATTTATCATTTATGCATACATTAAATAATAAACTGCTGCTCCGGCAAAATAGCCCAACAAAGCCAACAAACTAATCTTTCTCAAGTACCAGAAAAAGTTAATTTTTTCTAATCCCATAACAGCTACACCAGCGGCAGAACCAATAATTAAGGCACTACCACCAGTACCAGCGCAATAAGCAAGTAATTGCCAGAATTCTCCATTGGAAGCATAGGCCCCAGCATCTGCTATTGGATACATCCCTTGTGCTGCAGCAACAAGAGGCACGTTATCTACAATTGCAGAAAGTACCCCAATGATAATGTTGATTACATAAATATCTCCTATTTGAGATTGTAAATATGCTGCAAGAGTTCCCAAATGTCCAATCTCTTGTAAAGCAGATACTGCTAACAATATCCCTAAAAAGAACAATACAGAAGGTGTATCTACTTTTCTTAATACAGAAATAACCGAAAGTTGATTTTTCTCTTCTTTGTTCTTAGATCGATGCAGAATTTCTGTTACTACCCAAATAATACCTAAGGAAAGCATCATTCCCATAAAAGGAGGAAGATGTGTTACAGTCTTAAATATTGGAACAAAAAGCAAACCTGCCACTCCCAAAATAAATACCAATTTTCTTTCTCCTGGTGTTGTAGGATCAATAGTATCCGTATCATCTGCCTCTGGTCTTTCTACTCTCCCCTTTAATGTAAAGCTTAAAATCCCTAAAGGCACCAATAAAGCTACCAAAGAAGGAATGAATAATCGAGTAATAATAGTTCCAACATCAGGTAATTGCCCCTTAATCCACAACATGGTTGTTGTTACATCACCAATAGGTGACCATGCACCACCAGCATTAGCAGCAACTATAACCATTCCAGCAAAAAGCCACCTTTTTTCCTTGTCCTCAATCAGTTTTCTCAAAAGTGAAATCATCACAATGGAAGTAGTAAGGTTATCAAGTACCGCCGAGAAAAAGAAAGTAAGAATACAGATAATCCATATTAATTTTACTGCATTGGTCGTTTTAATCCTATCTGTTATAACACTAAATCCTTCGTGGGCATCTACCAATTCCACAATAGTCATGGCACCTAGTAAGAAGAAAAGAATACTTCCTATGTCATACAAATGATGTACAAGTCCTCCACCAACGCCTTCTTTACCATGCTCAATAATGTGCAAAACCTCATGTCCATCTCCTGGTATGGTAAACACATATATGGCCCAACAAACCATCCCTGTAATTAAAGATGATGCTGCCTTGTCTATCTTTATACTATGCTCCGTTGCTATAAAAATATAACCTAGGATAAATACTATGAGGATTAAAATTTCCATTTTTCTATTTTAAAGGTGCGAATTTAATGTTTGCCTCTTAATATCCCATTAATTTTAAAATTATGTTTAACGCATTATCCCCAAGTTTGCCTTTGATTGATCTTTTCAACAATAAAAATGACATAAGAACCCAATGATTAATGAGTTTCTAAATTGTTGTTTTATGAATATACCGTTTACCTTTGCATACTTATTTTTAAATTATCTATGTTAAACATAATTTTATTTGGCCCTCCAGGGGCAGGAAAAGGAACTCAAGCAGAGCTTTTGGTTGAAAAATACAACCTCAAACATCTATCTACAGGTGATTTATTGAGAGCAGAAAGAAAAGCTGGAACAGATTTAGGTAAAAAAGCAGATGAATTTATCTCCAAAGGTAATTTAGTGCCTGACGAAGTAGTGATAGGAATGGTAAGAAACAAAATAGCAGCGCACCTAGACAGCAAAGGCTTTATATTTGACGGATTCCCAAGAACAACTGCTCAAGGAGAAGCATTGGACACTATGCTTAGCGAATTTGATTTAACTATCTCAGCATTACTTGCACTAAAAGTTGACGAAGACGAGCTTACTACAAGGCTTTTGGAACGAGGTAAAACCAGTAGAAGAGCAGACGATCAAAACGAAGAGACTATTAGAAATAGATTTAAGGTATACAACGAAGAGACATCTCCATTAATCACATTTTACGAGGAAAAAGGATGTTACAAACCTGTTGAAGGAGTTGGAAGTATTGGAGAGATCTTCTCTAACCTTACTCAAATAATTGACGCACTTTAAAACATGTCAGAATCTAATTTTATTGATTTCACAAAAATCCATTGTCAATCTGGTAATGGTGGAAGAGGTAGTACCTATCTTGAAAGAAGTAAAATAGATTCAAAAGGTGGTCCTGCAGGTGGTGATGGCGGAAGAGGAGGCCATGTAATACTTAGAGGGAATGCACAACTTTGGACTTTATTGCACCTTAAATACCAAAAGCACATCAAAGCTGGACATGGTGGTGACGGTGGTAAGAGCAGAAGTACCGGAAAAAATGGACAAGACATCTACATAGATGTTCCATTAGGAACGGTTGTAAAAGATTACGAGACAAATCAACTTCTCTTCGAAATAGTAAAAGATGGTGAGGAGAAAGTTGTCATTTCTGGTGGAAGAGGTGGTTTAGGAAATTGGCATTTTAAAACATCTACACAGCAAACCCCAAGATATGCCCAACCTGGTGAAGAATCCAAGGAAGACTGGTTCATTTTTGAACTTAAAGTACTTGCTGATGTTGGTTTAGTTGGATTTCCTAATGCTGGAAAATCTACTTTATTATCTGTCGTAAGTGCTGCCAAACCGGAGATTGCAAATTACCCATTTACGACATTAGTACCCAACCTTGGCGTAGTAGAATACAGAGACCACAAATCATTTGTAATGGCAGATATACCAGGTATCATCGAAGGAGCCAACGAAGGGAAAGGGCTAGGTCATAGGTTCTTGAAACACATTGAAAGAAACCCAGTTCTATTGTTCATGGTTCCTGCAGATAGCGAAAACATTAGGAAAGAATTTGAAATTCTAAAAAAGGAGTTAAAATTATTCAATGAAGATTTAAGCCAGAAAGATTTTGTCTTTGCTATTACCAAAAGTGACATGCTCGATGACGAATTGAAAGCACTTCTACTAGAAGAGAACAAGGATTTAAATCCAATGTTTATATCCTCGGTTAGCGGAGATGGAATTCTAAATCTAAAAGACACCTTATGGAGTCTCTTAAATCAATGAACCAAATAACTACGGAAATAATAAGAATCAAAGGGAAGTCTTACAAAGACGTTTGGGATTTGCAACTCAAATACCTAAATGAAATTATTGATGCAAAAAAAGAAGGAAGAGAAATTTCAAATAAAATTCTTTTTGTAGAGCACAACCCAGTATTTACCTTAGGCAAAAGCGGGAATGACAACAACCTTCTTGTAAATGAGGAGTTCTTAAAGAAAAAAGGCATTGAGTTATTTCACATTGAACGAGGAGGTGACATTACATTTCACGGACCTGGACAATGGGTTGTATATCCCATTTTTGATTTAGAAAACTTTAACATTGGTTTACGCCAATACATTGATAACCTAGAACAAGTCATTATTAATACCTGTTCTGAATACAATATAAAATCAGAAAGAATGGAAGGCCTAACAGGTGTTTGGATTGAAAACAAGGAGGCAATGCCTCATCTAAAGAAAATAGCTGCCATAGGTGTTATGAGTAAAAGATATGTGACAATACATGGCTTTGCATTAAATGTAAATACAGATTTGAGCTACTTTGATTTAATAAACCCCTGTGGAATAACTGACAAAGGAATCACTTCCATCTCTACAATTGCCAAGGAAGACATTTCTATGCAAGAAGTTCAGAATAAAATAATAAAGCACATTGAGAAAATATTTTACTGTTCTATGTTGGCATAAGCATGATTTAAGCTGATAAAAGAAGCACGATCATTTACTTTTGTATCCATTTTATCTTTACTTTGCAAACAAAAGGAATAGACTATGAAAAAATATTTAATACCAATAATTGCAATAGGGGCTCTATTACTTTGGACATTTTCATCTTACAACGGCTTAATAAAGCAAGGGCAGAAGCTACTTCTACAAAGATAGATGCTGGAAACTTAACGCCTGAAAACATGGCTAAATTTCAAGCTGCTCAAAGTGGATTATCTGGGGCACTTTCAAAATTAATGGTTGTGGTAGAAAGATACCCAGACCTAAAAGCAAACCAGAACTTCTTGATGCTTCAAAAGCAATTAGAAGGAATTGAAAATAGAGTAAGGGTAGAAAGAAATCGATTCAATAATGAAGTTACCACTTACAACATAAAAGTAAGGTCCTTCCCAATGAACATGTTGGCTGGTATGTTTGGATTTGACAAAAAAGCAAAGTTTGAAGCAGATGAAGCCAGTCAAAAAGCACCTAAAGTAGAATTTTAAACTCAACACTGTGTTTGAAAAATTTGAGGAGAGAAAGATAATTGAAGCTATAAAAGAGGCAGAAAGGCAAACTTCAGGAGAAATACGTGTGCATATTGCATCTGAAAAAGCGATGGGAGATGTAGAGGAACGAGCACTTAAAACCTTCGATAAATTAGAAATGGAAAAGACCCAGGATAGAAATGGAGTACTTTTCTACATCGATTATCAAAACCATCAATTTGCTATCTTTGGAGATGAAGGTATTCACAAGGCTGTGGGTCAACAGTTTTGGGAAGATACAGAGAAACTAATGGAAGGGTGTTTTAAAAGGGGTGATTTAGTGCAGGGTTTGGTTGCTGGAATCACTCTTGCTGGCGAAAAGCTAAAAACACATTTCCCTTATCAATCCAACGACACAAATGAATTACCAGATGAGATTTCTTATAGTTAGCATTGTTTTCTTTTTGGTATGGGCTCCAGCTTTTGGTAAACAAATTCCAAAAAGGGGGGGGGATTTGTTTACGACATAGCAAATATACTAAGTCCAAACGAAGAGGCTCTTTTAGAGCAAAAGCTGCAAGCTTACAATGATTCTACCTCGACACAAATTGTTGTTTATTTAGACAATTCTCTTGAAGGGGAAAGCTTAGAGATGTTCACTGTTGAACTAGCACAATCTTGGGGCATAGGACAAAAAGGTAGAGACAATGGCATCTTGATTTATGCTGCAATGACGGATCGAAAGATTAGAATCGAAACAGGTTATGGCATAGAGCATAAAGTTACAGATGGCCATTCTTTCGAACTTATAGAAAATATTATAAAGCCTAATTTCAGGGATAACAATTACTACAATGGCTTAGACCAAACTACTTCCATTCTGATGGAGATTCTTGCCGGGACCTACCAAGGAATGCCAAAATCTAAGAAAGGCTTGCCTAAAGGTGCAGTCTTCTTTATTATATGTTTAATACTATTCATAATCTTTCTTTCTAAAAAAGGAGGCAAAGGAGGCGGTGGATATTACCGTGGAGGTAGATACAATGGTGGCGGATACATCGGCCCAATGGGTGGTGGATTTGGTGGTAGTAGAGGAGGAGGATTCGGTGGATTTGGCGGAGGAGGATTCGGTGGTGGTGGCGCTAGTGGAAGCTGGTAAACTTACTTCAAAATAACAATTCCAATTACCTTTGCCAAAGAGTTCTCTATGTCTTTCAATTCCTTAAGCTCTGTTAAAATTTCAATAGTTTGTTCTTCGGAAAGTTCAGGGTTTTTTAGTTGTTCTTGGATCTCCAATAAATGTTGGTGAATCTTCACCCGTTTTAAGTGAAGAAGAACAGAGTCCACATCAGACTTATAATTATCCAAAGGCTCCGTAACCTTTATTTCGTTCTTTTCCCATAAAGGACTTAACACAAATTTTTCTGAAAGACAATCTGCAGCAAAAGAACACACTTTTTGGTTGGGATTATGAAGAAACAATTTTTCTAGGCTTTTCTCTTGAATGACCCCTTCCTCAGTGACTTCAGAACCCTTGTTTGCCTCATATTCTTGAACTAACAAAAATATCTTCGCATAAAATTCGTTACTAAATTCAATTTCATCTTCCACAATTTCATTCAACAAGAATTCACATACACTCATACCATCTGTATATTCCTTCTCTCCAGATTGAACGAATAACCGAATGATGTTTTTCTCTTGGACCTCATCAAGAACAACAGGGCCTTGGCTTTCAATTTTTAGCTTCTCTATTTTTTCAAGCTCTTGCTCTGTTCTTCTCTTCTTTACTGGATCCTTTTTCCAAGTAATCTTGTTTAGCTCATGAAGCAGAATTTCTTCGTCTTGCTTTACAATCTTAGAAAGCTCTTGAACATATATAGAACGTTTCAAAGAGTCTGGTATTTTTGCAAGACTGTCCAATATCTCTCTAGTAGCAGCAACTAACTTAATAGGATCACCAACAGATTTCTCAACAAATAACTCTGCCATAAAGAAAATAAAGTCCTTCTTGTTTTCATCCAAGAATTTCTTAAACGCCTCACTCCCTAACTTTTTGCAATAGGAATCTGGATCCTCTCCTTCTGGGAAGGAAACAACCTTAACATTCAAGCCTCCTTCAAGAATAACATCGACACCTCTTTTTGCCGCTTTAATTCCTGCCTCATCCCCATCAAAAAGAACCGTAATGTTTTTTGTGAGCCTGGAAACAAGTCTAATCTGCCCAGGAGTTAATGCAGTACCCGACGAGGCTACAACATTTTCAATCCCGTTTTGATTCAATGTTATTACGTCCAGATAGCCTTCAGTAAGGAGGCATTCATCTTGCTTACTAATGGCTTTTTTCCCTTCGAATAGACCATACAAAATACTACTCTTATGGTAAACATCTGTCTCTGGAGAATTTAAGTATTTTGGTCCTTTATCGTCGCCTTTTAATGCTCTTGCTGCAAAGGCCACAACCTTTCCACTAATGTTTTTGATAGGAAAAATAACTCGCTCTCTGAAAAAGTCAAAAAATGTATCATCTTCCCTTCTTTTTATTAATCCAGCATCTTCAAGTACTGAGGCGTTATAGCCTTTTTTACTTGCTACTTGGTAAAGGTTGTCCCACCCTTTCTTACTGTATCCAAGTTCAAAAAAATCGATTGTCTGACTTAAAAGTCCTCTTTCTTTAAAATAACTTTGGCCTATTTGCTTCCCTTCTTCCCCACTCTTTAACTCGTTTCTATAAAATTCATTGGCAAAGTTTAAAGCAATAAATAAACTTTCTCTTTTCTTTTGAGTTATGTCATACTCTTCCTGATCTTGAGCAGATTCTTCTAATTCAATATTATAGCGTTTGGCTAATTCCCTTATGGCATCAAAAAAACCAATTTGGTTGTTTTCCATTAAGAATGTTGCCACATTGCCTGCTTTACCGCAACTAAAACATTTATAAATCTTTTTTGAAGGAGATACAGAAAATGAAGGAGATTTGTCATCGTGAAATGGACACAAACCCGTTCTTGATGTACCAGCTCTTTTTAAAGTTACATATTCACCAATTATATCCTCAATTACGGCTACATCAAGTACCTCATCTATGGACCTTTGGCTTATCACTTACTGTATTACTTTATGATCTAAAATAGAAAACGTATCGTTTGATTCTGATAATATTCTTTGAATAATCCCCACACCTTTTGCAAAATAAACTTCCTTATGCAACTCCCCTGCTGCAGGAACAATATGCATCACTTCTTTATAGGTAACATTGTTAACCACATAATTATCTAGCAGGGTCACAGTAGATCCTACACGACCTCTAAACTCCAAACCTGTATTCCATAAAAATGGTGAAAAATTAACACCAGTATCGTTTGTATTTACAAATACAATTCTATCAACCCTATCTTTTGAACCAGCCTCTATCCTAACAGAAATATTGTCCCCATCGTCTGAAACCATATCGTAAAAGATAAATTCTGTTTGACTAGCGCCTTTGCTTGCTATTCCATTATGATAATTTTCGCTTTTAAAAACGATATCCATACCTGGCTTCCCGTTTATAATATACTTCCATGATGAGCTATCCTTATATCCAAAAAACTCTTTTGAGCTTTTGAATAAATAAACAGGGTCCCTCTTTTCTTCCTTGCAGTTAACAAAGATAAAAGAAGAAAGCATCGCTATAAAAAATATTTTTCTCATCAATAAATTTTGTGCAAATTTGATGAAAATTTAACTACAAACCATAGTTAGATGTAATTTTGATTCAAAAAATACAAAATATTGCTCAGAACAACCTCTCCAGTTTAATTAAATTTAGGAGAGAGATGCATCAAAACCCTGAAATTTCCTTTAAAGAATTCCATACATCAAAGGCTATTGAGGCATTTTTGGACAGAACTGGCATCCCTTACTCCAGACTTTCTGAAACTGGAACGATTGTTCACCTAGGTTCTAATAAGCACTTGAAAACTTTAGCTTTAAGAGGAGACATAGATGCACTTCCTATTCAGGAAATGGTAAATACTCCATTTAAATCAAAAGAAGAAGGGATAATGCATGCCTGTGGACACGACATACATACTACTTGTTTGCTTGGTGCACTTTCCATCTTAAAGGAATTAAACATCCGGAAAATAGGAAACATTAAAGGCATATTCCAAGCAGGAGAAGAAATGCTTCCTGGTGGCGCTAGTGTTCTAATTGAGAAAGGTGTTCTAGATGGGGTAGATGCTATAATAGGACAGCACGTAATGCCTGAAATGGAAGTTGGGTCATTTGGTTTCAGACCTGGTAAATACATGGCATCAACGGATGAATTACACATTACCATACACGGTAAGGGAGGGCATGGAGCAATGCCAGAAAAGTGCATAGACCCTATTGAAATTAGTGCCAATATTATTAGTGGCTTGAGGCCAATGATAAAAGAAAATACCCCGAGCAATGTTCCTTCTGTAATTACAATTGGAAAGATTACTGGTAATGGTGCTACAAATGTTATTCCTTCACATGTCAATTTGGAAGGTACTTTTAGAACTATGAATGAGGAATGGCGTGCAAAGGCACATCTATTAATTAAAAACTACATAGAAAAAATTTGCAAAGAAAATGGGGCCACTGCAGAAATAGACATTCGCAAAGGTTATCCATTCCTTGAAAACAATGAAGAACTAACATTCAGCGCCACAGGATGGGCAAAGGAAATAAATCAGAGTGTACGCCAATTAGATATAAGAATGACTGCTGAGGACTTTAGTTTTTATTCTCAAGAAATTCCAGCCTGCTTTTACAGATTGGGTGTAGGAGTGCCTAATAGAGAGAACCCAGGAGTGCATAGTCCAAAGTTTGATCCAGATGAAAAATCTATTTTACATGGCTCTGTTATGATGGCTTGGTTGGCTTATAATTATTTAACCAAATGAGAGTAATAATTATTGGCCCAGCCTACCCCTATAGAGGAGGTATTGCAGACACGAATGAATCTCTATGCAGGGAACTTCAAAAGCAAGGGCATGATTCTGAGCTGTATACATTTAAGATGCAGTACCCTAATTTCTTATTCCCAGGAAAAACTCAATACTCCACTGACTCAAAACCTCAAGACCTTAAAATTATAAGAGTATTAAATTCTCTGAACCCTATAAATTGGATTAGGGTTGGACTGAGTTTAAGAAAGCAAAAACCGGAGATAGTAATTATTCGCTATTGGATTCCATTTCTTTCGCCTTGCCTAGGTACCATAGCAAAACTCCTTTCAAATAAGACTTCTGTAATTGGTTTATGCGATAATATCCTGCCACATGAGAAAAGAATAGGAGACAAATCACTTACGAAATATTTCACAAAACATTGTGACTCATTTATTGTGATGTCAAGAACTGTTCAGGAAGAATTAAAACAATTTAGCACGAAAGATTGTATTTACCTCCCTCATCCTATTAACGATGGTTTGGGAGACATTCTATCCAAAGAGAAGGCCAAGCAACACTTAAACCTCCCATTGGGCAAGAATCACCTTTTGTTCTTTGGGCTTATTAGAGATTATAAAGGATTAGATTTATTACTTAATGCAATGTCTTATCTTGAAAAAGATATTCATTTGATTGTTGCTGGTGAGTTTTATTCAAATCCTGAGAAGTATTATTCCCTAGTAAAGGAACTTGGTATTGAAGACAGAGTAAAGTTCACAAATCAATTTGTTGCCAAGGAAGACATCCCATTCTATTTTTGCGCCAGTGACATAGTCACACAAACCTATAAAACTGCTACACAAAGCGGTGTCACTCAAATTGCTTATCACTTCAACAAACCTATGTTAGTAACAAATGTAGGTGGCTTAAGTGAGATAGTACCTCATGGTAAAGTTGGGTATGTAACCAGTAAAGAACCTAAGGATATTGCTGAGAAAATCACCTCCTTTTACCAAGGTCAAAAAGAAGCTGAGTTTATTAAAAATATTATTCTTGAAAAGGAAAAATATTCATGGAGTAATTTTGTAAAAGAATTATTAACATTGCGAAATTAATTTTAAGCTTTTATGCTATTTATTGGTTCAGAAGAATACATCAACATCCCAGAACTTGGACTACGCCAACTGATTTCCAAAGTTGATACAGGAGCAGAAACTTGTGCCATTCATTGCCATGATCAGAAACGTATTAGAAAAAAGGGAGTAAAGTATTTAAAAGTAACTCTTAAGATTGGACGAAGGAAAGAAAAAATATACTTCTTTGAGAATTTCACTAAGGTAAATGTAACAAGTTCAAATGGACACAAAGCCAAAAGATACAAAGTTGAACTAAACATAAAAATAGGAACTCAAACGCATATAGTTAACTTTACACTTGCGAATAGAAAGGACATGAATTTCCCTGTATTATTGGGAAGGAATTTATTAGAGAACAACTACGTCGTAGATGTTTCACAAAAATTTATATTTAGCAAAAAAGAAAAATGAATATCGTAATACTATCTGCAAATCCTAACTTATACTCCACCGAAAGGCTAGTAGAAGAATGCATTAAGCGAAAGCATACTGTAAGGGTAATAAACCATTCCACTTGTGACTTAGTTATCGAAAAAAAGAAACCTCAGGTATACTATAAAGGGGAGTTAATTAAAGATGTGGATGCTATTATCCCTAGAATTGGGGCTTCCGTAACCTTCTTTGGTACTGCTGTTGTAAGGCAATTTGAAATGCAAGGTGTTTTCTCAACTACAGAATCTCAAGCCTTGGTGCGTTCTAGAGATAAGCTTAGAAGTCTTCAAATCTTATCTAAGGTAGGTTTGGGAATACCAAAAACAGCTTTTACTAACTACTCAAAAAACGTAGACGATGTCATTAAAAATGTAGGTGGAGCACCACTTATCATTAAGTTACTCGAAGGAACACAAGGTTTAGGTGTAGTGCTTGCCGAAACAAAATCAGCGGCTTCTTCCGTAATTGAGGCTTTTAATGGTCTTCAAGCAAGAGTAATTGTACAAGAGTTTATAAAAGAAGCTAAAGGGGCAGACATACGAGCTCTAGTGGTTGATGGTCATGTTGTAGGTGCAATGAAAAGAACTGCAAAGGAAGGCGAGTTTAGATCCAACCTTCATAGAGGTGGATCCTCTCAAATTATTGAGCTAACGGATGAAGAAGAGATTACCGCCATAAAAGCAGCAAAGGCCATGGGACTAGGCGTTGCAGGTGTAGACATGTTACAAAGTGAAAGAGGCCCATTGATACTTGAGGTTAATTCATCCCCTGGATTGGAAGGTATTGAAGGTGCAACTGGTAATAACATAGCACAGACAATAATCAAATACATCGAAAGGAGTGTTTAAGTAATTTTGGTATAAGCCAATATGGTCAAGTCATCTTTTGCCTTTTCAATAAAAAAGGTAAAAGTATTTGACTGAAGTCCTTGTTTACATCAGCTTCTACAAAATCTATTTTATACATCCCACATTTGTTTTTTAACTCCTTGTAAAAAGCTTCCATTTTTTCTTTGTAGACCTTTTGTACTTCATTGGGATAAAGTTTTATTACTTCATTAGACTCTGTATCAACAAACTTTAGAGGTCTGTTGCTGTATTCAAAATTCCTTTCTTTTTCACCATCAAGTGTATGAAACAAGATAACTTCGTGCTTCTTGTGCTTCAAATGCTGCAAGGCATTAAACATAGGCTCCAGGTCCCTATCGGGTTCAAACATATCAGTGAACAATACTACCATGCTTCTCTTATGTATTTTACCTGCAATTAAATGCAAAGTGTCTGCAACATTTGTTTGAGCATTAACTGGCTTGGATTCTAACACTTTATCTAGTTCATGAAGAATAACATTAAAATGGGAGTTAGAAGATTTTACTTCACTGTGGTATTTTAATGTGTCGTTAAACAAGGATAGACCAAATGCATCTCTTTGTTTTTTAAGCAAATAAGCGAGTGAGGCCGCAGCAAAAGTGGCGAATTTAATTTTCTTATTTTCATTTTCAGGAAAGAACATGGACGACGAAGTATCCACTACAATGTGACATCTTAGATTCGTTTCTTCATCAAAACGCTTAACATACAGTTTGTTTGTTTTGGCGAACAGTCGCCAATCAATGTTTTTTGTACTTTCACCAACATTATAAGGTTTGTGCTCTGCAAATTCCACAGAAAAACCATGAAATGGACTTTTATGCATTCCAGTGATAAATCCCTCTACCACCTGTCTGGCAAGAAGATCTAACGATTTATACTTTCTTACTTCTTCTAAGTTCATTTCTTTCAAAAAAAACGGAGTAATGTGTGAAATATTACTCCGTTTTTATAAAAATTATTTGTGGATTTTATAAATGTTTCTCTATTGCCTCAGCAATAGTTGTTTTAGGTACTGCACCTACTAATTTATCAACTACTTCTCCATTCTTAAAAACAAGTATTGTAGGAATCGATCTTACTCCATAGTTATTAGATACTTGATTTTCATCTACATTTACTTTTCCAATTACTGCTTTATCAGCGTACTCCCCATGAAGTTCATCAATTACAGGTCCTATCATTTTACAAGGTCCGCACCATTCTGCCCAGAAATCTACTAATACCGGTTTGTCCGAACTAAGTACCATTTCTTGAAAATTGTCGTCTGTGAATTTTTCTGCCATTATGTTATATATTTATTAATAATATCTTTTCAATTTTAATACCAAAGAAAACTTCCTTGGTATCTGTTCAAATTTAACAATTTTCATGACACTTTTACATCATACTTGTGCCACAAATGTTCCACATTGTTTAAACTTTAAATAATCTAGTCATAATGACAATGTGAAAAATATATTTCACCTTTGCACAGTGCAAGAATTGAGCATATTTAAGCATAAAGACAGTATCTTAGAATACGAAGAATTATCCAATGGAAGCAAAAAAATGCTTTGTTTTAATGGATATGGCAAAGTCACTACAGACCTTTATGTATTCAAGGACTTCTTTGCTAAAGACATAAATGCCATCGCAATAAATTTGCCCTATCATGGCAATAGTATCTGGAATATCGGTACTGAAGGCATGAAGGAAATATTTTTAGCTTTTTTCAAACACCTAAAATGGGACGAAGAAGAAATCCATTTATTTGCTTACAGTATTGGTTCCAGATATACCTATGCACTAACACAACTTTTTCCAAATAAAATTAAATCTGTTTGCCTTTTAGCTCCAGACGGAATATATCCCAATACCCTTTCCCATTATGCTACTTTTAATTCCTTTGGCACAAAACTCATGAACCTGTTTATTAATAGAGCAGGCTTTATTATTTACATTCTTAAATCACTTAAATACTTTAAGGTACTAAGTGAAAGCGACTATGCTTTCTTCCTCCGCAAAATTCGCACTAAAGAAGACAGAGAAATGCTCCAAAAGGTTTGGAAGGAGATATACACTACTACCCCAGATTTCAAGAATTCATTGGCTAAGCCAATGAATAAGGACATACGATGGAATATCATTCTAGGAAAATCTGACAAAGTTTTTCCATATAAAAAAACAATGAAATTAATCCCAAAATCAGAAAAAATAACTGTGCATGTCTGGGACTCAGGTCATGCCATGCTAAAAGAAAGCATCGGATATAAACTAAGTTTACAAGAAGGAATTACTCCATAAGAATAATTTTCATTTTTATGTCTTCTACAGGCCTATCACCCCTTGCTGTTGGGACTACTGCGATTTTATCAATAATATCTAGCCCCTGTATAACTTCTCCAAATACAGTGTACTGCCCATCTAAGTGTGGTGTTCCACCGATGGTTGTATAAGAATTATATCTTGCCATGTCATCTTGACCAAATGAAGGAAATACTTGTCCCTGTACGATATAAAATTGACTTCCACTAGAATTCCTGTCTGGGTTCACTTGATCGCCCTGCCTTGCTGCACTAAGTGCTCCCTTTTTATGGAAAAATTTAGAGTTAAATTCTGCTGGAACCGTATACCCAGGCCCGCCATCCCCAAGTGGTAAACCCGCAGCTGCTCCCCTTGATTTTGGGTCACCCCCTTGAATCATAAAGTCCTTTATTACCCTATGAAACAATAAACCATTATAAAATCCATTCTTAACTAATTTAAGAAAATTGTCCCTGTGTTTGGGAGTCTCGTCATATAGAACTGCTATCATATCTCCATAACTCGTACTAATTTTTATTTTAGTTCCTTTAATCTCCTTAACATTCGTAGTAGCTATTTCCTCAGTCGTAAGATCTGTTTCTGGTTGCACCACTTTTACAGTTTCCTCGACGATTATTTCTGTGTTTTCACTCTTCTCATCCGATTCATTATATACTGTGCTTTTCCTTTTCCCAGGACCACAAGCTGCGATAAAAACCGATACTAAGGTTGCCAATACTAATCTTTTCATAATTCAATTATTTCTTCTTCTTCAAAATAGGCAATAATGTGATGCCTTAAAAATGTTTCTTGCTCAAAAATATTTAGAAATGGGACTTCTTTAATGTTTTTCCATAGAGGCCATCCATCTTTATCCAAACCATCCAATTGATAATAATCACTTTGACTTAGCAATTTACAAACTGCAATATGAAGCAGATTTACTTTTTCGTCTTTAGAAAACTCCCTATGGGCATGATCCCCTAATTCTCTTGTACCTATGATGTACAACATTGCTTCCATGTCAGGCTTTTTCCCAAAAGTCTTTGTCATGAATTCCATGATGGTTCCCCACTTATCTTTTACACTTAGTTCCAAGATTGCAAATTTATGTTAGTTGCCTTAACTACCAAAATTAATTTCCGTACTATCCCCTAAGTTTAAGCTTTGGATTGTACCTTTTAGATGCGCATCATTTCCTATCAAGGAATTCTTTAGTACTACATTTTCTAAATGGGAATAAGGACCAATAATAGTATTTTCCAGAATACTTCTTTCTACAATGGCGTTATCACCTACAGAGACATTTGGTCCTACAACAGAATCCTTAACTACTGCCGATTTAGAAATGTTTACGGGTGGGATGATTATGACATTCTCGTAGTCCCCAGTTTTAACATTGCTGGCATTTCCATGCTCTAAAAGCAATTGGTTCGTTTGTAAAATAATGTCCTTCTTACCGCAATCAAACCAATTCTCCACATCAAAAGTAGTCATTTTAATACCTTTATCTATCATCATCATTAGGGCATCTGTAAGATGAAACTCTTCCTGTGTTTTTATGTTATTTGCTATGTTGTATTCCAAGCATTCAAATAATTCTTGTGACTCTTTTATTTTGTAAAGCCCAACCAACGCAAGGTTCGAAATAGGTATAGAGGGTTTTTCAACCAATTTTACAATAAATCCATTTTCTCCCACTTCTGCTACCCCAAATTGCCTTGGATCATCCACTTTCTTTACACCTAAAGAAGAATATTCTGCATTTAAAACTGCTTTAAGATCCGTTTCGAAAATAGTATCTCCAAGCACAATGAACAGTTCTTCCTCTCCTACTAAATCCTTTGCTAGCCATATGGCATGGCCTATTCCTTTGCCAGTGGTTTGGATTACAAATTCAGCTTTTACATTTGGGTAAGTAGTACTAATAAATTGCTCTACCTTATCTCCTAGGTATCCTATTACAAATACCATTTCCTCAATTCCAGCTTGAATTAATTGATCGAGGATGTGTCCTAAAATTGGCTTCCCAGCAACAGGAATTAAAGATTTAGGCTGTGTATGAGTATGAGGTCTAAGTCTAGAACCTATACCAGCTACGGGGATGATTGCTTTCATTACTGCAAAGTAAGGAAAAGAACTAGTATTCTACAGCTATTAATGGAATATTTTAGTGTTAATATTCCAAAAGAAAAATACTATAAATTACCAAAGTGGCTCACACATATCCCATCTTTCAACTCTAAACTATTCCCAGAATCATCGTAAATAATACAATTAAACTTAGCTTTAAACTTCATGTATTGAGCTCCTTGTAAAGACTCTTCTTTTAACTCTTCATATTTCAAAAACACTCCCAGTTTGGTCTCCTGTTCCAAAAGAAGTACTCCATGTGACTTCGTTTTCATCTTGGTAACTAAGGTCTATTCCATCAGCAGCTTTCTTTGAATAAATGAGAGATCCAAGCACAAAGAAACCCGTAAATTCTGCGGCACCAGCTCTACCACTACCTCCTGGATACAACAAAGTACCTTTAGAAATAGATGCTGAAGAAGAAACTATGGACTTTAAAAATAGGTCCTAAAAATATATTCATCACCACTTATTGAAACAGGGCTTCCACCTGTTGCATTATCTGCATTAAATTCAATTACATTTCCATCAATAGTCGCAATAAATACTGGGTCGGAATCTATAGTCGCATTAGCACCACCAGAGCCACCTGAACCTCCGCCTCCAGAACCTCCAGATCCACCTGTACCAGTAGTTGTCCCACCTGATTTACCAGAGAAGGTCCTACCTTTGCTGTTCTCATCTGCACAGGAAAAGGTAAACAATACTGCACTTAAAACTATCGATAAAACTATACTTAAATTCTTCATTTCTATTAATTTATAAGCTTGAACCTCAAACCAAAGGTATTTCTTTTGTCTTTAAAAAAAAAGAAATTTTGAACTTTGAACTCACTGATTTACCTTCGATGAAAGTTTAGGCTTTATGAAATTAGAACACATTGGGATTGCAATAAAGAATTTAGAGGAGAGCAAGGAATTGTTTACTGAGTTGTTTAACAAAAAGCCCTACAAAGATGAAGGTGTTGAAAGTGAAGGGGTGCTTACCACTTTTTTCCAGACTGGAGACAGCAAAATTGAGTTGTTGTCTGCGACATCGGAGGATAGTCCCATTGCAAAATTTATAGAGAAAAAAGGAGAAGGAATCCATCACCTTGCATTTGAAGTAGAGGACATAGAGAAAGAAATAATAAGGCTTTCCGGATTAGGGTATAAAGTTATAAACGAGACACCTAAGCTAGGGGCTGATAATAAAAGAATTGCCTTCTTACACCCAAAAAGCACCAATGGTGTACTTATAGAACTTTGTGAAGAAATTAAGAAATGAACAGTAAAATAGGAAAATGGATCTTAATTGCAGTAGGAGTTATCGTTTTGATTTGGGCACTCTATACTTTTAAGTCAATCGTAATATATTTTATTATTTCCCTAATGGTTTCTTTTATAGGAAGACCACTAGTGAAATTATTTGAAAAAATCAAATTCGGCAAATGGAAATGCCCTCGATTTTTGGCAGCGATTCTCTCTATGTTAACGTTTTCCTTCGCAGTAATAGCTTTTATTGCCCTTATAGTTCCTCAATTAGTATCCCAAGTAGAAATGCTAGCGAATATTGACCAGAGTGAAATCGAGAACAAACTAGCCGAACCATTGGAAAAGGTGCAAGCTTTTGCCTATAAATATGGATTAATGTCTGCCGAGATAGAGAATGACTTTATTTCTAACCTCATTGATACAATTGAGTTCAAAAGTATTTCCTCATCAGTAGAAAATTTCATTGCAACATTAGGAACTCTAGTAATAGGAATCTTTTCAGTATTCTTTATAAGTTTCTTTTTTCTTAAAGACAGTTACCTTTTTGATAAAATGGTTTTCGCCAGCACTCCTGATAAGCATTATGAAAAAGTAGATAAGGCTATAAAAAGCACAAGTAATTTACTGACTAGGTATTTTATTGGAATTGTATTTCAAATCTCCTTAATAATGGTGCTCTTGTTTTTAGGTCTAAGTATACTAGGTGTTGAAAATGCCTTACTCATCGCCTTTCTTGCAGGGTTATTCAATGTAATTCCATATGTAGGACCACTTATTGGAATATCAATAGGCCTATTACTAGGCATTACAGGTTCTATGCAACTTGATTTTTATTCTCAAACAGTCCCCTTATTAGCAGGAATGCTTATCGTATTTGCAATTGTACAATTACTAGATAATTTTGTATTTCAACCCTTAATATTCTCTAATAGCGTGAAGGCACATCCATTAGAAATCTTTGTAGTTATACTAATGAGCGCAACACTTGGTGGGATTTTAGGAATGGTGCTTGCGATACCAGTTTATACAATCCTAAGAGTTTTTGCAAAAGAATTCCTTACCCGATTTAAGGTGGTAAGGAGTCTAACAAAAAACATTTAAGGAGAATTACTTTCCTTAATCCTTTCAGAAATTTTTTTATTTAGATACTCCTCCGCTGTAAGTCCTGAATTTAAAAACTCTAAATTGGCTTTTGCATTCTTAGCTTCTTCAGAATCTGGATATTCTTTTATTAACCTATTGAAAAGCTTTTTTGAATGAACAAGATCATTAATAGAAGATTGATAAATAAGTGCTGCTCTAAGAAGCGCAGCTGGAGCTAACTCATCCTCAGGGTATCTTTTTTGAAGTAATTTAAAAGTTTCAGCACCTCCTAATACATCGTCTTTGCTATTCTTGTATTCTGCTAGTTTCATAAGGTACGCTGGTGACTTTGGGTGATCAACATTCAGCTCTACAAAAGAATCTATAAGGTGATATAGGGAGTCTGTAACATTTCTATAAGCAGGACTCTTTAGGCTGGGCAGGGCCTTTTGCCTTTTCCCCATAGCAACGATCTGTTCCTCTAAGCTAACTTGCTTATTACAAGACAATAGCCCGATTGCAACTACGAACAGAAACAAGAAAGTAGAATTAATTTTATTCATGGGGCAAAGTTGCTATTATTTTACCAATCTTCAAATCTATAATTTATAAAAGGCAAAATGATTTTGTAGTCTTGTAAACTAAGTTTACCTTTGGCCTTCAGTATGACCGTCTTGCATCCTGAATTCCTATGGGGTTTCCTTGCACTACTTATCCCAATAATAGTGCACCTTTTCCATTTCAGAAGGTTCAAAAAAGTAGATTTTTCAAACGTACGCTTCCTTAAAAACATAGAGAAGCAACAAGAAAACAAAAGAAAATTAAAGTACTATCTCATACTTGCAAGCAGACTACTCGCAATAACTTTCCTTGTTCTCGCTTTTGCAATACCTCTAAAGAAAAAGGATGCAAAATCTGGCGAAAAAGAGACCAAACACATTAGTGTCTTTATTGACAACTCACTAAGTATGGCAAGCACAAGTGCTGATGGCATCCATCTTGAAGTAGCAAAAAATAGAGCAAGAGACATCATAAATAATTTTTCTATAACAGATAAATTTCAAGTAATCTCCAATGACTTTAACGTTGGCTCTTCCAGGTATTACGGACCAGATAAGGCAATTGAAAAAATAGATGAAATAGAAGTATCTGCTGCAAGCAAAGCATTACAACAAGTTCTTAACTGGCAAAAAAGCAACTCACCAAACACTAATTTAGAACGTTTTATCCTTTCAGATTTTCAAAAAACAATAGCGGATTTCTTACCAGATTCAAAATTAGACAACAACACCTACTTGGTTCCTTTGCCTCTAAACTTGGAGGAGAACCTATCGATTGACTCTTGTTGGTTTAGTTCCCCAACACTTGCAACAAAGGAAAAAATTACTCTTAATGCGATAATCAAAAACTACAGCAAAGAGGCAGCTGCAGAAAACGTATTAACGCTTTATGTTAATGACAAGGTCAAATCAACTTCTTCTTTTGAAATAGCACCCCTTAGCAGCAAAGAAATAGAACTTAGTTTCAAATTAGATAAAGAAGGATACTCAAGCGGATATTTATCCATTTCACAAGACATAAGAACATTTGACGACAAGCTTTATTTTACATTTAACACTGCAAATAGATCAAAGGTTTTAACAATTAATGGAAATACGGGCAATAAATTCATCAAAACGCTTTATTCCTCCAATGAACAAATAGAATACAAAGAAGTTTCAATGAATGGAGTAGATTATTCTAAAATCAAGACCTACGATTTAGTTGTACTTAACGAATGCTCCAATGTTTCAAATGCTCTATTATCAGCTTGCAACGAACTGACTGAAGAAGGTGGTAACATCTTGCTTATTCCCTCTCAAGATGGCAGCAATAAAGCCTTTACTAACTTTGGATTTTCTTTAAAAGAGAAAAACAATGGCAAAGTAAGGTTTGGTGATGTTGCTCTAAAGACCCCTTTCTTTGCTGGTGTTTTTGAACAATTTAAGAAACAAAACTACGATGCGTTTACAACGCAATACTTCAATCTGAGTGGAGGAAATTCCCTTTTTGGCTTAGCCAATGGAAAACAATATGTAAATATGAAAACTAGTAATAAAGGCTTTGCTTTTGCTACAGCTGCACCTTTTCAGATGACCTGGACAGATTTCCCAACTTTTGATTTCTTCGTACCATTTATGTTAAGAGCTACTAACTACGGAAAGAATAGTGAACAATTGTTTCAGACAATAGGTACCAATTCCTTTTTCAAAGTTAAACTCCCAAATACTGATTTTGAAAGACTTATACTTAAAAACAAAAACCAAGAATTTATTCCAGAAACAAAATTCAGTAGAGAGGGACTATTATTAAGAGCAAATGAAAACATAAAATCCGATGGTATCTTCCAAATGAAGAAAGCAGGAGAAGAAACAACCCTAGCTCAAATAGCCTTCAATTACAATCGAATGGAATCAGAAATAGAAGGGATTAGCCCTGATGCGTTAAAAGAAATGGGTTTTCAAAATGTACTTTCCGCCAATCCGGAAAAATTTGAATCCACACTCAAACAAAATTCTAAAGGAAAGCCCTATTGGAAGTATTGCATATTGCTTACCTTGCTGTTTTTAGGCTTCGAAATTTTAATTATAAAACTAATGAAAACATAAAATGGATGGACTAGTTATAAAAAATGTTAAGATAATAGACAAGAGCTCCAGCCATCATGGTAAAGTAGTGGATGTTCTTATAGAAAAAGGGAAATATTCCAAAATTGGGAAAAACCTTAGTCACAAAAACAAACTAGATGCTAAAAACTGTATTCTTACCCAAGGTTTAATTGACTTAAGAGCATTTGTACAAGATCCTGGTGAAGAATACAAGGAGGATTTTAATTCCATGAATAATCTAGCACTTGCAGGAGGTTTTACAACAATATGCATCCATCCGGATGGGTCAAACTCCCTTCAGAAAAAACAAGACATTGAATACTTAAATACTATAAACAAAAAAAACACTGTTACTTTTATTCCTATTGCGGCATGCACAAATTCCCTAGAAGGAAAAGAGGTAAGCGAAATGTTTGACATGAAATCTTGCGGAGCAAAAGGTTTCTCGAATGGAAACAATCCAATAGCTCATGCAGGTGTAATGAATCGGATTCTACAATATGCCTCAAACATTGACACCACTCTTTTTGTCCATGCTCAATTGGACTATTTGGCTCCAAATTGGCAAGTAAACGAAGGGCTTAACAACATTAAGACAGGACTAAAAGGATTACCTAATATTGCAGAAAGTATTATTATTAATAGAGATTTAGCATTAGCTAAGTACAATAAAACAAGAATCCATTTTTCACATGTCTCAACAGCCGAGTCTGTTTCGTTAATTAAAAAAGCAAAGAAGGAAGGCATAAAAGTAACAGCAGATGCAAGTATTATGCATCTATTGTTTAATGATGAAAAGATCCTAGAGTTTGACTCTAGTTTCAAGTGCAATCCCCCATTAAGAAGCAAAAAGGACCAAGAAGCATTAATAAGTGGTTTAAAGGATGGAACAATAGACGCTATCTGCACTGACCATTATGCCCAAGACTCCGAATCCAAAATTGTAGAATTTGACCAAGCAGAATATGGAATCTCTACTGCACAATGGACATTCGCAAAGGCATATGAAAAATTAGCACAACTAATAGGCCTTGAGACACTTACTGAAGCCTTTACTAGTTCCCCAAGAGCAATACTTGAAATTGAAAAAAATGAAATTGAAGTAGGTAATTCAGCTAACTTCATGGTGTTTTCTGAAGATCAAACATGGAATCTAGATTCAAAATCAAATAAATCTAAATCCGTCAACTCTCCATTCTTTAATACAGAAATAAAAGGGAAGGTAATTGCATGTGGAGTTAATAAAGATATTACCCTTTACTAGAAAAGAAATAAAACTATAATGCGTATTATTGTATTAAAATAGAATCATTGATAGACGAAATTTTAGAAGATAGAGAGCACCAATTGCTTAATAATAACAACAAACCTTCTCCTTGGAAAACAGGGATAAAATGGGGAATCATTGGTGGATTAGGACTCATAGTATATAGTCTAATGAGCTACGTCCTAAAAGAAAACGTATTTAAGGCTGGACTAATTGATTTTCTTATTCTTTTTATTTTATTAGTTACTCCCATTGTACTTTCTCAGAAGGAACATAAGGTTAAAGAGCTTTATAATGAAATGTCCTATGGGAGAGCATTGGGTATAGGTACTATTGTAGCTCTTATTGCTGGCATTCTACTTGCGCTATGGAATGTGGTACTGTATCACTTTATTATCTCACCTGAGGAGTTGGAACAAGGAGTTCAATTTACAGTCGAAACAACTATTGAAATGATGGAAAAAATTGGTGCTGAAATGACTGATGAAATGGTAGAATTACAAGAATCAGAAACAAGAAAAGGCTTCAGACCAACTAGCCAAATTATCAGCGGAACCTTAATGAAAACATTCATTGGGTTTATTATTTCCCTTATCACAAGTATCTTTACAAAGCAAAACTAAGTTTGAATATTTCTATTGTTATACCGCTACTAAACGAAGACGAATCCTTACCAGAATTAGCTGCATGGATAAAGAAGGTTATGGAAGAAAATAGCTTCTCTTATGAAGTCATTTTTATTGACGATGGTAGCAAGGACAATTCTTGGAACGTAATCAAGAATTTAGCAAAAGACAATTCCAATATCAGAGGAATTAAATTCAGAAGAAATTACGGTAAATCTGCTGCACTAAATACTGCTTTCGCAGAGGCACAAGGCGACGTTGTGATAACCATGGATGCAGACTTACAAGATAGCCCAGATGAGATCCCTGCCCTCTACAAAATGATAATGGAGGATGAGTTTCATTTGGTTTCTGGATGGAAAAAGAAAAGATACGACCCAATTACAAAGACTCTACCAACTAAATTATTCAATGCTGCAACAAGAAAGATGAGTAGTATTAAATTAAACGATTTTAATTGCGGTTTAAAGGCTTATAAAAAAGAAGTGGTAAAAGCACTTGAAGTCCATGGTGAAATGCACAGATACATCCCGGTTCTTGCCAAATGGCAGGGTTTTGATAAGATCGGTGAAAAAGTAGTAGAACATAGAGCCAGGAAATATGGTAATACTAAATTTGGTATTGAGCGTTTCATAAATGGATTCTTAGATCTAGCAACAATTTTCTTCATGTCAAGGTTTGGCAAAAGGCCCATGCATTTCTTTGGGTTATTTGGAACATTAAATTTTCTCATAGGATTCTTAATTGCCTCCTACCTTGGCATTAAAAAGCTTGTAGTTCTTTCTCAAGGTGGTAAAGCACCATTAGTAACGAACGACCCATGGTTCTATATCGCACTTGCAATAATGATTATTGGAACTCAATTATTCTTAGCAGGGTTCTTAGGTGAACTCATTTCCAAAAATGATGTGAATAGAGGGAACTATAGCATCGATGAGAAATTCTAAACACCAAGTATCAATAAATAAAAAATCGCCCAAAGCAAAAGGAGAGATTTTTGATGACTACTAAACACTGATTTGTAAAAAGAATTAATATCTATTATGTGCGGAATAAGCCACGCAATATCTTTCATAGCCATGTCCCTAATAGAACAATTTGATACTCAAATATGAGGAGAATTAAAGCTCAATACAAGAACCAAACCCTGTAAGGCATGTTTCCATTCTTAAACGGTAAATCTAAATTTAAAAGATTTAATTAAGCTGCTTGGAAATCCATTTTCTTAATGGCATTTTCAATATCCTTCTTGTTGATGGAAATTGTTTTGCTTTTATTTGATGGTGCATCAAACATATAATCGAGCATAATACTTTCACAAATACTTCTAAGACCTCTAGCTCCCAAATCCATTTCAATTGCCTTATCTACAATAAAATCAATTACTTCATCCGAAAACTTCAATTCAATATTTTCTAATTCAAACAATTTTTTATATTGCTTGATAATGGCATTCTTTGGGTCTGTTAAAATACTTCTTAGTGTTTTCTTATCTAGTGGATCTAAGTGTGTATGGATAGGCAATCTACCAATGATTTCAGGAATCAAACCAAAAGTTCTTAAATCCATTGGACTCAAAGCTGAAAGTATGTTTCTTCCTAAATCTCTTTTCTTATCGTTTGACTGAAATCCTAGTGACTGACTACTAATTCTTCTTTCAATAATTTTATTAATACCCTCAAAAGCACCACCACAGATGAAAAGTATGTTCTTAGTATCTATTTGAACGTAATTTTGATCAGGGTGTTTCCTTCCTCCTTTAGGAGCAATGTTTGCAACTGTTCCTTCTAAAATTTTCAACAAGCCTTGTTGCACACCTTCCCCTGAAACATCTCTTGTGATAGATGGATTGTCCGACTTGCGAGCAATCTTATCAATTTCATCTACATAGATGATACCTCTTTCCGCTAGCTCTGGTTTGTAGTCTGCAGCTTGTAAAAGTCTGGAGATTATGCTTTCTACATCTTCTCCTACATAACCTGCTTCTGTTAATACAGTTGCATCTGCGATACAAAATGGTACTTGTAGGACTCTTGCAAGTGTCTTAGCAAGTAATGTTTTACCTGTCCCAGTGTCACCAACCATAAGAATGTTAGATTTCTCTAATTCAACTTCATCCTCCTTCTTATCAAACAATATTCTTTTGTAATGGTTATATACTGCAACGCTCATTACTTTCTTAGCCTCATCTTGCCCAATAACATAATCATCGAGCTTGTCTTTTATGTCCTTAGGTTTAAGAAGTTTCATGTGAGATTCTAAATCCCAATCATTTTTCTTAATGGGTTTATCTGCAAGCTGTGCAGCAACCATTTGTTGAGCTTGATCTGTACATAAATTGCAGATATTTCCAGATTCTCCGGTAACCAATAATTGCACAGCATCTTCAGGTCTACCGCAAAAGGAACAAACCGATGAACTCTTCTTATCAGCCATTATTTTTTCTTTGTTTTAGTATTGTTTGCTAGAACTTCGTCAATCATACCATATGCCTTTGCTTCGTCTGCTTTCATCCAATAATCCCTATCCGAATCTGCTTCCACTTTAGAATATTTTTGACCCGAATGGTTTGCAATAATATCGTATAACTCTTTCTTAAGCTTTAAAATTTCTCTTGCAGTGATTTCAATATCAGAAGCTTGTCCAGATGCACCTCCTAATGGTTGGTGAATCATTACCCTAGAGTGAGGTAAAGCCGTTCTCTTACCTTTGACCCCTGCACACAATAATACTGCTCCCATAGAAGCTGCAATACCGGTACATATAGTAGCAACATCAGAACCAATGTATTGCATTGTATCGTAAATCCCTAGTCCTGCATAAACACTTCCTCCCGGTGAATTTACATAAATTTGAATGTCTCTATTAGGATTAGTACTTTCTAAAAAAAGCAATTGTGCCTGAACAACATTTGCAATGTAATCATCTATTCCTGTACCCAAAAAAATGATTCTATCTGCCATCAATCTTGAAAATACATCAACTTCTCTAAATGGCATAGGTCTCTCTTCAATAACCGTTCTAGTCATTCCCTGTGGTCCTCCTAAAGTACTTTCTATATAACTATCTAAGTGCATACTGCTAAACCCTTTGTGCTTAGTGGCATATTTCTTAAATTCTTTTCCGTAGTCCATAATAATTTATTTGTTATTGCAATTTAGACCAAAAAATGGGTTCCGCAAAATAATGTTTTCTGCTCTTACCCAATATTTGTGCATAAAAAAAGGGAATATTATTCCCTTTTAAAAATCTAGTATTGAAGCTCTTGCCACTTCTCTCCAAACTTCTCTTTGGAAAGCTTTTTATCTTTAATTGTGATAGTATTTTTTACATGCTCCAAAACCATTTTATCTGCAACGGCATCATGGAAGCTTCGCACCATATTTTCATTTTGCATCATTTGAGGTTTGTATTCTTGTATCATTTCTGGGCTAGGCATTCCATATCCCATTCTTTGGTATTCTCCAATCAAGTAAATCTCTGCTTCCCTTTCTATTTGATCCTCAGAAACTTTAATGTCATTCTCCTCCATTGCTCTCTCTTTAATCAAAGTCCATTTCAAAGCAACCTTCTCCTTTTCGTATTTCTCTTCTACATTATCTAGATTGTAATGCTCCTCTTTTGCTTTAACCAACCATCTTTTCAAGAAAGTATCTGGCAAAGCCAATTTATGCTTCTCAACCATCGTATTCATAATACGAGTATTTAACATCTTCTCAGCATCATCAACGTTCATTCTATTTAAAGACTCCGAAACTTTTTCTTTAAGCTCCTCTTCACTCTTCACATTGTCTTTACCAAAAGTCTTATCGTATAAATCCTGATTCAATTCCGCAGGAATCATTCTTTTAATCTCCTTCACTTCAATAGAGAAATCCTTGTTTAAATCTGCAACACCTTCTTTAGGGATTCCCAGGGAAGAAGATATTACAGTTTCATTTTCAGAAAACAATTTATTTACATCTACCTTAATCACTTCTGCGACTTTCTTACCAGTAAAGGCTTTTTTAGTTTTCGCATCCTTAACAAACTTCAAGGAGAAACTAAATTCTTTTTTGTCAATACCGCCGTTCAATGGCGCTCCTTTAGAGTCTAATTCAGTAGCATATGCATAAATGATGTCATCCTCTTCTGCAGTTTTAGCTTCAGTAAGTTCCCCAAAGTTTCTTTGGATCATTTCTATTTCATCCTCCACATCTTTAGGGTCAATTTCAACAAAGAACTTCTCTATTTTGTCCTTAGCCGAAATACTCAATTTGAAATCTGGAGCAAGTCCTAAATCAAAATTAAACTCGTACTTCTCTAATCCATGGTTTATTTCTTCTGGCTCCTCTGCAGATGCAAGAGGCTGACCTAAAATATCAATCTTGTTTGTCTTGATGTAGTCTAGCATATTATTTACAGCTATCTTGTTTAACTGATCTGCTAATACAGACTTTTCATACATTTTTTTCACAAGACCCATTGGTGTTTTTCCTGGTCTAAAACCATTCATGCTCACCTTCTTTTGGATTTGCTTCAATTCTTTATTCACCTCCGTTTCATAGTCCTCTTTTACTACTTCCACTGTTAACTTGGCATTTAAATCATCGATATTCTTAAGAGTTACGTTCATTTTATAAATTCTTATAGATTTTAACTAAAAAAATAAAGCGAATAACAATAATTAAAGAGTTTCTCTTTACTGTTGTCATTCGCTCTAAAGTGCGGATGAAAGGACTCGAACCTTCACACCGTAAGGCACTAGATCCTAAGTCTAGCGTGTCTACCAATTTCACCACATCCGCAGGTTATTAATAATAGGAACAAAACCTCTTTGTTAAAAGGAGTGCAAATGTAATTTTTTTTGTCATTATGCACAATACAGAACAAAAAAAAATGCAGCTCATTTTATTAAGCCGCATTTTCATATTTTAAATTCCTATTTTACCAGTCATTGTCTAAGTCCTCTCCCAAAAATGGAGGATCCTTTAAAGCCTTTTTTAATTCTGCAACAAACTCTTTGATATCAATATCTACGTTACGCAACAATTTATCATTAGCTTCAATGTCCTTATCACTTTTCACATAGTACTCCATATAGGTTCTTTGAGGGTCTTTTTGAGCCCCAAGTGGCGGTGTAATGTGCACAAAGTTCGACACATCGTATTTATACCTGTAGTCTTGAAACCTTAATATTAACTTATACTCGTAATCACCTGCTTGGGCTTTTGCAAATTTATTTTTCCTTAAGTACATAGGCTTTTTAACAGTCAATACCATTTTCTGCATCGCTTCATCTTCACTGATAAATTTCTTCAATGATTTCTTTCCATATAAGGAGGTCAAGAACTTGCGACTTCTAATGTACAAAGAATCTGCCATGCACTCCTCACAATCCTCTTCTTCTATTATCTCCGAATAGTAAATTAACTCTCTTATGGAATCAAAAGGCATTTGAATTCTTTCGTAAGTAGGCCTTTTAAATTGATACATTTTTGCCGAGTAATCTTCTGCTTCCGTCATGGTTGAACTAGCTCCCCAATCATCCATTCCTTCCATATACTCTCCACTTCCATCGTCACCAAAAAGGCTATCAGAAGAAGCAGTATCTTTTGCTACTTCGCCTTCGTCATCATACACATCATCATCCCATTGTGCGTTACTCACCTGACTCATCATAACGAATCCAGTAAATAATAATACTTTCACAATCCAATTCTTTTTCATAGGTTTTTGGTCAAAATTTAAACTATATAATGCAAAAAGTGAGCCAAGTCATTTTTGCGTCGAACAAAATTAATTATTCCAATGAGAAAACCAAATAATTATTTAGTTTTACAGCAATGAAAAGCAATTATATTACATTAATATATAACACTTTAAATAAAGTTTCCACAAAGCTCTGCCTTTTTGGCTTTCTAATACTAATATCAGCCAGTTGCAACACTAAACAAAACTCTATGGAGTCTACTAAATTTAAAATACAAAACCATTCCTTTGGCAATCAAGAAGCCATTGCAATTAATCACATTCATTTGAACCTTGATGTGAGCTTTGAAAGCAATCAGCTCATTGGATTTGCCAAGATTAAATTCACAAACCTAAATGGCACTAATGTGCTTATTTTAGATCAAAAAGAATTGATTATTGAAAAGGTTACAACCAATAAGGATGAGGTTTTGGATTTCTCAATAGGTCCTAAGAATCCTGATTTAGGGTCACCCTTGTTAATAAACTTAAAAAAAGGAGTAGATGAGGTTATTGTTTATTACAAAACCACCAAGGAGTCAGAGGCTATACAATGGCTATCTCCGGAGCAAACAGCTGGTAAAAAAACACCTTTTTTATTTACTCAATCTCAAGCAATATTAGCTAGGACTTGGGTCCCTCTTATGGATGCGCCTTCCGTCCGCTTTACCTACTCTGCTGACATAACCTGCCCTAAGAACTTAATGGCTCTAATGAGTGCAAGTAACCCGACTCAAAAATCATTAGATGGCAAATATTCATTTGATATGCCGCAACCAATCCCTTCTTATTTAATGGCATTAGCGGTAGGAGATATAAACTACCGTAAACTCGGTGGAAACTGCGGAGTATACTCAGAGCCTGAGATGATGGAGAAATCCATTTACGAATTTGCAGATTTAGACACAATGATTAAAAGTGCTGAATCTCTTTATGGAGATTATGCCTGGGGCAAATACGATTTACTAGTTTTACCCGCCAGTTTCCCATTTGGAGGCATGGAAAATCCAAGATTAACTTTTGTGACCCCTACCATAATAACAGGTGATAGGTCTTTAGTAGCTTTAGTAGCCCATGAACTTGCTCACTCTTGGTCAGGTAACTTGGTGACAAATGAGAGCTGGGACGACTTTTGGCTTAACGAAGGCTTCACAGTATATTTTGAACAAAGAATAATGGAAGAAATCTTTGGTGCACAGTATTCCAATATGGAAACAGAAAATGGGTACAAAGAATTGCTGGAAGAAATTGAAACTATTTCAAAAGAGAATCCGGATGACACAAAATTAGAACTTAAGCTAGCTGGGAGAAACCCTGATGATGGTATGACATCCATCGCCTATGAAAAAGGTAGATTTTTGCTTACGCTAATAGAATACACAGTTGGGAGAAAAGAATGGGATACATTCCTCAATAAGTATTTTACTGAAAATGCATTTAAGACAATGAATACAGCCCGATTTATGGAGTACATAAACTCTAATTTACTGTCTAAAAATGAAGAATGGGCTAACCAGATTCAATTAGAAAAATGGATTTACGAACCTGGCTTACCTGCTAATTGTCCTAAGGTTTCCTCCACTTTACTAGATACTGTCAGACTGGCAATTACCAACTTTGAAAAGAATGCGGACGCAACTCAAATTGATGGGAACAAATGGACTACGCACCAGTGGCTTTACTTCTTAAGAAATTGTGACAAATCCGTCATTCAAGAAAACCTTTCTTCTCTGGACAATCAATTCAGATTTACGGCATCATCCAACAGTGAAATCCTCTGTGATTGGTTCAAACACGGTATTGAATGCTCCTATAAAGAGAATGATTTTAAGAGTAAATTAGAAACCTTTTTATCAACAGTTGGAAGAAGGAAATTCTTAGAGCCACTTTACCTTAGACTTGCTGAGCACAACAAAGAATGGGCAAAAGATGTATTTTCAAGAGCAAAAAACGGCTACCATTCAGTAGCAACAAATACAATTGAAGAAATCTTAAAATAAAGTGTTAAGCTTTTCAAATTCAATTGAAGAAAAATTAAATTGGCTTATAGCCAAGAATAAAGAAGTTAGTCTTTTCATTAAGCGAGACGACCTAATCCATCCCATCATAAGTGGTAACAAATGGCGAAAATTGCACCTCCTAGTTGAAAAAGCAATAAGAGAAGGAAAAACGGAAATTGTTACTTTTGGTGGCGCATACTCAAATCATTTATTAGCTACAGCCTGCGCAGGAAATCTTTATGGCATCAATACTAAAGGGATTATCCGAGGCCAAGAATTCAAAAATCTGAACCCTCAATTAAGCCTATGTAAGAGATATGGTATGGAGCTTTGTTTTGTTTCTAGAAATGAATACAACAATAAGGCAATGCTTTCCGAGAAACATCAAAACGAATCCAATGTTGAAATAGACGAGGGAGGAAGAGACCCTTTAGCAATAGAAGGCGCTAGGACGATCATTAAAGAGCTCGATACAGAATACGACTACATTGTTTTACCTACAGGGACTTGTACAACCCTAGAAGGGATTTGTAAAGAAATAAGAAAGGCAAACCTAAGCACTAAAGTTATTGCATTTTCCGCTTTAAAGGAAAACAATGCCGATTACAAACGCATTAAAGAGCTCATTGAACTAGTAGATTGGAGAGACGAAACTACCTTCGGCGGATATGGGAAGTTTAACAAGAAACTTCTAGATTTCATGGATTTATTTATCCAAGAAACAGGTATTGTTATTGATCCCATTTATCAAGGTAAAATGTTTTACGGACTAGCCAATTTAATTAAACAAGATTACTTTCAACCAAATAGCAAAGTTTTATGCATACATACTGGAGGGAATCTTGGTCTTTACACAAACAAGGTCAACGAATACTATTTATGACTTAAGACAAACCCTCTTAAGTAAAAGGTATGAAAACCTGCATTTGAAAACATTTGAAAACTGTTTTCAATTTCACCAGTTTTATGGTAGGAATCAAATATTACCATCACTTTAATTTCTTCCCCAATTTTTATTGCTGTCTTTTTAAATTCCACAACACTACAACCGCAAGAGGGCCAAATTTGCCTAATAAACAAATCGTAATCCCCCATATTTTTTACTTTAAAAATTGCCCTTACAGTATCCCCTTCTTGGATAGTATCAAAAAAATGCTCCAGTCTATCTATCTCTATAATAGTACTCGTATCCTCTTCTTCATAGTTGTCTTGTGCATTCACCCCAAGAGGCAGAAGAGCCATTAATAAAAACAATATATTTTTTAGTTTTTTCATTTCAAAAAAAATCCCTTCTTGAAAAAGAAGGGATTTTAAATAATACTACTATTCTTAGTTTCCAATTCTTACCGGAGAAGTTGGTTCTACAACTTTCGCAAGAACCTTCCCTCTTATGTATAGAGTTACAGACTTTGCATTTGAGGTTACAGTAATCGACTTGTTAAAGTTTTGTCCTGCCTTACCACTTGAATTAAAGTTAATATCAATTTTTGCAGTTTCTCCTGGCTTGAGAGGTTCTCTACTCCAATTAGGTGCAGTGCAACCACAAGAAGGTCTTACATTAGTTAAAACTAAATCTACATTACCTGTATTTTTATACTCAAAAGTTGTTTTGGCCTGAGTTCCTACGACAATCTCACCAAAATTATGGGATGTCTTAGTAAATTCAATTATTGCTGTGTCATTTTGAGCAGAACCTATCTCCTTTACCTCTAATTTAACTGTGTTGTTTTGAGCAAAAACCGCTCCTGCAAATAATAAAGCTACTGCTATGATTGTTGTTGTTTTTTTCATTTTACGAATAATTTAGTTCAAATATAATTTAATTTTTATTTAATTTAGGTACAATTACGTTACCAGTTATTTCTAATGTGTCTCTACCAAGGTTAGAAATTACATAAATCTCTTTATAAAACCCTTTCGACTTTCCAGCTGAATCAAATACAATTTTTAACTCCCCAGATTTACCTTGCATTAATGGTGCTCTACTCCAAGTTGGAGCAGTACAACCACAGGATGTTTTAACATCAGTAATGATCAATGGTTCAAATTTACTATTTGTATATTTAAACACATAAGTAGCTGTTTCCCCTTGCTTCATGTCACCAAAATCATGCGTTCGAGTTTCGAAATTAATCACGCCCTCTCCAAGCACCTCATTTATAGCATCAATTCCAGCAGCACTTGCAAAAACAATAGTTGTTAAACATGTAATACTCAATAATATTAATCCTATTTTTTTCATTATAATTGTTATCTATTTATTCTATGCTAAAAATATGCCAAAATGGTAAAACCTAAAAAAAAACTAGGGCAACATTTCTTAAAGGACATGCAGATTGCAAAAAAGGTTGCCTATACCATATCTGGCTTAGATAGCAAGACAATCTTAGAAATAGGAGCTGGAACAGCAGCACTTAGTCAATACCTACTTGCTCGCTTTCCTAAAAAAGCACACTTATTAGACATCGATCAAGAATCTATTCGATATCTAAAAGAGAAATACCCTGACAACTTAGATCAAATCCATTTATTAGACTTCTTAGACAAAGAAGCTCTCTCAAAATTTGAAAAACCATATTCTATTATTGGGAATTACCCTTATAATATTTCGAGCCAAATTGTTTTTAAAATATTAGACAATAAGGAGGACGTTCCAGAATGGGGTGGCATGTTCCAAAAAGAAGTTGCCCAAAGAATCGCAGCTCCTAATGGCTCAAAGACCTATGGAATATTATCCGTACTGACTCAAGCCTACTACAAAGTATCCTATGAATTTACTATTCCACCACATGTGTTTAACCCACCACCAAAAGTAGATTCAGGAGTATTGAAAGCAAGTAGGTATAGAACAGAAATTGACCATTTGATCTACGAAGAATTTAAGGATATAGTAAAGACAGCTTTTAACCAAAGAAGAAAGACCCTTTCAAATGCCCTAGGGAAATATGGTATTGAGAAAATTACTTGGGAACAAAATGATTTTGCTAAATTGCGAGCCGAACAACTATCGGTAGATCAATTTATTCGGTTGGCTTTATTTGTTCAAGAGAATAAAATATGAATCAAGCAATCATAGATAAAGAACTAATAGAGAAGCTCATAATTGCCATAAATGAGGCAAACGAATCACGCACTCTTGAAATTCTTGATGAATTTTTCGCAGAAGACATTGCTGAAATTTTCTACGACATTGAGCTAGAAGAAGCGAAGTACATCATATCTATACTGGATCAAGACAAAACAGTTAATGTCCTTAGGGCATTAGATGACGATATTCTTAAAAGATTCTTTAAAGGTTATACATCACAAGAAATTGCAGAATATTTCATTGAGCACCTTGACTCAGATGATGCAGTAGACATAATAAACAACCTTGACTCACAACAGTCTGGAGAGGTTATTTCCTATATAAAGGACGAAGAATTTGCACAAGACGTTATGTCCTTATTGCATTACGATGCAAATGTTGCAGGTGGATTAATGGCGAAAGAGCTTATCGCTGTGCAATTAGATTGGGACGTAAATCAATGCATAGAGGAGATAAGGAAACAAGCCGAAAATGTAGAAAAGATTTTCACTGTTTATGTGGTAGATAATAAGAATAAGCTTCAAGGAATGGTTTCCTTAAAGCGCATAATATTGGCTAAGCCAACAGCTAAAATAAGCGAGATTTATAAAGAAGAAATGGTCTCCGTACTAGCTTCCACATCAGGTGAAGAAGTTTCTCAAATCATGGACAAGTACGACCTTGTTGCGTTACCAGTTATTGACTCTAAAAACAGATTGCTTGGTCGAATCACAATTGATGATGTCGTAGACTTTATAAAAGAGGAAGCAGACAAGGACTATCAAATGGCATCTGGTCTTTCTGAGAGTGTGGAATCGACTGATAAGGTTTGGATTCTTACAAGAGCAAGGTTACCCTGGTTGTTAATTGGTCTATTTGGAGGAATGGCAAGTTCTTCAATCATTTCACTATTTGAAGGGGACATAACCAACGTACCAGCCTTAGCATTTTTCATGCCCCTAATTGCAGCAATGGGGGGTAATGCTGGGGTACAATCTGCTGCAATAGTGGTTCAAGGCCTTGCCAATAATACTATTGTTGAAGGAGGTATTTGGAAAAGAGTGACTAAAGAACTTCTTGTTTCCTTAGTGAATGGACTAATCTGCTCTGCAGTCATTTTAACTTATACTTTATTTACAGGATACCAAGCAGACCTTTCGTTAACCGTAGCAATATCCTTAGTCTCCATTATCATTTTTGCCTCAATATTAGGTACTATAACACCTCTTATTTTAAATAAATTTAATATTGACCCAGCACTTGCTACAGGACCTTTTATCACTACATTAAATGATGTAATAGGTCTGGGACTCTACTTCATTATGGGGCAATTACTACTTGGCACATTTTAACTATGGAAAAGAACATCGGAGATAAAGACAAACTAATAAGAGTAATGGCAGGAGCTGTTATTGTCACGATGTATTCACAAAAGCTTATTGAAAATGGGATTGGTTATGTCGGTTTGGGAATAGCACTCTCTCTTTTACTTACTGCTTTGTTGCGTAAAAGTCCTCTTTATGAAATGTTTGGAATTAACACCAACAAAAAGGAATAGCTCAAAATACTTTATAGATTTATTCTTTGTTTATTGGCTATGCCTATATTTAAAAAACATTAGCCTTCTCTCAACTTCTGTTCTTTAATCTTGTTCTTTAGCAACTACAAAAGACAAAGTCGCCATTGGGCAAGTCTGGAACAGAAATTAGAAATGCCTCAGCAAAAGCATATAGCGACAAACATTCCTGCAGTTACAAAACAGGTCAAAATTATTTAAAACCGGGTGGTAGTCTGTGTGTAAAACTGTTTATAACATTCTCTAAGAAATTATCATTTCTTTCTAATTTTGCAATGCAATTATGGCCAAAAGAAGAAAAATAAAAAAGCAGCCCAGTGCAATACCTTCCATAGTAAGTATGGCTCTAGTTATGTACCTTCTAATTATACTTTCTCTTGTTGTCTTTAATGCAAACTCACTATCTAAATCATTAAAGGAAAGTATTAATTTTAGAGTTTTCCTAATGGAAGATGCCACAACTGAGGATGCCATAAAACTTCAAATGTCTATGGAGGAGCAACCTTATTTCAAAAGTATTGAATTCATAAGTAAGGAAGAAGCAGCAGATGAAATGAAAAAAGACCGAGGACATGACTTTGTAGAAACCTTAGGTTTCAATCCTCTATCCCACTCACTTGAAATAGTTTTAAAATCCGATTATGCAAAGGAAGAAAGACTAAATAGCATCATTAAGACATTGGAAAAGAATCCAAAGGTCTTTGAAGTAAGCTACCAGAAAGGAATATTAAACAACTTGAATAAAAATTTAAGAATTATTAGTTTGATTCTATTTGGACTATGTATCGTCTTTTCTGTTATTGCAGCTGGACTAATTAATGGAACCATAAGACTTAACCTTTTTTCAAGAAGGTTTATCATAAAAAGCATGCAATTAGTAGGAGCAACAGAATGGTTCATTACCAAACCACTTATTGGCAGATTTGTACGTTATGCCGTAACAGCAAGTATAATAGCAGCAGCTCTAGTTGCAGCGAGTTTATGGGCTCTTGTTCAAATCTTTCCAGATTTATTAATTTTTAATAATCCCCCTCTATTTGTTTTTATATTTTGCGTAACTTTGCTTTTTGGAATTGTAATAGTAGCAATGAGTACATACAGCGCCACAAAAAAATATTTAAGAATTAACCTAGACGAACTATATTAAATTATGTCAAACGCAAAAGCAGCTAAGAAAGAACCAAAAAAGCAAAATGTAGCGAATGAAGCAAACAAGGCTTTTATTTTTAAGAAAGAGAACTACATTCTTACCATAGCTAGTGTTTGTGTTATTGCATTGGGTTTTGTATTAATGAGTGGAAGCGAAGGTGATATTTATGACGCTAGAAGGACTAAATTAGCACCTATAGTAGTTTTATTAGGATTTGCCATTGGTGGCTTTGCCATATTTTTTAAATCCAAAGTTAAGTCAGAATAAATATGCCAGAGGAGTTAAGGGCTCTCATTCTTGGTATTGTTCAAGGATTAACTGAATTTTTACCTGTAAGCAGTAGTGGTCATTTAGAAATAGCAAAGGTTCTGTTGCCGCAAAAAACTATTACAGAAGAGGGTTTGCTTATGACAGTAGTACTGCACTTTGCAACAGCTCTAAGTACTGTATTTATATTTAGGAACGATTTAATTAAAATTTTCAAGGGCTTATTTGAATTTAAACGAAATTCTGAATTTAGGTTTTCAGTAAGTATAATCTTGTCCATGGTTCCGGCTGCATTTGTTGGTGTATTTTTTGATGATTTAATTGAATCTTTTTTTAATGGTAATATTTTGTTAGTTGGCACCATGTTAATCTTGACTGGTCTTTTACTTTTCCTTGCCGACAAAGCAAAAAACACAAACAAAGAAGTCTCCTATGTACATGCAATTATTATAGGAATATCTCAAGCGATTGCTATTCTTCCTGGAATTTCAAGATCTGGAGCTACTATTTCAACATCTGTTCTACTGGGTATTGATAGAGAAAAAGCAGCAAGATTCTCTTTCCTAATGGTAGTGCCATTAATTTTCGGAAAAATTGCTAAAGACATTCTTAGTGATGATTTCAATTTGGACAAAATCCAGATGACATCATTGGGAATTGGTTTTATTGCTGCATTCCTTACTGGTCTATTTGCTTGCAAATTAATGATCAAATTAGTAAAACAAAGCAGATTGATTTATTTTGCGATTTACTGCATTATTGTAGGAGTAATCAGCATAATATTAACAACAACATAAAATGAATAAAGTAGTTCAAAACGCAGAAGAAGCAATAGCTGGAATAAAGGACAACATGACTCTTATGTTGGGTGGATTTGGACTATGTGGTATTCCGGAGAATTGTATTAGCGCCTTAGTTAAATCTGGCGTAAAAGGGCTAACTTGTATCTCTAACAATGCTGGTGTGGATGATTTTGGTATCGGCTTAATGCTTCAAGGCAAACAAGTGAGAAAAATGGTTTCTTCTTACGTTGGAGAGAACGCCGAGTTTGAAAGACAATTATTACAAGGTGAATTGGAGGTAGAACTTATACCACAAGGAACACTTGCAGAAAGGTGCAGAGCAACTGGTGCAGGGATACCTGCATTTTTCACTCCGGCAGGAGTAGGTACTGAAGTAGCAGAAGGAAAAGAAATTAGATCCTTCAATGGCAAAGAATATTTACTAGAACACTCCTTTGATAGTGATTATGCTCTTGTAAAGGCATGGAAGGGCGATACACATGGAAATCTCATCTTTAAGGCTACAGCAAGAAACTTCAATCCCATGATGGCAATGGCTGGAAAAATTACCATTGTAGAAGTAGAGAAACTTTTGCCTGCAGGTGAATTAGACCCAAATGAAATTCATACACCTGGAATTTTTGTAAATAAAATTTTCCAAGGGGAAGGCTATGCAAAACGCATTGAGCAGGTTACCGTTAGGGAGAAAAATTAGAATTACTCCACACAAGAGATCATCACCTTATTTTACCTTAAATGACTTTATAGCTTTATACAAACATTCTTAGGCTCCGTAAAGAACTTAAGTGCTTCCCAACCACCTTCTCTTCCTACTCCAGAGCTCTTCATTCCACCAAATGGTGTTCGCAGGTCCCTTTCCAACCAACAGTTCACCCAAATAATCCCGCACTTTACCTTCTCACTCATGCGATGTGCTGTACTGATGTTTTGTGTCCATATGTTAGCTGCTAAACCATACTCCGTACAATTGGCATAGCCAATAACTTCTTCTTCGGTGTCAAAAGGCATGATTGTAACTACAGGACCAAAAATCTCCTCCATATTAGTTCTACAATCAAAAGCCAAACCTTCAACAATTGTTGGTTCTATGTACCAACCTCCCTCTCCTATCTGCTTTGCTTTACCACCAGTTAGAATAGTTCCTCCTTCTTCTTTCGCAAGTTCTATGTAAGACAAAACTTTATCAAAATGCATTTGGGAAACAATAGCACCCATCTTTGTATCTTCCTCGAGTGGATTTCCTACTTTCATTCTTCCTACTTTCTCGACAAAGGCATCTCTAAATTTTTCATAAATTCCTCTTTGCACAAAGATTCTAGAACCACAAAGACAGATTTGTCCTTGATTTGCAAAGGAGGAGGATATAGTGGTACGCAAGGCTTTATCAAAATCACAATCATCAAAGATGATGCTTGGATTTTTACCACCCAACTCAAGAGACAATTTCTTAAACATAGGAGCAGCAGTTCTTGCTAATCCTCTTCCTGTGCTTGAACCACCAGTGAATGAAATTACAGGGACGTCCTTATGTTCTACAAGTGCTTGCCCTACATTACCACCTAGTCCATGCACTATGTTAAATACACCAGGAGGAAACCCTGCTTCTATGCAAAGTTCAGAAAGTAAATAAGCAGTCATTGGCGTAACTTCACTTGGCTTTGCCACAACTGTATTTCCTGCAGCCAAAGCCGGAGCAATTTTCCATGTAAACAAATACAAAGGAAGATTCCATGGTGAAATACAACCTGCTACACCTATTGGTTTTCGCAAGGTGTAATTTATCATGCTCTCCGAAGTCCTATGACTTTCTGAGGCAAAATGCAATATTGCAGTTGCAAAAAATTTTATGTTGGCCTTTGCCCTAGGAATATCTACTTTCTTTGCCAACCATAATGGTTTACCATTGTCAATAGATTCCGAAAGAGCTAGTTTGTCCAAATTCTTCTCAATTAAATCAGATAGCTTAATCATGAACCCATAACGATCCTCTGCAGTAATTTCACTCCATTCAGGAAATGCCGCTTTTGCTGCCTTCACTGCAAGGTCAATGTCTTCGGCACCAGAGTCTGGAATGTATGAATATAATTTACCAGTAGCTGGATTTACATTATCTAAGTACTTTCCACTTACCGGAGCAACCAATTTGCCATTTATGTAATTCTGTATTTTTTGCACAAAGCAAAATTAAGATAAATTATACTATTCATTACAACACTAATTACGGTACAAAAAAGATTTGTTTCAAAACATAAAATATACTTCCCTTGTATAAACCAAAACTTACCTACTTTATGACTTTCATTACAAAAAAACCTCATCATCTACTTCTTTTTATAGGCCTATTTTTAATCTCGCTCAACTCTAGTGCAACATCATGCACAATAAGTGGAGCAGTTAATTCAAGCACCTCACCATGCAATAGCACAGTAGATACCATATATCTAACTGGAACATTAACAATGAACACAAATCTGAATTATGCTTTTGATGTTGTTTTTGTAATTAATGGTGGAACATTATATTGGACTAATAATGTCGATTTAATTCTTACTACGAATTCTCAACTATTAGTAATTAATGGTGGTACATTAACTGGATTTCCATGTAATTCTCAAAAAAATGTAACCTTCGGAACAGTTGATGTAATCAGTTGTAATGGAGGAGGACAAGGCACAACTCATAGTTTTGCAAGCATCAATTCTGCAGGTGGATTCAACATTGCTGTCTTACCAGTAGCACTTATTGAATTTACAGGAGTTGCTCTTCCCTCAAATAAAATAAAATTATCATGGACTACTGTTCAAGAAATAAACAACAAACATTTTGAGATTGAATGCCTAATGGGAAATGACACTTTTGAAAAAATTGGAGAATTAAAAGGAAACATTAATAGCACTAGTACTATTAATTATCAATTTACTCATAACACAAATCTTTCTTCTAGTCCTATGTATAGGTTAAAACAAGTTGATTTTGACGGGAACATACAATACTCCAAAGTCATAACTGTATTAGTAATTAACGACTTAAAAAAGGCAACTCTTAGTCCTAACCCTATTCAGCAAGGACCAAATATCAAAATAAACATAGGTAATAAGGATTTTCTTAAATTTCGTTTAATAGCCATTAATGGAACAATCCTAATGGAAGGGCCTATAGATAAAGGCATTATTAACTTAGAGCATCTTGTAAAAGGCGTAGTCTATGTGGAACTAACAGATAAGAGTAAAATCAAAACATTCCGAAAACTCATTATTACTGAATAGACTTAATACCTCTTTATTCAACTCTCCTTCTATGTAATTCTGTATTTTTATACTTTCCAATAGTAACATGTTCTATTTGAGCACACAGTTCCAAAAGAATCTTATCTTTGGAAAAAACTTGTTATGTGAAGAATTCTAATCATTCCCTTTATTGCGGTTACTCCAGCTCAATTATTGGCAAATGGCATCTTTCTAAAAATGCAAGTGATGCAACAACAATGGGGGTAGATTATAATGCTGGACTTGTCATGGGTGCAGTTAGTGATTACAGCGATTGGCAACTAAATGAAAATAGTGTCAATGCACAAAGTACAGAATATTGTACAAAGAAATTTACTGACCTAGGAATTGATTGGATTAAAAAGCAAAATAATCCTTGGTTTTGCTGGATGGCATATACTGCCCCTCATACTCCTTTAAATCTGCCACCAAATCACATGCACTCGCAAGGAAACCTTCCTTCAGACGACGCTTCTATTAACACAGACCCCGTGCTATATTTTATGGCTATGATGGAAAGTCTTGCTTATGAAATGGGAAGAATCTTAGATAGTTTACCTCAGGCAGAAAGAGAGAATACGATAGTTATTTTCATTGGTGACAATGGTTCCTTAAGAAAAGTAATACAAGACCAATATACCAAATCTCAAACTAAAGGCAAATTATACCAAGGTGGTACTCATGTGCCACTTATTGTGTCTGGGAAAGGTGTTTCAAGAAGTGGAGAAAGAGAGACAAGACTTATTCAAACAACAGATCTTTTTACCACAATTGCAGAAATTGCTGGAATAGACAAAGACTCTTATGAAGACAGTTTTAGTTTCTATTCTACTTTTAGCTCACCAGATAATTCTGCAAATGCCAGAAAGTATAACTACACGGAAATAGACCCTATTATATATACAATAAGAAACAGCAGGTATAAACTAATTCAGTTTGATGATAATAAAACAGAGTTTTACAATCTAGTCACAGATCCTTATGAGAAATCTAATTTAATAGGAGGAACTCTCTCTCAAGAAGAGGAAGATGCTAAGGCTGAACTAGAAAATGCCGTAGCAGATATAAGAAAGTAAATTATAAATTTATCCTCTTATTCTTAGGATGCTTCACTTCGTATTTAATATCGTGAGTAACAGATTCACCTGCTTTTAGAATATATTCCCAAGTAAGTAATCCTGTTTCCTTCTTATACTTTGCTTTACTTGTTTCTACAGTTGTAACTACTATCTTGTCGTTTGAAGAAATTGGTATTTGGTCTTCCACAATTATTTTAATGTCCTTACTCTTGTTGTTTTTAACAATCAATTGCATTGCCATTTCCGTTTTCTTGTTACTACCAAAAGTAGAGTGCTTACAGAATTGATTCAATTTCTTTCTATCGACTTGAATCGTTTTATCCTGTCCTATCATTAAGCTCATGGTGTCCAATGTACTTGATGGATCCATGTATGTAGTTCCCATAAACACTCCATTCAAATAAATGTTTGCTGTACCGTAAAGTAAATCCAGCTTCTCCCATTCTGAGATGTCAGCTAGCAAATAAACATTTTTGTCCTTTTTAGGTGCGGTGTAATAATAGAAATCTGCATCCGACTCATTACTTTGAACTTCCACAACAGCATTGGCTCGGTTTTTTATTGAATATGGAATCCCAATGTTATACTCTTTGGCTATAATATTGTCTCTAATAACCGTAAAATCCCTGGCAGTAGCAGCATTACCCAACATACCATCTTTTTTACCATCCAAATCTGCCTCATAAGAATAATTCCTTGCTCTACTTTTCGAACGCATTGCAACACTATTGTAAGTCATCAACCTTAAAATCCAAGGTGTTAAAACTGGCTTAACCCCATATGTTGTAGGAATGGTTGTAGATAAGGATATGTTTACCTTATTCCAATGTATCCCAGAGTTCTGTGTAATTTTTCCTTTTGTGATAATGGTCAAAGGCTTGTCTAGCCCTTTTGCCTTGATGTCATAAAAAGGCTCCCAATGTACCGTATTTATTAAATACTTAAGCTGCATTGGGATAACTTGCTTTCTATCCGATACAATCTTTGCAGTAACCACGCCTATGTTTTGAGAAAAACCCATCTCCTTTAGCCTTCTGCTTATACTATTCTTCTTGAGGTTAATTTCCGATTGCTCCTCACGAATCTTTTCCATTGCATCATCAATCAGGTTGAGGTTCTTTCTGTAATATTCTGCCAGTTGAGTTAAATCACTTAAATCAAATCCAGAATTTGCACCACGTACTTCTTTGTTCGATAAGATAAGAGTCTTTTCTTCCGAAAGGTTTCTATTCCTTCTTACTATTCTATTAAATACCTTATTCAATAACTCCAAGGAATCATTTAGAACCCTTTCTTTAGGACTTTGGTATTTTCTTTCCTTTTTTCTCACTTGGTGCGTGCTAGACAATATAGTTACACCCTCATTAGCCAGAACCTGCAAGCTGGAAACATTAATGGCACTTTCAATATTTAAGAATTCAATCAAATTCTCTCCCTTATCCAAAGGAACTTTAACATCTCTAAATATCTGTGTACTATTAAAGAAAAGAGTAGCAGAATTCACTTCTGTATTTACCGTTTTTTGGGCAAATGCAAGAGAGGTGATAAAGAAGGTCACAATTAATAATAAGGCGCTTGTTAGTTTTGACATAATGTTCTTTGATTAGACTCTCTAAAGTACAAAATGTGTTCCAAATTATTAACAAATTGCAATCTTTAAAACAAGAAGCCTAACTTCACCTTCACATTCCTCCCTGCGGCATGGGCATAATACCTTTGTCTGTCAAGATAATCCTTGTACCTCTGATTTGTCAAATTCTCAATTTCAAAACCAACTTTTAAATTTGTTTTCTTAAACTTAAGAGTAGTCCCAGCATTAAAATCTATCAAACTATAAGCAGGTGGAGGTGCTACATAGTCTTGTTCTCCTAAAACTTTATCCTGCTTAAAAACATGCCTAAAGCCCAACTTAACATTGTTGTCTTTCCATCCTTTTTTGTCTTTCACAGAGTACTTCAATGCCAAACTTAGGTTATTGGAAGGCAAATTAATTAACACCAGATTGTCTTTTATGTGCTCACCTTTAAGGTTTGAATACTTTAGTACAAACCTTATGTTATCCTGGGGCTCGTAAGTCAATAAAAAATCGGAACCATAGATCACTGCATCTGTTTGCTTGTAAAGGTATAGTGGATAAGCACCCCTTATTGTTAGTCTAAAAGAATCTTGCGGTTGTAGATAAATAAAGTCCTTAACAAATTGGTAATATCCCAATGCCTGAAAGAAAAACCTATTCTTAATTTGCACTTCATAAGACAGCAAAGCCTTGTATGACTTTTCGGATTGTATGTTTTTATCTCCTTCTTCTATTCCACTTACTCCCTGGTGTAAACCATTACTATAGAGCTCATTAATGTCCGGTGCTCGCTCTACATAACCCAGGCTTATGTTCACTTTCATCTTTTTCTTGATGTCGTAATTGGCACCAGCCATCAAATTTACATTATGAAAGGAAGGACTTTCATGCTCTATTGTTCGAGGGACTGATTTTGAAATGGCTTTGACATCAAACACTTTATAATCGTACCTCACTCCCACCTCTGAATGAAATTTTTTCTTTGTTCTTTTAAAGATTAAAAACCCTCCGGGCTGAAAGCTACTGTAGTTTGGTATCAAAGGCAAAATCCCAGTCTCTGGATTGTTTTCGTTGTTCTGTAATTCACCTATAGCACCAAGCTTCAACTTCAATTTATTGGCTAAGCCAATCTCATATGTTGCCTTACCTATATTGGTTAGCTTTTGCATGCTTAAAGCTGGTAAATCAGTTCTTCCACTCCTTCTTACATCAAACTCTTTCCTGTCGTTCATTTGCAAAGCATAAGTAAGTCTTATTTTATTCTTGTTCTTTAGTTTTTTATGTGATTCCAATTTAAGCAAATGGTGCTGCACCTCCTGTCTTGGAGCGGAAATACCATAACTAAATTCCTCTTTGGTGAAAAAAGGTTCCTCTCTCAAGAGTGCCGCTTGTAGGTCTGTAAGATTTCCAATATGGGCTCCTCTTAAAATCCCCATTTTTGCATTAAAGTAACTGTAGTAAACTGTGTTCTCCCAATTGTTGACCTCTTTTTCTACTTGAATAGCCACGTTCTTTTCTTCCTTACCCGTATTGGTTAAAAAGTAATCCGGAGTTTGTAAATCGCCATTTCTTTTATAGGTTGAAATTACTCTCCATGCCGCCCATTTCCCATATTTCTCTGCTTGAGCATTAAAAGTTAGACCTCTTCCATTTGATTGCAAAATAGAATGCAAGCTACCATGTAAATGAGGTTCTTTTTCAATCTCACTTGACTCAATTAAAACAACACCCCCTAAGGCATTGGATGAATACTCCAAAGCACTTGCTCCCTTAACAACAGCAATGTGATTCGCTACAAATGGGTCTATTTCTGGCGCATGGTCGTTTCCCCATTGTTGTCCTCCTTGCTTTACCCCATTATTCACCACTGAAACTCTGTTACCATACATTCCATGTATTACCGGTTTAGAAACTCCAGTTCCTGTTTTCAAGACGCTTACCCCTTGAATGTCCTCTACTATTTCTGCCAAGGACTTATCACCCTTTGCGGCAACATCCTCTTTGGTTATGGTACTACTAACCGAAGAAGAACGTGTTTCTCTTTTGCCATGCACACCAACTTCATTTGTGAATTCTGAATGGTGGTGAAGTGTTAAATTAAGAAAGGTATCACTTTTTAAATTGACGAATAGACGAATTCCATTGCAACCAATGTGACTTAGCTTAATGTGGTATTCCCCTTTGCACAAACCAGAGATTTTAAAGACTCCATTACTATCAGCAATTGCACCTCTTTCTAACTCTTCAAGGTATATAGTTGCAAATTCTAAAGGTCCTTGTGTATGCTCATCAAGCACTAAACCCTTTATACTCAAATTACAGTTTTGGGCATTCAGGCATATTGGCATAACCAATAAAAAGAAAACCAATACTTCTTTACAGTATTGAAACATAAAATGTCACTTCAATATCTGTTTCTCCTTCTGCATTTATAGGGTCCCCATTGTTTGGCTTAATAGGCTCATGACGCAAAACTAACTTCAAATCCCCATCAGACTCCTTACCTGTTTTAAAAATAGTATTTATTCCAATGGGATTTCCATCCTCATCCTTATCATTATATGCAACGGCAAGATCTGGGCCGGCAACCACATAGAAGAATTGATGCACCCTCCCTTCCTCTTCAACTTCCTCGGTAATGTTTAATGCTGGGTCAACTGCTTCGTTACTTAAGGAAACCGTTGTGTTGTAGGTAGTATTTACTTTTATTGTGGAAACAGAAATAATTGGCTCTTCACCACCGGCTCCATCTAAGTCTTCAAAACTCCATTCTAAGGTGTCCTTTCCATCTTCAGACACTAAGGTTAAATTAACGTTAGTGATAAGTTCTTCTTCATTTGGGATTATTGGATCATTGCTTTTGCATGAGTATAAAGCCATAGCAAAACTTAATATCAAAAAATAAATGTGCCTCTTGTTCATTTTGTTCTTTAGTTGATTGCAAATGTAAACTAAAATCGTAAATTTGCAACACTGTTGCAAATAGATAATGAAAAAGAAACATTACACAGAAGATATTATCCAGATTATAAAGGCCTCTAAGTACGCAGTTTCGCACTCCCAGTTACAAGAGCATATGAAAATAGAATGTAATAGAGTAACTATTTATAGAATACTTGACAAATTAGTAAAACAGGGCCTTATTCATAAAATAATGACGGTAGATGGTATTACTAAATTTGCAGCTTGTAATTCCTGTTCGAAAGAAAAACATGTTCATAACCACATTCATTTTAGTTGCAATACATGTAATCAGGTTACTTGTTTAGATGAAATAAAACCCAATATAGTTCTACCAAAAAACTACGTAGTATCACAGATCAATTATACCATTTCAGGAGTATGCCCAAGATGCAATTAACGAGTTTGTAAATTTGCCAAATCACTACCTGCAGGAGATTGGAATACTTCTAGTTTAAAACTAGGTACAATTGCTAAAGTGTGATCAAAAATATCAGATAAAATATTTTCATAAGTTACCCATTCTTTGTCTTTACTAAAGACATAAATCTCAACTGGAAGTCCTTTATCTGTTGGAGGTAATTGTCTCACCATACAAGTCAAGTTGGTATTAAGCAAATGGTGGTTTTTTAGATACAATTCCATGTACTTCCTAAATATTCCGATGTTTGTTAGCCTCCTCCCATTTATTTCATGCGTTTCAAAATTGTTTTTATTGTTGTAGGCATCCAATTCTTTTTCCTTCTCCGTAATATAGTCCTTTAAGATGCGGATTTTCTTAAACTCCTCAATCTCTTTCTTATCACAAAAATGAATCGAACTAATTTTTATATTCAGAGCACGTTTTATCCTTCTGCCTTGGGACTCTTCCATGCCTCTCCAGTTCTTAAAAGAATCAGAAATCAAGGAGTAAGTAGGAATCGTTGTAATGGTTTTATCAAAATTTTGCACCTTTATGGTTGCCAGGTTTATTTCCTCCACATTACCATCTGCGCCATACCGCTCCATTGTAATCCAATCACCTAAGCGAACCATGTCATTGGACGCCAACTGAATACTTCCCACAAAACCTAAAATAGTATCTTTGAAAATCAATAGAACAATAGCACTCATGGCACCCATTGCAGTTAGGAAAAACATGGGAGTTTTCCCTGTTAATATTGAAAAAATCCAAACTCCAAAAATCACATATACTAAGATTTTTAATAATTGGGAGTAACTCTGAAGGGGCTTTCCTTGCATGGAAGGTTTGGCACTTGCAATTCTTTGGAGTCCATTAATAAAAGAAATTAAAACAGAAGCAAAATTTATTACAAGACCCGCTTTTACTATATGGCTTGTCGTTTTTAAAATTTCGGGGCAGCAAGTAAGCATGTTTGGCAAGGCCAGAAGCAAAATATAAAACGGCAATATACCGGCGAGTTTTTTGAAGAAATGGGATTTCACAAGATCATCATCCCAAGTAGTGCTAGTTTTTGTGCTTAGACTATGAACAAATTTCACTAATAATGTTCTTGTGACAAGAAAGACAAGAATGCAAACTACAAATACCGTAAGGATATAAACCAAATTTAATATTTGCGGATTGTCTCCTTGTCCAGAATCTATTAAGTTTAAAATATTTTTAACTAGTTCTTTCATATAATTATTCTGCAAAGGAAAGTATTATTAAACAATAAGCCTGCAATGAGAGTATAAATTTGCCGAACAGTTACGAATGTCCTCTATAATATTTTAAATACGAAAAAATATATGTTGCTTTGTTCTGTTTGAAAAAAGTTGCAATTATAGAAATTGGAGGATCACATGGTGAATGTCTCTATTCACAAATTCAATTCTTAAAAGAAAAGGATATGGAGGTTACCCTTATTTGCTCATCCAATTTAAAAAACACTGTAAGCCATTTAAAACAAGTAAATCAATTCCAGTTTGTAGATTATGAAAAAGGGGAATGGAAAGGAGCCTTAGCCGTAAGGCAAATAATTAATAAGTCCCATTTTGATGCAATTGTTATTAATACCGCACATGGTAAAAGGATTAGAAACATTCTTTTATTCCCCTTCTCTAAAAAACAAAATTTTACTGGTATAGCGCACAATGCAAAGAAATTTGCCAAGAGCAATACTCAAACAATTATCAATCGCAAAATCAAAAAATATTTCTTCCTTGCCGAATACCTGCTCCAGAATAAAGAATCATTGCTTGCTACAAGACTTAGTTTTGATTACTTCTACCCCATCTTTTTTCCAGAGCTTTTAATAAACAAGCTTCCAAAACCCAAAGAGGAGATCTGGATCTGTATTCCTGGACAAGTAGAATACAAAAGAAGAGATTACAAAACCCTTTTTGAACAGATAGAAAAATCAGGACTAAGCCCTAACATAAAACTAATCTTTTTAGGAAAATCAAAACACAAACATGGGGATGGGGAAGCTATTCAACAAGAAATTGAAAGATTAGGCATCAAAAACCAATGTGTTCATTGGGATGGATTTGTAGACACCAACACCTTTGAAACATACATGAAACAATGTGATTACTTATTGCCATTAATACATCAGGACAAACCAGAGCTCAGTAATTACTTTACAAATCAAATCTCAGGAACTTTCAACCTAGCCTTCGGGTACAACAAACCTCTTTTATTAGAGGAATCTTTTCAGGACTACCCTGACTTTAAAGTGGATGGCGAATTCTATAAAACAGATGATCTAGTTTCAAACTTGAATAATCTGGAGATTAAGAAAAAGGAAATCTACACATCAGAAAGATTTACCTTTAAGGAGCAACGCAGGAGGTACCTAGAATTGGTGTATAAATAAAAAAAGAGAAACATTTAGTTTCTCTTTTTTGAGGTCGGTAGCGGATTTGAACCGCTGTAGATGCTTTTGCAGAGCACTGCCTAACCGCTCGGCCAACCGACCATTTTTCCCTAAGGGAGAGCAAATATAGACCCTTTTTACTTTTAATAAAGCAAAATATATAATTTTTACTTCAATCGAAATGCGCTATTTTTGCTCTTAATATATGGTTAAATCAAAGAATCCCTCAGCCTCTTATACCGTCATGAACGAGATTGTTCTTCCCAATGACACCAATACTCTAAACAACCTTAGAGGTGGTAAAATATTGCACTGGATGGATATAGCTGCCGCTATTGCTGCACAAAAACATTCAAACAACATTGTGGTAACAGTCTCTGTGGATAGTGTTTCTTTTAAAGAACCAATTAGGCTAGGTGATGTCGTAACAATAGAGGCTCAAGTAACAAGAGCATTCAATACTTCCATTGAAGTGTACATTAAAGTATCTGGTGAAAACATCCCAGATAACATAAAATACGAAAGTAACGATGCTTTTTACACCTTCGTTGCATTAGACTCTCGAATGAAACCTGTAAAAGTGCCAAAACTGGAACCAGAAACAGAATTTGAACAAGAACAGTTTGACAAAGCCTTGAGAAGAAGACAAGTTAGACTTGTTATTGCAGGTAAATTAAAGCCTGAAGATGCCCCAGAGCTTAAATCAATTTTTATTAAGTAATGAAAATCAAATCCATATTAGCAAAACCTTTTGCAAATCTGGTTGTGAAAAGAATCAATCAATGGAGTTCAAAACCCATTGAAGCACAAGATAAAACTTACAATAAGTTACTTCAAGTATTAGCAAAAACTTCTTTCGGAAAAGACCATAAGATAAGTGGCAAAGAAAGTTATGAAGAGTTTAAAGCAAAAATCCCTATTCGAGATTACGAAGGCTTGAAACCTTACATCGATGAAATGTTGGAAGGCAAAGCCAATGTTTTATGGAAAGGAAAGCCCTTATACTTTTCAAAAACGAGTGGTACTACTTCCGGTGTAAAGTATATTCCAATTACGAAGGCATCCATGCCTAACCACATCACCAACGCAAGGAATGCTTTGCTGTGCTATATTGCAGAAACAGGAAATGCTAAATTTGCAAATGGCAAACTTATTTTTCTTTCTGGTAGTCCAACCTTACAAAAAAAGAATGGATACAACATTGGGAGGCTTTCAGGTATTGTTAACCATCATATTCCATCTTATCTGCAAAAGAACCAATTGCCTTCTTACGACATAAACTGTGAAGAGGATTGGGAGAAAAAAGTAGATTTAATTGCAGATGAAACATTAAACAAAGACATGACACTTATTGGAGGGATCCCTCCTTGGGTACAAATGTATTTTGATGTGTTAATGCATAAAACGAGATCCACTAACATTCTTGAGTTATTCCCCAATTTTAGCCTATTCGTCTACGGTGGTGTAAATTTTGCACCTTACAAACAGAAGCTTTTTAAAAGTATTGGTAAAGAAATAGACAGCATCGAAATGTATCCTGCTTCTGAAGGGTTTATTGCCTATCAGAATACTCAAAAAGAAGAAGGTTTATTGCTTATATTGGATCAAGGCATTTTTTATGAATTCATAAAAGCAGATGAGTTTCATAATGATAATCCTAAAAGAATCTCACTTAAAGATGTACAACTAGATGTTAATTATGCAATTATCCTCAATACAAATGCTGGCCTATGGGGGTACAACATTGGAGATACTGTAAAGTTTGTTTCTTTAAAACCTTATAAGATTGTAGTTACAGGTCGTATCAAACATTTTATTTCTGCCTTTGGGGAGCATGTAATTGGCGAAGAGGTTGAATGGGCTATGAAACAAGCTTGTTCCGATTTTAATTCAAGCACCATTGAATTTACTGTTGCTCCTATGGTAAATCCAGAAAGCGGCTTGCCTTACCATCAATGGCTTGTGGAGTTTGAAAATGCACCTGAGGACTTAAGTGCATTTGCAGACAAACTAGATCTTTTTTTACAAGAGAAAAACAGCTACTACAAAGACTTAATTTCAGGCAGTGTTTTACAAACACTTAAAGTAAGACCTATGAAAAGCAATTCATTTAGGGAGTACATGAAATCGCAAGGTAAACTAGGGGGACAAAACAAGGTACCTAGGCTATCAAATGATAGAAAGATCGCAGACGTTCTAGAACAATTTAAACTTTAAATTCTATCCAGTGAATGAACCTTTAGCAGAACGTTTAAGACCTAAAGACCTCTCCGACTACATAGGACAAGAACATTTAGTGGGTGAGAATGGCTCCTTGACAAAACACATTGAACAAGGCACAATACCTTCCTTAATCTTTTGGGGGACTCCTGGTATAGGAAAAACAACTCTTGCAAACATTATCGCTATAGCTTCTAAGCGTCCATTCTTTGCTTTGAGTGCTATAAATTCTGGAGTAAAAGATGTTAGAGAAATAATAGAAAAGGCAAAGCGCTCTGGAGAAGGGTTGTTTGGGACTAAAAGTCCAATATTATTTATAGATGAGATTCACAGATTTAGTAAATCACAACAAGACTCTTTACTTGGGGCAGTTGAAAAAGGATGGATTACATTAATTGGTGCAACTACAGAAAACCCATCTTTTGAAGTAATTCCGGCCTTGTTGTCTAGATGTCAAGTGTATGTCTTGAACCCTTTGGAAAAGAAAGATCTAGAAAAATTGCTACAAATTGCAATGAAACAAGACACTTTACTTAACAAAAGGGACATAGAGATAAAGGAAACAGATGCTTTACTCAGACTTAGTGGAGGCGATGCAAGGAGATTATTGAATGTTTTTGAATTATTAGTTGATGCCTTAGAAGACCCAATTGTAATTACAAACGACATAGTTCTTGAGAACGTACAACAGAACATGGTTCGTTATGACAAGACGGGAGAACAACATTATGATATTATTTCGGCCTTCATTAAATCAATTAGAGGAAGTGATCCTAATGGTGCAGTTTACTGGTTAGCAAGAATGATAGAAGGTGGTGAAGATTTAAAATTTATTGCAAGACGACTTTTAATTTTGGCATCAGAAGATATTGGGAATGCTAACCCCAATGCCTTGGTACTTGCAAATAGTGCTTTTCAAGCGGTTACAACAATTGGTTATCCTGAATCAAGGATAATTCTAAGTCAATGTGCTATTTACCTCGCTAATTCTGAGAAAAGTAATGCTTCCTATGAAGCGATTGGGAAAGCGCAACAGATTGTAAGAGAAACAGGAGATCTATCTATTCCATTACATTTAAGAAATGCACCAACTAAATTAATGAAAGATTTAGACTACGGGAAAGATTATAAGTATGCCCATGCTTTTGATAATAACTTTGTTTCTCAAGAATTCCTGCCTAAAGAACTAGAGAATACAACTATTTATACCCCTGGGAACAATACTAAAGAAAATAGCTTCAGAGAACTTTTAAGAAAGCGATGGGGAGATAAGTACAACTATTAGACAAAAAGAAAGGCGACCATTTGGTCGCCTTATCTTTATTGTATTTTGTTTTGTTTATTCTTATCTCAACAAGGTAACAGAACCTTTGTATTCGTATGTTTCGCCATCAAACCCTTGCACTGTACACACATACATGTAAGCATCTTGTTGAACAATCTCTCCATTACTATAAGTTCCATCCCATCCAAACTGTGGCTCAGTAGCCTTGTCTGATTCGAACAACAACTCTCCCCATCTGTTAAAGATCTGAAGGTTAAACCCTACATGTCCGTTCACAGATACCCAGAAGGTATTGT